>BNJV01002737.1_pt1 | contig 1029568 bp, 1127 predicted proteins | sample 8540591 | NCBI WGS metagenome assembly BNJV01 (sample SAMD00202457, study PRJDB9452) | human saliva metagenome | host: Homo sapiens | reverse complement strand
CGTCTTGAGGCTCGGCGGACTGTAATTTTTTTATTTTTTTCCGTACGGCTTTTTTTCAAGGAGAGTATGCCGTCTTTTTCCCGTGAGAAGCCATAAAATCGGATATCCCTTAGGCGCTACGGGAAGCTTTTTCTTCCCCTTGCCGTCCGTGAAAAAAAGAAGAATATCCGGCTTGTGGGCATTACAATAGTCGATAACAGGGGCAAAAGCCGTGCCGCCTCGCTTCGGAAATCGCTCCTGCAGGTCCGTAAGGTCTTCGATGTGGTAGATCCGGCGAATTTCGTTATCACATTCAATAATTGTCAGGTCATGGTCACAGGTCTTTACGATTTGAAGCACTTGCTCCATAGCTTGGCGGAACTCCGTATTCCCGATACTGCCGCTAATATCCAAGGCAATGGTAACGGCAGCTTTTTTATTACGCAATTCACCACGAAGATCCAGACGTTCCGGTTGCCGGCGATTGCGTCTCGTCGTCGTTTTCTTATAATTGGCCGTTACGGTGCGCACCACTTTTTTTAAGTATTCGTACCACGGCCTGTCACTGACGGCACGATCCAAGGCTGCCATGAGGGATGCCAAATAGGCATTGGGCTTGCTTTTTCTGGCTCCGTCGACGGCTTTTTTAGTAAATTCAATAAGTGTTTTTTCATCGACATCGTCGCTTTCTTCCCAAATGTCATGGCTGTGCTCAATGTTAAAGCGTTCAGAGAAGAAAGCTTCGCCGCTTTTCATGTCCGTAAAGGCATCCGTCTTAGGTCGCTTATTCAGGGCACACTGAATCTCTTCCGCATAGTATTCGAGAGATTCGAATAAGGGCATAGAGAGACCGTACTGCAAGTTGACGACCGCCAAGGTGACGGCATCGGACGGTAGGGGGGCCAAATAGGTATTGACGACAATATCCATGGCTAAATCTACGGCCAGAGGAGAGAATTGTTTTTTCAGGTCTTTGGCACGTAAAGGGTGAAGAGAGAGAATATGGAGAACCTCGTGCTTAACGGCGCTTTCCATTTGTTCCGCAGTCAGCTGTAGAAACAGATAGGGATTAAAATAGAGGGTATAACGCCCGTTTTTGAATGTCGTCCCCGTAGGACTGTCCAGGTGGAACCGCAAGTCCCTGTCGGCTTGGAAGAGAAAATAACCGAAAAAGTTATCCCTGTCATCGATAAGACGAAGGTTCAGCACATCTAAAAGAGAAAAGAAGCGGTGCCTGAATTCGGGTGAAACGGTAAAACCGGCTTTTTCATCGTTGAGCGCATAGTTATCCCGCTGCTCGGCAAGGTCGTGGAAAAGGAGAATGGCCTCCTGATCGATGTCGACAGGTGTTTTGTTCATAGCTTATCTCCGGCGTCGGAAGGGCGCAAAATACATATCGATAAAATCGTCATTATATTGAGCGTATTTATAGATAGCCGGCATAGTATTACGGATATCTTTCATGACGGCAACCGCCAAATCGACAGGATACGTTTGCAAGAAGGTAACAAAGCGGGATACGGCAAATTGGCCGTCAATTGTTTTTTCCTGTAAAGCCTTGCTCAGACGATTCAAAATATTGCGAGCACTTATGTATAGCCGTGTATGGGTTTCCGCGACTACCCGTTCTCTTATGTCATCAGGCAGAGAAGAGCCGGCAAAGACGTCTTCGTACGTGATTAGGGGCGTGTAATCGCTTTCAATAAAATTTAAAAACTCTTCGGCAATGACTTTGCCTACATTGCCCCGAACGACATTATAAAAAACGGAGCGACGCACGTCCTGTTGATTTATATAGCGGCGGTAGAGAGCGGAAATACGCTCGTAGCTTCGCGGCGTAGCATCTATATCGTCTTCGTTTGTACGAACAAGGTATTCCGGATAGGTGGAAATAAATTGACAAACCTTGTCGTCAATATCGTTTTCGGCGGCCCAGGACAACCATTGATACGGGTCCGCGTCCATATAGAGCCAGACAAAACGATTTTCCTGAGCCGCATCCATATCGACGGCCTCGTACTCCTGCGAATCGGCAGGGTTCATGGCCGCTAAGATGGAGACACTCGAGTCCAGATGATACCCGTTGATTTCTCTATTTAAAATAAGATTCATCAGTTCCTGCTGCACCGCATGCTCGGAACGGTTGATTTCATCGATAAAGAGCAAGACGGATTCTTTTTTTTCTCCAAGTATCCGTCTATTTCGCGGAGTTTGTTATGGACTGCGTATATCGTCGTTTTCACGTGCGTCAATTTACCGTCTTTTGTTCGTTTTGTAAAAATCATCGATAAGGGGCAGGCCGCCGATTTCCCTTCTTTTAACAAGTTGCCGTCAATATAGACCAGATGCGCCTTGAGACGCTCGGCTAACTCACGGGCCAACGCAGATTTGCCGATACCCGTTTTGCCGACGATAAGGGGCACTTGGCCGGCAGATAAAAACGAGTTCGACACTTTCTAAGGTTTCCGTATAGTTCATATGCACACCTCTTAACGGTTAGGTAAATTTTAATTTTTTTCATCAACTGTAATTCGCCGCGCTTTAGGACTGCCGTATTCATCAATCAGGGCAATGACGTCAATGGGCATGGTAGATACGGTACGACCGATACTGTGATTATTCAGTAAATCGCGAATATATTTTTCATCTACTTCTTCGCTGCCGATAACTTGGCGCAGAGCATCTTCTACGGCATCGACGGCAATGGCGAAATTGGGCGGCATATATTTTAAGATGAGGCTGTTAATCTTAAATAAGGCGATAAACTTTTCCGTTGTCAGATTTTTTTGATGAAGCGTAGAGCCTGTTCATCGTTTTTTTACAGCCAAGGCTTCAGCAGAAAAACACGGGATCGTCAATATACCGTAAAAGCGGCATAACTTTGAGCGGCTGCCGCTTCTTGAATTTCTTGTGACGGATTATCAATGTACTTAACGGCGTCAAAGTTTTTTTCACGGCTTCCAGCTGCAAAGCCTCATCCGGGTCACGTACATATTTAATGGCCCACCCCGAATAGGAAAGGGCCGTTGTAATGAGTTCTCGTGACGGATTGTGAATGTATTCCAGATTGGCCCAGCTTTTGCAAATTGCCTTTTTTGCCAAGTCGGCAGGAGGGTCGGACAAAAACTGTATAGCTCGTGCTTCATTTTCAATAGCCGCTTCCGCCACGTTAAGCGGCGGGTTTTTGATGTACTGAAGAACCATGCCGTTACGGCGAACGGCTTCAAGCATAATGTCTTCAGACGGATTTTCAATGTGTTCCAGCGTGTAAGGGTTACGTTTTACCATTTCCAAGTATTTTGCTTGATCCATGTGAGGACCCCCGATTATTTATAAACTATACTGACTGTGTATGTATTTGTATTATAGCACGCATAGGGCGGAATAACTATGGGGAGAAGAGTCTTTGAGCGTTGCAATACATAAACCTATGGGGTAGAATACCCGTAGGGATGGAATCGTTCTTCGGTGGGACAAAAAACGGCTCACCACTATGCAATCTTGATTTCAGTCGGCAGTTATATTTCTAATATATAGAGAGTATAATTGACAAAGGCTCAACTATTGGACGAGCATATACGACAGATAAAGGCCATATAATTAGTGACAGGTATAGATGTATACTTGTAAAGGAGAAAATGGCATGATGAAGAAGACAAAGATTATCTGCACCTTGGGACCGAGTTCGGAAACACCGGAAAAACTCGAAGCTATGCTCAGGGCAGGTATGAATGTGGCGCGGTTTAATTTTTCTCACGGCTCTCATGAAGAGCACGGCAAACGGATCGAAGCCGTTCGAGCCGCCGCACGGAAGGTAGGAAAACCCGTTGCCCTGTTGCTGGATACAAAGGGGCCTGAAATTCGCTTGGGCCTGTTTAAAAAGGGAGCTATTGAAATGAAAGCGGGGCAGGAATTTATCTTAACGGCCCGTGATGTGGAAGGAACCAATAAAATAGCTTCCGTATCGTATAAAGGCTTGCCGCAGGAAGTAAAGGCCGGCGACCATATACTTTTGTCCGACGGCCTTGTCAACTTGGAAGTACGATCCGTTGTAGATGACGACATTGTAACGCAGGTTCTGAACAGCGGCAAAATGAGCGATCGTAAGCGGGTAGCCGTGCCGGGTATTCCCATTAAGTTACCGGCTTTATCGGAAACGGATATAAAGGACATTGAATTCGGTATTTCGCAAAATATGGATTGGATTGCCGCTTCGTTTATCCAAAGAGGCAGCGATGTCGTATCTATTCGTAAGGTTCTTGAAAAGCACGGCAGTTCTATGAAAATCATGTCGAAAGTAGAAAGTCGTACGGCTATTGACAATATTGACGATATTATTCGTATGAGTGACGGCGTCATGGTGGCTCGCGGCGACTTGGGGGTAGAGGTTCCGGCAGAAGAAGTTCCGGCTTTACAGAAGATGGTCATTCGTAAGTGCCAGCAGGCCGGGAAACCGGTCGTTACGGCAACGCAAATGCTGGAATCTATGATGAATAACCCTCGCCCGACCCGTGCCGAAACGAGTGATATTGCCAATGCCATTTTGGACGGCACGGACGGAATTATGCTCAGTGGCGAAACAGCAGGCGGCATGTATCCGGTAGAAGCGGTTGAAACGATGGCTCGTGTTGCCGTATATACGGAAAGTCAATTCGATCCCGTAACCCATCAGGATACGGGAAAAGATGTTCTATCGACGACAGAAGCCATCGGACGGGCGACGGTGCGCATTGCCGAGTCGTTGGGTGCGGCAGCGATTATCGCATCTACGGAAGGCGGTAATACAGCTCAGATGATATCAAAATATCGTCCCAAGAGTCCCATTATAGCCGTATCGCCTCATGAAAATATTGTACGCCGGTTGCAGGTTAACTGGGGCGTACAGGCCATTACGGGAGAAGGCGGAGAAACGTCTGACGATGTTGTGGAAAATGCGGTATCAGCAGCATTGGAACACAATTTGATTAAGGGCGGAGATTTAGTTGTTTTGACAGCCGGTGTACCGGCTTCCACGTCGGGTACGACCAATATGATTCGCGTGCGCCTAGTAGCCGATGTCTATTGCGCGGCATCGGCTTGGGTAAGAAGTCGGCGGTAGGCAATATTTGTTTCGGTAACAGTCAGGCTCAATTGGAACGGGATTTTATACCGGGATGTATCCTTGTCGTTAAGGGGTCGGGGCCGGAACTTATTCCTTATATTAAACGGGCCGGGGCTATTATTTCCGAAGAGGCGGGCCTTACAAGCGAATCGGCGATTACGGCCCTCAGTCTGGGTATTCCGGCAATCATCGGAGCCGATACGTCGGCCTTAACGAGCGGTGAACTGGTTACGGTCGATTGCGGTCGCGGTATGGTGCTTCGCGGGGAAGCAAACGCCAGATAATAAGCATAAATGAAAAAGGCTGCTGAAGATTTCTTCAGCAGCCTCTTTTTCGTTAATTACTGAAATTCGTGTCTAAGATTGCACATTGTTGATAATCGGGGACCCGTTCCGCCAAATCGGCTTTAATCGATTTAAGCGTACCTACCGGATCGGGCTCATCAAAGTCGAAGATAATGTCGTAATAAATCGTTTTTTCCTCTTCCTGAACGTAGAAGGCATGGACTTGGACAACATGCGGATACAGGCTGAGTATTTTATCGAGCTCACTTTTTATTTCCAAGGCTTTTGAATCATTGGTATTTTCAGCGTAAATACCCGTCGTTAAGACGATGCCGAATTCATTGTATATGTCTATATCTATATGTTTACCTAGGGGGTGGATTTCGGCGGCCGTCAATGTATCGGGAACGGAAATATGTACGGAACCGATAGTTTCTTCAGGGCCGTAGCTGTTTAAAACAAGATCGTATACGCCGCCTACCTGGGGATATGAGGCGATTCGTTCTTTAATGCGTCGAACCAAGGTGGGGTCTGTACGCACGCCAAGCAGATGGTTGTACATATCGTGGACGATACCCGCACCGGCCCTGATAATCATCAAACCGATAGCGGCACCGACGTAGCCCTGGATGTCGATGGAAAAGCAATAGACAAGCAAGGATGAAATTAAAGTCACAAAGGTCAGTATCGCATCATACAGGGAATCGATGCCGGCAGCAGACAGTGCGGAAGAACGCCATTGAGTTCCTTGGCGGCGGAAGTAAAGTCCCATGGTAATCTTCACCGCAATAGCGAAGATGATGATAATCAGGTCACGAACCAGAAAGGTTGACAAGCTGGGGTGTAAGATTCGTTCTACCGATTCTTTCAAGGCCAAAACACCGGCGGATAAAATAATAAAAGCAATTACCATGGTCGTAATATATTCGATACGTCCGTGGCCAAATGGATGTTCTTTATCTGCACGCTTGCCTGCCAGTTTCGTGCCTATTATAGTTAATACGGATGATAAAATATCTGTCAGATTGTTAACCGCATCGAGAATGATAGCAATTGAATTGGCCGACAGGCCGATTATAATCTTGAGGGTCACGAGAACGGCGTTGCCGCCGATTCCTTTTAAGCCGGCAAACGTAATGGCTCGATTCCGTTTTGCCGTTTCTTCTGAAAGTTGCATAAGACAAGCTCCTTCGTGTGTTACACCATACAACGATAGACATTTATTCAATTGATTTCATATAATATAACAGATTGCTTTCTCATTTACAAGAAGTTTTTGAGAATAATAAAAAGAACATTGAAAGAAACGGCATGGCATACTTTTCTGAAGTATGCCATGCCGTTTATATTATATGATAGTTCGAACCGATTAACCTAAGATGGCTTTTAAGTCGGCTTCGGGAGTACTCGTAGGATGAATATTGAAGTTTTCTACGAGATAGCTCAATACGTTGGGCGATACGAATGCGGGAAGCGTAGGTCCGAGGTAGAAGTTCTTAATCCCCAAAGCCAAGAGGGTCAAGAGGATGCAGACAGCCTTCTGTTCGTACCAAGACAGTACGAGAGTTAACGGAAGTTCGTTTACGCCGCAACCGAAAGCTTCGGAAAGGGCGATTGCTACTTTGATAGCACTGTAAGCATCGTTACATTGTCCCATATCCATGATACGGGGTAAGCCGCCGATGGTACCGAGATCCAAGTCGTTGAAGCGGTATTTGCCGCAAGCCAAGGTGAGGATAACCGTATCGGCAGGTGTCTGTTTAACAAAGTCCGTGTAGTAGTTACGTCCCGGACGAGCACCGTCGCAACCGCCGACGAGGAAGAAGTGCTTAATCGCACCGGCTTTGACTGCATCAATAACCTTGTCGGCAACGCCGAGAACCGTGCCGTGACCGAAGCCTGTCATAACGGTCTTACCGCCGTTGATACCGGTCATTTCGTGATCTTCTTTATAGCCGCCCAATTCGATTGCTTTTTCAATTACGGGAGTGAAGTCCTTGTTGTCGTCAATGTGAACGAGTTCCGGATAAGAAACCACTTCCGTTGTGAATACGCGATCTGCATAGGAGGGACGAACGGGCATAAGGCAGTTCGTCGTGAAGAGGAAGGCTGCGGGAACGTCGGCAAATTCCTTTTGTTGATTTTGCCAAGCCGTACCGAAATTGCCTTTAAGATGTTTGTATTTTTTCAGTTCGGGATAGCCGTGAGCCGGCAGCATTTCACCGTGTGTATAAATGTTGACGCCTTTGCCTTCCGTCTGCTTTAAGAGGAGTTCGAGGTCTTTCAAGTCATGACCCGTAACGACGATGAACGGTCCTTTTTCGACGGTCAGAGGAACTTCTGTAGGAACCGGCGTACCGTAAGTCGTCGTGTTGGCACGATCGAGCATTTCCATGCACGTCAAGTTCACCGTGCCTGTTTCCAAAACGATGGGGAGGAGTTCTTCCATTTTCAAGTCTTCGCCTAAGGAACGAAGGCCTTTGAGGAAGAATGCATCGACGGAATCGTCATGCTGGCCGAGCATGAGTGCATGATAAGCATAAGCTGCCATACCGCGCATGCCGAAGAGAATGAGAGATTTCAAGGAACGAATATCTTCATCAGCGTCCCAAACTTTTTTTCATTTCGAAGTTGGCAGCGGCACGGTCTGCGTCGCTGGACGAGCCGAAAAGCTTGCGAAGTTTGTCTAAAGCTCCTTCTTCATTGCTGAGTAAGGCTGCTTTTTCAGCGTTGACCTTGTCAATCATAGTATGCATGGTTTCTTCGTTGAAGTTAACGTTCGTAATGGTTGTGAAGAGACCTTCCAAAACGACACGATGTGTATAGGCTGTCGGAGCAGCCGTCTGACAGGCACGGGCCAAGCCGATTAAGGCGCCTGTTAATTCATCTTGTAAATTGGCAACGGCCGAAGACTTGCCGCAAACACCGGCACCGCCTGTACAGCCTTTGCCGCCTGCAGTTTGTTCACATTGAAAGCAAAACATTTTCTGATCCATAAGTTGTATCCTCCTGACTTAAATAAAAAATACTACTGCGGGAAGACCACAGTTAAAACCATTTTGAAGTCTTCTTCGGCATGAACGGAATGGGGCTTTTTAGCCGGCATAACGAGGGATTGCCCTTGCTTTAGGGTGTAGCTCTTACCGTCGACTACAAAGCGACCGACTCCGTCAATAACTGTAACCAAGGCATCACCCGTCGAATCATGAGTGCCGATTTCTTCGCCTTTGGAAAAGGCGAAAACTGTCAGACTGACGGCATCGTTTTGAGCTAACGTGCGGCTGACAACCTGTCCGGGCACTGTTTGGACCGATTCTGCCAAAGATACGACTTCTTCATGAGGGATATTTTTGATGTACGGCATAGTAAGCACCTCCTTATGGTTAGCTTGCCGAAACGGGACTTTCGTTCCTGTTACGAATACCAGTATATTGATAATATTGAGAATCGTCCGTTACATTTACAACGAAAAGAAAATATTTTAAAGTAATTTGCTTTATTTGAAGGGCAAGAAGATTTAGTTAAAGTCATTGCCAGCCTATTGGTTTAGCAACCTTTTTTGAGTATACTATATAGTATATAAAGAAAGTGGATAATCTATATGTAGATATAGGAGTAAAGAGATGGGGAGAGTCAAAAAAGCGGCAATCGTATTGGCGATTCTGTCGATACTTACCGATGTCGTTGCAGCTCGGGACGAAATTATAAAAAATAACGACAAGCCTGTGGTCACGATACAAAAAACAGGTATGATAAGCGTTGAAAAAGAACGGAAACAGTGGGCGACCACAGTGACAATGAGGCCGTAAACGAACCGCCTGAAAAGAAGGATATGACGGACCGAATTCTAATCAATACGGCCAGCCGCATTTTAACCTTATATCGCGGTAAGGAAAAGACGGCCATGTATCCGGTGGGAGTCGGTAAGGTGAGCACGCCTACTCCGTCGGGATATTATAGGGTGGAAACAAAGGAAATGAATCCTGAATGGATTGATCCGGAGGATACGGAAAATCGCATTGCTTCCGGGCCGGGAAATCCTTTGGGGTATCGTTGGATAGGATTTTCGGGAACATACGGTATCCACGGAACCAATAGACCGGAGTCCGTAGGCGGGTACGTATCAAACGGTTGTGTTCGCATGCGCGAGCAAGACGTGGAAGATCTGTACAGCCGGATTCATGTGGGGACAGCTGTAGATATTATGTATGACCGTATTGTCATTAATGCGGATTCGGACCATACCGTATCTTATTATATTTATCCGGACGGGTATTCAAGACAATACCTGACTGTGGGAGATGTGAAAAAAGCACTGGCAGGGTACGGCGTTGATACCTTTGAGGAGGCAGAGCATATTCAGGCAAAAATTGCCGCCTCCGACGGGAGCCCTACGTATGTAGCCAAAGCCTATGATTTGGTTTTGGACGGAAAAAAGCTATCACGACGAGCCTTGGGTAAGGGCGGAGTTATTTATTTACCGGCACAGGTCTTGGCCGATGTCGTTGATTCACCTCTTGTATGGAACGGTAAGACCGGTACTTTATCGACAGAACGGGGACAGGCTCAAGGGGTTGTTCGCAGCGATGTTTTATACATAAGAGAAGCGGACTTGATGCACCTCTTTCCTCTAACAGGAAGTCTGGACTCGCATTTGGTATATCGTTTAAAAAATACGGCACGGAGTTAGCAAACAACTGCCTGAAAGAGCAGATGCCGAAAACGGCGCATCTGCTCTTTTCTTTTTGCCGTAAACGGGTAAAAGATACGAAATATATGATTATATGATAAAAGAATACATTAAGGAAAATCATTATCCGTTATCCTGTAGGTGGAAAAAAGTTATATACAACATCTTCCAAATGGCTTAACAATGGGATTTTTTAGCTTGCAGTATTAAAAAAAAAGAGTGTATAATAGCCCCGGTGAAGGTTATATTTGAAACTTGGTTATAAAGTTACCGATACGAGAAGGGTTAATATATACAATATGAATAGAAGAGAGTTTTTGCGTCGCTCCGTGTTTTCAGCATTGGCTGTTGCCGTTACGGGCATACCGCTTTCCGTCCAAGGGGAGGGAAAACCTGCGAAGCTGACTGTTAAAGAGACACATTTTAAATTTTCCGAACCGCTCGTACGCCGTTCGCGAACGGATGCCATTGTGATTCACCATGTAGGCGGAACGGATCAGGAAATTCCGGCATCGAAAATTCATGAGTGGCACTTAGCCAATAAATGGGCCGGAATAGGCTATCATTATGTAATTCACAAAGACGGTACGGTTGAAAGGGGGCGTCCCATGAACGCTGTGGGAGCTCATTGCTATGACCATAACCATAATACGGTAGGTATTTGCTTTGTCGGTGATTATGAGCGGGCCGTTCCCACCGGGGCAGCCTTATCGTCGGGAGTTCTTCTGATGGCTTATATTTGTAAAACATACGGAATTAAGCCGGGACCTGAGACTATTTTGGGACATAAAGATTTAAATGATACTCTTTGCCCGGGTAAGAATATGTATGCCAAACTGGGAGCTTTCAGAAAGACGGTTGCTCGTTATTATTAAGTTATTTTTGAAATAGGCAGGCAAAAAATGAATAGACAAAAAAGGCTGTTGAAGAATAATTCAACAGCCTTTTTTGTACAAAAATACAAAATAAAATGAAAGGATATGATACAAAAAATGCAAGGGGCAATACGGACTCATGCGTTTTTATTAACATAACTTATAAAAACGAGTGATATTATACATAAAAAAATGCGAGAAAAAGAATGATAGTGAAAATGTACACTTATTAAAAAGTAAAAGGTAATACCTGCATTTTCACTAAAAAGTTGTATAAACATATAACGTAAAACCTATTATTTGCATAAAAAAATATAATAAATTCATAATACAGTAAATTGGACTGATTTATTTGCTTTCAGTATAATTAATATATAAAACGGTAATAGTCTGAATGTATTCATTTTATAACGACCCGCCTGTTACCGGTAGCATTTAATCAAAATGTGAAAAGGAGTTGAAGCAAGATGAGTGAAGAGAAAACGCAAGTCATTCACGAGGATTTGAATCGCAGTCTCCAGGAACGCCACATTCAGCTTATTGCACTGGGTGGAGCTATCGGTGTAGGGCTGTTTCTCGGATCCGCATCGGCTATTGAAAAAGCCGGCCCCGGTGTCGTCCTGGCATATATTATTGCCGGCATTGCCATTTTCTTTGTTATGAGAGCCTTGGGTGAATTAACGATAGAATATCCCGTATCGGGGTCTTTCAGTGCCCATGCGTATCAGTTTTTAAGCCCTTTGGCGGGATACGTTTCAGGCTGGAATTATTGGTATGTATGGGTCGTTACCTGCATGGCCGAAATTACGGCCGTCGGCGTTTATGTTCATCTTTGGTTACCCGATTTGCCGCAATGGATTTCGTGTCTGGTTGCCTTAGGACTAATGACGTGTGCTAATCTGTTTTCCGTTAAGGCTTACGGTGAATTCGAATTCTGGTTTGCCTTAATCAAGGTTGTCACCATTATTTTCCTCATCCTTACGGGTGTGGGGATGATTGTCTTCGGCCTCGGTAACGACGGTATTCCTGTAGGTATTTCGAACCTTACTGAACACGGAGGTTTCTTACCCCACGGTATCGGCGGCGTATTCGATACGATGCTGATGGTTCTTTTTGCATATGTGGGTATTGAAATTATCGGAGTTACAGCCGGCGAAGCGGCAGATCCTGAAAAGAATTTGTCGGCGGCTATCGACAAGGTTCTTTATCGAATTCTTTTGTTCTATGTACTGGCTTTATTGATTATTATGTCCATCTATCCGTGGGATCAGTTGGGACATCAAGGCAGTCCCTTCGTTATGGTTTTTGAAAAGCTGGGTATTACCGCAGCAGGGCATGTTATTAACTTTGTTGTTATTACGGCGGCCTTGTCGTCATGCAATTCCGGTATTTACAGTACAGGGCGTATGTTATATAACCTGTCGTTACAAGGAAAGGCTCCGAAAATGTTCTCAGCAGTCAGCTCGAACAAGGTACCTTATAAGGCCTTGGGAGTATCCGTCGTATTTATGCTTATCGGAGTAGTTCTCAATTATTTCCTGCCGGCGTCGGTATTTGAAATTATTACGTCCGTCAGTGCCTTTGCCTGCATGGTTACGTGGATTATGATCATTTGTTGCCAGCTGAGTTTCCGCAAAAAGATCGGCTCTGAAGGCTATAAGACAGTCCGTTATAAAATGCCGTTTGCACCGTACTCCAACTACTTTACAATAGCATTTTTCGCCATTGTCCTGATTTCGGCACTCTTCCATCCGAATACGCGCATCGGTATTATTTCTACGGTTATTTGGCTCGTAATCCTGGTTGCTATGTACTATATTGTAGGCTTTAACAAAAAAGAAGAAAAAATTGAATTCGAACGGTATGAAGGTGACGGTAAATAAGATTCGTAGAGGAAACTGTGAAAATCGCAGTTGCTGTTAAATATACTTATTAGATTAAATGAGGTGGTCATAATGAATTGGGATAACTATGTATCTGCTAATGTACGAGCCATTAAACCGTCGGGTATTCGCAAGTTCTTTGATATTGCCAATCAGATTCAGGGGGGTTTTGTCCTTGAGTATCGGCGAACCTGATTTTGCAGCACCCGATAAGGTTCGGCAAGCCATGATTGACAGCCTTAACAATAAAGAAACGGGATACACGGGTAACTCGGGTCTTCCCGAATTACGTGAAGCCATTTCCGATTATTTTGACAAACATTATGGGGTTAAATACGATCCTGCCGGTGAAATCATCGTTACCGTCGGCGTATCGGAAGGCTTGGCCATGGCCTTGCAGGCTATTGTCGACCATGGCGATGAAGTACTTATTCCCGATCCGGCATACGTAGCCTATCCGGCTACCGTACAATTAGCCGGCGGTATTCCCGTTATGGTTCCGACCTATCCGGAACATGATTTCAAACTGTCTGTAGAAGCCTTGGAAAAGGTAGTAACGCCGAAGACAAAGGCTATGGTTATCGGCTATCCGAACAACCCGACGGGTACTGTTATGACGGCGGAAGAATTGATGCCCATTGCCGAATTTGCTAAAAAGCACGACTTGGTCGTGTTAGCCGATGAAATTTATTGTGAACTCGTATACGGTGATACGAAATTTACGACCTTTGCCAAGTTACCTGATATGAGAGAACGGACCATTGTCTTTAACGGCTTCTCTAAAGCGTGGGCTATGACGGGCATGCGTCTCGGTTATGTTTGCGCACCTAAAGGTGCTATCGACCCGATTCTCAAGTTGCACCAGTATGCAATTATGAGTGCCAATACGCAGGCTCAACGAGGCGGTATTACGGCATTGAAAGAATGCGATGAAGAAGTTCAGGAAATGAGGGCTTCTTATGATGAACGTCGTAAAGTTATTTACAATGGCTTGAAAGATATCGGCTTGCCTGTGTTTGAGCCGAAGGGTGCCTTTTATATCTTCCCGGATATTCGTTGCACCGGTATGACTTCAGCCGAATTTTGCGAAAAACTGGTCCAAGAGGAAAAGGTTGCCGTTGTTCCCGGCTCGGCTTTCGGTGACAGCGGTGAAGGCTTTATCCGTATTTCCTATGCGTCAAGTATGGAAACCATTAAGGAATGCTTAGTACGTATGGGTCGGTTTGTACAAAAATATAAAAAATAAGCTGATATAAAAAAAGCGAACCGTTCGAAAGAACGGTTCGCTTTTTGCCGTGCTGTTGGTAAGGAAAAGGGAGATACCGACTAGATCTTTTTAGTTTCGCGGGACTGAAAAAGCGGGGAGGTAAAACTTAGGGATGTAGCGGTATTCGTAACCTGTAGGCACACAGAAGTGCCGACGGGCAGACTCATATTATTCATATCATGCCCGACCGGTAAGCCGCAAGCTGTCGGTTTTTTTGCGAGGTCGGCATAATGTTGTAAGATTTCCTGCGTTGTAAAGTCACCTTCGTCGTAGGAGCAATTTGTGAAGTATCCGAAAATGATGCCGTTCACATCTCTTAATAAGCCACTCTGCCAGAGCTGATTCAACATGCGATCGATTTTATAAGACGGCTCATTGATATCTTCCAAGAAGAGAATTGCATCCTTTCCCTGTAAGGCATAGGGAGTTCCGACTAAAGAGGCAATGATGGACAGGTTTCCCCCTATGAGACGGCCCTCGGCTGTACCGGAGATGAGAGGCATAAGACGGGTGTGAGGGGGAAAATCGGGGTGGGGAGAGAGCTTCTTTTCCCGGAGAAGGCGAAGTAAGGATTGCCATGAATAGGAAGACACGGGCTTGGATGCCAGAGTAACACCTAAAGGACCGTGTACGGAAGCCAGATGACTCTTTTCGTATAGGGCGATTTGAAGTGCCGTAATGTCGCTAAAGCCGATGAGTGGTTTGGCATGGGTAGCTATCATCGGATAGTCGAGTTTGTCCAAAAGGCGACCGGAACCGTACCCGCCGTCAAGGCAAAGAATTGCATTGACGGACGGGTCGGCAAAGAGGGCATTTAAATCGGCGGCTCGTTCCGCATCACTTCCGGACAGGTAGCCGAAACGCTTGTATGCCGATGAGGCGATTTTAGTATGAAAACCCAAAGATTCCAGCTTTTTCACCGTAGGAGCTATGCTTTCCGGTGACGGGGAAGCCGGGGCTATAAGTGCAATTGTATTTCCCGGAGACAGGGAAATACCGGCCGTATAACCGGGAGAGGCAGTTGCGTCGGGAGCAGAAAATAAAAGAAAGAAAAGGGAAAGGCAGAGGCAGAGTGTTTTATATGAAGGGGCCATAAAAGAATCTCCTTTTAGAAGAGGCATAAGTGATGGTGATTTTGCAATAAAACAGCACATGTATATAAAAAGATTGTACAGTATGATTGAGAATAATAAAATGACCGTACCGATAATTATCGGTACGGTCGTTTGTATATAGTTACTCGGCAGGTGCTGAAACATAGCCGAGGGGATTGTATTTTGCTTCCAATCCGGTAAGCATGGTTAGGTATTTTTCGTTTATTCCGTTCTTTTCGTTTTCGTCAAATAAACGTCTTACTTCGGCGTTTATTTTTTCCTTTATTCCATCGGACAATTCACGATCGGAGAAAGGATAGACGACGTTATTTTCTTTTTCAATATGTACTTGCAGACGATTGGCATAGGCCATTGCTTCTGTAAGTATGTCGAGTTTATATTCCGTACGGCCCGTTTCGCCGTAAAGCTTCAAGGCTTCGTCGAGGCTACGGATATGGCTACGCAACAAATCATGTTCCACAAGCATGCCGTGAGTGACAATCGTGTCGGCCAAGGGACCCATGTGTTCGACCATTTCGGGGAAAAGCGTATGCTCTTCCTTTTGGTGGTGATGAACGTCGGCATAATTACGGACAAAGTCGATAATATCCGTGAAATCCTTCGTATCAACGGCGGCTCCGTCCAAGATGGAACAGCACATATTCTTAATAACGCGAAGCATGCGGGAAATATTGGCATGTTCTTCGACCATTATATCGGTGGCGTACATGGGGGTACTCCTTTCTAATCTTTATTTTATAATTTCGTAGCGGTTCGTATCCGTCTGTTTGAAGGTAAGGTCCGAATCGGCGAGAATGCCTTTAATCAATTCGGCCCGAAGGTCATAGTAATAAGCACCTTGTCCGTTCCAGAACGAGCTGTGTAAATCCTGCGTTTCTTCCCAGACGACTTTATCGGGATTGCTTTCCGTTACCTTCATGACCTGATCACAGGGCATACCGTTTAACAAGGTATTATCTAATTGATGAAACGCTTCCGGAGCCGTTGTCGGCACTTCCGTCCGCTTTTCTTTACCGGTATAAAAGGCCACGTCTTTTAAAGTCTGTAAGCGGTTTGCATCTTCTTGTAAAGTGTTGTGACCAAAGCGGCGTAACGACCTTCGCCGTCATGAATACGGCCTTGTAACCAGCCGTGAATATTTGATTCATCAATAGCGTCTTGAAGTTCACGGCGATCTGTAGATACGAATTTTTGTGTATCTTCTCCGGTAAGCCAGCCTTCCGATACGGCACGAGCGCAAAGCGCATCGATGAGATCTTCCTGGAAGCGGATTTTATTGTACAGCCAAAAATGAATCGGGCCCAAAAATGCACTCATAATATTGCCTCCTATTGTTTTTCAGTCTGAATAGCCAGGTTTACGGCCGTTACGATTTTTTCCGGATCAAGTCCGTGTACCATGCAGGCATTGGCTAAACTTTCCTGTTGAGACGAAGGGCAACCGAGGCAATGCATGCCGTGAGACAATAAGGTGTCTACCACTTCGGGGTGGAGGCGAACAATGTCGCCGACGAGCATATCCTGAGTCACTGTGTTGCTGTTCATATCTTCAAATTTTTTCAAAATTTTCTTTAACATGAGTAAATCCTCCTTAACGTGTGTGGCCACTATCGGGACCGGTTTGATTGACCTCAGTATAACGAAATGAAAAGAGAAGTGCGGTTGTAAAAACAACACGGATAAAAAATTTTTTACATGCTCTTTGCTATAGAAGTACCTATACCCTATCATAGGGGAACGCCTGCTGCAACCGAAGGACTTATAAAAAAGAATGAATAACCAAAAGGCATTGTACGTAATTCTATTATGATAAAAATGTATACAAATGCAGGGCAAAAAGGTAAAATATAAGAAAACTTAACTTATATGTAAGACGTGTCCTTATAAGTCCACAAAGGCACGAACTGAGAAAATGGATAGGAGCGTACATGTATGTCTGAAAAGAAAACAGAGTTTAACAAGGTACTCAATATATGGGATATCCTGGTTCTTGCGTTCGGCGCTATGATTGGTTGGGCCTGGGTGGTTTCTACGGGAGATTGGATTATGCAAGGCGGGGTTGCAGGAGCCATGTTGGGTTTCGTCCTCGGTGGGGTCATGATTTTCTTTGTCGGTCTGGCTTATGCGGAATTGACGACGGCCATGCCGCAAACGGAGGTGAGCATGTATTCAGTTATCGAGCCCTCGGTAAAATGGGCTCCTTTATCTGTACGTGGGCTATCATTTTCGGGTATACGGGCGTTGTCTGTTTCGAAGCCTGCGCATTGCCGACAATTTTCGCCTATTTGTATCCCGGATTCTTACAGTACTATTTATATACTGTCGGCGGGTTTGATATATATGCAACCTGGTTAGCCTTGGCCTTTTTTCTTGTCGTGTTTATTACATATATCAATATTATCGGAGCAAAGACGGCAGCTATCTTACAAACTGTCTTAACCTTGGTCATCGGCGGGGTCGGCATTGTTCTCATTGCCGCGTCGGGCTTTACGGGTAGTGAAGCGAACCTGCAGGGACAGCTGTTCATGGGTGCTTCGACGCAAGAGATGATAAAAAACACTTTGGCTGTAGCCGTTATGACCCCCTTTTTCTTTATCGGGTTTAATGTTATTCCCCAGGCGGCTGAAGAAATTTCGGCACCGCTTAAGCACATTGGCCGTATTCTTGTGTTATCCATTGTATTGGCAGTGGCCTTTTATTCTCTCGTTATCGGAGCTGTCGGCTTTTTAATGAATAATGCCATGATCGGAGATGCGATGAATCAAGTCGGAGGCTTGGTAACAGCCGATGCTATGGCCATTGCTTTCAATAGCGATGCCATGGCCAAGGTTTTGATTATTGGCGGTTTGTGCGGCATTATTACGAGCTGGAATTCCTTCCTTATCGGCGGTAGCCGAGCCTTGTATTCCATGGCTTGTGCTCACATGATTCCGCCTTATTTCGCTAAACTGCATCCTAAACACAAGACTCCTGTAAACGCTTTGATTTTATTAGGCGTTATAACGACCATTGCCGTATTTTTCGGTAAGAAAATGCTCTTGTGGGTAGTCGATGCGGGCAACTTCGGTTGTGTCCTCGCCTATTTTATGGTATCCGTGTCATTTTTGGTTTTGCGTGTCAAGGAACCGGATATGGAAAGACCGTATAAGGTAGGTCCTTATCGTTTTGTGGGAATTATGGCCGTACTCATGTCGGGATTTATGCTTGTCATGTACGTAGTTCCCTCGTCGGGCTCGGCCTTGTATCCGCAAGAATGGGCTATGGTATTGGGGTGGACTTTGTTAGGCCTCATTTTCGGAGTATATTGTAAACTTCGATACAAGGAAAAATTTGCCGCGCAGAAATACTTCATCCGCACGGAAGCTATTGAAGAAGTAGTTGAAGACGTTGAGTAAGAGTCTACAGTACAGGGACTTTCCACACCCGAATACGGAACGCATAAGGGCTAAATAAAAAGAAGCAGACAGTTTGCCGGAATAGTATAAAAGAAGTAAAAAACGAGCGAATAGAGTACTCTATTCGCTCGTTTGCTTTTCAGTATAAAACGGGTTAATCGTCTTTCTGTTGCCAACTGAAAGATTTGACGTAGTTAATGAACTGTTTAACATGACTCGACTGAGTATCGTGCTTATGATACACCATATACAATTGGCGTAATGCCGTATCCTTCGGAAACTCGAATTTGAGTAGTGTGCCGTCAGAAACGGCTTTCACTACAGCTGGCTCGGAGATAACGGAAACTCCGATTTGGTTAATTACCAGATTTTTCAAACCTTCCGGTTCGTTTAAATGTGCTGTTACGTGAAGTTTATCAGGCGTTAATTTCAATTTTTCGAAGATTCTGTCTACGTGAGCCTTACTGCCGCTGCCTTTATCCCGCAGAATCAGGGGATACTTCGTCAAAATATGAAGAGCCGCATTTTTTGTTCCGACCAGTTGACGAAAGGCAGGGGTGTTAGGCGTAATGACGACCATTTTATCAATGGCGACAGGGACGAATTCCAGGGAGTCGTCATCTACTTTCATACCCGTGAAGCCTACTTGAATATGGCCCTTTAAAAGAGAATTAAGAACCTTTGAGCTGATATCCTGGTTAATAGTAAAGGGAATATCGGGAAAGAGTTTACGAAATCCTTTCAGCACTTGGGGAAGTAAGTAGATAGACGGGATGGTCGAAGAACTGATGACAATTTCATTAGAATCTTCGTGATGCCATTTCGTCAGTAAGTCGTCGCGCATTTTCAACATGGCCGTAGCCGTATTGTAGAGTTCACGGCCGCGGGGGGTAATGCGGATCTGTTTGGTTGTACGTATAATCAGAGGAGTATCAAGATGTTTCTCCAAGGTACGAATATGCGTGCTGATAGACGGTTGCGACATGTAAAGAACCTGTGCCGCCTTGGTAAAGCTGCCGTATTTAATGACAGCCACAAACGATTCGAGTTGCTTTAGTTCCATATAGAAAGTCCTTTGTCCTATGCAAGTATAACTATTGTGGATAATTTTTTGCCTTTTTTATTTATATATAATATCATAGATTCTATAAAAAAAGCCAATATATATAATATAGAGGCGGAAAGACTGTAGTATACTAAATAAAGGAGATATTTTTATGATATATGTAGGAATCGATATAGGTTCAACGTGTGCAAAAACGGCTGTAATGAATGAGAATAAGGAGATTAAGGATACCTTTGTCATTCCCACCGGATGGAGCAGTCTGGAAGCCGTTGAAAGAATTAATGAGACCTTGTCGTCTCGCGGCGTAAATCCGAATGAAGCAACCTGTATTTCCACCGGTTACGGGCGCAAAGCCGTAGAGGGTGCTAAAAAGCAGGTGACGGAAATTACTTGTCATGCTAAAGGTGCCAGCCTGTTATTTCCTGAAAAAGCCTTTAATGTTGTTGATATAGGCGGTCAGGACACTAAGGTTATCAGTGTCAGGAACGGTAAGGTGACGGAGTTTTATATGAATGATAAGTGCTCGGCCGGAACCGGTAAGTTCTTGGAAATCATGGCCAATCGTCTGGGCGTATCTTTGGCGGAGCTTGATCAAATTGCCAGGGAACGTACGGAAAAACTTCAAATCAGTGCTATGTGTACGGTTTTTGCCGAGTCGGAAATCGTTTCTTTAATCGGCCAAGGAACATCAAAGGCGAACATTGCCTGGGGAGTGCTGCAGTCCGTCGTAAAAAAGGTCCGTCAGGAATATGCCAAGCTGTCGGAACAAGAAGGTCCCATCTTTTTGACCGGGGGCTTGTGTGAAGACGTATATTTTCTGGAACTTTTGAGCGAATCTTTCGGAAGAACCGTTCATTCTGATACCAAGGCCCGCTATGCGGGGGCTATCGGAGCCGCCGCCCTAGCGGTAGAGCAGGATTTAAAGAGTGGTGCAGAGTAGAAATTTCAGCAAAACATTGTTATAATAATCACGTACTAAAAGTAAAGCTTTGAGAAAATAACTTAGAGCTGTAAGCATTATGGGGGGAAATAAAATGGAAGAAGCATATAAGTTCGGGTGCGGCCGCTACATACAGGAAGCGGATGCTTTGTTGCGCGTCGGAGAAGAAGCGAAGCGTTTCGGTAAGAAAGCGCTAATTCTTGCAGGGCCGACGGCATGGAAGGTTAGCGAAGAAAAGATTGTTCGCGGCATGAAGGATGCCGGAGTCGACTATGTATTGCATCTTTATGGCGGGTACCCCAGTAAACGCCAAGTCGATGAAAATGCGGCCCAATTTAAGGCCGAAGGTTGTACTCTAATCATCGGTGTAGGCGGCGGACGTATGATGGACTTGGCAAAGGCATCAGCAGACGCTTGTGCATGCCCTGTCATCAATGTGCCGACTATTGCGGCTACATGCGCCGCATATGCACCGCTCAGCGTAATTTATACGGATGAAGGCCGTGATCCGGAATATTGGTGGTTTGAAAAAGAAGTGGATGCTATTGTTGTCGATGAAACGGTCATGGCTCATCAGCCGGCACGTTATCTGGCATCCGGCTCTTTAGATGCTATTGCAAAGTTTGTAGAAGTGCATCATAATCGAGGGGCTTTTACACCTACGAGTGTCCCCGTTGATGTATATGCGGCTTATCACAGCGCGGCTACAACGTATGAACTGTTGAATTTATTTACGGAACAGGCTTGTGCCGATGTGGCTGAAGGCAAGTTGACAGAGGCCGTTCATACCGTCGTTTTCTGTAATATCGCTTTGACGGGAATTATCAGCAGTATGACGAGAGGTCGCGGACAGGCGGCTTTGGGGCATTCATTTTATAACGGATTAAAGACCTGCTTCTTTGACGAAACGCACGGGTATAAGCATGGTGAATTGGTCGGTACAGGCCTTTTGGTTCAAACGGCATTTGATAAATGATGAACTGCGCAGTGCCGTTATGAGTCTTTTGAAAAAGTCGAATTTACCCGTAACCTTTGCAGAATTAGGCATTGTCGATAAGGAAGAAGGGGTTCGTAAATTAGCCGATTATATGGAAAACTATGACGGCATTAAGGATATTCCTGATGGGAAAAAACGATTGATTGCCGCCTTGGAAACTCTATAAATATAAAATAGAAAGAGTCGCCTCGAAGAGAGGCGGCTCTTTTTAATATGGGAAAATACAGTATTGCGGAAAAAGTTATATATAAATACATACCGTCATGTTATAATTAAGAAAAATAATAAATCGATAAGAGATTATAATAAATAGACCGATATAAATAAAAAAATAATTATAGAGGACCGGTTTAACATTCTGTTTTTTTCCATGTGTACATAAATTTTACGGACTTATTCGGCGTTAAAAGGAAAATGGAAAAATACGGTAAGCGTTCATTAATATAGAAAAAAGCAATGAAATTGCCAATGTATTTCATATTATCGGAAAGACACGGCAAAAGATATAATAAAAACAGTCATTATGAAATGAGGTAAACGTATGGAATTGATTAAAGAACTGCCTGAAGTCTTTGAAGAATTTGCGGAACAACGAAAAAACTCCTTTATGGCCGTTAAGGAAGCTAAGGAAAAGGGAATTCCCGTTGTCGGTTCATATTGCACCTACTTCCCGAAAGAACTTCCCATGGCTATAGGGGCGGCAGCCGTCAGCCTTTGCTCCATGTCGGGTGAAACCATAGAAGTGGCGGAACAGGACTTGCCGAAAAACCTCTGTCCTTTAATTAAAGCCAGTTACGGTTTCGCCAAGACGGATAAGTGTCCGTATTTTTATTTTTCCGACTTGATTGTCGGCGAAACGACTTGTGACGGTAAGAAGAAAATGTATGAACTCATGAGTCAATTCAAAGATGTATATGTTATGCAGTTGCCGCAATCCCAAGATGAGCGAGGAAGAAAATTCTGGCGAGAATCATGCCTTGAATTGAAGAGAAAATTAGAAGAAAAATTCGGAACCGTTATTACAGACGAAGCCGTTCGTCAAGCCGTACATACGGAAAACGGAGTGCGCCGTGCCTTGCAGCGCTTTTACGGCGTTATGAAGCACGATCCGGCACCGATTACGGGGCTTGAACTGTTTCGCGTTCTCTATGGGAGTACTTTTAAGTTGGATCGCTCGGGCTTGGCAGATGAGCTGAATGCCCTTACGGATAAAATTAAAGCTGAATATGCAGCCGGAAAGAGATTGGATAAAAAGCCTCGTATCCTCATTACGGGCTGTCCTATGGGTGGCGCTACGGAAAAGGTTATTGAAGCTATTGAAAATAACGGAGGTGTTGTCGTAACCTATGAAAACTGTTCGGGTGCCAAGGCTATTGAACGGGAAGTCAAAGAAGATACGGATGATATTTACGGGGCTATTGCCGACCGCTACCTCGGTATCGGCTGTTCCGTTATGACGCCGAATAACAATCGCTTCAAGCTTTTGGATGAAATGATTGATGAATACAAGGTTGACGGCGTTGTTGAAATGGTACTTCAGGCCTGTCATACGTACAGCGTCGAATCTAAATCGGTTCGCAGCTTTGTTACTCATGATAAAGAGATTCCGTATATTTACATTGAAACGGATTACTCCAAGACGGATGTCGGACAGTTGAATACTCGTCTGGCCGCCTTTGTCGAAATGCTTTAGAACCTAAATAAAGTATAGAGGAGACGATACGATGGAATTGATACGCACGGAGATGACGCCGAAAGAACGAATGACAAAGTATATGGCCGGTGAAAAGGTAGACAGAATCCCGACCATCTTGAGTTCCGGCGAAACAAGTCCCATTAATTACGGGATTCAAAATAAGGATTATTATTTTGACTCCGACTTAATGGTAGAAGTGGAGTCTCGAATCGCCGAAGATTACGGTGCCGATAATATGGGTATGGGTATCGGGTTACGCGGCATTGCCGAAGCCTTAGGGGTACCCTTGGCCTTTCCTTTGAATAATGTATCCCATGTAGACGGCCCGGCAATTACTTCATATGACGAATTGGACGGAAGAAAAATTGTAGACATCCATAAAGACGGTCGTCTGCCCATTTTATTGGAAGCTTTCAAAAAATTGCAGGATAAATGGGGTGATACATACATTATCGATACGGGTCTTGGTTCGTGTTTCACCTTGGCCGCTTTTCTCGTCGGTACGGAGAAGTTCCTGAAAGATATGATTAAGCGTCCCGAAGAAACGGAGAAGCTGTTGCAATACGCCAATGATAATATTGTGTCCTGCTGTGAACAGCTATATAAGGAAACGGGTATTATCTCATCTTTGGCAGAACCGATTATTGCTCGTAATCTCTTGTCGCCCCGCCTCTTCAAAAAGTATGCTGTTCCCTATATGGGACAATTGGTTAAGCGGTTGACGGATGTGTATGGAGAAGCCCCGAGTCTTCATGTTTGCGGTTCTACGGCCGATCGTTGGGAAGATTTCGTAAATTGGGGGATATCGGCCTTTTCCGTTGATAATTGCGAAAATATGGAAGACTTGAAGAATCAATACGGAGATAGGATTGCCGTAGTCGGAAACATTGACCCCGTCGACCTTTTGCGTAACGGCACGACGGATGATATGAAGCGCGAAGTCATTCGTTGCTTAAAAGAAGCGGGTGATACACCGAAAGGCTTCATTCTTATGCCCGGATGCACAACCCCTATCGGGACTCCGAAAGAAAACGTTGTTGCTATTATGAACTATGCGGCTATTTACGGTAAGGGTGCACAAAAAGGCAAAATGCCCGAAGGAATGGCACAGGTGATGTAATGGTCGGTGAAATAAAGGATTATCCGTGCTCGTACGGAACGAAAGAGGAATCGATTGTCGGAGTGGTTAAGGCCTGCAACCTTACGGTTCCCGAGGTGTATAAGGACGGGGAACAGATGGCTGAATTGGCTCGAGCTGTAAAAAGAGCCACCAATGACGGTGTTGTCTATCTGCCCTTCGACCATGCCGTAGAAGCGGAAGCCTTGGGGGCTGTCGTGAATTACGGCAGTGAAGAGGTGGGGCCGCGTACGTCCGGCTATATTTGTGACAGGTTGGAAGAGATTTTGGATTTAGGAACCTTAGATACAAAAAACGGGCGGCCGGTCCAGGTGTTGAATGCTTGTCGGCGCTTGGCAGAGCAGGGAGAAACGGTCGTTCTTGAGGTCGTAGGTCCCATTACGATATTAAACGGCCTGATTGATTTGCGAGCTGTCTTTAAAGGAATGCGGAAAAATCCCGAGTTAATGGAAAGGGTCTTTCGTAAAATAGAGGATGATTTGTCTTCCTATATGCAAGCTGCCGTAGCGGCAGGGGTGAAAATTATCAGTTACGGTGATGCCGTCGCTACCGTACCTATTATGGGGCCGCGCGTATTGAAGAATTATACGGAAATGAATGTCCTTCCCTTTTTAAGACGGATGGAAAGCGAACTGGAACATAAGGCGCTTATTCTCCTATGTCCTAAAACGGCGTATGCCTTGGAAGGAACCGAGTCGGCCTCTTATAAGCCGTTAGGCATGCCCCAAGGCACACACCCTACTTATGAGGACGGGTGGTTGTTTGCCATCGGTAAGTTCGGATTTATGGGGCAAATGTGTATTAAAGCCGGTAAACGACGAGTTCCGGCAGAAAAGCTTTACGGAATTATATTGAAAGATGAAGGAGACGAAGATCATGAGCAGTAAAGATGCGTTGTTACAGAGATTGTCGGACGATGTATTTGAAATGGATGATGAAGATGTTGTCGATGCGTGCCAAGAATATATAGACGGAGGCTATGAGGCTCTGGACGGTATTATGGAAGGCCTTGTTGACGGCATGGGAAGAGCCGGCAAAATGTATGAAGAAGAAGAGTACTTCGTTTCCGATATTCTTTTGTGTGCCGATGCTATGTATGCCGGTGTGGATATGCTGAAGCCTCATTTGGAACAGGACCTTACGGCAGATGAAAAGACGGCGGTTATCGGCGTTATTGAAGGCGATACACATGATATCGGTAAAAACCTTGTTAAAACCATGTTGGAAACGGGAGGCTATAAGGTTGTCGATCTCGGTAAGGACGTGCCGTTGAAGCAATTTGTCGATTCCGTGGAATCGGAGCATGCGGATGTACTTTGCATGTCGACGCTTATGACGACGACGATGGACGGCATGGGTACAGTGGTCAACATGCTGAAAGAGCGCGGCCTGCGCGATAAGGTTAAGGTCATGATCGGCGGAGCTCCCATTACGCAAATCTTTGCCGATAAATCGGGGCCGATACTTTTTCGCCCAACGCCGTTGATGCGGTAAAACAGGCTGATAAACTGACGGGACGCAAGTAAGATGGAAGTGCGTTTGTCCGGAGGGGACGACCGCAACCTGATGGAACGGCTTTTAGAGAAACAAATTCCTCTGTCTAATAGTTGTAACGGGAAGGGAACGTGCGGTAAATGTAAGGTGAGAGTCGTGTCGGGGACGATAACGGATGTGACGGATACGGAACGCCGCTTATTGACGGAAAAAGAAGTGGCCGGCCGTATGCGCTTGGCTTGTATGACGAAGGCCCGAGGTGAAGTAGTCATTGAAACGGGTGAAGGCGAAGAAGACCATGTTTTTACGACAGGCGGCGTAGAAGGTCACTTTGAACGTGATGCCGATAAGCACGGGTACGGCTTAGCCGTCGATATCGGTACGACGACGGTCGTGGCTACGCTGGTCAATATGGATGACGGTACGGAAGGGGCAACATATGCTCAGATCAATCCGCAGAAGACGTACGGACTTGATGTGCTGACCCGTATTACGTATGAAACGGAATATAAAGAGAAAGCGATTACACAGCTTCAGGAAGCTATTGTACACGGATTGAACGAAGCGATAAAGGGCATCTGTGCCGAAGCGGGGATTGACGTTACGCAGATCGGGGAAATCGATATTGCCGCCAATTGTACGATGCTACATATGCTGGCAGGCGTTGATGCGCGGCCTATCGGAAGAGCTCCGTATAAGCCGGCATTTACAGACGGACAGAAATTGAAGGCTCGAGACTTGGGTCTGATGGGCGCAGCCGATGCGATGGTGTATTTGTTGCCGTCTGTATCGGCTTATATCGGAGCGGACATAGTGGCCGGCGTTTACGTTTGCGACTTGCATCATTCATTCGGCAAAACCTTGTTTATCGACATAGGGACAAACGGAGAACTGGTCCTGGAAGCGGGCGGTAAGATGTACTCCTGCTCCTGTGCAGCAGGACCGGCGTTGGAAGGCATGAATATTACGTCGGGCATGAGAGCTGCCAAAGGGGCGGTCGAAGATGTACATATCGGACCGGACGGGATTCGACTTGACGTTATCGGAAAAGGAAAGCCGCATGGATTGTGCGGCAGCGGTATCTTGGCCGTTGTCAGAGAATTGGTGAGGACCGGCCTGGTTACGAGGCGAGGCGCTTTTGCTAAGCCGGAAGATTTCGAAGTCGGTGATTATCGTCGAGATATATTGCGTTATAACGGAACCAAAAGAGAAGCCCTCTTATATAGCAATGGCGAAACGGAGCTGCTTGTAACACAAAGTGACGTACGGCAGGTTCAGCTTGCCAAGGGAGCAATTCGCTCAGGTATTGAAGTGTTGCTGTCTCACGGCGGGTTAACTTATGAAGATATTGACAAAGTTTTAATTGCCGGTCAGTTCGGGGCGCACTTGCCGGCCGAATCCCTTCTGCAAATCGGCTTGTTACCGCCCGTTACGGAAGATAAGCTCGCCTATGCGGGAAACTCGGCCAAGTCGGGAGCTGTAGCGGCCTTGTTATCTGACAAGGTGAAGGAAGATATGGAAGATTTGGCTAAACATATTCACTATATAGAATTGGGCAGCAGTGATAACTACGAACGCCTTTTTGCCAAGTGCTTGTTGTTTTAGTTGAATCGCCCCGCGTAAAATGTGTATGTATGAAAAATAACTGTGTGCTATAAATAAAGAAAGACACTAAGCACGGATTGTGCTTTTAGAAAGCTCAGTGAGTACCCTCAATATACTTGAGGCTCACTGAGCTTTTATCATTGTATTTAATAATGAGTGCACTATACATAAAATAATCTTATTGGGAGAAGGATATTTACAAATGTTATAATTAAACCCATGATGATGCCTGGAAATTATGGCTTTTCGAGCATTGCTGTTTGATTTTTTATGATAGCAATTGATAGCCGGTGGAGGAGGAATCTTTTTGATTGAAATTAAGAATTTACAAAGATGTGGACAAACGGGAATGTCGTTTTGGAGGATATAAACTTATGTATTGCCGACGGTGAAATTTACGGGCTGGCAGGGCGTAGCGGTGCCGGTAAATCTACGTTATTGCGGTGTATAAACGGGCTGGAATCATTTTCGTCGGGAACCTTAACAGTCAATAACGTAGCAGTTAACCGACTGAATAAAGAAGAATTGCGGCAGTTTCGTAAGAATATCGGCATGATATTTCAACAACCGTCTATTTTGGAACGCAAGACCGTATATGAAAATATTGCCTTTCCCATGAAGTGTTGGGGGGTTCCCGAAGCGGAACGCCGGGCTAAGGCGGAAGAGCTGATTCATTTGGTTGAACTGGATGAGAAAAGGGATGTAAAGGCCAAGACCCTTTCGGGCGGACAAAAGCAACGCGTCGCCATTGCCAGAGCTTTGACTCTCAACCCGTCCGTCCTGTTGTGCGATGAAGCGACGTCGGCATTGGATCCGAATACGACCCAGAATATTTTGAAGCTTTTAAATAAAATTAATAAGGAGCTTCATATTACCATCGTCATCGTTACGCATGAAATGTCCGTTATTCGCGATGCGTGCACGAAAGTAGCTATCTTGGAACACGGAAAAATTGTAGAAAACGGGGACCCTGCCGATATCTTCAGAAATGATTCGCCGGCCCTGCGGCGTTTACTGGGAGATGAACGATATATGCCGCAAGGTGATACGAATGTGGAAATTACGGTGACAGCAGGAACGCAGGATGATACGGTGATGGCCCATATGGTAGCCGACTTGCACTTAGTGTATAAGATTGTCGACAGTAGGACGGAACACTTTAAGACCGGATCGTTTTCCAAGTTTGTAATTACCTTTGATAGCAACCGATTACAAGAGGTGGAGGCCTATTTAAAAGACCGTAAAACAGAATATCGGGTTCTTATAAAGGCTGCTTCGCAAGCAATTGACGTGAAAGGGGATGATGAATAGATGAGAGATATTTCGTGGAGTGAAATTTTTGATCGCATCATTATTCCGTCTATCGCCAATACGTTGGAAATGCTGTTCTTTTGCTTTATATTTTCGAGCATTTTGGGGTTCACCGTTGCCGTGGCTCTGTATATGACACAGCCGGGCGGATTACGTGAGAATAAGGCGATCTACGGCATCTTAAACGGCGGTATCAGTATTTTACGGTCCTTTCCGTTTATGATTCTCATGGTGTCCATTATTCCCTTAACTCGAATTATTACGGGCAGCAGTATCGGTTGGGTATCGGCACTGATTCCCCTTACCTTTGCTTCGACACCGTTTATGGCACGAATGATTGAAAACAGTATTAAGGAAGTAAATCCTGCCTTGGTAGATGCGGCGAAATCCTTCGGTGCATCGGATTGGCAGATTATCTTCGGTGTCGTCTTGTCCGAAGCCTTACCGTCCTTGATTACCGGATCGATTTTATCGATTATTCACGTACTGAATCTGACGACTGTCGCCGGAGCTATCGGCGCCGGAGGTTTGGGGGCCTCGGCACTGCAATACGGGTACCAGTCTAATAATGATAAGGTTATGTATTCTATTATTGTTATTCTCATCTGTATGGTTATTTTGATTCAGTATACAGGTGACCGAATATATAAAAAGATTAAAGAATAAGTGTGTAACGGAGGAAGAAGATGAACAAAAAGTTTGCAGTATTGACAGGGGCCGTTCTTATGGCTTTTGCCATATTCATTGGCGGTTGCGGGACGAGTGGTAATTCCGCAGAAAAGAAAGATTTGACTTTAGCGGCATCAAGCTTTAACTATGACGAAGTAAACGACAAGGTGGCCTTGGATGCTTTAAAAGCGAAGGGATATAACGTAAAAGTTATTGTATTGGAAGATGCGACTACCATGAATGAAGCTACCATGAATGGGGATATAGACGCATCCTTACATCAACATAAGCCGTGGATGGAAGCATATAACAAGTCTAAAGGGCGCGATATGGTAATGCTTCAGCCGTATATTCATTACAACGTATTCGGTATGTATTCCGATAAATATAAGTCGCCGTCCGAATTGCCGCAAAATGCAAAGATCGTTATTCCCGAAGATCCTAGCAATACGGCACGAGCTTTGAATTTATTACAGCAACAAGGCCTGATTACCTTAAAGAAGGCGTAACCTTGCCGACTCTGTTGGATATCGAATCGAATCCGAAGAACTTGCAGTTTACGAGCGTTAATACGGCTCAGGTCATGAAGTCTTTGCCTGATGTGGATGCCGTTTGCGTAGCTAAGATGTTCCAAATCAGCAATCACGTGCCCGACAGCACGCAGATTGCCGTCAGCACGGACTTGACCAAGTTTGCCGTAGGCTTTGTCGTAGCACCTCAGAATAAGGATGCACAGTGGGCTAAAGACTTGGTTGAAGCGTATACGAGTCCGGCCATGAAGGCTGAAATTGCTAAACTCTTCCAGGGAAGCTATGTTACCTTGGATAATTAATTAAAATCTGTTCCGGTAAAGGTGGGGGGACGTACAATGAAGATTACAAAAGTCGATGTCATGCTTATCAATCCGAAGGCGGAAGATAATAAGCCGTGGACGCCGGTAGGTATTCGTATATATACGGATGCAGGTATTTACGGTGACGGCGAAGCGGCTATGGCCTACGGTAGTATTTCACGCGGTGCTTACGGAGCTGTCATTGATTTTTCAGAAAAGATTATTGGCAAGGACCCGCTCGATACGGAAGTCATATGGGAAGACTTGTACAAGTCTACGTTCTGGGCACAAAACGGCGGGCCCGTAACATTCGGGGCTATTTCTGCTATTGACGTTGCTTTATGGGATATTAAGGCTAAATACTTCAGAGTTCCTCTATATAAGTTACTGGGGGGTAAACAACGGGATAAGCTTCGTTGTTATGCCAGTCAGTTGCAGTTCGGGTGGGGGCCTGTGCGTGTGGGATTGAAGACGGCTCAAGAGTATGCGGACATTGCTAAAAAAGCAGTTGCCGAAGGCTATTCGGCAGTTAAGGTGGATTTTTTTACTTTTGATCGTGACGGGAGTCGGTTCAATCATGAACAAATGACACGACTGCTTCCGGCCTACTATGTGAACCTGGTGGAGGAACGAGTAGCTGCCGTGCGAGAAGCTATCGGACCTGACGTAGACCTCATTATGGAGAACCATTCAAATATTGATGCTCAAGGAGCCGTTCAGCTGGCGAATGTTGTGGAAAAATACAATATCTTCATGTTTGAAGAACCGTGCACGCCGTCTCCGGACGTCAATAAATTTGTTCATGATCACATTACAATTCCCGTGTCTCAAGGTGAACGTATTTATACGCGTTGGCAGTATAAGCAATATTTCCAAGACGGTTCTATTCAAATGATTCAGCCCGACATAGGTAACTGCGGCGGCATTACGGAAACGAAGAAGGTTTGCGATATGGCTCATGCTTACGACGTAGGGGTACAGATTCATGTTTGCTCCAGCCCGATTCTTACGGCAGCGGCCCTTCATTTAGAGTCCGTGTTGCCGAACTTTACAATTCACGAACATCACGTATATAACCTGCACAACTATAACAAGCAACTCTGCATTCACGACTATCAGCCGGAACATGGGTATTTTTCAATTCCCGAAATCCCCGGCATCGGCAATGAATGGAGCGAATATGCGTTTACCCATTGTCAACTGACAACTGTTGAATAATGTAAAACAGGCTCAACGAAGTTTGGGCCTGTTTTTTGAGAAGGGTATGAGCTTGTTTTCACGTATGCATGAAAACCGGATTGTATTTGTGTAAAAGGGGCGATATTTTGATTGAAATTCAAAATTTGAAAAAGGTCTGGCCGGACGGAAAGATCGTTCTGGACGACATTAATCTGACCATTGAAGATGGAGATATTTACGCACTGGTTGGTCGCAGCGGTGCCGGAAAGTCTACGCTATTGCGTTGTATTAACGGCTTGGCTTCTTATAATGACGGTCACATTTTGTTGGACGGGAAAGAAGTAAAAGAGCTTTCATATAAAGAAATGCGAGACGTTCGTCGTCATGTAGGCATGGTTTTGCAAAACTTTTCGCTCTTAGAGCGGCGGACCGTTTATGAAACGTGGCCTTACCCATGAAATGCTGGGGGTATTCGAATTCCGACATTAAGAAGAAAGTTATGGATTTGTTAGAGTTGGTCGGTCTTGCCGATAAGGCATCCTCTCGTCCGCGAAATCTGTCGGGTGGACAGAAACAGAGGGTTGCTATTGCCAGAGCCTTGACGATGGAACCGAAACTGTTGCTTAGTGATGAAGCGACATCGGCATTGGATCCCAATACGAGCAGTTCTATTTTGGGGCTATTAAGAGAAATTAATCAAAAGACGGGAATTACGGTTATTGTCGTTACGCATCAGATGGAAGTAGTGCGTCAGATTTGTAATAAAGCTTGTATATTGGAAGACGGGAAAATTGCAGCTGAAGGTTCCGTGAAATCAGTCTTTATTAAACGTCCGGGAGCCCTAAAACGACTTTTGGGAGAAAGTGATGAAGGAGATGTACCGTCCAAAGAGTCTGTTATTCAAGTAGCCTATGATGTAAAAGACAGTACGTTGAACTTTCTCTCCGATATGGCAAGAGACTTGAATATATCATTTGAAACCTTAGGCGGTGGAATTGAAAGCTTTTCGTGTGATAAGCTGGCTATTTTTCGATTAGGAATTTCAAGATCGGATAGGGAAAAGGTAGAACTATATTTAGCAGGAAAAGAATGTACGTGGAGCTACATCAATCAAGGGTCAGCAGAGAAAGAGCAGGTGATGTAAGATGCCGTTACAAAACATGTCTTTTGAACAGTTGGTGAACATGCTCATTGTGCCGGCCTTGCTGGCGACTTTGAAAATGTTGGTCTGGGCCATGGTTCTTTCCGTATTCTTCGGCCTTTGCATCGGCCTTGTGTTAGCCTTGACTCGCAAGGGTGGCCTTTGCGAAAACTTTGTCATTTATCGGACTTTCGATATCTTTGTCAGTGTAGTCAGGTCTTTCCCGTTTATTATTTTGATGATATCCATTATTCCGCTGACTAAGTTGATTATGGGAACGTCCATCGGTTGGCAGGCGGCCATAGTACCGTTAACCTTTGCCTGCTCTCCCTTTATGGGGCGCATTATTCAAAATGCCTTACAGGAAGTGAATCCGGCGCTTATTGAAGTCGCACAGTCCTTCGGAGCCTCTAAATTTCAAATAGTCATGCGGGTTATGGTCGTTGAGGCTATTCCGGCTATTGTGTCAGGCGTTGTACTTGCAATTATCAACCTTCTCGGCGCCACGGCCATGGCCGGTGTTATTGGCGGCGGGGGACTTGGGGCTACGGCCATGATTTACGGATATCAGAACTTTAATGACAAGGTTATGTATTCCATTTGTGTTGTCTTAGTCATTCTGGTATTACTTATTCAGTATATTGGGGACTTTGTCTACAATAAATTAAAATAAAGAGGAGAATGAAGATGAGAAAAAAATTATTACTTTTCACAGCTGTCGTTATGGCAGCACTGGTTATGGTTTTATCGGGATGCGGCAGCTCCGCCGATAAGGGAAGCGCTTCGGGCGATAAGAAGGTTATAAAACTGGGGGTCAGAGCTGACGGTGCCGAACGCGCTGAACTCTTACGAGCTCCCTTGGAAAAGATGGGCTATACATTGGAAATCACTCCCTTTGAAGATAGTATTTTACCGAATGTAGCCTTAGGGGAAAAGAGCATTGATGTTAATTGGTATCAGCATCTTCCGTATTTGGAAAGTTACAACAAATCCAAGGGAACGGATTTGTCATGGTAAAGCCCTATACACATTATGCACGATTCGGATTGTATTCTGACAAATATAAAGAGGTGAGCCAGATTCCCGACGGTGCCGTTATCGGGCTTTGCAACGATACGACCAACCGTAGTCGCGGCCTGAAGATGCTGGCTGATTTAGGACTTATTACCTTAAATCCCGGGGTAGATAATGCAACGATTTACGATATTAAAGATAACCCTCATCACTTCCAATTTGTAGAGGCTGAAATGACATCCTTGGCACAAGCGATTAATGATTACGGTGCCATTGCTTTGGCATCGGCACATATGGCTAATGCGGGAAAAGATCCGTCGGCATATCTGGCTGAATCAAAAGACAGCAAGGATTTTGCCTTAGGCTATGTGGTTCGTCCGGAAGACCAGAACGCTCAGTGGGTTCAGGACTTGATTAAGGCTACGCAGACTGATGAAATGAAGGCTTATTTCCAAGAACATGATAAGGGGGCATTAGTTCCTATGTGGTAAGGCGAAATAAGTATAATTCGTTCATATAAATTTATGATGAATTCATGGTTGAGATAGAAAAAATCAATTATAACCGTGTGAGAATGCATGATACAATGAAATTAATAAAATACTCACGGAAACGGAGTGGTTGTCATGGAATTGATTCGAACGGAAATGACGCCGCGTGAACGGCTTACGGCATATGCGGCGGGGCAAGAGGTAGACAGAATTCCGACAGTATTGACGGCGGCTGAAACCAGTCCCATTCGTTACGGTATCCAGAATAAGGATTATTACTTCTCGGCCGACTTGATGGTGGAAGTGGAATCAAAAATCGCCGAAGACTTCGGTGCCGATAATATGGGCGTAAACGTCGGCTTGCGCGGAGTAGTAGAAGCTTTAGGCGTTTCTGTAGTAACCCCTGAAAACAATGTATCGCATGTAGAAGGTGTCGGTATCGAGTCGTATGAGGACTTGGACCGCATGTCTATTATTGACGTAACTAAGGACGGTCGTTTCCCCATTATGTTGGAGGCCTATAATCGGTTACAGGAAAAATTCGGCAAAACTCATATTATCGGGACCGGTATGGCCGGCCCTTTTACAGTAGCGGCTTTTTTAATCGGTACGGAAAAATTCCTGAAGGATATGGTGAAAGGAAAGCGAAATCACGAAACTCCTTCAATTTGCTACGGATAATGTTGTCGCTGCCGGTGAAGGGTTGTATAAGCATGCCGGGATTAAACCCTCTATTGCTGAACCGATTATTGCCCGCAACCTCTTATCGCCGCGCATGTTTAAAAAGTATGCCGTTCCCTTTATGACTCAAACGGTAGAACGGCTTACGAAGATTTACGGCTCTAAGCCGAGCATGCATATTTGCGGTACAACCCATGATCGGTGGCAGGAAATTGTGGATTTCGGCATATCCGCTTTTTCTGTAGATAATGTTGAAAGTATGACGGATTTGAAAAATCTGTTCGGCGACAGAATAGGGATTATAGGCAATGTCGATCCTGTAGATTTATTGAGAAATGGCACGCCTGAAGATATGAAAAATGAAGTTATACGGTGTCTGAGTGAAGCGGCCGATAATCCCTGCGGTTTTGTATTGAGCCCCGGATGCACCACCCCCGTCGGTACGCCGAAGGAAAACCTGGTGGCGCTGATGAATGCCGCGGCTACCTATGGGAAGGGAGCTAAAAAGGGAGCTATGCCTGAAGGTATGAAGGGATTATAGGGGCAGTGCGAACCTTTGAATGTCCCGTATCGGACAGAGAAAGCTTTGTTCAAAAACTTATAGTAAGAGAAGGGTTGCCCGTACCCGATGTGTATGGGCGAGCCGACTTGATGTTTACCTTGGCAAAGGTGGTTAAGGCAGAAGCACGGGAAGCATTCGTGTTTCTGCCTTTTGATCACGTTACGGAGGTAGCGGCTCTGGGCGGTCGCATTCATACGGGCGACGAGTTGAGCGGTCCGCGGGGAAAGGCCGGTGTATATTCGTCTTTTGGCGACCTTTTGCAGGCAGAGGTGCCGACAAAACTCGGTATAAAGCGAATGGATAATATTGTCGCCCTTTGTGAACGGTGTACTCGTGAGGGACTTCCCGTATTTATAGAGGGGAGCGGCCCCGTCAATGTGTTGTCGGGGCTTATGGAATGGCGGAATCTTGTACGCTGTGCCCGCAAGGATACACGAGGATTACTGAGGGCCGTAAGGTATATTAGCGGCTTTCTGGTCGAGTATTATACGAACCTCTCTCATGCAGGAGTCGTCGTTATCGGTATTGACGATTCTGTAGGCGATGCCGACTTTCTGGGTGAGCACCGCCTGAAATTGTATGCACGGCATATTTTAAAGCCCTTTTTAAAATCCCTTGGACAAGCCTTGGGTGAGCGGACTCTTATTCACTTATGTCCGAAGGGGACGGTAGCCCTTATTGAAGCGGGATGTGCTCGCTTAGTACCTGTAGGAACCGATACGATTCAAAAGACATATGAACAAGTTGTATGTGATTGTGTCGGACGCGTAGCCTGTATGGGGCAGTATTGCTACAAGGATATGAAGCGGATAGTCTCTGCCGGCGATGTATGTGCCGTCTCGTGGGATGATGTTGAATAGATATAAAAACGGTATTCCCGATTGCAATCGGGAATACCGTTTTTTGTGTAGTGACTATTCTTCAAAACGCGGGAAGAGGACACTGTTTTCTTTGGCAATATGTAAGAAAATGTCGTCAATCAGTTCGTGCATCTTAGCATACGTAGCCTTAAAGGTAGGACAAGCGTATTCGGGAGGCGTGAAGTTGTTTGTTAAGGCCATAATGGAATGAATGACTTCGCCGGCACCTTCATGTTCGGATACCAATTCGTGAACGCGCTTGGACAGGTGTTTCCGTTCTTTCGGCGATTTTGTTTCGGCTTGCAACATGAGGGGGAATACTTCGCATTCTTCTTCGGCGAAATGTTCTTCCAACTCTGCCCGCAAGAGGGAGAACTGACGGTGAAGGTGCAAGAGCAAATCCTTTCCGTGTTCGTAGTGAACCGTCATAATTTTATTGAGCATAGGCGTAATTTCTTCCCAAAGCTGACGTTCGGGAATATGGTGCGTATCGATGATCAGACGAATAAGGTCCTCCGTACTCATGTCGGCGACACTTTCCGTTTTATCCGGACGATTCCGATAGGCTTCGTAAGCATCCTGTAATTCTTTTAAAAAGTCGCCGGATAAGCGGTGTTCCTTAACGGCCTCGCCGATAGTAATGTTACCGTGACAGCAATAGTCGATATGTAAGTCATTGAGTCGCCGTGTAATATCGGGGAAGAAGGTGACCAGTGTACCCAGTGTCGTGTCGTTTGTAATGGTAATGCCATTGTTTTCCATATATAACACTTCCTTTGGAAGAAACTTAGAATTTATTTATCTTTCATTATCAGTATACCCGGAAAGGTGAATGGTGTATGTAGGAATTACAACAAAAACAGCGAGTACTCTATGTGAGAACTCGCTGTTTTTGACTATTGTTGCAAGAAAATATTATTCACTCAGGTGTTTTGCGTCGAGTAAGGCTAAGACCGTATCCAAGCTTTCGGCTTTAAAAGACGGCGTAGCCGGTTTTTCTTCAAGGCCTGTTAAGATGTAGGCAAGGGCGGCGCCGACGCCGGCTTCCAGCCCGTCTTCATCCAAGTCGAATTCCGGTGTATGATGGGGGGCACCGCTACCGACTTTGTCGCTTTGAATACCGGTAAAAAAGAGGACGGAAGGATAGATGTTCTGTAGGGCTGCAAAAGTTTCGGAAGCCATCCACATAGGGCAGTCCGCATCGAGGGCTTTTTCACCCAATTGTGTAACTACGGCACGTCGTGCCATGTCCACCAATTCTTTGTTATTAAAAGTAACGGGGATGTATTGATCTTCCGTGAACTCTGCCGTACAACCGTATTCTTCCGCTATACGGGTACAGGTGCGCAAGAAAAAGCTGCGGAAAGCTTTGCCGTTTTCATTATCTGTGCAACGCATAGTGCCGGCAAAAGATAATTCGGAAGGAATAATATTGGCTTTAGAGCCGGCGTTGACGCAACCGACGGAATAGGTCAGGCTCTGTTCGGGGGCGACGGCACGCATACGATAGGCGCGCAATTCGTTTTGAATAGAAATGAAAGCTTCTATCGGGCTTTTAGCCATGTCGGGACGAGAGCCGTGTCCGCCGTAGCCGTGTAAGGTTACATTGAAGAAGAAGGCACCGGCCATAGCCGTATCGTAAACAATGCCGACCTTGCCGGCAGGAAGACGCCACATAACATGTGTGGTATAGCCCATGTCGACATGAATATTATGATCATGAAGATAACGAAGAATTTGAGAAACCCCGCGTTCCCCGATTTCTTCAGCCTGCTCAAAGACAAAGAGCACTTTTCCTGCCCAAGCATCTTTGTGTTCCGATAAAATTTTGGCTTCCGTCAGAGCCATAGCCATGTGGCCGTCGTGGCCGCAGGCGTGCATGACGCCGTCGGTTTTGGATAAGACTGCTTTTTTTGTAGATAAATTATTTTCTTTTTCCTGAATGGCTAAGGCATCGATGTCGGCGCGAACAAGAGCCGTCCAACCGGGCTTGCCGCTGTCTACGGTTGCAATAATGCCGCCTTGAGGAACGCAAACGGTAGGGATACTCCATTCGTGCAAGCGAGATTCGATGTAATCCATGGTGGCAAATTCGTTATGTGAAAGTTCGGGATATTCATGAAAATGGCGCCGTAAAGAAACGATTAAATCCCGTTCCTTATGAGCGAGTTCTTTAATAGGAATCATAGTGAAAAACCTCCGATATAGATATCTGTACAGCCGATGGCCGCATGGCTTTATGATACGCTTCTTTACCGTTAGTGGCAAGATAAGGACTATCCTATCATCCCGACGGAACGGAAAAAATCTTCATAAGCGGCCGCCTTTTTTTCCAAGCTTAACGGGTAGGCACGAGAAGTTGAAGGCAGACGGGTTAAGCTTATTTCGCGACCGGAGCAGTAAAAGGTAACTGTCTCGCCGGTTTTCGGCACGGGCGGAGCGTCTTTAATGAGGGACAAAAGAATTTCCGTAGCCTTCCCTCCTGTCGTAATAATGTGGCGGCAACAGGGAATTTGGGACAGAAGTTCTTCCAAGTTTACTGTTTCAATGACTTTTAAGAATTTATCCGACGCATTGCCCTTTTTGCGAACGGCCCTGACAACGGAAGGGCAAGAGGCGATGCCCTTGGCTGATAAAAAAGCTTTTATTTTTTCAGCATCAAAGGATTTCTCCCCATCTTTGCGAAAATGGTCTTTATCATTAAAGAAGATAAGACCGTATACACGCGACATATCATTATTGAAATTCGGGTAGTGAAAGTCCATGGCCCTCTTTTCTTGAGCCGGAGGGAAGCTGCCCATCATGATTACCCTTGCTTGGGGTGGTAAAAAAGGCGGAAAAGGACGAAGTTCAACTGTTTCAGACATAACGGAGTCCTCCTTGGTTATTTTGGTGTGCGCTGACCCGGCGTTTCCATATAGGGAGTCGAGCATTGTATTGTGCGTTACCGCATTGTTTAAGTGTATATTAATTGTTATACTTTGTATATCAACTGAGATGACAGGAGTGGATATGATGAAATTCGGAATTGGCGAAAAAAAGTAACAGCCATCTTGGGGGCCGTATGTGTGTGCATGAGTCTGGGAGGCACAGCCTTAGCCGCCGACTTTAAAATTGAAGCCCGAACCGGCGGTATCCTATATGGCCTGTATCCTCAAATAGGTGCTTCTTCAGTCATGAATGCTTATTGGGATGCAACCAGTGCTTATGCCGTAACGGACGGAGATTATGCGTACTTGGGAGCTGTTTTATTTGTATATGCGCCGGGACAAGTGGAGGAGTCACGTCCTATAACGGTAAAATTCAAAACGTATACGGATCAACAGGGACAACGCTACCTTAACCTCGTCAGTGCTACAGACGATGCGGGACATGATGAGGCATCTTATCTTTTGGAACATGACGGAGGCCTATTGGTGTCCTTGTATACGCATATTGCAGAAAAAGACGGGAATGGCAGCCTATTTATAACAAATACATATAAAGAAAAAAACGAAGGCTCGAGGCCTTCGTTTTTTCTTTATATTATGACTCGCTCAGGCTATCGCATAATTTCTTCAAGAGGACTGTAGCCGCTTCTGACGGCATGAGGCGCGTAGCTTTCGTAAATGCGACAAGCGTCGACACAGCGGTTGCAACGAATACATTTAAATCGATCGAAGGCGGGTAATACTCGCCCCGTCTCTTTATCCGTCTTCATTTCCAGAGCACCGACGGGACAGAGTGCGACGCAACAGCCGCAGCTGACGCAACGCGATTCGTCTTTATAGTAATCAGGTATAACTTGCCACATACAAAACCCCCCCCCTTTAAGTTCGTGGGCAGTAAATCTCCTTTTGTTTATTATAATACACTGAAGGAGTCGAAAAAAATGTGAGATTTACAACGAAAGTAAATTTATTTTTCGATTAAAGCGGTCAGGGAGGCAGCATAAAAGTGACAATACTACCCAATTTGTGACATCTCATGTATAATATATGTGGTTTCAACGATTTTGTTTATGCTTATAACTTGTAAGGTAATTAGAAGGTTCAGGAGTGATATGATGAAAAAAATGACCGCCCTTTTGGGACTGGCCGTGGCTTGCCTTTGCAGCACGGCTTTGCAGCCGATTTCTCCAATCTCGTAATCGTGCATACGAATGATTCACATGGGTACGACCGTAGAGCCGAAGGCATTAACGGCATGGCAACCGTGTCGGCATTGAAGAAGGACTTCCAACAACAAGGTAAGAATGTCATTCTTCTTGATGCAGGCGATGCTATTCAGGATAATAACCTGGTCAACCTTAGTGAAGGCAAGACGGCTATTCAGTTTATGAATGCCGCAAAATACGACGCCATGGCTCTGGGGAATCATGAATTTGATTATGGTGCCGATGTAACGCAAAAACGCATTAAAGAAGCGAAATTTCCCGTCATGTCTGCCAATATTTATGTAGATGCAACCGGCAAGCCTTTTGCTCCCAAGACCCGGACAATCTTAAAACGCGGCGATGTTAAAATCGGCGTATTCGGATTGACGACTCCGTCGACGGTTACGACATCGAATCCTTTGAGTGTACGCGGACTGACCTTCCTTTCGCAAGAAGACTTGTATAAGGCGGCGCAAAGAGAAGTGGATGCCTTGAAAAAAGACGGCGTCGACTTGGTGGTAGCCGTAGGTCATTTGGGTAGCAAACCCGATGTAGCCGGCGATCGTTCGGATGATGTGCTGGAACACGTAAAGGGTATCGACATTTTTATTGACGGCCATGATCATACGGTAAAGAATCGTTATGTGAACGGGGCTCTTTTAGCAGAAACGGGAGCCCATCTCGAAAATATCGGTGTTATTTTATATAAAGACGGTAAGTGGCAGGAAGATCTGTATCCCTACGGTCGCTTTACGAAAGAGGATCCGGCTGTAAAGAAAATTGTCGACAAAGCACAGACGGCTATTGATAAGAAACTATCTACCGTAGTCGGGGATACGACGGTAGAACTTAACGGAGCTCGTGACCCGGGCGTGCGTACGGAAGAAACAAACCTGGGCGATCTCATTGCCGACGCTTTCTTATGGCAGGCTCAACAGGCCGTGGCCTTGAAGGGGATTGCCATTGACGGAGCTATCCAAAACGGCGGCACTATCCGCAGTTCCATTGATGCAGGCAAGATTACGGAAAATGATGTTTTGCGTGTTATGCCGTACCATAACTATTTACAATATGTGACTTTAAAAGGAGCTGTCTTGCTGGAAGTATTGGAAGCGGCAACCTGCACGACGCCGCAGGCCATAGGCGCCTTCCCGCAAGTGGCGGGCATTACTTATACAGTCGATACAACGAAGCCTTATGCGGAAGGTTCACAGTATCCCCATTCGACTTACTATACACCGGCAAAGCCCGGCTCGCGAGTTACCATTGCAACTGTCGGCGGTAAAGCCTTCGATCCCGAAGCGACATATTGCATCGCTATGCCCGATTACCTTACTTACGGCGGCGATACATACTATGCACTTACAGATCCGTCGAAGGTGGAAACGGAAACAACAGGGTATCTTGACGTAGACAGTATGAAAAACTATATTCAGACCGTATTGGGCGGCACTGTCGGCAATGCATATGCACAACCGCAGGGCCGGATTACTATTGTGAAGTAAAAGAAGGTATACATATGGTACAAATAAAAGAACCGCAACCGCATATTCAGTTAACCGATGCCGTCAATACGGATTGTGCCGTTGTTGTCGGCGATCCGGCCCGTGTGGACGTCATGGCGAAATTTTTGGATGAGCCTGAAAAAATTATGGAGAATCGAGAATATCGTACTGTTACGGGGACATATAAGGGACGGAAAATTCTGGCTATGTCAACCGGTATAGGCGCCCCTTCGGCTGCCATAGGTATTGAAGAGCTTCACAACATCGGAGTGAAGACGGTTATACGAGTGGGTTCATGCGGGGCCCTACAGCCGGAAATAGGCTTGGGAGACTTGATTGTCGGAGAAGGTATTGTGCGTGATGACGGACTTACGAAGAAGTATGCCCCGGAAATCTATCCGGCCGTTCCGTCTTTTAGCCTCTTAGCCTTGGCTAAAAAATATGCACCCCGGGCTCATTTCGGAATCATTCGCTCTCATGACGGTTTTTATATGGATGACAATGAAGAAGTGGAAGCTTTTTGGGCAAAAAAAGGCGTCTTGGGTTGTGATATGGAATCGGGAGCTTTGGCTGTTGTCGGACGATTGCGAGGCATGGAAACCCTGTCGATTTTAAACAATGTCGTCCTTTGCAACGGAGACTTGGCTGACAGTATCAATTCGCTCGTAAACAGTGCCGACCTTGTTGCCAAGGGCCAGGACGAATCGATTAAATTGGCCCTTAACATTTTGGCCCATGACACGGAGGAATAAGATGGAAACAGCAAAACACGGCTGGCTTTACAGTCAGTTGTTTGCGAACTGGAAACAGTTCGAAGTAAAATATGTATCACTACTTATTTTGTTGCAAGTCGTTGTTTACGCTATTTCACCGGACAGTCCCATCGGGATGATTTCCGGTATAGGCGGAGTTTTGTGCCTGGTTTACGGTATGAAGGGACGTAAGATATCCTTCGTCTTCGGGTTTATACAATGCGTATCCATGACTTATATTGCCTGGATCAGTCATGCGTACGGGTCCTTTGCCATGGATATTGTTTATGTAATTTCTCAACCTATCGGGTGGTATTTATGGGGACAGCAGGAAGCAACACGCTCCTTTAAAAAAGGAACGCGCAAGAAGGTTTTTACGGGAGCTGTTGTCGCATGGCTTATCGGTTGGGCTATTTTGGCGTATGTAGGCGGTCAGCTCCCCTATTTCGACTCCATTAACTTTGTAGTCAGCTTCATTGCTCAGATTCTCTATATTTTAAAGTATAATGAAAACTGGTCGCTCTGGATTTTTGTTAATATTGCAAACTTCCTCTATTGGAGTATTTTGTCCGTCCAAATGGTTATGGGCGATAATACGGTTGGGACTTTAGGGGCCAACTTGTCGCAAGTAGCGCTTCAGGCAGCCCTTCTGTTTAACGCCGTTTACGCTCAAAAGGTTTGGGCCAGCGGCGGTGCCGATAATGAAGGCGGCACGGAATAAGTTGAATTATCTGTCGGAACCGGTCGAAGAGATGCTTCGACCGGTTTTTATGCTAAAGAGGCCTGTAGGGGGCATCTAAATCAACAGGAAAAAGCCTTGATTTACAAGGCTTTTTTGCTTGTCTATAACTGATTTGCCCCACATTTTTTTATGAGCAATCTTTCCAGACATCTCTGATTTGATTAAATTCCTCAAAAATTTTCTCCTCTAAAGTGTGTCCATATACTTCTACTAACATTGAAATATCTCTATGCCCTAGAATTTTTGCAATAACTCCAAGGTCAAATCCTTTGTGCCAGAGGTAGCTCCCATAGGTATGACGTGCTCCTTTTGTCGTGATAATTGGATAAATATCTAATTCATTTAAAAGAACACTCAAAGCTTTATTGACACTTGCAATGTCTGGTACCAAGTGAATATATCCATAATGCTGAAAAATCATTTTATACCTATTCTTGAGCATCCTTATTGATCAAAGAACATATATCTGTTATATTACAAAAGCTCTCTGACCGCAAAATTCCGTTAATTTACAACCTTATTCCTACTTTCTATTTTACTTTTCTGACAAATAATATTATAGTAAAAAAAGAATTTATTTTCGGAGGTTTTTATGTCATTTCTATCAAAAAAATTGGGCAGGACTGTTAGTCTGTCTGATCATTTCTATCATCTCTTGGGTTTTAGGAGGATTTCTGCCTGTTGTGGGAGCACCTGTTTTCGCCATTTTTATCGGAATGATTCTCCATCCCTTTCTCACTTCCTATACACAACTGGATGTCGGTTTGACTTATAGCTCCAAAAAACTGCTTCAGTATGCTGTTATTTTGCTTGGGTTTGGACTCAATATCTCACAAGTTTTCGCAGTTGGAAAATCTTCCCTTCCTGTTATCCTTTCAACTATTTCAATTGCTTTGATTATAGCTTTCTTTTTCCAACGCTTTTTTAACCTTGATACAAAGCTAGCTACCTTGATTGGAGTTGGATCTTCTATCTGTGGCGGTTCTGCCATTGCAGCGACTGCTCCTGTTATTCACGCCAAGGAAAAAGAAGTAGCCCAAGCCATTTCTGTTATCTTTTTCTTCAATGTCTTGGCAGCTCTTATCTTTCCAACTCTAGGTTCTTGGCTCCATCTTTCCAACGAAGGTTTTGCTCTCTTTGCGGGTACTGCGGTCAACGATACTTCCTCTGTGACAGCTACTGCTAGTGTCTGGGATAGTCTTTACAATACAAACACTCTTGAGTCTGCAACTATTGTCAAACTGACACGTACTCTAGCTATTATCCCTATCACTCTCTTCCTCTCCTATTGGCAAAGCCGTCAACAAGGCAACAACCAAGGAGTGAAGCTTAAAAAAATCTTCCCCGTTTTCATTCTCTACTTTATCCTAGCTTCTCTGCTAACTACTCTTCTCACATCTTTCGGTGTCAGCAATAGCTTCTTTTCACCTCTCAAACAACTCTCCAAATTCCTCATCATCATGGCTATGAGTGCTATTGGTCTCAAAACCAACCTCATTGCTATGATCAAATCCAGTGGAAAATCCATTCTTCTTGGAGCCCTTTGCTGGATTGCTATCATCCTGACTAGTCTTGGCATGCAATTACTCATCGGTATTTTCTAAGAAAAAAGGGAGCCTAAAGGCTACCTCAGAACGTAGACAAACGTCATTTTTGGCGTTTGTCTTTTTGTATGTTCAAAGATATTTTGTCTTATCATCTACTATTCCATCTAAAAATCTGATTTAAAGCAAAATAAAAAGGGATATTCCCTATCCATTTCACTAATTTTTTGATATTTAAACACGCCAAAGCAAGCCCAACCTTATCCTCCATTTTGGAATTTCCTTTCTCTCTAGTGTATCTCAAATTATGGTACTCCTTAGCTGTCCCAAAGAGTCGTTCAATGGTTTCTTTACGCTTCTGATAAAGCTCCTTCATCCCTCTTTGGTGTCGAATCTCTTCACAACATTCAAGATCATCTTTCCATACATGTCTCGTGATTACTTTTTGGTGATTTTTATCGTTGGCTTGATGCACGATTTCGATAATTTTTTCATTAATTTATTTTTCTATTTTATCCTCCGATTAGTCTCGCACTGATATTTATTGATAACAACACTATATTTCTAGTATAGCATAATCATTAGACATTATAGGTTTTCAAACCAAATGAGAGTCATTCGTTTTTGCCCCATTTTTAAATCATGACATTGGAAATACCTAAAAGTACTTCCCTAAAATCACTTATATTTCAATATTTTTTTAATTACTCTCAATATGAAAAATCCTTTCCAAATCCATGTATGGGATATATCCGTACAGGCCTCTTTCGATAGTCAGCAGACTGATAAAGACAATTAAAAGAGGCTTCCGTTTACGGAAGCCTCTTTACTTGGAGCCACTTATCGGATTTGAACCAACGACCCTCTCATTACGAATGAGATGCTCTACCGGCTGAGCTAAAGTGGCAAGTACAACATGTATTATACGGGGAGAGAGGGTGGATTGTCAAGTACCTTTAGTATGGGTAAAGTTATACTTTGTATTTCCCCAGCAGGTCGCACCCTAAGTAATGGACAGCATGTTGTACAGCTTCATAAGTCGAATATCTTCTTTTGAAATCTTCAAATCTTTACGAAATTCCTCCGTATCGGCATGCTTCGTTTTAGATATAAAGACCTTTGTGGCTACGGGCATAAGCGGGCGCGTGGAAATACCGCTCAGTAAGCCCCACTTGTGAGGAACATCAAGAAAAGGGGATAAGATGGTAATAATCAGTTGCTCCGTCGGCGTATTCTGATTCATGAGCGTTAAAGTGGATAGGGCATCATAATGGGTTAATATTCCCCAATACGTGTTTTCACAGTCCTGATAGATGTCATAGGCGTTAATATTGAAGTATAGCATGATTTTATACGTGTTGGGTCCCGTTTTGGACAGAATGTCCATAATACCGATGCTGATTTCATTACAACGACCGTCGTAATAGTAAAGGTAGAGCTGCTTGGTATTACGAAAGAAGGCTGGGAGACGAGTTTCCGTAAGATTCAGCGTCTTGTCTTCAACAGGATGTAGAAGCTGCTCCACATGAACTCCGAGTACTCGCGCGATGTCGTATAAGGTCAGGATGTCCATCGAGATCTGCCCGTTTTCGTACTTGCTGACTGTGGACTTGCTTTTACAGATGGCCTCTGACAGATCTGCTACGGTAAGCAGTTTTTTCTTGCGGTAAATCTTGATTTTCTTGCCGATTTCTCGTTGCAAATTTTCCATGGTTCACCTCAAAAAGTTTCTTACAAATATTAAATTTTTAATTAAGAGTATATAATCCGAATATTTGCTTCTAATTATATAGAAAAAAGGGGAGCTTTTCTATTTAAAAGAAACAAAATGAATGAAAAGTTTCGTGTCATGAGAAACAAGTATTGTTGAGTGAAACTAATATTTAGTGATATGCTTTAAGCATATTAAATATTCCCTGAAGGAACAGGAGAATATTATCGGGGGAAGAACGGTGAAAGGAGTTGTTCGCATGCATGAAATCGGAATGTTTTTTATTCTTGCCTTTTCCGTACATGTGTTGCAAGGGAACGTGTTTTTCTAGGTTTTAAGCGAAATTCAGCAGTAACCTGTCGTCTAACGGGAAAACGACAGGGGTGTTTAATCTTACATTCAGGAGGTTTTTTATATGTCCACGGCAGACTTGGCAAAACAGGCCGGTATGAGCGAGGCCCAATGGAAAGAAGCGATTAAATTCGACAGTACCGACAGAGGTTGGATAATTATGAGTATAGGCATGGCCATCGGTGCAGGGATTGTATTTCTCCCCGTACAGGTCGGGCTTGTAGGTGTCTGGGTATTTTTATTGTCCGCACTTATTGCGTATCCTTCTATTTATTTGTTACAACGGTTATTCATCAATACCTTGGCGGACTCGCCGGACTGTAATGATTATCCCAGTATTATCGGCGGTTATTTAGGAAAAAACTGGGGATTTTTCCTCGGCATTTTGTACTTTATGATGAGCCTTATTTGTGTCTTCATGTATTCTACGGCTCTGACTAATGACAGTGCCTCATTTTTGCAGTCTTTCGGTGTTACGAAAGGGTTGTTGTCCGATAATCCTTTATACGGCTTAGCCGTTATTTGTTTTATGGTTGTCGTTGCATCTCGCGGTGAACAACTTCTTTTTAAGGTATCGACGTTGATGGTCTTGACCAAGTTGTGCGTTGTCGCCTGCTTGGGTTTGTTGATGGTACAGTCATGGGATTTGGCCAACCTAGGAGCTTTCCCCGACTGGTCGTATATTTTGAAGCAGACGATCATTATGCTTCCTTATACACTGACTTCTATTATTTTCATTCCCTGTTTAAGCCCTATGGTCATTTCTTATCGGTCTCATCATACATCCATTCATGTAGCACGGTATAAGGCAATGAGAGCTATGAAAATAGCCTTCTTTGTTCTCTTTATTACCGTATTCTCGTACGCTATGTCCTTTAACTTGGCTATGGGCCACGAACAGGCTGTTGAAGCATATACGAATAATATATCGGCTCTGGCCATGGTGGCGCGCGGTGCCGATGCGGATGCCGTTAAAATCTTCAGTCTTATCCTCAATATCTTTGCCGTCGTAACGGCATACTTCAGCGTTTTCTTGGGCTTTAAGGAAGCGTGTACGGGTATTGCCTTAAATATCTTATCGCGTCTTTTACCGGCAGAAAAAATCAATAAAGAACTCGTTTCTAAAGGTATTTTGGTTTTTGCGGTTTCCGTATCCTGGGGTGCCATTGTACTCAATGCACCGATTCTTAAACTGCTATCCTTCTTGGGACCCATCCTGGGATGTATCGGGTGCCTTATTCCCGCATACTTGGTATATAAGGTCGGATCGTTGCGTAAGTACAAGGGGATGGTACTCAATCTTATTGTATTCTCCGGAATACTCCTCGTTGTATCCCCGTTTATTGCCATGATTTAAGCTGATACAAAGCAGGTTCTTCTTTTGAGGAGCCTGCTTTTTTTCGTTATACTAAGAAAAAGGTAGGTGTAAGCATGAAAAAAAGGGTCTTACATGCTGCGTGTTTCGGTGTTATCAGTGCGTTTGCATTAGTATGGCCGGCAGCGGCACAGGTACAACATGTCATGCAGGTTGTCGGAGAGGACGGACTGACATCGCGAACCGTAGCCTGGCTCGATGATCGCGCAGGGACTTACCCTGTTTTTTCATATAAAAAGCAGGGCGATACATATGAAAAAACGGCTTCCGTCATATGGGGAGAGCGCCCGCCTCTTTATGCCGAAGGAGCGGAAAGAGCGTGGCAATCCTATGCAGTCAGATTGATAGGACTGGAGGCGGGTATGGAATATGTATATACTGTAGCTACCGAGACTGAGCGGGTAGAAGGGACCTTTACAATGCCGGAGAAATCGCCGCTCGAATATAAGGTATCCGTTATGGGAGACTCTCAATCCGTAGACTACGGCGAGTGGGGAAAGACTGTAAATGACGCACTTCGGCACATGCCACAAGCAGACTTGCGAATATCTATGGGAGATTTGACGGATAACGGTCAAGCTTGGTTTCAATGGAAGGCGTGGTTGGATGAAGGTCGATCTGCCGAAAATATTCCGCTGGCACCTGTATTGGGAAACCACGAGGCGTATAGCATGACCTGAACATTTGCAGAACCGTTACGGGGATGCTGGAAGTGGCGGCTTTTGCCGATATTTTAACGCTGAAAGAGGCTCTGGAATTTGATAAGAATATTAATTCTGAAGGAGATTTTCAGCTTACCAGTTGTTGCTGTCCCATGTGGATAGCTATGATTAAAAAGTTGTATCATCAGCTTCTACCCAATGTACCGGGTTCCGTCTCGCCCATGATTGCCGGGGGACGGACCGTGAAGGCGCTTCACCCTAAAGCGAAGACCGTGTTTATCGGGCCGTGCTTAGCGAAGAAAGCGGAGAAACGAACCTGACATAGCAGGAGCCATCGATTACGTACTGACATATCAAGAACTTCGTGATCTCTTAAGTGTTACGGATTTGAACCCGGCCGATATGCCTGAAAACGCACAACCTCACGCTTCGGCTACGGGGATTACATATGCCTATGCCGGCGGTGTAGCGGCAGCTGTGAAACGGACACTGGAAAAACTGAATCCTCATCGGGAAATTAAGCTGCAGACTCGAAAAGCGGACGGCATTCCCGGCTGTAAGGCTATGATTAACGATATTCTTGAAGGCCGTAGGGAGGGGAACTTTTTCGAAGGGATGGGGTGTATCGGGGGGTGTGTAGGCGGACCGCGAGCTATTATTCCGAAGGAAGAGGGGAAGAAATGCGTGCGAACCTATGCAGACTTTTCGGCCTTTGAGACGCCTATGGAAAATCCGTATGTCCATCGGAATGCTGAAGGTTGGGTTTAATACGGTTGAGATTTTTCTGGCGACCATCTTTGACCGGCAATTTTCAAAGGATCTATACGACACTGATATGAGCCGTCTTTCAATTGGATCCCTTCGGTGGTATACTGTACGAGTAAAGTAACCATTTCCCTGTGAGGAGGGACAGTTGTGGATAAAAGAGCTCTTATAGCAGTTATTCAAGGCGTTATCAGTGCGCCTTCGGCTTATAAAGGGAGTTAAAGAACGGCAGAGACAGGCCCTATTTGAGGCTGTGGCACGGAACGTGAACAGGTTGCGGCAGAAGTGCTTATTGAAGAAGCTAAGGCCGATGTCACTACGGTAGATGAATTAATTGCTTTTGCCGGATCTCCGGTAGGAACTGAAGTTTTCGGCCAAGAGGCGGCTAAACAATTAGAGACTCACGGCAGAGCGCTTAAGGCCGAAGGGGCCCGATATTGATTGTGATGCTTGCAAAGGCATGAAATCAGTAAATACGGTCATCTGTTATTGGCATAAATGAAAAGGTCGGACCCTGTGCGGTCCGGCCTTTCTACCAGTCTCATTGCGCTAACATTTCAGAGTTAATAGTATACTGAAAAAGAAAATTCAGGAGGTTCTAATTTATATTTTGTACTCATTGTGGAGCACCTATTGAAGGAATCAAAATTCTGTACTCAATGCGGTGCCTGAACAAATATGATGACGGGTGAATACGATAATCCGTACCGTAAATCCTGATACAGTGAGCGATGAAGATTTAACGATTATTCATGACAAAGGTTTTAGGGAAAACTTTAAGTACATGTGGAAAATTTGCCACCATGAGGGCGAGCTTCACGCGGTGAGTATTTTAAATTTTACAGCGTTAGTGCCGTCATTTTCTCCCTAATATGGGTTGTTGCCGCCATATCGTCCAATATATCCATGAGTCTGTATGTGGCACTCAGTATTGTGTGCTTTGTATTCGGCCTCGTTTTGTTTATTCCGTCTTTTTGCTTAAACGTAAGACGATTACACGATGTGGGGCGGTCCGGTGCGTGGATCCTTGTGAATTTCGTACCTTTCGGAGAGTTTTATTTCCTATATCTCATTTGTTCTGAAGGCCAGGCTATTATGAACCGTTACGGGCGTAAGACAAATTATGTGGGACTTACGTCGGAAGAAGCGGCACGTATCGGTAAGCCGGCCAGTCCGACGGACACTATGATTATTGTAGCTTTCTTTGTATCCGTAGTATGCTCCATTGTCGCTCCTTTTATTTGGGTAGCGGCCGGTGCATTGGCTACTCGCTGTTAATAAAAGACCGTTTGCCCTTGGGCAAACGGTTTTTTTACGGTCATTGCGTGACGGCTATGACCGTTTTTTTTGTTTATATGTTGATCGGCTTATTTGCAGGCGCTCACCGATAGTAAAGATAACCAAGGATATCCAAATAAAAGAGAGAGCCATGAGTTTATCCGTACCGAAGGGTTCATGAAAAAAGAAAATTCCCCAGACGAAAGCCAGTGTAGGGCTGATATACTGGATAAATCCGAGCACATTTAAAGGTAATTCGTTGGCACCGTAAGAAAAGAGCAATAAAGGAACGGCCGTAACGATACCGGCCCCCAATAATAAGAAGGTGGTTGTTACGTCACTCGTTAAAAAATGTCCGGATGAATTCGAGTGTAGGTTGTAAATATATATGATTGACGGGGCCAAGACGATAAGTGTTTCCAGTGTGATGCTCGAAATCGGCTGTAGATGGAGCATTTTTTTGACGGCTCCGTAGAGAGCGAAGGTCCCGGCCAAGAGTAAAGCCAGCCAAGGGAAGTGCCCGCCTTGCCAAGTCATGAGTGCCAGCCCGATGGCGGCAAGAACGATACTGATTCGTTTAGGCGTGCTCAGCTTTTCGGAAAATATGACAACGCCCAAAAGTACGGATAGAAGCGGATTCAAATAGTAGCCGATGCTTGTGTCGATAACATGACCGTGCGTAACCGCCCAAATGTAGGTCAGCCAATTGGCGGTTACCAGAACGGCAGCTGTCAGGAGCAGGAAAATACGACTCGTTTTTTCGCGCAAGAAGGCAAGGTCCTCTTTCAGTTGTTTGCGTCCTGCGAAGATGAGGACGAAGAGCATAAAGACAAAAGACCAGGCAATGCGATGTGAAAGGATTTCTCCGGCGTCTACGTGGGAAAGGAAATACCAGTAAAGCGGTAAGGTGCCCCAAATGATAAAACTGCTGCAAGCTGCAAAAAAGCCGAGGCGATAATGCTTGTAAGATGAATCGGGCAAAAATGTCACATCCTTTTCAATAGAGCTGATTAGTCTTTATCGTTATATAAATTGAGTTTTTGCGGTAATGCCTTGTTGAGAACAATGGCAACCATTGCTGCCGTAGCTATGGAGGAGCTTAAGAGATAACGCAACAACTGCGGCAAAGACGCCACATAGTCTTGAGGCAATAAATAAAGAGCCAAGGTCGTAATGATGGGTAAGCCGATGATGAACATGTTGCGTTCATCAAGTTCGAGACGGCGAATAACACGGAAACCGCTTAAAGCAATAATTGATGAAACGATGACAAAAATACCGCCGATAACCGGAGCAGGAATAGATGCGATAAGCATGGCCAGTTTATTGGACAGACCGAAGGCAATCATCCAAAAGGCACAACCGTAAAAAGCGTGACGGCTGGCTACACCTGTAATTGAGATGAGACCGGCATTTGTAGAATAGCCCGTAGCCGGTGTACCGCCGAAGAGGCCGCCGATAAAGCAGCTCAGGCCTTCGCCTAAAATCCCCTTGTCTAATTGTTCATCCGTCAAGGGGCGTTCAATAACGGAACTGACGGCGAACCAGGTTCCCGTAGTTTCGGCCAAAAGAACAATGTAGATGAGAATCATAGTAATGATAGCGGGAATGTCGAAGAGGACGGGGAATGATGCGAAAGCCAGGTGGGGAACCGAAAATAAAGGAGCCGCTACTACGGCATCCAAAGAAAAGCGTCCCATAGATGCGGCTGCGAGGCAACCGGCAACGAGAGCTGTAATAACAGAGCCGATACGCAACCAATTGCCCTTTTTACCCATGTGCAAGCCGAGCATAACGCAAACGGTAAGGACACCTCCGGAAACGAGAGCCAGAATGATATTTTCCGTAATTGTACCGGCACCGTGAACCGTAAAGATATTGTCTTTTAAGCCTATGGGAATGAGGGACAGTCCGACGACGAAGATAATCGTACCGCCGACGAGAGGCGGTACGAAGTAATTAATGGCCTTGCGGACAATACCCGTCATGCCGAGAACACAAACAATGAGGCTGCCGACGAGAATGGCTCCGAATACGGCGGCCAAGCTGTCAATACCCGTGCCGTGAGCCAAGGCGATGCCGGCAATGGCACCGATAGGAACATAGGACGGTCCCTGAGCGACGGGAAGTTTCATGAGAAAACGAGATTGTATAAGCGTGCCTAAACCGCTGGCAATAAAGGTTGCCTGAATGAGGAAGGCCGACTCCTGAACAGATAAGGATAAAATGCCGGCAACGATAAAGGGAACGACGTAAATATCCATGGCCAGCAAATGTTGCAAGCCGAGTAAAAGGGATTGTACGGGCGGTAAAGCCTCGTCAGGCTGAACGAGTAAAGATCCTTCGTAGTGTTGAGTTTTTGCTTCTTCTGTAGACATAAATCCTCCTAATGCAATGAAACGGGCTTTCCGGAGACCCAGAGGGCTGTAATGTTTTGCCGTTGGCCTGTAAAAATTATCTTTTGCAACATATCTGCCAATGAGTCGGTATCATATTGTCGAGTCTGACTTTGCGAAGCCAGACAGTCGAAAACAAAGGCATCGAAGCGACAACCCTTACGAAATTGGCCGGCATTGATGTGCAGGGCGGTAGCCCCGCCGACAGTAGCCATGTAAAAGGCTTGTCTGAAATCGATGACGCTATGGGGGATACCGCCTCGCTCTATCGGAGATTTTGAAAAATCAGTTCCCGTAGAAAGGAGGCGCGACGATAAATAGCCTGACGCATGGAATCAAACATAGACGGCGTATAGCCGGCGGAAATATCCGTGGCCAATGATATGCTGAGCCCCTGTTCCAAACGGCGTTTGACCGGGCAGACGGCTCCGGCAAACAAGATGTTGGATAAGGGACTGTGGGCAATGGCAGCACCGTGTTCTTTGTACAACGCTGCGTCGGAGTCGCTTAAGTAGACGGAGTGCGCCAGCGTTGTTTTATTCGTCAATAGCCCGTATTTTAAGTGAGCTTGTGTATCGCTTAGGCCTGTTCGTTCCAGTACATGGGCGTGTTCCCAGTCTCCTTCGGAACAGTGGGATTGAACGGGCGCGTCATAGCGGCGGGCCAAGTCGCCCAGGCCGTAAAGGACTTCGTCACTGCACGTAGGAATAAATCGCGGTGTAACGACGCCGATTATGTCTTGCCGTGTCCTGCCATTCAGGTCGCGGCAATAAGTGAGAAAGTCTTCCGTAGCATCCAGTGCCGCTTGTGGAGACGGATCACGATAATAATCGGGGCACTGAGACGGCAAGTCCATAACTACTTTACCGATATAAGCATGTTGGCCTTCAGAAGCACAAATTTCGGCTAAAACCTTATTAGGTTCGTTATGGACGGAACCGAAATATTGGGCCGTCGTCGTGCCGTTTGCCAAAAGAGTTCGAACCAGGTCTTTATAAATCGTCTCGGCAAAATCCGTGTTTTTATAAGCGGCTTCCAGAGGGAAGGTATAGTCATTAAGCCAAACAGGAAGATCCGCATCCAGCGCCTTGCCTACTTGGGCCCATTGAGGTGCATGAACATGGGTATCAATGAATCCGGGCAACAAGTATTGTTGGGATTTCAGTCGATGTAGAGAACCGGCATCCTCCGATCGGCGAAGAATATTATCGTACCTGTCATCCTTCGGAGAAATGACATCATTAAGGACTCCGGCCTCGTCGACAAGAAACAGGTGGTCCTCAAGAATATCAAATGAGTTCGGGCCTGTACTGTGGAAGGCGGTTCCGCGTATGACCGATGAACAGTTTGTCAAGAAAGTCACCCCTGACCTGTTATTAAATAATAAAAAATAATATGTATAGTATATTACTTTTGTGAAAGTAAGAAAAGAAAAATAAGAGAAAGTTAAAGTACTTCGTATAAAGGTATCGTCTTTTTAATAACAAGTCGCCGAGTCAAAGCGGCAGCAGTCTTGCATGAGACAATCCCGGTGCCCGCGTATTGCACGCATGGTAGTCTTTAGAAAGTAAAATAACACATAAAAATAAGGAAACCTTGTGAGGTTTCCTTATTTCGGTATGATTTTAAAAGATTATGCGGAAGCTTCGCCGCTCTCTCCGACAGTATCGGTGTTGTGACCGCGAACCTTGTCGACAATCATGGACAGGGCCTGGTCGCCGGCTACGTTTGTAGCCGTGCCGAAGGAATCTTGCGAGAAGTGGAGAGAAATGATGAGTTGTTGCATCGGTTCCGTAAAGCCGAGCATGGAAGTAATAATTCCCAAGGCAGCCATAACACCGCCGCCGGGAACGCCCGGTGCGGCGACCATGGTGACGCCGAGCATGAAGATATAAGGCGTGAATAAGGTTAAGCCGACATCCATGCCCATGGCCATCATAATGCCCATTGTGCCCAGAACCAGACAAATCGTATCACCTGCCAGGTGAATGGTGGCACACAAAGGGATACAGAAGTTGGCAACCCCTTCGGACATATCGCAATTATGGGCACACTTCAAGTTGATAGGAATTGTGGAAGCCGAAGACTGCGTACCTACAGCCGTAAAGTAAGCCGGCAAAATCCGGGGAATGTATTTAAAGTTATTCCGTTTGCAAATGAGTCCCGAAATACCGAATTGCAAGAGGAGGTATAGAACCTGTAAGAGAAGTATGCACACATACAGGCCGATAAAAATTTTAGCTGTTGCTACAATTTTTCCCTGTGCAGCCAACTTGCAAAATAAAGAACCGACATATATAGGAATTAAAGGAATGATAATTTTAGTCAGAGCCTTGGTGATAATGTCGCGGACCTCACGCAATACACTTAAGAGCTTTCCGGCCGTACCGATTTTCAGGTTAGCCATGCCGATACCTAAAATAAAAGCAAGCATGAGGCCTGTCATAACATCGAATACAGGCGTAACCTTAATGGTCAGGAAGGGATCATACGGGTTGACATCGGCCACGGAGCCCGAGAAGGGATGAATAAAGTTCGGTAATATGGAAACTCCGAAGAAATAAGCGATGTACCCGGCTAAAATAGTGGATGCATAGGCGAGAAAAACCGTAAGTCCCAGCAACTTATTAGCCTGTTTACCTAAATCGGCCATGCCGACAGCTACGAAAGAAACGATAAGTAAAGGAATGAGGAATGATAAAAAAGTGCTGAATAAGGATGTAAATGTTGAAAGCAGACGAATAAACCCTTCATAGGCGACTGCGTCCTGGAAGCCGAACCACGAGCCCAGTGAGCCGAGGATGATGCCGCCGACAATACCGGCAAGCAGTTTTGCCAGTAAGCCGAAATTGAAATGCATAAGAACAACTCCTTCAGTCCTTTTACAAAGGACAAATGTATTTTTAAGATGAATATATTGTAAATGCATTGTTTTGAGTTGTCAATTACAAAAATACACAGGTAACGAAATAATAAAATTCATATATATGAGGATATGAGGGCAACGGTACGTTGACAGGCTTCGTAGATTAGTGTAGAGTAAAGGAAGTTAGGTGCGCAGATTCCGCCTAGCTTTTTTAAGTTGCCGCTTTTCTTGACGTCAGACCGCTCTTTGTGGTAAGTTATATAAGCAGTCTTGCGCAAAAAGTAGGTTTTTGACTATCTAATGAAGTGAGGTGTTAGGAATGCGTACAGCTATTACGATGGCATGCACAGAGTGTAAAAACCGTAACTATCGGACGAATAAGAATAAGAAAAACAATCCCGATCGTTTGGAATTGAAGAAATATTGCCCGTTCTGCAAGAAAGAAACGTTACATAAAGAAACAAAGTAATTGCCTGAATCTTAAAATTATTTTTTGAATGTGAGAGGTTATATGTCACTTTCAGCAGCACAAAAAGCAGCACAAAAGAATAAAAAGAAAAAAGAGTCAGGCCGATTCCTACAAGGCGTAAAAACGGAAATGAAGAAGGTCATCTGGCCGACACGGAAAGAACTGATCAACTATACCGTTATGGTTATTGTGGCGACACTGGTCGTCATGGCCATTATCGCCGTATCGGATGCCGTATTCGCAGAACTTTTTCAACTGCTTCGTGTAGTGATCGGTTAGGAGGCGGATCCGAATGGAATCTGAAAAGAATTGGTATGTCATTCATACGTATTCCGGGTATGAGAAAAAAGTCAAAGACAACTTGGAACGTAAGGTCAGATCCATGGGGCTGGAAAACGTTATTGAACGGATTCTTGTTCCTGAAGAAGACGAAATTGATGTCAAAGACGGTCGGAAACGTACGGTAAGACGTAAGATCTATCCGGGCTATGTCTTTGTTGAAATGGAAGTCAACGATCGCTCCTGGTACGTTGTTCGTAATACGCCGGGAGTTACCGGTTTTGTAGGTTCGGCAACGAAACCTGTTCCCTTGGAACCGCAGGAAGTAAGACGCATCCTCAAGTCTCAAGGTATAGAAAAAGAAGTGCGCCCGCAGATTTCCGTTGAAATCGGCGAACAGGTCCGGATTATTTCGGGCCCCTTCGATAATTTTTATGCGACTATTACGGAAATTAACAATGAGAAGGGTACGCTTAAAGGCCTGATTGATATGTTCGGCCGTGAAACTTCGGTAGAAGTCGACTATTCTCAAATCGAGAAGAGTCTGGAATAAACTTCTAATGCGACGTTTTCGTCGCGAGTGGGAGGGTCGTCGACCCGTTTAACCACATCTTGTAATGTAAGGAGGTGTAAATCACCATGGCAAAAAAAGTAGCAAGAATGGTAAAGCTTCAGTGTGAAGCAGGTAAGGCAACTCCGGCGCCTCCTATCGGTCCTGCATTGGGTCAGGCCGGCGTCAACATTATGGCCTTTGTCAAGGAATTTAACGAACGTACGGCAAAGCAGGCAGGTTATATTATTCCTGTTGAAATTACCGTATACGACGACAGATCCTTTACATTCATTACCAAAACTCCGCCTGCAGCAGTATTGCTGAAAAAAGCGGCAGGTTTGGACAAAGCTTCGGGTGAACCGAACAAGAAGAAAGTTGCTAAGCTCGGTCGCGATAAAGTTCGCGAAATCGCCGAAACCAAGATGCCCGACCTCAATGCAAACGATGTCGAAGCAGCTATGAAAATGGTTGAAGGTACGGCTCGCAGCATGGGTATCGACATCGTCGACTAAGACGTTGTTATCCCGTGGAAGGAGACTTGTCTCCGCATGACCACAACAGGAGGAAAACACAGATGGCAAAAGTAGGTAAGAAATATGCCGACGCCCTCAAATCGTTCGATGCACAGGCATTGTATGATGCGGCTGAAGCAATTGATATCCTGAAAAAAATGGATACCGCCAAATTTGATGAAACCGTCGAATTGGCTGTCAACCTCAACGTTGACCCGAAATATGCCGATCAGCAGGTTCGCGGTGCTTTGGTACTGCCCCACGGTATCGGTAAAACGAAACGCGTCCTCGTTTTTGCACAGGGCGAAAAAGAAAAGGAAGCTCAAGAAGCCGGTGCCGATTATGTCGGCGGCGACGACTTGGTAGAAAAAATTAAAGGCGGCTGGTTTGAATTTGATGTCGCTATCGCTACTCCCGATATGATGGGTAAAGTCGGTCGTCTCGGTAAGGTCCTCGGCCCTAAGGGCCTGATGCCTAACCCGAAAGTCGGCACGGTAACGATGGACGTAGCCAGAGCCGTTAATGAAAGTAAAGCCGGTAAGATTGAATATCGTACGGATAAGGCCGGAAATATTCACTCTCCCATCGGTAAAAAATCGTTCGACGCAGCCAAGTTGGTAGAAAACTTGACGACTCTCGTCGATACGCTGATTAAAGTGAAACCGTCCGGAGCAAAAGGCCAGTATATCAAATCGATTACGGTCAGCTCGACAATGAGCCCGGGGATTCACATTAACCAATTCAGCATTAAAGGTGCTGTAAAAGCGGAAGAAAAATAATATCTCTCTTAGCTGTAGACTGAAGGTATGTATAATGGACTAAGGTCCGCCATCTGAGGCTATGAAACTGGTAGATATATCTGATAGATACTGGTTCGGCCTCACATGCACATGCATGGAGGCCGATTTTATTGCTAAGACGATATAAATCCAACAAGAGGAGGTGTATCGAATGTCTATGCCTACACACGGCGTATCTCCGGCGAAAGCCGCTGTTGTCGCTGAAATGAAGGAAAAGTTGGAATCTGCACAAGGTGCCGTTCTCGTCGGCTTTACAGGCCTTACTGTTGCCGATGTAACGAAACTTCGTCGTAAATTCCGTGAAGGCGGTGTTGAATATAAGGTTATCAAAAATACTTTGACTCGCATCGCAGCCGATGAACTCGGTTATGACGGATTGGATTCCCACTTGGAAGGACCTACGGCTCTCGCATATTCTGCAGAAGATGCTGTAGCTCCTGCAAAAATCCTGAAAGCTTTCATTAAGGAAACTAAAACGGAAGCTTTGACGGTTAAGCAGGTTTGGTCGACGGTCAGGTAATCGATGCCGCTGCAGTTAATGCATTGGCCGATTTGCCGAGTCGCGAAGAACTTATTGCCAAGTTGCTTGGCAGTATGCAAGCTCCCGTATCCGGTTTGGTCAACGTTCTTCAAGGCAATATTCGCAACGTCGTTTATGCTCTTGAAGCAGTTCGTGCTAAAAAAGCGGAACAGGAAACAGCTTAATTTTAACTTTGAAAGATTAAACTATTACGTAAATTACGGAGGAACTTAAAATGACTAAAGAAGAAATCTTACAAGCCATTGAAGGCATGACAGTATTGGAACTTTCCGAACTCGTTAAAGACATGGAAGAAAAATTCGGCGTATCCGCAGCAGCTCCCGTAGCTGTAGCAGCAGCTCCCGCAGCAGGCGCAGCAGCTGGCGGCGAAGAAAAATCCGATTTCGACGTTGTATTGGCATCTGCCGGCGACAAGAAGATCAACGTTATCAAAGTTGTTCGTGAACTTACGGGTCTCGGCTTGAAAGAAGCAAAAGCTATGGTTGACGGTGCTCCCGCAACTGTAAAAGAAGGCGTAGCTAAAGCTGCTGCTGAAGAAATGAAAGCTAAATTGGAAGAAGCAGGCGCTTCTGTAGAATTGAAATAATTCTGCCATTTAGAGGCCCCGCCATTGCTTAGGCAATGGTGGGGTTTTTGTATCTATATGTTAAAGCCCATAGAGTGATTGCGCATAAAGTGTATGATAAATGTCTATGAATAAACGTTACAGTTGTAGTGATTGTAGTATAATAAAGGATATTCGAAATGGGGGGATAAAAGTAATGAGTAGACCTTTAATCGGCGTGTCCGGAAGTATTATTCGTGATAACGGCGGAGCCTATGTCGATTTACGGCGGGCCTATGTAAATGATAACTATTTGAAATCTGTTGAGCGGTCCGGCGGCATTCCCGTTATTCTTCCTTTTACGGAAAATGATGAGGTGGTTTGCGAGCTTATGGAGCATGTTGACGGACTTATTTTGTCTGGCGGTCATGATGTATCACCCCTTGCTTACGGAGAAGAACCCTTACAAGGCCTCGGTGATATTTGGCCGGAGCGAGATCACTTCGATATGATGCTGTTAAAGGAAGCGGAAAGACGAAATCTTCCCGTCTTTGCCATTTGCCGCGGCATGCAGGTTCTCAATGTTTATCGCGGTGGCAGCCTGTATCAAGATTTGAAGTATGCAAAGGTGCAGATGAAGCACTCTCAAGGGCAGACGCCCGGATTGGCAACTCATACTATTGAGATAGAGGCGGACTCTCGTTTAGCAGCTATCTTAGGGGTGACAACTTGTGTCGTCAATTCTCACCACCATCAGACAGTGCACCGGGAAGGTAAGGATTTGCGAATTACGGCTCGTGCTAAGGACGGGACTATTGAAGCTCTTGAAGATCCGTCGCGGTCGTGGTTTATTGCCTGTCAATACCATCCTGAAATGATGGCCTTCGAAGATAAGCGTGCGCAGGCATTATTTGATTCATTTGTTGCTGCAGCGAAGAAAGGATAAGTTATGAAAGAAGCAAAGAATAAATTCGGCTTTTGGAGCATTGTGCTTCTGGGCATTAACGCTATTGTAGGAACCGGGATTTTCCTTTACCCAACAAGGCCTACGCCGTTATCGGTTCGGCCAGTCTGGGAGTTCTCTTTTTCGATGCACTTTTAGCGGGTTGCATTGCTCTCTGTTTTGCCGAAGCGGCGGGCTTTTTTACTCGTAACGGAGGTCCTTACTTATATGCGAAGCATGCTCTGGGAGACTTCTGGGGTTTTGAAGTAGGCGTGTTGAAATGGGTTGTTATCATTATTGCCTGGTCCACCATGTCCGTCGGTTTCGCAACGGCTTTGGGTGCCGCTTTTCCGATGTTGGGCGGTGATATGAATAAAAATATTATAGCTTCCGTTATTATCATTCTCTTAACCGTTTTGAATTTGTTAGGCGTCGATACGTCAAAACGCTTAAATGATTTGATTACGGTTTCCAAGTTGGTGCCTCTTTTTGCCTTTATTTGTGTCGGTATTTTCTTTGTAAACGGCAGTAATTTTACGCCTGTCTTTTTAAATGATGAATATACGCCCGGCTCTTTTGCTCAGGCAGCCGTGCTACTCTTCTTCGCTTATACGGGATTTGAAGCCATTGCCGTAGCGGCTGAAGACATGGACAATCCGAAAAAAAACTTGCCTAGGGCTATTATTACGGTCATGGTCAGTGTTACCGTGCTGTATCTATTGATTTTAGGTGTATGTATCGGCGTTATGGGGCCTGAACTGGCTTCGTCGCAAGCCCCGGTGCAGGATGCTTTTTATAAAGCTATCGGTCCTGTAGGTATGTACTTCGTTCTGGCCGGCACTCTTTTGTCTATGGGCGGTATTAATTTTGCACAGGCTTTCATGGCGCCGCGTATTGCTACTGCCTTATCTGAAGACGGTATGTTGCCGGCCGTATTGTCAAAAAGGGATAAGAAGAATATTCCTTATGTGGCGGCTATTACGACGGCCGTGCTCAGCTTACTTTTGGCTTGGAGCGGCAGCTTTACCATGCTGGCAGCTATCAGTGCCGTATCACGGTTTACACAATATTTACCGACTTGTATTGCCGTCATCGTATTCAGGAAAAAATGGGCCCATAAAGAACGGCCCTATAAAATACCCTTCGGTATAACCATTCCCCTTATTGCTGTTGTCGTTTCTTTGTGGATGCTGCTCCAGGCAACAGCGGTCCAATTGATTTGGGGGCTTGGCGGATGTATTGTAATCTTGCCGTTTTATGTAATGTATTTGCGTAAGAAAAAGGCAGGACTTATTAAGGAATCGGAAGAACTGTAATCATAAAGATGCATTCGGATTAAAAAATCATGAAAAAAGCGATGTCTTAAAAAAGTAAGACATCGCTTTTTTCGCGTAAATAAGGGCTTTGCAAAGTTATACCCAATGAAAAAGAATAGGCTTTGTATTGCAAAAAAACTTAACCTTGGCATACAATAAGAATACTGAGGAGAGGAGTTCTTACATGGCAAAGATTACCTTACCGACCGGATTTGTTTTCGATTTTTCGGGACTGTACGGAGAGAATTATGTTACAAGTGAAGAAGTAGAGGCGTTCAAGCCTGAATGGGAAAGGGCCATGAAGCCGTTTGCGAAATGCGTCGTACGGGAAAGGCTGCAGGGCATTTATCCAAAGACGACGGACAGGAACGTGTCCGCTTTTTTCAGCTACCCTTCATAGGTGAAGACAAGATTAATACGCCTGAACGAATTCGGTTTATTGAAGCCTATGCACAATCTTTGCGGCAGCGAGTGGATGCTGTTATATTCTACGGCGTGGGCGGATCGTATTTGGGCGGTAAGGTATTGTTTGATGTTCATTGCGGTGCTGTGTGGAATTTGTTAACATCCGAGGAACGTAGCGGTTACCCGAGGATATTCTTTGCCGGCAATAATGCGGACGGACGGTCCCTTTGCGACCTCAAGGCTTTCTTTATGCGTGAAAAGAAACGAAAGTCCGATTACACAGTAGTACACATTGTCATTTCCAAATCGGGAACGACTATAGAACCCATGGCAGGCTATGTGACAATGGAGGGAGCTCTGCGAAAACTCGGTATTTGTACCGAGACGGCAGTGATTACATCGCCGACTGAAGGAGATGGGGAAACACTTTTGCATAAAACGGCTCGGCAAATGAAGTGGCCTATGTTTTATGTGCCTGACGGTATCGGGGGACGCTTTAGCGTTTTTTCCGAAACGGCCTTATTAGCCGGTGCTATCATAGGCTTTCCCATTCGGGAATTTTTGGCCGGAGCGGCGGCTATGGATGAAGCGTGTCGTACATCTGACATTATGAAAAATCCGGCGTTACTGAATGCCGTATTAAAGTATCTGGCAGCGGTTCATCACGGTAGGACGATTGAAGTATTCATGCCTTATGCAGATGCATTGAAATCCTTGTCGGAATGGTATGTACAGTTGTCTGCCGAATCATTGGGAAAACGCAGAAACCGTCACGGACAGAATGTTTTTTATGGTCGTACGCCTGTCGCTTCGGTAGGGACAACAGATATGCATGCTCAAACGCAGGAACATCAAGACGGACCGCATGACAAGATTGTACAGTTTGTAGTCTTGAAAAAATGGCAAAAAGATGCGGTCATCCCTGAAAGGTATGCTGAAACGGCGGGACTTGAAGATCTGGGCGGGTTAGCATTGAGTGATATTATGACAGCCGCTTGTGCTGCTAACGCGACGGCTTTAGGCGAGGATGATAGGCCTCATGCGGTTTTTGAGTTACCTGAACTTTCAGCCTTTCATTTAGGAGAATTGATGTATATGTTGTGCTTGTCCGTTGCTTATGAAGGAGAGTTGGCCGATGTGGATGCATTTGACCAGCCGGGTGTGGAAATTTACAAGCGCCATTTGCGAAATACCTTGAAAAATCTCAAAAAGAGGTGATTTCCGGGTTATGGTTCATATAGACAAACCAATAATGGATAAAGTTCGGAATCTGTCGATTCACGTAAAAAACAAGTTTCTTCCGTACGGGATTATTCTTCTCGTTGTCGGCGGCATCGGTATTTTTTATGATGACAGGTCGTCCGTGCCTATAAAGGAGGAGGAGAAGCTTGAAGAAGCATCTTCTCCTCCTTTGTGTTCCGCCCCGAAGAAAGAAGAAGGAAAGCAAACGGAAGGAACACTGGTATTCAGCACAGCCGGAACCGCACGCCGCAAGCCTTTGCCGGACCTTTTTGTTACAGGGACGACTCATGAGAGTGAGCAGAAAAAGGAGCCGGCCGGTATGACCGGGAAGGCGAAAGAAGAGCTGAAAAAGCAACCCGTCTTACCGCTTGTCAAAGGGCGTTTGTCAATGAAGGCGCTTATTTGGTTATTCTGTCATCAACGGCAGATACTCGTGTTTGTGCTGTAGATGAGGAGTTTGACGGATTTCGTATTGTTTATATATCTGCTATATCCGTCATCTTGGAAAAAGAGGGAAGGCAATGGAAAATTAACGGATAGGAGTGGGATAATGAGGAAAAAGGTATTGATTGCCGTGGCTCTTTCTTGCCTTATTTTCGGATCCGGCAAGGGATACTGTGCCGGTAATATTCAAATAAATGCTCATGATGTACCCCTTCGTACGATTCTTGAAGGCTTGGGGCGAAGTGCGGGAATGAACATTTTGATTGACGAATCCGTAAAAGGGAATATTACCGTGTATCTACATAATGTATCAGCTCAAGAAGCTCTACAGTCGGTCATTCACGAAGCGGGCTTGTGCCTTGAAGAAAAAAACGGGATAATTTTAATTGAAGGGGAGGGGGAAGGGCAGAAAACCGTTTCCGAGGCCTTTCCTCTGTCTTATATGAAAGCAGCCGATGCGGCGGAAGTTGCCGGTGTCGCCTTACATCAAGGCAGTGTGATGGCCGTCGGTGGCACCAATGCGATAGTTATGACCGGCAGGCATAGCGATGTGACGGCAGCTAAGCAGCTTGTACAGCAGTGGATCACGCACCTCAACAGGTGGACGTAGAAGCGGAAATTTTGTCCCTTAATAAAGAAGCTGTCAAAGAGTTGGGGATTGATTGGTCCTGGTCGGAAGGAGGAGGCGGTGTGGGGAAACCGCGATTGCCCTATATAGAGGCGCGTCTTCATGCCTTTGTTTCCGACGGAAAAGCTTCTATTTTGGCTAAACCTCATATAATGGCGACAAACGGAACAGAGGCCAGGATTTTCATCGGCGATCGAATCCCTGTTGTGACGGAACGTGTAGCGGGCGGCGAACGCTATGCGACGACAGAATATAAAGAAGCGGGTATTTTATTACAATATACGCCTTATATACATACTGACGGTACGGTTACGGCTAATATTCACGGAGAGGTAGGTATGCCCGTGTATGTTCGGGATTTAAGGGCTTATCGGGTGGCTACACGACAAGTGGATACGCAGGTACATATCAAGGCGGGAGAGCGCATTGTAATCGGCGGGCTCATAGGCAAAGAGGAAACGGAGAACCTCCGTAAAGTTCCGATTTTGGGTGATTTACCGCTTATCGGAAAACTGTTTCGTAGTCGCTATCGCTCGAAAAAAGAAACAGAGGTTATTATCCTTATTAAGTCGGTTATTTTACCGCTTGTCGGTTGACGTCCGGTCGTGGCGGTAACGGCCGCAGCGGTTCGGGACATATTCGAGTACAGAAATCTTTTGCCTGCTTTTCTGATTCCGGCAGCTGTAACCGGTATCTGCATGAGTATCTGGCGGCATGCTTTAGGTGTTGTTTCATCGACTCTGCTTATTCCAACGGTCGCCTATATGGTGATAGGAGCGTTTTATCTGTTGTGTTCAGAGGCATTTCTCTCCGTAAACTTGTTATGAAAAATGAGAGTATTCACGCCTATATTCAAGGCACACATTACAGGAAAAAATGAACAATTATGCATATCGTATCTTGTTTGGGATTAGAGGTGTTCAGTGATAAAATAGGCATGTGAGAATACATCGTTGGAGGCGGTAATGTGATACCTGTATATATTATTTCGGGATTTTTGGGAAGCGGCAAGACGACGCTTATTCAAAGTCTGTTGAATCGTACGGATGTAAGCAAAGTAGCGGTTATTGAAAATGATTTCGGTGAGGTCAGCTTTGATGCGGCTGTTTTAAAGAGACAAGGCGTACGCCTTGAGGAATTACCGTCAGGTTGTATTTGTTGCACCTTAGTGGGAAACTTCAAAGAATCATTGCGAACCGTATTAAAGGACGGCAGTGCGGAATTAATCGTTATCGAACCGTCCGGAGTCGCAAAACTGTCGGATATAAAAGCCTTGTGCGAGTCGGCGGAATTTGCCGGAAACATCGGACCTCTAGTAACAGTTACCGTCGTTGACGGGTCCATGGCCGTCATGTATGCTGAAAACTTCGGAGAGTTTTTTGTCGATCAATTGCGTGAAGGACAGGTCATTGTGGTCAACCGTACGGATGATAAAGAGGATGAAAAAGAGCTTCGACAGTTATTGCAACGGGAAAACGAAAAAGCACAAATCCTTTTTGAAATTCCCGAAGACTTTGATTTTGCGTCTTTTGCGGCCTTAGTTGCGGGAATAAAGACGCATGGACACTTATGCACTTGCGGATGCGGGCATGATGGACATGATCACCATTGCCACGAACATGAAGAAGTACCGTTTCAAACTCTGACTATAAAAGTAGATGCTTGTCGCACTGAGGCGGAATGGGAAGAAACACTCAAGCGGTCATTGGAAGCGGAGCCGAATATATTGCGCGTGAAAGGCATCGTTAAGGTTCCTTCCGGATATGCAACGGTTCAATATTCGGGGCATCATATCGATATTAGCGGGACGGTTGAAGCGGATACGGTTATGACTTTTATCGGGACTTCTTTGTCTGAAGAGGACCTTCGTCCTTTATGGAGCTATTAATGAAATCTATTAAGTTATATATTGTCTGCGGTTTTCTGGGAACGGGGAAGACGCGGTGCATTCATGAACTGATGAAAGGATATAGAGGTAAAGTCGCTCATATATCGGCAGAGAAAGGAAGAACAGAGTCTTGTGCCGATGATACCCTATATGTTTATCCGCATAAAGGAACTACTCTGAAGGGAATGGCCTATGAAATAGCCACATTTTGTGAACGCGTAAGACCCGAGGCGGTTTGGCTTGAATGGAACGGAATCGTTCCCATTGAACAGCTCGTTCAATTACTTCAAGATAAGCGTTTGAAAAGATTGTTTCGACAAGAAAGCATTATTTTTACGACTACACCGCAGAGTTGCCGCTATCTCTTGGCATCGCCGGAAACGGCTGTGTACGGACAGCTGTCCGAAGCCGAAAAAGTTGTCATATATGCTTCGTCAACAACGGAATATGAGGAAACGGCAGCATTTTTGAAGAAAATTCACTCCGGCTGCCGTGTTTATTCCGGAAACGCACTTAATGAAGATGAGACGCGACAACGTATTTTAAAGCGTCGGGGAAGGCACGGCGGGATTCTGACTGTTGCGATGCTCATAGCCTTTACTTCAATTTATGCGTATTTATTGCTTAATACGGACCCGTATTATAATTCAGCTCGTAAAGTGCTTACTTTTTGGACAGCCACCTTGTTACAGGCCTTACCTTTTTAACGGCCGGAGTACTCCTTTCTTCGGCACTGCAACTCTTTGTGCCTGCCAGGTGGATTGAAAAGCTGCTTTGTCGTAGCCACTTTACAGGGATACTTACGGCTTTATTAGCAGCCTTTTGCTTTCCTCTTTGCGATTGCGGGGCCGTCCCTGTATTTCGAGGCCTCATGGTTCGCAAGGTTCCGGTATCAACGGCACTCACCTTTATGTTGGCCGGCCCTTTAATTAACCCGGTTGTTCTCGTTTCAACATATGTCGCCTTCGTCGGTAATGAAGCCGTTTTTTGGTGGCGAACCTTGGGGGGGATAGCAACTGTTTTTGTTATAAGCGTTACCTTTTTTGCCTATAAGCCTGAAGAAACGATGCAGGTCGGAACCGTTCCGACGGCGGCGTGTCGGCGCTTCGGTGAAAGAGAAAAGGAAAAGAGTTTTTTGCGCTATACGGATCACGGCAGAGGCGACTTTTTCAGAGTTATTCCTTACGTATGTGCCGGGGCTTTCATTTCAGCTGTTTTTCAGGTATGTGGCGGGAACTTTTCAGCGACTGTCGGTGATTTGGGACTCCTCGTCATCCCTTGCATGATGGCGGCGGCTTTTTTCATGTCTGTTTGCTCGACTGCTGATGCTGTTATTGCCAGAAACTTTTCCGCCTTTGTACCGACGGCGGGGATTATTGGATTTCTTATTTTCGGGCCCATGGCGGATTTAAAGAATTACTTACTGATGCGAGCTTATTTTTCATCCTCCTTTGTTTATCGTCTCATAACGACGGCTTTTATTGTCACGGCATTTACAGTAGCCATGTATGTTCTTGCGTCTAAGGGGGGTGTGATGATGAAAACTTTGTTTTCTCGTCGTGCCGCTTGCAGTGAAGGAACGGCATTGATGGTTGTAGCGGCTTTGTTGATATCCTTAATAGTGACCAAACGTAGCGAATCATATATGAATCCCGTACTGATTCCTTTTGTAGTGGCAATGGCAGTCGTGTTCTTGTTTTGGGGATTCAGTCGTATTTTGAGAGCGACTCCCACACGTACTCGTTCCTATGCGGCGGCGGCTACACTCGGCATGATTGCCGTCTTGCTTGCCGGACCGGCTATATTCGGTATTATGCCTGAATCTCCCGCCGATCGACTGGAACAAAATGAAGGCGGTGAAGTCACGCCTTTCGGCATTGACTTTGAACATATACAAGGCGACGGTATTGACGATAATAAACGCCAAGTGGTTATCGGTTCGAATAATTGGTATACCACAATATTTAAACTGACAAAGTACGTTGATAAGTATGCAGGCTATGAAGTGTATATTACGGGATTTGTATCCTTTTATGACGACAGTTTAAAGCGACCGGATTTTACCATATCCAGATATTTAATGATTTGCTGTGTCAATGACATGTCTCCCTTCGGACTGCCATGTATACTTACGGACGGGCAAGAATACGGTGAATATCGGTGGATTGCCGTTAAAGGGAAAATCGAAGTAGGTGATTATCACGGCATGAAGAGGCCCGTACTAAAGGTAGAAGAAATCAGACAGGCCGCCAAGACGGTCGTATATGTGTATCCGTATAGATAGACGGGCTGTTTTTGAGTAGCTTTTAAAAATAGAAATAGTCGAAAGAAAGAGGCATAGGCAGTACGGACGCCTCTTTCTTTTTGTTACAGGAATTTTTCAATCTCTTTTCGAGAGTATTTGAATATACGAAGTATGTTAGAATATAAATACGAGTCATTCGCAATTTGCTGACTGAACGGATTATTTACTGTCCGAACGGAGTAGAAAAAGAAGACTTTCTTTGATAAGATAATCACATATCATTGATGTTGACTATCAAAATTATTCAGAGTCCCGTATAGATACAGGACGGACAAGGAGTGTAGTAAAAGATGGATAAGATTTATGCGGCAATACAGTTATTGGAAAGCGGCGGACCCGTAATGATTCCGCTTTTTATATTGTCGGTCATTACAATAGCCATTGCTATTGAACGCGGTATTTATTACAAGCGAAATCGGAAAAAGTCTCAATCTTTCTTCTCACACATTGAAGGGGCTGCCAAAAGCGGTGACTGGAAGGTGGCTGAAGAAGTTTGCGAACACTCTCAGACCGCTATTTCTCGAATTATTGCGGCAGGCCTTCAAGATGCCTCGACAGAAGAATCCATGAAATCCGCTTTTTCGGAACAAATGGCTCTGGAATCGGCAGCGTTTCAACGGTATCTCGATTACCTCAGTGCCATTGTTACAGTAGCACCGCTTCTGGGTTTGTTGGGGACGGTAACCGGCATGATTACGACTTTCAGTGTACTTGACGGAGGTATGGGTGCTTCCGCTATTACCGGCGGTGTCGGCGAAGCTCTCGTGGCAACGGCAACGGGCCTTTGTGTAGCTATTATTGCCTTTGCTGTCTATACTTTCTTTACACATCAATTGGATACGATTGTTTCCGATACGGAACGCTTATGCATTACAGTCGTCATGGGGAAAAAGAAAAGTTGGGGGCGTAACTGATGTTTAAGAACTACAAGTCCAAAAGAACTCCGCAGTTCATGATTATCCCGATGATTGATATTATCTTCTTTTTGCTGGTATTCTTTATGATGAACAGCATGCAGACGGTGGCACAGAAGGCTTTGGCCGTTCAACTGCCGCAGGCATCGAATGCACAGACTCCGACGCAAATGCCGGTTATTATTACGCTTGATAAAGAAGGGCATATTACGATGGATAATAAGCCTGTGACTATTGATGAAGCATCGCAGATCATGACCCAAAGAATGGCGGAAAACTCGAATGCAGCCGTAATTTTACAGGCAGACAAACGTACCGCTCACGGACAAGTTGTAGCCGTCATGGACATGTTGAAAACGGCAGGTGTACGACGGTTGGCGGTAGCGGCGGAACAGAAGGGATAGAGGTATATGAGAGACTATATAAGAGCAAAATCCTTTGCCTTGTCAATTGTCGTCAATCTCCTCCTTGTTCTCGTCGTAGCGCTCTTTATCGTACCTAAAATCATTATGGATCGGGAGGAAGAGCAGTTTTATGTAGTCGACCTACAGTCCGACTGGTCACCTGACAGTGAAGGAGGTCATTCCGGCGGCGGTGGAGGCGGAAATCTTTTTCCCGACAAGTTGAGTGAAGCGGATATGGCGAAACGTGTTAACCAGGTCGTTCAGTCGCAGTCCGTGTTTGCCCAGCCGGTTGAAAATGCGGGAGAAGACAGTGTTAACGTTCCCGCGGCGTCGTCAGAAGGTGATCGTGATATGAGCTCCAGTACGACCGGTGGCGGCGTCAGCGGTAACGGGCCCGGAACGGGCGGCGGCAGCGGCGGCGGTAACGGCGGCGGTACGGGCTCCGGAAACGGTAACGGCAACGGGTATGGTGAAGGTACGGGTAGCGGTAGCGGTACGGGAGAAGCTCCGCGAGCTCCTTTCGACTACGAAGGATTTAGGCGGCTGTAGAAGCGAATAAATCCTATCCGCCTATGCTTATGAAACGGAATATTGAAGGAACGGCGACTATCGGTGCCACTATTTTACCGGACGGTACCGTAACGGATGTAGTTGTTCTCGGTGCGAGCGACGGTCAGTTCGGATCGGCGGCGGCTGCGGCAGCAAGAGCTGTCGGACATTACCCGAACCCGACAGGAGAAACGGTAGAAACACAGACAACCGTACGATTTGAAATTACGGACGGAGAATAATAAAAAAGGATGTAACATGAGGTTACATCCTTTTTTGTTAAGGAGGATATTATGAATACGCTAATAGTATATGATAGAGAAAAGAATCACGGTCCGGCAGTAATAATCGGCTCTATAGTATCAATGAGTGCCTACGCCGGATTGAAGGACGAAATAAATGATAAGGCATACGGACGACTTATTGTGGTAGCGGATAAAGACAATTTTAAGGAAACGGCCAAAATCAGGAATCGATTTGCAGGAAAAAATATTGTCTTATGTCCGGTACAAACGGAAGGGGATGAGGGAACAAACGTTGAAACCCGTGCGGATGAACGAGTTATGCCGTTAAAAAAAGAGTCGCTTACAGATGATGCCGTAGCCGTAGGGGAATGCTTGGCTGATGAGGCGGATGCGACTAAAATACCGCCTCGCGAAGAGCGGTTTTGCGAAGTCGTCGGCCAATTTTTGCGGACTCATGATACGGGAGTCTTGGCTACGGGAGAAGAGAATAAGATGCGTGCGACACCTATTGAATATGTCATATATGACGGTGCCTTTTATTGTTTCAGTGAAGGCGGGCACAAATTTTCACATATGTGGAAAAATAAGAGGGCATCATTTGCCGTCAATGATCCTTTTAAGGGATTGCCTACCTTAGCCGGTGTACAGGCCACCGGACGAGTCGGGATTTTGTTGCCGGGACAGGAAGTTTACGAGAAAGTGTGTGCCCTTAAGGGAATTTCGGCACAGACAATTGAAAAGATGCCCGTTGTCTTACATCTCATAGAACTCCGCCCCGATCAATTGACCTTCCTGTGGGGACCTTTCATAAAGGAAGGCCTTCCCGTAAAACAAATATATGTCGGCGATATGAAAAAAATATTGAAATAAATACCTTAACGGAGCTTAATTTGTCCAAATGGAGTTGAAATGAAAATCATTACCCTGTAATCTAAAGGTGCAAGCCGAGTCCCCAATCGGCATATACTTATAGACGACTGTGTGATACTACACCTTCCGCAGCCTGTCCACAAGGACAAAAAGCCCTTGCCGACAATAAATCGGCAAGGACTTTTTGTTTGAAGACCGTAAACGTACTGTATCATTAGGGTCTAGCATAGATAACACGATAATGTTACAGAAATATTAATATAATCGATGTCTGTTCGGATTATTTTTGGTACGAACGGAGTAGAATCGTCAAGAGTTTAAATGATAAAATTAAGAAAAATTATCATGACATAAATATAAAGAAAAGAGGATTGCAGTATATGAAAAAGGTAACCGGGCGCACCCGCCGCATACAATCATATATGATGTTATCTTTGGCGATTGCAGCATGGTTGGCTATGCCCGTATATGCAGACGGAAACGGTCGTGTTGTTACTCGAGATATTATCGTACAGGCTACAAGAGCGGAAGAAGAAGCTAAGTATGAAAGCCAGCAGACGTCGATTATAACAAGCAAAGAAATTGAAAAAAAGCAGGCAAAGTCTGTTGAAGATGTCATCTTCCAAGAAACGGGAGTTTCGCGAACGGTTGACGCTATGGGGCGTGTGGGTGTTTCCATTCGCGGTGCCGAACCTCGACATACGCTCATCCTGGTAGACGGGCAACGGGTTATGGGTGACTTGGCCAAGTATTACGGGGCCAGTGATGAAGTGACACGGCTGGGGACTGAAAATGTAGACCACATTGAAGTCATTCAAGGGGCTGCCAGTGCTAAATACGGTGCCGATGCCATCGGCGGGGTCATCAATGTAGTGACCAAAAAGGCGAAAAAGAAGCCGACGATTCAGATTAATGCCGAAGGTCGGCGAGTTCGCGGAGAGGGTGACATATTCCCGTACCAAAATGTCTTCTTCCGTGCCGACTCGGGAGAAATGGGTAAATTACGACTCGGCCTATACGGAAGTAAACGAGATATTATGCCGGTTTATGCTGCACGAGGACGATCCAGCTCGGCTATGCAGACCAAGGTTACCAACTTCGAGAAGAACTCCCTCCGCTTTTACGGAACGGCTTCCGATACAGGTCTTACGGGGACGTATAAACTCGATGACAAAAACTCTCTCGATTTTCGTGCCGACAGATACAATGAAAACCTCGACCGTTACATGAAACACAGTGACAGCATGATGGAACCGCAGCAACATTTTAAGCGGAATATGGATAGAGATACGTACGGTTTTACATGGACGGGAAATAACGGCGGCAAAACCAATTGGTCCGTTGACGCCAATTACTCGCGCACGAGAGAAGATGACGTTACGGTCAGCAGCTATTACGGCAAGTCGTCCTATGAAGGGAAGAACCAGCTTGAGTATGTAGATGACGTGGATCATCGACAGTTGAGCATATCGGCCAATGCGTCGACACAGGTCAACGATAAGCATCTTCTTTCCTATGGCTTCGGCTTTCGAAAGAAGACGGATCGGGAAGTCGCTTGAAGAGTGCTCCACATGTAACCTTGAAGCGTATTGATCCGTGGGATTATGATAAGAGCCTCTTCGTCATCTCCAAAGAAAGTCCTCTCGTTTCGGGTCAAAGCGGGGAAGTAGCTTCTAACGTTCATGCTTATGAAATATTGCGTGACGAAAACGGTATTCCCTATTGGAACAATGCGGCAGAATGGTATAACTATGATCGCAATGACCCGATGAGTCAAAAAGCCGATTTTACGTATACGGACTATAAGCAATACTTCCCTAACGGTGCTTCACTGGTTTCTTATGACAACTTACCGGCGGCTGTTAAGGCAAAGGCCGATGCTTTTGCCGCCAAAATTCTGGCGGAAAATGCATCTAAGTTTGCCCCTTATCCTCCCTTTTACCATAATATGTTGGCTATTGAAAGCTATTACAATTCTCAAGCCAATATCCAGGGCGTTACCTTTAACGGCAAGCGGTTTAAAGAAGCCTTTAAGGATCGCAATAACATGGTCTATGTAGGTAAGGCATCCATTAATAAACAGTACCTGGTCTTGCAGGATATGTGGCAGGTGGACAAAGATACCATTGTTACTCCGTCTTTGCGTCTTGATAAGAGCGACCTATTCGGGGCCCACTTAACAGCTAACCTGGGACTTACTAAAAATATAGGTGGCAATGTACATCGTCGCTTTAAAGCTAATATCGGTACGGGTTACACGGAACCGGGCATGGGTGAACTGTACTATAATTGGGAAATGTACAGCAGCAGTCCGGTGGGCTCCGATACGGCTCGGTTGGGTTGGTACTTTATCGGCAACCCTGATTTAAAGCCGGAAAAGTCTCTTAACTTCGACATCGGATATGAAACGGAAAATGCCAAGACGAATACGCGTTTCAATCTCTTCCATAACCGTATAAAGGACTATATGTCCATTTACTTTACAGGCGCCTTAATGGATTTCCACCCGGAACTTACGACCGAATCCTTATGGGGAGCTTCCAAATTCCTCTATGCCCCTGATATGATTTACAGCTTTAAGAATATCGGCAAGGCTGAAATAACGGGTTTGGAATTTGAAGTAAAGCAGAGATTTAATAAGCACTGGAATGCTAAATTGGGATATACGTGGCTCCATGCAATCAATAAGACAGACCCCAATATGCCGCGGCAGCTCTTGGATAAACCTGTTCACAAAATCGATGTCGGCATCAATTATGAAAATGAAAAAAGCGGTTGGAGCGGAAGTCTTTGGGCCGACTACTATATCAATATGCTGGACAGCAACTCTATTGCCAATAACGGTAATTATATGGAATCTTATATTGCTCCCGACAGTCAGCACTCGGTTATTAACTACCACTTCGCCGAACGGGGAAAGCAGACGTACCAGAAGAAAACCTACGGAATTTGGAATTTAATGGTCCAAAAGAAGTTCAGAAATGATGCCATGATGTATTTCGGCATTGATAATATTTTTGCTCATCGCGATGATGACAGAGCTTTGCAGGACCGCGTGTATCGTTTCGGAGTAAATTTGAAATTCGGTCAGCACTACAAGACCGACGGTGAAAACCGGACCGGAACGGATACGGGCAAGGCGGGTCAGGCGGCTGGAAACAGTGCGACAGCTGTAGGAACGGACGGCAAGAAAGCCGTTACAAGTGAATCTGTGAAGTTATCGAACTTTATACAGGCTCCCTTTGATACGACACGTGAAAAGGGTGTCGATTTCATAGGTGATTACAGAGCTCGTTGGAATGCCCATGACGGATCGGAACGGCCGGCAGCCAGAACCACTTTTGACTCTCGTGTCGGCAGTGCGGAAAAGAACCTGCGAGACAATGATGAACACGGGTTTGAACAACGTATTCGCGTCGGAGTGGACGCGAGAATTGATGATAAGACAAATGTCAAAGCCGTTGCCAGTGCATCCGGCATGACGGGTGTGGATACGTCGTACGATATGTCTGAAAGCAAAGGCTTCAATCATGCTCGCCTTGATACCCTCGATATCACCCGACATGCTGCAAAGTGGGATTACTCGCTCGGTCGTCTGAATGAGCGAATGGGTGTAACCGGTTACTGGTTCGGCAAGGAATACGACGGAGCTCGCGTTGTCAGAACGGATGGAAAATCTCAGTTGCGATTAGGCTTCGGTAGTTTTAAGAACAGTACAGGTATCAGCGATTCCCCGTATACTCATGTTGTGAGAGAAACTACATGCGTGTACCGACGATTGATGAATTCATCGGTCTTATTTCCAATGACGTGGGTATTAGTTTTAACGGTGAAAAACAGGTTGCAAATGCTCCCGACACGATTAACTTCTATCAACAATTGGAACGCGCAAAGGCAGCCGGAGCATCGACAGAAGAATTGCTGGGCATTATGCGCCATATGTACGATATAGCCAAGGCAACGTACGGTAATTATTTAGATGAAGCCGTACTGTCGGAAGCAAAGTTTGAAATTCGCCAGCCTGACGGAGTGACGGTTACGTATACGGACGATAACGGAAACGAACATACGAAGACCCTAACCTATGCGCCGTCTATGTATTATTCGGGCGCTAAGAAATTTTACATTCCTTATAATGACGGCAGTCCCTTGCAAGGACGAGCCTTCTTCGATAGCTGGTGGGATGCTCATAAGGGCGAAATTGAAAGCAACTACGTAGAAGAAGGGTTTGCGGCTCTTTCGTTTGAAGACGGTATTGAAGCGGAAGATGTAACAGTTGACATGGATGCATTGAAAGAACAAATTTACAGAAACGATTTTGTATCACCGTCGTCAACGGATAGCCTCTTTGCAAGTCAGGGTATGCCCTATGTCATTAATGAATATTTCAGTGCCGTAGCGAAACGAATTCAAGAAACGGATGGCGGCAGTCAGTTGCCGCGTGAAGCCTTTAAGAACACAATCGGCGAAATTATCCCCGCCTTTACGGGCGTTCTCATAAAAGATGATGTCCCGGCGTTGAAACGAGCGGCTTTCATACAGTATAAACGTGAAATTACTCCGACGGTCGGTATATCCGCTTGGTACTTACGCTCCTTCGGAGACTCGTATAAGACTGACAGGGCGACGGGAACGGTTAACGAAAAGCACGAATTTTCTACATTGGCTAATGTCTTCGGCATAGGCGCAGCTTGGCAAATCGGTAAAGACGTATCACTTTCTTTTGATTACGGGCAGAATCGAACCAAGTTCGGGCGCTTCCTGAACGGTCATACAACATACGAACATGCTTATGCTTCGCCGGTATTCAATATCACCGGCTATCAGGCAGGCGGAACCCCTCATTTCTGGACTGTCCGTTTCGATATGGGCAAGGCCGATACCGAGGTGCCCGGAAGTTGGAATGCCTTTGCGGACTACAAGTATTTTGAACATGGCTCCTTCTTCGGAGGTAACGGAACGGAAGGGGTACCGGATCGTTATATGGACGGTATTCGCAGCTTTACTTTCGGCGCCGGATATGTGCCTCGTAAAGATTTACTTATTGAAGCCTTCTATACCTTTGATGCCAAGGGGACGGGCAAACGAGATACGTTGTACGGGCCGGAAAACTTCCGCCTCGGCAATTACACTCGTATACAGGCAACGTATAAATTCTAGTATTTTTGAAAAGTCGGCACTTCGGTGCCGACTTTTTTTGTGGGTATATTTCGGATTTTTAGAAAGCGCACTTTGCCGAAACGAGTGATACGATGTAAAAATTTTTGTCGAAACGGATTATTTATGAACTGAACGGAGTAGAAGGAGTATCTATACCCTAGTATCATAAAGATAACGATATTCAAAATACCAAAGAGCATGGAAGGACATCATGTCCGACCGGGGAGGTAATTATGAGGTATCCTTTAAGGCACACGAGACGGTATACGCTATTGCTGTGTGCCTTGATTTCCTGGCTGGCGACGCCCGGATATGAGGCAACTGCCGCAGAGCGAGTAACTACGAGAGATATTATCGTTCAAGCTACGAGAGCCGAAGAAGAAGCTAAGTTTGAATCTCAACAAAAGACCATAATTACAAAGGCTGAAATTGAGAAGAAACAGGCCAAATCCGTTGAAGACATTGTTTAATGAGACGGGGGTCACCCGTACGGTCGACTCTATGGGGCGTGTGGGCGTCTCTATTCGTGGGGCCGAGCCTCGACATACACTGATTCTTGTAGACGGGAAACCCGTTATGGGGGACTTGGCCAAGTATTCCGGGGCCGGGGACGAATTACAACGACTGGGAACGGAAAATGTAGACCATATCGAAATTGTTCAAGGTGCAGCCAGTGCCAAGTATGGGGCCGACGCTATCGGAGGGGTCATTAATGTCATTACGAATAAACCGAGTAAAAAGTCGGGGCTTCGTTTTAATTTGGAAGGAAGGCGAGAAAAGGGAGACGGGGATATTTCGCCGTATTCCAACTATTTTTTGCGGGCCGATTCGGGACAGGTGGGTAAGTTCCGATTTGACGTATACGGCAGTAAACAAGACATTATGCCCGTCTATGCCAGTCGTGCCAGAAAGAACAGCTTTTTGGCATCTGATGAAGACCACGGTTTTTTAAAAAATTCATTACGGTTTTACGGGACCAATTCGAATGTCGGTGTTTTCGGCATCTATGACATTGATAAGAATCGATCCGTATCCGTTCGCGCAGACCGGTATAAGGAAAATCTGGAGCGGTATGTTAAGAGAAGCAACTCTTACGTAGAGCCGCAAGTTCATTACAAACGCGACTTGGATCGAAACAATATGAACCTGACGTACAAAGCTAAGTCGGGTAAGAGCAATTGGCAGGCGGAACTTACATATGCCCGAGTCAAAGAAAATGACATTACCCTGACGAGTGACTACGGCAACAGTACGTATGAAGGCAAAAATACTCTGAACTATGTGGACAATGTGGATCATCGGCAATGGAGTTTCGACGTGTCGGCAGATACACAGATAAATGATAAGCATCTTTTGTCGTACGGTGCCGGTTATGCCAATGAAGAAGGGGAAGGCAGTCGACTGAAAAATGCTCCGCATACGTATGTGCGCAACATAGATCCGTGGGACTACGATAAGAGCTTGGCTGTTAAACGTGGTATCCCGTCATCTACCGTGTATCGGCACTCCTTTGCTAAAAACAGTGCCGGAGTTGAGCAGTGGGATAAGGAAAAGGAATGGTATAACGGAGATAAAAACGATCCGGCTACCTTGCCGCAGTTTACGTATGAAGAATATCTGCAGTATTTAGATCCCGATTCGGGACAAGATCCGGCGGCGGTCATGGGGCTCGTCGACGGCCCGGTGACGGAAAAAACCTTACAAAAACGAAATCCGGAGGCCTACGAACGGTATAAACAATTTGCCAGAACCTTATTAGAAAATAATAGGGAGTTTATTGAAGACTATCACAACAATAAAGAAGGTCGACGAGATGAGCACGGCAACTATTATCCGGCTCTGTATGATGCTTACTTGCCCAGTTTTTATTACGGGGCCGTTCCGTCCTTTGACTCGACAAAGTTAAAACTTAACGGGGCTTATTTTAAGGAAGAATATAATAAACGTATCAATCAGGTGACCATGGGTCAGGCAAAAATTAAAAAGCAACATTTTTATTTGCAGGATATGTGGCAACTTAACAAAGATACAATCCTTATGCCGGCCTTGAGATTGGATCACAGTGAACTGTTCGGGTCCAATATGACCTTTAATCTGGGTATGACCCATAACGTAAAGGGTAATACACATCGTCGGTTTAAGGCCAATATAGGGACGAGCTATACCGAGCCGGGCATGGGAGAACTGTATTATAACTGGGAAATGTACGGGCCTAATATTGTCAATGCCACCATTGGAGGCGGTGAAGCTCGTCTCGGATGGTATTGGGTGGGAAATCCGAGTTTACAGCCTGAAAAAGCGGTAAACTTCGATCTTTCGCTGGAAGGGGAAAGTAAGAACACCTATTCGAAGGTGACCTTGTTCCACAACCGTATAAAAGACTATATGTCCATTTACAATACGGGGTATTTAATGGATTTTTACCCTCAATATGATGAAAGTACCCCTTATGGAGCTTCAAAGTTTTCGCATGCTCCCGACCTGATTTACAGCTTCCGAAATATCGGGAAAGCGGAAATTACAGGCCTTGAATGGGAATTAAAACAAACCTTGTCCAAACATTGGAAGGCTCGTTTCGGCTATACGTACCTGCATGCTGTAAATAAGAGTGATAAGGATATGCCGCGTCAGCTTTTGGATAAACCGCAACATAAGATCGATATAGGTATAGATTATAATGATGAAAAGAGCGGTTGGAGCGGCAGCCTATGGGGAGATTATTATATTAACATGTTGGACAGTAACTCCCTTAAGGGTGGCGGTAACTACATGGTATCCTATATGGATCCGACGAATCCGGACAAGTCCGTTATTCATTATAACTTTAACACTACACGCACGGCCGATATGTATCAGCGCAAAACTTTCGGCATGTGGAACTTAATGATTCAGAAGAAAATCAACAAAGATTCAGTTGTGTACTTCGGGATTAACAACCTTTTCAATCATCGTGACGATGATCGAGCTTTTTCGGCACGTGTCTATCGCTTCGGAGCGAACTTCAAAATCGGATCGGATGCACAATCCAAGAACGGAGCTATACCGAATGATACAATCGTAGAACCTTTGAGTTGGGAAGATTTCCTGTCACGGCCTTTTGATGACGCGGCTGAAAAAGGAGTGGAAGTTTTCGGTGATTACAGAGCCCGTTGGGACAGTCATTTGGGCTCTCAGAGACCGACAGCTCGTGTGACGGCGACCAGCTCCATTGATATCGATGCGGCACGTAATTTAAGAGATGAAAAGGAGCATGGATTTGAAAACAGAGTGCGTTTGGGCGTCAATGCCCGTGTAGACAAGAACACGAATATACGCCTCGTGGGCAGTGCTTCGGGACAAGTCGGCGTAGATACGGGGCATGTTACGGAAGGCTCACAAGGGTTTTCTCATCAGCGTCTTGAAGAAGCCGATTTGACAAAACGTCGCGGCAAATGGGACTTCAGCTTAGGTCGATTACATGAAAGTTTCGGGGTCACCTCTTATTGGTTCGGCAAAGAGTTTGACGGAGGCCGGGCTGTATGGACGGGAGCGAAGTCTCAAGTTAAATCGGCTTCGGTGATTTCAGTCATTCTACGGGTGTTAGTGATTCAGCTTATACCCATGCTGTTTATACGGGTTTCTTAAGACCTCCTACGGTAGATGAATTTGTAGGAACGACGCTTGACTCGGATGGCGGGCGCAAGGAATTGGTAGTAGATAATGCTCCGAATACGGTCAACTTCTATCAGCAATTAAAAGCACTAAGAGATCAGGAAGCTGCCCTGGCAAAGGCAGTAGATGACGCAAAAACAGCGGCGGAAAATTTGGAAAGCGATATTTGGTCGAAGCAGTACCTGGACGGTGAACCGGAAAGTGTTCTTGCCCCCTTACGGCAACAGTTGGCACAGTTGCAAGCGGTAGTTACAGCTGCCCAGGCTCAGTATGAGGTGCAGACGGCGCCGCTTAGAGAACGGCAATTTGAAGTTGTACGCAGAATGCGGGATATTGCTGTAAAAGCGTACGGATCCGCCATAGCCAAAAAGACTGTCTCCTTGCGTATGCCTGAAATACAGGCGACTTATTCATATCATACAAGAACGTATGATGAAGATGACGGTCAGTGGTATGACGAAGATAACTCATTTAACCAAAATATTGCACCCGGTGTAACAGGACTGAATACAAAGGACCCGCTTTTTGAAATTTCTTTGGCCGATCCGTCGCTCTTTGATGAAAACGGCAAGGTTTATATTGATAAGTGGTATGATGCACATGCGGATCAAATCAAGGAAGCCTATGAAAAACGTGCCAAAGACTTGGGAGATCTTACTTTTACAAATCAGCCGTATACAGTAACTGTCGATACGACTCAGTTGGACGGACTAAAAGAAAAAATCTATAAGCTGAACAGCGTGGAATTGCCTGAATCGGGTACAAGAGGCACCGTTTCGGTTAAAGGTAGTGCTTACTACCCCAGCTTGTTAGCCGATTGTTTTAATGAAATTGCGAATGTACTGAGACAGACGGACGGTTACAGCACTTTGCCGCGTGAAGAACTGGGCAAGTACACGGGAACAATTATTCCTTCTCAAGGCATTGTGTTACAGCGAGATTATGTACCGCCTATTGATCGAGCCGTATTTGTACAGGCTAAGCAGGTAGTAGGTGACAAACTTGGACTGACGGCTTGGTACTTGCGGTCTGTCGGCGGAAATTCGTATAAGGCTCATTATGCCGAAGGGCGTGCGACTAAGGAACGGACTTTTACTAATCCGGCTAATATTATAGGCTTAGGTGCCACTTATCGTCTGGGTAAGAAGGCTGCCGTATCTGTTGACTACGGTCAGAACCGGTCCGACTTGGGGAGATACTTGAACGGGCATACGGCTTATGAGCATACGGCGGGAACGTCCGACTTTGAAATTACGGGTCGTCACGACGGCGGTACACCCCATTTCTGGACACTTCGGTTTGACGTGGGCAAGGCCGATACCAAGGTACCCGGAAGTTGGAATGCCTTTGCGGATTACAAGTATTTTGAACACGGCTCCTTCTTCGGCGGTAACGGAACGGAAGGAGTACCGGATCGTTACATGGATGGTATTCGCAGCTTTACTTTCGGTGCCGGATATGTGCCTCGTAAAGATTTACTTATTGAAGCTTTCTACACCTTTGATGCCAAAGGAACGGGCAAACGAGATACATTGTACGGGCCGGAAAATTTCCGACTCGGCAATTACACTCGTATACAGGCAACGTATAAATTCTAGATTCGAATTGATGTATCAAGACGGTCGTCTTTGCAGCATTGCGGAGACGACCGTCTTTTTTAGGGATTATGCGGGTGTTGATTGCAGGCGGAGACTACAATTTATTTTAAGAAAAAGTGACATTTTATTAACAAAGAAAACACAAAAATCATCTTTGATTGACCGGTTTAACAAAATGTGATAATTTATGTAAAAGAGTTATCAATTTCTCGAGAACTCAACAGAATAAAGGAGTGTCGTTTATGAATGCAAAAAAATCTGTTCGTTTACTTGTCAGCGCTCTCGCCGTCACCTTGTGTACATCTTTTTCGGCGTTAGCCTCGTTTTCACCGGTCCATTCCGTGGTCTTCGGGCCGGAACGCAACAACTACGATGATTCGTTTAAAGATCACGGTAACAAATTTCATATTTCTTATGCTCGCGAAAACGGCGTAGCTCAGATTATTGTAAAACAACACAGTAAGGTTATTTATACGAAAGAAGTACCGTCTCTCGGTCGTTACTATACAATGGAAATACATCAAATTGTAAATAACGATGACGGTCGTAACTTCTATATCGTTCAATCTAAGGATTCGGAATTTGCTTACCTTATGGGTTATGATGAACGCACAAAGTCCTGGCAGACCTATACGGATGCCCGGAACTATTATTCGCCCGTAGCCGGTGAAGCCGTACATGAAGGGATTACCTTGCATTACGGTGACTTGGGTGTATATCATTTTAATAATCTGAATGATCAGTACCACTGGTATAAGCTTTTCTGGGATAATAAAGCTCAGTGGTTCGGCTATAAAGAAGGGGCGGAAAATCGTCGTACGACGTATTTCAACAGCTCTTTGGTCTACAACGAACAATACAGACCGATTTATGCACAAGGCGATTATGAAACCTATTTGGATATGAATTCCATATCCACAGATACGGATAAAGACGGCGTTTGGACTTTTACGGCACGGAAACACGAAACCATCATGGAATCGGATATTCTCACCGGTGAAGGCCAAAAAGTTAAATACCGCGTCGATACGAATAAGAGCAAAGCGTATATTTACGATAAATCGACGAAACAGTGGAATGAACTCACTATGCATTCTACGCCGTCGACGGAACAAATGGCCGACAGTGTTGCTGTTAACTGGGCGTGCCAGCAGCATTTCGGTTACTTCATCGGTGACCTGGGCGGTGCTATGGCAAGATACGCTGCCGATTATAAGGGATAAAAAGTACGGTATGCTTTAGTTTTGGAATTCGGTCGGAGTTTTTTAGCGGCTCCGACCGAATTTTTCTTTTGTAACAGTGATGAAAATCCTTTGTTCTTTACAAATGACCGGTTTATTGCTATACTGAACATGTTTCGTGCGGATGTAATTCAGTGGTAGAATACGAGCTTCCCAAGCTCGGTACGAGGGTTCGATCCCCTTCATCCGCTCCAAAACAAAGAGGCTCGACACGATATCGTGTCGAGCCTCTTTTACATATGTCGTTCTTTTTTCAAATAATTATAAGTTTGTAATAAATCGGGGATGAACTCACTTTTCAATACATATCCCGGTCGTGCTTTCTGTGCCTTTTCGACAGCGGATTTTAAGTCGTAATAAACTTGCCACTTCGATTCGACCAGTTCTTTACCTGTTTGGCGCAGTAAGAAGGCGGGATGATAGGTGGGCATGACGGGAATTTTCTCATAATCAAGCCATTTGCCGCGATTCCTCATAATACTGCCGGCACTACCGTAAAAGTACTGAAAGGCAACCTTGCCGAGGCAGACGATGACGGCCGGCTTGACGGCTTCAATTTCCGCACGTAAATGAAGATCCGCGCAAAAACGACCTTCATCTAGGGTCGGGGTACGGTTGTTGTGAGGACGACATTTTACGATGTTAGTTACGTAAATACGGTCTCTTGTAAGGCCGACACTCCAGAGTGCTTTATCCAATAACTTTCCCGACGGGCCTACGAGCGGCACGCCGTACTCGTCTTCCACACCGCCGGGGCCTTCGCCGACAAACATGAGTGGAGAATCTTCAGGGCCGGACCATTGCGTGGGGCCGCGATTGCCTTCACGGCAGAGGTGGCAGGCCGTACAGTCCGTAAGAGCCGCCAGGCGTTCTTTACTCGTCATGACCGCACTCTCCCGTCAGTTAGAATGATATCGGACATCGTTAAATCGGCTGTACATGCGTCGATGAGCTTTATAATATCTTTAGGAGCCGCAAGAATCTGAAGTCCTCTTTGGCCGGCACTGATACTGAAAATATCAATAGAAAGAGCGGTTTCATCAATATACGTAGGGAAAAGTTTTTTCATACCTATAGGTGAACAGCCGCCGCGAATATAGCCTGTAAGATCCGAAAGCTCCTTAACGTGAATGAGATGAACGTTTTTATTGCCGCTTACATGAGCGGCTTTTTTTAAGTCAAGTTCCTTGTGGACAGGAATACAAAAGACGACGGGGCCCGTTACATTTCCCCGGCCGACGAGAGTTTTAAAAACTTTATCCTGCGGCATCCCTACCTCGGCGGCCGCATGGATTCCCGATAAGTCTTCTTCCGTGTATTCGTAAGTTTTTATGTCGTAAAGAATGTGATTCTTATCCAATATGCGCATGGCATTGGTCTTTTTAGTTTTACTCATGGATTTTTCTCCTTTAATATTCAATTTTACTATAGCACAGCCTACCGGTCCTTGCTACCGTTGCATGCCCAAAAATCCTATCTTATAATACGAGTATATTCACTCGAAAAAGAAGGAGTATTTATGAACATCAAAATTGTGCAGTGTACGGCCGCCAAATGTGACTGTGAAACAAATTATAAAAGAATTGAAGAGGCGACAAGTGAAGCTGTAAGTAGCAGTCATACGGATGTCCTTGTTTTTCCCGAAATGTGGAATACCGGATTTTATCCGGAATCATTGGAAACCGGTGCCGATGAGGACGGTAAGCAAACGAAAGCATTACTGGCAAAACTTTCTTCTCAATACGGTGTAAATATAGTAGGAGGTTCCGTAGCCGTACGAGAAGGCGCAGGCCTGTATAATCGCCTATATGCATTTAATCGTAAGGGTGAGGAGTTGGTTGCCTACGATAAGGTGCATCTGTTTTCTCCGGCTAAAGAAGATGAACGGTTTGAGGCCGGATCAGAACTTTGTAAGTTTGCACTGGACGGTATACAGGCCGGGGCGGTTATTTGCTATGACTTGCGCTTTATTGACTGGGTAACGTTGACAGCTCAAGGGGCAGATATCCTTTTTGTACCTGCTTCCTGGCCTTTACCTCGAGTAGATCAATGGCGGCTTTTATGTCGTGCTGCAGCCGTTCAGTGCCAATGCTGGGTAGTCGGTATAAATGCGACCGATGATGTACAGGGTAAAATCGGCGGCGGACATTCCTTAGTTGTTAACCCTTTGGGATATATAGAGACGGAAGCCGGCTCAGAGCGACAAATCTTATCGGCTTGCGTAGATACGAATTTATCCGGGGACGTGCGTAAACGCATACCCGTACAGACGGATCGCAGGGATGATATATATGAAAAAATAAGGCGGGGGATGAAATAATGAATCGGTACGATGAGTTAAAAAAATATATTGAAGAAAAATGCGAAACTTGCCTATGATCTTAACTACGCCATAGCAGCCGACCCGGAACTCTCCGGCTGTGAATACAGGGCTTGTGCCCGTTATGTAGAACTGTGCCGGCAAATGGGTTGGCCTGTAGAGGAGAACTTCACAAAACAGAAGACGGCTTTTTCGAGCTGTTGTAACAAGACCTGAAAAAAAGCGGTGTTGAAAGTGGCTCTTCTGGCAGAATATGATGCCTTGCCGGATATAGGTCACGGCTGCGGGCATTCGGCTAACGGGGCAATGAGTTTCTTAGCAGCGGCAGCCTTGTCCAAAGTCAAAGATCTGCCCGTACAAATCGATTTAATCGGGACGCCAGACGAAGAGTTGCGCGGCGGCAAGGCTGTTATGGTTAAAGAAGGCGTATTTAAGGATTATGATTTAGCCCTTATGATTCATATATCGTCCGACCGGACGGAACCGAATTCGGAAGTATTGGCCTTAAGTTGCTATCGTGTCGTTTTTCACGGCCAAACGGCGCACGGAGCACACGACCCTTGGAAGGGAAGGAATGCACTGAACGGGGCTATGTTGGCTCTTCATGCCGTAGATATGTTGCGCCAGCATGTACGGCCTGAGACTCGTATCGGCACGTACATTGTGGACGGCGGGACGGCTTCAAACGTTGTCCCGGACCGAGCGGAGTTGGAATGCACTCTACGCTATACGTCACGCCCTTATCTAAATGAAGTCGTGGAAAAATTTATGAATTGTATTAAAGGGGCGGCCCTGGCAACGGAAACGACATATGAAGTGACTCCCGTGGGCTTGGATTTTGATGATATGGTATGGAATAAGGCGGCAACGGAGGTCTCGGCATCTGTTTTAACAGATATGGGAATTGAGTATATGATGCCTGACGGATCTAACGGCAGCTCCGATGTAGGCAATGTGAGTCATCAATGTCCCGCTCTGCAATTATATTTAGCGGCGGGCGATACTTATTATCCGGGTCACTCCCGGGAAATTGCAGCCATGGTTCAGGATAAAAAAATAGAGCCGGTCCTTTCTTGCGGTGCAGAAATTATGGGCCGTATTATTTTGAAGCTGGCAACTGATGAAAAGAGTCGCCGTGCTGTAGCTGATGAGTTTGCCCGTACACAAGAGTCCCGAATATAATGTTGTAATTACAATGGACGGACCTTGTGAATATTCATATACTTGGACTATGATAATGATAAATTGTTTCAGTATAAAATATTTATATACAAGGAGAATTGAATATGGTACAGGCAGATGTATTTAAAGTAGATATTGAAAAATGTAAAGAACTGGTGCGTATTAAACGGGCCTATATAACGGGACAGATGTCGTTTGACGAGGCCCGCAAGGAATTGACTTCCAGGTTTGATTCCGTAACGCCCGAAGAATTTGCTTACGGTGAGCAGCAATTAAAGGAAGACGGAATTGAAGACGGGGAAATGCAGGATCGCATGGATGAACTGCTGAAACTCTTTGACGGAATTTTAAAAGGCAGAGAATGCGAAGAGTTGCCCGAAGGCCATCCTATCAGAACTTTTCTAGAGGAAAATAAGGCTATGGAAGGGCTGGTTTCGCGTATGAAGGCCTTATTGAAAAAAGATAAGTTTATTAAAAATGAGTGGCTGGAAGTCTATGACGGATTATTATTGTATCAACGCCATTTTGCCCGTAAACATAATCAGCTCTTTCCCGCATTGGAAGCCAAGGGGTTTGACAGACCGACAGCTATTATGTGGAGTTTTGACGATGCGGTTCGTAATGCCGTGACGAGAGGAAAACGACTCCTCGATACGGATCAGGATAAACTGTTCTTGGAACTTCAGCCTGAAGTAATTGATAAAATTGAAGATATTATGTTAAAAGAAAAGTCCATCCTTTACCCTACGGCCTTAAAGCTTTTGACGGAAGATGAATTCAGGCAAATGCGATTGGGTGAGGAAGAAGTCGGCTTTGCCAATATTGAAGCTCCGTCCGGATTTCTGCCTGAAAAAGAAGCAGCGTTACCGACTAATGCGGGTTTTGTGGGTGAACTTAATGATCTCTTACAAAAATACGGCGTTAAATCGTCGGCAGAAGATATTTTAGAGGTAGCTAACGGCAAATTGACATTGGAACAAATTAATTTAATTTACCGGCATATGCCTATGGATTTAACCTTTACAGATGAAAATGATATCGTTAAATTCTATACGGATACGAAAGAACGCATTTTCGATCGGTCTGCAGGGATTATTGGACGAGTGCTACAGAACTGCCATCCGCGTGAAGTGCGACCTATTGTTAATCGTGTCGTCGAATCCTTACGAAGCGGTGAAAAAGATAAGGTACAATTTACCTTAAAAAAGAAGGACCGAATCGTTCACATTGAGTATATCGGCGTTCATGACGAAAAAGGAAAGTTCCGGGGTGTTTTGGAAACTATGCAAGATGTGACTCCTTTCACGAAAGACGGAGAAAGCGTAGCGGCGGAAGAACGGAGAAATGAGATTATACAAAACTCTCAGGCCGGGAAAGAAGCGACTGCAAGTGCTCCCGACAAGGGTGCCGAATTGACGACGTCTATAACTATGGCGGGTCTCTTTGACAAGTATCCGTATTTAAAAGAATGGTTCATCGCCTTGTCTCCCACTTACTCTAAACTGAAAAATCCTGTTGTCTTTGCTGCCATGGGGCGGATTGCTACCCTGGATATGGTGGCTCAAAGAGGCGGCTTCGAACCTGAAGCGTTGCTTGAAAAAGTAAAGACGGAAATTGATCGTCACGAAAGAAAAGAATAATAATAGAAAAAGATGAATAAAGAAATGGGCCCGAAAAGGCAGAACCTTCCGGATCCGGTAAAAATACCGATTGTCTTTCTAAGATAATCGGTATTTTTTATTGGCATGACAACTCAATAGTTTTTGCATAACTAATTGACATACGGTATCAATTTTTGTAAGATTATGTAGGAAAGTTATACGTAAATTAAAAGAAAATATAAGAGGTGGTTTTATGGGCAGAACGGTTAAGATCATACTGGCTATATTGGCTATTTGTCTTGTCGGCCTTGTCGGATGGATGGGAATGCGGCAAAGCGGAACGGAAACCCAGACAGTGCGGACTGTCACAGACGGCACGGGTACTGAAGTATCCATTCCCGTTCATCCGAAACGGGTAGTCTTTTTAAATGCATCTAATTTAGATATGTATTATGCAGCCGGCGGTACGGCTGTGGGGAAACCGTCGTCGTCGTCCTTTGCCCCCGATTTAAAGGAGAAGATTGCCGACATTCCTGAAGTGGGAATGATTCACAACCCGAATATAGAAAGATTCTCTCCTTAAAGCCCGATTTAGTCATTGGAGTTAACGTTCCTTTTCAAACAGGTATTCGAGATACATTGCAAAAAGCGGGAATACCTTTATACATTAACAACTTAAATTCATACGAAGATGTATTGAACACGTTGACCTTTTTCGGCGAATTGACCGGTCATGAAGATACGGCGGCGGCTGAAAAAGAAAAAATTGAAGGCGAATACAAGGCTGTGGTGGACAAAACTAAGGGCAAGACGCCGCCGCGGACACTTATTGTATTCGGCACACCCGGAAGCTTCAGCATGGCTACAAGCAAATCTTTCAGCGGTGATTTATTGACTCAGCTGGGTGCCGTGAATATTGCCGACGGAACTTCTCCGGTAGAAGACAGTTTTGTGCCCTTGAGTATGGAATACATTGTGAAACAAGATCCTCAGGATATCCTTTTTATCAGCATGATGCCCGATCCGACCCTGGTCGAAAGCTTTAAAAAAGATTTAGCGGAAAACTCTCTCTGGCAAGGTGTGACGGCTGTTAAGACGGGTCACGTATATTATTTGTCGGGAGACTTGTTCTCCGTTAACCCGGGGACCCGTATTGCCAAGGCGCTCTCCGTTTTGTATACGGACCTGTATGAAAACGGGGGCGCGCAATGAGCCGAAATACCGCAACCATAGACGGCAGTAAAGAAAAGCGGCGTTATTTAACTCTGCTTGCCGGCACGGTAGCTTTGATAGTCTCCTTGTTTATCGGTATAGCCGCCGGTGCCGTTCCCATTACGCTGCGGGAAGTATTTGAGGTTATACAGGGAGTAACACAATCGGAAAACTATCGGATTATTTATTACATTCGTATGCCTCGTGTTATTTGTGCGGCTCTTACGGGAACGAATCTGGCCTTGGCAGGGTGTATATTACAAGGCATTTTACGCAACCCTTTGGCCGACCCGGGAATTATCGGAGTTACGGCCGGGGCCGGGCTGGCTGCCATGGCACTCATGCTTATTTCACCGGAACTTATGTACTTCGTTCCTTTTGCCGCCTTCGGCGGTGCCGTTGTGGCTTCTATAGTAGTCTTTTTGCTGGCCTGGGAGCACGGCATTCATCCCTTAAGACTTATTTTGGCGGGTGTGGCAATTGCCGCCTTTTTCGGCGGCGGTTCGGCAGCTCTGTCCGTGTTTTTCTCCGATCGCATTCAGGGAACTGTCAACTGGATGGCAGGCGGTTTTGCCGGTAACAGTTGGCGACATGTCGTCATGATTTTGCCGTACAGTGCTGTCGGTATTGTGGCGACCATGTGCAGTTATCGGAAATTAAATGCCTTGCAATTAGGTGACGATGTGGCTGCTTCATTGGGACTCAATGTAGAACGCGTGCGTTTTTTCCTCTTGGCACTGTCGGCCTTGTTGGCTGCTTCGGCAGTCAGCGTAGCCGGATTGTTGGGCTTTGTGGGCCTTATTATTCCTCATATTATGCGTCTTATTGTCGGCTCGGACTTTGAATACCTCTTGCCGGCGTCGGCTATTTTCGGTGCCGTGCTGGTGGTTTTGGCCGATATGGCGGCGAGAACTGTATTCAGTCCTGTTGAAGTGCCTGTGGGTATTTTCTTGTCCTTTTTGGGAGCACCCTTCTTCTTATATTTACTGAAAAGGAGGATGCGCTCGTGAGTGATACATTGGAAATTCGCAACGGACACTTACAATACGGCAAAACCGTCATTGCTTCGAATATGAGTGCCGCCTTTTTAAAACCCGAAATCGTTTCTATTATCGGACCGAACGGTTCCGGTAAGTCGACCTTGTTGAAAGCCTTGGGTCGGTTGCTGAAGCCGACGGGTGGGGCTGTGTATTTAAACGGTAAAGACTTGAAAGAGTTAAAGTCGGAAGCCGTGGCAAAACATATTTCCGTCCTGCCGCAGTCGGCACAAGCCCCGGGAGATATGACCGTGCGGGAATTAGCGGCATGCGGTCGTATCCCTTACCAATCGGCTTTTTCCCAATTATCACAGGATGACGAGGCGGCCGTTGAGCATGCATTAAAGGTTACGGGCCTTACGAGCATGCAATATAAGAGAACCGGTGCCTTGTCGGGCGGTGAGAGGCAGAGAGCCTGGTTGGCCATGGCCTTGGCTCAGGAACCGAAAATTCTGCTCCTTGATGAACCGACAACTTTTTGGATGTCCATTATCAGCTTGAGTTAATGGATCTTGTCGTACAACTTCATGAGAAGACGGATATTACGGTTATTATGGTTATGCATGATTTAAATCATGCGGCCCGCTTCAGTCATCGCCTCATTGCCGTGAAAGATGGAGAGATTGTAGCTGACGGACCGGTGAGAGATGTATTTTGTAAGGAAATTTTAGAAACCCTATACGATGTAAACGTGACCATTACGGAAGTAGAAGAAAACGGGCGGTATTATCCCATGTGTTTCCCCTATTTGCGTAAAGATAAAACTAAATCATAACAGGAGGATTACGATGAAACAACCGATTCGATTACTTGTTTTAGCAGCTTTGGCAGCTACGGTTGCCGGTACGGCAATTGCCGCCGACACAACCGGTGCGACAACGGAAGATACAAAGGGACACGGAGTATATAGCGGGGAAATCCTCGTTACGGCATCGCGAACGCAGGAACTTTTAAAAACGGAACCTCAGTCGGCGGAAGTCATTACGGCTAAAGATATTCAGCGTATGGGTGCTGATGATGTATTGTCCGCACTGGCTTTGGCTAACAATCTAAACTTATCGAAAGCAAGAATGACGGGCAACTCTGTGCAGCTCCGCGGTATGAGTACGAATCATACCCTGATTCTTGTTGACGGCAAGCGCATTGCCGGTGAAGATGCAGCCAATACGACAAATGCGTATGCGTTGCAGCGACTTAATGTCAGTGATATAGACCGTATTGAAATTGTCCGCGGACCGTCCAGTTCTCTATACGGCTCCGATGCCATGGGCGGCGTTATTAATGTTATTACGCGCGTGCCTAAAAAGGCGGGAGGTACCTTCGGCGTATCAACGGGAACTCTCAGCACGTCGGAATACGGTAATTTCGACTTCGGCAAGCATGGCCGGTGGTCAACGAGCATTGATGCCCGCTTAGAACGTCGTCGTCCCATTAACTACTTCGTCCATTCAGTATCTGACCGAGGTGCAATTACAGACGGGTATAATAGATCTATGTATGGCATGAGAAAACTCATACACTTGGCATCTCAATATGATTTTGAAAATGCCAATAAAAATAAGTTGCGTTTTGATATTGATTACGGTAAGGAAAATTTTCGGTCAGACTATGCCGATACGCAGTCGAATATTGCAAGACCTGGAAATCCCCCTAATTGGCGTCTGACAAATAAAAATAAGCGGGAATGGTTTAATAATGAGTCGCGCGGCTTCAGTGTCGAATATTCAGGGAAGACGAAAAAAAACGACTATAAGTTTAGAACATACTATAATGACCTTGAAAAATATTCACATTTAGTAAATGATCGAGTCTTACCGCCTGTGCCGATTTACGATAGCTTGTATCCTAAGGAAGATATGGACAGGGCCAAGTATAGTACGTGGGTAGTTGAAGGCCAGGATACGATGTATATTGGTGATTCGCACAATCTAACATACGGTGGGGAGTTCCGCAGAGTTAAATATGCAGGCACGCGATTAGGAGGTTCACCGGCCGGGATGAATAAAGTTATGAAATCCTATAAGGTCGATTCGTATGCAACTTATGTACAGGATCAGTGGCAGGTGAATGATAAGCTCTATATTATTCCGTCCTTGCGTTTTGAACACAATGGTCAATTCGGTTCGGAAGTGACCCCGAAGGTAGGTTTGACCTATAACTTTAACAACTTCTGGCGTTTTAAAGCTAACTACGGATTAGGCTATAAGGCGCCGACCATTACGGAGCTATACATGCGCATGCACCGTGCCATGGGACCCATGACGGTTAATATAGATGGTAATCCTAATCTGGACCCCGAAAAGTCGAGAAGTTTCGACTTCGGCGTAGAGGCGGATAAAGGCACCTGGTTCGGTAAAGTGACATATTTCAATAACAAGATAACAAACCTTATTACGACAGAAGAAATGCCCGGAAGTAGCCCTGCTTTCGACAAATGAGGTACGTAAATGTCAACGACGCACAGATTAACGGTATAGAAGCCGAAGTGGGTCGTCGTTTCGGTAAACGTTGGACGGTTAAGTTGACGCATAACTGGTTGGATGCCATTGATAAGAAAAAGCATACACAGTTGAATAGTCGCGCTAAGAATACGACGACTTTCCAACTCGTTTATGACGATAAGGATAAGATTCACGGATTCAGTGCCGTCTTATGGGATCAATTTACTTCTAATTATCGGTATACTGACAAGATGTACACTTATAATACGCTGAACTTCTCGTTCAATAAAAAGTTGAATGAAGTCTTTTCCATATACGGTGGTGTTGATGATATCCTCAATAGAAAAGTTGACGATATCTATATTGACGGACGTATGTGGCGTGTCGGTGCCGAATGGAAGTGGTAAGACACAGTCTGAGCGGCAAACCTTCTCTTGCGGGAATGTTTGCCGCTTCTTTACGGAGACTATGAAATGGATTTATTTCAGTTTTATAAACCCTATAAAAATCGTTGGCCTTTGTCATTGCAGGGGCTTTGTTGACGGCCGGAATGGAAGTAACCTTTCCCATGATTGTTCGACATATATTGGGTGTTGTCTTGCCGGCCCGTGATATGCAGAGTCTCCTATACGAGGGTGCCGGGCTCTTGGGCCTCTACCTTTTGTGTTTGGGGATTACGTATTGCGTATATTGCGTGGGCCGTACAATGGGGGTACGTGTGGAACGGGATTTGCGCAACTCCTTATTTCGACATTTGGAAAACTTGGACTTTGCCTTTTTCGATAAGGAGAAAACGGGTCATCTTGTATCCCGAGTGACGGGAGATATCGGTGAAGTAGGGAATATTATTTTCGAAATGCCGCATCTTGCAGTAGTCTGCTTAATCACTATGGGGGGCAGTGCCTTTTTCCTCTTTTATATTAATCCTTTACTGGCCGTTTTCGTGTTACTGCTTGTAGCTTTAAAAACGGGAGATACCATTTTCCTTAACAGGAAAATGAAGTCCGCCTTTGCCGAGACGCGTCAACACATGGGCGTCGTCGGCAGTGTGGCTACGGAAATACTTGCCGCAGTACGGGCTGTCAAAGCTTTTAACGGGGAAAATCGTGCGTATCAACGGTTTTCGGATGTAACGGCCGACTTGGCGAATTCGCAAATGCGGACTTTTCGTTATCAGGCGTATATGGCGGGAACCGTCACCTTTTTTTCCAATGCCATTAACTTGACTATTATTGTCGTCGGTGCCGTCCTTATGATGAATGATCTCATGACTATGAGTGATTTGGTCGCCTTTCTGATGTATCTTATGCTGTTTCTTCGCCCCATTATGCAGCTTACATCTTTGACCGAACAGTATCAACGCAGTATGGCGGGATTTCACCGTTATCAGGAGTTGATAAGAGTTGAACCTAAGGTTCGGGACGGATTCGTTGTAGCCGATTCAAGACGCATTAAAGGGGACGTAGTCTTTGAGCATGTTGATTTTGCTTATCCTGACGGAACGCGTGTATTAAAAGACTTCAATCTGACCGTTAAAGCAGGCGAACAAGTAGCTCTCGTAGGGCCTACGGGAGCGGGAAAGAGCAGCGTAGCTTCTCTACTTTTACGGTTTTACGATGTAACGGGCGGCAAGATTACCTTAGACGGGCGGGATATTCGCGAATATACACTAGAGTCTTTGCATGAATGCATAGGTATTGTGCAGCAAGATATATATCTTTTTTCCGACTCTGTAAGTGAAAATATTCGCCTCGGTCGTACGGACAGCTCGCAAGCCGACATTGAAGCGGCTGCAAAGGATGCCAGGGCCCATGAGTTTATCAGCCGGTTGCCTCGCGGCTATGACAGCTATATCGGTGAACGGGGTGTTATGCTTTCAGGAGGTCAGAAGCAGCGCCTGTCCTTAGCTCGCGTGTTTTTGAAGAACCCTCCGGTCCTTATTTTGGATGAAGCGACGGCGGCCATGGACAATGAAACGGAAACAAGTCTTGCAGTCTCTGGCTGAGTTGTCTCGAAAGCGGACGACGTTAACCATTGCTCATCGGTTGGCGACAGTTCGTCATGCGGATCGGATTATTGTCTTGTCCGACGGCCGTATTTGTGAGAGTGGCTCGCACGAAGAATTGATGAAAGCCCGTGGCGAGTATTATGACTTATACATGTCTCAGTTTAACAAGACGTAGAGAATATTGACATGAATTATCAAAATATCGTAACATTGAGACATGAAAGAAACGCAATTTAACGAAAATAAGTTAGCTGTATGCGGAAAGGACATACATATGAAGAACGCTCATGAAATGTACGACTCGGGAACGGTACAGAACGGGAGTGTATACGAAATTAAAGATAGTAAAGGGCAAGCCGTAATGACCGGGTACAGTGTGTATCCCGGCATTATGATTATGTACATGGATATTCACCGACCGGAGCTTTCTTGTGAAGCCACGCCTATGCCTGATGTGTTTGCTATTAATCATTGCGAAACGGGACGTATTGAATGTAATTTCAAAAACGGAGAATACTTGTACATGGGAGAAGGGGATATGTCCGTCGGGTGGAGACGCTGTAGTGCTTATTGTCATACATCGGTGTTCCCTTTGGCTCATTATCACGGAGTTACGTTGTTGCTTAATTTGCCGCAGGCTCAGGAAACGGTGGATCGCCAGTTGGGTGTAGGGGTTATCGATTTGGAAGCCATGAGTCGGCGTCTTTGTGACCGGCGCGATTTCGGCATGATTATGAAAGAGGATGCGAGCCTGAAACATTTATTTTATGAACTTTATCATGTTCCCGAGTCTATTAAAGAACAGTATTTTCGCATTAAAGTTTTGGAAATATTACTTTTTTTAAGCACTATAAAAAAGGTGCCTGCAGAAAAAGAGAATCCTTTACGTTGCAACAAGTAAATGTTATGAAAGATATTCGTAAGGAAATTACGGAAAATATGATGAAAAAGTTTACTATAGAGCAACTGGCTAAGGAACACGGAATTGCACCGACAACGCTGAAAAAATGTTTTAAAGGCGTATACGGTTGTACCGTGTCGCAATATATTAAAGAGTACCGTATGGTAAAGGCTAAACAGATGTTATTGCAAACGGATGACAGTATTATGGAAATTGCCAACTGTGTCGGCTATGAAAACAGCAGTAAGTTTGCTGTAGCCTTTCATAAGATAACGGGACAACTTCCCGGAGAATTTCGTAGAAGTTATTAGAATTTTTAAACGGCAAGGACTCTTATCCTTGCCGTTTTCGCCATAGGAAAATATAGTTTTCCGGGTAGAGAAAAGTTAATGTCCGAACGGATTATTGACGGACTGAACGGAGTAGAAGAGTCGGAGTGCTTTTGGTATGATGAACCCGGGTTTTATATTGTTGTTTTGACATTTTTTGCAAGGTGATTTTTCAGGAGGATGAATGTATGAAATACATGGTAGTATACTCGTCTCGGACAGGTAATACAAAAAAGGTTGCCGAAGCGATTGTTTCCGCCTTGCCGGAAGGCACGCCGTGCGTTGCAGCGGCTGAAGCACCTGCCGACTTAAGTGCCTATGACTGTGTTTTTGCAGGCTTTTGGGTTGATAAGGGAACGGCTGACGAAGAAGCAAAGAAGGTTTTGGAAACTTTAACGGCAAAGAAGGTGGCTGTTTTTGCAACTCTCGGAGCCAATCCGGCATCGGAACATGCCCATAAGTGCTTGGTTTCCGCTACGGAACTTGTGCCGGCGCATACGGAAGTCGTCGATTCCTTTATTTGTCAAGGAGCCGTGGATCCGAAGTTAATTGAAATGATGTACAAGCGGTTTCCGGCAGACTCGCCGCACGGAAAAAATCCTGAAAGCGAAGCTCGCCATGCTGAAGCGGCTAAGCATCCGGATGAAGCGGACTTGGCGGCGGCACGTGCTTTTGCAGTACGCGTAACGAAAAAAGTGAGTGAGGCATAGTATGGGGCTGAAAGAACTGTATGAGAGTCTGCCTTCGGAACAGCGGGAATTTCAATTCGGAAGAATCGGAGTGGATCCTTTAACAGAGGGGTTTCCACGCAAGCGGGTTGTCCATGCCGGTATTGACGGAACGCCCGTAAATCCTCGTGAGGCTCAGGAAATTTGGCAGGGCTTAATGAGTAAAAAGCCTACGGGTAAACCGACACAGACGGCATATATTCATATACCTTTTTGCAAGACCAAGTGCCTGTATTGTGCTTTTTTCCAAAATGGAACGGATCAGGCTGTTGAAGATGCATACGTGGACTCTTTGATAAAGGATTTGGAAAGAGAATGCCATGAGCCGCGATTAAAAAACGGGGTAATTCATTCCGTTTTTATCGGCGGCGGGACACCGACTTCACTGTCGGCACAAAATGCAGAACGTCTTTTACGGGCTATTCGTACCTGCTTGCCTTTAGCCAATGATTATGAATTAACGTTAGAAGGTCGAATTCATGATTTGGTTCCTGAAAAGATGGATGTGTGGATGGCTGAAGGTGTGAATCGCATGTCCTTAGGCGTCCAGTCTTTTAATACGAAAGTTCGACGTCAAGTGGGACGTCTGGATGATAAAGACACTGTTTTGCGACGATTGGAAGAACTTCAGGCTTACAATCAGTGCGTTGTCATTATCGACTTGATTTACGGGTTGCCGTCTCAGTCCATGGACGTATGGCGTGATGACTTGGAATGTCTTATGACGTCAGCTGCTGACGGGGCTGACTTATATCAGCTCAATGTATACGATAACAGCGATTTGGCTAAGCGTATTCAGGCAGGCGCTTTGGACCCGGCGGCTACGACGAAAGAACAGGCTCGCATGTTCGAGTTTGGGCGAGAATATTTGATGAAACACAATTGTCGTCGGCTCAGTGCCGCCCATTGGGCTAAGACCAACAGGGAACGGAGTTTGTATAATACATTGGCTAAAACGGGAGTTACCATGTTTCCTTTCGGTAGCGGTGCCGGCGGTCGTGTGGACGGTTATTCGACCATGCTCTATAGAACTCTCGACACGTATGCAACGGCTGTAGAGGAAAAAAAGAAACCCTTTATGGCTTTAGTAAAAGAATCGGATATTCAGCCTTTGGTAAATAAACGTTAGCACAAATTGAACAAGGCTACTTTAATGTAGACTTGTTGGTTGGGGAAGATCCTCGCTTATCCGATTTAAAGTGGCTCTATGATTTATGGGAAAAGCAGGGACTTGTAGAAAATAACGGAGTGATTTATAAGCTGACGACAGCCGGAGAGTTTTGGCAAGTGAATTTGGCCCAGACGACAGTCGAATGCATTCAGTATTTGGTTAAAGGGGTTGAAAGCATGTCACTTCAAGGAGTGGCGGCACAAGACGGTGCGGAAACGAAAGCTGTCAGTGAAAAGGTAGAAAAGATTATTGCCGCCATGAAAAAAGCCAAGTCATCGGGAGCCGGGCCGACACCTGAAGCCATGAAGATGATGACGGAAGCCATGCAATCTATGAGTCCTGAAGAAATGCAGGAAGTCATGAAGCATATGGGAAAATAAAATAGGGTTATTCCTTTAGGAGTCTCCTGCACGATATGGGCGGAAGGCTCCTTTTTCATGGGGGAAAATAGGTAATCTATGGTATAATAACAAGGTATAATTCATATTGTCAGGCATTATAAATGTTAATGTGCGAAATACAGGGAAGGTGTGTTGTCTATGAAGCGAGAGGGCAGTTATTCACCTGAATATTTACGGTATTTGGAACTTTTATCGAAAGACTATCCGAACCAGGCGGCTACGTTTACGGAAATTATTAACCTGCAGGCCATCGTCAACCTGCCTAAGGGGACGGAGCACTTCATGAGTGATCTGCACGGTGAGTATGAAGCTTTTTTGCATATTCTTAACAATTGTTCCGGCGTTATTCGAGAAAAGGTAGAGATGATTTTTAAGAATTCTTTGCCCAAAGAAGATCAGGACGATTTACTGACCCTTATTTACTATCCGAAAGAAAAGTTGGATGCCATGACGGAAGCCGGCCTTGTGAATGACAAATGGGCGCGTACGACCTTGCATCATTTGTTGCGGTTGGCGAAGTTGTTGTCATCTAAATACACGCGTTCCAAGGTGCGTAAGGCCATGCCCGAAAGTTTCCGCTTTGTTATTGACGAGCTCTTGCATGCTCAACCGGATGAAGATAAGAATCGTCACGTCTATCATTCTAAAATTATTGATTCCATATTAGAGACCGGAAGCTCACGAGATTTTGTCTATGCTTTAACGGATTTAATAAAACGTCTGGCTGTGGATCACTTGCATATTATAGGGGATATTTATGACCGCGGGCCTCATGCCGACAGAATTATGGATGAGTTGATGGGCCATCATTCTCTCGATATTCAATGGGGGAATCACGACGTATTGTGGATGGGTGCCGCTGCCGGTGATGAAGCGTGCATTATCAACGTATTAAGAAATAATGTACGCTATCATAACTTGGAAATTTTGGAAAACGGTTACGGAATCAGCTTGCGTTCTTTGGCTCTCTTTGCCTTGGAAAACTACACGGCCGAAGACGGATTGGACCCGATGGTAAAAGCTATTAATGTTATGCTGTGCAAGTTGGAAGGGCAGACGATTATGCGCCATCCCGAGTATGGTATGAACGACCGCCTCATTTTTAAAGATTTCGACTTTGACGGCGGTAAGGTAACCTTGCCCTCAGGCACATATGAATTGACGACGACGGATTTTCCCACTGTCGATCGCAAGGACCCGTATCGGCTCAGTGAAGGTGAAGAGCGGCTTTTGAATGAAATTAAGCGAGAATTTCTGAACAGTGAGCGATTGCAGCGACACATGCGTTTTTTCTACAGCCACGGGTCTGTTTACCGTACATACAACGGGAACCTCCTTTCATGGAGGTATTCCGATGAACGAAGACGGTAGTTTTACGGAAGTATTTGTAGACGGCAAGGGGTATAAGGGTCGAGAATTTATGGATAAAGCCGACTTAATGGCGCGGAGAGCTTTTGAAAAGCGCGACCGGGATAGTTTGGATTTTATGTGGTATTTATGGTGCGGTTACGATTCTCCTATGTCGGGACGTATTGTAAAGACGTTGGAACGAAGTTATATTTCCGATGAGTCGACGTGGAAGGAACCGCAAAACCCTTACTATACGTTAAATCGTATTGAAACGGATTGTGTTCGTATTTTACATGAGTTCGGCATCGATTCGCCGCAAGGACATATTATCAACGGTCATACGCCGGTTAAGGTGAAAAAAGGGGAAAACCCTGTGCGTGCCGGCGGTAAGGGGATTTGTATAGACGGCGGTTTTTGTAAGGCTTATCAGGGGTCTACGGGTATTGCCGGGTATACACTGATTTTTAATTCTCACGGGTTGCGACTGAAGGCCCACTATCCTTTCCGTGATGTAGAATCGGTACTGTCGTCCAATTCCGATATTTTATCTGAATCGGTTCAAGTAGAATTGGAACCGAAACGAGTTATGATCGGGGATACGGATACGGGCAAGAAAATCCTGCAAATGATAGAAGATTTGAAATGCCTCTTGGCAGCCTATCGCCAAGGATATATTTTTGAACATACATATAAAGAGTGGTAAGAAAGAGCCTTGTCGATAAGCGATACGTCGACAAGGCTCTTGGTATAAAAGCAAGATCTGTAGAAAAGAATATAATGACGGTGTAACAAGGCGGTATGTCTTTGTAAGGAGGGAACTCTATGGCTAAAAGGATTATGAATAAGGTCATGCGGGTCTCTGACTAAGAATCACGAAAGATGTCTGTACGATGCGGTCGGGATTTTGTAAAGGCCTTGGAGCAATAGATATAAAAGCGGAAGAGATGAACTCTTGCTTTTTCATTGCCAATAAGGCTTAGCAGGGCTATAATCAAACATAATTGTATAAATTATATGCAGGGGAGGATATATATATGAGAGTATTATTATTAAACGGCAGTCGTCGTAAAAACGGATGTACTTATACGGCTTTGCAAGAAGTGGCCAGCGTGTTGAATAAAGAAGGAATCGAAACGGAAATCATGCATGCCGTGCCGGATAAGGCTGTCGTAGCGGAAGCGGCGGAAAAACTGAAAGAAGCGGACGGAGTTATTATAGGGTCACCGGTTTACTGGGCATCGCCTTCGGGAGAAATGGTGACTTTCATGGACATGTTGTCGGCTGTAGGTGGTAACTATTTGCGTCACAAGCCGGCAGCAGCCATAGCGTCGGCACGTAGAGCCGGCACCAGTGCTACTCTCGATGTTTTGTACAAGTATTTAGCTTATCATGAAAGTCTCATCGTTTCCTCCAACTATTGGAATATGGTGCACGGAAATACGCCTGATGAAGTAAGACAGGATGCGGAAGGTCTTCAAATCATGCAGGTCCTGGGAACCAATATGGTGTGGGCGCTCCGCTGTGTGGAAGCAGGCAAGAAAGCAGGTGTTGAAGTGCCGCAAACACCGCAGAAAATATATACGAATTTTATCAGATAGGAAGTAGAACCATGGATTACAAAAAAGCGGGGCAGCGTATTTATATAAGGCTGGATAAGGATGACGAAGTAATTGCTTCGCTTACGTCCGTTTGCATGAAAGAAGGCATCCAATCAGCCGTGTTTAACGGGATCGGTGCCTGTGATAAGATTACGGTAGGCACGTATATTGAAGAAAAACATGATTTTCTTGACCATAAAAAAGAAGGCATGTTTGAAATGACCTCTCTTATCGGGAATGTAACAACCATGAAGGACGGTAGCCTACATACGCATGCACATGCCATGTTTGCCTATCTGGACGATGACGGTGAAGTAAAGAATTTCGGCGGTCATTTGGAATGGGCCCGTATTTGTTACACCGGCGAAATCGTCATGGACGTGACGGAAGGCTTTGTTATTGGAAGAAAGCAGGATCCGCAAACAGGCATTGAAGTATGGGATTTATAGACTGTCCGAAAGTACGGACTGTACCCAATAAACTCGGAAGGGACTTTCTATGAATAACGTTATTTTTTTGCCTCATCACAGGAGGATTATAGCCGTCTTATTCGGAATTATCGGCGGGGCTCTTGACGTATATTGCCAGCTTAAGTTCGGGACTCTTGTGGCTTTACAAACGGGTAATATAATCTTTCTTATTTCGGATATTCAATATGGAAATATGGAAGGAGTGGCCATTCGTTGTCTGTCGGTACTCTTTTTTACCCTCGGCTTTTGGACCGGTATGATTGTGGAACGCTGGGAAAAGACACCTTACTGGCGAGCTTGGAATATTTGCCCTTTTTTGGTTGTCACTTTAATTCTTCCCGTCATATCGTGCCATGCCATTGTTTGGGTAGCCTTGTTGGCGTATACGGCAGGTATTGTTATGATATCTTTTAGAGGCATTCAGATTGAGTCGGAACCGTATTCTTTATTTATGACATCTGGGAACTATCAGCGCATGCTGATATCCTGGTATCATCATTGGCGACATGATTATAAGCATGACAAGATGAAGCGGCAAGCCGTAAACTACAGCATCATGGTCAGCAGCTTTGTTGCCGGAGCCTTGATCGCCGCAGCTTTTGTTCACTTTTTTGATACCTATGCAGTATGGTTTATTGCAATTTGTACGCTTGTTGTTCTGTCTAAGTATGCCGGCGACGTGCGGGCCTTGGAACAAGCTAAAAAGAAGGCGAAACAAGGTCATAGAAGTTGTAAGCAAGAGCAGATAATAAAAAAAGAGTTCGACTGATTGTCGAACTCTTTTTTATATGGTGGAGATGAGGAGAATCGAACTCCTGACCCCCTGCTTGCAAGGCAGGTGCTCTCCCAGCTGAGCTACACCCCCATGTGTTTCACAACATGTACACTATATCATGAAACGTATGATATGGCAAGGGCTATTGAACTAACTTTTCCCACTTTTCGTAGGCCGTTTGCAAGGCTTTTTCTGTTTCAGAATAAGCCTTGTTTAAGTCCGTCAGCGCCTCGGGGGAAGCCGTATTCATTTGCACTTCATACATTTTCAGTGTCGCTTCCAATTCGGCGATTTTCATTTCAACTTCTTCCAACTGCTTAAGGTTGATCGGTTGTGTTTTGCGTGCCCGGTCAGTAGCGGGAACGGTAACCGTAACGATCGTAGATGCTTTTTTTATCTTCCCGAACGGAGTTTTTGAAATATTCTTTTTCTGCCTGAAGTGCCAGCAGCTCGGCTTCTTTCTCCTTGTAGTATGAGTAATTTCCTGCAAAATCCTTAACTTGTTTGTTTTCAAGTGACAGCGTTCGAGTTGTAATTTTATCTAAGAAGTATCGATCGTGAGAAACGATGAGATACGTGCCGCCGAAGTCGAGTAAGGCATCTTCCAAAATCTCGCGAGTCGGAATATCGAGGTGATTGGTCGGTTCATCGAGAATGAGAAAGTTCGGTCCCGAGAGTAAGAGCTTTAACAAAGCCAGACGAGCTTGTTCCCCGCCACTCAGAGAGTCTACGGATGTGAAAACATCATCGCCGCGGAAGAGAAAACGTCCCAAAAGAGAGCGTGCCTGTTCTTCGTTCATCGTATAGTCCGCCATCAGCTCTTCCAATACTGTCAAGTGACTATGGAGCTCCGTATGTTCTTGAGCGAAATAACCGATATGCACACGACTTCCTAAGGTAATATGACCTTGGGCCGGCTCCTTTTCTCCTATGATCATTTTTAACAGGGTGGTTTTACCTGTCCCGTTGGGGCCGATAAGAGCTGCCGATTCGCCACGACGTATCAAAAAGGAAAGGTGACTGAATAATTCCTTGTCCGTAAAGCCGCCACATATATCATCGACGACGAGAACTTTTTGGCCGCACTCTTCAGCAGGGGCAAAATCAAAGTGCAACGTATCGCCTTCGTATAGCTTGTCGATTCGTTCTAAACGGTTGAGTTGTGATTGCCGACCGCGTGCCTGCTTCGATTTAATGCCTGCTTTGTACTTACGGATGTAGGCTTCCGTTTCTTTGATTTTCTCCTGTTGCTGTCATAGGCACGTTGTAAAGATTTGCGTCTTTCATTGCGTTGAGACATGTAACGGGAATAATTTCCTTTGTATAGCGTGGTCGTGCCGTTTTCAAGTTCTAATACGCTTGTTGCCACTCTATCCAGGAAATATCGATCATGAGAAACGATGAGAATAGCACCGTCGTAAGAAAGCAGATAAGTCTCGAGCCATTCCAACATGTCAGTGTCCAAGTGATTGGTCGGTTCGTCCAAAATGAGACACGAGGGATGACGTACCAAGGCTTTGGCTAAGTTGATACGCGTTTTTTGTCCCCCTGAAAAACTTTGAAAAGGGCGATTCAAGTCATCTTGCCCAAAGCCCAGCCCGGCTATGATTTTTCTGGTTGTCGCTTCGTATGAAAAGCCGCCAAGCATTTCGAAACGTTCTTGCAAACGGGCATAACGCATTTGTAGCTCTTCATTATTCGGACTCATCTGCATAGCTTTTTCCGTTTCTCGCAGGCTCGTTTCCGTATCATGCAAGTCGGACCAAGCCATGTCTATCGTTTCTCCTAAGGTTGCCTCATCTGTAGAGGTCACATCTTGTTTTAAATAACCGATAGTTTCACCGTAGGGAACGATAACGGCTCCGTCCGTGTAATCTTCTTCGCCAATGAGACATTTTATGAGCGTCGTTTTCCCGGCTCCGTTTGCCCCGATAAGAGCCAGTCGTTCACCGCGCTTTAACTCGAAGGATACGTTTTTGAAGATAGTACGTATGCCGAAAGTTTTTTCTAAGTTTTGTATTTTAATTGCCGCCATGTACAGGTCCTTTCTTGCCGTTTCATAATGTTTTTATTATAGCATAAAAAAATATAATAGGAATAAATGAAAAAAACTATTAGCACTCTATTGACATGAGTGCCAATGAAGAGTATAGTGTGATTGTAGGAAGAAAAAGATTTACTACACAATAAAAAGTCAAAAGAACAAAGAAGGGATTGCTATGAGAAGTTTATTTCCTATTGTAAATAATGATAATTTTTTATTTCCTGAAGATGTATGGAATACTTTCTTTACAGATGTAACACGTACAGCATCACCGCTCAGCATGCCGAAGATAGACTTGGAAGATAAGGGTGACAGATATGAATTGACGGTTGATTTGCCGGGTATGACTAAAGATGACATTGAATTGACCTATGATGACCCGATTCTTGTAGTCACGGCATCTCATAAAGATGAACAGCAGTCGGATGAAGCTAAAAAATATGTATATAGAGAACGGACCGCACAGACCTTCTCACGGCGGTTGTTGATCCCGCATATTGATAGAAAGTCTACGGAAGCATCTTTTGAAGACGGTGTTCTGAAAGTATCTTTGCCTAAAGAAAAAGATGAACCGGAAGAAAAGAAAAACATAATTCGCATTAAGTAAGTTGGCAATAAGGCCCTGTTTGCAAATGTATGCAGACAGGGCGTTTTATATTTCATATAACCTGTGCTATAGTAAAAATATAGGAATGGGCAATACTTCAGGGGGATTTTATGAGGCGCAGGGACAGGGAAGAAACGAGAAGAGAAGAAATTATAAATATTATTGCCGCAGCCGATTGTTGTCGTTTGGGACTTATAGATGATGACGGATTGGCTTATTCGGTACCGCTTAATTTTGCTTTCGTAGAAGAAGGCGATTTCGGTGTCTTTTATTTTCACGGTGCGGCACAGGGGAAGAAAATAGACCTTGTGAATCGTTCTTTACGAGCATCCTTTGAAATGGATACACGACATAAACTGTTGCCTGCCGAGAAAGCATGCGGATACTCATATGCCTTTGCCTCACTTATGGGGAAGGGAGCCGTGTCTGTCGTAGGGGACAGTCGAGAGAAGTACGATGCCTTGGGACTTCTCATGCAACAAGTGACGGGAAAGCAGGCTGGTCAATACCCGAAGAGGCCTTAAAGAATGTCGGGATTATTAAATTGCAAGTGACAGAGTGGTCCTGCAAGGTGCATGTTTAAGCGGTATATGTTTGACAGACGTTTGACACCGTGCCATAATTTATAAGATTATGTATGATAGTGTCTTTTGTGTGAAGGGATGGTTCGGATGGCGGATAATCGCATTATTGCAGCCCTGGATGTTCATACGCTCGATGATATGAAACGACTGGTGTACAAATTGGGAGACAGCGTTTCGTTTTATAAGGTGGGAATGGAGCTTTTTTACAGTGCCGGGCCCGATACGGTGCGTTGGCTTAAAGCTGAAGGAAAGCAAGTCTTTTTGGATTTAAAAATTCATGATATTCCCAATACGGCGGCACAAGCCGTTCGGGCTTTGACCGGGTTGGGAGCCGATTTGATGACTCTGCACGGCAGCGGTGGCAGCGCCATGTTGAAGGCGGCGGCGGTAGCGGCGGCGGATGAAGCCCGGCGGTTGTCCGTAATACGTCCGAAGCTGTTGGCAGTTACGGTACTTACGAGTATTGACGCCGATGAATGGAAGAAGTTGGGACATACTAACAGTATTAGTCAATCGGTATTGACCATGGCGGGGGCGGCAAAGGCAGCCGGTATGGACGGTACCGTTTCCTCACCGCATGAAGCGGCTGAGATTCGCCGTCTTAACGGACCGGATTTTTTGATTGTAACACCGGGCATTCGGCCATCTTTTGCACAATCGGATGATCAAAAGCGTGTAACGACTCCGAAAGAAGCCGTCCAAAACGGGGCTACTCATCTAGTCGTAGGGCGTCCTATTACCAAGGCTGCCGATCCGCAAGAAGCGGCTCGTGCCATAGCGGAAGAAATCAGGGAGGTATAAGATGTTAACTCAAGAACAGGTAAGACAACTTTTAGTGGAAACCAAGGCCGTGTTGGAAGGGCATTTTTTACTTACTTCGGGATTACACAGCCCTTTATATGTAGAAAAGTTTAACGTTTTGCAGCATCCCGAATATACGGAAAAACTGTGTAAAGAATTGGCTGAACGCTTTAAAAACAAAGGTGTCCAGACTGTTATGGGGCCTATGACGGGCGGTATTTTGTTAGCACATGAAGTGGGGAAAGCTCTGGGGACTCGAGCTATTTTTACGGAGCGGGAAAAGGGAAAGATGACCCTGCGTCGCGGCTTTTGCATCAAACCGGGCGAACGCGTCCTGATTGTCGAGGATATTGTGACTACCGGCGGCTCTGTTCAGGAAGTTGTCGATGTAGTCAAGGCGGCAGGAGGAGAGATTGTCGGTGTGGGTCTTTTGGTGGATCGTAGCGGCGGTAAGGCCGAATTCGGTGTGCCCAAAGAAGATGTGCAGGCTTTGTTAAACTTGGAAGTTCCTACGTATGAACCGGAAACGTGTCCTTTATGTAAAGAAGGAGTTCCGATGACGGAACGGGGCAGCCATCACTTAAAATAGAAGGGAAGACCAGTTGATGTTGGATAATATTTGGACCTTATTACCGTATTTTGATGCCGGCATTGTGGCCGCTGTCGTGGCACGGTTTACAGGTATGAACCTTAGCATGACCGTCCTTTTTGCCTTGCTTTATATCGGAGCTACGCCGGTGGAAGCGGTCATGTCCATGCTCGTATTCAACCCGTTCACGTACTTTACGGTGTATACGCAGCAGCACATTTTGGGGATTAAAGACCTGACCTTTTTTCCGGGTGCCAAGATGCTCATTCCCGTTATTGTTACGCTGGCGTTAGCGACCTTCAATCCCTTTGTAGGTATCATTATTTTTATCGCTTTGTTTTTGGCCGAATCGTTTGCAAAGGTTTATAAAGCGATGGATGTTAAGAAACGCCCGTCTGCACGACATATCGTGTTTATGACATTCGGGGCGTCGGCACTCATGATTACAGGTCTCTTGCTTGTACAATGGTTTCCGGAAAAATATTACTATATCCTGGCAGGAGCGGCGTCCTTGGTTTTTGTCATTGTTATGGCCGCATCATCCAATCGCAGAGCCTATACGGGACTGTGGGATTATCTCATGTACGGTTCCGCGTTTATTTCCGGGTTGACGGGTATTATTGCCGATGATTGGTTCGGAGCCATGAAGCGGCAAAAAGAATCGGCATTATCGCAGGTTTATCCTATTGTCATGTACAGTGCCGCCGTCATAGCACTGCTTGCGGGCTACGGTGTATACTCGTATTTTTCGGCCGGGTCTTTGTTTCTTACTATCGGAGCGGCACTGACCATTCGTTTCTTGGGGGTTTATGATTACGGTAAGAGCGGTAAGTTTTCTTACTTGGCCTTGGGTATGACGGTCTTGGTTATCTTGATTTTCTGGCTCATTCAGCCGGTGCCGACAGGGCTACCTGAAATAGCCGATAAGGCGACATCTTTGTTTTGATCGGAGAGCTGAGGCTTTATTATAGCAATGCAGTAATCGCAATGCGGTTACTGCATTTTTTTAAGAAGGGGGGAATACAGTGAATACCTTGACTAATACTACTCGCGGTTATTGGTGTGCAGCTCTGGGAGGAGTCATTTGGGGACTTTCAGGCGTAGCGGGGCAGTTTCTGCTGTCTGTATATGATGCCTCGCCCTTTTGGCTGACCGGTGTGCGCATGACTTGTGCGGGAATTGTATTTCTCATACTTTCTTTAAGGCAAACGCGCTCTTTGGGTATAGTTGTTCGACACCCTAAAGAGTTAATAACTATTTTCGTATACGGAATTTTCGGACTCATGCTGAATCAGTTATCGTATTTTTCAGTATCTCCTATTCCAATGCGGGAACAGCTACGGTATTGCAGACCTTATGTGTCGTCATGATGGCTGTGTTGGTTTGTCTGCAAAGGCGACGCTTGCCGTACACTCGGGAGGCTCTCTCCGTCATCCTGGCTTTTATCGGCGTAGTTCTTATAGCTACGCACGGACGTATAACGGAACTTGTTTTGTCGCCGCGAGCCTTAATTTGGGGTCTTCTCGATGCAGTCAGTTGCGTTGTTTACACCCTCTTATCGATTAAACCCGTGCGCAAGTGGGGCAGTGTAGTAGTTAATGCCATAGGTATGTTGACAGGCGGAATTTTCTTGTCATTCCTTTACCGTCATTGGGAAGTTATGCCTCATTTGGATCTTGCCGGCTGGCTGGCTTTTTGCGGAATTGTTTTGTTCGGCACTGTCTTAACGTACGTGCTGTTCTTACAAGGTGTGCGGGATATCGGGCCGCTCAATACGACGTTAATCGCTACGGTTGAACCCGTGTCCTCGGCTCTTTGTTCGGCCCTTCTTTTGGGAACGGTCTTTACCTTTGCCGAAATCGTAGGTCTGGTATTAATTATTGCAACTGTGTTTTTAATTGTTGCACAAAAGAAGGTAACGGGATGACCATATCTGTCGAATAGGACAAAGAAGCGTATAAGAAAGTGTTAGGCTGTTCGGCACAGTCGGAGAGCGGCACTTTCCACTCTTTTGTGTCATATGTTTTTCTTGACTTTGATCGCTTACATATATAAAATAATAGAGGATATGAGGCGGTCCCGTGAGGCCGACGTATTCGCTGAAAATAGATTAGCACCTTTAATATAGTCCGGAGAGGCTAAAAAGGGATGTGTTTTTGTTGTGCGCATAATATGACCTTTGCCTCCGGCAAGGGTCTTTTTTTTTTTACACAAAGGAGGAGCTCGTGGCCGACTTGAAAGGAAAGAGTTTACTCGGATTACAGGGAGTAACGAAGGAAAATATTGAACTGATTTTGCGCTCTGCCCGTAAGATGAAGGATATTGTAAACAGCGGAGATAAGAAGTTGCCTCTGCTGCACGGCAAATCGGTAGTGAACATGTTCTGGGAACCGAGTACGCGTACGCGCGGATCCTTTGAAATGGCGGCGAAGTATCTGGACGCCGATGTTATCAACTTCACACCCAGCGGCAGCTCCATTGTAAAGGGTGAAAGTTTCCGTGATACCTTGTTGACCGTAACGGCTATGGGCGTAGATGCCATTGTTATGCGTCATAAGATGGAAGGGTCGCCGCGATTGGCCGACTCTTACGTTGATCCGGTTATTGTCAATGCCGGTGACGGAGCTCATGAACACCCGACTCAGGCCCTTCTTGATATGTACACGATTAATGAGGTAAAGGGCGGTATTAAGGGCCTTAAAGTAGTCATTGTCGGTGATATAGACCATAGTCGTGTAGCACGTTCGGGGATTTACGGTTTAAAAACTTTGGGGGCCGATGTTCACCTTGTCGGTCCGCGCACCTTACTGCAACCCGAATTGGCCAGCATGGGTGTAAGCATCCATTATAATTTGGACGAGGCTTTAGAAGGGGCGGATGTAGTTAACGTATTGCGTATTCAAAAGGAACGCCAAGGCGTGGGTTTCTTCCCCGGTACGGGTGAATATACATCCCTTTACGGCATTAATCGAAAGCGTTTGGAACAGGCGAAAAAAGACGTGTTGGTTCTTCATCCCGGGCCGATGAATCGGGGGCTGGAAATCGAACCCGACGTGTGCTATTGGGAACAGTCGTCTATTCAAGAACAGGTTAAAAACGGTGTGTGCGTACGTATGGCGGTCTTGTACCTGACCATTATAGGAGGCGATGAAAGTGGCATTAGTCGTTAAGAACGGTCGATTAATCAATCCGGCAACGGGAGAAGATAAAATTTGCGACATTCGCATAGACGGTACGAAGATAACGGCCATAGGCACGGATGTGGACATTCAGGATGCAGACATTTTGGATGCGACGGGATTGGTGGTTACACCCGGCTTGATTGATATGCATGTGCATTTGCGGCAGCCCGGACAGTCGGCGAAAGAAACGATTGAAAGCGGTACTAAGGCGGCTGCGGCCGGCGGTTTTACACGTGTCGCTACTATGCCGAATACAAAGCCCGTCATTGACAGTGCTATTATCGTCGACGGTTTGAAGTATAAAATTGCTGCTGAAGGGGTCGTCAAAGTCGATATTATCGGGTCTTTATCCAAAGGATTGGAAGGCAAGGAATTATCATCTATGGGCGGTATGGCTAAGGCGGGTGTTGTCGCTTTTTCCGATGACGGCCGTTATGTACAAAATTGCGATTTTATGCGAAAAGCTATGGAATATGCAGGCATGTTCGGTAAAATTGTCATCGATCATTGCGAAGATGCGGATCTCATCGAAGGCGGGCATATGCATGAAGGGGTTGTTTCTCATGAATTGGGACTTAAGGGCCGTCCGGCCGTGGCTGAAGACATTGCCGTAGCCAGAGATATTCTTTTAGCGGAAGCAACGGGTACGGCTGTTCATATTGCTCATATCAGCACGAAAAATGCTGTCCAAATGGTACGACAAGCCAAGGCAAAGGGTCTGAAGGTTACGGCCGAGGCGACACCTCAACATATGATTTTGACGGATGAAGCCTTGAGATCTTATGATCCGCGGTTTAAAGTGAATCCGCCCTTGCGGTCGGAAGAACATAGGAGGGCCGTGGTTGAAGGACTCGTGGACGGAACTATTGATGCCATTGTGACAGATCATGCTCCGCACACAATTGAAGAAAAAGACTGTGAATTTTCCTTGGCTCCGAGCGGCTTTGTCGGGTTGGAAACTTCACTCGGTACAGTACTTACCTACTTGTATCATACGGGGACTGTCGACTTAATGACTCTGATCCGAACTATGACTTCGGGCCCTGCCGCCTTACTCGGCGTAGATGCCGGTAATGTGGCGGTCGGAAAAACGGCGGACTTGACTATTATGGACTTAAATAAAGAATGGACCGTCGACTCCGATAAGTTTTATTCAAAAGGTAAATCTACGCCTTTGAAGACATGATTCTCAAGGGAAAGGCCGTTGCAACGATTGTTGACGGCAAGATGGTCATGAAAGACGGGGAGGTATAAGAGTGATGAAAGGAATCCTCATATTAGAAAGCGGTGAACGGTTTTACGGTAAGATGCTTACGGCAGAACCGGCCGTAGGTGAAGTTGTATTTAATACGGGTATGACGGGGTATCAGGAAACATTTACGGATCCGTCTTATGCCGGACAGATTATTACTATGACATATCCGCTTATCGGTAATTACGGACTTTTCCATGAAATAGAACAGGCCGATCGCCCTTATGCAAAGGGCTTTGTACTCAGCGAATTATGTGACTCTCCGAGTAATTGGCAGAATGAAGGCCCGTTAGCTACCTTTATTATGACTCATCACATCCCCTGCATTTATGATGTAGATACGCGAGCCGTTACTCGTGTTATTCGTAACCATGGTGTTATGAAGGGCGTTATCGTACCGGAAACGATGAGCGAAGAAGAAATTAAAGAACTGATGTCGACGGAACTCGATAAAGATGTTATTGAGCAAGTGTCGACGCGTAAAGTAAAGAAGCGCGGTAAAGGAAAATACCACGTGGCCGTTATGGACTACGGCGCAAAGGAAAATATTTTACGGGAACTCATCAAAAATGATTGCTCTATTACCGTGTTGCCGTGCCATACGTCGGCGGAAGAAATACTGGCTCTGAATCCTGACGGGATCTTCCTTTCCAACGGGCCGGGAGATCCGGAGGATGTGCCGGAAATGGTGGCGGAAGTAAAGAAACTCATCGGTAAAAAGCCTATTTTCGGTATTTGCATGGGACTTCAGCTGCTGGGATTGGCTTTAGGTGGTAAGGCTAAAAAACTGGCTTTCGGTCACAGAGGCTCCAATCACCCGGTGAAAGACCAGCAAAGCGGTAGGGTCTACATTACATCGCAGAACCACGGCTATATTATTGATGAAAAAACATTACCTCCTGAAGCGATTATTACGCACCGTAACTTGCACGATAATACGCTGGAAGGATTCGCGATTCCGGAAAAACAGATGTTTTGTGTACAATATCATCCCGAAGCCTCACCGGGACCGACGGATAACCTGTACTTGTTTAAACAATTCGTCAAGATGATGGAGGGCAAATAAGATGGCTGAAGCATTAAAGAAGGTTCTCGTAATCGGCTCGGGGCCGATTATCATCGGGCAGGCGGCTGAATTCGACTATGCAGGAACTCAGGCCTGCCGAGCTTTGAAAGAAGAAGGCTTGGAAGTTGTCTTGATTAACAGTAATCCGGCGACGATTATGACGGATGAAGATATTGCCGACAGAGTGTATATTGAACCGATTACGCTTGATTACGTGGCGGAAGTTATTGAAAAAGAACGTCCCGACGGTCTTTTAGCAACCCTAGGCGGGCAGGTAGGCCTTAATATGGCTATTGAACTGGCTGAAAACGGTGTGCTTGAAATACGGGGTCAAACTGTTGGGGACAAAGCTTAGTGCCATTGAAGAAGCGGAAGATCGCGAATTATTCAAAAAGGCAATGAAGGATATCAATCAACCTGTTCCGGAAAGCGATATTTTTGAAAATGTTCAGGAATCCGTCGATTTTGCCAACTCCATCGGGTATCCCGTTATCGTGCGACCGGCCTATACCTTGGGCGGTACGGGCGGCGGTATTGCTCACGATGAAGATGAATTGTTCATGATTGCTACGCGCGGCATCAAACTCAGCCCTATTCATCAAATTCTCGTCGAACGCTCTGTAGCCGGCTGGAAAGAAGTTGAATACGAAGTTATGCGCGACAAGGCGGATAACTGCGTCATTATTTGTAACATGGAAAATATCGACCCCGTGGGCGTGCATACAGGGGATTCTATTGTTGTAGCGCCCAGTCAGACCTTGAATGACTTGCAGTATCAACTCTTGCGTACCGCATCGGTCGACATTATTCGCCGCTTGAAAATAGAAGGCGGTTGTAATGTACAGTATGCCCTCGACCCGAACAGCAATCGGTATTATGTAATTGAAGTAAACCCGCGTGTCAGCCGTTCATCCGCACTGGCTTCCAAAGCTACCGGATATCCCATTGCGAAAGTCGCGGCTAAGGTGGCTACGGGGCTTACGTTGGATGAAATTCCCAATGCCGTTACGGGTAAAACCATGGCCTGCTTTGAACCGACATTGGATTATTGTGTTATTAAGTTCCCGCGCTGGCCTTTTGAAAAATTTGCTCTTGCCGACCGTACCCTGGGAACGCAAATGAAGGCAACCGGCGAAGTCATGGCTATTGATCGAACCTTTGAAGGCGCTATATTGAAGGCGGTACGGTCTCTGGAAATCGGCGTTGATTATCTGAGACTGAAGTCCTTGGAAACAAAGTCGCTCATCGATATTGTTGAACTGTTACAGCGACAGGATGATGAACGTATTTTCGTAGTTACCCAGGCTTTACGCATGGGTATCAGCGAAGAAAAGATTCACTTTATTACAGGATACGATTTGTGGTTCTTACGCAAGTTGAAGAATATTGTCGACTTGGAAAATAGACTCGGTCGTGAAGGACTGACGGATGAAAATGTTCGCCTTGCTAAGAAATACAGTATACCCGACGGTGTCATTGCCGGTCTCGTAGGGAAGACGGAAGATGAAGTACGTGCTTATCGTACGGCCTCGGGTATCTTGCCGACTTTTAAGATGGTTGATACGTGCTCAGCCGAATTTGAAGCGGAAACGCCGTACTATTATTCGTCTTATGCCGTAGAAGACGAAGTAAAACCCTTAGGAGATAAGAGCGTTATCGTTATCGGATCCGGCCCTATTCGGATCGGGCAAGGGGTAGAATTTGACTATTGTTCCGTTCACTCAGCATGGGCTTTACGCAAGGCCGGTATGAACAGCATTATTATTAATAATAATCCTGAAACGGTAAGTACGGACTTTGACACTTCGGACAGTCTGTATTTTGAACCGTTGACGGTAGAAGATGTCATGGCTGTCATTGATAAGGAAAAGCCTGTCGGTGTTATTTGCCAGTTCGGCGGACAGACGGCTATTAACTTGGCAGCCCCCTTGGCGGCTCGCGGAGTTAATGTGTTGGGTACATCCGTGGCCGGAATGGATAGAGCCGAAGACCGTGAAAAATTCGACGACCTTTTGACGAAGCTGGATATACCTCGTCCGGCAGGACGTATCGCAACGAGCGACACAGAAGCTATGAAGGTTGCCTCCGAATTGGAATTTCCCTTAATAGTACGCCCGTCCTATGTCTTAGGTGGTCGTGCTATGGAAATTGTGTATACGGAAAGCGAATTGGAGCGGTATTTGCGTGAAGCCGTTATCGCATCACCCGACCACCCGATTCTCATTGACGAATACATGGTAGGTCGTGAATTGGAAGTAGATGCCGTTTCGGACGGAACGGATGTATTCATTCCCGGCATTATGGAACAGGTAGAACGGGCCGGAGTTCATTCAGGTGATTCCATTGCCGTTTATCCGCCGCAACAGTTGGATCAGGATATGATTGATCAGATTGTTGATTATACGACAAGGATTACGTTGGAACTTCAAGTAAAAGGAAGCGTCAATATCCAGTTCGTGTTGGCTCGCGGTAAGTTGTACATTATTGAAGTCAATCCGCGTTCGAGCCGGACGGTACCCTTCCTTAGCAAGGTAACTCGCGTACCTATGGTTGAAATTGCTACGCGTGTCGCATTGGGAGCTACTTTGAAGGACCTGGGATACGGTAGCGGTCTCTTGCCGGTTAAAGACTATGTGGCGGCAAAGGCTCTGTATTCTCGTTCAGTAAGATCGGGCTGGCGGAAATCGCTTTGGGGCCGGAAATGAAGTCGACAGGCGAAGTTATGGGTATCGGAAAGACCTATTCGGAAGCTTTGTACAAGGCTGTTAACGGTGCTAAGATGAGAATTCCCGCAGGCGGTACAATTTTGCTGACCGTAGCCGACAGGGATAAGGAAGAAGCCATGCATTTGGCTGAAGGCTTCCGTAGCTTGGGATATCACATTATAGCGACTGAAGGTACCGGGAAATACTTTACGGACCATGGTATGAATGTAGATATCGTAAAAAAAATTCATGAAGACGGGCAAAATATTGCGACTATGATACGCAACGGAAAAATCGATCTGGTCGTTAATACGTTGACCTTCGGCAAAAGACCGGAACGAGACGGATTTAATCTGCGGCGTATGGCTGTCGAACTGGCCGTTCCTTGCTTGACGTCTCTTGATACGGCTCGCGAAGTATTGCGTGTCTTTGCCAACAAAGGCAAAGGTGACGGCTACCATCACGTAGCGGCTTTGCAAGATTATCACTAAAACACCGCTTTACAAGCATGGAGATACAATCCTAAACGAAAAAGCCGGAAGACTGTACAGTCTTCCGGCTTTTTCGTTTATACCCGTTTTTTACTGTTAAGACGAGCTTGTAGTTCGTCGTGAGGAATTTTAGCAGGGCAGACGGCTTTACAACCCATGGAATTGTCGCAGTTTTCGTAGAACAAGTCATTATAGAGAATGTGTAACTTATGACGGTGATAGTCATCATCGCTTGTTCTGTCGGCACGATATGTTTCGACTGCGTAAATCGGACCGGGAAATGCATTGTCACCGCGCTCGTCAAAGATGCCTTTAAAATTGGGACACACTTCGAGACAACAACCGCATTCTAAGCATTGTCCGGATTTATAAATGAGATTGCGAGTTTCCGTGTCTTCACTGATAACGGCTTTCTCTGTCCAAATTTGTCTCTTTTTTAAGGTTTCGAACATCTTATCTTTACTTACGGACAAATCGCGGATTAAAGGGAATTTGCTGAGCGGCTTTATGGTAACGGAACCGCGTCGACCTACCTTGTCCAAGAAGGAACGGCAAGCCAACCGGGGGACACCGTTAATGACCATGGCACAAGCTCCGCACTTACCCTCGAGACAACCACAGTCCCAGATGACGGGAGGCCGGAGCTTGCCGTTTACATCGGTGCGTAAGGCTTTATCACGGTTGAGGAGTGTTAAATAATCGGCAACGGTAATCGTCATATCGCCGTCATAGGTAAAGACATCTATGTGTGAAGCACCATGCACCGCATCACCGCGAGTAATATGTACGGTTATCATTCGTTCTCCTTCTTCCAAGATAGACGGATTTGTCCGTCTGTAAATTCGTATAAATGTGTTTTTTCGTAGGACTCGTTACGTTCCGGGTAGTCGCTGCGATTATGGGCCCCGCGACTTTCTTTTCGTTCCCTTGCAGCTAGAATCATTGCTTTAGCCAAAACGAATCGGTGTTCCAATAAGATGTTTTCATCAAAAGCCGCGAAGGGATCGTAGACCTTGTGCCAACACGTTTCTAAATCTTCAAGCTCGGCAAGACCCGCTGTCAGCGTTTCTTCATCACGGGAAATGGCTAGCGTCTGTTGCATAATTTTTTGAAATTCCGTCACCGTTTCGGCGTGAGCACCCGGTTGAGATTCTTTTTCCGCATAGGGTGCTAAGAAAGGTGTTATATCAATGTCTTCGATTTGAAGATTTTCTGAGGTTTCTGCACCGCTGTCGGCTATAATCGACTCGGCTACGACCAGACCGCCGAAGAAGGCTCCTAAGAGAGAATTGCCGCCGAGACGATTGGCTCCGTGGTATTGGCATGCATTTTCACCGGCGCTGTACAGACCTCGAAGGTTTGTACGGTGGTGAGGATCTACATAAACGCCGCCCATAAAGTAATGGATGCCGTAAAGTACGGGAATAGGGGTTGTTTCGGGATCGACGTGGAAGTATTCGCGGCAGTCGTCTACGAATCCGGTTAAGGAAGTGCGGAACAACTCTTTGGGGATAACCGTCGTATCCAAGTAGATAGGTGTTCCCCAATTACGAATGACTTGATACTCTTCACGAGACACGACGTCGCGGGGCATAAGATTTCCCTTAGGTCCGAATTTTTCTTCCATAAAGTAGTGTCTCCGGCCGTCTTTTTCCGTGAACAATCGACCGCCGGAGCCGCGTAGGGCTTCAGAAATAAGCATGTTTTTTCCGGGCCGTCGGAAGGTGGTGGGGTGATACTGGACCAACTCGCCGTTGGCCAGTGTGACGCCGTGTGTAAAAAGGCGTGCCGTCACGTCACCCGTATTGACGACGGACCCGGTTGTATTGCCGAACAAACCGTTCAGACCGCCGGCGGCTATGACAATGCGTTCAGCAGGAATAAAGAAAGCTTTTTTTCGATGACGGCTATAGGCGTAGGCTCCATAAACGGCACCGTCTTTAACGGCCAAGTCGAAAAAATAGAGATCCGACAGTCTTTTGACCAGACCGGATTCTTCGTATTTGCGAAGTTCGTAAATTAGAGCTGTTACGATTTGTTTACCTGTCGTTGCGTCGGCATGGACCGTGCGGTTTACGCTTTGACCGCCGAAAGGGCGCAACGCCGGTTTGCCGGATTCGTCCAGCGTAAAAGCGGTTGCCAGTGATTGTAAGTCGGCAATAACTTCCGGGGCACGTCGCGTCATATGACGCACGGCTTCCTTATTTGCTAAACGACCGCCGCTTTCCCAAGTATCGCGAAAATGCAACTCGCTGCTGTCATCTTTTCCCAAGGCTGCATTGATACCGCCTTCGGCCATTACCGATTGACTTTGTACTGACGGTACGGGAGAAAGAAGAATTACGGGTATTTGTTTACGTGCCAAGTGCAAGGCGGCACTCATGCCGGCAATTCCGGCGCCGATAATAAGGTTTTGCAATAGTGTTCAACGTCCTGTCTTAAATTAGTTAAGGTAAAAAAATAAATATTTGCAAAAAGCGAAATAAAAAAAGAAGACACATAAGAATACGAGAAAAATCGACGACACGTCGATTATAATGGCGGGCTCCGTGGGCAATGATGTAAGCGGCGGCATTATATTTAATGTGAACAAAGAGGGACACCAACAAGATTAAGTTGGTTGCAGTATATAATGCCGTTCGTGTCTGCATTCCCAAAAAAAGGCCAGGTGATCGAAAAAGATAAGCGTGGCACAAGGCGGCAATAAGTACGAGAAGGCCGCTCAACCTGCGGATCCAGAGGTTTTTGGTTCAGATGCCAATAATTAATTTGACCGCCGTGTAAAGAGCGGTAGGTATAAATCGCCCCTGATTACAATGTGTACGGCCAGGATGATTTGAAAGGTTAACAAGAGAGGATATAACCCAATGTTACTTAAGCCCGTGAGTGAAGTGGCACCCAAGATACTATGCAATATGAAGAGTATCAGTAAGAGTGTAGCTACAACTCGCCCGCATGATCTCATCGTCTCACCCCCGTCGGACCCGTAAAGGCATCAATGATTTTAAGCACGGGGATCTTGGGGAGATTTACGTAGAATGCGGAACAGGCGAAACAGAGTGTTCCCGCTAAGAGGATGAGAAATAGGGTGTAAATCCTGCGGTGGTCGTCTTTAAAGGCGACTTTTTCTTTTTTTATCATATTCATCCCTCATAGTAATGATATAGTCGACCTTACAGTATGCAATATTATTATAAAAGTAGGGTGAATAGACTGTCAAACGGCATAATAAGAAAAAAAGCAACATTACATTTGATTAACAATATCAAAATATCTATGAGTTTTTATCATTCAATCTCAGGGGTATGAGATTGAAAAAAATTAAAATGAATATTTTTCAGTTTAAAAAAATTTGATACAAATGGCTAATATACGGCATAAATTTATCTGCCATAATTCTTAATGAATTTGACAGGTATATATCACTTTGATATACTTAACACGAATTTAAGGATAATGATAACCTATATCATAGAGAATGAAATTTAGCTATGTAGTTATGATATGTGGCTGTCCAGTTTGTAATATACCGGAGGGATGAAAGTTGAACGGCTTGGAACTGTTTGAAAAGGGCGGCGCGGTTATGTATATTCTCGTCCTTTGTTCACTCGGAGTCGTAACGATTGCGGCGGAACGAATAGCATTTTACAGACGGTTAAATAAGGGAACGGAGCATTTCTTAGCCTGGTTGCCCTTGGCCCTACGAAATAACGGCGTGCAGTACGTATTGGAAGATTGTGAACACGATGACTCGGCCGTAGCTTATGTAGCTACGCAAGGCATAAAAGAAGCTATGCGCGGCGGTGACGTAACCTTGGCACTTGACACGGCATACAATGACATAGCCGGTCATTTACGAGCTCATTTAAATTATTTGGGTATGATTGTTACGCTGTCACCGTTGCTCGGGCTGTTGGGAACTATTTCCGGCATGATTTCATCGTTTAACGTATTCAGCATGCAAGCCGGTGAACCGACTGCCATTACGGGCGGTATCGGCGAGGCCCTGATTGCTACGGCCACAGGCTTGTGTGTGGCCATCATGGCTTTGGTTATACATACCGTTCTGGCTCAGAAGCTCGATGAAATACTGACAGCTTTGGATAAAGTTACATCGGTTATTTTAGCCGAATGCGGTAAGAACGGAGAAAAGGTATGAGACGTGATCGAAGAATCTTGACTCAGCCGGCGGTTATTATCATTCCTATGATTGATATTATGCTGTTTCTTCTTGTGTTTTTTATGATCAGCAGCATTTCTATGATTCAAGCCAATGCTATTCGCGTTAACTTGCCTGCAGGACAGGCTGCAGAGAACGATGTAAAACCTCATACTGTTATGATTACCATTACATCGAGTGGCGATATTCTGTATGAACAGGAGACAAAGCCGTCGTCGGATTTTGACGAAAAGATTAAAAAGAAAGTGGCTGAGGATCCCGATGCGGTCTTTGTCGTACGCGGCGACCGCAAAGCTCCGTATGAAAATATTGCGTATGCCCTTGATTCATTGAAAGCGGCAGGTGTGCAACATATATCCATATCAGTTGATAAATAATGGGAAGGCGAGACAATGAGATTTAAATCTAAATGGAAACCGGCAGTCTTAATAGCCTTTGCAATACATGTCGTTATAATCGGTATTTTCGGATTTTTAGTTCCCTGGATTGAGGGCAGTGCCGATGCGCAACCGTCGGAACCTACTGTCGAATATTCGGCGGGAGACGGTACGGATGGTGACGGCGGAGACGGTTCAAATCAGGATGAACAGCAGGATGAACAAAAAGACGAACAGAAAGATGAACAAAAAGAGGGGAAACCCCGCAGCCGACACAAGAACCGGTAACGCCTGTTCCGGAAACGGTTACCAGTCCTGTGACGGCTACGGATCCGTATAATGCTTTAGTTACAAAGTCGTCACAAAACGGACAGCCCAGTGCAACGAAATCGACCGGCGGAGGTAAAAAAGGAAACGGTGGCGGGGGTGGCCAGAAACGAGGCAATCCTCCTATTACAGAACATACGGAATACCCTCCTCGCGGTATTGTCAAGTTTAAAGGCTATATTACCGTTCAAGCCTATATCAATACGGACGGGAAAGTGCCTCGAGGCAAGCTGATGACACCCGTCAGAGATCGTAATAATCCTGAAATGAATCGCATTAATTCACTGGCTGTGGAATATGCTAAAAAATGGTTATTCAAGCCGGCAACAGACGAAAACGGAAATCCCATTGCTTCATACAAGAACATTTCCATTCCCTTCAATTCACCTCCCAAGTTGGAAAAAGAATAAGCGGGTTGGTTACGAAATATGAAGATATGAATACGCTAAAGGAGTGACGAATTAATGAATATACGCAAATGGCTGGTTGCGGCGGCAGCAGTGCTTCTGTTTTTCGGAAGCTCGCCCGATTCACAGGCGGCACCCAGATGGGAGCAAGTCGGTCAACATGTAACTCAGTCTATTGACAATGCTGTAAAAACCTATGACTCGGGGAATGCGGAAGGTGCCAAGGCGGCTGTAAATGATGCCTATTACGGCATTTATGAAAAAGACGGCCTGGAACCGGCTATCAGAGCCAGTGTAGCGGCAAAAGACGCAGCGTTAACGGAATACCAGTTCAGCAAACTGAAAAAGGTTATGAGCCAACCGAACAATAGTGCTCAGGTCCGAGAAGAAGCGGACAAATTGAATAAGATGGTTATGGATGACGTTTCCAAACTGGAAGGGAAAGGGGCTTCCGGCGGCGGTTGGGCAACTTTCGGTCCGGCTTTCCTGATCTTGCTTCGTGAAGGTATTGAAGCGATGTTGGTGCTGCTGGCTATCATTGCTTATTTACGCAAATCGGGAAATGACAAGTACTTGAAGACGGTTTACAACTATTCATTGGCAGCTATCGTTGCCAGCTTTATTACGGCTTACCTTTCAGCACCTTGATTTCTCAAGAAGCGGGAGTCGGTGCAAGCCGCGAAATGATTGAAGGCGTTACGGCCCTGGTTGCCGTTGTCGTTTTGTTCTTTACCAGTGCATGGCTCGGAGCTAAATCGGATAAGAACGCGTGGAAAGAATATATTGAAAATATGATTAATACGACCATGACGACCGGGCGGGCACGAGCTCTCGGCATGGCGGCTTTCTTGGCGGTATATCGCGAAGGTGCGGAAGTTATCCTGTTTTATCAGGCCTTGTTTAATAATTCGTCCAGCGATACGCATCTTATTTGGGCCGGGTTCGGTGCCGGATGTGTGGTCCTTGCCATTTTGTTCTTCCTTATGCAGCACGGGATTTTACGTATTCCCTTGCGCCCTTTCTTCATCTTTACCAGTGCCTTAATGTATATCTTGGCAGTAAGCTTTGCCGGTGGCGGTATTGCGGAACTGCAGGAGGCCGGTGTCGTCAGCCAGACGGTTTTGGAATCATCCGTGATTCCCACCATCGACTATCTCGGCATTTACCCCACTGCGGAAACGCTGGGAGCCCAAGGTTTTATGATCCTCTTGGCTATCGGTATGGTTTATTATAGAAGCAGAAAAAATCGCAATCACGATGAAGCTGCTCAAAATTTATAAAAGGAGTGTGTTCTCATGTTTAATTCCAAGTTCAAAAAATTGAAAGTTGCATTGGCAGTTGCCGCAATGGCAGGTTCTTTCGCAGCATTCGGCGGTCAGTCCACGTATGCTTTTGAAGAGTACCCTATCGGCGAAGAACAAGAAGTAAAAGACCAACACTTTAACGTGGCGTTAGTATACTTCCAACCGGTACAGATGGAACCGGCAGTGTTATGCTCAGCCCTGATAAAGCGGATCTCCATATGGAAACGGATATTCATGCAACGGAAGGTAATAATACGGGCTTCGGCGTAGGCGAATGGATCCCCTACCTGACAGTTCACTACAAGTTTACGAAGCAGGAAACGGGCGAAACGATGGAAGGCGTATTCATGCCTATGAATGCTGATGACGGCCCGCATTACGGTGCTAACTTGAAGATGCTCGGTGCCGGCACCTATGATTGCGAATTTACAATCGACAGCCCGTATCGTATGAACTACGGTTTGCACGTAGATAAGGAAACCGGTGTTGAAGGTCGTTTCTGGAACGAACCGGTTGTTCTCCACTGGACGTTCAACTACGTTCCTCGTAACTGGTAAGCATATTTGAACGCATAACCTGAAGAAGCAGCGTCCTGCCGGCCGGACCGTAATAGTCTTATTACGACCGGACGGCGGGACGTTCTTCTTATGTAAAGGAGTACAACATGTTACAGGCATTTCTCTTGCAATTTATTCCGGCCATGGTACAGGGCGTTACTTTGGCAATCCCTTTAGGGATCCTTTTAGCCGTTTTTTTACGACTGGATCTACCGGAATACAAGAATACACTGAAAAGAGCCCTTTATTGGGGGTTTTGGCTATCTCTTTTCTTTGTGGCCGTCAAAGTCGGTACGCGGAATGCTATTACGAGAGAAGGTTTTGAAGCACTTACTATTGTAATAGCCATTGTTGCCGAAGTCGTTTTACTTGCCATGCTGTTCTTTAAACGGGACTTATCGAAAAAGGTCAATAAAGTCGTGACTATGAGTGCTTTCGTATTGGCCATTATGTTTATTCTTTTTCACGGAATGGAACTTTGGCTCATGCCGTATCAAATCTTTATCGGTGCGACAGGGAAATACATGACGCTCAATTTCCTTATTGAGAACCTGGGCTTTTTAACGGGTATTCTCTTTGGACTTTTAAGTGCCGCCGTTACGTATGAAGCGGCAGCGGCCTTGAATTATAAGCGACTTCTTTTCGTCTTTTTGTACAGATTATAGCTTTATTTATTGAACAGATTTTATATGCTATTCGTGTTGCCATGGCAAGACAATTTTTACCCAGCGGATCGCTGATAAAGGTAATGGCACCTATTATTAACAATCAGGACGTGTTGGTATTTGTTATTTATGCAGCCGTTCTCTTTGTGCCCCTTACGCTGTTTTCGCAACCTAAACCGCAACGCCCCGAAGGGAGTAATCCGGCGGAATACAGGCGGATTGTTGCCAATGCCAAATCAAAGCGTCGATGGGGTGTAGGGACGGTCGTACTTTTAATAATCATGACTTGCCTGTCGTCTTTTGGTTGGTCTTATGCTAACCATAAGGAACAAATTGTTCCGGCTGTGCAGGTACAGGCACAAAACGGTAGGATTGCCATTGATTTGAACGAATTTGCCGACGGCCATTTACATCGCTATACCTACAGGGGGTCCGGTGGTGAAGGCGTAAGGTTTATCGTTATATTAAAGGGCGGATCGGCGTACGGAGTAGGCTTGGATGCCTGCGAAGTCTGCGGGCCTACAGGATATTATGAAAAAGACGGGCAAGTAGTGTGCAAGCTTTGCGACGTCGTCATGAATAAGGCGACTATAGGAGTTAAGGGTGGTTGCAACCCCATACCCGTTAAATATACGATTGAAGGCGGTAAGCTTGTTATCGATGCCAACGAGTTGGAAGCGAACCGCAAGGTATTCCGTTAAGAAGGGGGTGAAGGTATGTTCTGGACCATGGTAAAAGGAGCCCTTATAAGACAACGAGGACGGTTTTTCCTGATTGCTTTGACTGTCGCTCTCGGTGTATCTTTGGCGGCGGCTATGCTCAATGTTATGTTTGACGTAGGCGACAAGGTCAATCAGGAATTAAAGGCCTTCGGTGCCAACATTACGGTGGCTCCGAAAAACGCTTCGCTTCTTAACGATGTATACGGCGTTGGCAGCGACAGCGGGCATAAAGAGTATTTGAATGAAGAAGATTTGGGGAAAATCAAAACGATTTTCTGGACCAATAATATTGTCGCCTTCACACCCATGTTGAACGGTACGGTAAGTGTGAACGGACAAAATGTGAACCTGACAGGTACGTGGTTTAATTATCACATGACTTTGCCGACCGGCGACGCTTTCGATACGGGCGTAGAAGAAATGAAATCGTGGTGGCAAATTGACGGAGATTGGCCGAAGGATAATACGGATCAGGTTCTCGTCGGCCAGAAGCTGGCTGAGTCGCTACAAGTTAAGACCGGTGATACCCTTCGTATCGTCGTGCCGACGGGACACAAGGGCAGTTTGTTATTGCCGGGATCGTTTCAGGCGGCGGCAACGAAGACAATGCTATTCTGGCAAGTCTTCCCGTTGTGCAGCAAGCCTTGAATCTGAAAGGAAAGGTCAGTGAAATCGAAGTCAGTGCCATTACGACACCTGAAAACGATTTGGCTCGAAAAGCGGCTGCCAACCCGGAACGTTTGTCTCAGGCAGAACGGGAAATCTGGTATTGTACGGCCTATGTAAGTTCCATTGCTTTTCAGATTGAGGAAGTAGTCAACAATTCAAGCGCTCGGCCTGTTCGGCAGATTGCCGAGTCGGAAGGTAAAATTCTCGATAAAACTCAGCTTCTTATGCTCCTTATTACGGTTCTCAGCCTGATCAGCGCCGCTTTAGGTGTTTCCAATCTGGTCAGCGCCAATGTTATGGAACGGAGCCGGGAAATCGGGTTAATGAAGGCTTTGGGAGCTAAAAATTACGAAGTCATTCTTATGATTTTGACGGAAACTTTAATAGCCGGGATTTTGGGCGGTATCGTAGGGTATTTTATCGGCATGGGATTTGCACAGGTAATCGGTTATACCGTATTCGGTTCGGCTATTGCCAATAATATTATTGTAGTACCTATTGTCGGAGCCCTAATGGTTGCCGTTATCTTATTGGGCAGCGTGCCGGCGATTCGTACCTTACTTTCCTTGCAACCCGCAAGTGTACTTCATGGCAGGTGATTTGTATGATAAAAAAATATAAAATGTTTTTTACAATGGTTATACATGCCCTGCTGCGCAGACACACGCGTATGCTCGTAGCTCTCTTGGCTGTTGCCGTCGGTGCGACAATTATTTCGGGCATGATTACGGTGTATGAAGAAGTGCCTCAGCAGATGGGGCGTGAATTCCGTGCATACGGGGCCAACCTCTTGATTCTTCCCAACGGCGATAAGGGTACCTTTAATGAAGGGGAACTGTCCACAGTAAATCAATTGCTTTCAGGCAATGAAGTCGTAGGGGTAACCCCCTTTTTGTATGATACGATTGAAGTGAATAAGCAACCCGTAACGACGAGCGGTACCGATTTCGAGGCGGCTAAGAAGGTCAATACCTATTGGCAGGTCCGTGGTCAGTGGCCTCAAAGGGAGAGCGGGAAATCCTCCTCGGTGCGGAATTGGCCAAGAAGATTTCTCGCGACCCGGATAAGCTTATCGGTCAAAATGTGACGGTCAGTGCCGGTGAGGGCAAGGCTATGAGAAACTTTAAGGTAGCCGGTATCGTAGCAACGGGCAGTAAGGAAGAACAGTTTGCTTTCATTGATTTGAAAGAAATGCAAGACCTTTCCGAAAAGCCGAATCAAGTAAGTTTGGCACAGGTCAGTATTGTAGCTGACGGAGATAAGCTGAACGGAATTGTTGCAGATCTCGATAAGGGGGATGCCAACATTCAGGCTCAACCTGTACAGCAAATTACCCGCTCTGAAGGAAATGTGTTGGGGAAACTTCAGGTTCTCGTCCTTCTCGTTACGATTGTCGTTCTCATGCTGACTATGATTTGCGTAACGACAACGATGATGGCCGTTGTTACGGAACGTCGTAAAGAAATCGGCCTGAAAAAGGCGTTGGGAGCAAGTAATAAGAACATAGTCATCGAGTTCTTCGGTGAAGGGTGTGTTCTCGGCGGTATAGGCGGTGTCTTGGGAAGCGGCTTCGGGTATGTATTTGCCCAAGGGGTCAGTATGAATGTCTTTAATCGGGCGATCGACTTCTCGCCGTCCGTGGCACTTATATCCATTATCTTATCTATCTTGGTTACCGGTGCGGCCAGCCTGGTGCCCGTCCGAATTGCGACAAGCGTCGATCCGGCCATTGTCCTTCGCGGCGAATAAGGGAGGAACCTCATGAGTTTATTGGAATTAAAAGATGTGTCCATGGCCTACAACGGTAAGGTCATGGCATTACAACATATTAATATGTCCGTTGAAAAGGGCGAATGGGTCGCCATTATGGGGCCGTCCGGATCCGGTAAAACAACGTTGATGAATATCATCGGTTGCATGGACCATGCGACAAGCGGTTCCGTTATCCTTGACGGAATCGATTTGCACAATATTTCCGATGCACAGCTTACGGAAATGCGACGTAGCAAAATCGGTATGGTATTCCAGCAATTCCACTTAATACCTTATTTAACAGCTGTAGAAAATGTCATGGTCGCACAGTATTACCATTCCATGCCGGACCGGGATGAAGCTATGGCCATGATGGAACGCGTGGGTCTGCAGGATCGGGCCAACCATCTACCCAGCCAGTTATCCGGCGGTGAACAGCAACGTGTATGCATTGCCCGCGCTTTGATTAATTATCCTGTCATCCTTTTGGCCGATGAACCGACAGGGAACTTGGATGAAGCCAATCAGAATTTGGTCATGAAGATTTTTCCGTGAACTGCATGACGAAGGCCATACGATTATTACGGTAACCCACTCGGCAGATGTAGGCGCCCAGGCCCAACGCTGTGTTGTTATTGAACACGGCCATATGGTTACGAAAGAATAAGGAGAAGTCAATGAGTGTAAAAAAATATGCCCTCTTTCTTTGTGCCGCCTATGCGGCAACGCAGCTTCTGACAGGTTGCGGTAGTGAAGAGGCTCAACAGCCGGCGGAAAAATAACAAGTCGCAAAACGCATCGTGCTGCGATTTGTCAAAGACCAAAAGACGGTACGTATACGGCGGAAAGTTCTGTCGATAAGGTACACGGTAAGGCGGTCATTACTCTTACTATTAAGGACCATAAGATTACGGCCGTCGAATACAAGGGTATTGATAAGGACGGTACGACTGTGAAGGACGAAAACTACGGTAATGATAAGGATCCGACAAATGCGAAGAAAGCGAAGGTTGCTTATGAATCGCAACGAAAGTATGCGGATCAATTGCTGCAGAAGCAAAAAAACTCGGTCAGGTTGACGCCATTTCAGGAGCTACCATTAACTACGATCAGTTTGTAGAAGCCGTAAAGAAAGACTTGGAACAAGCCAATCAGTAATATGAAAAAAACGGTGCAACTCATTGTCGAGTTGCACCGTTTTTTTGTGCCTGTTAGAAACTGGGTAAAATAGCGCCCTTGTATTTGTCTTCAATGAATTTCTTTACTTCAGGTGATTGGAGGGCCTTCAAAAGCTTTTGAATTTCCGGACGAGATTCGTCGCCTGCACGGATGGCAAGGATGTTGGCATACGGGGAATCCTTGGCTTCCAGGAAAAGAGAGTCCTTCAAAGGATTGAGCCCTGCTTCGAGGGCGAAGTTCGTGTTGATTACGGCAATATCTACATCGTCGATGGCACGCGGTACCTGAGCCGCATCCAGCTCACTGAACTGTAATTGTTTCGGGTTGTCCGTAATATCCTGAACCGTACTGGAAACGGTGCCTCCGTCTTTCAATTTAATGAGTCCTGCAGCCTGTAAAATTAAAAGAGCGCGTCCGCCGTTAGAGGGATCGTTGGGAATAGCCACCTTAGCCTTAAGGGGGAGGTCGCTTAAAGCTTTTATTTTATGTGAATACACGCCCATAGGTTCAATGTGTACATTGCCGGCAGAAACGAGGTTTGTATTGTGTTCGGCGTTGAATTTTTCCAAGAAGGGCAGATGCTGATGGAAGGTTGCGTCTACTTCCTTATCGGCCAAGGCCAGGTTCGGCTTTACATAGTCCGTAAATTCGATGATTTTTAAATCAATACCTTCTTTGGCTAATAAGGGTTTGATTTCGTTGAGAATCTCACTATGAGGAACGGGTGTAGCCGCTACGGTAACCACCGTATTTTTAGTTGTCTCCGTGCCGCCTGCAGGTGCATTACTGCCGCAACCGGACACGAAGGCTGCCGCCGTTACTAAGGCTGCTGCGGCGAGAACGGAAAGTTTTTTTAATGAGTACATAACATATCCTCCTTTATAAAAGGGTGCTTATCTGTAAAAATCCCCTTTCCGTGAGGAAAAGGGGAAATTGTCGTCCCTTATCTCTCGGAAAATATCCGCAGGAATTAGCACCGTGTTAACGGTTGCCGGGTTTCATCGGGCCAGTCCCTCCGCCACTCTGGATAAGCACATATAAAATTATCTTGTTCCATAGTCTATCGGAAAGGTATACTTCTTGTCAAGAGGGATTATAGACGAAACTTTCCGGGTTATGGTATCCTACGGATAGAACAGGAGGACAGACGGATGTATATAGAAGAAATGCCCTTTTTTAGAGATTTCTCAGACCTTGCCGAGGCGGCGGATCGACGCGGTTGGCACGAACGTAACGGCGGTAACCTTACGTACCGGTTGACGACGGAAGAAGTGAAAGCCTGTGAGGCCTTATTTCATAAAACGGAATCTTGGCAAGCCTTGGTGAAAGCGGAACCTCATGTGGGAGGAGACTATTACCTGGTCACGGGAAGCGGCAAGTGGATGCGACACGTTACCAAAGAACCTCGTCGCTGTGCGGGGATTATTGAAATATCGACAGACGGGGCTGCCTATCGTATTGTTTGGGGGTTGGAAGAACAGGGGAGACCGACGAGCGAGTTGCCCACTCATTTGGCTGTAAGTGCCTTGAAAAAGACGGCGGATGAAGAAAAGAATCGGGTCATTTATCATGCCCATCCGCCTTATTTAATTGCCAGTACCTTTACGATCCCCCTGGATGATGCCGTGTTTACGCGCCATTTATGGGAAGCGGATATAGAAAATCCTATCGTTTTTCCGGAAGGAATCGGTATTGTTCCCTGGGTATTGCCCGGTAGCCGAGAAGCCGCAGAAGCGACCTTGGAAAAGATGAAGCACTATCGGGCCGTCGTCTGGGCTCAGCACGGTACCTTTACGTGCGGTGATGATTTCGACGATACCTTCGGCCTCATGGAAGTTTTGGAAAAATCGGCACAAATTTGTTGTACCGTTGCCGCCATGGGCGGAAAATGTCAGGGCGTTTCGACGGATAATTTACGGGCTTTGGAAAAAATGTGCGGGTTGAAATTGAATGAAGCGGCATTGAATGCGAAAGGATAAGAGGTATGAAAAGCTATTTGCTGCTCGGTATTTCTATTGTCTTTGAACTTTTGGGTACCTCTTTCATGAAGATGTCCGACGGATATTCACGACTTTTTCCTACAGTAGGCGTCTTTATTTGCTACGGTATTGCTTTTTATGTTTTGGCTACTATTATGGATACGTTGCCGTTAAATGTAACCTATGCGACTTGGTCGGGTGTGGGTTTGGTAGCAACGGCCATTATTGGCGTCACCGTTTTCGGGGAGACAATGAATGTATATAATATTATAGGTATTATATTGATCCTTGCAGGGGTACTTGTTTTGAATTTATTGGGAAATACGGGCCATTAAAATAGTTGACTTTTGAGAAAAAAGTCTGTATATTACTTATCATATATTAAAGAGTCTATGAACGAAACGAGTACGTTTGAGCTGACAGTTCCAGAGAGCCGGCGGCGGTGGGAGCCCGGTACGTGTCGACAAACGGAATGGATTCGGGAGATGCGCCCTGAACGGAAACCAGTAGGGAGTGCCGGTGTATTTCCACCGTTAATAAAGAAACGTGTATCGCATAAGCTGTACATGACGAGTCGGGCGTAATGCCAATTTGGGTGGTACCGCGGAAGAATCTGTAACCTTTCGTCCCTTTATAAGGGATGGAAGGTTTTTTGTTGTTTGGAGGGAAAAAGATGCTGGAATTGAAAGATGTGGGATTTGCATACGGAAACGGTGTTCCCGTGTTGGAGAATATGAATTTAATGATACGAGAAGGTGAGTTCATCGGTTTAGGCGGTAGGAACGGTTGCGGTAAAACGACGGTAACGCGCTTGATTATGGGATTGGAAAAGCCTTCTAAAGGGCAGATCCTGATAGATGACCGTGATGTAACCGCAACGGAACCGTCAGAAAGAAGCCGCTATATCGGGTATGTCTTTCAAAGGCCTGAGCGACAAATGTTTCGGCCTACCGTAGCGGAAGAAGTGGCTTACGGACCGGAACAGGCGGGGTGTAGCAAAACTGAAGTTGAGTCGGTTGTCAAAAAGGCTTTAGCCGAAACGGGTCTTACAGAAAAAGCGGCAGAATATCCGCCTAACCTGAATCGCAGTGAGAAACAGAGAGTGGCCATTGCATCAGCTTTAGCCATGAGCACACAGTATATTATTTTGGACGAGCCTACAAGTGGACAGGATAACAAAGAAAAGCGCCGACTCATGGAACTTCTGTCAGACTTGAACCGTCAGGGAATTACCGTTTTATTAATCACTCATGATATGGAACTTTTGGCTGAATACTGCAAACGTGTCATTATTATCGGTAACCGTACGAAAGCCTTTGACGGTACGCCGGAAGAACTCTTTACTCGAAGAGATGACTTGTATGAGTTGGGGCTTAGTCGTCCCGATTCGGTAGAAATGGCGATGGCCGTACCGGGATTGCCTTACTGCCCGACGATGGAGGCTTTCAGAGAGGCCTTGTTGGCACGCGTGAAAGGAGCACGGATATGTTAAATCGATTAGTACCTTTGACAAAACTTATAGGAACGGTCGCCTTTTCATTTTGGGCTCTTGTATTCAATACACCGGCACCTCTTATAGGCTTGGTGATTGTAGAAGTCGTTCTGCTGGCTACGTGCGGAGAGTTTAGGCGAAATCTGAAGGGCTTACTTAGTCTGTGTGTGTTCGCCGTGTTTTTGGGATTGGTTCAGCTCCTTGGCGGCGGTTCGCTTGAATCGGCGTATGTAACGGGATTTCGCATGTTATCCATGACGACGGTTTTCATCATTTTATTAACGACGACCCGTCTTCAGGACTTAACAGCTGCCTTAGTAAAACAGGTGCGTATACCTTATGAATATGCCTTTATGTTCACAGCCGCCTTGCGGTTTGTGCCCGACTTCATTGCTGAAAGTAAGTCTGTACGCGAGGCTCAGTCTTGTCGCGGTCTTTCTGTTTCGGGGAATATTGTAAAACGGCTTAAAACTATATGACCGTCGTTCAACCCCTTATTCTGAAATCTCTTGGCCGTTCCGAAACAATGGCTTTAAGTCTTGAATTGAGGGCTTTCGGCAGTAATGAACACAGCTTTATTGCCAACGTAACACTGCGAACGGCAGACTATATAGTAGTTGCTTTAATGATTCTGGTAAGTGTCTTGGTCGTATACGGTCGCATGACCGATTACGCCTTATTAATGAACGTAGTCGGATAAAAGGAGGAATTGTCGTGAAAACAATCGAAAATATAGGCGAATTGGAATTTCATCATCGCCAAGGCGGACAATTCCGCTGGATAACCGTATCTACTTTGTTATTGGCCATCGGGACTATTCTTCACCTTGTATCTCCCAGCGTGGCGGGAGTTACTCCCAACTGGACCATTGCTACCTACTGTGTGGCTATCTGCCTTACCAAACCGTCATATCGACAGGCTTTGGGTATCGGTTTGGTGGCGGCACTGATCAATGTTTTGACCTCAAAATCGGGATTTCCTTATGGGAACCTGGTCAGTGAACCTTTGGGGGCCTTGACTTGTGCTTTTATGGTCAAAAATTTTGCATCCTTACGTTTCGGCCGATACTCTCTCTTGCCTTTGCTCAGCGGTTTTTTGGCTACGTGCATGAGCGGTGGAGCGTTTGTAACGATTTTAAAGTTCGTCATGAACTTGCCCTTAGAAGTATATCTCAAAGGGATGCTTCCCTTAGTCGCCATCATCGGTTTGCTTAACGGTGTGATTACACCGCTTATGTATTTTCCGGCTCACCGCCTGTTGTCGTCGCGAGGTTTCATTGATTCGCAAGATGAGGAAGAGCATATTTCCGACCATTCGGACTATGAATTGATTCCCTCTTCGGACGCACTGATCTCCATGGAACATCTTTCTTATACGTACAACGGAAAGAAAAATCCCGTTTTGGATGATGTAAACTTACAGGTACATAAAGGTGATTTTCTGGTCGTTACGGGGGAAAGCGGTAGCGGCAAAAGTTCTTTGTGCATGGCTATGAGCGGTGCGATTCCGCACTACTTCGGCGGTGTCATGAAGGGGATGGTCTACGTTAAAGGAAAAGCTGTAACGCAGTCGACTATTGCCGACTTGTCCAAGCATGTGGGCACTATGTTGGATGATTACGACAGCCAGCTTGTTGCTATGACGGTTGAAGAAGAAATCGCCTTTTCTCTGGAAAATATGGGGATGGGTGCTGAAGAGATTGCCGTGGCTGTTGATGAAGCGTTGGAAAAAGTAGGCCTTGCGGAATTTCGTGAACGTCGTTTGTCGGACCTTTCAGGCGGGCAGCGGCAGCGCTTGGTCATTGCCGGTGTCTTGGCAACCAATCCGGAAATTTTGGTCTTCGATGAACCGACATCGGCCCTTGACCCGGAAGGCACCCATGAATTCTATGAACTCGTTCATGAATTGAACCGTGCCCACGGTCATACGATTATTGTTATCGAGCATTCGCTTGAAGCTGTCGTTCCCTATGCGACACGCCTGGTCTTGATGGAAAAGGGCAAGATCTTATGTGACGGAGAATTAAAAACGGGGTTAAAGTACATGTATGAGCAAGATGTATGTAAGAGTGCTGTTCCTGCTGTATTCGCCTGCCAATTGGAACTTGAAAAGGCCGGCTTCAATCCGCCGCATACCTGGTTATCGGCCAAGTCGGCCATTGCCGACTTAACACGATTTTCATAAATGAGAAGCGACTCGTAGGAGTCGCTTTCTTTTTTGCAACGAAGAAGCCAAGTAAATACGTTGAGAATCGCAAGGGTTACTGCTATAATAAATCCATATTATATAAAGGAGCGAGAGCCATGAATATTATTGATGAATTATCTTGGCGCGGCGCGGTTAATCAAATGACCGACGAAGCGGGATTACGCAAGTTGACGCAAGAAAAGAGCGTCTCCTTGTATTGCGGCGTTGACCCGACAGGTGACAGCATGCATATCGGACATTTGATTCCTTTTATGATGTTAAAACGATTTCAACTGGCTGGCCATCATCCGTATATCCTTATCGGCGGCGGTACGGGTGTTATTGGTGATCCCAGCGGACGAAAAACGGAAAGACAGTTACAAACGGTTGAACAAATCGGTGAAAATGCGAAGAAATTAAAAACACAGTTCCTGCGTCTTTTCGGAGAAGACTCCAATATTACCATTGTCAACAACTATGATTGGCTCTCTAAACTGGATCTTCTCGGTTTCTTGCGCGATTACGGCAAATTGTTCAGCGTCAATGTTATGTTGGCTAAGGATGTGGTGGCCAGTCGCTTGGAAGCGGGGATTTCCTTTACGGAATTTTCTTACCAGATTTTACAGTCTGTAGATTTTCATCATCTTTTAAAAGAACGGGATGTGCAGATACAAATCGGTGGTGCCGATCAGTGGGGAAATATTACGGCCGGCATTGATATGATTCATAAACTGGAAGGGTCGGAGCAGGAAGCATACGGGTTGACCATTCCGCTTATGTTGAAGTCGGACGGCACGAAATTCGGTAAGACGGCGGGGGGAGCTATTTGGCTCGATCCGGAAAAACGTCACCCTTCGAGTTCTACCAATTCTGGCTCAACCAGGATGATGCAGACGTTGTGCGGTATTTGAAATACTTCACCTTCTTAGGAGAAGAAGAAATTGAAGAACTGGAAAAAGCCGTACAAGAAGCGCCCGAAAAGAGACTGGCACAGCGTCGTCTGGCTGAAGAGGTAACGATATTCGTACATGGAACAGAAGCTTTGAAGGAAGCGGAAAATATTACGGAAGCCTTGTATCGAGGTAGTATTGCCGACTTGACGAAACGTGAATTGGAACAAGCTTTCGGCAAGATGCCTACCGTAACGGTAGGACCTGAAGAAAAGGCCGTCGTCGATTGGTTGGTCGACACGAAAAATTTGCCCGTCCAAGCGCCAAGCTCGAGAAGACGTTCAAAAACGGAGCCATTACGATTAACGGCATCAAGGTAACCGATTTGGAAGAAATCGTTCGACCTCACAAAAATTCGGAAGGTTCGTATATTATTGTTCGCAAGGGTAAAAAGAAATATACTCTTGCGAAAGTTGAAAAATAATACTTGACAAATTCATATCAGCTTGTTGACGAGGAAAAACTCGTGTGCTATAATAACTCATTGCAGAATATCCAGCAGAAGGTCTGTTTTTATACACGGAGGCATTCATCCTTAACAAGGAAAATTAAGCAAGGTTCAGGTTATGTCAGAGCCTTGCTTTTTTGTCGCTTTTCCGTAAACTCAGGGCTTCCGTTTTAAGAGATTTACTTTTTATAAGGGGTGAAGTTGTAGCATGTTCAAACCTGTACAAGTAGGGAAGAGAACTCGGTATACGTATGCGAAGATTAACGAGGTCTTGAAGATGCCTCATTTGTTGGATTTGCAGACCAAATCTTACAAATGGTTTTTAGAAAAAGGGTTAAAGGACATATTTAAAGATATTTCGCCGATTGAAGACGCATCGGGCAATCTGTCCTTGTCTTTTGAAGACTTCTCGTTAGGCGAACCGAAATATGATATTCGAGAATGTAAAGAACGGGATACGACGTATTCCGCACCTCTTCGCGTGCAGATCAGCCTTCTCGACCGCGGGACGGGTGAGAGAAGAAGCCAGGAAGTATTTATGGGCGACTTCCCCTCTGATCACTGATACAGGTACGTTCATTATCAACGGTGCCGAACGTGTTATTGTCAGCCAATTGGTGCGTTCTCCCGGCGTGTACTACGGTCGTGAAATCGACCCTATGGGCATTCGTCTGTACAGCTCCACCATCATCCCTAATCGCGGTGCCTGGATTGAATTGGAAACGGATACAAACGGCATCGTCTATGCCCGTATCGACAGAAATCGGAAGATTCCGGCAACGGTTCTTATTCGTGCCCTCGGTTGGCCGACCAATAACGATATTATGGAACTTTTCTATAATGACCCTCGGTTACAGGCTACCTTTGAAAAGGATACGACAGAATCACAAGAAGAAGCTCTTGTAGAAATCTATAAAAAACTTCGCCCCGGCGAACCGCCGACGGTAGAAAGCGCACGTAGCCTCTTTGAAGGCTTGTTCTTCGACCCTCGTCGCTATGATATGGCCAGAGTCGGTCGCTATAAGGCGGCTCGTAAACTCGGTTGGGAACATCGCCTCTTCGGTTTAACATTGCACGAACCTATTGTCAACAGCGAAACGGGTGAGCTCGTATTGCCGGCACAGACTGTTATCGGAGCTGAAGAAATCGCTAAGATTAAAGAAAGCGGCGTCTTTAACTTTGACGGGCTGATCGAAGTATTTGCGGAAAGCAGGATGGTACGGTTGCTAAGATTATTTGCAATAACAGCAACTTGCCGTACGACCACCGGACGATTACAAAAGAAGATATTATTGCCAATATAGGCTATTTGTTAAACCTTATGGACGGGTTCGGGAATGTGGACGATATCGACCATTTGGGCAATCGTCGCCTTCGTTGCGTCGGTGAATTATTACAGAACCAGTTCCGCATCGGCCTTACGCGTATGGAACGTGTCGTACGCGAACGCATGACCGTACAGGATGCGGAAACGATTACACCGCAAGCGCTCATTAATATTCGTCCTGTAGTAGCGGCCATTAAAGAATTCTTCGGATCCAGCCAGCTGTCCCAGTTCATGGACCAGACGAATCCCTTAGCCGAATTGACACATAAGCGTCGTCTCAGTGCCCTTGGCCCCGGCGGGTTATCACGTGAACGAGCAGGCTTTGAAGTCCGCGACGTACACCATTCTCACTACGGCCGTATGTGCCCCGTTGAAACACCTGAAGGCCCGAATATCGGTTTGATTTCTTCCTTGGCATGCTACAGTAAGGTCAATGAATTCGGCTTTATCGAAGCCCCGTATCGTCGTGTGGACAAAACAACACATGTTGTTACGGACGACGTTCATTACATTACAGCTGACGAAGAAGAACAATATATTATTGCTCAGGCGAACGAACCGTTGGCAGAAGACGGTACCTTTGTCAATGAACGTGTTGCCTGCCGCCACGGCGAAGCCGTTTTGGAAGTGGCACGCGATCGCGTGGACTTCATGGACGTATCTCCTCGTGAAGTAGTCTCTGTCGGTACCTCGATGATCCCCTTCTTGGAAAATGATGATGCGAACCGTGCCTTAATGGGTGCGAACATGCAGCGTCAGGCCGTACCCTTGTTGCGTACTCAGGCACCTCTCGTCGGTACGGGTATGGAATACAAGGCCGCTTGTGACTCGGGCGTTTGCATTTTGGCTAAGCATGCCGGTACAGTAGCTCGTGTTACAGGGGATGAGATCATTATTACGACGGATGAAGGCGGTACGGATACATATAAGCTCATTAAGTTCGTTCGTTCAAACCAGAGCACATGTATCAACCAGCGTCCTCTTGTGTATAAAGGTGAGCGGGTTGAATGCGACCAGGTCTTGGCCGATGGTATGGCTACGGACGGCGGCGAATTGGCTTTAGGGTATAATATCCTCGTTGCTTACATGCCTTGGGAAGGCTATAACTACGAAGATGCCGTTCTTTTAAGTGAAGAACTGCCTAAAAATGATATTTATACATCCATTCATGTAGAAGAATATGAATGCGATGCACGTGACACTAAATTGGGTGCTGAAGAAATTACACGTGAAATTCCCAATGTAAGTGAAGACAGCACGAAGGACTCGATGAAGGCGGTATTATTCGCGTCGGTGCCGATGTCGTGCCCGGTGACGTTCTTGTCGGAAAAGTTACGCCTAAGGGCGAAACGGAACTGACTCCTGAAGAACGTCTTTTGCGGGCTATTTTCGGTGACAAGGAACGGGAAGTGCGCGATACGTCGTTGCGTGTACCTCACGGCGAATCGGGTAAGATTGTAGCGGTTCGCGTTTTCTCTCGTGAAAACAATGATGAATTGCCGCCCGGTGTAAACCAGCTTGTACGTGTATACATCGCTCAAAAACGTAAGATTCACGAAGGCGATAAGATGGCCGGTCGACATGGTAATAAGGGTGTCGTATCCCGCGTTATGCGACAGGAAGACATGCCTTTCTTGCCGGACGGTACTTCCGTTCAAATCGTATTGAATCCTTTGGGCGTACCTTCTCGTATGAACATCGGGCAGATTTTGGAAACTCATCTCGGTTGGGCTATGCATGAAATAGGCGTACAGATTCTCAACCCCGATAATCACTTGGCTGATAAGTTGAAAGAAATCGGTTATGACATTGATAAATACGGCATGATTCAACCTGATGAAGCGGGTGTTCATATTGCTACTCCCGTATTTGACGGAGCTCATGCGGAAGATGTATTCGAAGCCTTGCGGGTAGCCGGACTTCCCGACGACGGCAAGACCGTTCTTTATGACGGACGTACGGGCGAACCTATGGACCGCCGCGTTACTGTCGGGTATACGTACTTCCTCAAGTTGCATCATCTGGTTGATGATAAGATTCATGCTCGTTCTACCGGCCCGTACTCCCTCGTTACGCAGCAGCCTTTGGGCGGTAAAGCCCAGTTCGGCGGCCAGCGTTTCGGTGAAATGGAAGTTTGGGCTTTGGAAGCTTACGGTGCGGCGTATACCTTACAAGAAATGCTTACGGTTAAGTCTGATGATGTCGTAGGCCGTGTCAAGGCGTATGAAAGATTGTTAAAGGCGAAAACATTCCTGAACCGGGCGTGCCCGAATCCTTTAAGGTACTCTTGAAGGAATTGCAGGCTATCGGCTTAAATGTTCAGATTCTGAATGAAGACAGCGAAGAAGTCGTCATTAAGGAATTGGATGATGAAGACGAGTTGGAAGTCGATGCAGGCAAGAATGATGAAATGCGCCATATTATGGAAGGCGAAGCGACAGGAGATGCTGTCGACCGCCCTGCGGAAGATGTCGTTACGGAAGATGTCGAAGAACCGGCTGATAACGGCAATGATGACGGACTCATCGGTATGGGTTATGACACCCTTACAGATGGCTCAGTGACGACTCGGAAGAATAAGAAGCAGTACAGAAGGGAGCGGTATTAGTGCTGGACGTAAATGAATTTGATTCCATGCGAATCGGCTTGGCGTCGCCTGAAAAGATTCTTGAATGGTCCCACGGTGAAGTAAAAAAACCGGAAACCATTAACTATCGTACATTAAAGCCGGAACGTGACGGCTTGTTCTGCGAACGCATTTTCGGGCCTACAAAGGACTGGGAATGCCATTGCGGTAAATATAAAAGAATTCGTTATAAAGGGATTGTTTGCGATCGCTGCGGCGTAGAAGTTACGCGCGCTAAAGTGCGTCGTGAACGGATGGGCCACATTCAGTTGGCTACACCCGTATCTCATATTTGGTACTTCAAGGGCATCCCCAGCCGTATGGGCCTGGTTCTCGATATTTCTCCTCGTTCGTTGGAAAAAGTGCTTTACTTTGCTTCGTATATCGTCCTTGATCCGGGCGATACGCCGTTGCAGAAAAAGCAGTTGTTGACGGAAACGGAATATCGTCAAAATCTTGATATGTACGGTGAAAAGTTCCGTGTCGGTATGGGGGCGGCGGCTGTTAAAGAATTATTGGCCGAACTTGACCTGGAAGCTCTCGATAAGGAATTGCGCGAAGAATTGCGTGATTCTTCGGGACAGCGTCGTGTAAGGGCTATTCGCCGCTTGGAGGTAATTGAAGCCTTTCTTCATTCCGGCAATAAACCGGAATGGATGATTTTTAGATGCCGTTCCGGTCATTCCGCCCGAATTGCGTCCCTATGGTACAGCTTGACGGCGGCCGTTTTGCCACGTCCGACTTGAATGATCTGTATCGACGCGTCATTAATCGTAACAATCGGTTAAGTCGGTTATTGGAATTGGGGGCACCGGATATTATTGTCCGCAATGAAAAACGTATGTTGCAGGAAGCTGTCGACGCACTTATTGATAATGGTCGTCGCGGTCGTCCCGTTACGGGCCCCGGTAACAGAGCCTTAAAGTCCTTGTCTGACATGTTAAAAGGGAAACAAGGCCGTTTCCGTCAAAACTTACTCGGTAAACGTGTTGACTATTCCGGTCGTTCCGTTATCGTTGTCGGCCCGGAATTAAAGATGCATCAGTGCGGGTTACCGAAAGAAATGGCCTTGGAACTCTTCAAGCCCTTCGTTATGAAAAAACTTGTTGAAGAAGGCAAGGCTACGAATATTAAAAATGCGAAAAAACAGGTAGAACGTGTTCAGGAAAATGTATGGGACGTTTTGGAAGATGTTATTAAAGAACATCCTGTACTGTTGAACCGTGCCCCGACGTTGCACAGACTCGGGATTCAGGCATTCGAACCGATTTTGTGGGAAGGTCGTGCTATTAAGTTGCATCCTTTGGTCTGCACGGCATACAATGCCGACTTTGACGGGGATCAGATGGCTTGCCACTTGCCTTTGTCCGTAGAAGCTCAGTCGGAAGCTCGTACACTCATGCTGTCGGCACACAATATTTTGGCTCCGAAGGACGGCAAACCTGTTGCCGTTCCTACGCAGGATATGGTGCTCGGTGCTTACTATCTGACCATGGTAAAACCGGGGTCCAAGGGTGAAGGGAAGCTTTTTGCCGACTTTGATGAAGTCATGCTTGCTTATGATGCCAAAGTCTTGGATATCGGTGCCTTAATTAAGGTTCGTATTCCCGGACACGGTCTGATTGAAACTACGGCGGGACGCATGCTTTATAACAATCAGCTTTATGAAGCACTGCGACGCTTCCACACGGATAAGGTTATGGTCTTTACGGATCCGAAAGATGCGGCCTTTGCTTATGAAAACGGCTTGATTGACAGTGATCACCTCGTCAAAATTAAGCGGGAAGACGGTCGTATTCTTGATTACGGATTCACGGCCATGAAGGAAGAATTCGGTGTCGACTTGGCGGCTATTCGACCGAAAGTAGCCAAGAAAATCGATAAAGAAGCGGTTGCCGCTTTTAAAGCCGATAAAGAATATGTCGATGTAGAGTGCCTCGGTGTTTTGATGAATAAGAAACAAATCGGTAAACTCGTTGCCGATTGCTTCCATCTCGTAGGAAATACGGAAACGGCTTCGCTCCTCGACCGCATTAAAGCCATCGGCTATCATTACGCTCGTCAGGCAGGCATGTCCATCGCAATTTCGGATATTCAGGTTCCTGAAGAAAAGAAAGCCATCCTCAGAGAAACGGATTCGCAGGTTCTCAAGGTTACGCAAATGTTTATGCGCGGCTTGATTACGGAAGATGAACGGTATCGTAAGACGATTGCTCTGTGGGAAAAAGCGACTGACGATGTAACGGAAGCCATGATGGATAACATGGATTCGTTCAACTCCATCTTTATGATGGCCGATTCCGGGGCCCGCGGTAACAAGCAACAGATCCGTCAGGTTGCGGGTATGCGCGGATTGATGGCCGATCCGTCAGGACGTATTATCGACTTGCCTATTAAGGCAAACTTCCGTGAAGGCTTATCCGTATTGGATTACTTTACGTCCAGTCACGGGGCTCGTAAGGCTTGGCCGATACGGCTTTGCGTACGGCCGACTCGGGTTACTTGACTCGTCGTCTCGTCGATGTATCTCAGGACGTTATTGTCCGTGAAGATGATTGCGACGTATTCGGCTTGGACCTCATTCGCGAACGCGCTCGACTCGCAGGCTCGGTACGTCAGGCAGTCAACTTATTGAGAGAAAAATTGATCGGTCGCGTATTGGCACGCGACGTAGTGGACGAAGAAACAGGAGAACTTCTGTTTGCGGAAGATCACGTTCTGACCAATGACGATCTCGATACGGTTATTGAATACAAGATTCCCAAGTTATCCTTGCGCGGCAGTCAGATGGATATTAATGACGACCTCAATCATACGAATAAGATTGAAAACGTCATGCTCGGTGCACCGGAAGACAGCATTCGTGATGCCTTGAGAGAAGCTATGGTAGAAAATATGCTCGGTAAGACGGTGGAACGTACAGTTTATGATTCCATGGGTACGGAAATTTGCCCGGCCGGCACGGCTCTTACGGAAGAGGCGATTGAACGAATTCTTTTGAGTGATGTAGAAGAAGTCAAGGTTCGCAACAATGATATTCGCGGTGTTGAAGTTACGGCTATTGTTGAAGGCGACGGCATTATCGAACCTTTGGAAGACCGGATTGTGGGTAGAACGGCTGCGGAAACCTTATTCAATAAGGATACGGGCAAAGTTATTGTTCCTATTAATGAAGAAATTATGGAAGAACAGGCGAAGGAAGTCGTTAAGTATTACGACAAAGTTCGTATTCGTTCCGTTCTTACTTGCCATAGTCGTTACGGCGTTTGCGCTAAATGCTACGGCCGTGATCTCGGCACAGGCGGTAAGGTCAATGTCGGTGAGTCGGTCGGTATCATTGCGGCTCAATCCATCGGTGAACCGGGTACACAGTTGACTATGCGTACCTTCCACACCGGCGGCGTCGCATCGGCAGGCGATATTACTCAAGGTTTGCCGCGTGTCGAAGAATTGTTTGAAGCCCGTAAGCCGAAGGGCAATGCTATTGTCACGGAAATTGACGGCGTTGTTACGATTACGGAAAAAGAAGATCATGAGGATATTCATATCGTTCATGTTACGGCTGAAGACGGTGACGAACGGAGTTACACCATTCCGTACGGAGCTCATTTGGTAGTTCATGAAGGCGATGTTATTGAAAAGGGCAGCCGTATTACGGCCGGCTCCATCAATCCCCATGATATCCTGCGAATTCAGGGTGTCGAAGCTACGCAGCGTTACCTGGTATATGAAGTACAAAAGGTATACAAATCTCAAGGTGTTGAAATTAATGATAAGCACATTGAAGTTATTGTTCGCCAGATGTTGCGTAAGATGAAAATTGAAGATGCCGGTGATGCGGATGTATTGCCGGGAGACTATGTAGAACTGAATGCTTACGAAGAAATGAATCGTCGCATTCAGGCTGCAGGCGGCAAACAGGCGGAAGGCAAGGCTCTGCTTCTCGGTATTACCAAGGCGGCCTTGGCTACGGAATCCTTCCTATCCGCCGCCTCCTTCCAGGAAACGACTCGCGTACTTACGGACGCTGCTATTAAAGGTAAGGTTGATCCCTTGCTAGGTTTGAAAGAAAATGTTATTATCGGCAAGCTGATTCCTGCCGGTACGGGTATGAGCCGTTATCGTAAGGTAAAGGTTGTTAAGCCCATTTCTCTCGTTGAGTACGAGGAAGAAGACCCGATTTTGTCGGATTCCGTCGCTATTGACGGAGAATAATCCATATAAGTCCGTTCGGGTATGGAGGAATGTACCTCCTCCGGACGGATACTACAAAGGGGACTCGCTTATAAGCGAGTCCCTTTGTAGTATCTATTGCAATACTTGTATGGTTGTAGATTGTTAAAAGGATGATATATTCGGTATAATGAATATGGTTGCATGTCTAAAAATGCATATGAACAAGTGTATCGTATGCCCTTTATGAAGGAGGCTTAATTATGTTAGGAAATTTTAAATATGAAAACCCTACGGCTTTATACTTCGGTAATAAGGCGATGGATTATTTACACAGAGAACTCCCCAAATACGGGAAGAACGTTGTGCTCATTTACGGCGGCGGCTCTATTAAAAAGAACGGTATATATGACCGCGTAATGGAAATTTTAAAAGAAAACGATAAGAATGTAGTTGAAGATGCGGGCGTTATGCCTAACCCTACGCTGGATAAAGTATTGGAAGGCCGAGAAATAGCCAGAAATCACAAGGCGGACTTACTGCTTGCCGTCGGCGGCGGTTCGGTTATCGATTATGCTAAGGCCGTATCCGTATCCGTTCATACGGAAGGCGATCCGTGGGAAAAATTCTTTGCAGGTCGTGAAAAGCCGTCTGATAATGTTGTGCCCGTCGGTTGCGTATTGACCATGGTCGGCACGGGTTCGGAAATGAACAGTGGTTCCGTTATTACCAATACGGCTCAAAGCGCAAGGTCGGCAGAAGCTTTGGCGAACAGGTGTGCCCGAGGTTTGCCGTCCTGAACCCCGAATATACGTACACCCTTCCTCAGTATCAAATGGTAGCCGGTATCTTCGATATTATGTCGCATATACTGGAACAGTATTTTAGCGGTGAAGACGATAATACGTCCGACTATCTGTCCGAAGGCTTACTTCGCTCCTTGATTCATGCAAGCCGTATTGCCGTAAAGAATCCGACGGATTATGAAGCCCGCAGTAATATTATGTGGACGGCAACTTGGGCTTTAAATTCTTTAATCGGTAAGGGCAAGTCTCAAGATTGGATGGTGCATATGCTCGGTCAGTCTGTCGGGGCCTTTACGGATGCTACGCACGGCATGACATTGGCGGCCGTATCTTTGCCGTACTATCGACATATTATGTCGGCCGGACTGGCAAAATTTAAACGCTATGCCGAAAATGTCTGGGATGTAGACGGTACGGGTAAGAGTGATGAAGAAATTGCTTCTGAAGGGCTGCATCGTATGGAAGCATATATGAAAGAAATCGGCGTCGTTCTTCATGCAGCCGAGCTGGGAATGACTGAAGATATGGTTGAAGGTATAGCCGACGGAGTATTTATTTTAAAAGGCGGCTACAAAGAATTGACTCGACAGGAAGTAATCGATATTTTAAGACAGAGTATGTAGGCTATAGAATAAAGAGTGTATAAATCTATATAAGGGTTCTTGCATTAGTGCAAGAACCCTTCTTGTGTCTTAAGTTCAGCCTAGTCAAGTGATTTCAATAATTTCGTGTCTTTCATTCGTTCAATCCCTTTGTGAGACAGCTTGTAGATGCCGTTTTCTACAACCAGTAAGTCTTGCTTCATTAAGCGACGAGTGATTTTTTTTAAAAAACGCGGTGACCAGTGCAGATGCTCATGGATGGTACCTGTACCGTTTCAACAGGGGCGCAAGATGTATTCTGGTGGGTAAAGACATGAAATAAGAGGGTTTCCTCACCATAGCGGACATGTAGATGTCTGCGATAACGTATTTTGGACATAATCCCGACTCGAGGTGAAGCGATAAGGGCTACCGTAAAGATTAATCCTATGACGGATGCCACCATTCCGGCAATAGAGGTGTTCAGAAGAAAAGCGAGTTGTGTGCCGCTTACGGCTGCACAGACGGCAATGAAAACGGCGCTGATGATCATCTTCGTTACGGACTTGGCGAACAAATAGGCGATGGCCGCGGGGCCTATCATTAAAGCAATGACCAAGATGGCTCCGACAGCTTGAAAGGACACAACGACTGTCAACGATACGGAGGTCATCAGCAGGTAATGCAGAAGGTGCGGTCGAAAGCCGTAAAATGTGGCGAGTAAGGGATCAAAGGTGGACAATTTCAACTCTTTTGATAAGCAGATTGCCATAAGGAGATTCAGGAGGCAGATACAACTTGTCGACCAAAGTGCGGCAGGTCCTGCGTCGAGGCCGTTTAATATCAGCCGATCGAAGGGAGCAAAGGCGACTTCTCCCAGTAAAACCGTATCCGTATCCAAATGAAGATGGCTACCGTAAAGGGTGATTAAGATAACGGCGAGGGAAAAGAGAAGCGGGAAGATAATGCCTACCGATGCATCTTCGGCAAAGAGGCGGGTACGGCATAATAATTCCGACAGCCAAACCGTCAAAATGCCCGTTGCGGCAGCCCCGAGAACTAACAAGGGCGAGGTCAGATCTTTCGTGAAGAAAAAGGCCGCCACAATGCCTAAAGAACGGTGTGAGTAATGGCGTCAGCCGTCATAGACATACGTCTTAAGACCAAAAACACACCGGGAATACTGCAAGCCACGGAGACGACAGTAATAATCAAGAGTATCTCAGTTTGTGCGTTCATAAGATACGATACACCTCCTTAAGCCTCGATATATGATTCCGTATTTGGGCGAAAAAAGGAGGCTGATGAATACAATCGTTGATAAGCAGACGATAATTGCCGGACCTGTAGGCAGTTTGGTAACAGAGGCACTCCATATCACACCGCCGATACCCGAGAGTGCGCCGAAGAAGCCGGCCAGTGTAATCATAGTGCCTAATTTGTCGGTCCATTGTCGGGCTGCCGCCGCAGGGGCAATCAGTAGAGAGCTTATGAGAACGGCTCCTACGGTTTGAATACCGATGATTACGGTTAAAAGAAGCATGCCGCGATATAGGACGGTTACTGCCGTAACGGGTATTTGTAAGGTGCGGGCGTATTCTTCATCAAAGGATGTCAGCTTGAGTTCCTTCCAAAAAATAAGTACAAGCAGGATTATCAGTACGGCCGCGGCCGAAGTCAGATAGACATCTTTTATCATCATAGAGGCGGCCTGGCCGAAGATAAACTTTGTAAGACCTGCTTGAGAGGCGTTGTCAAGGCTTTGGATATAGGTAAGTAAGACCATACCGAAGCCGAAGAAAGAAGATAAGAGAGTTGCCAGGATTGCGTCGAATTTTATTTTTGTGTAACGCACGGTCAAAGCTATGAGCCAGGATGTTATAAGTGACGACACGGCAGCACCGGTCAACAGCCATACCGTATCTTTCGTACCGCTCCATAAGAAAGCCAGCGCAATGCCGGGAAGGGCTGCATGAGAGAGGCCGTCGCCGATAAGACTTTCTTTGCGTAAGACGGCGAAGGTACCGACAACGCCGGCCGTTAAGCCGAGTAGCGCCGCACCGACGATAATGATCCAAAAGGTGTATTCGTGCCAAAGATTCATAAGACGACCTCTTGCAGGTTATAAGTTTCTTTCAAAGAGGCGGCGGTGAAGACCTCGGATGTTTTACCGCAGGCCACGGTACGTACATTGAGTAGAGTGACCCAGTCGAAATAGGAGCGGACAGTATTCAAATCGTGATGGACGACAATGACTGTTTTGCCTTTACTCTTCATTTCTTTGAGTATAGTAATAATCGTTTCTTCCGTTTTTTTATCGACTCCCTTGAACGGTTCGTCCATGAAATAGATTTCTCCGTCCTGAACTAGGGCGCGGGCTAGGAATACCCGTTGTTGTTGGCCGCCGGATAATTGTTTGATTTGCCTGTTTCCGTAATCGGCCATACCGATTTTTCCAGTGTACGTAAGGCCAATTCCCGCTCTTTCTTGCCGGGTCTTCGAAACCACCCCAGATATCCGTAACGTCCCATGAGGACGACATCCAAAACGGTTGTAGGAAAATCCCAATCGACGCTGCCGCTTTGCGGTACATATACAATTTGCTTTTTATCTTCCTTAAACACGCTCAAGGTACCGTTTACGTAAAACTTAACGCGACCGGAAATGGTAGGAATAAGGCCCAGAGCTGCCTTTAAAAGCGTGGATTTACCGGCCCCGTTAGGACCGAGCACGGCAGCCAGAGCCCCTTGAGGAACCTTCATATCTACGTCCCAGAGAACGGGATGCCTGTCATAGGCTACGGTCATATCTTCTATTTCTACAGCCCAGTTCACAGTGTACCTCCTTATTTTAAGGCGTCGACAATCGTGTCTATATTTGCTTTTATCATACCGATGTACGTACCGGCCGGATGGGTCGTCGTATCGAGAGAGTCGGAGTATAGTTCTCCGCCGACAACTACGTTCCAACCTTTGGCCCGGCAAGCCTCCTGGACTGCTTCAATCGTTTTGTGAGGCACTGACGATTCCACAAAAATGGCCTTTATTTTATGGTCCGTAATAAATTGCACCAAGTCGGCCATGTCGCGAGTACCGGCTTCAGAGGCCGTACTTACGCCTTGCAGACCGCGTACTTGAAAGCCGTAGGCACGAGAAAAATACTGAAAAGCGTCATGTGCCGTTACGAGGATACGCGAATTTTCCGGAATTTCGGCACTCCTTTTTTTGACATACTCGTTCGTTTCGTCTAGTTGGTGCAAATAAGTTTGTGCTCTTTCCTTGTAACGGGCGGCGTGTTCAGGATCTTTTTCAGCCAGAGCTTTTTCTACGGCTGTAGCCGCTTTTTTCCAATTTTCCACGTCAAACCAAATATGCGGGTCTTGGGCAGCTGCACCCTCGTTTTCAAAGGTCAGAATGCTTTCCGCAGGGAGATTGTCGGCTACGTAAACGGTAGAGATTCCCTTGTTTTCAACGTTTTTCAAAACATCTCCCATTTTTCCTTCCAAATGAAGGCCGTTGCAAACAATGAGGTCTGCACCGGATAAGGTTGTTACATCACCTGCGCCGGCCTGATAAAGGTGGGGGTCTACGCCGGGGCCCATGAGTCCTGTCACGGTTACATCGTCACCGCCGATTTGAGAGACTAAGTCTGTAAGCATGGTAGTCGTAGCTACGACATGAAGCTTCTCGCCCTTTTTTTACCGGTTGAGATTGACTGCCGCAGGCCGTAAGGAAGAGCAGACATAAGGACATCAAAAGAAATAGTGAAAGCAGTCGTTTTTTCATAAAGCCTCCTTAAAAAAATGAACATAAGGTTTCCGAATATCATACTTTACTTAAGAATATCATAAATGATATTTATTCTCAAATAAAAAGAGGGGAAATTAGTGACGGTTTTCGTAAGACAGGAAATATGGAATACCCGGAAACGTGTAATAATGAACGGTGAATTCGTGCAGTTTATCGGTGTAAAAGGATTGACAGACACATGGGGGAATGATAAAATACGTAAGTGTTGCAGTGTGTGCAACATTTATTTTTGCGGGTAAGGGGTGTGTTTCGTGAGCTTGGAAAGTTTACGTGCGGCGAGAAAAACAGTCGGTGCGAAACAAACGTTAAAGGCGATGAAGCGGAACGAAGTGTCCGCAATATATATTGCTAAAGACAGCGATGAGGCTGTCATTCGTCCTTTGACGGACTGCGCCGCCCAAACGGATATAATCGTCGACTCGACGTATACTATGGAAGAATTGGGCGAGGCTTGTCGTATTAAAGTAAAGGCGGCGGCCGTAGGTCTGTTAAAGTAATTTCGGTAATATCATCTAAAGGGACATTCCCGGTGATGATTACAAATATAAATCTAATTGTTTAGAGAGGAGGTGCCCATATGCCGACAATTAACCAATTGGTTCGTAAAGGTCGTCAGACATCCGTTAAGAAATCGACGGCTCCGGCCTTGAAAGAATGCCCGCAAAAGCGCGGTGTCTGCACTCGTGTGTACACAGCTACGCCGAAGAAGCCTAACTCCGCTTTGCGTAAGGTTGCTCGTGTTCGCTTGACGAACTCTATCGAAGTAACGGCTTATATCCCCGGCATTGGTCACAATTTACAGGAACACAGTGTTGTATTAATTCGCGGCGGTCGTGTCAAGGACCTTCCGGGTGTACGTTATCACATCGTGCGCGGCGCTTTGGATACTGCAGGTGTTGCAGATCGTAAGCAGTCCCGTTCGAAATACGGCGCTAAAAAGAGCAAATAATTTTTGCCGCAGTAATTGATAACTTACATTTAAGGAGGAATTAGACATGCCTAGAAAAGGCCCCGTGCCGAAGCGCGATGTATTGCCGGATCCGGTATATCATTCCAAACTCGTTACGCGCTTCATTAACAAAGTAATGTTGGACGGTAAAAAGGGTGTTGCCGAATCCATCGTTTATGATGCATTCGATATTATCCGTTCCAAAATGAATAAAGACCCTATGGAAGTATTTGAACAGGCTTTGAACAACGTTATGCCTGTATTGGAAGTTCGCGCTCGCCGTGTCGGCGGTGCTAACTACCAGGTTCCCGTTGAAGTTCGTGCAGATCGCAGATTGTCCCTCGGTATCCGTTGGACTGTAGGCTATGCGCGTAAACGCGGTGAACGCACAATGAAAGAAAAACTTGCTGCCGAATTGATGGACGCATTCAACAATACCGGCGCCGCTATCAAAAAGAAAGAAGATACTCATAAGATGGCGGAAGCAAACAAAGCGTTCGCTCATTATCGTTGGTAAGAGTAAGTTACTACTATTGAGGAGTGGAAGAACATCGTGGCAAGAGAATATTCCTTGGAAAAAACAAGAAATATCGGTATCATGGCTCACATCGATGCCGGTAAAACCACGACGACGGAACGTATCCTTTTCTATACCGGCCGTGTACATAAGATCGGCGAAGTTCATGACGGCGCCGCTACTATGGACTGGATGGCACAGGAACAGGAACGCGGTATTACGATCACGTCCGCAGCTACGACAGCTCATTGGAAAGATCACCGCATTAACATCATCGATACTCCGGGGCACGTTGACTTCACAGTCGAAGTTGAACGTTCCTTGCGTGTGCTCGACGGCTCCGTTGCCGTTTTCTCTGCAAAAGGCGGTGTAGAACCTCAGTCTGAAACCGTATGGCGTCAGGCTGAACACTACAAGGTTCCGCGTATTGCATTTATTAACAAGATGGATACGACCGGTGCGGACTTCCTGAATTGTGTAGACATGATGAAGGATCGTCTCCAAGCCAATGCCGTAGCCATTCAGCTTCCTATCGGTGCTGAAATGACTTCACCGGTATTATCGACCTCGTAACGATGAAGGCCGAAATTTACGGTGATGACCTGGGCAAACAAATCGATATCGTTGAAATTCCCGACGATATGAAGGACCAGGCTGAAGAATATCATCAAATCATGGTAGAAGCCATCTGTGAAACGGATGACGCTCTCATGGAAAAATACTTGGAAGGTGAAGAACTTTCCGAAGATGAATTGAAAAAGGCTATTCGTAAAGCGGTTGTAACGAACGCTATGTTCCCCGTACTGTGCGGTTCGGCGTACAAGAACAAGGGCGTTCAGATGTTGCTTGACGCAGTTGTCGACTACATGCCGTCGCCTTTGGATATTCCGCCCGTAGCGGGTATTATCCCCGGTTCTGAAGAACCGGCTGAACGCAAAGCGGACGACAAAGAACCGTTCTCCGCATTGGCGTTCAAAATTATGGCTGACCCCTTTGTAGGGAAACTCGCCTTCTTCCGCGTGTACTCCGGTACTCTCGATGCGGGCACGTATGTGTTCAACTCGACAAAGGGGAAGAAGGAACGTGTCGGTCGTATCTTGCGTATGCACGCTAACCACCGTGAAGAAGTTCAGACGGCGTACACCGGTGATATCGGTGCTATCGTCGGTCTGAAAGATACAACGACGGGGGATACGTTGTGCGACGAAAAGAACCCCATTATTTTGGAAAAAATGGAATTCCCCGAACCGGTTATTTCCGTAGCTGTTGAACCGAAGACGAAAGCCGACCAGGAAAAAGATGGGCGTTGCCTTGGCACGCTTGGCTGAAGAAGATCCGACGTTCAAAGTTAAGACGGATGCCGAAACGGGTCAGACCATTATCTCCGGCATGGGCGAATTACACCTGGATATCATCGTTGACCGTATGGCTCGTGAATTCAAGGTAGAAGCTAATGTCGGCAAACCGCAGGTTGCATACCGTGAAACGATTCGCAAGACTGTTAAACAGGAAGGCCGTTTCGTTCGTCAGTCCGGCGGTCGCGGTCAGTACGGCGATTGCTGGCTCGAATTGATTCCTCAGGAACCGGGTGCGGGCTTCGAGTTTGAAAACAAGATTGTCGGCGGCGCTATTCCTCGTGAATACATCGGATCTGTCGAAGCCGGCGTAAAAGAAGCGATGGAAACGGGCGTTCTCGCAGGCTTCCCGATGGTAGACATTAAGGTTGTCGTTTTCGACGGCTCGTACCATGATGTCGATTCTTCGGAAATGGCCTTCAAGATTGCCGGTTCTATGGGCTTCAAAGAAGGTGCGCGTAAAGCGGATCCCGTACTTCTCGAACCGTATGTTAAGGTTGAAGTCGTTGTCCCCGAAGATTACATGGGCGACGTTATCGGCGACTTAAACTCTCGTCGCGGTCGTGTAGACGGAATGGAAATGCGCAGCGGTGCGGAACATATTAATGCGTTCGTACCCTTGGCTGAAATGTTCGGTTATGCAACGGACTTGCGTTCCAAGACGCAAGGTCGCGGTGTTTATACAATGACTTTCGACCACTACGAAGAAGTTCCTAAGAACGTAGCGGAAAAAGTTATCAGCGAAAAAGGCTAATTTTAATCGCATTGGAGGAAATGTACAATGGCAAAAGAAAAATACGAAAGAACCAAACCCCATGTCAATATCGGCACGATCGGTCACGTCGACCACGGCAAAACGACATTGACGGCAGCAATTACGAAAGTATTGTCCGAAAGGCTATGCTGAATTCTCCGACTATGCTAACATCGATAAAGCACCGGAAGAACGTGAACGCGGTATTACGATCAATACGGCACACGTAGAATATCAGACAGACAAACGCCACTATGCACACGTTGACTGCCCGGGCCATGCCGATTATGTAAAGAACATGATCACCGGCGCAGCACAGATGGACGGGGCTATCCTCGTAGTATCGGCAGCTGACGGCCCCATGCCGCAGACACGTGAACACATCCTCCTGGCACGTCAGGTAGGCGTACCGGCTATGGTTGTATTCTTGAATAAAGCGGACCAGGTTGACGATCCGGAATTGATTGAACTCGTAGAAATGGAAGTACGTGAACTTCTCAGCTCCTACGATTTCCCGGGTGATGAAATTCCCATCGTAGTAGGTTCGGCATTGAAAGCTCTCGAAGGCGACGAAGATGCTAAAAAAGCGATTCTCGAATTGATGGATGCTGTCGATGACTACATTCCGACGCCTGACCGCCCGACGGATCAGCCGTTCTTGATGCCTGTCGAAGACGTATTCACCATTACGGGTCGCGGTACGGTAGCAACGGGCCGTGTAGAACGCGGAACGGTAAAAGTCGGCGATACGGTAGAAATCGTAGGTATGCAGGCAGAAGCAAAAATCGACGGTTGTAACGGGCGTAGAAATGTTCCGTAAGCTCCTCGACATGGCAGAAGCAGGCGATAACATCGGTGCTTTGCTCCGTGGTGTAGACCGTAAAGAAATCGAACGCGGCCAGGTATTGGCAAAGCCCGGTTCCATTCATCCGCACACGAAGTTCAAAGCTCAGGTATACGTATTGACGAAAGATGAAGGCGGCCGTCATACGCCGTTCTTCACGAACTATCGTCCCCAGTTCTACTTCAGAACGACGGACGTAACGGGCGTTATCCAGTTGCCGGAAGGCGTAGAAATGTGCATGCCCGGCGATAACGTAAAAAAATGGAAGTTGAATTGATTACGCCGATTGCTATCGAAGTAGGTTTGCGTTTCGCTATTCGCGAAGGCGGCCGTACGGTAGGTGCCGGTGTCGTATCGGAAATCGAACAGTAAGATTTCTTATAAACGAAAATCTCCCTTGTTTAGGCAAGGGAGATTTTTTGTCGCCAACAGAATGTTCAATACAAAAAGACAAAGTTTTCGAAAAAAGAATCGAAGCGGCGGCTTTCGTAAAAGCGTCTTTTTAGCGAGAAAAAAGGCTTGGGATATAGGCAAAAACAGCTTGCATGGCTTTGCGATTTGTAGTAAAATAGTCAAGTACGTGGCACTGGGATTCGTATGCCCTTTTTGTGGCCGCGTAGAAAACTATGAAACGGGATGTTGCCCGTCTTTCGGGGAAACTCCCGCGGAGCAGTTCGTTCCGTGAAACGAACGATAGGAGGAATTACGTAATGGCAAAACAGGAAAGAATCAGAATTCGCCTCAAAGCGTATGATCACAAGACATTGGATCTGAGCGCGGCGAAAATCGTCGACACGGCGAAACGGACAGGAGCAATGGTATCCGGACCGATTCCGCTTCCGACGGAAAAGAACATCTTCACGATTCTTCGTTCTCCCCATGTGAACAAAGACTCTCGTGAACAGTTCGAATTACGCACTCATAAGCGTCTTATCGACATTTTGAATGCATCACCCAAAACCGTTGATGCGCTCATGAGACTGGATCTTCCGGCAGGCGTAGACATTCAAATCAAATTATAGGAGGAGGTGCGATTATGTCTAAAGCTATTTTGGGTAAGAAATTGGGCATGACTCAGGTCTTTACTGAAGAAGGCGCTGTAGTCCCCGTAACTGTCGTAGAAGCTTCCCCGAATGTAGTGGTTCGTGTTAAGACGGTTGATACGGACGGTTACAATTCGATTCAGCTCGGCTACGGCGAAATCAAAGAAAAACACTTAACCAAACCCGTTAAGGGTCAGTTCGACAAAGCAGGCGTAAGTCCTGTGAAGCATTTACGCGAACTGCGTCTGACAGATACACCGGAATATACGGTAGGCCAAACTCTGGCAGCTGATATTTTCGCAAGCGGCGATCTCGTCGACGTAGTTGGCACCACAAAAGGTAAGGGGTTTGCCGGCACAATTAAACGTCACGGTTTCCACCGCGGACCTATGGGACACGGTTCCAAATCTCATCGTGAACCCGGTTCTCTCGGACCTATGATTTCCGGTGGTGGCGGTAAAGTCATCAAAGGTAAAAAGCTTCCTGGACAAATGGGCGGCAATCAGGCAACAGTTCTTCACCTTTCGGTTGTTAAAGTCGATACGGAAAAGAACATCATCTTGATTAAAGGCGGTATCCCGGGCCCTAAAGGCAGCATCGTAATGATTCGTGATACTGTAAAACCCAGATAATATTGTCAAACAGGAAGGAGGATAATATAAATGCCGAAAGTAAGTACGTATAATATTGCCGGTGCGCAAACCGGTGAAATGGAATTAAACGACAGCGTATTTGGCGTTGAAGTGAACGAAGCTGTCATGAGACAGGCTGTTCTCCGTCAATTGGCCAACGAACGCTTGGGCACACATGCTACTAAAACGAGAGGTCTCGTACGCGGCGGCGGCAGAAAACCTTGGAAACAAAAAGGAACCGGCCGGGCACGTGTAGGCAGTACGCGCAGTCCTTTGTGGGTCGGCGGCGGTACGGTCTTCGGTCCGCAACCCCGTTCGTACGAACAGAAAATGCCTCGCAAGGCAAGACGTCTTGCTGTTAAATCCGCACTGAGCGATAAAGTTAACACGAACGAACTCTTCGTTCTTGACGAAATCGTTTTGGCGGCTCCGAAGACAAAAGAAGTCGTAAAAGTTGTTGACAACTTCAAGTTCTCCGGTGAAAAAGTCCTGTTTATTACGGACGGCGACGAAGTAATGGCTCGCTGCGCACGTAATCTTCAGGGCGTGAAGTCCGTATCTACGGAAAATATGAACATCTTCGATTTGTTACACTACACGAAATTGTTCATTACAAAGAGCGCTGTAGCTAAGATTGAGGAGGTGCTCGCATAATGATGATGCATGATATCTTGGTAAAACCGGTCATCACGGAAAAAAACGACGATGATGATGTCTGATGGCAAATATACATTTAAGGTGTCGCTTCATGCCAACAAAATTGAAATCCGTAAAGCTGTAGAAGCTGTTTTCGGCGTCAAGGTCAAGAGTGTAAACACCATCCGCATGACAGGTAAATTCAAGCGTATGGGTAAATACATCGGCAAGCGCCCGGATTACAAGAAAGCCATCGTAACCCTTCATGAAGGCGAAACAATCGAATTCTTTGAAGGCGCTTAGGTAGAACGATATAAAGGAGGAGGCACCATATAATGGCCATTAAATCATTTAAACCGTACTCCGCTGGCCGTCGCTTCATGACCGTTTCGACGTTTGAAGATATTACGACGTCCAAACCGGAAAAGTCCTTATTGGCTAAGTTGACCAATAAAGGCGGTCGCAATAACAGCGGTAAGATGACGGTTCGTCACCAAGGCGGCGGACATAAACGTCGCTATCGTATAATTGATTTTAAACGAATTAAAGATAATATTCCGGCGAAAGTAGCTACGATCGAATACGATCCTAACCGCTCCGCTAACATCGCACTGCTCAACTATGCAGACGGCGAAAAGAAATATATCATTGCTCCCCACGGTCTTACAGTCGGTACAGTCGTTGTATCCGGTCCTGAATCGGATATTAAAATCGGCAATGCATTGCCTTTGGGACGTATTCCTCTCGGTACGGTTGTACACAACGTGGAATTGAAAATCGGTAAAGGCGCTCAGCTCGTTCGCTCTGCCGGTTCTTCGGCGCAGCTTATTGCTAAAGAAGGCAACTACGCACTTTTGCGTCTTCCTTCCGGCGAATTGCGTCAGGTTCATGTAAACTGCCGCGCTACAATCGGTGTGGTCAGCAACCCGGATCATGAAAACATTACAATCGGCAAAGCCGGTCGTAGCCGTTGGTTGGGCGTTCGTCCCGGTAACCGCGGTGTTGTTATGAACCCGTGCGATCATCTCATGGCGGTGGTGAAGGTAAGTCGCCTGTCGGTCGTAAACGTCCGGTTACTCCTTGGGGTAAACCTGCTTACGGCGTGAAGACGCGTGACAAGAAGAAAGCTTCCAATAAGTTTATCGTGAAGAGACGCAAATAGGTCGTGAAAGGAGATATATAAGTGTCCAGATCCGTAAAGAAGGGCCCGTTTGTCGCTGCGCATCTCGTTAAGAAGATCGATGCAATGAACGAAGCCAACGAAAAGAAAGTAGTAAAAACCTGGTCTCGTGCATCTACGATTTTGCCGAACTTCGTCGGACATACGATTGCCGTTCACGACGGCCGTAAGCACGTGCCCGTATATGTTACAGAAGATATGGTTGGTCATAAATTGGGCGAATTCGCACCTACCCGTACATTTAAAGGCCACGCTAAATCGGAAAAAGTTACAAAATAAGGGAGGTAATGACAGATGGAAGCAAGAGCAATTGCTAAACACGTCCGTATCGCTCCCCGTAAAATCCGCATCGTAGCCGATTTGGTCCGGGGAAAAAATGTGAGCGAAGCTATGGCAATCTTGAAGTTTACACCGAAAGTCGGCTCCAAGGTTGTAGAAAAAGTCATTCGCTCTGCAGCAGCCAATGCGGAACATAACAATGATATGAATGTCGATGCTTTGTACATTTCGGAAATTTTCGTTGACCAAGACTCGACAATGAAACGTATCCATCCGCGTAGCCGTGGACAGGCTTTCAAAATTCTTAAAAAATCCAGTCATGTGACTGTAGTAGTAAAAGAAAGAGCGTAAGGAGGGAAATGTAGTGGGTCAAAAAGTAAATGCCCATGGGTTTCGTGTCGGTGTTGTAAAACCTTGGGATGCCAAATGGTATGCTGAAAAAGACTATGCAACACTTTTGAACGAAGACGTACGAATCCGTGAATTCTTAAAGAAACAGCTCTATATCGCAGGTGTTTCCCGTATTGAAATCGAACGTTCCGCAAAACGGATCAAGTTGGTTATTCACACTGCAAAACCGGGTATGGTTATCGGCCGCGGCGGTGCAGGTATTGAAGATATTAAAAAAGCATTGAAGGCTTTCACGGATAAAACCGTAGACGTTAACATTGCTGAAATTAAACAGTCCGAATTGGATGCTACACTTGTAGCTGAAAATGTGGCAAGTCAGTTGGAACGCCGTATCGGCTTCCGTCGTGCCATGAAGCAGAGCATCGGCCGCACCATGCGTATGGGTGCACAGGGTATTAAAATCATGTGCTCCGGTCGTCTCGGCGGTGCTGAAATCGCACGTAGCGAAAGCGTACGTGACGGTTCCATTCCTTTGCATACAATCCGTGCGGATATTGATTACGGTACGGCAGAAGCACATACAACGTACGGTTGTATCGGTATTAAATGCTGGATTTACAAAGGTGAAATTTTACCGGAAGCTAAAAAAGCTCCGCAAAATAAGCGTGAAGGGAGTGCTAAGTAATGTTAATTCCGAAACGAGTAAAGCATCGTAAACAGTTCCGCGGTCGCATGAAAGGTACTGCTCAACGCGGTAACAAAGTTGCTCACGGCGATTACGGTTTAGTTGCACTCGAACCGGCTTGGATTACCAACCGTCAAATCGAAGCAGCCCGTATTGCTATGACACGTTATATCAAACGTGGCGGCAAAGTTTGGATTAAAATTTTCCCGGACAAGCCGATTACGGCAAAACCGGCGGAAACACGTATGGGTTCCGGTAAGGGCTCGCCCGAATACTGGGTAGCAGTTGTTAAACCGGGCCGCGTACTCTTCGAAATGGGCGGTGTAAATCCGACTATCGCTCGCGAAGCTATGCGTCTTGCAGGCCATAAGCTGCCGATCAAGACTAAGTTTGTTGTCAAAGGTCAGGAATTAGGTGGTGAACAAAATGAAGGTTAAAGAAATCCGTGCTCTGAGCGCTGCCGAAATGGATGAAAGGTGGTTAGCCTTAAAGAAGAATTGTTTAACCTCCGTTTTCAACATGCGACCGGCCAATTAGAAAATCCTATGCGCATTCGTGAAGTTAAGAAAACGATTGCTCGCATTAAAACGGTTCAACGTGAAGCAGAATTACATGCATAAGCCGGTAAGGTTAATCTAAAAGGAGGTCACACATACAGATGGAAAGAAATGAACGTAAGGTCCGCGTAGGCAAAGTCGTCAGCGATAAAATGGATAAGACCGTTGTCGTTGCCGTTGAATACAAAGAACAGCATGACTTGTACAAGAAACCTGTCATCTCGACTGTAAAGTTCAAAGCTCATGATGAAAACAACGAATGCCGTATCGGTGATATCGTACGCATCGAAGAAACCCGTCCCTTGTCTAAACAAAAACATTGGCGAGTCGTAACGGTAGTAGAAAAAGCTAAATAAGCTTCGATTAATTAGGAGGTTAAGCCATGATTCAGCAAGAAACGATGTTGAATGTTGCCGATAACACCGGTGCCAAAAAAGTTTTGTGCATCCAGGTCATGGGTGGCTCGTATCGCAAATACGGTAATATCGGTGATATCATCACTGCGACTGTTAAAGATGCAACACCCGGAGGCGTTGTCAAGAAAGGCGACGTTGTCAAGGCTGTTATAGTTCGTTCGAAAAAAGGATTGCGTCGTGCCGACGGTTCGTACATTCGCTTCGATGAAAATGCAGCAGTCGTAATCAATGCAGATAAAAGCCCTAAGGGTACTCGTATATTCGGGCCGGTTGCCAGAGAGTTGCGTGAAAAAGATTTCATGAAGATCATCTCCTTGGCTCCGGAAGTATTATAACGGAGGAGGTGTTCTAATATGGGAAAAATGCACGTTAAAACCGGTGATACGGTAGTTATCATCGCAGGTAAAGATAAGGGCAAACAAGGCAAGGTCATTGCGGCATACCCGAAAAAAGACCGCGTTGTCGTAGAAGGCCTGAACCAAGTAAAACGCCATACGAAACCGAGTCAGAACAATCCTCAAGGCGGTATTATTACGAAGGAAGCTCCCATTCACGTTTCCAACGTTATGCTCGTCGATCCGGAAAGCGGCAAACCGACTCGCGTAAAAACGGTTACGCAGGCGGACGGAACGAAGGTACGTACGGCCGTAAAGAGCGGCAAAGCTATCTAATAAGAAGGGAGGGCCTTGAGAGTGTCCAGATTAAAAGACAAATACCTTTCCGAAGTAGTGAAAGGATTACAGGAAAAATACAACTACAAGAATGTCATGGAACTTCCGAAGGTAACTAAGGTTGTTATCAACATGGCAGTAGGCGAAGCTGTTACGAACTCCAAAGCGTTGGACGCAGCAGTCGGCGATATGACAATTATCTCCGGCCAGAAGCCTATCATTACGAAAGCAAAGAAATCCATTGCTGCATTCAAAGTTCGTGAAGGCATGAATTTGGGTTGCAAAGTCACGCTTCGCGGCGAACGGATGTATGAATTCCTCGATAAATTGATGAACTTGGCATTGCCCCGTGTACGTGACTTCCACGGTATCAGCGCAACGGGTTTTGACGGCCGCGGCAACTATACGCTCGGCTTGAAAGAACAGCTGATTTTCCCGGAAATCGAATATGACAAGATCGATAAAGCTCGCGGCATGGATATTACCATTGTAACGACAGCTAAGACCGACGAAGAAGGTCGCGATATGTTGACGTTAATGGGCATGCCTTTTGAAAAGCAATAATAAGGAGGAAATCATAGATGGCAAAGAAGTCGATGCTTGAACGCGAAAAGAAACGCGAAAAAATGGTAGCCAAATATGCGGCACTCCGTGCTGAATTAAAGGCTAAAGGCGACTACGAAGCACTTTCCCAGTTACCGGCAAACGCATCTCCCGTACGTCTGCACAATCGTTGCAAAGTAACGGGTCGCCCCCATGGCTACATGCGTAAATTCGGCATTAGTCGTATTACGTTCCGTGACTTGGCGTATAAAGGTCAAATTCCTGGCGTTCGTAAAGCCAGCTGGTAAGATAGAGACGAAGGGAGGTTTTTACACATGTCAATGTCCGATCCGATTGCGGATATGCTTACACGCATCCGTAATGCCAATTCGGCATATCACGAAAAGGTGGAAATGCCTGCTTCTACGGTTAAAGCTGCAGTGCTTAACATCTTGAAAGAAGAAGGCTTTGTTAAGAATTTTGAATCCGTTAACAACGGTAAAACTCTTAAAGTTACGTTGAAATACGGTTCCAATAAAGAAAAAGTAATCAGCGGCATTAAAAGAATTTCCAAACCCGGTTTGCGAGTTTATGCTAAGAAGGAAGAACTTCCGCGTGTACTCGGCGGTTTGGGGATTGCCGTAATCTCTACGTCTCAAGGCGTAATGAGCGACAAAACGGCTCGTAAATTAGTCTGGGCGGCGAAGTTATCGCCTACGTCTGGTAAATTTTGGAGGTGTCGATATGTCACGAGTAGGTAGAATGCCTATTGATATCCCGGCAGGCGTAACGGTTAAAATTGACGGTCCCGTTATTTCCGTCAAAGGACCGAAAGGTGAACTGACCCGTACGCTCCACCAGGATATGAAAGTTACAGTACAGGACAACGTTATTACAGTAGAACGTCCGTCTGAAGAAAAAAATCACCGTGCACTTCACGGTCTTACGAGAGCTCTCGTTGCCAATATGGTAACAGGCGTAACCGAAGGTTTCACGAAGAATCTTGAAATTGTCGGCGTCGGCTACAGAGCACAAATGAAGGGCAATAAATTGGCTCTTACGCTCGGTTTCTCGCATCCGCTTGAACTTGATGTTCCCGAAGGTGTTAAGGTTGAATGCCCCAGTGCTACCCAGATCGTAGTATCCGGTGCCAATAACGAACATGTCGGTGAATTTGCAGCGAAGATTCGCGGTTATCGTTTACCTGAACCGTATAAGGGCAAGGGTATTCGTTATGCAGGCGAACATGTACGTCGTAAAGCCGGTAAAGCCGGTACGAAGAAATAATAATTCGTTACTATAGAAAGGAGTGAATTCCTTGAAATCCAGTAAAAATGCGATTCGCGTAAACGTCATTGGCGTTTACGTAAGCATATAAACGGTACGGCGGAACGCCCGCGTTTAAACGTATTCCGTAGCCTTAACAATATTTATGCTCAAGTAATTGACGATGTTAAGGGTGAAACATTGGTATCCGCCAGCACCTTGGACAAAGAATTGAAAGGCCAGGCTAGCGGCGGTAATAAAGCAGGTGCGGCACTGGTCGGTAAATTGGTTGCGGAACGTGCCGTTGCCAAAGGCATTACGACGGTTGTATTCGACCGCGGCGGGTATGTCTATCACGGTCGTGTAGCAGCGTTGGCCGACGCAGCACGCGAAGCAGGCTTGAAATTCTAATCAGGGAGGAAACAACACATGGCAAAAGTTGACCATACAGGTCTTGAGTTACAAGAAAACGTCGTATTCATCAACCGCGTTGCTAAAGTAGTTAAGGGCGGCCGCCGTTTTTCCTTCAGTGCGTTGGTAGTTGTCGGTGACGGCAACGGTCGTGTAGGCGCAGGATTAGGTAAAGCCGGCGAAGTTCCCGAAGCTATCCGCAAGGGCGTTGAAGATGCGAAAAACATTTGGTTACAGTAAATCTTAAAAACGGTTCCATTCCGTATAAAACGACGGGTGTCTTCGGTGCAGGTAAGGTTATGTTGAAACCCGCTGCAGAAGGTACCGGCGTTATTGCAGGCGGCCCCGTTCGTGCCGTTCTGGAATTGGTCGGTGTACGTAATATCCTCACCAAGTCCCTCGGTTCTTCCAACCCCAACAACATGGTTCGTGCAACAATCGAAGGCTTGAGCCAGTTGAAGGACGTTAAAGAAGTGGCAGAACTCCGCGGTAAGACTGTAGAAGAAATTTACGGTTAATAAGGAGGGTACACATAATGGCACAAGTTAAAGTTACGCTCGTCCGCAGCTTGGCCGGCCGTCCGCAGGATCAGCGTGCGACCGTTACGGCTCTCGGCTTGCATAAAACGAACTCCAGCGTTGTCAAAGAAGCTACGCCTCAAATTAAGGGCATGCTTCATAAAGTACAGCACTTGATTAAAGTAGAAGAAATCTAATACAAAGGAGGTGCGCTGAATTGAAACTTCATGAAATGAGCATTATCCCCGGTTCCAAGAAGAAACGCAATCGTGTAGGTCGCGGTATCGGTTCCGGTAACGGCAAAACGGCCGGTAAAGGTATGAAAGGTCAGAATTCCCGTAGCGGCGGCGGTGTACGTCCGGGGTTTGAAGGCGGCCAGATGCCTTTGTATCGTTTACTTCCGAAACGCGGTTTCAAAAATGTTTGGGGCAAGGAATATGCGGAAGTTAACGTAGCAACATTGAATCGCTTTGAAGACGGAACGACGGTTGATCCGGTCGCTCTCGTTGAAGCCGGCATTTTGAAAAATGTCCGCGACGGCGTTCGTATCCTGGGTAACGGTGAATTGGAAAGAAAACTTACCGTCGTAGCTCAGGGCTTTACCAAGTCTGCACAGCAGAAAATCGAAGCAGCCGGTGGTAAAGTAGAGGTGATTTAAGGTGTTAGAAAGTATTCAGAACGTTCTGAACGTTCCCGAATTCCGTAAACGTGCAGTATTCACCTTAATCATGTTTATTATTTTCAGGCTCGGGGTGCACATTCCCGTGCCGGGCGTTGACGCAGCGGCTATTGAAGGCCTCTTCAACAGCGGTAATCTCTTCGGCTTGTTGGACTTGTTCTCAGGCGGGGCTCTTTCCAAGTTCTCCGTACTGGCAATGAGTATTACGCCGTATATCAATGCGTCAATTATTATGCAGCTTTTAACGGCCGTCGTTCCCACTTTTGAACAGTGGTCCAAGGACAATCAGGACGGACGTGATAAAATTCAGAAAGTTACTCGTTACGGAACGGTTCTTCTCGGCTTTATTCAGGCCTTTGCCATGAGTTATGCCTTGAAGGTCAACAATGCCTTAATCGATAACAGCTGGACGACAGTGCTTATGGTTGCCGTTATTCTTACGGCAGGCACGTGCTTCCTCATGTGGCTCGGTGATCAGATTACGGCAGGTGGTATCGGTAACGGTATTTCACTGATTATTTTCGCCGGTATCGTGGCTCGCTTCCCGAACGGCGTAAATACGCTGTATCAATACGTGCAGGCAGGAACGATTAACATCTTCCAGGCGGCACTGTTTGCCTTAATCGCACTGTTCATGATCGTCATCGTCGTTGAGGTTACTCAAGGACAAAGACGTGTAAACGTACAGTATGCGAAACGTGTAGTAGGCCGTAAAATGTACGGCGGTCATTCGACGCACATTCCGTTAAAGGTCAATCAGGCCGGCGTTATTCCCATCATCTTCGCTTCATCGGTGTTGATGTTCCCGATTACGATTGCTCAGTTCATTCAGAATGATACGATTCAATGGCTGGCACAGGTCTTCGGTTGGGGGACGTTGGCTAATACGGTGGCTTATGCCGTGCTTATCATCTTCTTCACCTACTTCTATACGGCTATTTCTTTGAACATCCCGCAGATGACGGAGAATATGCAGAAGTATGGCGGGTTTATTCCCGGTATTCGTCCGGGCGAACCGACAGCACGGTATATTGACAGAATTATGACGCGCATTACCTTGGCAGGTGCTTTTTTCCTCGCTTTCGTAGCAATCTTACCGAATTTTATCGGTTGGATTACGGGAATTCAAGGCGTCTACTTCGGCGGTACGGCAGTGCTTATCGTTGTCGGTGTTGCCATCGATACGATGAAACAGGCCGAATCGTTGGTACTCAATAAGCAGTACCAAGGCTTTGTGAAATAATAAGGAGGCAGTTTGAGTGTATATTCTCTTAATGGGCCCTCCGGGTGCCGGTAAAGGCACACAGGCCGAACGATTGATTGAAAAGTACGGCATTCCTCAAATTTCCACAGGCGATATGTTCCGTGCAGCAGTTAAGGAACAAACACCTTTGGGATTGGAAGCCAAAAAATATATGGATAACGGTCAGTTAGTTCCTGATGCCGTTACCATCGGTATTGTCAGAGAACGATTAGCCAAAGACGACTGCAAGAAAGGGTTTATCCTTGACGGATTCCCGCGTACGACGTCGCAGGCCGTATCTCTTGACGCTATCTTGAGTGATCTCGGTATTAAGTTGGATGGGGTCATCAATATTGCCGTTCCTGATGAAGAATTGGTTCGTCGTACGACGGGTCGACTCATTTGCCGCAGTTGCGGTGCAACCTACCACTTGACTTCGAAACCGCCTAAGGAAAACGGCGTTTGCGATAAGGACGGCGGCGAATTGTATCAGCGCGATGACGACAAAATGGAAACGGTTAAGAAACGCCTTGCCGTATATGCGGCACAAACCAAACCGTTGATCGACTACTATAAGAGTTCGAATTTGTATATCGAAGTAGACGGTCAACAGGATATGGATTCCGTCTTCAACGCCATTGTAGCGAGTCTTGAAAAGGGCAAGTAACATGATTATTTTAAAGTCTAACCGCGAAATTGAGTATATTCGTGCAGCCGGAAGAATTACGGCAGACGCACTGATGCTCATGCGCGAACTTGCCGTGCCGGGTGTGACGACACAAGAACTGGACCGCCGTTGTGAAGAATATATTCGCAGTCAGGGTGCTTTTCCCAGCTGTAAGGGATACTATGGATTCCCGGCGACCATTTGTGCCAGCGTGAATGAAGAAGTCGTTCACGGTATTCCCGGTCATAGAAAATTACACGACGGTGATATTATCAGCGTCGATTTGGTTGTAAACAAAGACGGCTATCACGGTGATTCAACGATTACGATTCCTGTCGGCGATGTAGCACCTGATACTCTCAAGTTATTACAGGTTACGGAAGAATGTCTGTATAAGGGCATTGAACAAGCTGTAGCCGGCAAACACATGGGAGATCTCGGCCATGCCGTTCAGGCTCATGCCGAATCGTTCGGATACGGAGTGGTCCGCGATTATGTGGGTCACGGTATCGGAACGGATATGCATGAAGCCCCGGAAGTACCGAATTACGGTCGACCGGGCCACGGCATTGTCTTGGAAGAAGGGATGGTCTTGGCCATTGAACCGATGATTGCCATGGGTACTGAAAAGGTACGCCAGCTTGATAACGGTTGGACCGTTATTACGCAGGACAAGAAACCGGCCGCCCATTTGAGCATACCGTTGCCATTACCGATCACGGTCCGGAAATCCTGACCTTACCGTCATAATGGACACGGTTCGTATTCCTGTCGGAATGACGGTTCTCAGTCTGGCAGGTAAAGATAAAGGAAGGGTGTATGCGGTTATCGGTACGGCTCAAGGGCCGTACGTGTACGTTGCCGACGGAAGGAAATATCCGAAAAGCGACTGCAAGAAGAAAAACTGCCGTCACTTACGGCCTTTGGGACCGAGTGCAAATCCCGACGCCTGTCGCGATGACTTGCACATACGTGAACTGGTAAAAAAAGGACAACGGAACATGACCGGGGAGGGTTAATACATGTCGAAGGAAGATGTTATTGAAGTTGAAGGCGTAGTTGTTGAAGCTTTACCGAACGCCATGTTTAAGGTAAAATTGGAAAACGACCACATTATTTTGGCTCACGTTTCCGGTAAGATGCGTATGAATTTTATCCGTATTCTGCCCGGTGACAGAGTCACCATGGAGCTTACGCCCTATGACTTGAGTCGCGGTCGTATTACATATCGCTTCAAGTAACTTTGCGTAGGAGGTAAATATGAAGGTAAAACCGTCAGTAAAAAAGATTTGCGATAAATGCAAAATCATTAAGCGCAAAGGCCGTGTAATGGTTATTTGCGAAAACCCGAAACATAAACAAAAACAAGGTTAATAGTCCGGAGGTGAAATATTAGATGGCACGTATAGCCGGCGTGGATTTACCGCGCGACAAACGAGTTGAAATTGGTTTAACATACATTTACGGTATCGGTCTTTCCTCTTCCCAGGAAATTCTTGCTAAAACGGGTATCAATCCGGATACACGCGTTCGCGATTTGACGGAAGACGAAGTACAGAAGATTCGTGAAACAATCGGTGAAGAATACAAGGTTGAAGGCGACCTCCGTCGTGAAACGGCATTGAACATTAAACGCCTTATTGAAGTAAACTCCTATCGCGGCAAACGTCATCGTTCGGGTCTGCCCCTTCGCGGTCAGCGCACGAAGACGAATGCTCGTACTCGTAAAGGTCCGAGAAAGCGATTGCAGGTAAGAAGAAATAATATTTAAGTAAGGAGGGACACGATTTTGGCTAAGAACAATGTAAGAAGCAACAAAAGAAAAGAAAAGAAGCACGTAGAATCCGGTGCAGCTCATATCCGTTCTACATTCAATAATACGATCGTTACGATCAGCGATACAAAGGGCAACGCTCTTTCTTGGGCAAGTGCCGGCGGCCTCGGTTTCCGCGGTTCTCGTAAAAGCACTCCCTTTGCTGCACAGATGGCTGCTGAACAGGCTGCAAAAGCCGCTATGGAACACGGCCTTCGTCAGGTAGAAGTATTCGTAAAAGGCCCCGGTTCCGGACGTGAAGCCGCAATTCGCGCATTGCAGGCAGCTGGATTAGAAGTTAATTCCATTAAAGACGTTACCCCTATTCCGCATAACGGTTGCCGCCCGCCTAAACGGAGACGTGTATAATCAATAGCCCTTAGGCGATTGATTTTGATTCTGGAACGGGAGGATTTTCCACAATGAGTAATGACAATATCTTTAAAGTGACATCCGACATGCTTGACGGAGACGGAACGTTTGGAAAATTCGTATGCAAACCTCTTGATCGGGGTTATGGAATCACCTTGGGGAACAGCTTACGGCGCATTCTTTTATCGTCATTGGAAGGCGTAGCCATTACGTCCATTAAGATTGACGGTATTCTTCATGAATTTACGACCATCCCCGGCGTACGGGAAGATGTTTCGGAAATCATTTTGAACTTAAAACAGGTTCGAATGAAATTCCATAAGGAAGATCAGATGGAAGCGGATATTATTGTAGATATCTCCGGAGAATGCGATTTTACGGCAGCGGACCTCAACGTAAACTCAGACATAGAAATTTTAAACCCGACCCTTCATATAGCAACACTCGATGAAGATGCGCATATTCGTATGCAGTGCCATATCGAACGGGGTAAGGGCTATGTGCCCTCGACGAAGAACAAGAAGGATACGGACGTCATCGGCGTTATTCCTATCGACTCTATTTTCTCCCCTATTTTACGGGCTAAGTATGAAGTTGGTAATGTTCGGGTAGGCAACGAAATGGACTATGATTCGTTGACCATGGAAGTTTTGACGGACGGCAGCCTTACGGCAGAAGATGCTATGGCGGAATCAGCCAGCATTTTGTCGTCCTACTTAGAAAAAATCAAACAACTGGCTGCTCCGGGTCGAAACTTGCAACAAGGTAAGTTTACGGAAGACGAACTCGGTGCCGGTGCGAACGGTGCTAATGCTGAAGGAGCGGGTGCTGACGGTACGGATATGGGAGAAGGCGGCGACGAATCCATCGATACGTTGCAATTATCCGTTCGAGCATCGAACTGCTTGAAGCGTGCCAATATTTACACCATTAAAGAACTGATTTCTCATACGAAGTCGGATTTGGGTAAGATTCGCAATCTCGGCAGCAAGTCTGTTGAAGAAATTATTGAAAAACTCAGCCAGTTCGGCTATAAATTAAAAGAAGAAGAATAACGAGGAGGATGAACGATGGCTTATAGAAAGTTGGGACGCGACAGCTCTGCACGTAAAGCATTATTGCGTGGCATTGTTACCTCTTTATTCCAGCATGAACGCATTGAAACGACGGAAGCTAAGGCAAAAGAACTTCGCAAAGTTGCGGATAAAATGTTGACCCTTGCTAAACGCGGCGATTTGCACGCACGCCGTCAGGTAATGGCATACATGATGGATGAAGATGTAGTAAAGAAACTCTTTGATGAAGTGGCTCCGAAATACAAGGATCGCCAGGGCGGCTATACGCGTATCATCAAAGCCGGTGTTCGCCAAGGCGACGCTGCTCCGATGGTTATCATCGAATTGGTATAACAAACTTTCTGCAATGCAGGCGTATTGCAGCATAAAGCGTTGCAGGCAACTGCAACGCTTTTTTTGTAAGGGAGGAAATTCATATGTCATATAGAACCGTCTTGGCCTTGAACTTTGATGCCGAAAGATTGCGGCTTCTTAAGCATGTCAGTCTGATTTCGAAGGCTGCCGTCAGAGCCGTTACGGAAGAAGAAAAAGATGAAACCGTAGGGGAACTCTTGGGGTTATCGGAAGATGAAATTAAAGAAATTGCGGCCTTGGCTCAAGAAAGTGAAGAAGGCGTAGCCATACCTGAAGATGCAAAACCGGTTACTAAAGAAGCTATCGTTCTTTGCGGCTTCGATCGCAGTGCCGCCGGTGAACTTTTGGAAGCCATTAAGCGTGGGAAATTAAAGCATGTCCCCTTAAAAGCCATGTTGACACCCAATAATATATCATGGACCTTACGGACCGTTCTTTATGAACTCAATGAAGAACACGAACAGTTTAAGAAAATGGGTTCCAAGTAAGGGGGACGGGAATGAAACCGACCACCTTATGTTTTCCTGTAGACCCTGCGGGTCGCCTTCTCTTGGGATGTAAAAAGAGAGGCTTTGGAGAGGGCAAATGGAACGGCTTCGGAGGAAAGTTGGAAGGAAAGGAGACCTTTCGATCTTGTGCCGTTCGGGAAGTCCGTGAAGAAGCGGGAATCAGGATAAATCCGGACGATTTGGACCTTATCGGGTTTTTAGATTTTCACTTTTCCAAAAAGCCGAAAGATGACCATATTACCTATATTTACATGACCGAAACTTGGCAAGGCGAACCCGTGGAGTCTGAAGAAATGAAGCCTGCTTTTTTCTTACCTGAAGAAATACCGTATGACCATATGTGGCAAGGGGATCGAATTTGGTTACCCCGCCTTTTACAGGGAGAAAAGGTTAAGGGACAAGTTATCTTCGATGATGACGGAGAAACGGTCAAGCATATGGAGCTATTCAATTTATAAATGAAGAGAGGCCTTACCCGAAGGGTAAGGCCTCTCTTTCTTAGGAGGTGAGATTGCTTTCTATATACTTAACTTTCGTACAAGCCCGAGGGGGCTTCGGAAAGGTTGATATAAATATTTTTCGTCTGTCTGTAGTGGTCGATTGTAGTCTTATCCGTTTCACGACCGATACCGGATTCTTTATAGCCGCCAAACGGAGCACCTGCCGGAATGGCATTATATGTATTGATCCAAATTCGACCGGTTTCAATGGAGTTGGCTACACGAATAGCCCTGTTAATATCACGGGTCCACACGGCACCGCCTAAACCGTATTCACTATTGTTGGCCATGGCGATGACGTCTTCTTCCGTCTTGAATTTAATAATGGAAACGACGGGACCGAAGATTTCTTCTTTGGCAATGCGCATATCATTCGTCACGTCGGCAAAAATAGTGGGGCGAATGAAGTTGCCTTTTTCCAAGCCGCCGGATTCAATCTTTTCACCGCCGCATACGAGGCGAGCGCCTTCTTTCTTACCGATTTCAATATATTCCAAGATCTTCTTGACTTGCTTGGCATCGATCTGAGAACCCATTTGAACGCCATCTTCCCAAGGAAGACCTACTTTTACGCGGTTAAAGCGTTCTGCCAGATCGTGAATAAATTTATCGTAAATACCTTCTTGTACGAAAATTCGGGAGCCGGCGCAGCAAACCTGACCCTGGTTAAAGAGAATACCCAACTGGGCTCCGTCCATTGCCATATCCCAACGGCAATCATCAAAGTAAATATTGGCGGATTTGCCGCCTAATTCCAAAGTAGCGGGAATCATTTTCTGTTGTGCCGCCTTATATACGTCGTAGCCGATTTCCGTAGAGCCTGTAAAGGCTAATTTCTGTAAGCCCGGATGATCGAGAAGATACTGACCGGAGCGGGAACCTCCGCCTGTGACAACGTTAATGACACCGGCAGGGACAATGGGTCCGATGAGACGCATCAATTCGAGAACGCTTAAGGATGTGGAGCTCGACGGTTTGAGGACCGTAGTGCAACCGGCAGCCAAAACGGGAGCTAACTTCCACGCAGCCATGAGGAAAGGGAAGTTCCAGGGAACGATTTGGCCGACTACCCCTATGGGCTCATGTACGACGAGACTTAAGGTTTTATCATCAATCATCATAGCCCGGCCTTCTTCCGTGCGGACAACGCCGGCGAAATAGCGGAAGTGATCGGCACTAAGGCGATGTCGACCGCCTTGGTTTCGCGTAAGGGTTTGCCGTTATCCAGGGTTTCCACCATAGCCAGATGGTCTGCATTGGCATCAATAATATCGGCAATTTTGAGCAACAGATTTTGACGTTCTGCCGGAGAGGTATGCTTCCACGATTCCAGGGCTTTGGTCGCCGCTTTGACGGCCTTATCCACGTCTTCTCTCGTTGCTTCGCTTACTTCGGCGAGAAATTCGCCGTTCGACGGATTGTATTCCTTAAAGGTCTTGCCGTCCGATGAAGGCACCCACTGACCGTCGATATATAAATTATAAGATTCTTGAACATATTGTTTCATATGAAATTCACCTCACTTTTTAGTAATCAAGTAACATTCTTACAAAGCCGCCTTTACGGCTGCTTCCATTTCTTCGGGAGTCGTGCTCGGTTCAAAGCGGGTAATTTGTGTACCGTCTTTGCTTACAAGGAATTTCGTGAAATTCCATTTAATACCGTTGCCTTCAAGGTTTTCCGGGTAATATTCGCCTACTACCTTTTTAATCAATTGGCCCGATTCTTTGCTTTCTTCATACCCCTTAAAAGGAGCAGCATCGCTTAAGTACTTGAAGAGGGGATCGGCATTGTCGCCGCGCACGTCCGTAATTGCGAAAACGGGGAAAGTAACGCCGTAATTTAATTTGCAGAACGAAGCCGCTTCATCATTCGTGCCCGGTTCTTGTTCCAAAAACTGATTGGACGGGAAACCGAGAACTACAAGCCCTTGGTCTTTATATTCTTTATATAATTTTTCCAGCCCTTCATACTGGGGGGTAAAGCCGCATTTGCTGGCCGTATTGGCAATAATCAGTACCTTACCCTTGTATTGCGATAAATCTACCGATTCACCTTTAACATTTTTTACTTTATAATCGTATACGCTCATGTTCTTACCTCCATAGTAAAATGAACAACAGATAATCAATAATATTTATTTGTTAGTTATAGTATACGATAACTTAAACCATAAATCAATACCTTTGAAGTATATTTTTAAAGCATAGGGAATAAGGGTATTTTACGGACTCATGAATAGAGACGGTAGCCGCTCATCTGTTGCAAATGGTATAATATGTACAAAAGGGAGGTAGAAGTATGGCACATATACATACGCTGGGAAATAAAACCCCGCATATTCATGAAACGGCTATGATTGCGCCCACTGCCGTAATTATCGGGGATGTAACGATTGATGAAGGAGTCAGCATTTGGCCTAACGTAGTTATCCGCGGGGATATTGCCCCGATTCATATAGGAGCCTATACAAATATACAGGATAATTCGACCTTACATGCCGATATCGATACGCCTCTTATCATTGAACCGTATGTCTTAATCGGCCATAACTGCATGGTACACGGCAGTCGCGTAGGTGAATGTACTCTTATCGGTATGTGTTCCTGCGTCATGGGATGGACGGAAGTAGGTAAAGAATGTATAGTCGGGGCTTACTCCTTAGTAACTCAAGGTAAAAAGATTCCTGACAGATCTCTGGCCTTCGGCAATCCTGCTAAAGTTATACGATCCACCAATGATGAAGATGTGGCCGGTACGAAACACGGCGTTACGGAATATTATGAGCTGAGTCGACAGTATACGGATTGGAAGGTGTAAACCGCATATCTACGCGTTTTTAGGATTCGTTGTCGTTGACAGACCCGACTCGTATACCTATAATAAGAAAAGTAATATACGATGGAGACAACAAAGTATACATCTTCCCGTACGGAGTATAAACAGACGGATATATATCCGTCTGTTTTTCAAATTACGCAGCCGTACGGTAAGAAAAACTATTGATATAGGAAAGGACGACTACCATGGCGGAACTGTTGGCACCGGCCGGATCGGCGGACCACGTAAAAGCGGCTATTGCCGCCGGAGCCGATGCCGTGTATTTGGGTGGCAAGGCTTTTAATGCCCGCAAATATGCGCATAATTTGGACAACGACGAATTGAAAGCCTCTGTGGAAACAGCTCACTTGTTCGGGGTCAAGGTATATGTAACGGTGAATATTCTGATTAGCGATGCGGAAATGGGCGAACTGACGGAATACATCCGCTTTCTCGACGAAATAGACACGGACGGAATTATTGTTCAGGATTTAGCCGTTGCCGCAGTGGCTCGGAAGGTGGCTCCGAACTTACCCTTACACGGAAGTACGCAAATGACCGTAGCCGACCTCGAAGGAGCTCGTTTTTTACAATCTCTGGGCTTTACGCAAGTCGTCTTGTCACGAGAATTGTCGCTCAAAGAAATTGAAGCGGTTTGCAAGGGAACGGATTTGACCGTAGAAATCTTTATTCACGGGGCATCGTGTATGTCTTATTCGGGACAATGCTTGATGAGCAGCTTTTTCGGCGGCCGCAGCGGCAACAGGGGGGCTTGTGCACAGCCTTGCCGATTGCCGTATACCTTATATGAAAATGACGCGGCCAAGACGGACAAGGCCTATCTGTTGAGCTTAAAAGACCTTAGTGTATTGGACGATATACAGGCCCTTTTAAAAGCCGGCGTAGGTTCTCTGAAAATTGAAGGCCGCATGAAGAGCCCCGCATACGTATATGATGTTGTTTCGGCCTATCGCCGGGTCATAGACGGTGTTTGCGGAAATGAAAGACAGAAGGACAAGGCACTTGCACAAGGTCGAGAGTTATTGGGTACGAGCTTTAATCGAGGCAGACAGGCTGACTTTTTACATGGCACAGTGGGTCTTGAAACGGCTACGTCCGGTGCCGGTAGGAATAAAGGTAAAGAAGTAGGGACGGTAACGAAAGTACATGAACGTATTTTGGATGCTTACCTTCAGTCTCCTGTTCATATAGGCGATACAATAAAGTAATTCGTTCGGATGGACATGAAGCGGTCGATGAAGTTCAGGATGTGACGAACCTATCGGATACGCAGGCGGAACTGACTGTGCGGCGTAAGGATATGATGAAGGGACGCCTCTTTTTGATTGCCGAAAAGGCGGATGATAAGAGTGAAGAAGCGTATAAGAATCGGCAAATACCTTTGTATTTTCATGTTGAAACGGATGAAGAAGGCTACTTGAAGTCTTTGGCCTGGGATGACGGAGGACATACCGTTTCGGTATGCTCCGACTACAAACCGGAATTGGCTCGTAAACGACCGACGACTTCGGACGTCGTGCAGGAACAGTTTAGCAAACTCGGGAATACACCCTTTGAAGCGGCGTCTGTCACCTTGGCATCTGAAGAATATATGATACCTGTCAGCATTTTAAACGACTTGCGCAGAAAAACCGTAGTCGCCATGACCCAAGCCCGCTTGGACGAGTATAGGCGGCCGTCGGCAGGTACGGTCTGTCCCTGGCGGCAAAAACAGGCGGACTTGATGACGGATATCCCTCTTACGGTAGTGCACTGTGACAGTCTCGAAGGCCTGGAAGCCGCGGTCAGAGGCGGCGCAAAGAGACTGATCTTCGGCGGCGAATCCTATACCCACGCTTCTTTTACTTACGAAATTTGGAAAAAGGCTGTAGCCATAGGGAATAAGTCGAATGTTTCCGTTTGGGCCGGAACACCGCGTGTTATGAAGCAGGCGGATACGGAACGGATTCGTCGGGAACTGCAAAGTGCGATCCGGGCAGGTGTAGACGGAATTTACGCCAATACACCGGGGATTTTCTCTTTAGTACACGAAGAAGGGCCGAACTGTTTTATCATCGGTGATCAGTATTTAAATATCTTCAACTCACAGGCAGCTTTTATATACGAAGAAGTCGGCTGTTCGGCCATTACGGCTTCGTGTGAAATGACGTGGAAGCAGATTGAACGACTGGCGTCGTTGCAGAAGTTACCTGTCGAAGTCGTCGTAGCCGGCAAGGCGGAGCTCATGATTACGGAGTATTGTCAGATTGCGGCTCATGTCGGTACGGGAGTAAAGGCCGGATGCCCGTCGCGTTGTGTAGGCAGTCGCTTTTACCTGGAAGACCGCCGCGGCGAACGGTTTGAAATTGTTACGGATCAGTTCTGTCGCAATCATATCTTAAACAGTAAGGATACGGATATGGCCCCGTATTTTGATAAATTGATGCATGCAGGTGTTAAGGCCGTGCGCATTGAAGCGCGGCACCGGGATCCGAAATGGATTGAAGCGGTGACGAGCAAATACGCCCGTCTTTGTGCCGGTGATCGCTCCGTCCTTTTCGGTAAGGACGACAAAACCGTTACACGCGGACACTTATTCCGTAGTATTACGGATATATAGGAGAGATTATGAATAAACGAAGTATGCGCATCTTGGGTTTTTCTCAAATTAGGGACATGCTGGTGCGCTTAGCCCCGTCTCGTTTGTCGAAGGAGGCGGCACGGGCCTTAAACCCGGATACGGATGAAGATACGGTTGTTAAAAGTTTGACAGATACGGAAGAGGCTGTTGTTTGCCTGGAAAGAGAAGGGCAAATACCTTTGGGCGGAATTACGGATATTCGACCCTTTTTAGAAAAGGCTAAGCGAGAAGTGACTTTAAGTGCCGATGAATGCATTGCCGTTTGGGAAAATGCACAGCGGTACGGGCAAATTCAAGACTTTTTTGCCTCTAAGGGAGAGGAGTATCCGCAACTGTCGCAACGGGCTGAAACGCTGGGGGACTTTTCCCTGCTCGTACAGCGTGTCGGGGCTGTTTTTGATGAAAATCACCAGGTACGTGATAACGCTTCTGTAGAATTGGCACGATTGCGCACCCGTATTGCCGAATTGGAACGGCGTACGAAACGGTACATTCAGCAGATTTAGCCGACAAATCCTATCAGAAGTACTTTCAGGATACCTTGGTTACTGTGCGTAATAATCGCAGTGTTATTCCCATTAAGCAGGAATATCGGCATGCTTTTCCCGGTATTGTTCACGACATGTCGGCCAGCGGGGCGACCTTATATGTAGAACCCTTGGCAGTCGTTGACGCGAATAACGACCTGCAGACGGCAAAGTTGGCGGAAGAAAAGGAAATAGAACGAATTTATCGCCGTCTGACAGCCCTTATTGCAGGACAATATGAAGACCTGTATAAAAGCACGATGACGACAGGGGAATTGGAATTCGCCCTTACCAAGGGACGGTTGGCGCTGCAAATGAAGGCGACACGTCCGCAGCTTACATCGGAACGGATTCTTAAACTTTATGATGCACGCCATCCCCTGATTAAGGCCGACAAGGTCGTGGCCAATACGATAATTCTCGGCGGTGACTACTCTATTCTTCTTATTACGGGTTCTAATACGGGCGGTAAGACCGTGTCCATGAAGACCTTGGGACTCCTTGTCCTTATGTATCAGGCCGGTCTTTTTATTCCTGTAAGTGACGGTTCACAGTTGCCGCTCTTCGGCGATGTCTTTGCCGACATCGGAGATGAGCAGGACATTGCTCAAAATCTCAGTACCTTTTCGAGTCATATGAAGCAAATCGTCTATATCTTGAAACATGCCTTGGCTTGTGACCTCATTTTGACGGACGAATTGGGTTCGGGCACAGATCCGGGTGAAGGCGGGGCCTTGGCCATCGCCATTTTGGATGAGTTTCGACGTAAGGGCTCTTTAGCTATGGTCACGACGCATTATAATGACTTGAAAAACTATGCCTACCGCACGGAAGGCGTGGAAAACGGCCACGTCGAATTCGATACGGAGACACTGCGACCGACATATAAACTGCGCATCGGCTCGGCCGGTAGCAGTCATGCCCTGGCTATTAGCGAACGACTGGGTATGCCTGAAACCGTTCTGGCAGAGGCCCACCGGTTACGTAATGAAGCACAAGATGCCGATGTGGAAGCTGTTTTGACACGGCTCAATACACAACTTCGCAAGATCGATGAAGAACGAGAACTGTTGGCAACGCGCTTGAAGGAAGCGAAGGCTCACGAAGAGGCTTTGCGTAAGGAAAAGGAAAAAGTTACGGCGAAAAGGCAAGATATTGTGGATGCAAGCCGACGTGAAGCTAATGAACTGAAGCGCAATTTGCGTCTTGAAGCGGAACAGATTATTCGCGAGTTAAAGCGCCAGTCGTCAGATGCATCGGACAGAGAAAAAGCCAAGGCCATCGATCAGGCCCGTCGAGCTATCCAACAGATTTCAGTTCCCGAATTGTCGGGGCCGAAACGAGATCTGTCGATGTTAAGCGCTTGAAACAAGGGCAGTCCGTATTCGTCAACTCCTTAAACAGCATCGGCACGGTAGATGACATACGCGGTAAGAAACTGACCGTATCGGTAAGGGGTATGACCATTCGTGTAGATGTAAGCGACATCAGCGCTCCCTATGCGGATGAGCTGAGTCGTCAGAAAGTGGCGGAAAAACGGGAAAATACCTCGTCAACGTATCGGCCGGCACGAACGGGACAAGTGGCGACGGAACTCAATGTCATCGGAAAGCGCGGCAATGAAGCTATTCCCGATATATCGCGCTTTCTCGATCAAGCATTGGCGGCCGGCTTCAGTCCTGTGCGTATTATTCACGGTAAGGGAAGCGGCGCCCTACGCAAACAAGTACATGAATATTTGGATACACTGCCCTTTGTTACGTCCTACACCTTGGATGATGCACGTAACGGCGGTGACGGCGTAACCTTAGTATATTTCTAAATACGGGAGGAACGGATGGAAGCTCTGAAACAACGAATTTTGCAAGACGGTACGATTATTGATAACCGTATCTTGAAAATAGACAACTTTCTGAACCACCAAATCGATACGGACTTAGTTCTAAAAATGGGGGAAGAATTTGCGAAACGATTGAAGGACGTACGTATCGACCGCATTGTCACTATTGAAGCATCGGGCATTGCCGTCGCCTTTGCCGCATCCGTGGCTATGGGCAATAAACCCCTCGTCTTTGCAAGAAAGAAAAAATCCCTACTCACAGCAGAAGATGTATACATGACGGACATCTACTCCTATACGAAAGAAGAAACCTACCGTGCCTCTGTCAGCCGTAACTATATTAAGGCAGGCGAAAACATCCTAATTATCGACGACTTCCTGGCCAGCGGGGCGGCAGCGGCAGGACTGGCAAATATAGTAGAACAAGCGGGAGCCACCGTAGCCGCCATCGGCATCGTCGTGGAAAAATCCTTCCAACCGGGAAGAAAACTCTTGGAAGACCGAGGATACCGAGTAGAATCCTTGGCACGAATTGAAATTTGAAGATAACAAACCCGTATTTGTAGAATAAGGGTTTGGATATTTTGAAGAAATTAGGGGTATGAGATGGTCGGATCTGAAATGTACAAAAGGGTGTTTTGGATAGAACCGTTTTTTCTTCTCCCTTACAACACAAAAAGGACGCATGCATAGCATGCGTCCTTTTTTCATCTCCTACCAACTTCCCCCACGTCCTACTTCCGAATTTCAGCCGTATCAAGCAGGGTGCCGTCAGGTAAGAAGCATTGGAAGCGGATGGTGTCGGCAGTGGCTTCCATTGTCATGTAGTTGTCCGTTTCGGGCTGAGGCGGTACGTAAAGGTCCAAGGTGTGTTGTTTCCACAGGCTCGGGTAGCGTACGTCGCCGGCGACTCCCGTAAGAAGGTAAAGCGGACCCGATTCGCCTCTGGTAAAGTTTTTGATATGGCCGCGGTTACGGTAGGTGTGCAGGTGGCCTGTCAGGACAGCGTCTACGTTGTAGGCGTCGAAGATGGGCATGAAGATACGGCCTTCGTCAGATATACCTTCATCACGCGATTCAGGTCGCGTATCGGGGTTAAAGGCGTAGCGAAGTACGTCTTTATGCATGAGGACGATTTTCCATTTTTTCGTCGTTTGTTTCAAGTCGTTAATGAGCCACGCCGTTTCTTCGTCCAAAAGGGTGGGCTCGAAGTCTTTCAGTTCCGTAAACTGTGTATCCATGACGGTGAAGTGAATATCACCGTAGTCGAAGGAGTAGAACTGGTTCGGGTATTTGGACAGACCGTTTTTCGGCAAGTCGAAGAGGGTTGTGTATGACACGGGCATGTGCATATTCCAGTCTAAGTCATAGGTTTCGTGGTTGCCGTCCAAGGGGGCCACGGGAATTTGGCGAATCATGTCCTTGCAGGCATCAAACCAGGCATTCCACTGGTACGAGGCCTGGCCGTTGTCGACTAAATCGCCCATATTGATGAAAAATGTGCGTCCTTATTGCGCTCCCACGCCGGCCTGGCCGTATCTCGCCAGACTCCGTAGTCGGCAGATTGGGAGTCGGGAAAGATTAAGGCTTTAAAGTCGGCCCCGTCAGCGGTCCGTAAAGGGTACCACTGGCTGCGGCGGTCGCCGTAGCCCACGCGGTACTCGTAGTTCGTGCCGGGTGTCAAATCGGCCAGGTAGGCACCGTGAACATAGGATGTATTGCCGTCATCGTTTAAGACCGTGTCGGCGGCGTCGACGGTCCACGTGTCTTCAGCGTCTTTTAAACGGTATTCGACGACTGTCCCTTTTTCTTCATATTGAGATTGCCACATGACCGTACGGGACGTACGGCTGTCGGCCGTAATGATTTGACGTATGTTGTAGGCATCGACCGAGTCGGTCAGTTTATAGTGAGCCGCCGTGGCCTTTGTAACACGGACGGCTTGGTCTACGATAGCCTTCGTACCGGGTACGAACTCGTATACGCCGGCAGCGGCTGCCGCAACGGCAATGCCTGTAGCTTTCAGAAAATCTCTGCGTGATAGGTATTTCAATAGGTGCCTCCCGAAGAGTTTAGATAAAGTCATAGGATAAGGTCATTGTATGATTCTGCGGCATCATTGTCAATGAAGCGGCTTCTGTCCTTGACAGTGGCGGTCAAAGAAGATACACTTCTATACGTATAGAATAATGTCGATGAACGGGTGTAAGTAGGTATGATGCAGCTGTGCTTAGCGAGTCGGAGACGGTGAAAGTCCGACGGCAGCGGTTATAGTGAATGGACCCGGGAGATGCGATCCGAAGCCAGTAGGCGTCGCCGGTACCTGCCGTTAAGAGGAATGAGTCGGGCTTTATGCCAAATCGGGTGGTACCGCGGAACACGTCCTTTCGTCCCTAGTGAGGGGATGAAAGGCTTTTTTAATGTCAACAATCAGGAGGCACATTATGTCCGTTATTTTTTCAGGAATTCAACCCAGCGGCAATTTGACGCTGGGAAACTATTTGGGCGCACTGCGTAATTTCACGAAGGTACAAGATGAAAACGAATGCTATTATTGCGTCGTCAATCAGCATGCCATTACGGTCCCTCAAGACCCGAAGATGCTTCATGAACGGACACGTCAATTGGCAGCCATCTATCTGGCAGCCGGTTTGGATCCGGAAAGCGGTTCTCTTCGTTCAGTCGGAAGTTCCCGAACATGTACAGCTCGGTTGGATTATGACGACCATGTCCTATGTGGGTGAATTGGAACGCATGACTCAGTACAAAGATAAGGCTTCTAAGCGCGGCGACTCCGTACCGGCAGGGCTTTTGACCTATCCGCCCTTGATGGCCGCCGATATTTTGTTGTACCAGACGAATCTTGTTCCTGTCGGTGATGACCAGAAGCAGCATCTGGAAATTACGCGTGACTTGGCACAGCGGTTTAATCGCGTTTACGGTGAAGACGTATTTACCATTCCCGAAATCCTCTTGGGACAAGACGGAACTCGTGTCATGAGCTTGCAGGAACCGACGAAGAAGATGAGTAAGTCCGACGACAATCAGACGGCTACCGTCTACCTTCTCGATACGCCGAAGGATATTGAAAAGAAAATTAAGCGCGCTCAGACGGACAGCGACAATGCCGTTCGTTACGACAGAGAAGCAAAGCCCGGTATTTCCAACTTGATGGATATCTTTGCAGCTCTTACGGACAAAAGCCACGAAGAAATTGAAAAGGCTTATGCCGGACAGGGCTACGGTACATTCAAGAAGGACGTAGCTGAAGCGACTATTTCCGTCCTTGAACCGATTCAAAAGCGTTATGCCGAACTCATTGACACGCCGGAACTTGATGTCATCCTTACAAAAGGTGCCGAAAAGGCACGTGAAAAGGCAAGCAAGACGTACGAAGCCGTTACGAAAGCTATGGGATTATACCGTTAAGGAGTTTGCTATGAGCCACTTTTTTGCCATGCTCAGCCGCATGAAATATATTCGTCGCTGGGGGCTTATGCGCAATACACAGGAAGAAAATATTCAGGAACACACCTTGCAGACGGCTATGATTGCTTATCACCTGGCCGTTTTGAGAAATCGTCGTTTCGGCGGCGATGTCAACCCCGAACGGGCTGCCGTCTTGGCTATGTATCATGACGTGACGGAGATCTTTACGGGAGATATGCCTACGCCGGTCAAATACTTCACCCCTCTCATGAGGGAGACATACGGCCAAATCGAACGTCTGGCAGGTAAGCGCATTATTGATTCCTTGCCCGATGATTTACAGTCGGCCTATGAACCGCTCATTCTGGACGGTGAAGAGGATCCCGTTTGGCCTCTTGTCAAAGCGGCGGATACGCTAAGCGCCTATTTAAAGTGTTTACAGGAAAAGCATGCCGGTAATTCGGAATTCGATGAGGCTTATACGGGATTGGAAGAAAAGCTGCATGCTTTACATATGCCCGAAGTGGATACGTTCATGAAGGAGTATGCCCCGGCCTTCCTGTTATCCTTGGATGAAATGAATACGTAAGAATAAAAACTTATCGACAAAAATCAGTACCGTCATGTATAATTAAGTAAGGGAGTCGTCATTGTACAGCTCCCTTACTTTGTATATGAACCGCCGTTACAGGAGGTGTTTTATGAAGTATAGACTACGAATCATAATGGCTTTGTTATTCGTATGCTTAGTGAGTGTTGCAGGAGTTCGTGTACCCGTTTATGCCGAAACGGTGCGGGTCGTTCATGTGGACGGGGATATCAATGCAGCCAATACGTCTTTGGTTAAACGCAGTCTGGCTGATGCGGAAGCACAAGGCGATGCAGCTCTGATTGTGAGTTTAGATTCTTCCGGCGGCAGCCGCGAGCAGGCCGTTAAAATCAGCGACTTATTAACCGGCTCGGCAGTACCGACCATTGCTTATGTTTCGCCTCGGGCCCGTTCGGTAGCGGCTTTGGTAGCATTGTCATGTCGGCATATCGTCATGGCCCCCGGCGGCAGTATCGGGGCCTCCGACACGGAGTCGGCAAAGGATACGGAAGAATTGAAAGGTAAATTCGGTCAAGTCGCTACGACAACGGGAAAGAATCCTCGCCTTATTGAAGCGATGACGGATAAGAGCCTGGGGTATTCTAACTATGCCGAGCCGGGACAGTTGTTGACCTTGTCGGATACTCAGGCGAAAGCTGTCAATTTGTCGGACGGTACGGCTGACAGTATTGACGGAGTCTTGCATCTGTACAGCCTGGATAATGCGAGTGTACAAGACAACCGCTTATCTTTAAAGGATATGTTCTTCGGCATCTTACAAAATGAGTTGGCACGAGTGCTTCTCGTGGCATTACTACTCAGTGCGTTTGCTGTTGAAATCAAAACCGGCGGTATCGGTGCGGGGTTCGGCCTGGCTGTAATCAGCGGCGCTCTTCTTCTTAGTAGCGGTGACGGCACCTTGGCCGATTCGTTGAAGCTTGCAGCCTTACTGGTCTTGGGAGCCGTCTTTGTCGGTATCGAGTTGATTACGCCGACTGTGGGTATCTTCGGTTTCTTGGGAACCGTCATGATTTTTGCAAGTCTCTTTTTCATTCTCGGCTCCGATATGACGGCTCTCTTTGAATTGGCCGGAGCCGTTGTCTGCACCGTCGTATTTTTGGCCTTTGTCGGTTCGCGGTTGCCGCAGAGTAGACTTTGGCTAAGGTGACTCTTAAGAATCGGTCGACACGTGAAAGCGGATATGAATCGCAGACCGATAAAAGTGATTACATCGGCAAGAACGGTACGACGCTCACCCCTTTACGTCCTGCCGGGACGGTACGCATTGACAAGAAACGGGTAGATGCCGTTTCTCGCGGTGACTATATTGATAAAGATGTACCCGTACGTGTCATTGAAGCGGAAGGCATGCGGGTCGTTGTGGAAACCATTGAATCTGACACATAACAGTGAGGAGGTTTTTCTATGTCGGGTATTGTATTTGCACTCCCCTTGGGAGTCATTATTGTCGTTATTTTCATCGTTTCTTTATTCTTACATTTTGTGCCTATCGGCTTGTGGATTTCCGCACGAGCGGCGGGAGTGAATGTAGGAATTTTTAATCTCGTCGGGATGCGTCTCAGACGCGTTATTCCTTCGAAAATCGTCTTACCTTTGGTCAAGGCCAACAAGGCGGGACTGGACGTGAACGCCAACCAGTTGGAAGCTCATTACCTTGCAGGCGGTGACGTAGACCGCGTTGTCGATGCACTGATTGCTGCACAGCGAGCAACTATGTCCCTTACGTTTGAACGTGCCGCAGCTATCGATTTAGCCGGTCGTGACGTATTGGAAGCCGTACAGATGAGTGTTAACCCGAAGGTTATTGAAACGCCGTTCATTTCGGCAGTAGCTCAAAACGGGATTGAACTTAAGGTGCGTGCTCGTGTAACGGTTCGTGCCAACATTGATCGTCTTGTCGGCGGTGCCGGTGAAGCGACGGTTATTGCTCGTGTCGGCGAAGGCATTGTTACCAGTGTCGGTTCGGCCGAAGATCATTCTGAAGTTTTGGAGAATCCCGATAAGATTTCTAAAACCGTTCTGAATAAGGGGTTAGATGCCGGTACGGCTTTTGAAATCCTTTCCATCGATATTGCCGATGTTGATGTAGGACGTAACATCGGGGCTCGTCTACAGACGGACCAAGCCGAAGCGGATAAGAGAATTGCTCAGGCTAAGGCGGAAGAACGTCGGGCCATGGCTGTGGCAAAGGAACAGGAAATGCACGCTTATACTCAGGAAATGCAGGCTAAGGTCGTAGAAGCCCAGGCGGAAGTTCCTTTGGCAACGGCGCAGGCTTTGCGTGAAGGCAATTTGGGCGTTATGGACTATTACTCCATGCGCAATATTTTAGCCGATACGAATATGCGTAATGCCGTTGCCGGAACGGGTGTTCCCGATGTGACGACGGAAGGAAACGGTTCGCATCCTTCGACGGGACATGAAAAGTAGGTGAGCCTATGAGTTGGATTTTTTTCCTGCTTATTCTTTACTTTATTTATAAGCAACTGTCGAAGTCGGTTCTCAAGGCGAAAAGACAAAGGGAAGCTCAACTCCCCGTTCCTTATCCTGGTGAGGATACCTATAGGGACGATGATGCCAATGACGACGGTTATCCGTATCCGACGGAAACGGTCAAAACGGACAGCTACGACAGAAGATACTGGGAAGGTCCGTATGAAAAAGAAAAAGAACCTTATGAAGTTGTAACCGGTGGCGGTAAGACGAAAGTTACTTTTGAACTGCCCGAGCGCATGTCGTCGGAAAGTATTCGTGAAAAAGATCAGCCTGAGGTAGGGCCGAACCCTGTCTTTCAAGCGGCTCTGGCCGAAGCGGATGAACCGACAGTTGAAGAAGAGATTGGTGTTACGCAGGTACAACGGGCGGCACAGCCGGCACGGATGCCACGCAATCGCTTGCAGGCAGGCCTTATTTGGTCGGAAATTTGGCAGACTCCCGTGGCTTGCCGCAGGGGGATGCGTCGATGATTGAGGAGAAGGCGTTGTATATCGACTCAATTCCTTGTCTGGTCGTAGTACCTACAGAAGACGTTCGAGGGGTCGTGATTTTTTATCACGGCTGGTCGTCGTGTAAGGAGTTACAGTCCTTGCGGGCGAGAATCATGGCCTCGTACGGATATGCCGTCATCCTTCCCGATGCACTGAATCATGGGCAAAGAGGGCTTATAGACTACGATGATAAGCAGTCCTATCCGTTATTTTGGCAGGCGGTTTTGCAGTCGACGCAAGAAGCCGGAGCTCTCGTTGCTTATGGTGAGGCCCACTGGCCCGGGCAAAAAGTTTTTGCGGCCGGACATTCCATGGGCGGTATTACGGCTCTCGGTGTTGCTGCGGCACAAGAGAAGGTATGCGGGGCCGCGTCCCTGAACGGATCGGGGTGGTGGAATGAATCGGATCGTCGTTTTAGAGCCGCTTGGAAGATTGACAGGACTTCTGAATGGCAAACTCTGCTGCCGCATATAGATGAGGCGGATCCTTATAACCGCGTGGAGGCATTGAGTAACAAATCGGTTCTTTTATTAAACGGCGGAGCTGACGATGTAGTCGATAAGGCGGCACAGGCTCTGTACGCTTGTAAGTTAAAAAAACGGCGGGAGCAGATGTTCAATCTGTCATTTACGACGGGGTGGGGCACTTCGTGACGACCAATATGATGGGCGATGTCGTTCAGTGGTTGAATAAACGAATTGCCGCTACGGGTCGATAAAAAGTTTTATAAAAGCCGTCGGAGACGGAACAAAAAGCATTACCTTTACAGCAGCACATGAAGTGAGGCTGTGAGGTAATGCTTTTCGTTTAATATTTATAGGCCGTCTATGTCGTCTGTAAAGTCGAGACCTTTATCGGTAGCATAATAGGTACCCGGGCGTTCGCCGTCTTCGAGGTAGCCTTTATCCACCATGTTTTTTTTAATAAGCTTTCATTTACGGCAAGGGGAGAGAACATGGCTTCCGGCGTATCCGCTTCTCGTTCTACCTCGGCAATGGCGGCTGCCATGATTTCCTCATCTGTCGGTGCCGTACCGTACGCATAAATACGAGGCAGGGCTGTAGGATAATCGCTGTGAGAGAGTGCAAAAAACTTACCCAATCCGACGGCCTTGCTCAGTTCGTCGTCAGGTTCGGCTTCAAAACCCGATTCGTTACAAATTCCGACGAGAGAGTTATCGTCGAAGTTGTATAACTCCTTAGCCGTTTCCAAGGAATCTACGTAGCGTAATTTTTCGACTTTAATATCGTATACTTCCAAGGCGTGAAGGATGCAGCCGATAACAAACGGTGCGTTATGAGCGACGAGGACGGAATGTTCAAAAATATCCTTCATTCCCGACTTCCAATATTCCCCGAATGTATCGGCCTTGGTTAACACTTGCCAGTTGACGGCCTTGTCCGTGACTTGAGACAGGTCGTTTTCAGGCGGCTGAATATAGAAGTAATGGCGATCAACGGGTTCGCCGTTTTCGAACTCCGCAAAAGCCAGCTTGTATATGGAATAAGGTTGTTTTGCAGCCAAATCAAGGGCTACGGCAACAAAGCGATTCGGATAACGATGGGTGTATCCCGTAGTCTGTACGTCGTAGCGTAAGTAGCCGTTATGCGGCTTTAAATCATGGGAATGTAAATTTACGGCATGCGTATGTTTGCGTCCTTCCAAGGCTTTCTCCGCTTTTTCAGCCTTGTCTTTCTTGCGTATGGTCGTATACAACGAGTAAATGACGGCAACAGCGAAAATTACGGCAATAATCGTGCCGCTCGATTGTAATAACGAGTCCATGATGGTTTCCTTTCCGAAAAAACTTCGTTTATGACCGAATCGAATGAAGGTCAACTTTATTATATCAAACTTGTCACGGTCCTGTCTTGTATTCTTAAATAGAGTACCTTATTGTTTAAAAGTATCGTATAATATAAGTGTATTACGTGATAAATTGAACGAGAATCGGATCCTCATTACGGGAGGCGACAGATATGAGTCGGAAAGAAAAAGATAACCGTCCTTTACGCTTTGCCATACTTACAGTCAGTAACAGCCGGACCTATTCGGATGATACGAACGGCTTGCTTATTCAGTCTTTGTTGACCAAGGCGGGGCATCAGGTTGTGGATTATGCCATTGTAAAGGACGACGGAGAAGCGATTTTAAAGCATATTCATGAATGGGTATGCAGTGTAGATGCTATTGTGACCAGCGGCGGTACGGGGCTGGCTTTAAGAGACGTGACCTTGGAAACATTGGAACCTAAATTCGATAAGGTTATTCCCGAATTTAACGGTATGTTAACTTTTCTGGCATACCGGCGGGCTTGCGGTACGGAGGCACTTGCTTACAGAAGTGCAGCCGGCGTCATTCGTCAGTGCCCCGTCTTTTGTTTGCCCGGCCAAACGAGCTTGATAAAAGTCGGAACGGAACAACTTATTATTCCGGAAGTCCACTTGATTAAGAGTGAAATAAGCAAATCGTAAAAAAATCAGAACTGCCGCTTATGCGGCAGTTTTTCAGTTATTAAGGGACTCTGTGATATAATGGGGCGTACGATAAGGAGGATGTATGGGAACATTGATAGTCGTAACCGGCGGCTCGCGAAGCGGTAAAAGTGAATTTGCCGAAAACTTGGCGCGGCAACGGTCGAAAAAAACGGTGTATATAGCTACGGCTGTGGCAGACGATGAAGAAATGAAGGCTCGTGTTGCCCGTCATCAGAAGCGGCGTCCGAAAGAATGGCAGACTGTCGAAGCCGTTTGTGACCTGCCGACTGTAACGGCACAGGCAGCTTGCAAGTATGAGACGGTTCTCATCGATTCATTAACGACTTATGCAGCTTCCTTTCTTTACGCCCGGCGTCATGACGAATCGAAAGATACGGAAAATGCGGCCTTACAGGAAATGCATTCATTGGTAAAAGCCGTGAAGACGAACGGGGCAACGGTTATTATTGTAACCGATGAAGTAGGATCCGGCATCGTTCCGGATAATGCCGTGTCGCGTGCTTTTCGAGATGTATTGGGAAGCATGAACTCCGTCTTGGCCGCCGAAGCGGACAAGGTATACTTGTCTGTGGCCGGTCTTACGATAGATCTTAAGAAAATAGCTGTTAAGGCGGAGGAAGAGATATGAAGTCCTTTTTGATTGCTTTACAATTTTTAACGCGCATAAAAGTGGCTTCGCAACTGACATGGTCTGATGCAGATTTTGGACGGGCGGTCGTGTGGTTTCCCGCTGTCGGCTTTCTTATCGGACTCTTAACGGCCTTGGCTCGAGGCTTGACGGGGATGCTTTTTTCTCCCTTTTTGTCAGCCATCCTCACCGTAGCCTGTTGGTATTTTCTGACCGGCGGTCTACATTCCGACGGCTTGATGGATGCGGCCGACGGTATTTATTCGGGACGGGATCGAAAGCGAAGTCTTGAAATTATGAATGACAGTTGTGTCGGAGCTAACGGGGTAGCTGCTTTTGTCTTTGTTGTCTTACTTAAAGTGGCCTGTACGGGTGAACTGATGCCTGCATGGCCTTTCTTGATCGGTATACCCGCAGCGGCGCGTTTCGGGGCCGTCTTGGGCATTTTACGCTTTCCCTATGCACGTGAACGGGGCTTGGGGAGAGCCTTTCAGGACTATGCTCCGCGTCACGCTTTGCTTAAGGCCTTTGTCGTATCCTTGTTGCCCCTTTTGGCAGTCGGTATCGTTTATCTTTATATACTGGCCGGAGCAATTCTTGTCGCTTACGGTGCACACCGACAGGTAACGGCTCACTTAGGCGGACTGACGGGCGATACGTACGGGGCGGTTATTGAAGTGACTGAAACGGTTTTATTGCTTATGGCGACCTTGATTATTCAGGTGAATAATTTTTTTGCAATGACCGCATTTATTTAATAATAGGAAATTAGGGAGAGGATTTTTATGATAAAGCTTTACCTCGTTCGACACGGAGAGACGAAGGGGAATGTAGAACAGTGGTATCAAGGATCTACGGATATTCCTTTAAACGATAAAGGACGACTTCAGGCACAGTGCTTGAGCGAGTATCTGAAGGACGTTCATTTTGAGGGCTTTTACAGCAGTGACCTTATGCGAGCCGAAGAAACGGCGAAAATTGTAGCAGCTCCTCACCACATGGAAGTGAGGACCTATAAAGAGTTACAGGAAGTCAACTTCGGTGAGTGGGAAGGTCATCGCTACGATGAGATTACATCCGGCTGGCCCGGAATGATTGAAGATTTTTATGCGTCTGAAGGAAAGATGAAAGCTCCTGGCGGTGAATCTTTCGAAGAAGTGGAGATGCGCTCCTTAAAGAAGGTACAGGAAATTTTAGCCGACCATAAAGACGGAGATACCGTATTTATAGCATCTCACGGGGCGACGATTCGGTGTCTTCTTTTCGGGTTGTTGGGATTGCGACTGACTCGGATTTGGTGCTTCCAACAGTTTAATACGGCTGTCAACGTCATTGAGTATTACGGCGAACGCAATGTCATGACAGTCATGAATTCGACGCGCCATTTAGAACAGATGGCGGAAGTCCAAAAGCAGTGGTCGACCATGATCGGACTATAAGGAGAAACCCATGATTCGCTTGGATAAATTGCTCGGCCATTCGGGATGCGGTACGAGAAAGAAATTAAGAGTTTGTGCAAAAACGGGGATGTAACGGTAAACGGAGAGATCGTTCGAGACAGTTCCGTAAAAGTGGATGAAGGGGCTACTGTAATCGTAGCCGGTGAGAAGGTGGAATATGAAGCGGTTTCGTATTTGATGCTGCATAAGCCGGCCGGTGTCGTTTCGGCAACTCAGGATAACAGAGTTCGGACCGTATTGGATATTTTGCCGTCCCGTTATGCCGCTTCTCGGGTAGCACCTGTAGGTCGCTTGGACATAGATACGACAGGACTTCTCTTACTGAGTAATGACGGTACATGGGCCCATAAGGTGATTTCACCTAAAAAGCACGTGCCGAAAGTCTACGAGGCTCAGGTGGAAGGACTTATTCCTGATGACGTGGGAGAACGCTTTGCCGCCGGAATTGTTTTGGAAGACGGGTTGGAATGCTTACCCGCACGGGCTGAAAAAATAGCTGAGGGTCGACTGCAAATCACCGTTTGTGAGGGAAAGTTCCATCAAGTAAAGCGTATGTGCAGCGCCGTCGGGCTTGCCGTGACGGCATTGCACCGCAGTCGTATCGGCGGCCTGATTTTGGACAAGGATTTGAAGGCCGGAGAATACAGAAAGCTGACCCGAGAGGAAATTGACCTGCCGCTTCTTTCAACAGGAGATTTGTAAAATTGTAAAAACGTCCTTCTTAACGTGTAAATAACTGGTCAAAGCCTTGTTTATATGGTATTATTGTCGTTAGTCGAACAGAAATAAGGTGATATTATGACAATGGAAAGAATAGCGGCTTTACGCCGTTTTCTTCAGAATCATACTTTGGATTCCGTCATTATGTTACAACCTGAGAATCTCAAATACTTCAGCGGCTTTACCGGCGGGGAGGGGGGCCTTGGTCCTGACGCCGTCACGAGTCATTTTATGGACTGATTCGCGGTATATTGAACAGGCTGTCGACGAATGTACTGAGAAGATTACCGTTATGAATCATGGAGGTCGCTTGGCTTTCTCCGCTGTTTCCGTGTTGATAGAAGACGGAGCGGGAGCAGTCGGATATGAACGGGATTTCATGACGCATTCTTTCTTTGAAAGTATGGCTCAGGAAGACGAATTGTACTTTGAAGCCGTGTCCTTACAGGAACTAAGAGCCGTAAAAGAAACGTATGAAATCGAAGCGACACGCCGGGCATCGCATATTGCCGACATGGCATTTGCGGAGCTTTTGCCCCATATTCGTCCGGGCGTTACGGAACGACAATTAGCGGCTTTGTTGGAAAGCAAGATGCTTTTGGCCGGTTCGGAAGAAAAATCTTTCGATACTATTGTGGCCTCAGGGAAACGTTCGTCCATGCCGCACGGCACGGCGACGGATAAGCCCGTTGAAAACGGTGATTTTATTACCTTTGATTTCGGTGCCGTTTGTGGCGGATACCATTCCGATATGACGCGAACCGTTGTTTGCGGTAAGGCTTCGGAGGAACAAAAACGTTTTTATGACCTTGTTTTGCAAGCTCAGCTCATAGGTGTGGATGCCGTAAAAAGCGGTGCCTCCTGTTATGAGACGGATGCAGCTGTACGGCAGTTTTTTGCAAAGCACGGTGTAGATAAATACTTTACCCATGCGTTGGGGCATGGAACGGGGTTGGAAATTCATGAGCAACCCGTTCTGTCACCTCGTTCTCAGGGAGTATTGAAAGAGAATATGATAGTCACGGTAGAACCGGGGCTGTACATAGAAGGCAAGTACGGAGTGCGCATTGAAGACTCCCTTGTCGTAACAGCAGAGGGCTGTGAAATATTGACGACAACATCGAAAGAATTAACGGAGTTGTTTAGGAGGAGATTGTGTATGATTACAAGTAATGATTTCAGACCGGGCGTTACCATTGAAATTGACGGTCAGGTTTGGCAGGTTGTGGAATTTCAGCATGTAAAGCCCGGTAAAGGGGCCGCTTTTGTACGTGCTAAAATTAAAAACCTCGAAACCGGTGCTGTTGTAGAACGTACATGGAATGCAGGCGAAAAAGTACAGGAAGGTCGCGTTGATCGCCGTCAGATGCAATACCTCTATGAATCGGACGGAATGTACGTATTCATGGACAACGAATCGTATGAACAGATTGAGCTCAATAAAGACGCACTCGGCTCGGCAGTAAACTTCCTCAAAGAAGAAATGAATGTATCCGTCATGATGTTCAAAGGCAAGGTAATCGGTATTGACTTACCCGCAACCGTTGAACTTCGCGTTGTTGAAACGGATCCGGGCGTTCGCGGCGATACGGCTACGGGCGGTAGCAAGCCGGCTACGTTGGAAACGGGTTATGTCGTTAAGGTGCCTCTTTTCATTAACGAAGGCGAATTATTGACAATCGACACGAGAACCGGTCAGTACACGGGGCGTGCATAAGTAAAGAAACGATAAAAAGCGATGAGCCTCTCATCGCTTTTTGTTCATGGAGTATCTTTTATGATGACGACGGAATATAACGAATTGGGAGCTGTTCACATTGCCGACAAGGTTATTGCCGGCATAGCGGTTGAAGCTGCCTTGGCTGTAAAAGGTGTCGCCGGACCGGCCGCTTCCTTTGCGGAAAAATTCGGCCGTTCTTCTTCACCTCGCGGAATAGATATTAAAACGGACGGGACTACAGTTGAATTGACGGTGCGATTGGTTGTCCGATACGGTATCCGCATTCCGGATGTGGCCATTGAGGTTCAACAGGTTGTGAAAGGGGCTGTCGAATCTCGATGCGGCTATGAAGTGTCGGCTGTTCACATTATTGTTCAGGACATTTTATATGACCGACCGGCAACAGAAGAAGGTTGATAGAATGGAAACAAATGAAGAGAAGGTATATACGGTTTCTCAAGCGGCAATGGAAAAAATTGTTCGTACGGCCGTAGCCGGTACGACCGGTGTTGCTGCGAAGCGCAAGATACATGTAACCGTACACCGTAAGGAAGATGAGTTGGCCGTGGCCATTCGTCTGACAGCGTTGCCGGAGGCACAAATGCGTGAGTTGGCTCTGGCCGTTCAGCATCATACGGCACAGGCTGTAAAAGATATGATCGGCCCCGATAAGGTAACTGTCGATGTAACTATAGAAGATATGATTGCACACCGGACGGTGTAAGGCGAGGAGGATAGCGTGAGCAGACATACAGCACGCCGGAGAGCATTGGAAATTCTCTTTTCCAGAGACTTTCACGATACAAACGATATTCAATACAGTGAGACGGAAATTCTCGATTATGCGGAGGATGAAAAAGAACCGACAGACAGTGTCGCAACCGTAGAGACGGTCGATTGTTTGGATGAACATGCCGTACCCGTTGAAAACGAGGACGAGGTGCTTGGTGAAACGGTTGAAGATAACAGTGAAAGCGACACGACCGCTTATTGCGAATACCTCGTGTCCGCCGTTTCCGAACATGACGAAGAACTGAATGATCTTATTCGTACGTATGCCAAGGGTTGGAATTTATGGCAAATGAACAAGGCCGATAAAACGATTATGAAAATGGCTTTTTGTGAGTTTGTATATCCTAAGGAAAAGTTGGCATCAGCTATTATTATAAATGAAGCCGTGCGCTTGGCTAAGCAGTTCGGCGGGGCGGACTCCTCCAAATTCGTCAACGGTATTTTGGGTGCCTATGCGAGGACACACGAATAATGAAGGTATATCTGGGAATTGATACCAGCTGTTATACAACTTCATTGTGCCTGTTGGATGAACAGGCAGCTGTTCTTGCCGATGAACGTCGCATCTTGAACGTACCCGAAGGAAAACGGGGACTCTCGCAGTCGGAAATGGTATATCAGCATGTGCGAAATTTACCGGAGTTAACGGAAAAAATCGCATCTTATGTGGCGGGCAATACGGTATGCGCCGCCGCCGTAACGGATAAGCCGCGGCGGCGTGACGATTCGTATATGCCCGCTTTTTAAGCGGACTCGGTTGCGCTCGTTCGTTGGCGGCTATGCTTAACGTCCCGTTATATAGGTTGAGTCATCAGGAAAATCATCTTTTGGCCGCCTGGAGAGCAGTTGGAAAGGTGCCGAAGGAGCCGTACTGTGCCCTTCATCTTTCCGGCGGCACGACGGATATATTAAGGGTTGAGACTGATGGTGACAGTACCGTAATTACTCGTATAGGCGGCACGACGGATATCAGTGCGGGACAGTTTATCGACCGTGTTGGAGTTGCCTTGGGACTGCCGTTTCCGGCTGGGAAATACGTGGATAGGCAGTCTCTGACAGCGTTGGGAGAGGTCAACGGGTTTCCGGTCTGGCATAGGGACGGCAGTATCAGCTTTTCAGGGCGGGAATCACATATACAGCGTCTGATTACGGCAGGGGAGACGAGTTGTGAGATCATTTGTGCACAAACTATGCATACGGTTTTGAACGGCATTTTAGAATTACTGGATGCCGCGTTGGCAGGAAACGAGTATAAGACGGTTGTTGCTGTAGGCGGTGTAATGGAAAACAACTTTTTACGGACTTCCGTCGAAGCGGCCATGCGTAGACGCCGGATTGAATTTATACCGGCACCGCAGGGATTCAGTGCCGATAATGCGAGCGGGGCGGCCTTTAAGGCTTTGCGGGAGCATCATAAGGCGGGTATATGATGAACTATGACAGTGTGTCGACCGTTGTAGGTAGAATAAAAGAAGACTTGGAACATGATTTTCGTTTGAAAAATGTGGCTATGGAAGGCAATATTATCGGCTTGAAACGGGCATCTACCGGACATTGGTACATGAACATTCATGACGATAAAGCTTCTATCAGAGCCATCCTTTTTCGCAATCGTACCGGAACGATGATGAGTACTGTAAAAGAAGGTGATCGCGTTGTCGTGACGGGCGAAGTCAATGTATATGAAAAAGGCGGTACCTTTTCTTTTATTATTGAGCGGCTTTTTTCTCAAGGCGTAGGCAATCTGCAACAACAATACGAGAAAAATAAGGCCGAGCTGTATGCTCAGGGATATTTTGACAAGGACAATAAGAAAGAATTGCCTCGCTTTCCTTGGAAGGTGGGTGTATTGACATCGGCTACGGGTGCGGTTCTTCACGATATACAAAAAATTCGTGCGGAACGTAACGAATATATAGAGGTCGTTTTATATCCCGTGCCTGTTCAAGGCGACGGAGCTGTACCTAAATTGGTCAAGGCCCTTGAGGAGGCGGGGAAGAACCGTGATTTGGATGTTCTGATTCTGGCTCGCGGCGGCGGTTCCATGGAAGACTTGTGGTGTTTCAACGATCCCACCGTTGTTCGGGCCGTGTATAATACGCAAGTGCCTATTATTACGGCTGTCGGACATGAGACGGATACTACTCTCGTCGATTATGCAGCTGATGTGCGAGCGGCGACACCCACCCATGCGGCGGAGCTGGCATTTCCTTCATTTACGGATATACAATTGCAAATAGCCGCTCTGACGGAAACGGCCGGGCGACTTATGGATGATTGTATTGAACGACGATTCTCACAGTGGGAACGAACGACGACACGAATTCGGCTACATCAATATAATGAATTCGTAACGGTCAAAAAAGACAATTTAAATCGCCTGATGGAAAGTGCAAGACAAAAGACGGAGTATTTGTTACTGCAAAAACAACATGCGTTGGATAAGATAAAATCGCGAGCTGAAGGTATGAACCCGACCGCTTTTTTACGCAAAGGGTACGGGCAGTTGTTGCAAGACGGTGAAGTCATAGCCGGAATTTCGGTCGTAAATCGCAAGAAACCTTTAGAAATACAACTTGTTGACGGAGTTATTGTGGCGGAAGTGAAAGAGGTGATTGAACGTGGTGAAAAAAACGGATAAATTAAAAAATTTCGAGAAGGATTTTGAAGAGTTGGAAAGACTGGTAGACTCTCTTGATAATCCCGGGTTGACCTTACAGGAATATCTGGATATTTCGAAAAAGCCGTAAAATTGTCCGGCACCTGTGAAAGTGCGCTTGAATACGCTCGTCAACGAGCTCAGGCTTTGGCGGAAGTAAGGGGAGAAGACGCAACACAAGCTGAAGATACAAAGACGGCTTATGAAGAAGGGACGTTGGGGCTATGAGTTTTCGTACCTTATTGGAAAGTCGTAAGAAACGAATCGATACCCGTTTAGCCGAACTGTTGCAGACGAGTACACCCGAGTTTTCCGGCCTTTATGAAGCCATGAATTACAGCCTTAATGCAGGCGGTAAGAGAATACGGCCCGTTTTGTTTCTGGCTGTTTTGGAAGCGGCGGGAAAGGATCCGGATAGTTTTTTTGACTTGGCGTGTGCCTTGGAATGTGTTCATTCCTATTCTCTTATTCACGATGATCTGCCGGCTATGGATAACGATGATTTTCGTCGCGGCAAGCCGACAAATCATAAGGTGTACGGAGACGGCACGGCCGTTTTGGCCGGAGACGGATTGTTGACCTATGCCTTTGAACTCATGGCGGCACAGTCGGTTGCACCTGCCCATAAAATCTTACAGGCCATTCGAATTTTTGCACATGCGGCCGGTCCGGCCGGTATGGTGGGCGGCCAATACTTTGATCTTCAGTCTGAAGGCGGTGTGCCGACAAGAGCGGCTATGGAACTTATGCATCGTAGTAAGACGGGCGTTATTTTTACGGCTATTGTACAAATGGCGGCTTTATTGGCCGACGTGAGTGATGAAACGATGAAGGCTCTTACGATGTATGGAGATCAGCTCGGGTTGGCTTTTCAGATTACGGACGATATTCTTGATGTCGTAGGCAGTGAAAAGGAAATGGGAAAGCCTGTAGGCAGCGATGAAAAAAATCATAAGACTACGTATGTATCCCTTCTCGGTGTAGAGGGGGCAAGGGAAGAAGCGAAGCAAACGACGGCTCGGGCATTGGCGGCTTTGCAGGGATTCGATGAAAATGCGGAGTTTTTAAGACAACTCGTTATCTATTTAGAACAACGAGTTCAATAAGGGGAAGGTATGAAGGAAAAGGAACGGCTTGACGTATTATTGACGGAACGAGGTTTTTTCGAAAGCCGGGAAAAAGCTAAGGCCGCAGTCATGGCGGGGCTCGTTTTCGTCAAGGACCGGCGAGTGGATAAAGCGGGAACGAAAATTGAAATTCATGAAGAAATTACGGTAAAGGGAAATCCTTTACCCTATGTGGGTCGCGGCGGACTGAAGCTGGAAAAGGCCTTGCAGACGTTTCCTCTCGATTTGAAGGGAAAGTCTATGATAGACATCGGCGCCTCTACGGGCGGATTTACAGACTGTGCCTTGCAAAACGGTGCCGTTAAGGTGGTTGCCATAGATGTAGGTTACGGACAACTGGCTTGGAAATTGAGGACCGATGAGCGAGTCGTCAATATGGAAAGAACCAATATTAGAGGCGTTACGCCTGAAGATATTGGCGGACCTGTCGATTTTATTTCCGTTGACGTATCCTTTATTTCCCTTTTAAAAATAATGGACGCCGTCGTACCTCTATTAAAATCGGGCGGGCAGATTGTCACTCTCATAAAGCCGCAATTTGAAGCCGGTCGTGAAGCTGTCGGTAAGGGCGGTATTGTAAGAGATATGAATGTACATCGCGAAACGGTAAGTCGCGTAGTTGCCGGCATAGCTCAAGCAGGTCTTTCACCTCTTGAACTGACCTATTCGCCTATAAAAGGAGCGGACGGCAACGTAGAATATTTGTTATACAGTCGCAAGGATGAACCGATACACAATGACGTGACGGATGAAGAAATAGGCTTCGTTGTGGCTCGTTCTCATGAAATGTAGGTGAAACAATGAGAATCGGTATTTTTCCGAATTTAATGAAAGAAAGCAGCATTTCTCTGGTGCAAAATATTGTGTCATTGTGCAAAGAAAACGGTTGTGAGTACTATGTACTTTATTATGAGGAAGAGTCGGATCATGCAGTATATACCGGTATAGGGAAAGAACATTTACTTTCCGGCGAAAAGATATATGACCGTATCGAGTTGGCCTTTGTTCTCGGCGGTGACGGTACCATTTTAAAATCGGCTCGTCATTTCGCCTCGCGGGGGATTCCCGTTTGCGGGATTAACCTGGGGTCTCTCGGCTTTTTATATGAAGTGGAAGCTGCCGACTTGTCTTCTCGCTTTGCAGATATTCTGGCCGGACGGTACTTTAAAGAAGAACGAATTATGCTGGCCGGTGAGTTGGAATACGCAGACGGCATGATTCAGCGGCTGCCCGATGCGTTGAATGATGTTGTTATCGGGCACGGAAATGTAGGCAAGCTGGTACGAGTAGATATGAGTATTAACGGCTACTTCGTTCAACAATATCCCGGGGACGGTATTGTCGTTTCTACGCCTACAGGCAGTACGGGGTATACCTTTTCCGCAGGGGGACCCATTGTGCCGCCCCATGTAAAAGGTATGATGGTAACGCCTATTTGTCCGCACTTATTATTGAAAATACCACTTGTTCTCAGTGACGATGATAGGCTCAGTTTCCGTAAGGGACAGTCGCAATGTCGTCCGCATTTCCGTCGACGGCATGACGGATTATGAGTTTGCCTGCAATATGATTCTACATATTCGCAAATCGACAGCTCATTTGGATTTCATTCGCTTTGACGGCGGATATTTTTATGCCAACCTGTTCAAAAAGATGAGAGGTGCCGAATAATTGGAAGAATATCCGTTTCATAATGCTGTTGCCTTGTGCCATACCTTAGCACTTCCTTTTGTAAAACGGGCTCAAGTTCTTGTTGATATGACCTGCGGCAACGGACATGATACTTTGTTTTTAGCTGAAAACATGGGTAAACAAGCCTTTCTCTACGGATTTGATATTCAAGCTTCGGCCTTGGCATCTACACAGTCTCGCTTGGAAACAAACGGATTGTTTCACGAACGTATACAATTGAAATTAGGATCTCATGAAAATTTATTAAATGAAATTGATAAAATACCTGATTTTATAGTATTCAATTTAGGCTATCTGCCCGGAGGAAACCGCACTATACATACGGATACTGCAATTACATTAAAAGCCGTGGATTTAGGCTTGCATAAAATTTCTGTCAATGGGATAATTATGATAGTAGCATATCCGGGAACCCCGGACGGGAAAAAAGAGAAGGATGAGCTCGCTTCGTTTTTGAGCCATGTGCCTCAGAAACGGTTCGACGTGTCGTACTGGCAGCCTGCCAATCAAGTGCATGAGCCGCCGGTACTGTTTGTTATTCAAAAGAGAGGATAGCCATGAAAAGATTCCGTTACACTAAGATTAAAGAAATTGTTCAATCCCGGCCGATTGAGACGCAGGAAGAATTGGCCAAGGCTTTGCAGGAAGAGGGGGATTGAAGTCACTCAGGCCACGGTTTCCAGGGACATTAAAGAGTTGATGCTGATTAAGGTTCCTACCAGTGACGGACATTATCGGTATGCTTTGTCACCCGAACAAAACATGCTTATGTCCAAGAGTCGTATGGCCCGGTTATTTCAGGATTCTATCGTGCGCGTCGACTCGTGTTTGAATCAAATCGTCATTCATACCGTTCCCGGTTCGGCCAGCATGGTTGCTTCGGCAGTAGACCATGCAAAATGGGAGCGTGTTATCGGTACTGTAGCCGGTGACGACACGGTTTTAATTATTACGAATAACCCCGACAGCGTTCCGAAACTTGTCAAACTGATCATTTCATTAATGAAGGAATAATACACATGTTGCAATCATTGCACATTGAAAATTTTGCACTAATTGAAGATATATACTTGAGCTTTACCGATGGAGTCACTGTTTTTACCGGTGAAACCGGTGCGGGCAAATCCATCCTTCTCGATGCCATCGGTATGCTCGCAGGAAAACGCGCATCAGCGTCTTTCGTCCGTTCAGGGGCGGAAGCGTTCCTCGTTGAAGGCGCGTTTTTTTTGCCCTTGGAAAATGAAGGATTGGCAGCCTTTTTAGAAGACCAACACATTGATACTTCAGACGGGGAAATCATCATATCCCGTCGCTTTTATCGGAATGGGCGCGGTTCTGTATTGGTCAACGGAACCTTGGTTCCCCTTGCCACGGTTCGCAAATTGGGTCTATACCTTGTCGATATTCATGGACAGTATGACAGTCGCCTTATTTTCGACACGGCTTATCATGTGCGGCTTCTCGACAGCTTTACGGAAGATACGCGTCGTTGGCGGACTGCCTATGACAAGACGTATGAAACGTGGAAAAAAATGTGTCGTGAAAGAGACTCTTTGGAACATGACGAAAGTGAAAAAATACGTCTTCTCGGTATTTTAGATTTCAAATACAGGAAATCGAAGAAGCCAAGTTAACAAAAGGAGAGGATGAAAAGCTGGAAGCCGATATTCGCACGGCTTCTCATGCAGAACACATTACGGAAGGACTGCAAATTGCCATGGCCGTTATGGACGGTAGTGAACGTCGTCAGGGAATGACGGACGGTATTGCGGAAATTCGCCGCAGTTTGCTGAAAAACGCATCGTATGACCCGCGTTTTGAGGCCATGGCATCTAAGGCGGAGGCGCTTTCTTACGAGTTGGAAGAGTTGCGAGACGAAATATCTTCTTATGCAGACGGCATGAGTTTTGACGGCCCGGCATTAGACCGAATGCAGTCTCGCTTGGCGACGATTGAAAAGTTAAAACGTAAATACGGATTTTCCGTAGAAGATATTTTGGCCTTTGCTGAAAAAGCCAAGTCGGATCGGGAGAAACTGAGCGATTCGGAAAACGCTCTGGCTGACTTAAATAAACAAATCTCTAGCTGTGAAAAGCAATTACGGCAAGAAGGCGATGATTTATTTCAGGCGCGCTTGGAAGCGGCAGACTTGTTTAAAGAAAAGACGGAAGATATTTTACATCGGTTGGGACTTGAAAATAGCCGCATCTCTTTTCGCATTGAACCTATGGAGGCTATAAGTCCTTCAGGAGCTGCGTCGGTAGAGCTGTGGTTTTCAGCAAATCGGGGCGAGACGGAACAACCCTTGGCTGAAGTAGCATCCGGTGGGGAAGTATCTAGAATCGCCTTGGCATTAAAATCTATTTTCCGAGAAAAATATACGGACAGGACCGTAGTTTTTGATGAAATAGACGTAGGCATCAGCGGGGAAACGGGGTTACAAGTAGCGGCTCAAATGGGACGATTGGGACGGATGGGTCAGGTTTTTTGTATTACTCACTTGCCGCAGACGGCAGCCATTGCGGACAGTCACTACTTTTTGTATAAAGAAGAAAAAGAGGGGCGGACGGTTACTCAGGTCCGCAATTTAGATAAAGAAGCCCATGTTAAAGACATTGCCCGCATATTTTCCGGAGACGATACCAGTGAGGCCGGTATGCAGGCAGCTGAGGAAATTATTCGCAAGGTCAAAGGGCGTGCCTAGGCACGCTTTTTGTATACATGGGCATATTTCTTGACGAGCGTTCTTGAGAAGTTTATCATAAATAGATACATAATATTCCGATTTATACGGAGGAAAAGGCATGATTCGAGTTTTGGTAAGCGGTGCAGACGGCCGCATGGGAAGCGAAACGGTTAAGGCCGTTTTGGCAGATAATGAATTGGAATTCGTAGGCGGTACAAGCCTTATGAATGTGGGTAAAGATGCGGGAGAAGTCATCGGTATTTCTTCTTTGGGGCTACCTTTGTACGGGAGTTTGAATGAGGCGTTAAAAACGGCAAAACCCGATGTAGTCGTCGATTTTACGACACCGGCGGCTATTTACGGAAATGTAAAGACTTGTATTGAAAACGGGACGAATATTGTTGTCGGTACGACAGGTTTGACGGCAGAACAGCGTAATGAATTGGATGAAGCGGCAAAAAAAGCGGACGTAGCCGTATTTATTGCACCGAACTTTTCTGTCGGAGCCGTACTGATGATGAAGTATAGTGCAGAAATCGCTAAATACTTGCCTGATGTAGAAATCATTGAGCTACATCACAATAATAAATTAGACGCTCCGTCCGGTACAGCCAAAATGACGGCTGAAAAAATAGCCCGTGCTCGTCGTGAAGCCGGTGCAGAACCAGCTCCGGACAAAACACACGAAAGTCTTACCGGAGCCAGAGGCGCTACGGTGGAAGGCATACCCGTACATAGCGTACGGCTGCCCGGGTATGTGGCACATCAGGAAGTGCTTTTCGGCGGCTACGGGGAAATCCTTACGGTCCGTCACGATTCGTTGGACAGAAAATCCTTTATGCCCGGCGTTGTCTTAGCCGTGAAGAAGGTGGATTCCCGCAAGGGTGTGACCTTCGGCTTGGAACACTATTTATAAACTGTACAGGAGGCTTTACATATGAGTACGAAGAATCCGTCTGTAGCCATTTTGGGGGCTACCGGTGCTGTAGGACAGGAATTTATCAGATTAATAGAAGAACGCAACTTCCCGTACAGTTCCTTGAAGTTGTTGGCATCCAAACGTTCGGAAGGTAAGAAGCTGACGGTTAACGGTAAGGAGTATACGGTAGAAGAAGCGAAACCCGAATCGTTTGAAGGCGTTGACATCGGTTTGTTTGCCGGCGGGTCCATCAGTAAAGAATTAGCTCCCGAAGCGGTAAAACGAGGGTGTGTTGTCATTGATAACTCCAGTGCCTTTCGCATGGATCCCGATGTACCGTTGGTTGTTCCCGAAGTGAATCCTGAAGACATTTGTAAGCATAAGGGCATTATTGCCAATCCGAACTGTTCGACCATTATTATGCTAATGGCCTTAAAGCCTATTTACGACTTGTCTAAAATTACTAAAATTGTGGTCAGCACATACCAGGCTGTATCCGGCGCCGGTAAGGAAGGCATTGATGAACTGCGTAAACAAGTGGAAGATGTTATGGCGGGAAAAGAACCGGTAGCGGAAATCTTGCCTACAAAGAGCTTGGATAAACACTATCCCATTGCTTTTAATCTGTTGCCGCAAATTGATATTTTTATGGACAACGATTACTCTAAGGAAGAAATGAAGATGGTCAATGAGACACATAAAATCTTCCATGACGATACTATTGCCGTTACACCGACAACGGTTCGCGTGCCCGTATTCCGCAGTCATGCCGAATCGATTTATGTGGAAACGGAAAAAGAACTGACCGTTGAAGAAATTCGTCGTGCTATCGATGCTTTTCCGGGGGCACAGGTTCAGGATAATCCGGCTAAAATGGAATATCCCATGCCCTTGTATACTTCGGAAAAATATGATGTGTATGTAGGTCGTATCCGTAAGGATTTATTTAATCCCAAAGCCGTCAATCTTTGGGTATCGGGGGATCAAATCCGCAAAGGGGCCGCTTTAAATGCGTTGCAAATTGCGGAATATATGATAAAACACGATATATAAGGAGGAGTACGGGTTATGTTGAAGTTCGGAAACGTTATTACGGCTATGGTCACGCCCTTTTATGAAAACGGGAATATTGACTTTGACGAGTTTGATTCATTGGCAAGATATTTGCTTGAAAACGGTTCGGACGGGTTACTCGTTGCCGGCACGACCGGTGAAGGCGCTACACTGACGGAAGAAGAAAGATTGCGTCTTTTCCGGTTTGCCGCCGATGAATACGGCGATCGTACTATGATTATGGCGAATGTAGGTTCTAACAATACGGCAGCTACTGTTGAATTTGCCAAAAAGCTGAGAAAACCGGCGTTGACTGTCTGCTTGTAATAGTACCCTATTACAATAAGCCGAATCAGGACGGGTGTTACGCACACTTTGCGGCAGTGGCAAAGGCCGTATCATTACCTGTTATTATCTATAATGTACCGGGGCGGACGGGTGGTAAAATCTTGCCTGAAACGGTAGTGCGACTGGCTGCGGACTTCCCCAATATTGTAGGCATAAAAGAAGCCAGTGGTGACTTGGTGGCGGCTACGAAGATTGCTCGCGACACTAAAGACGACTTCCGCGTATATAGCGGTGAAGACGCATTGACATTGCCTATTACAGCTGTCGGAGGCACAGGGGTTATCAGTGTGGCATCACATATTATCGGCAAAGAAATGAATGCCATCGTACAGTGCTGCAAGGACGGAGACATGGAAGCGGCTGCATCTATCAATCAAAAATACCTTGATGTCATGACGGGAATCTTTACGACTGTTAATCCTATACCTGTCAAAGAGTGCTGCCAAATGCTGAAGATTACGTCTAACTGCGTATTCCGGCTGCCTATGGTAAATGCAAGTGACGAAGTAAAGAGCTTCTTGGATAACATGATGAAAAAAGCGGGACTTTATAGCCGCAAATAGAATAAACGAATAAAGAGTCATAGCAACAGGCTGAGGAGTAGCCGCTACTATGACTCTTTTTTTGTGTTGAATCAGATACGACCTGACTCTTTCATGAATTCAATGTATTTCAGTCCCCAAGATTCTAAAGCGGTTAGGACTGTGCGAAAGTCGGCGCCCATTTCCGATAGGCTGTATTCTACCTTCGGCGGGACTGTGGCATAGACTTTGCGGGAGATAAGACCGTCATGTTCCATTTGTCGGAGTGCTCGTGTTAGAGTGGCTTGAGTAATGGGGTTCAAACGACGTTCAAGTTCTCGAAAGCGAACAGGACCTTCTGCCAGTTCGTGCAAGATTAAGAGTGCCCACTTGCCGGCTAAGACCTTTTTGGCTTGTTGCAAAGGGGCAGCGTCCTACGAGGTCATGTATGTTGGTGAGTGTGTCTGACATAGAAATCTCCTTTTAAACATTTTTTGAAAATAAACGGTAGGTAATACACGCTTATTTATCAATATATCACACCGCATAAAGGAGTCAACTCATTAATAGTATCTTTTTTATATGTACAAATATTTTTGAAAAAATAGGCAGTAAACGACCTAAATCTATCATGTTTGATAGTACCTATCGGAAATAATTCTACTATTCAGGGTAAACGTAAGCTACTATAATGTGTGTGTAATAAATATGAGTCGATGCAGTTTCAGTAAGCAAGCGACGTAAATTCAGGAGGTTACTATGACACACGAAGAATTGAAAGCAAAAGTACAGGCCTTGGCAGATGCGGCAACAAGTAATGAAAAGGTAAAGGCCTTCGCCAATGAATGGTTAGGGGCTGAAGGAACGGATAAGCAAGCAGGATTGACGAAAGAGTTGCCGACTGTTGTGAAGGAAAATATTGCTCTTATTGACGAAACTATTAATTTTATGGGTTCTTCTACGGCAGCGGAATTGTTCGGTAAAGAAGCGGCTCATGCCATGTTGAAACATGCCGAAGAAATTAAGGCGCAAGGCGCGGAATTTTGTGATTGCCCGGGATGTATTGCTTGTAAAGATATTATCGATCATTTGGATGAAATCTAATTTGCTGAATAAAAAGCGGCTCCGAAAGGAACCGCTTTTTATTCAGCCTTCATGTGACAACTCTTTGGGGAAAGGCCTATTCATAGACATACAGTCAGGCGAAGTGTACAATAAAACACATACGATCTATGAGGGCGGATTACGCATTTCGCCGACAGGAGGCAGTTCATGGAAGCTATAATAAACAGCCGCATAGTGACGAAAGAGACGGTTCTTACCGGTCATGTTCTTGTCTATGATGAGAGCGGAATTCAGCAAATCGTGAGCACTGACAACTTTCAAGCAGGAAAATGCCGTGTTATAACGGACGGAAGCGGCTATATTGCGGTGCCGGGCTTTATTAATGAACATATTCACGGCCTGGGAGGCGTCGATGTCATGGATGACGATCCTCAAGCATTAGCCATCATGGCAAACGCTTGCCCGAAACGGGTGTTACGGCCTTTCTGCCGACGACTATGACTTATGATCTGCCAAGTATTACGCGTGCATTGACTCGTATTCGCCGTTATATGAAGGAGCAGCGTATAGGGGCAAAAGTCCTGGGTGCCCATATGGAGGGGCCGTTCATCAGTGATATCTATAAGGGGGCTCAAAAGAGTACCCATATTGTTAAGGCCGATTTTTCGTTAATCGAACCCTTCATAGATACGGTACGCATCGTTACTCTGGCGCCGGAGACCTTACCCGACAACTCTTTTTTAGAAGCGTGCAAAAAGGCGAGAATCATAGTTTCTGTCGGACATAGTGCCGCTACGTATGAAAAGCTGGCAGAGCGTTTGGCAGGTCTTGATCATTATCATGTGACTCACTTATATAATGCTCAATCACCTCTACATCACCGCAAGCCGGGTGTGGTAGGTGCGGCCTTGACGGATGAACGGGCCGTGTGCGAACTTATTTGTGATGATGTACACCTGCATCCGGCAGCACAAAGGTTGGCGTATATAGCAAAGGGGAGGAACGGTATCATCTTGATTACCGATTCCATCAGAGCTTGCTTGACAGAAAACGGTGAGTCGGAATTGGGGGGACAGAAGGTTTTCGTTCACGAGAATCGTGCAGAATTGGCAGACGGAACTTTAGCAGGCAGTGTTCTTACCATGGCTGACGGTGTACGTCGATTCATGCATAATACGGGTGCGTCCTTGCCGGAAGCTGTGGCGGCGGCAAGCTTGAATGTAGCCGTAAGCCTCGGCTTGGATCATCAGTTGGGGTCCCTTGAAGTCGGTAAGGCGGCGGATATAGTCCTTCTTGATGAAAATACTTTACAAGTAAAAAAGACAATTATTGACGGAACGACGGTTTTTAGTGCCTAGACACATACAAAAGAGGCTGTACGGAATGTATTTTCATTCCGTACAGCCTCACGGTTTTTATTCAACAATCTGAACGATTTCATCCAAAGTGCGGCGTGTTTTGTTGCGGTGCGGTTTTTCGTCGCGATAACCGAAGGCTGCCATAACGGCAATTCCGAAGCGGTTCGTATCGAACAGACCGAGTTCATCACCTAAAAAGGCGGTCATCTTATCTTGATTAAAGCCTTCCATGGGGCAAGAATCAAGTCCTTCATAAGCCGCCATAGTCATCATATTGGACATGACGATGTAGGCCTGCTTGGAAGACCAGTCGAAGGCAGCCCGTTCGGATTCAAAAGTTTTATAATCTTCAGTAGTGAATTGAGCATATTTTTGGCGATATGCAGCATCTACTTCAGGCGGTAATTGTTTTACCTCTTCTTGAATATGGCGGATGTAGGGGGAATCAAATTCGAGGTCCGACTTTTTGCGAGCCAGGAATACGACTACGTGACTGGCTTCGAGACCTGCTAAAATTCCCCAGCCGTATTGTTTCATCTTTTCGCGGATATCCGGGTTTTGTACTATTAATAACCGGAAGGCTTCAAAACCGAGAGATGTCGGTGCTAATCGGCCGGACTCAAGAATCGCATTCCAATCGTCGTCGGAAATCTTTTTAGCTGAGTCAAATTTTTTGCATGCATAGCGATATTTCATAGCATAAGCTAAATCATTGCGATTCAGACTAGGCGCTTTTAATTCGACGGTTTCTATTTCGTATTTGTTCATGTCTGTCTCCTTATAGTATACGTAGATTCATCTGTTGTTACTGTTTCCTATTTGCGACGTCGGTGATCGGCACCCTTGTGCTTTGTTTTATGTACTTTCTTTTTAGTAGCCTGGTAGGTGCTGGCCGGGCGGGTGTCTTTGTAGACCCGCTTTTTCTTAGGAACCTTATTGGCTCCTACTGTCTTAATCTTACCGTTAGCCGTGTATTTCGTGATCGTTGCTTGTATAGTGTGTTCAATGCGCCGGATTTTGTCTTCATCGGCACCTGTAGCGAACATGACGGATAGTCCTGAAGATCCGGCACGTCCCGTACGCCCGATACGGTGAATATAGTAGTCCGTATCACCGGGGACATCGTAACTGAAAACGTGGGAAATCCCTTCAATATCAATACCTCGGGCGGCAATATCCGAAGCGACGAGAATTTGTGTCTTGGCCTTGGCAAAATCACGCATCACCTGATTACGGCGCCCTTGAGACATATCGCCTTGCAGTTCAGCGACGTTAAAACCGCGGGCGATAAGATCGCTCGCCAGTTTCTTAGTTCGGTCTTTCGTATTACAGAAGACAACGGCCAGGTAGGGGTTAAATTCGGTGAGCATATCACAGAGTTTTTCAAATTTGCGATCTTCGCTCATCATGTAAATTCGCTGTTCTATATTTTCCAGCGTAACCGTTTCGCCTTCACGGACAGTAAGGCTTAGGGGCCGATCCATATGCTTTTTGGCAAGGCTGCGTACTTTATCGGGGATGGTAGCGGAAAAAAAGAGGAGTTGCCTTTTTTTCGGAGTCATGCCGATAAGTTCGTCCACCTCCGATAAAAAGCCGGACTGCAGCATTTGGTCCGCTTCATCGACGACGACATAGTGAACACCGCTCAAGTCGAGAGAGTTGCGGCGGCAATGGTCTAAGAGTCTACCGGGTGTACCGATAATGACTTGAGGCCGACGGTGCAATTTCTGCAATTGGTTTTCAATGGTTTTGCCGCCGATAAGATTGAGAATGTCCAAGCCCGTAACAGGCGTAAAAGAGTCGGCGACGGTGGCAAGCTGTTCTGATAACTCGCGTGTCGGTGCCATAATCAAGGCTTGTGTCATAGACACGTCTTTTTTTATACCTTGGAAAATCGGTAGAAGAAAAGCCAAGGTTTTACCTGTACCGGTTTGTGCCTGGACGAGGAGATTATGCCCTTTAAGGGCAGCCGGTACGGCCTGTTCCTGAACAGCCGTAGGTTCCGTAATATGTTGATTTGTCAAAGCTTCCACAAGAGAGGCGTTAATGCCTAGAGAAGCAAAGGTTTTATTCATAATAAAAGCTCCTTATGTAGCATATGTAATAATACTAAATCCAGCCGAATTTACTGCACGCTTTTACGATTCCGCCCGCATCATTGCGGTCTGTTATGTAGTCTGCACGGGCTTTGAGTTCTTTTTTTGCATTACCCATGGCAATGCAAAAAAACGGCTTTGTAAACATGGAAATGTCGTTCATGCCGTCACCGAAAACTACAACATTTTCCGGAGACTCCCCCATTATTTTCATGAGTTCGAAAATCCCTTTTTCTTTGTGAGTCGGTTCTATTAAAAGACGGTTTCCTAAATAAGGAATGACGGGGAGGCCGTGTAAGTTCGGCATAACTGCAGGGCAATCGAAAAAAATCTTGTAAACGGCTTGAATGGAATCAATAGTGTCATCCGTACCGTAATGTTGTTCAAAATGAGTATACCCGGAGATGTCAAAGCTATCGTATTTGGAACGCATAATCGGTTCGTTTTCCGTAGCAGCCGCCCAAGGAATACCTTGCTTTTCAAATTCTCGCAAAACGGCCTTGGCGGCTGTGAGTGGTAATGGCTCAAGCTTAAGGATTTTTCCGTCCAGTGTAAGACTGTTACCGCCGTCGGCGACAAATGAGTGAATGCCGTATGCTTTGGCGACGTGGGCCGCATCATATTGGGCTCGACCTGTCGCTATGGCGATAAAGTGTCCTTTTTGTACCAGTCGTTTCAGGCAATAAGCCGTATCGGCCGGTAACTGCTTTGTCAGTTTTAAGCCCAAGGTTCCGTCAATATCAAAGAAAAAGTATTTTCGTTTCATTCTGACCTCCGTACATACCCGTTATTATAATATAAGCGATCTTTAGGTAAAAGGGGAAGCCTATGATGAGATGTATTTTTTTGATATACTTGAAAAATAATGAAGTATAATACGGAGGTTTTGGTATGTCCTTATGGAAAGATGTGTGTAAGCAGGCTTTGTATATGAGCTTTTTTACCATTCTTATACCCATCGGCGCCTATACGATTCATAGTGGGTCCAGTGCCGTTGTGGCTGCAGTTTCCTACGGTTTTTTATCGACGGTTATTCCCTTGGCCTATGTAGGGATGGCGGGAGCTGCTTTCGGCGATAAAAATGTGCGCATTCGCCGTATAGGTATCGTGGCGGCGCGGATTATTGTCGCTGTTGCCGTGTATGCTGTAGTAGAACACGGCAATCTGATGCAATGTCTGGCACCTTTTTGGCAATGGCCTGCCGCCGGTCGAGACCTGGTCTTTATAATTCTCATGTATGCCGATTTGGTTCTTACCTTAACCATTGCTTGCATACTGACGGGTCGTAAAATGCGGAAAGGAGAGTCGGTTTATGCGGGAAACCCTTAAAGGTCTCGTAGCCGCCGTTGCCTGGTCCGCATTGTGGATTTTGCCCTTACCGTTCGGCACCTTCGTGTCCGATCGGATTTTCTTTACGAGTCTGTCGCCGTTACTGCTTGGTGTATTAATCCTTACTGTTCCGCCTTGGCTGCGGCGTAGAGATATGCGCCTTTTCGGGAAGTCCGTGTACCCGCCTACAGGGTTACTGATTTATGCGACAGTTGTGGCACTCCTTTTCGGAACGGCCTTTTTAGGAGCGCTAAGAAGCACGGGATTTTGGCAAACCTATCCCTCCAGAGTCGGCGTGTATACGTTGTGGATGATAGCGGTGCTCATGGGGCAAGTTGTTATGGGTCGTATCTTTTTTCTATGGCATGATAAGGTGCGAAAACGGAGTTTTTCCGACTTTATCGATCCTTTGTTTTATGCCTTGCCAATACCGGCAGGTATGAGCGCGCTCTTCTTCTTTCCCGTAGTAAAGCTCGACGGGGTTCAAGCACAGGAAACCTTTGCACTCGGTTTAATCGGACTTTTCTTTTTTATTAATACGGTTGTGTACTTTACTTTTATTATCGGCACCTTTGCTTTTTATTTTTATCCTAAGAAAGAAACGTATCCGACCTTATCCCTTAGAATGTTAGGGTTAGTACGAGTCATTTTTGCAGTTTGTCTGTTTTTCTTTGTACAGGCATTTGTAAATGGGGCTACCGGTTTATACGCCTTTGAACTTACCCATTTGACGATGCGTAATAATGTTTGGGTTTTTATTCTTCCTGCGCTTACATATGCACTTTTTATTGTTATTTCCATAGCCTGTACGACAGGAATATTCGACTTGTTCATCCCGTTTATACGAACAAAACTGCGTAAAAAAAAGCGTTGCCTTTAAGGGCAACGCTTTTTAGCGTTCACTTCGCTTCCTGATTTATGATAAAATTTGTTTTTAAAATATTGAAACGGATCATATACGTAAGCCAGCCGATGAAGAGAACAAAAGTCCCGCCCAGGAAGGTGGCAAACGTAATGGTAGTTAGTGCGTAGAGACAATAAATTAAGGAGACTCCGGCAAGAAAGGACGACATATTTTTATTGCATTCCGTATTGGTAATTCCTTCGGCTTTCAAAAGCGGCTTTAAGGATAATGCACAGAAGATATACGGAATGACATTCGTCACTACCGCCCAATTGGCGAGTCGGGCGAACTGAGCCGATAAGGACGGGCTGATGGTCATAAGAGACAGGAGTGTTTGCATAACCAAAATCAAAAACATACCGTGCAAGGGTACATCTGCTTGAGTAACCTTGGCAAACACCTTGGGAAAGAGACCTCTTTCAGCACTGGTCTTAAAAACACGGGCTAAGGTGAACTGCCAGGACAAAAGTGAGCCTGCGCAGGCGAAGGCCATAAGTCCCATGACGATACGTCCTGTTGTGGACCCGAACATTCTGGCAAAGGCCATGCCGAAGGGAGCATCGGATGTCAACAATTCGGCGTTGGGAACAATGCCGGCAATAACATTGGTCGAGGCAATGTAGATGCCGGCAACGAAAGCCGTACTGAGGAAGGTTGCCTTAGGAACGGAAGTCCGCGGATTTTCAACGGCGTCCGCATTTACCGATGCCGATTCCAAACCGAGGAAAGACCATAAAGTCAAGGCTATGGAATTGCCGACGGCATCGCTCCAGCTAATGGGATTGGGACACCAAGCTTCGATCCATGTTGTGGGATTGAACCAATACCAGCCGATGACGGAAATCGTCAGAATCGGCAGAATGGAGCACCAAATCGTAAAGGTTGTCAGCCTGCTTGAATAACGACTGCCCTTGATATTAAGGCTGGCGGCTATCCACAGCAAGGCGATAGTATATAAACAAGTTTGCACCGGTGAAAAATCCATGCCCAGAAAGCCGGCTCCGTATCCGACTGCGGAAATGGAAATCGCCACGTTGGCAATAACTATAGAAACTGAATAGGCGTAATTCGTCATAAAATGTCCTATTCGTCCGTAACCGTACTCGGCATAACCGCCCATACCGCCCGTTTTAGTAGTAAACATACCGCATCGGGAAAAGGTCATGGCCAGAGCCAGAGAACCGAGAGACGTAATAATCCAAGAGAAAATCGAGATCGTGCCGACCTCGGCGAGCTGAGAGGGTAACATGATGATGCCGGCTCCCAGCATATTGGCTGCAGTAATAAAGGTGAGCTGCACCCAAGACATTTTACGACGGTTAGTTTTCATTATCAGTCCTTCTTCCATTATAAATTGGGTAAAAACCCGTAATAAAAAAATCAATTCATTTTAGCATTTTTTTCTTTTTTTAGAATACTAGTAAAAAAATAGCTGAAAATCTCCTTAAATTTAGTTGTATTTTCCGAAAAAAATTAAACCGTAATAAAGGGCATATCCATGCCGTTTTTAGAGATTTAAAAAATGGATGGATGCAGTGGATTTTATGATTCTTTATTCTACCTAAAAGGTATGGTATAATAAAGTTGCCTTTTTATAAGGTACGATATAGTAAATGAACGGGAGTGATATCCATGGAAAAAAATTACAGCTTTTTATTTACACGAATGTCCCTATTGTGCGAATGCAAAGAGAGCCATAGGAGAACTGATTGAGGAAAATCCGGCCTATAAAGATATTCCCCTTACGTGGTATGAAGAAACGGAAAATCCCGATATCGTGGCAGGCCATGTCTATGAATATGTGCCCAATTTTTTTGTAGGTGATAAGAAAGTATATGAAGCACATCCCGGGGAATCATACGGAGAAACGAAGTTTTATATTAAAAAAGTATTTGATGACTTATTGAAATAGGAAAACCATGAAGATAAAATTACTGGCAACTTTTTTGACGTTCCTGATGATGACGGGCATGGCAACAGCGGAAGAAGCGGTCATTCTTACAAGCGCACCCGAACAGGTCGCTATCGGTGCAGTCGGTATGCCTAATCCGATTAAGGACTATAAAAGCGTGTCGGCTGTAGCCGAAGCGGTCGGATTCAGGCCCTTAACGTTGGATGAAAATGAACAGTTCGCTTTAACGCATAGCTCTGCCATCCAGTCAGCGGCTCAAGTTTCTTATATAGAGAAGAATGTAAAGAATAACAATCGAATTCTCGTCAGGACCGCTTTGCGAAGCACTGTGGACGGACCGACTCTCAGCGGGTACTACGGGACCCCCTGGCAGGTAGACGTAGTCAATCACACGATCGTCTTTGTAACTGAAAGTGATTCTAGTGCTTATGCCGCTTATTGGAGAAGCGGTGCTTTTATATACTCTGTCAGTGCTACGGAATCTACGCACGAGGATTTCGGACGGATTGTGAACTCTCTGGTTCGGAAGACGGAAAAAGAACGTATTTTTTAAGACAGATGAGGATTTCGTAAAAGCCGGCTGTATGTCAGCCGGCTTTTATATACTGCCGAAGTCGGATAGGGGGACAAGGGTGAAAGAATTGCCGTTGTTTAAAGTAGACCGTGAGTACGGCTACAATCAGGAACACTTTAAAGATATTCGTATGAAACAAGGCGGTTGCGGAGCTGTTGTCGCCTGTGATGTAAGTATTTATTTGGCACGCTTTTACGGTCTTGATGAATTATGCCCTTTTGATGTGCATCAACCGATTACTGAAAAGGAGTATGTGGCCTTTTCTAAACTTATGAAGCCATACTTGAGCCCGCGAGCGACCGGAATAGATACAGTAGAAATCTGGATAGACGGGTACGGTCGATATTTGCAAGACCGAGGCATAGATTCTGTAGATCTTGACGGTCTGCACGGTGACTGCTCGTATGAGTTGTTTAAGCATGCCGTTACGGCACAAATTGATATGGGCATGCTCGTACCGTATTTGAATCTGCGCCATAAAAGTCCCGATTTAAAGAACTTCGTTTGGCATTGGTTCTGGTTGGCAGGGTATGAAGAATTTGCTCAAGAAACGATGGTCAAGGCGGTCAGTTACGGCACCTTTCGTTGGTTTTCTCTCAAAGAACTTTGGGATACGGGCTATTCTCGAAAGGGCGGCCTGGTCTTAGTGACTATAGACGATAAAAACATATAAATGCCGTGATTCCAAAATAATTCGGAGCTATAGAAAAAATAAATCGGGACTTAATACGTCCATGGCATTGTAAGTTATGTCCCGATGTGTCATAATACACTCGTAAGTTGAAATTGAATGTTAGTGTGTAACGGTTTCTATTCAAATAAGGAGTGTTTCAACTATGATTAAAGTCGGTATTAACGGTTTCGGCCGTATCGGTCGTTTTGTTTTTCGCGCGGCACAGAATCGTGATGATATTGAAATCGTAGGCATCAATGATTTGTTGCCTGTAGATTATATGGCATATATGTTAAAATATGATACGATGCACGGTCAGTTTGAAGGCACTGTCGAGGCTGACGCAAAACGCAACGTACTCATTGTAAACGGTAAGGAAATTCGCGTAACGGCGGAAACGGATCCTGTCAACTTAAAATGGAATGAAGTGGGTGCCGAATATGTAGTTGAATCTACAGGACGTTTCTTGACTATGGACGCTGCTGAAAAACATTTGCAGGCAGGCGCTAAATATGTAGTTCTTTCAGCCCCCTCCAAGAAGGGTGAAGACGGACGCCAGGCTGATATGTTTGTTTGCGGTGTCAATACGGATACCTATAAGGGACAGCAGATTGTGTCCAATGCATCTTGCACGACCAACTGCTTGGCACCGGTTGCGAAAGTGTTGAACGACGCTTTCGGCATTAAGGACGGTTTGATGACAACCGTTCATTCGACAACGGCTACACAGAAAACCGTTGATGGACCGTCTGCCAAGGACTGGCGCGGCGGTCGTGCCGCATCGGGAAATATTATCCCTTCGTCTACGGGTGCAGCTAAAGCCGTAGGTAAGGTTATTCCCGAATTGAACGGTAAGTTGACCGGTATGGCTATGCGTGTGCCGACCTTGGATGTATCGGTTGTCGATCTTACGGTTAACTTGGAAAAACCGGCAACGTACGAAGAAATCTGCGCTGCCATGAAGAAGGCGAGCGAAGGAGAATTGAAGGGAATCCTCGGTTACACGGAAGATGCGGTCGTATCGTCCGACTTCCTCGGTTGCACGTTGACATCCGTGTTTGATGCCGATGCAGGTATCGCCTTGACGGATACGTTCGTTAAAGTTGTATCCTGGTATGACAATGAAATCGGCTATTCCAACAAGGTTTGCGATTTGATTGCCGTAATGAATGACTACAACAGCAAAAATAATCCGCTTGTGCGGGTGGCCTAAACGAAGAGGCAATAAGTTACCGACAGGCGGGAGAGGAATCTCCTGCCTGTTTTGTTTACGGCCTTCGGTATGATGTAAAGGAGAATGGTAATGGCAAAGAAGAATACGGTCATGTTGATTATTATGGACGGGTTCGGATTGAGCGAAAAGAAAGAATACAATGCAGTAGCTCAAGCGAATCTTAAGGTTTTGCCGAAATTGATGCAAATATATCCGCACTCGTATTTGGAAGCTTCCGCCGAAGCCGTAGGGCTGCCTCACGGACAAATCGGCAATTCGGAAGTAGGCCACCTGAATATCGGTGCCGGTCGCATTGTCTATCAATCTCTTACGAAAATTACAAAGGATATAGAAACGGGGGCTTTCTTTGATAAGCCTGCTTTAATTGAGGCTATGAAGAATGCGGCCGGCGGACATGCACTGCATCTTATGGGGCTTGTGTCACCCGGTGGTGTTCACAGTAGTGAAAAGCATTTGTACGGCCTTCTTGAAATGGCTGCCTCGTACGGCCTTAAAGAAGTGTACATTCATGCCTTTCTCGACGGCCGAGATGTACTGCCGCGCAGTGCCGGCGAGTATTTAGCGGAACTGGATGAAGAATGCCGGCGTATCGGTACGGGTGAAATCGCTACGATCAGCGGCCGTTACTATGCTATGGATCGAGATAAACGATGGGACCGTGTAGAAAAAGCCTACAGAGCTGTAGCAGACGGGGACGGCGAAACGGCAAAAGATTGGCAGGAATGCCTGGATAATTCGTATGCCCGTGACGTGTCCGACGAGTTTGTCGTACCGACGGTATTAAAAAAGGTACCTGTTCGTGACGGCGATTCTCTGATTTTCTTCAATTTCCGCCCCGACCGGGCACGTCAATTGACGGAAGCCTTTGTCAGCCCGTCTTTTGAGGGATTCAAACGGCCCTTACTGCATAATCTGTATTTTGCGACTATGACAACGTATGAAGATTCATTACCTGTTCATGTTATATACGGTAAAGAACACTTGGATAGCACTTTGGGGGAAGTGCTTGCTCAAGCGGGTAAAAAACAGTTGCGCATTGCCGAAACGGAAAAGTATGCTCATGTAACCTATTTCTTTAACGGTGGCGAAGAAGCTAAAAATGACGGGGAAGATCGGATTCTTATTGCATCCCCTAAAGTTGCTACTTACGACTTGAAACCGGAAATGAGTGCCTACGAAGTGACGGATGCGGTCATAAAAGAGCTGAACAAGGGTATTTATGATATGGTTATTCTGAATTTTGCCAATGCCGATATGGTTGGTCATACGGGTGATATGAAGGCCGCTGTTAAGGCTGTCGAAACTGTTGATACCTGTGTCGGAAAGATTACGGATTTGCTTTTAGAACACGGCGGGCAGGCATTAATCATTGCCGACCACGGCAATGCCGAAAAATGGCGGATCCGACTTCGGGTTCTGCCTATACGGCGCATACTACTAATCATGTACCTTGTATTCTTGTCAGCCAAGAACATAAAGAGGCTCATTTACATGACGGGATCTTGGCTGATGTAGCACCTACCTTGCTGTATATGGCAGGAATGAAACAGCCGGCTCAGATGACGGGGCACAATTTGATTGATGATTGAAATAAATAGTATACACTAAATTTAAATAGCACAGCACGATACCCGCGACCTTCAGGGAAAAAACTCTGCATATAGTTTACATTAAATCGTATTTAGTATATATTTATAATGTAAATACTAAGATACACCGGCTTTTATAAAAGCCAATTGGAAATAGGAGTAAGGAGGACGCGGAATGACAGTAAAAATCGGTATCAGCGGGTTCGGAAGAATCGGCAGATGCACATTCAGAACGGCATTGTCGCAACCTGATGTAGAGATTGTGGCTATTAATAACCGTTCGGTCGGTCCTATTATGGCCGACTTGTTAAAGTTTGACACCGTACACGGCACGTGGAATCATGACGTATCGTACGATACGCAAAAACAGGCTCTGGTTGTGGATGGCCGGCCTATTCCGGTTATGAATGAAACGGATCCGGCCAATATTGCATGGAAAGAAGCGGGAGTCGATATTGTTGTTGAATCGACGGGCAAGTTTAAGGATCATAAATCGGCGTCCAAACATTTGGCGGGCGGTGCCAAGAAGGTTGTTATAACGGCACCCGGTAAGGATGCGGATGCTACTATTGTCATGGGAGTTAATGAAGAGACGTACGACCCGGACAAGCACCACATTGTTTCGAACGGATCTTGTACAACGAACTGCCTGGCTCCCGTAGCCAAGGTTCTTTCAACCGAATTCGGTATTGTTCGCGGTATGATGACGACCGTTCATTCGTATACGAATGATCAGCACTTGGTTGATTCGGTACATAAGGATTTACGTCGTGCCCGGTGTGCGACACAATCCATTATTCCTACGTCTACCGGCGCAGCTCAGGCCGTAGCCCTTGTTTTGCCCGAACTGAAAGGAAAGTTTACGGGTATGGCTCTGCGTGTACCGACGCCGAATGTTTCCATGACGGACCTGGTTGCCGTTTTGGAAAAGAACGTAACCGTAGAAGAAGTAAACGGAGCACTTAAAAAATGGGCTGAAGGCCCCTTACAGGGGATATTGGCTTATTCGGAAGATGCTACCGTGTCGTCCGATTATATCAGCGATACACACAGTTCCATTGTGGACGGGTTGGATACGCAGGTGGTTGACGGCAATATGATTAAAGTAGTCGCCTGGTATGACAATGAATGGGGCTATTCCTTGAGAGTAAACGATTTAGCCGCATATATCGGCTCGAAAGGCTTATAAGGAAAGTCGCATGCGGGTATGGCGATAAACACAGGAGGAAGAAGATGAAAGTCGGTCTTCTCGACGTTTTTCTCAAAAAAATAGCACCCGACGTAATGGGGATAGTAAGAGAACGGTATTTATTGTTACGCCATATTTCCGATGCGCAGCCTGTAGGAAGGCGAAGTCTCGCCACTCTTTCAGGCCTTTCCGAACGAGTTGTACGAGCACATGTGGATGTGTTGAGACGCAACGGAATAGTCCGATTTACAACAGCCGGTATTGAGTTGGAAGCGGAAGGCCAACGACTGATGCCGGAACTTTTGGACTGTTTCGTCCATTTGAATAACTTGGACGATATGCAGAAACAAATTCGCAAGGAATTACAACTGGAGCACGTGTATATCGTGCCCGGAAACAGTGATCGGGATAAGACGGCCAAGGAAGAGTTGGGACGTAAGGGTGCCGAAATTCTTGCCTCTTTATTGGGAAATTCGGAAATCGTCGCAGTCAGCGGCGGCTCAACGTTGGCAGAGTTGGCCGAAAGGTTGCCGGAAGTATCGACAGATGCGGTTATCGTGCCGGCACGAGGTGGTCTGGGGAATCATGTCAAACGTCAGGCTAACTATATAGCCTCGCAGATTGCCTGGACGACGGGAACAACATCGCAAATGATGCATGTACCCGACGGATTGAATGCCGCCGCCATTCGCCTGCTTCTTGACAGTGATAAGGATACGAGACGAACTGTCGATCTGGCGAAGAGAGCGGATATCCTGCTCTTCGGTATCGGTCGTGCTGACATTATGGCTAAACGGCGCGGCGTCGATAAAAGGCTGACCGAATATCTGACCGGCCACGGGGCTGTAGGCGAGGCCTTGGGTTGTTACTGTAATCTTCACGGAGAAATCGTCCATGTTTCCGATAATGTAGGCATATCTTTGAAGGATGTGCAAATGCACTCACATGTTATAGCCGTTGCCGGCGGCACCGTAAAGGGAGAGGCAATTGTCTCCGTTATGCGGGCTTGCCGAAAGGGAACCTTGGTCATTGACGAGGGAGCGGCCGAAAAAATCATGACCTTGATTTAACAAATGAAAGGGTGTATACAATGGTAAACATCGGTATTAACGGATTCGGTCGAATCGGTAGACAAATATTCAAAATTGCACAGCGATTCGGCGACGATATTAAAATTGTCGCTTTAAATGATATAGGCACGCCCAAGCAAATGGCGCACTTATTAAATATGACAGCATGTTCGGCACTATGCCGAATGATATTTCTTATGACTCGGACCATATTATTATGGACGGAGTGAAATACCCTCTGTTTCAGGAAAAAGATATTAAAAATGTAGACTGGAACGGCTTGGGAGTGGATATTCTTATTGAAGCGTCGGGAAAATATGCCGGTCGCGTTTCGCCGTCGGCACAGGATAAACTGCCCCTGGGCGGAAGTGTAAAAAAAATTATTATTACAGCGCCGTCAACGATTGACGATAAGACCCTTGTTATGGGCGTCAATACGGATGAATATGATCCGGAAAAACATCATGTTATTTCCGGCGCATCGTGCACGACAAATTGTTTGGCAGCTATCTTTAAATGCCTTGATGAAGCATATGGGGTAGAACGCGGTATGACTACATCCGTACATTCCTATACGGTGGATCAGAAAATTTTGGATGTTTCTCATCGCGATTTGCGCCGAGCAAGAGCAGCCGGTATGTCGATTATTCCGACGACGACCGGCGCGGCCGAAGCTATCGGCAAAGTATTGCCCCAAGTAGCCGGTAAGCTCAGTTGCCATGCCGTACGCGTACCGACTCCCGATGTATCGATTATTGATATCGTATTGGAGTTAAAAGAAAAAGGCGTAACGGCAGAAGACGTAAATGCTACGCTGAAGAAGGCAGCTGAAGGCGCTTATAAAGGAATTATTACGACCAATGAAGACGAACTTGTTTCGGTCGATTACCGCGGCAATGAACATACGGCCATTATCGACATTCCGTTGACGCTTACTATGGATGGCGGAATGGTTAAAATCGTAGCCTGGTATGACAATGAATGGGGTTATGCAAGACGCATAGTCGACATGGTTCGCTTCTTGGCAGGACAAAAGCCGTTTTAAGAAGTCGTCTTGCCCGTATTGCAGGAGGAATTTATGAAAAAAACAATTAAAGATGTGTCTCTCGACGGAAAAAAGGTATTTGTACGTGCCGACTTTAATGTCCCGCTTGATGATAAACAGCAGATTACGGATGATACGCGGATTGTAAAAACCTTGCCGACAATTCAATATTTGTTGGATCACAATAGTGCCGTTATCTTGGCGAGCCATCTCGGTAGACCTAAGGGAGAAGCGAAGCCCGAATTTTCTCTTCGTCCCGTAGCTGCACGTTTGAGTGAACTGTTGGGTCGCACTGTGCAAATGGCTCCGGACTGTGTCGGCCCGGAAACGGAAAAAATGGCAAAGAGCCTTAAACCCGGCGAAGTCCTTCTCTTGGAAAACCTGCGCTATCATAAAGAAGAAGAAAAGAACGATCCGGCCTTTTCCAAGGCGTTGGCTCAGTTAGCCGATGTAGGTATTAACGATGCTTTCGGATGCTCCCACCGTGCACATGCATCCGTAGCCGGTATTACGGAATTTTTACCTATGGCGGCAGGATTGCTTTTGGAAAAAGAAATCCGCTTTATCGGTGGTGCCGTAGAACATCCGGAACATCCTTTTGCCGCTATTATCGGCGGTGCTAAGGTATCGGATAAGATTGAAGTTATTTCCAGTCTTTTACCTAAGGTGGATTTAATGATTATCGGCGGCGGTATGGCCAATACTTTCTTGGCTGCACAAGGGTACGGTATCGGTAAATCCTTGGTAGAAGCAGATAAAATTGAACTGGCATCAACCTTAATGGAAGAAGCTAAAAAACAGAATACGGAGTTGTTGTTGCCCGTCGACGTAGTTGTGGCGGCTGAATTTGCTGCCCAAGCACCGTATAAGGAAGTTGATGTAGCCGACGTTCCTGCTGATTGGATGATTTTGGATATAGGAACAAAAAGTCGGGAATTGTTTGCTCATAAGCTTGAACCTATGAAACTCATCGTTTGGAACGGACCTATGGGTGTTTTTGAAATGGAACACTTTGCCAAGGGGACGGAAGCGGTGGCACAAGCCGTTGCCGATTCGAAAGCCGTTTCGGTTGTAGGCGGCGGTGATTCTGTAGCAGCTGTCAACAAAGCCGGGTTGGCTGATAAGATTACGCACATTTCGACAGGCGGCGGCGCTTCCCTTGAATATTTGGAAGGTAAGATATTGCCCGGTATTGCATCATTAAGCGAATAAGGAGTTCTGGCAGGAGTATAAGTATGAGAAAAACGATCATAGCAGGGAATTGGAAAATGAATCATACAGGGGCACAAGTGAAGTCCGTATTGACTGAACTGGTTGCCGATGTGGCATTGGGCGTAAAGCCGGAAGTCGTTGTCGCACCTGTATTTCCTTATTTGGAAACAGCTGTTCAATTGACTCAGGGAACGGCTGTTCATATTGCAGCACAAAATATGCATTTTGAAGAGTCAGGGGCCTACACGGGAGAAGTATCACCGTCCATGTTGGTCGATATCGGCGTGGAATACGTAATTATCGGTCACTCCGAACGGCGTACATACTTTAATGAAACGGATGAAACGGTGAATTTGAAGGTCAAGGCGGCCTTGGCTCACGACTTGATTCCCATTATGTGTTGTGGAGAAACCCTGCAACAGCGTGAGCAGGGAGAAATGCAGAGGTTTATTGAAGGGCAAATAGAAGCGGGACTTGACGGTATAAGCAAGGAAGAAGTAGAGAATATTGTCATCGCCTACGAACCTATTTGGGCAATCGGTACGGGGAAAACGGCGACGGTTGAACAGGCTCAGGAAGTGTGTGCGCTTATTCGTCGGAAGCTGGAAGCTTTATATGACATAAAGACGGCTGACAAGATTTCAATTCTTTACGGCGGTAGTGTCAAAAGCGGTAATGTCGGAGAACTTACCTCATCGCTCGATATTGACGGAGGCCTTGTAGGCGGAGCCAGTTTGAAAGCCGATGAATTTACAAGAATTATTACAACTGCAGTCGTGAAATAGACGATTCTTTAAGAAGGGCCCTCGGGGGCTCTTCTTTTTATGCCCTAAATAAAATTAAAATATTTGCAAAAAGAATAATTTTACCCCTTGCATTCTCATTTACAGTTTGCTATACTCTAAACATAACAAATAACTACTATCTATTAATAGTAAATAAAAATTATTTTCAAAAAAACAATTGATGGAGGAATGAAATATGAAAAAAGTTTGTTTGCGGAATTTGCGGATATGTATTTGAAGGTCAGGCAGCTCCTGAAAAGTGTCCCCAGTGCGGTGCTCCGGCATCGAAGTTTTCCGAAATGACGGAAGGCGCTAAAGAATATGCCGATGAACATCGTGTAGGTGTAGCCAAGGGTGTTGACGAAAGAATCGTTGAAGGCCTTCGCATGAACTTTAATGGCGAATGCTCCGAAGTAGGTATGTACTTGGCTATGAGCCGTGTTGCCGATCGCCAGGGCTATCCCGAAATTGCAGAAGCTTACAAGCGCTATGCATTCGAAGAAGCTGAACATGCTGCAAAGTTTGCAGAACTTCTCGGTGAAGTTTTGACAGACGATACGAAAAAGAATCTGGAAATGCGTGCTGCCGCAGAACAAGGCGCTTGCGCAGGTAAGAAAGAATTGGCTACGTTGGCTAGCAATTAAATCTCGATGCTATTCATGATACAGTTCATGAAATGGCTAAAGACGAAGCTCGTCATGGCCGTGCATTTGACGGATTGTTGGCACGTTATTTCGGTAAATAAGATTCCGTTAACGGAATTTATATAGAATGTAAAGAGGGAAGCCTGCGGGCTTCCCTCTTTGCTCATATTAGAGATTTTCGATGTATCGTATATAATATGTATAAGATCTACTACTTACGGTAGAATATAAAATTAGCTCATAGCACAATGTCAAATAATGATACTAAGGTATAAGAGAAACGTTGACATAGGTACAGCAGAATGATATGCTTTAGAAGCCGATTGGGGAGACCCGTCAATGACCGTGAAAATACTTTTTTTGAGCTTTTCTTTTTTTTAGATAAAAAGAGGTTGACAAGAGAAAGTGAATGCGGTAAGATAAACGAGTCGCCAAACGGCGAGTGACCTTTGAAAACTGAACAATACAAACCAAATGAACGCCAGAGTGCGAGGTCTTATGTATATAAGATTTCATTGAGTAAGTATGAACAAACAATAAGTAAGGATGAGCCAAAAAGAGCTCTTTCCATAGTATCATGGAGAGTTTGATCCTGGCTCAGGACGAACGCTGGCGGCGTGCTTAACACATGCAAGTCGAACGAGAGCGTAGAGAAAGCTTGCTTTTTCTACAATCTAGTGGCAAACGGGTGAGTAACGCGTAAACAACCTGCCCTACGGATGGGGACAACAGCTGGAAACGGCTGCTAATACCGAATACGTTCCGAAAGTCGCATGACTGTCGGAAGAAAGGATGGCCTCTATTTATAAGCTATCGCCGGAGGAGGGGTTTGCGTCTGATTAGCTAGTTGGAGGGGTAACGGCCCACCAAGGCGACGATCAGTAGCCGGTCTGAGAGGATGAACGGCCACATTGGAACTGAGACACGGTCCAGACTCCTACGGGAGGCAGCAGTGGGGAATCTTCCGCAATGGGCGAAAGCCTGACGGAGCAACGCCGCGTGAGTGAAGACGGCCTTCGGGTTGTAAAGCTCTGTTATACGGGACGAATAATCTTGTGGTTAATACCCATAAGAAGTGACGGTACCGTAAGAGAAAGCCACGGCTAACTACGTGCCAGCAGCCGCGGTAATACGTAGGTGGCAAGCGTTGTCCGGAATTATTGGGCGTAAAGGGCGCGCAGGCGGCTTCTTAAGTCTGTCTTAAAAGTGCGGGGCTTAACCCCGTGATGGGATGGAAACTGGGAAGCTCAGAGTATCGGAGAGGAAAGCGGAATTCCTAGTGTAGCGGTGAAATGCGTAGATATTAGGAGGAACACCAGTGGCGAAAGCGGCTTTCTGGACGAAAACTGACGCTGAGGCGCGAAAGCCAGGGGAGCGAACGGGATTAGATACCCCGGTAGTCCTGGCCGTAAACGATGGGTACTAGGTGTAGGAGGTATCGACCCCTTCTGTGCCGGAGTTAACGCAATAAGTACCCCGCCTGGGGAGTACGGCCGCAAGGTTGAAACTCAAAGGAATTGACGGGGGCCCGCACAAGCGGTGGAGTATGTGGTTTAATTCGACGCAACGCGAAGAACCTTACCAAGCCTTGACATTGATCGCAAGGAGTAGAGATACTCTGTTCTTCTTCGGAAGACGAGAAAACAGGTGGTGCACGGCTGTCGTCAGCTCGTGTCGTGAGATGTTGGGTTAAGTCCCGCAACGAGCGCAACCCCTATCTTCTGTTACCAGCACGTAAGGGTGGGGACTCAGGAGAGACTGCCGCAGACAATGCGGAGGAAGGCGGGGATGACGTCAAGTCATCATGCCCCTTATGGCTTGGGCTACACACGTACTACAATGGCTCTTAATAGAGGGAAGCGAAGGAGCGATCCGGAGCAAACCCCAAAAACAGAGTCTCAGTTCGGATTGTAGGCTGCAACTCGCCTACATGAAGCAGGAATCGCTAGTAATCGCAGGTCAGCATACTGCGGTGAATACGTTCCCGGGCCTTGTACACACCGCCCGTCACACCACGAAAGTCATTCACACCCGAAGCCGGTGAGGTAACCGCAAGGAGCCAGCCGTCGAAGGTGGGGGCGATGATTGGGGTGAAGTCGTAACAAGGTAGCCGTATCGGAAGGTGCGGCTGGATCACCTCCTTTCTAGGGATATATGAGAGTGTAGAGGCTACGGCCTGTACATGTCTCCATCTTTAGGTCGGCACTGTGGCATTGGATTTGTATTGTTTAGTTTTGAAAGGTCAATCCTTTCAACTGTACCTTGACAACTACATGAAAACGTAAGAAACGAAAAAGACCTCTTTAAGAAATTAGAGAGTTCAAACCTTAGAAAACTCAAAAGGTAAGTTAAGTAAGTAAGGGCGTACGGCGGATGCCTTGGCCATATCAGCCGAAGAAGGACGCGATAAGCTGCGATAAGCTGCGGTGAGGTGCAAGTAACCAGTGACCCGCAGATTTCCGAATGGGGAAACCCGGCAGTAGTAGTACTGTCACCTCTCGTATGGGAGGAGGGCACCCGGTGAACTGAAACATCTAAGTAGCCGGAGGAAGAGGAATCAAAAGAGATGCCCCCAGTAGCGGCGAGCGAAGCGGGCAAAGCCCAAACCGGAGCGGGAAACCGCACCGGGGTTGAGGACTACCAACAAGTACCCGGATGAAGTCGAATCAGGTGGGAACCTGAGCCAGAGACGGTGAGAGCCCGGTAGACGTAAAGAAGGGTATGGGGTAGTATCCAGAGTACCACGGGGCACGAGGAACCTTGTGGGAAGCAGGGGGGGACCACCCTCCAAGGCGAAATACTGATATGGACCGATAGCGCATAGTACCGTGAGGGAAAGGTGAAAAGAACCCCGGGAGGGGAATGAAAGAGAACCTGAAACCGTATGTCTACAAGCAGTCGAAGCACCGTATGCGTGCGACGGCGTGCCTATTGAAGAATGAACCGGCGAGTTATTTCATCCGGCGAGGTTAAGCGGAAAACGCGGAGCCGAAGCGAAAGCGAGTCTGAACAGGGCGACAAGTCGGATGGAATAGACCCGAAACCACAGTGATCTATCCATGCCCAGGTTGAAGCACAGGTAAAAATGTGTGGAGGACCGAACCAGTGAGCGTTGAAAAGCTTTTGGATGAGGTGTGGATAGGGGTGAAATGCCAATCGAACGTGGAGATAGCTGGTTCTCCCCGAAATAGCTTTAGGGCTAGCCTCATGGCAAGAGTGCAGGCGGTAGAGCACTGAACAGGGTAGGGGCCTATCCGGCTACCGAACCTAATCAAACTACGAATGGCTGTACTTATCCATGGGAGTCAGACTGCGAGTGATAAGACCCGTAGTCAAGAGGGAAACAGCCCAGACCAACAGCTAAGGTCCCCAATGCCGTACTAAGTGGTAAAGGATGTGGAGTTTCGAAAACAACCAGGATGTTGGCTTAGAAGCAGCCACCATTAAAAGAGTGCGTAATAGCTCACTGGTCGAGAGACTCTGCGCCGAAGATGACCGGGGCTAAAGTACGGAACCGAAGCTTTGGCATGTATGTAAATACATGGGTAGGGGAGCGTTCCTGCATGGGCGAAGCCTGACCGGAAGGACAGGTGGACAGGCAGGAAGTGAGAATGCCGGTATGAGTAGCGAAAAGAAAGGTGAGAATCCTTTCCACCGAAAGCCTAAGGGTTCCTGGGCAACGATCGTCGACCCAGGGTAAGTCGGGACCTAATCCGAGGCGAAGACGCATAGGAGATGGACAACAGGTTGAAATTCCTGTACCGACGTCGTCTGTTTGAGCGATGGAGTGACACAAGAAGGAAAGTTCGCATGCGATTGGAAGAGCATGTCTAAGCAGGTAGGTTGAATACCAGGCAAATCCGGTATTCTAAAAGCCGAGAAGTGATAGGGAGCCTGTAGAAATACAGGTGAAGGAACCGGGACTCGATTGTCAAGAAAAGCTTCTAGTGAGGACGACGCCGCCCGTACCAAAACCGACACAGGTAGGCAAGAAGAGAATTCTAAGGTGCGCGGGAAACCCTCGTTAAGGAACTCGGCAAAATGTATCCGTAACTTCGGGAAAAGGATAACCCAGAGTACGTGAAGGATAGAAACATCCGGAGCGGGAATGGGTGGCACAAGAGAGGCCCAAGCGACTGTTTACCACAAACACAGGCGTCTGCTAAAGAGAAATCTGATGTATAGATGCTGACACCTGCCCGGTGCTGGAAGGTTAAGAGGACGTGTTAGCCGTAAGGCGAAGCAGAGAATTGAAGCCCCAGTAAACGGCGGCCGTAACTATAACGGTCCTAAGGTAGCGAAATTCCTTGTCGGGTAAGTTCCGACCCGCACGAAAGGTGTAACGATTTGGGCACTGTCTCAACGAGGGACCCGGTGAAATTGAAGTACCTGTGAAGATGCAGGTTACCCGCGACTGGACAGAAAGACCCCATGGAGCTTTACTGTAACCTGAGATTGAATTTTGGTAGAAGATGTACAGGATAGTTGGGAGACGTAGAAGCGCGCACGCCAGTGTACGCAGAGTCGATGGTGGGATACCAACCTTGTTTTATTGAAATTCTAACGAGAGCCGTAACGAGGCTGCGGACAGTCTCAGGCGGGCAGTTTGACTGGGGCGGTCGCCTCCGAAAGAGCAACGGAGGCGCCCAAAGGTTCCCTCAGCGCGGACGGAAACCGCGCGAAGAGTGTAAAGGCAGAAGGGAGCTTGACTGCGAGACGGACAGGTCGAGCAGGGACGAAAGTCGGGCTTAGTGATCCGGTGGTAGAGAGTGGAATTGCCATCGCTCAACGGATAAAAGCTACCCTGGGGATAACAGGCTTATCTCTCCCAAGAGTCCATATCGACGGGGAGGTTTGGCACCTCGATGTCGGCTCATCACATCCTGGGGCTGTAGTAGGTCCCAAGGGTTGGGCTGTTCGCCCATTAAAGTGGTACGCGAGCTGGGTTCAGAACGTCGTGAGACAGTTCGGTCCCTATCCATCGCGGGCGCAAGAAACTTGAAAGGGGCTGCTCCTAGTACGAGAGGACCGGAGTGGACGAACCAATGGTGTATCGGTTATGCCGCCAGGCGTACAGCCGAGTAGCTACGTTCGGGACGGATAAACGCTGAAAGCATCTAAGCGTGAAACCAGCCTAAAGATGAGGTTTCTCATTGCGTAAGCAAGTAAGGCCCCATGAAGACGACATGGTTGATAGGCCGGGAGTGGAAGTGCAGCAATGCATGGAGCGGACCGGTACTAATAGGCCGAGGACTTATCTTACGAAGATAAGAGCAGTATAAGGGAAGAGACTTACGTTTTCTGTAGTTGTCAGGGCACAGGCTCTGAAGATTCAGTGGTGATGGCTGTAGGGGTCCACCTGTTCCCATACCGAACACAGCAGTTAAGCCTACAAACGCCGAAAGTACTTAGGGGGAGGCCCCTTGGGAGGATAGGAAGCCGCTGATTAAGGTAAGAGGGCGTACGCTATTGCGTACGCCCTCTTTGTATGTATGAAAAAGTATCGTTAGGCTATGGTATAATAATTAGTAGTGAGGAGTAGCCACGATTTTCTTGGCTGATCGCATTCATCAGGGGGGGAAGTTCATTGTCTATATACGGGGAGTATTATCCTACGCTGAAATATATACAAGATTATTTGATTAAGCAGATTGAATTATATGCCGATACGACGAGAGAAGAAACGGGAGAGGCTGCCTTTGAACATCTGATTACGCGTATTAAGTCTGAAGACAGTATGCGTGAAAAGTGTGAGCGTAAGGGCATAGAACCGTCGCCTCAGGCGGTTTTACAGTCAATACACGATGCTATCGGCATTCGGGTTGTCTGCCGTTTTGTTGACGATGTGTATGAGACGGTTCGTGCTTTATGGCGAATACCTTTTTGTCGAATTAAGGAAGAAAAGGATTATATCAAAGACGTAAAGCCTAACGGGTACCGGAGCTATCACCTTATCCTGGAGATTACCTTGCCTGATCAAGGTGACGGTGCCTATATTTCCGGCACCTATTATGCGGAAATACAGCTACGCACGATTGCCATGGATTCATGGGCCAGTTTGGAGCATCAATTGAAATATAAGAAACAAATATCAGATCCGGAAATGATCAGCCGTGAATTAAAGCGGTGTGCCGATGAATTGGCTTCATGTGATTTGACGATGCAGACGATTCGAAACTTAATCAGACATGAATAGGGAGTACATATGAGATTATTATTAGCTGAAGATGAAAAGGAATTATCTACAGCCGTAGCCACTATTTTAAATGCGTCGGGTTATGAGACGGATATCGTATCCGACGGCGTACAGGCTGTTGAGGCAGCGGAAAGAAACAGTTACGATTGTATGGTATTTGATATTATGATGCCCGGAAAAGACGGAATTACGGCTCTTTCGGAAATCAGAGAAAAAGGAGATGTAACGCCGGTGATTATGTTAACCGCCAAGTCTGAGGTGGATGACCGCATTACGGGACTTGACGCGGGGGCAGATGATTATTTAACCAAGCCTTTTGCCGTAAAAGAATTATTGGCTCGTATTCGTTCTGTTACGAGGCGTAACGGGGAGACTTTTACACCCCATCTACTGACCTTCGCAAACTTGGAGTTTAATACGGAAACTCAAGAAGTGAAGGGGGAGAATACCATTCGTTTATCGTCAAAAGAAGGAAAGTTATTGCGTTACTTCCTTTTAAACCCGGAAAAAGAACTTACGACGGAGACCGTATTTACGCATGTATGGAACGATGCCGAGGAAGAAACGACGAGTATTGTCTGGGTATATATATCGTATCTAAGGCAAAAGCTTGATTCCGTACAAGCTCAGGTAGAGATTACGGGCGAGGAAGGCGGAACTTTTCGTTTGACTGTGAAGGAGTAAATTATGAACATGATTCGTCGCTTACGGCGTAATTTTATTCTTATTGCTTCGGCTGCCGTCGTACTGCTTGTCTGTATTGTTCTGGTAACAGTAAACGCTACCAATTATAAGCGCACTATGAGCGATATAAATAGTGATTTACAGTATATTACGGCTCACGGCGGTATGTTACCCAAGAAGGCGGCGCCGACTGAAAGCGGTTGGTTCGGCGGGAATGAAAGGGAGAATAATAGGGATGAATTTTCTTATCAGACTCGTTACTTAACCGTTTTGGCCGATAAAGACGGGAATGTCAAAGATATAAATATGAAGAATACGGCGTCTTTTACAAAGGAAGAAGCCGTCCAGTATGCTCAAACTTCCGTTTCAACGGGACAGGATGAAGGTGTTTTTGAAAAGAGCGGGGCCGTGTATGCATACTTAATCACTGTTGACGGCGAAGATAATCATTTCATCGTTATTATGGATTGTACTCGCGAATTTGCGGCTCTTCATTCCTTGTGGCGCTATTCATGCGTTTTTGGGTTTGGCATGTATCATTGCTTATGCCGTGTTAATAGCGGTCTTATCCAAGTGGATTATTCAACCTTTTGAAGCCAATATGGAGAATCAAAAGCGCTTTATTACCAATGCGGGTCACGAGTTGAAGACGCCTATCGCCATTATTTCGGCCAATGCGGAAGCTATTGAGTTGATTAACGGGAAGAGTCAGTGGACAGACAGTATTTTTGAAGCAAGTCAGGCGCCAGACCGAGCTGATTAATGCACTGGTAACCATGTCGCGCATTGAAGAATACGGTCGAGACGAGTCCAGAAAAAAAGTGAGATTGATTTAACGGAAACGGTAGGTGCCGTTGCGGAGTCGTTTAAAAACGGTAGCCAAAGAACAAGGAAAGACTGTGCGGGCCGATATTGAAGAACATGTGAAGTTGGTGACAGATAGACACGCTTTTCATGAATTGACCAATATACTTGTCGACAATGCCGTCAAGTATTGTGATGACGGCGGAACGGTGCTTGTCAGCCTGAAAGGAAAGCGCAGAAGACGTAATAAGTTTACGCTTACTGTAGCCAATGATTATAAAGAAGGTAAGGGTCAAGACTATAGTCGATTCTTTGAGCGTTTTTATCGTGGCGACGAGTCACATAACAGCAGTAAGTCCGGGTTCGGGATCGGCCTGGCCATGGCGGCGGAATTTGTAGAGGCCATGAAAGGGGATATTAAGGTTTCGTGGCGTAACGGTGTTATTTATTTTACTGTTACCGGGTAGATATAAAAAAAGCAGGAAATCGTAAGATTTCCTGCTTTTCGTGTATACCGTCGCTTATTTCGAGTACAATTCGACGATAAGTGTTTCGTTGATTTCTAAAGGTAATTCACTGCGTTCGGGCATGCGAGTCAATGTGCCTTCGAAAGCGTCGAAGTTCTTTTCAATGTACGGAAGATCAAAGGTCTTAACTTCCTGGAAGGACTTCTTATACATTTCGTTGTTACGCGAACCTTCTTTTAATGTAATCGTGCTGCCCACCTTGACCTGAGCCGAAGGAATGTCAACACGTTTACCGTCGACAAGAATGTGTCCGTGGTTTACCATCTGGCGAGCCTGACGGATGGAGTTTGCGAAGCCTATGCGATATACAAGGTTATCCAAACGGCATTCCAGCAATTTGAGCATATTTTCGCCCGTAACGCCTTCCTGCTTCTTCGCTTTATCGTAATAGCGGACAAACTGACGTTCGAGCAAGTTGTAGTATGCTCGTAACTTCTGTTTTTCCAATAATTGTGTGCCGTATTCAGACATTTTTTTCTGTCTTTGATCTTTCTTCACACGTTTTAATGCCTTAGGATGGCCGTAAACGTTTACACCGAAACGGCGGCACTGTTTAAAACGTGCTTCTCTCCTCGTTGCCATTAGTTACATCACCTCATTAGAATAAAATAATATAGAATTACATCTGTAAATTTTACTATACAAAGTCGGTTAAGTCAATGCCGGGTATTATGGACAAGAGAACGTCCCTTTTGTATACTTTATCGTAAGTGCGGAAAGGAGTATGAATATGAAAAATGTGTATATTATCGCTTGCGGCGGCACCATAGCCGGCCGTGCCGATTCGGCATCGAATCTGACAGGCTATACGGCAGGGGCCGTGCATATAAACGAACTGTTGTCTGCCGTTCCCGAATTGGATAAAGTAGCACGAGTGCATGGCGAGCAGCTGTGCAATCTGGATAGTTCCGATATGACAGAAGCTCTATGGGTAAAACTGGCTAAAACCGTTGAAGGTATTGCAGCACGTGATGATGTAGACGGTATCGTCATCACACACGGTACGGACACGCTGGAAGAAACTGCCTACTTTTTAAATCTTACGGTTCATACGCATAAGCCCGTTATTATAACGGGGGCCATGCGCCCCGCCACGGCACTCAGTGCCGACGGACCGTTAAACCTGTGGGAAGCCGTGCAGGTAGCGGCTACACCTGGAGCCGGTCAGTACGGGGTACTCATTGTCATGAACGGTACGATTTGCAGCGCACGTTTCGGATATAAGACGGATACGACTCATGTTCAGGCTTTTCACGGAAGACAGATGGGTGTCGTCGGCTTTGTGCAAAACGGCATACCTTATTTTTATCAGGCTCCTTTACGCTGCCATACATTCCAATCTAAGTTTGATATTCCTGCTGAGACCTTGCCTCACGTAGCGATTATTTATTGTCACGTAGGGATGACGGAAAAAACGGTCAGAGCTCTTATACAAGATTTGTCGGGAATTATTTTGGTCGGTTTGGGACACGGTAAGAATCCGAACTACATTGAAAGCGTATTAAAAGAAGCGGCATCTACAGGTGTGAAAATCGTGCGCACATCGAGAGTTCTCGGCGGCATTGTTTCCGAAGGAGGCGGGCAAGGCTTTATTTGCGGTGACTCACTCATGCCGCAACAGGCGAAAATCCTCTTGCAGCTATCCTTGGATAAGGGAGAAACGGAGGAAGAAATACAGCATAATTTCCGTATATATTAGAGCCTGTCGTTGTTCTTACAGTCTGCCTATGCTAAAATAAATAAGATAACTACGTTTTTCTTATTACAGATGGGAGCGTTGAATATGAATTATCGAAATATAGCGGTAGCAGCCTTGTGTGCAGTTACCTTAAGCGGAGCTGCTTTTGCAGCTGAAACGACGACATCCAAAGGATTAACGGATATTAATGACTATTGGGGTAAAACGGCTGTCGAGTCGTTTTACAGTCGCCAGTATATCAGTGGTATCGACGGAAAAATTTCACCCTAATGACGACATTACCCGTGAAGGGGTAGCCTCGATTATAGACAAGATGATCGGCGGCGAAACGACGGCCACCGTTGATTTTAAAGATGTTAAGGGACGCTGGTCCGAAAAAAAGCGGTTGCTTCTATGGTAGATAAGCAGATTATGAAGGGGTACGGGGACGACTCCTTTAAGCCTGAAAAAGATGTAACCCGTCAGGAATTTGCCGTTATTGCCTATAACTACTTGAACTATAAGGGGGCACCGGCAGAAACTTCGGCTGTGGAATATAAAGATGCTAAAGACATTGCTCCGTGGGCAAAGAAAGCTGTCGATATGTTGAATGCACTGGGGGTCATGAAAGGATCGGACGGTCTGTTTTTACCGAATAAGAACATTACTCGCGGTGAAGCGGTAAATGTATTGTATCGCCTTCAGGCGGAACCGGTAGTATCCAAGAATCAGGGAGCCGAATTACAGAAGGTTGTCTTGTCCGATATTACCAAAGTGTACGGGTCCGTTAAAAAGTTTGCCGATGACGGTAACTTGTATTGGAACGGAAACACCTTGTATGTGACGGCAAAGACAGCGGCTAATCGCAATAAATTGGAAGACTCCTTTAAAGCTGACAGCCGCATTGCGGAAAGTAGTGTCGTTGTAGTCAATAATAAATACAGCTTTAATGAATATAAGAAAATTCAGGAAGACGCTTTGAAGCTGTATGAAAAGACAGAAAAGGCTGAAGGTACCGCCGCTGTCGATTATTTGAACGAACAGGTAGTGTTGAAGGTGCCCAGCGTGTCTAAGGAAACAAAAAAAGCTCTTGAAAAAGCCTTCGGTGCAAGAGTGCGTACACGCATCGTATAAACGGGGGCAGGCGGAGGAACGAAATGATAAACTCTAAACGGTTGGCCGCATTGTGCGGAGTCTTCTTCTTAACTTCGGTTGTGACGGCAGTAGCCGTTTCACCGTATACGGATATATCCGACAAAACGGATAAGGCAGCTGTTGATTATGTATACGACATACAGGGTCTTACGTTTGCACAGGGAACGGAATTTCATCCCTTGCAGCCCGTAAGTCGGCAAGAGTTCGCAGATATGCTCTATCGTTTGACGCCGTCATTGCATCCGACAGAAATGAAGACGGAAGAAGACGCCTTAGCCGTCTTGGCTCAGAACAAGATTATGCAAAAAGGAAGTGCAGAGGCGGCTTTGACACGCACGGAATACGAAGCTGTTATTAAGGCGTATATCACTTATATGCGTCAGGATACCTTGCAACAGGCCGTGCCGGAACAAACGGCGGGTAGCGATACGGTGAGTCGCTTGGAAGCGGTCCGCAGTGTATATGCGCTAATCGGTCCGGGCGGTATGTATACGGACTATGTAGCGGCTCAGCAAAAGGTTATGAAGACCTTGAATGATGAATACGGATCGATGCTTACTTTTTATGAAGACGGAGTCTTGTATCGCCAAGGCGATACCTTTGTTGTCGGACTGACGGGCCGGCCGTCTATGTCGTTGGAACGTCGTCTTAAACATGATTTGGCTGACGGGCCGAAGGTAGAGATCAAAAAAGTATCTATGTCCAGAAGTGACTACGCTTACCTTATGCGTAAGGCGGCGGCTTTGATTGTGGCCACAGTCGGTACCGATGAGTTTTCCGGCGTATTACCCGACTATGAAAATGAACAAATCATCGTCATGACAAAGCATCCGCTGTCGCAGGAGTTGTTAAATTTATTGGAAAAAGAAATCGGCACAGGTATTATCCGCAATGAAGATGCGGTTACGGCCGGTACGAGTAAGAAACCGGTTGCGGAGACCTCGACTGAACGAAGACCCGTTACGGCGGCGAACAGGAAACATCGTCCCAAGGTCGACTTCTATTCTCCGTTACTGGATCGGTCCGTGTCCGAAGCTATTACAAAATATCAGAACGATTTATACAGATAAACGGTGTTTACCATAATGTTGAAGGTCCGTCTGTTGATGAGATCTTCAACATTATTTTTTTGAAGGCGCTGAACCGAAATGTTACTCGCGAACGATATAACCGACGCCACGAACCGTTGTAATGTAAGATTCGTGACGGTCTGTGCAAAGTTTGGAACGCAAGTAGCGTATGTATACATCGACTACATTTGTCGTTCCGAAGAAGTCATATCCCCAGACGTGTTCTAAAATGCTGTGACGGGAAAGAACGATATTTTTATTATGAATTAAAAAGGTTAAGAGTGAGAACTCTTTTTTCGTCAGACTGATGCGCCGTTCTTTTATGTATACTTCGTGTGCATCTAAATCGACGAGCAAATCTTTCAAAGTTAAAGTGCGCCGAAAATTGTTGCACACGGCTTTCCCGAATGTAGAAGGGCATGAATGCGGGCGGACAGTTCACGGCAATTAAAGGGCTTGGTCAAATAATCATTTGCTCCGTATTCGAAGGCCTTTACTTTAGTCGTAATGTCGTCACAATCGGATATAATCAAGACGGGAACGGCAGAAATTTTACGAATTTCCTTACACAAGAGCAGACCGCTAATATCGAGAAGCCGAATGTCCAGAACGATTAAATCAAACCGGTTTCCCGCCAGTTTGTTTAAGGCTGAAAGTCCCAATGTATCGGTCGTGCAGTCATAGTGCTCCGTAGCTAATTCCTGCCGTATGTAGGCTGCCGTTTTGGCATCTCCTTCAATGATAAATATCTGACGTTCTTTCATAGTAAAAGCCTCCTGTCACAATGAATTTTAGAGCTCTTTACTCAATTATAAAAAACGAATGAATATTCATAATATACAGACCTTTTTATACTCTCATAAGGTCCGTTAATACAAGACTTTATGGGGGTATTTCATAGGCACTCCTTGTTCTTCTGTGGTATAATAAATAAGTTATGTAGAGGAGGATTTTTGTATGAGAGCCATGGGTATTGATCCGGGTACGGCTATTTGCGGTTTCGGCGTCGTCGACTCTGACGGCAGTCGGTTACGGCCGGTTACATACGGGACCATTCAGACTACGCCGGACAGAAGCGATGCGGATCGCCTTGTGACAATATATGAAGGCTTACATGAGTTATATGAGAAATATAAGCCTGATATAATCGGTGTTGAGCAGCTCTTTTTTAACCGTAACGTGACGACGGCTATTACGGTCGGACAGGCACGAGGCATTATTTTGCTGACGGCGAAACAAGCGGGAATTCCTCTTCTTGAGTTCAACCCGTTACAAGTAAAACAGGGAGTTACGGGATACGGCAGAGCAACGAAAGAGCAGGTTATCGATATGACCATGCGCCTTCTCGGCATTCGGGAAAAGATTAAGCCCGACGATGCGGCTGACGGCTTGGCAATGGCTATATACGCCGTCTATTCCAGTCATTCGCAACGTTTGAATAGAAAGGTACAGCTATGATCGGATATGTTAAGGGTACGGTTGAGCGTATATTCGCTTCATCCGTTTTTATTGACGTGCACGGAGTAGGTTATCGCGTATATGCACCGGTTTCTACTCTTGCACACTTGAACGTTGGCGAAGAGAGTCTCTTGTATACATACATGAATGTGCGGGAAGATGCCATTGTCTTATACGGTTTTCTGACGCAAGATGAATACGATCTTTTTATGCTTCTCATCGGCGTTAACGGCGTGGGACCTAAGGTAGCCAACGGCATTTTGAGTGCTACCGGGACGGATTCATTCAGAGCCGCCGTGGCCAATAAGGACATCGGTTTGTTGACGAAAATGCCGGGTATCGGCAAGAAAACGGCGGAACGTATTGTCTTGGAATTGCAAGATAAGGTGGGCACACCCGTAAGTAGCGGTGAAAGTGAAAAAACGCCCGAACCTTCGCCTATAGAGGGAATAGGAGCGGAAGTAACGGCAGCCCTTGCCGGTCTTGGATATTCGGAACGGGAAATTGAGCCGATCATAGCTCGGGAAGCAAAGGAGCATGATTCGGTAGAATCGTTATTAAAAGCGTGTTTGCGTGCCTTGGGAACAGGGAGATAAATTATGGAAGAAACGCGTATTGTTGAAATGGGTGATTTACCCGGCGACTCATGGCAGTACAGCCTGCGACCCCATTATTTAAAAGAATATATAGGCCAGGAAAAGGCCAAGAGAAATCTGGAAGTCTTCATCGCAGCGGCAAATGCGCAAGGAAGCCTTGGACCATGTTCTTTTGTACGGACCGCCCGGCCTGGGTAAAACGACGTTGGCAGGGATTATTGCTAACGAAGCGGGCGTCGGTTTTCGCATTACGTCGGGACCGGCTATTGAGCGAGCCGGAGATTTGGCGGCATTATTGACGAATTTACAGGAACGGGATGTTTTGTTTATCGATGAAATTCACCGTCTTTCGCACAGTGTAGAAGAAGTTTTATATGCAGCCATGGAAGACTATGCTCTGGATATCGTTATCGGCAAGGGACCCAGTGCTCGCTCCGTGCGTATTGATTTACCGCCTTTTACTTTAATAGGGGCGACAACGCAAGTCGGCAGATTGGCCTCGCCTTTGCGCGATCGATTCGGGGTTATCAGTCGTCTGGAATTCTATAAGCCTGAAGAGTTGGTTCTTATTATTGAGCGGACCGCCGACATTCTCGATATGCGTATTGAACGTGATGGGGCCTTGGAAATAGCCGGCCGTTCGCGCGGGACACCGCGTATTGCCAACAGGCTGCTAAAGCGCGTTCGCGATTTTGCTCAAGTAGCCGATGCGCCGGCCATAACAAAAAACATTGCATCCGAAGCTCTGAATCGGTTGGAAGTGGATGCTTGCGGTTTGGATCGCACGGACCGTCGAGTCTTAACGGCTATTATTGAAAAATTTGACGGCGGTCCCGTCGGCCTTGATACTATTGCGGCGGCGATCAGTGAGTCGGTTGATGCGGTAGAAGACGTGTATGAACCCTTTTTAATGCAATTGGGATTTCTAAACAGAACGCCGCGCGGACGCGTAGCTACCGCTGCGGCTTACCGTCACTTGGGCCTGGCGGTACCGCAGGCGGATGAGCAAGGCAAGTTGTTTTAAGTCTTGTCACGGAATGCAGGAGGAAAAAACATGATTTCATATAAACGTTCGGTTCTTGCGGTCATGACGGCAGCTTTTATATGGTTAACCGCTTTTCCTGCCGGGGCTGCGGATAACGATATAGTGCGCATCGGTATTCGGGAGGGGCAGGGATCCGTGTCCGTAGCCGGTCCTTTCGGTGTCGGTGTCTATCGTAACGGCAGTCTTTGGAAAAAATACGCTGCCGGTAAGAACGTAACCGTTACATATAGTGATAAAGGGCTGACTGTTGACGGGGCAGCCTTGGGACAGCGCGTTCTTCTGCGGTCTTTAGATGCCAAAGGCGCTCTGAAAATCAGCAACGGTTATTCGTATCGGGGTGACTTGGAAGTAATTAAATCGCCTCAGAGGTGGGGGTTGACGGTAGTTAACGTCGTGCCTGTTGAAAAATATCTGTACGGTGTAGTGGGGAAGGAAATGTCTCCGTCTTGGAGCGATGAAGCCCTGAAAGCGCAGGCCGTGGCGGCTCGTACCTATGCCGTTTCCCATAAGGGGTATTTTCGCAATCGAGGCTTCGATATGACCGATGATACGAACAGTCAGACGTACGGCGGCGTAAATGCTGAAGCGCCGTCCGTACTGAGAGCCGTTAAGGCAACGCGCGGAGAAATTCTGACATACGGCGGCAAACCGATTGATGCTTTTTTCAGTGCCAATGCGGGTGGCTGGACGGAGCACAGTGAAAATGTGTGGGGCAATAAGATTCCTTACTTGAGAGGCGTATCGGACAAAGCTGATAAGATGCCCGAATATCGGTGGTCCGTTACGATTACACCTGAACGCTTGGCTGCCGATTTGGCGGCTGCGGGAAAGGGAGTTGGACAGATTAAGTCTGTCTTACTCTCCCCTTTGTCCAAACGACCTATGAGTGCTGCCGACCGCGGTATATCGGGACGTGTTTTGTCTTTTACCGTTACGGGAACGGCGGGACAGACAAAAATTACGGGAAATGCCTTTCAAGGGATACTGGGATTAAAAAGTACGCTCTTCGATTTTTATCAGGGGAACGGCAATCCGCCCGATCCGGATACGGGCAAGGTTTTGCGAAATAATGTCTTTATAGTGAAAGAAAAGACACCTCTCGTCATTTACGGCTTTGGTTGGGGGCACGGTCTGGGTATGAGCCAGTACGGGGCCTATCAAATGGCTAAAGAACACGGCTCGGATCCGACTTTTTACAGAAAAATACTCGCCCACTATTACAGCGGTACAAGTTTATCGAAGTTATATTAAGGAGTAGATTGATTTTGAAACTGTCCGACTTTTCCTATGAATTGCCTCAGGAATTGATAGCACAGCATCCGGCTGAACCCAGAGATACGGCACGTCTCATGCTTTATGACAAGAAAACAGGTGAAACGGAAAATAAGATATTTCGGCAATTGACAGACGAATTGCATCAGGGAGATGTACTGGTTTTTAACGATTCAAAGGTCATTCCCGCACGCCTGCACGGTACGCGTGTGCCTACGGGCGGTAAGGTAGAAGTCCTCTTGCTGACGCCTGTAGGAGAGGACCGTTGGGAAGTATTGGTAAAACCGGGTAAGAAAGCCCTGCCCGGATCCACCTTATCTTTCGGAGAAAGGTTGACGGGGGTTGTAGAAGATCGTACCGATTACGGCGGGCGGGTTATTCACTTTACTTATGACGGTGTTTTCGACCATATTATTGAAGAAATCGGCGAAATGCCTTTGCCGCCGTATATTCATAAAAAACCCGAAAATCCTGACGACTACCAAACTGTTTATGCTCGAGAAAAAGGGTCTGCTGCCGCTCCTACGGCGGGGCTTCACTTTACGGATGAACTGTTGGAAAAAATCAGGGACAAAGGAGTAGAAACGGTCTTTGTCACCTTACATGTAGGACTCGGCACCTTCCGTCCTGTGGAAGAAGAAAATATTGAAGACCATGTGATGCATAGTGAATACTACAGTATTACACCCGAAGCGGCGGCAGCCGTTAATCGGGCTAAGGAAGAAGGACGTCGTATTGTCGCCGTCGGCACGACCTCGGTACGGACCTTGGAAAGTGCGGCCGAAAAGGGACGACTGAAAGCCGGTGCGGGAAAGACGAATATTTTCATTTATCCCGGATATACTTTCCGGATTGTCGATGCTCTCGTGACGAACTTTCATTTGCCCGAATCGACGTTACTTATGCTTATCAGTGCCCTGTCCGACAGAGAACATATTTTAAAAGCTTATGAAACGGCAGTTCGTGAAAAGTATCGCTTTTTCAGCTTCGGCGATGCCATGTTTATACACTAGGAGGTACGCATGGTTATAGAATTCGAATTACAGGCTGAATGTGACGGGGCCAGAGCCGGTTTGTTACGTACTCCGCACGGAACTTATCAGACTCCTATGTTTATGCCCGTCGGTACGCAGGCCACGGTTAAGACGCTGACCCCTGAAGAACTGTATGACATGGGAGCTCAAGTCATTCTGAGCAATACTTATCACTTGTTTTTACGGCCCGGAGAAGATTTGGTTCATGAGGCCGGCGGGATTCATCGCTTTATGAATTGGAAGAATGCGGTTCTTACCGATAGCGGCGGTTTTCAGGTCTTTAGTCTCGGGAAGATGCGAAAGATTACGGAAGACGGTGTGACCTTCCGTTCCCATATAGACGGATCAAAGAAATTTTTGTCGCCTGAAGTATCCATGGATATCCAAATGGCCCTAGACTCGGATATTGCCATGGCCTTTGATGAATGCATTCCCTATCCCTCCGATTATGAATACACCCGTCTTTCCACTGAACGAACAAGCCGTTGGGCCAAGCGATGTCTTGATCATCATCACAGTCCTACACAGGGCTTGTTCGGTATTGTACAGGGAGGCATGTATAAGGATTTACGGAAAAAAAGCTGCGAAGATTTGGTTGCCATGGATTTTGACGGCTACGGAATCGGCGGACTCAGTGTTGGCGAATCGAAGGATATCATGTATGATATATTAGAAGGTACGACTCCGTATTTACCGCAAGATAAAGCTCGTTATTTGATGGGAGTCGGTACGCCCGATTGCCTCGTCGAAGGCGTAGCTCGCGGCGTTGATATGTTTGACTGCGTCTTTCCTACTCGTGTGGCTCGTAACGGAATGGCTATGACGGCAGAAGGGCGTGTCAATGTGCGTAACGCCAAATATGCTCGTGACTTTTCGCCCATTGAAGAAGGTTGTGGTTGCTATACATGTCGTAATTATACACGTGCCTATATCAGGCATCTCTTCAAGGCGGAAGAATTACTGGCTTATCGTTTGGTAAGCATTCATAATCTTTACTTTTTACTTGACTTCATGCGTCGCATGAGGCAGTCGATTTTTGACGGTACATTTCGCCGATTCCGAAAGGAATTTTTCGACCGATATAAAGATGCGTAATGTCCGTTGCGAATAAACAATATTTTCGGAGGTGATATACGTGGAATTTATGGAACAGATGCAGTCTTTTGCCCCCATTATTTTGATGGTAGTCATTTTTTATTTCATGTTATGGCGGCCGCAAAAAAAGCAGCAAAAACGACGTCAGGAAATGCTTAACAGCATGAAAACGGGTGCCAAGGTTATTACGATCGGCGGCATCTACGGGACGATTGTTGAATTGCATGAAGACTATGCTATGTTGCGTATTGCCGAAAAGACGGAAGTCAAAATTACCCGGCAGTCCATCAGTCAGGTTCTCGGCAAAAAAGAAGGAGAGTAGAAGGTTGCTCGTTACGGAAGAAAAGAAATGTCTTCGGAAACAAATGAACGAACTTTTACACAATCTGCCTGTCGCTGAAACGGCGGCAGGCAGCTCCGTTATTTGTAAAACGTTGGGACAGTTACCTGATTACCATAAGGCACGGCGTATTATGGCTTTTTTGAGTATGCCCGGTGAGGTCGACTTGGACTCATTTATTGAAAAAGCGTTGGCGGATGATAAGGAAGTCTACGTACCGAGATGTCTGGACAAGGGGAATATGGAAGGCGTACGCCTTTACGATTTAGGACAGACGGTTTTTGACCGCTACGGCATTCGTACGGCACTCGAGGGAGCTCCGACCTGTACTGCCGACGTACCGGACCTACTTATCATATCCGGTCTTGCCTTTGATAAAAATGGCTGCCGCTTGGGACGGGGAGCCGGGTTTTACGACCGATTTATTGCCGATGCCCGGGCGTCTCAGGTAGTGGCCGTGGCCTTTGCCGCACAAATAGTGGAACACGTTCCGACGGAAGCTCATGATCAGACCGTGTGCCGTATTGTGACGGAAAAAGAAATTATTCATGTATCGTAAAAAACCGGAGAGGGGGAGCTTTGTTGCGTCAAAAAAATATGCTTAAATTTTTCGGCGCCGTCATTATTATTATCGGCGTCTTCGTTACCTGCATTCGTCCGCTTGCCGAGTCGATTAAGCAAGGCTTGGATCTGCAAGGCGGGACTCATATCGTGCTGGAAGCCCAGGACACGCCGGATGCGCCTGTTACGGATGATTCCGTAAATCGGGCTGTGACTATCGTTGAACGGCGTATTAATGAAATGGGGTTGACTGAACCGATTGTACAAAAAGAAGGGTCGCGACGGATTATTGTCGAATTGCCCGGTGAAAAGAACCCGGAAAAGGCCATTGAAACCATCGGTAAGACGGCCGTTATGGAGTTTAAAGATGAATCGGGTACGACTCGTATGACCGGTAACGACTTGAAAAATGCCAAGGAACAGAAGGATAACAGCGGCAAAAATGTCGTTGCCATTGAGTTTACGGACGAAGGGGCTAAGAAGTTTGCCGACTTGACGGCAGCCAATGTAGGACACAAGATTTCCATTACTTTGGACGGCGACGTACTTACGGCGCCTGTCGTAAACGAAGCCATTACGGGCGGTAAGGCCGTAATTACGGGGAACAACTCGTTGGAAGAAGCGAAAAACCTGGCTATTCTCCTGCGTTCAGGTGCCCTTCCCGTACAGTTGAAGGTTCTCGAAGTTCGTACCATCGGGCCGAGCTTGGGACAAGATTCGAAGGATAAGAGTGAACGGGCCTTTGCCATCGGCATCCTTTTGATTATGCTCTTTTTGGTCGTCGTTTATCGCATGTCCGGTGTTGTGGCCAACGTAGCCTTATTGGTCTATGTGCTCATTCTCCTGGCTATTTTAAAGTATTTAGATGCGACACTGACGCTCCCGGGGATTGCCGGCATTATCCTTTCCATGGGTTTTGCCGTTGATGCGAATATCCTTATATTTGAACGATTTAAAGAAGAAGTCCTTGTCGGCAAGAGTTTGCGTACGTCCATGCATGCCGGCTTTAAGCGTGCGTTCAGCACTATTTTGGATGCGAACGTATCCGTCATGATTGCCGCCATCGTATTGATTACCATGGGTGCCGGTACGGTTAAGGGCTTTGCCGTCAACTTGGCTCTCGGTATTGTCGTCAGCATGTTTACGGCCATTGTTGTCAGCCGGTCTCTATTGACCTGGTTCATTAATACGGAACTGATTAAGTCGCCGTGGTTCTACGGGTTGAATCGCAAGTTGGATAAAGAGGATACAAAGGGGGGGACAGGCATGAAATTCAGTATTGTAAAACATCGTAAATGGTGGTTCACCCTGTCGACCCTCTTGGTTGTTGCCAGCATCGTGTCCATTGTCATGAACGGCTTCAACTTCGGCATCGACTATACGGGCGGTACGATTCTGGACTTGCGTTTCGGCAAAGCCGTTACAGTCTCCGAAGTTCGCCAAGTACTGGATACGTCGGGTATGAATCTGGACAACAGTGTCATTCAGCTCACCGGTGTAACGGAAGGTGATTCGTCGCAGGACGTTATGATCCGTATGCGCAACTTGTCGAGCGATGAAACAAAGGCCTTGGCAGATAAGTTCAGCACTCAGTTGGGAAATTCGGAAGTAAAGCGCACCGAATCGGTCGGTGCCGTCATCGGGGCGGAAGTTACGAAAAATGCCGTGACCAGCCTGGCCGTCGCCTTTATTGCTTTGGCGGCGTATATATCCTTCCGCTTTGAATATAAGATTGCCGTTTCGGCCATCGTATCGATTCTGCATGACTTGATCATGGTATTGGGTGTCTTTTCCTTCTTTCGATTGGAAATCGACGCATCCTTCCTGGCGGCTATTTTGACGGTCGTCGGCTACTCCATGAATGAAGCTGTTGTTATCTTTGACCGCGTTCGTGAAAATATTCGGACGCATAGGCGAACGGATACGTACGAATGCCTGGCCGAGGACAGTATTGCTCAGAGTATTCACCGGAGTATTTATACGCTGACAACCGTATTGTTGGCCTGCGGATCCTTGCATTTCTTCGGCGGCGAATCGACGAAGAACTTTTCGCTCGTCATGTTAATCGGCTTTATCAGCGGGGCTTATTCCTCTATTTGTGTCGATACCTCTTTATGGGTCGTTTGGAAGAGCCGCACAGACAAGCGTCGTGGCTTACATTCCGGAGAAGAAGATGTGCCGGAAGAGTCCGTAGAAGCTTAACCATTAAATGCCTTGCCCTATCAGGCAAGGCATTTTTACGTGCGGCAATGAAAGGCACACTGTGGTATAATTAGTAAAACAACAGGAGGATGTACGATGAAAAGCGATGTAACGGCCTTCCTTTCAAGAGCCGGGGCGGTCGGTAAGGAAATGCAAAATTACGGGGCCGACATACGAAATCATTTTGAGACTCTATTTACGCATCGGCGTATGACCGTATATGAATCTCTGCCTGAAAGCCGCTCCTTTGTCGATGTGACCGTACTGGAACCGACGGAAGAGGAGCCGTTTTATTTTTTGTATACATCGGGGATGAGTCGCATGTCTATGGCCTCATATCCGGGCAGCGGCGGTGAGGAATCTTCTTTAGCCGAATTGTATTTAATGATACCCGCTAAAGAAGAGATGCGTACTGTTGGCGGGTTACGTCCTTGGCCGGTCCGTCTTCTTGCCGAGTTGGGCGCCTTTCCCCATATGTACGGCATGTGGTTTTCCTACGGTTTTTTTATTTACCCTTGGCCAGAGACTGTGAGTACACATCGACACAGGGAACTTTTTCCGGGGCGCTTATGATTCAGTTCGACGGCGAGCTGGGAACCGTTCCTACGGCTGACGGTCATCGTATACAGCTGTTTATGCCTTTTCCCGTATATGCCGAAGAAGCGGAACTGTACGGCTCTGTAGGACCTGACGAACTGACGGAACGGATACTTCGCTATAACGGCGGTACATTTTTAATTGATTTAAAACGACCCAACGCGGGTCTTGAACGACACGTAGGGGATTTGCGGAAATGACATATCGGCCCTTTGGATGAGGCGGTCGGAATCGTTTTTCGTATTTCGGATTCAAGGAGGTATGGTTGTGGAAGATAAGCGGTGGTTACGGTTGTTGCAGCCGGGGATTACGGCTATTGTAGGAGCCGGAGGGAAAACAACCGTATTGGAACGGCTCGTTGCCTACGGACACGGTGCGAATCTGCCCGTTGCGGTCAGTACAACGGCAGAGGCGGACGGAGAGCGGTTGGCGGAAATCGAGGACCTGGATATTATTTGTACGAACGATCGTGAAGAGGGCGAAGCTTTTTGCATTGAAAAAATGAACGCTCATCGGGTACCCGCTTGGTTCTCGTCCGTAAGTGAAGAGGGGATTTATAAGGGAATCGATGCGGACACTCTGGAATGGTTGCGCGTAAGACATCCGGCATGGTATTTGATTGTTGAGGCAGACGGTGCTCATCATAAATGGTTGAAGGCCCCCTTGCCTGAAGAAGCTCCTATTCCTCAGGACTGCGATACGCTTATTGGGGTCGTCAATCTGCAAATGCTCGGGTCGTCCATTACCGATGAGCGGGTAGCCGGCGCCGAACAAGCGGCTTTGATTATGAATCGTCCTACGGGGGCTATCGTTACGCCCGCCTTGCTGGCGAAGCTGTTGACGCATCCTCGCGGGTTGTTTCGTACTTCCGCCTCACGCAGAGTACTCTTTTGCAGCGGCTATAATGCCGTACAGCATCGTATGACAGAAGCTCTTTTGGATGATTTGGAAGAATTGGATTTACAAGTCATTGTCTTAGCTGACGGATATAAAGATACGTGCACCATTCGGCAATATATTTCCCAAGACTCAAGATAAGGAGATTCAAGCTGTGGGTGTGTGAAAAAGTATCTCTTCATCTTTGGAAGAATTATAACTATGCATATTCTCTATTGACATATATCTTCGTGTACGATACAATATCAGCAATTATTACTCAATTGATGAGAGGTAATATCAAATGAAGACCTTGTCCACATCGTTACGGACAGTTGAATACGGAGTAAACTTTTTTAGCTGGAGCTATTCTTTTAGCGCCGGCTATTTTTGCTACGAAAAGTTCAACAGTATGACAAACGACATGAGACGGGTTCGCACCGATGAATAAATTGTATAAATTCGGGACAATTGAAAGTCGATAGCTATCGGTACCTAACGGGCAGGCTCATGAGAGCCTGCCTTTTTTATTTGATATAAGCCAAGAGATGAAATTGCGATTATTGTTGTCGGTGAGGATTTTTGTACACGGGTACGTTTGTAGTCGGAAAGTTACAGACCGAGTAAAAAGCTCGGACTTGAAGTATTGATGCCAAAAGCCCTTTAGTGAGAAAACCGTATAGGAGCTATTATGAGAGAAGAAGCAAAAGAATTTTTAGAAAATCTAAATATTGCCGTCATCGGCTTAGGGCTTATGGGAGGCTCCTTTGCCAAACGATTGCGTGAACAGACGAAATGCCGGATTACAGCTTTTGATCGTGAGACTGAGACGTTGAACAAAGCTTTAGCGGACGGGGTCATCGATGCAGGCTATACAGAAGGGAATGAAGAGCTGAAAAAGGCGGATCTTCTTATTATGTGTCTGTCACGCGATAATATGCTTTCCTTTTTGCGACAAAACGCCGTATATTTAAGAGAAGGACAAACGCTGACAGATATTATAGGTATAAAAGGAAACTCCGTTGAAGCGGCGGAAAACCTTTTGCCTAGTGGCGTCGATTACGTACCGGCCCATCCCATGGCCGGACGGGAAGGCTTCGGATATGATATGTCCAGAGCCGATATCTTTGACTGTGCCAACTATATTATCGTACCTAATAAGCGTACAAGCCGTAAAGGTATAAAAACAGTGAAAAACCTGGCAAGGGCTCTGGGATGCTCTCACATATCCGTCGTAACGACTGAAGAACATGATCGGAGAATTGCTTACACGAGTTGTCTTCCCCACGTTTTGGCTACGGCTTTGGTTAACAGTCCGTCTATGGACGGAAGTATGGGACGATTTATTGCTGGCAGCTTTAAGGATGCCACTCGTGTTGCCGATATTAATGCCGCTCTGTGGTCACGCCTTCTCTTAGCCGATAAAAAAAGCGCTGATACAGGAAATAGCTCGCTTTAAAGACGCTCTGGATAAGGTGGAAATGAGTCTTTTAAAAGGTGACAAAAAGGGACTGGAAGAATTTTTTTAAAAAGAAGCGGGAACACGAAGAAGAGAAATGATCCATGAATACCGTAAAGGTCAACACGAATAATAAATTGTACCGGCTCTGTTACGGATCGGGACCGGTGAACGCTTTTAAACAGGAATACGGACTTTTCAAAGCAAACGGGTGTACGACCTGTACAAACCGTCATAAAAGGGGCACATGGAATGAATTTAGTATTAACACCGAAAAAACTGAGCGGCACCCTCGTAGTGCCGTCGTCCAAAAGTGCGGGGCATAGAGATTTAATTTGCGCAGCCCTGGCGGACGGCAAAAGCTTGGTAAAAAATATAACTCCTTCCGAAGATTTGGAAGCTACGTGTCGAGTTCTTCAAGAGTTCGGTGCGACTGTCGAAACGGTGTCGCATGAAGACGGTCGCCTGACCGTTGCCGTAACGGGTGGATTAAGGCCGCAGACAGGCTCCCTTAGGGCAGATTGCGGCGAATCCGGTTCGACCGTGCGTTTTCTCATTCCCGTCGGCTTGTTGACGGGAATGAAGATTACCTATACTGGGCGAGGTCGCCTGCCCGAACGACCCTTGGATCCGTTTTTGAATATTTTCGACAACAAGAAAATTGCCTATACAAAGGGGAAAGATTCCTTGCCTCTCACTGTAAAAGGACGATTAAAAGGGGGGATTTACGAACTGCCGGGAAATGTAAGTTCTCAGTTTTTTACGGGGTTATTGATGGCGCTGCCCATTTTGCCGGATGATTCGGTATTGCAAAGTACGACGGTAGTAGAGTCGGAAAGTTATATCAACATTACTTTAGACTGCCTGCGACGGCATGGTATATATGTAGAAAAAGAGCGTGACGGGTTATATCTTATTCGCGGTCGGCAAGCTTATCGTACCGGTGAATACCCGGTAGAAGGAGACTTCTCGCAAGCCGCCTTTGGCTCGTCGGCGGCATTATCGGCGATACTGTCGAATTAAAAGGCTTAAGCAATAATTCGACTCAAGGAGACAGAGCTGTCGTATCCTTCATCGACTCCATGCGCGGACGCATTGAACGAAACGGCAGTGTGTTACGGGCCGTACCGTCTCGGACAACGGGACTGACGATTGACGTGAAAGACTGCCCGGACTTGGTGCCGGCTCTGGCTGTTCTGGGAACCTTCAGTCAGGGTATAACGAGGATTGTTAACGGGGCGAGAGTGCGGCTTAAGGAATGCGACAGGATTCACGCCATGGCTCACGAGTTGAACTCCATAGGCGCAAAGGTGCGAGAAACCGGGGACGGATTGATTATTGAAGGCGTTTCTTCCCTTACAGGCGGGCGCGTACAGGCGTGGAATGACCATCGCATTGCCATGGCCTTGGCCATGGCTTCTCAGAGATGTACCGATAAATTGACTATTGAAGGGGCCGAGTGCGTACGCAAGTCATATCCTTCTTTTTGGCAAGACTTTGCACATATGGGCGGCATAGCCGTAGAGGAGACTTAAGATGAATACAATAGGACATAATTTAAAATTGACCGTATACGGCGAATCACACGGTAAATCTATAGGAGCCGTATTGGATGGATTGCCGTCGGGGGGAATACCTTGACTGGGATGAGGTAAAAAAAGAAATGGCTCGAAGGGCTCCGGGAAAAAACACTCTGTCTACATCACGTAAAGAAGGAGACGCCTTTGATATACAGAGCGGCTATTTTAATAATGCTACGACGGGAACACCGCTGGCCGTTATGATAGAAAATACAAATACTCGCTCTGAGGACTACGATGATTTACGCCACCTTATGAGACCGGGGCATGCCGACTATACTGGCAAAGTACGTTATGACGGGTATAACGACTATCGAGGCGGCGGGCATTTTTCGGGTCGATTGACGGCCCCCTTGGTCTTTGCCGGAGCCGTAGCTATGCAAATACTGGGGAGACGGGGGATCCACGTGGGCTCTCATATTCTGCAGATTCACGACGTCCAGGACCTACCTTTTAATCCCGTACATGAAGAGTTAAGTCGCCTTCTTTCTTTAAAGAACATGACCTTGCCTCTTTTGGATGAAACCCGAATTGAAGCGATGGAACAAGCAGTTGCCGCAGCTAAGAGCCGCCATGATTCCGTCGGCGGTATCATTGAAGGCATTGTGACGGGTATGCCGGCCGGGTACGGCGATCCGCTTTTTGATTCCGTTGAAAGCCGGCTGGCACAAATGTTGTTTTCCGTGCCGGCCGTTAAGGGAATTGAATTCGGCGAAGGTTTTGCTCTGGCTGCCATGACAGGATCTGAAAGTAACGATGCCTTTTATTACGATAAGGACGGGACGGTAAAGACGCGGACCAATCATAACGGCGGTATTAACGGCGGCATTACGAACGGTATGCCCCTTGTCTTTCGAACAGTTATTAAAGCTACGGCATCTATCGGTCGGGAACAACAGACCGTCGATACGGATTCGGAACAGAACACGACTCTCATCGTCAAAGGTCGACACGATCCTTGTATCGTCCAACGGGCCGTGCCGGTTATCGAAGCGGCTACAGCCTGGACCGTTCTCGATATATTACTGACTCGGGGAGACTTATAAGATGAGTGTAAAAAAGAGAGAAAAGATTGCTTGTTTCGGGGCCCCCGGGTCATATAGCCACGAAGCATTGTATTGTCATTTCGGAAAAAGTGCGGATATCGTCTTTATGATCACTTTGAAGACCTTGTAAATCGGGTCGAGGCAGGTGAGTGCCGCTACGGCGTCTTACCTGTAGAAAACTCTTCTACCGGCGGCATTGCTGAAGTGTATGACCTTATTTTGCGTCACAACTGCCATATAGTAGGGGAAGAATACGTACATGTTCAGCACCTGCTCTTGGGAGTTCCGGGAGCACGGCTGGAGGACGTACGCCATGTCTATTCTCATCCCCAGGGACTGGCACAATGCCATGCCTTTTTACGACTTCACGATACGTGGCAACTGCACTCCTACTTCAGTACGGCACAAAGTGCCAAGGAAGTAGCCGTACGAGGCGAAAAATCGGTGGCGGCTATTGCGGGACGGCAGGCGGCGGAATTATACGGATTGGATGTATTGGCAGGAGACATTTGTACGAATACGACGAATTATACGCGTTTCGTTATCATATCCAAGGATGTCTTACCTTATGAGGGAAACAAGATGACCTTGGTTATTATTACGGAACACGTACCGGGAGCCTTGTATAAGGCCTTGGGATACTTTTATCATTCAGGTATGAATATGACTCACTTAGAGTCGCGACCCATACCGGGAAGACCTTTTGAATACTCGTTTCATATTGACGTGACGGGTGACCTCGACTCACCGGCGTGTAAAGAGGCTTTGGAACAATTAGAGAGACAATGTAAATACTTTAACATTCTGGGAACCTACCGGGCCGCCGAGAACAGACACTGACCTTCCACCGGGGTATGGAGGGAAAGCCGGATTACAAGGCGGCAACGGTAACGCTAAACAGGTTGTTGTCATGCTCTTTTCAATGTTTACATGTCAGACAGTTGCATATGTCGGTAACTCAGGTCGTAAGGGCTCGGAAATTTGTTCGGAACGAAATATGGGCCGTTCCGTAATCTCAGCATCGTAAAAAAGACGGAGGATTTTATATCATGGAAAATCATAATATTGTTATTATCGGTATGCCCGGAAGCGGTAAGACGACATTCGGGACCGCACTGGCAGAAGCTCTGGGACGCGATTTTTATGATGCCGATACCTATTTGGAAACCAGTGAAGGCCGAACTATCAAAGAGTTGTTTGCCGTCAGTGAAGATTGTTTCCGAGATGCGGAAACCCGTACGGCCCGTGCCTTGGGGAGTAAAAAAGGTGTCGTTATAGCCACGGGCGGCGGCGTTATTAAAAGGCGGGAAAATATTGATATCTACAAGGAAAACGGAATTATCATTTTCCTTGACCGGGCACCGGAGGATATTGTTACCGATGTGGATGTATCGACCCGTCCCTTACTCAAAGACGGACCGTCTAGAGTCTTTGACCTGTACAGAGAGCGCATTGATACTTATCGTTCATCGGCAGACTATCGTATGGCTAATGATGAGAGTATTGAACATGTATTGGAACATTTGGAGCGTCTTGTAAAGGAACTGTTGGAAAAAAGAACCTGAAAACATTGTACTAAATCGGAACAATGTATATAATGGGTTCAGTATTTATGAAATCGGTAGTATTTTAGTTAGGGGGGAAGCCCTTTATGGGTGAAGAGTTAAATAAGGCCGTTACGGCAAAGAAAACCAAGAAGCGATGGTTTATGCTTTTTCTGCTGTTTATTTTAACAGCTATAAACTATTTGGATCGTACCAATATGGCTGTAGCGGCACCCAGTATGAGTAGTGATTTGGGGTTTGATGCGGCTACTATGGGTCTTCTTTTTTCCGCCTTTGCCTGGTCATACGGGTTGATGCAGATTCCCGGCGGCTGGCTTTTGGAACGCTTCGGGTCGCGAGTATCTTACACGGTCTCTTTGTTCTTATGGTCCGCTTTTACGGTGGCTATGGGGTTCGGCAAGAGCTTCGCGTCACTCTTCGGTATTCGTCTCGCCATCGGGGCAGCCGAGGCTCCGGCCTTTCCCACGAATAGTCGTGTGGTAGCGGCTTGGTTTCCCGATAAGGAACGAGCGACGGCCACGTCAATTTATACGGCCGGTGAATTTATCGGACTGGCTTTTTTAACACCCGTTCTTTTTTGGGTTCTGGAAAACTACGGATGGCAGGAAATCTTCTATCTCACCGGCGGCATCGGAATTATTGCTTGCTTGGGTTGGCATTATTTATATCGAGATCTGCCGAATGCACCGATGTCAATCAAGGGGAGTTGGATTATATTCGTGAAGGTGGCGGCTTAGCGGAAAAAGCGGGGGCCACGCGCTCTATTACGCGTCGCCAGATTGCGGAACTTTTTAAACATCGTCAGCTCATCGGCGTATATATAGGGCAGTTTGCCAATACCAGTACCATGTATTTCTTTTTAACCTGGTTTCCTACGTATCTTATTGTGGCGAAACAGATGCCTATGCTGAAGGCCGGTATTTATGCGGTCATTCCTTACATAGGGGCCTTGTGCGGCGTCTTGTTGGGAGGGCGCTGGTCCGATTGGATGTTACAACGCGGGGCATCTTTATCAAAGGCCAGGAAGATTCCCGTTATTTTCGGACTCCTGTGTTCCATGACCATTATGGCGGCAAACTACGTAGACTCCTTTCATGAGGTCATTGCCATTATGACTCTGGCTTTCTTCGGACAAGGGATGGCGGCCATTGTTTGGAGTACCGTCGGTGATATGGCACCTGCCGATTCAGTCGGCTTGGCCGGCGGAGTTTTCAATTTTATCGGCAATCTGGCAGGCATTATAACGCCCATTGCTATCGGCATTATAGTCCAGGCTACGGGATCCTTTGTAGGGGCTATGATCTTCATCGGATGCGTAGCGGCTGTAGGAGTTTTTTCCTTCATCTTTATTGTCGGAGATATTCATCGCATAGAAGTAAAAGAATAATAATTGCATTATACAAAGGCGGCGCACATCATTTTGTGCGCCGCCTTTGTAACTGTAAAGTAACAAGATTCTGTCAATTATTTGTTAAATGAAACTACCTGTGCCATAATAAAGAAAAGGTAGCATAGCCTGATAAGGGAAAAGGATATGCAAAACTTTGGTGAGGCGAAGTGATTATGAGCTTATTATTTTTAAGCCATTGTATTCGTAGGCTATTGAGGTCAAGGTCTGCTGTGGTAAGCTTTGTTTGCGTAAGTGTTTTATGTGCAGTTGCGGGAGCTTATACGACATACAGGAATATAGAGTACGGGCAAGCGAGTAAAGAAGTAATTGACAGGGTGGCATCGGCGAATGAAGGCTTTGCCGCGGACCTTACGCGGCTGGCCGCTGATTCCTCAGCTGATGAAAACGGGCGTATTTACGATGATATGGAGGTACATCGCCGTGAACTGACGGTAGTAGTACGTGAGTACAGAGAAAGTCCGGATAGAGCGGATGATAAAGGAAAAAGTAAGAAGATAGCACAGTTTCTGAAAGCGGAAGAAGAGGTATACGACCGCACCCTGCATATCGTAAAGATGCCTTCGGCAGATTTTAACGTCGATAGGCAATCAGAAGAAATGCAGTTGCAAGAATCTGTAGATAAGCTGTTGGCAACGGCTAGAGATTTGGGCGTGACGAAGGAGCAGTACCGGCAAATTATCACTTTTTCGGAAGCCGTCAAGGCGTTAAAGACTTATAAGACCCATGAAGGCAGACGACAGAATGCAGTCAAGGCGGAAGAAACGATGCAAGCCTTTGCTTCGTATATTAAAAGCAAGTCCTATTACGAGGCCTATCGGCTTTTGTCGCCGGCTGCCATGAGAAAGGTCCCCTTTACGAATTGGGTCGGTACATACGGCAACAGCCGGTACGGCTACCTGACGAAGTTACAAAGTCGACCGGACGGTAAGGATGCGGTTATTCTGACCTATGCGATAGGGCCGGATAAGGGAGAAGGAAAGAAGGACATAACGGTACGGCTCGTTCAGGTAGATACAAAATGGCTTATTGACAGTATTGATGAAGAATAATCTGCAAGGACATAAAAAAAAAAGACGCTGTAAGCAGCGTCTTTTTTTGTACAGCTTAATGAAGGGTTTCCAAAATCTTTTGCAAGACTGTTACTTCAATTTGGCCGGGTGCCGAAGCTTTTTTTGCCGAGCCGAAGGTTAAAGCCGAGCCGAAGACTTCACCGCTAATGCGGCTGACCGCACCGAGCTTGCCCATGGACATGGTGATAATCGGTTCATCGGGATACTGAGATTTTACCTGTTCCGTAGCGGCTAACAAGGTGAGAACATCTTTCGCCGATTGAGGCATGCAAGCCAACTTGGCTACATGAGCTCCGAGCTTTTTCATGCCTATTAAACGGGATTCGATTTCTTCCTTTGCCGGAGTCTTATCAAAGTCATGGTTACTCATGACGACGGTAACCCCCTTTGGCGTTAGCGGTAGCGATGACCTTGGCGATCTTGTCGGCATTGCGGAAATACTCTACGTCCACAGCATCTACAAGCCCGCTTTCAATGGCTGAAAGGATCAAATCAAAATAGTAATCTTCCGAAACCTGTGTTTCACCGCCTTCTTCCTTCGTGCGGAAGGTGAAGAGAATCGCGCTTTCGGGAAGTTCGTTGCGAACAGCCTGAAGTGCTTCGTTGACGGCTTTTAAGTCTGTTACTTCTGTCAGAAAGTCAATACGAAGTTCAACGACATCGTAGATTTTATCCTGCAAGTAGCGGCATTCCTGAACGAGTTCGTCGACGGTACGCCCGACGATGGGCACACAAATTTTGGGGATTCCGTTATCCAAGGGGATTTTTCCGATAGTTACCATATTATATACCTCCTAAGGCTTACGCCGCTTTTCTGTTTTTCATAACACTGTTATACCGCACATAGATGATGCAGGCAACGATGAATCCTGCCAAAGCGATGGCTGCATCAAGCCCCATGATGGAATTGATACCGCTATCGGCCATATATCCTGTAATCACGGGAATGGTAAAGGAAGCAATGGAGCCGGTAGTATAGAAAATACCGGTCATAGTACCCTTGCCCTTGGGGAACATTTCCGTCATCATAACCAAACCGAGCTGCATAACGCCGCCGGCAGCGGAAAAGCCTACGACCGCCGAGAGAATCGGAGCCAGGGAAGCGGACGGATAGTAATACAGACCGCCGATAGCCAAGGTGGATATCAGGGTGTATACAACAAGAAGTGTAATGGGGCGAACGCCTTTTTTCGTAATGAAGGCGGTGAAGAAGACGCAAGCCAAAGAACCGATGGAGTAGTAGCTCATTAAGGAACGAGCTGCCAAGTCCGGCATTTGCGCCACGGCAACACCGTATTTTGTAAGCCACTGACTGATAAGATAGAAGGTAGCCTGAGAAATATAGCCGTACAGTACGAAGCAAATACCTTCAAGGTACCATTTGGATTTCGGGGCTTCTACAGGAGCTTCCGAAGCGTCGTTCTTGTCATTGTTGCCTACTTGATTCATGGCAGGGAAGCCCATTTTCAACATAATGACAAAATTCAGAGCCAAGATGACGGCAGCTACGATAAAGGACCAGCCGTACCAAGCATTCATCATGACGAGGACGCCGATGAAGAGAGGTAAAAGAAATTGCCCTGCCGAAATGAAGGCTTTCAAAAGTACTGTAACCGTGCTGGCACTTTCGGGATACGATTCAATCAGTGCCGGATACGTACCGGCATCGAGGAAGGAGTTGGCAATGCCTGCCAAAATCCCGAAGACGCAGGCAACGGCTGTTGTGGGGCTGACTAAAATGCCGAGGAAGAAGGCAATGTAGGTAATCATACCCAAGAGAACGAAAGGTTTACGACCGTATTTGTCGGATAATTTGCCCGATACGAAAAGAACGATGAGTCGGCCGATACCGAGCATGCCGATGACGCTCATGACGTCGGCTAAACTGCCCCAACGTGCAGCAAGGGAGTCCATGTTTTGGGCGAGAATCAATACGCCGATGCCGTGTACGAAATAGTTGAGATACAGGCTCAGGCATAAGGGGCGATAAGAACGGGTCTGTTCCATAGTGATAAATCTCCTTTTATGTCGCGTAGCTTAGAATAAAACGTCTCTAATGAAATCAACGGGCATGTCCTTGCCGGTCCAGAGTTTGAAGGCTTCAGCACCTTGATAAAGCATCATGCCGAGACCGTTAAAGTTTTTGCAACCTACTTCGTCGGCCCAACGCATCAACTCCGTCTGACGCGGTGCATATACCGTATCCATAACTACGAGTTCCTTGTGTAAATACGATTTGTCGGGAATGGCTACTACGCCTTCCAACGGTTTCATGCCGCACGACGTGCCGTCAATGTAAATGTCGCTGCTGTCCAGTTCGCGCTTAAGCGAAGCGTGATCAGCCAAGTCGTATAAGGTCACCTTGCATTCAGTCTGTTCGTTCAACTGAGCCACGACCTTTTCAGCTTTCGGGAAAAATTCATCCCGGCGGTTGAAAACGGCAATTTCGCGAACACCGTCGAGAGCGGCCTGGACGAGAATAGCCGTAGCGGCACCGCCGGCACCGACGATGGTCATCTTCTTGCCTACGTATTCAACGCCTTCTTCTTTCAAGGAACGCATGGCACCTGTGCCGTCCGTAATTGTGCCGGTCAGAACGCCGTTATCGTTAACGACCGTGTTGCAGGCACCGACGATTTGAGAAACGGGGGAGAGTTTGTCCAAATACTGAGTAATAGGCCCTTTGTTCGGCATGGAGACGTTCCAGCCGCGAACCTTCATGGCACGTAAGCCCTTTACCGTATCTTCCAAGGTGCTGTTGTCTACTTCAAAGCAAACATAAACATAGTCAAGTCCCAACTTTTTAAAAGCTTCATTATGCATAGTCGGTGACATGCTGTGGCGAATGGGGTAAGCGATTAAACCGATTAATTCCGTATGTCCCGTAACGCGTTCCGTAATAGCTATTTTTCCCATAATAATACCTCCCGAAAAAACAATAAAATAGTGATATATGTGTGAAAATTCACTTTGTACGGCAAAATAAATACCGTTAAAGTCGGTAATGCACAGGCCCGAGACAGCCCTTATAGGGCCGTTCCGGTCTGTTTGTACGTCTTATAAATCAAAGCCGCCCATGGCATCAATGGTGTTGATAATATTGCGGCCCGATTCGGTGCCGTGCATAATCTGTCCCGTTTTGCGGCTGTTGCCGATATTATCAAAGGGAATGCCGTGTTCACGGGCATAGGCTTCAAACGGATTATCCTTAGGAATAGCCGGTACGAGTCCCATGCAGATGAAGCCGTAGTCGAAGGGATATTCCTGTGTTACACCGTCTTTTGCAGCTACGAAGGAGTGGGGGTTGACCTTTTGGAGGGCCGTGCCCAAATGCATATCCACGGGGTGCTTGATTAAAAAGTTCATGGAAGGTCGATTTGGAAACTACATCCAAGTCCTTGCCGAAAGCGGGCATCATTTCAATGACCGTAACATCGGCTTTACGCAAGGTGAAAAATTCCATAACGTCCAGGCCGACGGCACCGGCACCGATAATAACGACTTTCTTGCCTTCCGCATTCTTTTCGTAGAAAGGAATGTTGGACATGAAGCCTTCAACGGAACGGATATCCGAACCTTCAGCATCTGTCAGTTCACGGAGTCCTTCGATAGGCGGTAACATGGGGTCGGAACCGGTAGCACTGTAAAGAATATCCGGCTTCAATTCATCAAGCAGTTCTTTCGTTGCTTCCGTATTCAAACGAATTTCCAAATTCGGCAGAGCGGCAGCTCGTTTTTCCAAATAGGCCGGGAAATCTTCGATACGTGTCTTTTCAGGGAAGCGAGCAATACGGCGAGCCATACCGCCTACTTCATTGCGTTTTTCCAAAACCGTGACCGTGCAACCTACTTCGGCAGCTGTACAAGCGGTTTCCAGGCCGGCTGTACCGGCGCCGATGACGACGACATGTAAGGGACGTGTCACTTTTTGACGTTTATAAGCTTCACCGCCGATAACGGACGGGTTAATAGTACAACGCAGCGGTTTGGATTTGGCAATACGGTGATCGGCACAGCCGATGTTACAGCTGATACACTTACGAATGCGATCCGTTTCGCCGAGGCGAGCTTTATTAGCCCAATCGGGATCGGCAATGAGGCCGCGACCGATGGCGATAAAATCCGTCTTGCCCTGGGCGATAATGTCATCGGCAATCTGCGGATTGCGGATATTGCCGGACAGAATTACGGGCTTGCCGAACTTTTTCTTTACGCTTTCGGATAAGTAAGCTCTCCACGCATCGGGTAAATCACATTTATCGATTTGGTATTGAATAGAGTCGTTTACGGCTGCCGATACGTTGATAATATCTACTTCCGGAACGATGTATTCAAGAAGTTGCAAGGTGTCTTCCAAGGTGTTGCCGCCTTCAATAAATTCGTCAGCGGAAATACGGAAGGAAATGGGAACCCATTTACCTACGCGGGCACGAACGGCCTCTACGACAAGACGGGCAAAGCGGGCTCTGTTTTCATACGATCCGCCGAATTCATCTGTACGCTTGTTGTACAAGGGAGAAAGGAACTGATCGAGCAGATACGAGTGACCGCCGTGGATTTCGACCATGTCGAAACCGGCACCGATAGCACGTTCTGCCGCATCGGCATATTTCTGAACGATATTCAGGATTTCCTGCTTTGTTAACGGACGAGGAGCCGGGTTGCCTTCTTTAGAAGGTACGGACGAAGACGAAACGGACTGTAAGCCGCCGAGACGTTCGGGGTAAGCCGAAGCACCTGCGTGGTTCAACTGGATGGAAGCGAGGGCTCCGTATTTATGAATACGTTCGGTCAATTCGAAAAGACCGGGCATAAACTGTTTCCCGTCGATACGCAACTGTTTTGTACCGTTCGTAGCAAGGGGAAAGTCGATACAGGCGTTTTCTACCGTAATCAGGGCCGTGCCGCCACGAGCCCGCAGGCCGTAGTAATCTTTCATTTCTTCCGATACTTCACCGGAGTAGGTAGCGTAGTTTGAGCCCATCGGCGGCATAACGACATGATTTCTGAAGGTTGTGCGTTTTACCGTGAAGGGTTCAAAAATATGAGGAAAATGCTTGCTCATATGATGTGAACCTCCTTACAGTCCGAAAAATAAACGTGAAAAACAGAACAAATTGTTCTTTTCGTGATTATTATACGAGTCAGAAAGATTAACAACAATGCTTTTTATTTCTTATAATTTCATTCAAAAAAACTATTAATTATGATATGATAAACGCATAGTTTATTTCAAAAAGTGGCGAAAAATGTATGGAGTTCATAGCTTTATAAAATATAAATATAGCAAGTGCCGAATCTATGCCTTTGCGGAAAAACTGATTATGTCATTTATTCGAGAAAATTAATAGTTTGTTAAACAGTATTAATAGAGAAACGCTATTGATTTATTTGTAAATGAGGGGCGATACGATGAATTTAAAACAACTTGAGTATTTTTCGGTCTTAGCGGAAACAGAACATTACCGAAGGGCAGCTGAACTTCTCTATATTACGGAACCCAGCTTAAATCGTGCCATTCGAGATATGGAAAAAGAAATGGGCATTCGGCTTTTTGAAAAAAAAGGGCGCAATATTTTCCTGACCAAGTACGGGAAGATGTTTTATCCCTATGTGACTAAATCGCTGGAAGAGTTGAATCGAGGCCTTCAGGTCATGAAAGCCTATACTCGTCCCGACAAGGGAACGATTAATCTCGGCTTTGTTTATACTATGGGATATACGATGGTTCCCGATATGATTACAAGCTTTCATGGCATGGAAGGGAATAAAGATATAGAGTTTAACTTTACACAAGGAACGACGCGTGAATTGATAAAGAGTTTAAAAGATGAACAGACGGATATGATTTTTTGCTCCTCTGTAGCCGATGAACCGGAAATTATGTTTTATCCCATTGCGGAAGAACGGCTTGTGGTGGTTGTGCCGGAAAATCATGTACTGGCTAAAAGGGCGTCCGTGTCGCTAAAAGAAATAGAGTCGTATCCTTTTATTCACTTTCATGCAGGAAGCGGTATGCATACGACGGTAGAGACTCTGTTGGAACGGGCCGATGCTCATCCGCATGTAGTCTGCCATATAGAAGAAGACAATGCCATGGCGGGTTTTGTGGCGGCCGGCTACGGATTAGCCATTATGCCGGATTTTTATTTACTAAAGCACTATGCGGTTGAACGAATTCCTATTGCCGACAAGACGGATCGTCGCTACCTGTATATGGCTGTTCATAAGCAGCATCCTATGCTTCCCGTTGTTGAACGATTTCGAAATTTCGTACTCGTGCAAGGACAACGTGAAACTATATAAAAGTATGCATATAATGATATATAAAAAGAATAAGAGGTAAGATGATGGGTCCCGGTCGCCTTGAGGAAGACGGCCGGGAAGGTGATATGAAATGTTATGGAACATGTTGACAGATAAAAAAATATTGGCTATAATTGATTATGTTCTGTGAGAGATGCCGACATAGCTCAGTTGGTAGAGCAACTGACTTGTAATCAGTAGGTCGTAGGTTCGAATCCTATTGTCGGCTCCAGAATTTGTGGTGGGATTCCCGAGTGGCTAAAGGGAGCAGACTGTAAATCTGCCGGCGTCCGCCTTCGAAGGTTCGAATCCTTCTCCCACCACCATTATCGTCGCGGGGTGGAGCAGTTGGTAGCTCGTCGGGCTCATAACCCGAAGGTCGTAGGTTCAAGTCCTGCCCCCGCAACCATATTTTTTTTTGCCTAAGGGCAAACAAAATTAAAGCTTTTGACGGTATTTAAGCTGTTGTAGCTCAGTCGGTAGAGCGTATCCTTGGTAAGGATAAGGTCACCGGTTCAATCCCGGTCAATAGCTCCATACTTGGCGGCTTAGCTCAGTTGGCTAGAGCATGCGGTTCATACCCGCAGTGTCCAGAGTTCGAATCTCCGAGCCGCCACCACACACAAATAACCTCGTTAATTCGGGGTTATTTCTATATGACGGAGAAGATTTCTGAAATTTTCCCATCTATGTAGAAATATATACAAACGCTTTCCTAGTGAAGGAGGAAATGTACAATGGCAAAAGAAAAATACGAAAGAACCAAACCCCATGTCAATATCGGCACGATCGGTCACGTCGACCACGGCAAAACGACATTGACGGCAGCAATTACGAAAGTATTGTCCGAAAAAGGCTATGCTGAATTCTCCGACTATGCTAACATCGATAAAGCACCGGAAGAACGTGAACGCGGTATTACGATCAATACGGCACACGTAGAATATCAGACAGACAAACGCCACTATGCACACGTTGACTGCCCGGGCCATGCCGATTATGTAAAGAACATGATCACCGGCGCAGCACAGATGGACGGGGCTATCCTCGTAGTATCGGCAGCTGACGGTCCCATGCCGCAGACGCGTGAACACATCCTCCTGGCACGTCAGGTAGGCGTACCGGCTATGGTTGTATTCTTGAATAAAGCGGACCAGGTTGACGATCCGGAATTGATTGAACTCGTAGAAATGGAAGTACGTGAACTTCTCAGCTCCTACGATTTCCCGGGTGATGAAATTCCCATCGTAGTAGGTTCGGCATTGAAAGCTCTCGAAGGCGACGAAGATGCTAAAAAGCGATTCTCGAATTGATGGATGCTGTCGATGACTACATTCCGACGCCTGACCGCCCGACGGATCAGCCGTTCTTGATGCCTGTCGAAGACGTATTCACCATTACGGGTCGCGGTACGGTAGCAACGGGCCGTGTAGAACGCGGAACGGTAAAAGTCGGCGATACGGTAGAAATCGTAGGTATGCAGGCAGAAGCAAAATCGACGGTTGTAACGGGCGTAGAAATGTTCCGTAAGCTCCTCGACATGGCAGAAGCAGGCGATAACATCGGTGCTTTGCTCCGTGGTGTAGACCGTAAAGAAATCGAACGCGGCCAGGTATTGGCAAAGCCCGGTTCCATTCATCCGCACACGAAGTTCAAAGCTCAGGTATACGTATTGACGAAAGATGAAGGCGGCCGTCATACGCCGTTCTTCACGAACTATCGTCCCCAGTTCTACTTCAGAACGACGGACGTAACGGGCGTTATCCAGTTGCCGGAAGGCGTAGAAATGTGCATGCCCGGCGATAACGTAAAAATGGAAGTTGAATTGATTACGCCGATTGCTATCGAAGTAGGTTTGCGTTTCGCTATTCGCGAAGGCGGCCGTACGGTAGGTGCCGGTGTCGTATCGGAAATCGAACAGTAAGATTTCTTATAAACGAAAAATCTCCCTTGCTTCGGCAAGGGAGATTTTTTTCAAAAAGGAAGCTCTCCGGGTGCGGAACCGGGAGAGCTTCCTTTTGGTTCTTATACGAAAAGTGATGATATTTTGCAAGGATACGGCTATATTCCGAAACGACAGGCGGACCGAACCTTTTCCTTAGCCTTATGCAGACGACGGCTTACCTTAGCCTGACTACAGCCGAGGCGACGGGCGACGGCCGTTTCCGTAAAGCCCTCTATGCAGCAATGGACGAGAACATACCTTTCTTCATGGGTCAAATGATTGAGCAAGGCCTTTTGGCCGTCATGACGAAGCATAAAGGACTCTTCCGGTCTGCCCAGAGGATCCGGATCGACTACATCCGGCAGGTCCGTTTCCGCTCCGTCCGTTGTCAAGACGGAAACGGCAGTGTAGAACCGGTCGCGACAGGCGGTCAGATGTTCATGTCGTAAGGCCTGTCGAACAAAAGCTTTCAAATAATAGGCGAAAGGTTTGTCGCCGTCTAAGGGACAGGCCATGATGCAATGCAATGCCGCTGTCACGGCTGTCTGGTAAGCGTCGGCATGAGTGGGGAAGGAAGAAGCGTAACGACGAACTTGACTCAAAATGAGGGGTGTGTATCGAGTGAGGAGTCGTTCTTTCGATTCAGTACAACCGCGGCGTGCATGACGGATACACGCTGTCGTATCCCAATGGGCTTGCATGAATAATCACTTCTTTCGTTACAAGATGTTCTCTTTTCGAAAGAGTCGCAGATACAGTCTCTTTCTTATGCGAAGGCTTCGACCTTGCGGGTTACGATTCGGCTTTCCTGCAGGGAGGATAAGTCGCCCGTTTCAGTGGCGAATACTTTAGCATTTAAGATGTCGGCAACGGCCTTATCAACGCTCTCCTTGTCCAAGTCGGCCTTCGGTCGCTGCAAGGTGTAGTTGATTTTTTTGCCTACATTGTCGGCAAAGGATAAGATTAAAGTTTTCGTTTCCGATTTAGTAATCATGGTAGATCCTCCTTATGAGTTACGCCGTTATTTCGTACTGAACCGTTTCTTTCACTCCGTCCAAGGCATCAGCCTGTAAGGATGCGAGGGCGTTGGCAGCCGTTAAGACGTTGGCGTTGTCGGCATCGGCTTTGAGGGAAGAAAAATTAAGGGTGCGTGTTTTTTTCTTACCCGCCTCATCTGTATACGAAACGGTGAGTTGTAACTTACTTGCAAGTGCCTGCTTTGTTGCCATATACGGTACCTCCTTAAACGAGTAGATGGAAATCGCTTATTCATGCCGCCGAATCCCGTAACGACGGGGGGCGTGGAGCGGTGAGGTGAAACCGCCGGTGTCGGCCGGAATGAATATACGAAGTTATAAAATGTCACGGATCTTGGAGGGGGAATAAAAGACCGTTGACATATAAGAGTTTATACAGCTGTGCGGATGATGAGTCTAAGCTGTACGGGAGGGAGACTTCTTTTTGTCCCCGTCCATGGAGAAACGAATCGTATCGCCTACGGCCAGACCCATAACCGTGGCGCCGCCGCCGACAGGGCAGGGGCAGCGCGCTGCGCGTCCGCAGAGAAAATAGGGCCTTCGATCCGTTAAAAATCGGAATAAACGACTAATCCAAAAGACAATGCGTTCTTTGGTAAGCGTTCTGAGAAACTCCGACAAGGGCAACCCTCCTTTCGTTTATCCCCTCTACTCATATAAGGCAAAAACAGGTCGGTTTTATTCACGCAAACATAAGGAGTTTGAAAAGAGAACTCATATATATACTTCTTCAAACATTTCTTAAATCCTTCTTTTTTTGTGTATAAAAAAATAACAAATGAGGACTAAAAAAATTTCTTATAGAGTATCATGACGGCACTTTATTAACGTTAAACATAAGCCGCCGTTAACGATATAAATTTATCATACTTAAATGTTACAAAAAAATCACAAATAAAGAGAAAACCACGCAAAAGAGACAAGAAAATGAAAAAAACAGATGTAAAAACTTTCAGATGTAACGAAAAATTAAATTTAAAAAAATAATGATTCCGTAAAAAAAGAATAATGACTTTTTTTATATTGATATAAGAATATTATGAACTTTTAGTTGTATTCATTCATATATATATAATATTATATAAATTGCTATAAATACTAAAACTAAAATTAGGGAAATATTACCAGAGGTAGCTATATGAACAAGATTTTTAAGATTGTTTGGAGTAAGTCACGGCAATGTTATATTGTCGTATCCGAGTATGCGAAGAATACGAGCGGTAAGAAGGCGGTAGCCACGGCCTTGCTGGCCTTTTCCGTATTAGCGGGAACTGGTGCAGTACAGGCGGCATGGCCTGACGGGAAAGAAGTTGGACAGAGTAATTTCCAAATAGGCCGTGGGGCTAAAGCCGGGATTGGCAGTGGTTCACAAAACTCACAGGCTATCGGTGTAGATGCAGAGGCTCACCAATCTAAAGATGTGGCCTTGGGGTCCAATGCTGTTGCTAAGGGACTCCCTATTAGCAGTAACAAGGCTCATCCGGCAACGGCACTCGGGGCACATAGCAATGCTGACGGTGACAGTACCTTGGCTGTAGGCTTCGGCACCAATGCTTCCAATACTAAAGCGACAGCTGTAGGTGCCAATGCTTCCGCTACCGGCACGGATTCTACCGTTGTCGGATCCGGTGCAAGTACCAATCAGGCATCGGCTTCCGTCCTGGGGAGCAATGCTACAGTAACCGGTGTTGCCGGTACGGCTGTCGGTTCTTCATCAACGGCAGCAAACAATTCCTTTGCGGGCGGTAACAACGCCACGGCAACCGGCGGCAATTCCGTCGCTATAGGCATGACGACTAAAGCCTCGGGTACCGGTTCTGTAGCCGTAGGAAATACCGCTCAAGCAACCAATAGTTCTACAACGGCTGTCGGTGATGGGGCTAAGGCTACGGGAATATCCAGTTCAGCCTTCGGGCAAGGGGCTAATGCTTCCGATTCTTTTGCACTGGCTGCAGGTGTAGGGGCACGAGCATCCAATATTTATACATCAGCCTTCGGTAACGGTGCGTCTGCAAGCGGCACATACGGCACGGCTATCGGTACGAATGCAAAGGCCAGTGCGGGTCCCGGTACGGCTATCGGTGCCAATGCCAATGCGGAAGGTGACGGATCGACGGCTGTCGGCGGTACGAATGCACCGGGAGTTCAAAATGTAACTATTGCCGGCAATGCGGTAAGCATTACGAATAATGCTTATGCGAAGGGACAAATTCTTTATCTGTAGGGTATCAGACTCGTTCTATGGGGATAGAGGCCGTTGCAGTCGGTACGAAGGCTGTTGCCAACGGCATCTGGAGTGTAGCTGTTGGCCGCGATCTTTTTGCAAAAGGAATAAACTCTGTTGCTATGGGGGAATCATCTCAGGCAACGACTGATAACGCTGTTGCTGTCGGGCTCAGAAATAATTCTACAGGAGGCTCGGCTGTTACTCTGGGTCGTGATCTGACAGCCAATGGTGCACAAAGTGCCGCTATCGGTTCGTCATCTTCGGCGAGCGGTCAGTTCGCTCTGGCTATCGGTACCGGTTATAATGGCGGCAATCCGGCTACGCCTAGCAGTTATGGGGCTAATGCATCGGGGAATTCATCCATTGCCATCGGTCGTAGTACACAGGCGACGGCGATGGGAGCCACTGCTATAGGCGGGGCTCAAGATGACAGTGCTTTAGGTGCTAAAGCATCGGGAGTCTATGCAACCGCCATCGGTGGAATGTCAGAAGCATCCGGTGTAGGATCTTTAGCTTTGGGGAGTAACAATAACGGCTTCGGTGCTAAAGCGACAGGTGAAAAGGCCATTGCCGTCGGTGCGGCGGCGACTGCGTCGGGAGCCCAGAGTGTTGTTGTGGGGGTGAACAGCTCCGCAACCGGTACGGCAGGGATTACTGTAGGGCGTAATGTGATTAATCAAGGAAATGATGCCCAGGCCATCGGCAACAGTTCCAGTGTAAGATCTCACTACGGAACGGCCCTCGGTACTTTTGCGACGGTTGCCGGTAATGCAGATCGAGGCATTGCCATCGGCAACTCGAATCAATCTTCGACGGCTACAACCGTAAAGGTGGCCGACGGCATTGCTTTGGGCTCTTATTCCGTAGCGGATAAGGGAGCCGGCATAAACGGATATAACATGACTACAGGTAGGGATAATCCTTATGCGGGAACGAGCGCTGCCTTTACATCCGGCCTGGGGGCCTTAGCTATCGGCACGGATCAAAAGACACGTCAGATTACGGGCGTAGCTGCCGGTAACGCATTGACAGACGCAGTCAACGTGGCTCAGCTTCAATCAGTAAGCTCGAGGGTGAGGCTTATAACGAAAACTCGGCAAACGGCACCGGTGCTTATAGATTGGCGAATCAGGCCCTGGTTGCCAAATCTACGAATAAGGATAAACTTGAAATACAAGCATTGACAACGACGGAAGGGACCATGCTGACCTTTACGCCCAAGACAACGGCTGTTATTCAAAACGGTAAAAGCCTTGTTACGGCAGGTGATGTATACACGGCTATTGATGCAGCCAAAACTCACTACGTATCGGTAAAATCGATGGAAAACAATAACCGAAATAATAACGGCGCCAGCGGCTTAAATAGCATAGCTATAGGCGGAGCTGTCGGAGTTTCCGGAGATGAAAGCATCGGCATAGGTCACAGTATCACCGGAAACAGTGACGGAGCACAGTCCGTATCCTTGGGTTCACAAATTATGAATCTAAATAGAGAAAGCGTTCTCATCGGTCAAAATTTATTCAACAAGGGTACCAATAACATCTTGATCGGTAAGGGGATCGCAGCGAGCGACGCCTTTGCCTCGAACAATGTAGTTCTCGGCAACGGAGCTAGTTTATCAGGGGTACAGTCTGTTCTCATCGGTAAAGGGACCGGCAGCTACGGCGCTTCGACAGTGACCATCGGCGACGGGACGACGGCCGGTACGCAAGCACACCCGAGTGCCGGAGCCGTGACCATCGGTAAGGGTGCCAAGAGCTACGGCGCTTCAGCCGTAACTATCGGTGACGGAGCCAGTGTGGGCACGACAACTCAAGCCGTGACCAATTCCGTTGCCATCGGCAAGGGGGCTACGGCGACAGGAGAAAGTTCTGTCGTTATCGGTGACCATGCCAGGTCCTCTAATGTAGGTTCCGTAGCTATCGGTTACAGTAACAGTGTATCGGCGGATAACGGGGTAGCTATCGGTAACGGTACGATCGTTACCGCTATTGACGGCGTTGCCATCGGTAACAGCTCCATGGCAAACAGAGCCCCGGGCGTTACCGGTTACGATGCCAATGATAATAAAACCGATAAGTATGCAGGTCTTACCGGCCGGGCTATTATGTCCAACCACGGTGCCGTTTCGATCGGTGGCAACGGATTTTCTCGACAAATCATCGGTGTCTCTGCCGGCTCGGCGGATACAGATGCAGTCAATGTGGCTCAGTTAAAGTCCGTCAATCTCGGCTTTGCCGGAAATACGGGAACGAGCGATGTGAACTTGGCACAAAGCACCCTTGGCATTAAGGGCGATAACACATATATTAAGACATCAGCCGCCGGCAGAAATCTGACTATTACGCCTAATATACAAAATATTACGATGAACGGTACGACTGCATCAGCCGGTACGGGTCTGGCCGATGCCAACAATGTGGCTTCAGCCATCAACACGGCAGTCAATTCGCAAAACCTGACGGTCACGGACGGTACGAACAGCGGTACGGTGAACTTGAAGAACCAGTCTCTAAAGGTAGCTGGCACTAACGGTATTACGACGAATATGAACGGCCAAACCTTGACGGTAGGCCTTGATTCGACGACGAATAATAAAGTAAACGACACGGCTACGGCAGTAGGAAGAACCATCAGCTTAGGCGGCGATACGGGAACGACGACGGCTAAGTCGCTGACAACCGGAGATGTAAACTTCGGCATTAAGAGCGGCAACGGGTACCTGACGACAGCCGCCAACGGCAACGATGTAACCTTGACGGTTAACGAAGGAGCCGTAAAAGATGCGGCAGTCAGTGCCGTTACGGTCAGCACCGATGCGGCTACGGATAACCCGGTAACAATTACGCCTACGACGGGAACGAACTCGAAGGACTATAAGATTACCGTAGATACGTCGAAGTTGGCACAAAAGACGAACCTTGCCTACACGGCCGACAACGGAACGGGCGGCACGACGTCATTGAGCCAAGGGCTGACGTTTAAAGACGGAACGCTGACGACGGCTACGGCCGGTGCGAACGGAACGATTACGTACGACGTGAAGAAGGGCACTCTTGCCAACACGGGCGGAACGGTAAGCGTAACGGGCAATGACGGCGTAGCGACGGCACAAAACGTAGCGGACATGATTAACAACGCTACGACGAGTGTATCTACGTTGAATATTGCCGACGGCGGCACGGGAACGGGCAGCGTCAACCTGAAGAACCAGACCTTGAAGGTCACGGGTTCCAACGGCTTGACGACGACGGCGAGCGGCCAGGCTATTGACGTAGCTCTTGACGCGACGACGAAGAACAAGATCGACAACGCGGCTGATAAAGACTTGAGCAACCTGTCTACGACGGGCACGCAGAAGATTAAGGATGCGGCGGCGTTTAAGGTAAAAGCCAACGGCGATGCCGGAGACGATGTTAAGGGCGGCGATGAAGTCAACTTCAAAGACGGCCAAACATCAAGGTAAGCCGTACAGGTAAGGAATTTACCATAGCCACGGCAGACGATGTATCCTTTAATAAGGTAACGGCTGCCGACAGTGTATTGGTCGGAACGGGTACGAACCTCATTACCCTCGACGGAACGACGGGGACGGTAACGGGCAATATCTTTAAGGCCGGAAGTGTTAACGTAAACGGCGCTAACAATACGGTTACGGGTCTTTCCAATACGACATGGAGCGGCACTCCCGTATCGGGCAGAGCGGCAACGGAAGATCAGTTAAAGACCATTGCCGACCGCGTAGCCAATGCAGGTTGGAAGGCTACCAGCGGTATTACAGGTTCGGGTACTCAATCGGGTACACAGAGTGTAACAGCTGTAGGATCGGGCGATACGGTTACCTTTAATGCCGGAGACAACCTGGATATGAATCAGAACGGGGCTACTTTTACGTATTCCTTGAAACCGACTCTGACAGGACTTACGAGTGCGGCCTTTACGGACGGTACGAATACGACGACCGTCAACGGCAGCGGTGTTACGGCAGGCGGCGTATCCCTTACAAACAGCGGTATCAATGCGGGCAACAAGGTAATCAGCAATGTAGCCAGCGGCGGTACGACGGCGACGAATGCGGCCAACATCGGAGACGTACAAAACGCGGTAGCCAACTTATCGCAAACCTGACGGTAACGGACGGTACGAACAGCGGTACGGTGAACTTGAAGAACCAGTCTCTAAAGGTAGCCGGCACTAACGGTATTACGACGAATATGAACGGCCAGACCTTGACGGTAGGCCTTGATTCGACGACGAATAATAAGGTAAACGATACGGCTACGGCTGTAGGCAGAACCATCAGCTTAGGCGGCGATACGGGAACGACGACGGCTAAGTCGCTGACAACCGGAGATGTAAACTTCGGCATTAAGAGCGGTAACGGGTACCTGACGACAGCCGCCAACGGCAACGATGTAACCTTGACGGTTAACGAAGCAGCCGTAAAAGATGCGGCAGTCAGTGCCGTTACGGTCAGCACCGATGCGGCTACGGACAACCCGGTAACGATCACGCCTACGACGGGAACGAACTCGAAGGACTATAAAATTACCGTAGATACGTCGAAGTTGGCACAAAAGACGAACCTTGCCTACACGGCCGACAACGGCACGGGCGGCACGACGTCATTGAGCCAAGGGCTGACGTTTAAAGACGGAACGTTGACGACGGCTACGGCCGGTGCGAACGGCACGATTACGTACGACGTGAAGAAGGGCACTCTTGCCAACACGGGCGGAACGGTAAGCGTAACGGGCAATGACGGCGTAGCGACGGCGCAAACGTAGCGGACATGATTAACAACGCTACGACGAGCGTATCTACGTTGAATATTGCCGACGGCGGCACGGGAACGGGCAGTGTCAACCTGAAGAACCAGACTTTGAAGGTCACGGGTTCCAACGGCTTGACGACGACGGCGAGCGGCCAGGCTATTGACGTAGCTCTCGACGCGACGACGAAGAACAAGATCGACAACGCGGCTGATAAAGACTTGAGCAACCTGTCTACGACGGGCACGCAGAAGATTAAGGATGCGGCGGCGTTTAAGGTAAAAGCCAACGGCGATGCCGGAGACGATGTTAAGGGCGGCGATGAAGTCAACTTCAAAGACGGCCAAAACATCAAGGTAAGCCGTACAGGTAAGGAATTTACCATAGCCACGGCAGACGATGTATCCTTTAATAAGGTAACGGCTGCCGACAGTGTACTGGTCGGAACGGGTACGAATCTCATTACCCTCGACGGTACGACGGGTACGGTGACGAGTAATATCTTTAAGGCCGGAAATGTCAGCGTCAGCAACAGCGGTATCAATGCGGGTAACAAGGTAATCAGCAACGTAGCCAGCGGCGGTACGACGGCGACGAATGCGGCCAATATCGGAGACGTGCAAAATGCGGTAGCCAACTTATCGCAAAACCTGACGGTAACGGACGGTACGAACAGCGGTACGGTGGATTTGAAGAATCAGTCTCTGAAGGTAGCCGGAGCTAACGGTATTACGACGAATATGAACGGCCAGACCTTGACGGTAGGCCTTGATTCGACGACGAATAATAAGGTAAACGACACGGCTACGGCAGTAGGAAGAACGATCAGCTTAGGCGGCGATACGGGAACGACGACGGCTAAGTCGCTGACAACCGGAGATGTAAACTTCGGCATTAAGAGCGGCAACGGGTACCTGACGACAGCCGCCAACGGCAACGATGTAACCTTGACGGTTAATGAAGGAGCCGTAAAAGATGCGGCAGTCAGTGCCGTTACGGTCAGCACCGATGCGGCTACGGACAACCCGGTAACGATCACGCCTACGACGGGAACGAACTCGAAGGATTATAAGATTACCGTAGATACGTCGAAGTTGGCACAAAAGACGAACCTTGCCTACACGGCCGACAACGGAACGGGCGGCACGACGTCATTGAGCCAAGGACTGACGTTTAAAGACGGTACGTTGACGACGGCTACGGCCGGTGCGAACGGAACGATTACGTACGACGTGAAGAAGGGCACTCTTGCCAACACGGGCGGAACGGTAAGCGTCACGGGCAATGATGGCGTAGCGACGGCACAAAACGTAGCGGACATGATTAACAACGCTACGACGAGCGTATCTACGTTGAATATTGCCGACGGCGGCACGGGAACGGGCAGCGTCAACCTGAAGAACCAGACCTTGAAGGTCACGGGTTCCAACGGCTTGACGACGACGGCGAGCGGCCAGGCTATTGACGTAGCTCTCGACGCGACGACGAAGAACAAGATCGACAACGCGGCCGATAAAGACTTGAGCAATCTGTCTACGACGGGTACGCAGAAGATTAAGGATGCGGCGGCGTTTAAGGTAAAAGCCAACGGCGATGCCGGAGACGATGTTAAGGGCGGCGATGAAGTCAACTTCAAAGACGGCCAAAACATCAAGGTAAGCCGTACGGGTAAGGAATTTACCATAGCCACGGCAGACGATGTATCCTTTAATAAGGTAACGGCTGCCGACAGTGTATTGGTCGGAACGGGTACGAACCTCATTACCCTCGACGGAACGACGGGGTCGGTGACGGGCAATATCTTTAAGGCCGGCAGTGTTAACGTAAACGGCAGTAACAATACGGTTACGGGTCTTTCCAATACGACATGGAGCGGCACTCCCGTATCGGGCAGAGCGGCGACGGAAGATCAGTTAAAGCAGGTTGCTGATGATGCCAGAGCGGCTGCAGGCAGTTCAAGACCGTAGTAACGGCCAACAGCGGAGAAGGTGCAAACAGTACGACGGGAAATATTTCTCTTACGTCTACTACGGCGGCTAACGGACAGGTTACTTACGATGTTAAGCTTGCCGATAAGGTGACGGTCGGTACGGCCGGTAATGCCGTAACCGTTGACGGTACGACCGGCAAGGTTACAGCTAAAGACGGAGACTTCAGCAATAAGGTAACTGTCGGAACGGGTAGTAATAAGGTCACTGTTGACGGTGCAGACGGCAGTGTAACTGCTAATACGGTGAAGGCCGGCAATGTGACGGTAAACGGCAGTAACAATACGATTACAGGCCTCTCCCAATACGACTTGGAGCGGGACGACGACCACTCCGGACAGAGCGGCAACGGAAGGCCAATTGAAACAGGTTGCCGATGCAGCCAAGTCGGCTGTCGATAACGTAACGATGAAGTATGACGGTGACAACGGCGGTACACAGACTTTAGCTCTGAAGAACGGTACGTTTAACGTTAACGGTGACGGTCAATTTACGGAAACGACGGCCAATGCTACGGGTATTCAAGTTAAGGTGAAAGAGGCGGCCGTAAAGGATGCGGCAGTCAGTGCCGTTACAGTCAGCACGGACACTTCCAACCCGAATAATCCCATAACCGTTACGGCAACACCGGGAAGCCATTCTATGGACTATAAGGTGACCTTTGACGGCACAAAGCCGCTCAATCTACGAACTTGTCCTACAAAGCGAACGGCGGCTCGGCTGAAACGGTAAGCTTGAGTACCGGACTGAACTTTAAGGACGGTAATTTGACCACTGCGTCCGTAGCTCCCAACGGCGATGTGAAATACGACGTGAAGACGGCTACGATCGCCGTTAATAACGGCATGGCCGGCCTTAACGGTAATGACGGTGTGGCGACGGCACAAAATGTTGTCGATGCTATGAATGCTATCTCTCATCAGACGACGGGCGGTCTTGAACGAGTGGTCAATCGTATCGGTGCGGTTGAATCGGAAGGCCGTCGTGTTGCGGCGCAGTCGGCGGCTTTAGCAGCCTTAAAGCCCATTCAGTACGATCCTCTCGAACCGAATCAGATTATGGCCGGTATCGGTAACTATCGCGGGGAAACGGCGGCAGCCGTAGGTTTGGCACATTATGCCAATGAAGACACGATGCTCCACATGGGTGTAGCTCTCGGCGACAATAACAATATGGTAAACGTCGGAGTAACGCATAAGTTCGGCAGTGCGGCTAAGAAGGCGGCTATTCCCGATCGGTACAAAGCCGGTCCTATCAGCTCCGTTTATGTCATGCAGGATGAAGTTACTCAATTGCGTGCCGAAAATGCACAGCAAAAGGCGACGTTGACGAAACAGCAAGAAGAAATCGACGCGTTAAAGGCGGCAGTGGCACAGCTCATGGCAAAACAGTAGCAGGTAAGTTGAAATTCGAAAGCTCCCGATCGTAAAGGTCGGGAGCTTTTTTCCATAAAAAACCTTTTATGTGACAACGGTATATAAGTAGAGCCGTAAATTGTATACGAATATATACGCCTATGGTATAATACTATTCAGGTCTATATGTAGACTTACTACTGTCTAATAACGTCTGTTAAGGAGACTTGATAGAGATGGCATTTCATTTAAAGCCGAAAGAAGAAAAGTTCTTCAATTTGCTGGACAAGCATGCAGCCCTCTGCTATGCGGCGGCAGATATTCTTAAGGAAGCGGTGAATGAAGAAATTTCCAAAGCGGAAGCGATGGAAAAAATTAACGCCCTTGAAGAAGAGGCGAATGATTTGGTACTGGAAACGATGAAGCGATTGCAGAAATCCTTTATTACGCCTATGGATCGTGAAGACATTCAGGAACTTATCGACAAACTCGACAAGGCTTTGGATAATGTTACGGAAATCATGGACAAGATGTGTATCTATCGCGTCGGAACGGCAACAGAAGGAACGAAGCGTATGGCTACCATTATGGCTAAGTCCATGAAAGAGATTCGACGTTCCATTGAAGCTATGCGCAATGTAAAAAAAGAATATTTGAAGATCGAGGCACGTAGTAAAAAAATTATGAAATTGGAGCAAGAATGCGACGATCTGTATCATGAAGAAATGGGCAAGCTTTTTGCAGAATGTAACGATCCCATCGAGCTCATTAAATGGAAGGAAATTCTTCAGTCCATTGAAGATGTTACGGACGGTTGCGAATCATTGGCCACTTTATTTCGGAGGATCGTGTTAAAATATGCCTGAGCATTGGTTGATCTGGACAGTCGTTATCTTAGCTGTTCTCTTTGATTATATAAACGGCTTTCACGACACGGCAAATGCCATAGCTACCAGCGTGTCGACGCGAGCTATATCGCCGAACCATGCGATTTTGATGGCGGCGGGATTGAACTTTTTGGGTGCCATGGTCAGTACAGGAGTTGCCAAACGATTGGCGGCGACCTGGTTCTGGATCCGACCCAAATCAGCTTGGAAGTTATTATAGCGGCTTTGGCAGGGTCTATTATTTGGAACATTCTGACTTGGTATTATCGGATACCCAGCAGTTCATCCCATTCTTTAATCGGCGGTATTATCGGTGCCGTATCGATAAGCGTGGGACCGCAGATTTTATCGGGTGAGGGAATCGGCAAAATCGTTCTTTCCCTGGTTCTTTCTCCCGTAGTGGCTCTGGTAACAGGGTATTTCGTCATGATCGGCCTTTTATGGGTTGTGCGCAATTACTCTCCCGTGTCCTTGAATCGACAGTTTAGGAGAATGCAGATCGCTTCCGCCAGTCTGATGGCATTTTCTCACGGGTCGAATGATGCACAGAAGGCCATGGGGATTATTGCTCTGGCTCTTTTGAGCGGCGGTTATATCGACACTATGGAGATTCCTACGTGGGTAAAGCTGGCCTGTGCTACCTCTATGGCTCTCGGTACTTCAGCCGGCGGTTGGAGAATTATTTCGACTATGGGAACGAAGATTTTTAAGCTCGAATCCATTAACGGATTTGCCGCTGATTTGAACTCTTCTGTCGTTATTTTTACGGCCACCTTATTACACTTGCCTGTCAGTACGACTCACGTTGTCTCAGGGTCTATTATGGGGATCGGTTCGGCTGAACGAGTTCGTGCCGTACACTGGGGGGTTGCGCGCAGTATGCTTGTTGCCTGGGTCGTGACTATTCCTCTCAGTGCCGTTTTATCGGGACTTATTTATCTGGTTATTAACGGCGTGGCTCATTTATTTTAGATATATCATCTGAGTACAGTATAGATGTATCTATACTGTACTTTTTATAAAACAAAACTACACTTTTTTAGTTACATATTGTATAATGTAATACAAGAGGTAAGGAGGGACGGAATTATGCGTTTGAATCAAGCTACAGACTATGCTTTTCGAATGGTTTTGTATTTAGCAACGTGTCCGGAAGGCACGAAAATCACGGGTGCCGCTCTGGCGGAAAAACAAAATATACCGGAACGGTTTTTGTTGAAAATTATGCGTAGCCTGACAGCTGCCGATATTATGAAATCCTATCGCGGGGTAGAGGGTGGCTTTGCCTTGCAACGAGACCCGAAGGATATTACTCTTTATGATGTTATTGATGCCGTAGAAGGACAGACACAGTTACAGCGCTGCCTGGCCGATACGGATGCATGTACGCGCGGTTGCGGCGGCATGTGTTCTTTATATAATGCATTTGAAGAAATTCAAAACGATTTGGCGGCTAAACTGAAGTCTGTCAACTTTGCCGATTTGGCGGCTAAGGAAATGGCTATGTCCGGGAAATAATAAGTGCAGGAAATACACGACGCGAAAATTCGAGTCGTGTATTTTTTATGTCTCTTTGCGAGGTATCGCTTTTTTCATAAGTAGAGATGCCGTATATAAAATAATGCATAAGGAATAAATATTTATTTGTGCTAGAATAAAGATAAAAGAAACAACCTCATATATCATAATATCAAGGAGGTAGTGAAATGAATTTGGCAGACCTTACATCGCCCGATGATATAAAGCGATTATCGCTAAGCGAGTTGACAGATATTGCAATGCAGGCTCGGAAAGCGTTGATACAAAAGGCGGCTGTTTGCGGAGGTCACCTGGGGCCGTCACTCGGAGCCGTGGAATTAATTATGGCCTTACACTATGTGTTTAATTCGCCGACCGATAAAATTGTATATGACGTATCGCACCAAAGTTATATGCATAAAATCCTTACCGGCCGCGTACGTGCTTTTACGGAAGAAGCACACTACCATGACGTAACGGGGTATACGGATCCGCAGGAAAGCGAGCATGACCTTTTTAACATCGGTCATACGTCTACATCTGTCAGTCTGGCATCGGGGCTGGCTAAGGGACGAGACATTACCGGAGGCAAGGAGAACGTGATTGCCCTTATCGGTGACGGATCTCTGTCGGGCGGCGAGGCATACGAAGGACTGGATTATGCGGCTACATTGGGTTCTAATATGATCATTATTGTGAATGACAACGGCATGTCTATTGCTGAGACACACGGCGGTATTTACGAGGGTCTTAAGGAATTGCGTGAAACAAAGGGGCAGAGTCATCGAAATCTCTTTACGGCCATGGGTTTTGAATACCGTTTTCTGGCAGACGGCAATGATTTGGAACGGACGATTGACATGTTAAGATCCGTTAAGGACACGGATCATCCCGTAGTTGTTCATGCAGTAACACAAAAAGGGAAGGGATTTACTCCGGCTGAAGAAGACAAAGAAAGATGGCATTATACCAAACCTTTTTATGAGAAAACGTATGAGCTGCGAACACGAATTGCGGAGCCGACTTATGAAAGTATTACGGCCGAGTATTTAATGAAAAAGATAGAAGAAGATAAGTCTCTTGTCGTCATTAATGCCGCGACGCCCAGCGGATTTGGCTATACTGAAGAATGGCGTAAAAAGCGGGAGGTCAATACGTAGACGTGGGTATTGCGGAAGAGCATGCCGTGGCCATGGCTTCAGGCGTTGCCAAGTACGGAGGAAAGGCCGTTTTTAATGTATACAGCACCTTTTTGCAGCGTACATACGATCAAGTTATGCAAGATTTATGTGTCAATGGCAATAGTGCCGTCATCCTCGTATATCGTGCGTCCGTATACGGCATGAATGATATTACTCATCTGGGGTATTTCGATATTCCCATGCTCAATTCCGTGCCCCGTTTCGTTTATTTGGCGCCGACGTGTAAAGAAGAGCACCTGGCCATGCTCGCTTGGGCCATAGAACAGACGAGTCACTCCGTAGGAATTCGCGTTCCCGTCGGTCCTCTGGTGGAAAAGGGAGTAGCCGATACAACGGACTATAATCAAATAAATCGCTTTGAAATAACTCAACATGGGCAGAAGGTAGTTCTTATAGGCTTGGGAAATTTTTATCATTTAGCCGTGAATGTAGCTGCAGTTCTCAAGCGAGAGACGGGTATCTGTCCCACCGTTATTAACCCTAAATTTGCCAACGGTGTTGACAGGCGGTTGTTGGAAGAACTGCTCAAAGAACACGCATTGACGGTTACCCTGGAAGACGGCGTCGTAACGGGCGGATTCGGGCAAAATATTGCTTCTTTTTACGGACCGACAGAGATGAAGGTTAAAAATTACGGTCTTGCCAGAGCCTTTCACGATCGCTATGATGCGGACGAATTGCTAAGAGCGTCGGGAATTACGGTGGAGAAAATTACGGCGGATATACGAGAGCTGTTGATGTAAAAATTTGTACACCGGGGGATGTCTGCCATAAGGGAGATCTCTCTTGTATAATCCATATGACCTGAGCCTTCATTTACAAAAAAAATATGATATAATAAACCAGTACCATTAATTATGACCTTATACTAATAGTTGGTTTTATATATACGGAGGCTATATGGCTAGAGTAAAAATTACGGAAACGGTGTTGCGTGACGGGCATCAGTCCATTGCAGCGACGCGTATGCGTATAAATCAGATGATTCCCGTTTTGGAGTCTATGGATGAAGTCGGCTACCACGCTATTGAATGCTGGGGCGGTGCCACTTTTGACTCGTGCATGCGATTCCTTGATGAAGATCCGTGGGAACGGTTAAGAACGTTAAAACGATATATTAAAAAGACCCCGTTGCAAATGTTGTTCCGCGGCCAAAATATTTTAGGGTACAGACATTATGCGGACGATATGGTGTATGAATTTGTCAACCGGGCCGTGGATAACGGCATTGATATCATTCGTGTCTTCGATGCCCTTAATGATTCTCGTAATCTTGAATCGGCTATTAAAGCCGGTAAGGATACGAAGTCCGTTCATGTCCAGGGTGCGATGGTTTATACAATCAGCCCTATTCATACCTTGGAAAGCTTTACCAAGGGTGCCGTGGAATTGCAGGAGATGGGTGTCGACTCTCTTTGTATTAAAGATATGTCGGGACTTTTGGCTCCTTATGATGCATACAATCTTGTGCGCATGCTGAAAAAACACCTGCATATTCCCATTGAATTGCATACGCATTGTACATGCGGATTCGGAGAAATGACCTATTTGAAGGCTGCTGAAGCGGGCGTCGATATTATCGATACGGCTTTGTCGCCGTTTGGTGCCGTTACCAGTCAGCCGGCAACGGAAACGATGGTCATGGCTTTGCAAAACAGTATTTATGATACGGATATCGATACGGAAAGCTGTGGCCCATTACGAATCACTTTAAAGAAGTACGTAAGGAACTGGCGAAGGAATTCAATCTGACCATGCCGAGCCAAATCAATCCGGCTGTCAGAAAGTATCAGATTCCCGGCGGTATGTTGACGAACCTGTACAATCAGCTTAAAAGTCAAGGCGAAGAAGATAAATTCGATGACGTGCTGGCCGAAATGCCGGCAGTCCGTCGCGACTTGGGCTATCCGCCCCTGGTTACGCCTACCAGTCAGATTACCGGTTCGGCTGCGGCCTTGAATGTGTTGTTCGGTCGCTACAAGATGATTACCAACGAAGTTCGAGATATTGTACGCGGCAAGTACGGCAGGGTTCCCGGTGAGATTTCCGAAGATTTCCGTAAGCTTTGTATCGGCGATGAACCGGTCATCGATCATCGCCCGGCCGATGACTTGGAACCGGAGTTGGATAAGGCAAAGGTGGAATTGGCGGAAGCGGGCTATCCCGACGCATCGCCTGAAGATGTGTTGAGTTACGCCTTATTCCCTGAAGTGGCATTGCCCTTTTTTGCAAAAAGAGATGAACAACGGAAGGCTGTTCAAGAGTCGGCCGTAACGGAATAAGAAAAGAGCATCCGCGCACGGTGTGTTGAATGACGGGATACACCTTGCAGACGGATGCTCTTTTATATAAAGAAAAAAAGACATTGCTGAGCAATGTCTTTTCATGTGGTCGGAACGGCGAGATTTGAACTCGCGACCTCTTCCACCCCAAGGAAGCGCGCTACCAAGCTGCGCCACGTCCCGCTAACGTTATTATTCTACTAAAAATACGGATATTTGTCAAACGGAGAAAAGGGCTTTTGTATAAACTACTGTACGCAGCGGTAAGAGCCACCTTGGCGAGGCGTGAAAAAATCATCGTTCAGTGATACAATAATAAGGTATATGTCAATAGTAATTCCTATGATTCGGAGATATTATGAAACCGTTTGTGCACTTACATAATCATACACAATACAGCCTTTTTGACGGTTTGACACGAATTCCCGAGATGGTAAAAAAAGCCAAAGACTTGGGAATGCCGGCTGTGGCCGTAACGGATCACGGCAATATGTACGGACTCATTCACTTGTATAAGGCGGCTAAAAAAGAAGGTATTAAGCCTATTTTAGGTTGCGAAATTTATATGACACGAGGGAGTCGTTTTGAACAAAAATCGAAGGAACGATTGTGCCATTTAATTTTGTTGGCTAAGGATTTTCGCGGTTATCAAAATTTGGTTAAAATTGTTTCCAAGGCTTTTGTAGACGGAGAAAACAGCTACCATCGACCGCGGGCCGACTTTGATTTGCTTGAACAGTATCACGAAGGTCTTATCGCCTTATCGGCATGTATTGAAGGGCAGGTTCAGCAAGAGATATTGAACGGAAATGAAGTGCAGGCAAGACAGACCTTGGAACGGTTTATTTCTCTCTTCGGTAAAGAAGATTTTTACTTGGAGATTCAAAACCACGGGCTAGCGGAAGAACGGGAAGTCCGGCGTGTTTTTAAAGACTGGTCTGAAGAGTACGGCTTGAAGCTTGTAGCGACGAACGACTTCCATTATTTGGATAAGGATGATGCGCCGGCTCAGGAAGTCAAACTTTGTATTTCTACAGGCAGTACACTGGAGGATCCGAATCATTTCCGCTTTTCCAATAATGAATTTTATATGAAATCGCGGGAAGAAATGGAAAAACTTTTCCCCGATTTGCCTGAAGCTTTGGATACGACATTGGAAATTGCCGACAAGTGTAATGTGGAAATCTCCTTCGATGAACGGCATTTGCCTCAGTTTCCCGTGCCTGACGGAGAAACTGACGAGTCTTATTTACGCAAACTCTGCGAAGCGGCCTTGCCCACTCGATATTCGGTTATTACCGATACCGTTCGCGAGCGTTTGGATTATGAGTTGGGCGTTATTAACGCCATGGGATTTCCTTCGTACTTTCTCATTGTTTGGGATTATGTAAAGTATGCCCGCGATCATAAAATCCCCGTAGGTCCCGGCAGAGGCTCGGCGGCCGGATCCGTTGTTGCTTATTTATTGGGGATTACGGGTCTGGACCCGTTAAAATACGATTTGCTTTTTGAACGGTTTCTGAATCCGGAACGTATTACCATGCCCGATATTGATATGGATTTTTGCTATGAAAATCGTAGCAAGATTATCGATTACGTTACCCGTAAATACGGTAAGGATCATGTAGCGCAGATTATTACTTTCGGAACCTTGGCGGCCAGAGCTGTCCTCAGGGACGTAGGGCGAGTCCTCGATATGCCGCTTAGTGAAGTGAACCGCATTATGAAGACCGTGCCTAATGAACTGGGGATTACCCTTGATAAGGCTTTGCAGACGAGTAAGGAATTTCGCAAGGACTATGAGACGAAGGCGGAAGTACGCCGACTCGTCGACTTCGGTAAGCGATTGGAGGGTTTGGTTCGCCATTCTTCGACGCATGCGGCCGGCGTCGTTATTTCGGCAGCTCCTGTAGATGATTACGTGCCTATGCAGTATTCGAAGGAAGGCTATTTAACAACTCAGTATGACAAGGATTTAGTTGAAGAATTGGGTTTGTTGAAGATGGACTTTCTCGGGTTACGGACTTTGACGGTTATCGGCGATGCCGTAGCCATGATTAACCGTAATTACGGCATCGACTTGGATATAGACCGGATTCCCTTGGACGATGAAGCGACATGTCGCCTTTTGACGGAAGGAGATACGGCCGGTGTCTTCCAAATGGAATCTCAAGGAATTACGAACCTGGTTAAAGAGCTGGCGCCGAAACATTTTGAGCACATGATTCCCTTGGTGGCCCTTTACCGTCCCGGACCCTTGGGAAGCGGTATGGTTGAAGATTTTATCAAGGGGAGCCACGGTGAGAAAAAGGTAACGTATTTACATCCCTTATTGGAGCCCATTTTAAAGGATACGTACGGAGTTATTCTTTATCAGGAACAGGTTATGCAGATTGCCTCCGCCATGGGCGGGTTCAGCCTGGGTGAAGCCGATTTGTTGCGTCGTGCTATGGGTAAGAAGAAAGAAGAAGTTTTGAAGGCTCAACGAGCCCATTTTCTGGAAGGAACTCGTAAGAACCATATTGATGATGACATTGCCAATAAAGTTTTCGACTTGATGGTATATTTTGCCGGTTACGGTTTTAATAAGTCACATTCCGCCGCCTATGCTTATGTTGCTTGGCAGACGGCATACTTAAAGGCCCACTATTGTGCCGAGTTTATGGCTGCTACCATGACCAGCATGATCAGCGATGTTGCGAAAATCAGTTATTATGCTGCTGAATGTAAGCGTCATCACGTACCTGTTTTATCGCCCGACGTGAATGAATCGGAATCGGTTTTTTCCGTACAGGGGGGCAATATCCGTTTCGGGTTGGCAGGCATTAAGAGTGTGGGAGAAAACGCTATTCGGACGATTTTAGAGGCCCGTAAAAAAGACGGTCCCTTTACGTCCTTTGAAGATTTTTGCAGTCGCGTGGATTCTCGGATCGTCAATCGGCGCGGTTTGGAAAGTTTGATTCAATGCGGTGCCATGGATTCATTCGGTAAGAAACGGTCACAACTTATGGCCGTTTTAGATCAGGCCATGTCCATGGGAGCCTTACGACGTAAGGATAACGAGTCGGGCCAGATGGGGTTGTTCGACGATGTCGTGTCCGATGTCTCGACGGATTTAGTGTATCCCGACATGGAAGAATATCCCTTATCCATGCGTTTGGCCATGGAAAAAGAGTACGACGGATTTTATTTCAGCGGGCATCCCTTAGATGCGTATACGGAGGTCATGAATAAATTAACTCCCCCTTGCCGTCTTATATGATGAAGAGGCGAGAGGCTATGACGGCAGGATGATCACTGTAGGCGGTTTGATAACAGCCGTACGGCGAGTCACGACGAAACGTAACGATGCGATGGCCATTATAACGGTAGAAGATTTTACGCATACCGTTACGGTAGTAGTCTTCCCCAAAGTTTTTGAAAAGTGCCGGGATCTGATTGTCGTCGATGCGCCCGTAGCCGTTAAGGGACGTGCCGATATTACGGATGATGATGTACAGATTTTGGCCGATACGGTGCAACCTTTGACGGAAGAAGCGGCTCAAGCGGTGAAGGAGCGACATGAGTCGACACAAATTCCGGCAGAATCACAATGGTTAAACGGACAGGGAGAAAAACTTTTTATTAAGATTCCTGCCCGTTTAGAACAAAGTGATTTGAGCGATAAGGTAGCGGAAATCCTCAGCCGGTACCCGGGAAACACAAAAGTTTACTTTCATTTGGCAGGAAGCCGCCGTACTATTTTGACGGATAAGAAGTACTGGATTACGGCAGGACCGGAACTGCAAAAAGAATTGGCCTTGCTCTTGGAACCGGGGTTGTACATATTGCAATAGAGCTCGGAAATTGATATGATAAGAAAACAGACTTGGCAAAAATCCAAGCTGATTATCTTGCAAAACAGACTGAGCTCGTGATATAATTTCACAGTATGGGTTTAGTATGTTTAGAGAAGAGGTGTGAATGGTGAAAGAAGGTATCCATCCGAATTACGGTAAAGCCGTAGTAACGTGTGCGTGTGGCAATACTTTTGAAACAGGTTCCACAGTACCGGAACTGCGTGTCGAAATTTGCTCTAAATGCCATCCGTTCTATACCGGTCAACAGCGTACGCAGGCTGCTCGCGGTCGTATTGAACAGTTTAATAAACGTTACGGTAAAAAAGGCTAAACAGCTGAATAACAGCAGACAAGCGGTAGGCAGAGCAGCAATGCTCTGCTCTATTTGTTTGTAAATAAACGGGAGGTTCCATTGAGTAAACCTTATGTAGGCGGGCAGGCGGTTATCGAAGGCGTTATGATGCGCGGTCCTGAATACATTGCGACGGCTGTACGCACACCGTCGGGAGACATTACAGTACAAAAAGACAGAGTCCGTTCCGTTACAGAAAGATACCCCCTTTTGAAGAAGCCTTTTATCAGAGGGTCAGTCGCCTTGGGAGAATCACTTTTTACGGGATGAAGAGTCTTTCTTTTTCCGCCCGTGTATCGGGAGAGGAAGAAGAACAGATGACAAACAGTCAAATTGCGGCGACTATGTTGTTTTCCTGTGTAGTAGCTATTGTTTTCTTTGTAGCCTTGCCGACTTTTGCGGCCAAATATTTACTGGGTTCCGTTACGAGTCCGGTCATATTGAATATTTGTGAAGGCTTGCTTAGACTGGCTGTCTTTTTACTATATATACGATGCATTTCATTTACTAAAGATATTCGGCGCGTGTTTGAATATCACGGAGCCGAGCATAAAACTATCTGGGCGTATGAAAAGGGGTTACCCCTTACGGTAGAAAATGTACGTCCTCAGGTTCGATTGCATCCGCGGTGCGGCACGAACTTTCTTTTAATCGTCATGGTCGTTTCCATCTTCGTGTTTGCCTTTTTAGGTTGGCCGTCTATTGCAGAACGAATCGTGTCGCGTATCATTTTGATGCCCGTCGTGGCCGGGATTGCTTATGAAATCATACGCTTGGCAGGCAGGACGACGAATCATGTAGTTCAGACATTGATCAAACCCGGATTATGGTTGCAGTATTTGACGACGAGAGAACCGCATGACGATCAGATTGAAGTGGCTATTAAGGCCTTGGAAGCGGCAAAGCCGCAAGAACAAACGGGAAATAAGCAGTAGATTCGGAAAGCGAGGAGTATAGCGTGTTTATTGATAAGGTACAAGCCGTAGAGAACAAGTTTATCGACTTGGAGCAGCGCATTAGTGACCCTTCCGTCATTGCCAGACAGGATGAATGGCAAAAATTGACGAAAGAGCATGCCTCCCTGGCACCGATTATCGAAACGTTCCGCAAGTATAAGGATGTATCCGCTACTATTGCGGATGACAAGGAAATCATTGCCGACGGGTCTGACGCGGAGTTGACGGCCATGGCTAAAGAAGAATTATCCGAATTGACCAAGGAACAGGAAGCTTTGGAAGAAGAATTGCATGTTCTTATGTTGCCTAAGGATCCGAATGACGATAAGAATGTTATTATGGAAATTCGTGGCGGTGCCGGCGGCGATGAAGCGGCTATTTTTGCCGGTGATCTCTTCCGCATGTATTCGAAATATATTGAAAAGCAAAAGGGCTGGAAGGCAAGTATTATCAGTTCCAACGCTCCCGAACTGGGCGGCTATAAGGAAGTTATCTTTTCTGTTGAAGGTGACGGTGTATACGGCAAGCTCAAATACGAATCGGGCGTACATCGCGTACAACGTGTGCCTGTTACCGAGTCGGGCGGTCGTATTCATACATCGACGGCGACGGTAGCAGTTTTGCCCGAAGCGGAAGATGTGGAAATCAACTTGAATATGGAAGATGTACGCGTCGATTATTTCCGAGCTTCCGGTGCCGGCGGTCAGCATGTCAACAAAACCTCGTCGGCCGTGCGTATGACGCATATTCCGTCGGGTATTGTCGTTGAGTGCCAGGACGAACGGTCGCAGTTGGAAAACCGAGCCAAGGCTGTGCGGGTTTTGAAGGCTCGTCTTTTAGCTCAGGCGGAAGAAGAAGCCAATGCGGAAGTTACGGAAGCGCGGCGCAGTCAAGTCGGTACGGGCGATAGAAGTGAACGCGTGCGTACGTATAACTATCCGCAGGGACGCGTAACGGATCATCGCATTAATTTGACGTTGTACAAGTTGGAAAATATTATGAACGGTGATATTGACGAATTCATCCAGGCCTTGGCCGAAGCTCGTCGTGCCGAATTGATGAAGGAAGCCGAAGAAAGCAATGACTGATTTATGGACAATCGGCTCTCTTCTGAAATGGACGGAAGGATTTTTTGCCGAAAAAGGAATTGATACGCCGCGATTGGATGCGGAAATTCTGTTGGCACACGTTCTTGGAAAAGAACGTATTTATTTGTATGCCCATTTTGATGAACCCATGACCTCGACGGAATTGTCGGCATATAAAGAGATGATAAAGAAAAGGGCGGCCCGGTATCCGGTCGCCCATATTTTGGGTATAAAGCCTTTTATGGGGCTTGATTTTATTGTCAATGAACACGTTCTCGTGCCGCGTCCGGAAACGGAACTTCTGGTTGAGGCTGTCTTGGAAATCTGCCCTAAAGAGATTCCGGTACGCGTCTTGGATATGGGAACGGGGAGCGGTGCCATCTTGCTGAGTCTCCTATCGTATTTGCCGCAGGCGACGGGAACGGGTGTCGACATTTCTTCTGATGCCTTAAAAATAGCCGCTGAAAATGGCGAGGCCCTCCACATAAAGAGGGTGCAGTGGGTGAATAGCGATCTTTTTACCAATGTAGAAGCTCATGAGTACGATTGGCTTGTTTCCAATCCGCCCTATTTAACCGCTCCGGATATGCAGAATCTGGAGGAAGAAGTAAAATACGACCCGGAAACGGCTCTTTACGGCGGTACGGACGGGTTGGATATATATCGCCGCCTGGCCGGTGAAGGCGGTGCTTACCTTAAAGTCGGCGGACACTGTATTGTGGAAGTAGGTGCCGGACAGTCGCGGCAGGTTGCAGAACTTTTTACGGATCAGGGTTTTGAGCTCGTGCGAATTATTAAGGATTATGCCGATACGGAACGACATGTTTTACTCAGAAAGAAGGGGTAGACTGTGAAAGATACGAAGCTGGTGAAACTCACCGGCACGTCAGCGGATAAAAATGTTTTGGAAGAAGCCGGTAGATTGATTCGCCAAGGCGAGCTCGTCATTTTTCCGACGGAAACCGTCTACGGGATAGGGGCCAACGGGTTGGATGCCGTTGCCTGTAGGGCTATTTATACAGCTAAGGGGCGACCCAGTGATAACCCGCTTATTTTGACGGTTCCCGATAAAGCCGGGGTCGAAGCGGTCGTTTCTTATTTACCGCCCTTGGCGAAAACCTTGATTGAAAAATTCTGGCCCGGTCCTTTAACCTTAGTGTTGCCTCGTAAGGATACGGTTCCCGATGCGGCTACGGGCGGTCTTGATACGGTGGCTCTTCGGTGTCCCGACCATGCAGGCTGTCGAGAATTTTTGAAAGCGGCAGGGGTGCCTGTCGCCGGGCCGAGTGCGAACCTTTCCGGCCGGCCCAGTCCGACAACGGCAGCCGAAGCTTTTCATGACATGGAAGGACGTGTAGCCATGATTCTGGACGGCGGTTCGTGTACAGTAGGCGTAGAATCGACTATTGTCGAAGTTTTGGACAATGTGGTCACGGTTTTACGTCCCGGGGCGGTTACGGAAGAAATGCTGGCGGAAGTTGCTCCTTATGTGACGACGGATACGCATCTTGTTACCGGTAAGGGAGTGCCTAAGGCGCCGGGCATGAAATATCGCCACTATGCACCGGAAGCGCCGGTACGGGTCTTCGTAGGAAGTGCGGATCTGGTAAGTAAAGCTGTCGGCGAGGTACGCACGGCGGCGGAAAACGACGGCAAACGTCTGGGGTACTTACTCAGTCGGGAGGTTATTGAAAAGTCTGAAGTGACGGGTAAAGACGTTTATTGTTGGGGCACTCACGGTAATAAGACGGAACTGGCCAAAGAATTATACCGAGGTCTGTTATTTTTTGATGAACACCCTGTCGACCTGATTGTTGCGGAAGGGGTAGAGACGGGCGGTATAGGTACGGCTGTTATGAATCGAATGAAAAAAGCGGCGGACGGAGATGTTACGACCGTGTAAATTCGTATAAATTCGTGTATAATAAACAGGGTTACGGAGGAGGCGACGAAATGAAACTGGTTATTGCAAGTGATCACGGCGGTTTTAGACTGAAGGAAGAAGTCAAAGCTTACTTAACGGAAAAAGGTATAGAGTTTACCGATTACGGAACTCATACGCCTGAACGGTGCGATTATCCTCTTATTGCCGAAAAGCGGCTCGTGCAGTAGCGGACGGAACCTTTGATAAGGGCATTCTGGTTTGCGGAACGGGGATCGGTATCGGCATTGCAGCCAATAAGATACACGGTATTCGTGCAGCCTTGTGCGGCGATACGTATTCAGCAGAATTTGCTCGACGCCATAATGATGCCAATATCTTGACTATGGGAGAACGGGTTATCGGCCCGGGCTTGGCTAAGGCTATTGTCGATGTTTTTTTGAGCACCGGGTTTGACGGAGGTCGTCACGAAATTCGTGTCAATATGATTAAGGATTTAGATAAATAAAAGAAGCGGAAGGAGTCTCATCATGGAAGTACAAGTAATGGATCACCCTCTTATTCAGCATAAGGTAACCTTAATGCGCATGAAAGAAACGGGGTCGAAAGATTTCCGTGAATTGCTTGAAGAAATCACGATGCTCATGGGTTATGAAATTACTCGCGATTTGACCTTGGAAGACGTAGTTATAGAAACACCTATAACAAAGATGACGGGTAAACAAATCAGCGGTAAGAAGTTGGGGATTGTTCCCGTATTGCGTGCCGGCTTGGGTATGGTACAGGGAATGTTGAATCTCATCCCGACGGCTAAGGTCGGTCATATCGGCTTGTATCGCGATCCTCAGACGTTGGAGCCGGTTGAATATTACTGTAAACTTCCCGATGTGGAAGGCCGCGATTTCATTATTGTAGACCCCATGTTGGCTACCGGCGGTAGCGCTTCCGCAGCTATTACTCTCTTAAAGGAAAGGGGCATTCAACATATTAAGTTAATGTGCCTCGTTGCAGCACCTACAGGTGTCGAAAAGATTAACGCCGATCATCCGGATGTTAAGATTTTCGTAGCCGCTTTGGATGAAAAATTGAATGAACACGGGTATATCGTGCCCGGGCTCGGCGATGCGGGTGATCGTATTTTCGGGACAAAATAAATCACAATAATAAAAATCTCCCTATAAGCTGTACTTGGGCTATAGGGAGATTTTCAGATGTGGCGGTAACGGTCGTGAATTGAATCGTAAAAGGGTCATTGCACTTACGTGCAATGACCCTTTTTGTATATCTCATATAATGTTTATACGGAAGCTAAAGCCTGTTCCAAGTCGGCAATCAAATCATCTACATTTTCGATACCTACGGATATACGAACCGTACCCGGCGTGATGCCGGCAGCTTCCTGAGCCTTGGCATCGAGCTGCTGGTGAGTCGTAGAAGAGGGGTGAATAAGCAAAGACTTGGAGTCGCCTACATTAGCCAAATTGGAGAAGATTTCCGTCTTATCGATGAAATCACGACCGGCCTGATAGCCGCCCTTTAGTTCGAAGGAGAAAATGGAGCCGGCTCCTTTAGGAAAATATTTTTGAGCTAATTGGTAGTACGGAGAAGACGGTAAGGAGGGGTAGTTTACCTTGGCCACCTTATCGTGGTGTTCCAAGAAATCCGCAATTTTACGAGCATTTTCTACGTGGCGTTCTACGCGGAGCGATAAGGTTTCCGTTCCTTGCAGGAGTAACCAAGCGTTGAAAGGGCTGATTGCAGGACCGAGATCACGCAGACCCTTGGCACGAATACGTGTTACGAAGGGAGCGGTAGGAACGTCTTTGAAGAAGTTGATACCGTTATAGGATGCATCGGGAGAAGTAAGCTCAGGGAAACGACCCGAAGCGGCCCAATCAAAGGATGCGTTTTCGACAATGACACCGCCCAAGGTTGTACCGTGTCCGCCGATGAATTTAGTTGCCGAATGTAAGACGACGTCGGCACCGTGTTCAAGGGGACGGAAAAGGTACGGAGTAGCAAAGGTGTTGTCTACAAAGACAGGCAGCCCGTTTTCATGGGCAATGCGAGCAATTTCTTCGAAGTCGGGAATGTTAATAGCCGGGTTACCGAGGCTTTCAATGTAAACCAACTTAGTCTTATCCGTAATTGCGGTTTTTAGGCTGTCCAACTTGTCGGGATTAAAGAAGCGTGTCGTAATGCCGATATGTTTGAATGTTTCCGTAAAGAGTTCTACCGTACCGCCGTAGAGGGTCGGAGCTGCCACAATTTCATCTCCGGCACCGGCTATATTGAGAACAGCCAAAGAAATAGCCGAAGAGCCGCTAGCCGTTGCCAAAGCGGCTGTGCCGCCTTCCAATGCGGCAATACGTTTTTCAAAGACCTCCTGAGTCGGGTTAGCCAAACGGGAATAAATGTAACCCGGCTGACGGAGTGCGAATTGATCTTCACCGTCCTGAGTATCCTTAAAAACATAAGAAGTTGTCTGATAAATAGGGACGGCACGGGAACCTGTTACGGGATCGGGAATTTGTCCTGCGTGTTGTTGTAACGTTTCGAATTTGTAATTTTTTGTTTGTTCGCTCATTTTTGTTTCCTCCATAGACTTATAAAATAATGATAGTCAGTCGGGACCATAAAAAAACTTCCGCCCCATAAGGGACGGAAGTACCGTGTTACCACCCAATTTCACATATACCTCGCGATATATGCCTTTTCAAGTACGCAGGCACAAGGCCCTGAATACTCTAACACTGTAACGGGTGTTCCCGGGCAGCTTAATTATTCGGCTACCTGCTCAGAGGCCATCTTCCATGAAATATCATGTACTTCCTTGCACCGAAACGGAAGCTCTCTGTGACAGTCACTCTCATGTACTCTTCTCTTCATTGCACCTGTATTAATTTGATGACGTAAGTCTATCATGAGAAATTGATACTGTCAAATAAAAAAATGAAGAAATTTTGCAATTAAAAGAGAAGTTAAAAACATGTAATGATTTATTCTTAATATATAAAAAGGTGTTTTCGGTTGTACGAATCAGTGTCGAGGCTTCCGGTTTTTCACCTTTTCGAGAGCCTTTATTGATAGGGCAATACGATTCTTTTTGGCTTCAACGCCGATGATTTGCGCTTCTACAATATCACCGGTATGAAGGATATCCAAGGGGTGTTTAAAGGGACGAGTGCTCAGCTCGGAGCGGTGTATAAGTCCCGCCGTTTTCAAACCGAAGTCGACGAAGGCTCCGAAGTCAACAACGTTCTGTACCGTTCCTTTTACGACAGTGCCTACTTGAAGTTCGTCAAGAGACATGAGCTTTTTTCGCGTTAAAGGTTGAGGCAGGTCACTGCGAATATCTCGACCGGGTTTGCGAAGTTCGGAAATAATATCGTGTATAGTCGGTTCGCCGGCTTCAAGAAGGGAAGCCAATATGGTGGCATCACTTTCAAGAACTTTCTTTTTTTAAATCATCCAGGCGCATTTCGTCTTTCAAGTCGTGGAGACTGAATCCGTAATGAGCGGCAATCTTTTTTGTCAAATCATAGGATTCGGGATGTACGGAGGTGTTATCCAGGGAGTTGTCGCCATCTTTAATGCGTAAGAAGCCTGCACATTGAGTAAAGGTAGCGGCACCTAAACGCGGGATTTTTTTCAGCTCTTTGCGACTGTGAAAGGGACCGTTGGTATTACGGTAAGCCACAATATTGCCCGCCGTGGCGGCTGTCAGTCCTGAAATATGTTGTAATAAGGCTTGAGAGGCTGTATTTAAATCAACGCCCACTCGATTTACTACCGATTCAACAATGTCATCCAAGGCGGAAGTCAGCTTTCTCTGATTTACGTCATGTTGGTATTGGCCGACTCCGATGGACTTGGGGTCGATTTTTATGAATTCGGCCAAGGGGTCTTGGATACGCCGGGCAATGGATACGGCACCGCGGATGGTTACATCCAGGTCCGGAAGTTCGGCACGTGCCAAATCGGAGGCGGAGTATACGGAGGCCCCGGATTCATTGGTGATAATGTAGGAGCACGGAAGTTTTCTGTCACCAATCAGGGCGGATACAAATTGTTCCGTTTCATAAGAAGCCGTACCGTTGCCGATGGAGATGAGAGTGACTCCGTAGGTCTTAATAAAACGGGTAAGCGTGTCGGCAGCCAGGATTTTTGTTTTTCCGAACCGGTGAGCATGCACGTACCGTAGTCAAGGACATTTCCTGTAGGATCGATGACGGCTGCTTTGCAACCGGTGCGGTATCCCGGGTCCAGACCGAGGATCGTTTGTTGCGTAAAGGGCGGTTGCATCAAAAGACTGCGCAGATTTTCGGAGAAAATCGTAATGGCCTGTTTTTCACCGCGTTCAAAGAGTTCGTTTCTTATTTCTCTTTCCAATTGCGGAAAAATAAGGCGCTTATAGCTGTCGGTCGCCGCCGCTTTGAGTAAGTTCGTATACGGCGAAGGTCCGGTAATGAGTTGCCGGGATAAACGTTCTATATGGGCTTCATGGTCGGCCTGTAAACGTACCTTTAATACTTTCAGACTTTCACCGCGAGTAACGGCAAGAATTCGATGGCTCGGCATGAGGGAAATTCGTTCGCTGTAGTCCTTATAAGTAGCAAAAGGACCGGCTTCGTCTTCATCAACATTTAGGGAACACTCCAGTACGGAATATTTCCAAAGGTCCTTGCGAATGGCTTGTCGGCAGTCGGCATTTTCTGACAGGGTTTCGGCAATAATATAAAGAGCTCCGTTAATTGCATCTTCTGTAGAAAGAACGGTATCGTTTACATAAGATGCGGCTACCCTTTCCGGCGACGGATCACTCTGATTTTGCCGTATAATTCTTTCTGCAAAGGGGGCCAAGCCCGCTTCTCGAGCGGCCGAAGCTTTTGTTCGTTTTTTCGGTTTGTAAGGCAGGTATAGATCTTCTACTTCGCGAAGAAGAGTTGCTTTTTCCAAGGAACGAGACAGATCTTGTGTCCAAAGCCCCTGTTCACGAATACTTTGCTCCACGGTTTTTTTGCGGTCGGCCAGGAGGCTTTCATATTCAAAACGTTCCTGCACGGCTCGCAACTGTACTTCATCCAGAGATCCTGTCGCTTCTTTACGATAACGTGCGATAAAGGGAATCGTGTTTTTTTCTTCCAGTAAATGGAGGGTTGCCTTTACCTGATGCGGCTTGATTTTCAAATCAGAGGCTATATTGTATATAATCCGGTCTTCTGTCATGGTAGACTCCTTTCTCGGCCTATTATGCGGAAAAACAAGGGCGGCGTCAATGAGATACGGTCTATGCAAGAAAATTAATAAAAAATTTCAATTACCCTATTGATTATTCTATTAATAACGGTTACAATTTAATAAAGAATTCTCTATCTATAAAAGGAAAGAGCGTTTTTTACAGGTATCAACACAGAAGGGGGGGTGGCTATAATGGATATTGCTGAAGTGTTACGGCAAAACGGATATAAAGTTACGCCGCAACGATTGGCTGTATATGCAGTAATCGAGCATAATCCGACGCATCCGAATGCGGAAGTCATTTACCGAGAGTTACAACCTCAGTATCCTTCCATGAGTTTGGCTACTGTATATAAGACGATGGAAATCTTTGCGAAAATCGGTGTTGTTAAAGTATTGCAATGCGGTGAAGATGCCCATCGTTACGATTATAATACAATGCCTCACGCACACATTCGCTGCACGTCGTGCAATCAAATTGCAGACGTGGACATTGACCAGGATGGTATGGCCAAGGCGGCGGCTGAGCAGACAGGTTATGTAGTCGACTCCGTCGGTGTAGCATTTACGGGATTATGTCCCCAATGCCGCAATAAAAAAGTATAGTATGAAGATGCCTTAAAAGCTGCGAGCGTGTCTCGCAGCTTTTTTCTGTCACTATATCTCGGCCTATTCAAGGGATATGCTATAATTGATTCACATTACATTGTAAGCGGAAAGGACTGTATTATGAAATCATACATACGGCAGACTGGCATTTGGGGAAGATGTTCTACGGAGAATACTTAACGGATATGCAACGGCAGTTGCTGACCGAGCAGTTTTTACCGCTTGTCGAGTCTTATCATCCCCATGCGGTCGTCTTGGCAGGCGATGTTTATGATCGCAGTTTGCCGCCGGCGGAAGCGGTGGAATTATTCAGTCATGTAGTGACGAAAATTGTAGAAGACTTGAAGATTCCCTTTATCGTTATAGGCGGCAATCACGATAGTGGTAGACGTCTTGATTTCGCCGGTCCGTTATTAAAAAGAGAAGGTCTGTATATAGCCGGTGATCCCGTTCTTTCCGGAACTGTTGTGACATTGAGTGATTCGTACGGTCCCGTTGATTTCGTGCTCCTGCCTTATGCGGATCCGGCTAAAGTGCGGCTCTTGTATGGGGACACAACGATTCATGACCATGAAGAAGCTCTCTTAAAAATACGGGGCGATGCGTGCAAACGACTTATACCCGGACGGAGAAGCGTAGCGGTAGGCCATGCTTTTTTAGCAGGAAGCACGGGTAGTGACTCGGAGCGTCCCTTGGCCGTAGGCGGCACCGATGCTGTAGGTGCCGATATATTTGAACCTTTTACGTATGCCGCATTGGGGCATTTGCACGGGCCTCAGAAAGCAGGAAGCGACACCGTCAGATATGCCGGCAGTCCTATGAAGTATTCTTTCAGTGAAGCCTCGCAGCAAAAAGGGGTTATCCTTGTTGAAATAGATGGAGACGGGTGCGTCAAGACGGATTTTCATCCCTTGGAAGCCTCTCGAGATGTACGGATTATAACCGGATATTTCTCGGAAATTATGGAAGCGGCCGACGAGCATACGGATGATTATGTCATGTTACGATTAAAGGATAAGGAGCCTATTCTCGACGCTATGGGAAAGGGACGACGTAAGTATCCCAATCTGATGGCAATGGAAATGCCTGAGCGGGTTGTGGCCGAAACATCAGGCCAACGTTTGCACCTATTGAGGTCTTTCAGCGATATGGAGCTCTTTGCGTCTTTCGCTGAAGCTATGAGGCCCGATCAGCCTTTGTCGGAAGAGGAAAGGCGTCTTATTGAGAAGGTGTGGAAGGAACTGTATGATGAAGAAGGAGAGAGAGAATGAGACCGATTTACTTGGAAATGGATGCCTTCGGACCCTATGCGGGACGACAGGTCCTGGATTTTCGCTTACTCGGTGATAAGACTCTTTTCCTGATTTACGGACCTACCGGGGCCGGTAAGACGACAATTCTTGACGCCATAACCTATGCTCTTTACGGACATACGAGCGGCAATGAACGAACAGGAGCACATATGCGCAGTGAACATGCGACACCTGAAATGATGACGCGTGTGTCTTTTCGTTTTTCCGTGGGACAAAAATACTATCGCATTGAACGCAATCCCGAACAGGAAGTTGCTGCGAAAAACGGTACTATGAAGAGAGTCAAAGCGAAGACGGCTTTTTATGAAACGGATAAAGACGGGACGGATTTGCGACTTATAGGCGTTAAAAAGCCGGAAGTTACGACGGCTGTAGAAGCTCTTCTGGGATTTAAGTCCGAACAGTTTCGCCAAGTCGTCCTCTTACCGCAAGGCGATTTCAGAAAGCTCCTGTTGGCCAAGTCGGATGAACGGCAAAAGATTATGCAGACCCTGTTTCGCACTCAAAAATACGAGGATTTCCAAGAGCGTGTGAGGGCCAGGTATGATGCCTTGTACAGTCGTCAGAAAGACGGAAATGCCGAGGTCGACCGTATTTTACACGATTTGGGTTTAAGCGAAGAAGCTCAGATAGAGGGCGAACGGGAAAAACGTACGGCCGATGTCGAAGCGGCTCGCCGTGAGGTAAAAGCGAGTGCCGATGACTTGGCGACAAGACGGAAACAAGCTGAAACGGACCGACTCGTAGAATCCCATTTTGCAGCCTTGGAAAAGGCGGAACGTGAGTTACAGACCTTGCAAGCCGGCGGCGAAGTTCAAAAAGAACGGGAAAAGCAGTTGGATATTTTAAATAAAGCGGCTGTTTACGAACCGCAGTACCGGTCGTTGGCACAATGGGAGACGGAAGGGAAAGCACGCAAACGTCTTCTTGATGAAAAGGAAGCGGCTAACCTACGGGAAGAGGAAGAACTGAAGGAAAAACAGGCGCAACTTCAAGCCGTGGCAAAAAGGCAGGAAGAGCGGGATGCAAGTGAAAGGAAAGCCCTCGTATTGCGAAATTTATTGCCGAAGGTACAGGGGCTCGGACAGGCACAGGCGGAACTGGTTCGAGCCGAAAAGGCTTCTGCCGAAGCATCACGTGTGTTAAATGATGTCATTGCGGCTTATACTGCGTTGGATGAAGAAGAAGGTAGAATAAAAGCGGCAAGGGAAAAGTTGAAAACCGCACCGGAAGCGGCGGAGAAGGCTGCCGTCGTTGTACGGCAATGTGAGGAACGGGTCAAGACTGAACAGACGGCTCAGACGCTTTTAAATGATATAAGAGCCTTGAAGACGACCTGTCAGACGGCTCAAAGTGCCGTAGAGGCGGCGGAAAAAGCGGAAAAGAAAGCCGATTTGACAGTTAAGACCTTACAAATAGCCCGCCTTAGCGGACAAGCCGCCGTCTTGGCAAAGGAGTTGGAAGAAAATCATCCTTGTCCCGTGTGCGGTTCTCTCCATCATCCGGCACCGGCAAGTGAAACGGGACAGATTCCTACAGAAGATGAAGTAGCGGCGGCTGAAACGGTCTTGGCGACTGCTAAGGCGAAGCTGACGGACTCTCAAATGTATCGTTCACGCCAAGAGGCTTTTTTGAAAGCCAAGGAGGATGAGCATACTCGCTTGCGGGAAGAAGTTCCGGCAGACGGTGATATGACAGTCTGGCTGGAGAAAGAACGGCAGGCGAAGGAAGAATACGAAGGATTGTGCAAGAAGGCGGCTGAGTACAAGTCGTTTACGGAAAGAATCGACGCGATTCAGAAAGAACGTCAAGCCGCCTTACTTCAGAAAGATGAGAAGACTCGTCTTTTCGATGAAGCCGAACGAAGTCGCATTGAAAAAAAGGTGATCGTTCAAAATTTGGAAAAAAAGATGTACCTCTTGAGTACCGTAACATAGAGAACGCAGAAAAAAACGATTGCGCGACATAGATGCGGTCGTTCAAGCTTATGACAAAGAAAAAAACGGGATTTAGAAGATCTCGTGCGCAACGTAGAGAAGCGTATTGCTACAAGTAAAGGTGAGATAGCGAACCTGTGTGGAGAAGTAGCACGTCTGCGTGAAAAGTACGGGGCGGAAAAAAAGGTGTTAACGGCAAAGGTTCTCGCCGACGGCTTCGCGAGCTGGGACGATTGTCGGCTCATGCAGGCGTCAATCGGCCAACGAGATGAATTGAAAAAGGCGTATTGACGAGTACAGTGCGGCAGTTCATCGTGTAGAAGGGCAGATAACTGCGGAACGCAAAGGAAACAGCAGGCAAGACACGGCCCGATTTAAAGGAAAGCGAAAGAATATTGGCTGAAAAAGATGCGGCATATAAGGCACTGGTCGCTGCGGCGGAACATGCAAAGGTCGTCTTGGAAAAATCTGGATAAGGCCATAGGGCAAATTCGGCAGTTGCGCAACGAGCAGAACGAGTTGCAGAAACAATTTGCCGCCGTCGGCGGTCTCTATGAGTTGACGTCGGGTAAGCAGAGCGGTATCAGTTTGGAACGGTATGTGTTGGGAGCTCTGCTTGATGAGGTTTTGACGGCAGCCAACTTGCGCCTTGCCATTATGAGTCGCCGACGCTATTCGTTACAACGTTCTACGACATGGGAAGACAAACGGGTAAAAACAGATCGGTCTGGATATAGAGGTGTTTGATCAATATACGGGTTGTGCCAGGCCGGCCAATACCTTGTCGGGCGGTGAAAGCTTCCTGGCTTCCACCGCCTTGGCTCTGGGATTAGCCGATACGGTCCAGGCCTATGCCGGCGGTGTACGCCTCGATACGATTTTTTTATTGATGAAGGTTTCGGAACCTTGGACAGCGAAACATTGGATACGGTATTGAGCGTACTGAGTTCTCTGCAAGAAAGCGGTCGTTTAGTGGGGATTATTTCCCATGTATCCGAATTGCGGGAACGTATTACGACACGACTTCATGTCAATAAGACTAATAGGGGCAGTACAGCCGCTTTTTGAAGTAAATTAGTAAGTAAGTTTTTGTATGGTATATATTGATATAAAAGGAGAAGATAAAATGCAATTTACATTTAAACACACAAACTTTAATGTTCTCGATTTACAGAGAAGTCTCGACTTTTATAAAGAAGCCTTGGGACTTACGGAGCAATCGCGAATTGACGGGGGAGATGAATTTACCATTGTCTATCTCGGTGACGGTATCAGCCCGTTCCAATTGGAGCTGACTTGGCTCAAAAAGAGAACGGAACCGTATAATCTCGGTGAAAACGAGTTTCATACGGCCTTTTCCGTAAGCGATATGGAAGGTGCTTTGAAAAAGCACAAAGAAATGGATTGTGTCGTTTATGAAAATCCGGCTATGGGGATTTATTTTATTGTCGATCCTGACGGATATTGGCTGGAAATTGTGCCGGAGAATATGTAAATGAAAAAAGAATATACCGTGCGGACGGAAAAGCTGATCGGCTCTGACGGGGTCGCTGCCTTGGCGACGAAGTCCGTACTCGTATTCGGATTGGGCGGTGTGGGATCCTTTACCGTGGAAGCCCTCGTCCGAGCCGGCATCGGTAAACTCACTCTTGTCGATAAAGATGTCTTTGACGAATCGAATATTAATCGTCAGTTAGGAGCCCTGCCGTCGACTGTAGGCAGGGCCAAGGCAGAAGTTATGGCTGAACGGGTGAGATCTGTCAATCCGGATATTTATGTAGACGCGCAAGTGAGGTTCTACTTACCCGAAGAAGATACCGACTTTATTAAAGACGTTAACCCCGATTATATTGTTGATGCTGTCGATAATATGACGGCCAAAATTGCTATTGCGGAAAAGGCATATGAGCTCGGTATTCCTCTCATTTCTTCCATGGGAGCTGGTAATAAGCTGCATCCCGAATTATTTGAACTTGACTATATCGAGAATACATCTGTCGACCCGTTGGCTAAAATTATGCGTAAGAAAATGAAGGAACGAGGTATTCGCAGACTGAAGGTCGTTTATTCCAAGGAAATTCCCGTGACACACAAGATACCGGAAGATTCGGCACGAGTCAGCCCCGGCAGTATATCCTTCGTGCCTTCTGTTGCCGGTCTGATTATGGCCGGTGCCGTCGTTCGAGATCTTTTGGGTATAAAAAAGAATAAAGGTTACTTATAAAGAATTGATATATAAGAAACAACTCGCGTAACTGTGGGCATGACAGGCCTTTTTGACCGGGTAATTTTCATGATATGGTAGTTTTTAATTGACATCACCTACTAGAGGTAGTATTATACTTGTAGTCGTCAACACGACTTGAGTGGCATATATGGTATAGATAACCATCGGCCTGTAAATAAAACTACAGTATTTTGTATGGAGGATGTAAAATGTTGGAAGTTATCAAACGTGACGGTACTAAGGTTCCTTTTGACCGTAAGAAAATTGCGGTAGCTATCGAAAAGGCAATGAACAGCAGTAGCGGCATCTATGAAGACGGTCAGGCCGATCGCATCGCTAAAGAGATTGAAGATTATGCCAAAGAAATGCATAAGGAAATGACGATTTATGCCATTGAAGATCAGGTATATTATCGTCTTATTCAAGCAAATAACCCGGCTACGGCGAGAGCCTACGAAAACTATAAAACCATTCAGGCATTTAAACGGCAGACCAATACGACGGATACGGACGTATTCGGTTTGTTGGATAATACGAATTTTGATGTTTTGAATGAAAACTCCAATAAGAACGGCCATGTTGTTTCTACGCAACGGGACTTGATTGCCGGTGAAATCTCCAAGGATATTGCACGCCGCAAGTTGATTCCCGCCGACATCGTTCAGGCTCATGATAGCGGTGCTATTCACTTCCATGACATGGACTACATCATTCAGCCTATGTTCAACTGCTGCCTTATCAACCTGGAAGATATGCTGGCTAACGGCACGGTTATTAACGGGAAGAAAATCGATACGCCCCGGTCATTCCAGGTTGCTTGCACGGTTACGACGCAGATTATCGCTCAAGTGGCGAGCGGTCAGTACGGAGGTCAGTCTATTAACGGCATCGACCGTATTTTGGCACCCTATGTCCGTAAGTCCTTTAAGAAGTATTTGGAAGCGGTTGTAGAAGAGCAACGAGACGTATACGGCATCGAACCGGATATGGAAAAGGCTGAAGAAATTGCTTGGAAGCGCGTTAAAAAGGAAATTAAAGACGGCATTCAGACGATTCAGTATCAAATTAATACATTAATGACAACGAACGGACAGGCTCCTTTTGTTACATTATTCATGTATTTTCAACCCGACTACGAATATGCTAAGGAAGCGGCTCTGATTGATGAAGAAATTTTGCGTCAGCGTATTCAGGGGATTAAGAACGAAGCCAATGTATATGTTACACCGGCTTTCCCGAAATTGATTTATGTTTTGGACGAACACAATGCACGTAAAGGCTCGCCTTACTATTATTTGACCGAGTTAGCTGCCGAATGTACGGCTAAGAGAATGTACCCCGATTATATTTCGGCGAAGAAAATGCGTGAAAGCTATGAAGGGAATGTATTCAGCCCTATGGGGTGCCGCTCCTTCCTCAGTCCGTGGAAAGATGAAAACGGTAATTACAAGTTCGACGGTCGTTTCAATATGGGGGTCGTATCTCTTAACTTGCCGCAAATCGGTATCTTGGCTGACGGAGATGAAGAAAAGTTCTTCCAAATTCTCCATAAACGTTTGGAACTGTGCAAGAAGGCCTTATTGTTGCGCGTAGAATTATTGAAGAAGATTACGTCCGATGTATCGCCCATTCACTGGCAATATGGAGCCATTTCCCGACTTAAACCGGGTGAATCGATAGAAAAATTCATGTACGGCGGATATGCGACGTTGTCCCTCGGCTATATCGGTATGTATGAAGCTACCTTGTTGACCAAGGGCGTTTCGCATACGACTCCGGAAGGCAAACGGTTTGCTCACCGTATTATGGATGATTTGAACGAACATATTAAAAAGTGGCGTGAAGAAACGAATATCGGCTTCGCCTTGTACGGTACACCGGCAGAAAGCCTGACCCATCGCTTCTGCCAGAAGGACCGTTCCCGCTTCGGTAATATTAAAGATGTTACCGATAAGGGTTACTATACGAACAGCTACCATGTAGACGTACGCGAACCTATTAATGTATTCGATAAATTTGCCTTTGAATCTGAGTTTGAAGACAAGTCCACAGGCGGTTGCATCAGTTATGCCGAAATACCTAACATGACTCATAATGTTCCGGCTATTTTGACGATGATTGAATACATTTATGACCATATCAGCTACGGCGAATTCAATACGAAACTGGATTATTGCCATGAATGCGGTTTCGACGGTGAAATCGTGTTGAATAAAAATAATGAATGGGAATGCCCGCGTTGCCATAATACAGATAAAACTAAACTGACGGTTATTCGTCGTACATGCGGGTATTTAGGAGAAAATTTCTGGAATGAAGGCAGGACGCAGGAAATCAAGTCTCGCGTTATGCACATTTAAGCATTGAGAGGAGTCGCTATGCGATACGGACAGATACGGAAAATGGATATTGCCAACGGGCCCGGTATCAGAACTTCCGTTTCGTAACCGGCTGTACCCATCATTGCTATAACTGCTTTAATGAAGAATATCAGAATCCTGAATTCGGCACCTTATGGACGGATAAGGAAACTGACCAAGTTATTTCATACTTGAAAGAGCCGACCATATCGGGACTGACCCTTTTGGGGGGAGAACCGATGCAGAATACGGACGGACTTATTCCCGTAATTCGGAGGGTGAGAGAAGCGGTTGATACGAATATATGGGTTTATTCCGGGTATGTTTATGAAGAGCTTGTTAAGGACGAAGGCCGAAAAGCCTTGTTGGAACTTTGTGATGTATTGGTAGACGGACCTTTTCAAGAAGCACTGAAAGATCCGGGGCTGTATTTTAGAGGCTCGTCGAACCAACGCATTATTAATGTAAAAGAAACGCAGAAGCAGGGACAGGTCGTGTTGTTATGGCCTGACGGTAGATAGAAACGGAGCCTTTCCGTTGCTGTTCATAGGGGCAGATTCATCTGTGCCTACGGGCGGCATGGAAGGCTCTCTTCTTTTATATTGAAATTATGGGTCTTGTCTGTATAATAAATATACTATAAAAAAGGAGAGACGCTGTGGAGTGAGAAAACTGTTTATTTTTGATATGGACGGAACCCTTTTTGATACGGAACCCATATCGGCGCAAATTTGGAAAGAAGTGGCAAAAGAATGCGGGTATACTATACCTGAGGGGGTATTGCAAGCCGTTATAGGCATGAGTTATACCGGCGGAAAGGAAGTTTTTTTGCAAGAAATAGGAGCAGACTTTCCTTTCGACTCTCTTTGTGCAGAGAAAATACGTCGCCAGAATGAGTGGTATAATGCACATCCTGTTCCCGTAAAGCCGGGTGTGAAAGAAATTTTAAACCATGCGAAAAAATGGGGTATTCCTTGTGCCGTCGCATCATCATCATCGTTAATCCAAATCGAAATATTGTTGAATAAGACGGGTTTACGTGAGTACTTTTCTTATTTGCAGAGCGGGGAAACCGTTAAAAGGGGAAAACCGTATCCTGATATTTTTTTAGCTGTTTGCCAACATTTTGATGTGAAGCCGCAGGATGCACTTGTTTTTGAAGATTCGGAAAACGGATTGAAGGCTGCTGAAACAGGCGGAATCCCGGTTATTCTGGTACCCGATTTGGCTGTCATAGATGAGGTTGTCGAACATAAAGCTTTATATATTTGCGACTCATTGATTCAAGCGGTACAGTGCTTACGAGAAGAGGAGATTCAATAGTATATGGCCGATAAAACTGTAATTAATAAGAAAATCTCTCCCGTTGTTATCGTATTACTGGGATTGTTAGCTGCCATAGCCCCCTTGTCGACAGACATGTACTTACCGGCCTTACCGGCTATGACCGATAACTTTAATGTGTCGTCATCTATGGTGCAACTGACTTTGACAGGTTCCCTCGTAGGTATGGCTGTAGGACAGCTGTTTGCCGGGCCTCTTAGCGATATTTTCGGCCGCAAACCGCCTTTAATCGCTTCTATGCTTATCTTTTCCCTGGCTACGGCAGGTTGTTTTTTATCAGACAGTATTTATCCCTTTTTGTGTTTTCGTTTGCTACAGGGGTTTTTCGGCGGTGCGGGAATTGTTATTGCCCGTGCCGTCGTGCGTGATATAGCGAGTGGGCCCGAGTTGATGAAGTTGTTTTCCATGCTCATGTTGGTCAACGGTCTGGCGCCTGTTGCAGCTCCCGTCATAGGGGGGCAAATTTTGAGGTTCTTTTCGTGGCGAGGGGTTTTTGCACTGTTATTTATTATTGCAGTAGGCTTAACTGTCGGCTCGCTTATCTTTAAAGAAACTCTGAAGACGACGGGAAAAGGCGGGCTGAAAAAAAGTCTGATTATGTATAGGATTCTCATGAGGGATACATACTTTATGGGACATTGTATAATGCAATGCTTTGCATTTGCCGCATTTTTTGCTTATATTGCCGGATCTTCTTTTCTTTTTCAAAACGTGTACCACTTGTCGGCACAAACGTATAGTTACCTTTTCGGTATTAACGGTATCGGCTTGTGGCTTACCGGGCTTCTCGTCAGTCGTTTGGCGGGCCATGCGAAGGATTGGAAAATTTTACGGTGTGCGTTGATACTGGCGTTTGCGGGAAGTATCGTATTATTTTTAGGCCTCTTTTTTCAAGTTTCGGTAGTGTTTATTGCCGTCGTATTGTTTGTCACCGTATCGACCCTTTCGGCTATGGGGGCATCCAGCTTTCCCTGGCTATGGCGGCACACGGGAAAGCTGCCGGCGGGGCGGCAGCTCTTATCGGCTTCTTTTCTCTTGTTTCGGGAGGACTTATGGCTCCTCTTGTAGGCATTGCCGGTAGTTATACGGCTATGCCGATGGCTATTATTCTCGCTTTGGGAGAAGGCGGTGCTTTAGTTGCTTTTTACAAAACAATATATCCTCGGCACCGGTCTGAAGCGTAGGGATGCATTATCTAAAAAGAGACTGTCGGAAAATGTTCAGGCATTTCCCGACAGTCTCTCTTGTTTTCATTCTTCGATTCCTAAGCGGGCTTCGACGCCCTTGTCGAAGGGGTGTTTTATTTTTTTTATTTCCGATACATAATCAGCCAAGGCGATTAACTTTTGCGACGGATTGCGACCTGTCAGGACGACTTCCGTTTGTATCGGCTTGGAAGTAAGAAAATGAATAAGCTTGTCTTCAGAAACCAGGCCCGTTGTACACGCGCCGATGATCTCATCCATGATTAAGAGATCGGGCGGATTTTCTCGGCAGATTCGGCAAATATAATCAAAGGTCTCTTCTTGTATCTTTTTAGCGGCGGCTAATTCAAGGGAATTCATTTGAAATGTAAATTTTCCAGTTCCCTTTCCGCGGCGGACCGTAACGGAAGGAAGAGTTGTCAATACGGCAATTTCTCCCGTCTTTCGTTCTTTTAAAAATTGTGCAAATAGAACCTTTCCGCCACGACCGACACAGCGAATGGTCAATCCGATAGATGCCGTCGTTTTTCCCTTGCCGTCACCGCAGTATATATGTATGAGTCCTTTATTCATCATTTCACCTCGTCAAATGAATACTGTTATTATACTAAGCTTACTGTTGAGGTGATGAGTTGTAAAGAATATTTCTTACAGATGAAAAAAATCTTGCTTAAAAGAACTTTTTACTATATTATATAGAAGTTACGATAAATCGGTGAAAAAAAGAAGTGAATTCTTGACAAGCACCGATATTATCTATAAAATAGGAAAAGTAAGCTTTTTTTACTTGGACTCCACAAGCCCCGGAGAAAGAGAACCCAAAAGCTTAGGTCAGATAGTCGAAACAGGGAGGAATAAAACAGCATGAAAACTACATTTATGGCCAATTCCGGCAATGTTGAACGGAAATGGTTTGTTGTTGACGCTGAAGGCCAAACACTGGGCCGTCTTGCTGCCGAAGTGGCTAAAGTTCTTCGGGGAAAACATAAACCTACATTTACCCCGCATGTAGACACAGGCGACTTCGTCATTGTTGTCAACGCGGACAAAGTAAAATTGACAGGTAAGAAATTGATTCAGAAAACCTATTTCCATCATTCCGGATATCCCGGCGGATCTACGTTTACTCAGGCCGGTCATATGCTCGAAAAGCGCCCTGAACGCGTAGTGGAAATGGCAGTTCGCGGTATGTTGCCGAAAAACAAATTGGGTGAACAGATGTATCGTAAACTCAATGTGTATGCAGGTGCGGAACATCCCCACCAGGCACAGAAACCTGAAGTTTTGAAGTTGAATATTCGATAATACCGGGAGGAAGATTTCATGGCAGTAGCACAATACTACGGTACTGGCCGTAGAAAAACATCCGTTGCCAGAGTTCGTTTGGTTCCGGGTCAAGGCAAAATTACAGTAAACAAAAAAGAATTGACAGAATATTTCGGTCGTAAAACGCTGGAATTGATTATTAAGCAGCCCCTCGTATTGGCAGGTGTTACGGAACAATACGATGTCATTGCAGACGTAAAAGGCGGCGGCCCTTCCGGTCAGGCAGGTGCTATCCGTCACGGTATCAGCCGTGCTCTCTTGGAAGTAGACGTGGAATTCCGTCAAGGTTTGAAAAAAGCCGGCTTCCTTACACGCGATCCGCGTGAAAAAGAACGTCGTAAATACGGCTTGAAGAAAGCTCGTAAGGCTTCGCAGTTCTCGAAACGTTAAGACTTTATCAGACAAACGGCACGAACTTCGGTTCGTGCCGTTTTTTTTGTCCAAAAGTACGGACAGTAAAATCAATATAAGGTTGTAGAGGCAGGACGGAAAAAGAAAGACATAATAAAAGTGAAGAATAATAAAATTACGATATTTTTTTATTGAATCATACTTCATATAGAGTTAAAAAAATAGGAAAAGTACAGCAAGTTGAAAGAAAAGGCGCATATTTATAAAAAGTCTCTTTTTTATAAAAGGGAAAACGCAAAAGAGACAAAAAGAAAGATAAAAATCGCCTTGACACGATAAAGGGGAAATGCTAAAATTCATATTGTCGCAAGGACAGAGGACGAATTGAATAAATCCGCTCCGTTGTGCTTGTGAATGAAGATTGAAAATCTTCAAAAAGTTTTCTTGACAAAGTAGCAATGCTTTGGTAAGATAAACGAGTCGCCAAACGGCGAGTGACCTTTGAAAACTGAACAATACAAACCAAATGAACGCCAGAGTGCGAGGTCTTATGTATATAAGATTTCATTGAGTAAGTATGAACAAACAATAAGTAAGGACGAGCCAAAAGAGCTCTTTCCATAGTATCATGGAGAGTTTGATCCTGGCTCAGGACGAACGCTGGCGGCGTGCTTAACACATGCAAGTCGAACGAGAGCGTAGAGAAAGCTTGCTTTTTCTACAATCTAGTGGCAAACGGGTGAGTAACGCGTAAACAACCTGCCCTACGGATGGGGACAACAGCTGGAAACGGCTGCTAATACCGAATACGTTCCGAAAGTCGCATGACTGTCGGAAGAAAGGATGGCCTCTATTTATAAGCTATCGCCGGAGGAGGGGTTTGCGTCTGATTAGCTAGTTGGAGGGTAACGGCCCACCAAGGCGACGATCAGTAGCCGGTCTGAGAGGATGAACGGCCACATTGGAACTGAGACACGGTCCAGACTCCTACGGGAGGCAGCAGTGGGGAATCTTCCGCAATGGGCGAAAGCCTGACGGAGCAACGCCGCGTGAGTGAAGACGGCCTTCGGGTTGTAAAGCTCTGTTATACGGGACGAATAATCTTGTGGTTAATACCCATAAGAAGTGACGGTACCGTAAGAGAAAGCCACGGCTAACTACGTGCCAGCAGCCGCGGTAATACGTAGGTGGCAAGCGTTGTCCGGAATTATTGGGCGTAAAGGGCGCGCAGGCGGCTTCTTAAGTCTGTCTTAAAAGTGCGGGGCTTAACCCCGTGATGGGATGGAAACTGGGAAGCTCAGAGTATCGGAGAGGAAAGCGGAATTCCTAGTGTAGCGGTGAAATGCGTAGATATTAGGAGGAACACCAGTGGCGAAAGCGGCTTTCTGGACGAAAACTGACGCTGAGGCGCGAAAGCCAGGGGAGCGAACGGGATTAGATACCCCGGTAGTCCTGGCCGTAAACGATGGGTACTAGGTGTAGGAGGTATCGACCCCTTCTGTGCCGGAGTTAACGCAATAAGTACCCCGCCTGGGGAGTACGGCCGCAAGGTTGAAACTCAAAGGAATTGACGGGGGCCCGCACAAGCGGTGGAGTATGTGGTTTAATTCGACGCAACGCGAAGAACCTTACCAAGCCTTGACATTGATCGCAAGGAGTAGAGATACTCTGTTCTTCTTCGGAAGACGAGAAAACAGGTGGTGCACGGCTGTCGTCAGCTCGTGTCGTGAGATGTTGGGTTAAGTCCCGCAACGAGCGCAACCCCTATCTTCTGTTACCAGCACGTAAGGGTGGGGACTCAGGAGAGACTGCCGCAGACAATGCGGAGGAAGGCGGGGATGACGTCAAGTCATCATGCCCCTTATGGCTTGGGCTACACACGTACTACAATGGCTCTTAATAGAGGGAAGCGAAGGAGCGATCCGGAGCAAACCCCAAAAACAGAGTCTCAGTTCGGATTGTAGGCTGCAACTCGCCTACATGAAGCAGGAATCGCTAGTAATCGCAGGTCAGCATACTGCGGTGAATACGTTCCCGGGCCTTGTACACACCGCCCGTCACACCACGAAAGTCATTCACACCCGAAGCCGGTGAGGTAACCGCAAGGAGCCAGCCGTCGAAGGTGGGGGCGATGATTGGGGTGAAGTCGTAACAAGGTAGCCGTATCGGAAGGTGCGGCTGGATCACCTCCTTTCTAGGGATATATGAGAGTGTAGAGGCTACGGCCTGTACATGTCTCCATCTTTAGGTCGGCACTGTGGCATTGGATTTGTATTGTTTAGTTTTGAAAGGTCAATCCTTTCACAATTACATATGGGCCTATAGCTCAGCTGGTTAGAGCGCACGCCTGATAAGCGTGAGGTCGGTGGTTCAAGTCCACCTAGGCCCACCATGGCAAGTCGGTATACCCGAAACTTTTAAGGAGTACGGACAACCGAGGAGCCTTTTCCGATTGCTCGGACAGTACGCTTCGTATGAAGCGGATGTCGGGTAATATGTGGGGGTGTAGCTCAGCTGGGAGAGCACCTGCCTTGCAAGCAGGGGGTCAGGAGTTCGATTCTCCTCATCTCCACCACTTTTTATATAGGTCCTATGGATTTATATATTCTGTACCTTGACAACTACATGAAAACGTAAGAAACGAAAAAAGACCTCTTTAAGAAATTAGAGAGTTCAAACCTTAGAAAACTCAAAAGGTAAGTTAAGTAAGTAAGGGCGTACGGCGGATGCCTTGGCCATATCAGCCGAAGAAGGACGCGATAAGCTGCGATAAGCTGCGGTGAGGTGCAAGTAACCAGTGACCCGCAGATTTCCGAATGGGGAAACCCGGCAGTAGTAGTACTGTCACCTCTCGTATGAGAGGAGGGCACCCGGTGAACTGAAACATCTAAGTAGCCGGAGGAAGAGGAATCAAAAGAGATGCCCCCAGTAGCGGCGAGCGAAGCGGGCAAAGCCCAAACCGGAGCGGGAAACCGCACCGGGGTTGAGGACTACCAACAAGTACCCAGATGAAGTCGAATCAGGTGGGAACCTGAGCCAGAGACGGTGAGAGCCCGGTAGACGTAAAGAAGGGTATGGGGTAGTATCCAGAGTACCACAGGGGCACGAGGAACCTTGTGGGAAGCAGGGGGACCACCCTCCAAGGCGAAATACTGATATGGACCGATAGCGCATAGTACCGTGAGGGAAAGGTGAAAAGAACCCCGGGAGGGGAATGAAAGAGAACCTGAAACCGTATGTCTACAAGCAGTCGAAGCACCGTATGCGTGCGACGGCGTGCCTATTGAAGAATGAACCGGCGAGTTATTTCATCCGGCGAGGTTAAGCGGAAGACGCGGAGCCGAAGCGAAAGCGAGTCTGAACAGGGCGACAAGTCGGATGGAATAGACCCGAAACCACAGTGATCTATCCATGCCCAGGTTGAAGCACAGGTAAAAAAATGTGTGGAGGACCGAACCAGTGAGCGTTGAAAAAGCTTTTTGGATGAGGTGTGGATAGGGGTGAAATGCCAATCGAACGTGGAGATAGCTGGTTCTCCCCGAAATAGCTTTAGGGCTAGCCTCATGGCAAGAGTGCAGGCGGTAGAGCACTGAACAGGGTAGGGGCCTATCCGGCTACCGAACCTAATCAAACTACGAATGGCTGTACTTATCCATGGGAGTCAGACTGCGAGTGATAAGACCCGTAGTCAAGAGGGAAACAGCCCAGACCAACAGCTAAGGTCCCCAATGCCGTACTAAGTGGTAAAGGATGTGGAGTTTCGAAAACAACCAGGATGTTGGCTTAGAAGCAGCCACCATTAAAAGAGTGCGTAATAGCTCACTGGTCGAGAGACTCTGCGCCGAAGATGACCGGGGCTAAAGTACGGAACCGAAGCTTTGGCATGTATGTAAATACATGGGTAGGGGAGCGTTCCTGCATGGGCGAAGCCTGACCGGAAGGACAGGTGGACAGGCAGGAAGTGAGAATGCCGGTATGAGTAGCGAAAAGAAAGGTGAGAATCCTTTCCACCGAAAGCCTAAGGGTTCCTGGGCAACGATCGTCGACCCAGGGTAAGTCGGGACCTAATCCGAGGCGAAGACGCATAGGAGATGGACAACAGGTTGAAATTCCTGTACCGACGTCGTCTGTTTGAGCGATGGAGTGACACAAGAAGGAAAGTTCGCATGCGATTGGAAGAGCATGTCTAAGCAGGTAGGTTGAATACCAGGCAAATCCGGTATTCTAAAAGCCGAGAAGTGATAGGGAGCCTGTAGAGATACAGGTGAAGGAACCGGGACTCGATTGTCAAGAAAAGCTTCTAGTGAAGACGACGCCGCCCGTACCAAAACCGACACAGGTAGGCAAGAAGAGAATTCTAAGGTGCGCGGGAAAACCCTCGTTAAGGAACTCGGCAAAATGTATCCGTAACTTCGGGAAAAGGATAACCCAGAGTACGTGAAGGAAAGAAACATCCGGAGCGGGAATGGGTGGCACAAGAGAGGCCCAAGCGACTGTTTACCACAAACACAGGCGTCTGCTAAAGAGAAATCTGATGTATAGATGCTGACACCTGCCCGGTGCTGGAAGGTTAAGAGGACGTGTTAGCCGTAAGGCGAAGCAGAGAATTGAAGCCCCAGTAAACGGCGGCCGTAACTATAACGGTCCTAAGGTAGCGAAATTCCTTGTCGGGTAAGTTCCGACCCGCACGAAAGGTGTAACGATTTGGGCACTGTCTCAACGAGGGACCCGGTGAAATTGAAGTACCTGTGAAGATGCAGGTTACCCGCGACTGGACAGAAAGACCCCATGGAGCTTTACTGTAACCTGAGATTGAATTTTGGTAGAAGATGTACAGGATAGTTGGGAGACGTAGAAGCGCGCACGCCAGTGTACGCAGAGTCGATGGTGGGATACCAACCTTGTTTTATTGAAATTCTAACGAGAGCCGTAACGAGGCTGCGGACAGTCTCAGGCGGGCAGTTTGACTGGGGCGGTCGCCTCCGAAAGAGCAACGGAGGCGCCCAAAGGTTCCCTCAGCGCGGACGGAAACCGCGCGAAGAGTGTAAAGGCAGAAGGGAGCTTGACTGCGAGACGGACAGGTCGAGCAGGGACGAAAGTCGGGCTTAGTGATCCGGTGGTAGAGAGTGGAATTGCCATCGCTCAACGGATAAAGCTACCCTGGGGATAACAGGCTTATCTCTCCCAAGAGTCCATATCGACGGGGAGGTTTGGCACCTCGATGTCGGCTCATCACATCCTGGGGCTGTAGTAGGTCCCAAGGGTTGGGCTGTTCGCCCATTAAAGTGGTACGCGAGCTGGGTTCAGAACGTCGTGAGACAGTTCGGTCCCTATCCATCGCGGGCGCAAGAAACTTGAAAGGGGCTGCTCCTAGTACGAGAGGACCGGAGTGGACGAACCAATGGTGTATCGGTTATGCCGCCAGGCGTACAGCCGAGTAGCTACGTTCGGGACGGATAAACGCTGAAAGCATCTAAGCGTGAAACCAGCCTAAAGATGAGGTTTCTCATTGCGTAAGCAAGTAAGGCCCCATGAAGACGACATGGTTGATAGGCCGGGAGTGGAAGTGCAGCAATGCATGGAGCGGACCGGTACTAATAGGCCGAGGACTTATCTTACGAAGATAAGAGCAGTATAAGGGAAAGAGACTTACGTTTTCTGTAGTTGTCAGGGCACAGGCTCTGAAGATTCAGTGGTGATGGCTGTAGGGGTCCACCTGTTCCCATACCGAACACAGCAGTTAAGCCTACAAACGCCGAAAGTACTTAGGGGGAGGCCCCTTGGGAGGATAGGAAGCCGCTGATTAAGAGAGAAAGAGAGAACTATGTTCTCTCTTCTCGTTCATAGGGGTATAGCTCAACTGGTAGAGTAGCGGTCTCCAAAACCGTTGGTTGAGGGTTCGATTCCTTCTGCCCCTGCCAAAATCGGAGGGGTAGAAGTTCCGGTGAGCTATACTCCTCGTCATGACTCGGTAGCTCAGCTGGATAGAGTGACTGACTACGAATCAGTAGGTCTAGGGTTCGAATCCCTACCGGGTCACCAAAGCGATACGGTCCATACATTTTGTATGGACCGTATTTTGCTGTCGTATCCAAATTAAAACAATAGGCTAATAAGATACGCTCAAAGTCGTCCCAAAAACTCAGCCGGTAGTGCGGCATAATTGGTTAAGGGTTGCTGTACACAGTTTTTAACATGCAGTATGTACTGTCCTTGCAATATGTATAATCACATAGAAAGAGAATTTCCGAATATGATTTAAGTAGTTTATTATGTATATTTGTATACACGAGCTACTGTATTGTATATGTATGATGAATATGATATAAATTAAGGTATGAGTATATAAGGGGGACTATTGTGATGGTAAAAAGTGTAGCAGCTCCGCAAGCAAGCGGAAAGTTTTCAGAAGATAAAATTTTCGGTGCCAATAACCGGGCGACGGCATTGGCTGAAAGCTCGGTGCCGATGCGGTTATCAACGGGACTGTAGGATCCATTCTCGATGAAGACGGTAATTTGGTAATGCTCAAGGTTGTAGAAGAAGCTTTTCGTGCCTTGTCTACGCGTGATATTATTGCCTATGCGCCTATTCAGGGATATGACGACTATTTGTCCGCCGTTATTGACCAGTGCTTTGGTGAATCCAAGCCTGAAGGTTATATTCGTGCCTGTGCTACATCGGGCGGTTCCGGTGTCTTGCATCACGTTATTCATAACTATTCCGCTCCGGGAGATGAAATCCTGACCAGTGACTGGCATTGGAGTGCATACGGTTCCATGTGTCGCGATAACTGCCGAACGTTGCGTGAATTCCTGCTACTTGATGATAAGGGACAGTTTAACTTTGCCGATTTCAAAGCTCATGTTGAAGATATGGCAAAGAAACAAACCAATATCGTTATTATTATGAACTCTCCGGCTAATAATCCGACCGGCTTTGCCTTGTCCGACTCCGATTGGGATGCCGTATTAAGCTTTTTGAAAGAAATCGTAGCCAATAAGGATAAAAACGTCATTCTCGTTCCTGATGTGGCATATTTGGACTATAGCGGTGAAAAATACGAATGCCGCCACTTTTTCAAAAAATTCGGTAACCTGCCTGAAAATATTCTGGTTATTGTAGCCTACACTTTGAGTAAGGGTTTTACTATGTACGGCCAGAGAATGGGGGCTATGATCGGCATTACACCGAGTAAGGATATTGCCGACGAATTTGTAGCCATTAACCAATATTCCAACCGTGCGACGTGGTCTAATTCCAATAGTGCGGCTATGAAGGCTATGGTACATATTTGCAGTGACCCGGCACGGGTAGCCGAATTAGATAAAGAAAGAGCTGAATATTTCCACTTAATCAAAGAAAGAGCCGATTTATTTATGGCTGAAGCCGATGCTTGCGGCCTGAAATACTTACCGTACTTATCGGGATTCTTTATTACCATTCCTCTTATAGGCTCACAGGCTGTTGTTGACGAATTGGAAAAGGAACATATTTTCCTTGTCCCCTTGGGTAAGGGAATTCGATTGGCTGTTTGCTCTGTATCAAAGAAAAAGATACACGGATTGGCTGAAAAGATTAAGACGGCTTTGGATAAGGTCGGTGTCGTTCAATAGTATAGAAATAGACGGGCATAGCAAAGGGATAACCTTTGTTATGCCCGTTTTTGAAAGGATGGGAATATATGTTTAAGACAGTTGCCATATTGGGAATCGGAAATATGGGAAGATCTATTGCCGAAGGAATCGGCCGCTCGCCGGACATGAAAAACGGGGATATCATCTTGTATAACCCTCATGCTCATAAAGCCGAGGTTGTAGCCGCAAATTTGGAGAACTGTGCCCGTATTGCATCTACACCGGGGGAAGCTGTAAAAGAAGCGGATTTAGTCATTATTGCCGTAAAACCTAAAATTGTCTCTTCTCTTTTGGAAGAAATCAAAGGCAACCTGAAACAGGATGATATCCTTTTGTCAGTAGCTGCCGGCGTGACCTTGGAGCAAATAGAATCTGTTGTCGGGACGGGTAGAAAACTGGTAAGAGCCATGCCGAATACCCCTGCCGTAGTAGGTGCCGGTATGACCTCCTTGACGCCTAATGAACACGTGTCGGCAGAAGAGATATTGCAGATTGAAGAACTTTTTTCATCATTCGGACGGGCGGAAGTAGTGGATGAATATTTGATTGATGCCGTCATTGGAGTAAGCGGTAGTAGCCCCGCTTATGTATATATGTTTATTGAAGCCTTGGCGGACGGAGCCGTTGCGTCCGGTATGCCGCGGGACAAGGCCTATGTCTTTGCCGCTCAAACCGTAATGGGAGCTGCTAAAACCGTATTGGAAACGGGAGAACATCCGGGAAAATTAAAAGACAATGTTTGCTCTCCCGGCGGAACAACGATAGCCGCAGTTCGAGCTTTGGAAGAACGGGGATTTCGCAGTGCCGTAATGGAAGCCGTAATGACTGCAGCTGAGAAAAGTCAAGAAATGAGTAAAAAATAGGTTAACGTGAATCAGTTCACTAAGTAGACTCAAAAGGTATGCATAAGATGGATAGTTGAAGATTAAGGTTGCAAAGTAGGTATATGCAAAATAAGGATAGGTGATTTACTAATGCATACCGGAAGGATATAATATAGCTGAAGCATGAGGGGACCGTAATGATATGGTGGTCTTTATGCTTAATAGGTACAGACGGTTTAAGGGCCTGTAAATTGTTATAATTTGCGACGGGCCGTCTCATTTATAGTAATATTGGAGGTAAAAGAAATGGCAAAAGGTTTGGTTACACCCGAAATTATTGAAGAATTAAAAAAGATTGTCGGTGAAAAATATGTATATACCGATAAAGATAAGCTCGATGCATACGGACATGATGAAGTAACGGATCCGCACTATATGAAGGAAGCTCAGGTTGCAGTTTTACCGGCAACAACGGAAGAAGTGGCAAAGGTTGTAAAATTGTGTTATGACAACGATATTGTCATGGTTCCCCGTGCTGCAGGAACCGGTTTGGCTGCCGGTGCCGTAGCTATTTACGGCGGCGTTATCATCTCCATTGAACGCATGAACAAGATTATTGAAATTGATAAAGAAAACATGGTTGTTGTTGCCGAACCGGGTATTACGACGGCGGCACTTCAGGAAGCTGTAAATAAAGAAGGCCTCTTTTATGCAGGCGATCCGTGTAGCGGGGACTCTTGCTTCATCGGCGGTAACGTAGCAACCAATGCGGGCGGTAACCGTGCCGTTAAGTACGGTGTAACGCGTGATCAGGTTATGGGCATTGAAGTCGTAACTCCGTCGGGTGAAGTTGTACAGTTGGGCGGTAAATTCCGTAAAAACGCTACGGGCTATATGCTCATGCATTTATACATCGGCTCCGAAGGTACTCTCGGTATTGTAACTAAAGTATTCTTAAAACTCGTTGCATTGCCGAAGTATGAAATGGACCTTCTGGCAGTATTCGATAATCTCGATGCGGCTATCGATTTGACTCCGAAAGTCATGAATGCGGGTATTACACCGGTTTGCGTTGAATTTATGGATAATGCGTCCATTAAGCAAGTCGAAGTATTCTTGAATGAAAAATTACAGCATTCGGATATAGGTAACTATATTATTATTCAGATTGCCGGCGACAGTGAAGACGTATTGGATGAACAGTGCGTTACAATTGACGAATTGGCTCGTGAAAACGGGGCTCTTGATGTCTTGGTGGCCGATAAAGACAAGATTTGGAAATCCCGTAAAGCATACTTGGAAGCAGACCGTCAGAGAAGTCTCGTATTCTCCATGGAAGACATTGTCGTTCCGATGACGGAAATTCCCGGCGCCGTACAGCAGATTTCCCGTCTCGGTGAAATATGATGTAGCTATGCACTGCGCAGGCCACTGCGGTGACGGCAACGTACATATCGACATCTTGAAAGATGATCGCTCTCAGGAAGAATGGGAAGAAATGCTTCCGAAGATTCAAAAAGAAATTTACGCACTTGTTTACAAGTTGGGCGGCCGTCTCTCTGGTGAACACGGTATCGGATATAAACGTGCTAAGTTGATGAAAGAATACATGGATCCCGTTGAAATGGAACTCATGCGTTCCGTTAAGAAAGCATTGGATCCGAAGAACATCATGAACCCCGGTAAGGTTGTAGATGTTAATGACGAAATCCCTGTAGAATAAGAACATACGAAAAAGCAAGGGCCACGGCCCTTGCTTTTTTTGCATTCTGTATAGAAAAGTGGATTTACGATTTTTGCAAGGTTATATGTGTTATAAGGCTTGCGCCTATGGTATAATGAGCCTCATAGTATGTATAAGAAAGGACACTGAAATTGGAAGCGGAATTAATTACTGATATTTGGACTATTATACAGGTCATCTTACTTGACTTGGCCTTAGGCGGAGATAACTCTATTGTCATCGGCATGGCGGCGAAAAACCTGCCTCATGAATTACAGAAAAAAGCTATACTTTACGGAACGGCCGGAGCCATTGTGCTACGCTTTTTTATGGCCATGATAGTAGTTTACCTTTTACAGATTCCGTACCTACATACCGTCGGCGGATTATTACTCGTATATATCGGTATGAAGCTTATAGGCAAGCAAGACGGTGAAGAAGAAGCTCATGTAGAGGCCAAGGATTCTCTGGGCGGTGCTGTTAAAACTATTATTGTAGCCGATGCACTTATGAGTTTGGATAATGTTCTCGGTATAGTCGGTACGACCGGCGGCCACATGGGACTTCTCTTCTTCGGTATGGTTATCTCCGTACCTATTATCATTTTCGGCAGTACGGTCGTCATTAAGATTATGCACAAATTCCCCGTACTCATTTATATTGGCGGTTTGATACTGGGGTGGGCAGCCGGATCTATGGTAGGCGCCGACGAATATTTGGCTCTGGCGAAAGATACGGCCTTGTATGTAAAAATCGCTTTAACGTTATTAACGGTTCTCGGCGGTATTGCTTGGCAACGAATGACACCCCCTAAAAGATAAGGGCTGGTCAGACCGTGGGGGTAGGCGGGTCCTGTCTTGACAAGGTATGGGAAACTTGATATTATAGTTAAGTCAGGTAACGGGGCGTGGCGCAGTTTGGTAGCGCGCTTGGTTCGGGACTAAGAGGCCGCAGGTTCGAATCCTGTCGCCCCGACCATATTCACATTGGATGTCATCCCGAGGCATAGCAACACAATGTGAATCACCATGGAGAGTTGTCCGAGTGGCTTAAGGAGCATGATTGGAAATCATGTGTGCGGTGAACTCCGTACCCAGGGTTCAAATCCCTGACTCTCCGCCATATTGTAAGACAGGGACTGCATTTGCAGTCCTTTTTTGTTTGTCATATAGATAGGTACTTACACTCGTGGTTTGCATGAGGGGATTTATATAATTTTTAACGTGAAGCGATGGTATGACTAAAGAAGCGTATTCGGCTTTATTGAAAAATTCGAAGCTCATAATTTCAAAATTTAGGAAAAAGCTTGCTGTATTTGCGGACAACCCTAAAGTCAAACAAGTTAAAGTTATGACAACACCGGGTAATGTGTTCACAAGCGTTATTGACTGTTTTTTGACAGGAGCTGATAATAAGCCTGATGAAGCGTCTATTTTTTCGTGTCTTTTCACGATGAGTACACCAGTCTTGTACAGATGACCTGTTAATCATGTATAATAAAATAAAAATCATCGATGCTAAAATAATTACATAAAGGAGAATGGATATGACTTTATCCGATTGGATTCAAGAACATCTTTTTCAAACATATGTGACATGGCGTACGAAGAGTCCCCTATATAATAGTAAGGGTTTTCATATAGACGGGATCAATAATTCCCTAAAGGCCATGGAGGACGGGATTATTGCTTATACGGAGTTGTATCCTCCTCATGCCGTACAAGGGTGCACGGCTATGAAGGCTCGCATCGGTAAGAGTTTGACTATGATGGACCTTTATTTAGAGCTGGAGGGTAAGTGCTATGTCATTGAGAATATGACCTACGCCGAGGGGATACGGATCATGCGAGATTTCGTGAAAAAAAGGGTCTTGCCTGAACGAAGTCGGTATGTGGAAACCGTAGAGTTTGATAAACATGCCTTGGAAGAGTCGTTTGCAGAGTTAGCACAGCTCTTAATCGGTGATTCTGAGCAGGTTAAGCAATTTATGTCCCGGGTCCGGGTGGATTCTATGGAACTTATAGATGACAGCTGGTATGATCTGTATGAGGTATTGTTGTCGTGTAACGTGGCTGCGGATTTAAGCCTGAAAATCGACAAAGAAAGTCTAGTGGATGTTGTAGAACGGTTGGCCGGACCCAAGGGGCTGAGCGTTAACGAAGCGTCTTTGGACGAAGACGGATTTTCTACTCAATGGATTGAAGCGATTAACTCTTCATGGCAGGGATATAACCTGATAGACATGGATATAGGAACGGATTACTACGTATTAATGGTTCTTAGTGATGAAGAATTTAAGAGAGCTGAAGTATTAAGTCGAATGCTTTTCCATAGAATGGTGCTTGCAGAAAAGGCGTAAAGATTTTTCGTAAAGACCTTAGTGTTACTCTGATATATGTGAAACACGAGAAATTTGTTTGTGAATAGGCTTTGTTTGGCGTAGTTGTGGATTGAGCGAAAGCTCCGAAAATCGATATGATTTTCGGAGCTTTCGCTTTTATATGGTGTCCTTTAGCGACTTTGAAAAAATGAAAACCATGCACCGGAAGAATAACATGCTGCATAACGTTTACGTATTAAAAATACATTTATAAATTTTTTTGATTTTAAGGTGTAACGCTTAAAAATCGAATTGATTAAGTATATAAATTATAAAGCATGGGAATACCGGGTTTTATATATACAATAGTAAATCGGACGAGAAAGATCTTCGAAAAAAAGTGAGCTTCCGGAAGATAATTTTTTTGAGACCCTTGTAAAATGGCGTTGTTGTCACAAAAATATAAGATTGAAGTAGAAAAAAAGTACGGATCTTAAATAAAAAAATTCAAAAAAATATAATAAATGGATACTGTTATCTAATACTGTAAGTATTGAATAAAAAAATAAAAAGTAATGAATAAATGAATAAAAACGCATATATTGTTGCGAAATTGTAAAGATTGTAATATTATAGAAACATAAAGAAAATTATTGCATGGGAGTGGGTGAGCTGTTATGAATGACAGATATGTGAGAACGCGTTTGGCCGTAGTTGCGGCTACTGTGTTACTGGGTACAACCTGTGGCGGTTTTACGGCCCTGGCGGCACCGGCCGCCAACCCGGCAGGAACCGGCGACGGCGTAGCCATCGGTACGGGGAGTTGGGCTCCTAAGGCGGAAAATGTAGCTATCGGCGCAGGAACACGTATTGAATATTACGGCGGTGTCGGACAGCCTTCGACGGGTGATATTGTAATCGGCGGCAACGCTCATACGAACAACTATGCCGACCAGGGCGGCAGCATTGCCATCGGACATAAGGCTTTTGCCGAAAGTCCGGTAGGTAGCGAGGAATTAGCTTATGATTTCGGACAGTCGGGAATGACTGTATACGGGACTGCCGGACCTCATCCCGAAAACATGGTAACGGGTATTGCCATAGGTAAAGATGCATATACTCGCTCGGGAAGCGTCATGGTAAGCACTCATAATTATAACGGACAAATCGGTGATATTACGGTTAACACGAGGATTGCCGGCGGAGTGAGTTCCAATAATAAAAAAACCAATGCTACGACAGTAGGTACGAACAGTTTTAATAATGCATCCTTCGGCGTGGTCAACGGGGCTTATTCGGCTATTACGGGTAAAGACTATAGTAAAAACTTCGGGGCAACCATTACGGGGGCTTTGAACAGCATTGAATCGGAAACGGTTGCTAATAATGATGCAGGTGTTGCCAACAGCATTGTCGGTTTAGCCAACAGAACTCATAATACAAACGGGTCGTTGATCTTCGGGGCAGGCAATGAAATCACCAATTCTATCGGCAGTTTGTCAGCGCCTGCAGGAGGGGCGCCTTCGCCCAAGGATTTGGCTGATACGCTACGGACGGCTGTACAAAATGCCGACGGAGGCGGCTCGACGTTGGCAATGGGTATGGGCAACAAGGCGGATTATACTTTGGGGTCTCAGCTGTCGGGCGTGAATAACACCTTAAAGGGAACCTCTGCCGCTTCCGTGAGCAAATATAATTTGTTGAACGGCTATAAAAACACGGGTACTGATGTGAATCATGTATCGGTTGTCGGCTCGGAAACACGATAAGCAATACAGATAATGCCATTGTCATGGGTGATAAACGGACGTTGACCAACGCGAACGGAAGTATCATTTTAGGTTCGGGGAATTCGGCTCTTACGACAAGTGTAGGCAATGCCGTATCCGTCGGATATAACGCTAATGTATTGCAAGCCGGCGGTGTGGCTATAGGTGCTAATTCCGTGGCTTCCGTAGCTGCCGGTGCCGTAGGCTATGATCCCCATACCGGAGGCGTTTCCTCTAATTCGTCGTCTACGTGGAAGGCGACGGATGCGGCCGTTTCCGTCGGCAACGGAACAACGGTGACGCGGCAAATCACAGGCGTTGCAGCCGGCACGAACGATACGGACGCCGTCAACGTGGCCCAACTTAAACGCGTTATTGCCGGTACAACGATTGTAGATAATACTCTGGTAAATCGGCTGGGAAATCGTGTGAATCGAGTCGGTGCCGGTGCCGCCGCTTTAGCAGCTCTTCACCCCTTGGCATTTGATCCGGATTACAAATGGGACTTTGCAGCCGGTTATGGTAACTATGCCGGTGCCAATGCCATGGCTGTAGGTGCTTACTATCGTCCCAATGAAGATATTATGTTCAGTATGGGCGGCTCCTTCGGAGGCGGAGAAAACATGATGAATGCCGGCGTAAGCTTTAAGCTCGGCCAAGGAACTCATGTAAAACGGTCTGCATCGGAGTTGAGTAAAGAAGTAGAAGAGTTGAAGGCTATTGTAAAAGCTCAGAGCGAGGAAATTCAGGCTTTGCGGGCTAATCAGGAAACTTTGGCACAAGCTGTGGTAACTCAAAAATAGGCCTTAAGGTCAAGACCCCTCTTGATTGTGAAAGGATATAATCAGTGGCAGAAAGCCGCTGACAGGGCGTATATCGTCGTGTCGGCGGCTTTTTGCAAGTTCGGGGACAATGGGCGTATAATAAAACGCATCCGAACTATGGAAAGGAAGATTTTATGAATAGGATGAACCCTTATGTATATATGTTTTCACTCGGTCATTTTTCCGTTGACTGGGCGCAAAGTGCTTTTCCCGCCTTGTTACCCTACTTCATAACGCTCTGCAGCCTGTCTTACAGAGATGCAACGGCTCTTTTATTTGCCAACATTCTTTTGGCATCGGTTACTCAACCTATTTTGGGATATTATTCCGACAAGGTGTCCAAACCCTGGTTTATCCCTTTCGGTGTTCTCCTGAGCGGGCTTTCCCTTACCGCCTTGGCTTTTACGGATAATTACTCGGTTATTTTTATATGCTCTATGTTGAGCGGCTTGGGGTCATCTATATATCATCCTGAAGCGGCCCGTATGGTTAATGAAATATCGGGAGCCGTAAAAGGCAAGGCTATGGGGACATTTTCCGTCGGCGGCAGTGTGGGATTTGCTGTAGGACCCATTATAGCCGGCTTATGTGCCTATGCCTTTGATATTCACGGGCTGGCGGTTTTCGCTGTCGTTAACACCGGCTTGGCCTTATTTCTCTATCATCATTTGCCGAAGGTTTTGGCACAAATCGATAGGAATGAAATTGTTGAAGACACGGTTACAGGTAGGATAGAAAAACGGAATGACTGGTCTTCTTTTAGTCGACTGACGGTCGTCATCTTTGCTCGTTCCATAAGTTTTGCAGTTTGTAATGCTTTTATTCCCCTCTTTTGGGTCAAGGTGTTGGGACGTACACCGTCCGAAGGGAGTCTGGCTTTATCCCTGCTCTTTGCCATAGGCGTTGTCGGCACCTATGTGGGCGGCCTTATTGCGGATCGGACAGGTTTTGTCAAGGTAATGCGTGTAGCCATTACGCTTATGGTACCGGCCATGTACTTTCGTTCACAGTACGACGGCTTTGGAAGGCGCACTCTTTATCGTACCTGTAGGACTGACCTTGTTTGCTCCGTACAGTGCTATTGTCGTGCTGGGACAAACCTTTTTGGGTAAGAATGTGGGCTTTGCCTCAGGCGTAACCTTAGGTTTAAGTATTACCATAGGAGGGCTTCTCACGCCGTTGGTCGGTTGGGCTGCCGATATATGGGGGATTCCGACGGCTTTACAAGTCTTGTGGATTTGTGCGGCCATAGGAGCGATTTTCACTTTTTCAGTGCGAGAACCCAAGGATGCGGCATGAGCAAAATGATACAGGTTGCATGTATGATTTCTGAATCCGTATGGCAATAGGAGGAGTATCTCTAAAATTCATCTTTTTACGGTTTTTCTTTTTCATCAATATGGTATAATAGCAACCGTAAAAAATGGTTTTGTGTGCTTTAAAGGGGACTTTATTATGACCATTGAATCCTATATTGACTATACGAACCTTAAGCCCGATGCAACACCGAATGATATTATTCAACTTTGCAAAGAGGCTAAACAGTATCGATTTGCGTCCGTATGTGTCAATTCGTCGTATGTGCCGCTTGCCCGCCGTGAACTGGCCGGATCATATGTGCGTATCGTTTCGGTTGTAGGCTTTCCTCTCGGAGCGGTGGCTTCGAGTATTAAGGCTGCTGAGACGACCTTTGCCATTGCTAACGGTGCCGACGAGATCGACATGGTGATTAATGTAGGGCAAGTAAAGGCCCGCAATTGGGATTATGTTGCCGACGATATCAGCGGTGTCGTAAAGGCGGCGAACGGCCATATTGTCAAGGTTATTTTGGAAACGGGACTTTTGGCGGATGTGGAAAAAGAAGAAGCTTGCCGTGTGGCAGTAAGGGCAGGGGCACGGTTTGTTAAAACATCGACAGGATTCGGTCCGGGAGGGGCTACGGCCGATGATATTCGCTTAATGAAGAAAATTATCGGACTACGTGCTTGCATTAAAGCTTCCGGAGGTATTCGCGACTATCAGACGGCACGGACTATGATTGCTGCCGGAGCCGATCGCATCGGAGCCAGTGCCGGCATTGCCATTGTAGAAGGAGAAGCCGTTGACAGGTCATAAAAACGCTCTGGAAGCCTATGCCGCCCTTGTCGGGGCGGCTCGTTTTGCTAATAAGACCGTTTCTACAGAACCTGCCCTGCCGGTAGAAACGGTTACTGCCGCTGACTGTCGGTCTTCCGTTACCGTCTTGGCCAGCGGTAGCGGCGGAAATGCGACCTTAGTGTGTTGCGGTTCTACAAAAATTCTTATCGATGCGGGGATCAGCTATCGACGTATTACGAACGCATTGGCGGCACGAGGCTATAGTCCGGACGATATCGATGCCCTTTTTCTGACGCATGAGCATACGGACCATGTACAAGGATTACCGATTTTATTGAAATACGGATATGCCCGTATATACGACGGAAGAAACGTGGCGTGCCTTGGGAAAGACGGCAACCTCTGCACAGGGACGCTTTGTACCGTTGACGAAACGAGTCGGCGTGGGTGACATCTATGTCGTACCCTTTGAAATTCCGCATGATGCGGCTCGTCCCGTAGGCTATGCCGTTTATGACGGGCAGACGAAGATTACCTATGCTACCGACTTGGGATATGTCACACCGTCCGTAAGGGGAGCTGCTTCTCATGCGGATATTCTTGTGTTGGAAGCCAATCACGATGAAGATATGGTGCGTCAAGGGCCATATCCTTATCGGTTGCAGCAACGCATACTCGGTAGTTACGGACACTTATCCAATGACGCGGCTGCCGATTTGTTGACTCAGTTGCCGCAAAAGAAGATGATGAAAGTTCTTTTGGCACATAGAAGTGATAAAAATAATGAACCTGCCAAGGTCATTAAAACCATAAAAAGTAAGTTCGAACGTAGCGGCAAAGCGCTAGGTCAAGATGTGCTGGTAAGATTGGCATGTAAAAACAGCGCCGTCCGTTTTGACGATAAGGGGGAGCATGATGAGTAAAAATCTACGGCAGCCGTAATAGCGGCCGTTATTCTTATAGGGGCCGCCGGCTTCGGCGGTTATTATTTACACGACAGCCTGAAAGGTACCAATACGGTTCCCGTACAGGTTCAAACTGCAGACGGTAAGTCTGAAACCTTGTCCAACGCCCGCAATACGGCTGTTGTGCAGGCCGTAAAAAAAGTAGGTCCCGCTGTTGTAGGGATTACGACGAAGGTATATAATCGCGATATTTTCAATCGTCCCGTTCAGGTCGGTGAAGGCGTCGGGTCGGGTATTATATTCGACAAGGACGGCTATATCGTTACGAACAATCATGTAGTAGGTAATAATAAAACAGTTAACGTATCCTTGGCCGACGGCCGGACCTTTGAAGGTACTGTCGTAGGTACGGATGCCCGAACGGATTTGGCAGTGGTTAAAATTACGGCGGATAATCTGACTGTTGCAGCCTTAGGTGACAGTGATACTCTTCAAGTCGGTGAGCCGGCTATTGCCATCGGCAATCCGTTAGGTCTCGAGTTCCAGGGAACGGTAACGGCCGGTGTCATCAGCTCTTTGAACCGTACGATTGTCGGTGAAGGCGTACCGATGGAACTGATTCAGACCGATGCGGCTATTAATCCTGGCAACTCCGGCGGAGCTTTGGTTGATGCCGACGGAGAGGTAATCGGCATTAACAGTGCCAAAATAGCTAAAGAAGGCGTTGAAGGACTCGGTTTTGCCATTCCTATCAACACGGCTCGCCCTGTACTGGACGCGCTTATTAAAAACGGTCGTGTTATTCGCCCTTACCTGGGTTTATACGGTTTGGATAAAGCCATGGCGGCTCGTTACGGTATGGATTTAGGAGTCAAAGGGATTTATGTATATCAAATTGTCGTCGGAGGCCCTTTGTACGGTTCGGGTATTCAACGAGGCGATATTATTACGAAAATAGATGATAAGCCTGTCGATGACTATACACAGTTACAAAAAACAGTCGAGTCGTATCAAGTCGGAAATACGGTAAAAGTAACCTATATGCGGGGAGATTCGGAACAGACAGCCGAAGTAACCCTTCAGGAACTGGCACCCCAGACGGATAGTGATAATTAATGAAATTTCATATTATCGGTAGCGGTAAGATTAAAGAGAAATACTTGACGGCAGGCATTGACGAGTTTTTAAAACGACTTAAGCCGTACGGGCAGGTGCAAATTACGGAAATAGGCGAAGAACGGATGCCCGACAATCCTTCGGCAGCCGAAAAAAAGCAGATTCTCGACAAAGAAGGAGAACGGTTGCTGAAAAATGTACGTCCCGGTTCATATCTTTTTGTTCTCGATGTACAGGGAGAACTTATTTCGTCGGAAGAACTGGCACAGGCTTTTGAGGACTTGTCGTTGCACGGATGCAGTGAGTTTACCTTTCTCATAGGAGGTCCCTTCGGGTTGTCCGATGAAGTCCGCCGAAAAGCCGACCGTTGTATTTCTTTCGGTCGCATTACGCTGACACATCAAATGATTCGTATGATACTGACGGAACAAATCTATAGGGCTGTAAAAATCATGCGGCACGAGCCTTATCACTTATAATTACAGCGTGTATATCTATTTTTTGTAAAAGATAGTATAATAAAGGTACAAACAAAGGTTTCGATTTACAGTTCGGAACGAAGGGGTGGATACTATGAGCGAACGCAAAGCAATGGATATTATGGAAAAGGTTTTTGTAACGGCCGATCCGAGTACAACCGTCTTGGATTTAATCCAGTTATTCATTAAAAAAATAAGATTACGTCTATTCCCATTGTTAACGACGACGGCACCTTAGCCGGTATTGTTACGGATGCCGATTTGCTGTATAAGAAAAATCAAGCCCCATGTGCCGCACTATGTCAATCTTCTCGGGGCCAGCATTTACTACAACGGCATCAGTGAATACGATAAGAGCTTTAAAAAAACTCATGGCCAGTACGGCTAAAGAATTGATGACTAAAGACGTTATCATTGCCGCTCCCGATGCGGATGTGGAACAGTTGGCAGGCGTTATGGTAGCAGAGCACCTCAAGGTCATTCCTATTGTAGACAATAAGCGTTGTGTAGGTGTCGTTACACGCCGATCTATTTTGGAAGAAATGCATAGAGAATACGAAGAAGAAAAAAAGCCTAGGTACATTTTATAAAAAACTGTATTGTATGTGCGGACACTTTCCCATGAAGGTGTCCGCCTGTTTTGTATATAAGGCAGCGGATTTACGCTCTTTCTACAGGCGATTTAATTGGTTTGAGCGGTTATTTATGGTATAATTCGGTCATATGAATAATGGAATATTTCAGAGAGGCAGGGCTGTTGATGGACTCGAAAGAATTAGTCATTGTCGTCGATTTCGGCGGGCAATATAATCAGTTAATAGCACGACGGGTCAGAGAGAATCACGTATATTGTGAAGTCTACCCGTATCACAAAGCGGTTGAAAAAATTAAAGAACTGAAGCCTCGCGGAGTTATTTTTACAGGCGGGCCGAACAGTGTATATGAAGAAAAGGCACCGCATATCGATGCCGCCGTCTTTGAACTGGGTGTACCCGTTCTGGGATTATGCTACGGCATGCAGATGATGGCATATCTTCTGGGTGGAACTGTTAAGGAAGCGGATAAGCGGGAATTCGGCAAAACGGAAACAACTGTGGATACGAAGTCCCTTGTCTTTAAAGGCTTGAAAGAAAAAGAAATCGTGTGGATGAGTCATACGGATTATGTAGCCGAAATTCCTGAAGGCTTTAAGATTACGGCTCATACGGAACACTGCCCCGTAGCCGCAATGGAAAATGCGGACAAGAAATTGTATGCTATGCAATACCATCCTGAAGTGCTTCATACGGAACACGGCAAGGAAATGTTGCATAACTTCCTCTTTGAAGTATGTAAATGCAGCGGCACATGGACGATGGCAAACTATGCCAAACAGGCTGTTGAAGACGTGCGTCGGACTGTCGGTGCCGGTAAGGTCGTACTGGCTCTTTCAGGCGGGGTCGACAGCTCTGTGGCGGCGGCCTTGATTTCCCGTGCCGTTGGTAACCAATTGACCTGTATTTTTGTTGACCACGGTTTAATGCGAAAAAATGAAGGCGATGAAGTTGAAGCGGCCTTTAAGGATTCGGGAATGAACTTCATTCGCGTCGACGCATCGGACCGATTCCTGTCTAAATTGGCAGGTATTTCCGATCCCGAAAGAAAACGTAAAACTATCGGCGAAGAATTTATTCGCGTCTTTGAAGAAGAAGGACGAAAAATCGGTGCCGTCGACTTTTTGGCACAAGGCACGATTTATCCCGATGTCATCGAATCGGGTGCCGGTGATGCGGCAGTTATTAAAAGCCATCACAATGTAGGCGGCTTGCCGGCTGTTGTAGACTTTAAGGGTCTTATTGAACCGCTACGCAACCTCTTTAAGGATGAAGTTCGCGAACTCGGTGAAGAACTGGGTTTGCCGGACTATCTTGTATGGCGGCAACCTTTCCCGGGACCGGGACTGGCCATTCGCGTTATGGGCGAAATTACAAAAGAAAAACTGGACATCTTGCGTGATGCCGATGCCGTTTTTAGAGAAGAAATTGCGGCGGCAGGCCTTGATCGCTCCATAAACCAATACTTTGCCGTCTTAACGAATAACCGGTCTGTCGGTGTTATGGGCGACTTCCGCACATATGATTATACCTTGGCCTTACGAGGCGTAACGACAACAGACTTTATGACGGCTGACTGGGCGAGAATTCCCTATGACGTACTGGATAAAATTTCAAGCCGTATCGTTAACGAAGTAGAACACATTAACCGAATTGTGTATGACATAACCAGCAAACCCCCTTCCACGATTGAATGGGAGTAATTCTTAGCCCGCAGCCTTCCTACGGAAGTCTGCGGGCTTTAGAGTTACCCCCGCGAGGGTTGCGAGGAATGCGGGCCGCGAAGCGGCAAGGACGACCGCAACCTACCGCGCATTGAGTCCGTACCCCCGCGAGGGTTGCGAGGAGTGCGTGTCGCGAAGCGGCAAGGACGACCGCAACCTACCGCGCAATGAGTCCATACCCCCGCGAGGGTTGCGAGGAGTGCGTGTTACGAAGCGGCAAGGACGACCGCAACCTACCGCGTATTGAGTCCATACCCCCGCGAGGGTTGCGAGGAGTGCGTGTCGCGAAGCGGCAAGGACGACCGCAACCTACCGCGCAATGAGTCTATACCCCCGCGAGGGTTGCGAGGAGTGCGGGCCGCGAAGCGGCAAGGACGACGGGGGAGTAAAAAGTTTTTATTGTACGAACACGTAAGGTGAGATCATGGAAGACAGAAAAGTAATATTTTTGGTTCTGATTACCGGTCTTGTAGCGGGAATCATCGGTTCTTTTTATATTCATTTAATGCATTTTGTACAGCATGTTGTATATGCCTATTCTGCGGCTGACGGGTTGGATTTCGGACAGGCCGTGGCGCGAGTATCTCCCGAACACAGACTGGCGGCTCTCTTCGGGTGCGGTCTGGTTGTCGGCATAGGGTGGGTGCTTATTCATCGTTACGGTTCACCGCTGTTGGATATTAAAACGGCTGTTCAAGGTGAAAAGAAGACCATGCCCTTAGTGACGACTCTGGTTCATGCGACCTTACAAATTATTACCGTCGGTGCCGGCTCACCGCTGGGACGAGAAGTGGCCCCGAGGGAAGCCAGTGCCTGTATTATGAGTGCGCTTGTAAAGCACAGTAATCTAACGAGGGATAATCGGGCCTTGATCATTGCCTGTGCAGCCGGGGCCGGTTTGGCTGCCGTATATAATGCCCCTTTGTCGGCTGCCGTATTCATTTTGGAAACTCTCGTTATGACTTGCAATGTAAAGGCTGTCGGTACGGCCTTGTTATCGTGCGGATTGGCGGCAGGTATTGTACGCTTTGTCGTAGGAGATGCGGTTCAATATGCCTTACCTATACCGGATGTAACGGGAAGTTACCAAACTTTTGCCGTTATCTTGGGAATCTTTACGGCTGTAACTGTTCAGCTCTTTAATCGGACCGTAACCGCTTTACCGAAGTTTGACAGAAAAAGTCCGAAAATGGCGGTTGTTGCTATAATCGCCTTTGCCTTTATCGGCCTCATGGCCATGTATTTTCCTGAAATTTTAGGGAACGGTAAGGCAGGAAATGAGCTGACCTTTACGGATGCCATCGATTGGAAGTATGCGGCAGGGTTGTTCCTGACGAAGTGGTTGGCTGTTTTGGCAGCTCTTGCGGCAGGTGCCTACGGTGGCCGCATTACTCCGTCTATGATGCTGGGGAGTACGTCGGCCCTTGTCTTAGCTGCTTTGTGGGGGGGGTGTATCAGTCCCGTATCTTTGTCTTTTGCAGCCTTTGTAGGAGCCGTCGTATTTTTGGGATTGGCACAGAAAATGCCTCTGACAGCCTGCGTATTTATGTTGGAAATATCTCGATTTTCAACTAAACTTTTTTATCCTATGGCTCTGGCTATGGGAACGGCCTTGATAACGCAACGATTTTTACAAAGAAAATATTAATGCAGTCGACCGGAACAGATAGAAGTCATATATGACTATGGCTTCTATCTGTTTTTTATTTAATGCCTGTTGGTTATGGAGTAACTTAAACGTTTGATTTATGTAGACCGCCATACTATACTATTACTAAATGGAAATGTTAAAATCTAATTTAATCATCTTAGGATTGAGGCGGCAGAAAGAAAACGGAAAGACAAGTGATGCAAGCAGCTTGTCGGAAAGGAGTCAAAATGCCGAAGGGATCTCCGGAGTTAACACGGGCGCGTAGGGAAGAAATTATTAATGCATGTGAGAAGCTATATGAGGTAATGAGCTTTAAAGAGGTAACAATTAAGGAAATTTCCAAGTATACATCTTTTACGAGGCCTTCCATATACAATTATTTCAGCACGAGAGAAGATATTTTTCTGGCCTTATTACAGCGCGAATACGAAGCGTGGATTCGTTATCTGGAAGCGGTAAAGCCGACGTCAGACGAAAAGACAGCGTCCGGTTTTGCCGGCATGTTGGCTGAATCGCTCTCAACACGACCGATCTTATTGAAGCTTTTGGCCATGAATCAATTCGATATGGAAGAGCATAGCGACGTTCGTTGCTTGGCCGAGTTTAAAAGCGTCTGTATGGCGGCCAGAAAGGCTGTGTGCAGCTGTTTGGCACGATATGTCCCCTACATGGGGATTGCCGAAGCGGAAGCTTTTGCTTATGCTTTTTTTCCTTTTATGTTCGGCATTTATCCGTACACAACGGGTACAAAAAAACAGGCGGAAGCCCTGGAGTTGGCTAATGTTGCTGCCATGCAAATGAGTGTATATGAATTGGTTTATAATTGTGCCGCCCGTCTTTTAAAATAGACGAAATCCGGAATTTCTGTTGTAGCAATGATATAGAAAATGACGAAAGTCGCATCATTTAAGGATGCGACTTTTTGTTATGGCCGTGATGTTTGTTCGAGACGATGCTTTGTGGTACACTCATGTGGATGAAAGCGGGCGATAATAGTGGAAATCAGACGTGCAGTTATTGTAGACCTGGCATCTATGGAACAGATATATGCAAGGGCCAGGAAGTTTATGATTACTACGGGAAATCCTGACCAATGGGATCCTTCTTACCCCGGCCGAGAACTTTTGGTAAAAAATATTACCGATGGCCAAGCTTATGTATTGGAGGAAAAAGGAAAGGTTCACGGTACTTTTGCATTTATTGTAGGAGAAGAGCCTACGTATACGAAGATTTGTGACGGACAGTGGTGTAAGAATGAAAGGTACGGAACGGTTCATCGCTTAGCTTCGGACGGGACTGTAAAGGGAGCCGGTCGTGCCTGTCTTACCTATTGTTCAGACCGGCAGCCTTATTTGCGGATTGATACGCATAAGAACAATCTGCCTATGCAAAAGGTCATAGAGTCGTTCGGGTTTAAACGGTGCGGAATCATAACTGTAAGAGGCGGAGCACGGATAGCTTATGACTATATCCGTTCGGAAAATAGGTAAGACGTCTATGTCTGTACAAGCAAGGCGTCTTATTTTACAATAAAATGATGAGCAAATAGACCGCATAAGGCATAAGGACGGTGGAAAGTATGAAGTTGTCGGACATAGGAGAGTTCGGGTTTATAGACAGAATAAAAAAAGACACGATTGTAAATCCCGCATCAGTCGTTGTCGGTATAGGCGATGACGGGGCCGTATATAAGACAACGGAAGGCAAGGAACAAGTGGCCGTTATAGATACGATGATTGAAGGTCGACATTTTATTATCGGTAAGACGGCTACCTGGTACGAAGCGGGATATAAGGCCGTGGCGTCCAATTTAAGTGATATTGCGGCCATGGGAGCTGAACCGACGCACCTGGTTCTGTCCGTGGCTCTGACACCGCAGATGGATGCGGCGCAAACGGATGAATTGTATAGGGGCATGAAGGATATTTGCCGTCATTACGGTGTTAATATTCTCGGTGGAGACACGGTAGTGTCATCTGAAGGGGCCGTGCTTACGGTGGCGGCTTTCGGTGAAATTGAGGCGGGTAAGGCCGTCTTACGAAGCGGTGCCGTACCGGGTGATATTGTGGCAGTTTCCCATACGTTGGAAATTCTGGAGCAGGGTTGGATGTCCTCTTGGCAGGAGATGCAGAGTACGCGGCCCTGAAGAAGGCACATGCTATGCCCGTGCCGCAAGTAGAACTGGGACGATTGGCCGTAAAATACGGGTGTCACAGTTTAAATGATATTAGCGACGGCTTAGCCAGTGAAAGCAATGAAATTGCAGCGGCCAGTCATGTAGATCTGATACTGGACAAGTTGCAAATCCCCCCTGTCTGATGAACTCCGCCGATGGTGCGAAGTGTCGGGAAAGGATCCGTATGCCTACGCTCTTACGGGCGGTGAAGATTATGAGCTCGTGCTGACTATGGCACCCGACGATTTTTATTTACTGAAAGAGGAGTTTTCCTCTCTTACGGTAATCGGAAAGGTTCAAGCAGGGAGCGGTAAAGTATATTTGAAAGACGGACACCATACGCAAGTATTGGCACCGTCGGGATGGAATCATTTCAGCGGAGGCGAATAAGGTGATTACTCTATATACCAGTAGTGAAGCCGAAACTATAGCCTTCGGCGAATGTGTGGGCAAGGTTTTAAAACAAGGGGATGTCATCGCTCTCAAGGGGGATTTGGGGGCCGGTAAGACACATTTGGTCCAAGGAGCGGCTAAGCAAATGGGGATTACTTCACCCGTTGTCAGCCCCACCTTTTCTCTTATGAATGTATATGACCATGTACCGCCTTTGCATCATTTCGATTTCTATCGTCTTGAAGAAGAATATGAGCTGGATTCTATCGATCCGGAAGAATATTGGGAGACGGGGATTTCTTTTGTAGAATGGTCGGAAAAGTTTCCTCATCGACTTCCTGATGATGCGGCAGTGATTACCATCAAAAAAACAGGTGATACTCAGCGGGAGATTACAGTAGAAGCAGATGAATCCCGTTGGAAAGATTTATTGAAAGAGGTAGAAGGATATGCTCTTGGCCATTGAGACATCTTGTCTCGTTTCAAGCGTCGCACTTTTGCACGAAGGCGTATTAAAGGCGGAAGTAACCGTTCAGGCACGATTAACTCATTCGGAACAGCTTATGCCGCATATTGCGGATATGCTTACCAAGGCGGCTGTCAGTAAGAAGGATGTTGACGGAGTAGCCGTATCCGTCGGGCCCGGGTCTTTTACGGGTTTACGCATCGGTCTGGCTACGGCCAAGGGACTGGCTTTTGCTTGGAAGGTACCTCTTGTGGGGGTTGAAACGCCGCGTAGCCTGGCGTGGAATTTTGTTGATTCGGCTTATGCCGTATGTCCGCTTATTGACGCACAGAAGGGGAATGTATATGTATCCGTGTATTCGTGGCGGCAGGGCAAGCTGTATGAAGATGAAGCCGTTACGGTTATGGCGGCAGCGGATGTTATTAACCGCGTATCTGAAGGAAATCAAAAGGTTGTGTTTTGCGGTGACGGAGCCTCTAAGTTTGCCGATTTGATTGCATCCGGCGGAGACAAGTGTTTGCTTGCTCGACCGCACCAAATTATTCCCAGAGCCGGAGCTTTGGCAGTAGCGGCACAGGAACGTTTTGACAAGGGCGATACGGATGATTGTATGACCTTGACACCGGCTTATAAGCGGCGCAGTGAGGCTGAAGTTCTCTGGGAGAAACGGCACGGTGATCCAATATGTCCGTAATTGTCCGTAAAGCCGTACGGACCGACGACAAGGGAATTTTTGAAGTGGAACAGGATTCTTTTTCCATTCCCTGGTCGTTACAGGCTGTGCAACGGGAATTGGAGTCCGAACGGGCTCTTTACTATGTACTGGAGCGAGAAGACGGTACGATCGTCGGGTATGCCGGGTTGTGGCAGGTTCTTGATGAAGGGCAGATTACCAATATTGCCTTGCGCAAGGAATTTCGTCACCAAGGGTACGGCGAATTGCTGGTGCGTGTTTTTGATGGAAGCCGCATGGGAAGCAGGTTGTACTGAAATATTTTTTTGGAAGTGCGCATTTCCAATCAGGGAGCCATTCACTTATATCGAAAAATTGGGCTACGAGGTATTAAGTGTACGAAAGCATTATTATTCCGACCCCGTAGAAGATGCCTATGTTATGGATTGTAAAAAAGAAGCCTACCCTTGGGTACGCTGATGAAGGATAGAGATAATGTATACATTAGCTTTGGAAACGAGTTGTGATGAAACCTCCGTGGCTGTCATTGAAGACGGCCGTCGGATTTTATCCAATATTATATCTACGCAAGTACCGATTCATCGTAAGTTCGGCGGCGTCGTGCCGGAAATCGCTTCACGACAGCACATTGAATATGTTATGCCTGTTGTAAAAGAAGCGTTGGAAGAGGCTGAAATCACGTTGAATGATGTCGACCATATCGGAGTAACCTACGGACCCGGCCTGGTAGGGGCCCTTTTAGTCGGGGTGGCTACGGCTAAGGCCTTGAGCTTTGCCGCCGATAAACCCTTGGTAGGGGTTAATCATATGGAAGGGCATATATTTGCCAACTTTCTCAGTCATACAGAATTGGAACCGCCCTTTTTGGCTCTTGTCGTGTCGGGCGGCCATACTCAGCTTGTAAAGGTGCTGGGCTATAATCGATTTGAACTCATGGGACAGACTCGGGATGATGCTGCGGGAGAGGCTTTTGATAAGATAGCCCGCGTCATGGGGTATCCCTATCCGGGAGGTCCGCAAATTGATAAACTGGCAGCCCTTGGAAATGCCGATGCCGTTGTTTTTCCTAAGGCCTTGCATGAAAAAAACAACTTTGAATTCAGCTTCAGCGGCTTGAAGTCGGCAGTACTCAATTATTTGCACACGCAGGAGCAGCGCGGGGAAACGTATAGTCCCGAGGATGTTGCGGCGTCGTTTCAAAAGACGGTTGTAGAAACACTCGTTGAAAAGACTGTCAATGCGGCGGAATTATCGGGGCTTCGTACCGTCGTCCTGGCCGGCGGCGTAGCGGCTAATCACGGCTTGACACAGGCTATGGAAACGGCGTGTAAAGAAAAAGGATATACTTTTTATAAGCCTGAGCCGATTTTATGCACGGATAACGGGGCTATGATCGGCTGTCGTGCTTATTACATGGCTCAAGACGGCCGTTTCGCAGATATGACTTTGAATGCGAAACCGGCATTGTCTCTAACGGGAACGGAGACATAGGAACGTATGCCTACTATAGCGGATATCTGTCATAGTGACAGTCACTTATCGGACGTACAAATTCATATTTTGGAAAAAAGTGAGCCTTTCCTTCAGTTTGCCGCCGATTTGGCGCAACGAAGGTTGGCTCTTTTCGTACCGTCATCCAAAGAGGGGTTTCTCGTGTCGGCAGCTGTGCGTAAACCCTTATTTGCAGCGGAAGGTAAGGCGGATACATCGGTCGGTGCTATCGTAGCTTGCGGGGATGAGCCGGTTATTGCCGATGTGTTTACGCAAAGGCGAAGTTTGACAGCACACAAGGAAGTGGATTACGGTCGTACGGAATCCATGACGGTCTATCCTTTTGTCGATAACGGTGGCAAGGTCATTGCCGTACTGTCTTTTACGGGGGAGGTGGCGGCCGATAAACAGCTGTTGACGGAAACGGCTTTCAGTATCTTACAAGTGCCTGCTTCGGCCGATGAAGCGGGATTATACGGTCGCCTGTCCGTTCAGGACGGAGTCATCATTGTGGATAAAGGCGGACGGATTATTTATGCCGATGACACGGCGGAAAAAATCATGAGATTACGGGGGCGTACGTCGCCGCTTAAGGGAGAAAGCGTTTTTACGGATTTTGCTGATCTAAGTGCCGCACGACACGCCCTGGTAACACGGCAGGGAACGACGGAAGAGATTAACAGCCCCGAATCGTCGTTGACTTTAAGGGCTATTCCTCTTGTGCGAGGCGGAAAACTCTTTCAGCTGGTTCTCGTCTTAACGGAACGGACGGAAATAAGAAGAAAAGAAGAAGAACTGCAAGTAAAGCATTCGGTTATTAAAGAAATTCATCATCGTGTGAAAAATAATTTGCAAACCGTTGCCGGTATTTTACGCATGCAAATGCGGCGTGTCGAGCATGAAGAAGCACGGGACGCATTGCAGGAAGCTTTAAATCGTATCCTCGGTATCGCGTTGGTTCACGATACGCTGGCATACGGGGAAGAAGAACGAATAGATTTGGCTAAGTTAGGGGAGAGTTTATTGGGATTGACCGTTTCCAGTCTCACGGAAATCCGAGAACGAATAAGGACACACTTTAACGGTGAATCGATTTTCGTGTCATCAGGTGTAGGCGTGTCGGCGGCTTTGATTTTAAATGAGCTGCTTACCAATTCCGTGTTACACGGATTTTCAGACGACGGTTGCGGTGATATTTATCTTTCCGTCAAGAGGCGAAACGGGCAGTGTATACTTGTCGTTACGGATACGGGGAAAGGAATGGAACCCGGAATAGACGGTAAAAAACGCTTGGGTCTGGAAATCGTGAAAACTGTGGCGGAAAAAGATTTACACGGCAGTTTTTCTATCTGTGCCAATCAACCGTGCGGGACAACGGCGACCGTAACTTTTCCTTACATAGAGGAGTGATGAAAATGTCTTATCGCATAGTCATTGCCGATGATGAAGCCCTTATTTGCATGGATTTGAAAGAAATGCTGGAAGAAAGGGGTCATGTCGTCGTTGCGGAAGCGGCTGACGGAGTGCAGGCTTTGGAAGCGGTGCGCAGAGAACGACCCGATTTGGTTTTTCTGGATGTGAAGATGCCGCGGCTTGACGGAATTCATACTGCAAAGTTGATTCATGGTGAAATTGGCTCCCGTTATCTTACTGACTGCCTATAGTCAGCCGGATATTGTAGATGAAGCGGCTAAGTCGGGTGTATTCGCCTATTTGGTAAAACCTGTAAATCCCGCCAATTTGTATCCGGCCATGGAAGTGGCCGTATCTCAGTTCAGGAGCCAACGTCAAAAGGATGAGGAGTCATTTCGGCTGAGAGAAGAGAAACAGCTGCTGAAACTGTCGGCGAGGGCCAAAGAAATTTTGGTAAAAAGATACGGTATTACGGAAGGAGAGGCACAACGGCGTCTTCAACAGTATTGCATGAAACACGGTATCTCTATGAAAAAGGCGGCGACTGATTTAATTCGTGCAGAAATGAATAAAAATAAATCTTGACTTTTTCACCTTTAATGGGTAATATAAGTCTTGTGGTTAGCACTCATAAAACTTGAGTGCTAACAATGAAGATGGAAATGAATGATATGAGGAGGAACATACAATGATTAAACCGTTAGGAGATCGTGTAGTAATTCGTGTATTAGAACAGGAAGAAAAGACGGCGAGCGGTATTTTCCTGCCCGATACGGCTAAAGAAAAACCGAGCCAGGGGGAAGTTATTGCCGTAGGCACAGGTAAATTACAGGACAACGGTACGCGTACTCCCTTGGAAGTAAGCGTAGGCGATAAAATTATTTTCTCGAAATATGCAGGTACGGAAGTTAAATATGACGGTGTTGATTATTTAATTGTCAGTGAACGCGATATTTTAGCAACTATATAATATAGCATTTCTTATAAGGAGTGACTCATAATGGCAAAACAGATTTTGTTTAACGAAGAAGCACGCCGTGCGCTGGGCAACGGTGTAGATGCATTGGCAAATGCAGTAAAAGTAACGTTGGGACCCAAGGGCCGTAACGTAGTATTGGATAAGAAATTCGGCGCACCTACCATTACGAATGACGGTGTTACGATTGCTCGTGATATTGAATTGGAAGATCCCTTTGAAAACATGGGTGCACAGCTCGTAAAAGAAGTGGCTACGAAGACAAACGACGTGGCAGGCGACGGTACGACGACAGCTACCTTATTGGCACAGGCTATGATTCAGGAAGGCATGCGTAATGTTGCGGCCGGTGCTAATCCTATGATTTTGAAACGCGGTGTAGAAAAGGCTGTCAAACGCTTGGTAGAAGAAATTCAAAAGCGCGCTATTGAAGTCAACGATAAAGAAGCCATTGCACAGGTCGCTTCCATTTCCGCGGGAGATGAAGAAGTAGGCGGCTTGATTGCCGATGCTATGGAAAAGGTCGGTAAAGACGGCGTTATTACGGTTGAAGAATCGAAAACTATGGGTACGCAGTTGTCCGTTGTAGAAGGTATGCAGTTCGATCGCGGATATATTTCTCCGTACATGGTAACGGATCCGGATAAGATGGAAGCCGTTATGTCCGAACCGTATATTATGGTAACGGATCGTAAAATCGCATCCATTCAGGAAATGTTGCCGACCTTGGAAAAAGTAGTACAGGCAGGTAAGGAACTTCTGATTATTGCCGAAGATGTAGAAGGCGAAGCTTTGGCAACTCTCGTAGTCAACAAGTTGCGCGGTACATTTAAAGCCGTCGCTGTAAAGGCTCCCGGATTCGGGGATCGTCGCAAGGCTATGTTGCAGGATATTGCAACCTTGACAGGTGCTACGGTTATTACGGAAGAAGTAGGCCGTAAGTTGGACAGCATCGGCATTGAAGACCTCGGTACGGCACGTCAGGTACGTGTAACGAAGGACGAAACGACTATTGTCGAAGGTCATGGCGATGCTGCGGCTATTAAGGATCGCGTAGCACAGATTAAGGCACAGATTGCCGAAACGACGTCCGACTTTGACAAAGAAAAATTACAGGAACGTTTGGCTAAGATGTCCGGCGGTGTAGCCGTTATCGAAGTAGGTGCTGCTACGGAAGTTGAATTGAAAGATAAGAAGCTTCGTTTGGAAGATGCTTTGAACGCAACTCGTGCAGCCGTTGAAGAAGGTATTGTTGCCGGCGGCGGTACGACCTTTATCGATATTCTTCCCGTGTTGGATGAATTCAAAGAAGAAGGGGACGTACAGACGGGTATTAATCTCGTTAAGCGAGCTGTTGAAGAACCGGTTCGCCAGATTGCGCATAACGCCGGGTTGGAAGGCTCGGTCATTGTTGCCAAGGTTATGGATTCTCCCGACGGTGTGGGCTTTAATGCACTCAAGGAAGAATATGTGGACATGGTTAAGGCCGGCATTGTCGACCCTGCTAAAGTAACGCGTACGGCTTTACAGAACGCCGCTTCTATTGCGTCTCTCGTACTTACGACGGAAACGCTTGTTTCGGATAAACCCGAACCGGCAAGTGCGGCTCCCGCAATGCCCGGAGGTATGCCCGGCGGCATGCCCGGTATGATGTAAGCCGACATATATAGCCTATAAATTGTCTGCTCACAGGCGATGTGAAATCAGGAAGGCCGAGTCCTCTTTCGAGGGATTCGGCCTTCTTTTGTGTTTTGCCCGTAAGCATTCAATTTTGGTGTTGCTTTTTGTACGGTTCTTTGTTATAATTCTTATTGTTCCGTATGGAACACGTTGTTCCTCAATAGCTCAGTCGGTAGAGCAATCGGCTGTTAACCGATTTGTCGTAGGTTCGAGTCCTACTTGAGGAGCCATGGCCCCTTGGTCAAGCGGTTAAGACACCGCCCTTTCACGGCGATAACATGGGTTCGAATCCCGTAGGGGTCACCACACTCGGGCGATTAGCTCAGCTGGGAGAGCGCTTGCCTTACAAGCAAGATGTCGGCAGTTCGATCCTGTCATCGCCCACCAGAGAATGCAAAAGCGAACTACTTATTCTTATCAATTGATAAGGATGGGTAGTTCGCTTTTGTCGTTATACCGGATTTTTATATATTCATCGTATACAACTACATAAATGCCGATAGACATCCGAAGTGCGATATTTGCGACGTATACGCACATGCCGACCTGTACGGACTCGGCAAGGGTATATTACCGAAGGATAAATTCCCGAAGCTCCCGGCACATCCTCACTGCTTATGTAGAATAAAGCCGATTGTCGACGGCATGATTGACATGAGTAGGCAAAAGGATAATGTCGATAAAGGTGGAAAAGCATACATCGATACGCTTCCGAAACGAGAGCAAGAGCGGCTACTTGGTATCCATGGCAGAAAAGATGTAATGAACGGCAAAAAAGAATGGTTTGCTAATGCTAGGAGCGTCTCTAAAGAGGGTTTTGAGGTTAGAAAGCCTGCAGGCAAAGACAATGTATTGCAAGAGCCAGCTTATAGGGTATACTTAAGTCAGAAATCATTGATAGAACGAATGAGGTTCATCACAAAATCCCTATGCGAGGAGAACCTAATACGGCAATTCGCCATTTATCAAAATGTGGCCCCGAACAAATGCAAGAAAATATCACTTTTTATGATGAAAATGGAAACATGTGCTTACAAATACACTTTGGGCATCATGGATATCCGAAAAAACATAACATGGAGACGGATGATAAGCCTGATTATTGGCATAAGCATGAATATAAAATCGTGAAGAATGAAAAAACGGGGAAAGACGAAGTGCGAAAAAGTAAGCCACAAGCACTTACAGATGTAGAAAGGAGCCTTAAGTCATGACAATTGAAGAGTTTAAAGATATGGTTGCTACGACCGATACAACATACGAATATAACGGAAAAACGTTTTTGGCTTGTGGAACAGATAAAGGTTATGAGTTTTTAAGTAATGAAGAGCGAGCTTACTATGATACGATTGATGATTTGGTAAACAATCAGATGTTTGACGGAAAGCCTCTTAAGGACTGCTTGCCTCAAGTTGACTGGTAACGGAGAAATATCTTTTAGCACTCACGAATGTGGGTGCTTTTTTCATGCCTTGCGCAGTGGTGCGTAGGGCATTTTTTATTGGTGAAAAGCGGAGGAGACCGCATCACATATATTTAATGTGTTCGAAAAGGAGAATGAGAACCATGACAATGGCAGAATTGTATGTAGCACCGGAAAAGCTCGACGACGGTGCGACGATGGTGGAGCCATTAAAGCGGAAGTCGGAAAATTGAATGTAGAGTCGAAAGAGCGGCGAGAAGCCAAGGAAAAGACTGCAAGGCAAGAAATCGAAATGACTCCATCGGTGTGGGTGAAGATTAGGAATCGAATTTATCTGTGAGTTATTTATTCTGTAACAGATAATATCATACAGACAATTCAAGACGGACTTACCGAATTGTCGAAGAAATAAGCAAAAGACCTTCCGGAATATTCCGGAAGGCCTAATTTTCTGTAGAAATTACAACAAAGAGGTGAAAACATGATAACGGATATAGAAAAAGCCGTAAGCCTTATATCTCAGCTAGTCATTACTCTGGTCGGGATGATAAGTATCTGGGATAGGCTTAACGGCAAGAAGTAAGAGGAATGGGGGAAACACCCTCATTCTCTTACCTATATCCTATCATGGAAAGACATGAAAAGAAAGCACATGTCAGCATTATTTATCGGATTTATCGGAATCCAAGTTGCAAACTACGGTACCACCGAGAAGACATTGTGTATTAATAGTCAACATAGCGACCTGACGAAGCATATACGAGAACCCTTAGGGGGGAGATGAGCTCTATTGTAGGCCGCCGTATGTTGCCTAAGCCGTTTCCTTAGTGTATAATCCTCCTATTAGTGATTGTTGAAGGAGTGCCGTGTTACGAACGGCTATGAGGGAAAGGAAGAAAAATATGTTACCGGAAAAATTACACGATGTCTTGAGCTATGAAGGGGTTGTATCACTTACGACCTGGACGCCTGAGGGTCCGCATGTAAACAATACATGGAATACGTACATCGTTGAAAAAGATGATGATCGATTGCTTATTCCGGCTGCCGGTATGAACAGTACGGAAACGGACTTGGATGTAAACAATAGGATCATCCTTACCGTCGGTGCCAGAGAAGTGGAAGGGTTTAACGGATATCAGGGTACGGGATTTCGCATTACCGGTACGGCCAAGCTCATAGACGAAGGTGAGGACTATGAGATGATGAAAAAGCAGTTTTCCTTTTTGCGAAAAGTGTTAGAAATAAAAGTAGAAGAAGCAAAACAGTTACTCTAAAATAAATTAAGAAAGACCTCTTCAAGAGGTCTTTCTTTTAACTTTCGCATTGCTCATAGATTTGTATGGTGGTATACTTTTACGTAATCATTAAAGATATTTATATTTAGGGGTGATTGCATTATGGCACGTTTTTCTACATTTGCACAAACATTACAGGCTGACGATATTGCTGAAATTTTGGCATTGACTCAAAAGCCGGAAGTTATTTCCTTTGCCGGCGGCTTGCCTGCACCGGAGATTTTTCCGATTGAAGAAATGAAAAAGGTAGACGAAGCCATTTATACGGAACAGGGACGTCAAGCCGTTCAGTACGGGCCTACACAGGGCTATGATTTGTTACGCGAACAACTGGCGGCTCGTATGAAAGATAAGTTCTTCGTTGACTGCACTCCCGATAATATTGTTATTACGACAGGATCTCAACAAGCACTCTTTATTTTAGCCCAGATTTGCTTGATAAAGGGGATACAGTTCTCATGGAAAGCCCGACTTACATGGGTGCCATCATGGCTTTCGATCCGTCCGGTCCGCGATATACCACCGTTCCGACAGATGAAAACGGTATTGTTGTTGAAGAGTTGGAAAAAGTCTTGGCTTCAGACGATTCCATTCGCATGATTTACGTCATTCCCGAATTCCAGAATCCGACGGGCATTACATGGCCTGTTGAACGCCGTAAGGCCTTTATGGATGTCATTAATAAATACGATGTCGTCGTTCTTGAAGATAATCCGTACGGTGAAATTCGTTACGGTATCGATAAATTACCGTCTTTGAAATCTATGGATACTCAGGGTAAGGTCGTCTTTATGGGGTCTTTCTCCAAAACGTTTATGCCCGGTTTTCGCTTAGGCTGGATTGTAGCTCCTGACGACGTTGTCGATAAGTTTGTTAAGTTTAAGCAATCCGTCGACATCGGCACGTCTACATTCGGTCAGCGGCAGGCCGCTTACTTCTGCAAGATGTATGATATGGAAGCGCATATTAAGCAGATTACAGATTTGTATGCCAAACGTCGTGATTTAATGTGCGACTCCATGGAAAAATATTTCCCCAAAGAAGTTAAGTTTAATCGACCTCAGGGAGGCCTCTTTACGTGGGTTACCTTGCCTGAAGGGATTGATGCCAAGGCTTTGATGCGGAAGGCTATTGCAAAAAATGTAGCCTATGTTCCGGGAGTCATTTTCTATCCCAACGACGGAGAAGTTAACCATTTCCGTCTCAACTATTCGAATATGACGGAAGATCGTATTGTTGAAGGGGTAAAACGCTTGGGAGAATTGTTGCACGAAGAGTTGGATAAGTAAAGGCGCTATGTAGCATTGCCTTAAGCAAGGGACTGTAATAAAATGTATATACACATTTTATTACAGTCTTTTTTTTTTTGCCGTTTGAATGGAAACGGCATGGGTGAGGGCATGAAAGCGACGGATATATTACAACAGTATTTCGGATATACATCCTTTCGACCCGGGCAGGAAAAGGTCATAGAAGCACTCTCGATGCATCGGGACGTATTGGCCATTATGCCGACGGGGGCGGGAAAATCTCTGTGCTTTCAAATACCGGCCTTAATGAGTAAGGGTGTAACGGTAGTTATCTCGCCGCTGTTGTCTTTGATAAAAGACCAGGTGGATGCTCTGCAAGCACAAGAAATCGGGGCGACGAGTATTGACAGTCGCTGTACGGTAGAAGAAGCGAATAAACGCTTTTTTCTTTTGCGACAAGGGAAAGTAAAACTTTTGTATATATCGCCCGAACGACTACAAAACGAGTATTTCACAGCCGTCATGAAAAGTGTAACCGTGTCGGCCGTCATTGTTGATGAAGCTCATTGTGTATCCCAGTGGGGCCATGATTTTCGCCCCGGGTATCGGTTGATAAAAGACTGGATCGAGTCGTTACCGCAACGTCCTGTTGTAGGAGCTTTTACAGCCACGGCAACGGAATACGTTAAACAGGATATGTTGAATCTTCTGGGATTGAAATCCTCTGGTTTTGGTAGGCGGTTTTGATCGGCCTAATTTATATTTTCGTGTTATCAAGACTGCACGAAAGACGGACTTTCTTATTTCTTATTTAGATGAACATAAGAAGGAAAGCGGCATTATTTACGCCGCCACGCGCAAGGAAACGGACAAGGTATACGCTATGTTGCGTAAGAACGGTTTTAAGGTCGGTCGTTATCATGCCGGCTTGACGGATGAAGAACGGAGACGTGTACAGGAAGATTTTACCTATGACCGTATTGAGCTGATTGTGGCGACCAATGCTTTCGGCATGGGAATTGACAAAAGCAATGTTCGCTTTGTCATTCATTGGCAAATGCCGAAAAATATGGAAAGTTATTACCAAGAGGCCGGGCGTGCCGGACGAGACGGAGCACCGGGGGAATGTATCCTTCTCTTTACGCGCGGCGATATTATGGTTCAGAAGTTTTTAATCGATGTATCATCAACTGATGAAGAGCAGAAAAAGAATGACACGGCTTTAATGAATCGAATGGTCGATTATTGTGAAACCTCTTCGTGCTTACGGCGTGCGATTTTGGAATATTTCGGTGAAACAGTGAAGTATGAAGAGTGCGGAAACTGCGGAAACTGTGATGCCGAAACAACGGATGAAGACATAACTCGGGAAGTAAAACTCATTTGTATGTGTGTAGATGAATTAAAAGGGCGTTTCGGTCAGACTGTCGTGTCGGCCGTCTTGCGCGGAACGGCAACGGAAAAAATCAGGCAGTACGGCTTTGAACGAAATGCGTCTTTCGGTATGCTCGGTGATTATTCGGCGGCAGATATGGCGGCGTTGATTCGCTATGCCGTAAGTCGCGACTATTTATCAGTGGCAACAGGCAAGTATCCCGTCTTGTCTCTGACGGCGGCCGGCAGAGCTTTACTGGGGCCGGGTAAGAGTGCTCCCGTAATGCGTGTGCTTAAGACGGAGGACTCGGTGCCGGCAAGGGCCGTACATAAGCGGAGCATTCGTAAGATTTACGATGAGGAACGATTGCGTCCCTTATTTACGAAGTTACAACAACTTCGATATGAGACGGCACGGAAAGAACATATTCCGCCCTTTGTTATTTTCTCCGACGTAACGCTTTGGGAGTTGGCGGAACAAAGGCCCTCAACACTTGAAGAATTGCGCAGTATAAAGGGGATAGGCGACTTTAAATTACATAAATACGGGCCTGCGTTTCTTGATATTATAGTAAGTGACGGAAAGGATGACTGATCTTATGAGTTTAGCAGATGAACAATACTTGAATATTGTAGAAAATATTCTGGAACACGGATACTTCGATCAGAACCGGACGGGTATTCGGACCTATAAATTGCCTCATCAGATGATGCAATTCAACTTGGAAAAAGAGTTTCCCATTTTAACGACGAAATTTGTCGCCTTCAAGACGGCGGTAAAGGAGTTGTTGTGGATTTGGCAGCTACAGAGTAACGATGTACGAGAACTGCAAAAGATGAACTGTCATGTATGGGATGAATGGATGCGTGAAGACGGGACGATCGGTAAAGCCTACGGGTACCAGATTCGTAAATATAAACAGTTGGATACGCTTTTGGAGCAATTGCGGACGGATCCGCAAAATCGACGCATGATCGTCTCTTTGTGGAATATTGAAGACTTACCCGATATGGCCTGCAGCCTTGCGCTTATCAGACCTTATGGGATGTATCCGATGGCCGACTGAACTGTATGCTTGTACAACGAAGCGGTGATATGGGTTTGGGAATTCCGTTTAATATGACTCAGTATGCCGTTCTTGTTCACCTGATTGCACGTTCTGTCGGGTTGCGGCCCGGCTTGTTTACCCATGTCATCAATAATGCACACATTTACGAAAATCATGTAGAGGCTTTGAAAACGCAGTTGGCAAGACGGCGGGAAGCGTTACCGGCACCCCAGCTGGTCATTGATGAAGGAATCACAGATTTTTATGAATTTAGGCCTGAAAATATCCGCCTGGAAGGGTATACACACAAGGGGAAATTGCCCATGGAGGTCGCCGTATGATTTCTTTGATTGTAGCGCGAGATAAAAACGGCGGCATCGGTAAGAATGGAGATTTACTGTGCCATATTTCAGCGGACTTGAAACGATTTAAGGCCTTGACGACAGGACATGATTTAATCATGGGGCGCAAAACGTTTGAAAGTTTACCGGGCCTTTTGCCGAATCGCAGACATATGGTTATTACGTCACAGAAAGACTACAAAAAGGCCCATGAGGGTATAGATGTATATCATTCTGTAGAAGATGTATGTGCTTCTCTGGTGGAGGATAAGGAATATTTCGTCATCGGGGGAGCCTCGGTTTACGAATCTTTTTTGCCCTTGGCACAGCGAATGTACATTACGGAAATTCATGAAGAATTCGCGGCCGATACCTATTTCCCGCAAGAAAATAAAAGTGAGTGGGCTATGACTGATAGGCATGACTTTGAAAAAACATTGAGTAATAAATATGCATATTCCTTTGTTGATTATATTCGAAAATAAGCCGAGAAATAGGTTGGATATCGAATTTTTATTACATACATGCATTGGAAATATTCGTTGACACTGGATTATAACTATGTTACACTTAGGCCATAGCTAGCAAGATAGCTGGAAGTTTTTATCTTAGGAGGATTGTGTCATGCAAGGTAAAGTAAAATGGTTTAGTGCAGAAAAAGGTTATGGCTTCATCGAAAGAGAAGACGGCGGCGACGTATTCGTTCACTTCTCTGCCATTCAGGAAGACGGCTTCAAGTCTTTGACTGAAGGTCAAGAAGTTGAATTCGATATCGTAGACGGCGCTCGTGGCCCTCAGGCAGCTAACGTAACAAAAGCGTAAACTCCGGTAACGACCTTTATGACGGTAACTTCGGTTACCGTCTTTTTTTTGTACGCCGAATAGGCATGACAAAACCCCCAGTTAAACTGGGGGTTGGAAAAATATTCTTATAGAAAAGGAAAGAACCTCCCCGTGGTACAATGATAGCGGTCTGGCAACCACATTATTGTACAAAGAGGAGGTTCCATGTCAATGAATGACGTACAAAGCTTATCACATAGCAAATGGAGATGTAAATATCATATTGTGTTTGCACCCAAGTATCGCAGACAGATTATATATAAAAAATTAAGAAGTGATATAGGGAAAATTTTACGTGACTTATGCACAAGAAAACATGTAGATATATTAGAAGCAGAATGTTGCCCGGATCATATTCATATGTTAGTAACCATACCCCCGCATATGAGTGTGTCGAGTTTTATGGGATATTTAAAGAGTAAAAGTAGCCTCATGATATTTGATAAACATGCCCATCTTAAGTACAAATATGGGAATCGACACTTCTGGTGCAGAGGCTATTACGTAGATACGGTAGGCAGGTATGAAGGTGCGATAAAAGAGTATATTCGCAACCAGTTGCACGATGATATCGCCATGGACACATTAAATTTTCAGGAATATACCGACCCGTTTACGGGTAAGCCGGTAGAATAGGCAGAAAAAAAGCCCCCGAGTAGGGGGCTGCCTGTAATAATAGAGTGGTTGTCGGACTATTTCGATACCCTCTTTAGAGGGTATCCACTAGAGAAAGACCCTTATAGGGTCAGAGCAAACCACCCGTTTAACGGGTGGTTATGATTTGTATGCTCGTAAAAGCTTTGCAGGGCGGTGTTTAAAAGATTCGGGGGAAGAAGAGGATATCCCTTGTTTCAACTATAAAAGAATACTATAATTAAAAAAAGAATTAAACGAATGAAAAAAACAGAATTATAGTTCGAAAACATATATAGTGATTTATGTCTATGAGAAAGGAGACCTCCGTGAAAATCGTTGTGACTTGTGCCGTAACGGAGGCACATAAAGAACTATTGGAAAAAATCGCACCGGGACATACTTTTGTATATGTCGGGGACAGTATGGAAGGTACCGGGTTGTCTATTCCTGTGGAACGGGATGTCATAAATGATGCCGACGTTATTATCGGTAATGCGGACCCGCACCTGTTAAAGCAGGCTGGAAAGCTTAAATGGTTACAGCTGAACAGTGCCGGCGTAGGGAGTTATATCGATGCTGTCGGTAAAGACGTTCTTTTAACCAACGCAACGGGTGCGTACGGTGTAGCCGTTGCGGAACATATGGCGGCACAGCTTTTAATGATGATGAAACGGTTGCCTGCTTATTACGACAATCAAAAGGTCGAACGTTGGCACGATGAAGGACCGGTTCAGAGTGTTTTCGGGGCGGAAGTTTTGGTTGTGGGATACGGCGATATAGGAGCCACGTTCGGACGGATCTTGAAAGGAATGGGGGCCCGTGTTACGGCAGTGCGGCGTCGTCTTACCAAGGGCCTTGACGGGGCGGATGCGGTAGCCACTCTTGATGATTTGGACAGTCTTTTGCCAAAAGCACAGATTGTTGCCTGTGTGTTGCCCGATACACCGGAAACGGCAGGGCTGTTTACAAAAGAACGATTGGGAAAGATGAAAAGGCAGTCTTGGTTTATCAATGCCGGTCGCGGCAATGTTGTAGACAGTGACGCTTTGTGTGATGCCGTAGCGACAGGCAGGTTGGCAGGGGCGGCATTGGATGTAACCGAACCCGAACCTTTACCTCAAGGTCATCGCCTTTGGCATACGCCGGGAATTTATATTACACCACATGTATCGGGCGGCCTGCATTTAGAATATACCCATAATCGTATCATTCAAATTGTCGCTCGAAATTTAGAACTTTTTTTAGCGGGAAAAGCATTAGAACATGAAGTAGATCGTCAAAGCGGTTACGGCAAATAAAAAAAGGTTTCTACAGATACGGGGTCTTTACTTGTCAGAGTTGAGAGGGACGAGTGAAGCCCCGTATTTTATATTGACGAAAGTACATGATGTTTACAAAATTTCAAATAATGAAACTCATTGAAACAATATAAAAATAATGATATTCTATACGGAGTATGTACCGTAATTACGACAATATACGAGCGGAGGACGGGAAAACATGAAATTTATTTTATTTTTTATTATGGTCTGTCTACTTATAGGAGGACAGATTTTAGGGGCCAAGTTTCAAATAAAATCATTTAATGAGGCTTTGAAACGGCTTCATAAAAAAGGCAACGTCGGCGTAGGCACTAAAAAGAGAAAGGTGGGGCCCGGTTATGTAGTGCTCCTGGCCTGTGATTCGCAAGGAACGATTACAGGGGGAGAGTTGATGCGAGGAATTACGGTTTTTAATAGTTTTAAGGAGTACGGAAAATGGAACGGACAATCCATTTATGATGTAAACGCTCGACTTAAAGCCGGTAATGAAGAAGCACGAGACGAGTACAGCGGATATATTGCGGCTTTGGATGCCTTGGAAGAAAAATTGGCGGAGCAGACTGCCGGTGAGGAGGTCAAAAGATAATGGAATTTATTGCCATGTGCGCCAATTCATTTATCGACTTGTTCAAGGCGGGGGCGCAAATCTTTACAGGCTTTGTTACGGGAATCATCCCTCTTGTAGTCGTTTTGATGACGGCCGTCAACTCATTGATTAAGCTCATAGGAGAACAGCGGTTTTACGGATTTGCCCGAAAAGCGACAAAATATAAGCTTACACGCTATACGTTGGCACCCGTTTTATCCGTTATATTCTTAACGAGCCCCATGTGTTTTACTTTCGGACGTTTTGTAGAGGAAAAGTATAAGCCGGCTTTTTATGATGCACAGGTAAGCTTTGTGCACCCTGTTACGGGACTCTTTCCTCATGCCAACGGAGGCGAACTTTTCGTGTACATGGGTATTGCTGCGGGTATTCAGGCACTGGGATATCCTTTGGGGGATTTAGCGGTTCGCTACTTTCTTATCGGCATAGTAGTTATCTTTTTACGCGGAATCATTACGGAACGAATTTATATATACATGAATCGTAAAGCGGGACGAAAGGTATAGGTGACACATGTATAAATCAGTAGTTGTTTGCAAAGGTGCCGGCGGTTGGGGCGGGCCGATTACACTGATACCTACCGCACAACGACATGTTATTCTCAGCGTGACCGGAGGAGGAATTCACCCTATTGCCAAGCAACTGGGTGAATTATCGGGGTGTGAAGTTGTCGACGGTTTACGACAGGAGTCAATGACTCGGAAATTCTGGCCGTCGTGATTGATTGCGGAGGTACGGCACGGTGCGGTGTTTATCCCCGGAAGGGCATTCACACGATTAACGTGGTTCCCGTCGGGCGTAGCGGGCCTTTGAGTAAATATATAACCGAAGACTTATACGTATCGGGTGTGACGCCGCAGTGTCTTGCTTATGCAAGTAAAGAGGCTGTCGTGCGCGAAGCGGCAAAAGAAGCTGCCTCCGTATCGGCGAGCAAGGAACCTGAAAAAGTGCGGCAGTCATCGGCTAACATAGTGACCCGGATGGGCATCGGCATCGGCCAGGTGGTCAATAAATTTTATGCTGCCGGTAGAGAATCTATCGATATAACCATCAAAAGTATTTACCTTTTATGGCCTTTGTCAGCATGATTTTAGGAATTATTACGGCTACGGGTGTCGGTAATGTTGTAGCTGTTACCATTTCTCCCGTCGCCGCATCCTTGCCGGGGATGTTGATCTTGGCACTCGTGTGTGCTCTCCCTTTTATTTCACCTGTCCTCGGCCCGGGAGCGGTTATTGCACAGGTTATAGGTACGCTTTTAGGAGCGGAAATCGGTTTGGGGCATATCCCTCCGCAATATGCTCTGCCGGCTCTCTTTGCCATTGATGCACAAGTCGGCGCCGACTTTATTCCTGTCGGCCTGAGTCTTGGTGAAGCGGAACCGGAAACCATCGAACTGGGCGTGCCTGCCGTCTTGTATTCACGCATGATTACAGGTCCTTTGGCCGTATTATTGGCCTATGCCGCATCGGTAGGCTTGTATTAGACTCTTTCCGTCTTCCTCCAGGGGAGACGGAATTTTTATTGTTTAGGCGACTTTGACTTTTTGCCCTTTATGAGGTATGATAGACGAGCATAAAGAAAAGTATGCTTACATAGAAGGGAGTTTTGAAAAGTGGCTGAAGAAAGATATGAGTTTCAGGCTGAAACAAAACAATTATTGGATCTTATGATTCATTCTATTTATACAAACCGTGAAATATTTCTGCGTGAATTGATTTCCAACGGCTCCGATGCTATTGATAAATTACATTATGAAGCATTGACGAATCGCGATTTATTGGAAGGCGATACGGAATTTTCTATTCGACTGGCCATAGATAAGGATAAGAAAACTTTGACTGTTGCCGACAACGGTATCGGTATGGACAAGGAAGATATTAAAGCCAATATCGGCACTATTGCCCGGTCAGGGACTAAGGCCTTTTTGGAACGTTTGAAAGCGGAAAAAGAAGATAGTGAAAACGTATCGGACAAGGAATTAATCGGTCAGTTCGGCGTCGGCTTTTACTCGGCATTTATGGTTGCTAAAGCCGTTACGGTCTTGACCAGAAAGGCCGGTACGGATACCGGATATTGCTGGAAATCTACGGGTGACGGTTCATACACCTTAACGGAATGCGATGTTAAACATCACGGGACGGCTGTCGTACTGGAATTGAAAGATGAATTTACAACAGGTGAGGATGATTTCCTTGATGAAAGTCGCCTTTCCGAATTAGTTAAAAAGTACTCCGACTATATTCGCTATCCCATTATGATGAATGTAACGGTAAAAGAAGTACCGAAAAATGAAGATGGTCAGCCCGTTGAAGGAGCTGATCCGATTGAAAAAACGGAATTGAAGACTTTGAACTCCATGCAACCCTTGTGGACTCGGAACAAGTCGGATATTAAGGATGAAGAATATGCCGACTTTTTCCGTCATCAGTTCTATGAATGGGAAAAGCCTATGGAAGTATTCCATACAAAGGCTGAAGGAACGGTTGAATACACGGCACTTTTGTTCATTCCCGGCAGTGCTCCTATGAATCTGTATTACAGTGATTATGAACCGGGCATTCAATTGTATTCACGTCATGTATTTATTATGGATAAGTGCAAAGATTTACTTCCCGAATACTTGCGGTTTGTCAAGGGGCTTGTCGATTCTCCCGACCTGTCCCTCAATATTTCGCGTGAAATGTTGCAACAAAGCCGTAATTTAAAAGTTATCGGTAAGAATTTGGAAAAGACTGTTTTAAAAACGCTGGCTCGAAAGGCGGAAAAGAACGTCCTGAATACGAAAAGTTCTGGAACGAGTTCGGAAAGTCGATTAAAATCGGCATTTACAGCGGTATGATGACCGGAGAAAACAATGCGGACAAGCTTAAGGACTTGGTACTCTTTTATTCGGCTCGTCAAGGTCGTCTCGTTACCTTGAAAGAATATGTAGAGGCTATGAAGGACGGGCAGCAGAAGATTTATTATGCTGTAGGTAAAGACAAGGAAGGCATTGATGCTTTGCCGCAGACGGAATTGCTGAAGGATCGAGACTTGGATGTATTGTATCTTTTTGACCCCGTAGATGAATTCGCCATTGAGGCTCTTCATGAATACGACGGCAAGTCCTTCCATTCTGTAAGCCGCGGTGATTTGGACTTGGATGACGATACATTTAAGGAAGAAAAAAAGAAAAACGAAGACTTGGCTAAAGATAATGAAGGTCTGTTACAAGACATGAAAAAAGCCTTGGAATCGAAAGTGGTGGATGTACGCCTTTCCAATCGGTTAAAAAGCGGTGCCGTTTGCCTCGTGGCCGATGCGGCAGGGCCGTCTGTAGCCATGGAACAGGCTTTTGCCGGTGCGGATAATCCGTTTATGAAGGCACGGCGTATTTTGGAAATCAATCCTCATCATGAATTATTCAATAAACTGAAGACTTTACATGACGGAGAAACGAACGAGGATGCATTCAAAGAGTACAGTGAACTCTTATACGATCAGGCACTATTGTTGGAAGGAATTATGCCGGAAGATCCTGTTGTCTTTGCGCAACGCCTTGCAAAAATGATGGCTAAATAAGTTGACGGAGCGGTTCGTAGCCGCTCCGTTTTTTTACCCGTTTGCGTGTACATATGTTCGGTCTTGTGCTAAAATAATAAGACTTACGAAGTATAGTTTCGTAAAGAAACGGAGCATCAGTTTATGAATGTAGAAGAAAGAAATAAAGATTATGATCGGTCTCGGCCTTTTCGCGTTGAATCTCCCTTTGAACCTACGGGAGATCAGCCGGCAGCCATAGATTCATTGGCACACGGTATTGAAAGCGGGCAGTGGGCTCAAGTATTATTGGGAGCCACGGGAACCGGTAAGACATATACGATGGCCAAACTGATTGAGTGGGTTCAAAAGCCTACGTTAATCATTGCTCACAATAAAACCTTGGCAGCCCAATTATGCAGTGAATTCAAGGCTTTTTTTCCGGATAATGAAGTGGGCTATTTTGTCAGCTACTATGACTATTACCAGCCGGAAGCCTATATCCCTACAACGGATACATATATTGAAAAGGATTCGGCCATTAACGATGAAATAGATAAGCTGCGTCATTCGGCGACGATGAGTCTTTTCGAACGGCGTGACGTGATTATAGTCGCTTCCGTATCGTGTATATACGGCTTGGGTGACCCGGAAGATTACAGTGATTTGGTACTGTCCCTGCGTTTAGGGCAGGAGAAATCTCAAACTGAAATTTTACGAAAACTCGTGGACATTCAATATACACGAAACGATTTAGATTTACAGCGCGGGACCTTTCGCGTACACGGGGACACGATTGAAGTCTTTCCGGCGGCTTTCGACAGTTCCGTCATTCGTATCGAAATGTTCGGTGATGAAATCGATCGCATGACGGAAGTGGATGTGCTGACAGGGGAAGTTTTGGCTGAACGAAAGCATATAGCCGTCTATCCTGCCAGTCATTACGTAACGACGAAGGAAAAGATGCAAAGAGCACTCGGTACAATCAGCGAAGAGTTGAAAGAAAGATTGCAATATTTGAAGAGCCGGGAACGGCTGTTGGAAGCACAGCGCTTGGAACAACGTACGCGGTATGATATGGAAATGATGGAAGAAATGGGATATTGTTCGGGCATAGAAAACTATTCTCGACATTTGTCGGGCCGCAAGGCCGGAGAAGCACCGTATACCTTGCTTGATTACTTTCCCGACGATTTTATGATTCTCATCGACGAATCGCATGTTACCATACCGCAGCTTAGAGCTATGTATGCAGGCGATCAGTCACGCAAGGAGTCTCTTGTCGAATACGGGTTCAGACTTCCGTCGGCTAAGGATAACCGACCTTTGAATTTTGACGAGTTTACGGAACGGATTAATCAGATTGTCTATGTCAGTGCGACGCCCGGTGACTATGAGATGGAAGTACAGACCAATTTGGCCCAGCAAATCATTCGGCCTACAGGACTTCTGGACCCGAAGGTGGAGGTCCGCCCCGTTACGGGGCAGATGGACGATTTGCTCGGTGAAATTCGCAAGCGCATTGAAAAGAAAGAACGAGTTTTAGTAACGACGCTGACTAAAAAAATGGCGGAAGATTTGACTGAATTTTTAAAGGAAACGGGTATTCTTGTGCGGTATTTGCACTCGGATATTGCTACTATAGAACGGGCCGAAATCATTCGTGATTTACGGGCGGGCGTATTTGATGTTCTCGTCGGCATTAACTTGTTGCGCGAAGGGCTGGATATGCCGGAAGTCTCGTTAGTCGCTATTCTCGATGCGGATAAGGAAGGCTTTTTAAGATCCGACACGGCTTTGATACAGACTATGGGGCGAGCGGCTCGTAACGAACACGGCACCGTTATCATGTATGCCGATACGGTAACGGGATCCATGCAACGGGCTATGGACGAAACGGAACGTCGTCGGGCCGTACAGGAAGCCTATAATAAGGAGCACCATATTACACCCAAGTCGGTTAAGAAAGAGGTTGTAAACTTAATTGAACTGACGAAGGTGAGTGAAGAAGAAAAAGGCTACGGAGCTGCCGATGAATTGCTTACTAAAGAAGCCTTGCACAAGGTCATTCACTCATTGACTCAGGAAATGAAAAAGGCGTCAAGGCAGTTGGAATTTGAAAAGGCGGCGGAAATAAGAGATCGCCTGGGACGGTTACGACAAGAACTGTCGCAAATGAGTCATGACGACACGTTACCGAAAGAATTGGCCGGACAGGCCGATATGCCGTCGGCACGCACGGTTCGTAAGGTTCGCCATCCGTCGGCACGCCGTCGTAAGAGTGAGGCCGTAGAAAAAGGCAAGTCAATGAAGAGGAGTAAGGACTGAGGTATGTCTGAAGCGAAAATTATTATAAAAGGTGCCAGACAGCACAACTTAAAAAACATAGATCTCGTATTGCCGCGTGATAAATTCGTTGTCATTACAGGACTTTCCGGGTCGGGAAAGTCATCCTTGGCCTTTGACACGATTTATGCGGAAGGGCAGAGGCGTTATATAGAGTCTCTGTCAGCCTATGCACGGCAGTTTTTGGGACAAATGGATAAGCCTGATGTAGACTACATTGAAGGCTTATCTCCGGCTATTTCCATCGACCAGAAGACAACCAGCCGCAATCCCCGCTCCACCGTCGGAACGGTTACGGAAATTTATGACTATCTTCGCCTTCTTTATGCTCGTGCAGGTGAAGCCTTTTGTCCGTCGTGCGGTAAACCCATTCGTCAGCAGACCATAGAACAGATGACCGATTCTGTCCTGGCCTTGGGAACCGGACAGAAAATCATGGTCATGGCACCTGTTGTTGACGGCCGCAAAGGAACTCATCAAAAGCTTTTGGAAAGGCTTGTTAAAGACGGGTATGTGCGTGTACGTGTAGACGGAGAAATTTATTTGTTATCCGACGATATTCATCTTGATAAGAATAAAAAACATACGATTGAAGTCGTCGTGGATCGCTTGGTTGTAAAGAAAGAAATCGAGACACGTCTTACCGACTCATTGGAAACGGCCGCCGCTTTAAGCGACGGTATTGTACATGTGCTGAAGGTTGATACTCGGGAAGTTTTTACGTTCAGCCAAAACTTTGCTTGCCCCGATTGCCATGTCAGCTTACCGGAAATCGAACCGCGACTGTTTTCATTTAACAGCCCTTTCGGAGCTTGCCCGGCCTGCTCCGGCATCGGCAGCACGATGGAAGTGGACCGGAAACTTGTTTTACCCGATGAACATAAAACTTTTCTGGACGGTGCCGTTGCGGCTTTAAGCAATAACCCCAATTCCTGGTTTATGAGGCAGCTCGGAGGATTGTTGGCGGGCCACGGCTATTCCTTGGAGAATACCTTTGCCGATTTGGATGAAGAAACTCAAGACAAGGTCATGAACGGGTCGGAAGAAGAATGCACCTTTGACTATGAAAATTTAAGAGGCGAAGTAAAGACCTTTACCACACCTTTTGAAGGGATTATTCCCATGGTGCGGCGCCGTTATAAAGAGGCATCTACCGATATGATGCGAGATCAGTTTGAGGAGTTCATGTCTGTTAAGCCGTGTTCGGCTTGCCACGGTTCGCGGCTTCGCCCCGAGGCGCTGGCCATTAAGGTCGGCGGCCTGGATATTCATGAATTGACGGAGCTTACAGTAAGCCGGATGATTACCTTCTTTGACGATCTGCAGTTAACGGAAAAGCAGGCTCTCATCGGTAAACAAGTGTTAAAAGAAATTCGTGCACGGTTGTCTTTTTTGGCTACCGTTGGTCTCGACTATCTGACATTGGCACGAACGGCCGGCACTTTGTCGGGCGGTGAAGCCCAACGTATTCGATTGGCGACTCAAATCGGAGCCGGTTTGGTGGGAGTCCTGTATATTCTGGACGAACCGTCCATCGGGTTGCATCAGCGGGACAATGACAGGCTCCTGTCGGCGCTTAAACACCTGCGTGATGCGGGAAATACGTTGATTGTCGTTGAGCATGACGAGGACACGATGCATGCTGCCGATTGTATTGTCGATATCGGTCCGGCTGCGGGAGAACATGGCGGCCGTGTCGTGGCGCAGGGAACGGCGGCAGAAATTATGAAATGCCCTGAATCGTTAACCGGGCAGTATTTATCGGGCAAGAGATTTATTCCTTTGCCGGAAAAAAGACGAGTCGGTAACGGTACGTTTATTGAGATTCAAGGCGCGAAAGAAAACAACTTACGGAATATAGATGTACGAATTCCCGTAGGCACGCTTACGGTTGTAACTGGTGTCAGCGGTTCCGGTAAATCTACTCTGGTCAATGAAATTCTTTACAAAGGAATGGCAGAGGCGGTTTACGGGACGCCGCATCGTCCGGGTGAATTTAAGACCATTAAGGGAACGGAATATATCGATAAAATTATTAATATAGATCAGGCCCCTATCGGGAGGACTCCCCGTTCTAATCCGGCTACGTATACGGGGGTTTTCGACTTTATTCGTCAACTTTTCAGTCAGACTGCGGAAGCCAAGATTCGCGGCTATAAGGCGGGGCGTTTCAGTTTCAATGTTAAAGGCGGTCGTTGCGAAGCTTGTCGCGGTGACGGTATCATTCGCATTGAAATGAACTTTTTGCCGGACGTATATGTGCCGTGCGAAGTATGCCACGGTGCCCGTTATAATAGAGAAACGCTGGAAGTGAAATATAAGGGTAAAAATATTTCCGAAGTCCTCGATATGACGGTGGATGAAGGAGTTGAGTTTTTTGCCAACGTGCCGCGAGTGCTGAACAAGTTGAAGTCTTTGCAAGACGTGGGACTCGGGTATATACGTTTGGGGCAGCCGGCGACAACCTTATCGGGCGGCGAGGCTCAGCGTGTCAAACTGGCTACGGAATTGTCAAAACGTAGTACGGGCCGGACCTTATATATTCTCGATGAACCGACTACGGGGTTACACAGTGCGGATATTCATAAGCTTATGAATGTGTTGCAATTGCTTGTCAACGGAGGGGATACCGTCGTTGTTATTGAGCATAATCTGGATGTTATCAAAGTCGCGGATTATCTTATCGACTTAGGGCCTGAAGGCGGCAACGGAGGCGGTACGATAGTAGCTACGGGCACACCTGAAGAAGTGTGCAAGGTTGCGGCCTCGTATACAGGTAAGTTTTTAGCCCCTGTTTTGGAACGTACGAAAAAATTGATGAAAAAGAAGAGGTAAGTCATGGCCGTCCGTGAAGACGTGTTGGAAAAAATTAAAGAACTGACTACCGAACCCGGCGTGTATTTATGGAAGGACGAAAAGGGACGGATCATTTACGTAGGCAAGGCCGTTAATCTACGCAATCGTGTCAAAAGTTATGTGCGCAAGGACTCGAACAGGGCTGTCAAGGTGGCGGCCATGATGAGTCATGCCGTCGACTTGGAAACAATTGTCGTCGCCAACGAAGCGGAAGCACTGATTTTAGAAAATACGCTTATAAAAAAGCATCATCCGCGTTATAACATTATGTTGCGTGATGATAAGACCTATCCCTATATTAAAGTGACGCTTAATGAAGAATATCCTCGCGTTTTTATGACAAGACGCGTCTTACGGGACGGAGCCCGTTACTTCGGACCCTTCGCCGATGCCGGGGCGGTTCATCGCGTTCTGAAGTTGATGCAGACGGCCTTATATTTGCGGACGTGTCGTTCCATGAAGGTGGAACGGCCGTGTTTGCAGTACCATTTAGGACATTGTGAGGCTCCCTGTGTAAACTATATAAGCAAGACTGCTTATCAGAAACAGGCCCGACTGGCTGTGGATGCCCTGGAAGGTCGCAACAAGACTCTCTACAGGGAGTTACAGGATAAGATGGAGGCAGCCGCTACGGCGGAGCAGTTTGAAAAGGCGGCTATGTATAGGGATCAACTGGCAGCTTTAAATCATTCAGGAACAACAGGATATTGTTACTACCGGTGCAGGCGATACGGACGTTATAGGTTTTTATGCCGAAGGAGATAAAACGGCCGTGCAGATTTATACCATTCGCGGCGGCAAGCTTATGGGGCGGGAGAACTTCAGTCTTGATAACAGTAATGATGAATCGACGGCGGCTCTTACCGGGGCCGTATTGGATCAATATTATGTAGAAGGCGTCTTCATACCTCGTGAAATTGTCGTCCCTGATGTAGAAGATAAAGAGGCTTACGAACATCGGTTGGGAGTGCAAAAAGGGCGAAATGTAGATATTATTATTCCCCACCGTGGAGTGAAGAAACGGCTTCTCGAAATGGCCGAAAATAATGCAAAAGTACTTTGGGAACAACGTCGCTTGCAATGGCGGAATGACAAGAACAAGACGACAGGGGCTGTAGAGGCTCTGGCAAAAGTTCTCGATCTCCCGTGTCTGCCTGTACGCATGGAGTGTTTTGATATTTCCCATACTCAAGGGATTGAAACGGTAGCGTCCATGGTTGTTTTCGAACAGGGAAGACCGGCTAAATCGGAATATCGGCGGTTTAAGCTAAAGACCGTACAAGGAAAGCCGGATGACTTTAAGTCTATGGCCGAAATTATGGAACGCCGTTACAGTGAAAAAGATTGGCCCGTTCCCGACTTGATTATTATTGACGGCGGTAAGGGACAGTTACATGCGGCACTTCCCGTTATCAGACGGGCCGGAACGGACGCACCGGTCATCAGCTTAGCTAAGCGAATTGAAGAGGTATTCGTTGAAGGTCGCAGTGAATCGATTATTCTCAGTCACCATACGCCGGAGTTACAATTGCTTCAGGCCATTCGTGATGAAGCTCATCGTTTCGCTATTACGTATCACCGTAAACTGAGAGGAAAACGAAGTCTCGTATCCGTCCTTGACCATATTGAGGGGATCGGTCCGAAAAGGCGTAAAGCGGTTTGGCAAGCTTTTAAGACGTTGGATGATATTAAGGCGGCCTCTATAGACGAATTGGCTGCCGTAGACGGTATGAATCGCAGTGCCGCGGAAAATATTTACTATTTTTTCCGCCTGGGTACGGATGAAAAACGAACGATTATCAAAAAAACTTAAGAAAGGCGTTGTAGCGCCTTTCTTTTTTGTTATATAAAATTACGAATGGAAGGCGGGAAAAATTGACAAAGAAGAAAGTATGCGAAAAAAAGCGACCTTTCCGCCATGCGAGTATTTGTCAACAAGCTCTGAATAGGATATAATTAATCAGTATGTGAAGTATGTCTGTATGTTTAGATGGAAGGAGGCGTATTTTCGTGTCCTCGGAAAAACAAAGAACTATCGGCAAACCTGTTTTTTATGAAGGCGTAGGTCTTCATGCAGGATTGCCTGTACATATGACCTTAAAGCCCGCAGGAGTTAATGAAGGTATTTGTTTTGTACGCACCGACTTGCCCGGCAACCCGTCCGTGCCGGCCAATCAGTCGTATGTAACCAACACGATGCGTGCGACGACTCTGGAAAAGGGAGAAGCCAAGGTATTTACGGTAGAACATGTGTTATCGGCCTTGCAAGGTTTGAAAATTGACAATTGTGTTGTCGAAATGGATTCGCCTGAACCGCCTGTAGGTGACGGCAGCAGCGCCGTTTTTGTCGATATGATTAAAGAGGCAGGCGTTGTCGAGCAGGATGCTCCGCGTAATGTATATGCCGTGACGAAGCAACGGGTGGTGCAAGAAGATGATAAATTTATAGCCGTGTTACCTTACGACGGATTTCGCATTACTTTTACGTCCATTAATCCCCATCCCCTGTTAGGAGTGCAGTTTTTCGACAGTGAAGTGACGGAACAGTCTTATATCGACGATATTTGTTATGCCCGCACGATTGCTTTTACGGAAGAGTTGGAAATGATGCGTAAATTGGGCCTCGGCAAGGGCGGTACAATAGAAAACGTTGTCGTATATGATAAGGATACATGCTTGTCTCAATTACGGTCTGATGATGAATTGGTACGTCATAAGGTGTTGGATATTATCGGCGATTTATCCCTTATCGGCAGACCCTTAAAGGGCCATATTATAGCTGTTAAATCAAGCCATAAATTAAACAATTTGTTGGCTAAGTGTATTTATGAAGACATGTAACGGGAGGAATTGAAATGACTTTGGAAGTTACGGATATTATGGAAATTTTACCGCACCGGTATCCCATGCTGTTAGTGGATCGCATTACCGAATTGGAACCTATGAAATATGCTGTAGGTATCAAAAATGCGACTTTCAATGAACAGTTTTTCCAAGGGCATTTTCCGGGAAAACCGGTTATGCCCGGAGTTCTCTTGGCTGAAGCCATGGCACAGGTCGGTGGGGTAGCCTTGTTGTATCCTGAAGAAAACAGAGGCTTAATCCCCTTCTTTACGGGTATTGATAAGTTGCGTTTTCGTCACCCCGTTCGACCGGGTGACCAGGTTATTATGCGGGCCGATATTATCAAAATTAAAGGTCGTATGGGGAAGGTTACGGCACAGTGTCGCGTAGGCGATACGGTTTGTGCTGAAGGGGAATATCTTTTTGCCCTCATGCCCGGTCAGAAAAAATAAAAAAAGCTGAAAATCGACGAATAAGACAGAAAATCCGGTGATCGATAAGATACGGAGCCGTAATCGGCTGTATTTCCGGTTATAAAAATTTCTTAAAACGGGATTATATAAAAAATTCAGACGTACGGCACCGTCTTTCGGTGCAAAGGATATTGAGGAGTGACATTCATGACCGACGAAAAAGAAAGAGAATCTGCCGATCTTATTCATCCGACAGCTATTATCGACCCTCGAGCTGAGATCGGAAAAGGCGTAAAAATCGGTCCTTATGCTGTCATAGGGCCTAATGTAAAAATCGGCGACGGCACGGAGATTATGTCGCATGTCGTCATTGACGGATGGACAACCATCGGTAAAGATTGCCGCTTTTTCCCGAGTGCATCCATCGGTTCGGAACCGCAGGATCTAAAGTTTAACGGTGAAAAAGTTATGTCATTATCGGCGACCGTTCCGTATTTCGTGAATTTGTGACGGTTAGCCGCGCTACGGGTGAAGGCGAAGAAACTCGTATCGGTAACGACTGCCTGTTTCAGGCTTGTACGCATATTGCCCATAATTGCATCGTAGGCAATCACGTCATTATGAGTAACTGTGCCGGCCTGGCCGGTCACGTTACCGTAGAAGATCGTGTCGTTATCGGCGGCATTGCAGGTGTGCATCAATTTGTCAAAGTGGGTCGAAATGCCATGATCGGTGGCTTGGCCAAAGTCGTTCAGGACATACCGCCTTTTGTTATTGCCGACGGACAACCGGCACGTATTATCGGTTTAAACAGTGTCGGGTTGGCACGTGCCGGTATTTCCGAAGAAACGCGACGGGAGCTGAAAAAAGGGTTCCGCCTCTTATATCGTTCGGGCCTTAACCTGGGTCAGGCCATCGAATCGATGGAACAGGAATTAAACAGTAGTGAAGAAGTAGAACACTTATTACGTTTTTTGCGCAATGCGGAACGCGGTATTTGCAGAGGGGCTAAAGACTGATAAAAAGGGCAGGTAAGCGTTGTCTTGCCTACCCTTTTTTGCTATATCCGTGCTGACAGAAAATGTCGTTTTTTGGTATAATAAAATGTACTATACATTAATGTAAGGATGGTATACATGGGTAAAGTCGGTTTATTGGCGGGCGTCGGAAATTTGCCTGTCGAGTTTTTGCGTGCCGCCCATCAAATGGGGCATGAAGTCATAGTTATTTCCGTCGTGCCCGATACGGCGGCGGCCTTAAAGACCGAAGCGGACGCATACTACGAGATTAATGTGGCGAAGCTTGATAAGATTATTAAGACTTTGCTCCGTGAAGGCGTTACGGACGTTACCATGATCGGTAAGGTAACAAAAGAAATTCTTTTTAAAGGTATAAAATTTCCCGATTTTCGGGCCGTGAAGCTTTTAGCGAAGTTGCGTAATCGCAAGGACGACACGATTATGCTGGCGATTGTCGACGAATTGGCGAAAGATAACCTTGTGGTTGCCGATCAAACGGCATACTTGAAACCGTTGATGCCGCCGCCCGGTGTTTTGACAAAACGAAATCCGACAGAAGAAGAAAAGGAAGATATTCGTTTCGGGTTTGAAACGGCGAAGGCTATGGGCGGCATGGATATAGGACAGACTGTTGTAGTGAAGCACAAGGCGGTCATGGCTATTGAAGCTATTGAAGGAACCGATGCGTGCATTCGTCGCGGCGGTGCATTGGGAAGAGGCGGTGCCTGCGTGGTAAAGGTGGCCAAACCGAATCAGGATGTACGTTTTGACGTGCCGGCCGTAGGTAAACAGACACTCTTATCCATGATTGAAAGCGGATGTACGCTTTTGGCAATGGAAGCGCATAAAACTCTGTTTGTAGAGCAAGAAGAAGTATTGGCACTGGCAGATGAGCATCGTATTTGTATTTGTGCCGTTGATGAATCATATTAATGAGGAGAGCCTATGAAAATCATGCTTTCCGCCGGCGAAGCGTCCGGTGATTTACACGGTGCCAATCTTGCCGAAGCATTGAAAGCCGTAGATTCGCAGGTTGAGTTAATCGGTATGGGTGGCGAACAAATGCGTAAGGCCGGTGTCCGCATTGTGTATGACATAAAAAATCTCGGCGTTATCGGCATCGGAGAGATTATAAAAAAGATACCTTTCTTTTATAAATTGCGCACTTTTTTAGTCAATACGATGAAAGAAGAAAAACCGGATGCATTGGTTTGCATCGACTATCCGGGGTTTAATATGAAGCTCATCGAAAAGGCTAAGGAGGCGGGAATTCCTGTAATTTATTATATTCTGCCGACTATTTGGGCTTGGCATAAGAGCCGCGGCAACGTTATTGCCGAATATACGGATTTGGCCGTATCACTTTTTCCTTTTGAAGCCGAAATGTATAAGAAAATGGGTACGAACGTTGTGTATGGCGGACACCCTCTGTTGGATACGGTAAAGCCGTCCATGTCGAAAGACGAGGCGTACAGCTTTTTCGGTTTACAACAGGGGAAAAAGACCGTACTTTTTATGCCCGGCAGTCGTGTACAGGAAGTACAAAGCTTATACGGAAAAATGTTGGCGGCAGGAAAATTGTTGCAGGACAAGGTTGAAGGGTTGCAGTTTATGGTTCCGAAGGCTTCTACCATTGACAGACATATGTTGGAAGAAGCCGCGCGAGAAGCGAATTTAGAGGTTCATATAGGCGAAGAACGGGTATATGACATGATGAATATAGCCGATGCGGCTATTTGTGCGTCCGGCACGGCTACTCTTGAAACCGCTTTAATGGGAGTACCGACCCTTTTGGTATATCGTGTCAATGCATTGACCTACTGGTTATCAAAGATTTTGGTTCACTTGGACAGTATCGGGTTACCGAATATTATTTCGGGACATCGTATTATGCCGGAACTCTGGCAGGATGAAGTAACACCCGAAAATATAGAAGCCGCCGTTTTGCCCTGGTTAGTGGATGCGGCAGCTGCGGAGGAAGCACGACATTTGATGGCCGGTGTACGCTGTCAAATGGGCGAAGCAGGGGCTGTACGACGTACGGCTGAAATCATTTCTGAATTTGTAAAGGAGAAACAACTCCATGAAGCAGTACAATAGTTGGCACAGCTACAAGCGGTTGTTACGGTTTATCGTTCCTTATAAGAAGAAGTTGTCCATTGCCGTCGTTTGTATGGCTTTTTCGGGACTCAGTAACGTTGTCGTTCCTTGGGTTATCAAGGATGTTATCGATAAAGTTCTGGCGCAAAAGGATGTGCATACGCTGAATCTGATTTGCGTCGGTATTCTGGCACTGTTTATCTTTAGAGGCTTCTTTTATTTCTGGCAGAAATACTTGATGAGTTACATTGGACAACATATTGTTAACGATATTCGTGAAGCTCTTTATCGCCATATTCAGAAGATGTCTTTGTCTTATTTTGACAGGCGCAAGACCGGTAATATTATGAGTAACCTCACTAATGACGTTACGGCTTTACAAACGGCTATTGCCGATAATCTGATTTCCTTTGTGCAAGAAGCCGTAATTTTAGTCGGGTCCCTGGTTTCCATGTTTTACCTGTATTGGAAGCTGACCTTTTTAACCTTGGCAGTCGTGCCGCTTGTCGTTTTAACAATTAACTATTTCGGCAAACGTCTACGTAAGGCCGGACATAAGGTTCAGGGAAAACTGGCCGACATTACGGCTCTTATAGAAGAAGCCATTTCAGGCATTCGTATTATTCGTTCTTTTAACAGGGAAGATCACGAAATTGATCGTTTTGTAGAACAAAATGACAAGAATTTCTGGGCTCTTATGGCAACTACCCGATTAACAGCTATGTTGACGCCGTTTATTCAGTTCTTCGCAGCTGTTGCCGTCGTAGGAATTATTTGGTACGGCGGCATGAGCGTTATTGACGGAGCTATGACGGCAGGTGCTTTAATCGCTTTTTTGATTTATGCTATCAACCTGTCGAATCCCGTTCGTCGAATCAGTGAGATTTACGGTGAAATTCAACGTTCGTTGGCTGCAGCGGATCGAGTATTTGAAACGCTTGATACAAAATCGGACGTAGAGGAAAAACCTGATGCCGTAGACTTGAATATCGTTCATGGCAAGGTAGAGTTTGAAAATGTATGCTTCTCTTATGATGAGGAACATGAAGCATTAAAGGACTTTACCCTTACTGTAGAGCCGGGTGAAGTCGTAGCTCTGGTGGGACCCAGCGGTGCCGGCAAATCGACTATTGCCAATTTGGTACCCAGATTTTACGATGTAACCTCAGGGGCTCTGAAAATTGACGACACGGATGTGAGAGATGTAACTTTTTCGTCATTGCGCAGCCAAATCGGACTGGTACCGCAGGAAACGATGTTGTTCAATACATCTATTATGAATAATATTCTCTACGGTCGCCTCGATGCGACGGAGGAAGAAGTCGTGGCAGCTGCCAAGGCGGCCAATGCACATGAGTTTATTAAAGACCTGCCTGACGGGTATGCGACTGTAGTCGGAGATAGAGGCAGCGCGCTTTCCGGCGGACAGCGTCAACGAATCGCCATTGCCAGAGCTATTTTGAAGGATCCTCATATTTTGATTCTCGACGAAGCTACATCGGCATTGGATACGGAAAGCGAAAAAATAGTACAGTCGGCCTTGGAAACCTTGATGAAAGGACGAACGTCTTTGGTCATTGCTCATCGACTCAGTACGGTTCGAAATGCGGATAAAATCGTTGTTATCAATCACGGTTCTATTGTCGAATCGGGTACTCACAAGGAGTTGCTTGCCCGCGACGGTTTATATGCGAGCTTATATGCGGTTCAATTTAATCCCGAAGTCGTAACGGAAGGATAGAGTTCTCTTGAAACTAAACATAAAAGCCAACTTTCTTTACTGGGTATATAATATTCTTCTACTCTTATATTGGGCTACGTTGATTCCCGTATTGATTTATCGTCTCTTTCGAGAAGAAGGATTTTTTCAACGGATTAAACAAAGTATCGGTTGGCTGCCGGAAGATTTGAAAAAGAAAATATCCGATAGAGACGCTATTTGGATTCATGCAGCTTCGGTAGGAGAAATCGTGGCTGCCAGTCCGATTGTACGGGAAATGAGGAAAGAACATCCTGAAGAAGTTATCATCGTATCCGTTGTAACGGCTACAGGCTTCAGTATGGCTCACCGAATCATTGAAGGGGCTGACGGGATTTTATATTTTCCTCTCGACTTGCCGTATTTTACGAATCGTATTTTGAATATCGTCAACCCCAAGGTGATAGTCCTGGTAGAAACTGAAATTTGGCCGAACTTCCTGCGTGTCGCTGAAAGTAAGAATATTCCCGTCATGATGATGAACGGACGTATCAGTAATCGCAGTGCTTCACGTTATCGCCTTATTACCTTCTTTACACGCCATGTACTCTCTTCCATACGCGTCTTTGTATGCAAAGTCGTATTGATGCACAATATATTATCAGCATCGGTGCCGACCCGAATAAAGTTATTGTAACGGGCAATACGAAGTATGATCAGACGTACGGTATTGTAACGGAAGAAGAACGGGGGCGCTTGCGTAAGGAGATGGGCTTTAATGATGATGCTTATCCGATTATGATTGCCGGAAGTACGCACAAGGGTGAAAATATTCCCGTGTACAAGGCATTTGTCAAGGTTAAGGAACAATTTCCGCAGGCGAAGCTCATTATTGCACCCAGATATATTTACCAGGCCGATTTAATTATCAGCGAAGGTGTATCCTTAGGTGTAACCATGGTCAAACGAAGTGAAATGGTATCCGGTTGTAAGTCGGATATCCCTTATGACGGTGTTATCTTGGATACGATCGGTGAGTTAGGCCGCGTATACAGCATAGGCGATTTGATTTCGTAGGCGGCAGTTTGGTTCGAGTCGGGGGACATAATATTCTTGAACCGGCAGCACACGGAAAGCCTATTGTCGTTGGACCGAATATGTTTAACTTCGTTGAAATTTACGAACTTCTCAGCAGACGTGGCGCTTGTGCCATGGTACGTAACGAAGAAGAGTTTATCGATACGTGTCTCGATATTTTGTTAAATCCTGCAAGAGCCAAGCATATGAAGGAAAGTTGCTTGCAAATTGTCGGCGAAAACCAAGGGGCAACGCATCGTAATTTAAATGAATTGAAAAAATTGTTGGATAAATTGCAGTTATGGGGATAGAAATATGTCTTTACGTGAAAAAGTGACTAAGCGATTTCTTGAATTGACGGAAAAGGGAGCACAAAATAAGGGTGATGACCTGATGCTATCCTTTTTGGAAATGCTTGAAAAAGTTTATGAAAAGGCGGTTACACGTCGTCGTCACGCTTATACATCAGGGATAAAGAAAGAAACTTCTTTTGATGCTACGGTTGTCAGTTTGGGAAACATAACGGTCGGCGGTACGGGGAAAACCCCTATGGCGGTTTTTCTGACGAAGGAAATTCGCCGCATGGGCTATACGGTAGCCGTTTTGAGCAGCGGATATCGCTCGCAGGCGGAAAAGGCCGGTGCTATTGTATCGGACGGAAATAACGTTTTATTGACACCGGCTGAAGCCGGCGATGAAGCTGTCCTTTTGGCACGCTCCCTGCCGGGAGTTCCCGTTTTATCGGGGCGGCGCCGAACGGAAACGGGGCATATTGCTGTAGACGAGTTTCATCCCGATGTCATTTTGATGGACGATGCCTTCCAACATTGGCAAGTGAAGCGAGAGTTGGACATAGTTCTGATTAATGCGGCCAATCCTGTCGGTAACGGACACTTGTTGCCGCGCGGTATTTTAAGAGAACCTCTTGATGAATTGGAGCGTGCCGGACTTTTTATTATTACGAAGGCTGATGAAGCCGACAGAGATGAAGTGGAAAAGATCTATTCTCTCCTAAGATACTATAATGAAAGCGCACCCATTGCCGAAGCGGAACATCAACCGAAATGGTGTGTTCCCTATGAGCAATGGTTGAAGGGAGAGATATCTGCTGAAGGACTGGAAGAAGACAGTAAGGTCGTTGCTTTATCGGCTTTGGGCAGTCCCGATTCTTTTGAGGAAACTCTGGAAGAAGCGGAATATGAAGTTGTTCGCTCTTTGCGGTTTGACGACCATCACGTTTACACGGAAAGAGACTTGCGAGAGGCCTCATCTCTGGCGACGGCACAGCGAGCCGTTGTAGTAACGACGGAAAAGGATGCGGTCAAACTTTCGCCGTCTATGGTAGAGTCTATGAGTGTTCCCCTATATGTGCTGGGGATTGAAATAGAAATTACAGCCGGTGAAGAAGAAGTAAAACGCGTATTAAAACGTGTGCTGGGAGGATAAAATGAAATTTATATGCATAATCCCGTCACGATTCGCATCGACGCGATTACCCGGTAAACCTTTAATCGATTTAGCGGGCAAACCGATGATTCAGCGAGTATATGAACAGGCTTGTAAGGCGACAAACGTCGGGGACCGTTGTGGCTACCGATGACCCGAGAATTTATGACAAGGTCATGTCCTTCGGCGGTCAAGCGGTTATGACGGATAAGAATCATGAAAACGGTACAGCCCGCTTAGCTGAAGCGGTAGGACACTATAAGGATGCCCATGTGGTCATTAATGTTCAAGGAGATGAACCGCTAATTGCACCGGAAGTCATCGATGCGCTTTGTCAAGCCTTTGAAGAAGATGCAGACTTGCAAATGGCTACGGTAGCTACGCCCTTGCAGCCTGAAGAGTATGATGATAGGGGAGCTGTTAAGGTCGTTGTCAATAAGCGGGACGAAGCCATGTATTTTTCCCGCTCCCTGATTCCGTACCCGCGGCACGACTATACGGCACAACACGGCCCGTATAAGCATATAGGGATTTACGCATACCGACGAGCCTTTTTGCTCGAATATGCGAATATGGAAGTAACCCCGTTGGAAGCGACGGAATCTCTCGAACAGTTGCGTGTATTGGAAAACGGATATAAGATAAAAGTTATTAAAACAACACATACGTTTATCGGCATAGATACGCCTGAAGACGTAGATCGAGTCAGAGAGTATTTTGCTAAGGAGAAGGTTTGATGAAATCTGTTAAAGTAGGAAATACGGTCCTTGACGGGTCGTCTTTATTCGTCTTGGCCGGACCTTGCGTCATAGAAGACCCGGAACGCACCTTGAATATCGGCCGGGAGATGAAGAAGATTTGTGAAAAATTGGGACTGTCTTATGTATTCAAGGCATCTTTTGATAAGGCCAACCGTTCATCTTTCACGTCTTACCGCGGACCGGGCCTGGAAGAAGGCTTGAAAATCCTGGGGCATATCAAAAAAGAATTGAATGTTCCCGTCGTTAGTGATATTCATGCAGTGGAACAGGTCGAAAGCGGCGGAAGTCTTGGATGTTTTGCAAATCCCCGCATTCTTGTGCCGTCAGACGGATTTGCTTGAAGCGGCGGCGGCAACAGGAAAGTGCGTAAATGTTAAGAAGGGACAGTTTTTGGCTCCTGAAGACATGGGAAATGTAGTTCAAAAGATCCTTCATAAGGGCAATGAAAATCTCATGCTTACAGAACGCGGCGTGACTATGGGATATCATAATCTGGTTGTCGATATGCGCAGCTTTCCCATTATGAGATCCTTCGGCTATCCCGTTGTATTTGATGCTACACACAGCGTACAGCTTCCCGGCGGTGGCGGTACGAAGTCTACGGGACAGCGACAATTTATCGGTAATCTTGCCCGGGCGGCAGCCGGATCGGGGATTGACGGGGTCTTTATGGAAGTGCATGACAATCCTGCTGAAGCCTTAAGCGACGGACCGAATTCACTGTATTTATCCCAAGTCGAAGGCGTTTTGCGTGATATGGTTGCCATTCATTCCATTGTCGCAAAGAGTACCGAAACGGCTATGTAATCGATTCATACGTGAGGTGTGTGCCATATGAATATATTGGAAGAAGCAAGAGAAGTACTCCGTGTGGAAGCGGCAGGAATAGAACGTCTGATACCTACATTGGATCAGCGCTTTGTCAATGCCGTCAATATGATTCTCGAATCTCGGGGACGTGTTATCGTTACGGGTATGGGGAAATCGGGCCATATAGCCCGTAAGGTGGCGGCTACTTTAGCCAGTACGGGGACGCCGGCCTTTTTTCTTCATCCGGCCGAGGCGATTCACGGTGATTTGGGCATGGTAACCATTGATGATACGGTGTTGGCGTTCTCTAATAGCGGAGAAACGACGGAAATCCTGAATATATTGCCGTCCTTAAAACGTATCGGTCCCAAACTGATTGCCGTTGTGGGAAATATGAACTCAACGTTGGCAAAAACGGCCGATATCGTTCTTGATGTGACAGTAGAGAAAGAAGCCTGCCCCTTGGGATTGGCTCCGACTACCAGTACGACTGTGGCCTTGGCCCTCGGTGATGCTTTGGCAGTAGCCCTCTTACAGGCGCACAACTTTACGAAGGATCAGTTTGCTGTATTCCATCCCGGCGGAGCTTTGGGTAAAAAATTGCTTTAACGGTAAAAGACGTTATGCATAAGGGTGTGGATAATCCCGTTATCGGTGAAGAAAGTACGGTTCAGGATGCGCTCTTTATGATGACTGAAAAGGGATTGGGTGCCGTAGCCGTTACGCGTGAAGACGGCACTTTGGCCGGTCTGGTTACGGACGGTGATGTACGACGCGGTCTGGAAACGGGGTCTAATTTCTTACAGTGGCCTGTAGATGCCATGATGACTAAGAACCCCCGACGGATCTCTCAGGATAAATTGGCTGCCGAAGCCTTACATATTATGGAAAAAAATCAGCCGCGACCGATTACGGTATTGCCGGTTATTGATGAAAACGATAAGGTTACGGGTATGATTCATTTGACGGACTTATTGCGTCAAGGTGTCGTTTAATGAAGGCGGCGGAACATATTAAGGTAGTTGCCTTCGATGTAGACGGCGTATTTACAGACGGAACTCTGTACTACGGTGCGAACGGTGATTGTATGAAAGCCTTTTCCGCCCGTGACGGCATGGGTATTTCTATGGTTAAAGCAGCCGGTTTGCGCACTGCCATTATTACGGGTCGCTCATCGCAAAGCGTGGCTAAACGGGCTGAAAACTTAGGAATTACCTACGTAATACAAGGATCGTCATATAAAAAAGAAGGCTTGGCCGAGTTGTGTGAGAAGGCTCAAGTCACTGAAAAAGAGGTTGCCTACATGGGCGATGATATTAACGATTTGCCTGTAATCGCGGCTGTCGGTTTCAGCGGTGCTCCTCAGGATGCATGTCGGCAGGTACGGGAAGCGGTCCTTTGGGTATCGGACAATCCGGGCGGTCACGGGGCGGTTCGAGAGTTTTGTGAATACATTTTGGAGGCTCGGAAACAGTTGGATGATGTTATTGCTGCTTATAAGGGCGGTAAGAACGAGCTTAAACAATAAAGAAAGGAGCGTCCGTTAGAGTGTTAAAAAATTGGCAGTACCATGCAGTAAGGGCTATCGGAAGATTTGTATGCCTTTTTTCTTACGATACAATTGTCAAATGGGGACGAAAATTGGGACCCGTTGCGGGACGACTCCTGAAGAAACAACGCAATCGAGGTATTTTTCATGTCATGCGCGGGCTTAAGTGCGATGAGGCGGAAGCCGTTGCGGTTATTGACGGCGTTTGCCAACTTGGGTCAGTCATTAATGGAAATCTTATATACCCCTCGTCTGAATAAGGATTGTATTTCCCGGTATGTAACCTTGGATCAGCCGGATATACTCGAAAGAGCCTTGGAAGAAAATAAGGGTGTTATTGCTTTAACGGGTCACTTGGGAAACTGGGAATGGATGGGAGCCTCTTTGGCTTTATACGGATACCCGGCAACTACTATTGTAAAAAATCAGCCCAATGATTCGGTTACACGGTTTTTGAATGAAAATCGTGAACGCATGGGTTTGGAAGTCTTTGCTCGAGGCGGGAATGAAATGATTATTGCAGCTCGAGCTTTGAAGAAGAAAAAAATTCTCGGTTTTCTTGCCGATCAGGATGGCGGTTTTGACGGTGTGCCGCAGGAATTTCTCGGACAACTGGCCTCGACACCTCGAGGAATTGCTCTTTTTGCTCGCCAATTTCGTTCCCCTATCGTGCCGATTTTCCCGTATCATGATGAAAACCATCGTAATCGCGTCTATATTGGAGAGCCGATTTACTTTGAAGATACGGGTGATAAAGAGCGGGATATTGCAGAATTGACGAAGCAAACGGCGATTATTACGGAAAAATTTATTAGAGAACATCCGACAGAATGGTTGTGGTTCCAGCATCGTTGGAGTACGAAACCGGAGGAAATGACGGCACTTCAGACTGAAGGAGGACAGGAAGGCATATGATACAACGGATTCAAAAATATAAGTTGCCGCTGATTGTAGGGGCCTTCATCCTTTTATTTGCCGCCGTATTGATTCCTCTTTTGCGTGAGGGAGAAAAGCCGGCGGAAGTCAATACGGAGCGTTTTGTTGAGTTTGACGGATCGGAACTGGAAGAAAAGCGTGACGGAAAGTTGGTCTGGCATTTAACGGCCGACAAAATCCTGGTTGATCCCGATTCGGGCAAGGTCTACTTTGTAAAACCCACGGGGACTTTTGTGAGTGATGACGGAGTTCAACTGACGATTACGGCCGACCAGGGCATTGTAGATAGAAACGGAAAAACGATTGAGCTTAAGGCCCCTCTGGAAGCGCATACGGATCAGGGAGATTCGTTGCAGACCGACGGGAGTGTATACTATAATATGGATACTCGTGAAATAACAGGCGGTAAAGTCGTAATTACGCGTGCCGATCAGACCGACTTGAGTGCCGATTCATTTACGGCTAACGCGGCACTTAATGCAGTAACGCTTACCGGTCATGCCCGTATTACCAAGGGGGAATAGAGAATGAAAAAAACATGGATATATACTTGTGCAGTCTTACTGGCTGCAACTGCCGTGTCCGTACCTTCGCTGTCGACGGTAGCCGCACCTCAGCCGGCCATTTCCGTAACAGCCGATCAGTTACAGTATGACGGCAAAACACAGGTAGCTACGGCTAAGGGAAATGTTGTCATCGTACGGGATAATGCGACTATGACCGGAGCTACCGCTATGTATAATTTGAAGACGGCCGAAGCCGATTTGGACGGCGGCGTTACGGTGGAACAGCCGGATATGCATGTAACGGCACAAAAATTACATTCGACGAATAAAAATTATGTCGTAGCTACCGGTGATGTTCGCGGCATATACGGTGATCGTAAATTGAACGGCGACCAGGTCGAATATTACTTGGATCAGGACTACGGCATCGTAACGGGTAACGGTTATATGGAAGCTCAGGGGTCGCAAATGTGGGCTGATCGTATCGATGCCTGGACCAAGAAAATTCTGGCAGTCGGTACGGGTAGTGTTCATATTGAATCGCCGAAGGATAACTTATCCGCTTATGCGAATAAGGCGGAGTATACCCAAACACCCGGCGTAAATGACGGCGTTATCAACCTTTTCGGTGATGTGCACGCAACGCAAAACGGCAGCAGCCTGAACGGTGATAATATTCAAATCCGTCTGGCCGATGATTCGGCTCAGGCCATGAGTCGGTCGACACTCATTATCGTACCGACCAACTAGGCATTTTGAGGAGAGTTCATGTATATTCAGACAAATGATTTGGTTAAAACCTATAACGGTCGTAATGTAGTTAACGGAGTGTCCATTCGTGTTGATCAGGGACAGATAGTGGGATTGCTCGGTCCTAACGGGGCGGGGAAGACGACGACCTTCTATATGATAGTTGGCATTGAAAAGCCTTCGTCGGGAACGATTCGTATTGACGATACGGATATTACTCAGCAGCCCGTACACATACGTGGCCATGAAGGAATCGGCTAGTTTGCCGCAGGAAGCGTCGATTTTCCGTAAATTGACGGTAGAGGATAACTTGCTGGCCATGTTGGAAACGACGAAACTTACCAAGGCGGAACAAAGTGCCAAGGCAGAGGCGCTCATGGAAGAGTTTTCCATTACAAAGTTGCGTGATCGCTTAGGGATTCAATTGTCCGGCGGTGAACGGCGGCGAGTGGAAATTGCACGGTGTCTGTGTATGGACCCGGCGTTTATTCTACTCGATGAACCTTTTGCCGGCATCGATCCCTTGGCAGTCAACGATATTATGGGTATAATCAGTCATTTGAAGAGAAGAGGCATGGGTGTTCTTATTACGGACCACAACGTGAGAGAAACGTTGCGTATTGTCGATAAGGCGTACTTGCTGGCTGACGGCAAGGTATTCCTTGAAGGCGCACCGATGGAAATAGCGGAAAACGAAGTGGCGAAGAAAAACTATTTAGGTGAAGACTTCACCATGTAAGACGTCGGGGGATAAATAAGATGAGAATACTTGATAAATATATATTAAAAGAGTTTATAGGCCCCTTTCTTTTCGGTGTCTGTGCGTTTACGAGCGTTTTTGTCGGTACGGGAACTCTGTATAGAATTGCCAACTTAATCAATCAATACGGGGCGTCCATGTGGGCGGCTTTTCGAATTTTAGTATTGGCTTTGCCTTCCATTATTGTCATTACCTTTCCCATGTCCGTGCTGCTGGGGTCCTTAATGGCTTTCGGCAGAATGTCGGCAGCCAGTGAAATCATTGTCATGCGGTCGGGAGGTCAGAACTTTCCTCGCTTGGCTATGCCCATTTTTATCACGGCCTTGTGTATTTCTTTAGGGACAACGGCTTTTAACGAGTTCGTCGTGCCGAAGGCGAATAATGCGTATAATCGCATTATAAATGAGGAAGTGAAGGCCGGGGCTCAGCCGACTACACAGGATCATATAATTCTGAAAAACGTAAAAGGATCCGATATTTCCAGCCTCATGTATGCGCGCCAATATGACGGCCAGGAAAAACGCTTGAAGGATTTGACGGTGCAGGAATTTGATAATGATGTACTGACACGTGTCGAAAAAGCCGACTATGCTGAATGGGACGGCGATAAATGGATTATGCACAAGGGAATTATTTACGATCTTTCAGGCGGAGATGAACAGCAGGTAACAAGAACCATGACGTTCAACCATCAGACCCTGCCAATTTCTCAGAAACCTAATAAGATGGCTGAATCGCAGAAAAAGCCGGATGAATTAACTATTCGCGAATTGAAGGAGCAGATTAAGGTCCTCGACAATAATTCCGTAGATACGAATAAGATGAAAGTCGAGCTGTTCAATCGTTTTTCTATGCCCTTAGCCAGTTTGGTTTGTGCCTTAGTAGGTGCGCCTCTGGGTTTGCAAAAGCAAAGAGGCAGCTCATCCATCGGATTCGGTATCAGTGTCATTGTTATTTTTATTTACTACAGCATTATGACGATTTCCAATGCCTTGGGAAACGGGGGGCGTATCCCTCCGTACGTAGCGGCATTTCTTCCCGACGTAATTACGGGAATTGCCGGTATATGGCTTATCTATAAAAAATCTCGTTAAAAATTGTGTTACCTTCTTAGCCGGGAGGTAACACAATTTTTGTATAATAAAAGAGAACGTTATGCGAACTTTTTATGTGTAGGTGAAGGAGTGGGTTCTCTTTGAGGTCTTTAGGAAACGTTGTTTCAAGTAAAATTCAGACGGAAATATGAAGGGGATTCGTCAAAATGTGCGGTGTAGGTAATTCGATACATTGTAAAAAAATATGATATAATAAGACATTATGAAATGATTTGAGAATCTGTATCGGAAGGAGGGGCGTTTGATGGAGTCGGGCTGGTTTATGTTGATTGTTCTTGCCGTTATGGGCGGACTTATTGCCTATTTAGGCGATAAAATAGGTTCTAAGGTCGGCAAAAGAAAAATAAAACTGATGGGCTTACGCCCTAAGTATACTTCCATCTTGGTTACTATCATGACGGGTATCAGCATTGCCGTTGTTACCTTGGGTGTCATGTCCGTCTTATCGGAAAATGCCAGAGTAGCTCTTTTCGGTATGAATAAGTTGCGCCAACAACAGCATGTGTTGGAAGAGCAGAGAGATCGACTTTTAGCCGAGGCGGATAAGTTGGCCAGAGAAATGCAGGAAAAAAATGACTTATTGGCTGATAATGAAGTGAAGTTGGCTTCTCAGGAAGAACAATTGGACGGAGCCAACGATCGTTTGCGACTGACTCTGTTGGACTTGGAGCAGGTTCAGGCGGCACGAGACGATGCTTCGGCTCAGCTGGGGATTGTTCAGACGGCCTTTAATCAGGTTCATGCGGACTTGGCGACGGCTCAGGGAGAAATCGAGGAGCTTGAACATACGAAAGCGGGATTAACAAAGACAGTTGCCGCTTTGGATGAACGGAACCGCTTGTTGAATGAATCCATGCTGACTGTTCGTGAGGGAACGGTACTCTTTCGCGTAGGCGAAGTTCTTTCCAGTTCCGTCTTGACAGCCGGTCAGTCTCAGGATGAAACAAGGTCACAGCTAAGCGGTATTATGGTGAATATTAACAATATGATTCGCCAACGCCTTAACATTACGGATGAAAAAGCCGTATTGCTTTACATTTCGCCTGACGAGTTTGAGCGAACCGTACAGGAACTCAGCAACTCTCCCAAGGATAGTAAACTGATCCGCGTTACAGCTGCCGGAAATATCATTACGGGTGAGCCCGCTTTGGTACATGTAAATATATATGATAATAACCTGGTTTATAATCGGGGCAGAGAAGTATATACGGAATACTTTACAAGTGAAGAAATTGAGAGCGGAGCGGAATTACAACTCTTGCATTTTCTGCATAATGTTAATCGCAGTGCTCAGGCTGACGGAATCCTGCCCGATCCTTTGAGCGGTAACGTAGGGGCTTTGACGGCCGTCGAAATGTTTGACACCATTTCCCGTATGAAGGCCTACGGAAATACGGGACTTACGTTGCGAGCCATTACGACTCAGAATATCTTTACGGCCGGACCTTTGCGTATTGAAATTCGTGTTGAGCCGAACAGGAGGTAAGCCGTGATTTTAGCTATTGACCCGGGATCTGTAAAAACGGGAGTGGCACTGGTTCATGAAGACGGAGAACTGAAAGAAAAGCGAATTATTCCTACTCAGTCCCTGTTGCAATACGTACAGGAGTGTTACGATTCGGGAGCACTGAAGTCGGTAGTTATGGGGGACGGGACTCGTCACGAAAGCTTGGGGAATCTCGTTAAGTCATGGATCGGCGAAGGGCATGACGAAGTGAGTTTTTCATATGTTAATGAAAAATTCACGACCGTCGAAGGACGTAAACTCTATTGGCAGTATACACCGCGTAAGGGGTGGAGAAAGTTTGTGCCGACATCATGGCAATATCCGCCTGAACCGGTAGACGACTTTGTAGCTTGGATTATCGGGCTCAGATATGTACGGGAAAGGAAAAAGACATGGTAACCAGATATATTACGAAAGCCGTGGCCTTGGCATTCGGCGCACTCATCTATACATTGGGACTGGACGTGTTTTTAACGCCTAACCATGTTATTGACGGTGGCGTTGTCGGCATTTCATTGATGGCGGCGGCCTTGACAAACCTTTCCTTTTCGACCTTTATCGTTGTCTTAAACATACCGTTTTTGTATTTAGGCTATAAAAAAATCGGGGCTCGTTTTACCATCGCTTCCCTCTATTCCATTTTATGGTTGGCCATATGGAGCCGCGTCGTTGACTATATGCACTTAGAGGCGGCAACGAAGGATCCTTTTTTGTCCACTGTTTTCGGCGGGATTATTATAGGTGTCGGCGTAGGCCTTATTATTCGCTTCGGCGGTTCTTTGGACGGTACGGAAATGTTGGCCATTATCGGTGACCGTCGCCTGCCTTTTTCGGTAGGTGAAATTATTATGTTCTTTAACTTCTTCATTCTCGGTGTATCGGGCTTCGTCTTTTCGTGGAACAGCGCTATGTATTCTCTTATTGCGTACTTTATTGCTTACAAGACTATTGATGTCGTATCCAACGGGTTGGATGAAATGAAGGGCGTACTTATAGTGACCAAAGGATGAGGAAGTATCGCGAGTCATTACGCGTGAACTGCATCGCGGTGTTACATTGTTACACGGTGAAGGGGCATATGCGCGACATAAGATGTGGGTTCTTTACTGTGTCGTATCCCGATTGGAAGTTATGCAATTGCGCGACACGGTGAATGAAGTCGACCCGAATGCCTTTGTTTCCATCTTTGACATACAGGAAGCACATGGCGGATTATTTTCGAAAAAAGGCTCGTCTCATTAAAAATCGGAGTTTCTTTATTGACTTTGGACGGCGGTTTGATATGATAACATATAACACTGATTTTTAGTAAAAAAATATTAGCGGTCTTAAAACCGCCTGTAGAGGAGATAGAAAGTATGGTACAGCTTAATTTCAATATTGAAGATATTTGCGGCACCTTATCGGAAAACAAGGACGGTTGGCGCAAAGAACTGACGTATATCAGTTGGAACAATCGTGCGGCCAAGTTTGATTTGCGTTCCTGGGATCCCGATTATCAGGCTATGACAAAAGGTATTACGTTAACTAAAGAAGAATTAATGAAGTTGAAAGATATTTTAAATGATATGGATTTCGACAAATATTAAAATAGAAGTATGCATGTGGCGTTTTTCGTATAAGTGAAGACGCTGTATGCATACTTTTTTCTTGCCAAAAGAGGGAAAACAATATATAATTCTCATAGTATGTACTATTAACACTTGGTCATAAAACTAGGGTGACATCATGGCGAGAACGGGACGAGATGAACGGCATGAATTGCTGAAAAAGAGAATAGAGGAAAATCCTTTCATCAATGATGAAGAGTTGGCTGAGGAATTTTCCGTCAGCATTGCGACTATACGGTTGGATCGCATGGCTTTGGGGATACCTGAATTACGTATTCGCATTAAGCAACGGGCCGTAGCGGCCGGACCGGAAACGAAATTGGCCGGTGTACTCGGAGAGTTGGTGGAATGTGTTCCCGGAGAAAGCGGTATATCCGTTATGACGGCTACTGAGGATATGGTTGACGAGGCACATATCGTTAAATCGCAGTATTTATATGCGCAGGCAGGCTCGTTGGCTAAGGCCGTTGTCAATATACCCGTTTGTATTATGGCTGTAGGCAATGTAAAATATAAGCAACCCGTTACGGTAGGAGACAAACTGGTCGCCAGAGCGGAAGTCATTCGTAGACGGGATGATAAACGATATGTATGGGTAAAAATTCGCAAAAACGCGAAAGAAGTATTTCGGGCTAAGTTTATTATTGAATCATTAGAGTAACAGGGGCGATACGCATGAAAATAGCAGTCGATGCTATGGGTGGCGACTATGCACCGGAAGAAGTGGTTCTCGGAGCCATTGAAGCGGTTAAGGCATATAAGTATGATGTTGTCCTCGTAGGAGATGAAAAGAAAATACGTAAGGTCATGGCCGACCACGGAGCCGAAGAATCGGAACGACTTACGATCGTTCATGCAGCGGAAGTCATTGAAATGGATGAACATCCGGCACAAGCTATTCGTAAGAAAAAGGATGCATCTATTGTAGTGGCAACCCGCCTGGTAAAAGAGGGCGTCTGTGATGCCGTTGTAGCCCCGGGAAGCACCGGCGCTGCCGTTACGGCGGCCTTATTGGGATTAGGGCGTATTAAGGGTATTGAACGACCCTGTATTGCGACTCCCATTCCGTCTAAAAAAGGTGTGAGTGTTCTTTTGGATTCAGGAGCCAATTCGGACAGTAAACTAAACATCTTGTACAAGCGGCCATTATGGGAACCCATTATGCAAAATATATCTTTAATATCGAGTCGCCGAAAATAGGCTTGCTTAATATCGGAGCGGAAGCGTCGAAGGGTAATGAATTATCCCAAACGACGTATCCTATGCTGGAAGCCACAAAGACCATTTCTTTTTACGGCAATATAGAAGGTCGTGATATTACGGAAGGTATTGTGGATGTAGTTGTCTGTGACGGATTCGTAGGAAATGTTATTTTGAAATTCGGCGAGGGTATCGCACTCTTTATCATGCAACTGGTTAAAGATTCTATTCGTAAGGGCGGAATTTTGGCGAAACTTGGAGCTATGGCCGTCATGCCGGCCTTCAAGCATTTGAAAAAACGACTTGATTTTACGGAATATGGCGGAGCACCGTTGCTCGGTGTTGACGGCAGCTTTATTATCTGTCACGGCAGTTCAAAGGCCAAGACAATTCGACATGCCGTTCGCGTAGCAGGTGAATTGGTAGAAGAAGATGTAGTCGGCCATATTCGGTCAAGTATTGAAGAAGAGGGGCAAGAGGATGAAAGTGAAGCTTAACGGAGCCGGTATTTTGGGAACGGGCCATTGTGTTCCCCATAATATAGTAACCAATGCGGATATGGAAAAAATCGTCGACACGTCAGACGAATGGATCAGTACGCGTACGGGCATTAAGCAACGGCATTTTGCACCGGAGGGTGTGAATACGTCCGACTTGTGTACTGAAGCGGCACGACAGGCTTTGGAACAGTCCGGAACGGCAGCGGAAGATCTTGACCTGATTATTGTCTGCACCTTGACACCCGATATGACGATTCCTTCAGCAGCGTGTATTGTACAGGCTAATTTAGGGGCTAAGAATGCAGCTGTTTTCGATTTATACGCCGCTTGCTCCGGTTTTGCTTACGGAGTGATTACGGCGACACAATATATTGAAACGGGCATGTATAAACGGGTTCTCGTTATAGGAGCCGAGATTCTCAGTCGCGTATTAAACTTTAAAGACCGCAATACCTGCGTTCTCTTCGGTGACGGTGCCGGCGCAGCCGTCTTAGGTCCTGTGCCGGAAGGATACGGTATTCTCGGCATGGATATGGGAGCTGACGGAAACGGCGGTAAGTATCTCAACATTCCGGCCAGCGGCACGGCTGTATTGCCGACTGATGAAGCACGTGAAAAAGGCCTTACGTATGTTCATATGGACGGTAAAGAAGTATATAAATTTGCTGTCAAGGTCATGGGACAGACGGCGGAAAGCTTTGGAAAGAGCAGGTATCGACAAGAGTGAGATTGACATTCTCGTACCTCATCAGGCGAACATTCGGATTATCCGGTCGGCAGCTAAACGATTGGATTTACCTATGGAAAAGGTGTTTGTCAACATCGATAAGTACGCCAATACATCGGGAGCCTCCATCCCCATAGCTTTGGATGAAGCCCATCGGGAAGGCCGTATCAAGCACGATGATATTGTGGTTCTTACCGGATTCGGTGCCGGACTGACTTGGGCCGGAATGGTCATGAAATGGTATTAATAAAGGAGTGAGCTCATGAAAAAAGCATTCGTTTTCCCCGGACAGGGGGCACAAAAAGTAGGGATGGTCAAAGACTTGTACGACTCGTATGCATCTGTACGACAACTTTTCGAAGAAAGCGATGACGCATTGGGTTTTTCATTGACGAAGCTTTGCTTTGAGGGTCCCGATGAAGAATTGATGCTCACGTACAATACACAACCGGCCATTTTAACGGCCAGCACGGCGTGTAATCTCGTGCTCAAAGAAGAAGGTTTTCAGCCCGACATTGTAGCCGGACACAGCTTAGGTGAATATTCGGCTCTGGTAGCGGCCGGATCTTTGGATTTTGCCGATGCCGTACGGACTGTTCGCTTACGTGGACAGTTTATGCAAGAAGCCGTTCCTTTGGGAGAAGGAGCTATGGCGGCGATTCTGGGCTTGGATGAAGAGAAAATAAAGTCTATCTGCACTCAGATTTCGACACAAGGATCAACGGTGGAAGCCGTAAACTTTAATTGCCCCGGGCAGATTGTTATTTGCCGGAGCGACGAAGGCTGTTGAACAGGCCGTAGAATCTATGAAAGAAGCGGGTGCGAAGAGAGCCGTCATGCTGAATGTCAGTGCTCCTTTCCACAGCACGCTGATGCAACCGGCTGCAGAACGGTTGGCGGAAGTCTTGGATACTATTACGATTCGCGACGCGGTCATTCCCGTCGTAGCCAATGTAAACGGTGAAATAGAACGGACGGCGGCGGATATTAAGGCTTCTTTGGTAAAACAGGCAGCCAGTCCCGTGCTCTGGGTTAAATGTGTGCAAACCATGCAGACTTTCGGTGCCGATACCTTTGTAGAAGTGGGACCGGGAAAAACCTTGTGCGGTTTTAATCGTAAAATTGATAAGACCATTCACAGTGAAAATACGGAAGATATACCGTCGTTGAAAAAGACGGTCGACTTCTTGGCAGGAGGAAACTAGGATGCTTTTAGAAAATAAAGGCGCCGTCGTTACCGGCGGCTCCCGCGGTATCGGCAGAGCCGTAGCCGAAGCCTTGGCGGCTGAAGGTGCGACGGTAGCCGTTATTTATGCCGGCAATACAAAAGCGGCGGAAGACACGGTCCGCACCATTGAAGAGGCGGGCGGAAAGGCTTTTGCCGTGCAGTGCGATGTAGCTGATGAAGCCGCCGTAACGGATATGGTTAAAATGGTGCACGAAAAGCTCGGTACAATCGATGTTTGTTAATAATGCGGGCATTACGCGCGACGGATTGCTTATGCGCATGAAGCGAGAAGATTGGGATGCCGTCTTGAGCACGAATTTGACCGGCGTGTATAATTGCACGAAAGCCGTTACGAAGATTATGATGAAACAACGTAGCGGATCAATCATTAACATGACTTCCGTTGTAGGTGAAACGGGCAATGCGGGGCAGGCCAACTATGCGGCGGCAAAGGCCGGCGTTATCGGCTTTACAAAGTCGGCAGCTAAAGAATTGGCATCGCGAAATATTCGCGTAAACGCCGTGGCTCCCGGTTGCATCGATACGGATATGACGGCCGTTTTATCCGATGCGGTAAAAGAAGAAATGATAAAATCTATTCCGCTGGGTCGCACGGCAGCACCGGAAGAAGTGGCTCAAGCAGTCGTCTTCCTGGCATCACAAAAGGCAGGTTACATTACCGGTCAGACTCTGAATGTTGACGGCGGCATGGTAATGTAATAACATAGACTAGGCTTAGTCTATACCACATCGAAAGGGGGTGAAGTAAGATGAGCGAACAAGCAACTTTTGAGAAAGTTAAAGGTATCGTTGTAGAACAGCTCGGCGTTGATGAAAAAGAAGTCAAGTTGGAAGCTGCATATATCGACGATTTAGGCGCTGACTCCTTGGACATCGTAGAATTGATCATGGCTTTCGAAGAAGAATTCAATATTGAAATCCCTGACGATGTTGCAGAAAAAATCAAAACCGTTCAAGATACGGTTGATTATATCGAAAAGGAAAAGAAAGCGTAAGTATGCAATAAGACCCGCCGCCGGGGAAGGGCCGGTGAGCACTTCCCCTGACGGGATCTTGATTGGAGGAAAACAGAGTGAAGCTGCCTGAATTAAAAATTGGTAAGCTCATTGCGAAAGTGCCTATTGTACAAGGCGGCATGGCAATTCGTTTATCGACGGCCAAGTTGGCCTCAGCTGTTGCCAACGAAGGCGGTATCGGATTGATAGCGGCATCGGGAATGCCCTTTGAAGAATTACGATCTGAAATCCGTTTGGCGAGAAGATTATCTCCCGGCGGAATAATAGGAATTAATGTAATGGTTGCGGCTCGTGAATTTCACGGCATTGTAACCACTGCTATTGAAGAAGGAATCGATCTGATTGTTGCAGGAGCGGGCTTTTCCCGAGATATGTTTGCATTGGGAAAAGATTCGGGTACCCCTATTGTACCCATCGTTTCATCTGCAAAATTAGCTAAAATATCACAATCCCTCGGCGCTGCGGCTATTGTCGTAGAAGGTGCCGAAGCGGGTGGCCATTTGGGCACGAGTCGTTCCAGTAGGGAAATCGTTCCTGAAGTCAGAGCGGCTGTCGACTTGCCCGTCATCGGTGCAGGCGGTGTATTGCACGGTGAAGACATTGTTGAAATGTTGCGCCTTGGTGCTAACGGCGTCCAAATGGGCAGTCGTTTCGCAGCCAGTGAAGAGGCAAACAGCTCGGATGAATTGAAGAAAGTCTACTTGCGAGCCAATAACCCTGAGGATTTTGTTCTTGTGCATAGTCCCGTAGGATTGCCCGGACAGGCTATCAGGACCCCTTTTTCCGAACGGATTTTGGCGGATCATGCGCCTAAACCGGAAGTCTGTGATACGTGTCTGAAAAAGTGCAGTCATAAGTACTGTATCATTCGAGCTTTGACACGAGCACAGCAAGGCGATGTCGAAACGGGTCTTGTTTTCTCGGGTCGGCGAATGCAGGAGATTCATGAAATCTTGAGTGTTAAGGAAATTTTTGCGTATCTTAAGCGTGAGACGGAAGCGATTCCCGAATAAGTCACGACTGATTTTCAAAATGATGAGGTGAATACTTTGGAAAAACGAGTAGTAATTACCGGTTTGGGCGTAATCTCACCTGTCGGTAACGGTAAAGACGTTTTCTGGGAGTCATTAGTGTCCGGGAAGAGCGGTATCGGTCCGATTACGCACTTTGATGCAACCGAGTATACGACCCGTATTGCCGGGGAAGTAAAGGACTTTGACGTTACTCAATACGGCATTGACCGCAAGGAAGCTCGGCATATGGATCCGTCCACTCAATATGCCGTGGCGGCTACGAAATTGGCTCTTGATGACTCGGGCATGAATTTAGATGCTGAAAATCGCGACCGTATAGGAACGATTATCGGTACGGGTATCGGCGGTATGGAAACATTGCATAACTTGTATAAGGGACTTTTTGAAAGGCCCGTCTCGTGTCAATCCTTTCGTCGTTCCCAAGATGATTGCCAACATGGCATCGGGACAAGTTTCGATTACCTTCGGCTTACAAGGCCACTGTGCCAGTGTCGTTACGGCTTGCGCTACCGGAACGAACTCTATCGGCGATGCATTCCGCATGATTCAACGCGGTGAACTGGATGCAGCCGTAGCGGGCGGTACGGAAGCGGCAGTGTCTCCCGGGGCTGTAGCCGGATTCGGAGCCATGAAAGCATTGTCTACGAGAAATGATGACCCCGTACACGCATCGCGACCGTTCGATAAAGATCGTGACGGTTTTGTTATGGGTGAAGGGGCAGGCGTTGTCGTTCTGGAAGAATTGGAACATGCTAAAAAACGAGGTGCTCATATTTATTGTGAAGTTGCCGGTTACGGTAGCAATGCCGACGCATATCACATTACGGCACCGGCGCCTGAAGGCTTACAGCAGTCCAAGTGTATGAAGCTGGCTATTGATGATGCGGGCCTTTCCGTAGAAGACGTGGATTATGTTAATGCACACGGTACATCTACTCACTTAAACGATCTGAACGAATCGTTGGCTGTGGCACGCCTCTTCGGCGACCATGCTAAACAGTTGCTTATCAGCTCGACTAAGTCCATGACGGGACATCTTCTCGGTGCCGGCGGAGCCGTGGAAGCCATAGCCTGTGCGTTGACGATTGAAAATAAAAAAGTACATCCTACGATTAATTTAGTGGAACCGGATGATGAATTAAAGGCTTTGGGACTTAATTATGTACCCGGGAAAGCAGTCGATGCAGACGTGAATGTGGCTATATCCAATTCCTTCGGATTTGGCGGGCACAACGCAACGTTGTTGTTAAAAAAATACACAGAGGCGTAAAAGAAGTGTTTACATATGAATAAAGCCAGAAGAGAGCAGTTGCGAAATTTTACGGAACGCCTTAATATCGGGCCGTTTACGGATTGGCACCTGCTCGACCAGGCATTAACCCATTCGTCTTATACGAATGAAGATAAGACTCATCACAGTATGCATAATGAAAGACTCGAGTTTCTCGGAGACGCTGTACTGGATATGGTTGTAGGCGAATACTTATACCGTCGATATCCCGACATGCCTGAAGGCAATCTGACGAAGGCCAGAGCCAGTATTGTCAGTGAAGAGCCCCTTGCCTGTGTATGTGCAGGATTTCATATGGGGGACTACCTGAGACTGGGCAAGGGTGAAGCCCTGACCGGCGGGCGTACGCGTAACAGTATTATGGCAGACGCCTTTGAAGCTGTTGTCGGCGCGATCTATATGGACTGTTCTTATTCAGCGGCTCGCGACTTTATTTTGATTCAGTTGGAACGATACTTGCAGTTGGTTGAAAAAGGAATATACGGTAAGGATTATAAAACGTATTTTCAAGAATTACTTCAGCGTGACGGTGCACAGGATATTAAGTATCACTTGTGTCATGAAGAGGGTCCCGATCATAATAAGACTTTCTTTATGGAAGTTATCGTAAACGGAACGACTATGGGTATGGGCTCGGGAAAAACGAAAAAGTCGGCCGAACAACATGCTGCTTATGCGGCATTGGAAAAAATGAACGCCTTATCCTTCTAAGCTAAGATATGTGAAGGGCCGATGCTGCGGCATCGGCCTTTTTTACGGAGAAAATATGAAAACATCGATTATCCCCGTTTTTATTCCCCACTTAGGCTGCCCTCATCGCTGTGTTTTTTGTGATCAACATACGGTAACGGGGCAGGCCGAGGTACCTACAGGGGCCGATACGGCACAAAAAATAGCTACTTATACACGTAAAAAGGGCGCTGCTTATGAAGTTGCTTTTTATGGAGGTTCTTTTACAGCCGTATCGGCAACTCTTCAAGAAGAATTATTGCAGCCGGCTTATGAAGCTTTGCAAAATGGACTTGTGTCAGCCATTCGTTGTTCGACTCGGCCCGATTGTATAGATGACGAGGTCTTAAACCGTTTGAAGAGATACGGAGTGAGGACCGTCGAATTGGGCGTGCAGTCTATGGATGACCGTGTATTACAGGCAGCGAAGCGAGGTCACACGAGTGAGGATGTTTATCGAGCCGTCTCTCTCTTGAAAAAGAGCGGCTTTACAATAGGCTTACAGCTCATGCCCGGACTCCCCGGAGAGGATTGGACAAGCTTAACGGCTACAACGGAAGCCGTTTGTAACTTAGAACCCGATTTTACACGAATATATCCGGTTGTCGTCATTGCCAATACGGAGCTGGAAGATATGTATCGAAGAGGTCATTATGAGCCCTTAACGATAGACGAGGCCGTACGCCGGTCTGCGTATATGAAAGAGCTGTTTTTGCGGCATCATATACCTTGTATTCGTACGGGGTTGCAGTCTACAGCCGATTTAGATGACGGGCTTCAAGTTCTTGCGGGTGCCTATGCTCCGGCTATGGGGGATATGGTCGATTCGCTTCGTTACGGACGACAAATTCGCTTCTTGTTGGAAGATTTGGGACATACGGGACGTGTGACTATACGGTATAATCGTCGCGATACGTCGCGTACGCGGGGATATAAGAATGAAAATATGAAACTACCCGCAACGTTTAAATCATAGCAGCCTGGCAGGAAGATAACAGTTTGCCCGAAGGAACGGTGCGTGTTGAAACGGACCATCAAGTTTGGGATATTCATACGAATACGGGAGAGCGGATACAACGTTCATAAGACCTGCATTCCGTTGTTGTTATACATAATGATAAACGAATCAAGGAGGCCTTGTTATGCTGGAACTGGGATTGCACACCGCCGTTTATCGATATGACACATGTTGTGCCATGGCGGCTGACTTGAAGGTAAGGGAAGATGACGTATTATTGACAAACCGGTATATCTACGGTTCTTATTTTGAGAATCTCGATTTACCGTGTCAAGTTCTCTTAAAGGATGATTATGATGACGGGGAACCGACAGATGAGGTAGTGGAAGCGATTCGCCGTGACATGATAGAATATCCGAAGCGGATTATAGCTGTCGGAGGCGGAGCTATCTTGGATGTGGCCAAATTTCTGTCCCTGAAAGAATGTATACCCTTGACAGATCTCTTTGACGGGACGGTACAGCCTTGTAAGGGCAGTGAGCTCATTCTGGTGCCTTCAACGTGCGGCACGGGCAGTGAAGTGACCAATGTGGCGGTTGTGTCGCTGGTTACGCGGCAGGTGAAAAAAGGCTTGGCTCATGAGGCTTTATATGCCGATAGGGCCGTACTCGTACCGGAGCTCTTACAAGCCTTACCTTTCAAGGTTTTTGCAACCAGTTCCGTCGATGCTTTAGTTCATGCCGTGGAGTCAGCCTTATCGCCGGCTGCGACGGAAACGACCAAGCTTTTCAGCTATAAGGCTATGGAAATGATTCTTTGTGCCTACCGGTATATTCGAGAACATGGTAAGGATGCACGTGAACCTTTATATGGAGACTTACTGACAGCCGCACTATATGCCGGGATTGCTTTCGGCACGGCAGGATGTGCAGCCGTACACGCCATGAGTTACCCCTTGGGCGTTACCTGTCATGTTGCTCACGGTGAATCCAATTATGCCGTGTTTACGAATGTTTTGAAGGCTTATGAACAACGTCGAGACGGCGGTGAGTTAAGTGTATTTAAGGCTTTTGCAGCACGGATTTTAGGGGTTTCCGAAAAAGATGTGTTAACTGAATTGGCTCGTCTTATTGATGTGATTTTGCCGAAGAAAAGACTTAGAGAATATGGCGTTACGGAAGATATGATACCGGCATTTGCTCATTCAGTGGAAACGGAGCAGAAGCGATTGACGGCACATAACTTTGTGACTCTTACGGAAGCCGATTATCGTGAAATATATAAGGATGCTTTTTAATTGTATGCCGACCTTTTTATAGAAAGGTCGGCATTTCGTTATCTTTTATATGTAAGAGAACAGGACATATGTGATAAAGAAATAAAAAAATAAGAAGGAATTCTATTATAATGCAAGTGACCAAACCAACAAGATAACAGGAGACCCTTCTTATGAAACCTATTATAACCGAAGAACTGAGACTTCGTAAACGGATATGTGAATTTGCCATTAAGCATGAAAATAATGCAGAGGCGGCTCGGCGTTATCATACAAGCAGACAACAGGTGCAACGGTGGTTAAAAAGATATGACGGAACCATAGATTCGTTGCGGCCTTTAAGCCGAAGACCACATACACAGCCCAACCAACACACACGACAGCCGAATTAACAATAGTTCGGCAGATGAATAGGCGATATCGTCACGAGGGGTTGGCTCAAGTATACGTGGAGTCGTGTAAACGGGGATATACTCGTTCATCACCGTGGCAAAACGGCAAGGTTGAGCGTAGCCACAGACGAGACGGAGAGCACTTTTATAACCGTAGCTTTAGAACGATAGAAGCCCTTTGCAAAGCTCATAAATGATATATTAGCCGCTATAACAACATCGTACAACGGATACTTGGATTTAAATCACCCAATGAACCGGTGACAGAATTCTTCTTAGCTCATTCTGCATGAGCCTTTGTCACAAATGTCTTGATACACTACAATTACGAATAATTATAATTACAAAAGTGTATTGGAAATTTGTAATAAACGGAATATACTGAATAAGTAATGTATATATATTTGAAAGAAAAGGAGTATAGCGGTATGACACAATATACAAAGAAAAGACTTGCGGCTACGATAACAACCGCTTTAATTTATACGACTTTAGGAGGTGTGTCGGCGTTAGCAGCCCCTGCAACGAATCCGGCCGGTAATGGACCGGGAATTGCTGTTGGGACAAGTAGTGGTGCTGATCGGAATACTAGTGTAGCGGTTGGAGATCATGCTACAACCACTAATTCCAATGGAGTTACTGGTGGTGGTGGTGACGTGGCAGTCGGACATAATGCTCGGACGAATAATTATGTTAATCAAGGCGGTAGCGTAGCAGTTGGTGAAAATGCATTTGCTGAAAATATGGCAGGTAAGCAAGAATCGATGTTCAATTTTGGACAGACTACTTTTACTGGATCTGGTTTTTTAGGATTGCAGGCTCCGTTTATTCCGGCAGATCCGTCTAAAGTAGTAGGTAGTGTGGCAGTTGGACAAAATGCTTATGCCCGTTCTGGAGGAACGATGGTAGGAACACACAACTACTCCGGAGATATTGGTGATACAACAGTCAATAATACTGAAGCCACCATGAGAAGCCATAATGTAAGTGTAAATGCAACGACTATCGGGACCAACAGTTATAATAACTCTGCCTTTGGGGTTATCAATGGGTCCTATTCGGCTATTACTGGGAGTTATGACGGGGGTTCTTTTTCATCAAAAGCTAGCCAAAATTTCGGGGCTACAATTACAGGCTCTTTGAACTCGATTGAGTCGAAAACAGCTTCAAGTAATTATTCGGGCATAGCAAATAGCATTGTAGGGACAGCTAATAGAACATTTAATTCCAATGGTTCGCTAATTTTTGGTGCGGGCAATGAAATAACCAATTCGGTAACTAGCATTGCAGCCCCGTCAAGTGGGGGGAGTTCCGCAAAAGAATTAGCTGATAAGGTAAGAACGGCTATTAAACTCGCAGATTGGCGGCTCCACAATGGCCTTCGGTGGTGGAAATAAGGCTGATTATACATTACGTACAGCCATGATTGGTGTTAATAATACAGTAACAGGGACTAACGGTGCGGCAAGTGCAAACAACTCTATCACCGGTTTCCATAATACGGCAACGAATGTAAATCATGTAACGGTTACAGGCTCTGAAAATACGATTAGTGATACTAATAATGCCGTGGTTATCGGTGATAATAGAACATTACAGGGAGCAAATAATAGCGTAATTTTAGGGTCACATGATACCGGTAGCACAACTAATGTATCAGATGCGGTTGCTATTGGACGCAATACCAATGTTACTCAGGCCGGTGGTGTAGCTATTGGTTCCGACTCCATTGCATCCGTAGGCGCAGGTGCTGTAGGATACGATCCGTCTACTCACGCTGCATCGACAAATACGACATCTGTATGGAAAGCAACGGATGCTGCCGTATCTGTAGGTGATGGTACAACGCACACTCGGCAGATTACGAGTGTTGCTGCCGGCACAAATGATACGGACGCAGTCAATGTGGCTCAATTAAAATTGGCTATTGGTAATAACAATAATATTAACTCTGCCGTCATTAATAAGTTGGGTGATAAAGTAAATCGTGTTGGCGCCGGTGCTGCAGCATTGGCAGCTCTTCATCCCCTTGACTTCGATCCGGATGATAAGTGGGATTTTGCGGCAGGCTATGGTAACTATAATAGTGCTAACGCTGTGGCTGTCGGAGCGTACTATCGTCCGAATGAAGATGTCATGTTCAGCGTAGGCGGTTCTTTCGGTGCCGGTGAAAACCTGGTAAATGCGGGAGTTAGCTTGAAACTTGGTCAAGGCAAACATGTAACACGTTCACAAGTAGCCCTGGCTAAAGAAGTAGAAGCATTAAAAGCCATCGTTAAAGCACAAAACGCAAAGATTGATGCAATGGAATCCGGTAAAATGGCTGTGGGCCAGACGAGTACGGGTAATGTTAACTTCCCTGACGTTTCGGAAAACCATTGGGCATATGAATATGTTAAATCTTTAGCTGACAGAGGTCTTATTATTGGGTATCCGGACGGAGAATTCAAAGGAGACCGTTCCATGACTCGGTATGAATTTGCCGCAGTTATTTACCGTGCATTGCAAAACGGAGCGGCTATTGATTCGAAGATGGCAAAAGCTATGGGCGAATTTGAACCTGAGTTGAATCGTATCCAAGAATTGGATCGGACTCGTGTTGATCGTATTTCCGGTAAAGACAATGACCGTCATAAAATAGAACGTGTTCGTGTTAACAACAAAGATAACAAGAAGACGAAAGACTATCGAGATGTATATGGTGGACATGTTCAGCCGTAGAATAATGCAAAAGCTGTAAAAACAACAAAAACTAAATAGCTTTAATGTATTACAGGCAGGCACTCTTTTAGGCTAAAGAGTGCCTGTTGTTTACTTGTACGCTGAATAGGCAGAAAAAAAGCCATCTAGTAGGGGCTGCCTGTAATAATAGAGTGATTGTTGGACTAGTAGATACCCTATTTAGAGGGTATCTACTAGAGAAAGACCCTTATAGGGTCAGAGCAAACCACCCGTTTAACGGGTGGTTATGAGTATCTCTTATATGTCTGGTAGATACGCAGGCTATGTGATATGATTAATAATGACTTTCTTTGCGAAGGAAACTATGGAACGCATTTATTTGGATTATGCGGCGACCACACCGGTGGATAAGCGGGTGTTGGACGCTATGATGCCCTATATGACAACTGAATTCGGAAATCCTTCGAGTTTGCACGCCTTCGGCCAAAAGGCAAGAGCCGCTGTTCAAACGGCGCGAGACCGTGTGGCGGCAACCATAGGGGCTGAAGGACGAGAAATTTTATTTACCGCCGGCGGTACTGAAGCTGATAATTTGGCCCTGTTCGGGTACTTACGAGCTAACTGTCCCGAAGGCGGGCATTTGATAACAACGGCCGTAGAACATGCTGCCGTTTTGCGTTCTTTCGAATTTTTACGGACCAAGGGATATGATGTAACCGTTTTGCCTGTTAATAAAGAAGGCCGCGTTTCTATAGAATCCGTTAAAAATGCATTAAAGGACGATACGGTTCTTGTATCGATTATGGCGGCTAATAACGAGACCGGAACGTTGCAGCCTATTCGGGCCGTGGGTGAACTTTTACAGGAACACGGTGCCGTACTTCACGTTGATGCCGTACAGGGATTCGGTTGGACGGATACGAATGTAAAGCGGCTACATATAGATCTTTTATCTGTGGCGAGTCATAAGATATATGGTCCTAAAGGGGCCGGTGCTTTGTATATACGCGACGGGATTCAGTTAGCTCCCGACCTTATGGGCGGCCCTCAGGAACGCAATTTGCGGGCCGGAACGGAAATGTACCGGCTCTTGTGGGTTTCGGTAAGGCCTGTGAACTCTTGCAACTGGAAGATAAAGAAAGAATAAAACACGCAGCGTGTTTGAAACGATATATAGTCGAACAGTTGGGACAGCGACCGGATCTATATCATTTGAACGGGACCTTGAACGACTCGTTGCCCAATATTATTAATTTTTCCGTAGCTCGAAAGGATCGAACGATTGTTTTAATCAGTGCGGATAGGCAGGGAATTGCCCTTTCAGCCGGTTCGGCCTGCGAATCCGGTGCGGCTCAACCGTCTCATGTTCTGGAGGCAATGCAGACGGAGGCGCAATGGCTTACGGGCAGCGTTCGAATATCTTTGGGTAAAGATACGACGGAAAGTGAAGTGCGGCGGGCTGTTGAAGTTATTCGCCGCATAGCGGGAGAGGAATAATCATGTCTGAATGTATTGCCGTTGCCATGAGCGGCGGTGTGGACAGCTCCGTTACGGCGGGACTTTTAAAAGAACAGGGATATGAAGTCATCGGTATTACTTTGAGACTTTGGGAAGAAGAGCCTGCGTGTAAAGTCGAACGAAATATTCATGCCTGTTGTTCGCTCGATTCGGTTAATGATGCCAAAGCCGTGGCGGATGTCTTGGGTATACGCCATTATACCTTGGATTTTCGGGATGTTTTTCGTCATGACGTTATTGATTACTTTATTAATTCATATGCACACGGCAAGACTCCGAATCCCTGTATTGCCTGCAATCGGTTCATTAAATTCGGACTGCTGTGGGATCAGGCGCAACAGTTCGGAGCGGATTTGTTGGCAACAGGACATTATGCCCGCATTGTATATGACAATGAAAGAAAGATTTACACTTTGCGTCGCGGTAAGGATGAAAGAAAAGACCAGTCCTATGTGTTGTACCAACTGACGCAGGATTTGTTGAAACATATTATTTTCCCCATGGCGGATTTGGAAAAAACGAAGACCAGGGAGTTGGCAAAAGAGTGGGGATTGCCGGTGTTTAATAAGCCGGAAAGTCAGGACATTTGTTTTATTCCCGATAATGATTACAAGGGATTTTTGTGAAAAAAAGAAGCTCCCTATATTTTTTTAAAAGCCGGTAGATTTACGGACGGACAAGGGCGGACAGTAGGTACTCATAAGGGAATTGCGGCTTATACGATCGGGCAGAGAAGAGGGTTGAACCTGGGCGGCCCGGGCGGTCCTTATTATGTAGTGTCGTTGGATGAAAAAAACAATGAAGTCCGCGTCGGTTCGGAACGAGAACTTTTTCCGCCGAAATTAAAAGCTCATGATGTGACTTGGACTGAGACCGTACGGGAAGAGCCTTTCAAGGCCTACGGGAAAATTCGCTATGCCGCTCAAGCGGCTCCCTGTACGGTATATCCTGCAGGAAATGAAATGAAGGTAGTTTTTGACAAACCTCAGCGAGCGGCTACGGCAGGACAGGCCTTGGTGCTATACGAGGATGACCGCGTTCTCGGCGGCGGTACGATTACTTAAGAAGGAGAACGGACAGTGGCTACTAAATATATACGTAACTTTTCTATTATTGCTCATATAGATCACGGTAAATCTACTCTGGCCGACAGGCTGTTGGAAATGACCGGAACCATCTCTCAAAGAGAGATGGAAGAGCAGCTTTTGGATACCATGGAGTTGGAACGGGAAAGAGGTATTACTATAAAAGCCCAATCAGCCAGATTGTTATATGATGCCAAGGACGGGCATCAATATACGCTGAATCTTATCGATACGCCGGGGCATGTGGACTTTAATTATGAAGTATCACGCAGTCTGGCTGCCTGTGAAGGAGCGTTGCTTATTGTTGATGCGACTCAGGGGGTAGAGGCTCAGACTTTGGCAAATGTATACCTTGCATTAGAACATGATTTGGAAATTATTCCGATTATAAACAAGGTTGATTTACCCAGTGCCGATCCTGAACGGGTGTGCAAGGAAATTGAAGATATTATCGGCCTCGATACATCCGAAGCCGTCATGGTCAGTGCCAAGACGGGACTCGGCGTCGACAAGGTGCTGGAGGCTATTGTGGAAAAGATACCCGAGCCGAAGGATGAAAGTGACAAACCCTTGCGGGCTCTGATTTTCGATTCGCATTTTGATCCCTATAAGGGTGCTATTGCTAATGTGCGTATTATGGAAGGATCCGTCAAGACCGGCGACAGAATACGCATGATGTCATCGGGAAAAGAATTTGAAGTTATTGAAACGGGCGTCTTTTTGCCGCGCATGTATGCCGTAAAAAGCCTGGAGTGCGGTAGTGTAGGTTACTTTGCCGCATCCATGAAAAACGTACGCGATTGTCGCGTTGGAGATACGGTGACCCGGGCTGATAATCCGGCACACGACGCTTTGCCCGGCTACAGACCGGCAACACCCATGGTGTACTGCGGCCTCTATCCCGTAGATACAAGTGAATACGATAATTTGCGAGATGCATTGGAAAAACTTAACTTGAACGATGCGGCTCTCTTATATGAACCTGAAACTTCGACGGCTTTGGGATTTGGCTTCCGTTGCGGTTTCTTGGGACTGCTGCACATGGATGTTATTAAAGAACGACTGGAAAGAGAATACGGATTATCCCTGATTACGACAGCTCCGTCCGTTATTTATCATGTGTATAAGACAGACAGTGAAATGGTAGCGGTGGACAACCCCTCCCTGTTGCCGGATACGACTAAGATAGAACATATAGAAGAACCGTTTGTAAAACGACGATTATAATTCCCAAGGATATGGTGGGAACAGTCATGGAAATTTCACAGAATCGGCGTGGGCAGTATGTGACTATGGACTATCTTGACGACACGCGGGTATCCTTGGTATATGATTTGCCGTTGAATGAAATACTCTATGACTACTTTGATGTCTTGAAGTCGTCTACTAAAGGGTATGCATCCCTGGACTACGAATTGGACGGTTACCGCACCTCGCCTATGGTTAAGATGGATATCCTCATTAACGGGGAAATTGTCGATGCCTTGAGTGTCATTGTCCACAAAGACTTTGCAGCTCGCCGCGGCAGAGGCTTGGTGGAAAAACTTCGCGGTCTTATTCCCCGTCAACTTTTCCAAATACCGATCCAGGCGGCTGTAGGTAATAAAATTATTGCCCGTGAAAACGTGGCGGCTTTGAGAAAAGATGTGTTGGCTAAGTGCTACGGCGGGGATATTTCCCGTAAGCGCAAGCTGTTGGAAAAACAGAAAGAAGGTAAAAAGCGAATGAAGCAGGTAGGTAGTGTCGAAATACCTCAAGAAGCCTTTATGGCTGTCTTGCAGGTGGATGATAACTGATGACGGGCCTGTATGTTCATATTCCTTTTTGCGTACGTAAGTGCCTCTATTGCGACTTTCCGTCGTACGGAGGCATTTCGTCGTATTTAGATGACTATGTAGAGGCCCTGTGTCGAGAAATACGCGCAACTTCATACATTGGGGAGGCGGCGGATACCGTCTATTTCGGCGGCGGTACTCCCTCGCTTTTGACGGCACGGCAAGGCGAAAAAATAATGTCGGCACTGACAGATACCTTTCGGATAGACGCAGATAGCGAAATTACGTTTGAAGTAAATCCGGACGGAATTAAGTCCGATTACATACGCGATCTTATAAATTGGCGTTAATAGAATCAGCATGGGAATCCAGTCCTTTGACGATCGATTGTTGCAATTGTTAAGGCGGGTTCATACGTCGGCGGAAGCCTTTGCGGCCTTGGAAGCTGTACGTACAGGCGGTGTGACGAATGTATCGGCAGACCTCATTTACGGCCTGCCGGGACAATCACCCGAGGACGCCGAGACCGATGCCCGTATCTTAATCGAACTGGGTGTTACACACGCTTCGGCATACAGTCTTATTGTTGAAGAAGGTACGATGCTAAAGCGTCTTGTCCGGAAGGGGGAAATCCTCCTTCCGGAAGATCATGTTACGGCAGAAGCCGGAGAAAGGGTATGCCACACTCTGGAAAAGGGCGGCTTGAAGCGTTATGAAATTTCAGCCTATGCGGCGGAGAGTTTTCAATCAAAGCATAATCTTAAGTATTGGCAGTATGAGCCGTATATCGGGTTCGGCGCTTCGAGCCACTCCTTTGACGGCACCTATCGTTTTTCAAATATACGTTCTTTGCCGGAATATATAAAAAATGCAGGAAAAACATCGGTCCTGGCAGAACATGAACTAATCGGCAAGGAAAGAGGAGAAGAAGACTTTTGTTTTTTAGGGCTGAGAACCATGAAAGGAATTGATAATGAACGGTTTGAGCAGTGCTTTAAGAGAACGGTGACAGATGCTTTCGGCACGGTAATAGAGGATTTGGTACTGCGAGGTTTCCTGGAAAAGACCGAGTGGGGATATTGCCTTACAAGCCAGGGGCTTCTTTATGGAAACTATGTGTTCAGCCGCTTTTTGAGATAAAACACGAGAGAATGTTTTTACATAGGATAAAAGGGCATGTAATTGACAAAACGACGCTTTTTAAGTATAATTTTCATGTGTGCAAAACAGCACTCCCTAACGATAATTTTGGAGGGAGGGATACAGAATGGCAGAAATCAGAGTTGGTAAAAATGAAACTTTGGACAGCGCATTGCGTCGTTTCAAGCGCTCTTGCCAAAAGGCAGGTGTTCTTTCCGAAGTCCGTAAACGCGAACATTATGAAAAGCCCAGCGTACGGAGAAAGAAAAAGTCCGAAGCGGCACGTAAACGTAAATTTAAAGCATAATCCGAGAAGGTTGATACAGTGTCTTTAAAGGAAGAATTATCGCAGGACATGAAGTCGGCGATGAAGAAAAAAGAAGCGGGCAAGATTGAACTTGCCGTTATTCGCTCAGTACGTTCTTCCATCAAGAACGTGGAAATCGACGGAAAGTGCGAGCTCGATGACGCCGGTGTAAGCAAGGTCATCGCCAAAGAAATGAAGCAACGCAAAGAATCGCTGGAAGACTTTGTCAAAGGCGGTCGGGAAGATTTAGCTGCACAAGTTCGTGCGGAAATTGCAGTTCTCGAAAAGTACATGCCTGCTCAGATGTCGTCGGAAGAAGTGTTTAAAATTGTTTCCGACATAGTGGCCGGTATGGACGAAGGTGCTTTAAAAATGGGTGATGTCATGAAGGCGGTTATGCCGCAGCTTCAAGGCAAGGCTGACGGAAAGGTCATTTCCGATGCGGTAAAGAAAACTCTGCAAAGCAGATAGATTTTATATCGTCGAGTTGACAGACGAGACGGTTACTCATATAATGTAACTGTAATTCGGACAAAAGAATATGACCGAGTCAAAGGAGACTCCGCACCGGTAGAGGTGCGGAGTTTTTTAGTTCTAAGGAGGAACAGTATGAATACGGAAAACTTGCTTTATGTAATCCCTGCCGGGCAGTACGGAAAAGAAGGCATTCTGGCGCTTTTGGAACAACATCCGGAAATTAAATTCGTATCTTTGGTAGGTGTCGATTTGGCGGGCAATGATACGGATGAAAAGATCCCTATCTCCGTCTTCTATGACGACTATGAAAGTTTCTTTGACGGCTCGGCCTTCCAGACGGACGGTTCTTCCGTAGTCCTGCCGGGTATTGCCACCTTAGACAATGCTCGTGTAGATATTAAGGCGGATCCGGGCGTTAACTGGTTTGTTGACTATAACGACGGAAATATCGATGAAGTTACGGGAAAGCCTGTAGGGACTTTGCGTATACCCAGTTTCCTTGAACATGCTACGGGTTTTATAGATTCCCGATCTATTTTGCGCAATACGACCGACTATGTAGGCGATGAAGTTCTCAAACTGGTTAAGGAATACGGTGTTCCCGGGTTGAATATCAATGTAAATGATATAGAGAAACTGGTACTTACGACAGCTACGGAATTGGAGTTTTGGGTTAAGTCGCCCAGTCAGGACGTGGCTTCTCGCCTTTTGTCCACATCGCAAAAATTGCAGGAGCAATATTGGCAACGGACACACGGTGTTGTACGCACGGCCTTGGAACAGGCAGTTGAACGCCTTGAAAAATACGGCCTTGAGCCGGAAATGGGGCACAAGGAAGTAGGCGGTATTAAGGCTCATATTGATGATTCGGGTAAACTTATCTTCGTCCTTGAACAGCTGGAAGTAGACTGGAAGTTCTCGTCCGATCCTGTTCAGACAGCAGATAACGAAATTCAGGCCCGTATTATTATTCGCGAAGCCTTTCGTGAAAATGGCTTGGAAGTCACCTTCAAGGCCAAACCGATATCGGGGGTTGCCGGTAGCGGTGAACATACCCATATCGGTATAGGCGCCATTATGAAAAACGGTAAGTACGTTAACCTGTTCAATCCGGATGACATGATGAAAGAGTTCCTTTCATCTGTAGGGTACGGGGCCTTAATGGGGATTCTTAAACATTATGAAGTCATTAATCCTTTTGTATCGTCTACGACGGATTCGTTGAATCGTTTGAAACCGGGATTTGAAGCACCGGTCTGCATTGTAACCTCTTTGGGCGGTGAAAGCCCCGACGTGCCGACACGAAACCGTTCCGTTTTTGGCCGGCTTGATTCGTAACGTAGCAAGCCCTAATGCGACGCGTGTGGAAATGCGGGCTCCCAATCCGTTTACCAATACTTATATTGCTATTGCTCTCTTCTACTTGGCAGCCTTGGACGGCATTCGCTATGCTTTGAAGAATAAAAAAAGCACCGGCTGAATTATTAGCTGAAATTTCCAAGAAGGTGGGAGATAAGGCAGACTACCTGGCTGCGGATCGTGCTTATCGTTCGGAAGTGGATGTGTTTGAAGCCTTCACGGAAGAAGAACGCAATACCATGTTCGGCAAGGCTCCGGCGACGGTTTGGGAAAATTTCAAGTCATGGGAAGTATATCCCCATAAACTGGAAACCCTGGCTTGCGATAACTTTGCAAGACGTGTTATGGATTCCTTCCGAGCAGGAGCTTTGAAACGTTGGGCTCTTGAACTTCAGTACCGTATTGTACCTGATAATCTGGAAAGGGTAATTAATGCTAAGGCATTGCATTTAGATAGCGATGCGAATCCATTGGAAGAAGAACGGTGGCAGCAAATTAATGCTTTGCGCACTGAACTGGGGAGAGATACGGATAAGAATTTGTCTCTCTTTACGCAAATCAAACGGGCCTTGTCGGAAGAAGACTATGACACGGCTTCGGATTTGCAGGTCTTGATGAGTAAAAAAATGGATGAATTGAGCGAACTTTATTATGTATATTCGCACAATGCTTTCTAAATAATTTCACCTTGGAAGGAAGAAATAAAAGAGCAGATTCTCAAGGAGAATCTGCTCTTTTGCCTTTTCAAAACCAAGAAATAAAATATTTTGACTTTTTGACCAAATTTGCTGTTTTTGGCTTAAAATCTATTGACAAAGAAAAATAAACATGTTATCTTTTATACAGTTGTTAGCACTCAAAATAACGGAGTGCTAATCAACCGAAACGAGGTGAAGTCGATGGAACTGGATGAAAGAAAACAGAAAATATTGGAAGCCGTCATTCAGGATTATATTACATCGGCTGAGCCCGTAGGATCCCGAACGATAGCGCGTAAATATGATTTAGCGTCAGTGCGGCGACCATTCGCAACGAAATGTTCGACTTGGAAACAATGGGCTACCTGGAACAGCCTCATACGTCGGCAGGCCGAACCCCTTCAGCCAAGGGGTATCGGTTTTATGTTGACTGTCTGTTGCAACCGTCAAAGGTTACAAAAGATGATAAACGGCTTGTACAGACATGGCTCGGGGATCGAGCGGATAATGCGGATCAACTCTTTCGCTCAACGGCACAGGTCTTGGCGAAGATAACCCACAATGTGAGCTTTGTCGTCACATCGGGGCAAAGCGGTGCCAGACTGAAATATGTCCGCTTTTTACCCTTAGATGACAGGCGGGCCATTATGCTGGTTGTCAGCGATACGGGCCAGGTAGAAGACAGCATTTATGCCAAACCGGCTCATGTAGAGATAGACGAGTTGAACGTATTGGCACAGAAATTGACAGAGCGCTTGGCCGGTATGCAGCTAAGTAAGATTACGACACAAGTGCTGGAGCGTTTCAGAAACGATATTGTCGACGATATTGATTTATATAAGGCGGCCTTTCGAAATCTGCAACGGGCTTTTCGGAAGCAGGATTTATACCAGGGCGGGGCTACGGAGTTGTTGAATACTCCCGAGTTTCGCGACATGGATAAGGCACGCTCCCTTTTCAGCATGCTGGAAGAAAGGGAAAGGGTAATCCATCTTCTCGGCAAGGAAACGGAAGAAAAAAATCCTGTCGTTCGCATAGGCGATGCACGAACTCCCGCACCTTTAAATGATTGCAGCATTATTGAGGCTACATTCAGGCAAAGGGACGAGGTAGTCGGAAAAATTGCCGTTCTCGGGCCGACGCGAATGGAATATGCCAAAATAATCGGCTTGCTCGATTTTATGAAAGAGCATGTAGTGCAAATCTTGTCGTACCATCATGAAGACACGTAGGAGGTATATTGGATGAGCGAAAGTGAGGAAAAAAACACGCAAGAAAAGGCGGCTGTCGAAGAACCGGTAGTTGAAGAGGTAGTTGAAGATGTTGTAGATGATACGGCACAGACGGAATCTCAAGACGCGGGTCAGACGGACGGGGCTGAAGCCAAGGCTCAAGAATTTCAAGAGAAGTTCATGCGTCTGCAGGCCGATTTTGCAAATTATAAAAAGCGCTCTTCAGCCGAACGTTTGCAAGTAGCCGGCGTTATCAAGGGAGAACTCATCAGTACGTTACTTCCTGTAATGGATAACTTTGAACGGGCTTTAAACGTACCGCAAGAAAAGCAAAGTGAAGAAGTAAGACCTTTTATTGAAGGATATGAAATGATTTACAAACAATTGGCCGGAGTTTTGGAAAAGGCGGGCGTCCGTAAGATCGAAGCTCTTGATAAACCTTTTGATCCGAACTACCACCAGGCGGTCATGAGAGTGCCTGCCGAAGGGGTAGCTAACGATACAATCGTAGAAGTGTTGCAAGACGGATATCTTTTAGGAGATAAAACGCTTCGACCGGCCATGGTAAAAGTAGCATTTAACGGTTAAATAATCGTGTATATATTGAGGAGGAATTCAGAATGGCAAAAGTTATAGGTATTGATTTAGGTACGACAAACTCCGTAGTCGCTGTTATGGAAGGCGGCGAACCTACGGTTATTACCAACTCGGAAGGTTCTCGTTTAACACCGTCCGTAGTAGGTTTTTCTCAAAAAAACCGGTGAACGTCTTGTAGGGGAATTGGCAAAGCGCCAGGCTATTTCAATCCTGAAAAATACGGTAGCTTCTATTAAACGTCACATGGGTGAAAGCTATACCGTAAAGATTGAAGGTAAAGATTATACGCCTCAGGAAATTTCGGCTATGATCTTGCAGAAATTAAAAAGAAGATGCCGAATCGTATTTGGGCGAAAAAGGTGACGCAGGCTGTTATTACAGTTCCGGCTTATTTCTCCGACAGTCAACGCCAAGCAACAAAAGACGCCGGTAAGATTGCAGGCCTCGATGTATTGCGTATTATCAACGAACCGACGGCTGCAGCTCTTGCATACGGCCTTGATAAGGGCGGTGAAGGTAAGATCCTCGTATTCGACTTGGGCGGCGGTACATTCGACGTATCTATCCTCGAATTGGGTGACGGTGTCTTTGAAGTTAAGGCAACGAACGGTAATACTCACTTGGGTGGCGACGATTTCGATAACGCCGTTATGAACTGGCTGGTAGAAGAATTTAAGAAACAAACGGGCATCGACCTTTCACAGGATAAGATGGCCGAACAGCGCTTGAAAGATGCGGCTGAAAAAGCAAAAATTGAATTGTCCACCGTTATGTCGACAAACATTAATTTGCCGTTCATTACAGCAGATACCAGCGGTCCGAAACACTTGGATCTTACGCTGACGCGGGCTAAATTCAATGAATTGACGACAGACCTCGTACACGCTACGATGGAACCGACTCGCCAAGCTATTAAAGATTCGGGTCTTTCCATCGATGAAATTGATAAAATTATCCTCGTCGGCGGTTCCAGCCGTATTCCGGCTGTTCAGGAAGCTATTAAAAATATTCTCGGAAAAGACCCGGATAAGGGCATTAACCCCGATGAATGCGTAGCTATCGGTGCGGCTATTCAAGCAGGAGTTCTCGTAGGCGATGTTAAGGATGTATTGCTTCTCGATGTTACTCCCTTGTCTCTCGGTATTGAAACTATGGGCGGTATCTTCACGAAGATTATTGAACGCAACACGACCATCCCGACGGAAGGCAAACAAATCTTCTCGACAGCTATGGATAACCAGCCGTCCGTTGATGTTCATGTCTTGCAGGGCGAACGTGAAATGGCCGCAGACAACAAGACGTTGGGCCGTTTCGAATTGTCCGGTATTCCTGCGGCTCCCCGTGGAGTACCTCGCATCGAAGTTGCCTTCAACATCGATGCTAACGGCATTGTCAATGTATCGGCAAAGGACCTCGGCACAGGTAAGGAACAGAAAATTACCATTACGTCTTCGTCCGGTCTCGACCAGAGTGAAATCGACCGCATGGTAAAAGAAGCGGCTGCTCATGAAGCGGAAGATAAGAAGCGTAAAGAAGGTATTGAAGCTAAGAATAATGCCGATTCCCTCGTATATCAGGCTGAAAAGACGCTGAAGGAAGTCGGTGATAAAGCCGATCAGGCTAAGGTTTCGGAAGTTAAAGATAAGATTGCCGCTTTGAAAGAAGCACTTAAGAGCGAAGATACGGAACAGATTAAAGCCGCATCTGAAGCATTGACGAAACCGCTTTATGATTTAACCGGCGATATGTATAAGCAGGCTGAAGCACAACAACAGGCTCAGCAGTCATCCGGTCAGGAACAGGCTCAGGAATCGACGAGTGCCGGTGACGACAATGTAGTTGATGCGGATTACCAAGTCGTAGATGATGATAAGAAATAAGAAGTAAGAAAAGGGGCAGCTCGGAATGAGTAAAAAGGATTATTATGAATTGCTCGGTGTATCGAAAGATGCGAGCGAGGCTGATATAAAAAAGGCGTTCCGAAAACTGGCCATAAAATATCATCCTGATAAAAACCGGGATAACCCGGAAGAAGCGGAAAAAAAGTTTAAAGAAATCAATGAAGCATACAGTGTTCTTTCCGATAAGGACAAACGAGCACAGTATGATCAGTTCGGACCCGACGCCTTCCAAAACGGAGGCGCCGGTGCCGGCGGTTTCGGCGGCTTTGGAGGCTTCGGTCAGGGCGGTTTCGGCCAAGGCGGATTCCAGGGTGACTTCAGCGGATTCGGTGATATTTTCGACTCCTTTTTCGGCGGCGGTCGGGCACAACGACAGAATGGACCCGAACGAGGTGCCGATTTACGATATGACTTAGACATTACTTTTAAGCAAGCCGTTTTCGGTGATGAAACGGAAATCCAGATACCGAAGGATGACACATGTGACCATTGTCACGGTAACGGTGCCGAACCGGGAAGCAAGGTGGATACTTGTCCTGAATGTCACGGTACGGGGCAACAAAGGGTCGTACAAAATACTCCTTTCGGGCAGATGGTCAATGTTCGTACGTGTTCTCATTGTGGCGGTACAGGTAAGATTATTGAAAAGAAATGCAAGAAGTGCCACGGAACGGGTACGATTCGTGTGCGTAAAAAGATTAAAGTCAAGATTCCCGCAGGCATCGATGACGGTCAACGATTGCGCATAGCCGGTGAAGGTGAACCGGGAGTGCGCGGCGGCGGTCGCGGTGACTTGTATGTATACATTTTCGTGCGTAAAGATCCGAACTTTGTTCGTCGCGGTAACGACATTATTTCGCAGCAGACCATCAGCTTTACTCAGGCAGCATTGGGTGCTACTATTCGTGTAGAGACTATGGATGGTAAAATTGACTTAAAAATCCCTGCAGGAACACAGACCGGAACCTTGTTCCGTATTAAGGGCAAGGGAGTTCCCGTTCTCGGGTCCAAGGATCGTCGCGGCGATCATCATGTTCAAGTCAATATTGTCGTGCCGAAACGTCTCAACTCGGAACAGAAACGTTTGCTTAAAGAATTCAGTATAGCCGGTGGAGAAGATTGGCTTGTTGAAGATGAAAGTAAGGGTAAAAAGGAAAAAAACAAAAAAGAAGGAATCTGGGACAGGTTGACGAAAATAGTCCGTAACAGATGTATCGGATACAGTCAATTTGCAGCCGGAATGTAGGTCTTACAGGCTGCGGACAACGAGTTTGTTCGCAGCCTTTTTGTCGTATAAAGGAGATGTGTATATGGAGTGGACGGAAATAGGATTACACGTGCCGATTGAAGTGCCGACAGTGTTTCATCCCTTATTTGGGAATCCTTGGTGAATGTATCCGTAACAGACGGGGAAACGGATGAAAAGGGCATGAAATCCCTGACTGTATATACGGAAGCTGAGGGACAACGTGTGGCTGAAGAAATTCGTCGACTCTTAGATTCTTTGTGGCAGGAACATACATGGCAAGACTATGATTTGACCGTTCGGCAAGGTGAGGGAACGGACTGGTTATATGCATGGCAGGAGTTCTTTCATCCTAAAAAAGTATCCGCACGTTTTTGGGCGGCACCGGTAGGAGCGTCCGTGTCGGTCCGAGAAGGTGAGGAAGTTATTCGTATCGATCCGGGAGCTTCCTTCGGCAGCGGATTTCATGAAACAACTTGCATGTGTATTCGTTTCCTGGAAGACTTTGTTAAACAGGGACAAGTCGTATACGATGTCGGTACGGGTACCGGTATTTTGGCTATTGCAGCTGCCAAGTGCGGAGCTTCTACGGTGCGGGCCGGCGATTACGATGAGCAGGCTGTAGAACAGGCTCGACTGAATATAAAATTAAATGCTGCAGATGCCTGTACGACCTTGGTTGTCAGTGACCTGTTAGAACAAATGGCGCCTCGAGGAGAAAAGGCTGATCTTATTGTAGGAAACCTGGTTACGGACCTGATTCTTCGTTTGTTGCCGAATTTAAAAGATTACTTAAAAGAAGGCGGTCTGTTCATTACGAGCGGTATTATTGATGAACGCGTAGGAGAAGTCAGAAACTATGCTGAAAGATACGGTTTTTCCGTTGAACGGAAAGCACTTGAGAACGGTTGGTATGCCCTAGTGTTAAGGAGTATATAATGCGCAAATTATTTACAGATTTTCCTATAGAAGGGGAATTCTATTTATCCCCCGAGGACTCTCGCCATGTTGTTCGCGTATTGCGTCACATTACGGGAGATGTTCTTACCGTATCGGACGGTACGGGGATTGCCTATACTTGTCTTATTGCAGATACGGCCGGTGAAAGGGTCTTGATGCGGCCGTTGAAGAAGATTGTACCTGAAGATAAAACAGAGCGACAGAAGCTGATTTTAGCTGCCGCTTTGTTGAAAAATGATCGTTTCGACTGGTTGGTTCAAAAGGCTACGGAGTTGGGCGTAGACCGCGTCGTTCCTATACAAATGAAACACTGTGTAGTAAAATTAGATGAAAAACGTCGTAAAGAACGTTGTGTAAGATGGCAGAAAATAGCTCTCGAGGCGGCAAAGCAATGTGGTCGTACTCGAGTCCCTTCAGTTGATGAAGTGAGGACTTTAAAAGAACTTATACAAGAATACGACCGGTACTTTTTCTTTATCCCTTACGAAGGGGAAGAAAGCGGCACGGATTGCCGTTGAGCGGGCGGCCGGGGAAGATACTGTGATCTGTATCGGTCCGGAAGGCGGATACGCTCCGGAAGAAATAGAAGAGCTTACGTCATCTTGCGAACAATATGCCGTCGTATCTCTCGGCAAAAGAATTATGAGAGCAGAAACGGCGGCCTTGGCGGCTTGTTCCGTCATTATGTATGAAAGAGGATTTGTTTAATGCCGACTATTGCTTTTACTACTCTGGGATGCAGGGTGAACCAATATGATACGGACAGTATGCGCGGTCTTTTTGCCGCCGCAGGTTATGAAGAGGCGGATTTTAGCGGTCCGGCCGATGTATACGTTATCAACACTTGTTCCGTCACCCATGTAGGTGAAAAAAAGTCGCGTCAAATTATACGTCGTGCCAAACGAAATAATGCTGACGGCCTTGTTATTGTCACGGGTTGTTATGCTCAGTTATCTCCCAATGTATTATCAGCCATTCCCGGCGTGGATGCCGTTATCGGGACGAACGAACGAAAGCGCATCGTTCAAGTTGTCGAATCGTTACGTAACGAACGAAGCGGACGGACTGTCCAGGCGGTACATGACATTATGGGAAGAGATGAGTTCGAAGAAATCCCCTCTTTATCCGTCGGCAGTAGAACATACGCGGGCAGATTTAAAAATTCAGGAAGGGTGCAATAATTTCTGTGCCTATTGTATTATCCCTTACACTCGCGGTAGTCTGAAATCCCGGCAACCCGATGCGATTATTGAAGAAGCGAAGCGACTGTCTGCGGCAGGTTTTAAGGAAATCGTTTTGACAGGTATCCATTTAGGGGCCTACGGCATGGATTTGCCCGACAGGCCTACACTGGCACTCGTACTTAAAGGCTCTTGGCGGAAACGGATATTGCCCGTATTCGTATGGGTTCTATCGAGTCCGTGGAAATCGGTGACGATTTGGTAGAGGCTATTAACTCTTCTTCCAGAATTTGTCCTCATTTACACTTACCCATGCAATCGGGGTCCGATGAGATTCTTAAGAGCATGAAGAGGCACTATACAAAAGAAGAGTATATACTCCTTATCGAAGACTTGCATAGAAAGATTAAAGATCTTACAGTATCAACCGATTTAATACTGGGATTTCCCGGCGAAACGGACGAGTTGTTTGACGAAACAATGGATACTTTGAAACGACTAAAGTTTTCCCATATTCATGCCTTTCCCTATTCGCCGCGGGAAGGAACTCCGGCGGCGCAAATGGAGAATCAGGTAAGCAGTGACGTAAAGAAAAAGCGTGTCGAAACGGTAAATACCTTATCCAAAGAGCAGAAGGAAGAGATTCTCGACGGCATGATCGGTAAGACCGTTCACGTTCTTATTGAAGAAGTAAAAGGGACGACAGTTGAAGGTTTTTCGGAACAGTACGAACGTATACGTGCGGAAGTTCCGACCGCTTATACGAGCGGTCGTATTATAAAGATACTCCTGACGGGCCGTGACGGTACGATTTTGACGGGAGTAGAGAAGGAGGATGTATGATGGAAGATTGTATTTTTTGTAAAATTACGGCGGGTGAAATACCGAGCAAAAAAGTGTATGAAGATGAAGATTTTTACGCCTTTGAAGATATTGCTCCCGTAGCGCCTGTACACGTATTGGTTATTCCCAAGAAACATGTTAAAAGTATTGCGGCTCTTACACAGGATGATGCGGCTGTGGCAGGGCGTATGCTCTTTGCCATTCAAAAAGTGGCAGCCTCCTTGGGCCTTGCTGAAGACGGGTATCGCGTAGTTTTCAATACGGGAGAAAAAGCGGGCCAAACGGTACACCACATGCACGCTCATATTTTGGGCGGTAAAGAGATGGCATGGCCCGGAGTATAAATATGACGAAGAAGAAAAAAAGGATAACAGTTACCTTTAACTCGTCCGCTTTGATTCGTATTGCAGCAGTAGCCGCCTTGGCCGTCATTATCGCCTGGCTGGCTGTAAAGGGATTATAAGCAATCGGATGAATCTCAATGAGGTTCATCCGATTTTTTTATGTATTTTTAAGAAAGAGTTTAAGTAATTTCACAGAAAGAGCGGCTATACTGAAAACATGAGGTGATAAGGTGACGGATTACAAACGGTTCGGCTATAAGGGTGAAGATCTGGCTGCCGATTTTTTGCGTCGTAAAGGGTACGATATTGTGGCTGTCAATTATACGACCTCTTTCGGAGAAATCGATATTGTAGCCAGGTATAAGGGGACCACGGTTTTTGTGGAAGTAAAATCACGACGGTCCGAACGGTTCGGCGTACCGGCGGAAGCGGTTCATTACAGAAAACGCAAAAAAATTGTCAAGACGGCGCAATGCTGGCTTCAACAGTATAAGGAGAACGACCGTCCTTGCCGCTTTGATGTCATCGAAATCCTAAAAACGAAACCCTCTTATGATATAAGACATATTACACATGCTTTTATAATGGAGTGTTGATTCATGTTTTCACGTATATACGGGGCCGTCCTATTCGGATTGAACGGTTGTTTAATTACAGTAGAAACAGATATAGCTAACGGATTACCGTCTTTTGATATTGTAGGTTTGGCTACTGTAGCTGTTAAAGAAGCAAAGGAAAGAGTAAGAACAGCCGTCAAAAATAGCGGGTTAGCCTTTCCCGTACGTCGGATTACCGTCAATCTGGCACCGGCGGATATGAAGAAAGAAGGAGCCGCACTGGACTGCCCATTGCCGTGGCTTTATTGGTATCAAGCGGACAAATTGCGCCGGAATCATGTGAAGATTCCGTATTTATCGGGGAACTGTCGCTGGACGGTCTTATCAGGCCGACTGTCGGGGTTTTATCCATGGTTATTGCTGCTAAAGAAAGGGGCATGAGAACTGTTTACGTCAGCCCTGAGAATGGAGACGAAGCTCTTTTATGTGAAGGTATAACGGTTTATGAGGCAGAGACTTTCGCCGTACTATCCGATCACTTACGAAAGATACACTGCCTTTCTCCCTCTTCATCTAAAATGCTACAGGAGGAAGATAAGGAATACCATAATGACTTTTCGGAAGTACAGGGACAGGCAGTGGCTAAAAGGGTGATGGAAATTGCCGCTGCAGGAGGGCATAACCTGCTTATGACAGGGCCTCCGGGGTCCGGTAAATCTATGTTGGCAAAACGAATGCCTACTATTTTACCGCCTATGACCGTAAACGAGTCTTTAGAGGTTACGAGAATTTACAGTGTAGCCGGTATATTGAACAAGGCAGGTCGCATTACGGAAAGGCCTTTCAGAAGTCCCCATCACACCGTATCTGCAGCAGGTCTTATAGGAGGAGGTTCCGTGCCTAAGCCGGGAGAGGTGACACTAAGTCATAACGGCGTTCTCTTTTTGGACGAATTGCCCGAGTTTTCTCGTTCCGTTCTTGAAGTATTGCGCCAACCACTGGAAGACGGTGATGTGAGAATCGTGCGTGCACGGGCTTCTTTAGCCTATCCGGCATCCTTTATCCTTATTGCGGCCATGAATCCCTGTCCATGTGGTTATTTGCATGATAAAGATCACGTTTGTACTTGTTCGGCCGGAGAAATCAGAAAATATGTACGTAAAATTTCAGGGCCGTTATTGGATCGCATCGACTTGCATGTTACTGTTGAACGCCCTTTATACAGTGAATTATCTTCATCGCAGCGGCAAGAATCCTCTGCGGCTATTCGGGAGCGTGTTACGGCGGCAGCGCACATTCAGGCGATGCGCCTGAAACCGTACGGAATCTTACGTAACGGTTTGATGGGGCACAGAGAGATTCGTGAAACATGTCCGCTTACGAGCGAAGGAAAAGAATTAGCGGCTCGGATTTTCCAACATTTGAAATTGAGTCCTCGCGGGTTCGATCGACTCATAAAGGTTGCCAGAACTATTGCCGACTTGGCCGGTTCCGATGTGATTGAAGCTTGCCATATTACGGAAGCGGCTGCTTACAGAGATACGGTACAGCGCCAGTAAGGATGAAGGAAGGGATACTTATAAAACGTGAAGGGGAAAGAGAATGCTTAACGGCTCTGGCGGCCATGCCCGGAACGGGTCCCGGCACCTTGCGTGCTTTATTTGAAAAGTGCGGTACGGCGGCGACGATTTGGTATGAAGGGGAAAGGGATGAAAGACTGCCTGAAAAATTCAGGCGAGCCTTGGTAAGCTGGCGTACCCGGTATTCGTTTGAACGGACAAAAGAAAATTTAAAAAAATACGAAGCCGTTGTTCTTACGTGGAATGATGAAGCTTATCCTAATTTACTGCGATGTACCGTGAATCCGCCGCCTGTATTGTATTGTTGCGGTCGTCTCTTGCAAACGGAAAAGACCGTGGCTCTTGTGGGATCGAGGAAGGCCGATACGTACGGGTTACGTGCGGCACACAGGTTAGCACGCACCTTGGCTGAGGCCGGTGTAACCGTTGTCAGCGGAGGAGCGAGAGGCATTGACACACAGGCACATTTAGGTACCTTGGCGGGCGGAGGAATGACGTGGGTTGTAACGGGGGCCGGTTTGGATAAAACGTATCCGCCGGAAAATGCGGCCTTGTTTCGGAGAATTATCGGAGCAGGCGGTGTCGTTTGCAGCGAATTTCCTTTCGGAATACCGCCTTTGGGGCGTAATTTTCCGGCTCGCAATCGTGTTATCGCCGGCCTTTCGCAAGCCGTAGTCGTAGTAGAAGCGGCCTTGCGAAGCGGGTCTTTGATTACAGCGGATTTTGCCCTGGAAGAAGGGCGTGATGTTTTTGCCGTACCCGGTTCCGTATACTCACCACTATGTGCCGGTACGAATCGATTGGTTAAAAGCGGTGCCGTACCGCTTTTATCAGGTAAAGAATTATTGGAGACCTACGGTTGGCAAGAGAAGGTGGAAAAAAGAGGAAGGAAAGCCCTACCTTCTCTATCCCAAGGAGCCGACCGCGTTTATAAACTGATGCAAGGTGATCGCTCCGTAAGCTATGAAGAGTTGTGTACCTGGACGAACTTATCGCCGGCATGTTTGGCCTCGTCCTTGACAGAACTGGAAATGGCGGGACTTATCGATGTTTCGGCACAACAATATTTTTTTAAAAAAATAGATTAGGTGACAAATGTATATAAACGAGCTTTAGAGTCAAAAAAAGACGCCCTGAAAAAGGGCGTCTTTTTGACCTTAAAGGTGAAAATAGTATAGAATTATAAATAATTAATTTTTTTCAGTAAGAAAGGAATAAAAAAATGCGTATAAAGACATTGGCTTGCCTGGCTTTAGCCGTATGTATTTTTGCGGCACCCGTAAGTGCAAAAGATAAAAATAAGACTGCGGATATGTTCTTAAACGGATGGGGAAACGTTGCAGTTCCCGATAGCTTATATATCCAATCCGGAACCCAACAGTTATTGATCGCACAGGAGACGGGAAATGATATGACGTCGTATATTGCCCAAGCTCTTCCGGGAGTAACCCCTCATACCTATCAGTTAGTTAAGGCCTATAAGGGAGAGTTCCAATATGCATATATGATGCATTATTCTCTGTTGTCTTCCGATGTAAAAACACTTATGGGTACCGATTCCGTAACGCCGACAGCTATGAATGAGGCTCTGACCGGCCGATTACCTCGTAATTTTTATGTAGCTGAAAATATGCATGGCGTCAAAGTGAACGGAAATACTTATTATATAGGGACTGTCAATGGAGATTTGTTTGTAAATAACGGAAGATTTACGGAAGCTGTTCGTATTATTGTCGCGCCTCGCAGCTCCGGTGCGGATGTGATGCTGATATTCGGTCAAAATGAGGATAGTGGAGACTTGTTGTCGACTGTAACGGACATATTGGTACGAACCAAAAATACAAGAAAATAATTGAGAGAGGATGGGAAGCAATATGATACGCTTTGAATCTGATTATTTGGAAGGGGCTGTTCCGGAAATCCTTGAAGCCTTAGCCGCTTCGGCAGGAGAACAGCATCCCGGGTACGGGACGGATGAACGTACGGAACATGCAAAGGAATTGATTCGTCAGGCTTGTGACGCTCCCGATGCGGGAGTATACTTTGTTGTCGGCGGCACGCAAATCAATCTTACGGTTATCGGAGCGGCTCTAAAAACTATCAAGGTGTATTGGCTCCTGTGACTTCTCATATTAATGTTCATGAAGCCGGAGCCATTGAATTAACGGGGCATAAGGTATTGATTCTTCCGTCTGAAGACGGGAAATTACAGCCTCAACAGATCGAAGAATACTGTCGTGCCTATCAGGCTGATACACACGGGTTTCACATAGTTCAACCGGGTATGGTTTATATTTCGCAGACGACGGAAACGGGAACCCTCTATTCAAAGGCCGAATTAGAAGCCATCCACGATGTTTGTCGTCGTTACGATCTCATCCTTTTTGTAGACGGGGCTCGCTTGGGGTATGCTCTCGAATCTCCCGACTGTGATATGACGTTGCCCGACTTGGCGCGACTTTGCGATGTCTTTACCATAGGCGGTACAAAGCAAGGGGCTCTCTTCGGGGAAGCAGCCGTCATTACGAATGAGACCCTGAAGCGTGAGTTCCCTTACCATGTGAAACAGCGCGGTGCTTTATTAGCTAAGGGATGGCTCTTGGGATTGCAATTTGAAACTCTTTTTACAGACGATTTGTATTTTAAGGCTGCTCGTCATGCGGCTGATTTGGCTGTCGTCTTACACGAAGGATTAAAAAAACTGGGATTCGAGTTCTTCTATCATCACAGGACGAATCAACAGTTACCCATTTTGACGAAAGAACAATGCGATAAGTTGGCGGAAAAAGAATTTACTTTCGATCATTTCGGGGACTTACCGGACGGTCGTGTAGCTATTCGCCTCTGTACTTCGTGGGCTACCAAGGCGGAAGATGTAGACGCCTTATTGACAGCCTTGGAAGATATTTAAACCGAATAAAAAGGGTAAGACCGTCAGGTCTTACCCTTTTTTTGTAGGTGCAGGTCTTCGGCATATGCCTTATCGGCCTGAGCTTTAGTAATAAGCTCCTGATCCGCCATTCGGTCGAGAACTATTTTTTGACGACTCTTGGCAGCTTCATAATTTTCGAAAGGATTGTAGTAGGTGGGTGCCTGAACCAATCCTGCCAACATAGCTGATTGGGCCAGTGTCAGGCTTTCAGGGGAAATACCGTAATAAATTCGACAGGCCTTGGAGATTCCGTATGCATCGGCACCGAAATAGGCCGTGTTGAGATAAGCGGCAAGAATGGCGTCTTTACTGTAGTTTCGTTCCAGCAAGACAGCTAAGTACAACTCTTTCAACTTTCTGGAAAAGGTGCGCTCTTGCGTTAAAAAGACATTTTTAACCACTTGTTGACTGATGGTGCTGCCGCCTTCAACCGTGTCTTGTGAATATAAGTTGACGAGGCCGGCTCTAAGAAGACCGAGAACGTCGATAGCCCCGTGGTCGTAGAAACGTTTATCTTCAACTGCGACAAGAGCTTTTTTCATGGAAGACGGAATATTATCGTTTCGTACATATGAGGGGATCCCGTTCAGTTTTTGTTGCATAGCTTCACGGAAGTGAAAATACGGAGATATGGAATTTTCTTCGGACTCGGCCTGTACTGTCTGAGCCGGTCGAGCCGTGTCACTGAAATGACTCCATGCGGCCGTTACGGCAAAGGCCAGCACGAAGAAGAGAATATACTTTATTTTCATAGGCCCTCCTCCGGGTGAATTATAGCATATTCGCAAAGAAACGGCAAAAAAATAAGCGGTTTATACCTGAAGAAAAGGGATGCTGCTAAAAAAATATATAAAAAATATACAAAATACTTGCATAAAATAACAGATAAGAGTATACTCTCATCATAGCATATGGTAATGTCACAGGTTGATGTGGCACAGGTAGAAAGGAGCAGTAACATGAATGAAATAAAGAAGATTGTCTTAGCATACTCGGGCGGTTTGGATACTTCCGTCATTATACCGTGGTTAAAAGAAAACTATAACGGAGCCGAAGTTATAGCCGTATGTGCCGATGTAGGTCAACCCGATGACTTTAAGGCCGTTGAAGAGAAGGCATATATGTCGGGAGCCGACAAGGTATATATTGCAGATGTAAAAAAAGAGTTTTTAGAAAACTATGTATGGCCTGTAGTGAAGGCCGGCTGCGTATATGAAGGAAAATATCTTCTCGGCACGTCTTTTGCACGGCCGTTGATTTCAGCCAAATTGGTAGAAATTGCAAAAAAAGAGGGAGCTGATGCTATTTGTCACGGTGCAACAGGAAAGGGAAATGACCAGGTTCGTTTCGAATTGACCGTCAAAGCCTTGGCACCGGAAATGAAAATAATTGCACCTTGGAGAGTTTGGCATATTAAGTCCAGAGAAGATGCCTTGGCATATGCAGCGGCTCATGATATCCCTATTGCACATCAAAGTACGGATAAGCCTTATCCGTACAGCATGGATTGGAATATTTGGCACTTAAGTCATGAAGGTGCGGACTTGGAAGACCCGGCTAATGAACCGCAAAACGATGTATATTTGGTAACGACGCCGCCTGAAAAAGCTCCGGATACGCCCGAATACGTAAGCATTGACTTTGAAAAAGGGGTTCCCGTGGCCGTGAACAGTGAAAAGCAGGGAGCCGTTCAGTTATTGACGACTTTGAATGAAATAGGAGCACGCAACGGTATCGGTATTGTCGACATTGTAGAAAACCGTCTCGTAGGGATGAAAAGCCGGGGCGTATATGAAAACCCGGGCGGAGCCCTGATTATGTATGCTCACAAAGAGTTGGAATATCTCTGCCTCGATAGAGCTACTATGCATTGCAAAGAGGAATTATCCGGTAAGTACGCAGACCTCGTTTATGACGGCATGTGGTTCTCGCCCTTGCGCGAAGCTTTGGCGGCCTTTGTAGATGTTACTCAGGAAACCGTAACGGGTACCGTAACATTGAAGTTATATAAGGGCAATATTATCAGTGCCGGCTCCGTGTCTCCTTATTCATTATATAGTGAGGAATTCGTTACCTTCGGCGAAGATGATGTGTATAATCAACAGGATGCGGAAGGGTTTATCAATCTTTTCGGATTGCCGTTGAAGATGAGAGCCCTGATGTTGCAGGCAAAGAAAAAGTAGCCGTGTGCAAACGGGGAAAAGAGGAATAGGTATGAAATTATGGGGCGGCCGATTTACGGCAGAAACGGATAAGGCCGTAGAAGCTTTTACGGCGTCGATTCATTTTGATCGGCGTATGTATGCCGAAGATATTTGCGGCAGTATCGTACACGCTGAAATGTTGGCAAAGGAAAACATTATTACACAGACTGACAAGAAGGATATTATTGAAGGGTTAAAAAAGATATACCGCCTTATTGAAAAAGATGAATTCGAGTTTTCCGATGCGGCTGAAGATATTCATATGAGCGTTGAACAGAAATTGACGGATATGATCGGTGAAGGCGGGAAACGTTTGCATACGGGACGATCTCGTAATGACCAGGTGGCCTTGGACACGCATTTATATGTGCGTAAGGCCGTTACCCGGACGGGGAAGCTTCTGTTGCGCCTACAGAAATCTTTGTTGGAAGCGGCGAAGCGGTATGAAGATGTTATTATGCCCGGCTATACCCATTTGCAGAGAGCGCAGCCCATTTTGTTCAGTCACCATATGATGGCTTATTTTGCCATGCTGTCCCGTGATTTTAAATATCTATCCCTGACCAGAGACTTGGCTGACATGATGCCCTTGGGTGCCGGGGCCTTAGCGGGTACGACATGGCCTTTGGATCAGGCTTATGTGGCAAAGCGACTGAAATTCACGACATTATATGAAAACAGCCTCGATGCTGTGAGCGACAGAGACTACATTATTGCCTTTTTGGAATTTGGCGCTCAAGTAATGATGCACCTAAGTCGTCTTTCTGAAGAGTACGTTCTCTGGTCATCGGCAGAATTCGCCTTCATTGAACTGGATGATTCTCACTGCACAGGGTCGTCTATTATGCCGCAAAAGAAAAATCCCGATATTTGTGAACTTGTCCGCGGTAAAACAGGGCGGTTCTACGGTCATCTTATGGCTCTTCTCACTGTAATGAAAGGTCTTCCTTTAGCTTATAATAAAGATATGCAGGAAGATAAAGAAGGACTGTTCGACGCTGTCGATAATTTACACTTCGCACTGTCCGTATATGCCGATATGATCGATAAGATGACCGTCTGCAAAGATCGCATGCGGACTGTATTGGAAGGCGATTTTTCAGATGCGACGGATATGGCCGACTACCTTGTCCGTCAAGGCCTTCCTTTTAGAGAAGCCCATGCCGTCACGGGCCATGCCGTCCGGTATTGTATTGAACACGGTAAGGTCTTGAAGGACTTAAGTCTTGATGAATTGCGGACATGGAGTCCCGTTTTTTCAGACGATGTTTACGAAGCTTTACAAATCGAGTCCTGCGTAAGAGGACGCAAAACGTATAGCGGTACGGCTCCCGAATCGGTTTCTCGACAATGTGCGGACGGTGAAAGGCTTTTAAGATCGGAAGAAGCACAAATCTCGGCTTGGGAAGATATGGATCGTCATGTATATGCCATTTTGAAATAGGAAAAATCCCTTTTTTTTACTACGAAATATGGATAACTTGTTGCAATAGAAAAAATCCATGTTATAATAGGGATATAGTTAATTAATAACGATAATTCATTAGTAATCACAGGAGGAAATAACAATGGATAAATACGAATGCACAGTATGCGGTTACATTTACGATGAAGCTGAAGGCGATCCGGATAACGGCGTAGCTGCAGGCACGAAATGGGATGATGTTCCGGCTGACTGGGTATGTCCTTTGTGCGGTGCCGCAAAAGACGCATTCCAGAAAATGTAAGACTTTAAAATACCGTCACTTTCGTGACGGTATTTTTTTGCCCTTTTGCACTAGTCGGGTAGAACCTGTTATGATATGGTTATAAATTTTTCGGGCAGGAGAGTGAGTAACTATGACATATGAAGAAATACGTGCCGCCGCTAAGGCTAAAATGAAGGGGTGTCGTGTCTGTTCTCAATGTGACGGTCGCGGTTGTATCGGTCATATACCGGGGTTCGGGGGATTGCGACGCAGTCGTTCGTTTTTGCGTAATATAGCGGCACTAAATGAATACGGGTTGATTATGAACAGTCTGAGTGGCATAGAAGAACCGTCGACGGAAACGGAGTTTTTCGGACAAAAACTGTCCATGCCCGTCATGGTAGCCCCTATTGGAGCCATTACCCTGAATTGCAAGGTAGAAGGCGAACCGGAACAAGTCGAAAAAGAGTATGACCTTGCTGTAGCGGCCGGAGCGGCTACAGCGGGAACGTTAGCTTTTTGCGGAGATGGCGGAGCTCCTTATATGTATAAAGGAACCTTGGCGGCTTCAGCGGCCTGTCCCGGGCGAGTGATTCCGACGATTAAGCCGCGGGAAGACGACAAGATTATTGAAAAAATCGCTCAGGGTGAAGCGGCGGGAGCTCCGGCGACAGCTTGTGATATAGATGCGGCTACACTGGTAAATATGCGACTTCTCGGCCAACCGGTAGGTCCTAAAAATGAAGCGAGTATTCGTCGTATTTGTCAGGAATCTCCCTTGCCCTTTGTCGTCAAAGGAATTATGTCTGCCAAAGAGGCAAGAATTTGTGCCGATGCGGGAGCGGGTGCTATTGTAGTGAGCAATCACGGCGGGCGTATTCTCGATGATATGGCCGGTACAGCCGATGTTTTGCCGGAAATTGCCGCTGAAATTAAGGGGAACATACCTGTTTTTGTCGACGGCGGTATTCGTTCGGGTGAAGATGTACTTAAAATGTTGGCTCTCGGGGCCGACGCTGTTCTTATCGGCAGACCGATGGCCGTAGCGGCCGTAGGCGGAGGTGCTGAAGGCGTAGCTCTGTATTTGGATAAAATTCGCAGAGAACTTATAGATGCTATGGTTATTACGGGAACGGCGGATGTACGTCGTGTAGACGCATCGTGTCTTAAAAAATTAGTATCCTGACAAGAATAAGCAATACAAAGCCCCTTGCAGATTATCTTATGGTGACCTGCAAGGGGCTTTTTGTATAGTTTATTTTGAATCTATGTGTTCTTCACGCGTCAAGTTTACATCTTTCAAGGGGATAAGACTGGTTTTGTGCTTGAACTTGTGATAGAAGAAAACGGCTAAGAATACGGGAATACCTATGTAAGCAACACTGGCGCCGTACCAGTCGATTTCAGGGCCTGTGAAGGCCGAATAATTCTGTCCTGCCGTAACGACAATGCAAAGAATAAGGGCCAAAATCGGTCCGAAGGGAAATAAAGACGCCTTGTAAGGCAGGGCGGACAAGTCCTTATTTTGAGCCTTAAAAGCACGGCGGAAACGATAGTGACAAATAGCAATACCTATCCAAGTAATAAACCCGGCCATGCCGCTAATATTGACAAGCCAGTCATAGGCCTTGCCTTCACCGATAAGAGAGGTGAGGAAGGCGGCGAGACCGAAGATAGCCGTAGCAAAGAGGGCGTTGGTAGGTACGCCGCGTTTATTGAGCTTTAAGAAGATTTTCGGAGCTTGTCCCGTCTTGGCCATAGCGTAGAGCATACGCGTCGATACGTATAGGCCGGAGTTACCTGCCGAAAGAACGGCCGTAAGAATAACGGCGTTCATGACGGAAGCGGCGGCAACGAGGCCGAAGCGTTCAAAAACAAGGGTAAACGGGCTGATGGAAATATTTTCCACATCCGTGTTCAAAAGGTTCGGATCCGTATAAGGAATAAGGAAGCCGATAACGACGAAGGCACCTAAATAGAAGAGGAGAATTCGCCAGAAAATGGAGTGGACGGCTTTGGGAATGTTTTTTTCCGGGTCTTCACTTTCACCGGCCGCAATGCCGATCATTTCCGTTCCTTGGAAAGAGAAGCCGGCAACCATGAAAATACCGAGAACGGCAGCACCGCCGCCTACAAAAGGAGCTTCTCCGACAGTCCAGTTCGTAAAGCCGGGTGCTTCACCGCCTACGCCGAGGATGAGTAAGGTACCGACGACGAGGAAGGTAATAACCGTAATAACTTTGATACTGGAGAAAATAAATTCGCTTTCACCGTAAGAACGGGTCGATAAATAGTTAAGGAAAAAAAGGATGACCAGGAAAAATACCGCTCCATACGGAAGCCGGTACATCGGGGAACCAGTATTTCATAATGAGTGCCCCGGCTACGAGTTCGGCAGCCAGTGTTATGGCCCAGTTAAACCAATAATTCCAACCCAGTGCAAAGCCTAAGGACTTATCGACATAACGGTTGGCGTATGTCTCAAAGGATCCGCTGACCGGCAGATAAGCCGCCATTTCACCGAGACTGGTCATAAGAAAGTACACCATAACGCCGATAAAGGCATAGGCCAACAAGGCCCCTCCGGGACCGGCCGTACTGACTGTTTCCCCGCCGGCAACGAAAAGACCCGTACCGATAGCGCCGCCAATGGCGATCATGTTCATGTGACGGGCCTTCAGGCTCCGTCGTAACTCTTGCTTTTCTTCTGACATGTGAGAAATCACAACCTTTTGTATAAGATATAATAAATTCATAAATAATACATAATATTATAACGAAAGAGAAAGGCTCTGACAATTACTTGAAGACTGTAAATGTGTAATAAATATGTTGCATCTGAAGAAACGGCGTTGTACGCATAAATAAAAGTCCCTTGCTAACCGTGGTTTTCCCTTATAAAGTGCGGTATAATGAAAAAAATATACTGTTTTTCAACAAGAGGAATGAAAGATATGAACCTTACGGCCAGTCGTCAGCAAATCGATGAAATTGACAAACAAATAACGGCTTTGTTGGAAGAACGAATGAAAGCTGTAGCCGCTGTGGCAGCCTATAAAAAAGCTCACCGTATGCCCGTACTTGATGCAAGCAGAGAAGCAGCCGTTCTGGATAAAGTAGCCGCCTTTACTTCAGATAAGCTGCTGGTTCCTTATATTAAGCGTATTTATCAGGCCTTAATGGATGAAAGCAAGGTTTATGAAGACGATGAAATGAAGAGGAACGGATAATGGTTGAAGGAGAAGTAATTTCAGGGACAGTTGAACGCCTGCTTTTTGAAGCACCCGACTCGGATTACCTCGTCTTTCGCATTCGCCGAGATGACGGTGCCTTGTTGACTGTAACGGGAAACGGAGTAAAGCCCTTACAGGGGGACCGATTGGAGATACGAGGTTACGGAACAATCCATAAAAAATACGGAGCTCAGTTTGCCGCTTCTTCGTGGAAGCGGCTTTTGCCGGATACGGCGGAAGGTATTGAAAACTTTCTTGCCTCCGGTGCTGTCGACGGTATCGGTCCGGCTTTGGCTAAGCGGCTTGTTACCGCTTTCGGGGCGGAAACGATGAAAATCATGATGAATGAGCCCGAGCGGCTTAAGGAAGTTGAAGGAATAGGGCCGAAAAAATTAACGGCTCTTACAGCGTCTTTGCAGGCGGAAAAAGACGTTAACGAGTTGGCCCTTTTGTTGGAAACTCACTATATCTCAGGTCGTTATGCCAAACGCTTATTGGCGGAATACGGTGATGAAGCGGCCTATGTGCTTGAACACGAGCCATACAGAATGATTCGTGATATTGACGGTATCGGATTTAATACGGCCGATCGAATTGCACTGGCTTTCGGAACGGACCCGACGGGAACGGAACGGCTGTCGGCAGGTATCGAGTATGTATTACAGGAAATGACGTCGAACGGACATGTATGCCTGCCTGACGATGAATTGGTTGAAAAGGCGGCGAATGTGTTGAAGGCCGAACCCGTACATATTCGCGATGTATTAAATGAAACCTTGATAACCGGGCGTCTTGTAGCTGAGGATTGCAGCGGTCTGACCTATATATATACGGTTGATGCTTATGAGAGGGAGCTGCGTGTTGCCGACGATATTCGTAATCTGGCGGCTAAGACATCGCTAAAGACTCATGTCAATATAAACGAGTTTATAGATCGGTGGCAGACGGAACGGGAATTTACGCTGGCAGACAAGCAAAGAGAGGCGGTCGAGAGATCTTTGGACTCGGGACTGACCGTGATTACCGGCGGTCCCGGTACAGGTAAGACGACAGTTGTAAAGGCCATTATCGCCCTGGCTGAGCAGGAAGGACTGAATATTTTGCTGTGTGCTCCTACGGGTCGAGCAGCTAAACGACTGGCCGAAACAACTCAGCGTAAAGCCAAGACTATTCATCGGCTTTTAGGACCTGCCGGATATGTAGGGGTACATCCCTTATTCGATCATAATCGAGACAATCCTCTGGAGGGCGATTTAATTATTGTTGATGAAGTTTCCATGCTCGATTTGGAATTGACAGACTGCCTTTTGGAAGCCTTACCCGGCCATTGTCGGTGTATCCTTGTAGGCGATGCGGATCAGTTGGCTTCTGTCGGTGCCGGTGCGGTTTTGCATGATATTATTCGGTCGGAAACAGTACCTGTCGTACGTTTGGAAACTATTTTTCGGCAGCAGGAAGGCGGCCTTATTGTCACCAATGCGCATCGCATTAATCACGGTGGTATGCCGGTTGTGGACAAAGAAGGAGAATTTTGTTTTATAGAGACGAATGATGAGGACAAAGGCGCTCATCTTGTTGCCGACCTATACGAGAAAGAAGTGATGTCTACGGGCGGTGACATTTTTTCAGTTCAGGTTCTGTCACCTATGTACAGGAATGCATGCGGCGTCGATGCTCTGAATCAATTGATTCAGAAACAAGTAAATGGCGCCGATGCCGCAAAGGCGGAGTTGAAAAACGGTAATATACTTTTTCGTACAGGCGATAAGGTTATGCAAAAACAGAATGATTATGAAAAGGGCGTGTTTAACGGGGATATGGGAGCCGTCTTCGCGCTCGGTAATGACAGCATGCATGTACGCTATCCCGAGCAGGATATACGCTACAAGGGAAATGACTTGGGAGAAATATCTCTGGCTTATGCCGTAACGGTCCATAAAAGTCAAGGGAGTGAATATGATACGGTCATTATTGTCCTCGTAAACAGTCATTCCATTATGTTGCAGCGAAACCTTTTATATACGGCCGTTACACGTGCCAAGAAGAAGGTAATCCTTGTAGGTACGAAGGCGGCACTGCAACGAGCTGTAAGAGCTACCGATAAAAGTAAGCGGTATACCTTATTGGCTCAACGATTGAAAAGAGATGAAATATGCTGAGTCGTGGGGGAAAGTTTTTAAAAAATCTTCTCTTTCCGCCCGCTTGTCCCGGCTGTGGGTGCTATGTCTCTACTGAAGCCGAGTGGTGTGAAGATTGCCGAAGAAATTTACTGCATCCCCGCTTTTTGGATGACAGCAGACGAAACAGACTGGACGGTTGCTATGCCCTATGTGATTATTTGGGGCCCGTACAACGAGCTTTAACGCACCTTAAGTATAAGAGAAAACGACAGTACGGTCGCGCTTTCTCGGATCTACTGGAAGCCTTTCCCTTCACCCGGCGATTGGAGATGTATGATGCCGTTGTGCCTGTGCCGCTTTACCCCTTGAAGGAAAGGGAAAGGGGATTTAACCAAAACGATATTCTTTTCCGTTCGTGGGCCCAAAGACACGGTTACATGTGGCTACCAGCGTTACAACGCATTCGGCCGACCGGTTCGCAGGTCGGCTTGACACGTAAAGAGCGACAGAGCAATTTGAAAGCGGCCTTTACCGTGGTTGCCGGCAAGACCGTGAAGGATTGTCGCCTGTTACTGGTTGATGATGTATATACGACGGGAGCGACTTTACAGGCCTGTGCCGCCGCTTTAAAAGCGAAACGGTGCCGTTGAAGTGACCGGACTTGTTATAGCTTCGTCGCGCACTGAAAACCCCTTCTTTACAAATTGTAAAGAAGGGGTTTCGTTATTTGTTTATTTTCCCAATGTATCGATAAAGGCTTTTACAATTTCCGGATCGAAGAGAAGCCCCGAAGCGGAGAACAGCTCACGTACGGCCTGTTGCTTCGTCTTAGCCCAAAAATCCGCAGACGGATTAATAATTGTATCATAATAATCGGCTACGGCAATAATGCGGGCACCGAAGGGAATATTGGCACCGCGCAAGTGCTTGGGGTAACCCGAACCGTCCCAACGTTCGTGATGATGAACGATATAGGGAATAATGTCCTGACAACAAGGAATGTTTTCCAGCATATTACCACCGGCTGCAGCATGACGCCGGTACAGAGCCTTTTCCGAACGATTCAGATAAGGGGCCTTGGCCAGTAAGGAATTGGAAAGACTGAGTTTTCCTATGTCATGTAACAACGAAGCGTATTTAATCAACTCGATTTCGCTTTTCGGCAAGCCGAGTTTGGCAGCCACACTGACGCTGTAGTTGGCAACCTGCAAAGAATGTCTGTACAGGCGTTGACTCTTCATTTGTAAGAATGAAACGAGATTGGCTGTAATCGCTTCCAGTGATTCTTTTTCATCAAAGCCCATGCCGGCAGATTGACTCAATGATAACATGTACATGGGGATAAGACCTTTCTGATGCGGACAAACAAACTAACGATTATTCATTGGGAGGTCGTTTAGGGTGGCGCAAAATATTAATCATTTTGGCACTCGTGCGCTTTAAACGAGCTCCCGTATTTTTGACTCTGCGAGCTGTAGAGACTTTGGACTTACGCGTGGGACGCATATCCCTGATGGAACCGAAATCGCCACGACGGACGCTGGTTGCCTTGATGCGATCCGACTTCAAGCCGATTTGAAGATATTCATTAACCGATTTAAATTCAAGTCCGTCGAAAAACTGTACAAGTCGACGGCAGCATATGATAAGACGGGGTAATAATGAATACAGACGTGCGTATTGCCCGATAAGGCTATGCAGGTCATTTCATCAGTTGATTGAAAACAACTGATTCCCTCAAGTTTGACACCTGCCTGAACAAATGCTTTTTCTATGGACGGCCGCAACTCTTCCGGTTCGGAAATTACGAGTCGGCAGTTGTAAAAATCAATAAGTAAATGCTTACCTAAAGTATTAGTCATTCCGTTCACCTGTCTATGTATTTGCAGTTCATTATAATATTTTTTTGACCCCTTGTAAACGCGAACGAATGTACCCTCGGGGGTATATCTTGAGAAAGAGAAGAGGAAAAACCGATACCTTATTGTGACAAAGCCGAAAAGAAAGGGATAAAAGAAATAAAAGGACTCTTCTCGTTTTGAGAAGAGTCCTTTTATATAAATATAGAATAAAGGTAACCCGGTTGTTCGGAATAGGAAAGGCTTACCCCTTGACAGGATTGAAAGTAAAGTCCGTACCGTCGAAATCGATGCGTACAGTTTGGCCTTCACCGATGCGACCGCTGATAATATCACGGCTTAAGGCCGTTTCTACGGTATGCGTGATGAGGCGGCGCAAGGGACGAGCACCGAACTGAGGTTCATACCCTTTATCGGACAGTTCTTCCAAAGCCCGATCGGTCCACGTCAAGGTAATGTTCATTTGCTTTTGCAAACGGTTGCTGAGGTGTTCCAACAAAATACGGGCAATATCGAATACCTGTTCTTTTTTCAGCGCTTTAAAGACGACAATGTCATCAATACGGTTCAGAAATTCAGGGCGGAAATAGGATTTTAAGATATCCTTAACCGATTTTTCCGCCGTTTCGAAGTCGGCAGCTTCAAGAATTTCATGAGAACCTAAATTACTGGTCATAATGATAACCGTATTTTTAAAATTCACTACGCGGCCCTTGCCGTCCGTCAGACGACCGTCGTCGAGGATTTGCAGGAGAACGTTGAAAATGTCGGGGTGGGCTTTTTCGATTTCATCTAATAAGATGACCGAATAGGGATGGCGGCGAACCGCTTCCGTCAACTGACCGCCTTCATCGTATCCGACATATCCCGGAGGAGCCCCGATAAGTCTTGACACGGTGTGTTTTTCCATATATTCGCTCATGTCGATACGTACGATATTGCGATCGTCGTCAAAGAGCGATTCAGCCAAGGCTTTGGCCAGTTCTGTTTTACCTACGCCGGTAGGGCCGAGGAAGATGAATGAACCGATGGGACGATTCGGATCTTTAATGCCTGCACGAGCACGCATAATAGCATCACTTACGACGCGAACCGCTTCGTCTTGGCCGACGACTCTCTGATGGAGTGTATCGTCCAAATGAAGGAGCTTTTCACGTTCACCCGTCATCATCTTTGTAACGGGAATACCCGTCCAACGACTGACAACCTGTGCAATGTCTTCTTCACCGACTTCTTCTTTCAATAAGTGGCTGTCTTTTTCTTTCGAAAGCAAGTCTTCCTGTTCGGCTAATTGACGTTCCAATTCGGGTAACTTTCCGTATTTTAATTCGGAAGCCTTTGTTAAATCATAATCCCGTTCGGCTTTTTCCATTTGATGGCGTACGTCATCCAGTTCTTTTTTCAAGGCCTGAGTACGTAAAATTGCCTGTTTTTTTCCTTGTCCCAACGAGCTTTAAGTTCTTTTTCTTCCGCAACCAGTTCCTTCTTCGTGTCGACAATTTTAGCCAACCGTTCTTTAGAAGCGTCGTCCGTTTCCTTATTTAAAGATTGTTCTTCAATTTCCAGTTGCATGATTTTATGACGAATTTCATCGAGAGGTGCCGGCATGGATTCAATTTCCGTGCGAAGCTTTGCAGCGGCTTCATCGACGAGATCAATAGCCTTATCGGGAAGGAAACGGTCGGAAATATAGCGATCTGAAAGAACGGCAGCGGCGACCATGGCATTATCACGAATGCGGACGCCGTGATGGACTTCATAGCGTTCTTTCAAGCCGCGAAGAATGGTAATTGTATCTTCTACAGAAGGTTGGTCTACCATAACCGGTTGGAAGCGGCGTTCCAAGGCGGCATCTTTTTCAATATACTTCTGATATTCATTTAAGGTCGTAGCACCGATGCAACGGAGTTCGCCGCGAGCCAGCATAGGCTTCAACAGATTGCCCGCATCCATAGAGCCTTCTGAAGCACCGGCACCGACGACCGTATGGATTTCATCGATAAATAGGAGAATCTGGCCGTCCGATTTAACGATTTTCATTGAGGACGGCTTTAAGCCGTTCTTCGAATTCACCGCGATATTTAGCTCCGGCAATGAGAGACCCCATATCGAGAGAGTAGAGGGTCTTGTTTTTCAGAGATTCAGGAACATCACCGGCAACGATACGACCGGCTAAGCCTTCGACAATAGCTGTTTTACCGACACCGGGTTCACCGATGAGAACCGGATTGTTCTTGGTACGACGCGAAAGTATTTCGATGGTACGACGAATTTCTTCGTCTCTACCGATGACGGGGTCGAGCTTTCCTTTACGGGCGGCAGCCGTCAAATCGCGGCCGTACTTTTCCAAAGATTTATAATTATCTTCAGGATTATCGGATGAAACGGACTGCTTTCTGTTTGCCTTAATGGAAGAGAGTATTTTATCGGCATTTAATCCGAATTGACGGCAAACTTCCTGCATAGTTTCATCACTGTCTTCGGCAACGGCTAAAAGCAAATGTTCCGTGCTGACGTAATCGTCGTGCATAGCTTCGGCACGTTGTTGAGCCTTGCCGATGATACGTACCATTTCTGTCGACATGGACAGGTTACTTGAACCTTGAACGGACGGAATCTTTTTAAGCATCTGTTCCAACTTGGCTCTTAAAAGCGGCAAATCAGTTTTACAATCGCTGAAAATAGAGGCTAAGAGACCTTCCGGATCTTTGGTTAGACCGATCATCAGATGAACGGATGTAATTTCTTGATTATAGTGAAGAGCCGCCGTCTGTTGTGCATCTTGGAAAGCGGCCATTACCTTTTGTGTGTATTTTTCATTTCCCATAGTATAAACCTCCTTAGCGGTCAAGAGATAGGAACGATTCATTCATTTAAACTTCTTTATGTTCTCGACTACAACTATGATTATACACTTAAAAAGTCAAAAAGTCAAATATTGGAAAGAAAAAAATAAAAAGTGATTTCATCTTATCTTTTTGAGATGATAGTAAATAGAAAGAAAAACTATCATTTTAAAAAAAGAGGGATAAATAATTACAAATATATCTTTCTAAGAAAAAAATAGAGTAAATAGATAAAATATCCCCAAAAATGCTGTGAAAAAAACTGTTAGAAAAATAAGGAATGAAAAAAATGAAAGGAAGGGGAGAAAAACTATCAAACAAAAAGAAGTAAAAAAATAAAAAGAAATATAACAGAATATACAGAAAACTTCAGGCAACACAAATGACATCAAGATAAAAACGGGTTTTCTTGGCTCATTATAAGTTACAGTAAGTACAAAAGTATTAGCGGTATGTCGATTAAACGTTGTAAGGGAGAAAAGGGTAATCCCGGGAAATGGATATAAATAAATTTTCGTACTACCACAGATATTAACGTGTTTACATGCGTTTATATTTCAAAAAAATAACGAAAAAAACGTGAATGTAACAGAATTGTAATAATTTCACCTTCAAGCATTGCCATAACAAAATAGAATGTGTAATCATAATGTAAAAAGAATTGATAATTTATAGAAGGTGTTTTGGGGTACTAGGGGAAGGAGGATATGTACGGATCTTTAAAAGTACATAAATAAAAATACTTTTTAGAAAAAGGGGTCATGATATGAATAAGATTTTTAAAGTTATTTGGAACAAAGCCAGAAACTGTTATGTTGTTACTTCGGAAATAGCAAAGTCTCATTCAAAAACTAAGTCCGAAACGTCCAAAAACAGAGGATACACGCTTATTTCAACCTTGGCGGTCTTATTTTTAACCGGCTGTGTACCCGTTTTTGCTGCCGTCACTGACGATCCGGGACCGACCGATCCCAACCCTGCAAGAAGTGCGGGCATTCGCTTATCATCCGGGTGGATGTCTGCCTTGGAAGGCGGTACGGCGACGAAGATGTACGACTATGGGACACCGGGTAATAAGGCCTATGACAACACGGGAGTCTTACAGTGGGACGGTACAGGTCGGTATCAATTATATACGGGGACGCATTTGTACGGTATTGCACTCGGTAACGCCGCCAACGCTTATGACCCTGAGGTACAGACCGCCTCCGGTACGGCACTCGGTGATTATTCGCGGGCTCGTTCGTTGGCCGTAGCCGTAGGTCCCTATGCGTCTGCCGAAAAGATTGCCGCTGTAGCCATCGGCGCCGGGGCCAAGGCTGCGGAATTTAACTCCCTGGCCATGATGCGTCAGTCTTATGCAAGCGGTAAGTATGCGGCGGCTATCGGAACGGCTGCCGTAGCTAAGGGTGAAGCCAGTCTGGCTATGGGACATTCGTCTACGGCTACGGGCAATCAGTCCATCGCCATCGGCACCATAGCACCGAAAACACAATATGATTCCAAGGGAACTCCCATTGCCGCCTATGACGGTGTAAACAATACGCAGGCTACGGCCGATCGTGCTATTGCCTTGGGTCAGACGGCTCATGCTAAAGGCGTCGACAGTATAGCCTTCGGCAGTCGCAGTACGGCCGGCGGCACAAGCTCTATTGCTTACGGTACCGATGCCAAAGCGTGTGCCGACAATGCCGTGGCTATCGGTAAAAGTGCTTCGGCACCGACGGTAAACGGCGTGGCTTTGGGCTCTAACTCGAGAGCCGACAGAACAAGCGGTGAATGGGGCTACAATGTTAAAACGGAAGACGGGCGGACAAACGGCTATGCCGGACTTGGCGGTTCTGCTTTACGGTCCGAGTATGCAGCTGTTTCCGTCGGCAATGAAGGACATACGAGACAAATTACCCATGTAGCAGCCGGCAGCAAGGATACGGATGCTGTCAATGTGGCCCAATTGCGCAATGTGAACCTCAAAGTGGGTGCCAATACGGGTCATACGGATGTCTTATTGGATAGTCAGACTTTAAAAATTCAAGGTGATAATCAGTACGTGACCACTCAGGCAGGAAGCGGAACGGTTACTGTCGGGTTAACCGATGCGGTTCGTCAAAAGATCGATGCATCGGCTAATATTAACTTGTCCAACATTACCAATGAAGGCAAAACGGTTATTCATAATGAAGCTCAGAAGGCCGTCGTAGTGAAAGGCGGCTCGAATACGATCGTTACATCAACTGTTGCTAACGGAACAAAAACCTATACTGTAAACGGTAGGGATACGACCGTGTCCGCCGTTCCGGGGAGTCGTATTACCGTTAAAGATAACGGCGGTATCGATGCAAACGGAAACAGACATTATGAAATCGGCTTTAAAGACTGCGACTTGGCGAAGAAGACGGATATTTGGACGCTACAGGCTAACGGGAAAGATGTACCGCCCAGTCAGGGTAAGGTCAATCTTGTAAATGGTGAAAACGTGACCATCGAAAAGTCGGCAAACGGGCAAATCCGTATTTCCGCAAAGGGCGGTCACGATGAAGACGCCGTTCATTACGATATTTCAAACGGCGTCGTGAATAAACTCCGTCACCATGGCAGGCAGCACGTACGTTAACAAGACGGGCGGCACGCATATTACCAACGTAGCCTATGCAACGGGTAACGACGGAAGCGAAGTCGTAAACGTAGATTACCTGACGGATCAGGTAAATAACGCCGTAACGAATACGACGACGAATATTACGAACAACCTGACAGCCAAGGGTATGAACTTTGTCGGAAATGACGGGCAATCTATTCACAAGGACTTGGGATCTACCTTGGGCATTGTCGGAAAAAATTCGAATATTCAAACGGCTAACGATAACGGTAAAATTTCTATTGCCTTGGCGAAGAATTTGACGGACATTACATCCGTATCGAACGGCAATACCAGTATTGTCTTAAACAATAATACGAGTGTAGGCGGCAACGGTGTAACTATTACGGGCGGAAATGTCAGCGTCTCGAATAATCGGATCACAAACGTCCAAAACGCCGTAGACAGTCATGATGCGGTCAATAAGGGCCAGCTTGACTCGAAGGTGGAAGAAGTTACGAGCAAGGGACTTCGCTTTGATGCCAATGTGGGCGGTGAACAGACGAGTGCCCTGGGTTCTAAGGTGACCGTTAAAGGTGACGGCACGAATATTAAGACGTCCATTAAAAAGACAGGTGCCGATACGGTTATTGATGTAGCCCTCGGCAAAGACGTGACGGCTGAAACGGTAACTGTTACGGGTAAAAACGGCAAGGACGGCACCATCGGCATTAACGGTAAAGACGGCGTAGACGGTATTAACGGCACGAACCGTGTAGACATTCATGTTGAAAAAGGTCAGCCGGGCGTAAACGGTACGGACGGCGTTACTCGCATTGTTTACGAAGACAAGACGGGAAATCACGAAGTGGCAACCCTGGACGACGGCATGAAGTTTGCCGGAGATAACGGTACGGTTATTTCCCAAGAAACTCAACGAACGATTGGACGTTCGCGGCGGTGCTGCGGGAGCTTTGTCGGACGGCAATATCGGCGTCAACAACGTCGGCGGAGTCCTGAAGGTGCAGCTTGCTAAAGAAGTAACGGGACTTACGAGCGTAACGGCCGGCAATGTGAAGACAGGTACGCAAGTGTCGGGCGGCGTGACGGGTAACTATGTGACGGGCCTTGATAACAAGACGTGGAACGGTACGGCTGTTTCGGGCAGAGCGGCTACGGAAGATCAGCTGAAAGTCTTGCAAGATACCATTTCAACGCAAGGAGCCGGTGCGACGGATTACCGTCTGGTGGAAAACAACACGGCCGATAAGGCGTATAGTGTCGATGCTGACGGCAAGGTAAACTTGACGGTAGAAGACAAGAATCACGCAGGCATGAAGCAGACGGTTACGATTAAGGATGTGGCTTCCAAGACGACGGTAGACAACTTGTCGAATCGCTCTGTACAGTACGATGTAACGGGCGGCGTGGTGAATAAAAACTCCGTCACCATGGCAGGCAGCACGTACGTCAATAAGACGGGCGGCACGCATATTACCAATGTAGCCTATGCGACGGGTAACGACGGAAGCGAAGTCGTAAACGTAGACTACCTGACGGATCAGGTAAATAACGCCGTAACGAATACGACGACGAATATTACGAACAACCTGACGGCCAAGGGTATGAACTTCGTCGGTAACGACGGGCAGGTAATTCACAAAAACCTCGGTGAAACCTTGGGTATCGTCGGCGGCGGCACGAAGGCAGATTCCGAATATAGCGGTGAAAATATTAAGACCGTAAAAGATGCAAACGGCAATATTTCCGTCATGATGGACAAGAACCTTGTCACCGAATCCGTTCAAGTCGGTAAAGACGGAAAAGACGGCAAGATCGGCATTAACGGAAAAGACGGTGTAGACGGTATTAACGGCACGAACCGTGTAGACATTCATGTTGAAAAAGGTCAGCCCGGCGTCAACGGTACGGACGGTGTTACTCGCATTGTTTACGAAGACAAGACGGGAAATCACGAAGTGGCAACCCTGGACGACGGCATGAAGTTTGCCGGAGATAACGGTACGGTTATTTCCAAGAAACTCAACGAACGATTGGACGTTCGCGGCGGTGCTGCAGGATCTTTGTCGGACGGCAATATCGGCGTCAACAACATTGGCGGAGTCTTGAAGGTACAGCTTGCCAAAGAAGTAACGGGACTTACGAGCGTAACGGCCGGCAATGTGAAGACAGGTACGCAAGTCTCAGGCGGCGTGACGGGTAACTATGTGACGGGCCTTGATAACAAGACGTGGAACGGTACGGCTGTTTCAGGCAGAGCGGCTACGGAAGATCAGCTGAAAGTCGTAAATGAAGCTATTAATAACGTGAGCGGTAATATGTCCGACTTCCGTTTAGTAGCTAATGACGGAAGTCCCGACGGTGCCTACTCTGTCGATGCTGACGGCAAGGTGAACTTGACGGTAGAAGATAAGAAGCATGCAGGCGTAAAAGAAACGGTTACGATAAAGGATGTGGCTTCCAAGACGGCTGTAGACAACTTGTCGAACCGTTCCGTACAGTATGATGTAACAGGCGGCGTGGTGAATAAAAACTCCGTTACCATGGCGGGCAGCACGTACGTTAACAAGACGGGCGGCACGCATATTACCAACGTAGCCTATGCGACGGGTAACGACGGAAGCGAAGTCGTAAACGTAGATTACCTGACGGATCAGGTAAATAACGCCGTAACGAATACGACGACGAATGTGACGAACAACCTGACGGCCAAGGGCATGAACTTCGTCGGTAACGACGGGCAGGTAATTCACAAAAACCTCGGTGAAACCTTGGGCATCGTCGGCGGCGGTACAAAGGCCGATTCTGAATACAGCACTACGAATATTAAGACCGTAAAAGATGTAAACGGCAATATTTCCGTCATGATGGATAAAAACCTTGTCACCGAATCCGTTCAAGTCGGAAAAGACGGAAAAGACGGCAAGATCGGTGTGAGCGGTAAGGACGGTAAGGATGCCGTAACCGTATACGGTAAGGACGGTGTAGGCCATATCGGCTTAACCGGGCCGGCAGGAACTAACGGTAAGGACGGTACGAACGGTATCGACCTGACTGTGAAGAACGGTTATGATGATGCCTCCAAGGGAATTAAGGGTGAAAAAGGTGTAGACGGTACGGACGGAATTACGCGTATCGTTTATGAAGACAAGACGGGAGAGCATCAAGTTGCAACGATGGAAGACGGCATGGTCTTCGGCGGCGATACGGGAACGGATATTATTAAAAAATTGAACAATAAGGTTTCCGTTATCGGCGGTATTACAAACAAAACTCTGCTTACGACAGAGGATAATATCGGTGTCGTCTCCGACGGAACGGATAACCTGAAGGTTCGTTTGGCTAAGGACTTGAGAGGCATTACCTCTATTTCTAACGGCGATACGAAGATAACCTTGAAAGACCATTATGAAGATGCCGTAACGATTACGGGCGGCAATATTAACGTAACGAACAATCGCATTACGAACCTTAAAGACGGCGAAGACGAACACGATGCGGTCAATAAGGGGCAACTTGACAAGGCTGTAGACGGAATCAAACAGGGAGCCTTCGGTGTGACGGCTGATGACGGCAAGTCGGTTAAGAAGAACTTGGGTGAAACAGTCGGCATCGGCGGCGACGGAACCAATATTTCCACGTCCGTTGAAAACGGCAAGGTTCGCGTATCTCTGAATAAGGATGTGCGTGTTGACACGGTTACGGCCAATAAGGTGACGACCGGTGATACGACAGTAACCTCTGACGGACTGGTTATTAACGGTGGCCCGTCGGTTACGAAAAACGGTATCGATGCGGGTAATAAGGTCATTACGAATGTAGCGGCAGGACGGATCGGTGCCGGCAGTACGGATGCCGTTAACGGCGGCCAACTTCATGATATAGCGGACAGTATAAGCCGTAGGGATTCGGCGTGACTACTGATGACGGCCGGTCGATTATGAAAGGCTTGGGCGAAACGGTGGCTATCGGCGGCGACGGTACGAATGTACGCACGTCCGTAAGCGGCGGTAAGGTTGTCGTAGGCCTTTCGGACAAATTGACCATCGGCAGCGGTGCCGGAGCCGTAAGTATTGACGGTGTAAACGGCAATATCGGTGTCGGCGGAGTAAGTATAGGTCGACAAGGCGGCGGTAGCTATGTAGGCGGCTTAAGCAATACGACGTGGGACGTAAAGAACCCGAATATTACAAGCGGCAGAGCGGCAACGGAAGACCAGCTCAAGGTTGTCAGTGATAAGATTTCCGGCGGTCGAGTTTTCCAAGGAGATTGGGGTAAGGTTTCGGTCGGCCTTGGCGATACGTTAAATCTGCGCGGCAATGCGAAGAATCTGTCGCGCTTGACAGACGGCAACATTGCCGTAGTATCGAATTCCGCTCAAGACGGCTACAATATTAAGTTGGCCAAGGATATTAATATGGGAGACGGTACTATTACCTTTACAACGTCGACTACGGCTCCCGAGTCAACGCCGAGAGAGATGACGAACGGACCGGTTCTGGGCGAAGATCGTCGACCGGGTGCTCCGACCGTGACATCGTCCATGACCGTGGGCGGTAGCGGTATTACCTTCACGCCTGTCGGCACTTCGACAACCGGGGTCAGACTGACGGGAACGGGTCTTAATAACGGCGGACAACAGCTTCACGGAGTGGCAGCCGGCACGCTCGATGACGATGCCGTCAATGTAAGCCAGCTTCGTCGCGTACAGGTTAAGGTAGATAATGCCGGTTCCGCATCGGCAGCCTTGGCGGGATTACACCCCTTTGGCTTATGATCCTATTGCACCTACACAGGTTATGGCGGCCGTTGGTTCGTACGGTAACAGTACGTCCGTAGCACTCGGCTTGGCCCATTACACGAATGAAAATACGTTGCTCCACGTTGGTGCCTCCTTCGGACAACAGGATAACGCCGTCAATGCGGGCGTAACGTACAAGTTCGGTCGTTCGGCGGAAAAGAAAGCCATCCCCGATCGCTATAAAGCCGGTCCTATCAGCTCCGTATACGTAATGCAAGATGAAGTAACGGCACTGAAGGCTGAAAATGCCCGCATTAAGCACCATGAAGAAGAACTGACTGAAGCGTATCGGAAGGTTCAGGCCGACAATGAAGAAATGAAGGCTCAAATTGCCCTCTTAATGGAAAAAGCGGGTCTGAAATAAGTGAGAGAAACGGGGGCTCCCGGCTTCGGCCGGGGGCAAACCTCGTAAGGAGGATGCTATGTTGAAAAAACTGATTACTGCAGCCTTGGCCTTATCTGTCAGCGTTACGGCCTATGCTGCCGCCGACCCTTTATCCCAACCGACACCGTCGAATCGGGATTTGACGGCGGTTCAGGAAATGACGGCTATCGTCGTTCCGAATGCGGAAGTGTATAAGGAATTACAACAATTTACGACCTTACAGGCACAAAGAGGCGGGCAGTTGGTCAAGGAAGTCGGTGTAGGCGTAAATCCGAACAGGGTTGGTATAACGATCAGGTTCTGCATTATATGTACGTTCGCGTCAATCTGTATCGTGACAGTCATGGCTGGAAGGAAGAAGCGTACGGTAAACAGGCGGTCTATAAACTTTATCATGACTATGAAGCGTTTTTTGCTACTCATTCCTATGTAACGCCGGAGAATAAGGCTATGTTTGAACAAGACTTCCTGAATGTTTTGGCTGACAATACCCGACAAGTCGAAAACAATGAATTGCGGTTCTATTTAAATGAAACGGTACTCTTCTCATTACAAGCCGGTATGGATGCGGATAGACAATTGATTTCGCCCTATGAAGAAGGACGTATCGTAAATTTACGTCAACAATTATAATATTTATATAATGTAGTATAAAAGGAGCTTCTTATCAAAGAGGCTCCTTTTTATATTGCTTTAAAAGTGTATAAAGTGAAGTAATAGGTGTCGGCATGGGTATGTAAAAGTTTTATAAGGTTTAGAAGAATAACTATGCTATACTTATTAAAGTAGCATTTACAGTGATAATAAAATAGAAGGGAATAGAAAATAGATACTGTCCTACTTTTATAAAAATGGATGAGGAATATATACAAATAGGGCTTAAATTTTAAAATGCGTATTTGCACAATTATATACATAATATAAGGAGGATGATATTGTGCTGGAACGTTTAAATGCGTTACCCGTTTCATCGTTTCACTATAAGCTGTTGGTGGTTGCAGGAATCGGTTGGGTTTTTGATTCTATGGATACGGGGCTTATTGCGTTTGTATTGCCCTTGCTTATCAAAGAATGGGGGCTTTCGGCTACTCAGGCGGGGATGCTCGGCAGTATCGGCCTTGTCGGTATGGCTCTGGGGGCTGTAGCGGCAGGAACCTTAGCCGACAGAGTGGGGCGGAAAACCGTATTTTCCGTCACCATAGTGTTGTACAGCTTGGCTACGGGATTGTGTGCCGTAGCACCGAATTATGAGTTACTCGTTCTTTTTCGCTTTTTAGTAGGGCTGGGACTGGGCGGTGAGTTGCCCGTAGCGGCTACGCTGGTGACCGAATACGTTCCGGGGCGTGCCAGAGGTCGTTTTATGGTACTCTTGGAAAGCTTCTGGGCCGTCGGCTGGTTGTTGGCAGCCCTTATCGCCTACTTTATTATTCCCGTGACGGGATGGCGTACGGCCTTTCTCATCGGAGCCTTACCGGCCTTATATACCATGGTTATTCGTATGCACTTACCCGAATCGGTTCGCTATCTTTTAAAAAAGGGAAAAATAGAAGAAGCCCGAAAAATCGTTTCTTCCTTGGAAGAACGTTGCCATATGGAACCTCGTCCCCTTGAAGTGACGGAGAAGGATGTGGCGGAAGAAACTAAAGGCTCCTTTACGTCTCTTTGGACAAGCCGTTTTATTAAACGAACCGTCATGCTCTGGCTCGTGTGGTTCGGCATCGTTTTCAGCTATTACGGTGTCTTTATGTGGCTTCCTTCCCTTGTATTTAAACAAGGATTTACGGTAGTCAAAACTTTTGAATATGTCCTCGTCATGACTTTGTCACAGTTGCCGGGATATGCAGCGGCGGCTTGGCTCGTCGATCGACTGGGACGGCGCTATACCTTGTCCCTGTTTTTGTTGGGCAGCGGCATAGCCAGCTACTTTTTCGGACACGCTGAGACTGTTACGGCACTGCTTTGTTGGGGAGCGACCATGTCTTTCTTCAATCTCGGTGCCTGGGGCGTTATATATACTTATACACCCGAACTCTATCCGACGGAGATTCGCGGTCTGGGGTGCGGCTGGGCTACGGGATTCGGTCGTGTAGGCGGTATGGTGGCACCTCTTCTTGTAGGAGCCCTTTTGACCGATGCTTGGGATATGGGACATATATTCTATATCTTTGCCGGTGTATTTGTACTTATTTCCTTTATTGTCCTTACCTTGGGCAGGGAAACGAAGCGAAAAGAATTGGAAAGTTTGTCGTAAACAAGACGAAGAATTCATGTAATCCGGAACGGGAACTCCTGTATCATACAGGGGTTCCCGTTTTTTACAGCATTATAACCGAGTAATATGGAATAAAACGTAACGGATAATCGAATGTTATAAAACTGTAACAGAATGAAAAATAAACGGAAATAAATTAATGGTAAAATCTTAGCGAAATACAAATTATATTCCGTTTTAGAATGACGTGAGTATAGAAATGTGTATGGTGCATGGGAGGGTGGTATGGGAAGAAAGAGTATGCACAAAAAATAAATAATAACACAAAAGAATATGGAGTCCGTATTTGGTGAGAAGAAATTCCGGGGGGTGGGAGAAACGCGGACAACAAGCTCCGACCTTACTGTATGCGGTGTTATCGCATATTGGAAAGGTCTTTTTTTATGAAAAATCGGGAGCTTGTTATCATGAATAAATTTGATAACCTCATCAAAAAACATGAGTTCAACTCATTCATAAATTACTAATAGAAAACGATTACTACCTTGAAAGAATAGAAAAAGTTTTGTAAAAATAACATGCATGTAAGTTATTAAAAAAATTGAACTCATGGTGAAAGTTTCGTTTATGCGACGAAACGAAAGGTTAAAAACCTGTAACATCGACAATTGTATGTTTGTATCGTTGTTTTTGGAAAGGAAGGTAATGTGAAGAATGAATAAGGTTTTTAAGATTGTTTGGAGTAAGTCTAAACAGTGTTATGTAGTTGTGTCGGAATATGCCAAGTCAAACGGCGGCAAGAAAAAGGTTTTGGCAACCGTCTTGGCAGGCCTCATGATGGCCGGCGTTTTAGCACCGCAGCAAGTACTGGCAGATGCGGACTACACTAATAGTAATATTAATATTGCGCCCAACCGACTTCATCGGGACTATAGAAACACTATAAGCGGAACCAGTGCCATTGCCGTTGGGGGTTTGAATACTGTAGGCGGAAGCGGTAACGGTCGTATTGCTATCGGCTTCGAAAATCAAGCTATGGCTGATGCTGCTGTAGCAATCGGTAACTCCAGTAAGGCTACGGGCGGATCGTCTACGGCTCTCGGTGCTAAGGCCAATGCAGCCGGGGCATCGGCAATAGCAATCGGTAGTGAAACGAGTGCTGATCAACAATCTTCCCTGGCTATCGGCGATCGCATGAAGGCTACGGGAACATATGCAACAGCTGTCGGTAACTATGGTCAAGCTACGGGATCTAAAAGTACGGCCATAGGGGCTCTTGCAAAGGCTAGCGGAACGAATGCGACCAGCTTAGGGGCTAATACCGTAGCTTCGCAGGAAGCGGCGGCAGCCCTCGGGTCCTATGCGGAAGCAACGGGACTTCGCTCGACGGCAGTGGGTGTGAATGCGGCTGCCAGCGGACAGAGCTCTCAGGCTATGGGTGACCATGCGGAAGCAACAGGATTCGGTGCAACAGCTGTGGGTAAGGCGGCTAAAGCTTTGGATCAAAGTGCATCTGCTTTCGGTGATTCGGCTAACGCCACGACGGTTCAGTCTACAGCAGTAGGCTACAGTGCCAATGCAACGGGTTTAAATGCAAGTGCTTTCGGTAATCTAAGTATGGCATCGGGAAATATGCGACCGCAGTGGGTTCAGAAGCCCATGCAACCGGTCAAAACGGATTTGCCGGCGGTGCGAAAGTGAATGCTACAGGAAGTGAAGCTACGGCTGTCGGTTATAATTCGACGGCTTCGGGGGCCGGTTCGGTAACCTTGGGTAGAGATGCTACGGCATCGGCTACAGGTGCTTATGCAATGGGTTACGGGGCGAACGCCACCAATACCAGCGCATTTGCTATCGGTAGCATGGCCAATGCCGGAGCTTACGGCTCTATGGCTATCGGCAAGGGAGCTACGACAAAGGCCCAGGATGCTACGTCGACCTATTCCTATTCCGGTACGGGCGGTGCTGTAGGGGCGAGCGGCTACAATACGGAAACGTCGACTATTCACAGCGGTGCAGGAACGGATACGGCGTCTGATACATATAATGCCGGTGATACGTTGGCTATCGGTACCAATGCGACTGTAAGTGAACAGTCCAACGAGACGGTGGCTATCGGTAAGGACAGTTCGGCAGCTAAGAATACTCACTATTCGACGGTTATCGGTCAGGGTGCACAGGCAAGACAAGGCGCTTCAGACAGTACGGTTATCGGGCACGGTGCGTATACGGAAGCCAGAGAGTCCGTAGCTATCGGCAGAACGGCTAATATATCGGGTACGGACAGTGTACGTTCCACGGCTATGGGCTGGGGTGCACGGGTTTCGAATGCGTATGATGCGACGGCTATTGGTACGGGTGCACAGACGACCGTAACCGGCGGTGTTGCTATCGGTTCGGGTGCAGATTCTTCCAGAGCTACCACGGATCCCAAATCGAGTGCTTATGATGCGGCTCGTGCAAACGGAACGGCTATTCATAACCGTAAATACAATCCGACCGTATTTGCAACAGGAGCGACTCAAGGTGCCGTTTCTGTCGGCAATGACATAGAAAAACGCCAAATCATCAACGTAGCCGGCGGTTCCGACGACTACGATGCCGTCAACGTGGCTCAGTTGAAGAATGTCGGTGTTATTGTAAAAGGCAATACGGGCAAATCGGACTTCCTCGTTCACGACGGTTCTCTGAAGGTTGAAGGAACAGGTCGTATCAGCACTGTAGCTGCCGATGACGGCACGAAAGATTCAAAAATTACCTTGAGCTTTGACGACTCGGGCTTGGCTAATACGAGTTTAACCAATATTACCAATGACGGTAAAAAGACGATTACAGGCCTCGGTACTATTGTTAAAGCCGGTGATAACGTAACGGTTACGTCTACATCCGATGCGACGACGGGACAAAAGACATATACGGTCAGCACGACGAGCCCCGTGGTTTATACGGATAAGGACGGCAACAAGGTATACCTCCACGACGACGGTAAATTCTACACGTCTGCGACGGGCGGCACGGAAGTGAATAATTCCAACGTTATTGCTTCCTTTAAGGATCCGAGCGGAGCTACGACGGGCGGCACTATGATCGTCAATAACGTGGGCAGCGCTATTTCCAACCATACGACTCCGGGCGTAACGTCGCCGACGTACCTCGATAAACTCGATGCGGCGGCAGGCGATACGAAGACGCAGAATGCGGCGGTCAACGTAACGGACTTAAAGAATACGGCAGACGGCTTGACGGAAAAGGGGCTCAAATTCGATGCCAACTCGGGCGGCGTAAAGACGAACAAGCTCGGTTCGACGGTTAAGGTTCAAGGCGAAGGTGCTAAAGCCGATACGGAATACAGCGGCAAGAACGTTAAAACTATTATTAACCAAGACAGCGTCGGTAATACGACCATTGATGTAAAACTCGATAAAAACCTGGAAACGGATACGATTACGGCAACGGGTAAAGACGGTAAAGACGGCAAGATCGGTATTAACGGTCATGACGGCGTCACGACGACCATTACGGTAACTCGTGACGGTAAGCCGGGCGTAGACGGAGCACCGGGAACGACGACGACTCGCGTTGTATACGAAAAGCCGGACGGCGGTAAAGAAGAAGTGGCAACACTGAACGACGGCTTACGCTTTACGGGTAACAACACGTCTACGGAAAACAAACATAAGCTCAACAGCTTGGTTAAGGTTAAGGGCGAAGGCGTAACGGAAGCGGAAGCGAATGCCTTCGACAGTGCGGCAGGCAATATCGCAGTGGTAGCAGACGGCACGGATACGTTGACGATTAAGCTGAACAAGAATGTAAAGGCTTGAATACGGTAGAAACGAAGACGATCCAGTTGGGCGATCCTGCAGGTAACCACACGACGATTAACTACGCAGGCGACCGCATTACGTACACGACGCCGGATACGACGCCGGGTGCAACACCGGGCTCTACGGTAACGCATAAGGTAGCGAACCTGGAAGATGAACTTCACATTAAACCGGGTACATATACGCCGAATACAGCCGGTAAGGTAACCCTTACCTACGTAGACGGTAACGGCAATGACGTAGCAGGAAAGACGGCTGTTGTCGACTTGAGCAGCTTCACACCGGCAAGCGGTATGAGCAAGTGGGTAGCTAAGTCTGCTGCAGGCGAAGGTACACACTCGGGTGATACGACTCAGGATATTACGGACAGCAAGGCTGTTGAATTCCAGGCAGGAAAGAACGTCACCATTACCCAGACGAACGACGGTGCAGGCAATACGGTTATTAAGTACGGCCTGAGCGACGAAATCGAAGTGGGTAAAGAAGGCGCGCCGGGAGCACCGGGCAAAGACGGTAAAGTAGGCGTTAAGGGTGCAGACGGTTCGGCAGTTGTGATTAACGGCAAGGACGGCTCTATCGGCTTGAACGGCACAAATGGCCGCGACGGTATTACCATCCAAGGTAAAGACGGAGCTAAGGGCCTTGACGGCACGAACACGACGCGTATCGTATACCATGACGAAACGAACAATAAAGACCATGAAGTGGCAACACTTGACGACGGCATGAAGTACGCAGGCGACGACGCTCAGGGTACGGATAAGACCAAAGTCGTTAAGAAGAAGCTCAACGAAACGCTCGATATTATCGGCGGAGCGGACGCTACGAAGTTAACGGACGGCAACATCGGTGTTAACAACGACGGTAACGGCAAGCTCAAAGTACAGCTTTCCAAGAACTTGAAAGATATTAATACCATTAAACGGCGGCACGACGATTACGCTTAACACCACTCCGGGCGGCGCAAGCAATACGCCGGCAGTGGTTATCAGCGGCGGCAACTTGAGCATGGACGGTAATAAGATTACCAACGTAGCTCCGGGTGAAATCAGCAGCACGTCGACAGAAGCCGTAAACGGCTCGCAGCTGTATAAGTTAAAGGCGGAAGAACGCCACATTCGTCCGACAAACGTACCGACAGGCTCGACGGAAACGACGCAGACGACGGGTACGGATGCCGTTTACAAGTACGATGCATCTACGAAGAAAGTTACGTTGGTATATAACGACGGAAACGGCACGGCTGTGAACGACACGAAGGCGGTCATCGACTTCTCCGACCTGGCTACAGGCGGCAGCGGCACGAATACGATTGTCGAATCGACAGACGGTACGGTCAAAGTAACGGATAACGGTACGTCACCGGACCACAAGTATGACTTGGCAGTCAACTCGCAGAAGGTCGTAAACAACGCACAACTTCCCGTAACGTACACGAAGGCGGACGGCACGAAGGTATATCTGCATAACGACGGCAACTTCTACGATGATAAAGCAGAAGGACAAGGCAACTTGGTAGCGAAGTCGGATGTTATTGCGTCCATGAACGACGGCAACAACTCGACGACGGCTCCGATGCGTCTGAACAACGTAGCAAGCTCGATCTCCAACCAGACGGGAGCTACGTTCCTGGATAAACTCGACGCGGCTAATACGAACAACCCGAACAGTGCCGTTAACGTATCGGACTTGAAGAACACGGCCGACGGCTTGACGGACAAGGGTCTTAAGTTTGATGCCAACTCGGGCGGCGTGAAGACGAACAAGCTCGGATCGACGGTTAAGGTACAAGGTGCGGGCACAAAAGCCGACACGAACTATGACGGTTCGAACATCAAGACGTTCATCGACCAGGATGCAAGCGGCAACACGACGATTGACGTGAAGCTCGATAAAGACCTGAAGACTGAAACGATTACGGCAGCCGGCAAGGACGGCAAAGACGGCAAGATCGGTATTAACGGTCATGACGGCGTCACGACGACCATTACGGTAACTCGTGACGGCAAGCCGGGACTTGACGGAGCACCGGGAACGACGACGACTCGCGTTGTATACGAAAAGCCGGACGGCGGTAAAGAAGAAGTGGCAACACTGAACGACGGCTTACGCTTTACGGGTAACAACACGTCTACGGAAAACAAACATAAGCTCAACAGCTTGGTTAAGGTTAAGGGCGAAGGCGTAACGGAAGCGGAAGCGAATGCCTTCGACAGTGCGGCAGGCAATATCGCAGTGGTAGCAGACGGCACGGATACGTTGACGATTAAGCTGAACAAGAATGTAAAAGGCTTGAATACGGTAGAAACGAAGACGATCCAGTTGGGCGATCCTGCAGGTAACCACACGACGATTAACTACGCAGGCGACCGCATTACGTACACGACGCCGGATACGACGCCGGGTGCAACACCGGGCTCTACGGTAACGCATAAGGTAGCGAACCTGGAAGATGAACTTCACATCAAACCGGGTACATATACGCCGAATACAGCCGGTAAGGTAACCCTTACCTACGTAGACGGTAACGGCAATGACGTAGCAGGAAAGACGGCTGTTGTCGACTTGAGCAGCTTCACACCGGCAAGCGGTATGAGCAAGTGGGTAGCTAAGTCTGCTGCAGGCGAAGGTACACACTCGGGTGATACGACTCAGGATATTACGGACAGCAAGGCTGTTGAATTCCAGGCAGGAAAGAACGTTACCATTACCCAGACGAACGACGGTGCAGGCAATACGGTTATTAAGTACGGCCTGAGCGACGAAATCGAAGTGGGTAAAGAAGGCGCGCCGGGAGCACCGGGCAAAGACGGTAAAGTAGGCGTTAAGGGTGCAGACGGTTCGGCAGTTGTGATTAACGGCAAGGACGGCTCTATCGGCTTGAACGGCACAAATGGCCGCGACGGTATTACCATCCAAGGTAAAGACGGAGCTAAGGGCCTTGACGGCACGAACACGACGCGTATCGTATACCATGACGAAACGAACAATAAAGACCATGAAGTGGCAACACTTGACGACGGCATGAAGTACGCAGGCGACGACGCTCAGGGTACGGATAAGACCAAAGTCGTTAAGAAGAAGCTCAACGAAACGCTCGATATTATCGGCGGAGCGGACGCTACGAAGTTAACGGACGGCAACATCGGTGTTAACAACGACGGTAACGGCAAGCTCAAAGTACAGCTTTCCAAGAACTTGAAAGATATTAATACCATTAAAAACGGCGGCACGACGATTACGCTTAACACCACTCCGGGCGGCGCAAGCAATACGCCGGCAGTGGTTATCAGCGGCGGCAACTTGAGCATGGACGGTAATAAGATTACCAACGTAGCTCCGGGTGAAATCAGCAGCACGTCGACAGAAGCCGTAAACGGCTCGCAGCTGTATAAGTTAAAGGCGGAAGAACGTCACATTCGTCCGACAAACGTACCGACAGGCTCGACGGAAACGACGCAGACGACGGGTACGGATGCCGTTTACAAGTACGATGCATCAACGAAGAAAGTTACGTTGGTATATAACGACGGAAACGGCACGGCTGTGAACGACACGAAGGCGGTCATCGACTTCTCCGACCTGGCTACAGGCGGCAGCGGCACGAATACGATTGTCGAATCGACAGACGGTACGGTCAAAGTAACGGATAACGGTACGTCACCGGACCACAAGTATGACTTGGCAGTCAACTCGCAGAAGGTCGTAAACAACGCACAACTTCCCGTAACGTACACGAAGGCGGACGGCACGAAGGTATATCTGCATAACGACGGCAACTTCTACGATGATAAAGCAGAAGGACAAGGCAACTTGGTAGCGAAGTCGGATGTTATTGCGTCCATGAACGACGGCAACAACTCGACGACGGCTCCGATGCGTCTGAACAACGTAGCAAGCTCGATCTCCAACCAGACGGGAGCTACGTTCCTGGATAAACTCGACGCGGCTAATACGAACAACCCGAACAGTGCCGTTAACGTATCGGACTTGAAGAACACGGCCGACGGCTTGACGGACAAGGGTCTTAAGTTTGATGCCAACTCGGGCGGCGTGAAGACGAACAAGCTCGGATCGACGGTTAAGGTACAAGGTGCGGGCACAAAAGCCGACACGAACTATGACGGTTCGAACATCAAGACGTTCATCGACCAGGATGCAAGCGGCAACACGACGATTGACGTGAAGCTCGATAAAGACCTGAAGACTGAAACGATTACGGCAGCCGGCAAGGACGGCAAAGACGGCAAGATCGGTATTAACGGTCATGACGGCGTCACGACGACCATTACGGTAACTCGTGACGGCAAGCCGGGACTTGACGGAGCACCGGGAACGACGACGACTCGCGTTGTATACGAAAGCCGGACGGCGGTAAAGAAGAAGTGGCAACACTGAACGACGGCTTACGCTTTACGGGTAACAACACGTCTACGGAAAACAAACATAAGCTCAACAGCTTGGTTAAGGTTAAGGGCGAAGGCGTAACGGAAGCGGAAGCGAATGCCTTCGACAGTGCGGCAGGCAATATCGCAGTGGTAGCAGACGGCACGGATACGTTGACGATTAAGCTGAACAAGAATGTAAAAGGCTTGAATACGGTAGAAACGAAGACGATCCAGTTGGGCGATCCTGCAGGTAACCACACGACGATTAACTACGCAGGCGACCGCATTACGTACACGACGCCGGATACGACGCCGGGTGCAACACCGGGCTCTACGGTAACGCATAAGGTAGCGAACCTGGAAGATGAACTTCACATCAAACCGGGTACATATACGCCGAATACAGCCGGTAAGGTAACCCTTACCTACGTAGACGGTAACGGCAATGACGTAGCAGGAAAGACGGCTGTTGTCGACTTGAGCAGCTTCACACCGGCAAGCGGTATGAGCAAGTGGGTAGCTAAGTCTGCTGCAGGCGAAGGTACACACTCGGGTGATACGACTCAGGACATTACGGACAGCAAGGCTGTTGAATTCCAGGCAGGAAAGAACGTCACCATTACCCAGACGAACGACGGCGCAGGCAATACGGTTATTAAGTACGGCTTGAGCGACGAAATCGAAGTGGGTAAAGAAGGCGCGCCGGGAGCACCGGGTAAAGACGGTAAAGTAGGCGTTAAGGGTGCAGACGGTTCGGCAGTTGTGATTAACGGCAAGGACGGCTCTATCGGCTTGAACGGCACAAACGGCCGCGACGGCATTACCATCCAAGGTAAAGACGGAGCTAAGGGTCTTGACGGCACGAACACGACGCGTATCGTATACCATGACGAAACGAACAATAAAGACCATGAAGTAGCAACACTTGATGACGGCATGAAGTTTGCCGGTGACGACGGCCAGACGGATTCTTCGAAGGTTATCAGCAAGAAGCTCAATACGGTTGTCGACATTGTCGGCGGTGCTGATAAGACGAAGCTTACGGATAACAATATCGGCGTCAATAACGTAAACGGCAAGCTTAAAGTACAGCTGTCCAAGGACCTTGATTTGACGGCCGGCGGCAGTGTCAAGATGGGTGATACGACGGTTAACAACGGCGGCATTACCATTAAGGCACCGACAGGCGGCACGACGACGGATGTTCATCTCGGATCTGACGGCCTCAACAACGGCGGCAATAAGATTACGAACGTTGCTAAAGGTACGGCCGATACGGATGCTGTTAACGTAAGCCAGTTGAAAGATGCTAAGAGTGAATTGAAGGCTGATGAACGCCACATTAAGCCGGGAACTTATACTGTTGACAGCAACGGTAAGGTAACCATGACCTATGTGGACGGCAACGGTCACGACGTAGCTAATGAAAGCGGTTATTGAAGGCATTGCCAAGAACGACTTGTCGAATATTACAAATGACGGCAAGAACGTTATAACGAACCTTATCGACATGGAAAACGGTAATAACACGACCGTTTCCTCTCGTAAGGATGCAACGGGCAAGAAGATCTTCAAGGTCGACGTAGATTTGTCGGCTACGAATCGGAAGGTTGATACGGCCGCTACAGGTACGGGCTCCGTGGCATCGGGCAGTGCTGCCGGTGCAGCTGTAGTCAATAAGGGCACGCAGTTCGTTGCAGGCGACAACATGGTCGTTAAACGCGAAACCATGAGCGGCAACGATACGGATCAGAAGATTACGTATGCTCTGAACCCGAACTTGCAGAACATTACGTCCATCAGCAGCGGTACGACAACGAGCAATGCTCCGCGTATCGACTTCGGCTCCAACACGGTAACGATTAATAACGGTAATTTGAGCCTGGGCGGTAACAAGATTACCAACCTGGCACCGGGCACAAGCTCGACGGATGCCGTAAACCTCAGCCAGTTGGAAGGCGCTCGTACGAAGGTTACATCCAACGACGGATCCGTAACGGTTACGAGAAACGAAATACGACGACGAAGGAAATTACTTATGACCTTCATGTAGCAGGCGGTAACGGTACTCCGGATCCGACTATTTACAATCGTCTCAACAACCTGGGTGATGAAATCCAGACAGTCGGTGCATTAGGAGCCGCATTAGGCGCACTGAAACCGATTCAGTACGATCCGTTGGAACCGACTCAGATTATGGCCGGCTACGGTAACTATCGCGGTACCTCGGCTTTGGCTTTAGGGGTAGCTCATTACAGAAACGAATCGCTCATGATGCATGCAGGCATGTCCTGGGCAGGCGGTTCAAGCCACATGATGGCTAATGCCGGTGTTACGTGGAAACTCGGTCACCGCGATCCGGAAACGGCTATTGCCGACCGCTATCGTCGCGGCCCGATCAGCTCGGCTTACGCATTACAACAGGAAATGGCGGCAGTGAAAGAAGAAAATCAGGGCTTGAAGGGTGAAGTAGCCGATTTGAAGAGCGAAAATGCGGAAATGAAGAAGAATATCGCTATGTTAATGGCGAAACTCGGCATGTAATTCAGCGGCTTTTATGACAGGTAGGGCCTCGCAAGAGGCCCGTCGCCTGTTAACTTGAGACTTGATACTAAAGAAGAGGAGTATAGACATGAAAAAATCTATCTTGTCTGCTTTCACGGCAGCACTTGTTTTAGGAACGGCTTTTGCCGGTACATCCGTACAGGCATTGCACGATCCCTTGCTTAGTAAAAATCCCGAAACGACACCGCAACTCGGCACAGTCGTACTCGTAAAGGTTCCGAATCAGGAAGTTAAGGACTCGGTACACGCTTTTGCACAGGCTTGGCAACATGCGACAACACGTATTGCCGAAGTAAAGGCAAAGCAGGCTGAAGGCAAAGAGTTGACAAAAAATGAAAAGAAATGGCTCGAATCCAATCGAGTCAACAATTACGGCGACTATTTCCGTACGGATATTTATTCGTATGTCCACGGTCTTGAATTCGTAATGAACTGGAATGCCGAAAACGACGGTATTCAGGAATACAACTATGAAACCATGCCCGGTAAAGATCCGAAAACGGGTACGGACATGAAGCACGGCTATACAAACAGCTATGGATGGAATGTCATGCGCGGTATGGCTGACAGACTTATTGAGATTACGAAAAAACAGCAGGATGAAGGCGGCGTAAAGAGTGATGAAGAAGCAGCCGCTTTGGAAATGCGATTCTCACTGTCATGGTTGAAGACCAGGAACATGTAGCCAATGAAGAACTGCGCCATTATATGAATGAAGGCGTATGGTTTACGACGAAACAGGTCGTAAAAGACAAACATATTACGGAACCGACCGAACAGGAAGACCATACAGTTGACTTGTGGCAGTCTATAAACCGTAAATAAGCGGATATGAACCGTCCGTTTGATAAAAGTCGAAAAACCGCGATGAAAATCGCGGTTTTTTGCTGTTTAGGCATGTACCCGTTCTTGTCTTTCCGCGGCGTATCTTGTACAATTAAAAACGGAGTGTGATTACGATGCATGTAGTAATGGTGGAACCGGAAATTCCCGGGAATACGGGTAATGTTTCCCGCCTTTGTGCGGCTAACCATATAACCTTACATTTAGTAAAACCCTTGGGGTTTTCGTTGGAAGATAAGTATCTTAAGCGGGCCGGTCTCGATTATTGGGATCTTCTCGATTTACATGTACATGAGAATTTTGAGGAAGTTCAGCAACAGTATCCGAACAGCAGATATTTTTATTTGACGACCAAATCGGATAAGTCGTACACGGATATTGTCTTTAGAGAAGATGATATGCTGGTTTTCGGTAAGGAAACGAAGGGGCTTCCTGAAGATTTGTTAAAACGAAATGCGGATTATTGTTTTCGTATTCCTATGATTGATAAGGCACGGAGTTTAAACCTGTCGAATGCCGTGGCCATTGTTTCGTATGAAGCGTTACGACAACTGGGTTTCCCGGGAATGACGGGCGGTAAGGGTATAGAAAATTTGTAAATGAGGTGCGGCATGGAAGACGTATTTGTAAAAGCCGATGCATTGGCTAAGGCTGTAGGAGAATGTGAAGACTATAAGAATCTTCTCGCTGCGGGAGAAAAGTTGGCAGCCGAAGAAAGTACGCGAAAAAACGTGCGCGACTATCTGATTTTACAGGCTAAGTTAGCTTATGCACAGTCTATGGGTGACAAACCGGTAAAAAAGAAAATCGAAGAATTAAATCGCTTAGCCGATATTATTAAAAATAAGCCGACGGCTATGGAATACTTGCAGGCGTATAATACGTGGCAGTCGAAGGCCGGCGAAATTTATCAGATTATACAGAATTCCATGGCGGAAGGGATGAGCATTCTTGACCAGTAAGGCAGTTGAAAGTTCACGGAATGCCTCGGTGCCGAGATTCCTAAGGATCGAATTTATCGGGACGAACCTATGCGTGATCACACGACCTTTGCCGTCGGCGGACCGGCGGATGTTCTCGTCTTACCGCATTCGGTAAAGGAAATGTCTCTGGCCATTCGGGCGGCTCGCTCTTTGGAACTGCCCGTAACGGTTCTCGGCGGCGGTTCCAATGTTCTTGTTCTGGACGGCGGAATACGCGGTGTCGTCATTCAGCTCAATGAGATGAAGCGAACCCTTTCATGCCACGGCAATCGTATTCACGCCGCCTCAGGTTACATGTTGGCCGACGTATGCGAATTTGCTTATGAAAACGGCCTTACAGGAGCGGAATTTGCCTGCGGCATTCCCGGTACCTTGGGCGGTGCCGTCTTTATGAATGCCGGAGCTTACGGCGGTGAAATGAGCCAGATAGTTTCCCGTGTACGTACGGTAAACGGTCACGGCGGAGTGACGACCTATGAAAAGGGCGAGTTCGGGTTTTCTTACAGAAAGAGCATTTTTCAGAAATTGCAGGAATATGTGGTAGATGTGGAGTTGTCTTTACAATATGGCGATAAAACCGAGATCAGAGCGACGATGGATGATTTAACGGAACGTCGTACGTCGAAGCAACCTTTGGAAATGCACAGTGCGGGCAGTACCTTTAAGCGTCCGCCGGGGTACTTTGCCGGTACGTTAATCGATCAGACAGGGCTTAAAGGATTATCGCACGGCGATGCGGAAGTATCGGAGAAGCATGCGGGTTTTGTCGTTAATCGCGGTCATGCTACGGCGGCAGATGTTTTAGCCGTCATTCGTGAAGTTCAGAGGCGTGTGGAAGAAGCTCACGGCGTGACTTTAGAGACGGAAGTGCGTATTATGGAACACCTTAATGTAATAAGAGGTGGAACGAGCGGTTGTCGACCTTGCGGTTGAGAGCCGCTTTTTGTTTGGCTATGGTCGGTATATGTGCTATACTATTACAGTTATATAAAAATTGAAGTTTTTCTATTTTTCTGAATGGGAGAGGAAATATATATGGAACGTCAGGATATTCGCAATATTGCTATTATCGCTCACGTCGACCACGGTAAAACGACACTTGTCGATGCGATGCTCAAACAGAGCCACGTTTTCCGGTCTAATGAAAAAGTTGCGGAACGTGTCATGGATTCGGGGGACATCGAACGGGAACGAGGCATTACGATTTTATCCAAAAATACGTCGGTTATGCATGACGGCGTAAAAATAAATATTGTCGACACCCCGGGCCATGCCGATTTCGGCGGCGAAGTGGAACGCGTTTTGAACATGGTTGACGGTGTATTGCTTCTTGTCGATGCATTTGAAGGCCCTATGCCGCAGACCAAGTATGTATTGCGGAAGGCTTTGGAACAAAATTTAAAACCCATCGTGGTCATTAATAAGATTGATAAGCCTGATGCACGTGTTGCGGAAGTAGAAGACGAAGTCCTCGAATTGTTCATGGAATTGGATGCCAATGATGAACAACTTGATTTCCCCGTTATTTATGCCAACGGCCGTGACGGTATTGCCAAGATGGATATGGCAGATGAAGGTACGGACTTGCAGCCCCTCTTTAAGGCGATTATCGACCACTGCCCGTGCCCGAAGGGCGATTTGGAAGGACCTTTGCAGTTTATGGTTACTACCTTGGACTACGATGATTATGTCGGTAAAATCGCTATCGGTCGAATCGTTCGCGGCAGTATGAAACCGAATCAGAACGTGCTTCTCGTCGACGGTGAGAGCCAGAGAAAGGCTAAAATTTCCCGAGTGTATACGTATGAAGGCTTGAATCGTGTAGAACGGGAAGACGGGGCCTCGATGGGGGATATTGCCTGCATCGTCGGCATTCCCGATATTAAAATCGGTGAAACCGTTGCCGATCCGACGAATCCCGAAGCTTTGCCGAAAATCGATATTGACGAACCGACACTGTCCATGATTTTTTATGTTAACGACAGTCCCTTTGCCGGTCAGGAAGGCGATTTTGTTACGAGCCGTCATTTGCGAGACCGACTTTTCCGCGAAGTGCAGACCAATGTCAGCTTGCGTGTAGAAGAAACGGGATCTGCCGATGCTTTTAAGGTATCGGGTCGCGGTGAATTGCATATTGCCGTCCTCATTGAAGAAATGCGTCGTCAGGGCTATGAAATGCAAATCGGTAAGCCCAGTGTTATTACAAAAGAAATTAACGGTCAGAAGTGCGAACCTCTCGAAGCCTTGACCATCGACGTGCCTCAGGAATTTATGGGGGCCGTTATGGAACGGTTGGGTACGCGTAAGGCCGAAATGGTCAACATGGTCGATATTGCCGGCTATACACGGTTGGAATTTATTATTCCGGCTCGCGGACTCATCGGTTTCCGTAGTGAGTTTTTAACGGCTACGAAGGGTAACGGTATTATGTACCATGTCTTCCACGGTTATGCCCCTTGGAAGGGAGATATTCCCGGTCGTACGCGCGGCAGTCTCGTTGCCTTTGAAGCGGGCGAAACAACGGCTTACGGTATTTATAACTTGCAGGACCGAGGTACTATGTTCATTTCGCCGGCTCAGGAAATCTATCTCGGCCAGGTTATCGGTGAAAGTAATCGTGACGTAGATATTGATGTCAATCCGTGCAAGAAGAAACATCTCAGCAATACGCGTTCTTCCGCATCGGATGAAGCTCTCCGTCTCGTGCCGCCTCGCATCATGAGTTTGGAACAGGCTTTGGAATGGATTAATGACGACGAACTCGTAGAAGTCACACCGAAAAGCATTCGGTTGCGTAAGGCTATTTTGGATAAACACGACCGCAAGAAAGCGGCTAAAAAAAGGATAAGCAAAAAAGAGTTACGACTTCGGTCGTAACTCTTTTTAAATATGGTGGCGAATGACTTTGCTTATAGAGGACTGTCTTTTTTACATAACATTTGTAAGTCTCGGCTCAGCTCGCAGAGTGTATTTATATCTGCCGTTGTACAGGTTCCGAAGATATTGAGGCTTTTTGTACCTTTTATAGTTGTAAATGATTTATTTCTGCCTATAAAGGTTATCTCCTGCTCATCCGTACGGATTGTCAGCTTCAGGCAGGAAATTCGTTTTTGAGGGCTATAATGCAGCTGACAGCTTTGAAGGGGACCGCTTAACAGTACAGTTGCGTTATTTCGAACCGTGACGGTTCGGTCGTTCAGTTCAACCGTGTATGTTTTCAATAATGCCCGTTGTATCTTTTTTACCGAGTACCAAGCGGCGGATACTGCAAAAATCGTAAGAAATATGTATAGGACAGTCTGTCCGGGCAGTGTTTTGTGTGCCGGCAGGTAAACAGGAATAAGTTTATAAGTAATATGTTCAGACCGAAACAGAACGGTAAGGTCAGGGCTGTGAGTATTTCCGATTTTTCACTTCCTGCCGTAAATACGTATTGTTTCATACAGTGTCCTTTCGTGTGGATGTCATGGAGATATTAAGTAAATTATAACATTCGCATAAAAAACGGGGAACTGTGCATATGACAGAGCGGCTCAATGGTGGTATGATAAGAAAGTGCTTCATGAATATTAATCGGATTAGGGGGACTTATCGTGAAAAAAAGAATTATCGGTGTAGTCGGAATGGGTCATGTAGGTGCTCATGTAGCTTTTGTGTTGGGCATGCGAGGTGCCGCCGATGTAGTTAAAATTTGCGATATAAATGAACAGAAGGCTATCAGTGAACGTCAGGATTTGATGGATGCCGTCCTTTTCATGCCGCATCATGTAGATTATGTGATTGCAAAGTATGAAGAATTGGGTGATTGCGACATTATCATTAATGCCATGGGCAAGGTTGAATTGTGTGCGACGGGCAGTCGTGATGATGAAATGGGATTTACCGTACCGGGTGTAGCCGATTATATTCCCAAGATTATGAAGGGTGGATTTGACGGCTATTTCATTAATATTACCAATCCGTGCGATGTTGTTACTCATCTGATTCGCGAAAAGAGCGGATTGCCGTCTCACAAGGTTATGGGTACGGGTACAGGTCTTGATACGTCTCGTCTGGTTAGTGCTATTTCTCAGCAGACGGGGATTGATCATCATTCTTTCACGGCCTTCATGTTCGGAGAACACGGCAATTCTCAAATGACTCCCTGGTCTCTTGTTAAATTTGCCGGTCAACCTTTTGAAGAATTGGCTGAACATGATGAACGCTTCCGTTTTGATAAGGCGGAACTTCAAGAACGTGCTATTAAGGGCGGTTGGTATACCTTTATGGGCAAGCGTTGTACCGAATACGGCATTGCTTCTACGGCCGTACGCATGGCTGAAGCTATTCTTCATGATGAAAAGGGGATTATGGCGGCCAGTGTCGAATTGGACGGCCAATACGGAGAAACGGGTATTTATGCCGGTGTACCTGCCGTTATCGGAGAAACGGCGTAGAACAGGTTATGGAATACAATTTAACGGCTGAAGAATTGAAAAACTTTAAAGAATGTTGCCAGAAGATACGTGACAACATTGCTAAGGCCGACGCTTTATTGGCTAAATAAGCGAGATATATTTTTATATGTCCTTATATACGGGCAAAAAGAGACCGTCTGTTTTGCAGGCGGTCTCTTTTTCTGTTTATCGGCTGTTTTTGCTAAAAGGCGAGTGAAATGGTATGATATTACATGCGGAAATGGTAGGAGGAGTTTATGTTTAAGCATGTATTATTCGATTTAGACGGTACGTTGACCCGGTCTCATGTAGGGATTTTGAGGTCTGTTGAGTATGCCTTAAATCGAGAAGGAGAATCTACGGTAGACAGACTACGTCAGGAAGTTGTAATCGGTCCGCCGCTCATGTATACATTTACGCATACGTACGGATTTTCAAAAGACAAAGCTCGGCGTTTGTACGATTATTTTCAGGAACGATACGGTACGGTAGGGCTTTTTGAAAACGAGCCTTATGCCGGCATTGTCGATTTATTGCATGACTTGCAAGATCAGGGAATACGGGCGTATGTGGCTACGTCGAAGCCGCAGATTCACGCAGAATCTATTTGCGAGCATTTCGGCATGAGACAGTACATTACGAAGATTTCCGGGGCTGTTTTGGGAGGCCTTGAGGATAAGGCGAAAATTATGGCTTCCGTTCTGGACGCTTTAACGGCTGAAGAACGGCGACAGGCGGTTATGGTAGGGGATCGAAAGTTTGACGTCATCGGTGCGAAACGTGCGGGGTACCCTGCATCGGCGTCGGTTACGGTTACGGAAATGATGCGGAACGGGTGGAATTTCCTCCCCGTTATTATGCACGTGATGTAAAGGAATTAAGAAATATATTACTCGGAGAAGGAGACAAAGAATGATAAAAGAGAAGAAGTTCGATGTGGGCACGATTCGTTCGGGATTTCGTGTCGATTCCGTTCAGTATGTAGAAGAAGTGCAGAGTACCTCGTATGTCATGACTCACATACAGTCGGGGGCCAAACTTTTATACTTGGCTAATGATGATGACAACAAGGTTTTTTCCGTGTCCTTCCGTACGACACCGGATAACAGTACGGGTGTACCCCACATTTGTGAACATTCGACCTTGTGCGGGTCACGGAAATTCCCCTTGAAAGAGCCGTTTGTCGAATTGGTTAAAGGGTCGCTCAATACCTTTTTGAATGCCATGACCTTTCCCGACAAGACCATGTATCCCGTGGCCAGTCGCAATGCCATCGATTTCAGAAATTTGATGGATGTCTATTTGGATGCCGTCTTTTTTCCGAATTTTTTAAAGGACCCGCAGATTTTGCAACAAGAAGGCTGGCATTACGAGCTGGAAGAAAAGAACGGGCCGTTGACGTACAGTGGCGTCGTTTACAATGAAATGAAGGGGGTTTTCTCTTCGCCCGATTCCCAGTTGGATCGCAAGGTCATGGCTCATCTTTCCCGCAGACTACATACGGTGTCGAATCGGGCGGCGACCCGGATGATATTCCGCAACTTACACAAGAAGAATTCGTGGCCTTCCATAAGCGGTATTATCACCCGTCGAACAGTTATTTCTTCCTGTACGGCGACTTGGATATTGACGATACGCTCGCATTTATTGACAGTGAATACTTATCGTCCTTTACGGCTGAAGACGTGCATACGGATATTGCCGTTCAGCCTTGCCCGGGAAGTACGGTAAAGACCTATTCATACGGTATCGGTTCCGATGAAAGTACGGACCAGAAGACCATGCATTCTTTGACATATGTCATTGACGATGCTATCGATACGACTCTGGGATTGGCCCTTAAGGTCCTGACCTATGTATATCTCGCATCGCCGGCGGCTCCTTTGAAAAAACTCTTTATTGACGAAGGCTTGGGCAAGGATATTTCCGGTGATTTCCAAGACGGGATTTTACAACCTTTATGGGGAATTACGATTAACGGTTCCGAGCAAGATGCGCAAGAGAAGATTTTGCCTTTGTTGCACAATTATTTTAAAGAAGTTGTGGCAAAGGGGATTGATAAAACCCTTTTGACAGGGGCCTTGAATCGTTTGGAGTTTTCTTTGCGTGAAGCTGACTTTGCAGGCCGTCCTAAAGGCCTTATTTACGGTATTCGCTGCATGGATACTTGGCTTTACGGTCGTGCGCCCGAGGAAGCCTTGCGTTATGAAGAGAGTCTCAAGGTATTGCGTGCCGGTATTGAAACGGATTATTATGAAAAAATTATTCAGACATACATTCTCGACAACCCTTATTATGCCTTAATTTCTCTCGTTCCTGAAAAGGGGCTGACGGAGAAGAAGGAAGAGGCTACGGCTCAGGCCTTAGCGGCATATAAAAAGTCTTTAAGTGATGAAGAATTGCAGAAGATTATAGATGATACGAAAGCCTTGAAAAAACGTCAGGAAGCACCGGATTCGCCGGAAGCCCTGGCCACCATTCCTACCTTGTCGAGAACGGATTTGACAAGGGACGTCGATTTTGTCGAGCCGGAAGTGGAAAAGGTGAAAGACGTCGATCTTTGCTATGTGGAAGATAAGACGAACGGCATTACGTACATTAATCTTTTTTACGATTTGACAGGATTTTCCGAGGTTGATTTGCCGTACATTTATTTGTTGGCGGACATGATCGGAGATTTGGATACGGAAAACCACGATTATATTGAACTGGCATCTCTAATCGACTTGCATACCGGCGGCATTTCCTACGGCGTTCAGTCCATTTCTTCGGAAGCGGACAATTCGTATCGTCCCTTCTTCAGAATTAAGGCTAAGGCACTGACACGTAATACGGACAAGGTCATGGCTTTACTTGAAGAAATTACGGAAAAAACGGTATTTACCAAGGGTACTCGGCTGGCGGAATTGATAGAAGAAGAAAAGACGGGCTGGGATACGGATGCATTCCGTAACGGGCAAACCTTGGTTACGAAAAGACTGTTGTCGTATGTATCGCAGCAGGCAGCCTTCGACGAAGCCGGCGAATTGTCATATTATCGTTTTTTGGCGGATATTTCAAAGACGATTCGAAAAGACGGCGACACGGTAGGAAACCGATTGAAGGACGTGGCGAAAAAGCTCTTCGTAAAGGCGCGTTTAACCGTATCCGTTACAGGCGAAGCTGCAGAAAAAGAGGCCTTGAAAAAAGTATTGCCTTTATGGCTTGAGGCTATGCCCGAAGGCGAAAAGGGAACTCTGTTATTCGACTTTGATTTACAGCGTCGAAATGAAGGGATCATGACGGGCGGTAAGGTGCAGTATGTGGCTAAGGGCGGTAACTTCCGTAAGCACGGTTTCGAGTATACGGGAGCCATGTCCGTCTTGACGACCATCCTTCAGTATGAATACTTATGGATTAAGGTTCGCGTCCAAGGCGGGGCCTACGGGGCTCATACACGCTTTTCACCGAACGGTGACCTCGTTTTCTGCTCATACAGAGACCCGAATCTGGCTAAAACGATACAGGCTTATGATGACTTACCGTCTTATCTGGAAAGCTTCGATATTCCCGAACGGGAGATGACAAAGTACGTTATCGGCACGCTCAGTCGCATCGATACGCCTTTGACACCGCAACTTAGAACGGGATTGGCTCTGGGTATTTATTTCGCGAAGGCGACTAAGGCGAAACGACAGGAACGTCGTGATCAGCTTCTGAATACGACAGCCGGCGATATTCGGGATTTGGCCCCTGTTGTTAAAGCCGTTATGAACGATAACAATCTTTGTGTTATGGGCAGTGAAAGAAAAATCAAAGAAGAAGGTCGTTTCTTTGATGACACTGTATCCTTACCGAAGTAGGCGGGTATGCGCAGTCGATTTGCTCCCAGCCCCACGGGATATTTGCACTTGGGCAATGTTTGGACGGCTCTTCTCTGTTGGTTGCAGACAAGACAAGCCGGGGGAACTCTGATCCTTCGCATTGAAGATATAGATGAACAACGCTCGAAAAGTGTCTTTGCCGAAGCTTTTATGGCTGATATGAGACGTTTGGGGCTGGATTGGGACGAAGGACCCGATATGGGCGGTTCCTACGGGCCTTATGTGCAAAGCAAGCGATACTTTATGTATGAAGAGGCCTTGAATCGGTTGAAGAGAGACGGACTCATCTATCCCTGTTATTGCAGTCGGGCTCGTTTGCAGCGTATCAGCAGTGCTCCTCATGAAGGCGAGTATCATGTATATGACGGTCATTGTTACGGTCTTTCAGAGGAAAGCCGGCCGGAAGGAAAATCTCCTTCCTTGCGCCTGCACGTGCCGGATGAACTTATTACGTATACGGACAGCGTATACGGGGCACAGTCGGAGGACCTGTCGAAAGAATGCGGTGATTTTATCGTTCGTCGTGCCGACGGGTTGTACGCTTATCAGTTGGCTGTGTCGGTAGATGACGGAGCTATGGATATTACGCATGTTCTGCGCGGTCGTGATTTATTGGAGTCTACAGAACGACAAATTCTGTTGCGTCGCCTTTTGGGTTATGAAAACCCTATTACGTATACTCATGTCCCCTTGTTAAAAGATAGTGAGGGGCGACGCTTGTCGAAACGACAGAAAGGCTTGACTCTTCGCGAATTGTGGGATGACGGTGTCGAAAGCGGACAGATTATAGGGTATCTTTTATACTGCGGCGGTTTGATAAAAGAACGTCGCGCCTGTACAGCTCGGGAATTTTTACAGCTGGTTGATTTTACACAAATAGGCAGGGAAGACCTCATTATCGATCACTCTCCGGCAGAAGTAATGAAAACCTTTATATAAAGATGGAAGAACGGGATACAATCCCGTTCTTTTTTTTGTGTGGAAAAGAAAAAGAGTAAAAGAAAAACAAAAATGTTACGGTTTTTTGAAGAAATTATAAAACACGCACAAAAAAATCAATATATTGTATATGAAAAGGTGATAGAAAAAAACAAATATACTATATTTGCCCCTGCTCGAATTAAAAAAAGACTTGATAAACCGCATAAATACGGGAAATTTTTTAGCATATACAAGGCTTTTTTTATTGTCATAAAGTGTTTATATGTGGTAGAATGTGGTGAAAAGTGAAAGAAATCTTACGAAAGGGGTGACGAGTCCGTGTTTATGGGTGAATACGCACATAGCGTAGATGCTAAAGGTCGGGTTATTATGCCGGCTAAGTTTCGTGATGAATTGGGTACTTCGTTTGTCGTAACACGCGGACTTGAAGGTTGCCTCTCCGTATACACGCAAGAAGGGTGGGCTCGTTTTGCGACAGGCATGCAGAAGTTGCAGGCTTCTAAGGAAAACGTGCGTGCTTTTAAGCGATTTCTTTTCGGCAGTGCCGCCGAACTGGAATTTGATAAACAGGGAAGAATTCTGATTCCGGCGACATTGCGAGAGTATGCACATTTGGTGAAAGACGTCATTGTTTTGGGAACGGGGGATAAGATCGAAATTTGGAGCAAAGAAGCTTATGCAGCTTACTCTGAAAAGACCGTGCCCGCCATGGAGGCCATTGCCGAAACGCTGGAAGGCTTCGGAGATCTTGAGTTTTAGGAGGCCTCAATGGAATTTCATCATGTCAGTGTTTTAAGAGAAGAAACGATTCATGCCGTTTTGGGTGATCCGGCAGGAATTTATGTGGACTGTACCTTGGGGGGCGGCGGTCACAGCCGTGCCTTGGCGGATTTGCTCGTAAAGGACGGTTTGATCATAGGTCTTGATCAGGATGAAGATGCTATTCGGGCGGCGACAGAGCGAATGCAGGATGCACCGTGTAGATTTACGGCGGTACAACGTAATTTTCGCTATCTGGGTGAGGTGCTTGATGATTTGAATATCCCTGCTGTGGACGGGATTATGTTCGATCTGGGAGTGTCCAGCTATCAGTTGGATAATCCCGAACGAGGCTTTTCGTACCAACATGACGGTCCTCTGGATATGCGTATGGATCGACATGGGAAGAAAAGTGCTTATGATGTCATCAATGCATATGATGAAGCCGATTTATATCGAATTATTAAAGACTACGGTGAAGAACGATGGGCCAAGCGCATTGCTTCTTTTATCGTCAAAGCTCGACGGGAAAAACTTTTTGAACGAACTGAAGAATTGGTTCGAGTTATTAAGCAGGCTATTCCTGCCGGGGCTCGTAAAGACGGACCTCATCCGGCGAAGCGGACTTTTCAGGCTGTCCGGATTGAAGTAAATGACGAACTAAAAATCTTACAAGACACCTTCGAGATAGCGGCTAACCGCTTGAAACCGGGTGGTCATATAGGGATTATCACCTTCCATTCACTGGAAGACAGAATTGCCAAGCAGACGCTGCGTAAGTTGGCTACAGGGTGCATTTGTCCTCCCCATATTCCTGTATGTACGTGTCATCATGAAGCTATTTTAAAAGTCAAGGGGAAGGGAATAGGGCCTTCTAAAGAAGAACTGGAACTCAATCCGCGTGCACGGAGTGCAAAGTTACGAGTCGGCACACGGATATAGGAATGTTGTAAATTTGTGAATTGTCGGGAAACGGATGTGTTATAATTATGTTGGCAAGAAAAGCTGGATATATGGGATATCAGGCCGGTCGCGGAATATCCGTACCGACAGGTAAAGAAAGAGCACGTTTTAATGAGCGGATGTCCCAAGTTCTTTCGATTATTTTTCTTTGCGCCTTCTTTCTTCTTGTCTATGTAGCTTTGTCCGCTATGAGAACGGAATACGGTTATTCGCTGATGCAGGAAAAGCGGACGGTACAACAATTACAACGTGACAATGAAATATTACGGGTCGAAATAGCCAAGCTCGAATCTCCCGAACGTATTTATAAAACGGCAACGAGTGAATTGGGAATGGTAGTCCCTGCGAGTGTATTATATAAGGAACAACATAATCAGGACGGACAGTAGATGACACGGGAGCAGCCTTTTTCGAAGGCTGCTATTGTTGTTTGCTAAATGGATATTTGAGGAGGACAGGATATGAAGACAATTAAAGAACTTTGTAAAGAAATTAAAGGTATATATAACATTGACGGACGAGATAATACGGAAATTACGGGAATATCCGCCGATTCGAGAAAAATAGAAAAGGGTTTTCTTTTTGTTTGCATTGCCGGTGTTCATGTCGACGGGGCGACCTTTGCCGGTCAAGCTGTAGAAAAAGGCGCGGTAGCGGTTTTAACAAATAAGCATCTGGACTTGCCTTTAGAAATTACACAGATTACGGTTCCCGATATTCATGCGGCATTAGAAGACATAGTACCGTATTTTTATGACTATCCGGGTAAAAAAATGCGCATGATCGGCGTTACGGGTACGAACGGTAAGACGACGACGTCACATATTATCGCACATATACTGCGTGAAGCCGGGTATCATGTAGGCGTTATAGGTACGATTCACGCACTCATTGATGATAAAGAGTTGGAGATTCATAATACGACACCTGACGTAGTAGAACTTCAAGCCTTATTGGCTTTAATGTATGCCGAAGGCATGGAGTATGTGGTCATGGAAGTGTCCAGCCATGCCTTGGCTTTAAATCGTGTAGCCGGGATTGAATATGATACGGCCGTATTTACGAATTTGACACAAGATCATTTGGACTTCCACAAGAGCTTTTAAAATTATGTAGCTGCTAAGGCGAAATTGTTTTCCGGACTTACGGCGGAACCTCCTGTAAAGAAAAATAAGACGGCCGTTATCAATATCGACGACCCTCATGCGGACGAAATTTTAAAGGCTACGTCCTGCAAGGTTTTGACATATGGTGTTGAGAAAGATGCGGATTTGAAGGGATCGAATTTACAAGTAGGGCTGAAAAGTTCCTCTTTTGATGTTGTAGGACCGTTTGTTTCCGTATCTTTACACATGCATATTACAGGGCTGTTTAACGTGTACAATACATTGGCGGCCATCGGCGCGGCTCATGCCGAAGGAGTGGATACAGATGTTATTGATAAGGCTGTTCAGACTTTTTATTCCGTTCCCGGCCGTTTCGAATTAGTTGAAGCGGGGCAGGATTTTGCTATTGTTGTCGATTATTCACATACCCCCGACAGCTTGGAAAAAGCATTGACTACGGCCAGAGCCATGAAACCGAATCGGATTATTACCGTCTTCGGTTGCGGTGGCGATCGCGATCGCACGAAGCGGCCTATTATGGGCGGCATTGCCGCACAATATGCGGATATCCCCATTGTCACATCCGACAATCCTCGTTCGGAAGATCCGGAATTCATTGTTTCCGAAGTGGAAGGCGGCGTGCGAGCAGCCTTGAAAGACGGGCAGCGACATGAAGTGATTGTCGATCGGCGGCAGGCTATTTACAAGGCTATAGAAATTGCCGAACCGGGGGACATCGTTCTCATTGCCGGTAAGGGGCATGAAACGTACCAGATTTTAAAAGACGGAACCATTCACTTTGATGATAGAGAAGTAGCCCGCGATGCAGTGCGGGAACTGAAGGAGAGATAAAGATGGCCATGTTTACGGACGGGGAAATTGTTCTCGCCACGGGTGCGCGAATTCTTCAACAGGGCCGTAAGAATATACGTTATTCGAGTATTGAAACGGATACTCGTACTATCGGTGAAGATGCAGTATTCGTAGCCCTTAGAGGTGAAAATTTCGACGGCCACGATTTTATAGAACAGGCCGTCAGTCTCGGATCGGCCGCGGTTATTGTCGATGATGCCGGACGGTTGTATCCTGACGGTGATTATACGATTTTTGTCGTCAAGAATACATTGAAAGCTTATCAGGATTTGGCCTTATATCACCGCCGTCGGTTTGCCATTCCCGTTGTTGCCGTAACGGGTTCTGTCGGGAAGACATCGACACGCAGTCTTATTGCGACCGTGTTGTCACAGAAGTACAATGTATTGCAGACGGAAAAAAATTTTAACAATGAAATCGGCTTACCGCGAACGCTTTTACAACTTACGGGCGAACACGGAGCGTGTGTAGTCGAAATGGGAATGCGCGGTTTAGGCCAAATTAAAGAGTTGGCCGACATTGCCGAACCGACTATAGGCGTAGTAACCAATGTGGGTAAAAGTCATATTGAACTTCTCGGAAGTCAAGCCAATATCGCTAAGGCTAAAGGCGAGTTGGTAGAAGCCCTTGGCACGGACGGTACAGCCGTTCTTAACGGTGATGATAAACGGGTGGCGGCTATGGCCGAAAAGTGCAAGGGAAAAACCGTAAGTTTCGGTATTAAAGAGAATGCCCCTGTCATGGCCGGCGCTATAAAAACGGATGAAAAGGGAATCTCCTTTACGTGTCGTTGTTTCGATCAGGTTATGGATGTGCACATGTCCGTTCTCGGTCGCCACAATGTTTATAATGCTCTGGCCGCCGTGGCTGTAGGTCGCCTGCTCGGAATGAGTGAACATCAGATGCAAAAAGGGCTGGCGGAATATAAGGGTGTGCCCATGCGGCAGGAATTGATTCACCTTGAAGATCTGACCTTTATTAATGACGCATACAATGCCAATCCCGCGTCTATGGCCGAAGCCGTACATACGCTTATGAGCGTAGCATCGGGGCGGAAAATCGCCGTTCTCGGCGGTATGCTTGAATTGGGTGACTGGACAAAGGCGGAACATGAAAAAATCGGAGCTCTTTTGGCGGCGGAAAAGGCGGACGCACTTATTGCCTTGGGTGATGAAGCGACGTATATTGCAGACGGAGCGGAACAAAAGGGCATGAAGAATGTATATAAGGTACGGACGCACAAGGAAGGTGCGGAAATTTTGCGTAAGATAGCCGTTGCGGGAGATACGATTTTACTCAAGGGATCGCGCGGATTTGCGATGGAGAAAATTCTGCCTTATTTTGAAAGGAAGTAATGTGAATGTTTAATGCGCTTGTTTTGGGGTTTGTTGTCAGCCTGGTCGTCGGCCTGGCCTTGGGCCCTCTAGTTATAAAAAAACTGAAAGAGTTTCATGCCAGACAGGAAGAACGGGAAGAAGGTCCGGAAAGTCATAAGTATAAAGCCGGCACCCCCACTATGGGCGGCATTCTGATTTTTATTCGCATTAACCGTATCGGTACTTCTTTTTAACGGAGCGGAACCGTCTAAACTGATGGCTCTTTTTCTAACTTTGGGAAACGGCCTCATCGGGTTTGCAGACGATTCTATAAAAGCTGTAAAAAAACGCAACCTCGGTCTTACAGCTAAGCAGAAATTGGCGGGTCAGGCTGTTATTTCCGTTATTTTCTGTATAGCTTTGAAAGTATTTGCCGATATGCCTACGACTGTATGGATTCCTTTTACGGATATTACCGTCGACTTGGGAATGGCTTACTATCTTTTCGTATTCCTCATTATTGTGGGAGCAACCAATGCCGTTAACTTGACGGACGGTTTGGACGGTTTGGCCGCCGGTTCGTCGGCTATTACGGCTGTAGCCTATGTCGTCATTTCCGTAGCCTTGGGCTACGGCGGAATTGCTATTTTCGGAGCGGCTTTGGCCGGTGCGTGCCTGGGCTTTTTGTTCTATAATCAACACCCGGCCAAGATGTTCATGGGTGATACGGGATCCCTGGCCTTAGGCGGGGCTATGGCGGCTATGGCGATTTTGACGAAAACGGAATTACTTCTGGTCATTGCCGGAGGTCTCTATGTATTGGAAGCACTGTCCGTTATTTTGCAAGTTATTTCATTTAAAACACGGGGAGTTCGTATTTTTAAAATGAGTCCCGTACATCATCACTTCGAATTGTCCGGCTGGAGTGAAGTGAAGGTTGTAACGGTATTTTGGCTTTTTTCAGCCCTTGTGGCTATTATTGCCATCGTTACGGTCTTAGGCGGTAAATAAATCGCAAAGCAGGTGTGAGTATGAGCATACAGGATTTTTCGAAAAAGAGAATCACGGTCCTCGGCGCCGGTATCAGCGGTCGCTCGGCGGCTCTTGCCTTAGCTCGCCACGGTGCCGAGGTTACGTTGAGTGATATGAAGGAACATGATTTGCAGGAAGAACCGTGGACGAGCCTTGTGAAAGAAGGTGTTATCTGTTCTTTCGGTCATCAGGACGAAAGTCTTTTAGATGAGGCGGATATAATTGTTCCTTCACCGGTCATATCGCCGGAGACTCGGCTGCTAAAAGCGGCATCGGCACGGCAGATTCCCGTTTGGAGCGAAGTGGAAGTAGCGGTTCATGTAACGGATGCGGAATTTATCGGGATTACGGGAACGAACGGAAAACGACCACTACCGTTTTAACGGGTGAAATTATGAAGGCTACAGGGCGACAGACCGTCGTAGGCGGAAACATCGGTTTCGGTTTGTCCGAAACGGCGGAAGACCTGCCTTCGTCGGCTGTTGTAGTTGCGGAATTATCCAGCTTTCAATTGGAACTCACCTCGTCCTTAAAGGCTAAGAGTGCCGTTATACTGAATTTGACACCTGATCACTTGGACAGACATCATACTATGGAAGCGTACGGGGAAGCCAAGAAGCGGATTTTTCTGAACCAGGATAAGAACGATTACGCCATTTTAAATTATGACGATTCGGCGGTGCGTGCCATGGCTTCCGATTTAAGCGGTACGGTTCTGTATATTTCCGTGCATGGAGAAGTACCTGTCGGAGCCTTTTCGGCAGACGGAAATTTATATATTCGTATGGAGGGAAAAGATACGTGTCTGTGCAAGGAAACGGACTTGCATCTTTTCGGTAAACACAATATTCAAAATTGTCTGGCTGCAGCCTTATTAACTTATTGTGCCGGTGCTTCGATAGACGTTATTCGTCGGGTGTTGACGGAATTTCGCGGAGTTGAACATCGTTTGGAATGGGTACGCGATGTAAAGGGCGTGCCGTATTACAACGATTCTAAAGGAACGAATACGGATGCTTCCGAAAAGGCACTGGAAGCCTTTTCGGGACACCTTATTCTCATTGCCGGCGGACATGATAAGATGACGGACTTGACGAGTTTTATGAAACTGGCGGCTCGTAAAGTAGATACGCTCATTCTCGTAGGGGAAGCGGCCGATCGCTTTGAAGCGGAAGCTCGCAAAGCGGGTATGAAGGATATTCGCCGTGTCGGATTCTCTATGGAAAAAGCCGTTCGCACAGCTTATGAAACGGCTGAAAAAGGGCAGACCGTCCTTTTGTCGCCGGCATGTTCAAGTTACGATATGTACCATCATTTTGAAGAACGGGGCGATGATTTTAAAAAAATCGTCAAGTCCTTGTAAATACGATAGCCACTAGAGGAGGAAACAGTTTCATGCGCCGTGTCATTATATCCGGAGGCGGGACGGGGGGCCATATTTATCCGGCCATTACCATAGCCGAAGCCATTAAAGAAAAGGAGCCGACAGAGATTCTTTATGTCGGTTCCAAGACGGGATTGGAAAATACGCTTATTCCCAAACAGGGCTACGACTTCGTCACTCTTGACGTGCGCGGCTTGGAACGTAGACTTTCCGTGCGCAATTTGGTGACTGCGGGAAAAACGGCGGCCAGCCTGTTTCAAGCGGAACGAATTATTCGTCGTTTCAAGCCTCATGTGGTCATCGGTACGGGCGGTTTTGTTTGCGGTCCCGTTTTGATGGCGGCAGCCTTGTCGGGCATACCGACGATGATTCAGGAACAAAATGTCATTCCCGGAGTTACCAATACGATCCTGGCAAAGGTAGTCAATAAGATTGCTCTGGGCTATGAAGAAGCGGCGGAACGATTTAAGCAGAAAAATAAGCTCGTATTTACAGGTAATCCCGTGCGACAGGATATTATGACGGTCAGTCGTCAGGAAGGCTTGGCTTTTCTGGGTTTTGACCCGAATAAATTTACGCTTGTCATTGCCGGCGGCAGTCGCGGGGCTCGCAGTATCAATACGGCTATGTTGACAGTGCATAAATATTTTAAGAACGAGGACGACATTCAAATCCTTCACATTACGGGTGACCATGAGTATGACCGGGTTATGAAACAACTTGACGGAGTCAACGGTCAAGGTTTTTACGGTAAGGGGAGTCGAATTGTTCCTTATTCACACCATATGCCGTCCGTGTTGGCGGCGGCCGACCTTGTAGTCTATAGAGCCGGAGCCGTAGGGCTTGCCGAATTGGCGGCCAGAGGCATTCCTTCAATTCTTGTGCCTTATCCGTATGCAGCTGAAGATCATCAACGTTATAATGCACAGGCCTTTGTTATGAACGGGGCGGCTCGTATGATTTTGGATAAATTATTGACAGGTAGCGATTTGCTTGATGAAATCATATACTTAAAAGACAATCGCCCGTTATTACAGCGTATGGCGACTGCCAGCCTGGCTATGGGCAGAAGCGACGCGGCTGCGGTCATTGCCGATATAGCATTGGACCTGGCAAAAAAGAGCAAATATGCCAAAAAAGAGGGATAAAGATGATAGATTTAAATACGGTCAGCCGAGTTCATTTTATCGGAATCGGCGGCGTGGGCATGCGTGCTATTGCCGATATTTTTATCGATAAGGGATATATTGTTTCGGGGTCCGATGCCAAGTCGTCACCCGCAACGGAACGACTCAGTCAAAGAGGAGCCCGCATATGCATCGGCCAAAAGGCTGAAAATTTGGGTGATGCACAGGTAGTTATCATTTCTTCGGCAATTCGTGATACGAACGAAGAATTGGCGGCGGCCAGAAAACGACAACTTCCGATCATTCACCGTGCCGATGCATTGGTACATATTATGACCTACGGCAAAGCGATTGCCGTAGCGGGAGCCCACGGTAAGACAACGACTACGTCTATGTTGGGGCAGGTTTTCTATGAAAGCAAAATGGATCCGACCCTCGTCATCGGAGGAGAAGTGGATTATTTGCAGGGGAATTCCGTTCTCGGTAAGGGCGAGTACGTCATTGCCGAAGCGGATGAAAGCGACGGAACCTTTTTAAAGGAACATCCTCACATTGCCGTTGTTACCAATATCGATGCGGACCATATGGATCATTACGGCACGATTGAAAATGTCATTCAGGCCTTTAAAGATTTTATTCATTTACTTGACCCTCAGACGGGTTTGGCCGTCTTGTGTGCCGATAATGATAAAATCAGGGCCTTTTTGCCGGAAGTAAAGCGTCCTTTTGTGACGTATGCCATTGAAGCTCCGGCTGATTACAAAGCTAAGAATATCGGTTACCATGAAGGTAAGCTTATATTTGACGTGTATAAACACGATGAATTTTTAGGATCCGTTGAACTGAATGTACCGGGTAATCATAATGTACTGAATGCTTTGGCAACCGTAGCCGTATCCTTATCTTGCGGTATATCCTTTGAGGATATTGCAGCGGCTTTATCGCACTTTCACGGTGCCAAACGACGTTTCCAGACCAAAGGGCATGTAAACGGCATTTGGGTTGTTGACGATTATGCACATCATCCTACGGAAATTCATGCTACCCTGGCGGCGGCACGCAGTATGGGTACGCATCGTGTCGTGTGTCTTTTTCAACCTCATCGGTATACGCGTACACAACTTTTAGCTGAAGAATTCAGCAAAGCCTTTACATGTGCGGATAAATTGATTCTGACAGATGTCTACTCGGCAGGTGAAGACCCTATTCCCGGTATAGGCGGCACCTTTTTGACCGATAAGGTCAAGTCTGCAACCGGACAGGATGTAGAGTACATCGGTACAAAGGAAGAGTTGCTTGAATATTTGCGCAAGAATGCGCGGCCTCGAGACTTGATTTTGACGATGGGCGCCGGGGATATTTATAAGGTTGGAGAGGCTTTCGTAGCTGCAGAGGAGTCCCGTAAGGCATGAAAAACTTGAAGGGTAAAAAGATAGCCGTCATTGTCGGCGGGCCGTCTACGGAAGCGGCTGTATCGCGTAATTCGGGAAAGAATGTAGCCGCTGCTCTAAGGGCGAAAGGATATGATCCGATTATTACGGAACTTGTCCCTGAAGAATGGGCTCGCACCTTAAAAGAAGGGCAGTTTGATATTGTTTTTAACGCTTTACACGGCCGATACGGTGAAGACGGCGTCTTACAGGGAACGTGTGAAATGATGAATGTTCCTTATACGGGACCGGGGGTTATGGCCAGTGCCGTGGGTATGAACAAGGTGGTCAGTAAGAGTGCCTTTGTCGGTGCCGGTATTTCTACGGCCCCTTTCGATACTACTTTGAAGAACAGGGCGTTGACAGTATTGCCGAAGAAATTCTGCAAGTCTTTTCCTTGCCGGTTGTCATCAAATCGGCTGCTCAAGGATCGAGTATCGGTACGGTTATTGTAAGAAAAAAAGATGACTTGAAGAGTGCCTTGAAAGAAGCTTTTACATACGGCAAGTCCATTGTGGCCGAAGCTTTTTTATCTGGGCGGGAATTTACGGTAGCCGTCATGGATGAACTGGCTTTTCCCGTCATTGAGATCATTTCCAAAACAGGGCGTTATGACTATGAATCGAAGTATACGCCCGGGCTTTCGGAACATATTTGTCCGGCTCGGATACCGCCGGAACTGACTAAGGAATTACAGGATTTATCTCTGGCCGTGTTCAGGCTTTTTCATTGCAAGGGAGTAGCCCGCGTCGATTTAATGACGGACGAAAACGGTAAGGCCTATGTATTGGAAATCAATACGGTGCCGGGCATGACCGAGACGAGTCTCGTACCCGATGCTTCCCGGGCTATGGGAATGCCTTTCGAAGATTTGTGTGAACGGATTTTGGAAGAAGCCTCGACAGGTAAATTTTAATACGTATAAAGGTTCAGCATATGGAAAAACATCATTTAGACGGGCAACCGGAAGAAGCTCGTTTTTATATACCCGAAGGAGCGGACAACAAAGGGGTTCCTTACGGGAATGAAGGAGAAATGCCCCTGACGGCAGCTCAGGAAAAAATTGAACAGCGTCGTAAAAATCGGCAACGGAGGGAAGAAGGAAGGCGGCGACGCAGGAAACGTTTACAAGTTATCGGTGCCGTAGCGGGTGTTTTCGTCTTGTGGCTTTTGTTACGTTTCTTACCCGTTCCCTTCGGCTCCGTAGTCATTGAAGGAAACGGCACCATGCCGGATGAGGACGTGTTGCGTGTAGCCGGAGTTCCGTCGTATGTAAATGTCGTACAATTGTCCACATCGACTATGAGGGAACGACTGGTAAGGGATTTGCGTGTCGGTGAAGTCACGGTAGAACGACAGTTTCCGGCCACTATTCACGTGTTTATTAAAGAACGGCAGGCCGAAGCGGTGGTCATGACTTTGTACGGGTTTGCTTATATTGACGATACGGGGACGGTTATTGCCGTAGAACCGAAAATCAAGGGCGTATCCGTGCCGATTATTACCGGTAAAAAAATGGATACCCTTCTTCTGGGCGATAAACTTGACGATAATACGATGAAAAATGCACTGGCTTATTTGAAAGCTTTGTCACCGTCCGTAGCCTCGTCTATTGCGGAAATCAACGTAGGCAATCCGAAGGAACTTATTGCTTATACGACAGACGGACTGTCCATTCATTTGGGTGACGGCGATCGCGTATCGGAACGGGCTTCCGTGACGGAAGAATTATTAAATGAAATTGCCAAGAAACAGCTCTCCATTCAATATATTGATGTCAATCCCGATGCACCTATTGTTAAGGAAAAATAGACTCGAATAATGTAGACATGGAAGATGTTGTAGAAAAAGGCGGATATTTGAGGTATAATATACCGATAAGAGTGAGTCAATTATCGACAAACAAGTTCTTTTAGTGTATGATGTAAGAGAACTTTAAGTCTGTATACGTACGCACGATGTTAAGGAGGATACATTACATGGCCGAGTTTGCAAAAATTAAAGTAATAGGTGTCGGCGGCGGCGGTAACAATGCTGTCAACCGAATGATAGAAAGCGGTTTGCAAGGTGTTGAATTCATCTCTGTAAATACGGAAAACCAGGTATTGGAAGTATCGAAAGCGGATGAAAAAATTCAAATCGGTGAAAAGTTGACGCGCGGTCTCGGTGCCGGTGCCAATCCTCAAAAAGGTGAACAAGCCGCATTGGAAAGTAAGGAAGACATTATGAAAGTCCTCCAGGGTGCGGATATGGTATTCGTTACGGCAGGCATGGGCGGCGGTACGGGTACGGGGGCAGCTCCGGTTGTAGCCGAAATTGCCAAAGAATTGGGTGCCTTAACGGTAGCCGTTGTTACGAAACCCTTTACGTTTGAAGGCAAACGTCGTAAAGAACAGGCGGAAAAGGGAGCGGCTTACCTGAAAGAAAAAGTCGATACTATCATTACGATTCAAAACGATAAATTATTGCAGGTTATTGATAAGAAGACTCCGTTGAACGAAGCTTTTACAGTAGCCGATGATATTTTACGTCAAGGTGTACAGGGCATCTCCGACCTTATTACTACGACCGGTCTTATTAACCTTGACTTTGCGGATGTACGCACGATTATGGAAGATCAGGGCGAAGCCATTATGGGTATCGGCGTAGCCAGCGGCGAAAACCGTGCCGTAGATGCAGTGGAAAGCGCTATTAAGAGCCCCTTGCTTGAAATGAGTATTGACGGCGCTCAGAGCATTTTGCTGAACGTTACGGGCGGTCCCGACGTAAGCCTTTATGAAATCAACGAAGCGGCAGAAAAAGTATCGGAAGCCGTAGCCCCCGATGCGAATATCATTTTCGGTTCTGTTATCGATCCGGATATGAAAGATTCTATCCGCATTACTGTCGTAGCTACAGGCTTCGGCAAAGAAGCTTCTTCCGTGCCTTCCTTCGGTAAGACAAGCGGCCTTGCTGACGGTGGTAAAGAAGCGGGCGGAGTTGAAATTCCGGCTTGGATGAGATAATAATAAACTAAAAAAGCGGATCCGCATGGGACCCGCTTTTTTTAGAATAACGGGAGGAGGATTTTATGCGTTGTCCTTTTTGTAAACACGATGACACTAAAGTAACCGATTCGCGGGCTACCGATGACGGTCGCGCAATTCGCCGCAGACGGGAATGCCAGGCGTGCAATCGGCGGTTTACTACGTACGAAATGGTGGAAGAAGTGCCTCTGTACGTAATCAAAAAAGACGGCAGTCGCCAACTCTTCGACAGAAATAAAATTTTGAACGGCCTTTTACGGGCTTGCAATAAACGTCGTGTTACGCGACAACAGTTGGATGATATTGTCCTTAAAGTAGAACGCAATATTCGCAATACATTGGCCCAGGAAGTGCCCAGTGTCAAAATCGGTGAAATCATTTTAACGGAACTTCGCAATATTGATGCTGTTGCGTATATTCGCTTTGCTTCCGTTTATCGACAGTTCGGCGATTTGGACAGTTTTATGGAAGAACTCAAGTCGCTTATGGGAAACGAGAAGAACTAAATTCTCTCTGTATGGGAGGTGTTGAAAACGGAACGGTATATTGATAATTTTTAAATAATCAACTGCCGCAACTGCGTATTGCCGTTGTGGGCGATGTTATGGTCGATCGCTATGTGTACGGTAAGGTAGAGCGAATTTCTCCCGAGGCGCCTGTGCCTATTAACAAGGTGGATCGTATGACATCCGTCCTTGGCGGGGCGGCCAATGTTGCGGCTAATCTGGCACATCTCGATTGCAATGTTTACTTGGCTGGTCTCATCGGTGATGATGCTAACGGCGGTCTTTTAAAAAGCCTTTTGGCGGAAGGCGGCATTGACAGTTCGGGATTGATTACGCGGGATGACCACGCAACGACGACAAAAATGCGTATCTTAGGGGCGAGACAGCAGATGGCTCGTCTCGATTTCGAAGAAATTACGAGTTTTACGGAACAGGAACGGGCTGAACTTCAGGGGTGGCTTGACGATCGTATCGCCGCAGGGCTGGACGGCCTTGTTCTGTCGGATTATAACAAGGGCGTATTGACGGACGAAGTGGCAAAACTGCTTATTTCAGGAGCCAATAAGGCTAAAATCCCCGTTCTCGTCGACCCGAAAGGAAGCGACTGGACAAATATAGCGGGGCAGATTTCGTAACGCCTAACATGAAAGAACTGTCTCAATGTATCGGCTATGATGTGCCTAATGATACGGAAGCGGTTGTAGAAGCTGCGCGTAAGGTGTTGGGGCGTTATAATTTCGGCAACCTTATGATTACTCGTTCAGAAATGGGGATTACCCTGGTCAGCAAGGACGGTAAGGTATGGAATAACCCGGCTACCTCTCAGGAAGTCTTCGATGTATCCGGTGCCGGAGATACGGTAGCGGCAGCGTTTATAGCAGCCGTGGGAGGCAAGTTGTCCATCCGTACGGCTCTTAATATAGCCAATGCGGCGGCGGGAATTGTAGTTGCCAAGGTCGGCACTTATCCCGTACACAGACGGGAACTTTCGGAACTCTGGTCACATCGTCAGCAGTATATCCACAGAGAACCGTATCGCTCCTTGACGATTCAGGATATGGCGGATCGCGTGCGCATGTGGCAAGATAAGGGAGAAACTGTTGTCTTTACAAACGGAGTCTTTGATATCTTACATCGCGGACACGTTCTCTACTTGCAGCAGGCGGCAACTTTGGGACAGCATCTCATTGTGGGACTGAATTCCGACGCGTCATGCAGACGGCTGAAAGGGGAATCGCGGCCTTTAAACCGTCAGGAAGACAGGGCTCTTCTTCTCAGTGCCTTGGCTTGTGTGGATGATGTGGTTGTTTTTGATGAGGACACGCCGAAAGAATTACTTTCCGTACTGCGTCCGGATATTTTAGTCAAAGGCGGAGACTATAAGTTGGAAGATATTGTCGGTCGTGAATATGCGGATCGGACGGAAGTCATTCGGTTTGAAGACGGATATTCGACGACAGGGTTGATTGAAAAGATTGGCGACTTGGTAAAGAAGGGGAAACTATGATTATCGTAACAGGCGGTGCCGGCTTTATAGGCAGTAATATTGTAAAGAAACTCAACGAACGGGGGATTGATGATATTCTCGTCGTTGACGATTTGACGGACGGCCGTAAATGCCGGAACTTGCAAAGCCTTCAGTTTGCCGATTATATGGACTATGAAGACTTTGCGGATCTGATGGCTGACGGTTCCTTTGATTGCGGCCCCGTAGATGTCATCTTCCATGAAGGTGCTTGCTCGGATACGATGAACTATGACGGTCGCTATATGATGAAAAATAATTATGAAGGCAGTAAGGATATTCTTCATTATTGTTTGGAACGGAGGATTCCTTTGTTGTATGCCTCGTCGGCATCTACGTACGGCAGCGGTAAGAACGGTTTCCGTGAAGTTTCGGATTGTGAAGAAGCTCTAAACCCTTATGCTTTTTCAAAGTTACAGTTTGATCGCTATGTGCGACGCGTCTTGCCTTATGCGCAAAGTCAGGTGGCAGGTTTCCGCTACTTCAATGTATTCGGCCCTCAGGAAAACCATAAGGATCGCATGGCTTCTCTTATTTTCCAGAAGTATCATGAATTAAAGGAGAAAGGGAAGATCACCTTATTTGAAGGGACGGCAGGATATGAAAACGGCGGTCAGATTCGTGACTTTATTTATGTCAATGATGTAGTAAAGGTCCTTTTCTATTTCTGGGAGCATCCCGAATTGTCGGGAATCTATAATTGCGGGACAGGTACGGGGCATACCTTTAATGAATTTGTTAAGGGGATTATTGATTATTGTGGTACGGGTAGCATTGAATATGTACCCTTCCCGGAAATTCTAAAAGGAAAGTATCAGAGCTTTACGACAGCCGACACGACGAAACTTACCGATGCCGGCTATGACAAAGGATTTACGCCCTTGGTTGACGCCGTAAAGGAATATTGCGAACTCTTGGATAAACACGACGGGTACTTTGCCTAATGAAAGCCGTCTTTTTCGATCGTGACGGTGTCATTAACAAAGATGCCGGTTATTTGTATAAACGTGAAGATTTTATTTGGACGGACGGGGCGAAGGACACGTTCGCTCACTTACATAACTTGGGCTATGCCGCTTTTGTCGTAACCAACCAAAGCGGCGTAGCCCGCGGCTATTATACGGAAGATGATGTGAACCGTCTACATCGTTGGATGTGCGAAGAAGTTGCCGAAGCCGGCGGAAAAATCGAAAAGGTTTATTATTGTCCCTACTTGGAAGGAGCAACTGTTGCCGCTTATGATCGTAAAAGTTCATGGCGCAAGCCCGAACCGGGTATGATTTTGCAGGCCTTTGCCGATTATGATATCGATAAGGAAAAATCCTTTCTCGTCGGCGACAGTCCGCGGGATATTGAGGCGGCTGAGCGTGCGGGACTGGACGGATACTTGTTCTCAGGCGGTTCGTTGAAAACCTTTGTCGACGGGATTCTGAAGGAGAGAAACGTAGATGGAGCCATATAAGAATATACTGATTATTAAAATGAGCTCCTTGGGAGACGTACTCCATGCACTTCCGACTCTGCATGCCTTGCGACAGAATTGTCCCCGGGCTCGTATTGTCTGGGCTGTACATGAGAATTTTTCCGCACTTTTACCGGAAAAGCCTTTTATTGACGACATTGTCTACGTGGATAAGAAGAAGCTGAAAAAACTCTCCTATTGGTTTGAATTGAGAAAGACCTTGCATGCTTACCACTTCGATTTATCCATTGATTTGCAAGGCCTTGCTAAAAGTGCAATTGTGGCTTTTAACAGCGGAGCCCGTAAAAAGGTCGGTTATTGGGAAATGCGTGAAGGAAGTTGTCTTATCAGCAAAGGACTTAAAGGACCTCATGCATATGACCACGTTATTGAGCGATATCTCGATGTGGTTCGTTGTCTCGGCGGGACGGTCAATGATGTTGAGTTTCCCCTGGCCTCCATTGAAAAAGAACGAGTTGAAGTTGCCGCAAAATTAGCGACTCTTACGGGCGGCAAGCCTTACATCGTCGTAGTGCCGGGAACGCGCCGAGCTGTTAAGGAGTGGCCTGTAGATTATTGGGCGAATTTTGTTGCTCGCGTAGCCTATAGCGGTATGTATACGGTACTTCTCGGAAGTGCCGATGACGAGGAAAAAGGCCGACTTATATGCGAAGGCGTATGTTTCTACTGCAAGGAAGCGGGCGATTACGTTATCAATAAAATCGGATATACGAGCTTGAAAGAACTGACGGCTTATATTGAAGGAGCAACCCTTTTTGTCAGTGTTGACACGGGACCCTTACATATTGCCAATGCTTTAAAGAAAGAACTGATAGCTCTCTTCGGACCTACCAGTCCCGAGAGGACCGGGCCTTACGGCGGTAGAAACGGTGATTATATCCATCTCGTTGTTTCGCCCACATCGACGGCTACGACGGAGCATCCTGTGACGGATGACCCTGAATGTATGAAAGCCATTACAGTTGATTCCGTTTGGCAGACCTATGAAGAGGTTATGGAGAAACGCAATGATCGACTTAACTAATAAACGAATTATCGTTACTTATTTGATGCATCTGGGCGATGTTATTTTGATTACGCCCTTTTTGCATGTTCTACGTAAGAATGCACAGGGGTCGAAGATTACCTTGGTCGTTGATAAAAAGGTAGCCGATACAGTACGCTATAATCCCAATATTGATGAACTGGTAGAAGTGGATAAGAAGGGGGCCGACAATTCCGTCGGTGCCTTATGGAGAATCGGCAGAAAGTTGCACGGCAAAGACTATGATTTACTCATTAACCTGCATCCCAACGAACGGACGTCTTTTTTAGCTACTGCCGTAGGGGCTAAGGAATTTGTCGGCATGAGTCATTTTTTGTTTCGACCCTTTATGACGAAATATACGCGTCTGGATCGACTGCATTTGCATGCAGCCGACATGTACATAGATGTGTTGAAACAATTGGGCGTGACGGATACAGAAAATGAAGGGCTGGAGTTTTTTACCTGCCCCGATTGGGAAAAGAAGGCCGAGACTTTTTATGTCAGCCACGGAATAGAAGCAGATACGCCGCTCATAGGCTTTAATATCGGCAGTGCCGTTGAACAAAAGCGTTGGCCGCCGAAACGTTTTGCCGCCGTAGCCGATTATTTTGCCTTACAGGGGTATACGTGCGTGTTTTTCGGCGGGCCGACGGATGTGGATATGGTTCATGAGGCCGTATCCTTAATGGAATCACAGGCTCTCGTAGGGACGGGGAAATTCTCTATCGGTGAATTGGCGGCAGCTGTAGGACGGTGCAAACTTTTTATTACCAATGACAGCGGGCCCATGCACGTAGCCGTAGCTCGTAAAGTTCCCGTTGTAGCTCTATACGGACCGAGTAATCCCAAGTTTTACGGTCCTTATACGGATAAGGCTGTCGTTCTTGAGTCGACACAAGAATATGTAACGGGAAAAAGCATGAAAAAAATTATCCGCGAAGGAAAGTATAAAGGCATCAGTGTTATTACAGTGAAACAGGTTGTAGAAGCAGCTGAGACAATCTTGTGTTCATACCGATAATTGAAGTTTTCGGAGAAATCCCGTATAATACAGGTAATGTCACTTAGATTATATAAGTGTACTTGATTTTTTGGAGGTGCAGAATTATGAAAAAGGTAATTACAGCGGCCTTGCTGGCTACTCTCGTATCGGCCGGCGCCATGGTATATGCAGCAGGTACTCCCGTTCAGAACCGCCAACAGGGCGATCTTAAAATCGATGTAAACTACGGTTTTGATCAGAAAATGGGTCATCGAGATGCAAAGACTCACTTCTCCGGCGGCGACGTAACCTATGTCTTGAATGACAAGGTAGACTTGCAGTACGATAACAACAATACGAAAGCAAGCCATAACGGTGACCGTGTAAACGAACATGCCGTTAGAGGTATTTACCATATTAACCCGTACATCTCCGCTTTCGGCGGCGTAACTCGTGTCAATACGAAGATGGCCGGTCACAGAGACCATGATTACGGCGGACAAGTCGGCTTGGAAGGACAGGTTCCCGTAGCTGATAAGGTTACGGCTTTCGGTTCCGTAGGTATCGGTGATGATGTGAATACGTACGAAGTCGGCGTAGGCTACAACTTCAACGAAAAACTTGGATGCACACGTTAAATATCGTCGTGATGACATTGACGTAAACAACTACGACAATGATGTTAAAGGTTGGCAAGTAGGCATGGGCTACAAGTTCTAATAAGTGAATAGAGAATGAAAAAGGAGAGCCGAGAGGCTCTCCTTTTTGCGTTATATGTTAGTAGGACCAAATGAGGTGCCAGATAGCGTCTACAAATGTATCGGGCGGAACGGGGACTGTTTTCTGTGAATATGAGGAGTAAATTCGGCTATGTATGATATTACCGGTCGCATCATAGAAGTTTTTCATTCAAAAAGGTAAATGTATGCGGTGAATACGTAAGCCTTACTTGGCGAAGTGCATAGCTTCCATCAGTATTTATTGTTTTTACCCGGACGACAGCCTCATGATTGTTCTTTATTACGGAAGAATTATCAATGAAGAAAGAAATAGTATCGTCACCGGCCACATAATACCAATTGGCGGCAAAGGAAGGTATTACTGAACAGAAAAATAGGAACAATAAGGCTATTATGATTTTTCTCATCGTTTATGTACGACCTTTCAAAAAGATAGATTAAGAAAATCGTAACATAAAGTAGATTCATTATTCAAAACAATAAGCTTTGTATGCTTAAACAATATGGATTTATTTTAGTGAAGATGGTAAGGGAATAGGGGGTACGGCTATAAACACAAAAATCACCGTTCAGTGTACGGCAAGTGGGGTGCAATTCCCCGTGTCCGATTTGACTGAACGGTGATTCATCTTTTAAAAGTTTAGCAGATATTCAGAACATGTCAAGTTTCTACGGATCTTACATCAACCCCTGTTCCAAAAGTTCGTCGGCGTAGCGAACGGTGCTCATGGCGTCTTTTCCGTAGCAGTCGGCGCCGATGGAATCGGCGTATTGCTTGGTCATGACGGCCCCACCGACAATGACTTTGCAATCGGGCTTTTTTTCTCGTAAGAGGCGGATGGTTTCTTCCATGTTGACGACTGTCGTCGTCATGAGGGCCGACAGTCCGACCAGGCGAATGTCTTCTTTCACCGCCGTTTCGACGATTGTTTCAGGATCGACGTCACGTCCCAAATCTACAGCCTGATAACCGTAGTTTTCCAAAAGGACTTTGACAATATTCTTGCCAATGTCGTGAATATCGCCCTTAACGGTAGCCAAGATGACCTTGCCCTTTGTTTCTTGAGGTGCATCCGTTAACGCTTCTTTTACGACGGCAAAGGCGGCCTTGGCCGCTTCGGCAGCCATTAAAAGCTGAGGCAGAAAGAGGGTTCCTTTTTCAAAGCCTTGCCCTACGTTGTCGAGGGCGGGAACGAGGTCTTCATTAATGATGTCCAAGGCATTTCGTGTCAAAAGCGCGTTGTGCGTTGCTTCGGCGGCAGGGCCGGCCATGCCGCGCTCTACGGCTTCCATCAACTTGTTACCGTAGGTTTTGTCTTTCGTTGCGTCAGGAGCGGAAGGGGTGTCCGTTTCTTTTTTTACATTTCCTATGTGAGACAGATCGGCACCGTCCAAATCGAGGGCGCTCAAGACTTTGCGTTTATAGTCATCCACGGCTTTTTGAACCCGCTTGTCCGGCGTTTCGTAATTTTGATAAGCCGTAATGAAGTTTGTAAAGTTCGTATCCTTGCCCGATAAAGCACAGTATGTACGATAAGCTTGCATCATAGCTTTGTTATTCGGGTTAATAATAGCCGATGAAAGACCGGCTTGCAGGGCCATGGCAAAGAAGTAAGAGTTTATGAGTTCACGGGCCGGTAAGCCGAAGGAAATATTGGAAACCCCGAGGATGGTGTTTCCGCCCAATTCGTCGTGAATGCGACGAATGGTTTCCAAGGTAACAAGAGCCGATTCGGGGTCTGCCGAAACGGTCATGCAGAGGCCGTCAATAATGACGTTCTCTTTGGCAATACCGTAGTCGGCGGCACGTTCATAGATTTTACGGGCTACGGCCACGCGACCGTCTGCCGTATCGGCAATGCCGTCTTCGTCAAGGGCTAAGCCGATGACGACGCCGCCGTATTTCTTGACAAGCGGAAAGACGGCTTCCATCGTTTCTTCCTTGCCGTTGACGGAGTTAATCAGAGCCTTGCCGTTGTACATGCGTAGAGCCTTTTCCATGGCTTCTACATTAGATGTATCGATTTGTAAGGGTAAGGGCAGAATGGACTGGAGTTTACCTACCACTTCCTGAATGAGTTCCACTTCGTCTACTTCGGGAGAACCGACGTTGACGTCCAGTGCATGGGCACCCGCTTTTTCCTGTTCCAAACCTTGGGAGATAATATAGTCGATGTCGTGATCAATCAGAGCCTGCTTGAAGCGCTTTTTGCCTGTCGGATTGATGCGTTCACCGATAATCAGAGGTTGAGCCTCATCGCCGATGAGGGCTGTGCGTGAGAAAGAAGAAATGACTGTTTTATGCTTAGGAGCGGGCGGTATGAAAGGAATATCCTCCACTTCAGCGATAAGGGCTCGAATGTATTCGGGTGTCGTACCGCAACAACCGCCGACGGCGTGTGCACCCGCTTCGACAATGTCTTTCATTTCTTTGGCAAACTCATGAGCATCGACGTTATAAACCGTTTGACCGTCAATTGATTCGGGTAAGCCCGCATTGGGATTGACGAGGACGGGGACGGAAGCGGCGGCTACAAACCTTTTTACGGTAGAAAGCATAGCTGCAGGACCTAGGGAACAGTTCGTACCGATGCCGTCTACCCCGAGTCCTTCCGCCATGGCGACCATCGATTCGGGCGTTCCGCCGGTGAGCATCTTGCCGCCTTCATCAAAGACGCAGGTTAAAAGGACGGGCAGGTCACTGTTTTCTTTGGCAGCCAGTAAGGCGGCCTTGGCTTCGTACGAGTCATTCATCGTTTCAATCAGGATGAGGTCGGCTTCTTCGCGGACGCCTATTTTAACCAAGTCGGCAAAAATATCTACAGCTTCTTCAAAAGGCAGATCCCCCATCGGTTCGAGAAGTTTTCCCGTAGGACCGATGTCAAGGGCTACATAGGCATCATCTTCGCGATTAGCAAGGCGGCGAGCTTCCTTTGCCAGACGGATAGAAGCCGTAACGATATCGTCCAGATTATCCGGGTATTTCAGGCGATTGGCGCCAAAGGTATTCGTGTTAAAAATATGACAGCCTGCATTCAAGTATTGTTTATGTAAGTCTATAATGACATCGGCGCGGGTTAAGTTCCACGTTTCAGGCAATTCACCGGGTTTGAGGCCGGCGGCTTGTAAGAGAGAACCGGTCCCGCCGTCGAAGAACAGACGTTCCTTGCCGAGGCGTTTTCTTAAATCTTGTCTCATTTATAATTCTCCTAAACAGGTTAATTTCATATTAAAGTCGGAATTCACAGTCACCTTTTGTGCAAAAGCGGCATTTCGACATTCGTATTTTCAGTTTCTTGTGTCGATACGCCGGCTCCGGGTCTCGTAGCCTCCCAAGGGTTCACTACGTCGGCTAAGTATACGGATTCGTCCTTTACGGGTGTTTCTTTCGTACAACCTATAAAGGCTGTAACCGATTTGGACGGCACCATGAGAAGGGTATCCGTCAAGGTTATACCGCAGGTCTTGGGAAGTTGCAGAATGCGGGAAAAGTCGCGCTGCAAGTCTATAGGCAGGTCTCCGTAGCCCGGCGAGAAGCGAGGACGAAGTTTGTAGCCCTCCGCCGCAGCCTGAATTTTCAGCTTCGTATTCAGCTCATCTACGTAAGCTTCTATCATTTCCGCACCGGCAGCCTGGTAGATGAGGGCATCAATCATACCGCCCACTTCGCCCCGCTTGATAAGGCGGTCGATGCCGATGCCGACTGTAGCGGCAAAAAGGTATACATAGTCGCAGCCGCTAAGGTTCTTATACAAATGTTTGGAGTAAATCGTAAGACCGGCCGTTTCCACCGTATTCGGTGCTGTTATCGTGACGGGAAAGCGTTTGTGTGTAGTGCGAAAAACCGCGGCTCGTTCCATTTCCTCCACACAGGTTTCCACCCGTTGCACTATATCTTCAGGAGGTTGTGTATTACGAAAGCCGAGGTAGCGATAAATTTCTTTTCGTCGTAATGTAACCATAAATTCTTCAATCCTTATTTAGAATTCAAGTAATCGAGAATAGGGCGAATATTTTCAGAAATAGCCTTGGCCACGTCCGGTTTGTTCATGGCAAAAACATGAACGTTTCTGACGCCGTTAGCATACAGGTCCAGAATTTGTTCCGTAGCATAGGCAATGCCGGCCTGTTTCATAGCTTCGGGAGAATCTCCGTAGGCATCGACCATGGCAATGTAACGGGCAGGGACAGCGGTACCAGACATAGCAAGAGATCGGGTCAGAATGCGTTTGTTTGTAATAGGCATAATACCTGCCAAAACGGGTACGTCTATGCCGGCGGCATGGAGTCTGTTGAGGTAGGAGTAGAAAAGGGAATTGTCAAAAAACATTTGTGTAGACAAGAACTGCGCTCCCGCATCTACTTTGCTTCTTATATTTTCAATATCGGCTGCCAAGGAAGGCGATTCGGGATGGCCTTCAGGATAGCAGGCACCGCCCAGAGCCATAGAGGAGTCGAAGCTTTTGATCTGCTTCATTAAATCCGTAGCATGTTCAAAGTCGTTTTTTTTAGTACCGTCGGCGGGAACGTCACCGCGCAAAGCCATAATTGTTTCAAAGCCCGCTTCTTTATAGTCTTGCAAGGTTTCGGTTACCTTTTCCTTCGTACTGGACAGGCAGGTGAGATGCGGCATTACTTCCACACCATAAGTCTTTTTGACGGCTGAAGCGATGTGTACCGTAAAATCGGACGTACCGCCGCCGGCCCCGTAGGTAACGGACATAAATCGGGATGCAATGCGGCAATAGCTTCGGAAGCCGCCAAGGCTATCGGTACGGCATCGGCTGTTTTGGGAGGAAATACTTCAAAAGACAATGTTACTCGTTTATTTTTTAAGATATCGATAATTTTCATAAGAAAAGCCCCTTTGTCGATTTATTCGGATTGGGCGTGGTGAAAGATTACAGCCCATTCATTCAGAAAATACATGTGTTTATTATAACAGGTATCGAAAAAGGTATAACAGATAATATAAAGGTATTTTAGGGGACAAGTTAATTTATAAAATAATGATTTATAGTATATAATAAAAACAATAGGGGAGATAAACTCGTTGAAAGATTCATGGGCAAAAACTATTGCCAAATAAAAGCCTTCATGCTATAATTCTTTTTTTGTTCGGACTGTTTACCGATTCCGAACGATATACGGCCTCGTGGTGTAGCGGTTAACATGTCGCCCTGTCACGGCGAAGATCGTCGGTTCAAATCCGATCGAGGTCGCCATTTTTGCTCAGGTAGCTCAGTCGGTAGAGCAGGGGACTGAAAATCCCCGTGTCGGCGGTTCAATTCCGTCCCTGAGCACCACATATGCGGAAGTAGCTCAGTGGTAGAGCACCACCTTGCCAAGGTGGGGGTCGCGAGTTCGAGCCTCGTTTTCCGCTCCATATACGGCGGCATAGCCAAGCGGTAAGGCAGAGGTCTGCAAAACCTTCATCCCCAGTTCGATTCTGGGTGCCGCCTCCATAAGCTTCTAAAGTTTGTCATGCCGAGGTGGCGGAACTGGCAGACGCAACGGACTTAAAATCCGTCGGATAGCAATATCCGTACCGGTTCGATTCCGGTCCCCGGCACCAATAAGGAAGCGAAAGACAGCCGGTCCGGATATTTCCGGACCGGCTATCTTTTTGCATCGGAAGGAGTGTAACAGGATGAGATTTCCATTCTGTTGCACTCTTTTTAAGTTGTTTGAGCATATGAGCAAGGAAGACTGTTGTGGAAGAATATCGCTATAAGGTATCGGACTTTGAAGGTCCTTTAGATTTGTTATTGTATCTGATTGAAAAGAATAAAGTCGATATTTATCATATTCCCGTTGCGGAAATAGCCGACCAGTTTAATGAATATGTAGCACAAATTGATTTCTTTGATGTTAACTACGGCAGCAAATTTTTTCTCATGGCCGCCACGTTGTTGCAAATCAAATCGCGACGCCTTTTACCGAAGGTCAAGGCGTCGGAAGCAGAGGAAGAAGAGGATGATCCGGAAGAAGTATTGGTACGACAACTTCTTGAGTATAAGCGCATGAAGGAAGCTTCCTCCGTTATGGCCAAGTTGTGGGAAGAAAGAAGCCTTATGCTCAGTCGAAAGGACACCCTTTGCATACGAACCGAAATTTTCGGGAACCCTTGAAAAAGAAGCTCTTTTTCGTGCTTTTCAAACGATTTGCAAGGCCGTAGCGGATAAGGAAGCGGCAGCAAAGCCGGTGCGAATTGAAAGAGAAATATACAGTGTCGATGAATGTATGAATCATGTCGTCGATTATTTGCAAGAAGTAGGCGGCCCTGCGGCCGTGACTGCCGTGTTCAGCCGGTGTGAAAGTCGGTTGGAATTGGTCATCACGTTTTTGGCCGTACTTGAATTGTTAAAGACCGGTCGGTGTCGTACCGTCTCGGCAGGAGAGGAAGGAAACGCACTTGCCTTACAGTACATCCGTTAATGATGACGTTTTGTTGGAGGGGCTCCTTTTTTTAAGCGGTGGGCCTATGAGTGTTGCGGCTTTAAATAAGCACACGGGGTGGTCCAATGACCGGATCGAGACGGCAGCGGAAGTTCTTGAAGAGAGACTGGCGGCCACCGCAGGTGCCCTGGTTCTCTTACGTGTCGGTGGCGGTTATCAGTTGGCGACGCGCAAGGACTTGTATGAGGTTCTGCACTGGGAAAGGGAAAAAATTGATACTCTGTCGGCCATGGCTATGGAAGTATTGGCTATTATCGCCTTTAAACAGCCGGTGACGCGGGCGGATGTAGAGAAGATACGAGGGGTTTCATCGGAACGATTGATTTCCGCCTTGTTACAACAGAATTTGATTGTCGACTTAGGGAGAAAAGACAGTCCCGGTCGGCCGATTTTATACGGCACGTCTCCTTATTTTCTGGAATGTTTGGGTATCGACTCTGTCGATGATTTGGCGGAACGCATGCCGAAAGAGGTAGAACCTGAAGGGGAGATTACGGAGTCCGAGGCCTTGCCGCCGGATGAGGAGGAACATGATGACAGAACGCTTACAAAAGATAATGAGTAATTGCGGGGTCGCTTCGCGAAGAGCGTCGGAAGAAATGATAGCAGCCGGTCGTGTACGCGTAAACGGTGTGATTGTAAAAACGCCGGGCGTCAAGGTGGACTTGCAAAAGGATATTATTGTCGTAGACGGGAAACGACTGGAAAAGCCGGCTAAGCAATATTATCTTTTTAATAAGCCCAAAGGGGTTTTGACAACGGTTAAAGACGATAGAGAAAGAAATACGGTTATGGACTATTTTAAGAACGTAAAAGACCGTATTTACCCTGTAGGTAGACTCGATCAGAACACGGAAGGGTTACTGATAATGACCAATGACGGCGCCTTGGCCAATATTCTGATGCACCCCAGTAAGTTGGTAGACAAGACATACAATGTACGCATTAAAGGACGGATTACGGATGCCGTATTGGAAAGCTTGCACAAGGAGTACCCTTGAAAGACGGAATGACGGCTCCGGCAGTTGTTGTCTATGTAGGGTATGACGGGGCGACGAATATAACGGAAGTTGAAATTACCATTCATGAAGGGCGGAATCGACAGGTTCGACGTATGTTCGAATACTTCGGTTTCCAGGTACATAATTTGCGGCGCACACAATATGCTTTCCTTACGCTCAGCGGGGTCAAACGCGGTGCTTACCGCCGTCTGACACGTGAAGAAGTGGCCGGATTATATAAGTATAAATAAGGGGATTATTTATGAATTCCGTAGGAATTATCGGTGCCGGCGCAGCCGGGATTATGGCAGCTCTGGCAGCTGTCGAAGCGGGTGCCGACGTATCATTGTTTGAAAAAAACAATATTGTGGGAAAGAAAATGGGGATTACGGGCAAGGGCCGCTGTAACTTGACGAATGCGGCTCCTATTACCGACTTCATAGGTTCTACGCCGGGAAACGGTAAGTTTTTGTACAGCGTTTACCAACGTTTTACAAATGAAGATTTACTGGAATGCCTGCATTCGTGGGGCCTGGAAACCAAGGTGGAACGGGGCGGTCGCGTATTTCCTCAATCGGACAGTGCCGTAGAAGTACGCAAACTCCTGTATTTTAAATTGAAGGACTTCGGTGTACACTTACATTTAGAAGAAGGTGTTACGGCCGTAGCCGTTCATGACGGTCGCCCCCGTATCACTACCGCTAAAGGCCGGTATTTTTTTGATAAACTCATTATTGCTACGGGCGGTATGTCTTATCCCGTTACGGGGTCTACCGGGGACGGTTATACTTTTGCGGCCGGTCTGGGACACACGATTCAGGAACCTAGACCTTCGCTTATACCCTTCATTTCGCCCGATACATGGGTACATGAACTGACAGGTCTGGCATTGAAAAATGTAGATGTTACCCTGTGGAAGGGGAAGAAGAAAATCGCATCCCGTTTCGGAGAAATGCTCTTTACGCACTTCGGTATATCCGGTCCCGCCGTTTTAATGCTCAGTACGGCGGCAGTTCACAGTAAAAAAGCTGTTTATCCAATGGAAGTCGTTATTAATTTAAAGCCGGCCTTATCGGAAGAAAAATTGTATAAGCGGTTGGAGAGAGATTTTGAGTTGTACGACCGTAAACAGGCGGAAAACGCCATGAAAGATTTATTGCCGAAACGGCTGATTCCCGCTGTTTTGCGCCAGGCGGAAGTGGCGGCGGATGCACCGGTTCACACCCTGTCGGCAGCGGCTCGTTTACAGATTGTTCAGGCTTTGCAAAATTTGCAACTTACCGTTACGGGGGTACGACCCTTGGCGGAAGCTATCGTGACGGCCGGCGGTGTGTCGGTCAGGGAAATCAATCCTAAGACGATGGAATCCAAGATAGTTCCCAATATATATTTTGCCGGAGAAGTTACGGATATCGATGCTTATACGGGCGGATATAATCTGCAGGCCGCTTTTTCTACCGGTTATGCAGCCGGCGTAGAAGCGGCCGGAGGGAGTGAATAGGAAATGAAAAAAATCAGTGTCGCCATAGACGGTCCGGCAGGGGCGGGTAAGAGCAGTGTTGCCAAAGCAGTAGCCAAGCGGGCGGGATACTTATATTTGGATACGGGTGCTATGTACAGAGCTTTGACATGGGCCGTCTTACAGGCCAACGTCGATTTGGCGGATGAAAAAGCTTTAAAGAGCCTTATTCATACGGCAGAGATACATATGGAGCCGGGCGAAACGGATCGGGTATTTGTAAACGGTACGGATGTAACGGCGCCTATTCGCAGTACCGAAGTGACCGCACGTGTATCAGCGGTAGCGGCCTTGCCGGCCGTAAGGGAAAAGCTGGTGGATTTACAGCGGCAGATTGCCGCCCGCGGCGGTGTCATTTTAGACGGACGGGATATCGGAACCGTCGTTTTGCCGAAGGCGGAGCTTAAGGTTTTTTTAACGGCTTCCGTTGAAGCTCGTGCGGCAAGACGTTGTGCTCAGTTGGCGGAAAAAGGTGAAAATGTATCGCTTGAAAAGGTCAAGGCCGATATTGCGGCACGTGACAAGGCCGATAGTGAACGCCGTGTTTCACCCCTGCGCGAAGCCGATGATGCGGTACATGTGGACAACAGCCGGTTGACGGCCGAAGAAACGGCCGATCTTTTATATAAACTTATAAAGGAAAGGGAAATATGAAAGCTTTCTGGTATTCCGTAATACGCCATATTTTTAATATTATTACATACGGTTTGTTTCGTATGAAGGTATACGGCCGTGAACGTATACCTGAAAAAGGGGCTTTTATTGTAGCGGCCAACCATGCGAGTTATTTTGATCCGCCTTTACTGGGGACCGCCATGAGTACAAGACTTATTCATTTTATGGCCAAGGAAGAATTGTTTAAAAACCCCCTTATGGGGCGATTTCTGAGATATGTCCATACATTTCCCGTACGTCGCGGTCATTTGGATCGAAAGGCTATTATCGAGGCCTTGCGTGTGCTTCGGGACGGGCATGTGCTCGGTATTTATCCTGAAGGAACGACTCAAAACTCGGGAAAACTCGGACGTTTCCACGAAGGAATGGCGGCCATGGCTTTGCGAGCCAAGGTACCTATCTTACCGGCAGCCATTACCAATTCTCGTACCTTGCCGAAAAAAAGCGGCCCCGTGTGTGTGGCATTCGGAGAACTCATAATGCCTGAAGGAGATGCATCGAATAAGGATGACGTAGCGGCATTGACTGAAGCCGTACGTAATTCCGTAGCCGCTCTTTTGGACGAATACGGAGGCGAAAGCCGATGAGAGTGCATATAGCCGAAGCTTGCGGCTTTTGCTACGGCGTCAGACGAGCCGTAGAATTGGCATCGACAGCTGAAAAAGGAACACATACCCTGGGGCCAATAATACATAATCCGCAATTAGTGAATTCTCTAAGCGCAAGAGGCGTTTCTCCGGTGGACAGTTTACAAGATGTGGCAGACGGTTCGAAAGTGCTTATCAGGTCACACGGTGTCGGACCTCACATCTATGAAGAAGCGGAAGCCAAGCATCTCGATGTAGTGGACGCAACATGCCCCCATGTAAAAAAAGCACAACAAGATGCCCGAAAAGTCATAAATGATAAAAAAGCATTGATAATAGTAGGTGAAAAGGACCATCCTGAAGTAATTAGCATTTCACAATGGGGGTGCAATCGTGCTATTATTATAGATAAGGTTGAAGAAGCGAAAGAAATTCCCTATTGTGAGCATATGGGAGTTGTAGTGCAGACAACGTTTTCTCAGTCGCGGTTTAAACAGATAGAGTCTGTATTGGCCGAGAAGACGGATGACTTGGATGTGTACATGACTATTTGCACGGCTACGCGGCAGCGGCAGGAGGCGGCTGTCGAATTGGCGAAAAAAGTGGATGCCATGATCGTTATCGGCGGCAAAAACAGTGCCAATACGGGCCGGTTAGCACAGGTGTGTGCCGAACAAGGGTGTCCTACATATCATGTCGAAACGGCATCCGAATTGAATGTGGCTGATTTTCGAGGTATGAGCGACATTGGCGTTACTGCCGGTGCTTCAACACCGGATTGGATAATACAGGAGGTTGTTAAGATGATGGAAGATTTGCAAGCTGAAGGCACAGAGGTAATGAGTGAAGAGTTATTGGATCAGTACGACTACGAAGAAAATCCTAAGAAGGGCGACGTGGTAACCGGTACGGTTATTTCTGTGAATGATGATGCGGCCTATGTTTCCATCGGTACGAAAGCCGAAGCCGTTTTGCCTAAGAAGGAAATGGCTGTTCCGGCTCCCGAAAAGGCGAGCGATTTCGTTCAAGTCGGGCAAGAACTGACTGTAGAAATTGCTAACAACATCAAAGAAGAAGGATCGATTGTCGTATCTCTCGTACGCATGAAGAAAGTCGAAGATTGGAAAGAAGTACGTGCCGCATTCGAAGCGGATGAACTTGTCGAATGCGTAGGTAAAGAAACGAACAAAGCCGGTCTTGTCGTAGCTATCAAATCGTTGCGCGGCTTTATTCCCCTTTCGCAAGGTGATGTTCGTTTTGTTAAGTCCCTGGACTACCTCGTAGGCGAAACCTTTACGGTTAAGGTTATCGATATGGATGAACACAAAAATCGTCTCGTCCTTTCCCGTAAGGCCGTTCTTGAAGTAGAAAGAGAAAAGAAACGCGCTGAAGTATTGAAAACCATTGAAGAAGGTTCGGTTGTAGAAGGTACGGTTGTTAAAATTATGCCCTACGGTGCATTTATCGACTTGGGCGGTGTAGAAGGGTTACTCCACATTTCCGATATTTCGTGGAAACGTATTAATGCCGTAGAAGATGTGTTGGAAGTAGGCGAAAAAGTGGAAGTTCTCGTTCAGAAATTCGACGAAGAACGCAACCGTATTTCCCTTTCTATGAAAGCATTGCAGAAGAACCCCTGGATTGCGGCTGTTGAAAAATTCGAAGTGGGCGATGTGGTTAAAGGGGAAGTTAAGAAGTTGTTACCCTTCGGTGCTATTCTTGCCATTGACCCGGAATTGCAAGGCCTTCTCCATGTTTCGGAACTGACGGATAAACGCGGAGCCGTTGTTAAAGATTTGATTGCAGTCGGCGATGTGCTGGATGTAAAGATTATCGGTATCGATACGGATAAGAAGAAAATTTCCTTGAGCGTTGTTGCCATCGAAGAAGATGAAACGGCTCGTGAAATTAACGACTATCTGGAAAACCATCAGGAAACTGAAAACGGCACTATCGGAGATGCTGTAGAAGAAAACTAATAACGAAGCTGGAGGGTAATCGGCTGTACGATTACCCTCTTTTTCGTATCTGGGGGATTGTATGGAAAAGCAAGAGACAAAGGCCGTCATTGCCGCTATTGAAGAAGGCAGTAAGGCACAACGTCAGGGGTTGCACGTAGGCGATACAATTGTTTCCGTTAACGGACAAAAGGTGGAGGATCTGATTGATCTCAACTTTGCTCTTGCCGATGAAGAAGTGCGTCTTGTCGTAAAAGAAGGCGACACGCTGAAAGAGTGTTATTTCCAAAAGAGATTTGGGGAAGACATCGGCATTACGATGGAGTCGGCCGTATTCGACCATATTCGTCAGTGCCATAATAATTGTATATTTTGTTTTATTGCGCAAATGCCCAAAGGAATGAGACCGTCCTTATACGTGAAGGACGACGACTATCGCATGTCCTTTTTGACGGGCAGTTTTATCACCTTGTCCAATATGACGGAAGATGACTTGCGACGTATTGTACAATTCCATTTATCGCCTTTACACGTATCCGTTCATACGACGAACGGAGAGTTGCGCAAAAAGATGATGCGCCAAGAAAAGACGGGCGATATTCTTGAAAGACTGCGTCGTTTAACGGATAATGATATAGACTTGTATTGCCAAATCGTCCTCGTTCCGGGGTATAATGACGGCGACGAGTTCACGAAGACTTTGACGGATCTGTCCGGATTGGGATCGAATATTCTCGGCGTAGCCGTCGTGCCGTTGGGAACTACGAAGTTTCGTATGGACTGTGAAGAATTACAGCCTGTTACGCCTGAAATTGCCGCCGATATTATTAAGCGATCTCGCCCGTTTATAGATCAGGGACGCAAAGACGGTCGCGGCAGTTTTGTATATTTGGCTGACGAATTCTTTTTGAAAGCTTCGGTTCCCGTGCCGGACAATGAATATTATGACGGATACGGGCAGATAGAAGACGGCGTAGGCATGCTCCGCTTTTTTGAACAGGAGTGGCACGGTTGGAAGGGTGAAGTTCGAAAGTCATATGATAAGCCTTTGAAGCTGGCTCTTTTTACGGGGACCTTGGCATATGATTTTTTAAAAGAGCTGATTGCCGAAGTATCGGTAGAGAATCTGACCGTTCATGTGATTGCCGTAGAAAATCATTATTTCGGCACGCAAATTAATGTGGCCGGCTTACTGACGGCTCAAGATATGGAACGGGCTTTTAAGGAATTGGACGGAACGTATGACGGTCTGATTGTGCCCGGAACGGCATTGCGTAAGGGCGAAGATATTTTCTTGGACGACATCACGTTAAAAGAATTTTCGGCATCTGTCGGCGTGCCTGTCGAGGTCAGTGAGTTTGCTCCTCAGTTAAAGGAGTTACTCTATCATTGGCCTGCACAATATGATGAATAGAGGATAAGCATATGTATAAACCTTTGGTAGCCGTCGTCGGACGGCCTAACGTAGGAAAATCGACGCTTTTTAACGCCATTGTCAAAAAACGTATTTCTATTGTAGAAGACTTACCCGGAGTAACTCGCGATCGTATTTATTTCGATGCGGAATGGCTCGGTAGGGAATTTACACTCATTGATACGGGCGGCATCGAATTTGTCGACTCGGACAACAATATTTTTACGTCCATGCGTTATCAGGCCGAACTGGCTATTCACGAGGCGGATGTCATCTTATATGTTGTTGACGGTAAGACCGGTATCCAGCCGCAGGACCAGGAAATTGCGGCTATGTTGAGAGCGTCGGGAAAACCGGTCATTCTTGTTGTCAATAAAATTGACAGTGTAGAACAGGAAGTTAATATTTACGAATTTTACGGGCTCGGCTTGGGTGACCCTATCGGTGTTTCGGCTGTTAACCTTATGAATCTCGGTGATTTGCTGGATGAGGTGCTCAGTCATATTAAAGAGGTTCCCGTGCAGGAAGACGACGAAAGTGTCGTCCATATTGCCCTCGTAGGTCGTCCCAATGTAGGTAAATCGTCATTGACCAACGCTCTTCTCGGAAAAGAACGAGTCATTGTCAGCGATATGGCCGGAACGACTCGAGATTCCATTGATACACATTGGAAACATGACGGTACGGAATTCGTTTTAATCGATACGGCAGGGATGCGGCGTAAGGGAAAAATCGACTTACCTGTAGAACGCTACAGTGTTGTTCGCGCCTTGCGGGCTATTGACCGTTCCGACGTGGCCGTTCTTGTCTTGGACGGTGTAGAAGGCGTAACGGAACAGGATAAGAAGATTGCCGGCTATATTCATGAGTCAGGTAAGGGCTGTATTATTATTGTCAATAAGTGGGACTTGGTAACCAAGGACAGTAAGACCTCCTTGCGCTATACGGAAGATATACGCCGCGAGTTGGCCTTTTTGCAATATGCTCCCGTTCTCTATGCCTCGGCTCTTACGCACCAACGTGTGGATCGACTGGCCGATTTGGTTAAATACGTTTCGGAACAGCAGCACATGCGTGTATCGACGAGTATCTTAAACGAGCTCATGGCCGATGCTCAACTTACCAACCCGCCGCCTACCAAGGGTGGCCGACCGTTGAAAATTTATTATTTGACTCAAGCCTCCGTAGCGCCGCCGACCTTTGTTCTGTTTGTCAACGATCCGGCTTTGCTCCACTTTTCGTACAAACGGTATATAGAAAACCGATTGCGCGAAACCTTCGGTTTTGAAGGTACGCCTGTGAGGATTATTACGCGCGGCAAAAAAGGAGAGGATGAATAGTGTATCCCTTTTTACTGCTTTTAGTTGCCTATGTCATCGGTTCCGTTCCCAGCGGACTCATTGTAGGGCGGGTATTTTTCAATACGGATTTACGAGACTACGGCAGTAAGAATATAGGAGCTACCAATGCGTATCGTGTCTTGGGAGCTCCCGCCGGGTTATGTGTACTCATAGCTGATGTAGGTAAGGGGGTTCTGGGCGTATATCTCGGTCAAACGGCCGGAAATATTTATGATCCCGCACTTACCGTATACTGTATGATTATGGGCGGATTATTGGCTCTTATCGGACATTCGGCATCTGTATTTTTACACTTTAAGGGCGGTAAAGGCGTGGCTACGGGCCTGGGTATTATTTTGTATCTGGCTCCTGTTGAGACGGCCATTGTTTTTTTCGTCTGGTGCGTTGTCGTTGGCTTGACTCGACTGGTGTCTCTCGGTTCGGTAGCGGCGGCCTTGCTTGTACCCTTGACGATGTGGTATTTCAAGGAACCTTGGCCCGTTTTTATTTTCGGGACCGTAGCGGCACTTATTGTCATTGTAAGGCATAAGGATAATCTCATTCGGTTGTCACAAGGCAAGGAATTGAAGGTTGAACGGATTGAGAAAAAGTAAGTTTACGGAAGGTCGAGCAATCGGTTAAATTCGGTTGATATACGAAAAAAATCGTGTATAATTGATTATGTACAAGCAGGTGGTCATGGTGAGGATTATCTCCGGCAGTGCACGGGGACGTATTCTGAAATCGCCGCAGGGTATGGCGACGCGACCGACATTGGATCGGACGCGGGAGAGTCTTTTTAATATTTTGGCAACTTCATCTTTCTATGAAAAGCGCGTGTTGGATATTTTTGCCGGCACCGGTGCCTTAGGGTTGGAAGCCATGAGTCGCGGTGCGTCGGAAGGAGTTTTTATCGACGTTCGCACGGCTTCTCTCATTAAGAAAAATGCCGAATTATGTAAAGTCTCCGAGCGTTGCAAGGTATTGCCTTTGAATCATAAAAATGCCTTACAACATCTGGAAGGGCAAACGTTTGATTATATCTTTGCAGATCCGCCGTATGATAAAGACTTTGTCAATGAGACGATTTCAACGGTTATGAATTACGGGCTCTTGTCCGACACGGGCCTGCTTATTATGGAGCACTCCGCTCGTGAAGATATTATGCCGAGCGAGTCATACACGGTTGTACGGGAGAAGAAATACGGGAAGGAAACGCGTATCTCTTTTATCGTCAAACGTAGAAATGGGGAATAATTTTGCGTATCGGTATCTGTCCGGGCAGTTTCGACCCTGTGACAAACGGCCATGTTGATGTTTTTGAACGCAGTGCCAAGTTAGTAGATAAGCTTATTATCGCGATTTTTGCAAATCCCGGTAAACACCCGCTTTTTCTATGGAAGAACGGGAAGAGTTGTTACGGCAAGCCGTAGGGCATATTCCCAATGTTGAAGTCGTCAGTTTCCAAGGCCTCTTGAACGAATATGCCGTTGAACGAGGGGCTACCGTTATTATTCGCGGTTTACGGGCCGTTACGGATTTTGAATACGAGTTTCAGCGCGCTCTGTTAATGAAGCAGTTGGAACCGACTTTGGAAACCGTATTTATTATGTCGAATACGAACTATTCGTATCTCAGCTCTTCGGGCATACGGGAGCTCGCCTGTTTCGGCGGCAAACTGGACGGTCTCGTCCCGGATTTCACGGCTAAGCGCCTGAAAGAAAAGTTCAAGGATAAATATCAGATATAGGGGTGTGGAATCAGATGAACTCGGAAAAATTATTGGAAGATTTGGAAAGTATTGTAGTGAATGCATCCAAGATGCCTTTTACAAATAAAAAGGTCGTCGATGAAGAAGAGTTATTGGCTATTGTGGACGAATTGAAAGGGGCAATGCCTGATGAAGTAGAACAGGCACGTAAGGTCTTGGCTGAACGGGATAAAATCATTGCCGATGCACAGCGTCATGCAGACAGCATGGTAGCACAGGCTAAGGATTATATTGCCAAATTGACTGAAGAAAGCGAAATCGTGCGTCAGTCACAAGAACATGCCAACCAAATTATTCAAAATGCCAATCATTCTTCCGAAGATTTGCGAAACAGTTCTGTAACCTATGCCGGACAAGTTTTGCAGTACGTTGAATCCACGTTGGAAAAAACGTTGGCAAGCGTTCGTCAAAATCGCGAAGGCCTGGTTCAGTCCAATCGTCAAGAATCGAATAAATAAGAACTCGTTAATTATAGGGGATGTAGCAAAGCGGCGATCCGTTTTGTCACATCCCCTTACTGACTATAGGGCAGGAGAAAAGATGAAAGAAATTACGTCGCGTGACAATCGTCTGGTAAAGCTGGCTGTACGGTTGCAGCAAAAAAAATACAGATATGAAGAACGACGCCTTATTGCCGAAGGATTTCGCATTGTAGAAGATGCGGTACATACGGGTATTACGGACGGTATCTGTTTGGTAGCGGCCGAGGCCGTCGAGCGGCCGGAGCTTCAGAATCTTCAAGCCGAGTCGGAGAAAGTCGGCTGGGAGTGGTATTTGTTGCCCGACCGGGTATATGAGAAGGTGAAAGAAACGCATTCGTCTCAGGGAATTACGGCGATTTTACCTTTCTTTGAATATACTTTCGAAAACTTGCCGGAAGTGGCAAATGAACGACCTATTCTATATTTAGAAGCCATACAGGACCCGGGAAACTTGGGAACCATCTTGCGAACGGCGGCTGCTGCCAATGTAGGAGCTGTTTTTTTAAGTCCCGATTGCGTGGACTTATATAACGGGAAGACGGTCCGTTCCGCTATGGGTGCTATTTTTAAGGTTCCTGTCGTACAGAATGTTTCACTTGAACGGATAAGTTCTTTTTGCGACGAGAAAAAACGTATTTTGACGGGAACCTTGCCCGGTGCGAATAAGCTGTATACTCAGGTTGATTGGCGACAACCGACTGTCATCGCCTTCGGAAATGAGGGAAACGGTCTGTCTCAAGCGTGCGCGGAGGCTTGCCGGCAGGCGTTGACCATACCCATGAAGAGTCATACGGAATCGTTGAATTTAGCTACGTCCGTTGCCGTAGTCCTTTATAAAGTTTGGGAAGAGGCCGGGTTTGCGGACAAAACATAGGTCACGGAAAGAGGATGCGTATGGACAGTGTTTTAGCTCAAGTTATTGCAAGTACACGCGAGCGTTTACAAGCTGAAGGGTTTGAGGTTACTGCAGGAAACGCTATCAATTACGGTTGGAAGTTGACTGTAAGCTCGGGAAATGAATTCATACACATAGCCATATATAACGGGAAAAAGGGGATTTCTTTTGTCGTTCAAGGGAAGGCCGGCGATTTGAAGAAAAGAGTGGAGATACTGTGCTCTGAAAACCGTATTACGCCCGATAAAAAAATTTTGAAGAAAGAAAAGCCGGCTATTATGAAGGGACAAGATTTATGTCCCGACGGGACGCCTTGCTGGATCGGTGCTGATGAATCGGGCAAAGGCGACGTCTTCGGACCTTTAGTGACAGCAGCCTGCTTAGTAACTGGGGCGGAAGCGGCAACACTTCGTTCATGGGGTGTCACCGATAGCAAAGCGTTGACGGATAAACGCATACTCGAATTGGCGGGTCCTTTAAAAAGACTTATTAGGCGACAGGGCGTGTGTAACCGTATTGATGCCTGAATCGTATAATTATGAATACAAAAAGATGGAAGAAAGAGGAAAAAAATCTTAATCATCTTTTAGGAAATTTACACGGAAAGAACATTAAATGCCTATTGTTAAAGTACAAATGTCCGTGTATAATAGTCGATAAGTTCGGTAAGGATGAATATGTGCTAACGGCTCTGGGCTCTGTAGCTGCGGGAAAGACAATCATACAAGTGACCAAAGGTGAACGGGATACGGCTGTAGCCGCCGCATCCGTTTTAGCACGAGCCGCCTTCATAGAAAGTATGAATGAATTGGAAGACCGTTTTCATATGTCCTTCCCTAAGGGAGCTTTTGCCGGTATAGAAACGGCACTTACCGCTTTTTGTGGGACTTACGGGAATAAAGAATTATACAAAGTAGGTAAATTAAATTTTAAGACTTTTGATTCTTTGCGGTGATAAGGGTGAACAGATTAATTATTAATGCCGATGATTTCGGTATTCATGAAGCTGTGAATGAAGGTATATATAGTGCTTACGGTCAAGGGGTTCTGACCAGTACAAGCCTTTTGGCACAGGGCCCCGCTTTTGATGATGCCGTGCGTATGTCAAAGGAATGTAACCGCTTGGGTATAGGCATTCATTTATGTTTGGTAGGGAGTCTGCCTACCGTATTATCACCTCGAGAAGTGCCGTCTCTGGTTGAGTCGGACGGGTTGTTGCCGGATAATTATATGACCTTTATTAAGCGGGTTTATACGGGGAAAATCGATTTTTCTCAAGTGTATGCGGAATTATCGGCTCAAATAGAGAAAATTTTAGACTCAGGTATACGCGTTACGCATATAGACAGCCACCAGCATTTACATGTCTTACCGCCTGTGTGGAAAATAACAGTGGCATTAATGAAGAAATACGGAATTCATCGCGTTCGTATACCGCGGGAAGCTTCGACCTTTAAGATGTTGACGGCATCTCCCGCTCGTGTTTTCGGTCGGGACGGTTTGACCGTATTAGCCGGCCGAGCTGCACGTGAAGCCGAGCGGCTCGGCTTTTCTCTTACCGATTACTTTGGGGAATGGTTGACGGCGGCAATATGACGGAGGTCAATTTGCAATATATATTGCGACGATTGCCCTTCGGGATACATGAGATTATGATGCACCCCGGCAAGAGCGATGATTTACTGGGGCATACCTTCGCATGGGGCTATCATTGGCAGGAAGAACTACAGGCTTTGGTTAGTGTAAAGACACGGGAAATTATTGCGTCTAAGAAGATAGAACTCATTAATTACGGCGATTTGTTATAGACGCCATTGGGGGGGATTCAGTGTGAAAATTTTGGTAACCGGCGGAGCCGGATTTATCGGTTCACATATTGTCGATATGTTGGTAGACCGTGGTGATGAAGTCGTGGTCATAGACAATCTCAGTACGGGTGTTAAGGAGAATGTGAATGATAAGGCGCGACTGTTGTGCTTTGATATACGGGACAGAGATCGCCTTTTGCAGGTATGCGAAGAGGAAAAGTTCGATGCCGTCTTTCATGAAGCGGCACAAACTCAGGTTCCTTATTCACAGGAACATCCTTATGAAGACAGTGATGAAAATGTAATGGGTCTTTTATCCGTCTTGGAGGGTGCTCGTAAGACGGGAGTGAAAAAAGTAGTTTTCTCATCATCTGCAGCCGTATACGGAGACAATGACAATCTTCCCTTAAAAGAAGACGAACCGTTGGCTCCTACCTCTTTTTACGGATTGTCTAAGGTCATATCGGAACGATATTTGGAAATGTACTATAAAGTATTCGGGTTGCCTTATGTTGTTTTGCGTTATGCCAACGTTTACGGTGAACGTCAGGGAGTTCACGGTGAAGGCGGTGTCGTCTTCGTCTTTGCACATGCATTGACGCATGGTGAAGATTTAACTATTTACGGTGACGGGGAACAGACGCGGGATTTTGTTTATGTCAAAGACGTGGCGGCTGCCAATGTAGCGGCCTTGCAAGACGAGGTAAAGCCCGGCATTTATAATATCAGCACGACCATTGAAACGACGGTAAACGCCTTGAAAGAGATACTCTTCCACTTAAGCGGTATACGCAAGGACGTACATTATGAGGATGAGCGGACCGGAGATATCGTTCGTTCCGCCTTGGATAATCATAAGGCCAAGGAAATTTTAAAATGGCGCCCGAAGGAAAAGATTATATCCGGATTGGCATCAACGTATGAATATTTCGTACAGGAGGCTGAACGTGAATAAGAAAGATAAGGACTTTAAATTTTATCTTGTTCGGGAAGATATTCTTCCGGAAGCCATAAAAAAGACGATAAGGGTCAAAGAAATTCTTAAACGCGGAGAGGTACGAACTATTCATGATGCCGTACGCATGATGGATTTAAGCCGTAGTGCATATTATAAGTATAAAGATTTCGTTTTACCTTTTTATGATGTTACTCAGGGTAAACTCGTTACCTTGTCCATTATTTTGTCCGACCGTCCCGGGAAGTTGTCACAAGTATTGAATACCGTAGCCGACAGTAACGGCAGTATTTTGACCATTAATCAGGGTATTCCTTTGCAAGGGTCGGCAGATGTCAGTATTTCCATTGAAACGAAAGAAATGGAAATTACGGTGGAAACTCTTGTGGAACGGTTGGGCGCTCTATCGGGTGTACAAAGTGTACGCATAATCGGGCAAGTATAAGGAGGATGTTATATTGAAACGTATCGATTGCATTACTCGGTTGCGGAACTGTCGGCAAGGGTGTCGTCGATTTACTGCAAATGAACGGCCATCTTATTGCGGAGCAGACGGATACGCACATTCATATAAAGCATGTTCTCGTAAGAGATATAGAAAAATATAAGAATGTCGGGTTGGATGAAAACCTTCATTTGACGGATAATTTTAAAGATATTATCGAAGACGACGAGGTGGAAATTGTCGTCGAAGTTATGGGCAGTGCCGATTTTGCCAAGGCTTGTATCGAAGAGTGCTTTAGGCGCGGTAAGAGTGTTGTCAGTGCTAATAAGGATGTCATCGCCGATTGCGGTATCGGTTTACTGAAACTGGCTCAGGAGAACGGGGCGGATTTTCAGTTTGAAGCCAGTGTAGCCGGCGGGATTCCTATTATTCGGCCCATGTACTCTTCGTTAAATGCCAACCAGATTGAAGAAATTATCGGCATTATGAACGGTACGACAAATTATATTCTGACCAATATGACCGACCGGGGGCTGACTTATGAAGAGGCCTTAAAAGAAGCGCAGGAAAAAGGTTATGCCGAGGCGGATCCGACCAGCGACGTAGGCGGTTTTGATGCGGCCAGAAAAATCGCCATCTTGGCTAAACTGGGTTTTCATGCATACGTCAACGTTAAGGATGTATCCATTGAAGGCATTGAAGGCGTTACGAAAGAAGACATTGCCCATGCTACCGCTATGGGGTATGCCATTAAGCTTCTCGCCGTAGCGGAGAAGAATACGGACGGGATATCCTTGGCAGTTCATCCCGCTTTTGTTCCTAAAGACCATCCTTTGGCCAATGTAGGCGGAGCCTATAATGCCGTATATGTGCGCGGTAATTGTGTAGGTGATGTCATGCTTTACGGACAGGGAGCCGGATCTCTGCCTACGGCCAGTGCCGTTGTCAGCGATATTATGAATGTTATTCAACATATTAATACGGAAATGACGGGGAAACGCCCTTATTTGTGGCATGAAACGGCGGTGAAGGATGCAGCTGAAAACAAGGCACCTTATTATATTCGCTTAATTGCCGCTAACGCTCCGGGTGTATTGGCCAACATGTCCGGTGTTTTTGCAAAGCACGGCATCAGTATTCGGTCACTTATTCAAAAGGATGAAACTAAGGAAGCGGCTGAAATCGTAATCTTAGTAGACAGTACACCTTGTAAAACCGTGCGGTTGGCTTTGAACGAAATAGAGCAATTGACCTGTATTCATCGCATTTGCAACGCCATTCGTGTCATTGAGGTGTAATATGAGCCAAGACATTACAGTAAAAGTTCCGGCTACGTCGGCTAATATCGGATCCGGTTTTGACGCCTTGGGGTTGGCTCTTTCCTTGTATAACGAAGTCTCCTTTCGTAAAACGGACGAAGGAGGATTGAGCCTTGTCGTAGAAGGACTGGGACAAGGGAAAATTACGACTGATTTTAAAAGAAACCTTGTGGGTCAAGCTATGTTACGGGCAGCGCTTGTCAACGGTAAGGCCTTGCCGGAAAACGGAGTGATTACGCTCTTTAATCGCATTCCCTTAGCACGCGGCTTAGGGAGCAGCTCCGCAGCTGTAGTGGGCGGACTTCTCTTAGGCAATGAATTGACCGGGCGAGGTATGGATGAGACTCAAATACTTCATGAAGCCACTCTTATGGAAGGGCATCCCGACAATGCGGCTCCTGCTCTTTTAGGCGGACTGTGCATGTCCGTTACGGATGAAAAAAAGAAGGTATCGGTTCAGACGTTTGCCTTGGATGAGGGGTTGTCGTTTATTACCGTAAGTCCCGATAAGGAAGTAAGAACAGCCGATGCTCGCGCCGTCCTGCCACAGACTATTGATTATCATGCGGCGGTCTTTAATGTAGCCCATGTCGCTTTTTGGTCGGGGCTTTTATCGGGAAGCGTTATGATTTGTTGCGTACGGGTCTTCAGGATAAACTGCACATGCCTTATCGATTGCCCTTAATTCCCGGCGGAGCGGAAGCCTTGGCAGCTGCCGAAAAAGCCGGGGCTGTGGGGGCTACGGTCAGCGGCTCGGGATCGACTCTTATTGCCTTTGCCGTAAAAGGGGAAGAACAGATAGCTCAAGCTATGAAAGACGTTTTTAAAAGTGTCGGATTGGCATCTGTACACCACATATTGAAAGCTTGTAACGACGGGGCTCAAATTGTCCGTGAGGATAAAAGATGATTCATGATATAAAACCTTGCGTATATGATAATTCGTACACACCCGTGGCGCCTGAAGGGCATAACTATGTTCTTTTATGTAAAGGACAAGAAGCGGTTTGCAAGATTGGACACGACGGTACTCTCTTATTGCCGCGTGTAAAGGATTTCGAGTCATGTCAGTACAGGTATTTATTTTCTATTGACGAAGATGCATTTTTTATGCCGACGGGCGGGGATATAAAGCTGCCTGTCGGTTTTTCCTTTGAGTCTTTACGGACCATGCGTACGGCACGGCCGAGAAAACTGGCCTTTGCCGTCGTGACGGCGGCGTCTCTTACCAGATGGTATGATCTCAACTGTTATTGCGGACGTTGTCGTACCGCCATGGAAGAAAGTAAGTCGGAACGGGCCTTAGTTTGTCCTTCATGTGAAAATACCGTCTATCCTCGAATCAATCCGGCAGTTATCGTCGCTGTACGTGACGGGGAACGTCTTTTGGTCACTCAGTATGCCGGCAGACCTTATAAGAACTATGCCTTAATTGCCGGATTTGCCGAAACGGGAGAAACGATTGAAGAGACGGTTTTACGAGAAGTAAAGGAAGAAACGGGTATCACCGTCAAAAACCTGGAGTTTTATAAAAGCCAGCCCTGGGGCTTTTCCGACTCTCTCCTTTTCGGCTTCTTTTGCGATCTTGACGGAACGGACGAGCTGATTGTGGATAAGACGGAACTGGCAACGGCTCTTTGGGTGCAGCGCGAAGACTTGCCGGACGACGAGGAAACGGTAAGTCTGACCATGGAGATGATGACTCTCTTTAAAAAAGGAGATAAATAAAATTTACAAACAAGATTTATTTTAACGAAAATTAGAAATATATAAGAGAAAAAAATTTCAATTTAGGTCTTGACAGAAATAGGTAAACTTGATACGATAATTCCCGATAAATGCGATGACCGGAAGAAGTCCGATGTTCTTTGTGTCAGAGAGATGCCCAAGCGGTGAGAGGGCGTTCATAAAGAAGCGGGCGAGTCACCCGTGAGCCGGCAGAAGGAAAGGTCTGCCCGGATGCAGCCGTTATCTGTCAATGAGAGGTCGTCTAGGCGACAAATCGGGTGGTACCGCGGAAGATACGCTCTTTCGTCCCAAGTCTTTACTTGAGACGAAAGAGCGTTTTTTGTATAAAAGGAGGAGTACATATGAAGTGGGACAAGGAAAAACTCGAAGGATATAATCCCGGAGAAATTGAAGCGAAATGGTACGATTTTTGGGAGAAAGAAGGGTACTTTCATCAAGATCCCGATTCGTCTCGTGAGCCGTACAGTATTGTTATGCCTCCTCCGAATGTTACGGGGCAGTTGCACATGGGTCATGCACTGGATAATACGTTGCAGGATATTCTCATTCGCTTTAAGCGCATGTCGGGGTACAACGTAGTCTGGATTCCCGGTACGGACCATGCGGGGATTGCAACACAGGTTAAGGTTGAAGAACAGCTGGCAAAAGAAGAAGGAAAGACTCGTTACGATATCGGTCGTGAAGAGTTTTTAAAGCGGGTTTGGGCGTGGAAGGAAAAGTACGGCAATCGCATTGAACAACAGGTTCGTCGACTCGGTTCATCTTGTGACTGGTCGCGGAAACGTTTTACCATGGACGATATTTGTGCCCGTGCCGTTCGTGAAGTATTCGTGGCTCTGTATGAAAAGGGCCTTATTTACCAAGGTCATCGTATTACGAACTGGTGCCCCCACTGCCATACGGCTTTGAGCGATATTGAAGTAGACCACAAGGATGAAGCAGGCCATTTGTGGTACGTCAAGTATCCCGTTATCGGTGAAGACGACTACATTATGATTGCTACTACTCGTCCCGAAACGATTATGGGCGATACGGCCGTTGCCGTAAATCCCGAAGATGAACGAATGAAGAAGTATATCGGCAAGAAGGTTCTCGTTCCTCTCGTAAACAGAGAAGTAGAAGTTATTGCCGATGACTATGTAGATATTGAATTCGGTACGGGTGCCGTCAAAATTACGCCGGCTCACGACCCGAATGATTTTGAAATGGGTGAGCGCCATAATCTGGAATCGATTATGATTATGAACCTCGACGGTACGATGAATGCAGCCGCCGGTAAGGAATTCGACGGTATGACCTTGAAAGAATGCCGTAAGGCCGTTGTTGCCGACTTGGAAAAATTAGGCCTTCTCGATCACGTAGAAGAACTCAATCATGCCGTCGGTCATTGCTCCCGTTGTAAGACGACAGTAGAACCTTTGTCGACAAAACAATGGTTCGTAAAGATGAAACCCTTGGCTGAAGAAGCCTTGGCAGCCGTCGATCGGGGCGATACGAAGTTTATTCCCGGACGGTTTACGAAAATTTACGACCATTGGCTGGAAATATTCAGGACTGGTGCATTTCCCGTCAGCTTTGGTGGGGACATCAGATTCCCGTTTGGTATTGCGATGACTGCGGTGAAGTTAGTGCCAGCCGTACGGATTTGACGGAATGCCCCCATTGCCACAGCAAGCATATTCATCAGGATCCGGACGTTCTCGACACGTGGTTCAGCTCGGCATTATGGCCTTTCTCGACCATGGGTTGGCCCGATAAGACTCCCGACTTGCAGCACTTCTTCCCGACGAGCGTTCTCGTAACGGGCTATGATATTATCTTCTTCTGGGTAGCCCGTATGATGTTTGCTACTTGCGAATTTATGAAGGAAGTTCCCTTTAAAGACGTATTCATTCACGGACTTGTGCGTGACAGCCAGGGGCGCAAGATGAGTAAGTCCCTCGGTAACGGCATCGATCCCCTGGAAGTAAGCGATATGTACGGGGCCGATGCTTTGCGATTCACCCTTGTTACGGGTAATACGCCGGGAAACGACATGCGTTTTTACATGGAACGGGTAGAAGCGAACCGTAATTTTGCCAATAAGATTTGGAATGCGTCCAAGTTCGTCATTATGAATCTGGAAGATTATGATCCCGAATTTGTTCCGACTACGGACGATTTTACCTTGGCGGATCGCTGGATTCTGACATCATTCAACCAGGTAGTACGCCAGGTTACGAAGGGCCTCGACTCGTATGAATTGGGAGATGCGGCTGCTACGGTGTACGACTTTACGTGGAACTCGTTCTGCGACTGGTACATTGAATTGGCTAAACAGCGCCTGTACAAATCCGATGACAAGCGCAGCCGTCAAACGGCTCAGTATGTCTTGGTTCGCGTACTGACCGGTGCCTTAGCGCTCTTACATCCCTTTATGCCCTTTGTTACAGAACACCTGTGGCAGCACTTGCCGCATGAAGGCGAAAGCCTGATTGTCGCACCGTGGCCGACTGTTGATGAAGCCTTAGACTTTGCCGAAGATGCGGCTACGATGAATATTATGATGGAAGCTGTTAAAGCTATTCGGAATATGCGTGCCGAAGCTAATGTGCCGATGGGCAAGAAAGCTCCCGTTACGCTCGTACCGGCGGATGAGGCAATGGCAGAAGTACTTCATACCTACGAAACGTATTTTAAGACCTTAGCCTTTGTTGATGAAGTTCATATTCTCAAAACAACGGATGCTAAGCCGGAAAATGCTGTTGTGACAGTCGTTCCTCGCATCGAAGTGTACTTGCTCTTAAAAGATTTGATTGACGTTGAAAAAGAAACGGCTCGTGTTGCGAAGGAACAGGAAAAGACTCGCGGTGAAATCGAACGACTTGAAAAGAAATTGTCCAACAAGGGCTTTACGGATAAGGCACCTGAAGCGGTTGTAGCTAAGGAGAAAGAAAAATTGGCTGCTTATCGGGAAAAAGCCGAAGCTTTAAATAAACGAATGGAAGATTTAAAACATTTATAAGAGGACAGGGCAGATGACATACGAAGAAGCTATAGCTTATTTGGAAGATGCCTGCACGTTCGGAATAAAACCGGGGCTCATGAGAATTCATGAGCTCCTGGTTCGTTTAGGTAACCCACATGAAACCTATAAGACAGTACATGTAACGGGAACGAACGGCAAAGGGTCGGTTACAGCCGTCATAGCCAATGCACTTACAGCGGCGGGTCGCAAAACGGGGCGCTATACGTCTCCTCATTTAGAAGAATATACGGAGAGAATGAGTATAGACGGCCATTTAATTACAAAAGAAGAGTTTGCAATCATTACGGAAGAAGTAAAAGACGCTACGGAAGGTATGAAAGCCGACGGTTTCGAGCAACCGACAGAGTTTGAAATGCTGACGGCCGCCGCTTTTTTATATTTTTGCAGGCAACAGGTTGAGTATGCGGTTATCGAAGTCGGTCTTGGAGGACTGCTGGATTCGACCAATGTTATTACGCCGCAGGTTTCCGCTATTACCAATGTGGCCGTCGATCACACGGCTTATTGCGGTCCGACGGTAGAAGATATAGCCGTTCATAAGGCAGGGATTATTAAAGAAGGAATACCTGTTGTTACGGCGGCAACCGGTACGGCTTTGGAAATTATTGAAAAAACGGCTCGGAGTAAAAAGGCTCCCTTATATGTTGTTGATAAAGAAATAGTGATTCAGAATAGGGCCCTTATTCACGTGAGTGACGGTACGGTTCGTCAAAAAATATGTATCGAAGGTCCCGAACTGATGCGAACAGAAGTTGATACGCCTCTGGTAGGTGCTCATCAGGCCGTAAACGCTGCGGTAGCCGTAGGAGTCCTGCGACTTTTGGGTAAAACGGACGGGGCTGTAAGAGATTTAGCGATTATGAAGGGCTTTCATACCGTATATTGGCCCGGGCGTTTTCAAATCCTTTCCGTTTCGGGAAAGACAATGATCATTGACGGAGCGCATAATCCGGCGGGGATTGAAAGTTTTTGTCGCACATACGAAGAAGTATTCGGAAAAAGACGGCGCGTTTTCGTTTTTTCCGTTTTAGCCGATAAGGAATACGATAAAATTGTAAGACGACTTTTCCGGGCGAATGATGCGGTCTTTTGTGCACCTGCACCGACTCCTCGCACGGCGGATCCGAAAGTCATGGCTGATTTAATCGGAGAGGGGGCAAAGGCCTGCCCATCCGTGTCGGCGGCTATCGATACGGCGCTAAAAGAGACGACGGAAAAGGACGTTTGCATTGTTGTAGGCTCCTTGTACATACAAGGAGAAGTGCGAAGGCACTTGAGAGAGTACTATGGGGCCTTTGTATAGACAAGAAGTGCGGCGAACCGTATAATGGAAGTCAAAAGGAGTATCTCTATGAACCTCTTGACTTCGCTAAAAGACAGTCCCGAGGAAAAAGCGAGAATACGGGTAGTATACCTGCTTTTGGGGACTGTTTTTTTCATGCCTTTACAATTGTATATAGCCGAGGGATTGTTAGCTCTCACCGTTATTTTTTCTTTGTACTTTATCTGTCGATACGGTATACACGAGTATAAGCCGGGCCCTTTAGCCGTACCCATTGCAATCTTTACGGGGGCGACGCTTATTTCCTTAGCCGGTTCTACACAAGCTTTTTGGAATACCGCTTTTTGGTTTTTTACGGTCTTTCAGTACGTACTTTTGTTTATGCTTGTACAAGTGTTTATCAAAACGGAAGAGGAGCGCCTTTTAATAGTACACACTCTGTTGGCTTCGGCATTTTTTGTGGCCGTCTACGGTGTATATCAATATGTACATATGTGGGCTCTCGGTGAAACGGAGTGGGTTGATACGTCTGTCTTTCCCATGTTGCGCCGTCGCATGTATTCGACTTTGTACAATCCTAACCTTTTTCCTGCTACTTATTGTCTATCATGTCGCTTACAGGGGCCTATGCTTTGTGGACGAAGGACAGAATACGACGTTTTCTTACGGCCGCTTTGTTCGTTCTTCTGTCTTTGTGCCTTGTGCTCACATACTCGCGTGGGGCATGGATCAGTGCAGCCGTCCTGGTCTTTGTTTTCGGCCTTGTTAAAGACAAGCGCTTTTGGTTTGCACTACTTCTTGTACCGATTATACTGGTCTTTTATCACGGCGGTATAGCCGATCGATTTATGTCTATTTTTTCACATAGAGAGGCGGATACGTCTTTTGCCATGCGCCTTGATATGTGGAACGATGCCTTAAGTATGTGGGCGGACCGACCTTTCTTCGGTATCGGTTGGGGAGCTTTTAAGTTTACCTATCCGGCATATAATGAACTCATCCAAAAAGCGGGTATTACTATTTTTCATTGTCATAATTTATTTTTGAATATACTTGCAGAAACAGGACTGGCAGGATTTACGTCTTTCTTTGCCTACTGGTTCGGACATCTCGTCTTTGTACGGCGTGTTCTTACAGACAGAATGTCAGATTCTCTGATATATATGCTCAGTTTGGCTACGGCGGCCATGGTAGCATCCGTATCTGTCAGTGGCATAAGTGATGATAATTTATTCAGTACACAGGTATCGTTAATGTGTTGGACGATTAGTGCTCTCTTTTGTAATACGTATACGGCATATAAGAAGCAATGAAAACTAGTTTGCGAAAATATTCACAATAATATATAATAATTACGGATTACAAGTTAATATTCAGTTTTAACTTTATGGAAGGGTATGGTTCATTCGGAGGGGATGACGATGAAACAAAAGAAAGCTATATCCGATGCGGTTATAGAAAGACTGCCATTATATTATAGAGATTTACTGCTACTGCAAGATGCGGGAATCGATATTATTTCGTCTGAAAAGCTGGGTGAACGCTTGGGCATAACGCCCGAACAAATCCGTAAGGACTTGACTTGCTTCGGTGCCTTCGGTAAAAAAGGTGTAGGCTATTATGTCAGTGAACTCAGCCAACAAATTGTGGAAATTATCGGGCTACAACAGCATTGGAAAGTTTGCATTGCAGGTATCGGACACTTGGGATGGGCTTTGGCCAATTATAAGACCTTCGGTCGACTCGGATTTCGAACGACCGGTCTTTTTGATGTAGACCATCGGATTATCGGTCAAAACGTAGGCGGTATTATTGTTATGTCGGCGACGGAGATGGAAGAAACTATTCGTCGGGAAGGTGTTCAAATAGGGATTATTACGACTCCCGCATCGGTGGCTCAACAAGTAGCCGATCAAATGGTGGCCGGAGGCGTGCGGGGAATTTTTTTCTTTCGCACCCATTCGCTTGGCTGTGCCGCCGCATGTCTACGTGTTCCGTGAAGATTTGTCTATCGGCTTGAGCCGTATTTCGTATTACCTGACGAACCGCACGGATGGCATAATGAATAACTAGTTAACGTACTCATTCATACCTTATAAAAAAGGACCTCTCATGTTTATATGAGAGGTCCTTTTATTAAGATATTAGTTTATAAGGTTTTTACGAGTTCTTCCAAGTGCTTTGTCAATTTCATGTTTTCGCTGTAATCTACAGGGCAATCAATGACGACCGGCTTGGTTTGTTCAAAGGCTTTCTTTAAGGTAGGCAAGAGGTCTTCTGCCTTTGTAATACGATATCCGATAGCCCCCATGCTTTCTGCAAGTTTGACGAAGTCGGGGTTTGTAAAGTCGACGTATGCCGGGTGTCCGTAATGCATTTCTTGTTTCCACTTAATCAGGCCGTAACTGCTGTCGTTGAAAATAAGGGTGACAAAGTGAGAACCCAAGCGATGAGCCGTTTCAAATTCCTGACAATTCATTAAGAAACCGGCATCACCCGTAATAGCCAATACTTTGCGGTCCGGATGGACCAAGTTGGCGGCAATGGCTCCGGGAACGGCAATGCCCATGGTGGCGAAGCCGTTGGAAATAATGCATGTATTGGGTTTATAGCAGTTGTAATGGCGAGCCGTCCAGACCTTGTTGGCTCCCACGTCGGTAATAACAATGTCATCAGGCCCCATGACTTCACGTGCGTCAATGAGGACTTTTTGGGGCTTCATGGGAAAGGATGTATCATTGCGATACTGTTCGTGTTCGGCAACCATTTTTTCACGAATCTTTAAGGCGTATGTCGGCTCAAGCAGACGAGCCGCCTTACTTATAATGCGATCGAGGGAATCGGTTATCTCGCCGACTACTTCCACTTCGGGTTGGTAGGTCTTATTAATGTCGGCCGGTAAGGAATCGATATGAATAATATCGGCATTATTGAGGTGCCATTTATTAGGGGCGTATTCAATAATATCGTAGCCTATACAAATGACTAAGCTGGCATTTCCAGAACCTTTGTCTGATAGTCCTCCATAGGTATGCCGACTGTCCAAAGAGAATAAGGATTATCAAAGGGAATGGCTCCTTTAGCCATCATCGTATTAATGACGGGAAGCTTCAACTTTTCAGCGAACTCCGTTAACTTACGGGCCGCCTTGTTACGGATAACGCCGCTACCGGCCAGGATGACGGGATTGCGAGCGTAGGAAATGAGTTTTGCCGCTTCTTCAATGGAGTATTCCGAAGCTGTTTCAGGCTTAATGGATTTATGGTGTAGCGGTCGTTCATTGTCGTCTACAGGCATCATCCCGATATTGACGGGCAAGTCGATAAAGGTAGCACCCGGTTTTTCGCGTTCCGCGTATTTAAAAGCCAGGCGCGTGATTTCGGCAATAGTATCGGGACGAACAACTGTATAAGCACGCCGCGTAATAGGTTCGAACATGGAACGCAGGTCAAGATACTGATGGGCCGTAATATGCATCTTATCCGTGCTGACCTGGCCGGAAATTGCTACTAAAGGGGCTCCGTCGCTGTCTGCATCGGCGACACCCGTAATCAGGTTTGTTGCACCGGGACCCAAGGTAGCCATGCAGACGCCGGCTTGGCCTGTTAAACGACCGTATACATCGGCCATAAAGGATGCACCCTGTTCGTGGCGTACCGTTATAAATTCGATCTTAGAGTGTTCCAAGGCATTCATGACAGCCAGATTTTCTTCACCGGGAATGCCGAAAATATAATGAACACCTTCTTCTTCCAGACATTCAACCAATAAATCGGATGTATTTCTTTGTTTCTTTTTATCTGTCATTGTGGGGCTCCTTTACATCTTCCAGTTATGAAAATATTCCTTTTGATTATAGTACGCATAAGAGGGTTTGGCAATTTCGCAATATGAAAACAACATTCTTCATGAGAAGACAAAAGAAAAAGACCGTCAATGACGGTCTTTTTCTTTTGCTCTTATCTGTACTGAAGTTTTTGTAATACTAAATCGGCCATGTGAGCACGGCCCTTGACAACATCATTACCCTTAGCAACCGACTGGGGGTAAAAGTGCTGTTTAAATTTCTTTGCCTATCTTCGATACGAGTTCTTTAAGCTGAATGGTTTGTTCGTCTACGTTATAAACGTATGTACATTGGTCTGTAGCGTCGCCGAAGGTTTCTTTAGTCTGGAAGGTAAGGATTCTCATCCCGTTTTCCGTAGTAACCTTAGCGGAACTCATGTTAATAGCAATATTTTGGTTATATTGCCAAATCGCATCTTTTGCTGCGCAAACGGATACGGACATAGCTGCCGCCATGGTCAGAGAAAGAAGAATTTTTTTTGCTTTCACGTGAAAACACCGCCTTTTTTATATGCTTATGCGTATTATATCATGGAAGGGAAGTACGAGGCTACCAAATGACTTTCCCTAATACATGGTCCAAGGGAACGGGACCGATGAAACGACTGTCCGTACTGTGATTACGGTTGTCACCCATGCAAAAGACGTAGCCTTGAGGGATAACTACTTCGCCTTCACGGCTGTAATCCATAGTTCCGTTTATATACGGTTCATCGAGAGGCTTACCGTTGCGCCAAACTTTGCCGTCGTGAAAGGCGAGTGTATCGCCGCCGCGACCGATGACTCTTTTAACCCATACATTACGAGTCTGCATGTTTTTATCAAAAAAGGCCAGATAGTTGTGCAAAGGTTCGACTGCGTCGTCCATCCAGGTGCGGTCGTAGAGAACTCGGCTGTCGATAATTACGATATCGCCGTAATCAGGTTCGCGGCCCAGAATATGATCCCACTTTTCGACGACCAGATACTCGCCGTTATGCAGGGTGGGCACCATGGATTCGCCGGACACTCGTGTCGGTTGGACCACAAAAATATGAATAACCATGGCAATAGCCAAGGCAATGACTATAGAATAAATCCATTCGTAAATTTCCCGTATTAGCGTGTTCAATATAATACCTCCTTGCGTTCCGTTTCATTGTAGCAGAGGGCAGAAACAAAGTAAATGACCGATTAGGGTAAGAGCGAGCCGGTCAGGATATCAATTTCCGATTCACCGTAAATACGAACCCCCATATCGGATAAGGCTTGAGCCGTAACGCCCGAACGATTGGTTAAAGTGCTGCTGAAGGTACCGTCGTAAATACGTTTGAAGCCGCAAGAAGGTGATTTTTCTTTTAAACAGCATAAGAGCAATTGTATAATTCAGCCAGTCTGCACGCCGTGCGGGCACCGACCTCAAATTGTTCGGTTACATTTCGGCCGTCGCAAGTCCTCACTTGCTGACCGCAACGCTCTGCCGCCATGCGCGGTGTGGGCAAACCGCCGGCCTGCTCGGGGCAACAGGGAATAAGTGTAATATCGGGTCTGTTAAAAAGCTTTGATATGGCGGGATAGTCCTTTATCTTTCCGTCGTACCGGCAATACAGTCCTATGAGACAGGCACTGATGAGAATGTTCATAAACCCTCCTTGGTATGAAATCTCTTTAATAACATTATCATAGCACAAGATATGAGGAAAAGAATAAAACAAAAAAACGGCTTCAAGCATTAACTTGAAAAGCCGTCTGAAATGGTAGCATCAGCGTAATTCTACAGCCGCAATATTATCGCCGTCAATGGAGACTGTATTATCTCCTGTAAAAATATAATTTTTATGTCCGAAAAAGCAGGCGGAAAAATCGGTTGTTTCACTTATAGATGTATTGCCTTGTTTGCTCTTAATGGATTTCAAATTGGTAACGATAAGTTGAGGCCCGTTTTTTATGTAAATATAGGCATTCACAATATTCTCCTCCCTTCCGAAACAGTATATCATGACTGCCCGCTTCTTACGTGACGGTAAATAAACAGTACCATTACAAATATGTGTCAAAAAAGGCCGAGAAAAAAGCGGCTGTCATAAAGACAACCGCTTCTGTGGTGGACCATCAGGGGATCGAACCCTGGACACCCTGATTAAGAGTCAGGTGCTCTGCCAGCTGAGCTAATGGTCCATATTACGTGAACAAGTCACATGAGCTATATTACACTATGGACGGTTAAAAATCAAGAGGAAGAAAAAATTTTTGCAAACAGAAGGAGAATCTCGTCTTATTGATTTGGCAAGGTATAAAACAGTATAATAATAAATACGGTTTTTATTTCGCAGTAGGGAGGCAGAATGTATGATTACATGTAACGGAAGCGGAAATCCCGATGCCGTCGTTCTAGGCACGGACCGTCGTTTACGTGCTTTATCGTTGGTAACGGAAGAAGAAGGAGCTTTAATTCGTGCTTATACGGATAAACATCCTTCGGCTATGAAGGCCGGTAATGTGAGTGTTTTGCGTGCTCTTCAAGGCGATACGATAAAAACATATTTTCTTGCCGGAACGGAAGATGACTCTAAAGAACGCGGTACTTTTCGTGAATTCGACAGGGCTAAAAAGATTATGGCGGCGGCCATGAAAGAAGATGTAGGTGAGCTGGCCGTTTATATCGACACCCTTGATATGGATGTGGAAACTCTTATTGACGGATTGTTGTACGGTAATTATGAGTACAATCAATATAAGACCAAGTCGAAGTCGAAGGTACTGAAAAACATCAATCTCATTACGTCCAGTTTAAAAAGTAAAGACTTTAATACCCTTTGTTATGTATATTCGTCCATTTATGAAGGTATTTATTTTGCCCGCGATCTGGTTAATATGCCGCCTAACGACATGACGCCCCGCAAGTTTGTAGATACGGCTACGGCCGTATGTACGGGTGACAACATTTTTGTCGAAGTGCTGAATAAGTGGAATTTGGAAAAACGCAATATGGGCGGTATTGTATCTGTCGGTAAGGGCAGTATGAATCCGCCGCAGCTATTGTCCGTAGCCTATACGGGGGATCCCGAAAGCCGTGATGTGCTTGCCGTTGTCGGCAAGGGTATTACGTATGATTCGGGCGGCCTGTCCTTGAAAACCAGGGCGGGGCAGTTAAACATGAAGTCCGACATGGCCGGTGCGGCAACGGCTTTGGGTATTATCCGGGCGCTCATGTTGCTGAAATATCCGGTCAATGTTCTGGCGGTTATGCCTTTGGCCGAAATATTCCTTCAGGAATGTCTTATCATGTAGATGACGTGATTACCATGTTTGACGGTACGACGGTGGAAGTAAAGAATACGGATGCCGAAGGACGGCTTGTCTTGGCTGATGCCGTCTCTTATGCTCAGTCCAAAGGGGCTAAGCGAATTATCGACTTGGCTACTTTGACGGGAGCCTGTGTAACGGCGTTAGGTTCGGTCAGAACCGGTATGATCGGCAATGATCAGGAATTTATGAACCGCTTTTTTGCCGCCGCCGCACAGGTAAATGAAAAAGTATGGCAATTGCCGGCAGACGAAGAGTATGAACGACAATTGAAGAGCCGGGTCGCCGATATTTCCAATGTAGGCGGTCCTGAAGCGGGAGCGATTACGGCAGGACTCTTTATAAAACACTTTATTCAAGAAAATACGTCATGGATTCATTTGGACATTGCCGGGACGGCTTTTCGCGATAAAAAGGATGAAAACGGCTTCTACGGGGCAACGGGTGTCGGCATTAAATCCGTATTAAGACTCTTGCGAGGCGATAAATAATGTTTGTCGACTTACATGTACATACCGATTGTTCCGACGGCGTTTATTCACCTGAAGAGGTGACGGAAAAGGCCGCACGTGCCGGACTTTCGGCCATTTCCCTGACTGATCACGATACGTTAGCGGCTTATGACGGCACACATCGTTTAAATTCCGATATCCGCATTATTCCGGGTATTGAAATGAGTTCCGAATATGCCGACGGTGATGTTCATATTTTGGGCTATTATATTGATACGAAGAACGAAGAGTTACTTGAATATTGTCGTGACTTTTCTCTAAGACGGTTGAACAGAGCCGTACTTATGGCTCAAAAATGCTGTGAAGCCGGATATGATATTGACCCATGCGAGGTTCGGACTTATGTTCAAAAGGGAGGTACGGTCGGACGCCCTCATTTGGCGCGTATGCTCATCAAAAAAGGGTATTTTACCGATATAAAGTCCGTTTTCGACACTCTTTTGTATCGTGGCGGACCGGCCTATGTACCTTATGAACGAAAAACTATAAATGAATGTATAAATCTGATTCATAAAGCCGGCGGTTGTGCCGTTTTGGCTCATCCGTCTCTGGTAAAAAAAGGATTGGCAGACGTGGAAGCACAGCCTTTTGACGGAATTGAAGTATACCATCCGAAAAACAAGGGGCGGTATGATGAATTTACGGCTTTGGCTGAAGACCGCGGGCTTCTTATAAGCGGTGGCTCGGACTTCCACGGTACGGCGGGACGATTTCCGGAGGAATTGGGGCTGTTTACCGTGCCGGCTGGAAAAGTAACGAATTTACTTGCGTATGAAGGGACTTGCAAAGCATGCAAACCATAGGATTTGTCGGACCGAGCGGCACGGGAAAAAGTCATCACGCTCTGGTTGTAGCATATGACAGAAAAATAGAGGCTATTATTGATGACGGTCTTCTTATCTATCGTAATCGAATTGTAGCAGGTCATTCGGCTAAGGACGATTCCAATCGTATGAAGGCTGTGCGGACGGCTATTTTCTCCGAAAAGGCGGATGCACAGGTCATGCGACGGGCACTGGCTCGAATCGAGACGGAGAAATTGCTTGTTTTAGGTACGTCGAAGCATATGATTGAACGAATTTGTGATGCTTTGAACCTGCCTTTTCCCGAAGAGTATATTCGTATTGAAGAAGTGTCGACACCGGAAGATATGGCCATAGCCAAAGAGCAACGTATGAAAGAGGGTCGGCATATCATTCCCGTACCGACTATGGAATTAAACTCATTTTCACGGATATTTACTGGATTCTGTGCGATCTTTATTTCGCCGCAACGGTGCCAAAGAAGAAACGGAATTTGAACACTCTGTGGTACGGCCCGTTTTCAGTTATTACGGGAAGTTGATTTTTTCCGACAAGGTTTTGTTGACGCTTGTACGCCATACTGTAAAAGAAGAGACGGGCATAGTAAAGCTTAATAAGTTGCGTATTCGTAAACACAAAGAGGAAGAAACGAACGGTCTTTCAGTTGATATGGCGTTGACAGTGCGTTATGGTGAGAATTTGAAAAGTTTGACATCCCGATTACAAAAAGCCGTAGAAAAAGAAATATCCTATACGACCGGCATGACTGTGGAAGTATTGAAAATCACCGTCCGGGATGTGGCCGTAGAATCGTGAAAAACGGGTCGGACCTTTCGTTGACAAGGGTTCGACCCGTTCTGTATAATAAATAAGGAAAGTCATGTGACTGACGGAAAGTGGAGTTAACCACGGGGAGCATGACCGATTACAGCCGACCGTCTGGGCATTTGGTTCCGGAGGTGTCGGTTTTTTGTTTGTCTATTAAACGGGAGGTACAGATGAAAGAAATGACGTTGAAATACGGGTGTAACCCTAATCAGGGCGGTGCTCGTATTTATATGAACGACGGCAGTGATTTACCGATTGAGGTGATGAACGGACGACCGGGATATATTAATCTTCTCGATGCCTTCAACAGTTGGCAGTTGGTTAAAGAATTAAACGAAGCAACTGGTTTACCGGCAGCGGCTTCTTTTAAGCATGTCAGCCCTGCCGGAGCAGCAGTGGCAACAGATATGAGTGATACGCTGAAAAAAATATATTACGTCGATGACCTCGAACTTTCTCCCTTGGCAACGGCTTATGCCTGTGCGCGAGGTGCCGATCGCATGAGTTCGTACGGCGATTTCGTAGCCTTATCCGATGAGTGTGACGCCCAAACGGCTACCTTGTTAAAGCGGGAAGTGTCGGACGGTGTCATTGCACCGGCATATACGGATGAAGCCTTGCGTATATTAAAGGAAAAACGAAAGGGGACGTATTGTGTCCTGAAAATAGATCCTGCGTATGTGCCGGCTGAAACGGAACACAAGGAAGTATTCGGCATCATGTTTGAACAGCATCGCAATAATGCGGTAATAACGACTGATTTGTTTAAGAATAGGCCGACAAAAAATAAAGATATCCCTGAAAAGGCACAAAGAGATTTACTTATTGCACTTATTACTCTTAAATATACGCAATCCAACTCGGTATGTTATGTTAAAGACGGCATGACTATCGGTGTAGGCGCAGGCCAGCAATCGCGAGTTCATTGCACTCGTTTGGCGGGTAATAAGGCGGATATTTGGTGGTTACGTCAGCACCCCAAGGTATTGGCCCTGCCGTTTCGTGATGACGTTCGCCGTCCCGACAGAGACAATACGATTGACGTATATATTTCCGATGATTACGAAGATATGTTGGCAGACGGTCTGTGGCAAAATGTCTTCACGACTTGCCCCGAACCGTTGACGAGGGAAGAAAAGAAAGCTTGGCTAAGGGAATTGCACGGCGTATCTCTCGGTAGTGATGCGTTCTTTCCTTTCGGAGACAATATCGAACGGGCTCATCGCAGCGGGGTAGATTACATTGCCCAGGCAGGCGGTTCCATTCGCGATGACCATGTTATCGATACCTGCGATAAGTACGGGATTGCCATGGCCATGACAGGTCTCCGTCTCTTCCACCATTAGAAATAAAGAGTTCACACCTGACAAGTAGTAATACTTGACAGGTGTGAACTCTTCGTATATACTGAGCGAGTATGAACGACAAGGACGGTGATACGGTGATAGAAGACGTAGTCCGCATGGGACGCTTACTGGATATTTACGGACCTTTATTAACGGATAGACAAAAGCGTTGCATGGAACTGTATTTTTACGACGACCTGTCCTTGGCCGAAATCGGAGAGGAACTTTCTATTTCGCGACAAGGCGTTCATGACTTGTTGCAACGTGCTTCACAGGCGTTGGAACATTATGAAATAAAATTGGGAGTGTCCCGCAAAAATGAGCGCATACAGGCTACTGTAGATGAGGCTCAGGCCTTATTAAAGCAGGGGTGTGCCGAGGATGCGGAGCGAATTTTGGGAACACTCGATATATAAAAACCCGGAAAAGGAGGAGCTGTATGCCATTCGAAAATCTGTCCGAACGATTTCAGGCGGCATTTAAAAAGCTTCGCGGCAAGGGGAAACTGACGGAAGAGGATGTCAATGAAGCGCTTAAAGAGATGAGACGCGCTTTGTTGGAAGCGGATGTCAATTTTGCCGTAACTAAGGACTTCATTAAACGCGTACGGGAAAAGGCTGTAGGTGAAGAAGTCTTCAGTACGTTGAATGCAGCCCAAACGGTTATTAAAATCGTGCGGGATGAATTGACGGACTTGTTAGGCGGCACACAAAGTCGTATCACTATTTCATCAAGACCGCCTACCGTCGTTATGTTGGCCGGTTTGCAAGGGGCCGGTAAGACGACGACGGCAGCCAAGTTGGCGAAAAGATTCGTGCGTCAGGGCAAACATCCTTTATTGGTTGCCTGTGACGTATACCGTCCGGCCGCTATTGAACAACTTCGTGTACTCGGTAAGGAATTAAATATCCCTGTTTACTCTGAAGACGACAGTAAGGATCCCGTAGCTATTGCAGAACGTGCCGTTCCCTATGCGACGAGTCACTTGTGCGATGTAGTAATTGTCGACACGGCAGGTCGGTTGCATATTGACGAAGACCTTATGGGTGAGCTGGTTCGTATTAAAGAAGACATTCATCCTCATGAAATCTTACTCGTTGTCGATGCTATGACGGGTCAGGACGCCGTTACGGCGGCCGAAGCCTTTGATAAGGCTTTGGGTATTGACGGTGTTATTATGACCAAGCTCGACGGTGATGCTCGCGGCGGCGCAGCCCTGTCTATTAAAGCCGTAACGGGTAAGCCTATTAAATTTATCGGTGTCAGTGAAAAAACGGACGGACTGGAAGAATTCCATCCCGACAGATATGCGTCCCGTATCCTTGACTTGGGAGACGTAGCGACGATTATCGATAAGGCGAAAGAAGCTTTCGATGCCGAATCTCTCCAAGACATGGAGCGGACCATGAAGAGCAATTCCTTCACTTTTGAAGATTTTCTTAAGCAGTTGCAAATGATTAAGAAAATGGGGAATCTCGGCGGGATTTTGGGACTTATTCCGGGTATCGGCAAGTACAAGAAGGAATTGGATAAGGTTGATATGGACGGTAAGGAATTCAAGCATATTGAAGCGATTATTACGTCCATGACACGCAAGGAAAGAACGAGTTCCAATCCGAAAATGTTGATTAAGGACAGCCGCAAGCGACGTATCGCTCAAGGCAGCGGCACGCGAGTCCAGGATGTAAACCGGCTGTTGAAGCAGTTTACGGAATTTCAGAAAATGATGAAACAGGCGCAGAAATCCCAAAAAAAGGGACGTAAATTTATGCCGCGCCTTCCCTTTTAAAGATAGTCGTAAGGGATACCAAAATAAGGAGGTGAAATTATGATTAAAATTCGTTTGGCTCGTTTGGGAGCTAAAAAGAAACCGATTTATCGCGTAGTCGTAGCAGACGTCCGTAATGCACGTAACAACGGTCGCCCCATTGCTACTATCGGCCAGTACGATCCTGCAAAGGAAACGGCACAGGCTTTGACTGTCGACACTCAGGCTGCCTTGGAATGGCTCGGAAAAGGAGCACAGCCGACCGATACAATTCGTTCTCTCTTCAAGAAAGCCGGCATTATGGCTCAGTTTGAAGCATCCAAGAAGTAAGTGAGGTTGGATATGATGGAAGAATTGATTTCATGCATTGCCAAGGAGTTGGTTACTCAGCCCGAAGCAGTGACGGTTACTAAGATTCAGAAAGCAGACCTCGAGGTCTACAGACTTCATGTGGCTCCCGATGATATGGGTAAGGTTATTGGCAAGCAAGGTAAAATAGCGAGAGCTTTACGCCTTGTTGTCAAAGCCGCAGCCGTACGGGCCGACGTGAAGGTTGCAGTAGACATCGTGTAAGGAGGATCTATGGATCAAATTACACTTCGTATTCCCGTAACGGTAAAATCAAAAGTTACGCAGGAATTGAAAGACAAAATCCTGAAAGAGACGGAACAGATTCTGGCCGACATTGACCGGGAAATGCAAATCTCGAATTTCAGACACAGCGCATGATGAGTGAGCAGGCAAAATTGGATTTGCAAGGGCTGACGTCTTTGCGCGCTCAGGTTGAAGATCAGAAACAGCGGCTTACCAATGCGAAAGCGAAGGCTCAGAGCGATCACGACCAAGCGGCACAATTGGAAATCGGCTCGGAAATTACGCAAGGCCAGTTGGAACAGACCGTAACGGTTAAAGTTGGCGACGACTTGAACAAGCTTATGGGGCTGGAAATTTTATTGGAAGACGGCAAAGTAGCCGCATTCCGCCAATAAAATCATGGCCGAAACGGAATTTTTCACAATAGGACAAATCGTTGCCCCGCACGGTGTGCGGGGTGACGTTCGTGTTTATCCGGATACGGATTTTCCCGAGCGGTTTTTAACGATGAAATACGCCTATATTGACGGCGTTAAATATGAAATTACGGACGCCCGTTTTCATAAACGGGTCGTTTTGATGAAATTTGTCGGTATTCATGACCGAAACGGCGTCGAACCGCTTTTACACAAAGAGCTGCAAGTGACGCGGCAAGATTTGATGCCGTTGGAAGAAGGACAGCATTATGTTTTCGATATCATAGGTTGTCGCGTATTTGATAAGGAAAATAACGTCTTGGGTACAGTGACGGATATTTTAAAGACCGGCAGTAACGATGTGTATGTTGTTACCGATGAAGACGGCAAAGAATTACTTTTAGCCGTTATTCCGCAAGTCATCTTGTCCGTGGACACGGATACCAAGACGATTATTGCCGATCCGCCGGAGTGGACGGAATGATGCGCATAGATATTATTTCGCTTTTTCCCGAATTCATACAGGCTTTTTATAGTCACAGTATTATTGGCCGCGCCGTAAAAGCCGGACTTCTCGATTTGGATGTGACCAATCCGCGGAATTTTACGTATGATCGGCATCGCATGGCTGATGATACGGTATATGGCGGCGGTTGCGGCATGTTGATGAAGGCTCAACCCGTATTTTCGGCTGTCGAATCGATACGTCGCGGCGTGGAAAAACGACGCATTATTTTTATGGGACCTGCAGGGGAGCGGTTTACGCAGGCTAAGGCCCGACAGTTGGCTGAATATGAGCAGATAATACTGATTTGCGGCCATTATGAAGGTGTTGATTACCGCATCGAATCTCAGTTGGCCGATGAAACTGTATCTGTTGGTGACTATATTCTTACGGGCGGCGAATTGCCGGCCATGCTTGTAACCGATGCGGTAGCACGCATGATACCGGGCGTACTCGGAGCATCGGCCGGAGCAGCTGATGATTCGTTTGCCATGTCCTTGTTGGAGTGTCCTCAGTATACGAAACCGGCCGATTTTCGCGGGTATGTAGTACCGGAAGTATTGCGTAACGGCGATCATGCCAAAATAGAGGCTTGGCGAAGAAAGGCTTCTCTTGCCAGGACGATGGCGTTACGGCCCGACTTATTGGCCGCCGCCGAACTTTCAACGCGGGACTTACAAATTCTCGACGAATTGAAACGGGAGATGACCGTATGAAGGTACCCTTGTATGTGGGCTTAGTTCATTATCCTATGTATGATAAAAACTTTAATATCGTCGCCACGGCTGTAACGAATTATGATTTGCATGACATTTCCCGATCGTCAAAGACGTTCGGTGTTAAAAGATATTTTATTATTCATCATGTAGAAGGCCAGCTGGATATGATTCATAAAATCCTGGCTTTCTGGCGCAGTAAAGTCGGCAGAAATTATAACTCCTATCGCACGGAGGCTTTCGATATTGTAGAAACGCTGCCCGATACGGATGCGGCCATCAAGGCTGTAGAAGAAGCGGAAGGTTGTCATCCCTATGTGGTAACGACGGATGCACGCACGTATGCCGATACGATTTCGTATAAGGATTTGAGAGATTTGGGCGAAACGGGCGGTCGACCGATTTTGTTGCTGTTCGGAACCGGATACGGTATGACCGGAGAGATGATGAAGAAATTCGATTATATACTCGAGCCCGTATACGGTCCGGGAGAGTACAATCACCTTTCCGTCCGTTCGGCAGTAGCTATTATTCTGGATAGGCTTGCCGGCGAGGCATGGTGGAAATAAAAGGGGGACATAAGATGTCTGGACATTCAAAATGGGCCAATATTAAACGAAAAAAAGGTAAGAATGATGCCGTTCGCGGCAAGATTACGACAAAAATCAGTCGTGAAATTACGATTGCCGTCCGCATGGGCGGTGCCGATCCGACGGGAAATATGCGTTTGAAACTGGCTTTGCAAAAAGCTAAAGAAAACAATATACCGAAGGAAAATATTAACCGTGCTATCCAAAAGGGTGCAGGTACCTTGGAAGGGCAGAGTTATGAAGAAATCGTCTATGAAGGTTACGGCCCGGCAGGTGTTGCTTTGACGGTTAACGTCTTGACGGATAACCGTAATCGGGCAGCTGCCGATGTACGTCATCTCTTTTCTAAACACGGCGGTAATATGGGTGAAACCGGATGCGTGTCATGGATGTTTAAGAATCTGGGACTTTTTGTCGTTGCCAAAGATGCGGTGGACGAAGACAAGCTGATGGAAGTAGCTCTCGATGCGGGTGCCGATGATATCCGCACGGAAGGCGACGAGTATGAAATCGTTACGACGCCTGAAGCTTACGATACCGTTGAACAGGCTTTGGCTGACCATAATATTCCTACGGAACACGCACAGATTACCATGGTTCCCGATACGACGATTGCATTGTCTCCGGAAGATGCACAAAAGTTAGAAAATATGATTGATGCATTTGACGATTTAGATGATGTACAGGATGTATATCACAACGGGGAATTCCCTGACGATATGGACGGAGAATAAGAGGAAAGGGTTACGACTTTTAGAGAGCGTAACCCTTTTTCAATGAGTCGAAATGTACTATAATAAATAGCAGTAATAACAAGTATTACTTGTAAAGAATGGTAACGGAGGTAAGAGATGGCTACGGTTCAGGAAAAAATCGATCGCTTTCATGAGAAGCTTGCTAAAATCGAAATGGGCGGCGGTCAAGATAAAATCGATAAGCAGCATGAGAAGGGAAAACAAACGGCTCGTGAACGCTTGAATAAATTATTTGATGCCGGCAGCTTTACGGAAATAAGTCAATTTATTCGTCATCGCAGTACAAACTTTAATATGCAGGAAAGGAAATTCCCGGTGACGGTGTTGTAACCGGATACGGTACGGTTGACGGGCGACTCGTATACGCTTACGCCGAGGACTTTACGGTCGAAGGCGGTTCTTTGGGTGAAATGCACGCTCATAAAATATGTCAGGTGCAGGAAATGGCTCTAAAAATGGGAGCTCCCTGTATCGGTATTAATGACTCCGGAGGTGCCAGAATTCAAGAAGGCGTTGATGCGCTGGCCGGGTTCGGACGGATTTTCATGAATAATACGTCCGCATCGGGGGTCATTCCTCAAATATCCGTCATTATGGGACCTTGTGCCGGCGGTGCCGTATACAGTCCGGCTTTAACGGATTTTATCTTTATGGTCAAGAATACGAGCAATATGTTCATTACCGGTCCGGCAGTTATTAAATCCGTAACGGCTGAAGAAGTAACGGCCGAAGAGTTGGGAGGTGCCGTTACGCACCATACCGTTTCGGGTGTAGCACATTTTGCCTGTGAAACGGAAGATGATTGTATAGCACAAATTAAACGGCTACTTTCATATTTGCCGAGCAATAATATGGAAGAGCCGCCGATGACGGAAACAAATGACGATCCGAATCGCACGGATGAAGGTCTTAACAGCATTGTTCCTGATAACAGTAATATGCCTTATGATATGCTCGATGTTATCAAATCGACAGTCGATGGCGGCGATGTATACGAAGTTCTCAAAAATTATGCACAAAATATCATTACCTGCTTTGCCCGCTATGACGGACAAACTGTCGGTATTATTGCCAACCAGCCGAAGTTTTTAGCCGGTTGTCTCGATATCAACGCATCGGATAAAGCGGCTCGCTTTATTCGCATGTGTGACAGCTTTAACATTCCCTTGGTTACTTTTGTGGACGTACCCGGCTTTTTGCCGGGAACAACTCAGGAATTCGGCGGTATCATTCGTCACGGCGCGAAGATGCTTTATGCGTATTGTGAAGCGACGGTGCCGAAAGTTACGGTCGTCGTACGCAAGGCTTACGGCGGAGCATACATTGCTATGTGTTGCCGTCAGTTGGGAGCCGATATGGTCTTTGCCTGGCCGTCGGCGGAAATTGCGGTTATGGGTCCTGACGGAGCAGCCAATATTATTTTTAAACGAGACGAAGATAAGGAAGCCAAAAAACAGGCTTATGTGGAAGAATTTGCCACTCCTTACAAGGCGGCGGAACACGGTTATGTGGATTGTATTATCGAGCCTAAGGAAACACGACCTCGTGTTATCGATGCCCTTGCTATGTTATACAGCAAGCGGGAAGAACGGCCGGCTAAAAAGCACGGCAATATTCCCTTGTAAGGAGGCGTCTTGATGGATATATGGAATCTGTTCAGCCCTACTATAACTAATATTGTTCTTGTCATTGCTTTGGTTTGCATTATTTCAAATCAGAGACATATTAGAAGACTGGAAGCTCAACTGGAGGCTCTAAAAGATAAGAAGGTTGAGGAACCGTCCGTTCCCGCTATAGAACCTGCCATACATACGGAACCCGAGACTAAAACCAATGAAAAAGCCCTGGTTAAAGCTGAAAATGAACGGCCTTTAGTCCTTATAAAAACAAATCATGAAAAAGTGAGCGAGAGTGAGAAGAGCTCGTCAGGACCTATAGTGGAAGACGGCATTGATGAAGAAACTGTAGCCGTTATTGCGGCTGCCGTAGTGGCATGCGGTTATGTGCCTCTGGCTGTTCGCAAGGCACATCGCCATAAGCGGCGACATACCCAATGGGTTATGGCCGGCCGCTTGGCAGGCATGAGATAAGAGAATAATCAGACCGTGGAGGATAGAATGAAAAAAATTTAAGGTAACTGTAAACGGAAAATCGTACGAAGTAGATGTAGAAGAATTGGGTACGGCCGCACCGGCCGCTCCCGTGACCCCCGCACCGGCTCCCGTAGCGGTGGCATCCCCGACTCCGGCACCGACTCCGGCACCGGTATCGGCAGCCTCGCCTGCGGTTCAAGCAGCACCCAAGGGACCGATTCCCGACTCGGCTGTCGTTGTTAAGGCTCCTATGCCCGGAAAAATTTCAGCTATTAAGCAGGAAAGCGGCTCGGTAACACGAGGATCCGTGATCCTCGTGTTGGAAGCCATGAAGATGCAGAATGATATTCCTGCACCGCAAGACGGCACGCTGACGGAAGTTCGTGTAGCCGTAGGCGATAATGTAAAAACGGGCGATGTTTTGGCCGTTATTATGCCGTAAGAAAATAAAAATCGTACCTCTTATTCAGGCCGAATATGAGGTACGATTTTTTTATCTTTTTCCCTAACCGTAAGGGTACCGTTTGTTTTGTCACGTAAGGCGAGGAGACATTCGTCAGCCTTATCTTCCGGAACTTCAACGGTCAGGCCTACGAAGTCCGCGAAGTCGCGCTTCGTAATAACGGCTTCGAAGTCCGGGAGCAGTCGCTCTGTTGCGGATAAAAAGGAATAATCGGTTTGTAAATATAAGATGCGACAGTCGATATAGTCTTCAATAATTGCATTGTCAAGGGCTGCAACGGCCGCTGTGCCGTAAGCTCGAATAAGGCCGCCGGTCCCCAATTTAATCCCGCCGAAATAACGGGTAACAACGATAAGCGTATTGGTGAGGCCCTTATTTTTTAATACTTCCAATATAGGCTTTCCGGCAGTTCCCGACGGCTCACCGTCATCAGAGGATTTTTGCTTTTCGAAATTCATCCCCAGCTGGTAGGCGTAGCAGTTATGACGGGCATCCCAGTATTGTTTTTTACCGTCTCGTAAATAGGCTTGAGCCTCTTCTTCCGTTGTTATATGAACGGCTCTGGCAATGAATTTGGACTTTTTAATGACATACTCGGCGTAAGACTCGCCCCGGACTGAAGACATGACAGGTGTGGGCATACAACCTCCGTAGAAAAGAAAAAACATCCGACGATGAGTCGACGGATGTTTTTATTATGGTGGTCGGTAATGGATTCGAACCATCGACCCCCTCGATGTCAACGAGATACTCTAACCAACTGAGCTAACCGACCGTGTTAATACTGTACCAGTATACTAAAGGCGGTCGGCCCCTGTCAAGTTGACGAGGAACGATGAACTATTTACGCTAAGCTTTTCTTGAATAAATAACACGACTTGAAAGTTGGGCCGACACAATACCGACAGACATGAGTACGGCACCGAGAATTTCCGATGATGTCAGAGTTTCACCCAAGAAGAGACAGCCGGCAATGAGCCCGAAGACCATCTCCAGACTACAAATAAGAGAGGCTTCCGTAGGCGGCACTCCTTTTTGTCCCAGAATTTGGAAGGTAAAGGCGATTCCCGTTGAAAAAATGGCGCAGTATAAAACGGGAAGTAAGGCGTTTAGAAAAATGGAGACCGTTAACGATTCGCCGGCCGGATACATGGCCAAGAAGTTAAAGAGACCGCAGAAGAAAAATTGCCCTATGGCCAACTTTACGCCGTCATAATAGCGGACGAAGCGAGACACGGATACGATGTGCAGAGTCCAGAAAAGAACACTTGCCAAGGTTAAAATATCGCCTATATTGGCGTCATCGAACCCTCCGTGGAAGGAGAGAAAATATACACCTATGAGAGCCACAACACAACCGAACAGGTGGGAAAGCCTTAGGGGATTATAAAATAAAAGGCTGACGACAGGTACAAATACTATGTATAAAGACGTGATAAATCCCGCCTTGCCGGCCGTTGTATAAATAATCCCGATTTGTTGAAGCGCGGCTCCCGTGAATAGTAAGAAGCCCAGAGTTAAGGTTGCCGTGAGCAATGTGTAGGGCGGCTTTTTTGATTTTGGGATGGAACGTATACGCGTTTTAAGCAAACAATAGGCAGGGACAATGGCCAGACCGCCGAGCCAAAAACGCAACCCGTTAAAGGCAAAGGGTCCGATAAGTTCCGTGCTGACTCGTTGTGCTACTAAAGCAAAGCCCCAAAAGAGGGCTGTTGTTAAAAGCAGTAATCTATATTTCAGAGGAGCACCTCCTTCGGGGATAAGAACAAAACATTATAAGGATAAAGGCTTAAGCCGTATTATACCATTTTTTTGTAAAAAAATATGCCATAATGAATTATAAACATCACCTCATATCAAGTGATGTTTATAATATATAAGGTGACCGGAAATTTTATTTTTACTTACTATTCAATTGGAGTATAATATAAAAAAATGCATAACATGGAGGCGGCAACATGTATACAGATGTGCTTTTAACGGACTTATATCAGCTTACTATGATGCAAGGCTTGTATTTTGAAGGCAAGCATGAACAGCACTGTGTTTTTGATCGGTACTATCGCAAGAACCCCTTTTCGGGCGGGTATACGGTAGTAGCCGGGTTGGAACACTTGATTGACTATGTTGAAAATCTTCATTTTAACGAAGATGATATGGCTTATCTTGCCGGTACGGGAATATTTAAACCCGAGTTTCTCGACTATTTAAAAGATATTCGCTTTACCGGTGATATATATGCCATGCCTGAAGGAACGGTGGCCTTTCCGCAGGAAGTCCTCTTACGGGTAGAAACTAAAAAGGCTGAGGCCTTGCTGTTGGAAACGTGCATGTCCATGATTATGAATCATGAAAGTTTGATTGCTACAAAGGCGAGACGGGTGAGAACCGTGGCGGGAAATGATGTGCTCATGGAATTCGGTTTGCGTCGAGCTCAAGGTAAATCTGCCGGGGTATATGGAGCCAGAGCGGCTTTTATCGGCGGATTTAACGGGACCAGCAATGTTTATGCCGGAGCCTGTTTCGGCATACCCGTTTTTGGGACCATGGCTCACAGTTGGATTATGAGCTTTCCTACGGAACTGGATGCTTTTCGAGCTTACGCTCGTCAATACGATGATAACCTCATCCTTCTTGCCGATACGTACAATACACTGAAACAGGGTGTTCCCGATGCCATTACGGTTTTTAAGGAATTGCGTGATGCCGGGAAGTTGCCGGCCCGATACGGCATTCGTTTGGATAGCGGTGACTTGGCTTATTTGTCCAAGGAAGCGGGGAAAATGTTTGCCGCTGCGGGATTTGACGATGCTATTATTTCAGCGTCCAACGATTTGGATGAAAACTTGATTAGCGGTTTGAAATTACAGGGAAGCCTGATTAATTCCTGGGGTGTAGGTACAAATTTGATCACATCTAAAGATAGTCCGTCCATGGGCGGCGTCTTTAAACTTGTCGGCCAGTATGAAGGAGATACCTTCGTGCCGAAAATCAAGCTGAGTGACAATGCGGAAAAAATTTCCAACCCGGGCCGCAAGAATGTATTTCGCCTGTATGATAAAGATACGGGTAAGATGAAGGCGGATATTATTGCCCTAGAGGGCGAAACAATCAGTACGGATACAGCCTTTCACCTTGTGGCCGACAGCATGCCTTGGCGGTATCGTACCGTTCCCGCCGGGTCCTTTACGGTTCGGACTATGCTTGAACCTATATTCCGTAACGGAAAATTGATTTATAAAAAGCCGTCATTATCGGAAATTTGCGACTATGCGGAACGGGAAATCGAAACACTCTGGCCTGAGTACTTACGCCTTATCAATCCTGAGGAAATGCGCGTGCAGCGCAGTGCGAAGCTGTCTGAATTGCGACAGGACGTATTACGTAAAGAATCGGCTAACTTTTTATAAAATAAAGCTTATAAGAAAAGAGACTCGACATGTCGAGTCTCTTTGTTGTTAAGTCATGACGGGAGGCGTTTTCCAGTCGGCTGACCCGTTTCGTGCCGCAGGATTGTGAAAAAGAAAATGTTGAATATCTGTCGCTTTGGCATCGAGCCTGAGTAATTCCTTGTAAGGAGCCTCAAAATCGGCGTCGGCAAATTTCGTGATGACGGGAATTTGTCCGGATTTTCGACGATTGTTCAACACTTCTCGCCCTCGACAGGAGGCTCCCAACAGACGGGCGTAAGGCGGTGCTTCGTATAAGTAGTCGGTTGCCGTTTCTTTTTCGATACCCAAGAGAGTATAAGCGGCCATTCGACGGAGCCTGCTGTGCATATAGCGCTTAGTTTTGATTGCCTTTAAGCTCTCGGTCAGGGAAGTCGCGTTCTTCATAACCTTATGCCAACGATTTTCCAGTCCTTCCGTAAATGCGGCCAGAGATTGTAAGTCACTTTCCGTCAGCAATCGTCCTTGTAACAAGACGGCATCGTCATAGCGTTCATAATTTATATATTTTCCGTTTTTTATGAGATCGGAAAAGAGGGTGCGGCAAGAAGGCGGAATAAACGACAGACAGTCTTCGGCATTCTTTCTTTCGGAGCAAATTTTACGCAGCTGTGAAGCCGAAGTATATATGTCGGGACGGGCCGTGTTTCTGTAGACGACTTCCAGCTTTTCAGGTAGAGAATATTTCCTTATGGCTGCAGCATAAGAAAAGGCCAGTATTCCGTTGGGTGTTGCAAGAAGAGGAGCTGACGAGGCGTCGTCGGCCTGTAACGCCGTCAGTAAAGCCTGACCGTACGAAACACGGTGATTCAGTGCTTCTTTTAGGCGTGTTTGCACAAACTGCGATTCGGCTCGTCGAGCTAATTTTTCATACAAGGATCCGCTGCCCTGCTCGCTGCCGCAGACGAGGGTCGATACTCCTACGGAAGCAGCCAGTCGAGCGGCACCGGCGGCGAAGGTCGAAGCATATGACAGGGCGTAAAGGGTCGGTAATTCGAAGACGAGATCACAACCGCACGATAAGGCGAAGATCGTACGGTCGAACTTATCGAAAAAAGCCGGTTCACCCCGTTGGACGAAAGAGCCGCTCATAATGACTGTAATGACGGCTTCTTTCCGTAGCGTTCTCGCACCGTGCGAATGAGATGAGCATGACCCGTGTGGAGGGGATTGAATTCTGCAATAATACCGATTTGGTCCATAATCTTTCTCCTTATCATGAATATTATATAGGTAGTTACCCGGTTCTGACTACCGTTTCTCCGAATTTGTTGCAAAAGGCGGCTATTAAGGGACTTATCTATAACGGATTCGGGTAAAACCATAGTATAGGTACAAAGAATGTGATATAATGACTCCAGTCTGTTAGAAAGCTTGTAGGTGATATGATGAAGTCGCTGAAGTTCATAAGTACGGTTCTTTTAACGGCATCCGTGTTGTCTCTTTCCGGGTGCGGCAAAACGAGTATTGTTGAAGAATATAGCTTCGGGAATGCTACTTTGCGTGCAGGAAATACACAACTCATGTTGTTTACACCTTTTGATCTCGTTTCGGAGACGATTAAGGGAACGGACCGGACTGTATACGGGAATCAAGATGCGCATGTCAGTATAGTTGTTACGTATGATCCCGCTACGGGTCTAACGCTTGACAAGGCGACGGATAATGCCATAGCAGAACTTTCAGGCCATTCGGAAATTACGATTACAGGTAAGGAAACGAAGGCCGCTGTCGTAGAAGGCAGCAAAGGAAAAGTTTGCACGGTTGACTATACGCTTACGGCTAAAGGACAGCAGGTGGCCGTTGTCGAACAGATACTCGTGTTCGAACATGAGGGCTATATCTGGACCGTTCGCTACACGTATCGCCAAGATGATGAAACGGCTAAAGAAGTGACGGACTATATTTTTAAACGCTTCGGTAACCAATATTAATGAAAGAAGGTACATTCATGATCGTATTAGTTGTAAACTGCGGCAGTTCATCTTTGAAATATCAATTGGTGAACATGGATAATGAAGAAGTAATGGCAAAGGGGCTTGTTGAAAAGATTACCCTTCCCGATGCTCAATTGACACATAAGTGGGGCAATCAGAAAAAAGAAGTTGTTCAACCTATTCCCGACCACAAAGTTGCCGTTAAATTAGTTCTCGATATTTTGACGGATCCCGAAGTGGGCGTTATTAAGTCCATGGACGAAATCGATGCTGTGGGTCATCGTGTCGTTCACGGCGGTGAAGAATTCGCGGCTTCCACTTTAATTACGGACGAAGTTATGAAAGCCCTTGAAAAGTGCTCCGCTTTGCACCGCTTCACAATCCTCCCAACATTGTAGGGATTAAAGCTTGCGAAGCTATTATGCCGAATGTACCGCAAGTTGCCGTCTTTGATACTTCTTTCCATCAAACGATGCCGGCAAAAGCTTATATGTACGGATTGCCTTATGAATACTATGAAAACGACGGAATTCGTCGTTACGGCTTCCACGGCACGAGCCATCGCTATGTAGCCGATAGAATTGCCGAAGTAATGGGTAAGAAAAAAGAAGATTTGCGCATTATCAACTGCCACTTGGGCAACGGTTCTTCCTTGGCGGCTATCCAAAACGGTAAATGTGTTGATACGACGATGGGCTTTACTCCTTTGGCAGGCATGCTTATGGGTACGCGTTGCGGCGATATTGACCCGGCTATCGTAGTTACGCTCATGGACAAGCATGGTTTCACGACGAAGGAAATGGATACGATTATGAATAAAAAGTCCGGGGTTCTCGGTATTTCCGGCGTTTCCAGCGACTTCCGTGATTTAGGGGAAGCGGCTGCGGCAGGTAATAAACGTGCTCAGCTTGCCTTAGATATGTTCCATTATCAGGTACGTAAGTTAATCGGTGCTTTGGCGGCAGCTATGGGCGGTGTTGATGTTATCACCTTTACGGCAGGCGTCGGCGAAAACGGTATTGAAGACCGTGCCGCTATTTGCAATGGACTTGAATACTTGGGTGCCGTTCTTGATGAAGAACGTAATAATGTACGCGGTAAAGATACGTGCATCAGTACGGATGATTCCACTTGTGCTTTGTACGTAATTCCGACAAATGAAGAAATTATGATTGCCCGCGATACAAAAGACATCGTTTCGGCTCGATAATTATCGAAGACGGCAGCTTCATCGGAAGCTGCCGTCTTTTTTTCGCAAGCGGAGGTACGTGTGAAACTCTTATATTGGGATATAGACGGAACGATGATTAATACAGGCATGGCCGGTATGCACGCTATTTACGATGTATTTCATCGACTTATGGGTGACAATACCGCTATTCCGCACATTTCCGCCGGCGGTCGGACGGACAACTATATTTGTCAGCAACTTTTGTATCAGTCACGAGGTGTCATGCCGACAGATGAGGAAGTCTTTGCCTTTTGTCGTGAATATGAACAAAGTTTGCTTACCTGGTTGAAAAAAACAAGGGAAAGTAGCCGTGTTTTGAAGAACGTAAAGGAAAACCTGGATTATTTTCATCGAGATCCGCAGGTCGTTCAGTTACTGATGACCGGTAACAGTCGATACGGAGCCAAGCTGAAATTGGAAGTTTTCGGGTTGGATAGGTATTTTGATTTTGAGCACTCCGGGTTTGCCGAAGAGTTTTACGTGCGCGACGATTTGGCACGACATGCCTATGATATTGCCCGTCGTGAGTGGGGTGAGGATATTGAAGCTATATATGTCATCGGCGATACAATTTACGACATTCAATGCGGTAAGGCCATAGGGGCTAAAACGATTTCAGTAGCGACAGGACATTACGACAAGGATGTGTTGGCTGAACAAAAGCCGTGGCGTTTATTTACGCATTTACCGGCTTCTGCGGAAATGACTCGACTCATACACTGAAAGTTAAAAAGAGGGGAAAAGATTTTCTTTTCCCCTCTTTTTACTGACGAGGCGCGTACATAATAAACCAGACACCGATGAGGCACAATAAAGCTCCCAGGCAATCGAATCGATCGGGAATATGCCCGTCTACCCAAAGACCCCATAAAAGAGATAAGACGATAAAGACACCGCCGTAAGCGGCGTAGACTTTTTCAAACGAAGCGGGTTGGAATGTGGGAACAATACCGTATAAAACGAGGACGGCCGCACCGGCAATAAAATAGAATATACCACGTTGTTCACGCAATGAAAGCCAAACTAAATAACCGCCGCCTATTTCACAAATACCGGCAATTAGAAAATATAATAAAGAACGTAACATAAAAGGCACCTCCATAGTATTTTGAATGAATTTATCATATTCTTTTCAGTCTGTATAGGCAAGGCGGGAAAACTGGAAATGAACGGGGCAAAATGATATAATAATAAAATCCGATACTATGCTTATAGATTCATCGGGTGGCATAAGTATCGGTTTTGACAGTATTTTCCGGTGAATGGTATAATTAAGGATGACCTTTTCGGGTATGCAGGGAAAGACGGTTATATCCGTCGTAACTCCCGTTTATAATGAACATTTGAATATCGAAAAGTTCTATGAAGAAGTGACGAAGTATATGTCGGACCTTCCATACGACTATGAAATTATTTTTGTAGACGACGGATCGACCGATGCTACCCCTCTTGTTCTCAGTCGGTTGACACAGCAGGACTTGCATGTGCGTGCCTTGATTTTGGCACGAAATTTCGGTCATCAGCTGGCTATTACATGCGGCATGGATCATGCTTCGGGCGACGCCGTTATTACTATGGACGGAGATTTGCAGCATCCGCCGTCGATGTTACCCGATTTGATTCAAAGTGGAATGAAGGGTTTGACATTGTCCAGACTGTGCGCTTGGCAACAGACGATGCGGGGATTTTCAAGAAAGTTTCGTCCGGCCTGTACTATACGTTGATAAACGCATTATCGCCCGTGTATATTCGACCGGGCGGCTCCGATTTTCGTCTCATAGACAGACGGGTTGCGGAAACATTTAAGCAATTCCGTGAGCATGATCGTTTCATTAGAGGTATGATCGGCGATATCGGATACAAGCAAACCGTTGTCGAGTTTGTGGCGCCAAAACGGTATGCGGGGAAGTCGAAGTTTTCTCTTCATAAAATGTTCAGTTTTGCCTTAGACGGTATTATGGCGTATTCGAAAACGCCCTTGCGCATATCATTTTATGCCGGGATTTTCAGCGGCCTGTTGAGTTTGCTTATGATTCTTCATGTGTTATACAGTAAATTGACGGACCAAGTTACACCGGGGTGGACAACGACCATGATTGTCGTGTGTCTTATCGGCGGTTTGCAACTTATCTTTCTGGGAATTATCGGTGAGTATATAGGACGAATTTTTGAAGAAGTAAAGAATCGACCTTTGTATTGGATAAAAACCGAGTTGGGTCGTCATAAGGACGACAGAATTTCACAGTAAAAATGGAGTGCCGAATCTCTATTCATATGGAGTACGGGGGAACCAAGTTTTTGGGGTGAAGCCGCGAAGCGGCGGGCTGCCTTCAAGCCTAACCCGTCAGTTAACCTCGGAGGCGGAGAGGAGTTTTTATGCGGAGATTATTTTCCAAAACGGTTGTTGCCGTTGCACTTATGGCAACATGTACTTTATCGGTAGGAGCTTATTCCGTAGGCTCGCAAGGTTCCGATGTATTATTAATACAGCAAAATCTCGTAAAGCGGGGCTATAAAATAGGCATGGACGGTATTTTCGGTAATGACACCCGTCGTGCCGTTGAACGCTTTCAGGCTGACAAAGGCCTGACCATTAGCGGTTCTGTTGATGCTAAAACCTTTAAAACTTTGACGGGTAAGGCTATGCCTCAGGCAGCAGCACCCCAAAAAGCGGCACCTAAGAAGAAGGCGACAAAACCCGTAACGATTCATGACTACGGCACGGGTAAGGCCGGCAAAGGTGATGTTAAGCACAATGCTTTCGGCAATAATGTGGTCAGCCAGGCTTATAAATATTTAGGGGTTCCGTATGTATTCGGAGGAAATACGCCCAGCGGTTTTGACTGCTCGGGATTTACAAAATATGTATTTGCTCACAGCGGTGTTTCTTTGCCGCGTATGGCGGATGAACAATATTTAATCGGGGCCAGTGTTTCCAAAGGAAATCTGATTCCGGGTGATCTCGTGTTTTTCTCTACATATGAGCCGGGAGTTTCTCATACGGGAATATATGTAGGAAATAATCAATTTATCAGTGCTACTACGAGCAGCGGGATTCACATAGACAGCTTGGACAGTGAATATTGGGGATCGCGGTATATCGGTGCAAAACGCGTTAAGCGCTAAGCGTCGGTCGACAGCCGGTGACAATGGAATATATATTATAAGACCGGCTTTTGACCGGAATACAAGGAGTGTTACTGCAAATGAAGTACATGACGGGTAATGAAATTCGTAAGGCATACTTGGATTTTTTTGAAAGCAAAAAACATTTAAAATTACACAGTTTTTCCCTCGTGCCGGAAAACGACCCGAGTTTACTTCTTATTGGTGCCGGTATGGCTCCGCTCAAGCCCTATTTTACCGGTAAGTTGGTACCTCCCTCTTATCGCGTGACAACCAGTCAGAAATGTATTCGTACGGGTGACATCGATAATGTCGGTCGTACGGCACGCCATCATACTTTTTTTGAAATGCTCGGCAATTTTTCCTTCGGTGATTATTTCAAGAAGGAAGCTATTACCTGGGCGTGGGAGTTTTTGACTGAAGTTCTTGAGCTGGATATGAATAAACTGTATGTTACCGTTTATCCCGAAGATGAAGAAGCTTATGATATTTGGCATAATATCGTCGGTTTGGCGGATGAACGAATTTTTAAACTGGAAGATAATTTCTGGGAAATCGGTGAAGGCCCTTGCGGACCCGACTCGGAAATTTTCTACGATCTCGGCCCTGAACGGGGATGCGGTAAACCTACTTGCAATGTCGGCTGTGATTGCGACCGTTATTTGGAAATTTGGAATCTCGTTTTCACACAGTTTAATAAGACAAAAGACGGATCGTATGAACCGTTGGAAAAGAAAAACATTGATACGGGTGCCGGGTTGGAACGATTGGCATCGGTCATTCAGCAAAAAGAATCGAACTTCGAAACGGACTTGCTGTTCCCTATTATGCAAAGGGTCATCGATGTGTGTCACGGTGATTACAATAATAAGGAACAAAAGATTGCCGTCAAGGTCATCGGTGACCATATTCGTGCCGTTACGATGATGATCGGTGACGGTATTTTGCCGTCAAACGAAGGTCGCGGTTACGTACTTCGCCGTATTTTACGTCGTGCCGTTCGCTTCGGCCGTGTCCTCGGCATTGAAGAAGCCTTCCTGGCGGATTTAGTCGATATTGTTATTGACATGTATAAGGAAGCATATCCTGAATTGGCGGAACGTAAAGAGTTGATTAAGACCGTTATTGCAACGGAAGAAGCTCAATTCAGTGCGACTTTGGCACAAGGTTTGGAACTTCTAAACGCCATGATTGAGGATGCCGACGGAGTGGGTGTCTTGGCAGGCGAGAAAGTATTCAAACTTTACGATACTTTCGGTTTTCCTGTCGAACTTACGGAAGAAATTGTTCAGGAACACGGAATGACCATTGATCATGATGGTTTCGACAAGGCGATGAAGGCACAACAGGAACGGGCCAGAGCGGCACGGGCCAAGGTGTCCGCCAAGGTAGCCACGCCGGATACGACGGGTCTCGATCAGTCCGCATTGGTTAAAGATGAAAATGCCGTTAACGCACGAGTCGTACTTATCGGTATCGACGGAGCTGCTGTTGAACGGGCTGAAAAAGATACGGCTATAACGATTATTCTCGATAAAACACCCTTCCATGCAGAAGGCGGCGGCCAAATAGGGGATACGGGGTATATTACGGGGCCTTCGGGAAAGGCGGAAGTAACGGATACGAAGTCTTTGGCGAACGGCTTAACCTATATGATTGCCATTGTAACGGAAGGCAGCCTGTCTAAGGGCGATGAAGTCGATATTACGGTCGACAAGGTTCGTAATCTGGATATTGCTCGTAATCATACGGCAACTCATTTATTACAGGCAGCGTTGCGTAAGGTTCTCGGCACACACGTCAACCAGGCCGGTTCTTTGGTAACTCCCGAACGGTTGCGTTTCGACTTCACCCATTTTTCACCTATGACAAATGAAGAGTTGGCGGAAGTAGAAAAAGAAGTTAACCGTCAGATTATGAAGAACGTAGATTTGGAAATTGAAGAAATGCCCGTTGACGATGCTATAAAAAAAGGAGCTATGGCACTTTTCGGTGAAAAGTACGGGGATATCGTTCGTGTTGTCAACGTCCCCGGATTCAGCTGTGAACTCTGCGGCGGATCGCACGTCCCCAATACGTCCGTTATCGGTTCCTTCCGTATTGTGGGAGAATCCGGAACGGGTACGGGTATTCGTCGAATAGAAGCCGTTACGGGTAAGGCGGCTCATGAACGGGCTGTAGCCGATGCCGTCTTGTTGCAGGAAGTAGCGACTTTGTTAAAGAGCAAAGAAGAGGATATTCCCGCTAAGATTGAACAATTAGTGACAGCTCTTAAAGAAGCGGAAAGGGAAGTAGCTCAACTCAGTCATAAGTTGGCTACCTCATCGCTTGATGATATCTTGGCGGCTAAAGAAGAAATTCACGGAGTATCCGTTACAGCGGCTTCCGTCACTGCTGATTCGGCAGAAGGGTTAAGAGATATGGCCGATATGGTCCTGGATAAGGTTGGCGGAATTGTTCTCCTGGGTGCCGTACAGGGGGATAAAGTCAGCTTTGTATGCAAGGTTGACAAGGAACTTACTAAACAGGGCTATCATGCCGGAAAGATTGTAAAAGCAGCGGCCGTAGCAGCCGGTGGTGGCGGTGGCGGACGTCCCGACATGGCACAGGCCGGCGGCAAAGACCCGCAAAAATTGGAAGAAGCGCTCAAGGCCGGTAAAGAGGCGGTACAAGGCGCAGGTAAATAGAACCGCAAAAGCTACTCGAAGGGAGAGTGGGCAAGATGTCAGTAAACGATAAAACGATGATTGTAAGCAGCAAAGATGATCAAAGTGTTGCTTCCATGATTTTAGAAGATGTATATAATTCGCTAAAGGAAAAGGGCTATAATCCTATCAGTCAAATGGCAGGATATCTCCTTTCCGGAGATCCGACATACATTACGAGTCATAACAACGCTCGCAGCAATATTCGCCGTCTGGAACGGGATGAATTAGTGGAAGAATTGTTAAGTTCGTATGTCAAACATCGGAATCTTTAAATTATGCGAATTTTAGGACTGGATGTAGGCTCTAAAACAATCGGAGTGGCTTGCAGTGACGCCCTGTTGCTGACAGCTCAGGCCGTAGGCACACTGAAACGTCAATCGCGACGTAAAGATTGTCTGGCTCTTGCGGATATATGCAAGGAAAAAGAGGTGCATCGCATTGTTGTCGGAAAGCCTTCTCACATGAACGGTGATAAGAGTGCGAATACGGAAAAAATCGAGCAGTTTGTAGAGGAATTGAAGAAGACGGTACCGCAAACGGAAATCGTTTGGTGGGATGAACGATTGACGACGGTTATGGCGCAGCGGCAGTTGATGGAGGCCGGCGTGCGCAGAGAAAGCGTAAGGCCGTTGTCGATACGATTGCAGCCGTATTCATATTGCAGAATTATTTAGATGCTCAAGGAGGATAACATGTCTGAAGAATTAATGGACGAATTCGAGTTGATCACCATTACGAGTGAAGACGGAACGGAAGAATTCTTTGCCGAAGCCGATTCTGTGGAATATGAAGGGAAAACCTTCATTCTTCTCGTACCCGTTACGGAAGAAGGAGAGCTTCGTGAAGAGGCGGATCCCATTCTGGCTCGGGTCGAAGAAGAAGACGGAGAGGAAATTTTCGTATCTCCTACGGAAGCTGAATTTGATGCCGTCATTGCCGAGTTTGAAAAAGCATCGGCTGAAGAAGAGGAATAATTAATAAGCAAAGAGGGCCATACAGCTTAATGCTGTATGGTCCTCTTTTCTTACAAAAAAAGAGAACGGAAGCGGAGATTCCGTTCTCTTACATATGAACATTATTGACCTTGCCGTACATGTAATGAATTCTGAGGTGTTGTCGTACCGTCGAGTTTCCACGTATTTTCCAAAACCCTGAAGTTCAGAGATGACCATTGGCGTTGAATCGATGTAATCGTTTCATTAAGAGTATAAAGCATGTGGTTATGCTTATCATAGTCTCGTTCCGCCTGTGCTATACGTGTTTCCTGCGTTCTGACGGTAATAGTCAGTTCCATAATCTGCCATTGCAGGAAGAGAATATAAGCAGCTTCAAAAAGAATGAGGATAAGGGCTGCCAAGACGAAACGTCGAAGAAGTACGTCGTGCTTACCATCCCGGGCAGGGAATATTTTTATAAAATCTTTCAATTCCGACGCCTTATCCGCAAATTTACTATACATTGGATGAAATGCGCGTTCTGTTTCGTACGAAATCAAGCCATAATTGAGCCGCATGAGACAGATAATGACCGCGTTTCCAAATAACGTATAATACATGGAGTATTTTGGGCTCAACCAAGGGACGAACAACAACGGATTCGTAGACTCGCGGTGCCGATTCTTTAGTGGGGCAGAGGCGACTGGGTAAAAGTGCAATACCTAAATTGGCGACAACCGTTTGAATCATAAGATCCCGTTGACTCGTTTCAAAAACGATTTTCGGCTGAAAACCGATTTTCTTACAGTTCGTAATAATTTCGTCATGTAAATTGAAATCGTCGCGATAGAGGACGAGCGATTCGTTAGCTAACTTTTTTAAAGGAATGGTTTTTTCCTTGCTGAGCGGATTATCTCGGTGAATGATAACATTCATGGGGTCCTGGTCGAGGAAAAATGATTCAAAATCTTTTTCCTTCGGTTGTGTGCAAACGATACCGAGATCGATTAAACCTTCCTGCACGCTGATGCCGACCTTTTTAGAACCGTGTTCATATAAGTCAAGTTCGATTTGCGGATATTCCTGTTTAAAAGCACCCAACAGGTTGGCAAGACGGGGGCACCCGTAATAGGAGGCAGACCGATAAGCACTGTTCCTTGTTCCAATTTGAATTCATTTTCGAAATCCGTTTTCAAATGCTCAAACATAAAAACAACCCGTTTGGCATGTGTCAGGAAGATTGCGCCCGCATCAGTCAGCTCGACAGCCTTGGCGTTACGCATGAAAAGGACTACGCCTAACTCGTCTTCCAATGCCTTAATAGTGCGGCTGATGGCTGATTGAGAAATATGTAAAGTCCGTGCTGCCTTGCTGAAGGATTTCTTATCGGCGACTTCAGTGAAATATTTCAAATGATGAAAATCCATCTCAACACCTCCTGGAGTTATAGGATACTAATCAAGTATACGTTTACAAATTTGCACTTTTTAATAGTGAAAACAGCAAGGTCGAGCTATTGAATTTCAAATTTGTAAAGCATATAATGAACGTGAAAAAAGTTAGAAAAAACGTTCATGTACTGGTCGAAAACCGCATGAATATTGCCACTTCCGGGCACGTCCATATGTAGTATTATTATTCAGTATATTACATGATTTGTCTGATGGCAATATTTTTTTGGCGGAATTCAGCACCTTCGTGGGCTTTATACAAAAAAAGTATTGCCGCGACGTATATGTATATAATGTGTAATCTACACGTACATATGAGTGGACTGGACTGGTGGGTTTTTAACTTTGATTTCAATATATTCAATTATATATTGGTCTTTATTCAATAGTTAAAGGAGCGTGTTGTTTAATGAGTAAGTTCAAAACCATGGACGGTAATGAAGCAGCAGGTTGGATATCCTATGCATTTACGGAAGTAGCTGCTATTTACCCGATTACGCCGTCTTCGCCGATGGCTGAACATGTTGATGATTGGCAGGCACAGGGACTGAAATATTTTCGGTAACCCTGTAAAAGTTGTTGAAATGCAATCCGAAGCCGGTGCAGCAGGTGCATACCACGGCTCTTTACAGGCCGGTGCATTGACCACCACCTACACGGCTTCTCAAGGGTTCCTCTTGATGATTCCGACCATGTATAAAGTTGCCGGCGAATTGTTACCGGGCGTATTCCATGTTGCTGCTCGTGCCTTGGCTAATCACGCACTCAGCATTTTCGGTGACCATCAGGACGTTATGTCCGCTCGTGCGACAGGCTGCTGTCTTTTGGCGGAATCCAATGTTCAGGAAGTTATGGACCTTTCCGGTGTTGCTCACTTGGCAGCTTTGAAGGGTTCCTTGCCGTTCATTAACTTCTTTGACGGTTTCCGCACGTCTCATGAAATTCAAAAAGTTGAAGTTATGGAATTTGACAAACTCCGTGATCTCGTTGATCAGGACGCTTTGAAACGTTTCCGTCAACGTGCACTCAATCCGGATAATCCGGAAATTCGCGGTACTGCCGAAAACCCGGATATTTACTTCCAGCATTGTGAAGCAAACAACAAGTTCTATGACGCAATGCCGGATATCGTAGCTGATTATATGGCTAAGATTTCCGAAATTACGGGTCGTACATACAAACCGTTTAATTACTACGGTGCAGAAGATGCTGAACGCGTTATCGTATCTATGGGTTCCTTGTCCGACGTTGTATATCAGGCAGTTAACTACTTGAACGGCAAAGGCGAAAAAGTCGGCGTTATTAACGTTCATCTCTATCGTCCGTTCTCTGCAAAACATTTACAGGCTGTATTGCCTAAGACAGTTAAGAAGATTGCCGTTATCGACCGTACAAAAGAACCGGGTGCTATGGGCGAACCCTTGTACCTCGATATTGTAAACTTTGCTAAGACGGTAGGCCTTGATGTAGATATTATCGGCGGTCGTGCAGGTCTCGGCTCGAAGGACGTTCTTCCGGAAGATATTCTCCCCGTATTCGAAGAACTCCAGAAAGATCATCTATGCACGGTTTCACTATCGGTATCGTTGATGACGTTACGAATCTTTCCTTGCCGCGTGCCGACAAAATGCCTTTGGATACGACCGGTCTTACGGCTTGCAAATTCTGGGGCTTCGGTTCCGACGGTACAGTCGGTGCCAATAAATCGGCTATCAAGATTATCGGTGACCATACGGACTTGTATGCACAGGCATACTTTGCATATGACTCCAAGAAATCCGGCGGCGTAACGGTATCTCACTTGCGTTTCGGCACGAAACCTATCGATATGCCGTACTTGATTGATGCGGCGGACTATATTGCTTGTCACCGTCAATCTTATGTAAGCCGTTTTGATTTGCTCCGCGGCATTAAAGACGGCGGTACGTTTATGCTTAACTGTACCTGGTCTGATGAAGAACTGGATCATCAACTGCCGGCACGCATTAAACGTGCTATTGCTAAACACCATGTAAAATTCTACACCTTGAACGGTGATGCTATCGGTCAGAAACTCGGCCTCGGCACACGTATCAACATGGTAATGCAGGCTGCTTTCTTCGCACTTGCAAAAGTTATCCCCTTGGATGACGCTGTTAAATACCTGAAAGACTCCATTGTCAAGTCTTACGGCAAGAAGGGTCAGAAGGTTGTTGACATGAACTGGGCTGCTGTTGATGCAGGTGTCGGTGAATTCCATGAAGTAAATTACCCCGCATCTTGGGCTGATGCTGTAGACGAAAAAGTGGAAGGTCGTCCGACAACGGAATATTTCGAAAACGTAGCAACTCCGGTTCTCGGTCAGATCGGCGACGATTTGAAGGTATCGGACTTCATCGGCCGCGAAGACGGCACAATGCCTGTAGGTACGTCCAAGTTCGAAAAAGCAGGCCCGGCATTGTATGTTCCTTCCTGGGATGCTGAAAAATGTATCGGTTGCGTACAGTGTTCCTTTGTCTGCCCGCATGCTACGATTCGCCCCGTTTTGACGACGGAAGAAGAACGTGCAAAAGCTCCGGCAGGTTTCGTTACGGCACCTAAAGCTAAATCCGGTAAGGAATACGGCTTTACGATTGTAGTTGACCAACTCGACTGCCTCGAATGCGGCAGCTGTGCAAATGTTTGCCCGGCTAAGGCATTGACGATGGTTCCGAATACGGAAGAAGAACGTGCCAAGATGGACTTCTGGTATTACGGTACGGAAGAAGTGGCACCGAAAGCCAATCCGCAGAACAAGAAACGGTTATCGGTTCGCAGTTTGAACAACCTCTCTTCGAATTCTCCGGTGCTTGCGCAGGTTGCGGCGAAACCCCGTATGTTAAATTGACGACACAGCTCTTCGGTGATCGCATGATGATTGCCAATGCAACAGGATGCTCCTCCATTTACGGCGGTTCCGCTCCGGTTGCTCCGTATACGACAGATGCAAAGGGTCACGGCCCCGCATGGGCAAACAGCCTCTTTGAAGACGCTGCTGAATACGGTTTCGGTATGTTCGTAGGTGTTGATAAGGTTCGCAGAGACTTACTTGCAAAAGTAGAAGATGCCAAAGCCGTTGCATCGCCTGAACTTCAGGTTGCATTAAGCGATTGGGCTGCCAACTTTGCTGAAGGAGAAGGCACACGTGAACGTGCCGACAAAGTAACGGCACTTCTTGAAAAAGAAGCTGCAGGCAAACCGGTTCTCGAAGCGTTCCTCGACAATAAACAATATCTTGTAAAACGTTCACACTGGATCTTCGGTGGTGACGGCTGGTCCTACGATATCGGTTTCGGCGGTGTAGACCATGTTCTCGCACAGGACCAGGATGTCAATATCCTTATCCTTGATACGGAAGTTTATTCCAATACGGGCGGTCAGTCTTCTAAGGCTACACCGACAGCTGCTATTGCGCAGTTCGCAGCTTCCGGTAAACGTACGAAGAAAAAGGACCTCGGTATGATGATGATGTCTTACGGTTATGTATACGTAGCACAGGTTGCTATGGGTGCCGATAAGAATCAGCTCGTAAAGGCTATGACCGAAGCGGAAGCTTACCATGGCCCGTCCGTAATCATCGCATATTGCCCGTGCATTAACCACGGTATTCGTAAGGGTATGGGCAAGAGCCAGGAAGAAGAAAAATTGGCAGTTGCATGCGGTTACTGGGATATGTATCGCTACAACCCGGAACTCAAAGAACAGGGTAAGAATCCGTTCAGCCTTGACTCTAAAGAACCGGATTACAGCAAGTTCCAGGAATTCCTTGAAGGCGAAGTTCGTTATGCGTCCTTGGCAAAAGGATTCCCTGAATTGGCACAGTCCCTCTATGAAAAAACCGTTGCGGATGCACGCGCTCGTCGTGAATCTTATGTACGTTTACAAGCGGGATTTGAAGCTAAATAATAGACTCGACAGAGTTAAACTTAACAACCGCCTCTCATTACGAGAGGCGGTTGTTTTTCTATTGTCAATATAGATAGTAAGGATATAAATACGCTATGATAAATTATAGTTTTCTCAAAAAGAACTTTATTTGAGAATGAAAAATATGCTAGAATGAATTAATTGATAGCTGTTATTTATTTCTTTAGCAGGCATATATGGACATGCGTTGGATTTATGCCGAACCGTCGCAAAAAACGGTGCGGCAATTACAAGAACAACTTCACATTTCAAGCCTATTGGCCCGTACACTTGTCAATCGGGGAATTACCGATTCGACAGATGCCAAGCATTTTTTGTATGATAATATATCGTCATTATACGACCCTTTTCTTATGAAAGATATTCGCAAAGGGGCTGAACGTATTCTCACGGCCATTGAACGAGGCGAGCGAATTGTCGTGTACGGAGATTATGATGTAGACGGAATCACCTCGACAGCCTTAGTGTATCGTTCTCTTTGTGATTTAGGCGCCGATCCGGCGTTTTACATTCCTGAACGGCAGTCTGAGGGGTACGGCTTGAACCGGGATGCGTTGGAAGAGTTGGTGCGTGATAAGACCGAGGTGATTATTACAGTCGACTGCGGTATTTCTTCAGCTAAGCTGGTCAAGGAATTCAACACGCAGACAGATATTATCATTACGGATCATCACGAACCGTCGGAACATATTCCTGAAGGATATGCCGTCATCAATCCGAAGCAGCAAGACTGCATGTATCCTTATAAGGAATTAGCGGGAGTGGGGGTAGCCTATACGCTGTGTCGTGCTTTAAGAATGTTGGCCGGTAAGACTGGCGGTGAAGAATATACATCTCTGGTTGCTTTGGGTACCGTAGCGGATTTGGTGCCGCTGACAGGGGAAAATCGAATTTTAGTAGCTGACGGACTGTCACGTATTGCCGAAGGCGATAATTTCGGTATTCAAGCTTTAATAGAAACGGCGGGTTTGGATGCGACGAAAATTTCGGCAGGAAATATCGCTTTTTCCGTTGCACCTCGGTTAAATGCTGCCGGCCGTATCAGCCATGCCGAAAGGGGAGTGTTTCTCCTCTTGGAAAAAGATTTTGATAAGGCAAAAGAAACGGCTGAAGAACTGCATGATTTAAATACACAGCGACAGGACATAGAGCGGGCTATTACAACGGCAGCCATAGACGAGGTGGAAAGTGAAGGATATGAAGACGACCATGTCCTTGTTGTTGCCGGTGACGGTTGGCATAGCGGAGTTATCGGTATAGCCGCATCCCGTTTAATTGAAAAATATTATAAACCGTCTCTGGTCATATCCGTTAAAGACGGCGTGGGCAAAGGGTCATGTCGGAGTATTACCGGCTTTAATATGTATGAAGCTCTGAATTCGTGCAAAGAACTTCTCATTCAGTTCGGAGGGCATGCCATGGCAGCCGGCTTTTCCGTTGCTCAGGAGAATATTGACGCTTTGCGAGAACGGATGAACGAATATGCGTCACGGCATTTGACGGAGAAAGACTACATTCCCGTATTGAATGTAGATTCCGTGGTGGCAGGTGAGGACGTAACGGTCGATACGGTTCACGAATTGAGTCTCCTCGAACCTTACGGCATGGGAAATACTCGTCCTCTCTTCGTTTTAAAAAATGCGCTTCTTTATGATATTAAGGAAATAGGCAGACAGAAGACGCATTTACGGATTATTACGGAAAGTGAAGACGGTTGTCGCTTGAGCGGTGTAGGCTGGTCAATGGCTGATAAGGCGGACTATATATTACGGAATGACGAAGTGGACCTGGCTTTTCAGCCGGAACTCAATACATATCACGATCGAACTACGGCTCAGCTTGTATTGCGTGATATGCGCTTAACCCATGACTACAAACCGACGCTTACGAGAAACGATATGGTGAACATATATAAGGTTTTAAAAACCTATGTGGGGAAAGGTCGCCGTACTGTCAGCGATACAAGACGCTATATGCTTGATGCCGTGACATTGATAGACGGACATGATGTACTGACGGCCCTACAGATTTTTAAGGAGTTGGGGATACTGGTTACTTCATCTGATGATGAAGATATATATTATGAAATGCCCGCTCAGGAAAGTAAATTGTCTTTAAACGATTCGCCTACATTCAGGGCGGTCGGCTCGGGTTTATAAGGAGGCAGAAAGATGGAAATTTCGAAAAAAGAAGAAGCCTATAATCGCCTCATAGAAATAATTAAGTCATATCAGCCCGATGAAACTTGCGAAAATATTCGCAAGGCATACGAATTAGCCGATGAGGCACATAAGGAACAAAAGAGGGTTAACGGGGATCCGTATATCCTTCATCCCTTAGCTGTAGCGGAAATTCTGGCTGATATGGAAATCGATACGACGACGATTACGGCATCTTTGTTGCATGATGTCGTAGAAGACACGGAGTATATGCTGGAGGATATTGAACGAATCTTCGGTAAGGAAGTGGCCTTTCTTGTTGACGGCGTTACCAAGCTAAATCGTTTGGACTATCGTACTAAAGAGGACCAGCAGGTTAACAGTATGCGTAAAATGTTCTTGGCTATGGCCAAAGACATTCGTGTCGTTGTTATTAAGCTGGCAGACAGACTGCATAATATGCGAACCTTAAAGTACATGCGTAGTGAAAAACAGAAGCGCATTGCTCAAGAAACATTGGAAATTTATGCTCCTTTGGCACATCGCTTAGGGATTTTCAATATTAAGTGGGAACTGGAAGATTTGTCTTTCCGCTATATGGAGCCTGACAAGTATTACGACTTGGTAGATCAAATGAAAGAAAAACGGAAGGTTCGCGAAGAAATTGTCAATGAAGCCATTGATGTACTGAAAAAGACGCTGACCGAATCGTCCATCAGCTTTGAAATAAACGGAAGGCCCAAGCATTTTTACAGTATTTATAAAAAAATGAAGAAAGACAATCGCGATTTGAGTCAAATTTACGATCTTTATGCCATTCGCGTTATTGTTGATACAGTTCAGGATTGTTACGGCGTTCTGGGGATTGTACACAGCTTGTGGAAACCTCTGCCTTATCGGTTTAAGGATTATATTGCCATGCCGAAGCCGAATAATTATCAATCTCTTCATACGACGGTTATCGGTACGCGCGGACAGCCTGTCGAAATTCAAATTCGTACATGGGATATGCACCATATTGCCGAATACGGTGTAGCCGCTCATTGGCGGTATAAGGAAGGCAGAGCCTCGCAAAAGGCGACAGGTTTTGATGAAAAGATGGGGTGGCTGAGGAATCTGTTGGAATGGCAGGATACGAGCAACCCTCAAGAGTTTGTGAATGCCCTTAAACTGGACGCCTTTCCGATGAAGTGTTTGTATTTACGCCGCGCGGTGATGTTATCGATTTACCGCAGGGAGCTATTCCCATTGACTTTGCATACCGTATTCATACGGATGTAGGCCACCGGTGTGTAGGGGCCAAGGTTAACGGAAAAATTGTGCCTTTGGACTATGCCTTGAAGAACGGTGACATTGTCGAGGTTATTACGTCTAAAACCGGTAAGCCGAGTTTGGACTGGTTGAAGATTGTAGGCAGTTCGGAAAGTCGCTCGAAAATACGGAACTGGTTTAAAAAGGAAAACAGAGAAGAAAATATTGAAAAAGGATCAGCCGCTTTGGAAAAGGAATGTAAGCGCCTCGGTCATGATTGGAAATTGGTAAGTCATTCGGGTCGTATAGCCAAGGTTGCCAAGCAGATGAATGCCGGTACGGAAGATGATTTACTGGCTGCTGTCGGTTACGGCGGGTTTGCCGTCAATACGGTTCTTATTAAGCTCTTGGAATTGCATAAAGAATTGGATAGAGTTGACGACGAGCAGAATGAAAAATCGCTTATTGAAAAGCTCAAGCCTCGTAAAGCATCAGGACACAATCATTCGGGAGTTCTCGTAAAAGGAGAGTCGGGATTGCTCGTACGGTTATCCAAGTGCTGCAGTCCCGTTCCGGGAGATCCGATTATCGGCTTTGTTACCAGAGGCAGAGGGGTTTCCGTCCACCGGGCGGATTGCCCTAATGTGCGCCTTGATGAAGACGTGGACCGACTGATTGATGTGGAATGGGATTACGGCATGTCCGAGTCTTTCGAGGTAAATATGGAAATTTCAGCTTATGACAGAACCGGCATGATAGCCGATATTATGGCTGCTTTGGCAGAGATGAAGATTTCTATTACGTCCATTAACGCTAAGGTATCGGAAACAAAGAGTGTAACCATTCACTTGGGCATCAGTATTAAGGACTTAGCCCAATTTGAATTTGTTGCTACGAAATTCGTCGTTTGAAGGATGTATATAAAGTGCAGCGTTTTACGGGAGGCAGTCAGTCATGAGAGCGGTTATACAACGGACAATACGTTCTTCCGTGACATCGGAAGGAACGGAAACGGGACGCATCGGTGCAGGACTGACAGTTCTTCTGGGGGTAGGCCGGGACGATGACGAAAAAGATGTTGTTTACACGGCGGATAAAATATTGAATCTTCGCATTTTTGAAGATGAAGAAGGTAAGATGAATCAGTCGCTCTTACAAACGGGTGGCGAAATGTTGGTCGTTTCCCAATTTACCCTGTACGGAGATGCGCGTCACGGACGCAGACCGAGTTTTACGGCAGCGGCGCCTCCGGATTCGGCGAACCGGTTATATGAAGAGTTTGTACAGTACGTGGAAAAACAGGGCGTTCGTGTGGCGACGGGAATTTTTCAGACGGAAATGGTCGTCTCTTTGGATAACCACGGTCCCGTTACGATTTTGTTAGACAGTAAGAAAGAATTTTAGGAGGCGAATGCTTATGACCATACAGTATAAGACCCTCCCGCTCGGTCCGTTGGAGACGAATTGCTATATTGTCTATGACGATGTTGAAAAAGCAGCGTTTTTAATCGACCCGGCATGGGATTACGAGCGAATTGATAAGGCTCTTGACGCTCTCGGGGTAACTCTCAAGTTCGTGTTCTTAACTCACGGACATGCCGACCATATCGGCGCTTTACAGGAAGTGAGAAATCGTAAAGACGTACCCGTCTATATTGGCAAGGGTGATGTGGATCTCATTGCCAACTCACGTAACAATTTATCCATGTTCCTGGGTAAGGAAATCGTTATCACGTCACCTGAACACATTGCTACGGACGGAGAAGTTATAAATTTTGCGGGTGTACCTTTTAAAGTTATCGAGACGCCCGGCCATACCCCCGGCGGTCTTTGTCTGTACGGGGCGGGACTCTTGTTCGCCGGAGATACGCTGTTTCGTTGCTCAGTGGGGAGAACCGATTTTTACGGCGGTGATTCTCAAGTTTTAGTTAACAGTATTGAAGAAATTAATGAAATTACCTGATGACACGGTAGTGCTTTCCGGTCACGGGCCGGCTACGGATATAGGGTATGAACGGAGAAATAATCCGTTCCTCGGCGGAGGCTGGTAAGGTGTCTAATAATAAAACGATTGAATTCAGGTTGCGCGTCGTTCTCATGATTTTGGGTGTGTGCCTGTTTTTAGCAGTAAAGGAAATTTATTGGCCCGTCATTGTATCATTGATTATTACCTTCATCTTGACGCCCCTTAGGGACGGGATTCAAAAAGGATTGGTGCGGCTCTTTAGAAGACGGGTGCCGATTGATATTTCAATCTTGCTGTCATTCGTTGTTTTGATTGCAGTTGTCGCCTTCATGACAAACAGCATTTTGAAACCGTTAATCGGTCAGTTAAACCTGCTGGCCAATAACTTCAGCACCATTGTCAGTCAGACGTATGAGCTTGTAATTCAACTCGAAAGCGATCAGGCACCTATTTATATTCCTGATCAGGTCAAGGCCATTGTTAATGAATCCTTTATTAAAGTCAGCAACTACGGTATTGACGGCATTTCAAATCTGGTTAAGTCGGTCTTTGCCATTGCCGGTACAGTCGTAGAGTTTTTTGTCGTTCCCTTTATAACTTTTTATTTTTTGAAAGACGGGGAACGGATGATGAACGCCTTTGTCAATCTGTATCCGTCTGACTATAGGCTTCATTTACGCTCGTATTTTGAAGAATTGAGCCTTGTTTTGAGTCGCTATATTCGCGGGCAGCTTCTCATGAGTTGCATTATAGCCTGCCTGACCTTTACGGGAATGTGGATTATGGGGGTGCCCTATCCTTTGGTCATTGGTCTCTTAGCGGCTATTACGGAGTGGATTCCCGTTATCGGACCCATTGTCGGGGCCATACCGGCTATCCTGCTCGGTGCGACTATCAGTCCGTCCCTGGCTTTGAAAGTTCTCGTTTTTTACGCTGTGGTTCAGCAAATAGACGGGCATCTGATTATGCCTCAGGTCATGGGGAAGGTTATCAGCATCCACCCTGTGGTTATCGTCATTGCCCTTTTAATAGGCGGCACTCTTTTCGGTGTAGCCGGTATGATTTTGACAGTGCCTCTTGTAGCCGTATTGCAAACGACGGCACGGCACTTATGGTTTTTCAGTTCTTATAGAGAAAGGATGTCAAAGAACGATGGAAAAGACTAAAGATGATGTAATGGAATTGATGATGAAACGTATGAAAGATAAGATTAAGGACCAGAAATATAAGATGACGTCTCAGCGTCAAGTGGTCTTGCGAGCTTTTGTGGAAAGCACGGCTCGTCATTTAAGTGCTGAAGACGTTTTTGAACTGGTTAAAAAGACGGCCCCCGATATCGGTTTGGCGACTGTATACAGAACTCTTGATCTGTTTACACAGATGGACTTGTTGAAAAAATTGGATTTTGATGACGGTTGTAGTCGTTATGAGTTGAATGATTGTGAAGAAGACGGTCATTTCCACCATCATCTCATTTGCCTTGACTGCGGTAAGGTGTGGGAATGCAAGGACGATTTATTGGAAACATTGGAAACGATTTTGGAAAAGAGATTGCATTTCCATACGGTAGATCACCAATTAAAAGTGTACGGCTATTGCGAAGAATGTGAAGCGAAACGTAAGGCTGCCGGTTTAGACAACGGCTTTCCGCAGGAAACGGATCGTGACTAAAAAAGCGGCCGCATATGTATATACGGGACCTGACGACTGGCACGGCTTTGTCGGTCAGGTCCTTGCTTCATTAGGATATGTTTATGACAGTGCTGGCAAGGAAGCGGCTGTTCGTCTCACGAGTCGGAGAAAGAGCCTGATTTTGGACGGATATTTTACGGATGCGAACGGACAGGCTCGTAATTTCGGGCCCTACGTCGTTACTACCAAGAAGGAAGTAAAGAACTATCTGCTCGAGGCTTGCCGCACCTTGACAAAGAGACCGCCTTCACCGTGGGGTAAACTTACGGGTGTTCGCCCCTTAAAACTCGTTCATACTCTTTTTGACGAAGGTCTGTCGCTTGAAGGAGTACGACATCGGCTAGGTAAAGAATTCGATGTAGCGGATAGAACGGCGGATTTGTTGGTGCAGGTGGCAGTGACGCAGCGACCTTATGTTGTACAACATGAGACTCGAGATGCGGCTTTATACGTAGGTATTCCGTATTGTGCCAGTCATTGTCTGTATTGTTCCTTTCCGTCGCGTCTTGTGGGAAATGAGAAAGCGGAGCGGTTACTGGATTTTACGAATAAGCTTATCGAGGATATACAGGATGTACAGCGCTTGTGTAGTGATACGGGGATTCGTATAGACAGCATTTATGTAGGCGGCGGTACACCGACTTCTTTGTCTGTAGAAGCTGTCGAACGCATTATGAGTGCTTTGCAGCCCCTGGCAGGAGATTGTCGGGAGTGGACGGTAGAAGCGGGGCGCCCCGATACCATGACCGAAGAGAAGGCGAGAATACTGAGAGCTTGCGGTGTCGACCGCATCAGTATTAATCCGCAGACCATGCAGCAACATTTGCTGGATGAACTCGGTCGTCGTCATACTGTTAAAGACATATACCGTATGTTCGATTATTGCCGTGACGCCGGCTTTAGTGTCATCAATATGGATTTTATTGCCGGTCTTCCCGGACAAACGGTAGAAGACATGCGGCAGAACCTGGAAGCCGTTTGCCAATTGTCCCCGGAAAATGTTACAATTCATACGTTAGCATTAAAAAAGGGGGCACCTTTGTTTCGTCATACTTTACGGGAAGAAATACCGCCTGTACAGGTTGTGGAAGAGATGGTAACATCGGCTGAAGAATCACTTTGTCGACAAGGATATGCTCCGTATTATTTGTATCGTCAGCAGTATATGGCGGCCGAGTTCGCCAATATCGGATATGCTAAGGACGGGGCTGTAAGTCGCTATAATATCGAGATGATGGAAGAACGACAAACCGTGTTGGGCGTCGGCCCGGGGAGTGCCACGAAGTTTATCGTGCCTCATAGAAAGATGGAAAAAATGTATATGCCTAAAGATATAGGGCAGTATACGGAAGCCTTGACAGAGCGGATGAAGCGACGTCGTCTTTTGTGTACTTCCGTATATGAAGGAGTGAGTTGATAATGGCCATTACGGCACCGCGAGGAACTCAGGATTTTTTGCCCGAACAAACGGGAGACTGGCAGAAACTTGAAGAGAAAATCAGAAGTATATGTCGGATTTACGGGTTCGGCGAAGTGCGTACACCCATATTCGAGAGTACGGAATTATTTTTAAGGGGTATCGGTGAAACGACGGACGTCGTTACGAAAGAAATGTATACCTTTGAAGACCGGGGCGGTCGGAGTATGACACTCAGACCGGAAAATACGGCTTCTGTCGTCCGCGCTTATTTGGAACATAAACTTTACGGGGATCAAAAGGTCCATAAGTTTTATTACATGGGACCCATGTTTCGACATGACCGTCCGCAAGCCGGTCGGTATCGTCAGTTTAACCAGTTCGGCGTAGAGGAAATAGGCTCTCAGGACCCGGCAGTAGATGCGGAAATCATTGCCATGGCCTTCCAACTCTTCCGTGAATTGGGTCTCAATGATTTGGTACTTCATTTAAATTCCGTCGGTTGCCCCAAGTGTCGTCCCGTGTACAGACAAAAACTTATCGAGTTTTTTGACGGTAAGAGAGATGAATTGTGTGACGACTGTAAGTCGCGATTGGATAAGAATCCGTTGCGCGTACTGGACTGTAAAGAAGACGGTGAACGCATGTTGTCTGAAGGGGTTCCCCTTATTACGGACTATTTATGTGAAGAATGTGCCGAACATTTTGAGAAGGTCCAGTCCTATTTGACGGGAATCGGTATTTCCTTTGAAAAGGACCCTCGGCTGGTGCGCGGCCTTGATTATTATACGAAGACGGCCTTTGAAATCATGTATGCTCCCTTAGGGGCGCAAAGCACCGTGTGCGGAGGCGGGCGTTATGACGGACTCATTGAAGAAATCGGCGGCCCGTCCGTACCGGGAATCGGCTTTGCCGTAGGTATGGAACGGCTGTTGCTGACCTTAAAGGAACAAGGTCTGCTACCTCCTGTTGAAGAGATTCGTCCCGCCTATGTCGTTGCCTTAGGCGATGAGGCGAGAAAAGAGGCCTTTATCTTGCAACAAGCTTTGCGTGCCAAGAGTTTGTATGCCGAAATCGATACGAACGGACGCAGCATGAAGGGACAAATGAAGGCGGCCAACAAGATAAATGCCGATTTTACAGTAATTATAGGCGAAGACGAGTTGGCACAGGGACAGGCACAAATTCGCAATATGGAGACGAAAGGGCAGGAAACGGTAGCCCTCGGCGACGTTGTTGAATATATAGAAAGCAAGAAGAAGGGATGAGTTTAATGGATACAATGGCAGGATTGAGCCGCTCTCATTATTGTGCGGCCGTAACAGAAGAGGATCAGGGAAAAGAAGTCGTATTGTGCGGTTGGGTTGAACGTCGTCGAGACCACGGCGGTTTGATTTTTATCGACTTACGAGATCGTACGGGTATTATACAGGTCGTTGCTTCGCCGGACTATGAAAAGGAATCGTTTGACAAAGCGGAACAGGTTCGTACGGAATATGTCCTCGTTGTTCGCGGTATTGTCCGCATGCGTGATGAAGCGACAATAAACGAAAAGATGAAAACCGGCAAAATCGAAATTCGTTGTGAAGAATTACGAATTTTGAACACATCCAAAACACCGCCCTTCTATATTGAAGATAATATTGATGTAGATGAAAAGATACGTCTCCAATATCGCTACCTCGACTTGCGTCGTCCGGAAATGCAGAATAACCTGATTATGAGACATAAGGTAAAGCATGCTATGCGTGATTTTCTCAATCAGCACGGCTTTATCGACATTGAAACTCCCGAACTTTGTAAAAGTACGCCTGAAGGGGCACGCGATTACCTTGTGCCGAGCCGTGTCAACGAAGGCAAATTCTACGCTTTGCCCCAGTCACCGCAGATTTTTAAACAGCTGTTGATGATCTCCGGCATGGATCGGTATTATCAAATTGCACGCTGCTTCCGCGATGAAGATTTGCGTGCCGACAGACAACCCGAATTTACACAGCTCGATATGGAAATGTCCTTTATGAGTCAGGAAGACATTTTACAGTTGACGGAAGAAATGATCGGGTATGTATTTAAACAGGCTCTCGGTTATGAGATTCCCGGTCCGATTCAGCGCATGACTTGGGACTATGCTATGGAAACTACGGTTCTGATAAACCCGACTTGCGTTTTGACATGAAATTTAAAGATATTACAGAACTCGTAAAGGATACGGAATTCAAGGTCTTCCGTAACGTCGTTGATGCCGGCGGTCAAGTTAAGGCTATTAACGTTAAAGGGTATGCCGGTATTCCCCGTCGTGAATTGGACGGTTTGGTTGAATATGTTTCTACCTACGGAGCTAAGGGATTGGCTTGGATTGCCTTTGCGGAAGAGGGCATGAAGTCTCAGGTGAAAAAATTCCTCGGTGAAGATACGTTAAAAGCTATCGGCGAAGCTTGCGGCAGTGAAACGGGTGACTTGGTTCTCATGATTGCCGATAAACCGGCTGTTGTAGCAGCCGCTTTGGGTGAATTGCGTAAAGAAATGGCTCGCCGTACGGGCATTATTGATGAAAATGCCTTTGCGTTTACATGGGTTGTCGATTTCCCCATGTTTGAATATGACGAAGAAGAAAAACGTTACACGGCAATGCACCATCCGTTTACGGCTCCGCGCGACGAAGACTTGGACAAATTGGAAACGGACCAATCAAAAGTGTATGCAAAGGCCTATGACCTGGTCTTGAACGGTGTTGAATTGGGTGGCGGTTCTTTACGTATTTACCAACCCGATATTCAACAACGGGTATTCAAGGCTATCGGACTTACGGATGAAGAAGCGAAGCAGAAGTTCGGCTTCCTTCTCAGAGCCTTTGAATACGGAGCCCCGCCTCACGGAGGTTTGGCTTTCGGCTTGGATCGCATGATTATGCTGATGCTCAAGAGAAAGTCCATTCGCGACGTTATTGCTTTCCCGAAGACGCAAAATGCTATTGATCCCATGAGCGAAGCACCTTCGGAAGTAGCACCGAAACAGCTGCGCGAACTTCATATTGAAGTAGCTCAGGATTTGGTCAAAAATAATAACACATAACAGTGCTTCTATCATAACGTTGAAGTCGGTATCAAAGAGATGGCGACTTCAACGTTATTTTTGTAAAATAAGAACTCGTCGGATGCGGATACGTACCGTTGAGATAGGGGGATGAGAACGCAAAAGTATCCGCCCATACATGTCTAATTGTTATGTATCTTATAACTGCACCGTTTGACAAAGGAAAGGAGCGACAGGTATAATAATATAAGGTTATGTAACTGACGGAAGTGGAACAACCACGGGGAGCATAATCCATTTTAGCCGACCGTCTGGGCAATGATTCCGGGCAGAGTCGGTATTTTTTATGCCTCCTGCCACATATAAACGAGGAGTAACGGATATGAAACCTGTATTAAGCGATATCGAAATTGCACAGCAAACTGAGTTAAAGCCGATTACGGAAATTGCCGAACAAGTGGGACTTACGGTAGATGATTTGGAATTGTACGGAAAATATAAGGCAAAGGTCTCTTTTGATGCTATTCGTCGATTACAGAGTCGACCGGACGGTAAATTGGTCCTGGTTACAGCTATTAACCCGACGCCGGCAGGTGAAGGGAAATCCATGACTACTATCGGCTTGGCTCAGGCTTTTAACCGCTTGGGGCATAAGGCTGTTGTAGCTATGCGCGAGCCTTCTTTAGGACCGGTTTTCGGGATTAAAGGCGGTGCGGCCGGAGGCGGGTATTCTCAGGTCTTGCCTATGGAAGATATAAATCTTCACTTTACGGGCGATATGCATGCCATTACTACGACAAATAATTTGTTAGCCGCAGCCATTGATAATCATGTACATCAAGGCAATGAATTGCGTATTGACGTGCGTCGTGTCATTTGGAAGCGGGTCCTTGATATGAATGATCGGGCATTGCGTAATTTGACCATAGGCTTAGGCGGTAAGGTATGCGGTTTTCCGCGTGAAGATCATTTTATGATTACCGTTGCGTCGGAAATCATGGCCGTCTTGTGTTTGGCTGAAGATTTGGAAGATTTAAAACAACGGATGGCTAAAATTACGGTAGCCTATGACTTGGACGGCAATTTGGTAACAGCCGGACAGTTAGGTGTAGCCGGGGCCATGGCCGTTGTTATGAAGGATGCTATTAAGCCGAACTTGGTACAGACAACGGAACAAACACCGGCGTTAGTTCACGGCGGGCCCTTCGCCAATATTGCCCACGGTTGTAATTCCGTTATTGCGACGAAACTGGCTATGAAAATGGGTGAAATTGCAGTAACGGAAGCCGGTTTCGGTGCCGATTTAGGGGCTGAAAGTTTATGGATATAAAATGTCGTTTCGGGCATATTAAACCGTCGGCAGTAGTTATTGTAGCAACTGTCAGAGCCTTAAAGATGCATGGAGGAGTAAAGAAGGCGAACTTACAGGAAGAAAATGTGAAGGCTTTAGAAGCCGGGTTTGCCAACTTGGCGAAACACATTGAGAATATGCGTATTTTCAATGTGCCCGTAGTAGTAGGAATCAATCGCTTCCTTTCCGATACGGATGCGGAGTTGGAAACTCTTACCCGCTTGTGTGAGGACTACGGTGTGCCTGTAGCTTTAAATGACTGCTGGGCTGAAGGCGGCGAAGGCGGCAAAGATATGGCCAACTTATTGCTTCCCTTAATGGAAAAAGATGCAAGTCCTTATTGCCCTTTATATGACGTAAATGAAACGATTCCCGAAAAATTGGAAAAAATAGTGACTCGTATTTACGGCGGTAAAGGCGTGATCTTTGAAGGGAAGGCTCAAAAACAGGTAAAGGAACTCGAAGCTTTCGGGTTGGATAAGATGCCCGTATGTGTCGCTAAGACGCAGTATTCTTTGTCTGACAACGCCGACCTTTTAGGCGCACCTGAAAACTTTTATGTAACGGTCAAAGATGTGCGTGTATGTACCGGCGCAGGCTTTATTGTCTGCGAGACGGGTAATATTATGACTATGCCGGGACTGCCCAAGGTGCCGGCGGCGAACAGGATGGATATTGATGAAAAAGGAAATATTACAGGGCTCTTCTAAAACCATGGGAATAGAAGATTTATCCGTACGTGAATTTTTAGATCAAACGGCATCGTCCGCTCCCGTGCCGGGCGGCGGGAGTATTGCCGCCGTTACGGCAGCTTCGGCCGCGGCCCTTATTGAAATGGTCATTAATTTGACGATTGATAAAAAAGGATATGAAGCGGTGCAAGGGCGAATGATTTCTATGAAATCACAGTTGCCTTCTTTGAGAAAATTGTATTTGCAGGCTGCCGATGCTGATGCGGCCGCATTTTCTTCCCTTATGGAAACCTTACGGCGACCGAAGGAAGAAGAAGGACGGGCGGAAGCGGTTCAAGCGGCGTTTAAAGAAGCGGCTGAGGTGCCTTTGACATTGGGGCAGGATATTTTTCCTTTGCTGACCATGGCTCGGCAAGTTGTCGAGCACGGTAATATTTGGGCCGTTACGGACGGAGTTATAGCTGCCATGAATGCCAGAGCGGCTATGCGGGCGGCTTTTTACAGCGTTCGTGTAAATTTACAGTCTATTAATGACGGCGCTTATGTGTATAGGACATTGTCCATTATTTCCGATTTTGAAAGTCGTGCCGACGGACAGGAAAGGCTTATAGAGTCACTTTATAAAAAACGCCGATAAAAAAAATAAGGTTCTGCATTGTGCAGAACCTTATTTTTATGCTCGTTTTGATGAGAAGTTGCTGAACCAGGCCTTGATACCTTCTTTAGGATATACGCCTATCATGGTGTGTTGTAAAGCCTCGCGTACTTCTGCTTCATTTTCTAAAGGATAGATGGACTTATATTCGTCGTATACTTCCCAGAAATCTCGCATATGCAGATTGGCATACGTATCGCCGTATACTTTAAAGCACGAATCACAGAGCGTAATAAATACGGCTTCTTCTTCCTGTTGGGTTGCATCGTCAAGTCCGCAGCAACGAGTATATAAATTGATATTGCCGAAGAGCTTGTGCAGATAATCGTAGACTTTTGATGTCATCTTGGGCTCTAATTGAAGCAGCTTACAGCCGGGAGCGAAATAAATAGGAAATTGGGTTAAGTTATCTAATGTATCCACTTTTAACACCTCTTTTTAATAAATAATGATTCTTTAAATAGAATATATCATAATAAATGAGTTTCTTCAATTTTTCGCGATCAAGAGGGTTAGTAAGAATACTTCTCTTTTAAAAAAGAATGAGAAAAATCTGTTGAATATCTTTATAAAGCAGTTTTTTTGTACACTATATATTATATTTATTTTTATATATGATAATAAATATTAATTAATAGCAAGAAACAAGAAAAAAATAAGTAAGTTAATTGCAAAAAAGCAACATTATTAACCATCTCTTGCTGTGGTTGCAATGTGTTATAATAAAAACCGGCAGTATGAAAAAGGCGATTTTATAAAAATTTGCCCGTTATATGTTGCGGAAAGAGAGTAGACAAAGTGATTACAAAAAAGAAAAAACAAGAGATGTTGCAGCGCTTTCAAGATACATACGGAATCATGAAGCCTGCACTTATATATCAGTCGCCTTTTGAACTTTTGGTAGCTGTTGTCTTATCGGCTCAGTGTACGGATGAACGCGTGAATATTGTAACTGCCGGGTTGTTTCCGGAATACGCTTCTCCCGAAAAAATGTTGACCTTGGGAATTGACGGGCTGGAAGAAAAAATAAAGACTTGCGGTCTTTATCACAGCAAGGCCAAGAACCTATCGGCAACCTGTCGTATTTTATGTGAAGAGTATCAGGGGGAAGTGCCTAAGACCTTTGATGAATTAGTGAAACTTCCCGGTGTAGGACGTAAGACGGCCAATGTGCTTGTCAGCGTTCTTTACGATACGCCGGCTATTGCTGTGGATACTCATGTGTTTCGTGTTGCCAATCGCATGCAGCTGGCTGTCGGTACGACGCCCGACAGTGTGGAAAAGGGTCTGCAAAAAGCCATCCCCGTTGAATGGTGGAGCCGGGCTCATCATTGGCTGATCTGGCACGGCAGAAGAATTTGCAAGGCTCGTAAACCCTTATGTGAGGATTGCTTCCAAAACGATATCTGTCCGTCGTCAACTGTGAGAGTTCGTTCCATTCATTGACAGGGAAAAAGAACATAGAGTAAGATAAAGACATCCTGTTAGACAGACGGTCAAGCAAGAAATATCTCTTACGGAGGTTTATGCTATGAGCTTACGGTATGTCAAAGGCAGTTATATGGATGAGATTCTCGTCAACGGGAATCCCGTACTGGTCGTTCTTGAAGGCTTGGAAGAAGGTAAGGAAAAAGAGGCCCGTCGATACGGTAAGAGCGTATGGGAATGGATACTTGCACATCGACCGCGCGTAGCGGCTCATGCACCGCTTATTGCCAAGTTTAAAAATGAACATTGGCTGAATGACGGTGAGCCGGAAATGACGGCCGAGCAAATTCGTGCCAGCCTGGAACGGATTAATTCTGTTTATATGACTTATAACGGAGACTTTGATGTCTTTTTTTGCGACTAACGAAATTTTTGATAATCGTGCCGTCGTAATTACGATGAGTAAGGATTTCCAATTTAAGCAATTACGTCTGTTATAGTGATTGTAGACGTGCCGATTATATGCTATAATACAACAGATATTGATAGCGAGGTGAACCGATATGGCAAAACACATTATTACCATTAATACCGAATCCATTCAGAAGACGGCTCAACATGCAGGTTGCAGCGAATGCCAAACATCCTGCCAGTCCGCATGCAAAACGTCTTGCACTGTAGGTAACCAGGTTTGCACAAAATAAGTAATTAAGAGGGGACACCCTTTACCGACCAGGTAAAGGGTATTCTTTTTATGTGGAGGAAAAATGGCGGAAAAGATTCAACCCATGATTCATAAATATATTATGAAAGGGTTATATATGTTACTCGATGTTAACAGCGGTATTGTCAATGTAATCGATAAGCTGGCTTACGATGTTTTGGATACGTATAAGGGTAACAATAAAGAAGCGGTGTATACTGCCCTTGAAGGAACGTATACACACGATGAACTAACGGAAACGATGGACGAACTTGACGAGTTGATTAAGGCGGAAATGCTTTTTGCGCCCATGTGCGAGTCTTTTAAGGTCGTAGCCGATGAAAAACCGGTTGTAAAATCCTTATGCCTGAATATAGCTCATGATTGTAATCTTCGTTGTAAATACTGTTTTGCCTCTCAAGGCGATTATGACACGAATAAACGAGAATTAATGAGTTTTGATGTGGCTAAAAGAGCTATCGATCTGCTGATTGAAAGTTCGGCAGGCAAGCGGCAGCATTGTGAAGTGGATTTTTTCGGCGGCGAACCGCTTATGAATTTCGGAGTCGTCAAACAGACCATTGAATATATACGAAAACAGGAAAAGTTGCATAATAAGGTATTTAAACTTTCTCTGACGACAAACGGGCTTTTATTGGATGAAGAAAAAATTACATATTTAACAGATAATCATATCAGTCTGATTCTCAGCCTGGACGGCCGAGAGGATGTTCATAATCGTATGCGTCCCGATGCAGGCGGTCACGGCTCTTATAAAAAGAATTGTTAAGAACCTGCAAAATGCCGTATCCAAAAGAAACGGGGAAGAATATTATGTGCGCGGTACGTATACGAAATATAACCTTGATTTCACGGCTGATGTAGAGCATATGGCAGATTTGGGTTTTGACGGCCTGTCCATGGAACCGGTTGTCGGCGATGACCTGTCGTATGCTATCGACGAGTCGGATTTAAAACGTATCGATGAAGAATACGAAAAATTTGACGGATTTTTATTTGGAACGCTATTTTAGTAGCCGCCCCGTTATTTACTATCACTTCATTATGGACTTATATCGAGGCCCCTGTATTGCCAAGCGTTTGCGCGGTTGCGGTGCAGGCCATGAATATATGTGCGTGGTCCCGAACGGAGATATATATCCCTGTCATCAGTTTGTCGGACAGGAAGAATATGCTATCGGCAGTGTATACGACGGCATAACGAATACGGAACTGCCCCGCTTATTCCGAGATATGCATGTACTCAATAAACCGACATGTTGCAAGTGTTGGGCTAAATTTTTCTGCAGCGGCGGCTGTCATGCCAATAACATTAAGTACGGCGGCAGTATAGACACGCCTTATGAGTTGGGCTGTAAGATTCAGAAAAAGCGTATTGAATGTGCCATGTATATTCAAGCTTTGATTGCTGTGAAAAAGCGGGAGGGAGAAAAAGCCGGTGAGTAAAATACGATTCTTTTTATGGATAGTCGTATATGCATATTTAATCTATGCACTTATCAAAGACGGTCCTTCATCGCTTGTAGTCGGGCTCTTGATTTTAGCAACCCTGACAGTAATCATGCAGGCATGGCTTCATAGCGAAAAACGGCGGAAATTACGTGAAAAATATGGAATGGACAAAAAAAAAGACAAGTGAAATGAATACGGTTCTTAAAATACACTAAAAAGGTTGACTTTGTAAAAACGATGGAGTAATCTAAGTGTAGTAAAAAAGTATGATTTAAAAGTTTATACAGGAGTGATTGGTAATGAGTGAATTATTACGTGTAGAGAACCTGAAGGTAACCGTTGACGGTAAAGAAATCCTCAAGGGTCTCGACTTAGTGATTAATAAAGGTGAAACTCACGTCATTATGGGTTCCAACGGGGCCGGTAAGTCGACACTGTTTCATTCGATTATGGGGAATCCTTCGTATTCCGTGACAGACGGTCATATTTTCTTTGAAGGACAGGATATTACACATATGCCCGTAAATGAACGTGCTAAACTCGGTATTTTTATGGCATTTCAGAACCCTATTGCCGTTAAGGGCATCAGCGTAGAAAACTTTATCCGCAATGCCAAGAGTACGATTACGGGAGAAACGCAACGAATTATGCCTTTTCGTAAAAAGTTGCGTGCTCAAATGGAAGAATTGCGTATGGATAAGTCTTATGCGGAACGGTATGTAAATGACGGTTTTTCCGGCGGAGAACGAAAGAAGACGGAAATCCTGCAGATGACCATGTTGGAACCGAAATTGACCATGTTGGATGAAATAGATTCGGGGCTTGATGTCGATGCGGTTCGCGTTGTTTCCGACAGAGTTGCTGCTTATCACAATGGGGAAAATGCGGTTCTCGTCATTACGCATCACAGCGAAATTTTGCAAAGCCTGAAACCCGATTTCGTCCATGTTCTCATTGACGGAAAGATTGTGAAAAACGGTGATGCTTCCCTGATTGATGACATCGAAGCGAACGGGTACGATGTATATCGTACACAGGCTAAATAGGGGGCATTGTCCATGGCTGAAGAAAAAAGATTTGCCAAAGAACGGGAAAAGATAGAGTCTTTTTCCGACTTTAGCAATGTATATAACTTTAAAAAAGATTTCAAATATTCATATAAGACCGATGCGGGCCTTACTGAAGAAATAGTTCGGGAAATTTCGGCACAAAAGGACGAACCCGAATGGATGCTTCAGGCACGCCTGAAGTCGCTTGAACTCTTTTATAAAATAGATTACCCCACATGGGGGCCTGACATCAGCGAACTGCAAATGGACAACATCGTTACGTATGTGCGCCCCAATGCGGGGTTGAAAGCTGATTGGAATGAAGTGCCCGAAGACATTAAGGATACCTTCGATCGACTCGGTATACCCGAAGCGGAAAAGACGTCTTTAGCCGGTGTGGGGGCTCAGTACGACTCGGAAGTGGTGTATCACAGTATTCAGGAAGAATTGGTCAAACAAGGCGTAGTTTATACTGATTTTGATACGGCTCTGAAAGAACATGAAGATATTGTGCGCAAGCACTTTATGAAGCTCATACCGCCGACAGACCATAAGTTTGCGGCCCTGCACGGTGCCGTTTGGTCGGGCGGATCCTTCGTTTACGTGCCTGAAGGAGTCCAAGTGGATATTCCCTTGCAAAGTTATTTCCGTCTGAATGCTCCCGGCGCAGGACAGTTCGAACATACGATGATCATTGTAGAAAAAGGGGCAAAGGTTCACTTTATTGAAGGGTGTTCCGCACCTAAGTACAATGTAGCCAATTTGCATGCCGGGGCGGTAGAGCTCTTTATCGGCGATGATGCGACCTTGACCTATTCGACGATTGAGAACTGGTCAAAAAACATGTACAACATGAACACGAAGCGCTCCATTGTCGGTAAGAACGGAACGATGAACTGGGTAACGGGTTCCTTCGGATCTCATACATCTTGCCTGTATCCTATGACGATTTTACAGGGAGAAGGAGCTCATTGCGAATTTACGGGCGTTACCTTTGCCGGTAAGGGGCAGTATTTAGATACGGGGTCCAAGGTGGTTCATAACGCACCGAATACGACGAGTAATATCGACTCCAAGTCCTTGTCAAAGAGCGGCGGTGTCTGTATCTATCGCGGCAGTGTCGTAATTAACGAAAAGGCGGAAGGTGCCAAGTCCAATGTAAGTTGTGAATCGCTTATGTTGGATGAAATTTCTCAGTCCGATACGATTCCGGCTATTGTTGTTAAAAATGATAATATCGACTTGGGTCACGAAGCTAAAATCGGTAGAATTTCCGATGAAGCCGTTTACTATCTCATGAGTCGCGGTCTTAGTGAAGATGAAGCCAGAGCCATGCTTGTGCGCGGTTTTGTTGAACCCGTTTCCAAAGCTTTGCCTTTGGAATATGCCGTGGAAATGAATAACTTAATTAATCTGGAGCTGAAGGGCTCGTTAAATAAAGGAGGGTAATGATGAGTAAAGAATTATACAATGAATTGCCTCGTCCTACCTTCCGTTGGATGAAGGTCAATCATTTAGAACTAGACGGATTGAACGCCCCTTATTTGCCGTCAGTCGATATTGAACATATCGTGTCCGGCGATACGCAGGTTACTTTTTATCAAGGCAACGGACTTGACGATTTGGACGGCTTTGAAGGGGCTTCTCCCGAATCGTTGCGAGATGCTGTCAATCACAGCATGAACGGGTGCCTCATTCATGCACCTAAGGGTAGCAAAGGAACGGTTCGCCTGATTTATCGTGTAGAAGACGCGGTGCCGAATCTTACGGCACAACTTAAAATTGAAGCTAAAGAAGGCAGTGAAACGGAAGTATATCTTCTCTTTGAAGGGGATGCTCCGACAGGCAGTGTTAATATAGCCGAATATATTGAAGCCGAAAAAGATGCTAAAGTTACGATTAAAAAGATCCAATTCAACGGTGATTCCGTACGTCATATAGAACATCGTTGTGTCCGTGCCGCTGCAGAAAGTGAAGTTCGTTTTGTCAGCGCCGAAATGGGCGGGGCGCAGACAATTTTATATTATAAAGTCGATTTGGACGGAGAAAAAAGCAAGTTCGTCAATCATGCCATGTATGTAGGTTATGATCAGCAGGTTTTGGATTTCTCTTACTGGGTCTTGCAAAAAGGTCGGAAATCTTATGCCGATATTTTGACGACAGGAGCCTTAACGGATACGTCAAAGAAAAACTTCCGCGGTACGCTTGACTTTTTGCGCGGTTGCAGCAAATCCGTCGGTTCGGAAACGGACGAATGCCTGTTGCTCAGTCCGAAAGTACATTCCGTATCGTTACCGCTTCTTTTGTGTAAAGAAGATGATGTAGAAGGTAATCATGCCAGCAGTGCCGGGCAAATCGACAAGGACATGCTTTATTATTTAATGAGCCGCGGATTCAGCGAAAAAGGGGCTCAACTGATTATTGTAGAATCGAATATTCGTCCCGTTATTGATGAACTGGGCGATGAAGAGTTGATTGCGCGAGTTCTTGACAGAGCCCGTGAAAAAAATGCAGAAATACGAATAGAAAGGTGAGGGGTATGACAACGATTCGCGAAGATTTTCCGATTTTAAGCAAAGAACATAACGGGCATAGGCTCGTTTACTTCGACAATGCGGCGACGACGCAGAAACCGAAGCAGGTTATTCAGGCTATTGTCGACTTGTTGGAACATCATAACGGCAATCCGCACAGAGGGGCTCATATTCTCAGTGTAGAAGCCTCTCAATTATATGATGATGCCCGTGAAGCCGTACGCGAGCTGATCAATGCCAAGTACAGCGAAGAAGTGGTTTTCGTCCGTAATGCGACGGAAGGACTGAATCTCATTGCCAGAAGCTATGCGGAAACGCATTTGAAGAAAGGCGATAAAATCGTCATCCCTATTTCGGAACACCATGCAAATCTGGTAACGTGGCAACGCGTCTGTCGTGTAACCGGTGCGGAATTGGTCTACATGTATTTGGACAAAGAAGGTCATTTTACGGATGAAGATTTAGCTAAGATCGATGATCGTACGAAAATCGTATCCTTTGCGGCTGTAAGCAATGTATTGGGTATGAAACGGCCCGTAAAAGAATTGGTAGCCCGGGCTCACGCAGTAGGAGCCGTGGCTATTGTCGATGCGGCTCAGGCTATTCCTCATATGAAGTGTGATGTTCAAGACTGGGATTGCGATTTTCTTGTTTTCTCAGGTCATAAAATGTTGGCTTCTGCGGGAACGGGTGTCCTTTACGGTAAGCGCGATTTACTGAATGATATGGAACCTTTCCTTTTGGGCGGCGACATGATTGAATATGTACAAGAACAGACGACGACGTTCAATGTCCTGCCCTTCAAGTTTGAAGCCGGTACGGAAAATGTGGAAGGTGCCGTTGCCTTGCATGCGGCTATTAAATATTTGAACAACTACGGATGGGACAAGATAGAAAAACATGAATATGAACTGACTAAGCGTTGTCTCGAAGGTATGAAAAAACTGCCGTATATTCATATCATCGGCTCGACCGATGCAAACGAAAAACGGGGGTTATCGCCTTTACGATTGACGGAGTTCATCCTCACGATGCGGCCACCATTCTTGACAGCTACGGAATTGCCATCCGCTCGGGCCATCATTGTGCACAGCCTTACGGCGCTTATATTAAGGCGGAAGCTTCTAATCGTGTCAGCTTCTATATTTACAATACGCCGGAAGAAGTGGATTATTTCCTGGAAGTATTGCCCCTTGTTCGTAAGCAAATGGGCTTTAAGGACTAAAGGAGAGGCGAATGACAATGGAAATGGATCAACTGTATTCCGATATTATTCTGGAACACAATCAGACACAGGAAAACAAACATGAATTAGTCGATGCGACTCTTTCCGAACACGGGCATAATCCCAGTTGCGGTGACGATATTACGTTGCAGGTTAAAATAGTCGACGGTATTGTTAAAGACGCCGCTTATACGGGTCACGGCTGTGCTATCAGTCAGGCGTCGGCGGATATGATGATTGACGTTATTAAGGGAAAAACCGTGACCGAAGCCTTGCGACTTACGGAACTTTTTTTGAATATGATTAAAAGAGAAGTTACGGATGATGACGAACTGGAAGAGTTGGAAGACGCTATTGCACTTAAAAATATTTCCAACATGCCGGCTCGCGTTAAATGTGCCGTCTTGGCTTGGCATACGTTGAAAGAGGCGTTAGCTAAAGAAGAAAAACAATAATGGATTCCCTTTTGAGTGGAATAAAAAGAGCTCTCGACCGCAGATACGGCCGAGGGCTCTTTTCATATATAAGGTGTTATTCGGATTTTAATTTTTCATCTTCTCTACCGTATATTTGTAGGACTATCCAGATGGCCAAAGCTATGACAAAGGCAATGATGCTCGTCCATTGAGCGGATTTAAAAGCCCAAAGAGTTGATACGTAGTCGCCCCTTAAATATTCGAGGAAAAAGCGTTCTACGGCATAGAGCATAACATATACACAAAGACCTGACCCTTCTTATGCGGGAAGACGCTATATAAGAGAAGGGCTACGAAGACGAGAATATCGACTTGACCCTCCCACACTTCGGCAGGCCAGAGCGGACTGTTGCCGTATGTACGATGGGCCAGGGTCGTTTCGGGATAGACGATGCCGAAAGAACCGCCCGTAGGATGGCCGAAGGCATCACCGTTCATTAAGTTGGCCATGCGACCTACCGATTGTCCGAGGATGATAGCGGGAGCCAGTAAATCGCCGAAGGCCCAAGTATCGATGTGATGAATTTTCGTATAAATGACACCGGCTACGGCACCGAAAAGAAGACCTCCCTGAATAGCCATGCCGCCTTGCCAGACATAGGGGATTTCCGTCAAGTGGTTGTGGTAGTATGCCCAATCAAAGAAAAAGACATCCCAAAGGCGTCCGCCGACAATGCCGGCCAAGCCGCAGCAAAGGGTGAAGTCGAAGATGTGAAGGTGCCAATGACGCCCGTCTTTTTTCATAATGTAATAGGCCGTAATGCCTGAAGAAATTATACCGAGCATAAAGAGAAGTCCGTATGCGCGGACGGGAAAGGTTCCTATATAAAAGAGATATTGATGCATGACGAAAGTCATCCTTTCATGTGATATAATGAAAAAGTTAAGTACCAGTATATTATACACTACCAATTCACTGTGAACAGGAGTTAGCCATGAAAAAGGGAAGACGAATAGTCGCTTGTCTTTGTGCCGTATTGCTCGGTTCCGCTATCTTAACGGTTCAGGGAGCCGATGCGCACGGACGTGGTAAGCAAACGGATTATAAAAAAAAGACGTCGGTCGCGACACAGCCCGTATTGACGAAAAATGAAGAGGCTTTACAGATCTTAGTAAGTCCCTCGCTTTTAAAAAAGGCCGGTATTCAAGAGGCGGAAAACGGTAACTATAGAGTGACCTTGCCGGACAAAACAGGCGTTGTTTTTCAGAATAATGTTGTAGATTTGACCTTTCCTACTGTAAAAGAAGGAAACGGCACATTTGTCGACGTAACGTATATTAAAGATGCCTTACGTCTGAAACTGGAAGGCAGTGAGGGGACGATTGCCGTCACTTCACCGCAAGGGCTGGTTGTTTTGAAAGATGCCGTAGAAAATAAACCTGTTGATAAGGCGCAAACAGGGGGCGTTGATCTTATGTGGGATCCGGAAATGAACACAGAGAATCTTGCACAACGCCCGACAACGGGTACTGCCGTCATATCGCCGACGGCCTTTCGAGTTACTCCGTCGGGAGTAACTATTCACAAAAAAAACTTTGATACTTATGTGGGTGCCTATAAAAAGGCAGGTTATAAAATTTGGCCCCTTGTGGACAATAACTTTAACCCTACGGCAACGCACGAGTTTTTGGTAAATAAATCGGTGCGTGAAGAAACGATTAAAAGGCTCATCGGGTATGCTCTGTTGTACGGCTTTGACGGATACAATCTGGACTTTGAAAATATAAACTACGAAGACAGAGACGAACTGACCTCATTTGTTGCCGCCTTTTCAGTAGCCGCTCATGCATACGGATTAAAGGTATCTATGGATGTAACGCCCGTGTCGGCGAGTAAAAACTGGTCTCAAGTCTATGATCGAGCTTCTTTAGCTCCCCATCTCGACTATCTCATGCTTATGGCTTACGATCAAGTGGGACGTACCAGTCCCGTGCCGGGTCCTTGTGCTACCGAACCGTGGGTGGAGTCGGCTGTCCGTAAAACCTTGGAATTTATAGATAAAGATAAGCTCGTTCTCGGCATGCCCCTATATATGCGTACATGGTACAGTACTGATGAAGAAAGTATGTTGCCTGAAAATCCCGATGAATGGCCGGCACCGGCCGGAAGCGGTCCGGGAGAAAAAGATAACTATAAGTCGTATAGTACGTTGAAGGTAAGAACTTTGACCATGAAGAACAGTCTTAAAATCAGGGAAAAATATGCTTCCTATATTCGCTGGAACGATAAGGAAGGTCTCTACTACATGAATCTACCTTTAAAAACAGGTGTAGTTCAAATCTGGTTTGAAGACAATACGTCCTTGGCAAACAAAAGAAATCTCATTGATAAGTATCAGTTGGCAGGGGGTGCCTACTGGCGCAAAGGCTTTGAAGATGCCGACTTTCGGAATATTTGGAGCAGTTCTGCTGATTGACTTGATATGATGAGAACACTATAATAAAAACAATTCGTATTTTGAGCTGCATGGCGGCTTACTTTAGGAGGCTTATGTATGGAAAAGTATATCCCTCAGGATATTGAAAAGAAGTGGCAAGGCGTATGGGCAGAATCTCATGCCGATAAAACGCCTGATGATAACGGAAAACCGCCGTATTACGTGCTGGAAATGTTCCCTTATCCTTCGGGAAACTTGCATATGGGGCATGTGCGTAACTACACTATCGGTGATGTTATTGCCCGCTATCGCCGTATGAACGGATACAACGTATTGCATCCTATGGGTTTTGATGCTTTCGGTATGCCTGCTGAAAATGCGGCTATTAAACGTAATATTCCTCCTGCCGAATGGACATACGATAATATTGCCAATATGGAAAGGCAGCAGAAATCTCTGGGCTTGTCCTATGATTGGGACAGAGAAGTAGCTACGTGTCATAAAGATTACTATCGTTGGACACAATGGATTTTCGAACTTTTATATAAGCGCGGATTGGCATATCGTAAAGAAGCAAAGGTTAATTGGTGCGATACATGTAATACCGTATTGGCCAATGAACAGGTTATTGACGGCAAATGCTGGCGTTGTGATCACGACGTAGTCAAAAAGGATTTGAAACAGTGGTTCTTTAAAATTACGGACTATGCCGATCAGTTGCTGGATGACTTAAAGTTGTTGCCCGGTTGGCCTGAACGTGTTAAGACTATGCAAAAAGAACTGGATCGGTCGCAGTGAAGGTGCTCAGTTTTGTTTCGATATTCCCGAAATCGGTGAAAAACTGGATATGTTCTCTACGCGTGTCGATACGATTTTCGGTACGACCTTTGTGGTTCTGGCTCCGGAACACCGGTTTGTGCAACGAATCATTAAGGGTAAGAAAAATGAAGCTCAGCTGCAGGAATACATTACGCTCATGAAAAATCAGAGCGATATGGAACGTACGTCGAATGAAGCTGAAAAGACAGGCATGTTTACCGGTGCCTATGCAATCAATCCCTTGAACGGTGAACAGGTTCCCATCTGGATTGCCAACTATGTTCTCGCCGATTACGGGACAGGTGCCGTTATGGGCGTTGCCGGTCACGATCAAAGGGACTTTGAATTCTGCAAAAAGTACAATATTCCTATTCACTATGTCATCTCCGACCCGACCGGTGAATATGACTATGAAAATGCCACAGAAGCCTATACGGGCGAAGGCGTTCTTATGAACTCGGGAGAATTCGACGGCCTTTCGATTGAGGAGGGAAAAAAGGCCATTACCAAATGGTTGGAGGCCCATAACTGCGGCAAGGGGACAGTTAACTTCCGTTTGCGCGATTGGTTGATTTCGCGTCAACGCTATTGGGGAGCTCCTATTCCTGTCGTATACTGTGAGAAATGCGGTGAACAATTGGTTCCTGAAGAACAGTTGCCCGTAGAACTGCCTACGGACGTAGCCTTTACGGCCGGTGCCGTATCCCCCTTGGCAACAAGTGAAAAGTTCAGTCACTGCACCTGCCCGGTCTGCGGCGGTCCGGCAACGCGCGAAACCGATACGATGGATACCTTTGTTTGCTCGTCGTGGTACTATTTGCGCTATACGGATGCACGCAATGAAAAAGCACCGTGGAGTCGTGAAAAAGCCGATCATTGGATGAATGTGGACCAGTACATCGGCGGTATTGAACATGCTATTTTACATCTTATGTATTCACGTTTCTTAATGAAGGTATTCCGTGATGCAGGCTTGGTTGAAGCGTCCGAACCCTTTGAAAGATTGCTCACTCAAGGGATGGTCTTAAAGGAAGGCAGCAAGATGTCCAAGTCCAAGGGCAATGTTGTTTCGCCGGAAGAAATTCTTTCCAAATACGGGGCCGATACGGCACGTTTGTTCATTTTGTTCGCCGCTCCGCCTGAACGCGACTTGGATTGGTCCGACAAGGGGGTAGAGGGATCCTATCGATTCTTAAATCGTGTTTGGAGAATCGTACACCAGTTTGCCGACATTGCGAAAACGGCGGAAGTGTCGAAAGGCATCTATTCCGAAGCGGATAAGGCTTTGCGTCTCGTTGAATACACGTCGGTTGCCAAGGTTACGGATGATATTCAAGGCGATGACGGAAACTACGCTTTGAATACGGCCGTCAGTGCCGTCATGGAATTTGTCAATGCTATGCATGCGTATGTAGGTGAAGATAAGGGGCAGTTGCATGCAGATGTAGCCGATGAAGCCAATGAAAATCTCTTGCGTCTTTTAGCTCCCTTTACGCCGCATATTGCGGAAGAACTGTGGTCTATCATCGGTAAAAACGGTAGTGTTCATACCCAAGAATGGCCGCAGACGGATGCACAGGCTCTCGTCGTATCTACTATTGAATTGCCTGTACAGATTAACGGTAAGGTTCGTGAACGCATTGTCGTAAGTGCCGATGCATCGGTTGAAGCTATAAAGGAACAGACTTTGGCGTCCGACAGAATTCAAACTCTCATTGACGGTAAGAACGTAGTTAAGTTTATTGTCGTTCCCGGCAAGATTATCAATATTGTCGTCAAATAGGTTGAAGGAGTATATATGAACGAGCAGGCCGTATTGGCTCCCTGGCCCGAATACGAGAGGACCTCGTCCGTACTGTTTAACAATGTACCCTGTGCCGTTTTGGTACCTTTCATAAAGAATGCGGGAGGCTTGCACCTTTTATTTGAAGTTCGCAGTAAGACGTTGCGTTGGCAGCCGGGAGATATTTCTTTTCCCGGCGGAAAAATAGAGGCGAGCGATGTTACTCCTTTGGCAGCGGCTATTAGAGAGACGGGAGAGGAACTGAATATACCTCCCGAAAAGATACGTGTCCTGGCAAGTTTATCGCCGCTGGAAACCGTTACGGGCGTTACCCTGAATCCTTTCGTGGCGGAAGTTTCGAGCGTAGAGGATATTCGTTGTACTGCCGAAGTGGATCATACCTTTACGGTACCGTTGCAGTGGTTTATGGAGCATGAGCCTGAACTGGCGGAAATGGATTTGGCAACCCGACCGGGAGCTACCTTTCCCGTAGATATTCCTTATGCGGGAAATCCCATGGAATGGCGACGTCGCAAAACCTATTTTGTATATATTTATCGATATGAAGGGTATCGTATATGGGGTATGACGGCACAAATTGTAAAAAGAATGCATCGATATTATAAAAAGCTATGAGGTAAGCGGCCTTTTATAGGCCGCTTTTCTTTTGTTTAATATGAGCGGAATATCTCAAATTAAAAGTATATATAAACATCAATTCTCTAAAGTGAAAAATTTTTTTATCGACTTATTATTGACACAATTTATCAATAATAGTAGACTGGAATAGCAATACAGATATTCTTGCAGTCTTTATTGCCGAACGATACGATCGGAAGAGGAAACATGGACAACTCGCTCCGTACGGTTATATCGATCTTGCCTATTCGATGCAGGAACAGTATAGGAAAAGAGGTAACGGAACATGAACAAAAAACTCGTAGCATCTTTAGTAGCAACCATGGCAGTCGGTGCCACTGCATTTGCAGCCAATCCCTTTGTGGATGTCCCTCAGGACAGCTGGGCATACAATTCCGTAGTAGAATTGGCTAACTCCGGTATCATTCAGGGGGTTGACGGCGTTCACTTCCAAGGACAGCGTAATATCACCCGTTATGAAGCTGCTGAAATCGTAGCAAAGGCTATGGCGCATGAAGATCGTGCAAACGCTGAACAGCGTGCACTTATCAATCGTTTGGCCGATGAATTTTCGGACGAACTCGGTAAACTCGGTGTTCGCGTATCCAACTTGGAAGAACGGGTAGGCAATGTTAAACTTTCCGGCGATGCCAACGTTCATTATCAGCATCAGAAGGGCAATATTGAAAACGACGCTTCTTGGGAAGCAGCTGTTCATCTCTTGGCAACGGCAACGGTTAACGACCGTACGACTGTTAACTTGGGTCTCAGCACGGATGACATGAGCTTTGCCGACGAACATTCCGCATCGAGCGGTGATGACCATAAGCTCTACGTTGACCACGCTAATGTGGAATACAATGCCGGTAAGCATGTAAACTTCCTCGTAGGTCGTTATGACTACCAGATCGGTAACGGCATGGGCATTCAATACGGCGATACCTTTGACGGCGCTCAACTCAAATTCAGCGGTGACCACTGGGCATTGACGGGCGGCTACGGTAAGTTTAAAGAAGCCGATCCGGAAGCTCCGAACCCGAGCCTTCTCGATGTTAAGACCGGCTACGCATCCTTGGACGGAACATGGGGTGACTTCGGTGCCGGTGTTTACTACAACCATTTCGGCGGTAATAAAGCTAACGCAGCCAATTTGGATAACATCTTTGGCGGCTACATGTCGATTAACTTCGCTAAGAAGTGGAACCTCATGGGCGATTACCAACGCGTAAGCAAGAACAAAGAAACGGCAACGGATAAGGACGGAAATATTTGGGGTGCTAAACTCCAGTACGGCCAATCCGTTCCTGAAGAAAGGGTACTTGGGACGCATGGGTCGACTATGTACGCTTGGATAAAGGTACGTACTACGGCAGCACGGCTAACTGGCGTGACGGCGGTTACCTCGGCTATGAACACGGCGTTAAAGGTTGGGGTGTAGGTTTTGATTATACCTTGGCTAAGAACGTAGTCTTGGCAGTAGGCCAGACCTTCGGAACAAAAATCCGTTGATAACGGCACGAAGCAAAAAGAATATACAAGCGCTGAATTGGATTTCTTCTTCTAAATCGGCAATAAACTTTCGGGACGGCAGAGTATTCTGCCGTCCTTTTTGTGTATAAGAACGATGGGCTTCAGGAATTATATAGAATAGGTTTAACTTAAATAGAATGTAAACCTAATTGTAATACATTTTTGGATTACAATGTAAAATAGCTCATATTGTATAAAAGATTGAAATTACAACCATATGAAGTATATCTATAGTAAAATATACAATATAAAGGAGCCTTTACTGCAGGATACGGTAAATTCAAAGAAGGTCGCAGACTTTTAGACAGTAAAGCGGCTTTTGCCGAAGTGGAAAAATTCTTTAAGAACGGTTCGGCACTGGGCTTGTATTACACGCGGGTTAACGGTTTGACGGATGAGAGAAGAGGTCATGTATGGGGCGGCTATACCAATATCGTTCTGGGTAAAAAGTGGCAGGCTAATTATGAGCTTTATCGCGTTGACAGAAAAGATGAAAGTACATTGAAAGACGGTACGACCTATATTGCTACGGTGAAGTACGGGAAAGCGGATTTCGCAAAACCCGGATCATGGGATCTGTGGGGTGAATACTTACATGCTGCAGCCGGAACGGCTAACGATGATTGCTGCGGGACATGGCGTATGCATGCTAACGATACGAAAGGCTGGGGCATCGGTCTGGACTATACATTGGCAAAGAATGCGCAGATACAACTGTTCCGCACCTTTGATACGAAAGTAACGAGTACGGGTAATAAACGTAACGAGCTGACAAGAGCTCAATTTATCTTTTTATTTTAAATAAGTCTTTTAAAAGTCCTTGTCGAAACCTGACAAGGACTTTTAGTATATAGTCGATAAATACAAATATTTAAACATGCATAGTAAGCATAATATGCTATAAAACAGTATTTTTTTAGTTATAATAAAAAGAAAAAAATATAGGTTAAAAATATAGAAAAAAATCAGCTTAACAAAGGGATTATAACAAAAAATAAACAAAAAGATTACAAGATTGACACAAAGGGAGAAATATGCAACACTTACCATAGGTGAAGAAAGGAAGAAGAGTGATGAATGATACGGCGAGAGGCAACATGGACAACTCCGCAAGGTCATCTTCATCTGAATTTTTCCTTTTGTGTCAAAAAAATTATGAATAAGAGAGGAAGAGTCACATGAACAAGAAACTCGTAGCATCGTTAGTAGCAACCATGGCAGTAGGTGCAACGGCATTTGCCGCCAATCCTTTTGTAGACGTACCGTCCGACAGCTGGGCATACAATTCCGTAGTAGAATTGGCTAATTCCGGTATCATTCAGGGTGTTGACGGCGTTCACTTCCAAGGCGAACGTAACATCACCCGTTATGAAGCAGCTGAAATCGTAGCTAAAGCTATGGCTCATGAAGATCGTGCAAACGCTGAACAGCGGGCACTCATCAACCGTTTGGCTGACGAATTCTCCGATGAACTCAACAATCTCGGCGTTCGCGTTTCCAACTTGGAAGACCGCGTAGGCAACGTTAAATTGACAGGTGACGCTCGTGTTCGTTACATGAAACAAGGTCAGACATTGAAAAATGATGATTCTTGGCAGTTCCGCGGTCGTCTCCGTGCCAATGCGAAGATTAACGACCGTGCCGATGCTGTACTCGGTATGGAATATAATACCAATTTTGGATACAATACGGCTGCAAGTGCAAGTGCATCCAGTGCCGGTAAAGATCATTTTTATGTAGACCGTGCTTATGTGAACTATGCATTGGATAACGGCCATAAATGGAATGTGATGGTCGGCCGTTACGACTATGAATTGGGCAATAATATGGGTCTTATTTACGGCAATAACTTTGACGGCGCTCAGCTTAAATTTGCTGATAACAAAATGGCAGCTACCGTCGGTTACGGTAAATTCAAAGAAGGCACTTTGAACGACTCCAAGACGGCTTACGGCGAATTGGAAGGTTTCTTCGGCGGCGGTTCTGTAGCAGGTTCGGCTGTAGGCGTATATTACAATGACTTCAATGCTTCTTCTGGCGTAAGTGCGGGAGACGCAAAGGTATGGGGCGCTTATGCCTCCTTAAACTTCGCTAAGAAGTTTAACCTTAATGCCGAAGCTTATCGTGTAAACTACGACAAGGCCAGTGTTGCCGATGCTGACGGCTTTGCGGCTAAACTCAAATACGGCAAGGCAAAATTCGATACGCCTAAATCTTGGGATCTGTGGGTTAACTACATCAACATCGAAGACGGCGCAGCTGATGATAGCGGAACGGGTTCGTGGAGAACGAACGTCAATGATACGAAGGGCTGGGCTGCCGGTGCAGACTACACCTTTGCTAAGAATGCACAGCTTCAAGTCTTCCAGACATTTGATACCAAGATTGAAAAAGACCGGTAAAGATCGTGATGAACTCACGCGTGCGCAGTTTGTATTCGTATTCTAAAAATGACTTAAACAAGGTTTCTCACATGAGAGACCTTGTTTTTTTATAAAATGAGTAAAGTAATGAACAAAGAAAACTTCTTTTTAGGTTACGAGTTTTCCCCGGAAATAAAAAAAGAAATTTTTAATATTTTTTTCAAATTTATTTTTCCGAACAGGCCGGTCTGAAAAAATGAGATATACAAAATATGGATAAAATAATAAAGAGACACACTAAATGTGGAAGATAATAAAATCTAACCTCCTTTTTTTGACAAATTTCAGAAAATAGGGTAAACTAAATCACGACTTACAAATGACTTTATGTCATTCTTTAGTCGAATGGAGAAATGAAGCTGTTTTGAAGCAGTAAGAGAGAGGAAACATGGACAACTCGCCAATGACCCTTCAAAACAAATTCAAAAGTTCTCCAAAACTTATATTTGTTTTTTGAAAGGAGTCTTTCACAATGAACAAGAAACTCGTAGCATCTTTAGTTGCAACGATGGCTGTTGGCGCAACTGCATTTGCAGCTAACCCCTTCGTTGACGTACCGTCCGACAGCTGGGCTTACAATTCCGTAGTAGAATTGGCTAACTCCGGCATCATCCAGGGTGTTGACGGCGTTCACTTCCAAGGCGAACGTAACATCACTCGTTATGAAGCAGCTGAAATCGTAGCTAAGGCTATGGCTCATGAAGATCGTGCAAACGCTGAACAGCGCGCACTCATCAACCGTTTGGCTGACGAATTCTCCGATGAACTCAACAACCTCGGCGTTCGCGTTTCCAACTTGGAAGATCGCGTAGGCAACGTTAAATTGACAGGTGACGCTCGTGTTCGTTACATGAAGCAGGGCCAGACGTTGAAAAACGACGGTTCTTGGCAGTTCCGTGGCCGTCTCCGTGCTAACGCAAAGATTAATGACCGTGCTGACGCTGTAATCGGTGTCAACTACGCATCCAAATTCTCCAGCACAGACGCTGCATCGGCAGACAAAGATACCTTCTACGTTGACCGTGCATATGTAAACTATGCATTAGACGCTGGTAAGAAGTTCAATGTAATGGTTGGTCGTTATGACTATGAATTGGGCAATGCTTCGGGCATTCAGTACGGCGATAACTTCGACGGCGCTCAACTCAAATTCGCTAACAAGAAAATGGCTGCAACGGCAGGCTATGGTAAATTTAAAGAAGGCCTCTTGAACGATACGAAGACGGCTTACGGCGAATTGGAAGGCTTCTTCGGCGGCGGCTCTGTAGCAGGCTCTGCTGTAGGTGCATTCTACAACAACTTCAATAAGGGTGCTGGCGCAGTAGCTCCGGATGATCTTTGGGGTGCATATACGTCCTTGAACTTCGCTAAGAAATTCAACTTCTTGGGCGAATATCAGAAGGTTAACAACCCCGGTACGTCGACGGATGCTGACGTATTTTACGGCAAACTCCAGTACGGCAAAGCTCTCTTCGCTCAGCCGAAGACTTGGGACCTCTGGGTTGACTATGTAAACATCGACAAGAACGGTGTATACGGCAGTACGGGCAACTGGAGAACGGATAGCCTCCTCGGTATCGGTACCGTTAGCCCTGCTGGTGTTTACAGTGCTGGTAACGGTGCTAAAGGCTGGGGCGTCGGTGCTGACTATGCATTCGCTAAGAACGCACAGTTCCAGGTATTCCAGACTTTCAATTCCAAGACGAAAGCTAACCAGGATATCGACGAACTCACTCGAGCACAGTTCGTATTCGTATTCTAATCAATACGATTATCAACAAGACCTCTCTTTGAGAGGTCTTGTTTTTTTGCGTGCGAAAGTGACAAGTAGACGAGTGTTGTAGCTTTAAAGAATAATCATATAAGGAGAATTTTACAAATTTCCCTTATATGAATACCGGGCGATAACACCCTAAGAAGTGAAATTTCTTGCCGGAAAACCTGGTCTTACAGGTAAAGATCTTCTTATTATGTATAAAACCTTACAATTCTTTTAAGTACCAAAAGTCGCTTAAATACCGACTTTTATGAGGGTACTATGGGATAATATACAGATATAACAGGATAAAAATCTGATTTTTTTCTGTCACAAAATGTATACGAAGATGAAAAACTTAAAAAGTGTTGACGAGTTTTCAAATCGAGGGGTATACTCATGTCAAGTTCAGAGAAGAAGTGCTTCAGAACTGAACTTGCAAGAGAAAATACAGTGTCGGGTAAGACGGGAAACGAGAGGAAACATGGACAACTCGCCGAGACCCCTTGAAGGCAAGGTATATTTCTCCGATTACAATAATTGTAAACTTATGCATTTACAGAAGGAGAGATTATTATGAACAAAAAACTTTTAGCAACTTTAGTTGCAACCATGGCAGTAGGCACGACAGCTTTTGCCGCAAACCCGTTCCAGGATGTTCCTCAAGACAGCTGGGCATACAATTCCGTAGTAGAGTTGGCCAACTCCGGTATCATCCAGGGTGTTGACGGCGTTCACTTCCAAGGTGAACGTAACATCACTCGTTATGAAGCAGCTGAAATAGTTGCTAAGGCTATGGCTCATGAAGATCGTGCCAATGCTGAACAGCGTGCTCTCATCAACCGTTTGGCCGATGAATTTTCGAATGAACTTAACAATCTGGGCGTTCGTGTTTCCAACTTGGAAGACCGCGTAGGCAATGTTAAATTGACGGGCGACGCTCGTGTTCGTTACATGAATCAGGACAATTCGTCCAATAAAAATGACGGATCCTGGCAATTCCGCGGTCGTCTCCGTGCCAATGCCAAGATTAACGACCGTGCAGATGCCGTATTAGGCGTAAATTATACCAATAATTTTGCTAATCAAGATGCAGCATCGTCCGATAAGGATAAATTCTACGTTGACCGTGCATATGTCAATTATGCGTTAGACGGCGGTCACAAGTGGAATGTAATGGCAGGCCGTTATGACTATGAACTCGGTAACGCAACGGGTCTTCAATACGGTGATACCTTCGACGGCGCTCAGCTTTCTTATGACAATGCCAAGATGACGGCTACTGCCGGCTACGGTAAGTTTAAAGAAGGCGACTTGAACGATACGAAGACGGCTTACGGCGAATTGGAAGGTAAATTCGGCGGTGGTTCTGCAGCAGGTTCCAAAGTCGGCGTCTTCTATAATAACTTCAATAAAACGAATTTGGCCGGATCTACGGCTCCCGATGACCTCTGGGGAACTTATGCTTCCGTAAACTTCGGTAAAAAGTTCAATCTCTTGGGTGAATACCAGAATGTAAATAATCCCGACGGCACAGCTGATGCAGATGTATTCTACGGCAAACTTCAGTACGGTAAAGCTACGATGGCTCAGCCGAAATCGTGGGACCTGTGGGTTGACTACTTGAATGCTGAAAAGAACGGTGTCAACGGTTCTTCGGGCAATTGGAGAACGGACAACCTGCTCGGTAAAGCCAACGGCGTTGAAACCTGGGGTGCCGGCGTAGACTACACCTTCGCTAAGAATGCTCAGTTCCAGGTTATGCAGTCCTTCGCTTCCAAATCCAAGGACAGTAATGCATCTGATCCGGACGAACTCACGCGGGCACAGTTTGTATTCGCATTCTAATTTTAACTGAAACTATGAAACAAGGCCTTTCTTCTGAAAGGTCTTGTTTTTTTGCGCCTATCAGAGCTTCCTCCTGAGAATTTACCGCATTGACGCTTCATTTTGACAAATATATTAATTATGATATACACTTTAAGACATAATGGCGTTTATGAATAGTTGCAAAGGAGAAGGCGATGAAGAAACTTTTGGCTTTTTTCGTTATGACTACTACATTAGGGACAACGGCCATGGCGGCCAATCCTTTTGTAGACGTACGGTCGGACAGTTGGGCGTACAATTCCGTAGTAGAATTGGCTAACTCTGGCATTGTTCAGGGTGTTGACGGAATTCATTTTCAGGGAGAACGTAATATTACCCGTTATGAAGCTGCTGAAATGGTGGCCAAGGCTATGGCTCATGAAGACCGTGCCAATGCAGAACAACGTGCACTCATTCATCGCTTGGCTGATGAATTTTCAGATGAACTTAATAATCTGGGGGTTCGTGTCTCACATCTTGAAGACCGTGCAGGTAATGTGAAGCTGACGGGCGATGCACGTATTCGCTATATGAATGCGAAAAATTCGCCGATTTATAAGCAGTTTTGGGATTTCCGCGGTCGTTTGCGTGCTCACGGACAAATCAACGATCGCACTGAAGCTGTTCTGGGCGTTCAATATGACAATAATTTTGACGACGAAACGGCGGCATCCGGGTCGCCTGTAGTCTTTACATACGGGTATAAGCTGAATAATTTCTTTGTCGATACAGCCTATGTAAACTATGCATTCGATTCAGGTCATCAGTGGAATTTAAAAAGTTGGCCGCTATAATTATAAGATCGGCAAGGTAACGGGCCTTCAGTATGATGATACCTTTGACGGGGCTGAACTTAATTTTTAAAAAAATAAAAAAGTGACAGTTACGACAGGGTACGGCAGGTTTAAAGAAGCCAATTTCAATGAAGCCAAGACAGCTTACGGCGAGGTGGAAACTTCCTTCGGAGGCGGTTCGGCAGCCGATTCGGGAATCGGTTTGTATTATAATCGCTTCAGCGGTGAACAATGGAATATGAGCCATCCTCAGAAAGACTTGAAGGGTGCTTATATGTCTTTGAACTTTGCCAAGAACTTCAACCTTTTCGGTGAGTACAACCGCGTAAGTTTTAAGGACGGCACGAAAAAGGCCGATGTATTTTACGGTAAGCTTCAATACGGCAAAGCCCGTTTTGAAAAGCCTCAGAGTTGGGATCTGTGGGTTGACTATTTAAATAGCGATCGTTCGGGTATTCAAGAATTCCTGGTCAGCGGTAATTGGAGAACGGAAAACCTCTTAGGCGCAGATTACGGAGTTACATCGTGGGGCGTAGGGGCGAACTATACGTTTACCAAGAATTCGCAACTTCAGTTATTTAAATCGTTTAACTCTAAGTTGAAGGATCGAAGCGGTAACTTGTCCGAACTTACGCGTGTACAATTCGTATTTGTATTCTAAACGGTATAAAAAGCCTTCATATTGGTATATATGATAATAAGAAAGCGAGCTCATAAAAAGAGCTCGTTTTTTTGTATTTAAATATATTTTTTTACAATAAATTGAAAAATTTGATATAATCATCAAGGAAATTAATGCAAATAAAGCATAATATTTTAAAGGAGTGTTTAGGATGAACAAGAAGACGGCAGCGATTCTCTCTGTTATGTCGGTTGTCTGTTCGACAGGGTTTGCAGCGAATCCGTTTACAGATGTACCTAAGGATAGTTGGGCTTATAATTCGGTCATGGAATTGGCGAATGCAGGTATTATTCAAGGCCTTGATAAGACGCATTTTGAGGGCGAACGCAATATTACCCGTTACGAAGCGGCAGAAGTAGTGGCTAAGGCTATGGCACATGAAGACAATGCCGATGCGCAGCAACGCGCTCTTATTAATCGTCTGGCTGACGAGTTTTCGAGTGAGCTTAATAATCTCGGCGTTCGCGTATCCGACTTGGAAGACCGTGTAGGCCGGGTTAAGGTAACGGGTGATATGAGATTCCGCTATCTGAATGATTCGAAATCCGTTGCAGACCATGATTATTGGGATTATCGTGCTCGTATCCGAGCTAACGGGAAGATTAACGACCGTGCAGAAGCCGTACTGGGAATCCAGTATATCAACTGGTTTGATGATGAAACTGCGGCATCGGGCACTCCTATGTACGCCTATAACGGAAGCCTTTACAATAACTTCTTTGTTGATCAGGCATATGTGAACTATGCTTTGGATCCGGCTCACAATTGGAATCTTAAAGTCGGTCGTTATACGTATGTGTTAGGTAAAGCATCGGGGCTTCAATATGATGATCCCTTTGACGGTGCCGAACTGAGCTTACGAATAAGAAACTTACGGCTACTGCAGGGTACGGTAAGTTTAAAGACGGCTATTCCAACAATGCTAAAACGGCTTACGGAGAGTTGGAAGGAAACTTCGGCGGCGGTTCTATGACGGGGTCGGCAGCCGGTATTTACTATAACAATTATCCCGGAATGGGCGGAATATTGATGCATGAACCCCAAGATCTTAAAGGGGCCTACGTATCTTTGAACTTCGGTCCTAAATGGAATCTTTTCGGTGAATATAATCGAGTAAGCTTTAAAGACGATACGGCATCTGCCGATGTATATTACGGCAAGTTGCAGTATGGTAAAGCTCTCTTTGAAAAACCTAAAACCTGGGATCTTTGGGTTGATTACCTGAACAGCGGTTCGAGCGGTATTCAAGATTTCCTGGGAACGGGTAACTGGAGAACGGAACACTTTACGGGCGGTACCTTCGGTGTAACCTCATGGGGTGTCGGCGGTGACTATGTTTTTGCTAAAAATGCAAAATTACAGTTATTCCGAGCTTTTTCATCGGAAATAAAGGATTGCAATCGTTGTGATGCAGGCAACTTTACACGGGCACAATTGGTATTCGTATTTTAGAATATAATAAAAGACCGTCCTATAGGGCGGTCTTTTATTATATTTATCGGGTAAGTATTTATTTCGTAAGAATTATAAAAAAAGAGTCGACACTTGTGTCGACTCTTTTTTTATGTGGCGGAGCGGGTGGGATTCGAACCCACGAGACCTTTCGGCCTAACTGATTTCGAGTCAGCCCCGTTATGACCACTTCGATACCGCTCCACATAGGTACTTCATGAGTTTATCACGGTTTCATAAGACCGTCAAGGAGCGTTCCTGCATATTTCACAACTTACGATGGTCTTACAAGGATGGTTTTAAAGATTGCTTTTATTTTTTTGCCGTATCGGTTTTGAGCTTTTTCATATTTTCTTTAATAGCTCGCATATTCTCTTTCATACTTGATGACGTGTCCCTAAAGTTAGAAGTGCCGTTTTTCAGCTCCTTCATATTATTCTTTGTGACAGACAGATTTTCTCGAATGTCAGGCCACGACATGGGGGCATTACTATCTGATGAGAAGAGGTTAAATGCTACCGATGAGGAAGGAAAGACAACGCTAATGTCGCCGAGGATGAGTTTACCGTTTACGATTTGAAAGGCATCGGTTGTAATCAAGCCGAATTTAGTGGCGATAGCTACGTCAAAAAATTCTAAAAGGTGTCGTCTGTTGGAGAACTTTCCTTCTAAATAGTTGAAGGAAAAAAGGGTGTAGCGACCTTTTCCGGACCGGAAGGAACCGTACGTAAGCAAATTGTCGGGATTACCGTCGCACTCCATGGTAATATCCGTATCTACCAGGCATTTAAATTCCATGCGTTTTAAGGCTATGCGACTGTCCAATCCCGTACCCTTTCCGTGAATAGTATAAGCTCTGGTATTAAGATTGTAATCGCCGTAAGCGGCCAGTGTTCCGTTATAAACATCGGCTGTTACATTCGTAAATAAGAAAATTCCGTCTTTATAATCGATATCGCCGCGGACATTCGTGAAATCCAGGGCGGGGATGGACAGCTTATCCATCTCCAGTTTGCCGTGAGCCATGGGTGCGGATACAGGACCTGTAAACTGCGTTTTCAAGGTAAGAGGATCGTGAACGGATTTGCCGAAGCCGACGGAAGAAGGATCAACTTTTAAGAAATTCACTTCCAAATCGGCTTCGGGTATGGGTGTACGCAAATTGACGGAACCGTCGATATTAATGCCGTCACCGACAGCCGTACCGCTAAAAGGTCCGGAAGAAAAATTGACGGTCAAAAACTCATTGGACTTCAAATGCAGTGCCGCATCTACAGAGGTCATGACATATTGTTTATCGTCCTTATAGGCTTCAAAGCGACAATTATTAAGGTTAATACGCAGATTGAATTTTTTGTCCGTCATATTGAGAGTGCGTATTTTTTCATCAAGAGTAGTCGATTTTTTCACCGGTTCCGGAGCCTCGGAAGAAATAATTTGGGCCGACATGTCTTTATCGAATTTAACTGATACGGTCGAATCGTTTAGCGTAATTTCCCGCAAGGTCGTCGTTTTTAAAGAACGATGCAAAATAAAGTCCCAAGGGTTGACCTTGAAACTTCCTGAAGGAACGAGCAGTACGGGTGTACCGTCCGGAGCATCCCACTCCAAATCGGTGAAATTCACCTGGCCGCGAATATCGGCAGATAAAGTGTTGACATGAATTGTACCTTTTACGACCGACTGAGTTTCCATGACGCGGTTAAAAATAAAGGCCGCACCGTGTGAAGCCAAGAGGGCCGATACAAGAAGCATTAACAAAATGGCGGTAAAAATTACGCCTATTCGTTTGCCGAATTTTCCATAGTGTACGGTTATATATTTTAGTGATTTTTTCATGTCAGACTCCCTGTATTCGATTTTTTTATTATACCACTAACAAGACTAAGGAATTAAGGAAAGATTAAACTTTGTTCAGTCCCCTTAAATTTAGGTAAAAAAGGGATGTTTATCCATTACAACGATTATGCTGTACATACAGGAGGTTTTCAGATGAAAGAATCGGTTTGGACTGATGAGGAAGGAAAAACGGAAACGGTTCAAAACTTAATAGAAAAGTTGTTTTCCTATGCAATGACCATAGGTGTCAGTGATATTCACGCGGAGCCTCTTGATGAAACATTTCGCATTCGTTGTCGCCGCGACGGTGTTTTGCAGTCCGTAGGCGCTATACGAAAAGAGAAGGGAAAAGCCTTTATCAATCGTCTAAAGGTTATGGCCGCTTTGGATATTGCCGATGCACGTAGACCGCAAGACGGACGTATTGTGTACAAAGAAGGTATTGACATGCGACTTTCAACTATGCCTACTGTTCGCGGTGAAAAAGCGGTTATTCGTATTCTGGGCGGTAGCAGAAACCTGCCCGATTTAGATGGTCTGGGAATGGATAAGCGAGCTGTAAGTCTGATTCGCAGGTCTTTGCGGGACGCAAAGGGATTAATCATTATCTGCGGTCCTACGGGAAGCGGTAAAACAACGACCTTGTATGCGGCTTTGCGGGAGATAGATAAGGAGTCCGTCAGTATAGCCACCCTGGAAGATCCGGTCGAGTATAAGATAGACGGCCTTTCTCAAAGTCAAATAGGTAAAAAAGGCGGGATTGCTTTTCATGAAGGATTAAGAGCTCTTTTGCGGCAAGACCCGGATGTTTTGGTTATCGGAGAAATAAGGGATAATGAGACGGCAGCTATTGCTGTCCGTGCCGCATTGACGGGACATCTTGTTTTTTCTACTATCCATGCTAACGAGGCGGCCGCCGTTCCGGAGCGTTTGGTCGACATGGGTGTTCCCGCCTACTTGGTAGGTGACGCCTTGGTGTGTACGGCTGCTCAAAGGTTGGTTAGAAAGCAATGTTCGGTTTGTGGCGGCACCGGTTGCCTTGCGTGTAATTTCAGCGGTTATGACGGAAGAGGCTGTCTGGCCGAGGTTATCTATTTTACGAATCGGACGAAGGAGGCTGTACGTCGTGATGCGTCCACCGGAGCCGTACGGAAAGGGGCACAGGAAAAGATTTTTTTCAAAGAAACGGCAATGGCGATGGTGAGAGACGGCCTTACGGATGAACGGGAAATTATGCGGGTTTGCGGTGAAGACCATGAATATTGACGAACTTTTGCATGAAGCTGTTATGGCCGGCGGAGCGGACTTACATATCCAGGAAGGGCGCCCGCCTTTATACGACTGCCCGATACCGATCTGATTCCGTTAACAGATAAGTCTGTTGTGAAGGAAACGTCGGTTGAATGGCTTCATAAACGAGGCTATAAATTTTCGGGAAACGAATGTCTGTCCTTTTCTTTCCCCATGAATGAGCACTTGAGATGTAGAGCCCACTGGTCCAGAGATCAGGCCGGTATACGGGGCGTTTTGAGGATTCTCTACCCTTTGGACTCACTGCCGGAAGATGAAGATATGCCGTTTTTGGCAAAACTCACAGATACCCCGTCAGGGCTGATCTTGGCTGTAGGGCCGACGGGAAGCGGTAAGACGACAACACTGTGGCGGATGCTGTCTCATGTTAATGAGTGCGGGGCCAGGCATATTATTACGCTCGAGGATCCGATTGAATATGTTGTGTCCGGCAGACGTTCACTGGTGACTCAACGTGAGAAGGGGCAACATTTTAATGATTTTTCCCAAGGTGTACGCGATGCATTACGACAAGATCCGGATATTATACTTGTCGGTGAAATGAGGGATAAGAATACGATGGAAGCGGCTCTGACGGCAGCGGAAACGGGCCATCTCGTTTTTTCCACCTTGCATACCCGAACGGCGGCGCAGACCGTTACCCGCCTAATTTCTATGGGTGAGGGACAGGAATCCTCATTGCGGTATCGTTTGTCTTCCGTTTTATGTGCCGTCCTGGCACAAAGGCGTATAAATACGAAAAAGGGCGTACGCATTTGTCGAGAAATCCTTGTTGCTACGCCGGCAGTAGTACAGCTTATCAGAAGCGGCAAGGAACATCAACTGGAAACGATTATGCAAACGGGCGGCGCTGACGGAATGAGAACCATGGCTCAAGCTGAAGGACGGTTGCAGAAATAATGAAGACCTATATTGTAACTTACGGACAAGGAAAAACATTGCACAAGGCTGTTGTGCAGGCCAAAAGCAGGGAAGAAATAAGAATAAAAGCTGCTGAGAGAAGGCTTGCGGTTACGGAAATAAAAGAAAAGGAAGACACCTCTTTTTTTCGGTCATCGTCGATATTGACCGATAAAGAGTGCGCCTTTCTTTTCGGTCAGACCGGTCTTTTGTTAAAGGCGGGTATTCCCTTAACAGAAGCCTGGCATCTCATTTCACGGCGTTTAAAAAACAGGAGAAAAAGACAAGCTGTTGAAGGTTGCATTACGGCCATGGAAAGCGGTAAAAGAGCTGCAGAGTCCATGCAGGACAGCGGTGCTTTTCCGCAAACGGCTTGCAGTCTTGTACAGGCAGGCGAACATTCGGGGCATATGGAAGATATGACGGAATTACTTGCGTCTTATTATGAACGCTTGTGCGATGAGCGTTCACAACTGCGTAATATGATGATTTATCCGACGTTCCTGTTTGTTTGTATCAATATCCTGTTTTTTGGGGCTCTGGTTTTTGTTATTCCGGTCTTTTCCGATTTATTTGCGGAAACAGGCGTGCCGTTACCTCAAAGCACGCGAATATTATTGGCAGCAGGAAATTTCCTTTGTCGCTATGGGCCGTTTTTGATCGGTGCGGCAGTGATGACGGGAATTCTGATATATAAGTTATTGCAAAGGAGGCGATATAGAGAAAAGATAGAAGAATTATTGTGGCGAATCGGGCGGATACGCATATTCTTTTTGATTTGGTCATGGCAACGCTTCAGTATGATTTGGCTGTTCAGTTGGCCGGAGGGATTCCGATAATTTCGGCACTCGGCGATGCCCTTTCGGCCGTGCCGTCAGAAGTGTTCAAGGGGTATATTGTGCGTACGATTCGTTGTCTGGAGAACGGCATGTCTTTCAGTACCGCCGTCAAGTCGGGAAGATTCGGGACATCTTACGTCGAGACTATGTTGCGCGTCGGCGAGTCCACGGGAGAGTATGATCGCGTTCTCCGGACCGTTTCCGCTTATTACGGGAAGCGGCTCCGAGAAACGAGTACAGCCATTCGCAAGGCTGCCGAGCCGCTTATGTTGGTTTTCACGGGAATCGTAACCGGATTTCTCGTAACGGCCTTATTATTGCCGCTTCTGGATATGATTACAGCCGTGAACTGAAGAAATGGAGATGATATGATGAAGATTGCAAGTTTTCGTATAACGCCTGTAAGAAACGGGTTTTCACTTTTGGAAATGCTGGTTGTTGTCAGTATCATTTTAATTTTGGCTACCGTCGCCGTTCCCAAGTTTATGTCTGCCGGAAAGACGGCGAAAATAGCAAAAATCAGTGCGGACATCCGGACGATTGATAATGCGGCGGCATTGTATGAAATCGATAAAGGGAAATATCCCGAAACGGTGGCCGCTTTGGCTACAAAGGATACAAACGGTAAGGCATATCTACAATTCGAGCCCAAGCTTCCTGACGGAACTGTATACAGCATAGGCACGGACGGCGTCGTGTCAGGTACTTTTGACGGTAAGACTTATACGTCACAAATGGAAGATATTAAAAACGGAGGCTAAAAAATTTCGTGGCGACTTGGATACTTAATAACTATGAGAATCTCTATGTTGCAGCTATGATGATTTTGTCCGTGATTTTAATCGTATGTGATATGAAATGGTATTGGATTCCCGACCTGTTTTTGTTAATTCTTGCAGGTATTCAGGGACTGTACCTGTCGGTTCATACAGTACAACCGAATCTTGCCGTTATGGCGGGAAGTGTGATCTTTATGATTGCTTTACATGCCGTGGCACCGCAGCAAACGGGTTCGGGAGATGTTAAGCTGTTTGCCCTGTTAGCTCCGACTTGCGACGGGGTCGGAGCCTATCTTATGTTGGTGGCGGCCTTTGTGACAGGTGCTTGTGCGGCCTTGCCGGTAAGATTTATCAAAAAGAATACACTCGTTCCCTTTGCTCCCTTTATTTTAGGAGGGTGGTGGGTTGTCGGACAATGGGGAGCTTTCTTAGAGGATATTCTTTTATGAAGAAACGGGTACTTGCTGACAGAGTTGATAGTAGTTCTGGCATTGGCGGCTATTGTTTCGACAATGGCCGCCCCTGTAGCCGTGCATAGGCGACGAAATCAATATGCCGTTGATACGACTGTCAGTGAATTAGTGACGGAAATGCGGTGTCTGCGTACCCGGTCAATAGGAAATCGAGGTCAATACGGAGCAGGGAAATTATATGTACGCCCGAAAGAATATGTACTTACAACGGATCCCCTTACAGTTCGTAAGGAGCAGGCATTTCCGAAAGGAGTTTCGGTTAAGGGAACGGGTATTGTATCTTTTGACGGAGACGGACGCCCGGAAGGAAAGACGATGCATCTTGTTGTTGAGACGGATGATGAGCGGTATAAAAGACATATTATCATTGCGGCCCAGACGGGGCGCATTCGAACGGAGTAAGAACGGCTTTATTTTTGCCGATGCATTGATAGCCTTAAGTGCGGGACTTCTCATTTTTACGGCCGTAAGTGTTTGCCAGAATCGTGCTTTGATTTTATTGCATAGAGCTTGTCAAATGCGGGCGGTAGCTACCGTAGGCAGATGCGAGATGGAAGCGTTACGCATAGGTAAAAGATGTAAATATACAAAAGACTTGGCCGAAAAATACGGCATACGTGTAGAAGCATCAGTAGAAGATACGAATTCATCTACGCTTTATAAGGTGGTTATGACAACGCGGGATGGTGAAAAATATGTTCTTACTACACACAAGACGGCAGAGCGGTAAGGGCTTCTTTTCAGTTGAAATCATCCTATATGCCTGTATCGCCTGTGCGACAACCCTTATTTTTTCAACTTTGTTTACGAACAGTGTAAAAAGGTATAAAGAAGCTTATAGCAGAGAGTGTCTGTTGCGACAGGCTGTCATATGTGAAGAAACGGTTCGACACGAACTGCGTTATGCGGAAAATGTACGAGTCAGCGGCAAAACGGTCACCTATACGGATGAAAACGGAAAAAATGCCGGTTTTACGGTGCATAAGTTCGGACTGTATAAAAAATTGAATAATGGTACGGTTCAGCCACTGACGGGAGATGATTACGGGGCGGAACAACATACGGCCGTTTTTGTAGAGCCGTATGGGGGAGAAGCGTTTTTTCAAAAAGATGAAGAGGCGATTGTCATGCATTTTATGTTGAAAGACAGAGTTACTGAAGAAGAACAGGAATGTTGTGTGTATGTCGTACCTTTATCCACTGCATGGAAGGATGAATATGGTAAGAACTCGTAGAAACGGTTTTATGACCTTTGTTATTTTAGGACTTTCATTGGCGGCTCTAAGTATGACTGTGGCTTTTTCCCGATCCGCCTCGGCGGAGCTCGGTTGCCAAGCCGAATATATGCGGGGAGCGGAAACGGAATACAGGGCTGAGGAATCTCTTTTTAAAGCTTATGATATGTATTGTAAGGGACATTTTTCACCATTTACGGAAGAAGATGAAAAAGTTAAGACCCGTGTCAAAATAAGGGAAACGACGAAGGGCGATTATATATTGGAAAGTTGTGCTTGTCGTAAGGTTGACGGTTGTATAAAAACTTGTTCTTTGAAATTTACGATGCAGGACGGGAAGGGAAGGATACGGTGGATACACTATTAAAGTATGCTGTTTTCAGGCGTTACAGTGCCAGGCGACGAGCTGTTATCTGGCCTGAAGAAACGCAGTGCCGCGTTGTCCGTTGCGAAAAAAACGCATGGCGACAAGTTGTAGCACTTCAGGCATCGGTTACAGATGCTCCGGGAAAGCGAAAGGCGGTAATACGTCGCTTATGGTAGAACACGTCATCGATCAGTATGCCCTGAAAGGATATTTGTTGACCGTTGTATTGGGTGACGAAGACTTAATTGTCCGTTCATTGTCTTTACCCACGGCATCGCGCAAAGAAGCCGGTCAGTCCGTAGCTTGGAGCGGCATGATATTAGATAGCGCCGAAGAATATGTTTATGATGCCGTCAGGACGGGAGAAGAAAAGCTACAGAGAGAATATACCTGGTTGGCTGCCGCTTATCCGGCGAAAACAGTGGAATCCGTCATTCGTTGTTGCAGAGAAAAGGGATGTTTGTTAGACAGAATTGATATATTACCGGCTCTTATTGGGAAATTGTATCCCTCATATGAGGGAAGCGTGTCCATTACGGATGACGGTAAAAGGCACATTACAGTCCTTAATAAAAGAAATGTTTGCGCATATACTTGTGAAGACGACCCGGGAGTAGATCATGCCGTGGTTCCTCCTGAGAGACATGTTCAAGCAGAAGCCTTAAGGAAAAAATGGCAGGTGGAGTTTGAAGCCATGCCTTTATTAATGGGGTTATAGTCATGGAGTTTGATTTAAGCCTTTCTTTTAGAGAAGCGAAGGGACACGAAAAGACTTTCCGTAATCTGTTTATAGTTGCTCAAGTAGCGGTTTCATTCATTCTCAGTATAGCTCTCTTGTACGGCTGCGGTTTAGAAACTGTCGGCAGAAAGATACGGTCCGAAACGTCGGGAGAAGCTATACGACAGTCGGAAATTCATAAAAAATCTGCCGAAAATTGCAGCCGAGCAGCGAAAGAACTGAAGGAACGGTTGGAAGAAAAGACGGACTCGGCCGCTTTCTTAGTACATATAGGAGAAACAAAGCCTGAAAATATTACCTTCCTGAAATGCGAAAAGCGAGGTAATGCTTTGGTTATTACGGGAGAAACGAAAAAGAAAGAAGAGATTTCACGTTGGCAAAATGCGTTAAAGGCTAAGACGGAAAATTCCGTATGGCGTGTCGGAAAAACTGAAGAACGGGAAGGAGTGACTCATTTCGAACTGGTTAAAGAATAATTTTTCAGTATATAAAGACAAGTCGTTGGATGCGTATATAGTCGGTTTATTTTTAATAACCCTGATTCTATGTGCCTTTACAATTATGCGTGACATAGCTTTGTACGAGGCCTGCGTGCACTTAGGGAAAAACCGACTTGCGTCACAACAACTTAAGAACCGTGAAGAGCCGGCGTTTATCCCCTTTGCCTTAGATGATAATACGGATATTCCCGTTATGGCGGAAGAATTGGCACATAAAAATTCCGTTAACATTACGGACTTACACAGTCTTTCGAGCGGCAAAGATGAGGTCTACGAAGTGACGGTTTGCGGGAGCTATGCTGATTTTATACGCTTTCTCAACGATATGGATTGTCTGATGCCTCCCGTGTTCGTGGAAATTACACATTTGGAGTCGGGACGAGACGAAAATCGGGCGGCAGGGATAATGAGCATTGATATTCATTCCTGTAAGGTAAAAAGGGAAAATAAAAGTAATAATGAGTAAAAAGCAGTACTGAATGCATATTAATCACTAAAGTATGCATAAAAAGTACTGCTTTTTTCTATTTACAGTGTTATCTTTCCTTATTTTTTGCTATAATAGTAGACAATTCATACGTATAGTTTTTCAGAGTCTGCGCAGGGGGGACAGATGATGAAACGTAACATTGTACTTGTAGGCATGATGGGCAGCGGAAAAAGCCATATCGGCCGCAAGCTGGCACAACGCCTGAAATGGCAGTTCGTCGATACGGATCGACGACTGGAACGGGCTGTAGGCATGACTATTGCCGAATTTTATAATGAGGCGGGGGAAACGATTTTTCGGGAAAGGGAAATCAATATTCTTCATCAAGTAAGTCGTTATCATGAAGCGGTTATTTCTTTCGGCGGCAATTTTCCCATGAATGTCGATACGTATCGTATTCTTCATCGGAACGGAGTTATTGTGGCCTTGTCATCCGAACCGTATCGAGTGGAGGAGAGGGTCGGCAGACATATCGGCAAGAGACCGACTGTAGATTACGACGATTTGCACAACTTCGTACGAACGATGATGAAGCAGTGGGAAGATGTATACCCCTATTGTGATTTTACGATTGACACGACTCGCGGCGGTGCCTCTTATATTGTCGATACGATTGTTGAAGCAATTCATAAGGAAAAAATACAGTTTGCCAAGCGAGATCGGGGAGGAAAGACGCATGAACATTAATAAAATCGCCGTTTTAACGAGTGGCGGAGATGCACCGGGTATGAATGCCGCTATTCGCGGCGTTACCAGATATGCCATTTATAAGGGACTGAGCGTAGAAGGTATTGTTCGCGGTTATGGCGGTTTGTTGGATGAAGATATAAAGCCTCTTGATCGGCGTTCTGTAGGAGAAATTATTCAACGAGGCGGAACTTTTTTACGTACAGCCCGTTGTCTTGAATTCATAGAACCGGAAGTACAGAAAAAAGCTACTGAATTTCTACGTTCCCGACAAATTGACGCCTTGGTGGTTATCGGTGGGGACGGTTCCATGAAAGGGGCTGAAGCACTTAGCCGCTTGGGGATTCCTACCGTCGTTATTCCCGGTACTATTGACGGGGATATGGTCGGGACGGAATATACGGTCGGCTTTGACACGGCTGTGAATACGGTGCTTGACTCGGTGAATAAGATTCGTGATACGGCTTATTCTCATGACCGTGTAGCCGTTATTGAAGTCATGGGTCGTCATGCCGGGTTTATCGCTCTCTATTCAGGGATGGCCTCGGGAGCGGAAATTGTTTTGACACCCGAACATCCTGTTGATTTTCAGGCCGTTTGCAGCCATCTTTTGGAATCACACAGCATGAATAAGATGAGCAGTATTATCGTTGTTGCCGAAGGAGCCGCTACAGGTACGGAAGTGGTTGATTATATAAAAGAACACACGTACCTACAGGCTAACTTGACTGTTCTGGGTTATGTGCAACGCGGCGGTTCACCGTCAGCTTATGATTCGATTATGGCCGGACGTTTTGCGCAGAAGGCGGTTGATGTGCTGTTGGAAGGTAAGTATAACTGCGTTGTCGGCTCCGTCGGCAGGCAAGTCGTCGCCACACCGTATGAAGAAGCGGATAAGATTCGATTTGTATTTGATGAAGGCCTGTATAATCTGGTGCATCAGTTGGGTAGATAAATTTAAGGAGTGAAGGTGCTATGAATTTCGATTTAATATGGAATTCCCTGCCGTTACTATTATTGGGTGCGGCCATGACAATCAAATTACAGCTATTTCCGTAGGTATCGGCTTTTTATTGGGTCTTATTATCAGCGTTTGCCGATTATCGGGAATCAAGTTATTAAAAGCTGTAAGCGTATGCTACGTAAACGTCATTCGCGGAACGCCTATGCTGGTTCAGATCTTTTTGATTTATTTTGCTCTGCCGCAAGTGCTCGGGACTCGTATCGATCCCTTTCTGGCAGCCGTCTTGGCTTGCTCTATCAATAGCGGTGCTTATGTATCCGAAATTTTCCGTGCCGGAATTCAGTCAGTAGATAAAGGACAAATGGAAGCGGGCCGGTCTTTGGGGCTTTCGTGGATGCAAACTATGTTTTATATTATTTTGCCGCAAGCCTTTAAACATGTCATTCCTCCCTTAGGCAATGAGTTTATCTCCATGACGAAGGAAACGGCTCAGGTTTCCGTCATCGGCTTTGAAGAATTGACACGTCGCGGTCAGTTGATTATTTCCAAAACTTACGGGGCCTTGGAAATTTGGTTGGCTGTTGCCGTACTTTACCTGATTATGACCCTCGGTATCGCTCAACTGGTCAGCTATTTGGAACGGAGGTTCGCAACGGATGATAGAAATTAAGAATTTAAAAAAATCCTTCGGCAAGCATGAGATTTTAAAAGGTATTAACCTCACCATTCAAGATAAAGAAGTTGTCGTAATTATCGGGCCTTCGGGATCGGGAAAAAGCACGATTTTACGGTGTATTAATTACTTGGAAGAACCTACGTCGGGGGAAATCATTGTCGACGGATTGACTCTTGATTCGACAAAGAAAGTAAATGAAGTTCGCATGGAAGTGGGAATGGTTTTCCAGCGATTCAATCTTTTTCCGCACATGACCGTTTTGGAAAATATAATTTTGGCACCGGTTAAAACAAAGCGTATGACAAAAGAAGAAGCTACGAATGTAGCTATAGCTTTGCTGGAGAAAGTCGGCTTAAGCGATAAAAAGATGCTTATCCCGGTACTTTGTCGGGCGGTCAACAGCAGCGTGTGGCTATTGCCAGAGCCTTGGCCATGAAACCTAAATTCATGCTCTTTGATGAACCCACCTCGGCCCTTGATCCGGAAATGGTCCGCGAAGTTCTCGACGTTATTAAAGATTTGGCCAAAGAAGGCATGGCCATGGCTATAGTTACTCATGAAATGGGTTTTGCCCGTGAAGTGGCGGATAGGGTTCTTTTTATTGACGGCGGTATTGTATTGGAAGAAGGCACGCCTGAAGACATTTTTACCAATGCCAAAGAAGAACGTACCAGAGAGTTCTTATCTAAAATCCTTTAAAATAAAAAGACGAGCATTGGCTCGTCTTTTTTTATGGGTAAATGTCTTTTTTTCATAATTCGACCTTAAATATACCTATTAGGTATATTTAAGTAAAAAAATAACTATTATTAGTTGATAAAAAAAGTTAAGATATCCTATAATATGAACATAATTATTAGTTAGCAGGGAGGAATGAAAATGAATATTGCAGTATTAGTTAAACAGGTTCCGTCCGTTTCCGATATTGAGCTTGATCCGAAAACCAATAATCTCGTGCGTATCGGAGCACCGTCTATGTTGAATCCTGTCGACTTACATGCTATTGAAGCGGCTTTAGCTGTTAAAGACAGCGTGGGAGGGACAGTCACCCTAATTTCCATGGGGATGGCTACCGCAGCTGATGCGATGCGCGACGGAATTGCCATGGGTGCCGATAAGGGTGTTCTCGTATCGGATGAAAGGATGGCCGGTTCCGATACGTTGGCTACAGGAAAAATATTGGCCAAGGCTATTGAAAAAATCGGTTCCGTCGATCTTGTCTTTACAGGACGTCAGTCTACGGACGGAGATACGGGACAGATTCCTCCGGCAGTGGCACAGCGTTTGGGCATGTCTCTTTTAACCTATGCCGAAGAAGTGGAAGCTACGGCTGACGGTTTAATTATTACGCGTAAAAATCGCGGCGGCACGGAAAAGGTAAAAGCCCCTCTGCCGCTGGTATGCTCCGTATCCGAAACGGCCAATACTCCTCGCTCCGCTAATATCAGAGGTAAAATGAATGCGAAGAAAGCCGTTTTTGATACTTGGCGGTTAGAAGATTTGGGGTTAGCTCCCGAAGAAGCGGGGAAGGCCGGATCGGCTACTGCTGTTGCGGGTGTTTTTGCACCGGAAAAACATACAGTAGGTATTATGATTGAAGGTGCCGATGAAAAGGCGGCTATAGCCGAATTATTCAAAAAATTGGCTGCCGACCATATCGTATAAGGAGGGAATCGTAAATGGATATCAAACAAAGTGTTTGGGTATATATTGAAACGGAAGACGGTAAGGTCGCACAAATCAGTCAGGAACTTTTGGGTAAGGGCCGCGAACTGGCGGATGCCAAGGGGAAAAAGCTGGTAGCTCTCGTCTTATCGGGAGAAGAAGCGGCAGCAAAAGAAGCTATCGGTTACGGTGCCGATTGCGCTTTAGTTGTGGATAATGAAGAACTGAAGTCTTATGATTCGTCCTTATATACGACGGCGGTTCGGGAATTAATCGAAAAGTATGAACCGAACGTTCTTTTAATCGGGGCATCCTATAACGGCAGAGATTTGGGAGGTCGCTTATCGGCCGCTGCCGACTTGGGACTTGTAGCCGATTGTATCGATTGCCGCTATGAAGGTGACGGAGATGACATTACATGGATTCGACCGGCCTTTACGGGCAAGTTGTATGTGAAGATTTTGACGACGACACGACCTCAGTTGGCGACTGTAAGTGCCAAGATATTCCGTGGTAATAAACTTGACTCGTCTCGCAGCGGCGAAGTTCTTCATGAAAAGGTGGACTTACAGGGGCAGAAGGCTTTGCAGGAAGTTGTCTCTTTTGAACCCTTACCGGTAGAAGAACAGGAACTTACTGTTGAGACGGCGGATATTGTCGTCGGTGCCGGTCGCGGTGTAGGTGATGAAGAAGGCTTCGAAAAGGTAAAGGATTTTGCAGCATCCATCGGTGCCGCCTTGGGTGTGTCGAAACCCCTTGTAGATAACGGGTGGGCAACTCATGACCAGCAAATCGGTATTACAGGGAAGAAGATTGCTCCTAAGATTTATATTGCCTTAGGGATATCCGGTGCTATTCAGCATAAGTTGGGCTTAGCTGAAGCGCCTATGATTATTGCCGTCAATAAGGATCCGGATGCACCTATTTTCGAATTCGCTCATTACGGCATTGTCGGTGACTTGTTTGAAGCTATACCTGCTTTGGAAAAAGAATTTGCCAAGTATAAATCATAGATAAAAGTAAAACGGTTCGGTCAACAGACCGAACCGTTTTGTGTTTCTTTTCCTATTTTAAATTGGATTGTGCTTTGGCACTTACCGTATTATTTGTAAAGGTGAGCTGTACGCTTGACTGGTCGTCGTTCATCCAAATATAAACCTTTGCATTCGTACCCATTATTTCGGCATCGCTTAATAAATAACCTTCGCGATTATTCAGGGTTTCTTTTACTTGGTCGTAAGTCATGCCGGGTTGTACCTTGTTAAACTGGTCGAGTTTAATCGTTTCCCCGTTAGCTTTGAAAAAGCTCGGGCTGACCATGGCCTTGGTGACCAGGGCTCCGTTTTGGAAGAGAGCCGTCACACCCGTAGTGCCTTCTTTCCAGTCATAGGCCTGTGTTTTAATGCCGGCGACTTCGTTTTCCGTAGACAAGGTACCTTCGCTTCCGAGTGCTTTTTTTACGTCGTCATACGAAGCACCCATAGGGATGGCCAGGAATTTTTCGTATGCCTGCATTTCCGGGCTCTTTTGTTCCTGCTTTGCATTGTCGCCGCTCTTGTCACCGTTTGAGTTGCCGCAGCCTGCCATAAAGGTGCAAGCCAAAAGGCCGGCCATGACGAGAGCGCTGATTTTTTTCTTGTTCATGGGAATCACTCCTTGAATATATTTTTAGGCAAAAGCCGTAAAACCGTGGGGATACGCAGCGATTAAGTCTATAACAAAAAATGAGATATAATACCGATTAATCGCACATCTATCATATTAAATAAGAATACAATAGTCAACTAAAAAGCAGATATAAACAAAAAGGTTCTATAATAAATGTTGGGGTCAGCATCGAACAGGTGCTGACATATTAAAGGGGAATTTATAACCCGTTTCTACTGTAAACTCGATGGCTGCTTCCGAACCCGTATCCTATTGTTGAGCCAAAAAACGGCGACGAACACGCCGGCGTTCGTCGCCGAGAAAAAATCGTCGGTTAGTTAGCTACCGACATTTGCAAAAGAGTCGTTTATTTTATGTGAAAATTATATAACTGTATAGCTTTTATTATGCATAATGGCATTGACTATGATTGAAGTTGTATATACAATAAGAATAAAATAGAGATTTTATTGTTAATACAATCGGGAGAAGATATACAGTGAAAAAAACTTTAATCATGAAAGCAGCCGTCTTGGGGACTATAGCCTGTTGTTCATTCAGTGGCCCCGGAATAGCGGCGAACATTCAAGACACGAATGAGATAGGAGTTGGCCGGACGGCAGTAGATGAAGCAAAACGGGAGGCCGTTCATTCGACGTGGATGGATCGCACTGATGTAGTTATAGGTATCGGACCGAAATCTACTGAAGAAACTGCCGGTCACAGGTGGCATAATTTTACTTATTATAATTATAATCAACCGTCTACCGTCACTTCGGATAAATCTAAATCCACTGAGTTAAACAAACTCTATATTGAGACCTTACAACCGCTCACTCATTATGATGAAAATTCCAAGAGCGTTGTCTTTGTGCAGGGGCGTATCGGTCGTAGCGGTGAGAAAATATCTTCTAATAAATTAAATAACTATTGGATTCCGGCCATGCCGCCGGCCAGACCGGCAGGGACTTTTACGATACATGAACACAAAAAAAACAAAGTAGAATCCCTAGGCGTCACGGCGAATGTCGGTATCGGGTATCGCCGTCTCAGTAAACATGAACATTCTTACGTGGGGGCGAATGCTTTTTATGACCACGCGTTCAAGAATGGCTACAAGCGTATTAGCGGCGGCATAGAATATGTTGCGGGATATAATGAAGTGCATGCCAATATATACCGTAACTTAGGGACTCATAACAGAAAATATATAGGGTTATACGGTCGAAGCATTATTTTAGGTGATCCTACAGGATTATATCCCTATGGCAGGGATTCCGATACCAGTCTTTATAATTATGCTATAGTTGCTTATGAAAATCATTGGAAGCTGGTAGAAAATGTTGCTGCAAGCGGTTTTGATATCGGCTATGCACGGACCTTTAAATGCTCGATGGGCTCGTGTTTATGCGGACTATTATAACTGGCGCGGCCGCTCTGCCGTGCGGGTAGGCTATGGGAAATTGGATCGCAGGGAGGCCGTCAGAGGGATGAAGTTCGGTGCGGAATTACATATTACCCCGCATCTTACTCTGAGTGCAGGGTATCAGACGAATTCACTCCATTTGAACGGACCTTATGCGACCTTAACCTATACCATCGGTGCATCCAAGTTTGCCTGGTTCGGCGGAAAACATAGTGACAATGTTATAACAACGGCTCGCTCCAAGATGCTTGATAAAGTACATCGTAGCGATCTGGTTGTCCATGATATCGTTCTGGAAGATTATGATCATGGTGTCGTCGATGTCGGTTTATAGATTCGTAAGTTAACAAACTTGATGAAATGAAAAAGCTGTGCCCTATAGGGCACAGCTTTTTTGGTGCGAGTGGAGGGATTTGAACCCTCACGTCGTAAGACGCCGGATCCTAAGTCCGGTGCGTCTGCCGTTCCGCCACACTCGCATGCCGAGTTTTATTGTAACACGGCTGTTTTCACGGAGTCAAACTATACTAGTCGATGACCAGTCCTACAGGGCAGTGGTCACTGCCTTCAATATTCGTATAAATAAGGGCTTCTTTTAAGCGGCTGTCTAAAGCGGATGAGGTAATGAAGTAGTCTATACGCCAACCGGAGTTGTTCTGTCTGGCTTTAAAACGATAAGACCACCAGGAGTAGACGCCTTCTTTGTCGGGATAGAAGTAGCGCCACGTATCCGTAAATCCGGCAGCGAGAAGTTCGGTCATTTTAGCCCGTTCTTCATCGGAGAAACCTGCATTTTTACGATTTGTCTTCGGATTTTTCAAATCTATTTCTTCGTGAGCCACATTTAAATCGCCACAGAAAATGACAGGCTTGGTTCGATTCAATTCGGTCACATAGTTGCGAAAGTCGTCTTCCCAACGCATCCGATAATCCAGACGAGCCAATTCACTTTGGCTGTTGGGGGTGTAACAGGTAATAAAATAGAAGTCTTCAAATTCTAAGGTAATAAGGCGTCCTTCATGGTCATGTTCATCAATATTCATACCGTAAGAGACGGAAAGCGGTTTAATGCGCGTAAAAATTGCCGTGCCGCTATAGCCTTTTTTTTCGGCATAATTCCAGTATTGCTCATAGCCGGGCAGGTCCATTTCTATTTGACCGGCTTGAAGCTTTGTTTCCTGCAAGCAGAAAATATCTGCATCCAGTTCTTTAAATATTTCGGGAAATCCCTTTTTCATAACGGCACGAAGCCCGTTGACGTTCCAGGAGATAAATTTCATAGTAGAGTCCTTTCTTTTACAGAACGGTGTGATTTGATATAATACCAAGTATATTTATATTACCATAAGATGTGGTGAATAGTAAGCATTAAACAGCTTATATAACCGTGCCGGAACAAGATGAAAGGATTGTGGAAAGCGTGTCTGTACATCCCTTGGCGGGACAACGGGTGAGAGCCTGCGATTATCCCGATTTAGAACAAATAAAAAAAGCTTATAATGAAACAATTCCCTGCATAGATGAACCGGCTCAACGGGTTTCCTTCGGAACATCGGGGCATCGCGGCAAAGCCATGGACGGAAGCTTTACGGCTTTACACGTAGGCGCGGTTGTTCAGGCTATCTGCAATTTGCGTCAAAGTTTCGGAGCTGCCGGTCCTGTATTTGTAGGGGCGGATACGCACTATTTGTCCCAACTGGCTTATCAAACGACCTTGAATGTCTTGGCTTACAATCAGATTGCGGCCTGCACGGATTGCGAAGGCGATTTTGTACCGACACCGTCCGTATCGCGTGCCGTTCTTCGCTATAATGAAAACTGTTCGGAAAAGCGGGGTGACGGTATTATCATAACGCCGTCTCATAATCCGCCCGACTGTGGCGGTATTAAGTACAATCCCATAAGCGGCGGGCCGGCAGACAGTACGATTACAAAGGCCGTAGAAAAAGAAGCAAACCGCTTGTTGGAAACCGGGTATACCTTGCCGGAAGCGGAAACACGGCAGGGGGGAAGTCGCATTCCTTATGACTATAAAGGGCTGTATGTAGAGGAACTGTCTCAGGTTATCGATATGGAATCCATAGCCCGGGCGGATCTGCACATTCTGGTCAATGCTCTTGGCGGCTCGGGTATGAATTATTGGCATGCCGTATGTGAAAAGTATCATATTAATGCCGACTTTATTAATGACAGTTATGACCCGCGGTTCACCTTTATGACCTATGATGCGGACGGTAAGGTGCGTATGGATTGTTCATCACCTTATGTCATGGCCGGCGTCATCAAAGACGGTCGTTCATACGACCTCGTGTTGGCCAATGATCCCGATTATGATCGGTTCGGTGTCGTCTGCGGACCGGAAGGAATGATCGGAGCCAATGCCTTTCTGACGGCTTGCGCCCATTATTTGGGAACACATCGCGACTTTGCCAAAACGGGTATCGGTAAAACCGTCGTAACTACAGAGTTACTGAAAGTCGTTGCCGAAGAACTACGTGCCGATGTTTATGAAGTCCCCGTAGGGTTTAAATACTTTGCTGACCTTTTGTATGAAAAGAAGGTCTTTTTTGCCGGTGAAGAGAGTGCCGGTGCTTCGTTCACAAAGCGTGACGGCAGTGTATGGACGACGGATAAAGACGGCATCATTATGTGTCTCTTGGCGGCAGAAATAAAAGCCGTTACTGGCTTGTCTCCTCTCTCTTATTATGAAAAAGTTTGCAAACAATTGAGTCGAGCTACTTATACGAAACGTTGCGATACGGCCGTATCGAAAGAAGAAAAAATACGTATTGCCGTTTTGGACAAATCCGATATCGGGGCTGATAAGTTGGGTAACGCAACCATTACGGACATTGAGACCCGATCTGCATACGAAAATCTTCCTATAGGCGGTATTAAAATCAGTACGGCTGACGGTTGGATTGCTGCACGGCCTTCGGGAACGGAAGATTTATACAAGCTATACAGTGAAAGTTACCGGTCGGATGAAGAGGCGGAGAGTCTTTTGCAAGATGGCAAGGTACTTATTGATGAAGCTTTGCGTGCCAAGAAATAAAAAAGCGGCGGCCTTATGGTATTTTAATAAACACTTGTGCTATAATGACCGTGGACAGAAGTGTATTCTTTGAATGTTCGTCGCTGAAAGCACGGCATTTCAATTATAAAAAGAAAGTAGGCGTGTTCGGTGCTGGCATATTTCGTACCTTTTTTTATCGGTCTGATTGTTTCATACGCGTTGACTCCGGCCGTAAAAAAGCTTGCCGTTCGTGTCGGTGCCGTAGATCGGCCCGAAGCACGTAAGGTGCATACTCATATTATTCCCCGTCTGGGCGGATTGGCCATATTTATCGGATTTATGGCGGCCGTCCTCTTTTCCATGCCCGTATATAAAGAGTTTTTAGGCTTTTTATTAGGTGCTACGGCTATTGTATGCTTGGGGATCTGGGACGACATTAAGAATATACCGGCTAAGGTAAAGCTGACAGGACAGATTATTGCCGCAGCCATTCCCGTAGTCTTCGGTGTACAAATCGAATGGGTAACCAATCCTTTCGGAACCATTTTAATCATTCCCGAATGGTTGGCCGTACCGGTTACGATTTTTTGGATTGTCGGATTTACTAATACAGTGAATCTGATTGACGGTTTAGACGGCTTGGCGGCAGGGGTATCGGTAATTGCTTCTATTTCCATGTTTTTTATGGCAGTCAGTATGAATCAGTATTTGCCGGCTATGATCTTAGTGGCTATGTCGGGGGCTGCTTTGGGATTTTTACAGTATAACTTTAATCCCGCCAAAATCTTCATGGGTGATACAGGTAGCATGCTTCTGGGGTATACTATGGCGGTTGTGGCTGTCTTGGGACTGGTCAAGACAGCGGCAACGGTGGCTCTTATTGTACCTATCATCGCCTTAGGGGTACCTATTTTAGATACTCTGTTTGCTATTGTGCGTCGCAAAATGAGCGGCGTTCCTATATTTCAGCCCGATAAAGGGCATTTGCATCACCGTTTACTGGCTTTGGGGATGACTCAGAAACAAGCTGTTCTCAGCATGTACATGGTCAGTGCGGTTTTAGGATTTGTGGCGATTTTCGTTGCCAATGTAAGCTATAAGACCGGTATTGTTACGATTATCGCCGTCTTGGCTATTATTATTTATTCGGCCCGTCGAATCGGTGTGTTACGGCGCTCCGACAGCACAAACGGCATGAAAAAATAGAAGGGTATACGTCTAAGGAGGCGCTTTCATGATTAAAGTAATGACCGTATTCGGCACTCGACCGGAAGCTATAAAAATGGCTCCTGTCGTATTGGAACTGAAAAAACATCAGGACGAAATCGAGACGGTCGTGGCCGTAACGGCTCAACATCGGCAAATGCTTGATCAAGTGTTGCATTTATTCAAAATCAAACCCGATTACGATTTGGATATTATGTCACAGGGTCAGACTTTATACGACATAACCTCGCGAGCGATGAACGGATTAAAAGAGGTTTTGGAAAAAGAAAAGCCTGACTTGGTTCTCGTTCACGGCGATACGACGACGACCTTTGCCGGTGCTTTAGCTTCTTATTACAGTCAGACTGCGGTCGGACATGTAGAAGCGGGTCTGAGAACAGGGGATATATATTCGCCTTTTCCCGAAGAAATGAATCGTAAGCTCACAGGGGCCATTGCGTCTTTTCATTTTGCACCGACGGAAACGGCTAAGGCCAACCTTTTACGTGAAGGGGTGGATCCGGGAAAAATATATGTAACAGGAAATACGGTTATTGATGCTTTAATGAAGACCGTTCGCTCCGACTACGAGTTTGATGACGAGAAATTGCGTCAAATCGACTTTGAACATCATCGAGTCATCTTATTAACTACCCATCGTCGGGAAATCTCGGTGAACCGATGCGACATATTTATAAGGCGTTGCGCTCGGTTGTACAAGAAACGCCCGATGCGGAAATCGTCTTTCCCGTACATCGCAATCCCCTTGTTCGGCAGGTCGTTAACGAAGAACTGGCAGGGGTGGACAGAATCCATCTCATTGAACCTCTTGACTATGAACCTTTTGCCAACCTTATGAGTCGCAGCTATCTGGTACTGACCGATTCAGGCGGCATTCAGGAAGAAGCTCCGTCTCTGGGAAAACCGGTTCTCGTTTTGAGAAACACGACGGAACGACCGGAAGCGGTAAAAGCGGGAACCGTATCTCTTATCGGTACCAATGTGGATGTCGTTTATGAAACGACGAGACGTCTTTTGACTGATAAAAAGGCTTATGAAGCTATGAGTAATGCCGTCAATCCTTATGGTGACGGAAGAGCTTCGGAACGGATTGTGCAAGCTGTGCGTTATGTATACAATAAATGCTCCGAACGGCCTGAAGAATTTAAATAGAATGAATAAATATTCAGAATAACCGGCACGATTAAAAGGCGACAAAATGTCGCCTTTTTTAGTATTCATTACACCTTTAGACCTTAAGAAAAAAAGGGTTAAGCCCATTCGCTTTTGTTGCATTTTATCAAATGGAAGAGTAAAATATACATCAGGTACGGGGTCAATCGATGCGGATATAATCATTGATTCTTACCGTATTCACTGTAGTTGCCGTGAGGGGTAAATATTCGTGAGCCAAGCAACGGAAGACCGCAAAAAATCACAAAAAAGAAGCGACGGCATGTCGACATTGCAGCTCGTAGCCGTAGCCGGTTCATTGGGCCTTACTTTATTTGTGAACATTATTGTCGGTATTTTCATTGGACGTTTTGTGGATTCGTATTTTAATACCAGTCCGTTCGGGCTCATGGCATTTGCACTCTTAGGTTCCGTTACCGGGTTTTGGACTTTGTATAAAAAAGCGGGGACTTTGAATGAACGTGGCAAGTAACAGGGGAAATGAAAGGACGACCGGTGGACGTATTTACTTTATATGTTAAAAAAACGGTAATTCGTCTTGCTGTAGGTACCGTACTGGGGGCTGTTGCCGCTTGGGCGGTCGGAGCAAACGAGTATATTTCCGGGTGGCTCATCGGTAGCTTGGTCAATCTGTTGTACTTCGTAATGCTCAGCAGTCGGTTAGCGAAAATCCGCACGTATGCCGGCCGAACAAGCCTTGGTCTTTATCCGCGGCGGCGTAGTAGTGAGGCTGTTGCTGATTATGCTTGTGCTTATCGTTGTACTGCAATTTCCTCAAATCAGGATTTCCTCCTTTGTGGCAGGTGTCATGATGTACAGAGTACTGATTTTCGGTGAACTTTTTGTCAAGGCGTTACAGCGCATTTTGTAGGAAGGGAGGTGCAGCTTATGGAATTACACGCGGGGCATCATACGGTTGTTCAGTTGTTAGGGTTAAATGTCAATATTGACACCTTGATGATGACATGGATTGTTGCCGCCATCGTTATTGTGGTTACACTATTGGCGACGCGGGGACGTGCCTTGGTACCGAGCGGTATGCAAAACGGCATGGAAATGATTGTTGAAGCCTTACTTGAACAGTTTAAAGAAAAACCTGGGACCTAAATACGGTCAGGTTACATCTGTTCTCTTAACCATGTTTTTGTTCATTTTCTTTGCTAATGAATTCGGTCTGTTACCGAATCCGGGTGTATTATCATCACCTACAAATGATTTGAACACGACCGTCGCATTGGCTTTGGTCGCATCGTTTTTGACACATGCGTTGTATATTCGCAATCAGGGTGCCGGAAAGTATTTCAAACATTTCTTCCAGCCTTTTGTATTGTTCTTCCCCATCAACTTAATGGAAGAATTTACAAAACCGTTGACCTTGTCATTCCGTCTTTTCGGTAATATTTTGGCCGGTGAAATTTTGATGGAAGTGCTGTATGAACTGGTACCTGTAGGCGTGCCGCTCATTTGGCTCGTGTTCAGCTTGGTTATCGGTTTAATCCAGGCATTTATCTTTACTATTTTGACAACATCTTATTTAGCTCCGTCGTTCCACGGATCACATTAAATTTTTACATATCTAGGAGGGTTATAACTTATGGAAAAGGCAATTGTTTTGGCATTCTCGGCATTCGGTGCTTGCTTGGGTATTGGTTTGGCAGCTTTGGGCGCGGCTCTTGCCGACGGTAATGCGGCTTCGAAAATGTTGGAAGGTACGGCACGTCAGCCTGAAATGGGCGGCAAGCTCCTTACGAACATGCTTATCTCTATCGGCTTGATTGAATCTATTCCTATTATCGCTGCCGTTATCGCCATTGTATTGGTATTCGCCAATCCGTTTGTAAGTTTACTCTAATTTGAATAAAGAAGTGTTACTTACCGAAACGGGGAGGGAATACCATTGATCAGTATAAACGGTACTTTGCTTTTCCAATTCCTCAACTTCTTTGTTCTGGTCGCTATTTTGGCCAAGTTTGCTTATAAACCGATGTTGAAGGTTCTGGAGGAACGGAGAAACAAGATTTCGTCCGACTTGAACGATGCGGAACAGTCGCGTTTGGCTGCAGAAAAACTGAAAGCCGATTACGAACAACAGTTGCAAACGGCTCAGGAAAAAGCGCAGGCGATTATCGATAAGGCCGTTAAGCAGGCGGAAGCGGAAGGACAGGCGCAACTCGATGCCATCCGTACGCAAATTGCCCGCGAAAAGGAATTGGCACACGCCGAAATCGTCAGTGAACGTGAAGCCGCTCTTCGCGAAATGAGGCAAGAAGTAGTTTCCCTGTCTATGGCTGTGGCAGAAAAATTACTGGAAAAAAATATGGATACGGACATGAACTCCAAATTGATTAAAGAGTGCATGGATCGTATGGATGCGAAACGGATCGCAAGGTAGGCACTTATGATACCTGAATCCGTATACTCAAAATACAGCCAGGCCATGTTTGATATTGCTCAATCGGATAATTCGCTTGATACCGTACTGGCGGATATGAAAACGGTCCGCACGGTAATGCGTGAAAACGAAAATCTCAGAAAGTTTTTGGGCAATCCTCTGGTTACGGCGAAAGCCAAAAAAGAAACGCTTGAAAAGATTTTTGCTTCTTCCGTTTCAACCATTGTTTGCCGATTTCTCTACGTTATGGTAGACCGTCGTCGGGAAGCGGCAATTACGGAAGCTGTGGAAAACTTTATCGATTTGGCTCGGGCCGCACAGAATATTGAAGTGGCTAAAATACGTGTCATTAAGCCGCTAACGGCGGAAGAAGAAACGGCACTCGTGAAGAAGCTGGAAACTATGACCGGAAAGAAAATCGAACCGATGTACTATACGGACCCGTCTATCTTGGGCGGCGTCGTTATACAAATCGGCGATCAGGTTATTGACGGCAGCTTGAAACGACAAATCCGGAATATGGAACACGCCTTATTGCAAGGCAGTGTAGCAAACGAGGTGACGGACTAGAAATGAACATGAAGCCTGAAGAAATTACGGCTATAATCAGAAAACAAATCGAAGACTATAATGTCGAAACGAATGTGGACGACGTCGGTACGGTCCTTGAAGTCGGTGACGGCATCGCTCATATTTACGGTTTGGATAAGGCCATGTCCGGGGAATTATTGGAATTACCTCACAATGTATATGGCTTAGCCTTAAACTTGGAAGAAGATAATGTCGGCGCCGTATTGCTCGGTGAAGACGACTTGATTAAAGAAGGCGATACGGTTCGTCGTACAGGTCGCGTTATGAGCGTTCCTGTAGGTGACGGTATGATCGGCCGTGTCGTAAATCCCTTGGGGGCTCCTATTGACGGCAAAGGCGACATTCAGACGAAAGAAACGCGCCGTATTGAAGTCCAGGCGTCGGGTATTGCCGACCGCCAACCTGTAAAGGTACCTTTGCAGACAGGGATTAAAGCTATCGACTCGATGGTTCCTATCGGTCGAGGCCAACGTGAATTGATTATCGGTGACCGCGGTACCGGTAAAACGGCTATTGCCATCGATACGATTATCAATCAGAAGGATAGCGGTGTTATTTGTATCTATGTTGCCATCGGTCAGAAGGCATCTACGGTAGCTCGTGTAGTTCGCACTCTCGAAGAACACGGCGCTATGGCGTATACCATTGTTGTTGCCGCAACGGCTTCCGACGGGGCCCCGCTTCAATACTTGGCTCCTTATGCCGGCGTATCCATGGGTGAATACTTCATGGCCCAGGGCAAAGACGTACTGTGCGTATATGACGATTTGTCCAAACATGCTCAGGCATACCGTGCCATGTCGCTGTTATTACGTCGTCCGCCCGGACGTGAAGCATACCCCGGCGACGTATTTTATTTACATTCGCGTCTTTTGGAACGTGCTGCCAAGCTGTCCGATGAATTGGGTGGCGGTTCGATTACGGCTTTACCTATTATCGAAACATTGGCAGGCGACGTTTCGGCTTATATTCCGACAAACGTTATTTCTATTACGGATGGACAGATTTTCTTGGAAACGGAATTATTTAACTCCGGTGTGCGTCCGGCTATTAACGTCGGTCTGTCCGTATCTCGTGTAGGCGGTTCGGCTCAGATTAAAGCCATGAAGAAAATTGCCGGCACCTTGCGTTTGGACTTGGCACAGTATCGTGAATTGGCGGCTTTCGCACAGTTCGGATCCGATCTCGATAAGAGTACGAAGGCTCAAATCGACAGAGGCGAACGGACGATGCAGATGCTCGTACAACCTCAGTACCAGCCGATGGCTGTTGAAGACCAGGTTATGCAGATTTACTTAGCCGTAAAAGGTTATCTCATGCCGATTAAGGTTGAAGACGTTGCGGAATTTGAAGAAAAATTCATCAAGTTCATGCATGCTCAGTATCCCGATGTAGGCAGCCACATTAAAGACACGAAGCAACTCGGTGAAGAAGATGAAGCTATCCTCAAGAAGGCGGTTGAAGAATTTATTAAATTGTTCGGCGCCGACCATGAACTCGTTAAAGAGGAGGAATAGTCTATGCCGAGTGCACGCGAGATAAACAGACGGATTAAGTCCGTAACGAATACTCAACAGATTACGAAGGCCATGAAGATGGTATCTTCCGTACGTCTGCGTCGTGCACAGGATCGCGCTTTGGCAACGGCTCCTTTTACCGATAAAATCGAAGCCATGTTGCGTCGATTGGCAGCTGCTGCAAGCGGTGAAGCCGGTCCCCTGTTTGAACAACGGGAAGTAAAACGTACTTGCTATATTGTCGTCGGTGCCGATAAAGGCTTGGCCGGAGCTTTCAGCTCGAATATCAATAAGGCCATGGCCGCTATCGTTGCCGAAAAGGGCAGAGATGCGGTAACCTTTCTCGTGACCGGTCGTAAGCCCGTTGAGTATTTGAAACGCCTTCGTATTACACCTGCCGGCAAGTGGAGCGGGTTTTCGGATAAGCCGCAGTATCATCACGCTCAAACCGTTATGCATGAAGCGGTGAAACGCTTTATGGACGGTGAAGTGGATGAAGTCTGTGTTTTATATACGAAATTCCGTTCGGCCCTGGTTCAGGACGTAACCGTATCCAAGCTGCTTCCTATTGATGCGGATTTGAACGAAGAAGAAGGAGTGAAGGAAGAATATCTTTTTGCTCCCGACAGTAACCAAGTTCTCACATCCTTGGTGCCTACGTATTTGGAAGCCTTTGTCTATAACAGTCTGCTTCAGTCGGCGGCGAGTGAACTCGGAGCCCGCATGACGGCCATGACATCGGCAACGGATAATGCAGGCGAACTGATCGACCGCCTGACGGTTCATTATAACAAGGTACGTCAGGCAGGCATTACGAACGAATTGACGGAAATCGTCAGCGGTGCGAATGCGTTGCAGTAAGATACAAGTATTAAAGTAGAGAGGGGAGAACCTCTTCATGAGTGATAATTTTGGTAAAGTCATCCAGGTCATCGGCCCGGTAATTGACGTGCGATTTTCTGTGGAAAAAGACTTACCGCCTATTTACACGGCTATCCGCATTACAGGCGGCGAAGGTGATCAGACCGTAAATCTCGTAGCCGAAGTCATGCAGCATTTGGGCGACGATGTTGTCCGTTGCGTTGCCATGAGCTCTACGGACGGTTTGGTGCGCGGTATGGCCGCTGAAAACACGGGTGCTCCTATTCGCGTTCCTGTTGGTCAGGGCGTGTTGGGACGTATTTTCAACGTCCTCGGCGAAGCGGTTGATAAGGTAGACGAACCGGTAAAGGCTGAAGATTATTGGCCGATTCACCGTCCGGCTCCTAAATTTGACGACTTGTCGCCGACGATGGAAATCTTGGAAACAGGGATTAAGGTCGTTGACCTTATCGCTCCTTATGCCAAGGGCGGTAAGATTGGCCTCTTCGGCGGTGCCGGTGTAGGTAAGACGGTCCTTATTATGGAATTGATTCATAACGTCGCAACGGAACACGGCGGCTACTCCGTATTTACGGGCGTAGGTGAACGTACACGTGAAGGTAACGACTTGTGGAACGAAATGAAGGAATCGGGCGTTATCAGTAAGACCGCTTTGGTATACGGTCAGATGAACGAACCGCCCGGAGCTCGTATGCGCGTAGGCCTTACGGGTCTTACAATGGCGGAATACTTCCGCGATAAAGAACATCAGGACGTACTTTGTTCGTCGACAACATTTTCCGTTTCATTCAGGCCGGTTCGGAAGTATCGGCATTGCTCGGTCGTATTCCGTCGGCCGTAGGTTATCAGCCTACGCTCGGCACGGACGTCGGCGCCTTGCAGGAACGTATTACGTCGACGAAGGAAGGTTCGATTACATCGGTACAGGCCGTTTACGTCCCTGCCGATGACTTGACTGACCCGGCTCCGGCCGCTACGTTCGCCCATTTGGATGCAACGACCGTATTGTCTCGTCAAATCGCCGAATTGGGTATTTACCCGGCCGTCGATCCCCTTGACTCGACATCGCGTATTTGGATCCTCATATTATCGGGGAAGAACATTACGAAACGGCTCGCGAAGTACAGGCAATCCTTCAAAAGTACAAGGATTTGCAGGATATTATCGCCATCTTGGGTATTGATGAATTGTCGGAAGATGATAAGCTTACGGTTGCACGTGCTCGTAAGGTACAGCGTTTCCTCAGTCAGCCTTTCGCCGTTGCGGAACAGTTTACGGGTCAACCCGGTCGCTATGTTCCGTTGAAAGAAACTATTGCGGGCTTTAAAGAAATTCTTTCCGGTAAGTGCGATGACATGCCGGAACAAGCTTTCTATCTGGTCGGCAATATTGAGGAAGCGTACGAAAAGGCTAAGACTCTGAAGGGAGAATAGTCTATGGAAGAAACCGCTAGAACGCTCCGTCTGGAGGTCATTACACCTGATGCTTCCGTATATTGCGATGATGTAGAGTTTGTTCTTGTGCGCGCTTTAGACGGTGATTTGGGTGTCATGCACGGTCATGCACCCTTAATCGCATCTCTTGACATTTGGCCCCTTACGGTTACCAAAGAGGGAGCGGAAAAGAAGATCGCCGTTGCCAAAGGTTTCATGGAAGTCAATGATAATAAGGTCACCATCGTAACGCCGGCGGCCGAACTTCCTGAAGACATTGACGTAAAGAGAGCGGAAGCCGCTAAACATAGAGCGGAAGACCGCTTAGCAAGCAAGAATGAAAAAATCGACCATGTTCGTGCCGAATTGGCATTGAAACGGGCCATTCAGCGTCTGGATGTAGTAAAGACCTTTTCAGGCCGGTAGTTGCAGATAACTGAATAAGTTGATAGGCTCAAAACGCCGGACAGGCAATGTGAAAGTACATAGTCTGTCCGGCGTTCTGTATACCGTGAAGGCTTGCCGATACATCGTAGCCGTGCGATGTATATAAGTCTATTTGGGTGTAAAGTAGCGGTTTTTCACGTTTTTTGTATGCCGACATTTTACTTTGACATAGTAAAAATCAGTGTGATATGATGACTTTAAGTTTTAAACTACACTAATTTAGGGGGATTAAAATGAAGTATAATTTTGATGAGATTGTCGATCGTCGGCATACAAATGCCATGAATACGGACGGATTCCGCGGTTATATTTTTCATGATTTTGAAGGAAAAAAGAAGTTCCCTTTTAAAGACGAAGAATTTATTCGTATGTGGGTAGCCGATATGGAATTTGCCATGTGCCCCCATATTATTGATGCCATAAAAGAACGCTTGGATAAGCGAATTCTCGGTTATAGTCAGGTTTTTGAACAGGAATTTTACGACGCTTATAACAAGTGGAGTAAAAAAATGTACGACTGGACTTATGAACGAAAGGATTTCTGCTTTTCTCTCGGCATCATTCCCGCTCTTTATAAGTTGACGGAATTTATTTTGACGGACCACGAATACGCCATTGTCAATACTCCGGCTTACGGATACTTTAAGCATCCTTTAACGTACAACGGAAAACAGGCCGTTTTCAATCGTCTGGTTAAAGATAAAAAGGGCGTTTGGCAAATCGACTTTGACGCTTTGGAAAAGGCGGCCGCACATCCTATGGCAAAGCTTTTGATTTGGTGTAACCCTCACAATCCGACCGGACGTGTATGGACGGAAGAGGAATTGAAAAAGGTTGCGGCTATTGTAGAAAAACATAACCTTTGGATTATTAGCGATGAAATTCATTGTGACCTTCTGCGCCAAGGGAAGCGACACATTCCTATGGCTAAAATTATGCCCGATTATGACAAACTTATTGTTTGCACCTCTGCTTCTAAATGCTTTAATATGGCGGGACTTATGTTTGCGGAAATCCTGATTCGAGATGAAACGTTGAAAGAATGGTATATTGCCTATACCAATTCGTACGCTATGAACGTTAATCCCTTAGCCATTGCGGCGCATCAGGCAGCTTATGAAAGGCGGGGAATGGCTTGATCAAATGAAGACCTACTTGGACGGAAACTTCGCCTTTGTTAAGGAGACACTCGACAGGGAATTGCCGGAAACACATTTTGTCATTCCCGATGCCACCTATCTGGCATGGGTAGACTTAAGCGCGTATCTGGCTGACGTAGAAGATATTCCCGACTTCTTCGCCAACAAAGCCGGCGTTCTTCTCGAAGGAGGGGACGCTCTCTTTGTAGACAATGCACAGGGCTATATACGACTCAACCTGGCTATGCCTCGGACCCTCATTGCGGAAGGGATGAAGCGGATTATAAAGGCTATTAAGGAAAGAATATAAAGAAGAGTAAACCGCCTGTTTCTTGAGAGACAGGCGGTTTTTGTATGCAAAAGATATGATAAATATTTTTAAATCGTATTTATTTTACAAAAAAGTATTTGAGAGGATGTTTATCAGGATAGATATGAGAAGCAACCCCGTCAGTGATAAAAGGATAGGCAAAGTTTCTTGTAAATTACGTCAAATCAATACACATAAAAATAGCGGAAGTATTCGCCCGTAGTCTTACGCATCATTCCGGGTAACAACCATTCCACTATTATGAATATGGCAAGAAAATAAAGCCGCATGCAAATAAAAAATCAACGACCGGTATGCCGCAAACGGGGTGCAATTCCCCTGGTCGGGCTCATACCAAATCGATGACTGATTTAATTATAGCATAGCCGGAAAGATATCGCTATACAAGGGGATAAATAAAAAAAGCAGACATTGTTAAACGGCGTCAGGCAATCATCACCAAGTCATGTAACAATATCTACTTTAATTTAAGACAGTATATCATGGGGCAGGAAATTGTACAAGACAGAGTATGGACCGTATATCTACCTTTTCGTACTGTCGCAGTCTTCCGTAATATGGTATCATTAAATGTAAAAACGAATTTCAAAAGTATTATAAAAAGAAGGTAACGGAGACTATACATGGATTTATTGGCAAGTAAGCACTATTGTTTAATGACCTACGGTTGTCAGATGAACGAGTCCGATTCGGAACGGTATGCAGGGCAGTTGGAAGAGCTGGGATACACGCCGACGGAAGACCCCGAGTTAGCCGATGTCATTCTTATGAATACGTGTTGTGTACGTGAGACGGCGGAAGACAAGGTACTGGGGAAAATCGGCGAGTTCAAGCATTTGAAGATGCGGAACAAGGATTTGATTTTAGCCGTAACGGGGTGCATGGCTCAGGAATGGCAGGATCGCCTCTTTAAGCGAGCTCCTCATTTGGACCTGGTCATCGGCACACATAATATACATAAGCTCATTGATTTAATCAAGGAAAAAGAGGGACAGAAGGAAAGCCACATGTTGGCTACGGAAATGGAAGACAATGTATTCCACGCCGTACCGACGAAGCGATTCCAGAAGTTTTTCGCCTGGGTCCCCATTATGAACGGGTGCAATAAGTTTTGTACGTATTGTATTGTGCCGTATGTGCGCGGTCGCGAAGTGAGCCGCCCCCTTGAAGAAATTGTAGAAGAAATTCGCAATTTAGCAAAAGAAGGCTATAAGGAAATTACACTACTGGGTCAAAACGTCAATTCATATGGGCTCGATTTTAAGGACGGTACAGATTTTTCAGCCCTTTTATATGCTATAGAAGACATTGACGGCATTGAACGGGTTCGTTATATGACCAGCCATCCGAAGGATATGACTTTTACCATGATCGACGCCATCGCTCAGTGCAAGAAGGTAGTATCCCATATTCATTTGCCTGTGCAGAGCGGGTCTACGGAACTTTTAAAACGCATGAATCGCGGCTATACGACGGAACACTACGAAGAGTTGGTTTCGTACATTCGAGAAAAGATGCCTCAAGCCGTCTTGACGACCGATATTATTGTCGGCTTTCCCGGTGAAACGGAAGCGATGTTTCAAGAGACTCTCGACTTGCTGAGGCGCGTACGCTACGACATGGCCTATACATTTATTTATTCACCCCGAACGGGAACGCCGGCAGCGACGATGGATAATCAGATTCCTCAAGATGAAAAGAGCCGACGTTTGAAGCGATTAGCTGATGTGCAGAATGAAATCAGCCTGGCTTACAACGTAGAGATGGAAGGCAAGGACTATGAAGTCATTGTCGAAGGACCTACGAAAAATGATGAAAATCATTGGTTCGGCAGGACGCGGGGCAATAAGATGATCATTTGGGAAAACGACGGGACGAGCGCCGTCGGTGATACCATACGAGTACATGTGGATAAGGGACAGACTTGGGTCCTTAAAGGTCATGTCCTGAAACGGGAGGAAGATTGTGGCCGAAGAAATGAAGTTAACGCCCATGATGAAGCAGTATCTGGAAGTTAAGGAGACATGTGCCGATAAACTGCTGTTTTTTCGCTTAGGCGATTTTTATGAATTATTTTTTGACGATGCTTTGACGGCGTCGCGTGAATTGGATTTAACCTTGACCGGCCGTGCCGGCGGCAATAAGGAACGCGTACCCATGTGCGGCGTTCCCTTTCACTCTGCCGATACATATATTGAACGCCTTGTTCATAAGGGCTATAAGGTTGCCATTTGCGAGCAAATGGAAGATCCGAAGTCTGTAAAAGGTCTTGTGAAGCGAGAAATCATTCGCGTCATCACACCCGGTACCGTGACGATGGAGCATGCCGTGGCGTCGAAGAAGAATAACTATATTGCCGCTGTAGGGGAAGAAAACGGCGGCATTCAGCTTGTACTGACGGACGTAACGACAGGAGAAGCTCTGTGGATGGCCTGCGGAGATGACGAAACTCAAGATCGACTTTTGGACATCTTTGCCTTGTATGAACCGGCGGAAGTGGTATATACGAAGGAGTCGGCAATCATTACCTCTTTACGGCGTTTCGTTACGGAGCGGCTGAACCATTGTGCTTTTACGCTCTACGAGCTGCAAGGTGATATAGACTATTCTCGAACAGGTGCCGATTATTTTGATGAAGATGCCTTTCAGGCGGCAAAGGAAGCGGCCTATACTATCGGTATCTTGTTATCCTATGTAAAAGAGACGGTGAAGGCCGACGTCTTTCATATCGCCTCGTTGAGGCCTTTGACGACAGAACGCAATATGCTTATTGATGCATCGAGTCTACGCCATTTGGAAATTACTCAGAACGTACGTGACGGTCGCCGCAAGGGAACTCTTCTCGACGTGCTGGACCGGACGAAGACGGCTATGGGCGGACGTTTATTGCGTAAGTGGTTGGAAGCCCCTTTGTTGAATCTTCACGATATAACGGAACGGCAAGACGGTGTAGAGGATTTGGTACGCCATGAAATTATGCGTCAGGACTTGGGCGATACGTTGGATAAGATTTATGACTTCGAACGTATTTAACACGCATCGGCACGGGTACGGCCGGGCCTAAGGATATGACGGCTTTGCGTGAATCGTTACGTATTCTGCCGGACGTAAAACATATCTTATCACAAGCGGGAGCACCTATTTTACAAAGACTGAATGAATGCATGGATGTTCATTCTTACGTGTACGATTTGCTTTGTCGTGCCGTTAAGGAAGAACCGGCTGCGGTTATTCGTAACGGCGGTGTCATTCGTGACGGATATAATGAGGAATTGGATGAAATTCGCAGCATATCCGAAAACAGTCATGCCTTTTTACGTGACTTGGAAGAAAGGGAGAAAGAAAGTACGGGAATTAAGCTGAAAATCGGCTATACGAAGGTATTCGGCTATTATTTTGAAATCTCCCACGCCAATACGAGACCGATTCCGCCTTATTATGTACGTAAACAGACCTTGGTCAATGCGGAACGGTATATTACTCCGGAACTGAAAGATTTTGAAGTAAAGGTATTGACTTCTCAGGAACGATTGACCGCTTTGGAGTATAAACTGTTTACACAGTTGCGCGAAGAAGTTCGCGGCCATATTGCGGCCATGCAGGAAACGGCTCGTGCCGTAGCCGTAGCGGACAGCTTGTACAGCCTGGCCGTATGTGCCAAGGAGAATCGCTACGTACGGCCTGCATTAAACAGCCGTGAAGTCATTCGCATCGAAGAAGGTCGTCATCCCATTATTGAGCAGTATAATAAAAATGAACTCTTTGTGCCTAATGATGTTACGCTTAACCATACGGATCACGAAGTTCTTGTTATAACGGGACCCAATATGGCCGGTAAATCGACGTATATGCGTCAGACGGCAGTCTTGATATTAATGGCACAGACGGGATCTTTTATCCCTGCCGAGAGTGCCGATATTTGCCCTGTTGACAGGATTTTTACGCGTATCGGTGCCAGTGACGATATTTTAACGGGTCAAAGTACGTTTATGACGGAAATGAAGGAAGTATCCTATATTTTAAAACATGCCACGTGCCGCAGTTTGTTGATTTTGGATGAGATCGGCCGAGGTACGAGTACCTTCGACGGTATGTCCATTGCCAAGGCGGTTATTGAATATTGTTTAAAATACGTTCACGCATTTACTCTCTTTGCCACGCACTATCATGAGTTGGTTTCCATGGCGGACGAATCAAGTCTTTTGAAGAACTATACCGTCGCCGTTCGAGAACGGGGCAAGTCCATCAAATTCTTGCGGCGTATTATACCGGGCGGAGCCGATCGCAGTTACGGCTTACATGTAGCTCGTTTGGCGGGCCTTCCCGAAGGTCTTTTGAAGCGTGCCGAAGTTATTTTGGAAGAATTGGAAGGCGGTGCTGAGGCAGTGCCGTCGCGGCAGACCCCCGATGAGGAAGCGACTTATGCGGCACCGGGACTGTTTACAGATGCCGTAACGGACAAGTTGCTCCATGTAGATGTTATGAGTATGACCCCCATCGAAGCCATTTCGTTTTTGCATGATTTGCAACGTGAAGCCAAGAAAGGAAGCGGTATTTCGTGAGCTCCATTATACATGTACTCGATGAAAAAACGGCCAATAAAATTGCAGCCGGTGAAGTAGTTGAACGTCCCTCCTCGGTTATTAAGGAATTGACGGAAAATGCCCTGGATGCAGGGGCTACAACGGTAGAAATAGAAATTGCCGACGGAGGCAGTTCATATATGCGTGTCAGCGATAACGGCAGCGGCATGAGTGAAGAAGATGCGAAAAAGAGTATTATTCGTCACGGAACGAGTAAGATAAGTTCTATTGAAGATATTTTTTCCATTACCTCCTTAGGATTTCGCGGTGAAGCCGTACCGAGTATAGCCGCCGTTTCCGAACTGGTCATGACGACGCGCATGAATGATACGGACCTGGCTTTTCGTATGGTACTGTCGGGCGGTTCCGTTAAAGAAGAAGAACACACGGGTGCTTCCGTCGGTACGACCATGGAAGTGCGCAACTTGTTCTTCAATACGCCGGCTCGAAAAAAGTTTATGAAAAGTGAACGGACGGAAAGTTCGAAGATTTCCGATATTATTACGAAGCTGGCCCTAACTCGTCCGGACGTGGCCTTTACGTTTATTAACAACGGCCGCACAGTTTTACAGACAGGCGGAACGGGGGATGATTTGGAAACGATTGCCGCCATTTACGGCGCGGCTGTAGCCAAGGAAGTATTTCCCGTAACTTATGAAAATGAAAATTTTACGATACACGGCTTTGTCGGTAAGCCGTCCTTATTAAAGAGTACGCGTGCCTGGCAGACATGTATAGTCAATAGACGGGTCATTCACAATGCTGTCGTCTTTAAGGCTATTGAAAACGCCTACCATGCCATGTTACCCAAGTCGGGATATCCCTTTGCCCTCTTGTATGTAGAAACGGATCCGGCAACTATTGATGTAAACGTTCATCCGGCAAAGACGGAAATCAAGTTTGCCGATGAACAGCAGATGTATCGAGCCGTATATCATTGTATTATTACGGCCTTAATGAGTCGGGAAAAGCCCGAACAAATTGCGACACCCGTTAATTTGTCAACGCGCCAAATTGAAAAGGCTGTGCCTGCGAAAGAAGTTGAGAACAGACAGGGAAGCTTTACCTTCTCTACACCCCGAGACGGTGGATTTTCGACTGAGGGGCGAAAAAATAATGGCGGCTCGTTGGAACACGGTTATGTGCCTGTACAACGGCAAGATAAGCCTTATACGCCGGAACCTCATGTAAAAGCGTATGCGGCGGGAGAAGAAAATCCGTTCTCGGCAGTTCGGGAAGAGTTATCGGAGTCGATGAAGGAACATTCCGTTATTCATTTTGACGGTGATGAAGACGTCTTCATTCCCTTGGGAGCCGTAGCGGATTGCTATATTGTGGCGAAGAAGGGTGAAGATTTATATATTATCGATCAACATGCAGCCCATGAACGGGTTCGGTATGATAAATTCTGTAAACGTACGGAAAGTATGCCCAGTCAACAGTTGTTGACCGCCGAGTTTGTCGAAGCCGACAGTAGTGACATGCAACTGTTTTCGGAAAAAGAAGAGGTTTTTCGAGATTTAGGCTATATTTATACGGAGGCAGGCCCGACGACCTTGCGGATGGAAGCGATTCCCGCTGATTTACCTACGTCACATATTGCCGATTCATTGCAGGAAATTTGCCATATTTTACATGAAAGTCCGCAGACGGATAAGGCGACATTACGCCATTCGTCCTTGGCATATTTGTCATGCCACGGAGCGGTAAAGGCCGGAGACACCTTGAATATTCGGGAAATGAAGGAACTGTTGGAAGCCCTCTTCCATACGGAAACCCCTTATGTATGCCCGCATGGACGTCCTATTATCGTTCGCTTTACGCCTGATGAATTGGCAAAGTTATTTAAACGGACTTAAGATGGAAAAGATGCCTGTTTATGTGACTACGTCTTTAAAGGGTGAAGTGTCGCTGAAAGATGAAGCGAAAGCCTGGGCTGATGAGGTCGACGCCCGCTTTTTACCTCGAAGAGGGCGCAAGGAAGAAGAGCTGTACAATCAGTATGAGAACTTGATTATATATACGAACATGGGGCCTGAAATACGGACTGAAGGCGGCAGGCATCACTTTCATCTCAGTATGGCGGAGTTGCGTATCCGTCAAATCGATTCGGGTAAGGGCGATCGCTTTCTTGATGCTGTTGCCGCTACGAGACCCGTTGAGTTTCTGGACTGTACCTGCGGTCTCGGCTCGGATGCCCTAGTCGCCTCTTACGGATTGCCTCGGGGGTCGTGTGTCGATGCCGTAGAGGCGTCTCCGTTACTCGCAAGAGTAACGGCTTGGGGATTTTCCAGATATGTACATGAACGCCGGGCTGTAACGGAGGCTTTACGACATATACATTTGACGTACAATACTTACGAGTCCGTTCTTACTTCGATTAAGGATAAGTCGTACGATATTATTTATTTTGATCCCATGTTTACCCGGCCCGTTCAAGAAAGCAGTAATTTTACGCCTTTACGTGATGTTGTTTGTCATGTCCCTTTGACGACGGATATGATAGATTTGGCTCTTTGTAAGGCCAGAAAACGAGTGGTCATTAAAGGACGTGATTTTTCGGAATTATCCGGAAAATATGATAATTTAAAGTCGGCGGCGGAAGATACAGTCGTATTTCTTATGCCGTATTGGAGTGTAGTCGTAAATGAATGAAATAATCGCCATCATCGGCCCTACGGCCGTGGGTAAGACGGCGCTCAGTTTTAAACTGGCCGAACGGTTTCAAACGGAATTAGTATCGGCCGATGCGTATCAAGTGTATAAGGGCATGGACATCGGTACGGCTAAGGCGACCAAGGATGAGCTGGCGACCTATCGCCATCATCTTATAGATATTATCGAACCGAATGAAGACTTTTCTGCTGCAGCCTTTCAAGAGGCGGCACGGACTACGATTGAAGACTTGCATGAAAGAGGCAAGATTCCCATCCTCGTCGGCGGTACGGGACTGTACGTACAGTCCCTTTTGGAAGGATACGAGTTTAAGGCGAAGCGTCATTCCAGGGAAGAACGGCAGGCCGCTTTGAGCCGTATTGCCGCTTTGTCGGAAGAAGAGTTGAAAGCGTACATTACAGAAAAAACGGGGTATGAACCTCCGGATTGGCACGAGTTATTGTCCAATTCTCATCGGCTTGTCCGCTTGGTAGGCGCCATTGAAAAGGGCGACGGTGCGGCGGCGGTTATGCCGCAAAAGGCGGGCGGACCGCTTTATCATGCCTTTGTCATCGGCCTATCCTTACCGCGACAGTCTTGTATGAACGTATCGAAAAGCGTATAGATGCTATGATTGAAGCCGGTTGGATCGACGAGGTACAGCAGTTGTTGCAAGACGGCGTTTCGCCTGAAGCTCAGGCCATGAAGGCCATAGGGTATAAGGAACTGGCCCTGTATCTGGACGGTCAGTTATCGTTAGAGGCGGCGAGCGAGCTTATTAAGAAGAGAACTCGTCACTTTGCGAAGCGGCAAATGACGTGGTTTAAGCGTATGCCGTATATTCGATGGTATGAAAAGGATGATTTTGTAACGGAAGATGAATTGGCGTCTGCCGTTATTCAAGATATAGAAAATGAATGGGGCTCGAAAGTCGAGCAGAAGGTGAAATAACGTGGATATTGAACAAATCAGACGAGAAGCATTAAAAGAATGTGCCGAACAATTCGAATTGATCGACCATACGGCGTTAAAAAACACGCAAAAGGTCTTGGAAGCTTTTAAAGAAGCTCGGCTTTCGGCCTATCATTTTGCCGGATCCAGTGGCTACGGATACAGCGATATAGGTCGGGAAAAGCTCGACGAAGTGTATGCCGGAGTGTTTAAGGCTGAAAAGGCTATCGTCAGACCCCATTTTGTATCGGGAACTCATGCATTGGCTACGGTGTTATGCGCTCTCTTGGAAAAAGGAGACCTGCTTGTTTCTTTAATCGGTGCTCCTTATGATACGATGCAGGGAGTCATCGGTTATGCCAGAGACAGTCGCAATTCTTTAAAAACCAAGGGCGTATATTATAAAGAGGTGCCACTGAAGGACAATACATATGATTTGGAAGGTATTCATCGAGTCGTGTCAGAACGTAAGCCTAAAGTGGTGCTTTTACAACGTTCGCGCGGATACAGCTCTCGTCCGTCTTTACGTATAGAAGATATTCGTAAGATTTTAGAGATTGTACGCGAAGCAAGCCCTCAAACTATTTGCTTTGTCGATAATTGTTACGGTGAATTTGCGGCAGAAGAAGAGCCGCTTGAGGCGGGAGCGCACATTATTGCCGGATCGCTCATTAAGAATCCCGGCGGCGGTTTGGCTCCGACAGGCGGATATATCGCAGGTCGTGCCGATTTGGTGGAAAAGGCCGCCGATTACTTGACAGCACCCGGATTAGGCGATGAATTGGGGTCTTATACGCCGGGATACAGGCTTTTTTTTCAAGGTCTTTTTATGGCGCCTCACGTGACGGCACAGGCCATTAAGGGCGCTGTTTTTGCCGCTGCCGTATTTGCCCGACTGGGTTTTGACGTAGCGCCTAAAGCATCCGAATTTAGGTGTGATTTAATTCAAACGGTCTCGCTTAGGAATCAGCGCAATATGGAGCTCTTTTGCCGGGGCATTCAGAGTTTTTCGCCTGTCGATGCTCACGTTACACCTATTGCCGACGATATGCCGGGATATGCGGATAAAATCATTATGGCCGCCGGTGATTTTGTTCAAGGTTCGTCTATCGAACTGTCTGCAGACGGACCGATTCGTGACCCGTATATGATTTACTTGCAAGGCGGTATTGTTTTGGAACATAATATTCTCGCCGTATTGGCGGCGGCTCGCTTTATTGCTGAAGAAGGGGACGGCATTACATTATGATTAAGGAAGTAATCGTCGTAGAAGGTCGGGCCGATGAAGCGCGCATTCGGGCCTGCCGGATTGAGGCTGATACTATTCGTACGGACGGCTTAATCTGCTTCCTCATACGTTGGAAGCAATCCGGGCGGCTTATGAAAGACGGGGAATCATTATTTTAACAGACCCCGACGGGGCGGGTGAACGCATTCGTAAGTACTTGACAGATAAATTTCCTCTGGCTAAGCATGCCTTTGTGCCGCGAAAAGAGGCCATTGCCAATGATGACTTGGGCATTGAGCAGGCGAATAGAGACTCTATTTTACGGGCTCTGGAACAGGCACGATGCCTTCAGTTCGAACCGCAACATGAGTTTACTCTTGCCGATTTATCGGAAAACGGCTTAAACGGGACGACAGACGCTTCCCAACGACGGTCATTTGTGGGAGCTAAATTGGGAATCGGCTACGGTAATGCTAAACAATTTTTGCGCCGCCTTAACGGCTACGGCGTGACAAGAGATGAATGGAATGCCGCCTTGGCGGCCTTGAATGAGGGGTAATGATGAAAGGGACAGTCATTGCGAATCCCGACGTGGTTCGCTACATTGTAAAACGCTTTAATTTACGAATGAGTAAAAAGTGGGGTCAGAATTTCCTGATTCGTCCCGACGTGGTTAAGAATATAGCTATAGCCGCAGATATAGGTGAAGGTGATGAAGTCCTTGAAATAGGACCCGGTATAGGTACGCTGACACAGGCTTTGGCGGAAACGAAGGCGTCTGTAACCGCGGTAGAAATTGATGATCGCCTTTTGCCTATTCTGGACAAAACACTGGAAGATTACGAGAATGTTCGGATTATTCACGGCGATATTTTGAAAATAGATATAAATAAGGAAATGAATGAGCGCTCTTTTACGGTTTGTGCCAATCTGCCGTATTATATTACGACACCCATTATTATGCGGCTTTTGGAAGAACGGTTACCTATCCGTAAGATGGTAGTTATGGTGCAAAAGGAAGTTGCCGAACGGATGACGGCTAAGCCGGGAAGTCGTATTTACGGAGCTTTGTCCGTGGCCGTCCAGTACTATACGAAGCCGCGCTGTGAATTCGATATTTCACCGCAGTCTTTCTTGCCTCCGCCGGCTGTAACGTCGACAGTGGTAAGTATGGAAGTACGGACTGAGCCAGCTGTAGCAGTGAAGGATGAAAAGCTTTTCTTTAGAGTTGTGAAGTTTGCTTTCGCACAACGGCGTAAGACCTTATTAAACGCTTTAAAAGGCGGCGGAGTTCCGACAGAAGAGGCTTCTTGCATGCTGGAAACGTCCGGCATAGACGGGAGTCGTCGCGGCGAAACGTTAAGCTTACAGGAATTTGCGAGTATTGCCGACAGCTGGTATGAATTGACACATTAATTCCGGACGCCCCTTACGGGGCGTTTGTATATTTTAAGAAAGGAACGGCCATGAGAAGCGAAAAACGTAAAAATATCATATTTTTCGGTTTGGCTTTCGTATGCATGGTTCTATTGTTCGCTTGGTGGCCGGGGAAGGATCCCGCACGGATAGATATGGAAGGCCGTAAGGATACGGCCGATCTGATTCGTTCGGAAACTGAAGTATTGGCTCCCGATATTTTGTTGAAGACCCGAAGCGGAGAGATTGTCAGACTGCGTACCTTGTATAATGAAAAGCCTGTGTGCCTGTATTTTTGGCATCCGTGGACGGAGTATTCAAAAGAAGGCTTGAATACCTTAGAAGCTGTGAAAAAAAAGACCGGTGATTCTGTTTATACTTGCGCTGTTATGACAGACGGAACAGCAGATGACGGTTATGCATACATAGACTTTAAGAAGTATGATTTCCTGTCATATCATACAGATATACGTTCATGGCGGGAGCTTATTATTAAATCACCGCCGGTATGGATCATTATTGATCAAGGCGGACGTATTAAGGACAAGGCAGATAGCCTTACGGAGTTGCAAATTTTAACAAGTCTTGCTAAATAAGAATTATTATTGACATTGTCAAAAACATCCTTTATACTCGAATTATGATAATTAATATCAATTAAAGGAGGTAAAGACTATGTCTCTTAACGGAAAGAAAGTAACCGATTTTTCATTACAGGCCTATCAAAAGGGTGCTTTTAAAGAAATTACTTCTCATGCTTTGGAAGGGAAGTGGAGCGTTTTCTTCTTCTACCCTGCCGATTTTACATTTGTGTGCCCTACGGAATTAGGCGATTTACAGGATAAGTATGAAGATTTTCGCAAGATAAATTGTGAAATTTACTCCGTTTCCTGCGATACACACTTTGTCCATAAAGCATGGCATGAATCGTCAGCTACGGTCGGTAAGGTGGAATTTCCCATGATCGGTGACCCGACGGGTATTTTGGCCAAAGATCTGGACGTATATATCGAAGATGCGGGACTTGCAGAACGGGGAACCTTCGTCATTAATCCGGAAGGCAAGGTCGTTTTATATGAAGTAAGTGCCGGCAATATCGGCAGAAATGCAGATGAATTGTTGCGTAAAGTACAGGCTGCACAGTTTGTTCACCTTCACGGTGACGAAGTGTGCCCGGCAAAATGGAAACCGGGCAGCAAGACCTTAAAACCGGGATTCGACTTAGTAGGAAAGATTTAATAAACTTTATAAGACCCGCATCGATAAGATGCGGGTCTTTCTGTGTATCGACAAGAAATGAGAGGGGAAGTATAATAGACGATATTACTATAAGTATTTAAGGAGTAAGTATGAAGCAATATAACGGCATAACGGAACGGCAGATGCAAATCGGTGCCTGTCTGATTATAGCCCTAATCCTCGGCAGTATACACTTGGCCCTGCCCGGCTTTACAGTACCTTGATTACATTGGCTATGGACGGGAATGTGCCGGGGTTGCAGGCATATATCCTTTCGTACGGATACCTTTCCATGGCCATCAGTATACTCATGATTTTGTTGACGAATATGACGGGGCTTCCGTCGTTGCCGCTTCTCATTGTCAATGGTCTTGTTTTCGGTCTTATTCCGGGTATTATCGTCTCGTGGATTGGCGAATTTCTCGGCTGTACGGCAGGCTTTATTGTCATGCGTACCGTCTTTCGCAGTACGGCTGAGCGTATTATTGCCAAGAGCGATAAACTGAGTCGTATTGACAGGTACAGTACATTTCGCAATGTTTTTATTGCCAGAGCTTTGCCGTATACACCCAATGTATTGTTAACGGCACTTATCGCCTCAGGGCGCATTTCCTTTTCGGATCATTTGGGGGCCACTTTCCTGGGAAAACTTCCGGCTGTAGCTATTGAGGTTTGGCTGGGGCATGATTTGGTTTATATTACCGAACATCCGGGGCGATTAGCCGTGGTCGTTCTTATTTGCCTTGCAGGTGTCGTCATATATCGGCGTAAAAACAAATAACCTTAGCATTAAAGAGGCGGAAATTCTGCCTCTTTTTCATTCCGTAAAGGTATGATTTGCAGTATAATAATAAAGATAAGTGCTCACGTTTTCAGTAGCGACGGGAGGATTACCTGTTACATGAAAGTGTTATTAGCCGCCTTAAATGCAAAATTCGTGCAATCGTCATTGGCCTTGCGATATTTGCAACTGTCCTGTAAAGAACGGGGACTGACGAATACGGAAACGGCGGAATATACCATAAATCACAATTTATACGATATTGTAGGACGCATTTATGCTCACCGTGCCGATGCGGTAGGGCTTTCTTGTTATGTTTGGAATATTGAAATGACCTTAAAAACGGCTCGACTCATACATGAGGTCCTTCCGTCTTGCAAAATTTTTCTCGGCGGCCCGGAAGTGTCGTATACGGCCGAGGAGGTATTGAAGGAACACGATTATATTGATTGTATAGTGCAAGGTGAAGGTGAAGAAGTTTTACCTCAGTTAATTCAGTCGTGGGAACAAGGAATTGAAAGACCCCAACTGACAGGGGTTCTTTTTAGGAACGGGAATACCCTTGAAGGGTCAAAACAACTTTGTGAGGTAGCCGATTTAAATACCTTGCCTTTTCCTTACGAAGGAGAAGACTTTTCGAAACTTTCGCATAAAATAATTTATTACGAAAGCTCCAGAGGATGTCCCTTTCAATGTCAGTATTGCTTATCAGGTATGAGTCAAAGTGTGCGATTTCGCAATACCCGTACCGTCATAAGTGAGTTAAAGCGCTTTATTGCTGCCGGAGTTAAGCAAGTAAAGTTTGTGGATCGGACCTTTAACTGTAATCCTGAGCACTATCGGACATTGTTGCGCTTTTTTTGTATCCGTACCGGAAGATATTAACTTTCACCTGGAAATCGAACCGGGATTGTTGACCGATGAGGATTTGGAAATTTTAAAAGCGGCTCCACCGGGGCGCATACAAATGGAGATGGGAATTCAGTCCACTTATGAGCGAACCCTGGATGCCGTGCGGCGGGTCAACGATTGGCCTCGTATTGAGAAAGTTATGAAAACCTTGCGTGATTATCAATCGGTGCATCTTCATTTAGATCTGATTGTCGGGTTGCCTTATGAAACGATGGAGCATTTGCAGCAGTCTTTCAATGAAATTTATGCTCTGAAACCGCATGTGCTGCAAATAGGCTTTTTGAAGCTTCTTAAGGGGTCGGGTATACGGAATCGCTTTGCAAAAGATTACCGATTTGATCCGGACGGTCCGTATGAGGTATTAGAAACCGCTTGGTTGTCTTTTGGTCAAGTGCGACGAATGAAACGGTTTGAGGATGTATTCGAACGCGTTTATAACAGTAATAAATTTACGGATTTTCTCAACTATGTCGTGCCGTTTTACGAGAGCCCCTTTATTTTTTACGATGAGGTGACGCTCTTTATTGACAAGGTTCACGGTGATGAAGGCTTATTGTCGGATCGTACGCTCATTGACTTGTTGTATGAATTTGTTCGTGATTCGAAAAAAATCGGGGAGAGAGGTAAGGAAACGGCTGTTGAACTGCTCGATTTCAATGTGCGAATTTCCTTTGCCTTTCGTCTGCAACCGGGATTTTCCCAAAAAGCCTGTCATCGCAACGAATGGGATGGGGTGTTTAGGAACGAGCCTTTGATGAAGACCTATTACGATGATTATCGATTTACGAACATGCGTGACATAAAGCGAAGATATCAGCTATGGCCCTTGTCACCCGAAGCAGCCCAAGTGATAACGGGAAAGCCCTTTGACGGAGCTGTACGGGTTATTGCCAGACAAGAGAAAAAGGGAGTTTCAAGGCATGTTATAAATAAGCCTTAGAGGAGAATTATGGAAACACCTTACAGAATGTATTCGTCGTATTTAAAGGAACGGTACGGCGAGAAAGTATATAAGTTGCCGGTCAGCATTCCCGATACCTGTCCCAATCGGGACGGACGGTTAGGTACGGGCGGATGCGCTTTCTGCGGAGCCATAGGGGCGGGATATGAAAACCTGCCTGCTTCCGTCACCATCGAGGAGCAACTGAAGGCTAATAAGGAACACATAGGCCCTAAGTATAAAGCCGAAAAGTTTATCGCTTATTTTCAGAATTTCACCAATACGTATGTGCCGGTCGATTTGTTCCGTGAGTATTTGGAAGCGGCCTGCTTACCCGATGTTGTGGGCCTTGCCGTAGCGACCAGACCGGATTGTCTGAACCGGACGTACCTGAACATTATGGATGACGTTCGGCAAAGGTACGGTGTCGATATTACCGTGGAATTAGGACTTCAGACCGTCAATTATAAAACGTTGAAACAGATTAACAGGGGACACGGCGTAGCCGAATATATCGATGCCCTCATGATGCTGAAAGACTATGATTTTCGCAATTGTACTCATGTTATTATCGGTCTTCCCGGTGACGACGAGGTCGATACTGTTGAAACGGCAAAGATTATTTCAGCTTTGCCGACTCATGAAGTAAAGCTGCATGCTCTGTATATCATTAAAAATACGCGTATGGCACAGTGGTACAAGAACGGCGAAATCAGTTTGATTACAGTAGAAGAGTATGTAAACAGAGTTATTTCGTTTCTGGAGTACTCGCGCAGTGATTTAGTATTTCAACGCATCATCGGCAGAGCTCCCGAAGAAGCGACCGACTTTTCGAACTGGAGCATGGGGTGGTGGCGAATTCGCGATATGATTGAATCGGAAATGGCGACAAGACAGACCTTCCAAGGTCGTAAATGTGATTATTTGGGCGGTAAAGCAGTCCGCCATTTCGGTAAATAAGGAGATTATGTTGGCAGAAAAAATATTTAATTTTTCCGACCCTTCCGAAGCCAGACATTTGATCGGGATGCATGACGAATTGTTGCAAACTATGCGTCAAGAGTTTCCGGCCTTGGCTTTATCGTCGCGGGGTCAGGACTTATTTATAAAGGGACCTGAAGAAGAGGCAAACATCTTGGAAAGCATGCTCTTGCACTTACGCGCTCTCGATAGGGACAAGGTGTATGCGACGACACAACAGGTGCGCTATATTACGAAGCTGGTGCGCGACGGAAAAAGCGATCTTGTAGAAATGATGCACGAGGATACGATTGCACTTTCCGATAAGGGGCGTCCCGTCAAACCGAAGACGTTGGGACAAAAGGCATATGTTGATATGATTCGTAGGCATGCCGTTACCTTCGGTATCGGGCCGGCCGGCACGGGAAAAACCTATTTAGCTGTTGCCTTGGCGTCATATTACTTGAAAAATCGTGAAGTGGAACGTATTATATTGACTCGACCTGCCGTAGAAGCAGGTGAAAAACTAGGGTTCTTACCCGGCGATTTGCAAGAAAAAGTCGACCCGTATTTACGACCCCTGTACGACGCTTTGTCCGACATGTTCGGTCTTGATACGGTGCAGAAAATGCTGGCTCGAAATATTATAGAAGTAGCCCCTTTAGCGTACATGCGCGGCCGGACTCTGGAAGAATCGTTTGTTATTTTAGATGAAGCTCAAAACACGACGAGAGAGCAGATGAAAATGTTCTTAACGCGTATGGGGAATCATTCGCGTATGGTTATTAACGGTGATACAAGTCAAATAGACCTGCCCGGGAACGTTCCGTCCGGATTGATTGAAGCCGTACGTATTTTGGAAGCCGTACCCGGGGTAGGGGTGATGCGTTTTTCTGATATTGATGTAGTGCGTCATGATATGGTAGGACGTATTATCAGGGCTTATGAAGCATATTATAAAGGACAGGAGGCATAATGCATGAAGGTTCGCATTACTTATGAAAACAAGGCGACGGAAAAAAAAGAATATGAGAATATTATCGAGTCGGTTTGTCAAGAAGGCGCATATATTTACGGGTTGGATGAAGACGTGGAGCTAAGTGTCGTACTTTGTGATAATGCATATATTCATGAGCTCAATAAGACATACAGAAACATAGACCGTCCTACCGATGTTTTGTCTTTTGCTTTAAATGAAGGTGAAGAAGAAGGCTACGAAGGACCGGATACTAAGCTTCTCGGCGATATTGTCATTTCTCTTGATAAGACGCGGGAACAGGCGGAAGAATACGGACATTCATTTGAAAGGGAACTGGCCTATCTTACTGTTCACGGTATGTTGCATATCTTGGGATATGATCATATGACGGACGAAGATAAGGCGGAAATGAGAAAAGAGGAAGAATTCGTATTACATCGCCTCGGCTTTGTCAGAGAAGGAGAAGAATTGTAATGAGGCCTACAGATGAAGCCCTTGTTAGTGCGGCTCGGCAGGCAAAAGAAAAGGCCTATGCTCCGTACTCGCATTTTTCCGTAGGTGCGGCTGTAGATGGCGATGACGGAAAGATATATACGGGATGTAATGTGGAAACGGCTCATACGGGCTGACATCCTGCGCTGAACGAAATGCCGTTTTTGCTGCCGTCGCGGCAGGTTGCCGCAAGATTTACAGTGTAGCCGTTGTAGCCGATGAGGACTATACGTTGCCTTGCGGTGCTTGCCGTCAGGTCTTGGCAGAGTTTTCAGCGGAACGTATTATTTTAACGGCCAAAGACGGACGATACAGAGTTGTGAAGGCAACGGAGTTGTTTCCTCAGCCTTTTTCACTATAGGAGGATGAAGATGAAAGACCAATTTAAATCGGGCTTCGTTGCCGTTGTAGGCCGTCCGAATGTGGGTAAATCGACGTTGATTAACCGTATTATTCGACAAAAGGTAACTATCGTATCCGATAAGGCTCAGACGACACGCAATAAAATTCTTTGCATTCATACGGATGATGAATGCCAAATCATTTTCCTCGATACGCCGGGGATTCATAAGCCAAAGCACAAGTTGGGACGCTTTATGGATGATGCGGCTTTCAGTGCCTTGCACGATATTGATGCGGCCGTATTTCTTGTAGCCGCCGATGAAAAACGCGGCCCCGGGGATATGTTTGTCCTAAATAAGGTTAAAGACGCAGGGGTACCCGTCTTTTTAGTTATTAATAAAACGGATAAGGTGGATAAGAAAAAAATTCCGGCAGTTATTGCGGATTATTCGCAACTTTATGATTTTGCAGGTATCATTCCCGTATCGGCCTTAAACGGTGATAATGTGGATATAGTAACGGACGAGTTAAAGAAGATCTTGCAGCCGGGCCCCAAATATTTTCCCGATGATATGATTACCGACCAGCCCGAACGGCTATTAGTTTCTGAAATTGTTCGGGAAAAACTTTTGCGTGCTACCCGTGAAGAAGTTCCTCATGCCGTCGCCGTCTTTACGGAAGAAATGACTAAACGGGACAACGATAAAGTGTATATACGCGTTACCGTTTATGTAGAAAGGGAATCTCAGAAGCGAATTGTTATCGGCAAAAACGGTGCCGTACTGAAAGAAATCGGCCGCTATGCACGGACGGAAATAGAACAGCTTTTGGGTTCGAATGTTTTCTTAGATATATGGGTAAAAGTAAAGCCCGACTGGCGTAATAAGGCAGCGGCTTTGAATGAATTCGGATATAAGGACGAATAAGGAGAAGAATGATGACGGAAGACCAAATCGGTGTCTTGGCAACTTGTTGTATAATTTTTTTACTCGCCTTGGCCGTACATGCTTTTTTTGTAGTCGGTAAATTTGCTTTCGTGCAACTGCGCAAGGAAACCCTTGAAGAAGTGGTACGTGACGGTGAAGAACAACTGAAAAAAGTCTTGCCCTGTTATGATAATACGGGTATTTTTCTCAGTATGGCTCAGGTGGGCGTATCGCTTTCGGCCTTTACGGCAGGAGTTGTTCTATTGTATTTACTTACGTGGATGTACATGAGTGCGGAAGTTATCGTTCCCTTTCCCGGAGCTTATGTTATTTGCCTGTTTATCGCCCTTGTGTATACCGTTCTTTTTTGGGTTTTGGGTGAGCTGGTACCGAAATCCATCGGAATGCAGGTGCCTGAGAAGTCTCTCCTTTTTGCGGGGCCGATCATTTACGGACTCAGCCGGATTTTCTATCCGTTTCTGACTATAGGCATGAAACTGGGACAGCGGGTTTTGAGCGGTCGCTCTCTTGACGTAACCAATGAAATAGATATGGCTCATACGGAAGATGAAATTCGCATGCTTATTACGGCCAGTCATAAAGAAGGAAAAATTGATAAGCTTGAAAGCGAGTTAATTGACAATGTTTTCGATTTCTCCGATTTATTGGCCAAAGAAATTATGATTCCCCGTCAGGATATTATTTGTCTGTATGCCGAAGAAAGTATGACGGAGAATCTGACGACTATCAATCATTCGCGACATACTCGGTATCCTTTATGTGAAGAAGACAAAGACCATGTTCTGGGTTTGGTTCATATTAAGGATGTCTTGGATTTGCGTATTAATCGTCGCAACAACTTGAGGCTCATCAATCGGCCTATTTGAAGATTCCCGAAATCATGCCTGTAAGTAAGTTACTGCAACTTATGAGGGCACGACGTACGTATTTGGCTATTGTTGTCGACGAGTACGGCAGTACGGTCGGTTTGGTTAGCTTGGAAGATATTATGGAAGAGCTGGTCGGTACGATTCGTAATGAACATACGGCAGAGAAAGAGGAAATTCAGCCCTTAGCTGACGGAGCCTATGAATTTGCGGGAACGGTCCTCCTTGACAATGTGGAAGAATTACTTCATATTCCCGTTGAAGAAGATCGGGATGTAGATACAATAGGCGGGTATGTATTTGACTTATTGGGTCATACGCCGGAGGTTAAGGATGAGGTAACCATAGGTAATTATGCCTTCACTGTTTTAGAGGTACAAGGCTTCAGAATTGTTCGACTCCGAGCCGTACCGATTCCTCAAGAAGCGTCGACGGAAGAAACGGAGAATGAACATGAATCCGACTGAGTACGGGCTCGCCGAATCCTTTGACGGTATTATTCTCAATGTACAGAAACATCCGTCAGGAACGAGATTGATTACCGTATTTACGCTACAAGCCGGTCGGGTACGTGTATTTGCAAGTGGCGGAGGCCGCAAAAGAAAAAACGGCAATCCTTTTTTTCAATTTGCGCGGATTGCATTTGAAGCGCGCCGTAAAGATAATACGTATACCATGGGAGAATATGAATGTCGTAATGCGAAAGCATTAATGAACCTGGATTGGAACACCTATGCATATACACAAATTTTGGCGGAAATCGTTACCTCCCTATTTCCGGAGGGGGAGCGGGATGAAGAGGTATATCAGTTGCTGAAAGCGTATGCAGAGACCATCGATTATAAAGACGTACGAACGGCGACTATTATTGCCGGTTGGCAGTTAATTGCTTCTGCCGGATTCTTTCCTGATATCGACCGGCTTTTCGTATATAGGAAGGGAAGACTTGCTAACGGACTACGCCGGTTTTTTCTATCCGATAAAAAGGAAGAGGGCTTGTTACCGGAACGATTGAGTCCGTCTTTGATCAACCAATGGAAGTCCGTATGTACTTATACATGGCGAGATGAGCCATTGCGTTTAACAGCCGGAGCTTTGCAGTATTTGGAAGAATTTTTATATTCTTATACTGTCCAATGTTCCGAGCGGGAATTGAAGTCCTTGTCAGCTTTAACTTTTTCCTGATTGTGACCGTAAGGTGCAGATGATTCGGCTACGTACAGGCGGTCATAAGGCCAGTAGGCGTAATGAACCTTTAAGTTTAAACAGGCTGTACGAAAGGCCAAGTCCGTACGCAATTCTTCGACTAAAGAGTCGTGAGCCGAAATAGTCAAACCGGTAGATAAACGGCGTTCCAGAAGGCTTCGGCAATAGGTTATGAACCGGGTAATATCCGCTTTTTTGCCGCCTTTAAGAGTGATGACCAAGTGTATATGATTGGGCATAATAACATACTCTGCCAGGTTTATGTCCGCATGCTTTTCTTTAATTTCTTCCATGAGTGCCGCCGCTTTTTCGCCGAGACGGGTCGGTTGCCAATAAGGGCCGCCCAGGCCGGTGACAACTTTTCCGAATAAAGGCTGTCTGTGAGAAATACAGAAAGTAAAAAAATACATTTTTTCATTGTGCATAACCCTTTCTTGTGTTCTGTAAGTTGTCATATGAATCACCCTTTTTTATGATGTAATACAATGATTGGATTTTATTTAAAATTTCGTTAAAGTGAGATTAAAAGATTTGACAGGAGGCGCTATGGTTCGTAATATGACGGAAGGCAGCCCTATGAAGCTTATCATAGCCTTTACTATACCCTTACTCATAGGTAACTTGTTTCAACAGTTTTATAATATCGCCGATATTATCATTGTCGGCCGATTTATAGGCGTACATGCCTTAGCCGCCGTGGGGGCGACGGCACCGTTGTTTATGGGACTGTTAGCCTTGACAATAGGGTTGGCATCGGGATTTACGGTTATTACGGCCCAACGATTCGGTGCAGGTGATGAAGCGGGCGTGCGCCATTCAGCAGCGATGGCGACCATGCTGTCGGCTGTTATTACGCTTATTCTCATGATTGCTTCGGGGCTTCTCATGCCGAAAATTTTACAGCTCATGAATATTTCCGCCGAACTGTATGATGACGCCTATCATTATGTCATTATCGTTTCCTACGGTCTGGCAGCCACGATGATGTATAATCTTTTGTCTTGTATTTGTCGGGCCTTAGGTGACAGCCGTACGCCTCTATACTTTCTTATTTTATCGACCTTGTTAAATGTAGGCTTGGCTATTTTATTCATCGTTGCCTTTGATTGGGGGGTTCCGGGTTCGGCGATAGCTCTTGTCGTGTCGCAGGGAATTGCCGCTTTTTTATGTCTCTTTTACATGCGCATTAAGTTCCCCTTTTTACGACTTTCACGAGAAGACTGGCGCTTTGATTCGGCCTTTGCAAAAGAACACTTGAAGGTGGGTATGCCCATGGCACTACAATTCTCTATTATTACGTTGGGGATTATTGTCGTTCAGGCCGTATGCAATACTTTTGAAGCTGAAACGATAGCCGCTTTTATTTCGGCTACGCGTATTGAACAAGTGGCTATGCAACCTATGATATCTTTCGGTATAGCCATGGCCGTTTATACGGCTCAGAATTACGGTGCTCGCAAGTTCGACCGTATTCGTAAGGGCGTGCGGCAATGTTCGCTGCTGTCATTCGGGCTGTGTGTGTGCGCCGTTGCTTTAATGTACTTTTTCGGCATTGAAATTATTTCCGGGTTTACGACCGATCCGGATCAGTTCCTCCTCGATCAAGCGGCCTTGTATTTGTTGTTTACCGTACCGTTTTACTTTTTCCTGGGACAGCTTTTTGTGTATCGTAATGCACTGCAAGGAATGGGAATTGCTATTGTTCCTTTATTGAGCAGTATTTTAGAACTCGTCATTCGTAGCGGTTCCGCTTTGCTTTTGGCGGATAAGTGGGGTTATCCCGGCTTGTGTGCTGCCAGCCCTGTTTGCTGGGTAGCGGCTTGCCTGTTTACGACAGGATGTTATTTCTATTTCAGTAGACGGCTGTTTGTTGAGAAATAAGAAGGTGTAAGGCATGAAATACGTAATCGCTTCGGATCTTCACGGGTCCGCTTTATATACCAAAAGACTCCTAGAGTCTGTAGAAAGAGAAGAGGCTGACCGGTTGTTACTTTTGGGAGATTTACTTTATCACGGACCGCGTAATGACTTACCGGCAGGTTATGATCCGAAGGAAACGGCCGGATTATTGAATAAAAAGAAGAATATGATTTTTGCCGTTCGCGGCAATTGTGAGGCCGAGGTGGATCAGCAGGTTTTGGAATTTCCCGTCATGGCGGACTATGCCGTTTTTGTTGAAGGAACTGTTAAAGTTTTTGCGACTCACGGGCATCTGTATAATGAAAATTATATACCGCCATTGACTGAAGATTTTATTTTTTTGCATGGGCATACACATATCCCTCGGTGCGAACGACATGGCGGTCTTATATATATGAATCCCGGGTCCGTATCCATTCCCAAGGGAGGCAGCGAGCGATCTTATATACTTTGGAATGAAGTCGAATTTACGTTAAAGACACTCGAAGGAACTGTCTTGGCACAGTATATGAAAAAATAGGTAAAGTGAAGAATGGATACGTACATTCCGGGCTTTAAATGTACGGTACAATAGCGATACTTGAAAACTATCTTCAGTATTCGCATAAATGCTGTAAAAACGGCAGAGAGAAGGTTAAGTTTTATGAAAATCATTGACGCACATTTTCACTTCGCCTCGTTTCCGGGGTTTGACGAATTGGCTGTCGCGGCAGGCCATGAAAATACGGCGGACAATTTGCGCAGATCTTATGCAAATACGGGAATTGTACACGGCATTGTTATGTCAAACGTGTCTCTTGACCCGAAAGATCACCACTATCCCGAATTTATGAGTTATTGCATCGGTCTGGATCGATTTGATACGGATAACCGATCCATAGAAGAGCAAGCCGCTTTAGTAGAAGAAAATTTAAAACGTCCCGAATGTGTGGGTATTAAATTATATCCCGGATATAATCATTTTTATGTTTATGAAGATCGACTTCGGCCCTTTTACGACTTGGCTGTAAAATATGATAAACCGGTGGCTATTCATACGGGTCTGACGGCAACGGAACGGGGACTCTTGAAATACAGCCATCCGTTCACCCTTGACGAAGCGGCTGTTAAGTATAATAAGGTTCGATTTGTCATGTGTCATATCGGCAATCCGTTTCTTGCCGATGCCATTGCCGTAATGGAAAAAAATCCGAATGTCTCAGCCGATTTATCAGGCTTATTGGAAGGCAGAATACCTGACTTTGATAGGTTCTTATACGAAAAAAATACGGGTATATACGTCGTCTTTATGATCTTTTTTTCGTACATCGGTTGTTATGAACGATTTATGTTCGGTACCGATTGGCCTTTTAGCCAATTTACTGGACTATGTTAATTTCGTTAAAGTCATCATTCCCAGAAGTGCTTGGGACGATGTGTTCTATAATAATGCTGTGCGGACGTACGGATTGAAGTTGTAAGCGAACTGTGGCGAGAAGGTATGGCGGAGGTATATATGAAACCTAGGGGAAAAATATTATGTTCTGTTAGTAGCAGTCATTTTAGCAGTAACTTTTGCTTCAGGTTGCGGGCATAAGGAAGAGGCGCAAAAGCCTCGATTGGTGAAAACCGTAGTTGTAGGAGATGGGCAGGCACAAGACGGGGCTCAATATACGGGGACGGTCAAGGGTCGCTATGAGAGTCATATGGCCTTTCAAATCGGCGGACGCATAACGACTAAAAATGTTCAGTTAGGTTCTGTCGTCCATGCGGGAGACGTATTGATGACTGTCAATCCTCAAGATGCACAGCAAGGAGTAAACCGTTCTCAAGCTGCATTGAGTGCTGCACAATCACAATTGGATTTGGCACGGGTCAATTTGGAACGATATGAATCTTTATACGCGCAGGATGCGGTCAGTGCGGCTACACTTGACCAGTATCGTAACGCCTATGATCAGGCGGCGGCTCAGTACAATCAGGCGGCAGCGGCTGCAGCTACATCGGAAAACAGCCTTTCTTATACGAGCCTTACGGCTGATGCGGACGGAGTTATTGCTGCCGTATCGGCCGAACCGGGGCAGGTTGTAGCTGCCGGACAGACTGTTCTGACCTTGGTAAAAGGCGGCGATATGGAGGTTTCCTTTAATGTACCGGAAAACAGAATTAAAGATTTTTCCGTAGGTAAGAACGTCAGTGTATCTTTCTGGGCCCTCGGTAAGATGAACGTTACGGCCGCCGTAAGGGAAGTAGCTGCTGTAGCCGATCCGACTACGCGTACGTATAAGGTTACAGTAACCTTGCCGTCAGACGTGCCGGGGGTACAGTTGGGGATGACCGCCACCGTTACGGACAGTAAGTCCGTCGGTAGCGGTACGGATTGTATCTTACCGCTATCGGCTATCTATCAGACCGGAAATACGCCTCAAGTGTGGGTTGTCGGTAAGGACCATACTGTTTCTCTGCAAAACGTAAGTATTGAAACCTTTGATGATAACCGCGTGGCGGTTAAGGGTCTTAAACGGAGATACGGTTGTTACGGCCGGTGTTCAGCTTTTGTCGAACGGCCAGATTGTGCGAACGGAAGGTGACGAATAATGCGTAACCTGACGGAACTGTCTCTGAAAAATAAGACATTGGTTTGGTACTTTATTGTCGTTATCGCGTTGGCAGGTATTTTTTCATACATGAAGTTGGGGCGTATGGAAGATCCGACTTATACGGTGCGAAAGATGGTTGTAACCGTTGCCTGGCCGGGAGCGACAGCTCAACAAATGGAAGAACAGGTTACAGATAAATTGGAGAAAAAGCTTCAAGACACTCCGCATCTTGACTATATTCGAAGCTATTCTAAACCGGGGCGTGCCGTTATATTCGTTAATTTGGACGATAAAATAGATTCGGCTCAGGTCCGGTCTGTTTGGCAGGAAGTACGTAACTTGGCTGACGATACGAAACGTACCTTACCTGAAGGCGTATACGGACCGTATTATAACGACCATTTCGACGATGTATACGGTTCCGTATATGCTGTAACGGGAGACGGGTATTCATACGAAGAATTGCGACAAAAAGCCGAAATGCTTCGCCGAGAAATGCTTAATGTTCCCGATGTGGGGAAGGCCGAAATTGTCGGGGAACAGTCGGAAAAAGGTTTACATAGAAATAGAAAATGCAAAACTGGCATCCTTAGGTATTTCTCCTACGGCTATAGCCGAGGCGGTTAAAGGGCAAAATGCGGTGACGCCGACAGGTATGATTGATACAAAAACGGATAACGTGTATTTGCGCCTTACAGGAACCTTTGACGACATAGATGCCGTTCGAAACCTGCCTGTTAAGGGTGGAAATGCGATTTTTCGTCTCGGCGATATTGCCAAGGTGGAGCGAAAGTATACGGAGCCGGCAGACCCGAAAATGTTCTTTGACGGAAAGCCTGCTATAGGTGTGGCTGTTTCCATGAAGGACGGCGGCAATATTCTTACCTTGGGTGAAAATCTGAGTAAGGTTGTAAAATCCGTGGGCGAAGACTTACCGGTAGGTCTGGAAATAAAGCAAGTATCGGATCAGCCGGCTGTAGTTAAAGACTCTATCAGTGATTTTGTCGGCACTTTGAGAGAGGCGATTATTATTGTCCTTATTGTCAGCTTCCTCAGTTTGGGCTTGCGTACGGGTATGGTCGTCGCCTTTTGTATTCCCTTGGTGCTTACCGGTGTATTTTGCATCATGGAGATTGCCGGCATTGATTTACACAAAGTTTCATTAGGAGCTTTGATCATCGCTCTCGGCTTATTGGTTGATGATGCGATCATTGCCGTGGAAATGATGAGTGTCCAACTGGAGGCGGGTAAGTCCCGTACGGAAGCGGCGTGTGCCGCTTTTAGAGAGACAGCTAAGCCTATGTTGACGGGAACTCTCGTCACTTGTGCCGGATTTATTCCCGTAGCCTTTTCCGAAGGTGCGGCTGCGGAATTTTGTAAGGCCCTCTTTCCGGTGATTACGGCGTCTCTTGTTATCTCGTGGATTGTATCCGTCATGGTGGCACCTTTGTTCGGGTATTATTTGATTAAAGTTAAGGATAAGGCGGGCGAAGCGGATAAGCCTTCCATGTATGATAATCGCTTCTACCGTACATTTAGACATGTTTTGCAAATCTTTCTTACTCATAGAAAAACGGTTCTTTTGGGGACAGTTTCCGTATTTCTCCTGTCATGCGGTTTGCTGACCTTAGTACCGCAAGAGTTTTTTCCGCCGTCATTGCGTCCTGAAATTATAGTCGAAATGACCTTGCCCGAAGGATCGTCTATAGCGGCGACGGAGAAAGAAGCTAAGAAGTTTGCCGCTTTTTTAGATAAGCAAGACGGCCTGATAAAAGACTATTCCTTCTATGTAGGGGAAGGAGCTCCACGTTTTGTTTTAACGACAGAGCCTGTGTTGCCTGCAAGCAACTATGCACAGTTTGTTGTCGTTGCCGCTGATACTGAGAGTCGGAAAGAGTTGGCAGGGCGAGTAAAAAAGGAACTGGCCGATCATGAACCGAATGTGCGCAGTAATATCAAGTATATTCAAACGGGACCGCCGTCGGACTATCCCGTTATGCTACGCTTATCGGGGCAGAATATAGATAAGGTCAAGACTTATGCGCAAAAAGTTGCCGATATATTACGCCAAGATTCGAATTTAACGGATGTTCATCTTGATTGGGAACAAAAGAGTAAAATCGTGAAAGTCGACTTGGATCAGAATAAACTACGTTATTTGGGCATTTCCGGTGCCGATGTATCGAAAACGCTTTATACGGAGTTGAGCGGGGCGACTATTGCCGAATACTATGCAGGCGATAAGACAATCGGCATCCAGCTGCGTCTCGATCCGAATAGCCGCAGTGACTTAGCAAGAGTAAAAGATGTGGTTATTCCTACACCTAACGGATATGTACCGTTGGAACAGATAGGTAAGCTTTCGTACAGTGCCGAAGACGGAACCATTTGGCGTCGTAATTTGAAACCGACCATTCTCATTGAGGCCGATACCCTTTCAGGAACGGCTAATAATGCGACAAAACAGGCATATGACGAAGCGTCGGCGGTTAGAGAGTCGTTGCCTTTCGGGTATAAGTTGGAAAAAGACGGATCCTTGGAAAATAGTGAAAAATCATTAAAATATTTATTGGCCCCCGTACCGGTCATGATTTTTATCATTATGACGCTTCTCATGTTCCAGCTTCGCAATGTTAAGAAAACAGCTCTTACATTGATAACGGCTCCGCTGGGAATTATCGGCGTTTCTATAGGGATGCTTTTATTTAATGAATCTCTGGGTTTCGTAGCTTATTTGGGGATTTTAGCCTTAGGCGGTATGATTATCCGCAATTCGGTCATTCTGATCGATCAGATTCAAAAACACGAGGCAGCCGGAGAGTCACCGTGGGATGCTATCGTAGATTCGGCGATTATGCGTTTTCGGCCGATTATGTTGACGGCGGCAGCTGCCATCTTGGGTATGGTGCCTTTAATGAGGAGCGCTTTTTGGGGCCCTATGGCTACGGCCATTGCATCCGGCCTTTTAGTGGCTACCATTCTGACTCTTTTGGTACTGCCTGTCATGTATGCCTCTGTTTACAAGATAAACAAGGACTCGAAAAGGGAATAAGGTAAGTGAAAATGCGGTATCGCCTTATGGGAGGGATACCGCATTTTTCGCCGAAAATCGCCGCTTGTAACGGCTGAATGTATTCACGGTCAGCCCTCTTTGTGGTAAAATAAATAACGACTGTAATTATTGTAGGAAGGAATCGATTATGGCGTCTATTTTTTCGCCTTTAACTAAAAATATAGGCATAGATTTGGGTACTTGCACGACACAAGTATACGTGGAAGGTCGCGGCATTGTTCTTTCCGAACCGTCCGTTATTGCGACGGACGAGCGGAACCAGAAGGTAGTAGCTGTCGGACGTAATGCGGAAAACTTACTGATTCAGTCTCCGGAAGTTGTGAAAATTCACAGACCTCTCGTAAACGGAGTTATTGCCGACTATTCGGTAACCAGTACGCTTTTAAATTACATCCTGAGTCGAGCTGTACGCACGGTACAGCGTGTACGGGTGAATCTCGGGGTTCCGGCCATTGCTTCGGATGTAGAAAAAAGAGCTGTACTGGAAGCTTTGTACAGAGCGGGGGCCAAGGAAACGAGTTTGATTGAAACGGGAGCGGCTGCCGCTATCGGTGCCGGGCTTCCCGTCTTGGAGCCGACAGGCAGTATGGTCGTTGATATTGGCGGCGGTACGACAAACGTAGCGGTCCTTTCTTTGGGCGGTATTGTCGTATCCGAAGCGATTCATACGGGCAGTATCGAACTGGATGAGACATTGCGTGATTATTTACGAATGAAATACGCTGTCGTTACGGACGATGCAACGGTAGAAGAAATGAAGATTTATAACGGTTCTGCTATTTTACCCATAGAAGACAGACATTTTTACTTTACAGGCCGCGGTTTGGATGACGGGTTGGAACGGGAAGTGTCTTTAAAATCCAGTGAGATTTATGAAGTCATGGGGCGACCTTTGCTTAAGATTATCGAATTGATTCGTCGTACGTTAAAGAAACGCCGCCCGAGTTGGCAGCCGATATTATGGAGCAGGGTATTGTCCTCACCGGCGGCGGATCTTTGCTAAAGGGACTTGACCAGTTGGTTGCACAGGAAACAGGCGTTCCCGTCATGGTGGCAGCTGAACCGGAAACGGCAGTAGCTAAGGGTGCTTACACGGCATTGAAAAAAACAGGCAGAAATTTGATTCGTTAATTCAAGGTGTTCAGACCATTTATAAAAGGAGATTTTGACATTGTTTTCCTTCGGTAAGAGAAGCGTTATTGCCGCTTTCGCCTTATTTTTAATAATTGGGGTTGTCGGTTGGGCTTGGCGCAGCCATAATTCCATTCCCTATGTAACGTCACCGTTGCAGACTGTAGTCACACCTTTGGAAGAAGGGGTGTCGTGGATTGCCGATCGGATTTCTTCAATCAGCCGCATTATTGATATTAGTATGAAAAATCGTATTGAATGGGAACAATTGGAAAAGGAAAATGCCGGCCTGCGTGAAAAAAACGGTGGATTATGATGAAATTACGGCGGAAAATACGAGATTACGTAAACTTCTCGGTTTCCGTGAAGCTCATAAAAATTTGCAACTCGTAGCAGGCCCCGTTATTTCTCGCGACTACGGTACTTGGACTAATACGATGATTATCGGTGTCGGTGAAAACGAAGGTATTAAAGAAAATATGGCTGTTATCACGCCTGACGGCGTTGTAGGTTTTATCAGCGATGTTTTTCCCTCATCGGCAAGAGTCCAGCTTTTAACGGATCCGAGAACGAGTATAGGTGCTATTGTGCAAAGAGCCGAATCGCGAGTTGCGTCGGTAGTCCGAGGTAACGGCAATATGCCGACAGAGCCCCAATTTGTCAATATTGCCAAAGATGCGGACATTCTGGAAGGAGATAACCTCGTCACGTCAGGTTTCGGTACCATTTATCCTAAAGGGTTGTACGTAGGTAAAATCGTATCTGTTCATTCCGATGATTCGGATTTTGTAAAATATGCGGTTATTCAGCCGGGCGTCGATTTTTCTAAACTGGAAGAAGTCTTTGTCATTACCGGTACGACCGGTAACGGCGGCTACGATAAGCCGGGTGTAGCCCCTAAACTCGTCCCTCAAACGCAGCGTGACAAGGTCGAAGGGGTCAAGGGAGCGGCGGCGCTATGAGAAAGACATATTGTATTATTACGGCTCTTGTCGTCTTTATTTTGCAAAGCGTTGTTTTGCCGAGAGTTTTTAACGGTATAGTACAGCCCAATCTGATTTTGCTCTTTGTGATCATCGTTTCCCTGCGTTTCGGGCAGAGAAAGGGAACGGGGGTGGCTCTTTTGGGCGGCTTTTTACAAGATGTTGTTATCGGTAACTTTTTCGGTATCCATATTTTACCGTATTTATTGGTTGCCGCACTTAGCAGCTACTTGGGGCGGTCCTTGGAGAAAGATCAGTATATTTTACTTGTACTGTTGGTACTGTTTATTACGGAAGCCTACCTGGTGTTTACGTACCTCGTTTTGTCTCTGTCGGGACAATTCGTTTCTTTCATTCCCTACTTGGCACAATATAGTGTTCCTTTGCTTGTATCGCACGGGATTTTAGCACGTTTTGCGGACCGGATTGTGCGAAAAATGTATAGGGAAGACGCATTTTTCGGATTTATGAGTTTTAACAGATAGAAGGGGACCCGTATTCATGCTGGAAGCACTTCTTAAAAAAAAGAATAATGACGGGCCTTTTCGCTATGTATACGGTGCGGTTGTCATTGTTTTTCTCGTTTTAATAGCCCGTCTTGTATGGTTGCAACTTTTTCAGGGCGATTACTATAACTCATTGGCTGAAGGGAATCGTTTGAGGGCTATTCCTTTAGCGGCTATGCGCGGTGTCATGTATGATCGGAACGGGCAAATTCTCGTCGGATCGCGGCCGAGTTTTATGGTTACCTATGTACCGACTCAAGGCAAGATGACTGACGAAGAAGCAGATAAACTGTCCCGTTTGTTGAACATGCCTGCAGATAAAATTTTGGAAAAGGCCGGTAAGGTCAAAAACTCATACGTGCCTACCGTCTTGGCTCAGGACTTGACACCGGACGTAGTTACGAAGGTAGAAGAACGGCGTAACGAATTGCCCGGTATTTCCGTAGACGTGCAGCCCATTCGCTACTATCCGTATGATATGATGGCGGCTCAGATTTTCGGCTACGTCGGACAAATTGATGAAGACGATATGGAGAGACTCAAAGGTGAAGACGGGGTGTCCAATGTGACACAAATCGGTCGAGCCGGATTAGAGTCATACTATGACGACGTTTTGCGCGGTAAAGACGGAAGTCGCCAAGTAGAAGTCGATGCATCGGGCAGTCCCGTAATGGAAGTGGAAAGAAAGAACCCCGTTCAAGGGCATAATATTCATTTGACCTTGGATTTAAACTTACAGACGGCTTTGGAAAAGGCTATGGATGCTCAAATCGCTCAGGGAATCGGTGTCAGCGGTATTGCGGCTGTAGCCGTCGATCCCAATACGGGGGCCGTTTTGGCCATGGCCAGCCGTCCGGCATACAACCCTAACTGGTTTACGCGCGGAATTACGGAATCGGAATGGAAGCAAATAAACGGAAATCCCAATCATCCGATGGAAAACCGTGTTATTGCCGGTGAATATCCACCCGGATCGACTTTTAAGTTGATTACCGGGGCTGCTGCCTTGGAGCTGAAAAAAATCACACCGGATGAGATGATTTTCGACTCCGGTAGACATTGGCTTGTCGACATGAGAAATGCCGGCGGTGAAGCTTTAGGATGGATTAATTTCACCGAGGCTTTAGCAAAGTCGGATAATGTCTATTTCTACGAATTGGGACGTCGAGTAGGCATCGATAAGCTTGCCGAATACGCTAAAATGTTCGGCATGGGTCAAAAGACGGGAATCGCCATGCGCGGTGAAGCGGCGGGCCTCGTTGCCAGTGAAGAATATAAAGAAAAAAATTACCACCAGGATTGGTACTTGGGGGATACTTTCAATTCCGCTATCGGCCAGGGGTTCCAGTTGGTTACGCCCTTGCAGGCGGCTATGATTGTCAGTGAAGTTGCTAACGGCGGCATTCAATACAAGCCGTTCATTGTCAGCCGCATTGATAATCTTGACGGTACGCCTTACAAGATTTTTGCACCTGAGCAAACGGGTACCTTGGAAGTCTCCAAGTCTACACTGGATTTGATTCGAGAAGGTATGAGAAACGTGGCGGAAGAGTCCGGTACAGCCGGTTCTTTATTTGCCGGGTTTCCTGTGCAGGTAGCCGGCAAGACCGGTACGGCCGAAAACTTCAGCGGTCGTGATCACGGTTGGTTTGTTGCGTTTGCACCCTATGACCATCCGCGTATTGTCATTGCCGTTTTGACGGAACAGGGCGGCTTCGGTGCCTCATCGTCAGGACCTATTGTTCGTGCCATGTTGGAAGAGTTCTTCCATATCGGTACGGCAGATAGTCAAAATAAAGATACGGCAGAGCCGACACAAGCTTCTGGCCGTACGCAATAAAAAGGAGGAAGTATTCATGTCTCATGTCATAGCCGTCGCTTCCGGTAAAGGCGGAGTCGGAAAGACTTTGATAACCGCTTCGCTGGCCATTGCTTTGCGTCGTCGCGGATACACTGTATTGGCTGTCGATGCCGATATGGGAATGCGCAACCTGGATCTTCTTCTGGGCGTACAGGATGAAGTGTTTTTTGATGTTTACGATGTTATGAAAAAACGTTGTAAGGCCGCGGATGCTCTTGTTCCCGTAGGTCCGGCCGGTGATTTTTTGGCAGCCAGTCAGAAAAAAACGTGGGAAAAGGCAGACCCGAAAGATTTTGTCCGCGTCATTTCACGCTTAAGCGAAAACTATGATTATGTACTTATCGATTGCCCGCCCGGACGAGACGGTGCTTTTAAGAGCGCCACGGCTGTAGCTGAAAAGATACTTTTTGTCGTTGAGCCGTCATGGACCTCTTTACGAGATGCTGCACGGGTCATGCAGTATTGTCATAAGAAAAACATACTTCAAATCACGTGCTGTTCAATAATTTCTATCGGAACAGACCGGGGTATTTAAATGTAGAAACTATGGCGGCCGTTTTATTGCCTCAGTCAGTAGTCGGTGTATTGCCGCATGACGAATTTATTCATGCTGCCGCACAGGAAGGGACCTTGGCCGATATAGGTGAAGGAAATCCTTTCTTTTGTGCTTTGTCGGCCACTGTTCGTTGGCTGGAGACGGGTGATGAGCCGGCAGGTGCCGATTGGAATCCGTATTTACCTCACGGCGACGTCCTGGACTGCATTTTTACGGATGAAGAAGCAGCTGTATCGTCGATGCAAAGACCGGTCCCTTCCTTCGTAACTCACGAATTGTCTAAGGCGGCGGCTTTTTTAGATGAAGACGCAAAGACGGCTTTTGTTTCCGATTCTGAAGAAAAAGAAGTGCCTGAAGCGGTAGAAGAGGAAAAAATGGAAGAACGCCGTCATATTTCGGCAGCCGTTAATGCTGTAGCGGATGAGGCGGCTTCAGTTGTGGAAAAGATGCTCGAAAAAGGACGTTTGCAACGTACTTTAACGGTTCGCAAACGAGCCGGAGAATCGCGTCAATGGCGTATACGGCGTCGCTAAGGGAGAATAACGGTGTTATTTAAAAGACAGTGGAAACATATAGATAAGGTATTGGTGGCGGCAGCTGTACTTATTGTAGCCATCAGTATCTGTATTATCGGCAGTGCCACACATATTAATAAGGGTGCCATTAACTACGATTTTGTGGCTAAACAGGGCGGGGCTTTTATTGTCAACTTATTGCTGGTTCTCTTTGTTTGTAATTATGACTATACGAAGTTGCGGCGTATTGCTAAACCCTTGTATGTCATCAATCTGCTCATGTTGGTGGCTGTTATGTTTTTAGGAAGATCCGCTCTTGGAGCCCAGCGATGGATTCAAATCGGGCCGCTTACATTGCAGCCGTCCGAGTTTTCCAAGCTCATTATGATTGTGTGTATGGCTGCCTTGCTGGCCGATCGTATCGGAAAGCTCAATACGTGGCGAGAGATTATTCCCTTCGGGTTATGTGTGGGCATTCCGTTTCTTCTTGTATTAAAACAACCGGACTTGGGAACCAGTCTTGTGTTCTTGGCAATTGCCGTAGCTATGCTTTTTTTGTCAGTCGCATAAGGTTGAAACTTCTGCGTAATATTTTTTTATTGCCGCACTGTGCCTCGCGCCTTTCGGATGGTACTTTATGAAGGACTATCAGAAGTCGCGTATTATGGTTTTTTTAGACCCTAATGCAGATCCCTTCGAGCCGGCTATCATATCATTCAGTCAAAAAAATAGCTATCGGTTCGGGAATGCTTTTCGGCAAGGGACTTTTCAAAGGGACTCAGAGTCAGTTGAATTTTTTTGCCTGAAAAATCATACGGATTTTATTTTTTTTCCGTTATCGGTGAAGAATTGGGCTTTTTAGGTTGCCTCTTTTTACTTTTTTTATATTTTGTACTCATTTACAGGGCTTTGCTTACGGCCAAGGAATGCAAGGAACCTTTCGGAATGTTATTGGTTACGGGTATCGTAGCCATGTGGACTTTTGAAATACTCGTCAATGTCGGTATGACTTGCGGTATTATGCCTGTTACGGGTATCCCTTTACCCTTTATGAGTTACGGTGTCAGTGCTTTGACTACGAATATGATGGCCCTGGCGGTAGTATTGAGTGTCCATATGCGACAACAATCGGCAATTTTTTTATAGACGGAGAATAACGTGCAAATACAGATAGATCCCATACTATTAAGTAAAGTACAAAAGCCGGCCCGATATGTGGGTGGAGAATGGAACAGTGTAGTAAAAAATCACAATGATGTGGATTTTACGGTTGCTTATTGTTTCCCGGACGTTTATGAAGTGGCTATGAGTCATTTGGGACTCAGAATTTTGTATGCCCTCTTGAATAAACGCGGTGATACGGCAGCGGAACGGGTTTACGCCCCGTGGCCGGATATGGAAGAATTAATGCGTAAAAAGGGGTATCCCCTTTATTCACTGGAAACGAAGACAGCTGTTCGCGACTTTGATATGGTCGGATTTACGCTTCAATATGAAATGAGTTTTACCAATATTTTGAATATGCTGGATTTGGCGGGGATTCCCCTGCTTGTAGCGGAACGAGGGGAAGAAACTCCTCTTATTGTTGCCGGGGGACCTTGTACGTACAATCCGGAGCCTTTGGCCGACTATTTTGATCTCTTTTGTCTCGGCGAATCGGAAGAATCGGTCCAATTATTGGCTGATACGATAATTGCTTGGAAGAAAGACGGTAAGCCGGGCGGGAAAAAGGGTCTGTTGAAAACATTGGCCACACAAAAGGGGAATTACGTACCCGCTTTTTACGAGCCTCACTATGATTCGGAAGGGAATTTTCTTGACTTAATCCCTACGGAAAAAGAAGCTAAGACACGCATTGAAAAATGCGTTATTGCCGATGAAGAAACGGTTTTTTTATCCGACGGAACCGATTGTACCGAATATTGATATCGTTCATAATCGGGCTGTTCTTGAACTCTTTCGCGGTTGCAGTCGCGGGTGTCGTTTTTGTCAGGCAGGAGTTTTTGTATCGTCCCGTAAGGGAAAAAAACACCGAAGCATTTGGCGGATTTGGCTGAACAAATAGTTAAAAATTCCGGATATGATGAAATTTCTCTCATGAGTCTGAGTTCTGCTGACTATTCGCAACTTCCCGAATTGGTCGACTTACTGTTGGAACGCTTTAAGGGAAAGAAAGTTAGCGTCAGTCTGCCGTCATTACGAGTCGACAGCTTTTCCGTAGATATTGCCAAAAAAGTTCAGCAGGTTCGTAAAAGCGGCCTGACCTTTGCACCCGAAGCGGGAACTCAACGCCTGCGTGATGTAATTAATAAAGGGTGTTACGGAGAAAGACTTACTGGATGCTTGCGAAAATGCCTTCCAAAAACGGTTGGTCGACAGTCAAACTCTATTTCATGATGGGCTTGCCGACGGAAACGGATGAAGATTTGGCAGGAATTGCCGACTTGGCTTATAAGGTTTTGAATTTGTATCGCAAGGTGACGGGAAAGAATAACGGGAAGGTTACGGTCTCCGTATCCAGTTTCGTACCTAAGGCTCATTCGGCCTTTCAATGGGCACCTCAATGCTCCATTGAAGAAATAGAACGAAAGCAGCAGTATATTAAGGGCCTTATTCGTGATAACCACATTTCTTATCATTATCACGATGCTCGTACGGGGCGCATGGAGGCAGCCTTTGCCAGAGGCGACAGACGATTGGGTAAGGTTCTGTATTATGCGTGGAAAAAGGGTTGTAAGTTCGACGGTTGGACTGAGATGTTCGATTACGATAAATGGAATGAGTCTTTTGCAGATGCCGGTCTTGAGGTAGATTACTTCGCATCCAGGCAACGAGGAGAGCAAGAACCCTTCCCGTGGGATCACATGAGTGCCGGTGTAGCTAAAGCATACTTGCTCAATGAGTGGAAGAAAGCCCATGACGAAGAGCTGACAGATGATTGTCGCCGTAAACGATGTACGGGTTGCGGTGTCTGTCCCAATTTAGGCGTTCATATTATAGATTTGAAAGCAGGTGACGGCAATGGCAAGACTACGTTTAGCTATTAAGAAGGACAAGGCCTTGCGCTTTTTGTCGCATCTCGATTTTGCCCGAGCCGTTCGTTATGTCGTAATTCGAGCCGATTTACCAGTACAATACTCGGAAGGCTTCAATCCTCATATGAAAATAGCCTTTGCTTCCGCTTTGGGTGTAGGTGTGGCGGCGGCAGAAGAATACATGGATATAGAGTTGGCTGAAACAGTAGATGTGGAAGATGTAAAGCGGCGTATGAATGAAAAGGCTCCCGAAGGGTTTGCCGTTCTTGAGGGGCGGTATGTATCCGATAAGGCACCGAAGCTCATGGCCATTGCTAATTATGCCGAGTATCTTTTGTCCGGGCCTTTAACGGAATCTATAGAAGAAGACGTAATCAATCGTCGTCTTGATGTGTTTAACAAGGCTGAAGAAGCGGTGTATGAAAAATATTCACCGAAAACACGCAAAACAAGATATATTAATGTAAAAGACCATGTATTGGAACCGATTACGGCACAAATAGACGGATCGGACATACACTTGCGTGTACGCATTTATCAAAACGAGTCGGGTGCCGTAAAGCCCTCTCAAGTGTGGGAATTATTAGCCCGGCAATTCGATATTCCCGTTAACCCGACCCTGATGCTTGCCGAAAGAACGGGCCTATGGTCGCGACAAAAGGGAGAGAATCGAACTTTGTTCGAAATGCCGTAATACGAAAGTTGGCGATGTGCTATGAAATTATTGGTTGCCGATGTTATTCCGGAAGAAACGCGAATGGCCGTCATAGAAAACGGAAAATTGACGGACTATGCAGTGGAACGAAATGACGAAGCACATATTGTTAATCATATCTACAAGGGTGTCATACAGAATATCCTGCCTGCCATGCAGGCTGCTTTTGTCGATATAGGTCGTAAAAAGAACGCCTTTTTATATTTAGGGGATTTATTTCCCCGTGCGGCGACAAAAGAAGAAATCCAACAGACCCATATTTCCGTAGGGCAAAGCGTACTTGTACAAGTAGTTAAAGACGAACAACCCATGAAGGGAGCCAAGGTGACGGCCAATGTCAGTATTGCCGGTCGTTACGCCGTCTTAATGCCTACGGTAGATTACGTAGGCGTGTCCAAAAAAATTCAGGACGAAGAGGAAAGAAATCGCTTGCGAACTATTGTCAGTGCCGTTAAGCCCGAAGGTATCGGTATGATTGTAAGGACTGTCGCCAAAGACGTATCGGAAGAAGAATTAGCGGCAGATTTACACTACTTATTGCGTACATGGGAGAGTATAAGGGCTCGTTATAAGACTACAAGAAAGCCGAAGCTTTTATATCGCGAAGCGGATCTTTTGATGCGTATGATCAGGGATTACTGTACGGATGATGTAAATACTGTCATTGTAGATAATAAAGACGCTTATGAACGTTTGAGCTCTTTTTTTTCGGAAGAAGAAATAGATAGAGAGCGCCTGATTTTATATGAAGGAGAGGATCCTGTATTCGACTATTATCACATTGAAGATGAGTTACAGAATGTTATGTCCAGGCAAGTTATGTTGCCTTCAGGCGGGACTCTTATTTTCGATCATACTGAGGCTTTGACGGTCATCGATGTCAATAGCGGTAAATATGTAGGTAACAGCACCCTTGAGGAAACGCTCTTTCATGTAAATCGCGAAGCGGCGGTAGAAATTGCAAGACAGTTGCGATTGCGCGATATAGGGGGCATCATTTTAGTGGACTTTATCGATATGCCCCGGTCCGACAGGAGAGACGAACTTTTGCGTATTTGCAGCGTGAAACGGCGGCCGATAGGGCGAGAGTTCATGTATTCGGCATGACGGCCCTGAATCTCGTGGAAATTACACGAAAAAAATCACGGCAAAGTATCCATTTATCTCAATTTTCTCCTTGTACCGTTTGTGGCGGTACAGGTGTTTTGGCCTCTCCTGAATCGGTGTATATCCAAATCGTTCGTCAATTGCGCCATATGATGAAAGTACATCCTATTAAGGGTGATATTTTGATCAGTGCTCATGCCGATGTTTTGGCCCTGTTTAAAGATAAGAAACGAAAAGAGGCTTTGGAAAAAGAGCTGAACCGTTCCCTGTATTTTGAAGACAGTCATCATGCAAACAGAGAAGTATTTTCCGTATTTTCAAAAGCCGAGTAAGTCATAACTGTAAATACGACAACTGTATGAATAAGATAGAACCTAAAAAAGACGCCGACTGCTTTAGCAGTCGGCGTCAAAGGTTACACAGAGGTGTTTACTGTAAGTAATATACTACTTCTACCGATTCACTCAAGGTATTCGTTCCCGGTTCGATGGGTGTGGACGTTTCCATCTTTGCAGCCCGCAGGCTGAACATATTGGCAGTTGCCGTGTAGGAAGGGGAGTTACCGTTAATGGTAATGGATTTCACATCGCCCAAGCGATGTCCCGTCGCTTCGGCAGCAGCCTGAGCCGTTTGCTTGCCGTTGTAAATAGCTGTCTTAATCAGATTGGAACGTACCGTATCAGCCTTTTCCGTCGTAAAACGAACGCCGCTAATGTCATTGGCTCCGTCTTGCATAGCTTTCGCAATGAGTTTGGAAATGAGTGTAAAGTCCGTGACTTTCAGTTCTAAATCATTGGAAACGGAGTAACCGTTGATTTTCTGATTTTTATCATAGGTCGGATAGACATTGAAGTTTCTTGTCTTCATATCTTTTTGGGCGATACCCAGAGAAAGAGCCGAGTGTTGTACACGGTTCATAATAGTGTCGTTTTGCATGCGAGCTTCTTCGGCTGTAGCTGCCGTTGTGTTCATGCCCACGGTAATATAAGCCGTATCGGGAACTACTTTTTCTTCCGCATAGCCGGAAACGGAGACCGTAGGCACTTCGTTAGCCGCATCGGCATAAGAGGGGGCCGCACAGATAAAAGATGTGGATAAACAAGCACAAAGAAAAGCTGTTTTTAAATATTTAGATGTCATCATATTTCCTCCTTGTAAAACTTTCTACAAAACTTTTTTTATTATATCATTACCAAGAAAAATTTAAAAGCCTCTTCAGTACCGGTTGTGAGTTGAAGGAGCCTATATAAATAGTGTAATATATAATACTGAATGAAAATATCCCTTTTATGACAGTTAGGATGAGTATATATGCTGGAATTTCCCATTAAGCGAACGATTACTATAGACGATTCGAAAAAAGGGCGCAAGAAGAAAAGTGCCAAAAAAGAAAAGGTTATTATTAAGGGGAGTGTCAACCTGCCGGTAAGAGAACCGTTGAAAAAATTGGACCCCTTGCCGAAGAATGCCAAAAACCTGGTCATCGTCGAATCTCCCGCTAAGGCCAAGACGATTGAAAAGTTTCTCGGCAAAGACTTTAAAGTCCTTGCCAGTCGCGGGCATTTGCGTGATTTGCCGCGCAATCAGTTTGGTGTCGATGTGAGCCGCGATTTCGCACCGACGTATATCGACATGTATGATAAGAAAAAAATTATTGAGGAACTGAGACACGAGTATGTACGCTCCAAGAAAGTGTACCTCGCAACTGACCCTGATAGAGAAGGTGAAGCTATTTCCTGGCATTTGGCGCATATTTTGGAAATGGATTTGCAGGAACCGTGTCGAATTATGTTCCATGAAATTACGAAGGACGCCGTTACGGCCGGGCTCAGTGATCCGGAACCGATTGATTTAAATCGTGTGGATGCTCAGCAGGCACGACGAATTTTGGATCGTATCGTAGGGTATCAATTAAGCCCCTTATTGTGGAAAAAGGTCTGCAAGGGACTTAGTGCCGGCCGTGTGCAATCTGTAGCCGTACGGCTTATTTGCGAACGGGAAGAAGAAATAAAAGCCTTTGTGCCCGAAGAATATTGGTCCGTATCGGCTGTTTACGAAACTGAAGACGGCATGAAAATTACGGCCGACGTAGTCAAGGAAAATGGCAAGAAAATAAAATTATCCGATAAAGCTGCCGCCGATGCCGTAGAGGAGGCATTGCGCTGGGAAAGTCGTAAGGAGAGTCGACCTGCCGATAAGGTTACCAAGGTAGAAACGCAAGCGTAAACGGATGCCTCAGCCGCCATTTACTACATCGACGATGCAGCAGGAATGTGTAGGCAAGTTGAATTTCGGTGCTAAAAAGACGATGATGCTGGCACAGCAATTGTATGAAGGTCTTGAATTAGGCGGTCGCGGTCATGTAGGTCTTATTACCTATATGCGTACGGACTCGACACGAATTAATGAAGATATGATTAAGGGCGCTCGAGAATTTATTGCCAATGTATACGGTAAAGAGTTTGTGCCGCCTAAACCTCATGTATATAAGTCGCGAGCTACAAGCCAAGACGCTCACGAAGCTATCAGGCCGACTTCGTTGGAATTGACGCCGCAAGTCGTCTCCGCTTTTTTATCTCGTGACCAACTGCGTTTGTATACACTCATTTGGAATCGTTTCCTTGCCAGCCAGATGGCTCCCGTTGAAACGGAACACATGTCCATTACAGTAGAAAGCGGCAACTATGAATTAAAGGCTTCGGGATATACGGTACTCTTTAAGGGCTTTACGGAGCTTTATGAGGAACAGAAAGAAAAGGGAAGCCAAGAATTACCGCCTATTCACGAAGATACGATTGTGCATAATAAAAAGGTTGAGAAGGTTCAGCATTTTACCCAACCGCCGGCTCGCTATACGGAAGCCAGTCTGATTAAAACGTTGGAAGAAAAGGGAATCGGACGACCCAGTACGTATGCGCCTATTATGGATACGATTAAGAATCGAAATTACGTGGAAAGCTGGATAAACAATTCGTGCCCACAGAATTGGGTGTAGTGACAATCAAGCTGTTAAAGGAATATTTTGACGGTATTATTAATGTAGACTTTACGGCTCATATGGAAGAATCTCTGGACGGCATCGAACAGGGCAGCGATACATACATACACGTACTTAAAGAGTTTTACGATGTATTCAAGCCCGAACTGGACCATGCGGAAGCAGGCATGGAAAAAGTAACCGTAGCCGGACAGGAATCGGGAGAACTGTGTGAACTTTGCGGCTCTCCCATGGTTTATAAATTCGGGCGTTTCGGAAAATTCTTGGCTTGTTCCAATTTCCCTGAATGTCGTAATACGAAGGCTATTGTCGAAGATACGGGTATTACTTGTCCCAAGTGCGGTGAAGGCAGTCTGATTAAGCGAAAATCAAAGCGCGGTCGCACCTTCTACGGATGTAATCGTTATCCTGATTGCGACTTTGTCTTATGGAATGAACCGGTAGATAAAAAATGTTCTCTTTGCGGCAGTATTATGACGGTCAAACATTATAAAAACGGACAGGATAAACTCTTTTGCAGTAATGATGCTTGTGAAAATCATAAAAAAGGTGAGACAGTCAATGAAAAATAGTCTTCTTGTAATCGGAGCCGGCTTGTCCGGTGCCGAGGCGGCTTGGCAGGCGGCTCAACGCGGCATTCCGACGGAACTTGCGGAAATGCGCCCGCACAAAAAATCGCCGGCCCACCATACGGATTTTTTCGCCGAGCTGGTGTGCAGTAATTCTTTTCGAGCCGCTAACGTGGAAAATGCGGTGGGCCTTTTAAAGGAAGAAATGCGTCGCCTGGGGTCACTGATCATGGAAGCTGCCGATGCTACCCGTGTTCCCGCCGGTGGAGCCTTGGCTGTCGACAGGGTTCCTTTCAGTGAATATGTTACGGAAAAGATTAAAAACCACCCTTTAATTACAATTACACATGAAGAAGTGACGGAAATTCCCGAAGATCGGCCTTGCATTATTGCCAGCGGCCCTTTGACATCCGACGGCTTGTCGTCGGCTATTGCCCGGTTGACAGGTGAGGAATACTTTCACTTCCATGATGCGGCTGCACCTATTGTCACCGTCGAGTCCCTTAATATGAATAAGGTGTACAGAGCGGCACGATACGGTAAGGGTGGTGCCGATTATTTGAATTGTCCTTTTACGGAAGATGAGTATAAAGCGTTTTGGCAGGCTTTAACGACGGCCGAATGTGCCGAATTACATGAATTTGAAAAAGATGATACCGTCTTTGAAGGATGCATGCCCGTAGAAGTCATGGGATCCCGCGGTATCGACACGTTGCGCTACGGGCCTATGAAACCTGTCGGTCTGGAACTGCCGGGAACGGATACGGTCCCTTATGCTGTCGTACAGTTGAGACAGGATAACGGCAGTGCTACGCTGTACAATATTGTGGGTTTTCAAACGCATTTGAAATTCCCCGAACAAAAACGGGTATTTTCCATGATTCCCGGCTTGGAAGAGGCGGAATTCGTTCGTTACGGAGTTATGCATCGAAACTCATACATCAATTCACCGGAGTTGCTTTTACCGACCTTACAATACAGAAAAAGAGACTCTCTTTTCTTTGCTGGGCAATTAACAGGGGTAGAAGGATATTTGGAGTCGGCTTCTATGGGACTTCTGGCCGGTATTAACGCCGCCAAGCTGTGTAAGGAGGAAGCCTGTGTTACCTTCCCGAAGGAAACGGCTTTGGGAGCGTTGAGTCACTATATTTCCACGGGACCGAACGATAACTTCCAGCCCATGAATGTAAATTTCGGTATTATTTCGCCTTTGGGTATTAAAAAGCGAATAAAAAAAAGAGAAAAGAATGCACTTTTGGCGCAACGTGCCTTGGAAGCTATTGAAGTGATGAAGGAGAAGATATAAATGGAAACGGCTTTTCATGCAACGACTATTGTAGCCGTGAGCAAAGACGGAAAAACGGCCATTGCCGGAGACGGTCAGGTTACGATGGGAAATTCTGTCATTATGAAAGGAACGGCGCAAAAGGTAAGACGTCTATATAACGGTAAGGTTGTCAGCGGATTTGCCGGATCCGTAGCCGATGCCTTTTCCCTTTTTGACAGATTTGAAGCGAAACTTAATGAATATAACGGAAATCTTATTCGCAGCGCTGTAGAACTTGCCAAAGACTGGCGTAGTGACAAGGTTTTACATAAGCTGGAAGCCCTTCTTCTCGTATCGGACGGAGAACGGATTCTCCTGTTATCCGGAACAGGTGAAGTTATTGAACCCGACGACGGTATCAGTGCCATCGGGTCCGGCGGTATGTATGCCTTGGCGGCTGCTCGTGCCTTAAAGAATAATACGGACTTGACGGCCAAAGAAATTGCCGAAAAATCATTGCATATTGCGGCGGATATTTGTGTATATACGAATCACAACGTTATATGCGAGGAAATATAGAAAGGGAGACCTTAATTTATGACGGAAAGAGAAAATTTGACGCCTAAAGAAATAGTGGCGCAACTGAATAAATATATTATCGGGCAAGACGGAGCCAAGAAATCCGTAGCGGTAGCGTTGAGAAATCGCTGGAGACGAAAGAAACTGAGTGCCGAACTGCAAAAGGAAATTATTCCGAAAAATATTTTGCTCATCGGCCCGACCGGTGTCGGAAAGACGGAAATTGCCAGACGTTTGGCTGACTTGACGGGAGCTCCCTTTGTAAAAGTAGAGGCGACGAAGTATACGGAAGTGGGCTACGTTGGCCGCGATGTAGAACAAATGATTCGCGATTTGTTGACCAATGCTATTCGCATGGTTCAGGAACGGGAAAGCCGCCGTTTTGAAGAAAAGGCGGAAGCGGAAGCCAACAATCGTATATTGCAAGTCTTTTGGCCGAAGAAAGAAACTGTAAAGGAGGCTGTGACCGATCCGGTATCCTTCCTTTTCGGAAATAGTGAAGGTGAAGAAGAAAAGAAGGAAAGTGAGGCGCCGTCAGAAACAACGGGTATGTCGGAACGTCGCAGACAGATGGCGGAGCGTATCGCATCCGGCGAATGGGACGAACGTGAAATTGAAGTAGAAGTGGCTGAAGCGGATAGAGCCGTACAGGGAATTTTGACGGGAAATTCGACGGAAGAATTAACCAATAATTTTCAGGAAATGCTGGGAAACCTTGTACCGAAGAAAAAAAAGAAAAAGAAAATGACCGTAGCCAAGGCCAGAGAACTTTTCAAGGAAGAGGAGTTAGGCAAGCTTCTGGATATGGATATTATTATAGAAAAGGCTATAGAGGCGACGGAAGAAACGGGAATTGTCTTTATCGACGAGTTTGATAAAATAGCCGAAAAGGGGCGTTCCAACGGACCCGATGTATCACGTGAAGGGGTACAACGAGATATTCTTCCCATTGTGGAAGGAGCTACGGTGACCACGAAATATGGCCCTGTAAAGACGGACCATATTCTTTTTATTGCCGCCGGAGCTTTTCACGTATCTAAACCGTCGGATTTGATTCCCGAATTACAGGGGCGCTTCCCTATTCGTGTGGAATTACAATCCTTGACAGTTGAAGATTTTAAACGTATTCTTACGGAACCCAGTCAGTCGTTGCTAAAACAATATACGGCCTTGCTCGGTGCGGATAATACGGAACTGGAATTTACGGAAGACGGGATCGATATGATGGCTGAATATGCTCATCACGTAAACGAAGAAACGGAAAATATAGGGGCCAGAAGACTACATACGATTTTAGAACGTATTTTAGAAGATATATCCTTCGACACACCCTATGAAGAAGCGAAGAAAATTCGCATTGACCGTGATTTTGTGTCGGAAAAACTCGGCAAAGTCGTTACGGATGTGGATATGAGCCGCTATATTTTGTAGGGGTCACTATGAGAACATACTCAAAAGTCGTAATCAATAAAAAAGCTCTTCGCATGGCGCAGACAGGCCACCCTTGGGTATACGGGGAGGAAGTGGTACGTATAGACGGACCCTGGCAGACAGGCGATCTGGTCGACGTATATTCGGAGAAAAATAAATACGTCGGCACGGGTTTTATTAATGATGTATCAAAAATACGGGTGCGTCTTGTTTCTCGAAATGCCAACGATACCTTTGACGATGCATTTGGCGGCGGCGTGTCGACTACGCGCTTGCTTATCGTCGTACCGTCATGGGGGAAGATGACTTTTCCTGTTGTCGACTTATCTTCGGTGATGCCGATGAAATGCCGGGATTGACGGTAGATTTATTTAGTGACGTACTGGTGACACAGACTCTGTGCTACGGCATGAACCGTATTAAAGAGCGCATATTTAAACCCCTTGTAGAAGGGCTAAGCACCTACGGCATTCACATTCGCGGTATTTATGAAAGAAACGATGTGAAGGTACGGGAATTGGACGGGTTAACACAGTATAAGGGTTGGTATGAAGCCCCTTGGCTGCCTGAACGGCCGGGGAAACCGATGACGACTGTCTGTGAAAACCATATCCTTTACGATGTGGATATAGAAAACGGTCAAAAAACGGGATTTTTCCTTGATCAGAAATACAATCGTCTTGCCGTATCCCGCTTAGCAGTCGGTAAACATGTCCTTGATTGTTTTACACACACCGGGGCTTTTGCTTTAAATGCCGCCAGAGGAGGAGCCGCATCTGTAACAGCCGTGGATATTTCCGAGGAAGCTGTAGAGCGGACGATATCCAATATAGAGAAGAACGATTTTTCGTCTACCGTAAAAGCCGTTCAAGCAAATGTGTTCGATTTATTAACACAGTTGGCGGAAGAAAAGAACCGTGACTATGATTTTATTATCCTGGATCCTCCGGCCTTTACGAAATCGGGCCATACGCTGAAAAATGCTTATAGAGGATATAAGGAAATTAATTTAAAGGCCATGAAAATTTTGCCCAGAGGCGGATATCTGGCCACCTGCTCATGCTCTCATTTCATGACGGATGAACTCTTTCGACGTATGTTGAAGGAAGCGGCAGATGATGCAGGTGTATCGCTCAGACAGATTGAAGGACGTCAACAGTCTCCGGACCATCCGATTCTTTGGAATGTAAGAGAGACTGATTATTTGAAGTTCTATTTATTTCAAGTAGTTTAATAAAAGCAATTAATCATAACCACCCGTTAAACGGGTGGTTTGCTCTGACCCTATAAGGGTCTTTCTCTAGTGGATACCCTCTAAAGAGGGTATCGAAATAGTCCGACAACCACTCTATTATTACAGGCAGCCCCCTACTCGGGGGCTTTTTTTCTGCCTATTCTACCGGCTTACCCGTAAACGGGTCGGTATATTCCTGAAAATTTAATGTGTCCATGGCGATATCATCGTGCAACTGGTTGCGAATATACTCTTTTATCGCACCTTCATACCTGCCTACCGTATCTACGTAATAGCCTCTGCACCAGAAGTGTCGATTCCCATATTTGTACTTAAGATGGGCATGTTTATCAAATATCATGAGGCTACTTTTACTCTTTAAATATCCCATAAAACTCGACACACTCATATGCGGGGGTATGGTTACTAACATATGAATATGATCCGGGCAACATTCTGCTTCTAATATATCTACATGTTTTCTTGTGCATAAGTCACGTAAAAATTTTCCCTATATCACTTCTTAATTTTTTTTATATAATCTGTCTGCGATACTTGGGTGCAAAACACAATATGATATTTACATCTCCATTTGCTATGTGATAAGCTTTTGTACGTCATTCATTGACATGGAACCTCCTCTTTGTACAATAATGTGGTTGCCAGACCGCTATCATTGTACCACGGGGAGGTTCTTTCCTTTTCTATAAGAATATTTTTCCAACCCCCAGTTTAACTGGGGGTTTTGTCATGCCTATTCGGCGTACAATAAATGTTGGGGTCGGCACCAAATAGGTGCCGACCCCAACATTTGCAAAAGAGCTATAAAAAGGAAGGTTTGACCTTAGTCAAACCTTCCTTTTTTAATGCTGAGCAGGTATATTATTCCGCCCAATTTCCGTTTATAAAAATGGGAACAATCTTACCGTCTTCGCAAAGGCCTTCAATAATCATGTCGGCAGAACCGATCATAAAGTCCACATGAACCATAGAGTCATTCAGACCTGCGGCTGCGGCTTCCTCGTCGCTTAAATTCGTACCGCCGGCAAGACATGTAGGATAGGCCTTGCCGAGGGCTAAGTGGCATGAAGCGTTTTCATCAAATAAGGTTTCATAAAAAAGCATGTTGCTCTGTGAAATCGGTGAATTATAGGGGATAAGAGCGGCTTCACCGAGTCTTCGTGCGCCGTCGTCCGAATCCAAAAGGGTTGCCAAAATATCCTGACCTACGTCGGCCTTAAAATCTACTACCTGCCCCTCCTTAAAGGTAAGTGAGAAACGGTCAATAAGATTTCCCTGATAGACCAGCGGTTTCGTACTGTAAACAATTCCGTCAACTTGTCTGCAATGAGGGGCCGTGAATACTTCTTCCGTAGGAATATTGGCGTTAAAGGGAATGCCTTCAGCCGACTCTTCCGTTCCTCCTTGCCAGATATGATGTTTCGGTAAGCCGACGGTAAGGTCCGTGCCCCGGTCATTTTTTTATAGTGGAGGGCTTTAAAAGCTTTATCCGTCAGCCATTGGCGGCGTTTCTTTAAATCGTTCAAGTGATTGTCCCAGGCTTCTAAGGGTGCAGGACCGTCGCTACGTGAAGCTTTCAAAATAGCTTCTTCTAAAGCCGCATAGGCTTCAGTCGGGCTCTTTTCGGGAAAGAGAATAGAGGCCCATTTATGAGAAGGAACGGCAGCAACCAGCCATGTTACTTTAGAGGCCATGATACCGTCCGAGTATTCTTTAAGGGCTGTATGAGATGCCTTTTGGAAGGCGACTAATTTTTCTTTGTCTACGCCTTTCAATAAATCAGGATCAGCGGAAATAAGGCTTAAGAAAGCCGCTCCTTTGCGATAGTAGGTCAGACTGAAATCGCGACGCCACGTAGGGAAGTCTTCGAAAGAAGCAAGCTCTTCATGGTCGTATTTCAAACGTGTCAATGCATTGCTGCGCCAGTTAAGAACTACTTGGGAAGCTCCTGACTCATATGCTTTTTCAGCCAGGACTGAAACAAAGTCATGGGATTCTACAGGGGCATTAATAACAAGGATTTGGTTTTCTTGAAGATTAATCCCTTTTTTTAAGAGTACGGTCGCATATATTTCCATTTGATGACGATTCATAAAATACCTCCTAGAGTGAGCGGCGACTTGTATAGAACCAAAGTCTGCCGTTTAAAATAAGAGCATTCAGTCCGAGACTGATTACGAGACTTAACCAATAACCGTAAGGACCGAAGCTTGTATAATGAGCCAATACATAGCCCATGGGAACGGCAATAATCCAGTATGTGACAAAGGCGACGTAGGTGATGATACGGACGTCTTTATAGCCGCGCAACATACCTTGGACCGGCGTACCCATAGCATCACAGGCGGAAAAGATAAGAGCGAAGATTAAAAAGGCACGAATGGTTATGAGTGTAGCTTTATCATGTGTGAAAAGGGCGGCAATGTCGTTCAGGAAGGTGAAGGTAAAAAGTGCTGTCAGGACCAGTAATGACAAGGAGACGAAGAAACATATCGTATCATATTGCAGGGCTTTGATTTTATTTTTGGCACCGACTTCATAACCTACGACAATGGTAGCAGTCAGACTGATACTCCAGGGGACGGTGTAGACAAAGGTGGAATAGCTGATGGCTGCTTGGTTTGCAGCTATATAAAGGGTACCGAATTCACTCATGAGCAGTCCGACAATAGAAAAAAGACTGGTTTCACAAAAGATAGCTACGAACATAGGTAAGCCTAAACGCAGTTGCTCACGACAATGGACCCATGAAAACTTACGAAAATCCGACCATAAACGGTATGCTTTAAACGGTGCCTTGAAATGGAGAATAATGATAAAGCCGTGCAGGTAATCCAGGATGCCGTTGTCATGGCGTAAGCCGTGCCGGCACCTCCCAGTGCGGGAATTCCGCATCCTCCGAAGATAAATAGTTTAAAGAGGCCTATAGAAATAAAAAGATTGGACAGTAATACACCCATGGAAAGTCGCGTCATTCCGTGGGCATCTACGGCGTAGCGCAGAGTCGCCTGTACCAACATAGGGAAAATGCCGAAAGATAAAGCCAGCCAATAGTGTTCGGCAATAGCCTGTACGGCAGGTTCCAGGTTCAGGAGAGATAAAAAAGGAGTAAGAAGAAATCGAGATCCGCATACAATGATTACAGTAAGAAAAAAAGATGTATAAATCCCTTGTGTAATAAAGACGGGAATATCTTCCGTCTTACGGGCCCCGCGTAATTGGGCAATGATGGGCGAAATGCCGAAGGCTATGCCGCAAGCACCGGCAAAAAGAGGATACCAGATATTGGCAGCCACAGCTACACCTGCCAGATCCGTCGTACCCGCATTGCCGCTGAAAATACTGCTGAAGAGACTGCTACCGACGAGAGCGAACTGAGTCAATAAGAGGGGAAAGAAAACTCCCAGAAAATGTGTAATTTGGTTGCCTTCCGGTCTAATCATATATACCTCACAATATTATAAAACAAGCCCCGTATATAACGGGGCTTGCCGGTATTTCAATTATTGGTTGGCGCTGTTTACTTTAGCAGCCAAACGGGATTTTTTTACGAGCAGCTGTGTTCTTGTGAAGCACACCTTTGCGAGCAGCACTGTCAATAACACTGCTGGCTTTATCATACGCTTTTTTTACTGCGTCTGCATCACCGGTGGCGATTGCTTCCGTAGTCCGACGAATAGCCGTATGAACGGAAGATTTTACGCGGGAATTAGCTGCATGACGAGCGGCGTCTTTTTCCATCGTTTTGATATTGGATTTAATTTGCGGCAAACCGATTCACCTCCCTGCTTACAATAACACTGTTAGTAAGTATAGCATAAAAAACATGGCGAATCAAGAAGTTATGCCTTGTTTTCCGAACCTAAAACATTTTGGATTTTGTGCTTTACAGCATCTTTTACAAACGTACGACCGTCCGTCAAATATTGACGGGGATCGAAGTGCGCAGGATACTGAGCCAAATGCTGACGTACACCGGCAGTTAAGGCCAAACGCAAGTCCGAATCGATATTAATCTTGCAGACCGCTAAGGATGCGGCATGACGTAATTGATCTTCGGGAATACCGATAGCTTCGTCGAGCTTACCGCCGTTGGCATTAATGATTTTTACATATTCAGGTAAAACGGAAGAGGCTCCGTGCAAAACAATGGGGAAGTCAGGCAGTCTGCGGGATACTTCTTCGAGAATATCAAAACGAAGTGTAGGCGGCACATAAACGCCGTCTTCGTTTCGTGCATTGTTCGGGTTTGAATTTATATGCACCGTGACTGGTTCCGATGGCGATAGCCAGGGAATCGACACCCGTACGGCTGACAAATTCTTCAACCTCTTCGGGACGTGTGTATGAAGCTTCGTGAGCAGCCACCTTCACATCATCTTCAATACCGGCCAATTTACCCAATTCGGCTTCGACAACAACGCCTCGTTCATGAGCGTAGTCGGCAACTCGTTTAGCCAATTCTACATTTTCATCGAAGCTGTACTGAGAACCGTCAATCATGACTGACGTGAAGCCGCCGTCAATACAATCCTTACAAGTTTCAAAGTCCGCACCGTGATCAAGATGAAGTGCCATGGGAATATTCGGATATTCTTCCAAAGCCGCTTCAACCAAGTGCTTTAAATAAGCCGGTTTAGCATATTTGCGAGCTCCCGCCGAAGCTTGGAGAATAATGGGAGAATTCAATTCGCCGGCCGCTTCCGTAACGGCTTGAACGATTTCCATATTATTAATATTGAAGGCACCGACGGCATAATGGCCGGCATAAGCTTTTTTAAACATTTCCGTAGTAGTAACTAAAGGCATGAGAGTCCTCCTTCGTAAAAGAAAATTTAAATATCCCAACAAGCCGTTGCGACCAAGGTCTGCATATCGGTCGGTAAGGGAACATTTACATGTGTCATGTGACCCGTTACGGGATGGATGAAGCGTACTGAACCGGCGTGTAAGGCTTGTCGATTTAAAAATCTGCGAGAGCCGCCGTATAAATCGTCACCTATAAGGGGATGTCCCAAGTAGGCACTATGTACCCTGATTTGATGTGTTCTTCCCGTGTGAAGTGTAATGCGTATAAGACTGAAATCATCACAGACGGCCAAGCGAGTAAAATCGGAATGAGCTTCTTTTCCGTCCTCTCTGGTATTGCGTTTAATGATACTGTCCGGGTCGCGCCCTATGGGCGTATGAACCGTTGCCAACATAGCCGGAAAGCGGCCTTGTGCAAGGGCCGTATACGTTCGGGCGTAAAAAAGTCTGTTTTTGTCAAAAAGGTGTTGCACATAACTTTCTTTGGCAATCAAACAAAGACCGGATGTATTACGGTCTAACCGATGTACGGGATGGTAGTCGTGGTCATAGCCGTGTACTTTATAATAATACATGACGGCGTTGGCCAAGGTACCGAAACGCTCGGAAGACGTTTGATGCATTAACATACCCGGCGGTTTATTGACAACTATCAGATAGTCATCTTCGTAAGCAACGGATAAAGGAATGTCTTCGGCTTCAATCGTATCTTTCGGCTGCAATATCACTTCCAACGAGTCGCCTTGGTGAACCAGGTCTTTCATGGATGCAGGTACTCCGTTTCGCAGGCATATGCCGTTGTTCTTGATTTTCCGTCTGGATGTAGCGGAGATGCCGAAATGCTTGAGGGCTCCGGCGAAAGAAGTTGGCTTCTGTAACGGACCGACTGTAAAGCGCAGCATGAAAAGTTCTCCCGATTTTGATATGTACGGCAAATACCGTATGCCTTATTATACAAAACGGTAACTGATAAATCCATAGAGTATTATAGGGAAGTGATAATAATTTATAAAAAGTGTATTTTGACCTTAATGCATACTAGTATGAGAAAGTTGTCAAGAAATTTTCAGAAAAAAGAAGGATTTTAAGGACGGACAGCGAATATATATATGAACGAAGAATAGCACAACAGTTTTACAGAAATAACAGGTGAGGGATGACGATGAAATTTTCTCATGAATTTATTGAGCAGGTGCGACAAGCTAATGACATCGTTTCCGTCATATCCGATTATGCCGGTTTAAAACGACGGGGCAATAAATTTTGGGCCTGTTGTCCTTTTCATAACGAAAAGACCGCATCATTTACCGTAACGGCCGAAAGGATTGTATTATTGTTTCGGCTGTCATGCATCGGGAGATGTCTTCAAGTTCCTTATGGCCAAAGAAAATATTTCTTTTGCCGAAGCGGTCAGACGCTTGGCTGAAAGGGCCGGTTTACAGGTCCCTGAAGAAGAGCGTTCGGCCGAAGATATAAAGCGAGACGAAGCACGAAAGCGACTCTATAAAATCAACGAAATGGCATGTGCCTTCTTTCATAACTGTTTGGTTAAAACACGTTACGGCGAAGAAGGAAAGGCATATTTACGAAAACGCGGCCTGTCGGAACAGACGATTCGCGACTTTCGGCTAGGCTTTGCTCCCGACAGCTGGAATAAGCTGACCGATGCTTTTGCGGCCAAAGGCGTAGCGGGAAAAGAATTGGTTGAACTGGGGCTGGCTAAAGAAAAAAACGGTCGATTTTATGATGCCTTTCGCAATCGTGTCATCTTTCCCATTTATGACGGTCGAGACCGTGTTGTCGGATTCGGCGGCCGTGTTCTGGATGACAGTAAACCGAAGTACCTGAATTCACCCGAAACGCCTATCTTCAATAAACGAAATCTTCTATTTGCTCTCAATCGGGCTCATCGGAGTATTTACGATGAAGGTCGGGCCGTATTGGTTGAAGGATATATGGATGTCGTGTCGGCACATAATAAGGGAATCACCAACGTAGTAGCATCACTGGGAACGGCCTTTACAGAACGACAGGCTCGACTGTTGCAACGGCAGGCGAAAGAACTGATTCTGGCCTACGATATGGATACGGCAGGAAGACAGGCTACCCTGAGGGCCATGGAAATCGTCAGGTCGTTGGGATTACATATACGTGTCCTTGTTTTGGCTGACGGTAAAGATCCGGACGAATATATTAATGCGCACGGGCCCGATGCGTTTAAGGAAGCCTTACAAGCGGCTCCGGGTGTTCTTGAATATATGTTGTTGACAGCCTTGAAAGAGTATGATGCGGATACGCTTGAAGGCAAGTCGAGTATTACGGCCAGTGTCATGCCCGCCTTGGTACAGACGGATAGTGCCGTAGTGGCCGATGCCTTTATGGCCAAGTTGGCGGAACGGTTACAAATCGATGAAAACGCCGTGCGCAGCGAATATAATGCGTATGTACGTCGCCATCCCGAAGCGGGCCGACAGCCGGTAGTAATATCGACTAATGTAGTGAAACAAACCGAATCAGCTCGACGAGGCAGTACAACGGCCGTTGCGGAAGAAATATTTTACGTAGTCTCTTGGAACATCCCGAGTCGTACGGTCGTATTGAAGATAAAATGGAAGCTTCTTATTTTGTCGACCCTGTGAGACGAAGTATCTTCGAAGAGATTCACAGACAGTATACACAGACGGGCGGCTATTCCGTATCGTCCGTTCGTGAAGGCCTGTCTACTGAAGGGGAGGCGGAAACGGCAAGGATTCTTATGTCCGATGAAGTGCCCATGGATGAACAGGTATTACTGGATTATGTATTACGTTTTAAGTTACAGGCTTTACAAAATGATTATAAAGAGCACAGCGCACGGGCGGCTGAATACAGCATTCGCAATGATTTGCGGTTGAAAGACGAGTTAGCGGCATGTAAGCGCTTGGGAGAAGAGATTAAAACATTAATCGCTTCGTCAGGGAAAGGAGCACACCACTTTGGCAGCTAATAAAGATAAAGAAAAAGATTTGGAAACCACGGAAGAAACTATTACGACGGAAGTCGATAAACCGGCTAAGAAAAGCAGTACGAAAAAGACTAAAAAGAGTACCGGTAAAAAATCTTCTAAAGGAACGGGGAAGAAAAAGAGCGATAAAAAGCAAATTTCCGAAGAAGAACGGAAGGCTCAGATTTTAGAGAAAATTAACGAATTGACGGAAAAGGGAAAAACAGCAGGGAAGTTTATCCTATTCGGAAATTATGAATGCCATGGGCGACTGTGATATGACGGCTGATGAAATGGACAGAATGTATGAACATTTCACGGATAACGGTGTAGATGTGCTCGGCGAATCGGAGCAACTGAATGAAAATGAAAGTTTAAATGATGATGCAGACGAAGAGTCGGAAAACGAAACGGTAAATGTAAATTTATCCGTACCTGAAGGCGTCAATATCGATGATCCCGTACGCATGTATTTGAAGGAAATCGGCCGAGTTCCCCTGCTGTCGGCAGAAGAAGAAATTATGTTGGCCAAGAGAATTGAAGCCGGCAGTGCCGAAGGGGCAACACCTGAAGAAGTAAGTGCCGGAAATATTGCCAAGAAGAAGCTGACAGATGCCAACCTGCGCCTTGTCGTCAGCATTGCCAAAAGATATGTGGGCCGCGGGATGCTGTTTTTGGATTTAATTCAAGAAGGTAACCTGGGACTGTTGAAAGCTGTTGAAAAATTCGATTACAGTAAGGGCTACAAGTTCAGCACTTATGCTACGTGGTGGATTCGCCAGGCCATTACGCGTGCCATTGCCGACCAGGCACGTACCATCCGCATTCCCGTACATATGGTGGAAACGATTAATAAGCTTTATACGTATTTCGCGCCAGTTGTTACAGGATAAGGGCAGAGAACCGTTGCCGGAAGAAATTGCGGAAAAAATGGGCGTACCGGTTGAACGTGTCAGAGAAATTATGAAAATCGCTCAAGAACCGGTATCGTTGGAAACACCTATCGGCGAAGAAGAAGACTCGCATTTGGGCGACTTCATTGAAGACCAGGAAGCCATAGCCCCTGATGATGCGGCTTCCTTTATTTTACTGAAAGAACAGATAGAAGATGTATTCTCGTGCCTTACGGATAGAGAACGAAAGGTTCTTTACTTACGTTTCGGCTTGAAGGACGGCAGACCGAGAACCCTTGAAGAAGTTGGACAACATTTTAACGTTACGCGTGAACGTATTCGCCAAATTGAAGGCAAGGCGCTCAGTAAATTGCGTAACTGGGGCAAGCGCGAAAAAAATTAAAGACTTTTTATAAGATATAATTATGCGTACATAGTAGATCAAGTAAAGTGGTTAATCTACGCTCTTCTAAGTTGTGGGTTAGTGGATCTGATCCCTTCTGGATCACAAAAAAAATAAGCGGATAGTTCGATTGGAACTGTTCGCTATTTTTATATAAATATGTAGTTTTTTTTCTGTGCTTTTATTGTAAAGTCATGAAGTAAAGAGAGGTTATTATGGCAATTAATCGTTTTGATTCATATTTTAAGAAAAATTAAGACTGAAACAGATTTAATAAAAAAGAACAAGAAGGGTATTCAACAGAGTCTTATGCTTTTGCGCATTGGTTTTTTAAAAATGAATATGGTTTTGATGATGAGACAATTTCAGAGATTATGGTTGACGGTCCGGGGGATAATGGAGTCGATGCCATTGTATATGATAATAAGTCTAAACACTTAGATATATTTCAGTTTAAATTTCCTGGTAATGTTAAAAATGTGGGAACAGATATACCTGCAGATGATATACAAAAGACTTTGTCTGGGTTAGATTTGCTAATGCGTAATGATAGCTATACGAGTTATCGATCCGCTAATGATAGTTTTATTAAATTTAAAAATATGCTAAGTGAGGCTGAAGTATATAGCTGTAAAATTACATTTGTTTCATTTAACAGAGGGGTTACTTCTAATGTAGAAATTCTTCATAATTATATAAATCGATATAAAACTGATTTCGGAACTGAAGTAAAATATGAACTTTATGATCGCAGTAGAGTTTGTGATTTGTTTGATCGAATTCAGAGAAAAAAATAACATTGAGATAACTTTGTCATATAAATCACTATCTAATATGTATTCGAGTGATGTTTTTCATTGGGGTAGTTAATGCGAAGTCGTTAATAGAAGGTATCAAGTCGGATATAAAAAAATATTTTTTTGATGAAAAATATTAGACTGGTTGAAGAGAAGTCTCATGTTAATACTAATATTAAGAAAAACTGCAATTTCGGACGAATCTATAAATTTCTTTTTGTTATAACAATGGCATTACGCTTATTTGTGAAGATGCACATAATAGTTTACCTAGTAATACAATAAAAATTAGAAGGGGTATCTATTATAAATGGATGTCAAACTGTAAATAGCTTATATGAAGTATATCAAGAGGGAAGTTTAAAAGAGGATGTTGACTTATTAGTTCGTATAATTAAAACTTCTGATTATGAACAGCGTGCTAAAATTACAGAATACCTCAATACACAAACTCCGGTTAAGGAAAGTTATTTTATTTCTAATCACACTGTTATTAGGGATTTGCAAACAAAAACTTTTTAGATAATGGGTACTTCCTTGAACGTCAAATTGGTGAAGTTACTTATAAAAAGACGATTTGGGGATAGTAATTTAGCTAAAGATAAAGTGATTCTTAAATTAGAAGATGCAATTCAAGCTTATGTAGGATATTACGAAGACAAATTTGCTGCTACAGCTAAAAAGTAATAAAGGGGAACTTTTTTTCTAAGGATATAATAGAAGAAATTTTAGCTTCTATCTCTGTTGAAAAGGTTATTTATTCTTATAACTTATATCAAGCCATTCAAGAAGTCCTCTCTCGTTATAGAAGATTTAGACGAAATAGTACTAATACTGAGTTTTCTGAGTTCTTAGGAATTTCCCAAGTTAATTTAGAAGATGATATAAAGAAATACTTGTTTGTAAATACTGCAGATATTTTTAATTCTTAATTCTATTAAACATATTACAAATCGAGTCGGACTAGATGAGGATGAGCAGATTAGGGTTGCAATAAAGCTTATTCGTGATTACATTGAAAAAGAAAGATCTATTAAATACAAAAGCAAGCCAGTACAATTACTAAAAACACAAACAGTTTTTTTAAAGATATACAAAAATTATATTGATAATGAGTGGTCAAGTAAGATCTAGTAACTTATTTTGAGAAAAATCTATGTTAATGACTATAATTTACATATAAGATTGTGTAAATATTATAACTAGTCAATTAGTAGATAGACGAAAAAGGATATCTTGATCTCTCGTCATTGTTCATGTTATTCAAATGTTTTTAAAAATAAAGGAACGAATTGAGTATGATGAAAAAGATTGGTTAAAAATGTATTGATTTAGATAATTGAGATTTCAATCATATGTTTTGGCAATATATATTTGTTTGAAACTGTTAGAGGGATTGGTCTATATGTTAGGGAGATTGAATATGGATACATTGAGACCTAAAAATGAAATGACTGAGGAAGATATAAAGTTTCAATATATTAATCCAGCCATAGAATCTAAATGGGATAGAAATAAAATTTCTATGGAAACCCGGATTACGGATGGAATGATTAATCTTCGTGGAAATAGAGTATTTAGATCTGAAGCTAAAAAAAGCAGATTATATACTTTATATAAATTCACAAAAAGCCTATAGCTATAATAGAAGCTAAATCCAATAAATACAGTGTTTCTCATGGGCTCCAACAGGCTATGCAATATGCTGAAATGTTAGATGTACCATTTGCGTATAGCTCCAATGGAGATGGATTTTATGAACATGATTATTTAACAGGGAAAGAACGAGAACTTTCTTTGGAAGAATTCCCGTCTGAAGATGAGCTGTTAATAAGATTTACTGCTAACTCGAATGAGGGTAAAGGCCTGAATGATAATGTTAGAAAAAAATTATTGATCAACCTTATTATTCAAGTCAAAATACATATCCACCTAGATATTATCAAAGGGTTGCTATTAATAGAGCTGTAGAAGAAATTGCTCAAGGAAAAGATAGACTTCTTCTAGTCATGGCAACTGGAACAGGAAAAACATATACAGCATTCCAAATTGTTTATAGATTACTTCAAAGTGGAATGAAGCGTAAAGTTTTATATTTAGCAGATAGAAATATTTTTAGTTGATCAGTCTATTCAACAAGATTTTTGCGCCATTAGAAAAAAATTAATTCATAAGATTAATGTCGCAAAAAGATGATCCTAATACAATCACATCCTATCAAGTATATTTTTTTCTCTATATCAACAATTAGTTGGCGATGATGATAAAGAACATTTTTTTCTGAATTATTTAAACCGGACTTTTTTTCGACTTAGTAATAGTTGATGAATGTCATAGAGGTTCAGCAAAGGATGAATCTAGATGGAGAAGAATATTAGAATACTTCTCTTCAGCTACACAAATTGGTATGACTGCAACACCAAAAAGAAACTAAATATGTTTCTAATTGCCATTATTTTTGGCGAGCCTATCTATACTTATTCTTTAAGAGAAGGGATAGAAGATGGATTTTTAGCGCCATTTAAAGTTATTAATATTACAACTGATATTGGCGATGGATGGAGGCCAATTAAAGGGCAAAGAGACAAATGTGGTAATGAGATTGAAGATAGAATTTATAATAACTCGGATTATGATTACAATATTATTCTTGAAGATAGAACAGAGCAAGTTGCAGCTGAAATTACTAAATATTTAAAGTCTACTGATAGAATGGCGAAGACTATAGTTTTTTGTCCGACTGAAGAAGCAGCAGAAAGAATGCGAATCGCTTTAGTAAATCATAATGCTGATAAGGTGAAAGAGAATCCAGATTATTGTGTTCGGATTACTGGCAGTGATGACTATGGAAAAAGTAAACTTGATTATTTTATTTCTGTATCTTCGCCCTATCCAGTAATAGCTACTACATCTAAGCTGCTTTCTACTGGTGCTGATTGTAAGATGACTAAGCTAATTGTTCTGGATGAAATGATTGGATCGATGACAGAATTTAAACAAATTATTGGTCGCGGGACAAGGCTAAGAGAGCAAGATGGTAAAACACATTTTGTTGTGATGGATTTTAGGAATGTGACAAGACTTTTTGCAGATCCAGATTGGGATGGACCTATTGAAATTGTTGATGGCTATACACCTAATCCAGTAGGAGGTGAGAGCGGATCAAGAGGTAAAGAGCGACCGACTGATCCTATTAATGTAGCAATAAAACCTATAGTAGATAAAAATGGCTGTAGTGTCGAGATAACTCATAAAACAGTTTCTATATATGATCCTACTGGCAAACTTTTACAAATAGAAAGTGTTGTAGATTATACAAGAGAAAATATTTTAGGCCAATATGCAACATTAGATCTTTTTATTGAAGAGTGGCGTAATGATCCTACAAAAGATAAAATAAAAAAATTGCTATTACAGCATGGAATTGATATAGAAGCAATCAAAAAAGAACAGAACATGGGAGCCGTTGATGACTTTGATTTTATTTGTTATATAGCCTTTAATCAAAAACCATTGACTAGAAAAGAACGAGCAGATGGTGTGAAAAAACAAGACTTCTTTAATAAGTACAATGGTCCTGCTAGGGAAGTGCTAGAAGTACTTTTAGATAAATATAAAAAAATCAAGGTATTACCGAAATAGTGAATATGGGGGTTTTACGTCTTGATCCATTTATAAAATTAGGGAAACCTCCAAAAATAGTTAGCTATTTTGGAGGAAAAGAAGGCTATATAAGTGCAGTAGCCGACTTGCAAAATGCAATTTATAATTATGGAGCTATATGAATATGAGTAACTTATCTGGTTTTGTAAAACGATTACGAGATATTATGCGTAATGATGCAGGTATCAATGGTGATGCACAGCGTATTGAGCAGATTGTATGGATGCTTTTTTTAAAAGTGTATGATGCAAAAAGAATTAGAGTGGGAAATAAATGAGGATAATTACTTATCTATAATTCCAGAAGAATGTCGGTGGATGAATTGGGCACATGACGATAAATCTGGTAGAGCACTGACAGGAGATGCTTTATTAAACTTTGTTGATAATACATTATTTCCAACTCTAAAAAGACTACCTGTAGATGTTAATACACCAATAAAAAAATCTATTGTGCAAACAACATTCGCTGATGCTAATAATTATATGAAAGATGGTGTTTTACTTAGACAAGTTATTAATGTAATTGATGATATTGATTTTAGTGATTATGATGAAAGTCATGCATTTGGTGATATTTACGAAACAATTCTAAAAGAATTGCAGAGTGCTGGTTCTAGTGGTGAATTTTATACACCGCGTGCCGTAACAGATTTTATGGCAGCCATGATTAATCCACAAGTGGGTGAAGCTATGGCCGATTTTGCTTGCGGCACTGGTGGGTTTCTTATAAGTTGGCTCAAAGAATTACATAAAAAAGTAGAAACCGTGGCAGATGAAGAGGCATACTCATCATCTATTTATGGTATAGAAAAAAAGCAATTTCCATATATGTTAGCAATTACTAATTTATTGCTTCATGATGTAGATACTCCGCGTATTTTTCATGATAACTCCTTAGTGAAGGATGTACTAGATTATACTGATAAAGATAAATTTGATGTTATATTGATGAATCCACCTTACGGAGGATCAGAAAAGAACGATGTAAAAAGTCACTTTCCAGCTGATTTAGCTAGTTCTGAAACGGCGGACCTATTTATGTCTGTTATTATGTATCGTTTAAAAAATCAAGGTAGAGCAGCAGTAATATTGCCTGATGGATTCTTATTCGGTACGGACAATGCAAAAGTTAATATAAAGAAAAAATTATTGAATGAGTTTAATCTTCATACGATTATTCGATTACCATCCAGTGTATTTAGTCCTTATACTTCAATCACTACAAATGTTCTATTCTTTGATAATACTGGAGAAACTAAAGAAACTTGGATATATAGATTAGATATGCCTGAAGGGTATAAACACTTTTCTAAAACAAAACCTATGAAATTGGAACATTTTGAACCAGTTATAAATTGGTGGAATAATCGTACTGAAATAGAAGAAGAAGGTTTTGATAAAGCTAAGAAATATCGAAAAGAAGATTTAGAAAAATAAATATAATTACAATATAGACTTGTGTGGATATCCTCATGAAGAAGAAGTAATACTTGCACCTCACGATTTAATTCAAAGGTATCAAGAAGAACGTGCCAGCTTGAATGCAGAAATTGATAGAGTGTTAGATGAAATAACAACTCTATTAGGGAGAGAGTTAGAATGACACCTCAACAATTAAGAAATAGTATACTTCAGCTAGCCATAGAAGGAAAAATTAGTAGAACAAAGACCTGAAGAAGGTACAGGTGAAGAACTTTATCAATTAATTCAAGAAGAAAAACAAGAGTTAATAAAAGTTGGTAAACTAAAAAAGCAAAAGAATCTTCCTGAAATTACGAAAGATGAAATGCCATTTTTGATTCCCAATACTTGGAGGTGGGTACGATTAAAAGAGATTGTTTACAATAGGGGGCAAAAAACCAACATCGAAATTTTTGGTATATAGATATTAGCTCTATAGATAATACTAGGCAAAAACTAAAGCAAGTAATAAACATTATAGATGCTGAGAATGCGCCATCAAGGGCTAGAAGAATAGTAGATGTAGGAGATATTTTATATTCAACAGTACGTCCATATCTTCATAATATGTGTATAATAGATAGTACAAGCCCTTTTGAAAGTATAGCGAGCACTGGATTAGCAGCGATGACTTGTTATAATAAAGTTTATAATAAATATTTATTTTATTACCTTTTGAGCGCAAGTTTTTGATCAATATGCAAATTCACTGGAAAACTCTAAAGGGGTAGCTTATCCAGCAATTAATGATGAACGACTATATAAGGCAGTTATTCCATTGCCACCAGTTGATGAGCAGAAGAGAATTGTAGAGAAAATTGAGGTTATTTTTCCTTTAATTGATAGATATGAAAGTGTTTGGCATAAACTTAATGAACTAAATAAAACGTTCCCAGAGACTCTACAAAAGTCAATCTTACAAGAAGCTATACAAGGCAAACTTTGTAAACAAAAAGATGAGGATGGCTCTGCTAAGGAGCTTATTGAAAAGATTTCACTAGAAAAAGAACGTTTAATAGAATCTGGACAAATAAAAAAACATAAGGCGTTGCCAGCAATCCAAGAAGATGAGATTCCGTTTGATATTCCAAGTAGCTGGTGTTGGGAACGTTTAGGAAACATTTCTACATATAATCAAACAAAACCCAAAATAAAGGCGATTGATTTAGATCGTTTAATTTGGGTGTTAGATTTAGATGATATTGAAAAAGATACAGGTAAAAATACTTAGGTATGTTAAGGCAAAAAGATAAAAAAAGGTGTCAGGAGAAAAAGTTGTATTTCATAAAGGTCAAATACTATATAGTAAACTTCGTCCATATTTAAAAAAAGCTCTCATTGCTCCTGAGGATGGAGTATGTACCCCAGAGTTAGTTCCTTTTTGATATTTTTTTGGTGGGTGCAATAGAAATTATATTCTTTCTGTGCTAAAGTCCCCATATGTTGATTTTGGGGTTAATTCGGCTACATATGGAGTGAAAATGCCTAGAGTTGGTGTAGAAACGATGATTAATCTGCTTATACCGATTCCACCAATAAGAGAACAGGAGAGAATCGTAAAAAAATTGATAAAAAGTCACTCTCTAATTCAAAGATTCAAGGATTTAGTTTTCGCATAAATTAAACGTACATACTTTTTTTATACTATCTGCTTTTTTTATAGATTTTTTTGTATTTGAATTGAACTTTTTTTATGAGCGAAGTATTTCATGAATCTAGATTAATTATAATAATTGTTAATCGGATTACAGATTTAATAAAGTAACTTGAATTGATATATTGTGGAGGGCCTAAATGCGTAGTTTAGAAGAGTTATATTTACAATGTAGAAATAAGTCATCCAAAGTACATATTCTGGAGGCTATAAATTGTTATAAAGGTGGCGCTTATAGAGCCTGTATAGTTGCTACATGGATTGCTTTTAGTTTATGATTTTTATTGAAAAAAACTCAATGAATTAGCTTTAACTAAGGATCGTGAAGCAATTCAATTACAAAAAGACATAGAAAATAATCGTATAAGTAATAATATCGATTATTTTTTAAAATTTGAAAGAGAGCTTTTGAAGCGAATGTCAGAAAAATTTGAACTGTTGAGCCCTGTAGAATGTAAAATTTTAGAACGGTTAAGTGAAGATAGAAATTTATGTGCTCACCCATCTATGGTTGCGGAGAATACTGCTTTTAAAGCTACAGCTGAGTTAGCACGATATCATATTATTAATGTTATTGAATTTGTTTTGTCTAGACCACCAGTACAAGGAAAAGCTGCTCTAGATCGTATTTTTGAAAAAGGTAAACTCTAGTTATTTTCCTTCAAATCAGGATGAAATACACACTATCCTATTGGAGGGACCACTTGGTAGAGCTAAAGATAGTTTAAAGAAACAGTTCTTAAAAAAAGAGTGTTAATTGAATGTATGTCAATTGAAATAGAGAATCCAGCACATCATAGATACTTGAATATACTAGCAGTATTTTGTGAGCTTAATAAAGAATTTGTTATTGATGAAATACCACAATACTTTTTCTAGTATTTTTAGAGAAGAATGATAAAGAGACTTTTACTAAATTCTGTGAAATATTAAATGGTATACCTGATTTATATCAATGTTTAAATGAAACCTATAGAATTTGCCTTAGTGAATATATCTTACGAGATGCTCCTGTATATATTGTGGCAGCTTTAGATCAAGTTTCTGAACTTTCAGGTACTATATTTAAAAAGAATTAAGTCCTTTGAAAAATAAACAGTTACTTGAGTTTATTATGGAATATCCTTTGGAGAATCCTATATCTCAGAATCTTGAGTATAGTATTAATAGACTGATAGACTCTTTTAAAAATGCGAGAGGTTATAGAGAGGCAGAAAGTTGCTTTTCGGGATATTTTATATTTTACCTCCAGATTAAAAAAAGATGATTTAAAGCGAATTGTGGAAGCTACTTTAGAAAATATACAAATCTCTGGGGGCTTATGGTATAGGGTGAAATGTATTTGCAGCTTTTTTTGAAAACATAGATCTTTCGATAATTGATCGATCAACTTATGAACAATTAAAAAGATTTAGATTTTTTTATGAAGATGTATTAAAAGGTTATTGCAAAGAAAAAGTGAGAAATAGAGCTTTTAGATGGAATTATTAGTTACTAAGTTATAAATTTTAGTAGTAATAATTCATATCTTATTTTAGGTAGTTTAAGTTGCAATAGAGTATATGCAATTTAAATTGTATAGAATATTTATTCTTTATATAAAGAATTTGTAAGAGATATATACGTAATAAAAACTAGTATTTTGTATATAATTTATCTTTTAATTCTTCTAAACCGTGGGTCGGGGGGCAAATCTCTCCTCCCTGGCTCACTCCCCAAAAGCGGATAGCTCGTGATGGGCTATCCGCTTTTTATATAATAGGCAGAAAACAGCCCCCGAGTAGGGGGCTGCCTGTAATAATAGAGTGGTTGTCGGACTATTTCGATACCCTCTTTAGAGGGTATCCACTAGAGAAAGACCCTTATAGGGTCAGAATAAACCACCCGTTTAACGGGTGGTTATGATTTATATCAAAACTTAGCGTTTATTTGTTTTACGGGAAAGGAAATCGCCGAAGGCCTGAATAGCGTTGACACCTATGATTAAGATGACAATAGTTGCCAACATGACGTCCGTACGGAACCGTTGGTAGCCGTAACGAATGGCAATGTCCCCCAAACCGCCGCCGCCGACGGCACCGGCCATGGCGGAAGAACCGATAAGGCTGACGATAAGAACTGTAATGTTGTTGATAATAGTGGGCAAAGCTTCGGGTAACAAGACTTTGCGGATAATTTGAAAAGGAGTAGCTCCCATGGATTGAGCCGCTTCAATGAGACCGTAGTCGATGTCTCGTACGGACGTTTCGACCAAACGGCTGAGGAAGGGAATGGCGACAATTGTCAAGGGAACGCAAGCCGCCAAGGTGCCGATGGAGGTGCCTGCTACCAGCTTGGTAAAGGGAATGATGGCAACCATGAGAATAATAAAGGGCACGGAGCGAATGATGTTGACGATTGTGCCGAAGACGCGGTTAATCGGTGCATTCTCAAGAATATGCCCCTTGTCAGTCGTAACCAAAAGGATGCCCAAGGGAATACCGATGACAGTAGCAATGATTCCTGAGACGGCAACCATGAATATTGTTTCTTCTACGCCTTGTAATAAGAGTTTAACGATTTCCGGGGACATAGCCGAGGACCTCACTTTCTACGGGTAAGCTTTTAATATAATCAAGGGCCTTCACTTGACTTTCCAAGGAGCCGATAATAGTAAAAATCAGGTAACCGAAGGGAATGTTTTGAATATAATCGATATTTCCGTATAAGATACTGATATCCGCATCGGAATGACGAATTACATTGGCAATGAGGGGATCGTTCGTAACTTGCCCCTTAAAGCGAACACGAATGAGCATATTGCGGCCTTCTTCGGGTTGATTCGTTACGCCCAGGCGTGTAATGCCTTGAGGGACTTCCGTGTTAATAACGGACTTAACGAATTCCTGCATTGTTTCCGATTGGGGATCTGTGAAAATATCGACGACAGAACCGCACTCTTTAATATATCCGCCTTCAATAACGGCAACACGGTCACAAATATCTTTGACAACAGCCATTTCATGAGTGATGAGGATAATCGTGATTTTTAAGCGTTTGTTAATATCTTTTAAAAGCTCTAAAATAGAGGTCGTCGTTTGCGGATCCAAGGCGGAAGTGGCTTCATCACATAAGAGAATTTTTAGGATCGCTGGCCAAAGCCCTGGCGATACCTACCCTTTGTTTTTGTCCGCCTGAAAGCTGGGAAGGATAGTTGAACTTTCTGTCACTTAAACCGACGAGTTCTAAAAGTCCCTCCACCTTGTTGGCGATAATGTCCTTCGGGGTGCCTGTCAATTCCAGGGGGAAGGCGATATTGTCGAAAACGGTACGTGACGAAAGAAGATTAAAGTGTTGGAAAATCATACCGATAGACTTTCTTTCTTGGCGCAATTGGCTATCGGAAAGGGACGTCATATCGCGGTCATCAATAATAATATGGCCGCTTGTCGGTCTTTCAAGCATGTTAATGCAACGCACGAGGGTCGATTTACCGGCACCGCTTTTGCCGATAATACCGAAGATTTCTCCGGCCTTAATATTCAGGTCGATGCCTCTTAAAGCATTAACCTTCGTTTTAGTACCGTATACTTTGGTAACATTTTTTAAGGTTATCATGAAGGTCCCTCCTTTACGGGGATATAGCTAAATAAAGATAATAAAAAAGCCGTCAACAGGTGACGGCGGTACATACATACGGCACTCATCTGTCGGGAATCCGCTGGACTTGGCACCTTCCCTTACGGGGGTTGCCGCAGCATCATAGGGCCAGTCCCTCTGCTGCTCTGGATGAACGGCTATTTAATTACGGATTTGATAGTAGCATGAATTCCGCAATGTTGTCAACGAAAGATTGACAAAAATAAAATATTAACATTAAGGAAAAAGAAGGATTTCGGAAACTTATGTCGAATATATAATATAAGAAGACAAAGAAACGGGTCTTCAGAAAGGATGGGATGTATTATGGCAACAAGTGTACGCGGTAAGAACCTTGAAATAACGGCGGCATTAAAGGATTATGTGCTGAAACACGAAAAGAAAATTATGAAATATTTCGATACTGATGTGGCCTTACAAGCCATGCTTTCCGTCGAAAAAGAAAGAAAGATTGCGGAACTTACCTTGAGGGTAGATGGAGTCGTTCTTCGTGTTGTAGAAACGGGTGAAGATATGTATGCAGCCATTGATATCGTATTTGATAAGATGGTACGGCAAATTCACAAATATAAGACCAAACTTGCTCGGCGCATTAAGGACGGGTCCTTTAAGCCGACCCTTGTCACGGAATCTCCCGAATCGGATGAAGCTTTTGAAATTGTAAGAACAAAAACCTTTACTCCTCAGCCTATGGATGTGGAAGAAGCCATCTTACAGATGAACTTGGTAGGACACGATTTCTTCGTATTTTTAAATGCCGACACGGATAAAACAAGCGTTGTTTACAAGAGAAAACACGGAAAGTACGGCTTAATCGAGCCGGAAGCTTAATGTATGATTAAAAAGTGTAAAAAATAATATCCAATCCCCTTTGTCAAAGTATGAATGGCAAGGGGGATTTTTAATAAAAAAGCCTATAAAATCAAGGCTATTTATAAAATATACTAATTAATAGTTTGGCATATTTTTATCTTATTAATACTCAATTGACCGGCATATATGCATGCAGTAAGATAATATCTGTTAAGTATAATACGCATATAGTTATTTAGAAATTTCTTTGTTTTGCAATACGGGAAAAACTTATAGAAGTTATCCGGAAGACCTGTTATAAGAAGAGATACTGTTTCCATGCGTATTCTACAATAATTACAAAGGAGTTGTCATATGTTTACACGTAGATTTTTAGCAGTATTAGCCCTGGGGGCAAGTCTTGTTTTTACGGCAGCCTGCGGTAACGGCGGCAATACGGCGAAGGAAAAGACGGATATTACCTTTTTCGGATCGTCAACCTTAGCGCCGGTTGTCACTAAAGCGGGTACGGCTTTTACGGAACAGTACGGTAAATGGAACAAAGTGAACTCGTCTTTGCCTGACGCGGATATTGTAATTAACGTTACATCCGGCGGTTCCGGTGCAGGCATTAAAGCGTTGCTTGACGGTACGGCCGACTTTGGCTTAGTGGCCAGAGAAGTAAAGAGTAGCGAAAAGGAAAAAATTAAAAACTATCAGGAATACAAGGTGGGTATCGATGCATTGACCATTGCCGTCAACCCGAATAACCCTATTGCTAAAATTAAGGATAATTTGACGAGTGATCAAATTAAAAAGATTTTCTCCGGTGAATATAAGACTTGGAATGAAGTGGATCCGTCCCTGCCGGCAACGGAAATTGTCGTTGTAACGAGAGATTTGGGCGGCGGTGCTCATGAAGTATTCCAGGAAAAAATCATGGGGGATACGAAGGTTACGGATAAGGCCATCCAGGCTCCGTCCATGGGGGCTCTCGTAGCCAAGATCATTGAAAATGAAAATGCCGTAGGCTACGCTTCTTACGGGGTAGCTAAGCAAAATGAAGGAAAAATTTTTGCTTTAAAAGTTGACGGTGTTGCAGCTACACCGGAAACGATTGTTGACGGCTCGTACAAGATTCAGCGTCCTTTACTTATCGTCGGTAGCGGTGAACTTACAAAGGTTCAAAAAAAGCCTTTATGGACTACTTGCGTTCCGATGCGGGACAAAAAGCTGATTGAAGCCATGGGATTTATTCCTGTAAAATAGGTTAAAAAAGAGAACGGACAACTTTCGTCCGTTCTCTCTCTTGCGGAGTAATATATGAAAAAGAGTGAAAGATTCATTCAATACGGTGTGACGGCAGGGGCCTGGTTCGTTATCGGACTGTTTGTCTTTTTATTCTTCTTTATATGTCATGAAGGATTGCCTGTAGGCGAAGAAACCGATTGGTTAACCTTCCTGTTCTCACAAAACTGGAATCCCTTGGGAAATCCGCCTGAGTTGGGGATTTTTCCCATGATCTGCGGCAGCCTGTACGTATCCTTATTAGCCGTTTTGTTGGCAGTCCCCGTAGGCACGGGATGTGCCCTGTTTCTTTCTTTTTTTGTATCTGCCCGTATACGAGACATACTCTTGGCTTTTATTGATATGTTGGCGGGAGTTCCTTCCGTTATTTTCGGCTTTATCGGCTTAACCGTTGTGGTGAATCGAATCGGCAGAATTTTTGAGTTGGCATCCGGTGAGTCTATACTGGCTGCCGCCCTTGTCCTGGCGGTTATGTTGTTACCTTTTGTCGTATCTACTTGTGTCGAGTCCATTGGTGAGGTACGACGCGTATACGAAGGTACATCACTGGCATTGGGAGCCGATATGATGTATTTTATACGCCGTCTTGTCATACCTTATATGCGAAATGCCGTTATCGGTGCCTGGATATTATCCTTTGCACGAGCGGCGGGAGAAACGATGGCCGTCATGATGGTTATGGGAAATGCGGTCATTATGCCCGAGCTTTTGGGCAAGGGCGAATCCGTACCGTCACTGATTGCCTTGGAAATGGGCAGTGCCGAGTATGGAAGTCTGCATTACAGTGCCTTATATGCCGCCGGCGCCGTACTCTTGTTCTTACTTCTCCTGTCCGGTCTTTTATTAAGAGTTGTACGACATAAGAAGAGGAGTTCTTGGGGATGTTAAAAAAGTTACTTTCCTTCTATATTTGGATATGCGGATTACTGACCGTAGGAGTGACCTTTTTCGTCTTTTTGTACATCTTGGTTAAGGGCGAAGCGTACTTAAGTCCGTCCTTTATTCTTGATTTTCCTTCAGGCACACCGTTGGGAACGGCAGGCGGTATTTTTCCGGCTATTGTGGGCTCCCTGTTGTCCGGTGCGGTAGCGGCCGTTTGTGCATCCTTAGGTGCGACACTCTTGACCGTGTGGGCCGTATTCATTTGTAAGAATAGACGATTATATGAGATTTTTCGCTTTTGTACCGAGTGTGCTTCCGGTATACCGTCCGTCTTGTTAGGTCTTTTCGGGTACAGTATTTTTCTTATTCATTTAGATATACATAAGAGTGTATTGACGGCGGGTATGACGTTGGGAATCATGATTATTCCTTTTATTACCGTACGTTTGGAAAAAATGTTCCGTGAATATCCTGTGGACCGTATCGCGGCTGCCAGAGCTTTGGGTATAGGGGATATGCATATTGTGGCTACCTTGGTTATAGGCACGAGAAAACAGGAGTTCTTTTCAGCCGTAGCCTTGGCTACGGCCTATGCCATGGGAGCGGCGGCCCCGGTCATGTTTACGGGAGCCGTTTTGTTTACGAGAAGGCTCCCGGGACTTACGGATCCCTTTATGTCGTTGCCTTATCATTTGTATTTATTGGTAAGTGAGGGATACTCCGTGTCCTTGGCATACGGAACGGCATTCGTTCTTATAGTAATGCTTTTGATTGTTAATTGTATTTGCAGATTTGCATTAAAGCGGGGAAAATGATGAAGGCTCAGCTTCGTATAGAAGGCTTACAGGTAGGGACAAAGAGTAAGGAGATCTTAAAAGATATCGACTTAATCGTACCCGAGCGGACCGTAACGGCTATTATCGGCATGTCCGGATGCGGGAAATCCACGTTGTTGCATAGCCTGAATCAAACCTTGGGCGACGGCGTACATATTCGTGGCGGCAAGATTTTTTTAGATGACACCGATATATCCGATATGGATGTGGGTGAGCTTCGGAAAAAAGTAGGGCTCATAGGGCAACAGCCGACAGTCTTTCCTTTTTCTCTTATGAATAATATGCTTTATGCACTGAATTATCATCGTAAGGGAACAACGTCACAGCGGCGGGAAACAGCCGTTGAAGCTTTAAAAGCGGCGGGGTTGTATGATGAAGTCAAAGATGTGCTGGACTCACCGGCCGAGGCCTTGTCGGGAGGGCAGCAGCAGCGCTTATGTATAGCTCGTGCTTTGGCGTTAGAGCCTCAGGTTTTATTACTTGATGAACCTTGTTCGGCCTTGGATATCAAAAGTACCCTGCGCATTGAAGAGACGCTCAGGCAATTGAAAGAACGCTGTGCCGTTTTAATAGTGACGCACAACCTGTCACAGGCGAAACGCTTGGCCGATTATGTTGTCTATATGGAAAAAGGACAAATCATAGAGCGACGTACCACTGAGGATTTGTTTTTGCATCCCGAACGAGAAGAAACAAAAACCTATTTGAGTTATATTCAATAAAAGTGTGCGAAGAGGAGCGTACCTTTTCGCACCGTTATTTAAAGGAAACCTATACAATGCGAAAGGTGTTCCTTATTTATGTAAAGGGGGATTTAAAATGGTAAAAGTAAATGCAGTCGGAATGGCATGCCCGTTGCCCGTTATTGAAACCCGTAAGGCTTTAAGAACGGAAGATGTCGTAGAAACGACGGTAGATAACAAAATCGCTACGGAAAACTTGCGTAAAATGGCGGCGGAACTCGGCTATGCCTATGAATTAAAAAGAAGAAAGTGCCGATCGTTTTGTCGTGACCGTTACCAAAACTGAAGGTGAAAAAGCGGTCCAAGTACCTTCAGCACATAAGGATACGGATGAATATATCGTCGTCATCGATTCGCCTACTATGGGGAAGGGCGATGAACAGTTGGGTAAGAATCTGATGAAAGGATTCATTTATTCTTTAACGGAACAAGATGTGCTGCCGCGACGCATTATTTTTTATAACGGCGGAGTGCCTCTTATTACTAAAGACTCGGAAGTATTGGAAGATTTGCAAAAAATGGCGGCTGCAGGAACCGAAATCTTCGGCTGCGGTGCCTGCCTTAACTTCTACGGACTGACCGAGAAGGTTGCCGTAGGAGAAGTTACGAATATGTACGCCATTGTTGAGATGATGCGCAAAGCTTATCGCATCATTAAACCGTAATGACTACGGAACGTTATGGCGTAGCCCTGCTGAAAAACACACGCGATGCCATGGTCATAGAAGAAAGGGCTAAAAAAGAGGGCTTGGCAGTACGCATTATACCGACTCCGTCCAAAATATATGCCAGTTGCGGCTTTTCATTAAAGTATGAATTAAGTGAAGAAGTGGCCTTAAAAACGCTTTTGGAAGAAGAAAAGCTTTCCTGTGACGGTTTTTACCATGCTGAAAAAGAAGGCTTGTCCGTTACATACTGTGAAGTATAAAATAAAACGGTACACTCTATTATAGTAGAAAGTTGGTGCCCATAGTGAAAGAAAAACGGAATGTATTGGCCTCTCTTCCGAAGGTAGACGTATTTTTGAGCCGCTCCGACATGTCGGCTTTAGCCGATTCGTATTCACCGCTTCTTGTAAAAGACGCTTTGCAAAAGGTGTTGGCCACAATAAGAGAGGATGTTTTAAATAAAGATAACGGATGTGCCTGCCGATGAAGAAGTAGCCGCTCTCGTATCGAAGCAGATCAAAGATCGAGAGGCCTTTCGCCTGCGCCGCGTCATCAACGCAACAGGTACGGTGTTGCATACGAATTTGGGACGTTCCGTTTTGAGTGAATCCGTATGCCTGCATGTGGCGGCCGTAGCCGGATACTATTCAAACTTGGAGTATGATATTGCTCAAGGCCAAAGAGGTTCCCGCTATTCCCATTTGACGGATATGCTCAGAGAACTTACGGGTGCGGAAGACGTTCTTGTCGTTAATAATAACGCGGCAGCCGTTATGTTGGCCTTAAATACGCTGATACAGGGAAAAGAAGTGGTTATTTCCCGTGGAGAGTTGGTCGAAATCGGCGGTAAGTTCCGTATTCCTCAGGTTATTGAGCATAGCGGCGGTCATATTTGCGAGGTCGGGACGACCAATAAGACCCACCTGTCCGATTATGCCGGGGCTATCGGAGAGGAAACGGGAGCTCTCATGAAGGTGCACACCAGTAATTACCATATAGTGGGATTTACGGAAAGCGTGCCTATGGAAGATATGTCCAAGTTGGCACATGATCACGGATTGCCGTTAATTAACGACTTGGGTAGCGGCCTTTTAATCGACATGACTCGTTTCGGCTTGCCTTATGAGCCTACCGTAAAGGAAGCGATTGCCAAGGGGTGTGATATTGTAACCTTCAGCGGTGATAAGCTCTTGGGCGGTCCTCAGGCGGGAATTATTGTAGGTAAAAAAGAATATATTGAAGCGATGAAAAAAAATCAACTTTTACGTGCTTTGCGCGTCGATAAGATGACTATCGCCGCTTTGGAAGCGACTTTTCGTTCTTACTTGGATGAAGAACGGGCCATTCGGGATATTCCCGTCTTGCAAATGTTGGCTCTGACCAAGGACGAAGCGCAGGAGAAGTGCGGTCGGTTTATTCGCGTTCTTGAAGAAGAACACCTTCCCGTTCGTTGGAAGGTGGAAGAAGTGACGGACATGGTCGGCGGCGGTTCTTATCCCGAGTACAATATGCCCGGCTATGCCGTAGCCTTGGACATCGACGGGATGACGGCGGCGGAGGCGGAAAAGCGTCTGCGTGAAGCGGATATTCCCGTTATTGTGCGAGTCCAGCATGATAGAGTTCTAATCAGCGTACGAACCGTTCAGGAAGATGAATTTATTATTATTTGTCGTACCTTGGCAAGTGCTTGCAAGTAGGACGATGGGGGGATTTTTACATGGAAGACAATGTGAGTAAGAGACATAAGGTTTTATTTCCTTTAATTTTTGCTATTGTGGCCGTAGTCGGTCTCTTTTATGTCAAATGGGATCCGTACTATGCTAAGGCTTTCGTAGCGGCAGCCAAGGGAAGTATCGGTTCATCCATTATTACGGGAACGTCGGCACAGGCGCCGGAGCCGTCTGTACAAGCGGCTCTTGATTATGCGTCGGCTTATTTTACAGCCGTTTGGAAGGCTGTTGTCTTGGGCCTTCTTGTCGGTTCGTTAGTGCAAGTGCTTATTCCGCGTAAGTGGGTAACCCGGTTTATGGGGGCCAATGATTTTGCATCGAGCCTGCGTAGCGGTGCGGCTGCCCTTCCGGGGATGATGTGCACCTGCTGTGCCGCTCCCGTTACGGAAGGTCTGCGTGCTCGTTCGGCATCGGTTCGTTCCGCCGTTACTTTCTTTTTGGCCAACCCGGTTCTCAATCCGGCGACTATTGTGTTCATGGGCTTTGTCCTTTCGTGGGAATATGCGGCTTTTAGAATCGTAGCCGGAATTATTACCGTTTTCTGTGTTTCCTGGTTAGCCGGTAAGGCAGCCAGTGAAGAGGCGGTAGTGTCGGAAAAAGACTTGGCGTTAAAAGATAAAGAAGATGAAATGGAAAGCTTCATGCTCCGTTGGATGAAAAGCTTGTGGAAATTGATTCTTCACACTATACCGGCTTATTTAATTGTCGTCTTAGCCTTGGGTTTTGCTCGTGCATGGTTGTTCCCTGCAGTAGGCAGTGAATGGGGTAACGATATTTTCGTAATTATAGGCTTGGCCCTGGCCGGTACCTTGTTCGTCATCCCTACGGCAGCGGAAATTCCGGTTGTACAAACCTTACTGGCAGCCGGTTTATCGACCGGTCCGGCCGTAACCTTAATGATGACATTGCCGGCTGTAAGCCTGCCGTCTCTGCTTATCGTCAAGAAAGCATTTCCTACAAAGGCTTTGTTTACGATTTTCTTCGGTGTCGTCATTATCGGCATCATTTGCGGTCTTATAGCACCGTATATTTTAGGATAAGATCATAAGGAATTTACAGTCTGTCGAGGCGTATGCCTCGACATGGCTGTTTATTTTTGCATAAAATCATAGGAAGCGGAGGTATTTAATGATGGCAGACAGACATGAAATGTGGAAAGAGTTGGGAATGGACCTGGAGGCTCACGATACGCTATGTTCCGTATTACCTCAGGCATTCGGGGATATTTACTTATCCCAAAAGAACCGACCGGAAGGCATGGCTTTCTGGGATATGGTTGTCTCGGATATTCACGGTATTCGTCCGGCTGAATTGATTGAAGCGCAAACAGGGTCGTAAGGTTTTCGGCACCTTCTGTCTTTATGTACCTGACGAAATTATCGTAGCGGCTGACGGCATTGTTACAGGTCTTTGCGGCGGATCGCAGTTCTGGGTTCCTGCGGGGGAACAGGTTTTACCGAAGAGTATGTGTTCTTTGATCAAGGCTTCTGTAGGGGCTAGAATCGGACGCACCTGTCCGTTCTTCCGCATTGCCGATATGTACGTAGGCGAAACGACTTGTGACGGTAAAAAGAAAGCGTACGAAATCCTCGGTCGCGACGTACCCATGCATGTTATGGATATGCCGCAAATGAAACGACCCAAAGATATTGAAAAATGGGCCGGAGAAATTAAGGATTTCAAGGCTGTTGTAGAAGAATTTACGGGTAATGAGGTAACACCTGAAAAACTACATGCTGCGACGGTTCTTCTCAATAAGAGACGCAAGGCTTTGGAAAGAGTCTTTGCCTGTCGTAAGGCCGACCCGGCCCCCATTAGCGGTAAAGATGCATTGCTGATGATGCAAATTGCCTTCTTCGACGATCCGCAGCGGTGTACGGATATGGCCAATGCTTTGGCCGATGAACTGGAAAAACGCATTGCCGACGGCGTAGGCGTAGCCCCTGCAGGTACAAAGCGTATCCTTCTGGCCGGTACCCCTATGGCTATTCCGAACTGGAAGATGCATCACTTGGTAGAAACGTCGGGTGCCGTCGTTGTCTGTGAAGAATGTTGTACCGGTACGAGGTACTTTGAACATCAAGTGGATGAAACACCGACGGATACGGACGGTCAAATCATGGCCTTGGCACAACGATACATGAAAAATAACTGTGCTTGCTTTACACCCAATACGGGTCGTATTGACGACTTATTGCGTTTGTGCAAAGAATATAAGGTTGACGGCGTAATTGATGTAAACTTGAAATTCTGTACTCTCTATGATACGGAAAGTCGAGATGTACAAGCAGCCTTAAAGGATGCCGGTATTCCGTCTTTGCACATTGAAACGGATTACGATGATCACGATGCGGAACAATTGCGTACGCGTATCGGCGCCTTCATTGAAATGTTGGGATAAAATGAAAAAATATGATTGGTATATTCTCTTTAAAAATCATACAGAAGCCATGACTTTATACAGAGGGCTGAAAGAGGCGAAAATAACGGCACGAATTTCACCGACCCCCAGACAAGCATCCGTATGTTGCGGCGTGTCGCTACTCATTGCCGATGAAGACATGGCATCGGTACGACAGTATTTAGAAAAAACGGGAGCTTTGCATGAAGAGATCGTCTGCCTTCCTTGTCAAATTGAAGAGAAACGCGATCGGTTTTGCTAGGCACCTCGGTATAAATATGACAAATATCAAGATAAACACTTGTTTGCCTAAACATTCATATGTTATACTTAAATACAAATCGTGATATTATTCACGAATCAAATAAACAGGTCGGTCGGGAAGGCCGAGTTATACGGGAGGTATACATATGTTGGCATCCAAGTTATATGCGCCTACGTTGCGGGATGACCCTGCCGAAGCGGACGTAGCCAGTCACAAGTTAATGTTGAAAGCCGGTATGTTGCGTAAAAATGCAGCCGGACTGTATTCGTTCCTACCGCTGGGCCGTAAGGTTTGCCTTAAGGTTGAAACATTATTCGTAAGGAAATGAATCGCTCCGGGGCTCAGGAAGTCATGATGCCCATTGTACAGCCGGCGGAAATTTGGCGTGAAACGGGCCGTTGGGATGTATACGGACCGGAAATGTTTAAATTAAAGGATCGCCACGATAATGAGTATTGCCTCGGGCCTACGCATGAAGAGTTGATTACGACCCTTGTCCGGAATGAATTACGGTCGTATAAACAACTTCCTGTCAACCTTTGGCAGATGCAAAATAAATACAGAGATGAAATCAGACCCCGTTTCGGCTTAATGCGCAGTCGTGAATTCGTCATGAAGGATGCATACTCTTTTGATGTCGATCGTGAAGGCATGATTAAGAGTTATGAATCGATGTATGACGCATACAGTCGTATCTTTACGGAATGCGGTATTGAATATCGTCCCGTTCTGGCCGACTCGGGTCAAATCGGCGGAAATTACAGTCATGAGTTCATGGCCCTTGCCAAGGCGGGCGAAGCGGATGTAGTCATTTGTACGAAATGCGGCTTTGCGGCAAATGTGGAAAAGGCCGTTCCCAATACGCTTATTTCCGAAGATGAAGAGCTGCACGAAGCGGAACTTTTCGAAACGCCCGAATGTGCAACCATTCAGGACCTTGTCGAACAAATAAAGGTACCTATTGAAAAGACGATTAAGGCCGTTGCCTTCGATATAGACGGAAAGCTCGTACTCACTATGGTTCGCGGAGACCACGAAGTAAATGATGTGGCTGTACAGAACTTGGTGGGAGGCAATGATGTTCAGACAGCGTCCCCCGAATTACTCAGAGCTCACGGATTGGAACCGGGATATATGAGCCCCCTGAACGCCGGACCTCAGAATGATGACTTCGTCATTTTGGTAGATGAAACGGCTATGCAGATTAAAAACGGCGTAACCGGTGCCAATAAACACGGCTATCACTATCGTTACGTAACGCCGGCTCGCGATTTTAAAGACGTGAAGACGGCAACGATTCGCCTTATTACGGAACAGGATATATGCCCCGAATGCGGCGGCGAAGTCAAACTGACTCAAGGCATCGAAGTAGGCCAGGTATTCGGTTTGGGTACGAAGTATTCCGAAAGTCTGAATGCGACCTTCCTTGATAAAGACGGCAAGGCTAAACCTTTCGTCATGGGATGTTACGGCATCGGAGTTACGAGAACCGTAGCGGCTACGATTGAACAGTTGCATGATGACAAAGGGATTATTTGGCCTGTTGCCACGGCTCCTTTTGAAGCCGTCGTCCTCCCGGTTAATATGAAAGATGAAGCCATCGTTTCCGTGGCTAAGAAACTGTATGATGAACTGCTCGATCTTGATGTAGATGTCTTGCTCGACGATCGGGATGAACGGGCGGGCGTTAAATTCAATGACGCCGACCTTATCGGTTATCCCGTACGTCTTACTGTAGGCAGCAAGGCTGCTGACGGGAAGGTGGAAGTTAAGATTCGTCGTACCGATGAGGAAGAAGAAGTTACGATTGGAGAAGCCGCTGAGCATGTGGCCCGCCTTCTCCGTGACTTGCGTAAAAAACATTTGTAAAAAAGAGAACATACTTATCTTTAAAAGCGTGTATTATTATGTGAAAGAGCGTTGCTTTCTTCGGAAAGTAACGCTCTTTTTGTAACTACATAGAATTACGCAGATTTAAGTAAAGGTTATAAATTTTAAATATTCAAAAACCTGTAAATTCAGTACAGACCTATATATTTATGTTTGCAAGGAAAAAAATTCGTTGACGTATTAAAGAAACGAATAAAATAATTAAAAAAATATAAGTCCCAAAAAGGGAAAAATATAGGGGTAGAAATGAGTAGGGGAGTGGTTTTTGTTAAATAATGTTAATTATATCACTAAGTAATTGTAAAAAAAGCTTGTGAAAGTTTATGGCTTATGCTATTATTACAGAGGCAGATAATAGGAATAAGAATTGGTTAAAAAAATCTTTAGCCTTTTCAACGTTATTCATGCAATTTATTCTGTAAAAATTAATCTGGGAATGGGGGTGAACAAATAAGTGTCAGAAATCAAAATACCTCTCAAAAATGCATGTAGGAGGTCCTTGTAGTCCGATTGTCAAAGTAGGCGATCGAGTATTACGCGGTCAATTAATCGCGGAACCTTCCGGTTTGGGCGCTAATATCCATGCTAGTTATACGGGCGAAGTTACGGCTGTAACGGAAACGGACATCGTAATTAAAGCGGATGACAAGCAGAATTTTGACGAATACGTTAAAATTCCGGATACGAAGACGAACCTCGAAGCCATTGCTGCTGCCGGCGTTGTCGGGGCAGGCGGGGCAGGTTTCCCGACGGCTGTAAAGCTGAAGACGGAAATTCCCCAAGGCTGTTTCATTGCAAACTGTGCCGAATGTGAACCTCTCTTGGCTCACAACATTCATCAGATTGAAACGGATGCGGCTCAGTTAGTTCGCGGCGTCAAGTATGCCATGGAAATTACGAAAGCTCCCAAGGGCTATATCGCCATCAAACCGAAGCACAAAAAAGCGGTTATTGAACTGATTAAGGCTTGCCGTAACGAAGACAACATCGATGTCTTCCGCCTGCCCGATATGTATCCGGCCGGTGACGAACGTGTTATCGTTCGTGAAGTTATGGGCATTGAATTAGAGCCCGGTCAGTTGCCCGGTACAGTAGGTGCTTGTATCGACAATGCGGAAACGTTAAAGAATATTGCTTTGGCAATTGAAGAACGTAAGCCTGTTATCGATAAAGATATTACCGTATCCGGCCGTGTAGCACACAAGGAATCCGTCTTTGTCGACGTTCCTATCGGGACGCCGATGGGCGACTTGATTGAACGTGCCGGCGGTTTTATCAACCCGCACGGTGAAATTGTCGTCGGCGGGCCTCAAACGGGCAGAACGGGATCGGAAGAAACTCCGGTTACCAAAACAAGCGGCGGTTGCCTCGTAGCAATGCCGTTCCCGCAGGAAAAACGTAAGGCAGGTATCCTCATTTGCGAATGCGGCGGTTCGGAAGAACGCCTGACTCAGGTTGCCGAAGCAATGGGTGCCGAAGTTGTTTCCAAAGAACGATGCAAGAGAATGGTAGAAGTTAACGGACGATACAGATGCGGCTTGCCGGGTAAGTGCCCGGGGCAGGCGGAAAAGGTCATGGCCTTGAAACGAGGCGGTGCTGAAGTGTTAGTAGTCGGAACTTGCTCCGAATGAACGAACACCGTTATGGGTGTAGCTCCTAGGTTAGGAGTTCCGGTTTATCATCATACAGACCATGTTCTGCGTGCCGACGGCCACAAATTATATCGTAAGTTACCGCCTACCGAATAGTTTTAATAAGGAGGACTAACGAATGTCTATTACAGCTGAAACGGCTCAAGAACATGCGAAAGACCCTGCAGTATTATGCTGCCGTGCCGAAGCGGGCACCGTATTATCCGCTTCCAATTTAGAGGACCCCAACATTTTCCCGGATTTGGTTGATTCCGGCTTGTTGACTATCCCCGACAATGTAACTCATATCGGCGAAGTTATCGGTGCTACTTTGAAAGTAACGGCCGATTCTCTCGTCGCTTTGACACCGGACATGCTCGACGGCATGACGGCTATGGCAGCTGAAGAAGCTCCGGCTGAAGAAGCAGCAGTTGAAGAAGTTGCAGTAGCAGCTCCCGTTGCTGCACCCGTTGCAGGTGCTACGGTTGCTGCTGTCGGCGGTTCCGTTCGCATTCACATCGGTGAAGGCAAAAATATCGACCTCGAGTTTCCCCTCGGCGTAGGCGGTGCAGGAGTTGCGGCTCCCGTAGCAGGTGCTTCCGTAGCAGCAGCAGGTGCTACGACGGCGGCAACGGGTGAAGCGGTAGCTGCCGTTGCTGAATCGGCAGCTCAGGAAGAAGTTAAAGTTCGCGAACTTCGTCACGACCACTTGAAAATCGAAAAGGTAGAATTCGGCGAAGAAACAAAAATCGAAGGTACGACCCTGTATGTCCGTAAAGACGGCATTTGCCAGGAAGCTATGGATACTCAGGAACTCGTAAAAGACTTGACCTTCGATATCATTACTCCCGATCGTTACGGTGAAGTTTCCAACACGATCATGGACGTACAGCCTTTGGCAACGAAGATGGAAGGCGACCTCGGCGAAGGCATTACTCGTGTCTTGGACGGCGTTGTCTTCATCGTATCCGGTACGGATGAAGACGGTGTTCAGATCGGCGAATTCGGTTCTTCCGAAGGCGAAATGGATCAGAACATTATGTGGGGACGTCCGGGTTCTCCCGATAAGGGCGAAATCTTCATTAAGACGAACGTTACCATCAGAGCTAAATCCAACATGGAACGTCCGGGCCCCTTGGCTGCACACCGTGCTTCCGACTACATTGCTCAGGAAATTCGTGAAGCCATTAAGAAGGCTGACGATTCCCTCGTAGTAGAAAAAGAAGAAATCGTACAATATCGTCGTCCGGGCAAACCCCGTGTCGTCGTTATTAAGAAATCATGGGTCAGGGCGCAATGCATGATAACCTGATTCTCCCGGTTGAACCGGTCGGCACGTTGGGTGCAAAACCGAACGTTGACCTCGGTAACCTTCCGGTAATGCTCAATCCTCTCGAACTCGTTGACGGCGCAATTCATGCTTTGACTTGCATCGGGCCTGCTTCGAAGGAAATGTCCCGTCATTATTGGAGAGAACCGCTTGTACACGCAGCTATGCGCGATGAAGAAATCGACCTCGTCGGTGTTCTTCTCGTCGGCTCGCCTCAGGCTAACTCCGATAAATTCTATGTTTCTCGTCGTCTCGGTCAGACCGTTGAATCCATGGGTGTCGACGGTGCTATCGTTACCACGGAAGGTTTCGGCAACAACCACGTTGACTTCGCTTCCCATATCGAACAGATCGGTAAACGCGGCATAAAGGTTGTAGGTGCTTCCTACTGCGCAGTTCAGGGCGCATTGGTTGTCGGCAACAAGTACATGGGTGCTATGTGCGATAACAACAAGTCCAAACTGGGTATTGAAAACGAAGTTCTTGCAAACAACACGCTTTGCTCTGAAGACGCTGTTCGTCAGTTGGCTATGCTTAAGACGTTGCTCGGCGGCGGCGAAATCAAGGCTGCTGAACGTAAGTGGAATCCGAACGTTAAGTTGAATAACATCGAAATCATCGAAAAGACGACAGGCAAGAAGATTGACCTCGTTGATAACGAACAAGTCTTGCCCATGTCCAAAAAACGTGCGGAAAAATACGAAGGACAATAATCCTTCCGGAGACAGATATGGCTGAACGCGAACTTAAGTACATGTCCAGTGAATGCATGTACGAAGGAGTAATTGTCGAACTTCATGACGGTAGCGTCGGCATTGATTTGAAGGGCCGTTTGGGCCATTTAAAAGTGCCGAAGCGTATGGTTATTTCCGAATACGATTTGAAACTCGGGCAGGAAGTGGGATTTCTCATGTCCTACCCGGAAGTATTCAATGAAGAGCCGGCGGATCATTACGTAAAAGCTATTGAATACAGAGATAAGCTTCTTAAGGAAGCGGCTGACAAAAAGAGCTCCGAAAGTAAATAGAGAGGAGAAACATTGTTATGAGTTTAACAGTATTTGAAGGCTTGCAGTCCGAGATTTATGTGCCTATTACACCTAAATCCATCTTCACGCCTGTAACAAAACCCTTAAGCGAAATGGTTATCGCATTGGCTTCGGCTTGCGGTGCTCATCTCAAAACCGACAAACGTTTTAATCTTGCAGGGGACACGACGTATCGTGAAATCCCGGACAACACTCCGACGGACGATTTGATGATCTCCCACGGCGGTTACGATAACAGTGATGCCAACCGCGACATCAACTGCATGTTCCCGCTCGATCGTCTCCATGAATTGGCTAAAGCTGGTTTCATTAAAGGTACGGCTCCGACCCACTTCGGTTTCATGGGCGGTGGCGGTGACCAGACCGCTTTCCATGATAAGACGGGTCCGGAAATTGCTCAAAAGCTTAAAGACGAAAACGTTGACGGCGTTATCTTGACAGCCGGGTGAGGCACTTGCCATAGAACTGCCGTGATCGTGCAGAGAGCAATTGAAGAAATCGGTATTCCGACTATTATCATCGCAGCACTTCCGCCTGTCGTTCGCCAGAACGGTACGCCTCGTGCTACGGCTCCTATCGTTCCGATGGGTGCTAATGCCGGTGAACCTCACAACATCGAAATGCAAACAGGTATCGTCAAGGATACGCTTCAAGCCTTGGAAGACATTGAAACTCCGGGTAAGATCGTTCCCTTGCCGTACGAATATGTAGCTCAGATCTAATATCGGTTGAAGCGACATTACTTCGAAAAAGCAGGTGACAAACATGCATGGAGAACCGTTGAAGATAAAAGTGTTTCATATGAAAGAAGTCCTTATGGGCGATACTTTCAAATTGGAGCCGGATCGTCTTATGATTCCTAAAACCTTTGACCACGCATGCGAATTGATTGATCAGCTGAAAATTCAAGTGTTACCGCCGCGTCAACATGATGTAGAAACCAACACCATCATGGATGTGATTCCCATATCCACGAAGGTGTTGGGCCCCTTAGGGGCCGGTATTACACATACCTTGACGGGTGCATACGTTGTCGTATGCGGCGCCATCATAGACGGGGAACAACTCCATGAGTTCGGCTCGTCTGAAGGTATTTTGCGTGACAACATGAAGTTGAATAAACCCGGTACGCCGGGGGATGATGATTATATAATCCTTATAGATGCTTATGTGAAAAAAGGCACACCTTTTGACAGACAAACGTGTATGAAAGTCTTTGAACTGGTTGACAATTTCATTCAGGAAATTCGTAATCAGTTGAAGGTTTTAGACGGAAGAAGTGCCGCAGAATCACATACGTATGAGGAAACTATCATCCCGGAAAGCCTAAGGTCGCCATTATTAAGGAAGTGGCCGGCCAAGGGGCTATGTATGATACTCTTGTATTTCCTCTTGAACCGAGCGGATTTAAGGGCGGCGTTTCCATTATTGATATGGAAAATATGCCTGTTCTTTTGTCGCCTAACGAATATCGTGACGGGGCTATTCGCGCAATGGATTAAGGAAAAGGAGTTGAGAGTATATGGGTATCGGACCGTCAACAAAAGAAACGTCCAAACACTACTTTAAAGATCCTTTGATAGATGTATTTGCCAACGACCCGGAAATTGACTTTCGCGGCGTCGTTATTGTCGGTACACCGCAAGACAATCGCATGAAACATTTAGTCGGACAGCGTGCGGCCGTATGGCTTAAAGCCATGGGATGCGACGGTGCGGTTATCTCCGCCGACGGCTGGGGAAACTCGGATGTCGACTTTGCCAATACGATGGAGCAAGTCGGCGATCGGGGAATTACCATTGTCGGCGTGAAATTTATCGGCAAGCAGGCAAAGTTTGTAGTTGAAAATAAGTACACCGACCAGGTGCTTGATATGAATAAATCCGTTGAAGGCATTGAAACGGAAGTAGTGGGGGAAAACGCAGTAGATCGGATTGACGCAATAAAAGCCTTAGCTGCAATCAAATTAGTGATGCGTAAGGAAAATAAATTTAATTAAGGGAGGTTGAGCAATTTGAAGTATTCAAGAATGCTTACGGCCATCGACTCTCATACGGCGGGCGAAGCAGCTCGCTTGATTATCGGCGGCATTACGAAATTCCCCGGTAAGACAATGGCAGAAAAAAAGATTTACTTGGAAGAACACGAAGATAACCTTCGTAAAGCAGTAATGCTTGAAGCAAGAGGTCATCAGGATATGTTCGGTGCATTCATTTGCGAACCTGTTCATGAAGAAGCCGATTACGGTATTATTTTTATGGATTCCGGCGGATACTTGAACATGTGCGGTCATAACACGATTGCGGCTATGACGGCTGCAGTAGAATGCGGTTGGGTACATGTAAAACCGGGTGATCGCGAAGTTCCCGTTGTTCAGGATGCTCCGGCAGGTATTATTCGCGGCCACGTTCATTTGAAGGATGACTATGTTGTCGATTCCGTTTCCTTTGACAACGTTGAATCTTTCTTGTACAAAGAAAATGTGGAAGTAGACGTTCCCGAATTGGGTAAAAAGATTCATTGCGATATTTCCTTCGGCGGCAGCTTCTTTGCTATCTTGCCGGCTACGGAAGTGGATCTCGATATTTGCCCTGAAAATGCAAGTAAATTCTCTAAAATCGGCTTAATTATTCGTGATGCTATTAACAAACAAGTGGAAGTACAGCATCCGACTCTCGACCACATTAAGACGGTAGACCTCGTAGAATTCTACGGTCCGGCTAAGAGCCCCGATGCAACGTATCAGAACGTTGTCGTATTCGGCGAAGGTTCCGTAGACCGTTCTCCCTGCGGCACGGGCACCAGTGCTAAGTAGCTACGCTCCACGCAAAAGGGGAACTTAAAGTGGGCGAACACATTATTTATGAAAGCATCTTGGGCACGAAGTTCAAAGGTGAAGTTTTGGAAGAAACGACGATTGCCGGCCGTAAAGCGATTATCCCCAGAATTACGGGCTCCGCTTATATTAACGGCTTCAACACATTCCTCGTTGATCCGGATGACCCCTTGAAACACGGCTTCATTCTCGGATAATAGGGAGGAATTATTATGGTAGTCAACGCATTACTCGGCTTGTTGGGTATTCTGTTCATTTATTACATTATTTTCTATATTCGTGATTTGGCAGCCAACAAGGGTAATTGGGGCGAAGGCAGTGTACCTATCAATCTTTTTATCGGCTTCATTACGAACTTCCTCGATACGTTGGGTATCGGTTCTTATGCAACAACGACGATGTTACTCGGTGTTACGAAACAGTTGAAGAGCGATAAGCTTCTTCCCGGTACGTTGAACGTTGCCGATACGATCCCCGTTTTGATCGAAGCCTTCCTCTTTATTTCGGTTGTAGAAGTAGAACCGGTTACGTTGTTCTCCTTGATCATTGCGGCTATTGTCGGTGCTGTAATCGGCGGTAAAATCGTTCCGAACCTTTCGGAAAAGAAGGTACAGACCTATTTGGGTATTGCCCTCTTGATTACGGCTCTGCTCATGCTCGGTAAACAGCTCGGCCTCATGGCTTTCCTCGGTACGGGCAACACGGCTATGGGCTTGGAAGGCGTAAAGCTTATTGTGGCTATTGTTTTGAACCTCATCTTCGGCGCTCTTATGACTATCGGTTGCGGTTTGTATGCACCCTGCATGGCTATGGTTTACCTGCTCGGTTTGAATCCTATCGTAGCATTCCCTGTAATGATGGGTTCTTGCGCAGCATTGATGCCCGTTGCTTCTAAGGAATTCATCGTTGCCGGCTCATACGCTCGTAAGGTCAGCGTTCTCATCTTAGTCAGCGGTGTCGTCGGCGTTATCATTGCGGCCAAATTGGTTCAGAGCATGGACCTCAACTTGCTTACATGGCTCGTTATTATCGTCGTTATTTACACGGCCTTCATGTATATTCGTAAAGGTCTCAAAAATACGAGCGAAGCAGCCTGAGTCTGTAAGTAAACCGTATTGTGTGAATATGCCTTACGGGATGACGTACAATACGTAAATTTAAGATGATAAAAAACCCGATTTCCTTTATAATAGGAATCGGGTTTTTCATTTATCTGACAGACGCAAAGGAGTTACTTATGGCAAATATTGTTATCGGTACGGCCGGCCATGTTGACCACGGAAAAACGACATTGATTAAGGCCTTGACGGGCATTGAAACGGATACGACGAAGGAAGAAAAAAAACGGGGCATGTCTATTAATTTGGGGTTTGCCTATCTTGATTTGCCGCACGGTCATCGTGTAGGCATCGTAGATGTACCGGGGCATGAAAAATTTATAAAAAATATGGTGGCCGGGCTGCCCGGAATCAACCTGGTTCTTTTGGTTATTGATGCCGGCGAAGGTGTTATGCCGCAAACGCGGGAGCATATTGATATCTTAACTCTCTTGGGCGTGCGAAATTTTCTGATTGTTCTTACAAAGTAGATACGGTTGATGAAGAGTTGTTGGAACTGGCTGTTGAAGATATTCGCGAACAGTTGGCAGGTACTCCTCTTGAACATGCGGATATTGTGAAAACGGATGCCGTGAGCGGCAAGGGAATTCCGGAACTTCTTAAGAAAATTGAAGAGTGTGCCGATAAGGCCCAAGATGAACGAGAAGACGGCAGTGCCCGTTTGAACGTAGACCGTGTGTTTTCCGTAAAAGGATTCGGTACGGTTGTTACCGGTACCTTATTGGACGGAACCTTAAGTACCGGTGATGAATTGACCGTTTATCCGAGTCTTAAAAAGACTCGCGTTCGTAATATTCAGGTCCATGAACAGGATGTAAAAAAGGTCACGTCACATCACCGTACGGCTTTGAACCTGGCAGGTCTTACGACAGATGAGATTGAAAGAGGAGATGTCTTGTCCGCATCGGATCAATTAAAGCCCACGTGGATGCTCGATGTGAAAGTCACCTGCTTAAAGCATGCCGTAGCGCCCATTACCCTTTGGGATCGGGTACGTCTTCTCATAGGAACGCGTGAAGTAATGGCTAGGGCCGTTCCTATCGGCACGGATTCCATTCAGCCCGGTGAAGACGGCTTTTTGCAGCTGCGATTGGAAACGGAGCAGGCAGTTGTTAAAGAACGGGATCGCTTCATTATCAGAACCTATTCGCCCATGCATACCATTGCGGGCGGGGAAGTCCTGGATGCGGCTCCTAAAAAACACAGACGTTTTCGTGCTGAAGTTTTGGAAAGTTTAAAGACTAAGGAAGAAGGAAATATTGCCGATATTATTGAAGATTTTCTGAGACATAAGCGGCAGTACTTTACGACGGTTAGAGAGATTGCCGAATATACGGGCCTGTCACAGGAACAGGCACAAGGGGAAGTAGACGGGTTGGTTCAGGCAGGAAAAATCATGAAAACCGCTTCCGCCTATATTCACGCAGACGTATACAAGCAAATTAAGGGACAGGGCGTTCAAATCTTATTGGCGTATCATCAAAAGTTTCCCTTGCGCATCGGTATGTCCGCCGAAGAATTCCGGTCACGTCTTCATCAAAAAACTAACGGTGAAGTAGCGGAAAAAGATATATCAGCTTTAGTTAAGTTACTCATTGCCGACGGGGCGTGCAAGGAAAACGGGAATCTTATCAGTGCGGCCAATTTTGAAGTTAAGTTTACGGATAAGCAGGCGGCGCTGAGAGATAAAATCGAGTCTATCGTTGAAAAGAGCGGGTACACGCCTATGAAAAAAGACGAGTTTTATGCTCTTGATAAAGAGGCTGAAAGCGTTGTCGAAGCCATGTGCGGTACAAGTGTCGTTCAATTAACACCTGAGTACGTTATTCATAAGAAAATATATGAAAAAGCCGTACAGGCTATTTACGATTATATTACGGAGCACGGCCAAATGACATTGGGGGACTTTAGGGATATGACCGATTCGAGTCGGAAATCATCCATGCTTATTTTAGAATATACCGATAGTCTTGAAATTACGAAGAGAGTAGAAAACTATAGGGTTCTCGGATCCTATTGGCAAAAACAATAAGTATGAACTTTAAATAAAAATGGACGAGAGATTTGTCATATAAAAAAGTTTTTTGAAATATAACTTTTTGAATGTGAAATACTGTACATAATCTAATAAATATAGTATGATTAATCAAAGTCATTTATCAGTGTGCGTGTTGTAGTATAACTATTGATAAGTGATTTATACTATGTGCATATATGAACAAATACGTGTATGCTAATTGAAAGGGAAGAAGGTATAGTATTATGTCCATTAAAAAAATAGGTTTATGGGATTTGGTATTCATGAACGTATCGGCTCTGTTCGGTATTCGTTGGATTGCCAAATCGACGGCCTCAAGCTTCGGTCTCGGGTTGGGCGCCATTCCCGCATGGGTAGTTTTTGCATTCATCTTCTTCGTACCCTGTGCTTTGGTATGTGCCGAACTGGCATCTACTTATCCTCGTGACGGAGGTATGTATGAATGGGTAAAAGAAGCGTACGGTGAAAAGTACGGGTTTATGGTATCTTGGTTGAACTGGACTGCTAAAATTCTTTGGTATACGTCCTTCTTAACCTTCCTTACCGTCAATGTGGCATTTGCCGTAAATATGCCGGAACTTTCGGAAAACAAGCCGTTTGTACTCATCGTATCTTTGGCTGTATTCTGGGTTCTCTCCTTTATTTGTACGAAGGGTATGTCGTTCGGTAAAATTTTTACCAATGTCGGAGCTCTGGGGTCTACCGTACCGGCCATCCTTTTGATTGTCATGGCTTTCGGAGCTCTCATTTTCGGCGGTCGTGAATCGGTATCGCAGTATACGATTGAAACGCTTACTCCCGTTCTTAATTGGGATACATTAGGTGCTATTTCGACAGTTATGTTTGCGTATGAAGGAGCGGAAGTAACGGCTAACTTCGTAACGGAAATGGAAAATCCGAAACGTGATTTTCCGCGAGCTATCGTTATTGCCGCCGCTATCGTGGCCGGCCTGTACGTTCTCGGTTCCGTGGCTATTACTACGATTTTACCGACCGACCAGATTACGGCATCTCAGGGTATTCTCGTCAGCTTGGCAACCATTTCCGCATACTTCGGATTAGGGCCTTGGTTTATGCAGTTGGTAGCCTTGGGGATTTCTATCTCCGTATTCGGTGCCATTATCCTGTATATCGGTTCGCCTATTAAGATGTTGTTCGGCAGCGTTCGCAAGGGCATTTTCCCCGAATCGTTGACGCAGACGAACAGCCATAACATTCCTGAAAAAGCCGTTTATTTACAGGCTGTCATTGTTACGGTTATCATCTTGGGTACGCAGTTTATCCCGACAGTAGACGCTATTTATAATGTATTGGTCACCATGACGGCCTTAACGGCACTTTTCCCGTATGTGCTCTTATTCATGGCATACATTAAATTGCGTAAAACTCGTCCCGACGAAGAACGTCCGTATGAAGTTTCTAAAAACGTCAACACGGCCGTGTCCGTTGCAGGACTTTTGATGGGATTGACTATCTTGGGCGTTATTTTATCCGCATCGCCTGTCATGAAGACCTTTGAAGACAATGTCATTTATGAAGCGGAAATGATTTTGGGCGCTATTTTTATCATTGTCGTCGGTTTGGGAATTTGGAATCGTTTCGTTAAACGGACAGGTTTTAAAGAATAAAATCTAAATACTATTTGTTAAGTCCAGTTAAGGAGGGGGTTTATAATGCATCAGGAACGCGTAAATAAGGTGCTTGATTTAATGGCACAAAAAAATTTAACACAAATGATTATATCCGATCCGTCGGCCATATTCTATTTAACCGGTACATGGATTCAACCGGGTGAACGGTTGTTAGCCCTGTATTTGACTCAAACGGGAAAGCATAAATTATTTGTTAATGAATTGTTCCCCTTTGCCGACGCTATTCAGTGCGATAAGGTATGGCTTAATGATAATATGGACGGAATCGGGGTTTTGGCCGAGTACGTGGAAAAAGATAAGCCCGTAGCTATTGATAAAAACTGGCCGGCCCGTTTCCTTATCGGTTTGATTGACAAGAAGGCGGGCAGTGCCTTTGTCAATGGATCGGAAATCGTCGATCGTGTACGTATGGTCAAGGACGCTGAAGAAATTAAACTCATGCGTGAAGCCTCCAGATTAATGACTTGGCTATCGGTAGAGTGATCGAATTGATGAAAGAAGACTATGACGAAGTGGAAGTGGAACGTAAGCTTTCGGAAATTTGGGAAGAACTCGGTGCTGACGGTCATTCATTTGAACCTATTATCGGTTACGGTGCCAATGCGGCCGACCCGCATCATTCTATTACCAAAGGGGCGCACAAGAAGCCGGGTGACAGCATTGTCATCGATATGGGGTGCCTGTATAAATCGTATTGTTCCGACATGACACGTACAGTCTTCTATAAGTCCGTATCCGATGAAGGACGTAAAGTTTATGAAATTACGCGTGATGCGAACTTAAAAGCCATTGACAAGGTAAAACCGGGTGTAACCTTTGCCGAATTGGACGCAGCTGCCAGAGATTATATTACGGACCACGGCTACGGAAAATATTTCACACACCGTCTCGGACATTCCATCGGTATTGATATTCATGAACCGGGAGATGTATCGGCCGCCAATACGGAACAGGTAGTTCCCGGTCGTATTTTCTCTATTGAACCGGGCATTTATTTACCTGGAAATTTAGGGGTTCGCGTTGAAGATTTGGTGCTTGTTACGGAAGACGGTTGCGAAGTGCTGAATCATTTCACGAAGGACTTGATTGTTGTAGAGTAGTAAAGTATCACATGATGAAAGCATACCGTGTGTTTATACGGTATGCTTTTTCTGTTCTAAATGAGTATACATTTAAATGAATAAAAAGGTTCTTAAAACTTGTAATAGGTTATACAGATATTGTATTATGTTTAAGGGTCATTCATAGTATTATTATAACTTTTTTTGATACATGAACTTATTTTTTTGAATGTATAAATAGGGAAGGCCTAACTTTTATGAAAGAGGGGTTACATATGGCAAGTAAGAAAAATCGGTTTATGGGATCTGGTATTTATGAATATCTCTGCACTTTTCGGTATTCGTTGGATCGCCAAATCGACAGCTTCCAGTTTCGGGCTGGGGTTAGGAGCTATTCCTTCATGGGTAGTATTTGCATTTATCTTTTTCGTCCCCTGCGCATTGATTTGTGCCGAATTGGCATCTACCTATCCTCGTGACGGCGGCCTTTTTGAATGGGTAAAGGAAGCATACGGAGAAAAATTCGGGTTTATGGTATCTTGGTTGAATTGGACATCAAAAATATTTTGGTATACGTCCTTTTTAACGTTCTTGACCATTAACGTATCTTTTGCTATTAATATGCCTGAACTTGCGGAAAACAAGACCTTTGTTTTGATCTTGTCCATTGTCGGTTTCTGGGCCTTGTCCCTGGCCAGTACGCGCGGCATGAGTTTCGGCAAGATTTTTACGAATCTGGGAGCCTTGGGTTCGACGGTTCCGGCTATTCTTTTGATTCTCATGGCCTTCGGAGCCGCTTTGTTCGTCGGCAGACCGTCTGCATCCGTTTACACGGTTGAAACGATGACTCCCGTTATGAACTGGGATTCGTTGAGCGCCATTTCCAGTATCATGTTTGCTTTTGCCGGTTCGGAACTTACGGCTAACTTCGTAACGGAAATGGAAAATCCGAAACGTGATTTCCCTCGGGCTATCTTTATTGCCGCCGCTGTCGTGGCAGGCATTTACATGCTGGGCTCTATTGCTATTACCATGATTTTGCCGTCAGATCAGATTACGGCATCTCAAGGGATTCTTGTCAGCTTGGCTACTATTTCCGCATACTTCGGCATGGGCACCTGGTTTATTCAGGTTGTTGCTTTGGGAATTACATTTTCCATGCTCGGTGCGATTATCCTGTACATTGCATCACCTATTAAGATGCTTTTCGGTAGCGTTAAAGCCGGGATTTTCCCCGAATCGTTAACACGCACCAATAGCCATAACATTCCGGAACGGGCTGTGTATTTACAAGCCGTTTTAGTTACCGTTATTATTTTGGCACTTCAGTTCATTCCGTCTGTAGATGCTATTTACAATGTTTTGGTAACCATGACGGCCTTGACGGCTCTTTTCCCGTATGTTCTTCTGTTCATGTCGTACATTTGTCTTCGCAAGACTCGTCCGAACGAAGATCGTCCCTTTGAAATGTCGAATAATAACGGGACAGCCGTAACGGTAGCTTCGATGGTATTGGGCGTTACGATTCTCGGTATCATCTGCTCGGCGGCTCCTGTCATGCCGACATTTGAAGATAATCTGATTTATGAAGCTGAAATGATTTTCGGCGCAGTTGTAGTTATCGGTGTAGGCCTCGGTCTTTGGAACCGTTTCGTAAAACGTACGGGCTTCAAAGAGTAAGACATATACAGGTTATCCGTTCAGGTAACCGTAAAAGAAGATTCCTATGAGAACTTCTAATTATGAAGGAGGGGTTTTACTATGCATCAAAATCGAGTTAACAAGGTACTTCAATTAATGGCGGAACAAAATTTAACGCAAATGCTCGTTTCCGATCCTTGCGCTATCTTTTATTTAACCGGCACCTGGATTCATCCGGGCGAACGGTTGTTAGCCTTGTATTTAACGCAGTCCGGAAAACATAAGCTGTTTGTTAATGAGTTGTTCCCCTTTGCCGACGCCGTTCAGTGCGACAAGGTTTGGCTTAACGATAATATGGACGGAATCGGAGTCTTGGCCGATTATATTGAAAAGGATAAGCCCGTAGCCGTTGATAAAAACTGGCCGTCTCGCTTCCTCATCGGCCTTATGAATCGTCATGCAGGCAGTGCTTTTGTAAACGGTTCGGAAATTATCGACCGCGTACGTATGGTCAAAGATGCGAAAGAGCTGGAAATTATGCGTGAAGCATCTAAGCTCTGCGATATCGGTTGCCAAAAGATGATTGACTTGGTTAAAGAAGACTATGACGAAGAAACGATGGGTAAAAAACTCGGAGAAATCTGGGAAAGCCTCGGAGCTTCGGGCCATTCCTTCGATCCTATCGTCGCTTACGGTCCTAATGGTGCCGATCCTCATCATACAACGGAAAGAGGCGTTCATAAGAAACCGGGTGACAGCGTTGTTATCGACATCGGCTGCGTTTATAATTCCTATTGCTCCGATATGACGAGAACCGTATTCTACAAATCCGCTTCAGCGGAACAAAAGAAAGTTTATGAAATTGTTCGTGATGCTAACTTAAAGGCTATCGATAAGGTAAAACCGGGCGTAACCTTTGCTGAATTGGATGCAGCGGCACGCGATTACATTACGGAAAAAGGCTACGGGAAATATTTTACTCATCGACTTGGCCACTCCATCGGCTTGGAAGACCATGAAGTCGGTGACGTTTCGGCCGTAAATACGGACGTTGTAGTACCGGGCCGAGTATTTTCCATTGAACCGGGCGTTTATTTGCCGGGGAATTTCGGTGTACGCGTAGAAGATCTGGTTATTGCAACGGAAGACGGTTGCGAAGTATTGAATCACGTAAGCAAAGATTTGACTATTGTTGAATAGTATATAATAAAATATGCCGCACTGAAGTGCGGCATATTTTACAAGAAGGAGAAGGGCAGATGCTGCTGTTACAAAGAGAAGATATAGAACGCGTTTTTTCTATGAAAGATGCCATTGAAGCCGATAAAGAGGCCTTTGCCTTGGCTTCGGCCCAAAAGGCGGTCATGCCGTTACGAGCGACTTTGTCCGCAACGGACGGTACCTTTTTATTCATGCCTTCTTATGCAGAAGAATTAAAGTACGGGGCTTTAAAAACAGTAAACGTGTTTCCCGGAAATGCTGAAAAAGATATTCCCGTTACGCAGGGACTGATTACCTTAATGGACGGAAAAACAGGGGCTTTTGCGGCTGTATTGGACGGTACATATGTGACGGCCCTGAGAACGGGGGCTTCGGCCGGGGCGGCCTTTGATTTATTTGCGCGTAAAGATGCTTCCGTCGGAGCGCTTATCGGTACGGGAGGGCAAGCTCAAGCACAATTGGAAGCCATGATTTGCAACCGAAATTTAAAGGAAGTGCGTGTCTTCAGCAGAAGAGAAGAAAAGAGAATCGCTTTTGCCAAGCGTATGAATGATTTGTACGGAAGTGGTTCTCTGTGCATCATTCCGGTCCCCTCGGCTGATGAAGCCGTTACGGGTGCAGATGTAATCGCTGCGGCTACTACGTCGACGACGCCCGTTATTAAGGGAGATTGCGTAAAAGCCGGTGCCGTCGTATGTGGAGTAGGTTCGTACACGCCGCATATGGTTGAGCTCGACGTGACCTTATTAAAAAAGGCGGCAAGCATCTATGTAGATTCAAAAGAAGCCGTTTGGGCTGAGGCCGGGGATTTCCTGATTCCCGAGAAAACGGGGGAATTTTCTCGCTCTGGCATTACCGGCGAAGTAGGCGATGTCATTAACGGTATTGTCAAAGGACGGGAGCATGAAGACGACATTATTGTTTTTAAAAGTGTCGGTATCGGGGTACAGGATTTGGTGACGGCAGCTCGTATTTATGAAAAAGCCAAGGCCGCACAAGTAGGTACACAATGGTAATAATTCATAGCCTACTGTTGTCAAAGTAGAGTCAATATGATACTATGTAATGAGTTGTTTGGGGGGGGATGGGTTCTGGTGTGCCCTCCGGTCTTCAAAACCGGCATGAGGAGTTAGGAGCTTCTTAGGTGGGTTCGATTCCCACACCTTCCCGCCAAATAAATAGCAAGGCCGAGCTTAGGCTCGGCCTTTTTAATTTCCCCTTTGTTGTTAGGCATTCGGGGCTGTGCTATAATTAACCTTATTTATATGACGTTCTGTTGGGGACTTTAGACACTCTAAGGTCCCCGACCGTATGAGGGTTTGAAGATGGAACGGTTATTTCAATGGTTGGAACAGGATGAGGCTTTAAAAGAAGCCTCGTCCGCATATGAAAACGGTAAAATATACGGCGTTTACGGTTTGGGCGGATCGGCAAAGTCGGCTTATGCGGCTCATGTACTGGCTAAGACGGATAAAAACGCCGTTATTGTCGTGCCTACGACGGAGCAGGTAAACGGTTGGCTGACAGACCTTCAGTATTTTTCTCCTCAGCTTCGGGTCTACACATATCCTTTAGTACAACATACGGTTTTTACCACGACGACTAAAAGCCTTGAATTGGCGGCAAAACAAATGGAAGCATTGACTGCATTGCGCGGATCAAGGCAAGCTGTAGTCGTGGCTACAGCTGAAGAGGCGGCACAATTTGTGACGGCACCGCAAAAAATAGATGATGCCGTATTATCATTTAAAGTCGGTGAGGACTATGAACGGGAATCTATTTTATCAGGCCTTGTAAGCGGCGGTTATGAACGGTCGGACCTGGTTGACCGCCGCGGCCTTTTTTCCGTGCGCGGCGATATTATCGACATTTACCCGCTTAATGAAAAAGAACCTATTCGTTTGGAGTTTTTCGGAGATACGCTGGAAAATATTCGCTATTTTAACGAACAGACCCAAAAGTCGTCGATAAAAACAGATTCAGTTCGCATATTACCCTTTGCATTGGCTTATGATAAAGACGATGAAAAGACAACCTTATTAGATTACGGAAACAACGGTATTATTATTTGGGATGAAGGAAACCGTATTAAAGAAGAATTAAAGAAGAGTTTTTCCGAATCGATGGAGCGTAAGAATGAAGCTGCAAAATGGCGTTCATTAGCCGGTGAAAAACGTACGGCCGTACAGCTTGTTTTGTCTTTGTTGGCACAGTCTGTAAGCGAGTTGGAAACGGATGAAACGGTCAGTATTACGTCCAAGACGGTAGCCGGCTTCAGAAAAGAATTTACACTCCTGAAGGATGAGCTGGGACATTGGCGAGAACGGGATTATCGGATTATTTTCGTCATATCCGGAGAAAAGAGAGCGGCATCTCTTAACGGGTGGCTGAAGCAGAATGAGTTTTATGCTTTGCCCTTAACGGAAACCAGCAAGGATACGGGGATTTTTATCAGCTCCGGTGAAATTCGTAACGGCTTTGAATTTCCTTATGCCAAGACGGTTGTTATTGCAGAAAAAGATATTTACGGCACACAGAAGAAGAGACTGCGGCGCCATACGGAAAACGGTCAGGAAATCAACGCTTTTACGGATTTACATGCCGGCGATTATGTCGTTCATGATACACACGGTATCGGTAAGTATGTCGGTATCAAGACCATTGAAACTGACGGCGTTCATAAGGATTATTTGGAAATTCATTATTCGGGACATGATGTCTTATATGTACCGACGGATCAGATTCAATTCCTGCAACGTTATATCGGCAATGAGGGAGAGGCTCCTCGCCTGAGTCGTATGGGCGGAGCCGACTGGAAAAAGGCGAGAGCCAAGGCTCAAAAATCTATCGATAATTTGGCGGAAAAATTAGTAGCTTTGTATGCTAAACGTGAAATTACGGACGGCTATGCTTTTCCGCCGGATACGCCTTTTCAACAAGAGTTTGAAGAAGCCTTCCCGTACGAAGAAACGCAGGATCAGTTAAAGGCTGTAGCTGCTATTAAAGAGAGTATGGAAAAGCCCGTACCCATGGATTGCCTGGTGTGCGGAGATGTAGGCTTCGGAAAGACGGAAGTGGCCGTGCGGGCGGCTTTTAAGGCGGTTATGGGAGGTAAACAGGTAGCGGTTCTAGTGCCGACGACCGTCTTAGCTCAGCAACACTATCAGACCTTTTCGGAACGATTTCGCTCTTTCGGTGTCGTTTGTGATGTTCTCAATCGATTCCGTTCCATAAAAGAGAGAAAAGAAATTCTGCGAAAGGTGGAAGCAGGACAAATTGACGTACTCATCGGTACGCACAGTATTTTAAATAAAAACGTAAAGTTTAAAGATGCAGGATTGCTGATTGTCGATGAAGAACAACGTTTCGGTGTGGCACAGAAAGAAAAATGGAAGACTTGGGCCACGGGGATTGACGTCCTGACCTTATCGGCAACGCCTATTCCCCGAACCTTGCATATGTCTCTCGTTCATTTACGACAAATGTGTCTGATTGAAACGCCGCCTACAGAGCGGCTTCCGGTTCAGACTTATGTGACGGAATACGACGGAGCCATTGTAAGAGATGCTATTATGCGCGAAAAGCGTAGAGGCGGTCAGGTGTTTTTCGTCTATAACCGCGTAGCGACAATGGAGCGCATGAAGGTTGAATTGGAGGCCCTCGTTCCCGAGGTGACTATCGGTATGGCGCACGGACAGATGACGGGATCCGTCCTGGAAGCCAATATGTTCGATTTTTATGAAGGCGAATACGACGTTCTATTGTGCTCCAGTTTAGTTGAAAACGGTTTGGATATTGCCAATGCCAATACGATTATTGTTTATGACGCCGATCGTTTCGGCTTGTCACAGTTATATCAAATGCGCGGTCGGGTGGGACGCAGCCATCGTACGGCTTATGCCTATTTTTTGTACAGACGTAATAAAATCCTGAATGAAGTTGCCGAAAAGCGGTTGCAAGCCGTTAAAGAGTTTACCGAATTGGGTTCAGGCTTTAAAATAGCTATGCGTGATTTGGAAATTCGAGGCGCCGGCAATCTGCTTGGCCGAGAACAGCACGGTAATATTGCCGGCGTGGGTTTTGTCATGTATGTACAGATGTTGGAAGAAGCCGTAAATCGATTGCGCAATGAAGGCTATACTAAGACCGTCGATGTGCGTACGACATTGGAAGTCAGAGTCGACGCCTTTATTGACGACACGTATATTGAACATGGCGGGCAAAAAATCGAAATGTATCAACGTTTGGCATTGGTACGTACGGAAGAAGCGCTGGAGGAATTGAAGAATGAATTGACAGACCGCTTCGGGAAACCGACCAGGGCTGTTCAAAACTTATTAAAAGCTACGCATTTACGAATTCGTGCACAAAAGGACTTGGTTCTGTCCGTCAGTCAAAAAGGCATAGGCCTCGAATTTCGTTGGAAAGATGAAGCTTCGGCGCCCAGAACGGAACTATTTGAACCCGTGTTGCGAAAACGTTGCAAAAAGCTTCCCGGTCTTACTGCGACTTTCAGGTTTGATATGACCGGTATAGATGATGTGTTGGCATATATCGAATATATATTGAAGGCCTATGAAAAACAGGAGAGAATGAATGGTTAAGAATGTCTTTCTCCGCGGTGCGGCGGCATTAACCGTAGCCGGCATTGCCGTAAAAATCTTGGGCGGTGTCAATCGAATCCTCTTATCCCGAATATTAGGAGGCGAAGGGATCGGCTTATATCAAATTGCTTATCCCGTGTATATGCTCGGGTTGAGTATTGCCGGAGCCGGCGTGCCCATTGCTTTGTCCGTCATGGTGGCGGAGAAGGCGGCACAGGGTGATTATGTCGGTGCCGAACGGATTTTCAAGGTTATTTTTGCCTTTACGGCTTTTATGGCTTGTTTATTCGGCTTGTTGCTATTTGTCGGGGCGGGAGGTCTGATTTCCGCCGGATTGGTTCGTGATGTACGTGCTTATTCGGCATTAATTGTCTTGGCACCGGCTTTGACCGTGTCCGTTCTTACCTGTGCCTTTCGCGGCTATTTCCAAGGGTTACAGCTTATGGTGCCGACAGCCGCGTCACAGATTTGTGATCAGTTTGTACGCGTGTGCGTCATGTTGGTCGCCGCAGTAGTATTATTGCCGTACGGATTGGAAACGGCTGTAGCCGGGGCGGCATTCGGAGCGGTTCCGGGAGCCTTGGCGGGCTTTCCGTCATTGCCTTCCTGTATTATCGTCATAAAAGGGCGAACAAGATAAGCGAAACGGTGACAAAACAAGAAGAAACGGCAGGGGCTTTAATTAAACGTTTCGTGATCCTTGCCGTTCCCGTGGCGGCAGCCAACATGTTACTGCCCGCTGTAGCCGGTATCGACATGCTCATAGTGCCTATGCGACTGGAGGTAGCGGGATATTCCGTGCAAGAGTCTACTGCGTTATACGGATACTTGACCGGTATGGCTAACGGCTTAATTCAGGTGCCTACCCTTTTAACCGTGTCCTTAGCGACCAGTCTGGTTCCGGCCGTTTCAGCAGCTTTTACGGCCGGCAACTTAAGTGAAGTGGAAAGCCGAACTAATACGGCTATGCGTATTGCCAATATCATTACCGTTCCGGCTTGCTTGGGGTTGGCTGTTTTAGCGGCCCCTATTTCAGAACTTTTGTATAATACGGCTGCTGCCGGACCGGCTATTCGCGTCTTGGCGTTAGCAACGTTCCTTATCGGCTTGCAGCAGATTACGAACGGCCTTCTGCAAGGTATGGGGCATACGGGAATTCCCTTGTTAAACATGGGGATTTCCGCCCTTGTTAAAATTGTTTTAAGCTGGTATTTAACGGCTATTCCCTGGTTAGGAGAAGTCGGCGCAGCTTGGGCTACCAATGCGGATATTGCCTTGGCAACGGCACTTAATATTTATTTTGCCGGTAAATATGCTGCATATCGACCTGAATGGTTTTACATCGGTCGTGTTTTTATTGCTGCGGCAGCCATGGCCGGTACGGCTGTCCTTGCTTATTATTCTTTAGTTACGACCTTCGGCAATTCGGCGGCGACACTCATATCTATCAGTATTGCCGGTGTCGTATATGCCGTCGGATTATTTGTTGTCCGTGCCGTGCGTCTTCGTTCTTTGCGAAGACTTCCGGTTGTGGGTAAATATATTCCTTAGTTGAAGGAGAATGTTATGCATAGTCTTAAAATTGTCGGCTTGGGACCGGGAGATGCGGGATTGATTACCATGGCCTCCATAGTCGTTATGAAAAGAGCGACATGCCTGCTTTTGCGAACAGCCGTACACCCGACCGTTTCGTATTTAAAGGAAAAGAACATTGTCTTTGAAGCTCTGGATCGTTTTTATGAAGACGGACGTTCTTTTGAAGAAGTATATGATACTATGACGGACTATGTCATGGAGCGGCTGAAAGAAGATGATGTTGTTTTTGCCGTACCGGGAAGTCCCGCAGTCGCGGAACATACGGTAACGGAATTGGTTGAAAAGTGCAAAGCGGCAGGAGTACCTTATGAGGTTTTGCCGGGCATGAGTTTTTTGGAAAGCTTGTATACAAAGGCCGGATTGGACCCCGTAAACGGCATGCTCGTTCTCGACAGCTTTGATTTATCTCGGATAAGTGTTTTGCCTGCCGTGACCGTTGTAATAACTCAGGTCTACAATGATCGAGTTGCTTCAGATGTAAAGCTTGCTCTTACCGAGCAATACGGGGACGAGTATGAAGCCCTGGTTGTTCATCATATCAGTCTACCTGATGAACGGATAGAGAAATACGACTTTTTGAGTTGGATCGTCTCCACTATGTAGATCACTTGACGAGCCTTGTATTACCGCCCCGAAAGGAAGCAGATAAGGCGGATAAGCTTCCCTTCGACATAGGGCCTCTTGTCGATGTCGTAGCTCAACTGCGAGGTGAAGGCGGTTGTTCCTGGGATAAATCACAGACCCATAAAAGCTTGAGACGATATTTGATCGAAGAGGTATATGAAGCGCTGGATGCCATCGACGCAAACGATACGGACGGTATTTGTGAGGAATTCGGTGATATTTTATATCAAGTAGTTATCCATGCCAAGATTGCGGAAGAAGAAGGGCTTTTTTCCGCACAAGATGTGGTCGACCATGTGACGAGTAAGATGATTAAGCGACATCCTCACGTTTTTTCTAAAAAAAGCCTTGAAAAATCCGACAGTAGTGTGATAAACTGGGATAGACTTAAGCAGGATGAGGGTCGTCAACAGCATAAACACTTGCTGGACGGCGTTGCGAAGGGGATGCCTTCTCTCTTACAATCTTTTAAGTTACAAGATAAGGCCGGAAGAAAAGGATTCGAATGGCCGACGGTTGACGGAGTCTGGAAAAAGCTTGAAGAAGAGCTTCAAGAATTTAAGGAAGCCGTTGTCGAAGGGCAGTTCGATCACATGGAAGAAGAAGCCGGCGACGTTCTTTTTGTAGCGGTCAATTTGTTGAGATATTACAATATTGAACCGGAGTGTGCGTTACATCGTGCCAACACCAAGTTTCGTCGGAGATTTGCTCATGTAGAAGACAGGGTTAAGGACTCGGGTCGTCAATGGAGTGATTTCTCCCTTGACGAGTTGGATGCGTTCTGGAACGAGGCCAAAGCGGATGAAACCTCGTCCAATCAGGACCACGGAGGCCGGTAATTTATAGATGTAACTATTTAAAGGAGGACTTATTGATGAATAAGACAGAATTAATTGCCAGTGTTGCACAGAAATCCGATTTGACGAAAAAAGACGCTGAAAAAGCGGTAAAAGCCGTTTTTGAAGCTGTTAGCGAAACGTTGAAGAAGGGTGACAAAGTTCAGATTATCGGTTTCGGTACGTTCGAAGTTCGCGCTCGTAAAAGCTCGCGAAGGCCGTAATCCCCGCAACAACGAAGTTATCAAGATTCCCGCATCTAAAACACCGGCTTTCAAAGCAGGTAAGCAGCTCAAAGACTTGGTAAATAAAAAATAAGAGATATATTCTCGAAAGAGCCGTATTACATTACGGCTCTTTATTTTTTTGAATAAATAGCGTAATATATATGTGATAACCGGGATTGTGTTTTCAAAAATCGTTGCAGGTCGATGAGGTACGACGATGACAAAAAAAATCCTGATCATGTCCGCATCTATCGGGACTGGTCATACACAGGCCGCCAGGGCAATAGAAGAATATATGGGCAAGAATTGCATCGATTATGATGTAGAACACGTGGACTTTATTTCCAACGACGTGCTGTCAATCGATAACTTGGTCAAGGAGACATATATTAAAATCCTGGACCTTTTTCCCCTTGTGTATGATTTAATGTATTATTCGTCACAAGGTTATAAAAAAGGTATGATTGTAAAGACCTTGTTTGCCTGGGGCTTAAAGCGTCGCATGTCACGTATTTTAGAAGAAAAAAGACCGGATATTATCGTATGTACTCATCCGTTTCCTGCCGGTGCGGCATCCTTATTGAAACGACAAAAAAAGACGACCGTTCCCGTTGTTGGGGTTATTACGGACTTTGCTATACATTCGCTCTGGATATATCCGCAAATTGATAAGTATTTCGTCGCAGCCCCTCATTTAAAAGATTTATTGGTGGATCAAGGGGTGGCGGACCATAAGGTTTTTGTATCGGGGATTCCCGTGCGTACGGCTTTTACGGAAGAGCATTGGTCCGTGAAGGCTGCCGAAGCGGGTCATCGTAATGTATTACTCATGGGCGGCGGCTTGGGAATGGGGTCTATAAAAGACTCTCTCCTTTTATTGGATAGGCTCGACTGCATTGATTCTTTTTCCGTTGTGACGGGACATAATGCGGATTTATTTGATGATTTGTCACAACTGCAAAAAGATTTAAAACATGATGTAAAAATTTTCGGATATACTAATCAGGTAGCGGCTCTCATGGCACAGGCCTCTTTATTGGTAACAAAACCGGGCGCTTTGACGTGTACGGAAGCGGCTGCGGTCGGAGTGCCTTCCGTTTTTTACAGTCCCATACCCGGTCAGGAAGAGGCGAATGCTTCTTATATGCAGGAAAAAGGCTGTGCTCGTTGGGTAAAATCTCAAAATCGACTGGTAGAAGCCGTAGCGGACCTGTTGCAACATACGGAGCGTTTAGGTCATATGTCTCAGGCTTGTCGCTTCTGTCGTCGTGACGGGGCGGAAGTTGTCAGTCGCGGTGTCTTACAAATGCTTGAAGAGCGTAAGCAAAAAATATATTATCCTACCGGTATGACACCGGAATCGATTTCATAATAAGGGCCGGCGTAATTTTCAGTGTTACGCCGGCTTTTTTTCGGAGGAATTATGGCGACCAGAAAAGGAAGAAGACGTAGTGCTTCGGGAAAGTCGAATAAGGCTTACTTTCTCTTAGGACTTCTCATTGCCTTGTGTGCAATGGGGTATGCTTATTTTCATCACAACACGTCAGCCGACGCCGACTTGTCATCCCTTTCGGAAGTGACCGATGACGGAAAAAATCTGGATTGTACACAGGCGGCTACAAAGCTTCAAGACGGTATTATCAAGTGGGTTAAAGATGAGGGGTGCAGTGTTGAAATCGTTTCTACCGATAAACGTGAAGAACGCCGCGAAAAGACGGGCGGCGTCATAAAATGGACGGTACAGACTGCTGTTGTTGACGGATTAATCGATAAAGAGAAGTTGACAAAAGAACTGGAGAAATCAGACGGTAAGGCTGTTTTATACAGGACGGAAGACGTAAAAAAGAACGGGGATACTGTGACGGAGTATGACATTGCTTTATGCGAATCCGTTGACGGCGATACGGTCAGCATGGTGGCTTTGAAGCTATATGTACCGCCTAAGGGGAAAGCCGCAGCCTTGGCTAAGGAGCTGAAAGTTGATAAGAATTCACCTTCTGACGGTGAGTCGGGGGAAGACGGCCGCATACGTCATCCTTCACAAATAAAAGGGAGACTGGCCGTAGTCATCGACGATTGCGGCAGTAATATGGAAGTTTTGGAAGGGTATAACGCCTTGCCCATACACTTGACCTATGCGGTTATGCCCTTTAAGTCCCATACGATTGACAGTGCTGAAAGCGGTCATAACGCGGGTAACAAATCATAGTTCACCTGCCTATGGAACCGTTGAATACGGTTTCATCTGAAGAGATTTTTATTTCTTCCGATATGGGGGATAAGAAGGTTATTGCTACGACGAACGAATTAATCGATCAGGTCCCTTATGCCGTAGGCATTAATAATCATCAAGGCTCAAAGTCGACAGCGGATACACGCCTAATGAAAGATGTTATGTCCGTTTTAAAAAGTCGGGGACTCGTCTTTTTGGACAGTCGTACGACGGCCGCATCCGTGGCGGAGCAAACGGCTGCATCCATGGGAGTCGGAACGACGAGAAACAACTTATTTATTGACAATGACCCGTCTGTTTCGGCCATTAAAGAACGTATTCGACAAGCCGGCAGACTGGCTTTGAAAAACGGTACGGCCGTCACTATCGGCCATTGTCGACCGGCGACGTTACAGGCCTTAAAAGAAACATATAAAGAGTTGTTGGATGAGGGCATCGATTTTGTTTTTGTTACCCAAGTCATGTAAAAAGGGGACGGGTCATGGAAAAGAAAACTGTACTTATCAGCGGAGGCACCTCGGGAATCGGCCTGGCTTCCGCCCGCTTGTGCGCCCGGGCGGGTATGAATGTCGTTATTAACGGCCGTAACGAAGAACGCGGATTAAAAGCGTTGCATGAGGTTGAACCGTTCGGAAATGTCATCTATGTAAAAGGTGATGTAACTGCAGAAGATGATTGTCAACGCATGGTGGAAGCGGCCGTGTCTACTTTCGGTAACCTGACAGGGTTGGTCACATCGGCGGGATACTACCGCCAAGAATTACTGGAAAACGAAAAGTCTGAAGAAATTCGCCGTATTTTTGAGGTGAATGTATTCGGTACCGTTCTTTTATGCCGAGCTGCTTACGGGGCTTTAAAAAAGCATGGCGGTTCTATTGTCATTATAAGCAGCGATGCAGGGTTACAAGGGAATACGGCATGTAGTATTTACGGGGCGACCAAGGGGGCCGTTACGGCTTTTGCCAAATCTCTGGCTCTGGAAGGCGCTACTCATAAAATTCGTGTGAATGCCCTTTGTCCCGGTGATGTTATGACTCCCCTTGTTGAAAAACAGCTGGCAGAAGACACGTCGCTATCTTTGGGGGATATGGCATCCGTTTATCCTTTGGGGCGAATTGCTACGGCCGATGAAGTCGGTAAAGTCGTTGCTTTTCTTTTAAGCGACGATGCGTCTTTTATTACGGGAACGGCACTTCCTGTAGACGGTGGATTGACAAGCTGTTAAAAACATGGGAAAATATGACGATAAATTAGATTTTTAATTTGAAATTCGAGGTGTTTTGGATGACCAACGAAGAAATGGAACAATTAAAAAACTTACAAGAACAGATTGCCGACTTAAAAAGCGGAAATAGCGAAGTTGAACGCACAAAACGGCAATGATGCCGATGCTAAAGCTATGACCGTGCTGGATGCTATGGACGAAACGACTGAAGATCGCGACTTAAAAGTCGAAACACTTTGCCGTTGGGCTGCAGCTCGTGCCGGTGCTATCGTTATTGCGCCTTTAGTAGGTACGGTTGCTTTAATGGCTAACGAAGTATATCTGGTCAGCCGAATTGCCCGTATTTATGATGTAAAATTGACGGAACGTGCCGTTCTGGCTTTTCTTGGTGCTATGGGCAGCCAAATGGCAGGTAACTTGTTGACGACCTTGATTCCTTTTTCCGTCATTCAGGTTCCCGTAGCTGTCGGTATTACGTACAGCTTGGGTCGAGTTACACAACGTTGGTTGCGTGACGGCATGCCCAGCGATATGACACCGTACATTGAAATGTTCGGTGAATGGAAAGAAAGAGCGAAGGAACAAGTTGAAAAATTAAAAGATAATCCGTTGAAAAATGTGCCTCTCGGCGATGAAACAAAAGATTTCTTTGCAAAATGGGGGAATGCGGCAAAAGATGCGGTTATGGATGCGAAAGATAAAGGACAGGAACTGTATCATAATGTTCGCAGCCGTAATTTAGCTGATGAAGTGGCTGAAGATGCAGCTGTTCAACAAGCTGTCGATGCTGTCAATGAAGCAGAATACAACAATGTACACGAAGAAGCCGCTAAAGCTCGAGAAGGAAATCTGGAAGATGCAGTAGATACTTTTGACGAAGCGGAAGATGAAGTGGAAGACAAGGTGCGAGCTGCCGTGGAAGAAGCGAAGAAGCCGTTGGAATAAGGAGTTGCTTATGATTAAGTGGCTGACATTTTTCGCTCGCTTCTATTCTCCGTTAAAATTTATAGCCTTCATTAAGGTAGCGGGAAAGAAAATAAAATTTTTGCCGCGGTTAATGATGATTTATTACTGCATTAAAGATCCGGACACTCCTAAATTTGTGAGGCTTGTACTGATGGGCGCCATCGGCTATACTATCATGCCTTTGGATATTATTCCCGATATGATTCCGGGAATCGGCTGGTTGGATGACGCTGCCGTGATCGGTGCGGCTCTTACCTTTGCAGGAACGTATGTGAAGCCGGAACATAAGGAGAAGGTACGTAAACTTTTTCCTATGGCCAAGTTAGGGTAAATGAAAGGTGGGACTGTTAACGCAGTCTCACCTTTTTATTGCGGTTTCTACAACGTGTGAAAATTGACAGTAGCCTTTATTGAGCGTAGAATTATGATTGTTATTCAAGTTTTGGCAGGAGTATCATAATGATTACAATTACGGAAAAAGTTCGCTTTTATGAGACGGACATGATGGGAATCGTTCATCATTCCAATCAAATTCGGTGGTTTGAGTGCGGTCGTTGTGCTTATTTCGATGAGGTCGGACTCGATTTATTTGAATTGATGGATAAGAAGATACTTTTTCCTATAAAAAATGTTTCTTGCGAATATATACAGCCGATTAACTTTAATGATGTCATTGATATTGAAACCCGCTTGATTAAACTGAGCAGAGCACAAGTCGTTTTTTCGTATGTGATTCGACGTCATGCAGACGGTACTCTTCTTTGCAAGGGGACGACACAGAATGTATTCACATCGGCAGACGACAATAAGGTCGTACGTCTAAACGACACCTATTTCAATCGCCTGAAGGCGGCGTATGAAAAAGATAAGGAAGAACTTGTAAAGGATGACGATTGTGGCTAAGGCGGAACAACCCATAGGGGTATTCGACTCGGGGGTTGGCGGATTGACGGTTGTGAACAAACTGCGACATCTGTTGCCTCATGAGGATATCATTTATGTGGGTGATACGAAGCGCAATCCTTACGGCACGCGTACTCAAAACGAGATTTTGACTTTTACGGAGCAGATTATAGCCTTTCTTGAAAGGCGGCAGGTAAAGTTAATAGTATTTGCCTGTAATACGGCAACTGCCGTCGCTTATATGAAGATGAGGGAAAAGACGAAAACTCTCTTGCTGGGTATGAGCCGCGGGATAGAAACGGCCAGGCATATAAGCACGGAAATCGCATTGCCGTATTTGCCACTCCTCTTACTATTGCCAACCATGTACACAGAGACGAGGCGGCTCAACTGGACCCGTCTCTGACTATTGTGGAGCAGCCGTGTGCTTCCTTGGCCGCACTCATTGAAAGGGGGCAGTTAAATACGGAAGAAATGCGTCAGGCCGTTACGGCTGATACGAAACCCGTATTGGAAGCTCACGTAGATACGGCTATTTTCGGTTGTACCCATTATCCTTTTGTACAGCCTTTGTTTGAGGAGATCTGCGGCGATTCGATCGTTTTTGTCGATCCGGCACATGAAACGGCGCTTCAGGCTTCGGCCATTTTAAAAAAAGAAGGACTATTGAACGGCCAAAAAGAAAGAGGCCGATTACGTCTCTGCTTTACGGCCGAAGTGCAAAGAGGGCAGAAATTGGCAGCCCATCTATTACCACCGCATGAATTTACGACTGAAGAAGTAGTATTGTCTTAGTTTATATATGTTAAGCAAAGGAGTCCTGTATCGTGTATTTGTATATTCTGCTGAATGTCCTCATGGGCCTAATCGGAGTTATAGCTCTCTTGTATTTAGCCTTCCGCTTTTTTGCCTGGAAACAGGGTGATGCTAAGTTTATCATTGAAGCAAGGCGTCGCAATCCGTTCGAACTGAAAGAAATGACATCCGACACGGCCGTATTTGAAACGGAAGTGCCCTTCCATAATGCCGGACGACAGTTGGGGACGATTATGGACTTTTATCCGCGTGTCTTATTGCCGCGTGAACAGTACGACCGTTGTCTTGTCAGCGCTCAGCTGGCCAACAAGGAAGCGGAACGTGATGACGGATACTGGGAATCGGTTATTTACTATCCTCGAAAAGGCGGTCGCATTCGTGTAACCGTAACCTTAGTAAGTAAAAACCGTGATATTCGCAATGATTTAAGGACTTTTCCCGACATGCCGATTGATCTTGTGTATCAAGTAGTATCGCGTAGCGAATGGTATATTCATAAGGCACGAATTACGTTGAAAGCCGCGGAAGTTCAAAAAGCATTGGAACAGGCATAGGAGGGTCGGCATATGGCTGAATTGGAATTGGTTCCCGTAAAAACCAGAATTCTTACGGAAAAGGATAATATTGTTGATGCCATTGAAGAGTATACGCAAGGGCAAATCGGGCCCGACGATTTATTGTGCGTTGCCGAAAGTGTAGTTGCTATTACGCAACGTCGCTTTACGAGACCTGAAGAATTGAAACCGTCTTGGCAAGCTCGGCTCATGCGCCGATTTGTACCCGGCGAAGGCAGTATGGCCAGTTTGTACGGCATGCAGGCAGCCATGGAGCTGGAAGGCGAATGGAAGATGCTGGTATGTTTCATTATCGGTTTTATTGCCAAACTTTTCGGTAAAGACGGTGTTTGGTATCGTCTCTGCCGCCAAGCCTCTTTAACTGACGATGTAACGGGGACTATGCCGCCGTTTGACAAGTGTATTGTATACGGTCCGGCAGACCCTATGGGCGTAGCCGAAAAAATAAAGAAGCGTTTAGGTTGTTACGGGGCCTGTGTTGCCGATGTAAATGATTTGAAAAGATCGGCCGTATTGGGATATTCACGCGGCATTAAGCCTCAAGAAGTAGCGGCTATTTTAATCGATAATCCTTTCGGAAACGCATCACAGAAAACACCGATTGTAATTATAAAAAATTACGGGACTCTTTTACGAGAAAAGACGGCTCGTATAGAAGGATAGGGTATGGCTGAAAATAAGAAAGAAGCCCTTTTGATTGCAACCAGAAATAAGGGAAAAATACGGGAGTTTCGCAATGTACTGGAAAAAGCGGGATTTTCCGTTTTTTCCGTGTTTGATAAAGCACCCGATCTTCCCGAACCGGTAGAAGACGGGCAGACCTTTTCCGATAATGCGGCCATTAAGGCTAAGTATTATGCGGCCCGTACAGGCATGTTATGTCTTGCCGACGATTCGGGACTCGTCGTCGATGCCCTGGACGGTGCTCCAGGGGTTCATTCTGCTCGTTATGCCGGTGAAGATCATGATGACGAGGCTAATAATGCCAAGCTGATTAAATCTTTGCAAGGCGTGGAACGAGAAAAGAGAACAGCCCGTTATATATGTGTCCTGGCTCTGGCGGCTCCCGGGAAAGAACCGTTGTTGGCTGAAGGAACATGTGAAGGTCTTATCGATTTGAAGCCGAAGGGAAGTGAAGGGTTCGGCTATGATCCGTATTTTTACGTACCGTCTTTTGGCAAAACTATGGCTGAGCTCGATTTAGATGAAAAAAATTCAATCAGCCATCGCGGAGCGGCTCTGCGGCGTTTGCGGGAATTACTGTCATGATACCCGTTTATATAGGTGTTGTCAGTGACAGCCACGGGAACAATAGCCATTGGCAAAAGCTCACGGCTGACTGTCCTCAAGTTAAGGCCTGGTTTCATTGCGGCGATTATTGTCGAGATGCCGAAGAATTGGCGTATTATACGGATGCTCCCGTGTATACGGTTAAGGGAAATAATGATTATTTCGATACGTATAAGGCTCCGGATGAAGCGATAATTACAGTTGATGACATACGCATTTATATGACTCACGGCCACGGTAGCACCTTAAAGTCTATGGCGGCTACAGCCCAAGTGAAGGGAGTGCAGCTTGTCCTTTTCGGCCACACCCATAGAACTTGTGAAGAACGTATAGGAGATGTTACACTCGTAAATCCCGGCAGTATAGCCTTGCCCAGAGATGGAAGATACGGTACGTATGCTCTTTGTTGTCTTGAAAATCGAGTTATAAAAGAAGTTCGTTTTTTTGAAATAATTTGATAAACTATGTGTAAAGAAAATGCGAATCTATAGTAGGGGTAATGAGGGAAGATGACCATAAAAAAAGATAAATTAAAACTGTACGGCTTTAATAATCTTACAAAGACCTTGAGCTTTAACATCTACGATATTTGTTATGCCGACTCCGAAGAAGCACGTCGTCATTATATTGAATACATTGATGAAGCATATAATGCGGCACGTTTAACGGAAATTTTGGAAAATGTAGCCTCTATTATCGGGGCCAATATTTTAAATGTGGCCAGTCAGGACTATGATCCCCAAGGGGCCAGTGTCACCATTTTAATTTCTGAAGAAGAGATTGCACCCGATACGGATGTAGTCTGTCATTTGGATAAAAGCCATTTGACGGTACATACTTATCCGGAAAGCCATCCTCAAAAGGGGATTACGACTTTTCGTGCCGATATTGACGTGTCCACATGCGGTCGTATTTCGCCCTTAAACGCACTCAACTATCTTCTCGACTCTTTTGATTCGGATATTGTTACATTGGACTATCGTGTTCGCGGTTTTACACGTGATATAAGCGGTAAAAAACTGTTTATCGATCACCGTATCAATTCGATTCAAAACTATATTGCAAAAGAAACAAGACATCGTTATAATATGATAGATGTCAACGTTTATCAGGAGAATATTTTCCACACGAAGATGATGTTGCGTGAATTCGATTTGAATAACTATCTATTCGATATTACGGAGGATCAGTTGAAGCTGAAAGACAGAGAGTTAATCAGACGTCAACTGAAGCAGGAAATGTTGGAAATATTTAACGGTCGGAACATGCCGACTATTCGTTGATTTGACAAGAAGTACAATTATTCAGTATAATAATCTCTGGTGGCGGGGCATAGCGCAGTTTGGTAGCGCACCTGGCTTGGGACCAGGGGGTCGCAGGTTCGAATCCTGCTGCTCCGACCAGAACAGTCATGCGGGTGTAGCTCAATGGTAGAGCGCCAGCCTTCCAAGCTGGTTACGTGGGTTCGATTCCCATCACCCGCTCCATTTTTTATCGAGATTCCTATCATTCGGGATCTTTTTACAAATTTGTAAACTGAAAGGTATTTACAAGTTTTCAAAATTGTTGTATACTCCACAAGATTTGTTTTTTATTTATAAGGAGATTTATTATGGAAAAAATCATTACTAAAGTCGGTTCTGTAGCCTCTGTAATGTCCGTGTTGATGTATGTATCATATATTCCTCAGATTATGAACAACCTATCGGGACATCCGGGAGACTTTATACAGCCGTCCGTAGCTTTTGTAAACTGCATTCTTTGGGTTTTGTACGGGTTCTTCAAACAAGGCAGAGATTGGCCGATTATTATTGCCAACTTACCCGGTATCGTTTGCGGCTTTCTGGCTGCGTTTACGGCACTCATGGCTAGATAGATTAGACTATATCCACGAATGGACAGAGATTGTTACGGCAATCTCTGTTTTTTTGTGACAAAACTGAAAACTCAAAATAGTTTACAAGTTTTCGAAACTCGGTTATACTGCAATAAGATATACCGATACGGTATTTTAAGGAGGATTATAACATGAGAAAATCAGGAATTTATACAGCAGTATTTGCCGCCTTTTTAATGACTACTACCGCTTTTGCGGCAGATGTAACACCGAGTGTAAATACACAAACCGCTGATTCGGCCATTCAAGCACCGGTACAGAAAAAGAATGGCCATAAGGCGGAGGTACAGAAGAAAAAATCAGTAAAAAAAGAGGTAACACCCGCACCGTCTCAGACACAAATCAAAGATGTGGGTTATGAAAGTGCTTTGGCTCTGTTTCGTTCCTACTACGGAGATAATGTACGTATTAAATCTATAGGTTATGAAGGTAAGCACCGCCCCTATTATGAAATAACCGGCTATACGGAAACAGCGAAGAAGGAAATGAAAGTGTTAGCCGAAACGGGAGAAATTATTGCCATCAAAACTAAGGAGATCGATGGCAATGCCGATAGCCGTACACTGGACTTGAATAAATTAATAAAGCCTGAAATCGCCGTAGCCGGTGCCTTGAAAAAGCGGGAGATACCTTCCAGGTAGCCGAGTGGGAAGTAGAAATTGAAAAAGACGGACATCCTTATTATGAAGTGGAAATGATTGATGACGGCGGCCGAGATATGAAAGTTACGACAGAAGCTTTGACAGGTAAGATTGTATATGCCAAATAATTAATTTATAAAAGCGGGTGATTTCAAGGTTCACCCGCTTTTATCTTGCATTGCCGCCTGTATAATGATATACTTTTACAGGTAATGCATGACTCGGTAGCTCAGCTGGATAGAGCAACAGCCTTCTAAGCTGTGGGTCTAGGGTTCGAATCCCTACCGGGTCACCACAAAGACTTCTTCAAATGAAGAAGTCTTTTTTATATTGTATGTTCGTACACAACGTGGTATGCTAGATACAAATATATAATAATGTTGCAAGGGAGTCTATATTATAGGCTGAGAAAGGACTGTAAGTCCTGACCTTTACACCTGATCGGGATCATGCCCGCGTAGGAAGCTCGTTTACGCCACACAAGGGTATCGATATGTCGATACCCTTGTTGTTTTCCCGAAGCCTATGGACTCGCTTGTAACGAAAGGAGCCATCATGTTTTTTACTCAATTACAAGCAGCCAAACAGGGAGTTATTACGAATGAAATGAAGATTGTTGCCCGAAAAGAGGGATTATCCGAGGAACAAATATGTTCTTTAGTGGCTGCCGGAAAGGTTGTCATTCCCTGCAATAAAAACCATAAGTCCATTAGTCCGGAAGGCATAGGAAAGGCTTTACGGACTAAAATTAATGCCAACTTGGGAACCTCGAAAGATTGTAAAGATTATGAAGCCGAATTGGACAAGGTCCAGACCGCCGTCAAATTGGGAGCCGACTCGATAATGGACCTGTCGACCCACGGAGATACGCGCATATTCAGACGCGTTTTAACGGAAAAATGTACGGCTATGATCGGCACGGTTCCTATTTACGACAGTGTTATTCATCACCAAAAGGACTTAGCTTTTTTGACGGCTAAAGATTTCCTGGATACGGTGCGACTTCATGCTGAAGACGGGGTAGATTTTATTACGGTCCATTGCGGGATTACACGTCAGACAGTACATCAAATTAAAACTCATAAGAGGAAGCTGAATATTGTCAGCCGCGGCGGTAGTCTTCTTTTTGCCTGGATGCATATGACGGGTCAGGAAAATCCCTTCTATGAGTATTTTGATGATATACTCGATATTTGTGTCGAGTATGATGTAACTCTTTCCTTAGGAGATGCATGTCGTCCCGGGTGCCTGGCTGATGCAACCGATGTTTGCCAAATTGAAGAATTGGTACGCTTGGGTGAATTAACTAAACGAGCTCGTCAGCGCGGCGTTCAGGTTATGATAGAAGGGCCGGGCCATATGGCATTGAATGAAATTCAGGCTAATATGGAAGTTCAGGAACGGCTTTGTGACGGTGCCCCCTTTTATGTGTTAGGCCCCTTAGTTACGGATATTGCGCCCGGATACGACCATATTACGGCAGCTATCGGCGGTGCCGTTGCCGGAATGCACGGAGCCTCGTTCTTATGCTATGTAACACCGGCAGAACACTTGGCCCTGCCTAATCTTCAGGATGTGGAAGAGGGAATTATGGCCTTTAAAATCGCAGCTCATGCTGCCGATATAGCCAGAGGGATTCGAGGGGCCAGAGATAAGGATGATGCCATGGCAGATGCACGTAAAAAGCTTGATTGGGAAGCTCAATATGCCTTGGCTATGAATCCCGACAGAGCCCGCCGCATCCGAGAAAGCAGAGCTCCGGAGAAAGATCATGAAGATACGTGCAGTATGTGCGGCAAATTCTGCGCCGTTCGCAGTATGAACAAGGCCTTAAATGACGAATTTATTGATATTCTATAGATTGAAGATGGAAAGAAATCGATTTTACAAATATTATGATATATCATATCAGTTATATGATAGGTGATTGATATTGTATGGCTTATAATCATCATAAAAGAAAATATTATTAAGAATTATCATCATCTATTGACAGCCAATCGTATACTCTATTATACTTATAACTGTAATTGAAAGACGTTATCAAAATTAAAAGCTTGTATATCCGAAGGGGAGATGGTTATGAGCGTAGTAATCGTTGGCGGTAATGACTGTATGGTATGTAGATATAAGAATATTTGCAAAAAATATTCGTATAAGGCAAAGGTATTTACTCAAGTACCGAGTGATTTTAAGTCCAAAATCGGTTCACCCGACTTGGTGGTTCTCTTTACCAGCACTGTAAGCCATAGTATGGTACGTTGTGCCGTTAAGGAAGCACAACGTAAAAATGTGGAAGTCATTCGCTCTCACACCAGCAGTGCCAACGCGCTCGTTTCCATTTTGGAAGAAAGAGCCGAGCGTTGTGTCGGTTAATATTGATTATTCAGGTTTGTACGTGCCACGTCCTTTAACGATATAGAGTGCCGGCATTTTTTATGCTATAGTTAAGAAAAGGAGGTGGATCTTCATGGATTTTATATATGAACCCGAACGAATTATCATTAAAAATGAAGAAAATAAGATAGTAGGAGAAATCGATTTTCCGGTGCAAGCTGACGGTAACTATGTGATCACCCACACCTTCGTGGATGATTCACTTAGAGGTCAAGGTATGGCCGGTAAGTTAGTTCAGGCTGCAGTCGATTATATTGAAAATCAGGGAAAGAAGACGGGAGCTACCTGTTCTTATGCTCAAGTTTGGGCAAAACGTCACGAAAAAGAATACGGCCACGTCTTTACGGAATAAGAAAAAGTCCTTCACTTAACAGTGAAGGACTTTTTCTTATTTACTCAACTCATCATGCTTTTTAGGCGTTACGACGTAGGTTGTCTGATGATCAAAAATAACGTATCCGGGTACGGAGTGAGGCGGCTTTTTTACATGTTTAATCATGGTACTGTCTACTTCCACTTTCGAGTCGTCTCTTCCCGTACTGTACCAAGCGGCACACTCGGCCGCAGTTTGCAGTTGCTTGTTCGTCGGCTCATCTTGACCGCAGGACAAGATAACATGAGATCCGGGGCGATTTTTAACGTGAAACCAGTAATCGAAGGGCTTGGCTTTTTTTGTAGTCAGAAAATCGTTTTGTCGGTTGTTTCTTCCGATAAATATGGTCGCGCCGTCGCAATGTAAGGTCAGTATTTTTTGTGCAAATTCTTTCTTTAATTTATCTTTTCCGCTTGCCGGAAGCATACCGGCTGCACGCATTTCCGCCTTGATATCAGCCAACTCATCCTTAGTTTCTATAGTTTGCAAAGCATATTCCAAGGATTCTATATAGTTGAGCTCTGCGGCATTATCCGCTTGTAATTGAGCGGACATTTGTTTACGGTTGCGCAGTTTTGCATATTTTTTATAGTATTTATTGGCATTGTCGGTTACGGAAAGAGCCGGATTCAACGGAATAGTAACGTCTTCCATCGTTTCGGATAATAAATTTCGGACCGTTAGAGATGATTGATGAGCCGGACGGTCATAAGCGTGAATCATTAAAAGGTCGCCGTACAACTTATATGTGTCCATCTTATCCGTTTCTTTCAGTTCGGAGTTGATACGTCTGATTTTTCGGCGCTGTCGGTCTGCCGCCTTAGCGGCCTTTTTTTTCAATTCCTCCTGCTCACCGCTCAGGCTGGCCGCCGTATCCTGGAATTCTTTTAAATAATCTTGAATGTAGTCATAGTGACGTCTCGGTAAGTGTGCCAAACTTTTTAGCTCGGCAGGAAAAAGAATTTCTTTTTTTTTGGTCCGTATAGACGAAGGCCCCCTTTAATCCCTGAATATCCTTTCCGAGCTGTATAACGGCTGAAAACCAATCGTTTTTTTCTTCTGCCGTCAAAGTTGACATGAGTGTGTTTATATCAATACCCGTACGGTCCGATAATTCATTTAAAACGACTGTACTCATGCCGTTAAAACGCTTCAGCATCCAAGTGCGCAAGTCTTCGTCCGAATCACCGGTGTCTGCCATTTCCGTCAATTCATGAACGGAAAAGTCAAAGGGATTCATGCGCATGAAATTGGGTGGGAACTCATAGGGCTGTTTCGGATATATGGTTCGCAAAGCCTGCTTATCCTTGTGAGTCTTTATGAGTGCTTCCAAAATCATACCGTCTTCCGTAAAAATAACATTACTGTACTTGCCCATAAGTTCGACATGCATCTTGCGAGTTACTAATTGTCCCGACATATTGAGTACATCAATATTTACATCGATGATACGATCGAGATGAAGCTGAGTTATAGAGGCAATGCGGCCGTTTTCATAATATTTGCGCAAAAACATAGCCAGTCCTGTCGGTACATCCGGCGTAGGCGGTTGGCTATCACTCAGAAAAAGTCGCGGTGAACCGTCGAGTGTAATAATCAGGTGATAGAGCGATTTGTCGTTGAAAACCCGAAAATACAACCCTCGACCGTTCAGTTGATAAATTTTAGTTATTTGTCCGCCTGTCAGGGCTTGTGATAATTCTTCGACAGCACTGTGCAAGGTAATTCCGTCAAGATTCATGGTGTATCTCCTTATTATCTGTCCGTCTTTCTTAGCTATTATAGGCGATGCAACAGATTTCGTACAGGCAAGTTCTCATTTTTTTCTATCTTATTGACAGTCGTAAGTGACGGGATTAGGATACATGTATACATATACGACATTATTGAAGGAGGTTTACGTATGCGCAGTATGACAGGATTCGGGAGCGGCACGTATAGTGATGAAAAGATTAGTATTACTGTAGAAATAAAAGCCGTAAATCAACGATTTGCGGAGTTTAATATTCGCATTCCCAGAACGTATGCGGCTCTTGAAGAACGAGTGCGACGACAATTAAAGGATGTTATACATCGCGGTAAAACGGATGTTTTTGTAACTGTAACAGAATTATCTAAAGAGCCTCCCGCTATTCATATCGATTTCGCGGCTTTAGAAGCGGCGAAACAGGCGTTAACAGAGGTTAAAGGCCGCATTTTTTCGGAAGGAGAAGCGACTTTCTCAGAAACGTCGGCTCTTATGAGCGATTGGTTCGTAACGGAAGAACAACCGACCGATACGGAAGCCGTATGGCCTAAAATACAAGCAGCTACTGCCAAGGCCCTGACAGCCTTAACGATTATGCGCGAACGGGAAGGGAAAAATATAGAACTTGATTTGTCGGAACGCGCCGCCAAGGCGGAAGAATACATCAATTTTATCGACAATCATCGTGCAGATCTCAGTGAAGCTTACGGGCAACGATTACACAAAAGGATTACCAAACTATTGGAAGAAACGGGGACAAATGTCGATGAAACCCGTATTCTTCAGGAAATTGCCGTCTTTGCCGATAAATCCGACGTAACGGAAGAAGTTGTACGTTTTAAGAGCCATGTGTTACAATTAAAAAAGTTATTGACAGAAACGACCGATGTAGGTCGTTCTCTTGATTTTCTTCTTCAGGAAATGAACAGAGAAACCAATACAATCGGTTCCAAAATACAGGAATTGACGATAACCGATGCGGTTCTTCGCTTAAAAAACGAACTGGAAAAGATTCGTGAACAAATTCAAAATATTGAATGATAGGTGAAAATATGAAGACGGAATTTCTGAATATCGGTTTCGGCAACATGGTTTCAGCCGGTAAAATCGTAGCTCTTATAAGCCCCGAATCGGCGCCTGTGAAACGGATGATTCAAGATGCCCGGGATGAACACGTATTGGTTGATGCTACTTGCGGCCGAAAGACACGATCCGTTTTGGTCATGGAGCAGGGACAAATCATTTTGTCGGCGTTACAGACTGAAACGATAGCCCATAGAATGGGGGCTTTTCGTGGAAATGAACTATCGTTACAGGAAGAAGAAAACGGGGGTGACGTCCATGAAGACTAAAGGTATGTTACTGGTCGTATCCGGACCGTCCGGAGCCGGAAAAGGCACTATTTGTGATGCCTTGAGGCGCCACTTTCCCCACATGGACTATTCCGTATCCATGACCACGCGAGCACCGCGAGAAGGAGAAAAAGACGGCGTTAATTATTTTTTTACGGATAATGACCGGTTTGAAGAACTATTGGAAAAAGACGCCTTTTTAGAATACGCCAAGGTCTATGACCATTATTACGGGACGCCTAAAGACTATGTATTTAATCGTATGGATGAAGGACACCATGTTATGTTGGAAATAGATATTCAGGGAGCCATGCAGATTAAAAAGGCCTATTCCGATGCCGTGTGTATCTATGTGGCTCCCCCCAGTCTGGAAATTTTATCGCAGCGACTGCGCAATCGCCGGACAGACTCGGATGAAGTTATACGAAAGCGTCTCGATAAAGCTCGTACCGAACTGGACTGGATTGATAAGTACGATTATTTAATTGTTAACGATGACTTGGAAACAGCCGTTAGCAAGGCGAAAGCCGTCATTACGGCAGAAGCATGCCGCTCACGACGAAATAGCGTGCTTATCGAAAATTTGAAAAAAATGTATACGTTATAATAGGAGAGTGTAATTATGTTAATTCAACCGACTCTGGAATCATTAATGAAAAAAGTGGACAGTAAATATACACTGGTTACCTTGGCTGCCAAAAGAGCCAGAGAATTGACGGACGGTGATGCTCCGTTTGTAGATGTAAATACAAACAAGGTTGTTTCTGTGGCTATGGAAGAAATTAATGAAGGCAAAATTAAATATGAAACACCTCAAGCAGGTATAAAATAAAGAGAGGGTGACTTCTCATGTCTTTGCGAGACAAGCATGTACTACTTATCATAAGCGGCGGTATAGCTGCTTATAAAACGGCGATTATTGCCAGTACGTTACGCAAGCAAGGGGCTCAGGTTAAATGCGTTATGACGAAACATGCGACGGAATTCATTACACCTTTAACGTTGCGTGAGATTTCCGGCAATCCCGTAGCCGTTTCTATGTTTGCCGATGTACCTGAGTTTCATGTAGAGCATATCGCCTTAGCCGAATGGGCTCACGTAGTCCTTGTCGCACCGGCTACAGCCAATATTATCGGTAAAGCGGCCAACGGTATTGCCGACGATATGGCGACAACCGTATTAATGGCTACGACGGCACCTGTAATGGTCTGTCCCGCTATGAATACAAATATGTGGAACAACAAAATCGTTCAAAGGAACGTACAAATCCTGAAAGATTTTGGCTATACGATTATGCAGCCCGATTCGGGAATATTAGCGTGCGGAAGTGTCGGTGCCGGCCGGTTGCCCGCTCCGGAACGTATTATAGAAGTGCTTGAATATGTAGTAGATGAACGCAAAGAGTTGTGCGGGCAAAAGGTTATCGTCACGGCCGGCGGTACGCGCGAAGCCTTGGATCCGGTGCGTTATATAGGGAATCATTCCAGCGGGCGCATGGGGTTTGCTATTGCCAGGGCGGCAGCCAAGTGCGGTGCCGACGTAACTTTGGTAGCGGCTCCTACGGACCTTGTGACCCCCTTTAAGGTCAATCGTGTCGATGTCATGACGACAGGAGAGATGAAAGAGGCCGTAGATCGCTTATATGATGATGCGAATATTGTTATTAAGGCTGCCGCCGTCGCCGACTACAGGCCGGCAGTGCAGGCACAGCAGAAAATTAAAAAGAACGATGACAAATTAACGCTGAATCTGGTTAAAAATGATGACATTCTTTTTCCTTGGGACAACGTAAAGGAAATCGTATACTTGTAGGTTTTGCCGCAGAAACGACGGATGTTATCAAATACGGCAAGGGCAAGGTGGCTAAAAAGAATCTGGATATGCTCGTAGCTAACGATATAACGGCGGAAGGTGCAGGCTTTAAGGGTACTACCAATATAGGTGCCTTTATTTACCCCGACGGGACGGTAGAAGAACAGCCGCTGATGAGCAAGGATGAATTGGCTGAAAGAATCATAGATCGAGTCATTGCCATATACAACAAAAAGAATCTGTAGAGAAGAAGCGGAATTTCGAGTGAAAAGCTCGAAATTTCGCCTTTTTTCAAATGTTGTAAAAATTTATATTTACCCTTGCAATTTTTTGTGACCTACTTTATAATTATCATCAGTCAAAACAACATATAGTTCCATCAAGAGTCGGCGGAGGGAATGGCCCTGTGATGCCGCAGCAACCTTCTACTTGGAAAAGGTGCTAAGTCCAACAGCCGTAAGGCCGAAAGATGGGTAGTTATCCCCTCTTTTGTAGAGGGATTTTTTTATTTATGAAACAGGAGGTTTATACGAATGGCAAAAAACCGCGAATTTTTTACATCCGAATCGGTAACGGAAGGCCATCCCGATAAAATGGCTGACCAAATTTCCGACGGTATTTTGGACGCCATCTTAGCTCAAGATACAAATGCCCGCGTGGCTTGCGAAACCTTGGTAACAACCGGGTTAGTCCATGTTGTAGGGGAAATATCGACAAGTTGTTATGTTGATATTCCTAAAATTATTCGAGAAACTGTGCGCGACATCGGTTATACTCGTGCTAAATACGGTTTCGACTGCGATACTTGCGGTGTTTTAGTGTCTTTAGACGAACAATCATCCGATATTGCCATGGGTGTTGATGAAGCTAAAGAAGCCAAAGACGCAAAAGGCGGTGACAAAGACGAATTCGACGCTATCGGCGCCGGTGATCAGGGGCTCATGTTCGGGTATGCTACGAATGAAACGGAAGAATACATGCCGTTGCCTATTTCCTTGGCCCACAAACTGTCTCGCCAATTGACAAAGGTCCGCAAAGACGGCACGCTTACGTATTTGCGTCCTGACGGCAAAACACAGGTTACGGTCGAATATGTTGACGGTAAACCCGTACATGTGGATACCATTGTTATTTCCGCACAACACAGTCCGGAAGTAACCCGTGAGCAAATTGAAAAAGACTTGATTGAATTTGTCATTAAACCCGTCTTGGCTGACGGATTATTTGATGAAACTACGAAACTCTTTATCAATCCGACCGGTCGCTTCGTTATCGGCGGGCCCCAAGGGGATGCCGGTTTAACGGGACGTAAAATCATTGTCGATACATACGGCGGCATGGCACGTCACGGCGGCGGTGCCTTCTCCGGTAAGGATCCCACGAAGGTAGACCGTTCCGCTGCTTATGCGGCTCGTTACGTTGCCAAGAATATCGTCGCTGCCGGCTTGGCTGATAAATGTGAACTCCAGTTGGCTTATGCCATCGGTGTAGCACATCCCGTCTCTATTCGCGTAGAAACTTTCGGTACCGGAAAGTGCGACCACGATAAGGTAGTTGAACTGATTCGCAAGCACTTCGATTTGCGTCCTGCCGGCATTATTAAGATGCTCGATTTGCAACGTCCTATATACAAACAAACGGCTGCATACGGTCACTTCGGCCGCAACGATCTCGATTTACCGTGGGAAAAAACGGATAAAGCCGAAATCCTTCGCAAAGAAGCCGGTTTATAAGTTCTTACATTCGGGGGAGACCGTTTCAGGTCTCCCCCTTTTCAGGAGCCTGTATGATTGCTCATGTCATCATTAATATAACAGCCAAAGGGCTGCAAAAAACTTTTACATACTTAGTTCCGGATAGTTTAAAAGAGCGTATTGTTATCGGAGCTCGTGTTCTGGTCCCCTTCGGCACTCGAAGGGAAGAGGGTATCGTAGTTTCTACAGAAGATGAACTCACACAAATTCCCGAATTTAAACTAAAGCCCATTCAGGCTGTTTTATCTGTTCAACCGGGAAAACAGGATGAAATTATGGCGACCGCCTTATGGATCAGTCAATATTATGTCTGCAACCTGGCTGATGCACTACGTCTTTTTTTCATTGAAAAACACGGTATAGCCTATGATTACGAAGTGAAACTTCGTGCCGAAGCGGATATTCCTGCGGTGTTAACGGAAGCTGAACGACAAGTTTTATCCTCCGTATCGGATCGGAAGGAGCATAGGGAAAGGGACCTGTTGTGCCGAGTGGATCCGCAAGCCTTGGATTCCTTGGTAAATAAGGGAATTTTATTGAGATCTGAACGAGTTTTAAATAAGATAGGGCCTAAGACAAAAAAATGGTTGCGATTCATACAAACGGACGTTGACAAAATATTGGCCCGTAAAAAACAACAGGCTCGATTATTGTCTTTTTTGGAAGAGAAAAAGGAAGCATCCTTTGATACTTTAATGGAAGCCGGTTACGGAAGAGCCGTAATTAATCATTTAAGCGAGACGGATTTTGTCGAAGTCTTTCACAGAGAAAAAAAGACTGTTTACCTGCCTACGGCCGGTGAAAAAGATGAAAAATGGACTTTAACGGCAGAGCAGGAAGCAGCCGTACAGGCCGTAGAAACCGATGCGATAAGCCGGACTTGGGTCATGCGCGGCGTCACGGGTAGCGGTAAAACGGAAGTGTACATGCGTCTTGCCGAAAAAGTAATTCGTAAGGGCAAGCAGGTTCTTCTTTTAGTTCCTGAAATAGCCTTAACCGGGCAAATTGTGCGTCGCTTTACGGCACGTTTTGCCAACGAGGTGACAGTCATGCATAGCCAATTGTCCAAGGGTGAACGTGAAAACAATCGTCGCCGTATGGCAACGGGCGAGAGTGCCGTTTGTATCGGTGCTCGCTCTGCCGTTTTTACTCCCTTTGCCGATTTGGGACTGGTCATAATCGATGAAGAACACGACAGTTCGTATAAGCAAGATGAGGCACCGCGTTATCATGCCGTAGAAGTGGCAAGAAAACGTGCTGCTTACTATAAAGCTCCGGTTATATTGGGCAGCGCTACTCCGTCGGTGAGTGATTATGAAAAGGCACTTAACGGAGAATACGGTTTAATCGAACTGAAGCATCGGGTCCTCAATCGCCCTTTACCGGAAGTAGAAGTCGTCGATATGCGCCAAGAGTTGGAAATGCAAAATTACGGCGTTCTTTCGGAAAAACTGAAAACCTTGTTAAAAGATACATTGGCAGCAAAGCGGCAGGCTATTGTCTTGTTGAATCGAAGAGGTTTTTCCACCTTCGTCATGTGTCGAAAATGCGGTTATGTAGTTAAATGCAAAACCTGCGATGTACCTATGGTATACCATAAACAGTCGGAACACCTGCGTTGTCACTATTGTGAGGCCGTAGCGGATATTCCCGAACGCTGTCCTCAGTGCGGCAGTAAATATATCAAGTTTTTCGGTGCCGGAACGGAACGGGTGGAAGCGGAGATTCGAGAACTCTTTCCGCAGGCACGTGTCGTACGACTGGATCAGGACACGACGGTCCGTAAAAACAGCGGTGATGCCATTATTGAAGCTTTTAGACGGCATGAATACGATATCTTATTGGGGACTCAAATGGTTGCTAAGGGCCATGATTTTCCCAACGTAGCGGCTGTCGGCATTTTGGCGGCCGACAGTTTACTGAACTTACCGGCCTATTGGGCCGGCGAGCGAACCTTCCAGCTCTTGACACAAGCGGCCGGACGCGCAGGCCGAGACCGCATCCCGGGTAAAGTAGTCATGCAAACTTACGCTCCTGATCACTATGTAATAAAACACAGTAGAAATCAGGATTATGCGGGATTCTTTAAAGAAGAAATCGAGTTTAGACGGGAATTGGCATATCCGCCCTTCGGTAAATTGGTGAAGATTACCATTATTGATGAAGATGAAAAGGATTTATGGCGTCGAGGCAATGATCTGTATGAACGACTGAATCTGTATGCAAAATCGGAAGGTGCGGGTGACTTGGAAATCATCGGTCCTTATGTAGATATTATTAAGAAAATACGCAATAAATTCCGTATTGTTATATTAATACGGGCTCTCAATCCGGCCCCCGTTAAAGCCTTTATACACAAGGATAAGGCTTTTTGGAAGCGCGGTGTTTTAATTGATGCGGATCCGAATTTTTAAACCTCGCCGTTGTACGCTCCTACTGGTATTGTCCCCTTAAATGGGATATAATAATGGCACATCCATGCAATCAATAGAATGGAACAGAAATAAGGAGTTTGCTTGTATGTCAGCATTACGAATAGTAAAAGACGGAGCTCCCGTTTTAAAGAAAACGGCAGCTCCTGTTAAAACGATAACCAAACGCGTTAAACGTCTTCTTGATGATATGGCGGAAACCATGTATTCAGCCGAAGGCGTCGGTTTGGCTGCGCCTCAAGTCAACGAGTCCTTGCAAATCGTAGTTCTTGATGACGGCAACGGATTGATTGAGTTAATCAATCCGGAAATTTTGGACGTGTCGGAAGAAACGGAATACGGCCCTGAAGGTTGTCTCAGTGTACCGGGTATATACGGAGATGTATCCAGATATACCAAAATAAAAGTACAGGCGAAAAATCGCTTCGGCAAGACTGTCATATATGAACCTGAGGGCTTTTTAGCTCGTATATTTCAACATGAAATGGACCATTTAAAAGGGCATTTGTTTACGGAAAAAGCTGTTAATTTACGGAAAGTGGATGAGTCATAATGAAGATTTTATTCATGGGAACCCCCGATTTTTCCGTACCGTCACTGGAAGCCGTCGTTGCCGCCGGTCACGAGGTGGTTGCAGTCGTAACACAACCGGATAAGCAGCGCGGCCGCGGTAAAGCCGTTTCTTTTTCGCCTGTAAAGGAGAAGGCCTTGGAGCTGGGGTTACCTGTATTGCAGCCCGAATCGGTACGAGATGAATCGGTCATTAAGACACTTACGGACTTGCAAGCCCAAATTATTGTCGTTATTGCCTACGGCAAAATTTTACCTTCTCAAATATTGACGGCCGCCCCGTACGGTTGCATTAACATTCATGCGTCGCTCTTACCTAAATACAGAGGAGCGGCGCCTATTCAGTATGCCGTTTTAAACGGCGATGAATATTCGGGTATATCAATTATGAAGCTTGATGAAGGTATGGATACGGGCGATGTGTTGCTTCAGGAAAAAATCCGTTTGGCATCTGACGAAACAACGGGTTCTCTCTTCGAAAAGCTATCCCTCCTCGGCAAGGATGCGTTATTAAAAGTATTGGCCGATCCTGATTCTTATGAAAAAAATGCCGTACGCCAAGACCATGAGGCGGCTACGTATACACAAAAAATAGATAAGTCCATGGCTCGTATTAATTGGCAAGAAGATGCCATAGTTATTGAAAGGACTGTGCGTACGTTGGAACCCTCGCCGGGCGCCTACACGTTTTTGGATAAGAAGCGCCTGAAAATACATGGAGCCCATGCCGTACAAACTTCTACGGATAACGCGCCGGGAACGGTAATCTCCGTAAGTAAGTCGGACTTTACGGTGCAAACAGGGGCAGGGGCTTTGAAGGTGACCTCTGTACAGCCGGAAAGCCGCAAAACTATGACGTCCGCTCAATTCTTACAGAGTCATGATTTACAGGTCGGTGCTGTCTTAGGCATAGAATAAAAAGATCGGAGATATATATGAATGTACGCGAAGCGGCATTTCATTCGCTCATAGCCGTTTGCAAAGACGGTGCTTACAGCAATATTGTCGTGTCGAAAACAATTCAAAAAGAAAAATTTACGGATCGGGACAGACGTTTTTATACGGAACTCGTATACGGAACCTTGCGTTCGTTAAACTATGTCGATTATATTATCGGCATTTTATCCAGTCGCAAAAAAAACTCCCTTGATCCGGTATGCCTGGCCGTATTACGGATGGGACTTTATCAATTGTTTTTTATGGATAAAGTACCTCCGTCGGCGGCTTGTAATGAAGCCGTAAAATTGGCTCGTCGTTTCGGCAATGAAGGTATGGCCAAGTTTGTCAACGCTCTGTTACGTAACAGCTTGCGTCAAAAAGAACGGTTGGCAATCCCTACTTTTGACGAGAATCCGGTTCTTCACTTATCCCTGACTTGGCACCAGCAGTCATGGCTTATAGAGAAATGGATAACAGAGTTCGGACGGGATCATACCGTGACTTTATGCCGCTATTTCGATACGGTTCCTGAACTTTGTATACGCGCCAATACGGAGCGAATCGACCGAGAAGGACTTATGCAGCTGTTATCGGAAAAGGGAATTCCCTGTAGACCGGCCAAGCATGCTCCGGACGGTATTTATGCCGAAAAAAATCCGGGAATTCATAAATTAACGGAAATTGCCGACGGTCTCGGATTGATTCAAGACGAACCGTCACAATTAGTAGCAGCTATAGCGGATCCGCAAGAAAAAGCCGTCATTTTCGATGTTTGTGCCGCACCGGGAGGCAAGACAACCCATCTGGCCACCTTGGGGACTAAGAGCTCAACTGTCTATGCTTTTGATATTTATGAGCATAAGTTAAAATTAATTGAAGATAATGTAAACCGCTTAGGGCTTAAAAATGTGAGAACCCGTTTGCAAGACGGAACCTCGGTAGGAGAGATATATCCGGAAAAGGCTGATTGTGTCCTCGTCGATGCGCCTTGTTCGGGCCTCGGTATCTTACGGCATAAACCGGACTTGCGTTGGCGTAAAACGGCCGAGGACTTAACCGTTTTTCCGCCATTGCAAAAAATAATTTTGGAAAGCGCCGCCAAGTGCGTTAAACCGGGCGGTACGCTTGTATATAGTACATGCACGATGAATAAGGCTGAAAATGAAGATATTGTAAATGCATTCAGAATCAGTCACAAGGACTTTGAGGTCGTACCGGTAGGAAATACATTCGGTTTTTCAAAAGACAGTGATTATTTGAGTATATTACCGCAAGATGACGGATTGGACGGATTTTTTATTGCAAAGTTGAGACGAAAATAATGAACGATATTTTTTCGATAACCAAAGGGCAATTACAGGATATTTTGGTAGAAGCGGGTATTAAAGAAATTTTCGCGCCGACCAGATTTTTTTCATTATATTTATAAAGAAAATATCTGGTCATGGGATGAGATGGTACTTTTACCGAAAAAGGATCGGGAGATACTCCAAGGATTATTGCCTATTCACATCCCCGAAGTAGCGGATCGACAAGTGTCGGAAGATAAAGAAACCGTAAAATTGTTGTTACGTCTTCAGGACGGACAGACTGTAGAAACGGTTTTAATGAAACATGATTACGGCAACTCCGTTTGTCTTTCGTCACAAGTCGGTTGTGCCGTGAACTGTGCCTTTTGCGCCTCGGCAAAAAACGGTTTCGTGCGTAATTTGACTATCGGTGAAATGACGGCTCAACTCATGGCTTTTCGTAAATATGTTACATCTGAACTTCATTCCGTCGTTTTAATGGGTACCGGCGAACCCTTGTTAAATTACGATAATGTCTTAGCCTTTATCCGACTTATTCATGAAAAAGACACCTTTTATCTGGGATATAGGAATATAACGCTGTCTACATCGGGAATCGTGCCGGCTGTATATCGTCTGGCGGAGGAAGGAATTCCTTTAAATTTGGCCGTGTCCCTACATGCGCCTAACGACCGGATTCGCAAGAAAATTATGCCCATAGCCGAACGTTTTGATTTCGATTCCGTAGTGCAGGCTGCTCAAACGTATTTCGAAAAAACAGGCCGCAAGGTTACCTTCGAATATATTTTAATTAAAGACGTGAATATTTCCGATGCTTGTGCCTTTCAATTGGCACAACTGTTTTCACATAAAAATGTGTTGCTTAACTTAATTCCCATTAACGATAATTACGACGTCGGTTTATACAGACCGTCAGCAACGGAATCTGAACGGTTTCTCACCTATTTAAAACGTAAGGGTGTAAATGCTACGTTACGCCGTGAAATGGGCAGTAATATACAGGCCGCATGCGGACAATTGCGCATTAAGCGCAACAGTTGATAAGATAATTTGTCTGACGGTAGAAAGGAAGTGAAATATTGGGTATTTACGGAGAGTCCCGAATCGGCTTGGTACGAAGTTTAAATGAAGATTCTTTTTATGTAAGTGAAGACGGCACGGTTATGGTCGTTGCCGACGGAATGGGAGGCTATGTAGGCGGGGAAATTGCCAGCAGAACAGCAGTAAAGTCCGTTGCCTATTATTTCTCCAACTATACGCATGCATCTACTGAGCAGCTGACCAAGGCCATTGCTTACGCCAATGACTGTATTATCAGTAAAATCATCATCGATCCTTCTCTGGAAGGCATGGGGACAACCTTATCACTCCTTAGTCTCGTTGATTCAACCGCCTATTGGGCACATGTCGGAGACAGTCGAATTTACTTATACCGTAAGGGTATGTTGAAACAAATTACGACAGACCATACGGTTATACACAAACTCATAGAAGACCACAGTATAACTACGGATGAAGCAGAAAAACATCCGCAGCGCCATGTTTTGACACGAGCCGTAGGTGTGGAAAAGCAGCTTGAAATAGATAGCGGCTCATTTACCGTTATAAAAGGAGACCGTATTCTTCTTTGCTCCGACGGATTATCGGCAGCCCTGTCTGAAGAGGAAATCGCATCTTATCTCTCTCACTCGGAAAAAACGGAGCGGCAAACGGTAAAAGATCTGTTTTCCCGCATTTACGATGAAGGGGCGCCGGATAATGCTACGGTTGTCTTAAAGACCGTATAGACATCGGCCGGTTTAGATTACGTGAAAGTGGTGGAATTCTCATATGATTGGTCATATTTTAGATAATAGATATAAAATTCTGGAAAGTCGGTACCGGAGGTATGGCCTCCGTGTATAAGGCCAGAGATATTCTTCTGGACCGTATTGTAGCCGTAAAAATATTGGATAGTAAGTACAGCAAGGACAGAGATTTTGTCGTTCGCTTCCACCAGGAAGCACAGGCTGCGGCCAAACTGTCTCACCCTAATATTGTCAATATGTACGATGTAGGATTTGATCAGGGAGTTCATTATCTGGTCATGGAATTCGTACGCGGTGAGACATTAAAAGACTATATTGACAAACACGGCCATCTGCAAACTCGCACGGCCATTCAAATAACCTTTGACATCGGCGATGCTCTTACACATGCCCATGCCAACGGAATTGTTCACTGTGATATTAAACCGCACAATATACTGGTTACGGAAGACGGGCGCATTAAGGTAGCCGATTTCGGGATCGCTCGTGCCGTCAATTCCAATTCAGATAATTTAAACGATGATTCCGTTGTCGGTTCAGTCCATTACTTTTCGCCCGAACAGGCGGCAGGTGAACAAATTGACGAACGGACGGATATTTATTCCTTAGGCGTTGTCATGTACGAAATGATGACAGGAGTCCTGCCCTTCGAGGGAGAAACGGCCCTGGGAATTGCTTTACAACATGTACAAGACGATGTGAAGCGGCCTACGGTCCATAACCGACGCATACCTAAATTGGTGGAGGACTGCATCTTAAAGGCCTTGGCCAAAGGATCCGGACGATCGTTTTCAAACAATCGGCGAAATGATGTCGGAACTTCGTATGGCCCAAGGGTTCGTAACGACCAGCAAAGGGGCATTACCCTTAAAAAACACCTTTAATACTCAACAGTTACAGGCAGTCAGACGGTATGAAAAGAAACCGGAAAAGAAGACAAATCTCTTCATGAGATTTGTCGATAAAATCAGCAATCATTCGAAGAAAACGATTGTCTTAAGTATGGTCGGTATATTTCTTATAGCTTTTTATGGGCCTTCTTTTCATTCGGTAACTTTTGGAGTACCGAAAATATTACGGTTCCCGACGTGACGGGAAAGCAAGTGGAAATCGCCAGAGCTCAATTGGAGAAGAAACATCTTTCTGTTTCGGTTAAAGAAGTGTCGAGTGAAGACGTCCCTATAGGTGAAGTTATTGCTCAGACTCCCTCGGGCGGCTCTGTCGTCAAGGCAAACCGAACTATTTATTTAACTGTCAGCAAGGGCAATGACGGGGCTGAAGTATTAATACCCGATTTGCGAGGTCTTTCCGTTGCCGAAGCGGATAAAAAGCTGAGGGAAATTCATCTGTCTATAGGCAGTGTCACTTACGCTCCCAGTGACGAGTATGCGGACGGAAAAATTATCAGCCAATCGCCGTCATCTCCTGAAAAAGCTTCTAAGGGGGCCAAAGTAGATGTCGTAGTCAGTAAGAATGACGGTAAGAAGGCAAAAGATGCCCCCAGTACTATCGGTCAGTCGTTGGACACGGCTATTACTACCCTCCAAAATGCGGGGTATTCTATCGGTACGATTAACGGTATCGACCCTAATAAGTCGAACGATATGGCCAAAGTAACGGCTCAGACTCCGGGAAGCGGTAACTCTGTCGACTTAACCATCGAATACGCTTCATCTTCTTCCTCTGCGTCGGCATCGACACATACCGGTACAGTAAACATCAGTATTCCCGGAGGTGCTTCCAATCAACGGGTGCAAATTGTAGTAGAGGATAACAACGGGTCTCGAACGGTATATGATCGCATGCAATCCAGCGGTGACAGAGTTGAAAAGAACGTAAGCGGTACGGGCCGAACACGGGTTAAGGTCTATATTAACAACGCGCTTGTCCAGGAAGAGGAACTATAAGCATGCCCATCGGTAGAGTCGTAAAAAATTATAACGGATACTATTATGTCGACACGGGTGCCGGTGAATTGACCGAGTGCCGCCGTCGCGGAAAGATAAGAGAAAAAATCTTTGTAGGTGATAAGTTGGAGTTTACGGCCACTGATGCGGGTAAAGGGATTATTGAAAAAATTCTTCCTCGCTTCAATCTTCTAAAACGACCGACAATCGCCAATATAGATGCTATGGTGATTGTCATGGCTGCCGCTTCGCCGGACCCGAATAAAACACTTGTTGACAAGATATTAATGACTTGTGAACATGGAGGATTGACGCCCGTTTTATGTTTCAATAAGTGTGATTTATCAAAAGATACGGGACATGAATATGCCGCTTATTACCGTCAATGCGGTTATACGGTATATCTCGTATCGGCGGCTACAGGGACAGGTCTGGATGAGCTTAAACAGGGCTTATCAGGTAAGGTAACAGCTTTTGCCGGCCCGTCCGGCGTCGGTAAATCCAGTCTTTTGACAGCTATTGCGGGCAAGGAACTCCACGTAGGCGAAGTGAGCCGAAAAAAATCGGTAGAGGCAGACATACAACCCGTCATTCCGAAATCATCCGTATCGATAACAACACGTATGTCATCGATACGCCGGGCTTTTCGGCCTTGGATTTTACACATATGAAGGCCAAGGCTATTGCAACCCTTATGCCGGATATACGAAAGTTTTCACCTTATTGTCGCTTTGCGTCCTGCCTGCATCGGGCCGAGCCGGACTGTGCCGTAAAACAGGCTGTGGCAGACGGACTTATTGCCAGGGGACGTTACGAAACATATTGTAAAAATTTTTGGACGAATTGTCGGAAAGGAAGTAATACATATGATTCAAATCGGGCCTTCCTTATTATCGGCCGATTTTTCAAACCTTAAAGCGGAAGTACAGGATATTGAACGCAACGGAGCCGACTTTCTCCACCTTGACATGATGGACGGTCATTTCGTACCTAACTTAACTTTCGGCGTACCTTTAATTGCCGCCTTGAGAAAACACACGAATCTGACCTTTGATGCTCATTTAATGACGGAACGTCCGGAAGTATATATTGATGAATTAGCTCATGCCGGCGTTCAATATATGACAGTTCATGAAGAAGTTTGCCCTCATTTGGACAGAGTTCTTCATAAAATTAAAGAAAGCGGCATGAAATGCGGAGTAGCTTTGAATCCTTCAACACCCGTGTCGTCGTTGGAATGTATTGCCTCCTTAGTTGATTTGATCCTTATTATGAGTGTCAATCCCGGTTTTGGCGGTCAAAAGTTCATTCCCTATGCAGTTGATAAAATAGGCGACGTGACGGAACTTCTGGCAACTGTCGGGAATGATAAAGCCGTTATTGAAGTAGACGGAGGCATTACAGCCGAGACCATCGGTCCCGTAACGTCTGCCGGAGCCACTTGGATTGTAGCCGGCAGTGCCGTCTTCGGTCAACCCGACAGAGCCGAAGCCATCCGCTCTTTACGAGGCGGCATCCTTGTTTAACCGTAGCCCGTATGCTATAATTTAAGTAGTAATCACAACAGTATAAGATAGTCTTTGAGGCGAGGTGAGGAAGCTGGGCTTTCAATTCCCGACCGGCGGTTATAGTCCGTGAGCTCATGCCGAGTTGAACCGGTGTAATTCCGGTACCGACAGTACAGTCTGGATAAAAAAGACAGTGTTTTTATTGTGTTCTTAAAAGGCTATCGGTTATATACCGATAGCCTTTTTATATAACCGGAAGAGGTGAAGCGGTTTTGGAAGAAACAGCTTATATGGAAGAAGCACTGAATCTGGCACGGATGGGGTTGGGGTATACATCTCCCAATCCTACGGTCGGTTGCGTTATCGTCAAAGACGGTGAGATCGTCGGCCGCGGTTATCATCATCAGGCGGGTACTCCTCATGCCGAGGTTTGGGCTTTGCGCGAAGCTAAAGAAAAGGCAATAGGGGCCACTGTCTATGTTACTCTTGAACCGTGTGCTCATTACGGTAAGACGCCTCCCTGTGCCAGGGCTCTCGTTAAGGCCGGCGTAGCCAAGGTAGTCTGTGCCATGCTTGACCCCAATCCGTTGGTAGCGGGTAAAGGGGCTGCTATTTTGCGTAATGCCGGTATTCCCGTCATAGTCGGACTTATGTCCAAAGAAGCCGTTAAAATGAATGAAGTGTTTATTAAAAACATGATAGTTCATAAACCGTTTATTGCCGTTAAACTGGCCCAAAGTCTGGATGGATGTACAGCTTCTCGAACAGGGAAATCAAAGTGGATTACAAACGATACGGCTCGACAAGAAGGGCATTACCTAAGGTCTTTGTATGATGCTATTCTCGTAGGAATTAATACAGTCGAGTCGGACAACCCCTTGTTGACCAGCCGTACGACTCGTCCCGGACACGAAAGGCCGAAACAGCCGACACGAATTATTCTCGATTCAACAGGTCGCATTGATTTACAGGCTCTTTTGGTAACGGATAAACAGTCTCCTACGATTATCGTAACGACAGAACGCTGTCCTGAAAGTAAACGACAGGCTTTAAATACGGCCGGTGTCGAAGTCATCGTGGCAGCTGCCGATGACGAAGGTCGTATCGATTTAAACGGCCTTATGGATACCCTATATAAAAAAGGGATTTGCAGCATTTTAATCGAAGGCGGCAGTACGGTTATCGGCTCATTCTTCGATGAAAACCTTGTTGATAAGCTTTATGTATTTACCGGCCATATCATTATGGGCGGCAAGGGAAAATCATCGGTAGGGGGCAAGGGTATCAATGAACTTTCAGAAGCACCGGAACTTGAATACGAGTCCGTGGCTATTCGCAATAATAATATATTTATAGAGGCGTATGTAAAAGACCGGGAGGGTGCTTATGTTCACTGGAATCATTGAGGAAACAGGCACTATTGCCGGTATGGAACGTCAGGCTGACTCTATTCGCTTGACCGTACGAGCCGACAAGGTTTTGGAAAATACGATTATAGGTGACAGCATTGCCGTTAACGGCGTTTGTCTCACTGTCACGTCTATGACAAGCAGTTCTTTTTGTGCCGATGTAATGCATGAAACCATGCGGCGGTCGTCCTTTAAAGATATTCGCAACGGCAGTACGGTGAACCTGGAACGAGCCGTCGCCGTAGGCGGACGTTTAGGCGGACATATCGTGAGCGGACACATTGACGGTACGGGGACCGTTTCCCGCATAGTCCGAGACGGTATAGCTCATGTATACTACATTACGGCCGCCGACGACTTATTGCGTTTTATTGTGGAAAAAGGCTCCGTTTGTATTGACGGTGTCAGCTTAACTGTCGTTTCCGTGACGGACACGGAGTTCTCCGTATCCCTTATTCCCCATACATCGGGTCATACGACCTTGTCGGAAAAAAAGGCCGGTTCCGTTGTCAACCTGGAAACGGATGTCATAGCAAAGTATATTATGAAACTCACCGTTCCGTATGAGAAAAAGGGCGGCTCTTTGTCATTACAAACACTTTTGGAAAACGGATTTTAAATTTTTATATTAAAGGAGATATATTATGGCACAGATTAAAGAAGGGCAATTACTCGGAGCAGGTCTTAAAATAGGTATTGTTATAGCTCGTTTCAACGAGTTTATCGGCAGTCGACTCTTAGGCGGTGCCTACGACGCGCTGCACCGTCACGGTGTGAATGACGACGATATTACGGAAGCTTGGGTTCCCGGTGCTTTTGAAATCCCGTTGGTAGCTCAAAAAATGGCGGAATCGGGAAATATGACGCCGTTATTTGCCTCGGTGCCGTAATTCGCGGTGCTACATCGCATTATGATTTGGTATGCAATGAAGTAGCCAAGGGCATTGCTCAAATCAGCCTTCATACAGGTCGTCCCGTTTTATTCGGAGTCGTTACGACGGAAAATATCGAACAGGCTGTAGAACGGGCCGGTACGAAAGCCGGTAACAAAGGCTTCGATGTAGCTGTTTCGGCTATTGAAATGGCTAATTTATTAAAAGGAATCTAATCGGCCCCTTTTCGGAAAGGACGGCTCCCGATGCGTTTTGCGACGGGAGTCTTTCTTACGTATTTAACGACCGTTCGTTCAAAGTTGTAGAGGAGGCATATATGTCTATTCATATAGAAGCCAAGCAGGGGAGTATTGCCGAGACGGTTCTGTTACCGGGAGATCCCTTGCGAGCAAAATACATCGCCGAAACGTATTTAAGTAATGTGGAGTGCTATAACGAAATTCGCAATATGCTCGGATACACGGGTACCTATAAAGGTAAACGGCTGTCCGTCCAGGGAACGGGTATGGGCATTCCGTCTTTTTCCATTTATGCAACGGAACTCATTAAAGAATATCAGGTGAAAAACCTGGTACGTGTCGGGACTTGCGGTGCCATGCAAAAAGATGTAGAAATAGGCGACGTTGTATTAGCTCAAGCCGCATCGACGGATTCATCGCTTATACGAAATATATTCGGGTCTACAATCGCCTTTGCTCCGACGGCCGACTTTACTTTACTCTACACGGCATACAATCAAGCCGTAAATGCCGGGCTAAAGGTAAGAGCCGGAAATGTTATTTCCGTCGATCGTTTTTACGATGAGGAAATTGATAATGATAAATTGACCAACTTCGGTATTTTGGCAGTTGACATGGAAACGGCCGCTCTTTATACTTTAGCTTCACGATATAAGGCCAGAGGGCTTGCTCTCTTGACAGTAAGCGATCACTTAATTACAGGCGAACATGCCGACGCCGATACACGACAAACAGGATTTAACGATATGATAAAGACTGCTTTGGAAACGGTCACATCCTTGGAAGGAATGCCGTAAACTATGAATATATTGAAAAGATTATTGTTAGGATTCTTAATATTGGCCGGTCTTTTTATAACCGGTTGCGGACCGGATACGATTCGCGGCAAAGAATATCCTATTAATGATGAAAAAACGGCAGCAGACGATACCGATCTATCTATAGATGAACGAGTACAAAAGATCGTCGACTCCATGTCCGACGAAGAAAAGATCGGACAAATGATGATGATCGGCATTCAAGGTACGACCGTAACGGATGATACCCGTTATATGCTTACTCAATACAAAGCGGGAAACATTATTTTATTTGATCGCAATATGCAGTCACAGGAACAAGTCAAAGAGTTGACGACAGACCTGCAAAAAGAAAATCCGGCCAAGGTACCTCTTTTTATAGCTGTTGATGAAGAAGGCGGCGATGTAGTACGAATGAAGAATGACTTGCAAGCTCCGCCGTCACAGCAAGCCGTCGGCATCAGCGGAAATCCCGGAACCGCTAAAGACTATGCCTTTTCCGTAGGTATGCAATTAAAAGGCATGGGAATTAATATGAATTTTGCGCCTGTTGCCGATGTGAGTGCGACCGATTCCCGTTCATACGGCGGCAACGCTTCTCAGGTGTCTAAGTTTGTCGATGCAGCCGCCTACGGCTATGAAGCTGCTCATATTATGTACGGATTAAAACATTTTCCGGGGATCGGTCGCAGTGCGGTAGATTCTCATGAGGCGTCCTCCGTTATTACAACTTCCAAATCTGAACTTTTCCAAAGTGATTTAATCCCTTTTACAAAAACCATGGCCTCTCACGATACGACCAAATTCGTTATTCTCGTTTCGCACCTGGTTTACACGGGATTTGATGCAGAACATCCTGCCTCTTTGTCCTGGCCTATTATGACGGATTTACTGCGTAACGGCTTACAGTACAAGGGATTAATCGTTACGGACGACATGGAAATGGGAGCCGTTACGGGACAACACTCATTCCGGGACTTAGGAGTCATGGCGATTAATGCCGGTGCCGACATAGTTCTGATTTGCCACGAATATGGTCATGAAAAGGAAGTATATGACGGTATATTAGCGGCTCTTAAAGACGGACGAATTCCGCGTAGCCGTATAGAGGATTCGGTTAAACGTATTGTAAAAATAAAGTTATTGCACTTGAATGAAGAGAAAAACAATTAGAGGTACAAGTATGAAAGACATGAAATATAAGGATTTTATCGTCCATTATACAAGTGACGATAACATTCGCCTGGCTGTAGCCGTAACAAAGGATATTACGGAAACGGCGCGAACAAAGCACAACTTATCCCCCGTAGCCTGTGCGGCATTGGGACGCACTATGACGGGAGCCCTATTATTAGCCGGCGATTATAAAAATAAAGAAGGTGTAACCATTCGCATTGACGGTAAGGGGCCTTTGGGAGTTATTCACGTTGATGCTTTTAATTCCAACCGAGTTCGCGGTTATGTAGATACCCCCGTTGTCGATTTGCCGCTGAAACCGAACGGAAAATTGGATGTAAGCGGTGCCGTCGGTACGGACGGGGAAGTAACGGTAACACGATTCACGCCTGAAAAAACAACCTATACGAGTCGTTCCCCTATCGTTTCCGGAGAAATTGCCGAAGACTTGGCTTATTACTTATATACATCCGAACAAGTCCCGTCAACCATTAATTTGGGCGTTCTTGTCGATCGCGATTATTCAATTGCCGCTTCCGGAGGGTTTCTGGTTCAAGCCTTGCCCGGAGCATCAGACAATGTGTTAGCCAAAGTAGAAGAAAATATAAAGAAGATTGGCCAGATTACGACATGGCTGACCGAACATCCTAACGGAGAGGGTATTGCCGAAACGATTATGGAGGGTCTTTCTTATAAAGAACTGTACAGACAGCCCTTATATTGGCGGTGTACCTGCTCCTTAGAACGAATTGAAAACGTGTTATTGTCCTTACGACAAGAAGATAAGGAAGCACTATTATCCGACCCCCAAGTCGAAATGACTTGCCATTATTGCGGCACACGTTACGTCATCAGTCATGATGAACTCGTAGATTTATACGAGCATCACAAAAAATCATCAACACCTAAGGAGTGATTATCTTGAGTCTCATCGGAATTATCGGCGGTACAGGTGTTTGCGATACGACTATGTTGAAAAATGTACGCCAGGAAAAACTGCTTACCTTTTTCGGAATGATTCATTACTTGCGCGGTACATACAAGGATAAAGAAATTGTCTTTTTGCCTCGTCACGGTCGTACTCATTCCATTCCGCCTCATTTAATTAATTACAGAGCCAATATTTTAGGTCTGAAGAAGCTTGGCGTTTCGGCAATTTTTTCAACGACTGCCGTCGGTACGATGACTTTGGACTATAAGCCGGGTGACTTCGTATTGCCCGATCAGTTCATTGATTTTACTCATTCACGTCATGAATCCTTCTTTGACGGCGGTGCCAACGGCGTTGTTCACGTTGATATGACAACTCCCTATTGTCCTAAAGTGCGGGATGCCGTTATGCGTGCAGGTAAAGAGTTGGGGTATGATGTTAAAAACGGAGCCACTTATGCTTGTTCCGAAGGGCCGCGTTTTGAAACGCCTGCAGAAATTAAAATGTTCCGACAACTGGGCGGTGACTTAGCCGGTATGACGACGGTTCCCGAAGTTTGCTTAGCGAAAGAAGCGGAAATTTGCTATGCTACAGTTTCTATGATCACCAATTATGCAGCCGGCCTGACAGATCAGGTTCAGACTCATGAAGAAGTAAACGAATGTATGGAAGAAAATAATAAGCGCATTCAGAATCTCATTATGAAGGCCATTGAGCTTTACGAAGACGAAGATTGCGAATGTCGTCATGTTTTAGCCGAATACGGCGGGTTTAAGGCATAATGAAAACACTTACCTGGGAAAAGAACACACTCATTCTCCTCGACCAAACCAAATTACCGACACAAGAAGAATATTTACAATGTTCATCATGGCGCCAAGTAGAGGAGGCTATTAAGGTTTTAGCCGTACGCGGAGCTCCCGCTATCGGGGTAGCTGCCGCTTATGCCGTTGTCTTGGCAGCTTTGGAGTTAAAAAAAGAGGCCGACTTTAGACAAAAACTGGCCGACGTCATCATGACCCTCGATAAAGCCCGTCCTACAGCCGTCAATCTACACTGGGCCTTGGAACGGATGAATCAGGTTGTTCAGAAACACAACGACGTATCGGTAGAGACTTTGATTAAAGCTCTTGAAGATGAAGCGAAATTTATTCATGCCGAAGATGTAGACGTAAATAAGCGCATAGGCCGATTCGGAGCAGAGGCTCTCATGGCCCATATCCGCAGAGATAAACTTATCGTTTTAACGCATTGTAATGCCGGAGCTCTGGCTACGGCCGACATAGGTACGGCCCTGGGCGTTATTCGCAATCTTCACGATAAGGGCCGAATTGCCAATGTATTTGCCGATGAAACGAGGCCTTTGTTGCAAGGTGCCCGGCTTACGGCTACGGAACTACAGGCTGATAAGATTCCCGTCACCTTAATTACGGATAATATGGCCGCTTGGGTCATGAAAACGCGTCAAGTTGATGCCGTTATCGTCGGTGCCGACAGAATTACGGCAAACGGAGATACGGCTAATAAAATCGGTACGTACGGAGTGGCTTTGGCTGCCAAAGTCCATGGCATACCTTTCTTCGTCGCCGCACCCATATCTACCTTTGATTTGAGTATGAAAAGCGGCGAAGAAATCCCTATTGAAGAGCGCAATCACGACGAAGTACGGAATATACAAGGAGTACAAACGGCACTTAAAAATACGCCCGTATTCAATCCTGCCTTTGACGTTACACCACATGAATATATAACGGCAATTATTACGCAAGACGGGGTTATCGATCATCCCGATACGTTAAGCATTGCCGAATTTTTCCGAAACAGAGAGGAATAAGCAGTTATGACTTCAATCATTCGTAACCATGACCTGGCCGCAGCCGGTCAAAAGAAAATTGCCTGGGTAGAACATTATATGCCGACCTTAAACAACATCGGAGAACGATTAAAGAAAGAACAGACTTTTCAGGATAAAACAGTGGTCGTCAGTGTTCACTTGGAAGCCAAAACGGCGTATTTAGCCCTTGTTTTGCATCGAGCAGGAGCCAAGGTCGTCGTCACGGGCAGCAATCCCTTATCTACACAGGATGATGTAGCCGCAGCTCTCGTGGCTGAAGGTCTGACTGTTTATGCTACCTATAATTGTACGGAAGAAGAATACTTGCTTATTTAAATGCGGCTCTTGATCATAAACCGCATATCATCATTGATGACGGCGGCGACTTGGTTCACCTCTTACATACAACGCGTAAGGATGCACAGGAGCGACTCATAGGCGGCACGGAAGAAACAACAACAGGCGTTATCAGACTGCGCGGACTGGAAAAAGAAGGAACCCTTCAATTTCCCATGATTGCCGCCAATGATTCGTATTGTAAATACCTCTTCGACAATCGCTACGGTACGGGCCAATCTACCTGGGACGGCATTATGAGAACTACCAACCTGACTGTCGTAGGAAAACACGTCGTCATTGCCGGTTACGGCTGGTGCGGGCGCGGTTGCGCTATGCGTGCCAAAGGCTTGGGTGCTCACGTTATTGTAACGGAAGTAGATCCCATTAAAGCCATTGAAGCCGTCTTCGACGGTTTTGAAGTTATGCCTATGGAAAAGGCTGCCGAAAAGGGCGACATTTTTGTCACCTTAACGGGCGACAAGGACGTGATTACACGTAAGGACATGGAAAAGATGAAAGACGGCGTCCTCTTGGCCAATGCGGGTCACTTTGATGTAGAAATTAACAAAAACGATTTAAATGATTTGGCAGTACGGCACTTTGAAGGCCGTCATAATATTGAAAGTTATGAGCTTTCAGACGGACGAATTATTAATCTTCTGGCTGAAGGTCGACTGGTCAATCTGGCTGCCGGCGACGGTCATCCTGCTGAAATTATGGACCTGTCCTTTGCCGTTCAAGCCCTGGCTGCCGAACACTTACTCCATAAAGGAACAGAGCTGGAAAAGCGGGTTTATGTCTTGCCGAAGGAGACTGATATAGCTGTAGCCTCCGTAAAACTACACTCCATGGGTTATCAGATCGATACTCTCAGCGAAGAACAACGTACTTATTTAAACCTCGATTAAGGAGACCGGCATGGCAAAGACACTGATTAAAAACGTAGGCCTCTACCGCAATCACGTAGTGACGGAGCAGGGGAATATTGAAATTACGGACGATCGTATTACGGCCTTCCCCGAAGAAATTGGGGATATATCGGCATACACTACGGTTATAGACGGCAAAGGCATGCTGGCTTTACCCGGATTTATCAACACACACAATCACATTGCTATGACGGCTTTTCGCAGCTATGCGGACGATATGCAGCTCATGGACTGGTTGGAAAAGAAAATCTGGCCGGCTGAAGCTTGCTTGAATGGAGAAGTCGTATATGCCCAAACCATGCTCGGTATTGCCGAAATGATTCGCTGCGGTACAACCGGCTTTGCGGACATGTACTTTTTCATGGACTACGTAGCCGAAGCCGTTAAAGATTCGGGCATCCGTGCCTGCCTGAGCCGCGGTCTGACGGGGATTACGCCCAATGCGGACGAAGCCTTGCAGGAAAACCTGGAATTTTACCGCACGTGGCATAACAGCGGTGACGGCCGTATTACAGTTATGTTCGGCCCCCACGCTCCCTATACATGCCCGGAGAAATATTTGTACAAAGTAGTGGATACAGCTCGCTCCGTCGGTGCGGAAATCCACATGCACTTGAGTGAAACAAAGACGGAAGTGGAAAACCATAAAAAGCAATACGGCCTATCGCCCATTGCCTGGGCCGATAAGGTAGGGATATTTGATTGCGGTTGCTTAGCGGCTCACTGCGTTCATGTCGATGACGAAGATCTGGAGATTATGGCTCGTAAAAAAGTGCGTGTAGCCCACAATCCGGGTAGTAATCTGAAGTTGGCCAGCGGTACGGCGCCTATCGGCAAGATGCTGAAAAAGGGGATTACCGTGTCCTTGGGTACAGACGGTGCCTCAAGCAATAATAATTTAGATATTTTTGAAGAAATGCGACTGGCAGCCCTCATCCATAAAGGAGTAACTTACGATCCGACGATCATTCCCGCCGAAACGGCAGTAAACTTACTCACTGAAGGCGGGGCCGCGGCCTTGAGCTATAGGGATGCCGGAAAGTTGGAAATAGGATATAAGGCGGACATTACCTTAATGGATCGTGAAGGACTCCATTGGTATCCCCATAACGATGTTTTATCTCTCTTGGCCTATAGTGCCAACAGTATGGACGTAGACACGGTATTTATAGATGGAAAACCGGTTTTAAAGAACAAGGAATTCGTTACTTTGGATATTGAACGAATTAAAGCGCGGGCAGAAGAGACGAAAGCAGTTATTGTCTGCCGTAGAGTCGGTATAGCGGTAAAAGCGTTCACACAAACAAGTGTAGAACGCTTTTTATCGTATCATTAACATAGAAGGGATAACTACTTATGACAGGAAAAGAGCGAGCCGTAAAATGGTGCAAGGGCATTCCCGAATTAGAGTCCTTAACCTTGATTACGCAGGAGCGGATTTGTACTAAGGTCGCTAAACAGCTGTTAGTCATTATGATGACCGTTATATTCATTTCTGTCACGGTTTTCATATATCTTTCATTTCAATACCCCGAGCTGGCGGCTTATATGGACCGCATAAACACCACCCTCCTAAACCATATGACTCACAGAGCATCTCGCAATAGCTTGGCCGGAGGCCTCATTGACGTGTTTTCTGCCCTCGTGCCTCTGCTTTTCGTATTGTTCGGCCCTCCGCTTTTAGTGTTCTTTACCTTAAAGACGCCTTTGTCAAAAAGAGAAGCCCGAAAAACTCTTGCAACCTGGCGCTTAGAGACCGATTTGGGTATGGAAACAAAGATTACCTTTGTCGAAGTGCAAAAAGCCATGATTGCCTTAGAGATCGGAGATATATACTATTTCATCCTGTATCCGCCTCAAGGTCTTATAGAATCTCTCTTTATGCAAACAATGCGTGAAAAAACGGGGACCTTTATCTTGGAAGTCAGTAAAGGAAATGAGAAAAAAAGCACCTTGTTCAGTTGTAGGAGCCTTACAAGGGGAGATATCCTTTCAACCATGAAAGAGTATAGAGAACGACATATTATCCCTCAGACGGATACGTGGGAAGTTATAGGCACGTACGATAAAGTCGAAGCTGAACGGGCACAAGCACAAAAGGCCGCTTTACAGCAAAAACGCAAAGATACTTTTATTCGCTTGGTCGGAAATCTTTCAGGAAATGATGCCAAGGTCATAAAAGAGGCTCATAAGTTTCTGAAAAACCCTATTGCCTTTTTTTATAAGACCAAGGCTGACAAACCGGTAAATACGGATGTAAGTGAGACCGACATGCGTCAGGCCTTACGGGATATCTTAGTTCAAAACCGCATCGCCGCTGCATTACCTTGTAGTACATCGGCAGATACTTTTGCACAAGCCGTAAACAATATATCTCTCGTTCGTAGCCACCCTGAACTTACACTCGCACCGGATACTCTTTCCGCCAAGCTTGAAGGTAAGTCGGAAGATTTCACTCGAAAGGTAAATAAATATTGGGAAAACACTCAATTTCGTATAGTATCCTTATATACGGATTCGGACTTATTCGTGCTGCTCCCCGTAAATCTGATCGACTTGGAAGCGTTACAAAAAGAAGCCGTAACAGTCGGTAGTAACATCATCTATTTAGCTCCTGGCGACGAAAGTAATGAATAGAGAAGAATTTCTCGGATAAAGAAGCCTTAATAACGTTGTTTCTACGTACATACGGAGCCTTGAAACGTTAATAGAAGGGGAATATTATGTTTACCCAACTTTCGGATAATTATTTTATTGGGCCGGCTGTAATCGGTTTAATCATTGTAATTCCTATTATTTTTATTGCTGTGCTGATCATATTTTTCGGTGTTCGTTTTATAATACACTGCTATCAGGGAACAGCATGGACGCCTTACCATATAGACGGAAATATTCTTCATGTCCACAATATCTTTAACAGTACCTTTGATCTTTCTCAAATTATTCGTATAGAGGCTCGAGAAATACATACAAACCGGCCTTTTACGTCAGGAGGAAGCAGATACCTGGTACGTCTTTACGGAAAAGATGATGTTCTTTGGGGAGCCATGAGTGTTTACGGTAGCAGTAAAATCTATAACTCTTCGGAAGCTTCAAAAAAAGCCGTGCTGGAATTTTTTTCACTTATGGAAATGCGAGGAATTCACTGTAGTCTTGAGGAAGGTCAGTAAATATTTCCTGCATAAAAATAGAGTAGCGGATAAGTATATGCCCTTCGTATTGAAATAGTTCGTTAATGAAATGCTTGAGTCTCGTAAATCTCAGAAATATTTTATCGTTAAAAGGAAAGACTCCGATGGATAAATTTAAAAAACATATATTTTTTATAGCAGCACTCTTAGTTCTCGTCTTTATTCTGATTCCGTTCTTCGGCAAGCTCTTTTTGTACGCTGCCGCCTATGTTATTTGGGGAATTATGGCCTTCTTCGTCGGCAATGTTCCTTTAAGTGATATCCTGAGTTGGTGGCAAGACTTATTATAATTAACAGGAGATAAGGTAATGGACCTGATTGAAAAAATAAAAAGCATTGAAATACGTGTGCGAATACTTTGAAGACTTGGACCTGGATGACCCGGTGGAAGAGGGCTGCTTTGCGGAATATGAGGAGGTTCGAGGTGCTACTGATAAGGAAATTCACGATTTTGAAAATCACTTCAATATAGTGCTGCCTAAGGACCTGAAAGAAATATATACATATAAAAACGGCAGCCGCTTTTTCCCCTTTCTACCGGCACTCATTGATAATCGTGACTATTCATTTACCCTTTTATCCTTGGAAGAAATTAAACACTTAAAAGAATATTTTCAAAATAAAAAAACGCATTGTTTACGGATTTTTCCCGACTATTTTTTTCAAAAGAGGAGATAAAAAAGACAAGCCGATCCCAGACTGCAACCGTACCTATTTCATAAAAAACGAATTCCCTTTGCGCAATATTGCGATTCTTGTTACTTAATGCTCGATTTTATTCCCGGGAGCCTAGGACAGGCGGGACAGATTCTTTGTTATGTTCACGATCCGGATGAGGTTCTTTATGTATGTCCGGATATTACGTCCCTTATAAACGATATTCGGGAAAACATTATTACAACTTCTTAACAAAAATGAAATATACGGGAAAACTACAAGAACCTTTATTCATTTTTGAAAAAAATCTTATGTTTTATGATTAAATGATAGAAGAGTTCTCATTTTACCAATAACACGGAGGCCTAAATGGTCATACTCGCTGTATGTATAGTGATTTTCTTACTTCTATTTTTGGCCGGTATATTCTTAATGTGGAAATACCGTTTTCGCCTTAGTCAAACGGCCTGTAAACAGATTCAAAAACCTGTAAAAGAAGATGAAAATCAGCCTCTTCGCGAATTGCCGTATGCCTGGATAATACTGATAGTATTTGTTGTCATATCGACATTGGATATGTACTTTGATATGCCTTCTATCGGTATGGCAGGACTTATTTGGAAGGGTATCCTTGTCGCCCCGGCTTTGCCTATATCAGTATCCGCCTTCGTCTTCGTCATTTTAACGAGCAGTGTGCGGCCGAACCGAAAAATCGTCTACATAATTACGACCGCTTTTTTTGTACTCATGGGGTTCACCTCTTCATCTACTGCATTGAGCGGAATCGAAGACCTTATACGCGGACCTGTAACAAAGGAGCTTATTTTGGAGCAGGTCATGTATGAAAAAACATGGTCTCGCGGAGCCGGTCGCTACAGCAGTCTTTTTCCGTCACAAAGCAGCGGACGCTTCAACGTTATGATGAGCGACGGGAAGGGGAAGTATGTGCACTTTTCCGTTTCACCGCAAGACGAAGCCTTCCTTGACGAGATGACAAAGGGATTGACACTTCATAATACTCCGGTCAAAGTCGAAAAACTTAGACAGTCGGTAGAAGAAAAACATAAAAGTTTTGCCATGTATCAAGGTGATGGCTTTGATAACTGCAAGGAAGTCCGTTATAAGGTGACTTATTATCCCAAAAGTTCCGTTCTCATACAAACTGAGCGCATTGACGATACTTACTGATATAAAACATCTTCATGTTTATATAAATTTAGAATACAAAGGAGAATATCATGATTTCACCCTTCGACACTCATCCCGCTATCTTCAATCGAAAAGACGGGTCCGTCTTAACAATCAGCCGCAACGGCGTACTTTGTAAGGATAAAAACGGCGAGGTTACGTGTGACGTCGACTTTGACGACGTGAACGGACTTCATTGTTCAGGCTATTTAAGCTCAAACAATAACTATCAGATTATCTTCAGAGGTACGGACTGGAAAAATTTAACTGAAGTGGATACGGACTGCGAAAGCCGTGACGATTGCCATAATATTTTCGAGACCAAGGCCCTTATTGCCGCCTTTCTTCGCAATAAACTGACAGCCGATTTCCCGGCAAATTTGGATACACTTGACATCCCCCTTGACTATTCCTATTTAAAGAGAAAAGAAGCCCGTCTTCAAAACGGCAATCTCGTCTTCGGCAATACTTCAATTCCTATTAAAGACATTCGCCGCGTACTCTGTATGGCTTCGGGAACAATTAACAATCTTTTGATTTACACGTCGGAAAAGGGAGAAGCCAAGGGCTTCTTTAAGAAACTGTTTGATAAGGCAGATATGACCATTCCTTTGACGGCCTTAACCGTATCGGTCATCAATGCCATCGTTGCCCGAAATACGGGACACGGTATAGATTTTTCTCGTGGCAACAATTGGGACCAGGGAGATTCAAAATATATTATCATCCGCTATCTCGATTCGTCTTATTACTACGACAAAGACGGTACTACATCGACTGAATGGCAAAAAATGGCCGTTGAACGTACAGCTTCTTACAACTATGATATAGCCAATTGGCTGGAAAAATAAAATCTACGACGGGATAGAGGGGACTTCAACTCTCTATTCCGTATTTTTTAAATCTGAAAAGGCGGACTCCGATAGCGTTAGCTATCTCGCCTTCGTTGGAATTGAGGTATACATTATGATGGCCGGCATGGGAAGTATTATATATATATTCATTATTATAGGCATAGTTTGCCTAATCCTTTCAGGCTATAAACTAATGCATTTCTACGGCTCTAATGCCGAAGAAGGATACAATATTCTTCACTTTACGAAAGATTCCGTAACTATCAATACGGGATTTTTTCCGCCGACGTACAAACTAAAAGATATTGCTGAAGTCCGTTTTTCGAAAGGTCGTGCACGCGGCCGTATCAGTACCAGCAGCTATATCGGCTATTTACAGGTCATAAAGACAAACGGACACTCGGGGCGATTAATCTCTTTTGACGGCAGTGTGTATTACCGTTTTGTAGTTATTATTACGAATGAGCACATTATAGACTTATCAACGGAAATTTTAATGAATGAATTTCGTCAACGAGGTATCTTGTGTATTAAGGAATGAAATGTATGAGATATGACATTTATTCTATATGATTTTCTGGCCCGTTACTTGGGGCTTTCGACGGGACTGTTTTTGTAGACCGTCGCTGTTATACGGACTATACAAAAGGAGATTCGGACTGTGGAAAACACCTTAGGTCTTCAAATAGAAATAACTAAAGAACTAAACGAAATGCTCATGAGAACTTGTGATATCCGTTTTTATAAAGAACTGCAACAGCCGCAATTTATGGGAAACGGAGAAGTGTACTCGCATAAATGCCAAGCCTTTGCGCACGACGGCAGCGGCGGCGAGTTTGTTCTTCTCGAAGACGGTAGTATCGGCTTAATCAGTAGTGAGGGGAGTGTAGGGCGAGTAGCTGACAGGTTGGACAACTTATTGACCTTCTTGGTTAACGGCGCAAATATTTTTGATTTCAATTATATAAATCTATATAAAAACAAAGAGTTACTCCGAACTTTCTGTATGGCTTATCTGAAGAAAAATGCGTAACGAATATGCCGAAAACCGAACCGATTGGGACGAAATACACGGCGCCTTGGCAAAAAAATTATCCGTACCGTTTACTCCGGAAAACTTGCCGGAATTAGCCGAAACATTCTACCAAGCTGCTACACGCATACCGACCTTTACAGGCTCTTACCAAGGATATACGTGTGACTCCGTCCTTTCAGATATTTTTCCGCAGTGGATAGGAACCTTATTACAAATGACTAAAGAGGATTTTGAAAACTTGAGCCATAAATAGGTAATTTACAATATACAATCAATTTTATGACAATTTTCCTTTATCTATGGACTTACGTGCCGTACTCATAGGATAATGATAAAAATAATATGTCAGGGGGAGTTTTTATATGGCTACTTGGATGGAAAAGGACGTATTGATTGAATGCATTTCATCGGTTTTGGGACCTACGTCATGGACACACGAAATTGACGACCCGGATCGTATAGCCTTATTACAGCAACAAGGCCGATTATATGGAATGAGCCCCGAAGAAATCGATTATAAAAAAGAACTGGCTTTTATAAAGTCCAAAAAAGCCGCTTTAGAAAAATCAGCACCTGTAGACTAACATGTATAAAAAGCGATGAACTCGATATTTGGTTCGAGTTCATCGCTTTTTTCTCTTAATAATTTTATTCTTTATTTCCGGCATTCACCCCATTACCGTAAGAATCATCAGGAGAATTTATTAACTGCACAGTAAGGATAACGGGCAACTCTACCTGTCCTTGAATCCAATTTTTAAGACGTTCTACATCACTTGTACTTAAAGGGGATGCTACAAGAACTTCTACAGCAAATTTATCGGATTTAAAAGAATCCGTATTTTTTTCTGAATCCGTATTTTTTTCTGAATCCGTATTTTTTTCTGAATCCGTATTTTTTTCTATAGCTATCAAAGAGCCGCCTCGAATTAATTGTACTTCAGGAAATAATATAGGGGCTTCCTTGTTCAATCGTTTAATAATCGCCCTATTAGAGTCTTGGTCACCCTTATTTGCATACATCAAAGAAACATTTCTATCATATTTTTCTTTGGATTTTTTAATCAATTGACGAATTTCATCTAAATCTAAACTTTCTTTTCCCTGAATAATTGAAAGCCTTACTTTTTGCAACCGCGGATACGAATTCAATGTATGTTGGAGTCCTTCTATTTCTTCATTACTTAAGGCATCACCAACCAGATCCACCCTCAAAATATTGTCCTGAAGGGAATAGGAAACTACACCGGTCTTTTCAAATTCCATTTTTTCTGAAAGAAATATTCGCACCTGCTCATCTTTCAAGCTATCTTGTACGGTTTTATTCGCAAAATAGAGGCTTGGCACAGTAATAAGAAGCCCCATTATAATTAAGATTATTCGCTGTTTACGAAAACGAGCTTCATGAATGTTGCCGTGTAGAGGTATTCCTAAAATTTTGAATACTAAAAATGCTGATAGGGCTATAAAAAAAGCATTTATAAAGAATAAATACATAGCCCCAAAGAAAAAGTCGACATTACCCCTGGCAATACCGTATCCGGCTGTACAAAGCGGGGGCATCAATGCTGTAGCAATGGCTACGCCGGGAATAACATTGCTCTTTTCGGTTCTTGTATTGCCTATAGCACCTGCAATGCCTCCGGCTAAAGCAATTAAAACATCCCATATCGTAGGACTGGTTCGTGCCAATAATTCATCCGTAGTTCCTGTTAAAGGGGATATAAAAAAATACACAGTAGCTGTTAAGAGTGCAAAACCTACCTGAAAAATCATATTGATTAGAGCTTTTCGAATAAAACCCTTATCATAGGTCGCCATTCCGTATCCGGCAGCTAAAATATTACCCATTAGAGGTGATACAAGCATAGCCCCGATAATAACGGCCGTACTGTTTAAATTTAAACCGACACAGGCAATTATAATAGCCGTAACCAGAATAATTAAATTAGCTCCGCCTATAGTCATGTCGGATAAAATTCGATCATTAATGACTTCAGATGATACAGCATCCGACTTTAAATCGATTATTTTATTCCATTTCTCCATGTTATTTATGATTATTTTTATTCCATTTCTCCATGTTATTTATAACCTCATATAATAAAAATCTATGTCTTATTTTAACTAATTAAGTATAGCAACAATAGTAGAGCTATGCAACAAATTTTTTTATAAGCACGGAATAAAAAGAAACCGCTATATATGCATTGAAATACAAATAATCTCATTGTATAATACAGAGTAGCGATTACTTCCGATAACGTTAATTTATCGGAAGTAAATGCTTGAAGTAAAATGAGTAGATGTACCCGTATCGGCTTTAAATAGCGCTCTTATCATCTTTTAAGGAGTTTACTTTATGAACTATGATGAATTAGATCACTTTTATATCGGTCGCCCCGTGGCTATTCAAAGAAATTCCAAACTTACCGCCAAGGCTCGCCAAAGTATTTATATTGCCAGAGCCGATAATACAATTGATGCCTACGCTTCCGACTGGAAAGATTTTTGCGATTGGTGTGTTCAACATAAATTGGAATACTTCCCGACAAGGGCTGAAACAATTGTCAATTACATCAATGATTTGGCCGATAACGCCAAGGCTAATACCATCGCCCGCCGTGTCAGTGCTCTTACGGAAAATTTCGATGCTGCAGGCCTTACGGATAATCCTTGCCGCATGCCCTTGGTAAAAGATGCCGTACGCGGCATTAAACGAATGAAAGGCACCATACAGCAGGGAAAGATGCCTATTTTGTTCGATGACCTTGTAGATATGTTACGGCATATTGAGGGCCATGAGGCTGAACAGGCCCGCGATAGAGCTATTTTGCTAATCGGTTTTTACGGGGCTATGAGACGGTCCGAAATAGCCTCTTTACACGTAGAGGATTTGCAGTTTTCACGCTTAGGTTTGCGTATTACCGTACGCAACGCTAAGACGGATAAAGCAGGACAAGGCCAGGTAATTTCCATACCGGCCATAGAAGATAGTGAAATAGATGCCGTCACGGCCTTGCAACATTGGTTACACCTGTCAGGTATTACATCAGGACCTGTATTTAGGGGCTTTACAAAGAATAAGACCGTTCGCAAAACCGCTATATCCGATAAGTCCATAGCACTGATCGTCAAAAAGTATGTTAAAGCCGTCGGCATGGATCCGCAATATTTCGGAGCCCATAGCCTGCGCCACGGCTTCGCCACATCGGCAGCTCAACATCAAGTAGATGAACGCAGTATTATGAAACAGACAAGACACAAGTCCCAATCGGTTGTACGCAAATATATTGATGAAGCTGACGGACTCATCAATAATCCTGTTTTCAAAATTACGGAACGGTCGTAATCGCTTATAGACGGTATAAAAAAACCTCGGAGTGCCAGCTTACATTCCGAGGATCTTTTATTTTATATTTTATTTACTTACAGGTACTTTTAAGACCTGACCGGGATAAATATCCTGATTATGGCCGAGATTATTGGCATCCACAATGGCATAAACAGTACTCCGTACATCCTTATTATCGGCTGTTGAGGCGGAGGCAATCTTCCAAAGTGTATCGCCCTGATGAACTGTGACTGAAACAAATTCTTGATCGGTTTGATTGTTCATCCAACCGATTTGAGTCAAAGAAGCCACTAAGATGACGGCAATAAGGATAAAGCGAATATTTTGAAGTCTTCCGTTGCTTTTTTTAGTTTTGCGTTTCATATATATCACACTCCTGTATGTATAAGTCCTTTTATTAAGAACAAACGTTTAGCGAACGAATGTTCTTTCGTTGAATTTATTATATCGCCGAACAGTTGTTCTGTCAAGAAAAAAGGAAACAAATGTTTGCTTTTCTATTTAAGATTGTTTATAATAAAATCATCTTAAATGGGAGTGATATGCTATATGCTGAATCCGGAAACTTCTTTGACTACTCGACAACGTCAAATATTAGACTATATACGAAAATGTGTTCATACTCTCGGCTACCCTCCGTCAGTCCGGGAAATTTGCAGTGAAGTAGGTCTCAGTTCTACCTCTACCGTTCACGGCTACCTTACAGATCTGGAAAAACTGGGATTTATTCGCCGAGACCCGTCGAAAAACAGAAAAATAGAACTTCTTGACGAGGGCACGTGGCGTTCCAAAAAAATTGTCCCCCTTCCCCTGGTCGGCACGGTCCGTGCCGGTGCTCCCATTACGGCCGAAGAATGTGTGGAAGACGTCTATCCCTTTGCTGCCGAGTTCATCGGTGATGATGACTGTTTCATGCTGACAGTCCGTGGCGACAGTATGAAAGATGCCGGAATTTTAGAAGGCGATTTACTCATAGTCCGTCAACAAAGTATGGCTCGAAACGGCCAGATCGTCGTAGCTCTTGTCGATGATGAAGCGACGGTAAAACGCTATTACTTTGAGTCTGATCACATTCGCTTACAGCCTGAAAATGATGACTATGAACCGATTATTACACGAAACTGTCAATTATTGGGTATCGTCATCGGCGTCTTCAGGACCTATTAAAGAATGCAAAAAGCTCTGATTCGTAACTAACACGAATCAGAGCTTTTAATTTGCTCTTTTTATAAATACGATAAGATAACCTGCGTCATCGTTTTTGTGTCTGCCTTCTTGAAACCGTCTTTATACAAATCCGCAGTTCTCCACCCGGCATTCAGAGCCTGTTCGACAGCCGACTCTATAGCCCGTGCCGCCTCTTCTTCGTGCAAAGAGTGACGTAATAACATGGCTGCCGATAAAACGGTAGCCGAAGGATTGGCAATTCCCAAGCCCTGAATATCCGGAGCCGACCCGTGAATAGGTTCGTATAAACTTGTCAACTCACCGATGCTGGCTGAAGGCATCATACCGATGGAACCTCCCAAAACGGCGGCTTCATCACTGAGAATATCGCCGAATAAATTACCTGTAACGATAACATCGAATTGTTTCGGATTTATAGCCAGCTGCATAGCACAATTATCTACATAATTGACAAGGTGTTAATAACAAACATTAATATAGTTAAACCTTTAACGCGTGTTACTATTTTACACATTAATTATGATATAAATACATAGAACTTTTCTTTACATTCGTTTTTACAAGAAATTTTATCGACTCCACTTCTTAATCATGATATGATAAGTATGTTGTTATTATGTTTTATGGGAGGCTTGTCATGAAAGAATATAAACCGTATAAGTCCGGAAAAGTTCGTGAAGTATATGATGCCGGTGACAGTATTATTATGGTAGCTACGGATCGAATTTCCGCATTCGACCATATTTTGAAAAACCGTATTACTCACAAAGGTGCCGTGCTGACACAAATGTCCAAATTTTGGTTTGACTTTACATCCGACATTTTGCCGAATCACATGATTTCAGTCAATACGGACGATATGCCCGAATTTTTCCGTACAGAAGAATTTAAGGGAAAGAGCATGAAATGCCGTAAACTTACGATGCTTCCCTTGGAATGTATCGTACGAGGCTATATTACAGGCAGCGGTTGGGCAAGTTATCAGAAAAACGGTACGGTCTGCGGTATTAAATTGCCTGACGGCTTGCAAGAGTCTCAGCAACTTCCGGAACCTATCTTCACCCCCAGCACAAAAGCGGAATTGGGTGACCATGACGAAAACGTATCCTTTGAAGAAAGCATTGACGTACTGGAAAAAGCCTTTCCCGGTAAAGGCCGTGAATATGCCGAAAAGGTTCGGGACTACACGATTGCCTTGTATAAAAAATGTGCAGACTACGCTCGTACTCGCGGCATTATCATTGCCGATACGAAGTTTGAATTCGGTATTGATGACGCAGGCCGGGTAGTCTTGGGTGATGAAATGTTGACTCCCGACAGTTCTCGTTTCTGGCCGTCGGAAGGCTATGCTCCCGGAAAATCTCAACCGTCTTACGACAAGCAATTCGTTCGCGACTGGTTATCGGCTAACCCCGACAGCGACTACTTATTGCCTGATGACGTTATCAAAAAAACGATTGCCAAGTATATAGAAGCTTATGAATTACTGACGGGAGAAAAATTCTCATTCTAATCACAACGCCTTGGTTTCCGACTACGAAATCAAGGCGTTTTCATGTATGAAATACATATGTATCCCTCTTATGTGTCAAAATAAAGATATTCTCTTCTTGCCCCCTTTCAAAATACAACATATACTTATATATGATACTCTAATTTTTTCAAAGGAGCGTGTATTATGACTGAAGAAAAAGGGTTCTTAGACCGCCTGTTTAAATTACAGGAAAACGGTACAACCGTAAAGATTGAGTTTCTTGCGGGTATTACTACTTTTATGACCATGGCTTACATTTTAGCCGTCAATCCCATTATTCTAAGTGCTGCAGGAATGGATAAAGGGGCCGTTCTTACGGCAACAGCCCTGGCTTCCTGCTTGGGGACTATTTGTATGGCCGTCTTTGCCAACTATCCTTTCGCCTTGGCACCCGGTATGGGCTTAAATGCATTTTTTGCCTATACCGTCGTTTTACAAATGGGATATTCGTGGGAAACGGCTTTGTCCGCCGTTTTTGTTGAAGGTATTATTTATCATCTTATCTCTGACGAATATTCGAGAAGCACTCTTTAATGCCATTCCTATGACCTTAAAGAAAGCCGTGTCTGCGGGTATCGGCTTATTCATTGCCTTAATCGGCTTATTCAACGCACAAGTTATCGTTGCTAACCCGGCTACCAAAATTTCACTTTTTTCTTTTAAAGCCTCCTTAACGTCCGGTACCTTTCATACTGTAGGTATTACGGTTGTTCTGTCCCTTTTAGGTGTTCTTTTTACGGCTATTTTAATGGAACGTAAGGTGCGCGGTAACATTCTCTGGGGCATTCTGTTCACTTGGATTTTAGGCATTATTTGTGAGCTTACGGGTCTTTATGTTCCCGATCCGACACAGCATATGTTCAGTGTTATTCCCGACTTTTCCGCAGGCTTGGCAGCCTTCACTCCTGCCAGCATGGAACCGATTTTCGGCAAGATTGCTTTTGAGCAAATGTTATCCCTCGACTTTTTCGTCGTCATGTTTGCCTTCCTTTTTGTCGATATTTTCGATACCTTAGGAACCCTTATCGGTGTATCCTCCAAGGCGGGAATGTTAGATAAAGAAGGTAAACTCCCTCATATTAAAGGCGCTCTTATGGCTGATGCCGTTGCAACTACTGCCGGTGCCGTCCTCGGTACGAGCACGGTTACAACCTTCGTTGAAAGCGCTACAGGGGTCAGTGAAGGCGGCAGAACAGGATTGACTGCCATGTTCGTAGCCTTCTTCTTTCTTGTTTCCCTTTTCTTATCCCCCTTGTTTCTGGCCATTCCCGCCTTTGCTACGGCACCGGCACTGATCATCGTCGGCTTCCTTATGTTGGGAGCTATTACAGGCATTGAATTCGACGACTTGACCGAATCCATTCCCGCCTACTTGACAATTATCGCCATGCCCTTCTGCTACAGCGTATCGGAAGGGATTTGCTTCGACGTTATTTCCTATGTTCTCATTAATCTCTTAACAGGCAATCATAAAAAGATTAGTCTTCTCATGTATATTCTTGCCGTTCTCTTCATCGGTAAGTATATTTTCATTTAATATTTTTTCGTGCTTCAATCACCGCATCATTGGATGCGGTGATTTTTTTTACCGTTTCATATAATACTCGTTGTTCGAAGGGTTTATACTTCTTTAAACCTATGGTCAGATTCTTTTCGTCTTGTAGGTCTCTGAGAAGCTTTAGAACTTCCAGTCGTTTCTTGGATATTCCGCTTTGACGACAACGCTCGGAAGACCATTCTTTATCAAAAAGATCCGCTCTTCCGTGTTTTAAGTGCAGTCTGAGAGTCGTAAGACTACGCTGTCGTTCGGAAATATAGGGTTTGAATTCATCTATAAAGGCCGCAAGCTCTTTTTCTTTTCCCGCATACAAGTAAAAGTCGATTAAGGCATCGTACATATAGGTAAACCCAGTTACAGACATACCGTGAGTGCGTCTGTCCCTATCCAGGTCACAGACATACCGATAAAGATCTATACACTCCCGAACAACTTCTTTACAGTCACTGATACCGCTTTTAAGAGCAAATTCTTTTATCTTACCGGCCATATAATAAATATCCCACGGAGCTTCGTATATAAAACGTCGATTCCTCATTTTCTCAGGAGGTAAAAATCCTTGCCAAGCTCTTCATAGTGCTTTATTGTTTCTATAACTCGCTCCAGCCTTTCGTATACACTTCGGCGTATCTCACGATTCTTCACTCCCATATGAGGCTCATAACCCAATAAAAGACACTCTTTTTGCAAGATAGACAAAGGTCCGTACAAATCAAGTGCACAACGGCAAAAGCCGTAACATGCACGCACATAAGGTCTCAAAAAACCTCTTCCATTCTCTTTTTCTTCATATCGTTCCATAACTTTCTCATATAAATAGAAGGCCTTTTGCTTTAATGAATATCTATCGGCAGGGCTGCCATCATGAATATAAAATGATGCACGCCTATATACAAGCCTGGCATATTCATACAATTCATATTCATTGGCTTGAAAATCGCACAGTCGTTCATAATACTTCTCAGCCAAACGAGCCAAGTCATTTCGGTCATATTGACCGAAGGTCTCTCCGTCATACCACGCTTGGCGATAAATATCAGCCAAAACAGATATGATATAACGGCTATCCCCTTTTTCTTTAAGTCTTAAAAACAGAGATTCACTCAAGACAAGATATTTCTTTCGTTCTGAACTCTTTTTTAACGCATGTACATAGGCCTTACTGAGCGTATACAAATCTTTATCCGCTAAAGTCTCAGGAATTTTTTCTTCCGCGCCTAAACGACGTACGGCTTCTTCCCAACAAAATTCATGTTCGCCGGCCACAATATATCGCCTCCTTTAACCTCAGTATGAAGTAGTATTATTAAAACAGGCGAATATAATGAATTAAATTTGCATAAGAAAAGACGCCCTACAAAGGGCGTCTATGTAAGTGATTTATTAATTTCTTCCAATAAGCCTGTAACGAGATCTTTCTCCGAAACTGTGCGTAAAATCTCGCCGTGCGAAAAAATAATACCGCTACCGGCACCTCCGGCTATGCCGAAATCCGCTTCACGAGCCTCTCCGGGACCGTTCACTACACACCCCATAACTGCAACTTTTAAGGGTGCATCAATATCGGCCAAAGCCGTCTCCACCTCTTTAGCCAAATGAATCAGTTCTACCTGAGTACGTCCGCACGTAGGACATGAGATGATTGTCGGTCCGAAATGCCTTAGTCCCAATGCGGATAAGATGCTTCGACCGGTCTTTACTTCTTCAGCCGGATCATCTGTAAGAGAGACGCGAATAGTATCCCCTATACCGGCATACAATAAACTGCCGATACCGATAGCCGACTTCACCGTTCCGTCTCGCAAAAGACCGGCTTCAGTAACCCCTAAATGAAAGGGGTAATCCACTTTTTCAGCTAACAGGCTATAAGCCTCTATCATTAAAGGTACATCCGAGGCCTTTAATGATATGACCAAATTTTTATAATCCAGGCGCTCACAAATCCGAATATGGCGTAATGCCCCTTCAACCATACCTTCAGCTGTAGGATGACCATTGTAAGTCGCTAAAATATCAGATGGTAAGGACCCGGCATTGATACCGATACGAATAGGTATGTCGCGTTTTTAACAGCATCCACTACGGCGCCTACACGGTCATCGGAACCGATGTTTCCCGGATTGATTCGTAATGCGTCTACCCCACTTGAAACGGACTCCAACGCCAGTCTATAGTCAAAATGTATATCCGCTACAATGGGCACGGGAGAGTCCTTCACAATATGTGATAACCCCTTGGCCGCTCTCATATCGGGAACGGCAAAACGAATGATTTCAGCTCCGTATGCCGCCAATCGTCTGGCATCCGCACTGCCCTTCACATAGTCGGCAGGATTGACGGTTGACATAGTCTGGACCGAAATAGGGGCCGAGCCGCCGATAACAGTTTGTCGAAGCTTAACTTCACGACACTTTCTTCTTTTCATAAAGTCCTCTAAAATCTGCTGATATCCTGAACAAGAGCAAAAATAAACATGGCTCCTAAAATGATGACACCTGCCATTTGAATATAGTACAAGGCCTTCTTCGGCATTTTCCTACGCGTAATGCCTTCCAATAAGATCAATATAATATATCCGCCATCCAACATGGGAATAGGTAAAAGATTTAAAATCCCCAAATTAAGACTTAAAAAGCCGTAAAGGTTAACAAGTTTACAAAACCCACAGATGCCGCCTGACCGGCTAATTGAGCAACACCGATGGGTCCGGCCAATTCCGCTTTTTCCGTACCGGAAACCATCCTATATAATCCGGTAAGCATCATTGTGCCTAAGTCGACAATACGATTTACTGCAAAATGTGCCGCCTCGCCTACCCCGACATATTTCGTTTGGATAGAAGGCATGACTCCCAACAGAGTTCGTCCTGTCTTTTCGTCTGTCTTAGGAATGGTATCGACCGTAATTCTACTGCCGTCTCGTTCGTATACGACAGGCACTACTTCTCTTTGATGAGCCTCGATGGCTTCGGGTATATCTATCCAGCGATTGACGGGCACATTCCCGACGGATATAATTCGATCTCCCGGCTCAATACCCGCCTCTGCCGCAGCAGAGTTCTTAATAATCCCGCCTACAATAGGATCAGGCAACACACTGGAAATACCGGTACTGAAGACAATTCCCCATAAAAGCAAAAAGGCCAATAAAAAATTCATTAAAGCACCGGCACTGATAACAAGCAGTCTGGAGAGAACGGGCTTGTTTAAAAACGATCTCTCGTTAAGCTCTTCCTCATCCGACATACCGGCAATTTTATTAAATCCGCCTAAGGGAATAATTCGCAATGAATATACGGTCTCACCATACTTACGGCTGTATAATTTCGGCCCGAAGCCGATAGCAAATTCATCGACTTGCATGCCCGTTAATTTGGCTGTAATAAAATGCCCCGCCTCATGAACAAAAACAATTAAGCTGAACACAAAGACGGTAGCTGCCAAGGTAATCCCCACGCTAAACTCCTTTCCCGAATCTAAGCCGCCAATACAAGGTAGGCATATACCAACGGTGCCGCAAGCAACAAGCTGTCAAAGCGATCTAAAATTCCGCCGTGACCGGGTATAACATGTCCCGAATCCTTAATTCCGTAGGTTCTCTTCAACACAGATTCCACCAAATCTCCCAAGGGTGCCGCAATACCGATGACAACTCCTATAACCAAGGCATGGAGAACGGAAAAATGAAAACATAAGGAAAAGATAATAGAGGTAATAATCGTACCGATAAATCCGCCTAAAGCCCCTTCAACGGTCTTACCGGGACTGATAGTAGGACAAAGTTTATTTTTTCCCAAGGCCCGTCCCGTAAAATAAGCAAATGTATCGCTTGCCCATGTACAAAAAAGGAGGAGAAACATAAAAAAGCGTCCCGGCTCAAGCATTACCGCTGCAAAATCATTGACATAGTAGGACCCGATAGTACCGCTGCGCAATGCTAAAACCGAAAAAAATCCGAGAGCAATATAAACGGCTCCGTAAAGAGTCCGTGCGCTATCTGCCAAGGATATGTTTTTATGACGAATAACCGTACGTACCCAAATGCCGACGGGCAATAGAACAGCGGCTAAAGTCATCAACTTTACACTGTCAAAGGCAAAGGCGGCCAACAAAAACAGAAGCCAACATGTAACGGCTCTTTTGGGTATACCCTTACCTTCAGTTCCCGTCATCTTTACATACTCAAACCAACCGCCTACGGCGAGTAAAGCAATAAGGGCGAAAAAAGGCCAACCGCCTTCATAAATTATAAAAATTACGGCTGCACCGCCAATCAGGCCGGACGCCACACGTGTACTCAACATTTCTTACTCCTCATGCAAACCGCCGAAGCGACGATCTCTTCCCTGATAAGATTTGATAGCTTCTATAAGCGTTTCTTTCGTGAAATCGGGCCAACACAGGTCGGTGTACCAAAATTCGGCATAAGCGATTTGCCATAATAAATAATTACTGATACGTAAATCCGCCCCCGGGCGAATTAATAAATCCACTTCATTTTCAGGTGCTGTATACAAATAAGTGCTTATCAACTCTTCCGAAATCTGTGAAGCATCTATTTTTTTATTCTCCACATCTTTTACAATCGACTTTACAGCTGTCGCAATTTCCCCGCGACCACCGTAGTTGACAGCCACATTGACAATAAGCCCCGAATTCTTGTGCATAGAAGTTTCCGCCGTATTAAACAGCTCTTGTAGGTCTTTCGACAAACGGGTTCTGTCCCCGATAAATCTCAATTGTACGTTTTTAGCATCCAAATCGGCAAGATTTTTCTTTAAATACGTAAGCATGAGATTCATAATATACGAAACTTCTTCTTCCGGTCTCTTCCAGTTTTCCGTAGAAAAGGCATAGACCGTAAGCACCTTGACTCCCAGTTCATCAGCAGCTACAATAATCTGCTTCAAGGTATCCGCTCCGGCTTTATGCCCCGCACTCCGAGGCATGCCGCGGCGTTTGGCCCAACGGCCGTTACCGTCCATAATAATGGCTACATGGTGAGGAACTCGTGTCATATCTAAGGTCAAATCATCATGTTGAACCTCTATATTCGATTTCTCTTTGGAAAATAAATTTCCGAGCATACCCTAATTCTCCTATTTATGCAGCAGCTTCTTACAGTTTCGCCGGCTTCCATGCGGGGATTGGCTACCAATTCGACGGTACCATTTGCCTCTTGCCGGACTCTTACTACATATAAGCGATCCGAATCAGCATGAAAGAAACGGCTTGTCGACTCTGTCATGACAACTGTATAATTTATATTCTCTCGCTCTAATGAAGATTTGGCATACCCTAAGGGCATGCCAAATAAACTGTATATATCCATTATACTTCCATTACTTCTTTTTCTTTTTTATCTTTAATTTCATCTATTTGCTTTATCTTCGCATCCGTAATCTTTTGGATTTTCGTCTGCGCTTCCTTGCTGTCGTCTTCCGTAATTTCTTTCTTCTTTTCACTCTTCTTTACGGCATCGTTTGAATCACGTCGGATATTGCGTACGGCAACCTTAGCATCTTCCGCTTCTTTGCCGACTTTTTTGCTTAATTCCTTACGTCGCTCTTCCGTAAGTTGAGGAATTTCAAGGCGAATAATCGTACCGTCGTTATTGGGATTTAAGCCCAAATCGGACTTCAAAATAGCCTTTTCAATTTCGCCGAGCATGGTGCGTTCCCACGGAGAGATAGTAATTAAGCGAGGTTCCGGAGCCGATACGTTAGCTACCTGATTAACCGGTGTCGGTGTTCCGTAATAGTCGACGGATACACGATCTAACAAGGAGGTGCTTGCCCGACCGGTCCGAATGGAAGATAAGTTACGTTTAAAATTTTCAATTGTTTTATCCGCTTTAGCCTCGCACTCATTTAATAATTCTTGAATTTCCATTGCCGTCACTTCCTTATCGCAAATATATTAACTATATGATACCGTTTTTATTCCCCTTTGTCGACTATCGTACCTACTTCTTTCCCTGATGCGGCGTCTACAATGTTACCGGGAATATCAATGGAAAATACGAGGATGGGAATATCATTGGTCATACATAATGTCGTAGCCGTGGCATCCATAACGCCCAGTTCTTTTTTGATAACATCCAAATACGTCAATCTGTCAAATTTCTTAGCGTCGGGATTCAGTTTCGGATCACTGTCATAAACTCCGTCAACGAACTTTTTAGCCATCAAGATAGCATCAGCTTCAATTTCGGCGGCACGCAACGCTGCCGTTGTATCTGTCGAGAAGTAAGGATTTCCCGTGCCGGCTCCGAAGATAACAACGCGACCTTTTTCCATATGACGAATAGCACGACGACGAATATAAGGTTCCGCCACCTGTTGCATATTGATAGCCGTCTGAACACGTGTAGCTACACCGAGCTTTTCCAAAGCATCCTGAAGGGCCAGAGAATTCATAACTGTTGCCAACATGCCCATATAATCGGCCGAGACTCGATCCATACCTTCGGCACTGCCTGAAAGACCGCGCCAAATATTACCTCCGCCCACAACAATAGCCACTTGAATTCCCTGCTTCGTTACCGTTGCAATATCCCGGGCAATGAGGTCAACCGTCTTGGGGTCAATACCGTATCCCTGTTTTCCCGCCAAGGCTTCACCGCTTAATTTCAAGACGATTCGTTTAAAGTTTCTGTCCATCTCTGTTCCTCCCGAAAGCATTTGATTAGAAAATAAGAGAACACGGTTGGGTGTTCTCTTATGGGTATCTCTTTTTATTTAGCTTGTGCCATTACTTCCGCTACAAAGTCATCGTTACGCTTTTCAAGACCTTCGCCCAATTCATAACGAACATAACGGCGAACATCGATTTTTTCACCGATCTTCGCAACAGCTTCCGTAATAACCTGTCCTACAGACTTGTCGGAATCTTTAATAAATTCCTGGTCAAGCAGGCAATTTTCTTTATAGTATTTTTCAATACGTCCGATAATCATCTTTTCAACGATCTTTTCAGGCTTTCCTTCATTCAAAGCTTGCTGACGAAGTACTTCTTTTTCATGTTCAATAACATCTTCGGGTACTTCTTCGCGCTTCAAATATGCCGGTTTAGCAGCTGCGATCTGCATTGCAACGTCTTTGCACAATTCTTTGAACCCTTCGGTCTGTGCAACGAAGTCCGTTTCGCAGTTTACTTCAACCAAAACGCCGATTCGGCCATTGCCGTGAATATATGAGTATACAAGGCCTTCAGCAGCAACGCGGTCCGCTTTTTTAGCCGCTGCCGCCAATCCTTTTTCACGCAAGAAGTCGATAGCTTTTTCTTTATCTCCGTCTGTAGCCACAAGAGCTTTTTTGGCATCCATCATGCCGGCACCGGTAATTTCACGCAACTCTTTTACCAAAGCAGCTGTAATCTCCATGTCTTTACCTCCGATATTGTTATGTATATTTATCTGACAATTAGCCCGAATAACCGTCTTTTACTGCTTGACGAGCATCTTCCTGCCAAGATTCAAAATGTTCTTTCGCATCTTTACCGATCTGAGCATCATTATTATAATCACCCAATTCGGTTTGTTCTTCGCCGTCCATCGATTCGCCCTGACGACCTTCCATAATAGCGTCGGCAATCTTTCCGGTTAACAATTTAACGGCACGGATAGCATCATCGTTTGCCGGAATGGGGTAATCGATAAGATCGGGATCGCAGTTCGTGTCTACCGTTGCGATAATGGGAATATTCAATTTACGAGCTTCGGCGATAGCGATTTCTTCTTTTTTCGGATCGATAACGAAGAGCGCATCGGGAACCTTCTTCATTTCTTTAATGCCGCCCAAATACTTTTGGAGTTTTTCCATTTCATGTTTGAGAAGCGTTACTTCTTTCTTGGGAAGAACGTCGAAAGTGCCGTCTTCAGCTTGTTTTTCAAGAGTTTTTAAGCGTTTTACGCGTTTTTCAATGGTCTGGAAGTTGGTCAACATACCGCCGAGCCAACGTTCGTTGACAAAGAACATGCCGCAACGTTCAGCTTCGTTCTTAATGGATTCTTGAGCCTGCTTCTTCGTTCCTACAAAAAGGACCTTGCCGCCTTCGGATGCCAAGTCGCGAGCGAAATTATACGCTTCGTCCAATTTCTTAACGGTTTTCTGCAAGTCGATAATATAGATACCGTTGCGTTCCGTAAAGATAAAGCGGGACATTTTAGGGTTCCAACGACGGGTCTGGTGACCGAAGTGAACGCCTGCTTCCAATAATTGTTTCATTGATACTACTGCCATAATATGTTTCCTCCTGTTTCTCCTCCGCTCGGTCATCACTTGTCGCTACCGTAAAAACGGCACAGTAACAAGCTCGACGATGCGTGTGTATTTAAACCTTAATGATTATATCATAAAGAAAGTCGGGTAGCAAGGATTTGAAAAGCAATAAAAAAGGGCTTACGCCCCTTTTTACTCGAGAATATACACTTGTACGGTACGACGACCGAAAGCCATGCACGAATCATAACTTTCCATACATAAATCAATACGGTTGCCCAAAATATCACCGCCCGTATCTTCCGCTACGGCAATGCCGTAACCGGGAATAAAAACCTTAGTTCCCAGAGGAATGACACGCGGATCGACGGCAATTTCGCCGTAGCGTGCGCGAGTGCCCGTATAGGTAATACCGCGACCGTCTCCGTCAGTCGGCAAGTACGCTGTCGCCACCATGGTCAATACTTCCTTATATTTGGAAATATCACCTGTATTGATCTCCACTGTTTCCTTAGTACCTATTTTACGAATAAGGGGCTTCATTTCGGAGATGAGTTCCGTCTTTATGTGCTCCTTACCGACAACCTGTCCGTCCAGACTGACAATATTATTCGTTACTCGCTTACGCCCGTTAACACCTTCCTGGACAATTTCTTCACGTCCCTGACCGATAGATTCGTCGGGAATACTTTCAATAACATATTGAACTACATCGTCTTCCGATACGGTTTTCCGCGACAAATTACCGATTCGAACGGTCATGTCCTTTTCTACGGGAGCTTCCGGATTCCCGTACGGTCTGTAGTTTTCACGATCATACCCGTATTGAGCCGCTACCTCTCCTACCGTCTTTTTGCCTGACGAGACCGTAACGATCTGTCCTTTATAGTCCAGCGTTACGGGAACGGCCCGACGAACAGTGGCTACAGACCCGTCCGTAAGCTTCGGTGTCGAAAGATAGACTTCGTCCTTAGACGCCGGTGTAATCCCCAACTCTCTCGTTAAGGCATCTTTATTTAAAGAGCGCGTATATATTTCCCGGCTCTTACCGTCTTCAATAACAGTAACCGTTTTTCCCTTATCGATAAATCCTGTCAGAGACACGAGAATCAACAAAGCAACCAAAACGGAATAGGTCCGTGTAATCGATTCTTTCCATTTTCTCATGCAATCCCTCCAATTATGACCAATTGTAACAAAGGAGGTATGGCGTGTCAATTTCAGCCGTTTTCAGGCCCCGAAGCAGCTTGTTCCGCAAGCTTTTGAAAGGTCTCCTGAGCATTGACGGCAGGACCCGTTCTATTATCTGCCAAATAGGTATACTCTCCGTTTTGATCCATACTATGACCGTTTACATTATCTTCATAATTGAGTCGGAGAATTTCTTTGATTCTTTCTTTATGAGGCCCGTATTCTACAGGTACAAGCAGTTCGATACGTTCATTTAAATTTCGGGGCATCCAATCAGCGGAAGAAATAAATACATCCTCCGCACCGTCATTGTAAAAATAAAAGAGACGGCTATGTTCCAAAAACCTTCCGACAATGCTGTGTACACTGATATTCTCACTAAGTCCCGTCACTCCCGGACGGAGTACGCAGATACCGCGAACAATAAGACGTACAATCACTCCGGCCTGAGAGGCTTCATACAACCGGTCAATAACGTGTCGATCTAAAAGGGAGTTCATCTTGGCAATAATAACGGCCTTCTTACCCGCTTTAGCCACAGAGATTTCTCTGTCAATGGACGAATACAGTTGTTCTCGTAAGTCATAGGGAGCTACCGCCAGTTTTTTCCAAGCCGGACTTTCAAAATAGCCGGACAAAAGGTTGAAAAAAGCCGATGCATCTTCCCCCATAGCCCGATCCGCCGTCAGAATGCCGACATCCGTATAAATACGGGCCGTTTTTCCGTTATAATTTCCTGTAGCCAAGTGTACATAACGGCGAATACCGTCACTCTCCCGTCGTACGACGAGGGTAATCTTCGAATGGGTTTTTTTAACCCGGCTACCCCGTAAATGACATGACATCCCGCTTCTTCCAATTTGCGTGCCTTATGAATATTATTTTTCTTCATCAAACCGCGCCTTTACTTCCATGAGGACCGTTACTTCTTTACCGTTTTCGGCAGCCGCCGCCAAAGCATCGATAATAGCCGATTGCGTACCGACACGATATAAGGTTTGTTTAATAGCTAAAACGTCCGGATCTTTGGCTGCCAAATAGATAAAATCGTCTACGGCTGCAAAAGTTTCATAAGGATGATGCATCATAATATTATGTTTTTTAACGACAGACCATAATTCTTCTTTCCTATACGGCAACAGTTCCCATACGGGTTGTGGAGAAGCCGCGGGAAATCTCAAACGATCATATTCGGGCAAGGCCGTGATTTCAAAGAGTCCCGTTAAATCCACAGGCCCGTCTATTTCATAAATATCAGCTTCTTCCACGTCTGCCACGGTCTTTAAAAAGTATCGCATAGCCGGACTGACACGACAGTCCGTTTCCAAGCGAACAGGAGCCCCTTTTTTTCGTTTTTTCAGCGATTTTTTTACTTCCGCCAACAAGTCTGCGGCATCCTTACTGATTTCCAAGTCGGCATCGCGAGTCAATCTAAAGGGTCTGATCTCCGTAATTATATAACCAGGGAAAAACAGATGACCGTAAGCCGCCAGCAGGTCCTCGCAAAAGACGAAGGTATGGCCCCCCTTTTCTGCGGTATCTCAATGAGTCTCGGCACGGTCTTTAACGGAACGGGAAGTACGGCCGCCTTCGTCAGGCCGCCGCCTTCACGTTGCAAAAATACGGCTAAGTTTAAAGATAAGCTCGCCAAAAAAGGAACAAAGTGAGCCGTATCGACAGCCAAGGGTGTAACTACAGGGTAGATTTCTTCCTTTACGTATTTTTCCAAATAAAGTTTTTCTTCTTCATTGGCCTCATCAAAGGAAATAATATGAATCCCCTCTGCCGACAATCGCTTTTTAATGTCTCTATAAATTTTATATTGACGGCGACACTGAGAATGTTCCATCAATTGAATGGCTTCAAACTGCTCCTTTGGGGTCAAGCCGGCAATATCTTTACGAGTTATCTGTTCTGCCAATAAATGCTTAATACCGGCTACGCGAATCATAAAAAATTCGTCGTTGTTAGAGGCACTGATAGATAGAAAGTTAACTCGTTCCAATAAAGGAATAGATGAAATCGCGGCCTCGTTAACCACTCGCTCATTAAAGTTTATCCACGTACATTCACGGTTTAAATATCTGTTTTCCTTTGCATGAATCATCAATATTACCGTCCTTTACAGGTCAAAGCACCTTTATTTCATATATATTATAGTACACACATAAAAACTTTTCATATATTCATTAAAGAACTTATGCCAAAAAGATTTTTTCTTCATCCCTTTATCTTTCGCCCTTTTATCTGTACAATAAATAAAAAGATACCGTCACTACGGAAATGAGGTTACTATGGAACATATAGCCATTATCGACATGGGGTCAAACTCCATTCGCTTCGTCATTGCTCAAATTAAGGACAACAAAGCCTATTCTTTTGTCTATCAGGACAAGGAAACCATTCGGCTGGGTCAGGGCTTATCACGTACAGGTTCTCTTACGGAAGAAAGCATGGCTAAGGCTTTAAAAAGTCTCCATGTATATAAACACATTATGGATATTAAGGGAATCAAAACTTGCCTTGCCGTCGCTACGGCGGCGGTTCGCAATGCCGATAACGGTATACTCTTTCTGGAAAGAATTAAAAAAGAAACGGGTATTTCCATGTCCGTCATTGCCGGTGAACGCGAAGCTTATTTAGGTTACTTGGGCGCTATTAACACTATTGATATTCAAGATTTTATCCTATTCGACTTAGGGGGTGCCAGCGTCGAATTAACGCTGGTTAAAGATCGCAATATCATTCATGCCGTATCCGTCCCCGTCGGTGCCGTCACTATTACGGAACGATTCGATACGTCCGGGGCCGTCTCGGAGGATCGCTTACACACGTGTTTAAAGTTTTTACGCAAAACCTTAGCCGAAGTATCGTGGCTAAAAGACGTGTCACTCCCCCTTGTCGGTATCGGCGGCACGGCCCGCAACTTTGCTAAAATGGATCAACGAGCTCGCAACTATGAGTTACCGACCATTCATAATTACCTCTTGTTACATGAAGAATTCGAAAAAATTTTCCGGACGCTTGTTGAAAAAATGCCGGCAGCCCGCAAGAAGGTACCCGGTTTGTCAAGCGAACGGAGTGATGTTATTATTGCCGGCGGTGCCGTCATTAAAACTATATTTGATTTAGTGGATGCCCACGAACTAATCGTCAGTGGGTGCGGTTTGCGTGAAGGTCTTTTCTTTGAGTATTATGCGAAGATGTATAAAATGAAAAGTCCCCGTCTCGACAATATTCTGGCCTTCAGTATTAATAACTACTTGGGAAATATTGCCGACTTGAATCGGCCGCACTTAAATCAAGTAGCCAAGGTATCGGCCATGCTCTTTGACGGACTGAAACCCTTACATAAATGTAACGACCGAATTCGCGAGTTACTTGTCACGGCGGCTCTTTTGCATGACATCGGTAAGCGCGTAAACTTTTACAATCATGCCCGTCACTCGGCCTTCATTATCGGCCATGCTCCCCTATACGGTATGACCCAAAGAGAACAAATGATGACGGCCTTTATTGCAGGCTTTCACCACGGCATCAGTCGTAAAATCCAAAGAGCCTATAAATATGCCAATATACCCTCTGATGACGAATGGTCCGTTATTCGAAAAATGTCCGTACTTCTGGCTTTGGCCGAAGCCTCGGACCATACGTATGAAAAATATTGTGGAAAAAATGGATGTGGAAATTAAAGACGACGTAGTCATCATTATTCTCCATGCCAAAGACGGGGCTCCCTATGAAAGTGCCGATTACGCCATGCAGGAATTTACGAAATCTTTCAAAAAGGAATTCGGCCTTCCTCTCGTCCTTATTTGGAAATAATCAAATATGTTATCTATCGAATTTTATTCATGCTTAAGTCGGCAATATTGCCGCCTTAGCATGAATATTTTATAAAGAACATATTTCTTTATCACAAAATATTATCAGTTACTTGTATTTTTTTCAGGATGCTTATATATAATTCAATGTAAGCATAGAAAAAATTATAAGGAGTTTTATACGTGAATAATAAGTTTAATGTTAAAGGGGCCGTACTCTCCTGTCTTCTTATCTGTAGCGTAGGTTCATCCGCTTATGCGACAGGTACCGAAACACTTTCAACTGGAAAGGAAATGCCCTTAACCCACAATTGGCTCGATCGAACGGACATAAAAGCCAAGTTTCAGACGAATCACGAGCCTCAGTATGCAGTAGAAACCTTACAACCTTTGGGCCACTACGATGAAAAAACGTCGAAAAACCTCGTGTTTGTTCAAGGCAGTGTTTCTTCCAATTTCGGTGACGTCTTTACTTATGACGAATACGTAAACCAGCCCGTTCCGGGGTCCGGCACTGTCATCTATGAACAGCGTCAGGTCAACCGCTACGATCGCATCGGTACGACGGGCAGTATCGGCTTGGGCTATCGCCACTTAAGCCGCAGCGAAAACGCCTATGTAGGAGCCAACGCCTTCTACGACTATTCTTTTAAGGATAACTACAGACGTGCCGGTGTGGGGGCCGAATATGTGGTAGGCGAAAATAAGTTTTATGCCAATTTTTATAAACACTTAGGAAACGGAGATTTCTTCTATTCGGAGAGCACAATAGATGAACCCTATCCGGCTCCTTACAATACACCTGACAATACACCTGATACGGGCGTATCCTTAGTCCACACAAGTCGCTCTATGACGGCTTCGGGATATGATATCGGTTATTCCCGAACTTTTAAAAACGCTCGTTATCTGCGTCCTTATATTAATCGATATCACTGGAATATCCACAGGGATGTCCGCGGTCTATACGGCATGTTGCTCCATACTTTCAATACCTATAAAGACGGCTATAAAATAGGTACGGAAATTAATCTTACGCCTCATATTGCTATCGATACGGGCTATAACAAGCCCTCGGGGCACTCCGGCGAGTTCTATATTCAGGTTATGTACACCTTGGGTAAAACCGATTTTGCACTCTTTGGCGGTAAACACGGTAACTCGGATGATACGACAACGGCTCGTTCCCAAATGTTTGATAAAGTACGCCGTCATGATATGACAGCTACTAAATACAAGGGAGAGTTTCATATACATTATCCTCACGACCATTTATAGGATTACAGAAACCGACAAAAAAAAGAGGACTGCTATGCAGTCCTCTTTTTTGTCTTATGAATGTTTTTCCAAGTATGAAGCGGCAATTTGTGCGTATACCGCTGCGCCTCCCGTAAGAACCTCTTCGTCGGATGTGAAATGATTACTGTGATTAGACCAAACGGTACCTTTTTCTTCATTATAGTTGCCTACAAAGAAATACGCACCGGGCTTCTTTTCCTGGAAGAAGGAAAAATCTTCACTGCCCATATTTTTTTCACATTCAAAGAGTGCGTCCCTGCCGAGTACATCCGTTACAGCCTCTTCAACAACGACAGTACATGCTTCGTCGTTAACCGTAGGAGGAACCGTCGAATGATATTCGAGTTCCGCCGTACCGCCATAGGCCTGAGCTGTAGATTCTGCAATCAGCCGAATAGAGTTCCCTACCTTTTTGCTGATTTCATTATTGAAATGTCGAACCGTTCCTTCCAATACAGCCTCGCCGGCCACAATATTCCAACGGTCGCCGCCATGAATCGTACCGACCGTTACTACTACCGAATCCAGAGGGCTGATCTGTCTTGCCACAATTCCCTGAAGATTCATGACCGTAGCTGAGGCGATGAGAACCGCATCAACCCCGAGTTGGGGTTGGGACCCGTGAGACTGTTTTCCCTTAATGCGAATCGTGAACTGTTCCGTAGCCGCCATTTCTTCGCCTTTGCGAACACCGACTTTACCTGCCGGGAAGGTGCCCCAAATATGGGCTCCGAAGATAGCCCCGCTTTTTTCAAACCAATCGCCGAAGTTCATCATATACGGAGCTCCGACGCCGATTTCTTCAGCCGGCTGGAAAACAAGATATACTGTGCCGGGCAATTCGCTTTGTACGTCTTTAAGCATCTTAGCGGCGCCCAGCAACATAGCAATATGATTATCATGACCGCAAGCGTGCATGACTCCTTTATGTTCCGACGCAAAGTCGAGACCTGTATCTTCCGTTACGGGCAAGGCATCAATATCAGCTCTTAAAGCTACTGCCGGACCGGGTTTATCACCCTTAATAACACCGATAAGCCCCGTGTTTTTTTCCGGATTGATTTCAAAGGGAATATTTAACTCCTGCAATTTTTCACCGATAAGTTTTGTCGTTTCATGTTCGGCAAACTTAGTTCGGGAATACGGTGAAACTCACGTCTCATAGCAATGACATAGTCATGATAAGACGCCATTTTATCTTTAAAATTCATACCAAGTCCCCCTTATATATAACGCTTACGGTTGTAAGAGCGGAATGAAAAGAGATGCAATAATAACGGACGTAATCGTTACGGTAACGAAACCGCCGACAATCATTTGCGGCAACATTTCGTCCATTAGCATTTTCTTTTCTTCCTTTGTTTTGGCTAAAGCCGTCGTGCATTCATCGGTCAATACATAGTTAGGCGGAAATCCGTAAAGTGCCGTAAGGCTTGTAGCAATAGCCATATACGGGCTCATCTTCAAGAACTTCGATACAAAATAAGCCAAAATAACCATGCCGATTACACCGACTACAATAATAAGCACCATAGGTCCGAGAATTTCTGCCAACAATTCAGGTGTAGCACTGCTAAGTCCCCCGAAAATAAAGACCATCAAGATGAACATGATGAAATTAAAGCAGCCGTTTTTAACGAGAATATTGGGACGAAGGAAACCCAATTCCGTGGCAATAATACCGAAAATAAGAGCCAATACTGCCGGATTGATTGCATAAGCCCCCATAAACGATTTGGTCCAACTGCCGACAACAAGGCATAAGGTACCTATAATGGCAAGGGTTGCTAAGGAGTAGCTGACTGAATAGTATTTATCCGGAACCTGCGGAAAGAGGGTTTTTCTCGGCGCTTCTTCGGCTGTAAATTTACCGTTTTCCGCGTCAATATCACCTACTGCCGCATCGTCTTTGCGCTTACCTTCGCGGTATTCTTTCAAAAGTTTGTTACCTTCTTTTTTCAGCATAATAGCCGTCAAAGGATACCCTGCAAAACCCTGACATACGTACATGCAAATAGCCAGAATAGCCACCTTTTCGAGCCCCAGTTCGGCAGCTGCCGTCTGCATCATCGTCGCAGCAATGATACCGCCGGTCAAAGGAGGTAAGCCTGCAACAATGTAGTTGAAGTCGATGACATTAAAGAGTCCCAGAATCAGGCAAAATACAACCATGCCGAAAAGACCTGCCAAGCAAACAACAATGACCTTCCATTGTTTTGACAGCTCCTTAAGACTAATAGCCGTACCCATGTGAGTAATGGCCAACATGATTGCAATAATCCCGCCTAAAGGCGCTCCTAAACCGCCCATCTTAACGATGTCTTTCGGTAAGAATGTCCAGTATCCTACAAGAAATAAAATAGCAATAATGAATACGGACGGAATCCATGCCTTCGTATACGTACCGATAAATTCACCGATAGCATACAGAGCACATAAGATGAAAAAGGCAAATACGGGTGTGGATGCCAAAAAAGCTTGAAATTCCTGCATAACTTTCTCTCCTTTGTTTTATATTTGTTATATAAAACGGCAGCCTCTATGAAGAGACTGCCGATATAACCTGACATATTATGATTGAGTCAAGTATTCCAATCGTTGTACAATCTTTCCGTTTTGTACGTAAATACGCGGTACACGTCGATTAATGTTACACGTAATTTCATGAATAATCGTATGACACGTATCGGCAATTTCGTCGGCACTTACGCATTCGCTTCCCTGTTCTCCGAAAGGACGACTTCATCGCCGACTTTCACATCGGGAATATGACTTACGTCGATCATACATTGATCCATGCAAATATTCCCTACTTGGTGAGCTCTGACTCCGTGTACGATAACATCGATTTTCGACGAAAGAGCCCGATTGTATCCGTCGGCATAGCCGATGGGAAGCGTAGCAATCTTCGTAGGACCCGTTGCCGTAAAGTGGCGGCCGTATCCTACACAATCGCCTTCATATATAGTTTTTAGATGGGTAATACAACAACGAAGAGACATGACGGGTTTAATCTTCGTACCCGTCACAAGAACCTCTTTGGAGGCATCATACCCGTATTGAATAATACCGGGCCGAATCATTTCCCTATGAAAATCGGGAAGTTCCAATGTTCCGGCACTATTACAACAATGATGAATATTAAAAGTAACACCTACCGCTTTCAAGGCATCGATAAAATCCGAAAAACGACGATGTTGTTCGTGTGCCCATTCCTTGTCCGCAATATCGGCTTCACTAAAGTGTGTAAAAATCCCTTGCATAGCAATTCCCGGCAAAGCGGCAATTTTCTTGACTTCTTCTATCGCTTCGGGAGAAGGGACATACCCGATACGACACATGCCCGTATCGGCTGCAATATGAATTTTGACTTCACGACCCGTTTCTACGGCTTTACGAGAAAACATTTCCGCATCGCGGTAAGAAAAAACAGCCGGTTCAATATCATTATCCAACAATTCTTCGGCCCGTTCTCCTGCCGTATGCCCTAAAATCAGGATGGGCGCCGTGATTTTTGCCCGCCGCAGTTCCGTTCCTTCATCAAGACTGGATACGGCCAAGCGGTCCGCTCCGTTTTGTAAGAATACTTTGGACAACATGACGGCACCGTGTCCGTATGCATCCGCTTTAACAACGGCTGTTATCAAGCGATCCTTCCCGGTAATGCGACGAATTTCACGCATATTTTCGGCGGCTCTATCCAAGTCGATTTCCGCCCAAACGGGACGTTTCGTATAATTTTCCGTAATTTCCGTTACTGTCGGTCGAGCCATATTCATCATCCTCCTTAGGTTTATACTGACCCTGAATACATGAATAATAACCTCTTACTACGATAAATTATACGGTATTTAAATTCTCGTGTAAATCCTCAACATACATGTATACACATAAAACCACATAAATCCGAGTTAAGCCGTTACTTCTTTTTATCCTGCCAAAAGGAAACGGCAACCAAGGTCTGAAACAAATAAATGGCTCATACGGCAAATCAATAAAATAAATTTACGAGCCCAAATGGATTCTTTATGAGCTACATCCTCACCTCACTACGTCTGAATATATGCTCCTATTGTATTATTGAATAGACGTAATGGAAATCGAATACCTACTTATGTTCGCTTATACTTATGAATTAATGCCATCAAACGTGCTTCCATTTCCGCTATAAGATGATGCCATGAGTGACTTTCTACGGCTTCTCGCACGTGAGGAGGCATTACCTCTCCTGTAGCCCACTTTTCAAATTGGCGTAATAAGGCCTCGCTCAATCTTTCTATATATGCCGGTACGTCTTCCTCAACCGGTTTGTCTACATCATATAAACGCGGCAGATCTACATACTCGATAAATCCTGACTCATTTACGATAGGGCCCAATAATTCCATAAGACCGATGATCTTCGTCGTAATAACCGGCAAATTACAAGCCATGGCTTCGACAGCCGTTAAGGCTATGCCTTCATAATAAGACGGTAAGGTATAAAAATCGGCTTGCCTTAAAAGAGCCGCTAAATCGGGCTGTGCCATGGCCGGCAAAAATCGGATCCGCTCGTTATATCCACTGAGACGCTTCAACTCTTCAATTTGCTCGTCCGTACCGTTACCTATATATATTAATTCGGCCGGAGGAGAATTATGCCGTCTTTGAAATTCAACTTGAGCCTTTACAAAGGCTTGTATAAATTCAAAAATCCCTTTTGAACGGGAAATTTTTCCGGCATAGACCACTTGCGGTGACAATTGCCGACGACGTTCTTTTTTGGCTTCATCGGCCTCTTCGGCATAAAAGATCGTATCCTTAAATCCGCCACCCGTCACTTCTATGCGCTCCCGTTTCAAGCCGAAAAGATCGGTCAGGCAGTTTTTATCATTCTCCCCCAGAGCCCAATAGGCATCTAAATGTTTAGCCCCTTCCAGGAAGGACAGAAAGCGTTCGTGTTTGCGTACTTGGCGCAAATCCGTCCCGTGACTGATACCCACCACGGGAATATCCGAAAACACTTCACGTACAATGGCCGTCATCAAAAATATATGATGAGAAATGACAACTTGAGGTTTGAATATTCTTTTCGCCTCTTCCAACCGTTTACGAAAAACTTTTATGTACAACTGTAAGTCCTCATCACTCATAGCACCGAACACTGTAGAGTCGTACGGCATTTCATCACTCATACCGGCTATGGGAAAAGGTAAGGCATTAGAATTAAACACGACAGGAAAGGTTTCCGTACAGGGAAGATCCGGATCAAAAGGGGCCTGTACACCGTATAAAGCCGCATTTTCATGGCCTCTCTCGTCCATGTAACGCAGTACCGTATCAAAATATACACCGCTTCCCGTTTTCATAGGAAGTTGTGCTAAACAATGAAGAATTCTCATTTCACACCTCACACATTGTAATACTCAGTATTATAGCATAGTATAAGGTCTTCTAATTCACTTATTTAAAAATTATATAAGCATGAGGCAACAAGGAATAACTCGCCTTTTCTTGCCCGTCAAAGAAAAAACTTATATAATATTTATTACTGTTACTATACAAAACGAACGAGGTGTACCATGTCTTTACAAGAAGAAGTCAATAAGAGGAGAACCTTTGCCATCATCTCTCATCCCGATGCCGGAAAAACAACCTTAACGGAAAAACTCCTTCTCTACGGAGGAGCCATTCATTTAGCCGGATCCGTAAAAGCCCGGAAAACGTCAAAACATGCGGTTTCGGACTGGATGGAAATTGAAAAACAGCGCGGTATTTCTGTTACCAGCTCGGTTTTACAATTTGACTACGAAGGCCACCGCATTAATATTCTCGATACGCCGGGCCATCAAGATTTCAGTGAAGACACGTATCGGACCTTAATGGCTGCCGACAGTGCAGTCATGCTTATCGATGTAGCTAAAGGCGTCGAAGCGCAAACAAAAAAACTTTTTAAAGTTTGCCGTGAACGCGGCATCCCCATTTTTACATTCGTCAATAAAATCGACCACTTCGGTCGTAACCCTTTCGACATTATGGATGAAATAGAAACGGTCCTCGGTATCAGAGCTTACCCTATGAATTGGCCATTAGGCGTTAACGGCAGTTATGAAGGTATCTATGACCGTACGGCCTCTTCTATAGAACTATTTGAAAAGGACACGAACCATGGCCAACGTAAATTGGCCTCTACTAAAGGCAGCGCCGATGATCCGGCATTTAAAGAACTCTTATCTGATGAAGTTCATCAATCATTAATCGACGATATTGAACTCTTGGATGCTGCCGGTGATGCTTTTGACATGGAGAAAGTCAAAAACGGAACTTTGACGCCCATGTTTTTCGGCTCGGCAATGACCAACTTCGGCGTCAAACCCTTCTTGGAAAAATTTCTTGAACTGGCTCCCAAGCCGCAACCGCGTAAAACTAAAGAAGGCTCCGTAGACCCCATGTCCGAGCAGTTTACGTCCTTTATTTTCAAAATTCAGGCCAACATGAATCCGCAGCACCATGACCGTATTGTCTTTATGAGAATTTGTTCGGGAAAATTCGAAAAAGGTATGACTGTCACACACAGACAATCGGGAAACAAGTTCGACTCATGCAACCCCAACAATTTCTCGCTACAGAACGAACTCTGGTAGAAGATGCGTGGCCCGGTGACATTATCGGCGTCTTCGACAGCTCATCCTTAGGCGTAGGCGATACACTCTACAGCGGCAAAACCCCCGTCACCTTTGCCGATTTTCCCACCTTCCCGGCTGAACTCTTTGCCCGCATTCGTGCCAAAGATTCGATGAAGCGCAAGCAGTTCCTAAAAGGTATGACTCAGTTAGCTCAAGAAGGAGCTGTACAGATTTATGAAAATCCCGGTTCTATGGAAAGTTACATTGTCGGAGCTGTCGGTCAATTACAGTTCGAAGTTCTCGAATACAGACTTCTTCACGAATACGGTGTAACCTTGGAAATGAATCGTCTCCCCTACTCCGTAGCCAAATGGATTTATTCTCAAGACCGCGATTATCGCGACTTAAAGAATATTGACAGCGCCATGATTGTAAAAGATCATAAACAACGAATTGTCCTGCTCATCACCAATGAGTGGCAAGCCGATTGGATTATAGAACGTAATCCCGATTTTCTTTTTTGTTCTACACCGGATGAATTGCCTCTTGATTCTTAATTGTACCGAATATGAAAAAGCACCTCTTTCAGAGAGCTCTGAAAGAGGTGCTTTTTTAGGCGGCCTTACTTTTTAAACGTTCATGTTTCATTTTTGTTAAATACATAGAACCGCCGATAATCAAAATTCCTCCTATCAAAGTCATGGACGTCATGACTTCGTCAAAGAAAATAAATCCCCAGAGGGAATTGAAAAATACGGCAATATACGCTACAAAACTTACAATGACAGCGTTTCCGTACATGTAAGAGCGGGTCATCCAGATTTGAGCCAACACAGAATTAATACCTAAAATCAGACAAAAAATCCATTCATGAAAATCGGGCCAATGAAAATCAGCCCCCATCAACACTGCACCAGCTACAGCCGCACAAACAAGAAAATACAAAACAATTTCGTATTGATGATGTTTTCCCGAAGCGGTCAGCTTACTGACCGTCGTATAGGCGGCAGCTGCTAAAACCAGCCTGTGCCAAGACAAAGAGCGAATAGACATTAAAAGCATCAAAATGCCACGGTCTGACCACCAGCGATGCTCCTCCGATAATAAAAATAAGCGGCAGAACAGCTTTTTTAGGAATGACTTCTTTCAGAAAAATTGCTGCAAAGAGCATGACAAAAAACGCCGACAGTTGTGATAATATGGACGCATCACCCAAGGGCACTCCCCTCAGTCCGTAAAACATACAAACCATGCCGACACCACCCAAAACGCCTCGTAGTGCCAGTGTGGGTCGGTCTTCATGGGAAAGATGAATTCCCTGTAGTTTCATAAGAGCCACAATAATAACGGCACTTACTGTTCCTCTGAAAAATGCAATTTCTCCGGTACCCATAGATACTGATAAATCTTTGACGATAACATTCTGAAAGCTAAATGCCAAGGCGGCTAAAACCGAATAAATAACTCCTTTGTTCATTATAACTACTCTTTCTACCTGGTAGCATCATCAATAAACTTCGTAACTGTCCTCTTCATCTCACTCTTATCTACGGTTTCCGTAAATCTTAAAGGTAAGTCTTGCAACCTTTTTAAGGAGTAAGGTATGCCAATTCCCGACAGTGCTGTCAACCGTTCCAAAGAATCAAAGGGATTTTCATCGACAGGTAACCCCAAAGCTCGACACATGGCAGGCGGGAATTTATAGGGGTGAGCCGTCGACATGATAACGGTATGACGACCTGACACAAGACCCTGACGTTTTCTTTTTAAATACACACCATAAGCTACGGCTGTATGAGGATCCATGAGGTACGTTTCATCATTATATGCATAATTAATGACGTTTTTTGTTTCTTCATCATCAATCCAATCGCCGGCAAAGGTCAGATCGATTTTTTTCAAAAGCGCTTCGGGTACGGACATTTTCCCAGTTTCCTGAAGCTCCTTTTCCCAGCCTTTAACGGCATCTACATCACCGTTTGTCAAATAGTATAAAAAGCGTTCGAAATTACTGGATAATAAAATATCCATAGACGGGCTGGTCGTTACATAAAAGTCCCGATTCATATCATACACGCCTGTAGCAAAAAAGTCGGCTAAAACTTTGTTGCGGTTGGAAGCACAAATTAGAGTGCCCACGGGAATACCCATTTTTTTTGCTAAATAAGCGGCCAAAATATTACCGAAATTACCTGTCGGTACGACAACATCAAAGGATTCTTTTTCACCGATGACGCCGTCATCAACCAAAGATGCATACGTAAACACGTAATAGATAATCTGCGGTAACAAGCGTCCTATATTAATAGAATTGGCACTGGAAAATACGGCACCCTTTTCGGCTACATAGTCATTAATTTCCTTATCCGTAAAAATCCGTTTCAACATCGACTGAGCGTCATCGAAATTGCCGTCAATAGCCGTAACGGAAATATTCTTTCCTTCTTGTGTCTGCATTTGCAGCTTTTGCATGGGGCTGACTCCGTCTTCAGGATAAAAAACGGCTATATTAGTACCTTCTACGTCTTTAAAGCCTTCCAAGGCCGCTTTGCCCGTATCACCGCTCGTAGCCGTAAGGATTAAAATCCGGCCGACTTCCTTTTCTTTTTCCTTGGCGGCTGTCAACAAATACGGAAACAGGGAAAGGGCCAAGTCTTTAAACGCAGCTGTACGACCGTGGAAAAGCTCGGCTACAGATACATCCGTATCCAAAGAACGCAAGGGCACAATCCGTTCGTCATCAAAGGTAGTCGAATTATATGCCTTTTCAGCCATCTTACGAATATCGGAACGATTAAAGTCTGTAAAGAATTTTTCCAAAACAATGCATGCCGTATCAACATATGATTTACCTTTAATATCGTCATATACAAGCGTGTTTTCCGGAAAGGTTTCAGGCACATATAACCCCCCGTCGGCAGCTAACCCGTGCAATAGTGCGTATGTTGATGTTACCCTTTCATCGGAACGTGTACTTCTGTATTTCATAACTTTTCCTCCCAAGTCCTACTCGTCATGAGAAATGACATAGGTCCATCCGTCATCTTGGCGTACTCGGCCTTCTTTCATGAGTCTTCCCAACGCTCTTTTAAATGCGGCCTTACTAAGACCGAATTTACTTTTAATAACCAAAGGATCCGTTTTATCCCCATAGGGCATCTTACCGTTACGAGCGTCTAAAAGAGACATTATTTTTTCACTATCCTCGTCCATAGCCGCTTCTTTAACTTTACGCAAGGATATATTAATGCGTCCGTCGTCTCGTATAAATGCGATGCGTCCTTTAATCATCTGACCGATTAAGACAGGTGTAGTCCATTCGCTACGATGCAGAAAGGCAATCCATCGTTCACGGGTCATTAAATAGGCTCCGTTTTCCGTTATATTGTAAACAGCTCCTTCTACCCAGTCGCCGATTTTTGCATCTTTTGCCGCTACGGAAGCTCGGCGCATTTCATCTTCCACTTCCATCGTAACTGCTAAGCGATGCGACTTATCTTCATATAACTTAACCCATACGTATTCTCCTTCTTTCGGGCGACCCTTCATTTCCGCAAAGGGCATAAAAATGCCGCGTTCCGTACCTACGTCGACAAAGGCTCCGAAACGGGTCGTATTGATGACCGGAGCATATCCGATCTGTCCGATCTTGATTTTCGGCAGCCGCATACTGGCCGTCAATCGCCCCGACGGGTCATGATATAAAAAGACCCGCACCGTATCCCCCTGCTGAACCGGGTGAATCTGTTGATTCTTATGTAAGAGAATATCGTCATTTGTATTTCCCGTTTGCCCGTCTAAAAAAGCACCTACATCACTTATGCGAAGTACTTTTAATTCGACAACCGTATTTTCACATAACTTGACGTCCATGTTACTCTCCTGCAACCTTAAGTCGAGGAACATCTGCCCATACCTGTTCAAGACCGTAGTATTCACGATCGTCGGAGACGAAAATATGAACTATCGTTTCTCCGGCGTCCAATAAAATCCATCGTCCCGTTGCATAGCCCTCACGATGATAAACCGTAAATCCTTCTTTTTTAAGATTTTCTTCTACATTGTCGGCTATAGCCTGTGCCTGTTTTACATTATTAGCCGTGACAATGACAAACTGATCAGCCATGAGTGATGTTTGCGACATGTCCAGAACTTCAATAGCCGATCCTTTTTTATCCGCGGCAGCCCGTACGGCTACCTCATATGCATTGTTTTGTTCAATCATTTTTATACTCCTTATTGATTACTACCTTTAGTCTTGGGTGTGTTCGGTAAAGCACCGGCTCCACCCTTGTCACTATCCTTACCGTCGGATTTTTTGCTACCGTCTTTTGTCGACTTGTCTCTACCGTCCTTATTGTCCTTACTATCTTTTTCTCCGGAGCTGACAGGCCGTTCAGGTACGAATGTCACATCCGAAGCCAGAGAGTTGTTGGTCATGCCTATAAGCTTTTGTGCTTCTATAGGATCATACACCCAATAATCCGCATTATCCAAGGCCTTGTCACTACGTATTGTCGACGACTCTCCCGGCAGGATATAAAAAGAAAAATCGGATACATTTGTACCACCGAAAGCGTATACCAACTTAGCCATATCCTTAGTAGAAATATCGGAATCGACACTCGTCCAGAAGCGATAAATTTCCACTGCATTGGTCAATCCGTAATGTTTTAATTGTTCCGTCAAAAACAGCTTAATAAACCGCAGCTGTCTGCGTGCACGCGCCAAATCCCCATCACTGTCAAGATAGCGCATATAACCTAAGGCCTCGTCGCTGTTTAAATGTTGATATCCTTGAAATAAGTTAATGTCGGTCTGTCCCGCATTATCGGCATGATACATATTCTTTTCAACATACATATCCATACCGCCGTTCATATCCATGAGCTTACGAAACGATTCTTGTGTAAAAATAATGTGATTCTTAACAGATACATGAAACATATCTTCCACTACGGCCTGTAAAAGCGTCAACCCGCCTTCACCATAGACGGAAGCCAAAGTCTGCGGTCCCTTTTCCTTTCGTCCTTCTATTTTCGTATTATCGGGAAGAACAATAAGATCTACATGGTGCTTATCTTTGTTTACGGCTGCCAAGGCGACAAAATTGCATTGTTGAGGTTGTTCATCATCTACGCCTACAATAAGCGTATAGACGGGAATATCCGCTTCCGTTTGGGAGAAGGCATCCTTACCTGCCAAATTCTGTCCATTCGTACGCCAGGCAAATGCCAGACCCGCTACGACAAAAAAAAGGATAATCAAACCTAAGGCTTTACGTAAGAAAGTGCTCTTCCTGCCTACCGCTTTTCTTCTGCGCCTCGGCGAGCGGTCGCTTCGTTCTTTTTTTGTCATGTTTATACTCCGTCCGCTTTTTTCACTTCCGCCAACAAAGCATTCCTGTTGGCAACCGTTCCCGTATAAATAGCTTTTTCCTGTTTAATTAAATAGTCCAGAGTCGTATCATATCCCTTTAGAACTGCCCGATCCAAGTCTATAAAGGCTATTTTTCTGAGCTCTTCCGCTTCGGGGAAATCACGATTCACTTCAATATAATCGGCAAGAAAAATAATTTTTTCCAAAGGGGACATTTCTATATGCCCCGTCGTATGGTAGGCAATGGCTCGGAGTACGTCATTGTCAAATATATTATACGTTAGTGAGGCGTAAGCTGCCGCCGCATATCCGTGCAACAATTCGGGACGTTGCATTACCTCGTCATCCAACGTGGAACCGTACAAGATACGTGCCGAATCCTGCATGCATTTCAAGCTTTCTTCCTTAGCGGCATCATGCAAAAGTCCCGCCAACTCCGCCTTCTCTTCATTCTGTCCGTAATGATGTGCCAGCTTGACCGCCGCATCGGCAACGGCCAACACGTGCTTAAAGCGTTTAGCCGATAACCTTTGTTTCATATCTTCTACAATCTTTTCACGCAGCTTTTTATTCACTGTACATCCTCTTCTCTTTTATATAAGTATATACCTTTTCAGGCACCATATAACGTACGGATTTGCCGTTTCGAATGCGATTGCGTATATCCGTAGACGATATGTCTATTGCCGGGACAGGTAAGAGTTCAATATTCTTTCCCCTCTTTTTAAACGAAGCGACAACTTCTTCGGCCTTTTGTATTCCTCCGGGTCTGACAGCCCCTATGAAGCGGCATAACGATAAAATTTGTTCCGGTTGATACCACAGTGGAAGACTCGCTACTGCATCGGTTCCTGAAATAAAATACAGCTCCCAATCATCTCCGTACCGCTCTTTTAAGGCCCTTAAAGTGCTTACCGTATACGACATGCCCTTTTGCCGTATTTCCATATCACTTACCGAAAAATAAGGATTTGACTCTACTGCCAATTCCACCATACGCAATCGCTCTTCAGCCGGAGCTGCTTTCACTTCTTTATTGGGTGTGATATACGAAGGAATGAAAATCACCTTTTCCAAGGCGAATCTCTCTCTCGCTTCTTCCGCTATGATCAGATGCCCCATATGTATGGGATTAAACGTACCTCCCATAAGGCCCATACGTATTTTAACCGTCATACAAATAGATGCCTCCCCAGAGAAAGAATACGACTATCCCCATCATGAGCAGGAATAGAGCATAATGCTTGTATTCATATTGCGTTTTCGGCGATGACGCGTACTGTCTTAATGTTCTTAGATATCCGCAAATAACCCGTATACCCATAATGACGGACTATGCCTTAATAAAATCGAACTTCGATTTTTCTTTTTTCTTTTTAAACAGCACCCCATAATGGCCGATAGTTTGTACCGTTTCCGCTCCCAGCATATCCGCCAAATCTGCCGTTACGTCCTTTATATCCAAGTCCGCATTGTTTAAAACATGAATTTTAATTAACTCTCTGGCTGTAAGAACGGCACGCGTACTATCAATAACCGGGTCGGAAAGTCCGTCTTTACCGATTTGTACGACTGACGGCAAATGAGTCGCCATGGCCTTTAACGTACGTTTATCTTTCCTGTCAGCATAGTATCTCCTTTATTGATGATATTCGAATTCTGTGGAATAAATACGAACCGTATCGCCGTCTTCTATGCCGGCTTCCTTCAGCATTTTATCCAATTCCATATAACGCCAAATCCGTTGGAAACGACGAACGGATTGGTCATCATCGAAATTTGTCATGGCTACAAGGCGTTCAATACGCATACCCGTAATTACGAAGGCTCCGTCGTCATCACGCGAAACTTCAAAGTCAGCCTTCACCTCCGGCTTGTACAATACTTCTTCATCCGAATCGTCGGCTTCAGGCTCGTATTCACCGATTAAAGTCCAAACCCTTTCCAGCAATTCATGCAAGCCTTCACCGCTGACGGCACAAACGGGATATACCTCTATATCTTGTTCATTCATATATTTTTTTAAGCGTTTTAATTTTTCATCATCTTCTGTCAAAAGATCGATTTTATTAGCTGCTACAATTTGCTTTTTCTTCGCCAACTTTTCACTATACTTGGCCAATTCGGCATTAATCGTTTCAAAGTCTTCAACAGCATCACGGCCTTCCGTTTCCGCTATATCCAATACATGAACCAGGACCTTCGTTCGTTCAACGTGCCGTAAGAAGTCATGTCCTAAACCGACACCTTCTCCGGCCCCTTCAATAAGCCCCGGAATATCGGCCATAACAAAGGAACGCTGATCTTCTAAATCGACAACGCCAAGGATAGGGTGTAAGGTTGTGAAATGATAGGCCGCCACTTCCGGTTGGGCTGCCGAAACCTTCCTTAAAATACTGGACTTACCTACGCTGGGATAACCTAAAAGGCCTACATCCGCCAATACTTTTAATTCCAAACGCAGCCACCGTTCTACACCGGGTTCTCCTTTTTCGGCAAAGGTCGGCGTTCTATTGGCACTGGTTCTAAAATGATAGTTACCTCTGCCGCCTCTACCTCCGGCCGCCACAATGACCTCTTGGCCGTCAAAGCTTAAGTCGGCCATCACTTTATCCGATGCTTCATCTTTAACGATAGTGCCGACAGGAACAGGGATAATCAAATCATCCGCATTGGCACCGTACTTATTACTGCCCGCCCCTTTACCGCCGGGTTTAGCCTTAAAAAGTCGACGATAGCGAAAATCGACAAGCGTATTTATATTGCGGTCCGCCACGAGGACAACATTGCCGCCTCGACCGCCGTCACCGCCGTTAGGTCCGCCCTTGGGAACATACTTTTCATGACGAAAGCTGCTCATACCGTCGCCGCCCTTACCGGACTGGACAAAAATTCTTGCTCTATCTATAAACATGGTACTCTCCTTATAAAAAGACGCGGTATACAGATATACCGCGTCCGAGTCTATCTGTTCTCCTGCATGGATTGAATCATTTCCAGTGCTTTTTGCAACTGGTAATCCGTATTATCATTTGCCTCTAAGGGCACTACAACGTCAGGTTCAATACCTGTTCCGTCTACTTCTCTTCCCGATGCCGTCTTGTACTTGGCAATAGTTACTTTAACGGCACTGTCACCATCTACGGGATATACAGCCTGTACCGTTCCTTTCCCGTACGTCTTCGTGCCGATAATCACGCCGGCATGAAGGTCTTGTACATCACCGGCCAAAATTTCCGAAGCACTGGCGGAATTTTCATTCACCAGTACGACTAAAGGTATTTAACACCTGCAGCCTTTGTCGTAAACACTTGATCCTCATCGTTTCGTTGTGAAAAGGTTACAACCGTACTGCCTTCAGGCAATAAATAGTCGGCGACGCCGGCAGCCTGATCTACCAAACCGCCGGGATTATTGCGCACATCAACGATCAATCCCGTCATCCCATCTTCTTTCAAAGCCTTATAGGCTTCGGCAAACTCTTCCGCCGTCCCCGAGCTGAAAGACGCTATGCGAATGTATCCTACTTTATTCTCCATCATGCGAGATGCTACGGTCTTAATGGTAATTTCTTTGCGAACAACGTCGAAATCTCGTTCTTCACCGTTACGCGAAATGGTTAAAGTAACATTCGTGCCTACGGGACCGCGAATCCGCTTGGAAATATCTTCAAGCTTCATACTGTCGACAGACTCACCGTTTATGGCTGTAATGATATCACCCCGTTCCAAGCCGGCTGCCTCTGCGGGCATGCCTTCCATCAATCCGGCTACAAAAGGTTTCTTCTCATCCGTTTGAGAAAGATAGATGCCGATACCGCCGTAAGCCGCATTGGTCGATTCCGTAAACTCACGGAAATCATCGCCCCCCAAATAAAGCGTGTGTCTGTCATCCAAAGTGGCAACCAATCCTTCTAAAGCCCCGCTTAAAAGGCTCTTACCGTCCACGCCCGACACATAGTGGTTGTTGACAATCTGCGCAACTCTGATAATTTTAAACAGCCCTAACGGATCACCGAGATAGGCATATGAGAGACTGCAGATAAGGACATTGGTCGTAAAAAACAGTGCCAATACAGAGGCAATGATTCTTAAAAGTACCTTTCTTACTTTCATTCCCCGTACCTCTTATAAATATCCCATGGGGTCAACCGGTTCTCCGCCCGAACGCACTTCAAAGTGTACATGAGGACCCGTCGAATTACCGGTAGAACCTGAATAAGCAATAATCTGCCCCTTGGACACACTCTGTCCGGGCGATACATTCAGCGATGAATTATGACCGTATACGGTAGATAATCCGTTACCGTGGTCAATAATGACAGCATAACCGTAACCGCCGAGCCAATCGGCGTCGACAACAACCCCCCGAATCGGCAGCCGCTACGGGCGTACCTTCATCAACACCGATGTCGATGCCGGCATGTAGAATCTGTCTGCCGAAAATAGGATGATCTCTATAGCCGAAAGGCGATGTAATAGGACCGCTTACAGGCCACATGAATACCCCTGAACCGCTGACAGCCTGATAAGAGACAGCTCCGCCTCCACCGCCGCCCGCCGAGGATGCGGCAGCTCGTGCGGCCGCACGTTGTTGCAACATAGCCGTAATGGCATTGGAAGACGCTTGTAATTCAGCCAGAGCCGCTTCAGCCGTAGCCTTGTCATTTTGGGCCTGAGCCAACAAGACCTGCTGCTCTGCCTTGCGCTTTTCAATTTCATCCTTTTTAGCCGCCGATTGCGCCTGCAACTGTGCCTGACGTTCATGTTCTTTTTCCAGCGTCGCCTTGGCTTCCGAGATTCGACTCTGTTCATCTCGGATGTTGGAAATTAAATCCATATCGGCCGCTATAATACGCCGCAACAATTCAACACGGTTGGCAAAGTCATTAAAATCCTTGGCCCCGATAACTACATCCAGGTAGTTCAACTGACCGTGCATATAAATATCGCGAATACGCTTGCTGAGTACTCCCTGTCTGGATTCCAATGCTTTCTGTGCCTTATCCAACTCTTTTTGCGTATCGGCAATTTTCTTTTCCGTTGCCGTAATTTCCTGAGTAATGGATTTGTATTCTTTCATAGCCGTATCAAGAGCATCCTGAATAGCCCGCAGTCTTTCGGACACACTGCCGATAGTCACTTCGGCAGCCCCTTTTTTCTGCTGTTGTTGTTCCATTTGACTCTGTACGTCAGAAAGCTGTCCTTGTAAGTCTTCATCTTCCGCAAAGGTCATAAAACAAGGCATGAGCAGGACGGCGGCAGCCAAGGCGGCCAATCTTTTTTTTTGTAATAAGCGTATCTTTCATATAGTTACACCTTCATATACCGTTTTAATGAAATCGTACTGCCGATAGCACCGATAATCATACTGATGACGAGAAGCCCGCCTGCCAACTGATACATGAACGGGAAAAAGCTTACTAAGGGTAAGAACGCCAAAGATTCGTGAATTGATACGGTTACGAACTCATAGAATTGAAACAGAGCTATATCGGCAATAAGTCCGCCTATGAACCCGAGTAGCAGGCCCTCCAAGAGGAAAGGCCAACGAATAAACCAGTTCGTAGCACCCACATACTTCATAATGCCGATTTCTTTTCGGCGAGCAAATACGGTTAACCGAATCGTATTGGATATAATAAACAAAGTCGCAAATGCCAAGAATACGATGAGGACAACCCCGCCCCAACGAATGACATTGGCAATCTTAAATAACTGTTCAATAATGTCCTGACCGTAGTGAGTACTTTCTACGCCCTTAATATCCTTCACTGAAACCGCTGCTGATTTAACCGACTCGGGATTGTTAAAGGTAATTTCGTACGATGTGGGTAACGGATTCTTACCTCCCAAGGCATCCAAAATACCCGGCTGGTCCTTCATACGTTCTTTCATCTTGTCCATAGCCTGGTCTTTATTCGTAAAGGCAATTTCCTTTACATCCGGCAATTCCTTTAATTGTCGGCCTACAGCCATGACTTGATCCGTCGTCAAATCATCTTTCAAATATACGCTGAGTTCTACCTGATTTTCCAAGTTGTCCGCAAAATAATCAAGATTGGCCGCCAGCATAGAAAAGAGGCCTAAAATAAACAGTGCCAAGGCAACCGTTGCAATGGAAGCAATAGACATGAAGCTGTTTCTTCTAAAGGAAGTAAAGGCTTCGGCCATATAATAATTCATGGTCCTAATTTTCATTACCGTAGCCCCCCTTCAGTTCGTCACGTACAATACGACCGTTGTCAATTTCAATAACGCGTTTATTCATTAAATCAACCATTTGTTTATCATGCGTTACCATCAGCACTGTCGTCCCCATATGATTGATTTTAGTAAATATATCCATAATTCCCTTCGATGTATCCGGGTCAAGATTTCCCGTCGGTTCATCGGCAATCAATAAGAGGGGTCTATTTACAATAGCACGTGCAATAGCAACACGCTGCTGTTCACCGCCACTCAAGTTTTGCGGCAACTCATCGGCTTACCCGATAGCCCTACCAGATCGAGAACCGTACGAACCCGTTCCTTCATAATACGGCGCGGTGTCTCAATAACTTCCATAGCAAAGGATACATTTTCCGCTGCCGTTTTATTCGGTAACAACCTGAAGTCCTGGAATACGATACCCATACTGCGTCGCAAATAAGGAACACGGCTTTTCTTAATCCGGTTCACTTCCGTTCCGTCAACAATAACGCTTCCCTTTGTAGGCAATTCTTCATGAGACAGCAACTTGATAAATGTCGATTTACCGGCACCGCTGGCTCCGACAAGAAAAACAAATTCTCCCTTGTCGATGTGAATATTAATCTTATCCAAGGCAACCGATCCGTTGTCGTATACTTTCGATACTTCTTTAAAATCTATCATACATATACTCCTTTATATGGCGATTCTTCCATTTCCATTATACTCGGCAGGTCCGTAAAATACGAGAAACAAGGGAATTATTTTTATCTGAAAGAGTTCTCAGTTCCTGAATCCGCCGGCAAACGTCTTCGGAAAAACCGCCCTGTTCCAACATACATCCGGCGGCCTGTGTCAGTATTTCCGTCGTTAAAGATTCCATGGTGCAGCACACCTTAGCCCCTATATGAGCCATAAAACCGTCGATCTTGGGATCGTACGAAACAGCCGTTACGGGAACACCCGTTACGGCTGCAAATACTAATGCATGCAAGCGATTGGCAATAACCAGATTCGCACAGGCAATAAGACTCATGAACTCCTCAGTCCTATATTCGTCTGTCAAAACGACGGGCGAAGAATGCATAATCTTTGCAATACTCTCGGCAGTATAAACATCAGCCGCATATTGCATAGGGATGAAGACAACACGACATCCGTATTTATCTGCCAATATATCGGCCCCTTCAGCCAGACTGCGTTTCCAGTCCTTGTCACCTTCCCAGTCACGAAAGGCTAAGGCTATAATCTTTTCGCCTTTTTGTACGCCATAAGATGCCAAAATCCGTTCACCTGCACGAGTATCCGGAACAGGAACGGATAAAACCGCATCGGCAGTTACCTCGATATCTTCGGCATTAACACCCAATTCCGTCAAGGTATGCTTCGATTCCTCATCCCTTACGGTTATGGATGTCGCACGGGATACGGTAGAAGCCACGGCTCGGCGTGCCGCCTCTCCGTTTATAGGACCGATTCCTTGTCCGTACAACATAAGCGGCTTATGGAAATATAAGGCTATTTCCATAATTGCCAAGTAATAATACAGGCTACGAGAGCTTGTAACATTCTGTAATAAACTGCCACCGCCGCTTATAACCATAGTGCAGTGCTTAATGGCCCTAATAACAGCATACGGGTTAAATCGATGAACGGCATACACTCCGTGATTACGCCTCGTACGGGCAGGATTTCCCGATATAACCGTAATCTCAACTTGCGGAGATGTCCTTTTAAGTGAGGCTATTAATGACGATAACATCGCTTCATCTCCGGCATTGGAAAAACCGTAATAACCGGAAATAACAATCTTATCGCTCATGACGAACCTGCTTTCCCAACCATGATGTTAAATATCCTATAAGGGCAATGCCTACAATAAGGCCTATACCGATAAGAGTCCCCGTTAACCAGCCGTTAACTCCGCGAATAAAGGACAGTATAAAGGGCGTACGAATATGGGCAAATGTTTCAACCATAGAGCCCACTCCGATGACGGAAGCAATAACCAGGAAAAAATGTAACAATTGCGGCCACTTCCTATAAATAGACGCCACCATGAGGAAAAATGCGGGGTGACCGATGAGAAATTCTTTTTCTCGAGGACGTGCAAACATGACATTTTCCCAAGAAGCGGCGCATAGCCACTTCAATACCGGGCACGGGAACTCCCGCCGTATGACCGCTGCGACCGACAAAAATATAGGCACACATAGCCAAAGCCCCGATAATAATCAAGGTTCCCATACGTACGGGTACATCCAAAAACTTTCGTACAAATTCCTTACACGAATTTCCGTCAGCCACCTCAATTCCCAATAAGGGAAAGCGGCGTAAATAAGCGAGAGCTGTCAACACTAAGGGTAAAACGAAAGTAAGTTTGACCCCTCTGTAAAAATCGAATTCCATAAAGAAACGAATATCACCCAATAAAGCGGCTATAAAGATACCTCCTATAGCGGCAATCACAACAGCACAAGCCAAACCGATTGTCCCGTCGCGAATGACAGCCACGTATGAAAGCTTCTTTTTTATTTCCCTCTTACTATATATATCCAAAAGTATCAATACGGCCGCTACGGGAGCACTGACGGCACAGCCGATTGCCAGAACTTGTAAAAAGAGAGGGCCCGACACGGTGTATTCGCCCACAAAGCCGACGATAACCGCCAAAAACGATAAGAGTCGATTTATTCTGTCCGATAAAGGCACGATGAGATTCAACGTAAAAAGAATCCCCAACAAAGCACCGGCAGAAATGATGGCGGATAAGAGTCGCTGCGGATAATACACGTCCATAATAGATGCCTTCCCCAGCTTATACCCCCGTTCGGTTAACTTGGAGGAACTCAAACCTACATAAGCAAAGGTTCTCGTCGTCCGATCGGTACCGCGTAAAGCTCGTTTATATACGGGATAAAGATTAACACGACAGTTGCGCTCCAAATCACTGATATAAAACCGCATGGCCCCTTCTTCTTCATCCAGTTTATCCAACTCATCTTTACTCATAGCATAAACACGCACTGTATCATAATCGACGGCATCGGCAAGAGAGTACATGCCTTCCTGCTGATCATACTGGAGCTGGTTGGCCGCTTCAATCATATAAAAAGGTAAATGTCGTTCCTTTAATTTATCGGCCGTATACTTCAACAAATCAGCCCGTATTTGAGTATCTGCCGTATACCCCAGCACTTCTTTACCTACAAACATAATACCTGTCACACCGTGAATCTTATCAACGCGCTTAAAAAAGCGGTCAATATCCGATTTATCGGGATTCATATAATTCGTAGGCCGTAAGATGACACCGAACCCCTGTTGCGAAATGCGATTGGCATCAGCCGACAATATGCCCAGATTCACATCGCCTAAATCAGGCATGGCTCCCCGAAGACCCAAAATACGATAGGTCCCGTCGGAGAAATCACGAACTCGCGAATTTCCTAATCGAACCTGTAAATCTTCCTTCACTTCATCAAAATACGGATCGACCTCCGTCTTCTTTTTACCTACGACGTAATAATCAAAGGACGTATCTGCAGGAAGTTGCGGATAGTACAGTTGTGCCGCTAAAGCTGTAAGCAGCGAAACATCCCCTCTTTGGGCCAACTTGTTCAAGGTCGTATCGTATACGGCAAAACTGTTGATACCTGCATCTTTTGCCATTTGCATGACAGTCGCTTCATCATATCCGTCGTTTTTCGCCATACTGATTAACGATTCATAATCCATAGCCTGTTCGATGGTCATGTTCCGTTGCTCCACATCTATGCGAACCGCACATAAGCGAATAGCACAGATAAGTGCGATAACAACGGCTATTACCATATATATTTTGCCTTTTTTTCTCACTGCTTCCATCATGTCCACCTACCGCACCTGACCGTGAATAATTAAGAGGTTGTTTTTAGTTTCCACCTTTTGAGGAACAATCCCGAAGGGGAAATTATCGAAGTCGAAAATATCAACAGCACCTATATTGTCCGTTCCGTAAGACTTCCCTGCACCTTCAATACCGATATGAGAAGGTGCAAACTTTAATCGTGTGCCGTCAATTACGAAATTGCCCGTAATATCCGTTGTTGCCGTAAAAATATTACCTAAACGAACCTTACCTTTGATATGAACGCTGTCATCCTCAAAGGTAACAACGGCATCTGAAATTTTATCCGTTCGTGATTGTAAATATGATTGTAAGTCGGATGATGAAATAACGGCTTGTACACTGCCCGTTTCGGCACTGCCGATATATAACCGTTGCCCTGCTAAGGAATCCAGAGGATTAAAGCGAATACCTGAAAGGGAACAATCAAAGGACTCAAACTTTAATTTACCCATGGCAAAAGAGCCGCTGTGAACATACACGGAATCCAAACGTCCGAGCATCATTTTAATACCCGGATCGACTTTGACGACTACGTCTTGCCTCGTTACATTCATCCGCCCGTTCAACGAACGATAAAGCCCTTCCTCCGCCGCCTCTTGCCCTTTAAGTTGCAAAGCGGTACATAATCCGGCCACTATGACAAGAAAGACAATCAGTTTTCTCATTATATCTCTTCCTTATGACCCGTCCGCCTGTTTTTCAAAAACTGCAAGTAGCCTTCAATAAACATGTCTATGTTTCCATCCATAACGGACTGGATATTGCTCGTTTCCACGCCGGTACGATGATCTTTGACCAAGTTATACGGATGGAACACGTACGAACGAATCTGGCTGCCCCATTCAATAGACTGTTGGGTTCCCGTCAATTCGGCACGCAGCTTTTCTTTTTTTTCTTCTTCCAATTCAAAGAGTTTGGCACGTAAATACTTCATGCACATTTCTCTATTTTGAATTTGAGAGCGTTCATTCTGACATTGAACGACTATCCCCGTAGGAATATGGGTCATGCGTACAGCCGAGCTCGTTTTGTTAACATGCTGCCCGCCGGCACCGGAAGCACGGAAATAGTCGACACGTACATCGTCCATATTTATTTCCACTTCCGCATCGTCCGGCAACTCGGGCATGACATCTACAGCCGTAAAAGACGTATGGCGACGACCGTTTGTATCAAAAGGTGAAATGCGTACCAATCTGTGTACGCCTTTTTCAGATTTCAAATAACCGTATGCATTTTCACCTTCGACCGTAAAAGCACAACTCTTCGTACCCGCTTCATCACCGGGCTGATAATCTATCATACGAATAGTGTACCCGTGTTGTTCTGCCCATCGACTGTACATACGTACAATCATTTGCGTCCAATCCTGGGCTTCCGTTCCGCCTGCACCGGCATGAAAGCCATGATGGCGTTACAAGAATCGTATTCTCCTGAAAGGAGCAAAAGAACTTCTCTTTTCTCCAATTCTTTGACCAATCGATAATATTGTCGCTCTATCTCGCCTGTAAATGAAGTATCTTCATCTTCAGCAGCCAAGTCGTATAATTCCGACAACTCGGCTGCCTCATTAACCAAGTCGTCATGTCCCTGCACCTCTTCTTTCAGCTTCGTAGCCTCTTGAGATACGGCCTTGGCCGTATCGGGGGAATTCCAAAAATCGGGATCACTCATACGCATATCCAAATCCTGAATGCGCTCCCGCTTTTTATCTAAGTTAAAGTGAATCCCCGATTTCCTGTATTCTGTTCTGTAAGTCTTCTATGGGCTTTCTCATTTCTTCCAATAACACAAGAATCACCGTCCTTAAAAGTGCGTAACAACATATAGAAAACGGAAGAGTTACTCTTCCGTTTCCCCTTCTTGCTTCCGATTGTCGGCACATCACGCGACTCGGCTTCTTCTACCACTTCGCCGGGCGAATCGATATCGGCATAAGATTCTTTGGCCCCCTGTAAATGGTCTTCTGCAGGCGGCACGGGACGGTTATAAGTTACTTGTACGTGATATAAGAAAGTAATGACTGTCCGTTTAATAGATTCAACCATTTCTTCAAACATTTCGTACGCTTCAAACTTATATTCCACAATAGGATTCTTTTGACCGTACGCACGCAGATTAATCCCCTCTTTAAGGGCATCCATAGCATCGAGGTGGTCCATCCATTTACTGTCTACGACACGCAGCATAATAGCTTTTTCCAACTCACGCATCGTTTCACTGCCGATTTCCTTTTCTCTTTCGTCATACAGCTTAACGGCAATTTCCGTCAAACGTTCCTGCACTTCCTGTCTGCTGAGATTTTCCAATTCACTCGTTTTCACGGTTCCCTTAGGCAGGAAATATTGCTCCATTTGAGAAATGAGACCGCCGAAATCCCATTCTTCAGGATATAATTTTTCATTGGCATACGTCGACAAACCGTCCAAAATAATATCATCGAGCATGGACAGAACGGTTTCGCGCAGAGATTCCGTCGTCAACACCTTACGTCTTTGTGCGTAAAGGACTTCACGTTGCTGATTCATAACATCGTCATATTCGAGCACGTATTTACGGATTTCGAAGTTATGAGCTTCTACCTTCTTTTGTGCCTTCTCAATAGAACGTGTAATCATAGAGTGTTCAATAGGATCGTCTTCTTCCATGCCGAGGCGGTCCATAAATTTTGAAATATTTTCGGAACCGAAAATACGCATTAAGTCGTCTTCAAGAGACAGATAGAATTGAGTGGCACCCGGGTCTCCTTGACGACCGGCACGACCGCGCAACTGATTGTCGATACGACGGCTTTCATGCCGTTCCGTACCGATAATCATCAAACCGCCCAGTTCGGGAACGCCTTCACCCAGCTTAATATCCGTGCCGCGACCGGCCATATTGGTGGCAATGGTAACCATATTTTTTTTGGCCCGCATCTTTAATAATTTCGGCTTCTTTTTTTCATGATATTTAGCATTTAATACATTATGGACAATATTAACTTCCTTTAAGAGTCGACTGATAACTTCCGACTGCTGAATAGATGTCGTACCTACCAAAATAGGCTGACCCGTTGCGTGACGTTCCTGAACTTGACGCACAACGGCTCTATACTTGGCATTTTTCGTCTTATAAATAACATCAGGTAAGTCTTTACGAATAGCCGGTTTATTAGTAGGAATAACATATACGTCAAGCTTATAAATCTTATTGAATTCGTCTTCTTCCGTCTTTTGCCGTGCCGGTCATGCCGGCTAATTTTTCGTACATACGGAAATAGTTCTGGAAAGTAATCGTCGCCAAAGTTTTACTTTCACCCTGAACTTTTACACCTTCTTTAGCTTCAATGGACTGATGCAGGCCGTCACTGAAGCGGCGACCGAACATAAGACGGCCCGTAAATTCATCGACAATAACGATTTCCCCGTCTTTTACAACATAGTCCTTATCGCGATGCATCATGAAATTAGCCCGCAATGCCTGAATGACCAGATGATTCAAATCCAAGTGTTCATTGTCGAACATATTTTCAATGCCCAACATTTTTTCAACCTTCGCAACACCCGCCTCCGTAGGAGCAATGGTCTTTTGTTTTTCATCCATCGTATAATCTTCAGGAGTCAATCTCTTGACAATAGCCGCCAGAGTTTTATACAAGTCCGTCGAGTCTTCTCCGGGGCCTGAAATAATCAAAGGCGTACGGGCTTCGTCGATTAAGATACTGTCCACTTCGTCGACAATACAATAGTTCAACGGTCGCTGTACCATTTGTTCTTTACTGATAACCATGTTATCGCGCAAGTAGTCGAAACCGAACTCGTTATTCGTTCCGTACGTAATATCGGCCGCATAGGCACGACGACGTTGTTCATAGTTAAGATTGTGTACAATAAGTCCTACAGACAAACCGAGGAACTTGTATATTTGTCCCATTTCTTCGCTGTCACGCGTTGCCAAATAATCATTGACGGTAACGACATGGGCACCCTTTCCCGACAGTGCATTCAAATATACGGGTAAAGTGGCAACCAAAGTTTTGCCTTCACCTGTACGCATTTCCGCAATATCACCGCGATGCAAAACAATACCGCCCAACAACTGCACGTCAAAATGTCTCATGCCCAACACGCGTCGTGAAGCTTCACGAACGACGGCAAATGCTTCGGGCAAAATATCGTCCAGCGTTTCGCCTTCGGCAAGACGCTTCTTAAATTCAAATGTTTTTCCTGTAACGATGTATCGCTCAATGCCGCCATCTGCGGTTCTAAGCTGTTAATCTGCTGAACAATCGGTCTCATTTTTTTCAATTCACGTTCCGTATTATTGCCGAGCAGTCTTTGCATTACTTTATTAAACACGTTCCGACCTCCAATTAGTACGACTCAAAGCTCTATTTTTTATCAATTATACAGTATACATTAATTACCTCGTAAAATGCAAGGTAATATGCCGTTTTACCATTGTTTAAAGCCTTCTTCGCTTCCCTTTCCATATCATGAAACAGGGTCTGTATAAACCTGATTTTCTGAAAACCGTTGCCAAATTACACTTCGGATTTTTCCGGTTCCCTTTTCCGCATCATTCATTTATACATTAAACACATATCACCTGTCTCTATAGCCGATCTGTATATAAAATATAGAAAGTTCGAATTCAAAGAAGATTGGCTTGGCAATATAGTTTTTCATACAGCACTTATGATATAATGATAGAGTTTATATTAGTATGGAGGTATACATGTTAGAAAAATTCAAAAACTTACAGATCAGCGACGTTATTATTAACGCTTTAAATGATATGGGATTCGAAGAACCCACTCCCATTCAGGAAGGTTCTATTCCCGTAGCCTTGGAAGGTCATGACATGATCGGTCAGGCACAGACGGGTACGGGCAAAACAGCGGCTTACGGCATCCCTGTTCTCGAAAAAATTCTCGCAGCCGGGGCTCCCAAAGAATTGCAATCCGTCATCCTGTCACCTACTCGCGAACTGGCTATCCAGGTTGCCGAGGAGATAAATCATCTTGCTCAATATACGCCGGTGCAGGCATTGCCTATTTACGGCGGTCAAGATATGGAACGCCAATTACGTCGTTTACGTAAATCGCCGCAAATTATCGTAGCAACACCGGGTCGATTGATTGATCACATGAAACGCGGTACCGTAAAATTATCATCCATTTCTACCATTGTCTTGGACGAAGCGGATGAAATGTTGAATATGGGATTTATTGACGACATTAATTTAATCATGTCGGCTACCCCGGAAACGAGACAAACCCTTCTCTTCTCCGCAACTATGCCGGCACCCATTCAAAAACTGGCCGAAACCTTCCTTAAAGACCCGCAAATTATTCGCATGAAAGCTAAAGAAGTAACTATCGACTTGGTGGAACAGTCTTACATTGAAGTCGCCGACCGCCAAAAGTTCGATGTTCTCTGCCGACTTCTGGACTTACAGGAACCGGACTTGGCTATTATTTTCGTTCGCACAAAACGCCGCGTCGACGAATTGTCGGAAGGCCTGAAAAAACGCGGCTATTCGGCGGAAGGTATTCACGGCGACCTGACACAGGCTAAGCGTGATTCCGTCATTCGCCAGTTCCGTGAAAAAACAATTGATATACTTGTCGCAACGGATGTAGCAGCTCGGGGACTTGATATTAGCGGTGTAACCCACGTATACAACTATGATTTGCCGCAAGATCCGGAAAGCTACGTACACCGAGTGGGTCGAACAGGCCGTGCCGGTCAAAGCGGTGAAGCCACCACCTTTGTTATTCCCCGCGAAATCGACCACTTACGCACTATTGAAAAGCTCATCAAACACCGTATTGCCCGTCGCAAGGCACCGTCATTCTCAGAAGCGTTGGAGGGTGCTCAGCAAACGGCACTGCGCAATCTTTCAACAGCTGCCGAAGAAGGCGATGTGACAGCTTATCGTGCCAGTGCGGAAGAATTACTGGAAACCTATGACTCCGTTACCCTCGTAGCCGCTGCCGTCAAGCTGTTAATTAAAGAACCCGATACGACACCGGTAAAGATTACGGAAGAGGCTCCTCTGCGAATTCGCCGTAGCCACGGCAATCGTAACGGCAACAGCCGTAATAGTAAACGCCGTCCCTCCGGGGACTCTCACCGTCGTTTAGACGGGCGTCGACCTGCAGGCAAGAGCAAAGACGGCAACTTCCGTCACCGCTCGACAGACCGTAAATCCGGCAGTGAAAGTCGCCGCGAAGTCAAGGAAAGAAAAGAACCGAACCGTTCTGTTTTTAAGCCTTACTTTAAATCTTAAAATTCATAAATAAACTAAAACCCCCTCGTCATATAGAACTTGACGAGGGGATTTATTTTTATATATTTTGTAAAGCCGGGAATCCGTGCAATCCCGTTGCCGCTTTAACGGCTCGCCGCACGGCCTCTTCAACAGCCATAGCTCCGAGTGCTCCCATTTGATTTAAATCCGCTTCTACTTCTCCCGTAGCCAAAGCGTAAAGGCTATCTCCGTCAGCTGTCGTGTTAACAGGACGAATCGCACGTACGAGTCCGTTAGAACAAAGAGCCGCCGCCTTATTCATTTGCGTCTTATTAAACTTCCCGTTCGTGACAACAAAGCCGATTGTCGTATTGACCGTTCCCGGTTCACTTGTCCAGGGCAAAAACCCCTGCGTGGCCAAAATCCTTTGCGAGTCCGCAAAGGACCCGTCTTCTTTTCTCATGCCTGCTAAAATACTGCCGTTTTTAGCGACGATATCACCTAACGCATTCACAACAATACAGGCGCCTACCGATAAATCTCCCACCTTATAGGCGCAGAACCCCTGGCCGCCCTTCATAGCGGTACGGGGGCCGCCAATTTTCCCGATAGTCGCCCCCGTACCGGCACCGTAATTACCGGAAAGAGCTTCGTTTTTTTCAACGGCATTAACTGCCGCCGCATAACCGCTTTCTCTCTGCGGATACGCATCTTTATCACCGCAAGGCAGGTCATATATGGATGATGCGACAACTAAAGGGACAGGCCCGTAAGGTGTGTCAAATCCGATTTTCCGTTCTTTTAAATAAGACATAACCCCGTCAGCCGCCGCCAATCCGAAGGCACTGCCGCCGCACAAAAGAACGGCATGTATTTTTTCTACTGCAGCCGTCGGTTTAAGAAGTTCGGTTTCCCGTGATGCGGGGCCGCCTCCTCGCACGTCAACACCGCAAGCCGCCCCTTTCCGCAAGACAAATCGTACATCCCGTCCCGCCCTTTACGTCTTCCCAGTGACCGATGCGTATTTGTTGAATTGAGCTAAAAGGAATTTCCGAAATATTCATTATTTTATAAAGTCCTTCCATAACATGGACGGTTGAATTCCGTTATTATGTTGATACTTTCCGCTCTTATACGTGTCATATTCTCCGTCAATATCATGATAATAGATCTGGCATATTTCCACATTCGGATAAATACGGATCGGTTGGACGCAAAAGATTTCCAAGGTCCAGTAGCCGGCAAAGCCTACATCGCCGAATCCGGCTGTAACGTGAATAAATACGCCCAGTCTCCCTACGGAAGAACGCCCTTCCAACATGGGAATATAATTTTCCGTTTTCGTATATTCGTTCGTACGCCCCAAGTACAACACATTGGGTTGAAGCACGAAACCTTCTTCAGGAATTTTTATGACCGAAGCCGAGTTGGGTTTTGCCATATCCAATTCTTTCGAGTCGTATACCATTAATTCATTATACAAGGATAAATTGTAACTATTCGGGTTTACACGACTTTTATCAAAGGGTTCGATAACTATTTCCTTCCCCATGTGTTTAACAATTTCTTTTCCTGACAGAATCATATACTCACCTTCCGCATTAAATTCCTATAATACGCACCGGTAACCATAGCGCGTTATTTAAAAAGCAATTTTTTTCAGTATATACGCTCACTCTCCGTTTGGCAATAAAATAGCCCCAAGGAAATGAATCTTTCGCATTTCCCTGTGGCTATCTTTCATACAGTCGTTTCTTCATTTTTTCTAACTACGCTCTTTCTTCATTTCACGAATTCGCTCTTCAGCGATTTCCCGATAATAAAATTGTATAATTTTTTCCATATTTTTCGGACGGTGTAACCAGTCTTCGACTTCAGGCGGCAATACATCACCGTGTAATCCCGTTTTTATGTAGTATTTCGTAACACCCAAAATAGGTGCCAGACGCTCTAAAATCGATTCTTTAATGTTGGCAACGTTCCCGTGCTCCCACCGATAAACGGTCTGAGCCGATACGCGGGCCTGCTCGGCCAACTGGTAGACTCCTATGTCTTGGGCCTTTCTCAATCTGCTGATACGACACCCTATATTTTCCTCCATTTTAACGGTCCCCCTCCTTTCCCTTGGTTTTTAAAGAGATAACAAAACGCCTTCTTGCGAAGGCGTTTTGTCACGAATAACTTAATTATTCATAATCATAGAAACCTTTGCCCGTTTTACGACCTAAATAGCCTGCATTTACATACTGACGTAATAATGCGCTGGGACGATATTTCGGATCACCGAAGCCTTCATAAAGCACTTCCATAATATGGAGAACAATATCGTTACCGATCAAGTCGGACAACGCCAAGGGTCCCATGGGATGGTTAAAGCCCAATTGGCAAACAGCATCAATATCTTCTTTGGAAGCTACACCTTCCATCAACGCCTGAATAGCTTCGTTAATCATAGGAATAACTACACGATTACCTACGAAGCCCGGGAAGTCGTTAACTTTAACGGGGCTCTTACCGAGAGCTTTCGATGCTTCAAATACTTTATTGAATGTATCTTCCGATGTAGCAATACCGTTGATTAATTCAATCAATTTCATAACCGGTGCGGGGTTAAAGAAATGCATACCTATTACTTTATCCGGACGATTGGTTGCAGCTGCAATCTTCGTAATAGGCAAGGAAGACGTGTTGGAAGCTAAAATCGTTTCAGGCGGGCAAACTTCACCTAAGTTTTTGAAGATCTGACCTTTAATCTTCATGTCTTCAATAGCCGCTTCTACAACAAGATCCACATCTTTCATGTTGTCTTTCGTAATTTCAACAAAGCCGGTAAGACGACCCATAGCGGCATCTTTATCAGCTTGCGTCATCTTTTCTTTAGCTACGAGTTTCGTCAGGCTTTTATCGATTTTTTTTACACCGCCGTCGATAAATTCTTGTTTAATGTCATTCAAGATTACGTCGCAACCATGTGTTAAAAATACCTGCGCAATACCCGAACCCATTGTACCTGCACCGATGACCATTACTTTTTTACAAAACATGTTGAACTCCTCCTTTAAAGTGATTTCTTTCACAAATTTTACTAAAAAAAAGAGAACCAAACCTGAAAACTATCCCTTTACAGTTATAAGTATACCACTTCCAATGAAAAAAATCTATACTATTTATTAGAAAAAAATCGCTTTTTTTCACTACTTTTATATACCATTCTTGAAAGGGTTTTATGAAATCTATGACTCCGCCTCATGATTCTATATACGATAACATTTGTTATTTTTTTCACACTTATAAATTAAAGAAAGAGGACGACGCGGATCGTCCTCTTTCTTTAATCGCGCCTTCTAAGAAGGCCGCTCAATCGTTCAATAATAGACTTCGTCTGTTCACTCCACGGCGTAAATCGCCGAAAAGAGGTTCGACTTTCCACCCTTGTCAGAAAGTCATCCATCTTTTCTTCCGTTTCACTTAAATGGTCACCGGTCATTACTTCCCATACCGAGCCGTCGTGGCGACAATACCGTTCCAGCAAAGAGTACAATCCGGAAAATTCCGAATCTTTTACATTCTTTTCAGTCCCTAAGGCCGTTGAAGAAAAGGCACGAAAAACAAAGAGTATATCTTCACCCGTACCTGTCGGAAAGCATCCCTTTTCTTGCCCTTGATTGTACCAACTGCCAAGAACTTGGCAAAAAAACTCGCACAAAGCAAAGACTGCCGCACGTTCGTAACGCCGGGCCGAAAGTTCGGCGTCTTTTTTATTCATTTTACGGTATTTTGCGGCCCTATGAGCAAAATCTTTATAGTCGTACCACAGTTCTTCCGCCAACGAACGATTATATACATTCATCGTTCCGTCTGAAAATACGGTTATATCACCTTTGGTGCGCATTTAAACAGTCAGCTCACTCGTACAATGGGGGCAACGAGTAGCTTCATCAGCCACTGTTTCTTTACAAAAGGGGCAAGTTCTCGAAGGTGCGGGAACCGCCGGCTTTTTGAAACGGTTGATTTGCTTAATAACCAGGAATATGGCAAAGGCAATAATAAGAAAATCTACGACCGTATTAATAAAAAGGCCGTAAGCAATAACAGGTACCCCTTGTGCCTGAGCTTCCGCCAAGGTTTGAGCCGACGTATTTGCCAAGGGAATGAAAAAATCCGTAAAATCGACACCGCCCAATAAAATGCCGATAGGAGGCATAATGATATTGGTAACGAGGGATGTCGTAATTTTACCGAAGGCTCCACCGATTACTACACCGACAGCCACGTCGATTACATTACCTTGAACTGCAAAATTTTTAAATTCTTGAAAAAACGCTTTCATCTTCTTTACTCCTTTTTACTAAAAAACTACTTCTTTAATGCCTCGGCCCATGCCCAAGCGTTCCAGAACGGTATCATATCCTCCCGTCCCGTAATTGAGACACCTTTTGACCCGACTGATAGTAGCCGTGCTGGCTCCCGTTTTTTTGACAATATCTTCGTAAATATCTCCGGCTCTCAACATCCTGGCAACTTCCAAACGAGCCGCAATGGACTTCATTTCCTGAATCGTACAAATATCTTCAAAGAATTCATAGCACTCTTCCATGCTCTTTAATTCCAAGATGGCCTTGAATAATTGATCGTGGAGATCGTCACGCAACTTTTCATTGATACTCATAGCCTTCACCCCGTTCTTACTGTCCTGTATCTTACATGGCGAATAAATCTATTTGTTCATCTTCGGGGAGTTCTCCCAAACACCCCATCTCAGCCAGAGAATCAATTAAGGTCTGACCGACTTTACCACGATACTTCAAATCTTCTTTTGACGTATACGCCTGCGACTTTCTGCCTTCTACTATTTGTTCGGCTACATTTTTGCCCAAGCCGTCCAGAGCCGTAAACGGCAACAGTATCTTACCGTCATGAATAGTAAACTTAGTCGCTTCCGACTTATTTATATCAATATTCATAAAAGAAATACCGCGCAAATTCATCTCTACGACCAACTCCAGCGTGGAGTACAGGTCTTTTTCGATTTTGGAAGCACCGTCTCCCTTGGCCGTAATCATCTTCATAGCCTGCCGCGCCGTATCCAACCCGTGAATCATCATGGGAATGCTGAATGCTTTGGCTCGAATTGTAAAATAAGCGGCATAATAGGCTAAGGGATAATTAATCTTGTACCAAGCTATTCTAAATGCCATCATAACATAAGCAACGGCATGAGCGCGAGGGAAAAGATAGCCTATTTTCAAGCACGATTGAATAAACCATTCGGGAATATGACCCTTACGCAATTCTCCTTCATAATCCGTCGTTTTCTTTCCTGTCGCCTTATCCGGTTTATCAATTCCCTTGCCCTTACGGACATTTTCCATAACCTTAAAACTCGTTTTCGGTTTAATACCGTGATTGATGAGATAATTCATTATATCATCACGTGTCGATACGGCTTCATTCAACTGTACCTTACCGGATGTAATTAATTCCTGAGCATTATTCAACCATACATCCGTGCCGTGTGAAAAGCCGGATATACGGACAAGGCCTGAAAAGGTCTTCGGCATCGTATCTACAAGCATCTTCCGCACAAAAGATGTACCGAATTCGGGGATACCCAGACTACCTACAGGAGAGCCCAGTTCTTCAGGCGTGAGTCCCAGGGCTTCGGTAGATGAAAAGAGACTCATTGTTTTTTGATCATCAAAAGGAATGGTAGTCGCCTTAACTCCCGTCATGTCTTCAAGCATGCGGATAACAGTCGGATCATCATGGCCCAGTATATCAAGTTTTACAAGACGGCCTTCAATGGAATGATAGTCGAAATGGGTCGTTATAATACCGCAGTCTTTTTTATTAGCCGGATATTGGACGGGCGTAAAATGATGGACATCTATATCGCGAGGAATAACCATTACTCCTCCGGGATGTTGTCCCGTAGTATTTTTAATTCCCGTACAACCGTTAACAAGACTGTTGATATACGCATCGTTCGCCGTAATGCCGCGAGCCTCCGCCCATTTCTTAACATAGCCGTAAGCCGTCTTATCCTGTACGGCACCGATAGTCCCGGCACGAAATACATTATCTTTACCGAAAAGTTCTTCCGTATACTTATGAGCCTTCGGATGATATTCCCCCGAAAAGTTTAAATCGATATCGGGTACCTTATCGCCCTCAAAACCCAAGAAAATAGCAAAAGGAATATTATGTCCGTCCTTTTTCATAGGCGTGCCGCATTCGGGACAATTTTTGTCAGGCAAGTCAAACCCGCCGGCAACGGATCCGTCCGTAAAGAACTCACTGTGGCAACACGAAGGGCATACATAATGAGGCGGCAAAGGGTTTACTTCCGTAATATCCGACATGGTTGCTACAAAGGACGACCCTACGGATCCTCGTGATCCCACAAGATAACCGTCATCATTCGAATGCTTAACCAACTTGTGAGCAATGTAATACAGAACGCCGAACCCGTTGCCGAAGATAGAGGTAAATTCTTCATCCAGACGCTCTTCAACAACAGTCGGTAAGGGCGTACCGTATATCTTATGAGCCTTACGCAGACACATTTCCTTCAGAGCTTCCGACGAGCCTTCGATTCTCGGAAAATAAAGATTTTCTTTAGGTACGGGCGTTACCTCTTCAACCCAGTCATTAACCTTATTGGGGTTGGTAATAACAACTTCTTCCGCCCGGTCTGTGCCCAAGTAAGCAAATTCTTCCAACATTTCGTCCGTAGTACGTAAATAGAGATCAGGCTGAAATTGAGCATCTCTAAAGCCTTTTCCCGTCATAAGGATTTCTCGATAAATCTTATCTTCCTTATTCATAAAATGAGCATCACAAGTAGCGACAGTCATTTTCCCTAATTCATCGCCGATTTTTAAAATCGTTCGATTAATATCTCTAAGCCCCTCTTCATCATCAACAAAGCCTTCTCGAACGAGGAAGCCGTTATTGGATATGGGCTGAATTTCCAAATAATCGTAATACTCGGCAATCTTTTTCAGTTCGTCATAAGGCAGTCGTTTTTGCACCATCGAACGAACTAATTCCCCCGCTTCACAGGCCGAACCTAAAATGAGTCCTTCTCTGTATTCGTTCAAAATTTTACGAGGAATACGCGGCCGTCCGCGGTAAATATACTTCAAATGGGATATGCTGACAAGTTTATACAAATTGCGTATGCCCACCTGGTTTTTCGCTAAAATAATAATATGATATGATTTATCGATTTCTTCATCGAATAAATACCCTTCCATACCGTATATAACCTTAACGCCGTTCGCCTTGGCTACGGACTGTAACATAGGAAAGGATTGCACGACACCGTGGTCCGTTACGGCAATAGCAGGATGATTCCACTTCTTAACGGTCTTAATCAGGTCCTTAACCGTAATCAATGCATCCATATCACTCATCGTAGTATGTAAATGAAGTTCTACTCGAGGATTTTCATGGGTATCCATACGTTCATTCGATTCTTCATGAGCTTTCATAATAGAGTCGACATTGAGAACATAATTATTTGATACGTATCGAAGCGAACATTCCCGCCAACGAGAACGGATGTATTAACAGTAAGGTTTTGCTTTAATAAGCCTATTTCTTCTTCCGTCATTCCCTTGCGTCCATACTTACCGCTATTTCCCGTATCAATAAACTTCATTGCCGAAATGCCGTTCGTCTTATCGGCAATTTGAAACTTCAACAAGATTCGTTTTGATTTAAGTTCCTTAAATTCGACCTGAACAACCTTACCGTACAAGATGACTTTATTGCGTTCCTCTCCGAGTACATCGTCAATAGGCGTTACCTCCTGATCCGATATGGCTCGGCCCAGCAATACATTTCCTTGCACATCGCCGGCTTGGCTTCTTGTTGCCCCTTTACTCGAAGACGCTCTCGATTCGGGCCTGGAAACGACAGCACAAGCCTTCAGATAGTCTTCGTCATATAAGTCTTCGCCGTCGTCATATATATCTTCATGAATAATGGCATAATCTTCACCGGTCCCCACATCCGCCCCGTTGTCATCCACCGGAGATTCAATGGTTTCAGGCATCCACAATTCTCCATCTCTGTCGGCTTCGGATGTAGGTAAACATTCAATAGCAATGTCTCCTTCCAAGGACAAGCCTTTACGACATAAATCGGAAAAAAAGGCCATATCCGCACCGTTCGGCAAGTCGGCTGTAATGTGCCAGGACTTCTTCTCAAGACATACACTGAGGCGCTGTATATTCAAATAACGCTTATCCCCATAAGGCAGCTTTAATTCTTTTTGAGGTACAATATGATAGTATTTCATAATATTCCTTTAAATCAACGGCTATATAACACAAGTAATTCCGTTTTTATGTATAAAATAAAACATAATCATTTATCGATTCTTCTTCACCGATTTGCTGCAGTACAGACAAATAAGTGCCTCCGCATCTTCCTGTACAGCAGTCCCCCGACGCATACGCAATTGCAAGGTAAAGAGGTCACATATCAGTGTATCCAACTCTTTTATTGTCCAATATTTAAGATACTTTGCAAGTAATACAAACTACCGCGAACCGGTCGTCCGTTATTGATTTTAGTCATTAATAGCTCGACTGTCGCCTTGTCCTTATGGCTGGCGACAAGCTCCGCATAGGAGCGTAACATGCGTAAGCGCGACATCAAATAGGCCGTACTTTTCATAAACCCTTCAGTTTTGGCAAAGAGACTCTTCATTAAGGGAATACAGCCTTCTCCGTTCCGAAACAGAAAATATTCCCCGAAGGTGAAGAGATTTTTTTCTGCCGTTCCGGCAAACAATCCTTCCAGGTCATCTGCACTGATACGCTTTCTAGCCGGGTCAATAGCTAACTTATCAAGTTCTGAAAAAACGTAAAGAAGAGAAAGGGTACTCCACGTATGAAACATCTCTGTCATCAGACCCCGAGCCTCTACGGTCAGCGTAAAGCCGTATTTTTTTAAATATGTATCTACATGAAACATAATATTTTTCTCAGTCACGGCTTCGCATGCACTTACATCTGCCAAAGGGACCAAAGCTTTATAAAAGGCACTTCCCGTATCAACAGGACCCTCGACTATGAAAAAGAACATAGCAACCTTTTTCCCGTATTTGCCAGTCGCTCCAACAACAGGTCCTCACTCTTGTCGGTTTTGCTTCTCGTCCTGCCGCTTTTTTTTAAAGGTAGGACGGGAGGATTTTTCCATACCGTTAAGGTGGCTGCGGAAAACAAGGACTCTCCATCTACATTTTCCGCTACGGTAAAGACCGTATCATCCTTGTGAAAAGTCGTAATTTCAGGCTTTTCTCCACAATCACTTTCACAGGCTTTTATAAAACTTTTTCTTTCTTCTTCCATCATGTACGTTTCCGTACCGTATATAATCTTAATATGTTTCATATGTTTCTCCACTATATGTTTCGAAATGCCATCTTCCTTTATGTTCGTATGCCCTTATTTCACCGCATTCTTTTACATTAAGCTTTTTTCCGGTCTTTATAAATTCAATGCCGTCTCCGCATATACGAAACTCTTCGTTCGTAAAATCGGGACATCCTCCTGAAACAACATTTATTCTAAAGGATTTTCGTATGTCAGTCTTTATTTTCTCCGTCGCCTGCCCTGACAAAAATACTTCTCCTACCGAAAAAATCGCTTCATGATGTAGGGCCGGAGCTACTACAGACATAATGAAGGAAGCTTCGGACTTTTGCTTCTTATTATACCACATCTTGGACATTCCGTTATCTTCTTTAATATATACAGTATAATCAGGCAACGTATCGAGAACCATCAATTGACGATCTTGTCGATGAGAAAAATTCGTGTAAACAGCTGCACTAAAAATAAAAACGGAACAAAAAGCCGCTACTTTTCTTTTACAGGTTCCATAAACGGCAAAAACCGCAAGAATATAGGCCACTGTCAATAAATCCCCCATACCGCCCGTCGGGATAAAACTATACGGTAACGCAGCTAAAAAAGCGTTGGCCTTAAGGGCAGCCCACAAAAAAGGCTTCAAAATATGTAAGATAATTCTGCCGAAAAAAGGCATAATATATACGGCCAGAGCCGCTACAAGTCCCGCGACAATAAGCCCGTCCAATACGGAGCCCACCAAAAGGTTAGCCGGCAAGGTATATAAAGGCAGGCCTGCAAAAGTTCCGGTTAACAAGGGCACTGCAGGAATCTGTGCACCTATGCAGACGGCTGTACAACGACGTAAAAAAACGGGTAAAAAGGACAAGGCCGCCTCCGTCTTGGGCGTAAACAAAATAATACCTGCAGCGGCGCAAAAAGACAGCCGAAAAGACAGATCGTAAAAGACAAAGGGATTCTCCGCTAAAAAAAAACAGGGCAACTAATGACAATATATGTAAAGGGGAATGTTCGCAATTTCCTTCCGCCGCATAAGCAGCTGCCATCCCCGTAAGAGTTGATCGTATGACAGGTACTGTAAATCCGGCCAGTGCACAATACAAAAAAAGTACCACCGAAGCCCCTGACAGTTTCACCCGACGACTTAGTGACAAGCCTCCGGCTAAGGTCCAAATAACACTCAAAAGGATTGTTATGTGTGAACCGGACACGGAAAGAATATGAATCATTCCCGTAAGAGAAAAATTGCGAATAATGTCTTCATCTATTTCATCGTAATGACCGCCAAACAAAAGAGAGGTGAAAACGTATGCCAGGCGTGTTCCCATCACCTCCGTAAAAGAGTCCGTTATCCTTAGACGTATACTGTGTAAGGATGCATCATACATTGACGGCAGCTCGACAAGCTCTAAGGGCGTGTCCTTACGCTCCTTACATTTCATAAAAATACTCCTGTAGCGATAGGCATGATAAAAGTCATAAGTCCCGTAATTTTTCTTAAATACGGGAGCCGTACAGGATACACGACCTTTAACCACACACCCCTCTTCAAAGGGATTCTCTCCATGAATATATAAAAGTACACTCCCCTTACCGCCGTGACTTTTTAAATCGGCTCGATAAACGGTCACACTCTGATTTTTTTCCTTATAAACACGCTTTTTATCGCAGATTCGAAAAACGGCCTCCGTCTCGGTTCCGCTTAAATAGTGAGGCAAGGCGTTAAATCTTGTCTCACTGTGTACCGTCCCTGCCCATGAAAAGAAAAAAGCGGCACCGCACATGAATATACAAAACAGCCTCCTTCGTTTACGCGCGAAGAAGGCTATACAAATACAGATAAAACCCGTAACGACTGACAACAGAATCGACAACTGCACGTATTCATGTAAAAAAATCGCCGTACAAACACAAATAACGAGACTGCAAGACAAATACTTACTCATAGATCTACGACATCTTTCAGCTTTTCATACTTGGCAGCGCCTATTCCCTTTACTTGTTTTAATTCCTCTACGGTTGTAAAGGATCCGTGTTCATTACGATAAGCGATAATGGCGGCTGCCATTGCAGGACCGATACCGTTTAAGCTTGTCAACGTTTTTTCATCAGCCTCGTTTAGGTGAATTTTGTGATCGTCTTTAACCGCAACCCCGATTCCGTCCGTTTTATAAGGAATATGAATATGTAATCCGTCTTCTATAGGAGCCGCCGCATTTATGGCCTCGCTGTCTGCATAGGAATTAAAACCGCCTGCATCCTTAATAACCTCACCTACTAAAAGCGGACGCTTATAAGAATATACACCGGGGCTTTTGACGGCTCCGCTTATATAAACATATAAAAGTCTGTCATTTTCTACCTGAATTTCCGGAACGGCTGTCATTTCTTCCGGAAGCGTAGCCTCTACCAACGAATTTCCGTATACGGCCAATACCAATGCCGTTAGTAACGGAAAAAGCAAGAAGATTCTTTTCATACTCATCCCTCCGAATAGGTTTTATACCATTTTCGGCTAAAGAACCTGAAAAGTCTGTCCTTTCTTCTTGTTTCTAATGTAATTATAATGCCGCCCTTATTATGAGAGTTTAATTATTACCATGTATTCTTGCCCTTCCACAAACCGGGACGCAACATGACAAGGATCGTAAAAATTTCCAGACGTCCTAAAAGCATGGAAAAACATATGACGGTTTTAGAGAACCAAGATAAATCCGCATATGTACAAGTCGCCCCCGTAACGCCGAAGGCCGGACCGATGCACCCCATAGTGGAAACACTGATTCCTAAGGCATCAAAACCGCCTACTCCGTCAAATGCTAAAAGAAGTGCAAAAAAGAGGATGAAGAAAATATACATAAAAAAATATTGGCCTACACGCAATACCGTACTATCGTGTAAGGTCGTTCCGTTCATCATAACCTCAACTACATGCTTAGGATAGAGTAAGTGAAGAACGGTAGACCTTACGGAACGAAAAAGAATGACTACACGGGAAATTTTCAATCCTGCTGCCGTAGATCCCGCACAGCCGCCGCAAATCATTAGACCCATGAGAACGAATTTCGACAAAACCGGCCATCTGTCATAGTCGGCAGAGACAAAACCCGTCGTGGCTATAGAGGCTGTCTGAAATGCCGCATATCGTAGAGCTGTAAAAAAATCTGAATCAAGTTCCACCATTAAATCACCGATAATAATAATGGTGGCTACCACTAAAATAGATAAATAGGCTTTAAATTCCGTATCTTTAAGTAAGACGGCAGCTCCTTTATGATAGGCACGATAATAAAGGCCGAAGTTGCCTCCTGCCAGAACCATAAAAAAAGTCATCCACCCTTCAACATATACATCATCAAAATAAGCCGCACTCTCATTATATGTAGAGAAACCTCCGGCTGATACGGTTGATAAGGCATGGTTGACGGCTCCTGTAAAATCCATCCCGCAAATTAAAAATATAATAAATGCACATACCGTAAATGCCATATAGATTTTAAAAAGAACCTTTGTCATATCCTGCAGACGAGGTAAAATGCGGTCTTTTGTCGGACCGGCCGCTTCAGCGTTATACATATATGATGAGGTTTTACCCGATTCCGGTAAGAGGGCAATAAAGATGACAACAATTCCCAAACCTCCTAACCAGTGCGTCATACTACGCCATAACAAGAGACTGGGAGGCATAATATACAGGTCTTCAATAACTGTCGCGCCCGTACCGGTAAAGCCCGAAATGCTTTCAAACAGACCATCCAGATATCCCAAATAACCGCCCGAAATATACGGAATCATACCGACCGCAGTAGCCAATAACCAGCCGCATCCTGTGATGGCAATACTTTCCTGAATGGTTAACTTTTCCTTCTTACTTTCACCGCTCGAAAAAAACAGAGTCGATATGCCGAAACATATAACCATAGAAAAAACAAACGCAGAAGTCGCCCCGTCTCGATGAATAAGGGAAGACACCAGGGGAATAGCGAGAACACACGTTTCAGCCAAGGCTATATGTCCGAGAAACTGCCCGACAATTCTGAAGTTCATACTTCCTCCGATGATTAGTGAGATTACCAGCCCTGACGCCTATGCCAAAAAGACGGCAAGAATAAGACGAGAACGCTGAATGATTCCAGTCGGCCCATGAGCATGGATATGGATACGACAACCTTACTGAACGGCGGTAAAGCCGAATAGGTACATGTAGCCCCGAAGAGGCCGAAAGACGGTCCGCAACTGCCCATGGTCGAAATACTGACTCCTAAGGCCTCGAATACCGGAACCCCGTCCCAAACCAGCAATACGGTCCACAACAGGTCCAGCATAACATAGACAAAGAAAAATCTTACGACACGAAACAATACTTCCTCCGAGTATTCACTGCCGTTAGAACTGACCGCTATTACTTCGCGAGGATATATTTTTTGACGCAATAAGGCACGAGCCGTTTTAAATAACAACATCAATCGAGTAACTTTCAGTCCCCCGGCCGTCGAGCCTGCACAGCCGCCTAAAAACATGAGAAAGATTAGAATATATTTGGAAAAGGTCGGCCATGTATCAAAATCATACGATACAAACCCGGTCGAAGATGATATGGATACGGACTGAAAAAATGCTTCCCGCAATGCATATCCGTAAGTCCACCCTTGTGTCAAAATCAGATTGCCGGCCATTAGCATAGTGGTTACCAGTACGACTAAGCAGTAAATGCGAAACTCCGTATCCTTAAAAATACATTTCATCCCTTTTCGCCATGCCGCCACATACATACCGAAGTTAGCGCTGGATATAATCATGAAAAAAGCCAATACGCCTTCAATAAGAGGACTGTCAAAATGGGCTACACTATTGTTATACGGGGAAAACCCGCCGGTAGCAATAGTGGAAAAGGCATGATCCGCAGCGATTAAAAGATCCAGGCCGCACGCATAAAGAACCAAGGTACAGATAATTGTAAAAACTACATAAACCGTAAAAAGAGCCTTTGCCATGTCTTTGACTTGCGGTAAAAACCGTGAATCCGTAGGTCCCGTACTTTCGGCATTGAACATACGTACAGCACCTCTGCCGAAACGAGGAAACAGTGCGATAAAAATAACGATAATTCCCAAACCTCCGAACCAGTGTGTCAAAGACCGCCATAAAATAAGGCTTTGAGGTAAGGCCTCTATGTCATCAATAACCGTAGCCCCCGTACCGGAAAAGCCTGAAATAGTCTCCACAATACCGTCCAAAACGGATAAGTAGCCGCCTGCCGCATAAGGAATCATACCCAGAAAGCTTATTAAAACCCACCCCAAAGTGGTAACGGCTATACCTTCTCGGACCGTCAGTGTATCCTTCACCCTGTGTCCCCCGATTACAAGAAGTACTCCCGTGCCTGCCGACCATGCTATGGCCCACAAAAATGCGGAAATATTTTCTTCGTTGTACAACACGGCTACAGCCAAAGGAATACATAATGCCATAGCACAAGCAACGGCCAATTTACCCAGCAAGTAGGCCGTAATTCTAAGATTCATACAAAAAACTCCTACCAACGATGCTTAAAAAAGTGCATCGTCGTCTGTACGACTAACAAAAAGGCGACGACTTCAACGCGACCCCAAATCATGAGTATGCAATAATAGGCCTTGGCCCAAACGGGCAAAGAACCTACATCACCCAAGCCGAATAAGGCCGCCGTCGCCCCCTGTCCCCGTCAACCCTGCCCCTGCCAACCCAAGTGCCTCTAAAGGAGATAGCCCGGCAGGTGCCAAAAATTAAAAATAGACAAAAAAACAACCCGATAAAAAGGAAAAAAATACATTTAATGCACGATTAATGACGGGCAAAGATACGAATACCCCGTTGGCTTTAACACTGATAACCATCTGGGGGTGCAAGGTTCGCAGCAATTCTTGAGACGACATTTTAAACAAAATAAGAAAACGAATAATTTTCATTCCCCCCGTAACCGATCCGACACATCCGCCTACAAAGGTGAGAATAAAAAAAGAAGCAATTTATCAAAGTCGGGAAATAATGTCAAATTAGCCCCTGTAAATCCCGTCGTTGTCAAAAAGGACAACACATAAAATACGGATAAACGCAAACTTTCATTCCATTCAAATCCGGCTCGATCATGAATATTCATACTGAGTAGCAAGGAAGCACCGAGAAGAACTGCCAAAAACACTCGGATTTCCGTATTACGCCATAACGGTCGTAAAGTTCTCTCCGACGTCACTCTGTATAACAATAAAAAATTGCATCCTGCTAAGAACATTGAAAAAACACAGGCCCAAACAACGGGGCGGTTTCCCAAGTGTTCAACTGTCGTACCGCCTGTAGAAACAGTCGTCAAAGCCTGTAATACGGCTGTGTGTAAAGGTAATCCCGCCATAATAAAGGCCGTGATCGACAACAATGTAATGACGACAAAGGTAACCGATACGGGTTTTAAGTACGAATTCATACGCCGAATACCGGGTGTAAAAGCAAAGGGATTATCATCAGACAGGCCGATACTGAAAACCTTACTAATCTGAGGCATAACGGTTACGAACAGATTAATAAAGATAAAAGCACCCATCCATTCTAAAAGAATATGCCAGTCCTTAAAAATCCCCGTTTCTTCATGACTTAAAAGAAAGAGACCGTTTGTCGTAACTGCCGAAACGCTGTCCAAGATGCCATCAACTACGGAAAGCCTATGACTTATTATAAAAGGCAAGGCTCCCAAGAGAGCTAAAACTACCCAAGAGCCGGTAAGTAATATGGCTCCTTCACTAAGTCTCATTTGCTGTCGACGTGCTTTCCCCGGCCCGTAACACAGGCAAGAACCTATACCGGCAAGGGCCAGAGTAGGCAAAAAATATATGGTCACGCCGGTTTCCGAATATAGAGACAAGGCCGTAATAAGAAGCGCACCTACCGTAAAAAACGCCAAGATACGGCTTAAGCCGTAAAATATAAATGCACCTTTCATTTCCTATGCCTTTCCTGCAAAATATTTCATTACCTTATTGGCAAATTCCATGCGAATAAAGAGTATCGCTCTATCACCGGCTTGTAGTGATGATTGTCCGGTCGGTACAAAGGCTTCATCATCACGAACAAAAGCACAAATCAGACATTCTTTCGGCAATTGCAAATCCATCAGTTTTTTATTCTCTACATACGACCCTTTCTGAACGATAACTTCCATTGCTTCCGCTTTAGCTCCTTCCAAAAGAGCGACGGAAACAACCCCGCCTCGCCGAGCAAAAGCTAAGATTTCACCGGCAGCTAATAAGCGTGAGGATAATACAATATCGACGCCGACTTTTTCCATTAAATCCACATATTCAATGCGGGCAACGCGCACAATGGTTCTGGCAGCACCTAAATGCTTAGCTAAGAGGGCCAACATCAAATTCAGCTTGTCATCAGCCGTAAGACAAATGACGACATCCGCTTCCCCCACTCCTTCTTGGGTGAGTAAATCAATATCAGTTCCGTCTCCGCGAACGACGATGCCTTCTTCAATTCGTTCCGCTACCATGCGACTACGTTCGGCATCCTTTTCGATGACCTTTACTTGAACGCCCTGTTTATCCAACATTTTAGCCAAGGTTCGTCCCGTACGACCGGCACCGATAATCATAACTCGTTCGGGAGCTTTGATACCCGTCCCGACAAAATGCTTACTGAACTTTTCTATTTCTCCGGACGCACCGACAAAAAAGGTGTTGTCATGCGGTAAAAGATAGTCATCGCCGTGAGGAATGATCATTCGATTATTTCTGAAAATAAGTCCCGCCAAAACATCTTGAGGTAATCGCAAATCTTTTAAGGGAATATTGGCCAACTGAGATCCGGGCTGAATCTTCGTTTCGAAAATCCGCACCTTACCTTGGGCAAAATCTTCTACGTTTAAGGCTGCCGGCGTCATCAAAATACGATTGATTTCGCGAGCCGTAATATATTCAGGGTTAATCATTAAATCAATATTAAAATTTTCTTTTAAATAGACTTTAGATTCAGACAGGAAATCCAAATCCCTAATACGTGCCGCTGTATAAGAGATTCCGTGTTTTTTTGCCAAAATACAGGAAATCATATTCGTTTCGTCACTACTCGTCGCCGCCACGAGAATATCAGCTCCGTAAATATCGGGATCATTCATAGTTACGGGACTGGCACCGTTCGCCGGAACAGTCAACACATCCAAGGTATTTTTCACGACTTCCAGACGATCTTCATCATGATCGACTACGACTACATCCATTTGTTCATTTGATAATAACTCGGCAATGCTGTATCCCAGCTTACCCGCTCCGACAACAACTATACGCACCCTGTTACCTCCTACGTATACGCATATACTTACTTGATTACTGACTTGTTAAAGTTATCATACTCTCATTACAAACCTATGGCTATATGTAAAACATTAAATTTTTACATATCCTCCCGATATATAAAAGGTGCCGTCCGTCTGATAATCTCTCCGGCAGGGCATGAAGACGCGTGATCATGAATGATTCCGCAAGCCTGCAAATGAGAATACACGGTTACGGGTCCCAAAAATACGAAGCCCCTTTTTTTCAAATCGGCAGCAACAGTCGTCGACAATTCATTGGCTGCCGGTACTCCCAATTTTTCATGACTCTTATAGACATATACCTTTCCCTTCGTATAACTCCATAAATAATCGCTGAAGGACCCGAATTCTCGGCGTATTTTTTTTTAAAGGCTCGGGCGTTTTGAAAAACCGCCTTAATCTTGCTCCTTTGACGAATAATCCCTTCACAGGTCATAATCTTATCCGCCTCTTCCGGACCGCAATCAGCCAGAACCTCATAATTAAAGTTCGCATACGCAGCTTTCAAGGTTTCCCTCTTTTGTAAAATCGTATTCCAGCTCAGACCGCTTTGCATAAGTTCCAATACAAGATACTCGAACAGTACGGTGTCGTCATAAACGGGAACACCCCACTCACAATCATGATATACCTTCATTTTTTCATTGACATTTGCCCAATCACAAATTCCCATGTCTTCACCCCCTTGCAAGACATATGTACATCATAAACCGTGCTTACAAGAACGTAAAGGGCATGTGCCCAATGTGACACATGCCCTTACACTTTTATAAAATCTGTACACCTTTAACTGCCGTTTCACCACGACTCAAACTGATTTGTCCCGTTCTGGCAATTTCTAATATCGTGTACTCATCCAACATTTGTAACAGCGCTTCTACGTGTTCTTCCGTTCCCGTTAAACGCAACATAAGGCTATTCTTTCCTACATCGACAATCTTGGCGTGAAAGAGCTCAGCTAAATTGCTCAAATCTATCCGTTCTTTAGCCGTTTTATAGAGAACCTTAATCATAGCCAATTCATAGCTTACAAAGGGATTATCATCAAGCGTAACCACCTTAATAACATCAATAAGCTTTGCCAATTGAAAGACGGCCTGATCCAATTCCCAACGATCCTCTACGGTTACAACTATATTAATTCGCGTTACGTCCGCATCTTCTGTATAGCCCGCGTTAATATATTCTATATTAATGGCGCGACGACTCAAAAGGCCCGCTACATGGGTCAATACGCCGGGCTTATTATCTACCAGCAGTGCCAGATGTTGTCTCATGGTCGTCATCACCTCCAATGATCATTTCATCCAATTTTTTCCCGCCCGGAACCATGGGGTATACATTTTCATCAGGCGGAATATCCACTTCTATAAAAGCCGGACCGTCGACGGCAAAGAAAGCATCCAACACTTCTTCCAAATCGCCCGGATCATGTACGGCAAAAGCCTTAACACCCATAGCTGTAGCCACTGCCGGCATATCGGCATGATTTCCCAAGACGGATGCGGCGTAATGCTTTTCATAAAACATTCGTTGCCACTGATTGACCATACCCAAGACGCCGTTACGCAAAACAACAATCTTTACAGGAATATGATAATTAGCCAACGTTTCCAATTCTTGGCAATTCATGCGAATACTTCCGTCTCCGGAAAAGAGGACTACTTGATTTGCAGGGCAACCTAACTGTGCTCCCATAGCGGCAGGCAAGCCGTACCCCATAGTACCTAACCCTCCTGAAGTCAGAAAATGTCTGGACTGTGTAACATCATAAAACTGTGCCGCCCACATTTGGTGCTGTCCTACATCGGTAGCAATAATAGCCGAATCTCCTGCACGCTTACGCACTTCCTGCATCAATTTACGCGGAGAAACATAATTCTTTATGTCTCTGGAATAACAAGGATAAGCCCGATTCGTTTCCTTTACTTCTTGTCGCCATTCAGTATATTGTTCTGCCAATCGATCCCCTGTTGATTGAATTTTTGGGCTAAAAGTGGTAAAGACCAACGCAAATCGCCGTTAACACTCACATGAGAATGAACAATTTTGTTGATTTCCACGCGATCAATATCAAAGTGTATGATTTTAGCTCTTGCAGCGAAGGTATTAGCATTACCGGTTACACGGTCATCAAATCGAGACCCTATAGCCAAAAGCAAATCACACCCTACAATAGCTCGGTTGGCTGCCACCGTACCGTGCATTCCCGCCATTCCTAAATGGTAGTCATACGTATCCGGTATAGCTCCTTTCCCCATTAAGGTCGTCACAACAGGAATTTGCAATTTTTCAACTACCTCTTGCAAAATCTGTGCCGTATCGGATGAAACAATACCTCCGCCTGTAAGTAAGACGGGACGTCGGGACTCACACAATGCTTGTACGGCTTCATCAATATCCGATTCATTGCCTTCATAGTGGCCCGTATACCCTCGTAATTGAACGGTTTCAGGATATTCATAATCGAATTCGGCATCAAATACATCCTTAGCCACATCAACGAGAACAGGACCGGGTCTACCGCTACGGGCAATAAAAAGGCTTCTTTTAAAACACGCGGTAATTCGTGTACGTTCTTTACCAAATAGTTATGTTTCGTAATGGGCGTGGTAATCCCCGATATATCCGCCTCCTGAAAAGAGTCGCGACCAATCAAATGAGTTGCCACCTGGCCGCTGATTACAACCAGGGGTACCGAATCCATATAAGCCGTAGCAATGCCTGTTACCATATTACAAACACCGGGTCCTGACGTGGCAAAACAAACTCCGACCTTACCGGTAGCTCTCGCATAGCCATCCGCACCGTGCACGGCCCCCTGTTCATGACCCGTCAGAACATTCGGAAATTTATCTTTATATACTTCGTTATATAACGTGAGCACCGTTCCGCCGGGATAGCCGAAGATAACTTCAACACCTTCTTTTTTCAGCGACTCGATGACCGCTTTCGCACCGTTCATCAACATTTACCGAATCCCCTCCTTTATCGGGATTTATGAGTCTTTTTTATCTGTTTGCAACCAGGGCATCATAGCTCTTAAGTTAGCACCGACTTTTTCCAATTCGTGTTCACCATGCAATCGACGCATAGCCAAAAATTGAGCTCTGCCGCCGCCGTTATTTTCAAGTAACCAACTCTTTGCAAACGTGCCGTCCTGAATATCGTTCAAAACCGCCTTCATAGCCTTCTTGGATTCGTCAGTAACTACGCGTTTACCCGACATATAGTCACCGTATTCAGCCGTATCGCTGATAGATTTACGCATTTTCGCCATACCGCCTTCATACATTAAATCAACAATCAGCTTCATTTCGTGAAAACATTCAAAATAAGCGATTTCCGGTTGATAGCCTGCTTCTACAAGCGTTTCAAAACCGTTAGTAATCAACTGACAAATACCGCCGCACAAGACAGCCTGCTCACCGAACAGATCCGTTTCCGTTTCTTCTCTAAACGTCGTTTCGATAACGCCCGCACGTGTACCGCCTATCCCCCAGGCATAAGCTAAGGCCAAATCGAAACAATATCCCGTAGCGTCCTGGCCTACGGCAAATACATCGGGGACACCGCCGCCTTCAACATATGTACGACGTACCAGATGACCCGGTCCTTTCGGAGCTACAAGAAAAACATCAACACCTTCGGGAGCCATGATTTGATTGAAGTGCACATTAAATCCGTGTGCAAAAGCGAGGGCACTGCCGTTCTTCAAATTAGGTTCGATTTCACTCTTATATACAGCTGCCTGTTTTTCATCGGGAATAAGAACCATTGTTACATCCGCTTCCGCAACAGCTTCGGAAACGGTCTTAACCGTAAGTCCGGCCTTACGTGCCGCATCAGCGGATTTGCTGCCTTCATATAGGCCTACTACTACGTCTACACCCGATTCTTTCAAATTCAGTGCATGCGCATGGCCCTGACTTCCATAGCCTATGACGGCTACCTTTTTTTCTTTGAGTAAGTTGCAATCCACATCTTTGTCATAAAATACCTTTGCCATTTAAGTTTCCCCCTGTTAAATTAAAATAATAAGGATAAAAAAATAGTCCGTCCCCCTAAAGGGACGGACTGTATCCGCGTTACCACCCTGATTCCCGACTGTTTACAAGACGGGCACTCTACAACGTACTAACATACGCGTTTCCTGTAACGTAGAAATAACGTCGATACTTAATAAATTCGGTATCGCTCTTCAAGGAGGATTTTCATTTCTTCGTTGTCGTCGACTCGCACCGACCGTCGACTCTCTGTAGACACGGAGAAGAAACTACTCGTTCCCGTCATCAGATTTATATATTTGCATGAGGTATGAACGTATTATACATAAAAGTAATTTTGCCTGTCAAGTAATTATTTTTTACCTGTCCGTATCGGTTTTATGCCACTTTTCGTCGTGCTATAATACTTGATATAGTTAGTTTTTATGCGAAAGGAGCGAATTATGACTCAACAAACGCAATCTCTCTTTAACCTTATCGAGCAAGGGGTCTCACCCTTTCACGTCGTCAATATCTGCAAGAAACGCTTAACAAAATCCGGCTTTATTGAACTGAATCCGACTGAAAAAAATGGAACCTTGAATGCCATAAAAAAATATTTTTATTTCTTATTATGATTCGACCTTAATTGCCTTTACTGTCGGCACCGATCCGTTGAACAGTTTACGTCTGGCAGCGGCACATACCGACTTTCCGTGCCTAAAAATCAAACCGAATCCTGATGTAAGAAAGCCCCCTTACGGATTGTTAAATATAGAAGCTTACGGTGGCCTAATCAGACACGCGTGGTTGGACCGCCCTTTATCCGTTGCCGGCAAAGTCATTACTAAAGGACCTTCGGCATTTGCACCCCAAAGTCACCTCATTAATTTTGAAAAACCCGTAGCGGTCATCCCCGAACCGGCGATTCATATGAACCGGACTGTCAACGAAAGTGCATCCTTCAACATCCAAACGAATATGTTACCCCTTCTGACACTTTTAGATAAAGACACGACAGACGACTTTTTCCTTTCTGCTTTAGGTAATATCTGCCATATTGAAAAGGACGAAATATTAGCTTACGATCTTAACTTATATCCTCTCATACAACCTACTTGTATAGGCCTAAACAATGAATTTATAGGCTCTTCCCGTTTAGATAATCTGACCTCCGTCGACGCTTGCATGAAAGCCTTGGAAACGTCTCATCCTCGAGGCCTTTCTCTGATTTGCCTCTTTGATAACGAAGAGGTAGGAAGTAGAACCAAGCAAGGGGCGGCATCATTTATCATTCCCGACTTACTGCGGCGAATTTATAGCGACTTGGGATATAGTGAAGACACGTATACCCGTCAATGCGCCTCCGCCTTCCTCCTATCCGTCGACGTAGCACATGCCTACCATCCCAATTACGAAGAAAAAAACGACATAACGAACTATCCCGTTTTAAACGGCGGCGTCGTCATTAAACGAGCTTCCGACCAATCCTATGCGGGTGATGCGGAAGCCGTCGCCGTTATAACCGCCTTGGCTGAAGAAGCAAAAATTCCCGTTCAGACCTTTGTCAATCGTGCCGATCAACGTGGCGGCACAACCTTGGGCTCCCTTTTATCGGCCAATTTACCCGTCCGCACACTGGATATAGGAATCCCGTTACTTTCCATGCACTCTACCTTCGAAACGGCAGGAGCGGCCGACCAGTCACATTTAATTTCGCTATTGCAAGCTTATTTTTCTTAATCATCATTTATTTATGCAGCGGCACCGATTACCTTGCTGCCGCCAAAGGAGAATATATGAAACCTATAAAAGATATAAAAACAATTTGTAACTTAGGTTGCGGTACTATGGGGTTCGGTACGGCTATAGCCTTTGCCAATGCCGGTTATGAAGTAAACATGTTCGGCCGTAGAAATGCCAGTATTGACCGTGCGATGAAAAATATTCGCTTTACCTTGGATATTATGATGAAAAACAAGCTACTGACCGCTGAGGACTCAGAAGGAGTCGTAAATCGTATTCACGGCGTAACTACCCTGAAAGCGGCAGCCCGAAATGCGGATTTCGTCATTGAATCCGTAGCTGAAGAATTAACGGTAAAGCAACAGGTCTACCAGGAAATGGAAAAATATGTAGACAAAGATGTCATCTTTGCCACCGATTCATCAGGACTCAGTCCTACGCAAATCGCCTCCGTTTTAAAACATCCCGAACGTTTCGTAGTAGCTCACTTTTGGAATCCGCCACACTTAATTCCCTTGGTTGAGGTCGTCCCCGGCGAAAAAACGGTACAAGAAGTCGTTGATATTACGTGGACATTAATGGAAAAGATTGGCAAAAAACCGGTCGCTCTTTTAAAAGAAGCACCCGGTTTTGTCGGCAACCGCCTACAGTTCGCACTCTTACGAGAAGCCCTTCATTGCGTACAGGAAGGAATTGCTACAGCCGAAGCTGTCGATACAATTTGTAAATACAGCATCGGACGCCGCCTTTCCGTCACCGGTCCCTTGGAAACGGCAGATTTGGGCGGACTGGACATTTTTTACAATATATCCGCTTATTTAAACGCCGATTTAGCCGATGATAAAAGCGGGCTCCTCAGTTATGAAAAAATGTGTAGACGAGGGAAAACTCGGTGCTAAAACAGGTACAGGTCTTTATCAATGGCACCCTGACGAATTAAACGCCATAAAAGAGCGCCGTGAAGAAATTCTTATCGAATGGCTGCAAAAAAGATAATCACGGGAAAAAAATTTTTAATCTTTAACAAGCACAACAAAAAGCACTTATCCGAGGATAAGTGCTTTTTCATGTCATTATTGATTGTCTTCAACTAAATTATTTTTCCAATTACTCCGAATACGGTTATCCGACACAATGTCTTTCGCCAAATCAGCCACGGCCGCATAGTTAGCTCTTACACCTGCATCCGTATTCTTATATTTTGCTGCATTTTCCGCTTTCACGCCGATGCTCTTAGCTTCCGATGCGGCATCAATGTTAGCACCCAAGAAAACGAATTCCCAACCGTCTTTTTCCTGTTTATCCGAAATCATACGCTTAATGGTATCCTTCGTATATTCCTTACTATCGTTTTCCTGACCGTCCGTAATAATAACGAAAAGAACCTTATTATTCTTTTCGTTAATGCCGTCATACTTTTCTACCTTCGTAATAGTCGTACCGATAGCATCCATCAGGGCTGTCATACCGCCGGGAGTATATTCCTTATCAGTCATTTCCCGAACATTTCCCAAGCGTTCACGATCATAAATAGTTTTCGCATTATCGCTGAAAACAACAGCGGTTACATTAGCATCCACATCATCTTTTTTCTGCTTGGAAATCATGGAATTGAAGCCGCCGATAGTATCATCTTCCAATCCGCTCATGGAACCGCTCTGATCGATGACCATAACAAGTTCTAAATGATTGGGCCGTTCTTTTTTATCCGTCGTGCCTTTATTATCGGACGAAGAAGTGTTGCCCGTAGCGGAGGTACTACCGATATCCTTGGCTGATGCACCGCCCTTAACCATATTAAGAAGTTGCGACACCCAATCAGACCCGCTTCCCTTCAATGAATTCCCGGCAATACCGCTTGACCCGTACTGTGAAAGAACCGTATCTGAAAGAGTTCCGGTGGCTCCTACGACGCTGAAAGACGCCATATACATGGTTGCAACCAAGGTTGCAAATGCAGTTTTTAATTTCATACTGAATCTCCTTTCATCGATAAACTCGATTACACGGATTATTATATCAGAAAAACTGAATTTCTTTCTATAGTTTTCTAAAACTATTTTACACAATTAAGTTTTCTTTTCATCACAATCTTTTATAAAAGTTTACTTCTCCGATTTTTCGTCCTTTGAAATGTCTTTTTTTTCGTCATCACCTTCATTGCGGTTTACTTCTTCTTTAAATTCACGCATGCTTGTTCCCAAAGCCTTACCGATGCCTGCAAGACGACTACCTCCGAAAAGTACGATAACAATGATTAATATAACTACCAATTCCTGTACGCCTAAATGCATGTGTTGTCACAATCCTTCCGCTGATGTTAATAAAACTTTTGAAACTTCTTTATTATACCATGAAACGCGGTCACAAAAAAAAGATTATTATGCGCTTTATCTGTCTTTACCGCTTCCATTATGGTAGTATTATAACAAGATATGTCGAAGGAGGCAGATTATGTTAAAAATCGGCTTGGCACAACTATTGGTAGAACCCGGAAACGCAAGGGAAAATGTAACCCGCATGAAAGAATATATTCGAGAAGCAGTCACTAAAAATTGCGATCTTGTCATTTTTCCCGAATTGTGTATACCGGGATATTTCATCGGCGATAACTGGGATCAGTCCGATTATATGAATGAATGTATCAGTCTGGGCGAAGAAATCCGCACCTTATCGGAGAATATTACCGTCATATTCGGTAATGTCGCATTGGAAAAGGGAAAGATCAATCCTGACGGCCGCATACGAAAATATAATGCCATGTTTATTGCTCAAAACGGTAAATTCATTGCTCCCGGGCGATCTCCTTATCCTTTTTATATAAAGACCCTCCTACCCGACTACAGAGAGTTTGATGATCTTCGCTATTTTACCTCTCTTACCGAGGTGGCTACGGAACGCCACGCTTTTCCGGAAGACTTTCTGTCACCGCTTCATCTGACTTTTAAAAACGGCGATGAGTTAATCATAGGTCCCTTAATCTGTGAAGACAGCTGGGATGAGAACTATGCCGTAAAACCCATGTCTTATCTGAACGATTCATATGACATAGACTTGTATGTAAATATTTCCAATTCCCCCTTTACCTTAGGAAAACCGGAACGACGCCATCGCCTCTTCGGTCATTCGTTAAACCGCTTCAAAAAACCGGCTGTTTATGTAAACTGTACAGGTGTCCAAAATAACGGGAAAAATATTTATACCTTCGACGGATCGGCCGCAGCCTATAATAACGACGGCTCTCTTTTTTATGAAGGCATTCCCTATACAAATGAGTTGGCTGTCTTGCCCTTCGATCCCGATACTCGCTCCTTTACAGGCATGAAATCCATATCTTCGCAACGTTCTGAAACAGCTTCTATCTATGAAGCCCTGCATTACGGGATTCAAAAATTCACGGAACAGGCCGGTATTCACAAGGTCGTCATCGGCGTGTCCGGCGGTATCGATTCAGCGGTAAACACCGCTCTTTACGCAACAGTCTTTAAACCTGAAGACATGCTGCTCGTCAATATGCCGAGTACATATAATTCGCAAATGACAAAAAGTCTTGCTGAAGAATCGGCTAAAAATATCGGCTGTACGTATGCGGTCATTCCTGTCCAGGATAGTCTGGAACTTACGAGAAAACAATTTTTACAAATGAATCTTACACGTAACGGCGAGGTATTGTCACCTCTTACACTTACGCCTTTTATGGAAGAAAACGTTCAGGCTCGTGATCGATCTTCGCGTATTTTAGCAGCCGCCGCCGCTGCCTTTGGCGGAGCATTTACCTGTAACGCCAATAAGGCTGAAATGACTGTCGGTTATGCCACCTTATACGGAGACGGAGCCGGCTTTTTTTAGCCGCTACAGCCGATTTATGGAAACACCAGGTATACGACTTGGCACACTATCTTAATACTGAAGTCTTTGGTCGTGAAGTAGTACCCCCAAGGCAGTATCGACATTATTCCCAGTGCTGAATTATCGGCCGCTCAGGATATTACAAAAGGTCAGGGTGATCCGCTTATCTATCCCTATCACGACTATCTCTTCTCCTCCTTTGTCGAACGTTGGCAAAGAGCCACACCCGAAACGATTTTGCGTTGGTATGACGAAGGGACTCTGGAAGAAAAACCTGCATACGCCCTTATGTATTACCGACATCTTTCCGGGTCCGTCCGAATTCATTGCCGACTTGGAACGCTGGTGGAACCTTTTTTCCGGCTTTGCTGTCGCCAAGAGAATTCAGTCACCGCCCATGTTGGCAATCAGCCGAAGAGCTTTCGGCAATGACCTTAGAGAATCACAAATACGACCGTACTACACGCAAGAGTATGAACGCTTAAAAAAGAAGCTACTTCAATAACTAAAAGATGAAGACCGGCCCTTTATAATAAAGGACCGGTCTTCTCTTCAAGCAAAAAACAGGTACTTCCTTTGGAAAGTACCTGTTTTTTAGGCCTTTTATTCGTGTAAACGAGTAATCTGACCTTCTTCACGTATCTTTTTATCGCCACCTATACTTTCAATAATAATGAAGAGCATAGGTATGATAAACACACCTAAGATTGTCGCAACGGATGTCCCGAAAACGACCGTAATCCCCATGGTAACACGAGATGCCGCTCCGGCCCCGCTGGCAATAGCCAAAGGTATACAACCCATGACAAAGGCTAGAGACGTCATAACGATAGGACGAAGTCGAATCTTGGCCGCTTCAATAGCGGCTGAAACTACATCCATCCCTCTTTCATCAACACGCACCTTCGCGTATTCAATAATGAGGATAGCATTCTTAGCCGCCAAACCGATAACTGCCAAAATACCGATTTGGAAATAAATATTGTTCGTCTGATTCAGTAAGTATACAAATAAAGAAGCTCCGAACAACCCCGTAGGCACACTGAAAAGCACGGCAAACGGAACCTTCCAACTTTCATATAAAGCCGCCAAAACCAGAAATACGAAGAGTAATGCCAACGCGAAGATATACAGAGTCTTGCTGCCTGCAGCTACTTCTTCACGACTCATACCCGACCATTCATACGTATAGCCTTCAGGGAGCGTCGTATCCGCCGTTTCCTGAAGGGCTTTTAAGGCATCACCCGAGCTTGCTCCCTGTGCCGGCGAACCGGTAATCTTAATAGCCGGATAGTCATTAAATCTGGTAATCATCGGTGCCGTACCCGTCATTTTGGGACGAACAAAGTTATCTACAGAAATCAACTGACCGTCCGAGTTCCGTACGTAAATATGTCGATTATCTTGAATCTTTTCTCTAAATTCGGGTGCTGCTTGAAGTACGACCTTAAAGTTACGTCCAAAGGTTGTAAAGTCATTAACCTGGTACGACCCGTAATACGCCTGTAAGACGGCATACAAATCCGTTAAAGCCACTTTGTCGAGCGACCTGTTCTCTGTCAATATCTAACTGATACGTAGGCGTATCATTGGAGAATGAAGTCCGAATCGAACCGATCTCCGGGTGTTTACTTGCCGCAGCGATAAACTTTTTCGCTACATCCGCCAATTCAGCCGTAGTGTGACCGCCACGGTCTTCAATTTCAATGGTAAAGCCCGAACTTGTGCCCATGCCGTCAATAGGCGGCGGATTAATGGCTATAACAGTAGCTTGGGGAATGGCATTGCCGAATCCCATAGCTTTGCCTACCAATGTATCGACAGATAAATCCTTGGTCTTTCGTTCACTCCAATCATCCATAGTGACAAAGACGACAGCCGAATTCGACTTTTGGCCGCCTGCCAACATGCCGAAACCTACAATTTCCATGGCGTCCTTAACACCCGGTTGCTGTTGCAACCACGTGCCTACCTTACGAGCTACCTTTTCTGTTTCCGTCTGAGATGTACCTTCGGGAAGTGTAATATCGACCATGGCAAACCCGTTATCCTCCGACGGAACAAAGCCGGTGGGGATACGCGTAAACAAAAGACCTGTTACGGCACTGATAATGACGAGAAAAGCTACTACCCATCTTAAATGAAGTTGCAAGTGAGCCAGTCTCTTACCGTACCAGTTAATAAATTTATCAAAATATTCATTGAATTTCTCAAAGAATACCTCAATCCCCTTTGCCGATTCTGTAGGTTTGTGAACCTTAAGCATTGTGGCACAAAGTGCCGGCGTTAAAGTCAGTGCGACGAAGGCTGATATGGCGACGGAGATAGCAATAGTCAAGGCAAACTGCCGATACAGGATGCCGCTCATGCCGCTTAAGAAAGATACGGGAACAAATACGGCCGCTAACACGCAGGCAACCCCGATAACCGGGTTTTGTACGTTTTCCATGGCAATAATTGTCGCTTCTTTAGGCTTTTTATTATTGTATTTAATTTCATACTCAACGGCTTCAATAACGACGATAGCATCATCGACAAGAAGCCCGATTGCCAATACCATGGCAAAAAGAGTTAACGTATTAATCGTAAAATCGAGTACCTGGAAGAGTGCAAAAGTACCGAGCAAAGATACGGGAACGGCAATCAAAGGAATCAAAGTCGACCGTCCGCTTTGCAAGAAAAGATATACAATTAAAGCTACAAGCAATAACGCTTCAATAAAGGTTTCAATAACTTCCTTAATGGATTCACGAACAAAGTTCGTACTGTCATATATAACCTTGTATTCCATATCACTGGGGAAGTTTCTTAGCTTCTTCCAATGCTTTTCTAACTCCGGAAACAGCCTGCATAGCGTTAGCTCCTGCCGACAAGCTGACCATAAATGTCGCACTGGGGTTACCCTTATATAAACCGAATACATCATAACTCTTCGATCCCAATTCCACTTTGGCGATATCTTTAACGCGAACCGCACTGCCGTCCTTATTGGTTCGAATAATTACATTTCCGAACTCATCGGCCGTAGACAAACGGCCGTTAGCACGCAAAGTGTACTGATAAGCCTGATCCGTCGGAGACGGCTGAGCACCGATAGTACCGACAGCAGCCTGCGAATTTTGCGTACGAATAGCCGTAATGACATCCGTCGGTGTAACTTGCAAAACACTCATTTTTAAAGGATCGAGCCAAATACGCATAGCGTAATCGGCTCCGAATTCCTGAACCGTACCGACACCGTTTACGGACTTCAATGCATCCATGAAATACTGAGTTGCATAGTTTTTCATAAAAGTACCGTCATAAGTCCCGTTAGGCGATACCAGTGAAAATACCATTGCCATGGAATTTGACGACTTTTGTACGGTTACGCCCGTACTCGTAACTTCCGTAGGTAAGGTAGCCGATATTTGACTGACACGGTTCTGAGTATTAACCGTATCCATATCTTCGTTACTGCCGCTCTTATACTGAACGGTCAGAGAATACATACCGTTGTCGCTACTGGTACTTTCCATATAATCTAAATCGTCGACCCCCATCATTTGCCGTTCAATAACACTGGCGATGGTCGTTCCGACAACTTCCGCATTAGCTCCCGTATACATGGCGGATACACGAACTTGCGGCGGTGTAACCTTAGGATATTTGGAAACAGGCAAGGTTATAATCGACAAGATCCCGGCAATGGAAATGACCAGAGAGATGACGATAGCAAAAATCGGCCTGTTTATAAAAAACTTAGATATCACTTTTGATCCCCCTATTTGGACTGTCCGTCATCGGCTGAAGGGTTGAGAATATCATCCTTCGTCAACAAATGCTGATTCAATTTTGCACCGTTAGCTTTCTGATAGCCGTCAACGATAATGATATCATTATCTTGTAAACCGTCCGTAATCAGCCAGAATTTGCCGATCTGCGGACCTACTTTTACTTCTTTTTGTTTAGCTTCTCCGTTTTCATCAATAACGGAAATGAAGTATTTACCTAAAGTCTGCTGTACGGCGCGCTGCGGTACGGTAATCGCTTTTCTCTTAACCTGTGCATCGGAAACGACTGTAGCATACATACCCGGCAAGAGAACATTTTCCGGATTATCGAAGACAGCTCTTACAACAATGGAGCCCGAGTTACCGTTCATACCGTGATTTACTTGTGCAATATGCCCCTCATAAGCATACATGGATCCGTCACTGAGACGCAATTTTAAATGATCGCCCCAAGATGTAGATTACCGGCCCCGGATTTAACCATTTCCAAGTATTCGGCTTCACTGATTGTAAAATCGACGAATACGGGATTATTGGATGAAATAGTGACTAAAGCCGTGCCTCCGGCTGTCGCGAAGGTACCGATCGGTACATCGTCAACGTTCAGCGTCCCGCTGAAAGGAGCATACACAATAGTATCGTCCATATTATCCTGTGCCGCCGCTACCTGTGCTTCTTGAGCCTGCAACACGGCATTTTGTTGGGCCGTAGCAGCTTCCTGATCCGTCACGGTCTGCATGGCAATAGCATCTTCATCCGCCAAAGTCTGGTAACGACGCAAGTTAAGTTCCTGGTTGGCAAGATTTGCCGCAGCCTGTGCCTGACCGGCCTTTGCCGCATTTAAAGCCGCCTGATAGGAACGGCTGTCCAATCGAAACAACGGTTGTCCTTCCGCAACGGCTTGACCGCCCTGTACGTATTTTTCCAAAACGCGACCGGACACCTTCGGCATAACGGGTACCTTATCCGTTGCCGCTACGACACCGCTGTACTCAGCGGGAACAATCGTGTCTTCCGCTATAATTTTATACGTATTAACGGCTACGGGCTGCTTCTCTCCGCCTGCGTTACCGCCACAACCGGCAACTGCCGCCGCCACAGCAATTGCTAATAAACTTACTGCCAAACCTTTACGTTTTGACCTCATAGTAGGTGAATCCTCCTCTTACTTCTTAATACCGTATAGCACGATGCGCATACATTCTTCCATATACTTCGGGTAGGAATAGTATTTATCGTCTTCAAGTTCATCCAAATGATTTAAAATATTGGTGGCCGCCCCCATGAGCATATGCAATAAAGCAAAAACATAGAAGTCTTTATACTCATCCGACTGTGCTACGTCTTGCAAAAAGTTTAATAATAAATCCCAGTCTCTTTTGCTTGCCTCTGCCAATTCGGGGGCGATTTCCGGCATTTTTCTCAAGATAGCTTCATATTGGCGAAGCGAAATAATTTCTACCATTTCGGATCGTGCGTCAAAATAGGTCAGCAGTTTCTCTTCCACCGTCTTACTTTCATCCTCAATAAGCTTTACATGGTGGGTATATAAATCATCCATAACTGAAAGAATAGCATTTTTAACAATTTCCTGTTTAGATGAAAAATTCTCATATAAGGTTCTCTTACTGATATGCAGACGACGAGCCAAATCATCCATATGAAATGCGGGACCGCATTGATTCAATTCTTCAAGAGCGACACGCAAAACATGGGCACGAATATCTTTCTCCATATAAACTCCTCGTTAAATTAAAAAGCGTAAACAAAAACCGGCATTGAAAACCCAGTACCACTTATCAGTTTAATACATACATACTTTATAAGTCAAGTCGTGAAGCGGAAATTCCCATGTTAAAACAGTCTTATTTGTATAAGTATTCTTTGAGTCTTTCTAAAGGCAGTACCTTACAAACGAGGGTACCGACGATAGATCCTATTACGGTGCTCGGTAAAAAGGCAACAATAAAGAAACCAAGTAGCACCGGCTGATCCGAGTATGTAGGATCCTACCGGCCAGGAAATGAGTCCTCCGAGAATACCCGTACCCACAACTTCCCCTATAGCCGCTGCATACACGCTACCCGTACGCTTATACATGAAGGCCGACAAAAAGGCACCGCACATACTGCCGGGATAAGCCAATACCGTTCCCATGCCCAAAATATTACGCAATGTTGAAACACAAAAGGCCGCAGCCGTTCCGTAACGACATCCCAAAATAACGGCGGCCATAACATTTAATGCATGCTGTACGGGAAATATTTTTGCTGCGCCGACAGGTACCGATAGGGGGGACAATAAGACTCCCAGAGCAACTAACAAAGCAGCTACGGCCAAGCGTATCAAGGACTTTCGATTATTCATAGTCTTTCACTACCCTTCCGTCCAAGATATAAATATCCTTATGCAGCTCAAAAATACAGTCACACAATCGTTGTCTTAAAGTTCCCGGTCCCGTTCGGGGATCTCTGTTTACAACCATTTCACTTGCCAGACCTAAAGAGAGAATGCCCCCTACAGCTGCTGTAAAAGAATCCGTTACAGAAGCAAAAGCAGCAATGAGAGCCGTTGTCATACAGCCCGTTCCGGTAACAAAAGGTAGCAACGGACTGCCGTTATAGCAAGATACGGTCCGCTTTCCGTCGGAGATAATGTCTACAGCCCCCGTAACAGCAACGACAGTCCCCAGTTTCCGGCTGAATTCGCTTACTTCTTCACCGGTAAGTTGTACCTTGCCGCTATTATCCACGCCCGCGCCTTGAGTAAGTTTCCCTGTTGCCAAGCTCATTATTTCATCGCCATTACCGCGAATTACGGCCATTCGTCCCGCTTCAAGCAATTTTCCGGCGGCATTGGCACGGCTTTCCATACTGCCCGCACCGACCGGATCAAGTACCAGGGGAACTCCGTGATCGGTACCTATGGCCGCCACCTTTTCCATAACTTTAAGTCGTTCATCGTCAAGGGTTCCTAAGTTTAATACGGCACCTTTAGCCCGCGTAATCACGTCTTTCGCTTCTACCGGTCTTGTAGCCATAATAGGCTTGGCTCCTAACGCCAAAGTGATATTCGCACAGTCAGTGGCCGTAACATAATTTGTAATCTCATGAATCAGCGGTTTCTGTCGCCGTATATCACACAGAGCCAGTCCGATTTCCTTTAATAAGGTCTCCATATCAGGCCTCTTCCTGTACTTTTACTTTGACAATTATTTTTCGGACAACCGCTCCCTTACCGTCAGGGGCACATAAACACCGATGACCGTCATTGGGATAAAAAACGGCAAAAGTCTTGCGCCTTTCCATCACTACAAAAACATCATTTTCAAGAAACGGACTGAAAAACGTGCATCTTGCGCCGAACGATCTTCCGTCACCTCTCCCAGACGGCACAAAGGCTGCCATCCTATATATTCACTTCCGTCGACGAGTACCTGAATATCTATATATCGACTATGGCATTCCGTCTTACGTTCACCTGCCGGAGCCGTCATACTCTCATCAACATTCATATAGTTGCCGTTACCCAAGTCATGTCTGCCCGTTTCCAGCGTATCGAAATCCACATGAGCCAACATTTCGATAAACGGTCTTATATATGCGGGTACATATTGTGCATCTTTCTCCCATTGATCCAGATTGCCGAGAAACATAGTATCTCCTCCTAATTTTATATGTACTTCCGTCTCGTTTTACTTAGTTTACTTATCCCTTTCCACTATCTTCTTCCACTTCCGTACCGGCTCGTTCAAACAAGGCATCGGCAAATTGAGCCGCATCAAAGGGCTGTAAGTCGTCCGCGCCTTCACCGACACCGACCCAGCGAACAGGTACGCCGAGTATCCGTTTTATAGACAATACGATACCGCCCTTGGCCGTTCCGTCCAATTTTGTCAAAACCACGCCCGTAAGAGGCACTACTTCACCGAACAACTTAGCTTGACTGACGGCATTTTGCCCCGTCGTTGCATCCAATACCAAGAATGTTTCGTGCGGAGCTCCTTCAATATTTTTAGCAGCTACACGAGCCATCTTCCGTAACTCTTCCATCAAATTATTTTTCGTATGCAACCGCCCCGCCGTATCTACCAGGAGTATGTCCGCATGACGGGCTTTGGCGGAAGCCGTAGCATCGTAAACCACCGCCGCCGCATCGGCGCCTTCCCGGTGCTTAATGATAGACACGCCTACACGTTGCGCCCAAATAGTCAGCTGATCGGATGCGGCAGCCCGGAAGGTATCTCCGGCGGCAATCATGACGGACTTACCGTGTTCCGTATAGTATTTTGCAAGTTTACCGATAGTTGTCGTCTTACCGACACCGTTTACACCGACTATAAAAATGACCTTCGTCCCTTCCGTATCTTGTTCCGGCTCATCGTTTTCTTCCAATAATTTTACAACGACCTTTCCAAATACGGTACAACATCGCTTCCGTCTTTAATCTCCTTTGACTTTACGCCCTCTCGAATCTGTTCCAGTAAATAATCGGTCGTTTCAATACCTATGTCGCCTGTGAGCATAACCGCTTCCAAGTCATCGTACATTTCGTCGTCTATGTTTGCATATCCCAGAACAACCGTTTCAATACCTGTAAATAAGGATTTCTTCGTTTTTTCCAGACTGTCTTTTAATTTTGAAAAAAAGCCCATTCCTTAAGTTCCTTTCTCTATGAATTCATCAACTTGGACCGTGATCAACTTCGATACCCCTTTTTCCTCCATTGTTACGCCTTGCAGGGTATTAGCCGCTTCCATGGATTTACGTCGATGTGTGATAACAATAAACTGCGTATCACCGCTGTAATTTTTCAAATACCTGGCCATTCGATCTACATTAGCCTCATCCAGAGCCGCATCAACTTCATCGACCAGACAAAACGGAGCCGGCCGATAAGCCAGGAAAGCTAATAACAGTGCAATAACCGTAAGTGCCCGTTCACCGCCGGACAATAAGGTTAAAGACTGGGCCTTTTTTCCGGGAGGTTGAATTAAAAAGTCGATGCCGCTGGTCAATATGTTGTGAGTGTCGTTCAACAATATCTTAGCCGTACCGCCGCCGAAAAGTCGTGAAAAGATTTGTTGAAAGTAACCTCCGATTTCATTGAAGGCTTGCTCAAACTGCATAGACATGGCCTTATCGATTTCTGCTACTATCGCTTCCAATTTTCCTTGCGATTCAGCAAGGTCACGACTCTGTTGCTCATAAAGTTCAGCTTTGGCAGCCACTTCTCTATACTCTTCATCCGCATTGGGATTGACCGTGCCGAGTTCAGCTATACGGCTTTTTAAAGAGCGGACCGTTTCTTGCAATTCTCGCAAAGAACCTTCTTGTTTACGAGCTTCCGCTTCTTCACGTGTCAATCCCTGGTCGGTTAATTTTTTTCAGTACATCTTGAAATCTCACTACCGTATTTTTTTCAATTTGAATATCGGCACGACTTATTTGCTGCCGGTAATGTTCTTTTTCTTCTCGTAAAAGCTTAAGTTCCTCGTCAGCCGCCTGTCCCTTGCTGAAATTCGCTTCTCTGGCCTGATAAAAAGCATTCTTGTCAGCCTCTTTGGCAATAACGGCCTTTTCCTTTTCAACCAGTAATGTTTCATCAACACGCCGCTGCCGACTTAATGACTCAATCTGCTCTTTTACTTCCTCAAGCTTACGGCTCAGCCCTTTTTCCTGTGCCCCCAGCTCTTCCAGACGTCCAATCTGTTCTTGCCTGCTTTCCTGTAAATGTGCAATTAGTTCTGTAAGCTTGGCCGCTTCTATACGCCGTTCTGTCAAAGAGGTGCCTATATAGTCCGTATTTTCCCGAGCTTTTTAACACTTGCTGTTTCAGATCTTCAATGATTGAGGTGTTTTCTTTTTTTCCTCATAAGCGGACAAGCGCTCTTGTGCCTTTACCAGAAGGTTCCGTATTTCCGAACGAACCTCATTCAGGCGTTGCTCCCCTGCCGCTTCATTACGAATTTCATCCTTTATTTGCTTGTAATCAGCTGCACTTTTCTGTAGTTGCCATTCACAGCGCCTCAAAACCTCTGTCGTTTCATTAAACTTTCTCGTAAGTAAGGTTACCGCCGTACTCCGTTCATTAAAAATTCTCGTGGCTGTCGCTACTTCCGACGATATATTTTGCAATACATCTTCTTTTTTTCTTAAGTCGCAAGCCGTTTTCTCAATAACCTGCTTGCGTCCCGTTACGGAAGACATCGCTCGGGCAGAACTGCCGCCGGTAAGGGAGCCGCCTACGTTAAAGACAGTTCCGTCTAAACAAACGATACGTATGCAATTTCTATATTTTCTTGCTACTTCCGACGCTCTGTCAACCGACTCGGCAATCAAGGTTTTTTCCAACAAAGAAGAAAAAACGGATTCATAGACGGCATCATACGAGACAAGGGACTTTGCCGTTCCTATAATTCCTTCTTCAGCAAGGGCTGCCTCTTCATCCTTGCCTAAATGTCTGGAACGAACCGTATCAACCGGTAAAAAGGTAGCCCTTCCCGCCTTAATCCGCTTTAAAAAGGTCACGGCCTCTTTTGCCGCTTTTTCCGAGGTAACGACAATATGTCTGGATGCTCCGCCCAGAGCCGTGTCTATAGCCGTCATATATTCTTCAGGAATTCGGCAAAGATTTCCGGCAATACCGCAAACAGATGAACTCCACGGCTCCTTGGACTGAAGGACTGCCTTGACAGCACGTCCCAATCCTTCGCCATCACGTTCCAAGCCCTCCAACAGGTGCAATTTCTGACGCAGTGCATCACACTCGCTCTTTAAGGCCCCTTCTTGTTTCGCCGTTTCGTCTAACGATTTTTTTAAAGACTCAAGCTCCTCACTTGCCGTCCGAAGCTTATCTTGAAGAGACTTTTCATTTATTCGAACTTGCCCTATCTCGGCTTCCAAGTCGAGGTGATGCCGTTCCAGTTCTTTTTTACGCTCCTCAACTCGTTCAATTCTTTCTTTTAACTCTCCGGACCGTTCTATATTTTCCGTTAATCGACGTTTAAAATCCTCGACATCTCGATGTAAAGCATACTGCTTTTCTTTGCGTAATTGTACCGCTTTTTCCTCTGACCGCAAAGATTCTTGAATCGCCTCAGCCTGCGTCATCGCCTCAAGCATCAATTTTTCCGTAAGTGTTACACTTTGCACTGCCGCTTTTTCTTCTGCTCGGCCGGATTCCAATCGGGAAGTCAATTCCGAAATTCGTGCGGATACCTTTTTTTTACGAATACTTATATCTTGAAGATCCGATTTTACAGTCTCTATAATACGTCGATTATCTTCGACTTGAAGGTCATACCGTTCCAACCTTTCTCGCAACCTGTCCGCTTCACTTTTAGCAGCTCCGGCGGCCTCATTTAAAGCCTGCATGCGAGCACCTTCCGCCTCAATAGAAGCCATGATGCGTTGACGTTCCCGCTCTTTTGCTTCTATCTGTTTTTCTACATTACGATCTGCAAAAAAAGCTTGCTGACGAATATTTTCCGCCTTAGACAACAGTCTTTCAAAGTTTTTTAACTCTTGTAAGGTCAAGGTTCCCTCATAGGCCCGTCGTTCTTCATCTAAGAGACAGAAAGAGCGTAATTTTTCCACTTGTCTCGTCAAGGGTTCCAACCGTTCTTCCAGCAAAACGGTCATATCGTGAATGCGCTCCAGATTGGCCTTAGTCTCGCGAATTTTCTTCAACCCTTCTTCTTTACGTCCCTTAAATCGACTGATTCCGGCAACTTCTTCAAAAATAATCCGCCGTTCTTCAGGCCGGCTATTTAGAATACGATCAACTCTATTTTGCCCGATAACGGCCATAGAGTCCTGTCCTATACCCGTATCGGCAAAAAGATTATGAATATCCTTTAAGCGACAATGTCTTTTATTAATATAAAATTCACTGTCACCGGAACGAAAATAGCGGCGAGTAACAACGACTTCCCTAAATTCCGTGTCCAACGTCTTATCGGAATTATCAAAATACAAAGATACTTCTGCAACCCCCTGAGGTCGTCGCGTATCCGTACCGGAAAAAATGATGTCTTCCGCTCGCTGTCCGCGTAACTGACGCACATTCTGTTCACCCATGACCCAACGGACGGCATCGGAAATATTACTTTTCCCGCTGCCGTTAGGTCCGACAATGGCGGTAATACCCTTATCAAAGGTCAATGTCGTTTTATCTGCGAATGACTTGAATCCCCGCAATTCCATCTTCGTCAGTTGCACGTTACAATTCCTTTCCGTCTACCTCATAAAGATTGTATATGTAACAAAAGTGGACGCATAAGTCGCCCATTCCTTATCTTGAGTCAATTGCATCCCTTAAAAAAATTGAATGCTACATATATATAACCTATTATATTATATAGCAAAACCTCTCCCCTGTCTTTAAAAAATCCTTTGAAACGGCTTGTAAATCTTTGTTCTTTCCTCTTGACTTGTCTCGTCCCGTGTGATTATATTAGTTTGAGTTTATGTGCACCTGAAGTCGCAACGAGGGGAGGTATACGGCATGCTGGAAGTATTCAAACATAATAACGGCCACTTGGAAGATGATTTATCTATCGCTACGGCCGAAAAAGGCTCTTGGATTAATGTTGTGAACCCCGACTCGGACGACCTGCAAATTGTTTCTATGGTCACGGAAATTCCTACAGATGTACTGAAAATGGCCCTGGATACGGAAGAACGTTCTCGTGTGGAAATCGAGGATGACTACGTGTTCGTCGTCATCAATATTCCTATTATTCTGGAAACGGACAGTTATGACACTTTGCCTCTCGGGGTCTTTATTACACCTGATTTTATCGTAACTGTCTGCCTGCAGGAAACGGATGTTATGAAAGCCTTTACACAGAACAAGTATCCTTTATTTTATACTTTTAAAAAGACTCGTTTCCTCTTTCAAATACTCTTTCGCACGGCCACTCTTTCTTGCGTTACTTACAACAAATTAACCATCGCACGGACGACATTGAATCCATTTTGCGTCATTCCATGCGTAACCGTGAATTCTTCATGCTCCTTGAATTACAGAAATCCTTGACCTTCTTTGCATCCGCTCTGCGAGGTAACGGAGCTGTCATGGAAAAGCTTTTGAGGTTGAGACGAAATCAATCGCTCCACCATCTTTTAAAGCTTTATGAAGAAGACGAAGATTTACTGGAAGATGTTATTATCGAAAATAAACAGGCCATCGAAATGGTGGAAATGTACTCCAACATTCTCATGAATATGTCCGATACCTTCGCCTCCATTATTTCGAACAATCTGAACATAGTAATGAAGTTTTTGGCCTCCATTACCATTATTTTATCTGTACCGACAACTATTTTCAGCCTCTGGGGCGTCAACGTCCCCCTTCCTTTCCAAGAAAATGAATGGGGATTTTTCCTGGTTATTACGATTGCCATGATTTGTTCCGCCATAGCCGTAGCCCTCTTGTGGATGAAAAAATTATTTTAGAGCGAAACACAAAGACCTCCTTACCGACGGTAAGGAGGTCTTCTTTTCTATATTTTTTCTACAGAGTATCCCGGCTAAAACCTACCATAGATTTAACGGGCTCAAAACTTTTTCGGTGAATAGGACAAGGTCCGTATTGTGCAATAGCATCTTTATGAGCCTGCGTCAAATATCCCTTATGTTCGGCAAATCCGTACCGGGGATATTGTCGATCATATTCTTCCATAATACGATCTCTCGTAACTTTGGCTATAATCGAGGCTGCCGCAATAGATTGGCTTTGTGCATCGCCACCGACAATAGACTCATGGTAGATTTCCAAATCCGGTAAAGGCATAGCATCGATTAAAACGGCTTGAGGGGAAATATCCAAAGTCTTAACCGCTGTGTACATCGCTCGTTGCGTAGCGTGATAAATATCGTAACGATCAATATCTGCTTCCGAGAAATTTATGCATGACACAGCTATAGCTTCATTCATAATCGTGTCAAATAACTCTTCTCTTCTTTTATGTGATACTTTTTTGCTGTCATTAAGACCGTAAATAAGCGGCCGAATCGGTAAAATAACCGCAGCAATCGTTACGGGACCGGCTACGGGACCGCGCCCCGCCTCATCAATGCCTGCAATATAACGATATCCTTTTGCATACAGTTTTTCCTCATAGCGGAGCATTCCCTTTAATCGGGCTTTTTCTTTTCTTATTCTTTCCCGTCTTTTTCTGTACGCAGCTGCAGCCGTTTGGACTCCTTTACGATGATCCTCATCCATGGCCTGTAATAAAGGCTGTATATGTTCGCCTTCCGTTTCCAGTAACATGCGAATTTCTTCTAAAGAAAGGGTTTGTATATCAACCATCCTGTTTCTCCGCAAATTCTTCAGGCATATCCAGAGAAATAGGCCCTATATGACCTTCTCTGAAATCTTTTATAATAAGTTTATATGTTTTTTCCATGTCAATACGATTGCCCGGCAAAACAGCACCGCGATTTCTCCCGATGCACTCAATAGTTTTATACGGGTCTTCATCTATTTCGGACAGTTTAAAACGTTTCTTCAATGCCTCACTATATCTTACCGATAAGGTGGTAATCAAATCGGCGACAACTTCTTCCATATCGTATACCGTATCCGATATAGCTCCTGTGGCGGCCAAACGTCTGGCACACTTTTGTTCCTCCAACTTAGGCCATAAGACACCCGGGGTATCAAGTAAGTCCAAATTATCTGCCAAGTGAACCCATTGCTTGCCTTTAGTTTCACCCGGCTTATCAGCTGTTTTAGTAGCATTGCGACCGGCCAGACGATTGATCAAAGTCGATTTTCCTACATTGGGAATGCCTAGAATAATTGTCCGGACAGAGCGACTTTTTAATCCCTTGGCACGCCACTTTACAAGCTTCGGTTCCGCCAGCTTTCGCACCGCTTGTACCAACTGCTTAATTCCCTTGCCGTCCTTACTGTTTAAGGCCATCACCATGCGTCCCTGCTCTTTATAATAAGCCGTCCACAGCTTAAGAATTTCCGTGTCTGCCAAATCGGCTTTATTCATGACGACAATCGACGGTTTCTGTCCCAAAAGTTGCCCTATCATAGGGTTGGTACTGCTCATGGGTATACGTGCATCGACCAACTCGATAGCCACGTCAATAATTTTCAGATTTCCTTCTATCAGTCGTCTGGCCTTAGCCATATGACCGGGATACCAGTTAATAATCACGGTTTTTCCCCCTTCTACACTACAAGTACACCTATTGTACGGTAAAAGACCTGCGTAAGTAAAGATGCCATACGCTACGGGCTGCATACAAAAAGAGAACCGACCTTAAGGACGGCTCTCTTTTTGTATAATCTTAACCCTTACGGCTTTCGGATAATTCTTGAATATGTGCGATGAATTCATCAACATTACGGCTGCCCAAATCGCCTTGCGAACGATCACGAACGGAAACGGTTTGTTCCTGTACTTCTTTTTCGCCGATAACACACATATACGGAACTTTTTCCATTTGTGCCTTACGGATTTTATAGCCGATTTTTTCATTGCTTTCATCAAGTTCTACTCGAATACCGGCTTTTTTGAACTTCTTGCGAAGTTCTACTGCATAGTCCATTTGCTTTTCCGAGATAGGCAAAATCTTTACCTGTGTCGGAGCCAACCACACGGGGAATGCCCCTGCATAGTGTTCAATTAAGATGCCGATGAAGCGTTCAATACTTCCGAAGCAAGCACGATGAACCATGACGGGACGATGCTTCTGACCGTCTTCACCTACATAGGTCATATCAAAGCGTTCCGGCATGAGCATATCGAGCTGAATAGTACCGCATTGCCAGGTACGGCCGATAGAATCCTTAACATGGAAGTCAAGTTTCGGACCGTAGAATGCGCCGTCGCCTTCGTTGATCTGATAGGGTACGCCTTTTTCTTCAATGGCTTCCTTCAAGGTTTGCGTTGCTAAATCCCAGATTTCATCGCTACCCATAGAATTTTCCGGACGAGTAGACAACTCTACATGGTACGGTAAACCGAACATCTTATAAGCTTCATCGAATAAATCAAGAACGCCTGTAATTTCCTTCTTCATCTGTGACGGCAGCATAAAGATATGAGCGTCGTCCTGAGTAAAGCTGCGAACACGGAAAAGACCGTGCAATGCACCGTGTAATTCATGACGATGAACCAAGCCTAATTCAGCAGTACGCATGGGAAAATCGCGATAGGAATGAACATTGCTCTTATAAACCAGGATACCGCCCGGGCAGTTCATAGGCTTAATAGCATACGGTTCATCGTCAATAGTTGTAAAATACATATTTTCTCGATAATGATCCCAATGCCCCGACTGTTCCCATAATTGACGATTTAAAATAATCGGCGTACTGATTTGGTCATATTCATAACGGTCATGAAGTTCATTCCAGAACTTAAGCAAAGTCTGACGCAAGAGCATTCCCTTCGGGTGAAAGAAGGGGAATCCGGGACCTTCTTCATGAAAGCTGAACAAATCCATTTCCTTGCCCAGTTTACGGTGGTCACGGCGTTCAGCTTCTTCACGCAGTTTCAAGTATTCATCGAGAGATGACTGCTTGTCAAAAGCGGTGCCGTAAATACGCTGCAACATCTTATTTTTTTCATCGCCGCGCCAGTAAGCACCGGCAACAGATAAAAGTTTAAAAGCCTTAACCTGACCGGTTGTCATTACATGAGGCCCGGCACAAAGGTCATAGAAGTCACCTTGGCGATATACAGAAATAGTCGCATCTTCCGGTAAATCTTTGATCAATTCCACCTTGTAAATTTCGTTTTCTTTTTCAAACATGGCCAAAGCTTCGGCTCTGGAAACTTCTTCATAGGTAACGGGGAGATTCTCTTTTACAATTTTATGCATTTCCGCTTCAATAGCCGCAAAATCATCTTTCGTAAAACGATGTTCCGTATCGAAATCGTAATAGAAGCCGTTTTCAATAGCCGGGCCGATTGCTACTTTTACATCTTTAAACAACCGACGCACAGCCTGTGCCATAATATGTGAGGCCGTATGACGCAGTGCGTCCTTACCTTCTTGAGATTCAAACGTAAGAAATTCTACAGTCGAACCGTCTTTAACGGGTCGGCGCAAATCCGTAACTTCTCCGTCCACCTTAGCTACCAGTACCTTTTTGGCAAGGCTGTTGCTCAATTGTGCAACGGCATCTCCCAAAGAACAGCCGTCCGCGAATTCTCTTTTGGCTCCGTCTTGTAAAATAATTTCTGCCATTCTTCACATCTCCTTTAAAAATAAACATGACCTCTCATCCCAAGGGACGTAGAGGTCATGATCACGCGGTTCCACCCTAATTACCGAATACAATCTCGGTATCTTTTATTGCTGTAACGGTGCAACCGTATCTGTTTCAACAGTAGGCTCCGAGGCGGTAACGGTCATACGCTCATAGAATGCTCTCACCGATTGCATTCCTCTCTGCATAAGCGGTTCACATGCCGTCGTGTCCTCATCACGGCTTTAATATATATCTTCGATATGACGTCATTATAAGACTATCATTTTTTACTGTCAAGATAAAAAATTAAAAAAGCGGATCTCATGATCCGCTTTCTTTTTAATTATTCGGCATAAGCCGTTACTTCCACTTCAACAGATGCACCTTTGGGCAACTCCGCTACGGCTACACACGAACGAGCCGGGAGGTTATTTTTAAAATATTCTCCGTATACGGCATTTACGGCACCGAAATAGGACATATTCGTAATATATACAGTTGTTTTTACGACATTATCGTATGTCATGCCGGCAGCTTCCAATAAAGCTCCTACATTTTTCATGCACTGCGTTGCTTCAGCCGTAACTCCGCCTCCAACGAGTTTCCCCGTTTCCGGATTGAGAGCTATTTGGCCGGATGCAAATAAAATATTACCGGCTTTAATGCCTTGCGAATACGGTCCTACAGCACCGGGGGCCTTATCGGTTTTAATTACGTTTACTGCCATATAAAACACTCTCCTTTTAATGTTTTTATTTATTATATCAAAGGAATTTAACCTTCGCTACCGTTGTTAGCCCCTTTTTCCTGTAAATTACCGTGTATATCATACTCTTTCTTATTCAAGCCGCAAATAAAGTAAAAAACGGTAATAACTGCCATATAAACCCATGAAGAAATAAGGGACATACGCGTATCTTCGTTAAACCACATGCCGATAGTAACAAGGACGAGGAAGGCAATACAAAACCAGTTCGCATAAGGATACAGGGGAGACTTGAACTTATGGGCATCCATTGCCTCTTTACCCCAGTAAGCACGAAATCTCTTCTGCGAATAGGCCAGAACAAACCAGGCTATCATACCGGGAAATACGGAAGCACTGTATAGGTACAGGAACAGCTTTGAATCGGGAATCAGGTAGTTCAAAATAACGCCGAAAATCAAAAATCCTATAGTGACACCGATACCCACGCGAGGCACTCCGGACTTGGAAAGTCGCATAAAAATTTTCGGTGCCTGACCGTTTTTTGCCAACGTATATAACATACGGCCGGAACTGTACAAGCCGGAATTGCATCCTGACAGAGCTGCCGTAAGGACTACAAAGTTGATCAGGCCGGCTGCAGCCGTAATTCCCACCTTACCGAAAGTCATAACAAAGGGGCTTCCTATAAAACTTACCTGATTCCAAGGATAAATACAGAGAATGATAAAAATGGAACCGATATAAAAGATAAGTATGCGCCAAACAATACTTTTCGTCGCCTTACGTAAAGTTTCCTTCGGTTCCTGTGCTTCTCCGGCCGTAATCCCTACAAGTTCAACACCTTGAAAGGCCGCCGCTACTACGCACATGGCTGCCAACATGCCACCAAAACCGTTAGGCATAAAACCGCCATTAACCCAAAGATTATCTATCCCTACGGGCACTCCTTCATTACCGAAGCCGAAGATAATAACGGCCGCACCGACGAAAAGCATAACAACGATGGTCGTAACCTTAATAAATGCGAACCAAAATTCAAATTCACCATAATACTTAACGGCTGCTAAATTGGCTATAGCAACAATGAGCATACCTACAAAAGCTGAAATCCATTGCGGTATATCGGGAAACCAATAGTGTACATAAATCCCTACTGCCGTAATTTCCGACAGACCGATGACAACCCACATGAACCAATAGCTCCAAGCTGTGAGATACCCCACATAGGGGCTGATATACTTATGCCCGTATGTGGCAAAGGACCCGGTTACCGGTTCCTGATACAACATTTCGCCCATAATGCGCATAATAAAGAACATAACCACGCCGGTCAATGCATAGCACAATAATACGGCCGGACCGGCCATCATAATCGTATTGGCCGATCCCATAAAAAGGCCTACGCCGATAGTTCCGCCAAGGGCAATCATTTCAACATGACGAGGCTTTAAGCCCCCTTTGCATCTCTTCTCTTTCCATTTGTGACACCGCCTGTTTACTTAAAAATGACTTCGTATTTTTCATTTATTAATCGTTGTTTTAAATCATCTACGTGCTTTTCATTAGCCGTTTCCAATTCCAGCGTAACCGCCGAATGTTTAGCCCCCATACCGTGCTGACTACGCTCATGTGTGACAGCCAAAACATTGGCCCCCGACTCGGCAATAATGGACAACAACCGGACCAGCTCACCCGGTCTGTCAGGGATCACCGTCGTAAAACACGCTTTACGCCATGCTTCCGTAAGGCCGCTGTTAATAATGCGCGTCATATTATTTACATCGATATTCCCGCCGCTAATAACAGCCACGACCTTCTTTTTGTCCAGGCCTAAATCTTATGATTCATTAAGGCGGCCACCGGAGTTGCACCGGCTCCTTCGGATACTGTTTTAACTCGTTCAATGAGCCAGAGAATGGCTGCCGCTATTTCTCCTTCATCAACCGTTACGATATCATCCACATAGTCACGGCAAACGGCGTACGTTAAATCACCGGGACGCTTTACAGCAATTCCGTCAGCCAATGTAGCCATGCCGTCATAAGTACAAATAGCCCCGTCATATACGGATTTTTGCATAGACGGCATATTGGCAGACTGTACGCCTATAATCCTGATTTTCGGATTTACGCTCTTAGCCGCTACGGCAATGCCCGAAATTAAGCCGCCACCGCCTATAGGAACGACAATGGCATCCGTGTCGGGAAGTTGCTCCAACACTTCCAAAGCAATCGTCCCCTGACCGGCCATAACATAGGGGTCGTTGAAAGGATGTACATACGTATAGCCGAATTTATCCGATAATTCCTGAGCTTTTGCCGCTGCTTCATCAAAAAAGTCACCGTGTAAAACTACTTCCGCCCCATATCCCTTAGTAGCTGCAATTTTCATTAACGGCGCGTGTTTGGGCATACAGACAATGGATTTACAACCGTAACTGGTTGCTGCCAAGGCCACGCCCTGAGCATGGTTTCCCGCCGAAGCGGCAATAACACCCTTAGCTCTTTCTTCGTCTGTCAATGCGGCAACCTTATTGTATGCCCCCCTAAGTTTGAAGGACCCCGTTCGCTGCAAATTTTCCATCTTCAAATAAACTTGACAGCCTGCTACATGACTGACCGAGTTGGAATAGGATAAGCCGGTTTTTTGAGCAATTCCTTTCAACCGTACCTGTGCTTCCCTTTACCATCTCGGGAGTTACACAAAGGTGTACCCATATAGATCCCGTCCTTTCATTCGATTCGAGTATGTTATGAATCTTTATTTGTCATAAAATATACACTCTTTATTGTACGTCGTCAATGGAAAAGTTACATTTTTTTCACTTTTAGCATATTGATATCAATGCTATTACAGACGTGAATCTAATCATGTTTATGACATCCTTTTTAAACTTATATCATTTATTTTTTTGTCTTCTTACAAGATACATTTGTATAAGAAAGCGATGCAACGGCTTTTGCCCCTTTCCGACCGAAAAAGTCGAGCATAGAAAAATCCCCGACAGATAAACTGTCGGGGATTTTATTTAGGTTATAGTATATTACATACCTTTAGCCGCTTTAATAGCTGCCGTCAATTTCGGAACGATTTCAAAAGCATCGCCTACAATGCCGTAGTCGGCTACCTTGAAAATCGGTGCGTCTTCATCTTTATTGATGGCAATGACGCAATCGGAACCGCTCATACCTGCCAAATGCTGAATAGCACCGGAAATACCTGCGGCAATATAAATTTTCGGTCCTACAGTTTTACCTGTCTGACCTACCTGATGCAAAGCATCAATCCAACCGGCATCGACAGCTGCACGAGATGCACCTACAGCACCGCCCAAAACGTCCGCCAATTCTTCAGCATACCGGTGAACGCTTCATTTCCGTTCATGCCGCGACCGCCTGCGACGATAATATCGGCTTCTTCAATCTTAATACCGTTGCCGCCCACTTTAATGAGTTCTACAAACTTCGTCAGGAAATCGGCTTCCGTCAAATCTACATGCATATCGATAACTTCACCGGTTGCATTCGGATCAGCTTCAGGTTTCTTAAATACGTTCGGACGAACCGTACCCATTTGCGGACGATTGTTACGGCACACGATTTCAGCCATAATGTTGCCGCCCAATGCAGGACGAGTCCAAACGATAGTCTTGCCGTCATCATCAACAAAAAGGTTCGTGCAGTCTGCCGTCAAACCTGTTTGCAATGCATTGGCAACACGGGGGCCCAAATCACGGCCGATATTCGTAGCACCTACGAGGTAAACATTCGGTTTCACTTCGTTAAAGAAATGAACTAATGCACGCGTAAATGCTGTTGTATTATAGTGTTCAAACTTAGGATCGTCATATACATACACTTTATGTGCACCGTGCGCAATTAATTCCTGTGCCAACGGTTTTACGTTATGTCCGATTAATACGGCACCGACTTCATCACCGATACCTTCAGCCAACTGTTTGCCCTGGCCTAACAGTTCTAACGTTACGTTACGTAATTTGCCTTCAAATTCTTCAGCGATTACATACACGCCTTTGTATTCCGCTAAATCCATTTCACGTACCTCCTTGTTATATAATCTTTTGTGCAGTCAATTTTTCCATCAAAACGGAAACTGCTGCATTCGGATCTTCTTCTTTAATAACAAGCCCCTGTGTTCTCTGAGGCGGAGTGAAAATCTTACGAACCATCGTCGGCGAGCCTTTCAAACCGATCTTGGTTTCGTCAACTTTAATGTCATCTGCTGACAAATGCGGAATTTCGCGTTTTAGCTTTCATGGTACCGCGAATGGTCGGGAATCTGGGTTCGTTCAATTCCTTAACAGCCGTAATCAATACGGGGAACTGAGCTTCCGTTACGATATAGCCTTCTTCATTCTGCTGTTTTACGCGAACCGTTGTGCCGTCCACATTAATTTCCGCAGCATACGTAATCTGAGGAATACCGAGTTCCGTAGCAATTTGCGGACCTACCTGAGCCGTATCGCCGTCAATAGCCTGTTTACCGCAAAGAACGACGTCGAATTGTTCGATACCTTGCAATTCGGCTACCTTTTTGACTGCCTGTGCCAAGCAATAGCCCGTAGCCAATGTATCGGAACCGCCGACTTTTCTGTCCGTCAGGAGATATGCATCATCAGCACCCATTGCCAAACCTTCACGCAATACGTCTTCAGCTTGCGGGGGTCCCATAGAAAGCAAGGTAACACGAGCACCTTGACTATCTTTCAACTGAAGTGCTGCTTCAAGTGCGTTCTGGTCAAACGGATTAAAAATGTTGGGAACGCCGGCACGAATGACCGTATGTTTTTCGGGATCAATTTTAACTTCCGCCGTGTCCGGAACCTGCTTGACACATACTAATATTTCCATATTATGTCTACCTCCTAAAGTAGTATATTTATATCACACGGGTCCGGCCCCTAAAGGCCGGACCCGCATCATAACCCAAATTACCGCAAAATATTGCCGGAAATAACTAAGCGTTGAGCTTCGTTCGTTCCTTCGTAAATCTGAGTAATCTTAGCGTCGCGCATATGACGAGCAACCGGATATTCTTCACTGTAACCATAACCGCCGAAAATTTGAACAGCGTCGGTCGTAACTTCCATAGCAATATCGGAAGCATACATCTTAGCCATAGCAGCATCGACAGAATAAGGTTTCTTTTCTTCTTTACGCATAGCTGCCTTATAAACTAATTGACGAGCTGCTTCAATCTTCGTAGCCATTTCAGCTAATTTAAAGGAAATAGCCTGGAACTTGCAAAGCGGTTTACCGAATTGAACACGCTGTTTAGAGTATTCAATAGCATCAGCCAAAGCTGCTTCCGCAATGCCCAAAGCCTGTGCCGCAACGCCGATACGACCGCCGTCCAGAGTCATCATTGCAATCTTAAAGCCTTTACCTTCTTGACCGAGGAGATTTTCAGCCGGAACTTTTACGTTCTGGAATACTAATTCCATCGTTTGGGAAGTATGTATACCCATTTTATCTTCTTTTTTACCAAATGTAAAGCCATCCATGCCTTTTTCGAGAATGAATGCACTGATGCCCTTTGTTCCCTGGGACTTATCTGTCATAGCGAAAACGATATAAATATCAGCTGCGCCGCCGTTGGTAATGAAGATCTTAGAGCCGTTCAATACATAGTGGTCGCCTTCTTTAACGGCAACGGTCTGCTGGCCGGCAGCATCTGTACCTGCATTCGGTTCCGTCAAAGCAAATGCACCCAACTTCGTGCCTTCACAGAGGGGTTTCAAGAATTTTGCTTTTTGTTCTTCCGTACCGAATTCATAAATCGGGTTTGCACACAGGGAAACGTCTGCCGAAAGAGTAATGGAGATACCGGCATCATATTTAGCCAGTTCTTCAACTGTCATAATGTAACTTAATACGTCAGCACCTGCTCCGCCGTATTCTTCAGGGAAGTACGTCCCGGCTAAGCCCATTTCCAACATTTCAGCTACGATACCTTCATCGTATTCATGGTTATGATCGCGTTCCGTAATGCCCGGCAACAAGCGTTTTTCACCGAAATCTTTAACCATTTTCACAAACATTTCCTGGTCTTCTGTCATGTTGTAATCCATTGTTTGCCACACTCCTTCAATGATAATAATAGATAATAAGTTGCAATCTTTAATATAAAGATTACTTAAAGAAAGCCTAAAAGCATGAATAAAAAGAATACTTCTTACCTGTTTTCTTTATATAGATTGTACTTCTTTTCACATTACAATGCAATAGAAAGATTTTATAATTATCCTTTTTGTAATGTTTATTATCAATGGCTACATGAATATCTATCTCTTTTTATCATATCAGACAGCTTAAAGCACTTAAAACATTGTAGTTTACCGTTATATAATGTCCATAAACTGTAAAAAGCCGCTGTAAAGACGACTTCCACATCTACAACGGCTTCCTTACTTAATATTTATAATTTTATTCTATCGGTTTATATTTCGGCGACAACGGATTGGTCTGCGGGGTTACGGCCCCGCCTTCCCCCAAATTCCCCGACTTATCTTCAAAGAAGGTATGAATATATTTTTCAGACCTTTCGGATAAAGGTTGTCCGTAGAAATCACTGTACAGTTCTTGAATTTCCGGATTTTCCCACGCTGCCTTAATCGACACTTCCGAATCTCGTTTGTATAAGGAGTTCATACGTGCCTGATTCGTTTTTTGCACTAAGGGCATCTTCACCTTAGGCTGACCGCCACCGTTAATACAGCCGCCCTGACAAGCCATAAATTCAATAAAAGTATAATCCTTAAACGTACCGTCGGCCATAATTTTATCCAAAAAACGACGAGCATTCCCAAGTCCGCTGACGACGGCAACATGCAGGGAAATCCCGGCAAAATCAATAGTCGCTTCTTTGACACCGTCAAGACCTCTTACCGGTTCATAAGGAATATATTCAGCCGGCATAGGTTTTCCCGTATAGAAATAATAAGCCGAGCGCAAGGCCGATTCCATAACACCGCCCGTACTGCCGAAAATAATACCTCCACCGGAAGCTTCGCCTAAATGAGAGTCGAAAATCCCGTCATCCAACGTTTTGAAGTCGATATTTTCCGCCTTTAACCATCTGGCAAGTTCCCGCGTCGTAATACAAATATCCGAATCCTTCAAGCCGTCAATATGCCAATATTCGGCTGCGGCATTTAATTCTTTCCTCTTAATTTCCGCCTTTTTCGCCGTGCAGGGAGTAACGCATACGGTTACCATTTTTTTGGGATCTATCCCCGCTTTTTCAGCAAACCAGATTTTTTCCGTCGTATTTTGCATTAATATGGGACTCTTAGCCGATGATAAATGAGGAATGTATTCGGCATAAAAATGTTTCGGCAAATTCTACCCAAGCAGGACAACAACTCGTAAACTGCGGCATGGCAAAATTTCCCGTCGTAATACGCCGCACCAATTCACTGGCTTCTTCCATTATCGTCATATCGGCACCGAAATTGGTATCGAAGACATAGTCGCCGCCGAGAGCTCTTAATGCTGAAATCATTTTCCCCTGTGCAAAGGTACCGGCCTCAGCTCCGAATTCTTCCGCTATGGCAACACGCACAGCCGGGGCTGTCTGAAAAACGACAACCTTATCCGGATCGGCAATTGCCGCTTTTACAAGATTCGTATCATCTACTTCCATCATAGCGCCGAAGGGACATGCATTGGCGCATTGGCCGCAATGAACACAAACAGGCACATCTCCCGTACGTTCCAGGGAATAATAATCGAGGACGGTCTGCGTTGTTTCACAAGCTCTACGACACAAGGTACAGTTCTTACACTTTGTTTCATCAAAATGCACAGCCGGATTATCATCGGCAATAGGCACCCGCTTATCATAAAATTTATATTTTGATTCAAACCCTTCCACAGTTTTCGCTCCTTTTATTTTTATGTATACCCTTATATTTTTAGAATAATATTAGGGTAATTCCTTAAAAATATATAGGTTTTACCGTTTTTAATAACTTAAACTTCATGATCATTCGTATATCATGCGTTCAGGTTATATAGATAATACTATTTTTCACAAACTTTTGTAAAGAAAAGGTCGATACCTATCCGCTATTAAACGAATACTTTCCTTTCACTTATGACAATAATGGTCGTCACCGTCTTTAGAGATACGGTCATTGCTTGTAGCCCCATTTCAGATATGCTAGAATAAATTGTTATTTTATAAACGATTAAAATTTACATATATACAAAAACTATGTTGAAAAGAGGAAATTATGGCAAATAAATTTGTTTCCGGTACACTGATCCTCACTTTATCAGGCTTTGTCGTTAAAGCTATCGGCAGTGTCAACTGGATTATCCTGTCGCGTATTCTCGGCGGCGAAGGAATCGGCATCTACCAAATGGCCTTTCCTATTTATCTGCTGGCACTGGAAATTTCCAGTGCCGGCATCCCTATTGCCATCTCCATTATTACGGCTGAAAAAGCGGCTCGCAAAGACTACGGCAATGCCAAGCGGGTTTTTAGAGTGTCTCTCACCCTACTCATGTCGGCAGCCGTCGCCTTAAGTATTATTGTTTACTTTGCTTCATCGCTTCTCATTGAATACCATCTGATTCGTGACAGTCGTGCATACTATTCGCTGATTGCTTTAGTTCCTGCCATTTTCTTTACTACCGTCATTGCCGGCTACCGTGGTTATCTGCAAGGCTGGCAACAAATGACGCCTACAGCCTTATCACAAATTGTGGAACAACTTGTGCGCGTGGCGACTATGCTGGCCTTTGCCTACTTGCTCTTACCCTACGGTCTCGATTATGCAGCTGGCGGTGCCAGTTTGGGTGCTGCTATGGGCGGTATTTCCGCTTGGCTGGTACTCTTATACTTCTACTATAAGTTAAAACGTTCTCTCCCTGAAACATCTCCCGATGAAGAAAAGGAATCGGTTGTTAGCATTTTAAAACGCCTCATCGTTTTGGCAGTTCCCATTTCCATGGCCAGTATTATGCTTCCCGTTGTTTCCAACCTCGACTTGATGATTGTTCCTTATCGCTTGGAAGTAGCCGGCTTTGCTACACATAAAGCTACGGAACTCTACGGTTATCTGACAGGCATGTCCGTTCCTTTAATCAATTTGGCGACCATCTTAACAGCAGCCATGGCCATGAGTCTGGTCCCGGCCATCAGTCACAGCTTTACGCTCGGCGACAAAGAAGAAATCTACAATCGTACGGCGGGAGCTGCACGTATCGCTCTCTTGGTAACCATACCATTCAGCGTCATGCTCTATGTCCTGGCTGAACCGGTCGTAACCTTCATTTATAATGCCCCTGCTGCCAAAGATGCCACTCAGGCTATTGCCGTTGCCATCTGTTTTTTAGGTATGCACCAAATTACGACAGCCATACTGCAAGGCCTGAAAAAACCGAAAATACCGGTTATCAATATGTTTTTAGCCTGCATCGTCAAAGTTCTGTGTAACTGGTTCCTCGTCGCGGTTCCGTCCTTGGGAATTACAGGTGCCGCCTACGCCACTGCGGCCGATATCGGCGTTGCTGCGGCCTTAAATCTCATTTTTATTTACAAATATACGGGCTATATTCTCGATTTAAGGTTGTCTTTAGAAACACGATTATTGCGGCTGTTATGGGTATCTTCATGTATTTTCTCTACGACATGTCCATGGCCGTCACATCAAGCCTTTTCTTACAGCTCTTGACTACAACCGTATGCGGCTCCGCACTGTACATCGGTCTTATGGTCCTGACTAAAGGCCTTACACGAACGGATGCACAAAACTTGCCGTTCTTAGGTAAATATTTCTACAATTGATTAATGGCACAATCATAACCACCCGTTAAACGGGTGGTTTGCTCTGACCCTATAAGGGTCTTTCTCTAGTGGATACCCTCTAAAGAGGGTATCGAAATAGTCCGACAACCACTCTATTATTACAGGCAGCCCCCTACTCGGGGGCTTTTTTTCTGCCTATTCTACCGGCTTACCCGTAAACGGGTCGGTATATTCCTGAAAATTTAATGTGTCCATGGCGATATCATCTTGTAACTGGTTGCGAATATACTCTTTTATCGCACCTTCATACCTGCCTACCGTATCTACGTAATAGCCTCTGCACCAGAAGTGTCGATTCCCATATTTGTACTTAAGATGGGCATGTTTATCAAATATCATGAGGCTACTTTTACTCTTCAAATATCCCATAAAACTCGACACACTCATATGCGGAGGTATGGTTACTAACATATGAATATGATCCGGGCAACATTCTGCTTCTAATATATCTACATGTTTTCTTGTGCATAAGTCACGTAAAATTTTCCCTATATCACTTCTTAATTTTTTATATATAATCTGTCTGCGATACTTGGGTGCAAACACAATGTGATATTTACATCTCCATTTGCTATGTGATAAGCTTTGTACGTCATTCATTGACATGGAACCTCCTCTTTGTACAATAATGTGGTTGCCAGACCGCTATCATTGTACCACGGGGAGGTTCTTTCCTTTTCTATAAGAATATTTTTCCAACCCCCAGTTTAACTGGGGGTTTTGTCATGCCTATTCGGCGTACAATAAGAGCCCCCGTCTAACCTTTTCGGTCAAGGCGGGGGCTGATTATTTTAGCAGTCTTTATTTTACGGTTCGGGAATAGTCTTTGCCAAGGGCTTGGTAAATTCCATATGATCGAAGAATTTATGGCTTTTCCATAACAAAGCACTGAAAGCACTTAACGTTAAGCGGAAGCGAAAGTGTTCAAAACTTACGGGGCCTTCAAAAAAGGGTACGCGGTCCAGATTGTACGGCTCATCCCAAGGAAATACACGTCCCGTATCTACTGTAAACCCGTAACGATAACCGGCATTTTGCGTTTCTTCCAAAACCGTATCCGTAAACTTCCCTTCCGGAAAAGCAATAAAAAGGCAAGGCTTTCCCAATCTCCATTCAACAGCCTTCTTCGATTCAACCAATTCATGTCTCATACCGTTTCGGTCAAAACTGTCAAGCGGTCTATGGCTGAGCGTATGACTGCCGAACTCCATGCCGTTATCCGACATTTCTTTTACCTGTTCCCATGTCAAGTATCCGGGACGGCCGACAAAATCCGTAATAAGGAATATGGTACCCGTCATTTTATACTTCTTCAAAATAGGGTAGGCATACTCGTAATTATCCGCATACCCGTCATCAAAGGTGATTAAAACAGGTTTGTCGGGTAATTCACCCTTTCCGTCCATATAGTCCGTAAATTCTTCCAGAGTCAATGCATGGTACCCGTTTTCACTCAGATAACGAATCTGCTTTTCAAAGTTTTCCGGTTTCATTGTCAAAACCGTATGAAATTTATTGTTTACCTGGTGATAATTGAGAACAGGTACACCTGTCAGCTTATAGTCCGTCGAAGCAAAATACCAATAAGCTATTACTCCGAAAAAAAGAACAAAAAAGGCCAATCCCAAACCGACAGCCCAAGCATATATTTTTTTCACCGATTCGACTTCCCCTCCGTAGATTTACTTATGTAGCATACCATGTTTACACAAAACTGTAAAAGGGAATAACCGAAAAGCCCCCTATTAGACAAAACCGTTTTCCTTTAACCATACCGAATTTTTTTCATGTAAAGCTTTTTTTAGCAATTTTAAACTGATATTTTCTTCCTTTATAACCAAAGAAGCTTGAGTAAGGTACTTCGTTTCTTCAAAAATATAGTTATCCAACTTTTCCTTACCTACAGCCTGAATCAAGTTGGGGCGCAAGTCTTCAGACTCCTGTAAAACGGTTAACAGATTTTTCCATCGGTTATACTCTGTTTCAGTCATAACAAATCGATTATATTCATCCGTATCCACTACCTGGTCACTGCAGATAAGAGCGGTTGCATAGTCTTTTCCCGTCAATACGTCCGTTACCTTCAGCTCTCTTCGTTCATTATTGACAAATACTTCCACTCCGTCATCTCCCTCCGCTTCCGTGAAAAATACCGCCCGAAGGCGGTATTTTTTATGAACGTACAATACCGGACTTACGCAATGCCGTTACTACCGGAGTTACGATAAGCCCGCAGACAATCGCTTCGGGAATTCCGTTGGTAAGCGTAATGCCGATCATCAAATTAATGACATTGGTAAAGGGAATTTGCTGTGCTTCTGCAAAAGCGGAGCCGACGAGAAGTGTATACATTCCCAAAAATAGAACTGTATGGCAAACCGTAGCGATTACAGCCGTTAAAGCCGTCCTGGTATAAAGGGACAGACCTCTTTTTCCCGCCAACTCATTCACTTCATAGGCAATAAGGCCCAATAAAACACGCGGTACAATACAGATAGCCGCATCATATACGATACTTGTCTGTACGGCAAAAAGCATTAACATTGCCGGTGCCCGCAAGGTCTGAACAAAAGAAAAGACGCCGAACATAAAACCTACAGTCATGCCAACTCTTCGCCCCCCTGTAAGAGCCGCTATAATTGTCGGCACATGCAATATGGTGGCATTCATAAAACCTAAGGGGATAAAACCGTAACCTGTGACGCCTAAAAAAACGGTCACAGCCGTTAACAGACCGGCAATAGTCAACTGCCGTACATTCATAAAGCTTTGCCGCCCGGACATGGTCGTAACTTTTTCCATTTTCATCCTCCGTTCTCGCTCTCTATTGAGATACAAGTCGTTTATTTATCGTAATAAAGACCGTCCTTTCGGTGTATCTCGTTTCGATAATACCCGTAGTGAAAGCCAATCTTTTTTACGATACGTTCAGTATATCACAAACTTTTTTTATTGACTATATTCAAATTTCATGAATTTACATAAAAAAACTCCTTACAATAACTGTAAGGAGTTTTATCTTATATCCTTATGCTTCTACCGGATATACGCTTACCTTGCGATTATAACGGCCGGCACGTTCATATGCAACCTTGCCTGCAACTTTTGCAAATAATGTATCATCTTTGCCGATACCGACATTCGTGCCGGGATGGAAGTGCGTACCGCGTTGGCGAACGAGGATATTGCCTGCCTTGCAGACAACGCCGTCGTGTAATTTGACGCCAAGACGTTTGGATTCGCTGTCACGACCGTTACGCGTACTGCCGACACCCTTTTTATGAGCAAACAGCTGTAAATCAAATTTGAACATTTCGTTCACCTCCCGAATTACTAAGTTAACACGACATATTCAGGATATTGTCGTGCAATTTCATTTAATCCGGAGACGACCGTTTCCAATACGATAGGTACTTCCGGAACAAAGCTCAACGTATGAGCTGCCAAAAACCCCTCGCTTTGCTCATACACCACCTTCTCTTCACCGGCATAACGTATTATACCGAGCAGAGCCGTCTGTGTAAGAGCGGATACGGCGGCACAAACAATATCAGATCCTTCTTCGGCGTAGTCGGCGTGACCTTCTACCATAAACCCGCATAATCTGCCTTGTCTGTCCTTCTCCATCTTAATGCGTATCATTAGCCTTCAATCTTTTCAATGACAACCTTTGTAAAAGGCTGACGATGACCTTGACGACGACGATAGTTGGATTTGGCTTTGTACTTGAAGACAAGAATCTTCTTTTCTTTGCCCTGAGCAACAACTTTCCCCGTTACTTTAGCTCCGGATACGACGGGAGTTCCGACTTTCAAATCTCCTTCACCGCCGACAGCGAGTACTTCGTCAAAAACAACAGCCGAATCAACTTCAGCCTCCAATTTTTCAACAAAAATCGTTTCGCCTTCCTGAACACGGTACTGCTTACCGCCCGTTTTAATAATAGCGTACATGGTGACACCTCCTCATCATTATACTCGCTGAATACGGCGCCTTGCGGACTTAGGCCTCTTCATGCGGCTTATGCACAGCCACGTCTGTATGCTATGACTATTCTATTTTACAAGACAAAAGCTCTCATGTCAACTAATACAGACATGAGAGCCTCGTTTTATTAGGCAAAGAATTTACTTAGTCCGTCGACGATACTTTCAGCAAAGCTTTGCTGTTGCGCATCGGTGTTCAAAGTTTTTTCTTCTGCAGGGTTGGACATAAAACCGAGTTCCAAGAGAGTGGCCGGCATGTCCGTATGGTTTAATACATAGAAGTTAGCCGTACGCACCCCTCGATCATCAAAGGTTGTAGCTTTCATATTAGCGGCATGTAAATCCGTGGCCAGGCGCTGGCCGTCGGGCGAACCGCTCGTATAGTAAGCCGTTACACCGCCGGGTTCGGCTGAATCACTGGAGTCGATATGAATGGATACAAAAGCATCAGCTCCGGCAATATTGGCCACATTACAACGAGCCTGAAGTTCCTCAACGGCGCCGGCATTCGGTCCGTATACATCCACATCGGCTGTACGCGTCATGACGACTGTTGCTCCCTGTGCGGAAAGTAAGGATTGTACGCGACGAGCAATGGCAAAGGTAATATTCTTTTCTTGCGAATAGGCTCCTACAGCGCCTGAATCCGTGCCGCCATGTCCCGGATCAATGCAGATAACCTTACCTCTTAAACCGGCCTCTGTCGATCGTTTATACACAGGCACTGCTTTCGGCTTTGTTTTAGATGCTACCGTGGGATCTGTCTTACCGATTCCTTTGCTGCCCACATTCAAATGCTTCCATTTATTCCACTGTTTAACCTTACCGGATTTATCGTTAATATCAATAACAACGCGACTGGCAGCACTGCCGGAAGGACCGAGCGTAAAGACCTTGACATCGGCGGCCGTCACCGCATTCGGAACCTTAAAAACTACATCTGTATCGTTAATCCGACGTGCCAACCCCATCTTGGTAACTATATTCGTATCTGCATTGTACTTGGTTTGCAGATTTGGGCTACTTCAGTATTGGGCAGGGTGACGGTAACGTATTTACCGTCTTTATCAATCCCGAGTTTCGGGGAAACCGCTTTATTTACGTCCAGAACAGTCCGAACAAAAGGCGTATTCGCATCATTACGAGTCGCTATGCGCACGGAACTGACTTGAGCCTTATCAACAGCTTGCCCGTTCAGTACGGGAACCAGACAAAAGATTGCCAATAAGGACAAGAATAACAGTCTTTTCATGACTTCACTCTCCTTTACAAACAACGTTTTATTATTATAGCACATCGTTTCTGTACGAGTAAAACATGATGCATGCTGTTCTCTGTCCGTTTCGATACATTTTTATGACATTATATACGGTTCTTGTAAGGCCGGCATGGGACGAGCTTCATCCCATTGAGCTAAAACTTTGGGCACAGCGGATGCTACCTCTGTTGCGGTAAATCCGTACGGACCGATATGTCTGGCACAATAATCACCGGCGGCACCGTGCAAATACACAGCTGCACAAGCCGCAACAGCCAGAGAGTCAATACCGTCATGACAAATCATGGCGGCCGTAATTCCGCTCAATACATCACCCATACCACCTGTCGCCATACCGGCATTTCCCGTTCTATTAACATATACGTGACCCGTTTTAGCCGACACGGTAAGTGTAGGAGCCCCTTTTAATACCAGATTCACGCCGTAAGTATGTACGAAATCCGTAGCCGCTTTAATGAGATCCGTCTTAATATCTCTGACGGATAAACCCGATAGACGGGAAAATTCAGCCGGGTGCGGCGTAATTACCGTCCGCTTACCGTACTTTTTAAAAAAAGCCTGTTTATCATGTTTTGCCAGACAATTCAAGCCGTCCGCATCAATTATCATGGGGCAGGTCGTTTTCTCTGCTATATAGTTAATAAAATCAAATACACCTTCATGCTTTCCCATACCCGGACCCATAACAAGAACCGATACATTTTCCAGATTATCTATTATTTCACGGGCTTCACTGCCTCCCAAGGTACGAGTTCCTGTCGGTCCGACACCGCAAACCATAACTTCCGGTTGTCTTGCAATACAATACTTTGCCGTTTCTGACGGGGTATATAAAAAAACCTTTCCCGCTCCGGCACGCACGGCACCGTCAACAGCCATCAAGGCGGCACCGGCCATGTCATTACAGCCGGTCAGGACGGCTACAGTTCCGTGCGTTCCCTTGTGACTGTCCACACGTCGAGGTCTGACGGCATCGATAACATCTTGCCGTTCCGGCAAAAAAACGGCTTCCTTACATTGTTCCGACAAGGCAACAGGAATTCCTATATGATCAATTTCCAACTTTTCCCGTACAAGCCTTTCCCGGGTAAAAGGAACTGCCCTTGTTTAAAAGCCCCGAAGGTGACGGTTAAGTCCGCCATAACGGGAGCCGATCCCTCTTCTGACTCAGAGCCGCTTACAGCTCCCGTATCACTATTCACTCCACTGGGCATATCAACGGAAATAACGGTCACGTGCCGACCGGCGGCTGCTTCGTTAACAGCCATCACTATGCTTTTATACGGTTCCCGCAACTCCCCCTTGAAGCCTGTCCCTAATAAGGCGTCAATAACGACATGACAGGTATCCAACTGTTTTATTAACAATGCTGAATCCGATGCCGTTCTATAGTAAATCAAGCTGCAACGTTCACCGTCACACATAGCTTCCAACGTCTTTAAGTGTGCCTTGCTTTCATCGCTGTATCCGTCCTTTTCTCCGAAAGCGTAGACATACACGCGACCTCCTTCTGCCAGAATATGTCTGGCCGTTACAAATCCGTCGCCACCGTTATTTCCCTTTCCGCAAAGAATCATAACATCTTTACCGCTCCAACCGCCGACATATACGCCGCCCTTTTCGCAGACGGCTCGACCTGCATTTTCCATCAATACAGCCGGAGCTATGCCGTACGGTTCACTCATGGACGCCTTATCTATAGCTTTCATATCCGCCGCTTTTCTTAATATTTTCATCTCATAGCCTCCTACGCATCCCAAACAACCTGTGCAATTGCATAATCACCATCGTGTGAAATAGATAAAACGGGCATATTGGCAGATTTTTCCGCCGCTTTTTCTGCATAATAACCGTGTAAAATCAAATAGGGTGCACCTTCTTCAGTATGTCCTACTTCCACATCGCGCCAAAGTCCGCCTCTAAAACCGCTCCCCAATGCCTTAAAAAAAGCTTCCTTGGCTGCATATAGTCCGGCATAGGAAGCAACGGCACCTTGCCCCTTACGGCGACAATAAGCGATCTCTGCTGGAGAAAACAACCTTTCCAGACGTCCTTCGTGCCCATCAACCAAAGATTCCAGGCGAGCAATTTGAACAATATCAATACCGCTGAACATAATTCCTCCACATAAAAAACAAACCTGCAACCGCAGTTACAGGTTTAAAATATATCTACCATTTTTGCATGCGTACACAAACGGCCAAACCTTCCAAATAGGCTCGGAAGGTACGAAAAGATACGGTCACATCCGAATAGACCCCATCTGCTACCTTGTACGATATGGTAACCGTACTATGCTGATAATCGTAAGAAAAACCGTGCAAATTGGACTCAAACGTATACTTTTTGGCCGGAACTTCAAACTGAGGCGGTTTTTCCTTATCCAGACCGCGAATCATATTATGAAGCAATACGTTTTTTGGCAATTCGCTTTGTAAAATTTCTTCCGTAAAATTATCAAGTACAGTCATGAATTTTCAGTCCTTATCAAAGAAGTGTGCATGTATAGCCCGTACAGCTTATCAACAGATTCTTCACCGATTAAGCACGTAATACTGATTTCAGAAGTAGATATAATTTCAATATTAATTCCGTTATCACTCATAATACCGAACATGCTGGCAGCAATACCCGGATGTCCGGCCATCCCTGCACCTACAACAGAAACTTTCCCCATTCTTTCATCAATGAGAATATCTTCAATGCTCAATTCATCACGAATTTCAGCCAATACATCGCGTACAAGAGCCGAATCATCCCGACTTACCGTAAAGGTAATGTCCGTCACGCCTTCGTTGGCAACCCTTACACTTTGTACGATCATGTCCACATCTATATTGTGATCTGCCAATTCCGCAAAAATACGATAAGCATACCCCGGCTTGTTGGGTACACCGAGAATTGTTACTTTAGCTACATTTTTATCTTCCGCCACGCCGCGAATAAGGTATTGCTTTACTTCCATAGAATAACCCTCCTGTATCATGGTTCCTTTTATTTCGGAAAGTCGAACGTACATGAATAGGAACGTTAAACCGACTGCCCATTTCAACGGCACGAGGTTGCATAACGCCTGCACCGAGTTTAGCCATTTCCAACATTTCTCCGTACGTTATTTCTTCCATCTTGCGCGCCTCCGGAACAACACGGGGGTCGGAAGTATAAATACCGTCTACGTCCGTATAAATTTCACAGGCATCTGCATTTATAGCTCCGGCAACGGCAACGGCCGTCGTATCCGAACCGCCTCTACCCAAAGTGGTAATATCGCCATCATCCGTCATACCTTGAAAACCGGCTACAATGACAATATTGCCTTCTTGCAGAGCCTCTTTGACTCGTTCGGCGTTAATTTCCAAAATTCTGCCTTTGTTATATGCCTTGCTCGTTACAATACCGGCCTGAGCCCCCGTAAAAGATACAGCCTTGTGCCCCGCTTCGGCAAAGGCCATAGCCATCAAGGCTATGGATATCTGTTCGCCTGTAGAAAGGAGCATGTCCATTTCTCGACCGTACGGTTTTGATGTAACTTGACGGGCCAGCGAAACGAGTTCATCTGTCGTATCACCCATGGCGGAAACGACAAGGACGACCTGGTCGTCCTCTTTCATACCCTTGAGCACACGTTGCACAATGGATTGCATTTTATCAGGTGTGGCGACAGAACTGCCGCCGAATTTTTTTACAATTAATGCCAACTTAACTCCCTCGCTTTGACCAGATTCATAATCGTGCCGAATCAGTAATTACGCATACTGCACGACAGTAACTATTACAATCAGAATGATAGCATGGAGACCTTTAAAAGTAAAGATTATACCGGCTCAATACAGCCTAATTTTACGGTTTTACAGACCTATGACCTGTTTTACAATATTCTTCATTCTTGCCATGCATGACTTTTGGCTATTTTATACGGTTTTATCATATTGAGGTTTTTCAGAGAAAAAGTTATTTATTTCACATTCTTTTCATCGTATACTGAGTTTATAGAAGGAATATACCATTTACCTTCTTATAAACCGGAAAGGACCGTGATAATATGAAACAACATATAGACGCTTTATATGAAGAATTATATTCTTTACGCGCAGATATTATGAATGACGGCGAAGCTCTCTTTCGTACCTGGTTGCCGGGCATTGAAAGACGTCCTTTCCGTTTCAGTGCTTTAAACCTGGCCTATTATCTGGCTGTTCGCTGTCACGACCTACGCCCCGTTCAAGAACGGCTTCTTCCCCTGGGACTTTCCTCTTTAGGACGTAGCGAAGCCCGTACCATGGCTAACCTTGACGCCGTCATGGCAACCTTGGGCCGTTTATGTGAAAAAGAAGAAAATCTAATCAATTATCCGTCACAAAAGTGGTTCTTTCACGGCGATAAACTGTTAGACCACAATACGGGACTTATCTTCGGAGCCGCCAATAATATAAATACTCATATTATGGTAACCCTTCCGCCCGAAGCGGCTGATGACTACAAACTTGTTCGCAATTTATTGGAAGCCGGTATGGATACGGTTCGCATCAATTGTGCTCACGATGACCGCACGGTTTGGACCGCTATGTTGGATAATTTAGAACGGGCAAAAAAGGAAACAGGCAAAGATTGTCGCGTATACATGGATTTGGCCGGTCCAAAAATCCGTATTTCGGGAGTTCTTATTACAGGCGATACGGATAAATTACTGGAAGGAGATTCCTTCTTTTTATCCCGATCCATCGGATTCTGTCCGCCTGAGGCACTCGGAAAAATTGTCTTGGCCTGTTCGGCACCGGAAGTCTTTAATACGTTAAAAGAGGAAGACCCCGTTCTTATCGATGACGGGAAACTCACGGCCAGAGTTACTGAAATGACTGATAACGGAGCTTTTTTAACCGTTACGGCTGCTAAAGAAAAAGGCTTCCGTGTAAAGCCTAAAAAGAGTCTGAATTTTCCTGAAACACACTTGGACATTACGCCCCTAACCGCCAAAGATCTGGAAGACCTGGATTTTATGATTGGTCGTGCCGACAGCATCGGTTACTCCTTCGTGCGTAATGGAGACGATATTGAGCTGCTACAAAGAGAATTGAAAAAGAGGCTGGGCAAAAAGTCTTCTTCCATTGCCATTATTGCTAAAATAGAAACAAAGGAAAGCGTAGCCAACCTGCCGCAAATCATTGTAAAAGCCGCTTCCAAACAACCTTTCGGCGTCATGATTGCTCGCGGTGATTTGGCGGTAGAAGCGGGTTATCACCGTTTATCGGAACTTCAGGAGGAGATCCTCTGGATTTGCGAAGCCGCTCATGTCCCCGTCATTTGGGCCACTCAAGTACTGGAAACTTTAGTTAAGACAGGCTTACCTACACGGGCTGAAATAACCGATGCCGCTATGGGTGAACGGGCTGAGTGCGTAATGCTCAACAAAGGGCCTCATATTGTAAAGGCCGTTTCGATTCTCAGCGATATTTTAGGGCGTATGAATGAACACCAGCGTAAAAAAGCTCCTCAATTGCGAGCTCTCAGTATCGCCCTTCACACGGTTTTTAAAGACTGAATTAAGAAGGCGTAGCACACCGGTGCTACGCCTTTTTATTTTTTCCATATTTTTTCTCAGGATGCGGAACTCTGTCTTATTCGTCCCAATATTGGTAAAAGCTCATTTTCTTATCCCCAAACCCGTTCCAGATCTTCTACACTGTGAGAATCGGAGCCTGGCACAAATGAAACTCCCAGGGCATAAACCATACCTTGAATGAAGCGACTCGGATACATTTCCCGACATTGAGGCTTAAAAAAGCCGCTCATATTATAGTCCAACTGCCGTCCCTGTTTTCTCATAATAAGGAGTATCTCTTTAATTAAACGGCAATTTTGTTCATCAAGAGGTTTTGTAAAGCCGAAGTGAAGTCTATATTTTTTTATTAGATCAAGATGCCCTATACGCACAGGAGTGTACTTGCCCAAGTCGGCGCACACAGCCTTTTTCAAACAGGTAAAATATTTGTAATACAATGCATTTTGGTCGAAAAGCCAAGGCCTGAAGGCTTTCCGGAAATCATCCGTACTGTAATCTACACAATAAAACTTCCCGTCATATCCGTCTAAGAAGTGTAATGATAATATATTATCCTCCGTAAATGCCCCGTATTCATTCAAAAAAGAGCGCGTATAGTCTTCAAATCCGGGCAGGTAATCCACTTCAAAGCCGACGGAAATATTGATACGGGTTGCATAATCTTTTTTTAACCTTTCAGCCAACTCTAAATATACTTCGACTTGATTCGCTTTAAGCGCTCCCGTATCACAGCCGGCTTTAATACCTCCATATACGTTCTTAAACTCTACCGGCAAGGGAGCATGTTCAGTTAAGCAAATTTTATCGATTTTTAAATCAATAGCCTTCTCGATCATTAATGCCGTCTTATCACCACTGCCATGAGGACACAGCTCCGTATGTACATGACCGTCGACTACTCGTCGTCCATAGACACGGTTTCCCATAAACTGTCGCTCTTCTTTCATATTAATCATACGCTTCGTCCTCTTACGCTTCATCATAATAAAAGGACCGCTTCGAAAAGCAGTCCCTTTTATTTGCGAATGATGAGTAATCAATAAGCCGAGTTTTGTTCTGCTTGCGCAGTGGTAATCATCTATCTAGACAGACCGTTGCCGGCCTGTTCGAGCGACACAACCCGGAAGATCAGCGGGCAACTTCATCCCTTCCCTATTCGGTCTTGCTCCGGATGGGGTTTACCTAGCCGGCAAGTTACCTTACCGCTGGTGCGCTCTTACCGCACCGTTCCACCCTTACCACTTACGTGGCGGTACACATTTCTGTGGCACTGTCCCTAAAGTCACCTTCGCCGGACGTTATCCGGCATCCTGCCCTACGGAGCTCGGACTTTCCTCCAATACCTTCGTACTGGCGATTACCTTTCATACTCATCGTGTATTATCATACGCTATCTCTTGTAAACCCGTCAAGAAAACTATTTCAAAGCTTGCCTCAAGTCGTCGACGGCTTTCTTTATATCCTTTTGCGATACGACAGCACTGATCATGGCAAAGGAACGGAACCCTCTGTCATATAAAGTTCGTATGTTTCCTAACCCGATGCCGCCGATAGTCACGACGGGAAGCGGAAATTCCAAGGCACTGCGAATGGTTTCTTCCGTAACGACCTCATCGGCATCGCTCTTTGATGATGTCGGGAACATAGGCCCGAAGCCGACATAATCCGCACCGTCTGCTAATGCCCCCTGTAATTCTTTTTGTCGTATTCGTCGATACGCCGACAAACACATTTTGACCGGCTATTTTCTTTACGATTTGAACCGGTGCATCGTCCTGTCCGACATGAATCCCGTCGGCTCCGCAAGCAACGGCTAAGTCCACGGAGTCATTCATAATAAATGTCGCTCCGTATTTTTTTACACATAACCGCAATTTCCGATGCTTCGGCATATTTTTTTCTCGCCAGGTTTTATGTTTTTTTCCCGATATTGAATGATTCTTACGCCTACATCTAAAAGGGTTTTCACTACTTCCGTATTCTTACGCCCCAAAGATAAGGCCTCGCCCATGACCACATAAATAGGATCATCCTTTAAACGCTGAATATGTTCTTCTTTAGTCATTATTCACCCTCCTTAAAAATATGAAATAAAATCGCGACTCGTCGAATCAACAACGAATTTTACTTCCCAACCCCGTTTCTCACTTTCTGTCTGTAACAGGCGTTGCAGCTCGAATACGACGGGAAATTCCGTTCCGTAATGTCCTCCGTCAACTAAAAATATATCGTCTTTTACCGCTTGCTGAAAATCATGATATTTTACATCGCCCGTAAGATACAGGTCCGCACCGGCACGAACGGCGTCATTCATGAAACACGTAGCAGCCCCGCCGCAAAGAGCGATTGATTCTACTATTTCTTTTTCTTTACCGCCATAGGTTAGGACAGGCCGATTCAACTTGACCTTAATATATTCCATGACTTCAGCAAGGCTCATGGTCTCGGCAAGCCTGCCGATTCTACCCATCGAACTGCCTTCTTCTCCGTCTAAGGGCCGCACGTCATGAAGTTCCAAGAGGGAGGCTAAGACGTCGTTAACCCCTCCCGTTGCCGAATCCAGATTAGTATGAGCACAATATACGCCTATATTGTGAGACAATAACTGTGCAAACATCCGACCGTCATACGTATCCGTTCTCAAAGCCTTAATTCCCGAAAAATTACGGGGTGATGACTGATAATACAATCAAAACCATGATCTACAGCGTAGCATACATTTTCTTTTGTTACGTCCAACGTCAATAAGACGGATTGCACTTCCTGTTCCGGATTCCCTACAAGCAAGCCCGGGTTATCCCAGTCTTCTTTTAAAGTCAAAGGTGCCAGATTTTCCATTACATCAATGATCGCTTTAAATGACACAGACATTTTCTTTCCTCCCATTCAGCTATTTCCTTTTTGGTTCTTTCAGCGTCTTCGAAGCGGCCTGCCGCTTCCATGCCCTTCAGAAAACGGTCTTTTTTGCGTATTATTTCATCTATCAGCTCGCCTAACAACGGATTCTTATTATTCCAATTGAGCGGTCCCGTCTCATACTGCCAGGAAGGAAAATCAGCTTCTTTACCGGGTTCAATTCGTAATACTTGATATAGGCGACCGTCCTCTTTAATCAATGTTTCCTCAGTTATACGAAAACCGTGTTCAACCGCATATCGACGCAATGTATCGGCATCACTTTGAGGCTGTAAGATGAGATACTTCAATTGTCTCACAAGGTCGAATCTTGCCTCAAGAATTCGCATCATCAATTTGCCGCCCATACCGCACAGAACGGCACCGTCCATTTCACCGATACTTACAGCCGACAAGCCGTCTGCCAGACGACAATCAATGCGATCCGCAAGTCCGGCCTGAGCCGTATGAGCCGATGCGGACGATAAGGGACCCGGTGCAACATCGGACGCTACTACATGCGGACAAATCCCCTGTTCACACAAATATACGGGTAAATAGGCGTGATCCGTCCCCACATCAACCAGGGTGGTATTGACAGGCACCATTTTCGCTACAGCGGAAAGGCGTTTCGATAATTTCATATAAGCCTCACTTGATTGTATAGATTTTTACAATGAATTAAAATATTAATATATCTTGCTTATTATTAAATATCTCCAGCAAACATATTAAAAATACGCTTAGCCTTCAATTTATTCCTCAACGTAGCATAAAGCAATTACACAGCTTTCATCACATTAAATACTCTATATGACATTAAAAAAATATAACCGATAATTTTTTTCAACTCAATCACTTTGTATACAAAAATTCTAGATTTTTCGGCTTACTCTATCTCCGATTTATTAGAAAGATAAAAATTATATTGGGATAGCATGTAATTCAATAGACCGTGGCGATATTACATTAACTATATGCTTAATTATAATATTTTTTTAAAAACTTTATGACATTGGTAGATTTAAACCGATTTAATTTAATCTGCAGTAGGGGTGTTATCCTTACTGTCTTTATTATTATTTTCATCAATCGAGAATTTAAAATCATCCTTTTTAATTAAGGATAATTCTAACTCACTGGGATCCATTAAATTAATTACTCTTCTAGCATGATTCATGACTAAATCATCATATATATTTCTTACTAATCTACCATTAGAAAAAAAGCCTTATATTCGGATTTTACTTGGCTTTCAAAGTATGAATAAACTTCAGTTTGAACTTCATCATCCAACATGTAGTCATTGCTCTTACACATAGAAAGTAATATCTTATAAAGCTCATCAGGAGTATAGTCATCGAAGACTATAAATGTGTTAAATCTAGACTTAAGTCCAGGGTTCGACTCGAAAAATCTATTCATAGGTTCCGTATATCCGGCAACTATAACAACCAAGTCGTTCCGGAAATCCTCGAGTGCTTTTGTTAACTCTGTTAAGCATTCCCTACCATAAGAATCAGAATGATCATTTTCTGTAATACTGTAGGCTTCATCTATAAATAAAACTCCCCCCCTTGCTTTCTCAATAACTCCCTTTACTTTAAGTGCTGTCTGTCCCTGATATCCAGCAATCAAATCAGTTCTTGATACTTCAATAAAATGTCCCTTTGAGAGGAGCCCTATACGCTTATAAATTCGACCTACAATGCGAGCTACCGTGGTTTTCCCAGTACCCGGATTTCCCATGAAAGCTAAGTGTAATGTACTTTTAGATGAACTAAGGTGTTTTTCTTGACGTAATCTTTGGACCTTTTGATACGCAATTAAGTCTTGTACTTTACACTTCACCTTTTCTAAACCAATAAGAGCATTCAGTTCAACCAATAACTCTTGGAGAGTTCTTGTGTCTTCCTCCACATTTATATTTGAGTTACAAATCTCTTTCAAAGTTCTATGCCCATAAAATTTAATTAATCCCATCTCAGCATACTGGGCGATTCTCTTAACATCAGGCCCATATTGTTTATTATCAACTATGTCTTTAAGCTTCTTAAGAAATGAAATCGTTGCTTCCTTACTAACATCCGTAATAATTATATTACCTAAGTCAATTATTACACCACATGAATTCGTGATAATATCTAACTGGGTAACATTCTTCATAAACTCATTAGTATATTTACTCATCCTATTACCTTTGTAACAAATAAAAATCATTCCAATAATTACAGCAGTAACCACTCCTCCTGTAGTCCACTGCAACAATCTAATTTTTCTTATCTAACCGCTCAACAATAGCATCTCTCGACTTATTCATTTCCTCTTTACTTGATTGAATATAAACACTTAGTTCTTCAACCCGCTCTTTACATTCAAGAATTTTAGTTGAATGCTTATCAACCTCTTTCGAAATATAGTCAATATCATCAATATGCTCTAATTTTTTTCTAAATGATTCATAAATAAAACCAGTTTCTTTATTTTATCTTCAACGGTTCTAATATCACACTTCAACTGCTCTAATAAGAATTTATTTTCTTCTACTGTCTTTGATATTTCTATGTTCTTATCTCGGCTAGCTTTACAGTCACTCCAAATTTCATCAATCTCCATGAGATGTTCATAACTTTCAAGTTTCTCCTTATAGGTCTTCAACACCTCAACTATTTTTTTCAATATTTAAAACATTTTTTTCTATTTCTTTCTGTTGAAAGTTCAATTTCTCATTATGCTTCTTTAATGTCCTTTGTTGTATTCTGACATCATCGCTGGTTTTTCCAATCGCACTAAGATTATTCATAATGGCCGTAATATAATCTCTGTCAAGTACATCAAGCGCATTGTATACTTCTCTAAACTCCTTAATTACACTATTATTTGTCGTATTGACATCAATAAAGAGTCTTTGGATAATCTCAAGTCTTTCGTTCAATTCTTTTCCGGTTACATTATGGTCAAAAAAGAACCAGCTATCCTCTTCCACCCTCTTTATTTCAAGTTCACTTTGCGTTTTTTCGGAGAACTCCTTTAGACGTTTTTTGATCAGTTCAAAATTATGCTTTTCAATAATCTCATTCACCTTTTTACTCCTATTCTAATAAATCATCCAAATCATCCGTAATTGTGTCAATTTGCTCCATAGTAGTAGTTGACTTACTATCTATGAAAAATATCATCATTAGAAAGATCTGTTACAAAATTTTCCATAATTTTAATATGGGAATTTTTCATATAACGTACGGCTTCTTGACGTCTATTCTCAATATTGAATCTGGCTTCTCTCTTACGGTTTTCTAATTGAGCTTCATTTATAATCCTAAGCTGATGCTGCTTGCTAATGACCGTATTCCCTTTCCTCATTACAGCTTCTTGGGCACATGCTTTTTGCTTTTTAGCAATAAATTTATCAATTATATTAATAACAATAGCTCCACTCAGCCCTGCTAAAAGGCTGGATAAGAATGCACCAATCACATTAGCTAAAGTACCCAAAAGAGGTAACTCAATCTGCATCCCCGGTACTGTAAGCAAAACTTTTTCAAATACCTCACTAAGAAAAATACCACTACCAGCAACTAATCCAGCCATGACAATCTTACCTACTTGAGCTACTTTAATACTAAACGGTTTCTCTCTATTTTCCGGTGAATTAAGATATTTAATAGCATCTAGTAGAGATGAAACGCCTACTTTTATTAGGCTGCCTATTTTTCTTAAACATACTTACAAAGGGGCCAAAAATTTCAGTTACAACAGTCCCGAGTGCACTTTTGCCCCCCACTTTTAAATAATAAAATATTTTTATTCAAAAAAATGTTTTAATTGATATTTTCATTTCTGCTAAAAACTGACTAATAGATTTTCTTTGGCTTTTTTTAGAAATCTCACAAAAACCATTCATAATTTCCTTAAGTAAGGAGATTATGGCAGTTATTGCCATCTGTTTTAAAGCGTCTTTCGCCGCTTTCTTTGTTGTTTCTTTACACACTCCTATGTAAATATCCTTATTTATTTCATTTCTTGCTTCTTTATCTAGTGACTGCATCAGTTTTTCATCAGCATCAAGTTTATCTTGTAACCGCTTATTAATTTTCTCTTTCTCTAGTTTTTTTTCTACTTCAGACTTATTAGATTCATCAATTTTTTTCTTTTTACGCTCAGCCTGTTTTCTTAAATCCTTCTCTCGTTGTTCCCTATTAGAACAGTATTCTTCAATACTCTTTTTCCCCTTACTCTTATTTAGTGACTCATTTGTAGCCTTCAAATTCACATCTTTATTAGCTAAATCTTTTGTAGATATACCAGCTTGCTTTCTTCGACGATTTTCATCTATCTCTTTTCTCGAAACCACATGATCTAAATTGGCTTTATCATCTATACCCATCTGTTTACCAGTATATTGATCTCGAAGTGCACCTGCTTTTTTTTGTTCTACCATGGCTTTATTAGCATTTTTATATCTAGGATCTTTCATAACCTCTTTGCCAATATCCGTGTAACACTCACCCTGATGTTCTCTATCATACTTCTGATTTAAAGTCTCATTTGTTACATCCAATCCGATTTGATTGGAGAATTGATTCCCAGATTTCCTCTTGAACTATTTGCCCTAAGGCATCAGGATTACCAATTTTTTTCTTCTCCTCTTCTAAAAAGGTTAAGTCAGCTACTGCATTATTTAATTGATTTTCGAAGCCCGCTTCTAATCCGGCTAGGTCAAATACTTCTGTAAAGCTATCATCAGAAACAACTTTATTAAGACTTGCATTTTCATTGGCCATTTCCTATCTCCTTATAATACTAGAAAATAAAATTAGACTTAATTAATACATCCATTCTTATAACCCACTAGGTCAAATGACTGCAATTAACAACTTTACACAAACAAAGGAAGTACAGATTACTACTTCGATATCTAGTTTACATTTTTAACATTTTCATTACAATATTTTTTCATCATTGCATTATTTTGTGAACAATCAAACATTACTCAAATACTTTCCAACACCGTACCTCCACCAAACACGATTAACTCGGCCCGTAATACAACGTAGGAGAACTCCCTAGGCTCAATCAGATTTGTAGCGATTATGCCATCAAAATATATGCGTTCCATCATAACAACTAAGAACATAGGCTTTCGTGAAGACAGATACCATCCACAAAGACAAATCTCGGCTTACTTCTACATTAGGTGGCATCAGTCAGATATTCTAAAACTTATCTACAGTCTGTCCAAATACTCATTTTTTCTGGTCATACTTGTAATGTCATTTTATTGAACACGTAACTCAAAAACTTTTTAATCGCTTACTTGTAATATTTATTCTATTTACGGAGGACAGACAACAGCCTGTACAATACCAGTGCTATATACCCGTCTAATTTTTTTCTTATTCCCTCGTATTTTTAATAAGGGAATATATTTTTTTACATCTATCTGAATATTTATATTTTAAAAAAATAAATAATTTATTAAGGAGATATAACCCCATTAAAATCAGAGCCAGCAAGGGATTTCAGTCTTTTTACCAACACGTTTTGTCCACCCTACAAGTTTGTCAAACAACTTAAAATGGCGATAAAACCAGATAAAATCTAGCCTCGTCGCCATTAAAACCAATACAAAAATGTCCTATAACTCTCGCTTTCAGACTTTTTACCAACAAGTTCTATATTCCTATAAGCTTATCTAAATAAATTATAATGGTAATAAAACCTGACAAACAATAAAAAAATAACACAAAATATCCCAATAATTCAAAAAAGCTATCCCGCAACAGTGCGAAATAGCTTTGTTTACATGTGGTGGGCCTACTTGGGTTCGAACCAAGGACCAACCGGTTATGAGCCGGTGGCTCTACCGCTGAGCTATAGGCCCGGTAGACAAGGCTTTAAACCTTGCCTGATTATTATACGACAATCCGCGCGAGTCAGTCAAGAATGGCTTATATATAGCCTCTCTCACACAAACTGACATAGGTTCCGTCACCGATAATAATATGGTCCAAAACAGGAATTCCCATGACTCGACCGGCCTCAGCAATACATTGAGTGGCTTTTATATCTTCTTTTGAAGGGGTCGGATCGCCACTGGGATGGTTATGTATAAGAATAACCGCCGCCGCATTGTATTCCAAAGCATATCTGAAGACGTCTCTGGCCTTAGCCAGACTTTCATCGAGTGTCCCGCTCGTCAGCTCACGTAAGGCAATCAGTTTATTTTTGGAAGACACATACAAGGCTGAAAATTTCTCTTGTCTCAAACAGCGCATGTCTTCCATTACATAGTCGGCCACTGTAGAGGGAGTGCTGAAATCCCTGGCGTTTGCCTTTACTCTCTGACGGGCAATTCGTTTGCCCAGCTCTATGGCGGCACACAAAGTAACGGCCTTATCCCTGCCTATTCCTTTTACGGTACAAAGACGTCTGACATCCGTCTCTCCCAAATAATAAATATTTTCTTCCGGCAAGGTACGAAGAATACACCGTGAAACGTCTAAAACCGACTGTCCCTTCGTGCCCGTACGCAATAAAATGGCCAATAAATCCTGATCTGAAACTGCAGCGGCACCATGGTGAAAGAAACGTTCCCGCGGCCGCTCACCGGGAGACAGTTTTTTTAGCTCTGCGCTCATAAGCACATACCGGCAATTCCTGCCAGTACATACAAGGCACTTAAAGGAAGGCCCACGACATTCGTGTAATCGCCTTCTATCTTTTCAACCAATATAGCTCCGCGCCCTTGAATTCCGTAAGCACCGGCCTTATCAGACGGTTCTCCCGTTTCTACGTAAGCCTCAATTTCGTCTTCAGTCAAATCTCTGAAAGTAACAAGGGTCTTTTCCGCATGAGTCCATACACTGTCATCTTTCTGCAAAGCAATGCCCGTATAAACGGCATGGGTTTTGCCCGATAATCGATGCAACATGGACATAGCCTCTTCATCAGAGCGAGGCTTTCCCAATATTTTACCGTCGGATACCACTACCGTATCGGCACCCAGTACCCACCGCCCTGTATACTTTTCGGCAATGGATGCCGCCTTTCCGGCGGCCTGTCTAATAACAAACTTCTCGGGATCATCGTTTTTCGGCACATCTTCGGCATATGTACCGACTTTTACTTCATAGGCCGCGCCTATTTGTTCCAATAACTCCCTGCGACGCGGCGACCCGGATGCTAAAATCAGCATACCTGTCAACCTCCTAAATTCGTCTGTAAATAAATACAGCTACTAAAATTCCGATAATACTGAGAAGATTCGGGGCAAAATGAATACCGAGCGTAAGCTCCATAACATATAAGTTCAGTGTTACATTGTGAATATTGAAAATTTCATAATGCCGGACCAGATCGGGCATTATACTTCCAAAGTTTAAACCCGACAAAACCTCGCCTATAATGCCGCCTAAATACCGCCGACAATTAAGAACAGCAATAATACGGGTATACTCTTATATCCTGCAGACTTCATCTTATTCCTCCGATAATAACCTGATAAATTTATTATACAAACAACTGTCTCTAACGGCAATATAAGAAGGGATACCTTCTCAGAATGAGAGCGGTATCCCTTTGACATCTATCCTTTTTGCTGCATTTTAGCCCATGTATCGCGTAAGCCGACAATACGATTGACTACCAAATGTCCCGGCTGACTGTCTCGGTCAATGACAAAATAGCCTTGACGCAGAAATTGAAACTTATCGCCTTCTTTAAAATTGCCCAATCCGGCTTCGGCCTTACCTTGCGTCACCATAAGACTGTGAGGGTTGACTTGACTCAAGAAATCACCGTCATCGCCCTCACTGTCAGTTTTCAGCAACGATTCATACAAGCGGCATTCCGTATCAATCGCATCGGCAGCGTTAACCCAGTGTAAGGTACCTTTTACCTTACGGTTAGCATTGGCGCCGCTACCGCTTTTGCTATCCATATCGCAAGTGCAACGTAATTCCGTAATATTGCCGTCTGCATCTTTAATGACTTCTTCGCATTTAATAATATATGCATATTTCAGGCGAACTTCTTTTCCCGGTGCTAAGCGGAAGAATTTTTTGACCGGCTCTTCCATAAAGTCGCTCCGTTCAATATACAATTCTCTACTGAAAGTCATCAGTCGTGTTCCCATTTCTTCATTTTCCTGATTATTATCGGCAACTACCGTTTCCGTAAGGTCTTTCGGATAGTTGGTCAAACGACTTTAATCGGATCGACTACAGTCATATACCGCGGAGCTTTCAGTTTCAAATCTTCGCGAATGCATGATTCGAGAAATGCAGGTTCTACCGTACTGTCCGCCTTGGCTACTCCGATACGTTCACAGAAATTGCGAATTGATTCAGGAGTATAACCCCGCCTGCGGATACCGGCAATAGTCGGCATGCGAGGGTCATCCCAACCGCTAACCAGACCTTTCTCAACGAGAAGTCGTAATTTACGCTTACTCATAACCATATTGGCCACATTAAGGCGTGCAAATTCAATCTGCTGAGGCTTTTGATTTTCCGGATCGTCCCATTCTTCAACAACCCAGTTATACAAAGGACGATGGTCTTCAAATTCAAGGGTACAAATGGAATGAGTAATCCGTTCTATAGCATCTTCCAAAGGATGAGCAAAGTCATAAATAGGATAAATGCACCATTTATTCCCCGTACGGTGGTGAGACGCATGAATGATTCGATATAAAACGGGATCACGCATATTAATATTCGGACTGGCCATGTCTATTTTAGCCCTCAATACCTTTTCTCCGTCAGCATACTTCCCGTCTTTCATTTCTTCAAACAGACGTAAGTTTTCCTCAATCGAACGATTCCGATAAGGGCTTTCTTTACCGGGCTGACTGAAGGTACCGCGATACTCACGGATTTGTTCTCCCGTCAAGTCATCCACATAAGCCTTACCCTTTTTAATGAGCTTAAGGGCCTGCTTATAAAAAATATCGAAATAATCGGATGCGAAGTAAAGACGATCTTCCCAGGAAAATCCGAGCCAAGCCACGTCCCGCTTAATGGATTCCACATATTCCACATCTTCCTTTGACGGGTTTGTATCATCAAAGCGCAGATTGGTCAAGCCTTTATATTTTTTCCCGATGCCGAAGTTGAGGCAAATGGACTTGGCGTGTCCGAGGTGCAAATACCCGTTCGGTTCGGGCGGAAAACGAGTGTGTACACGTTCTCCGTATTTTCCCGTTTCATTGTCTTTATCTATAATAAGTTCAATAAAATTTTTGGTGTTTTCCTGGTCCATGAGGCATCTCCTTCTTTCCGTTAGTGTTTAAATTGTATCATAAATAAAAAAGCCCTTCCAGTACTGAAAAAGCGGCGAAAGGACGCCGACTGTGTTATAATAAATCCATCTTATATGCAGGAGCTGATTTGAAATGGAAATTCGTAAACTCGTAACCTTTGAAGACGCCGGCTTCGTTCAGTGGGGAGTTCTCACGTCCGACGAAAAAAGCGTATACAGTGCTATTGCCTTGGAAGAAGCGTTCTTTACACCCCTGCCTGAAAGCCTGTCGGAATTTATTGCCCAAGGACCTGAAGGACTCTTGGCTCTGGCTGACAGTCTGGAACAAATGAAAAGACCGGAGCCGTGCAACCCAGGCCCTTAGATACGGTTCATATTCTGACTCCCTTGCCCGACACGATTCACAATATCCTATGTGTCGGTAAAAACTATTGTGAACACATTGCCGAATTCGATAAGGTCACAACGGTAGAAAAGCCGAAATATCCGGTGTTCTTTACGAAATCCGCTACATCTCTTATCGGTCCGGACGATACCATTGATCTTCACGAAAACGTAACTTCCGAAGTGGACTATGAAGGCGAACTGGCTGTCATTATCGGCAAGTCCGGCACGGACATTCCCGAGCATGAGGCCATGGATTATGTTTACGGCTTTACAATTTTGAATGATGTGACGGCTCGCGACTTGCAACGCCGACACCAACAATGGTTTCACGGCAAAAGTTTGAACACCTTCTGCCCCATAGGCCCGTATATCTTATTACGAGACGCCGCTCCCGACATATTTAATATTGTTACTAAGGTAAACGGCGAGGTGCGTCAAGATGCGAGTACGGATGATTTAATTTTTACCGTCCCCACGCTCATTTCTCAGCTCTCCTCGGGTACGACGTTATCGTGCGGCGACATTATAGCCACCGGGACACCGGCCGGCGTAGGAGTAGGCTTTAACCCTCCTCGTTATTTAAAGTCGGGAGATAGCGTTGAAATTACAATCTCTTCCATCGGTACATTAAAAATACTGTAAAATAAATGAAGTGACAAAAGAACCCTTAACGGAATCGTACCGTTAAGGGTTCTTTTTATTCACCCTGCTTTGCATAAGCGTAAATACTTATATCATTGTCATCATACTCTGCCAAGTATATATCATTTATCTTATACCCCTTTTCGGCAGCTCGTTCTTCAATCCATTCTTTATTCTTACCGATAAGTTCGAGTACACTTTCATTAATGTTTCCGTCTGCAATGAGAGGATAGCGATTATGTTTGTCATCATATTTCATAATGGTCAGCTGACCGTTTTGTTCCAAAATCCCGCGATAGACATCTTCAATACGCCATACATCGCCACTTCTCAATTTTAAATGAAGATCACCGGCATTCAAACCCGCTCGCATACACGCATCGGTTAAAATCTTTCCGTGGTCGATGACCAAAATGGGGTCTCCGTCAATCAGCTTATGAACGAAATTGCTGTTTCCCTTGGCATAGCGCAAAATCATAACAAGAATTGTCCATGCAATGAGGATTAAGAGGAACTGCAAAATGCCGATGCTGTCATTATAAATAATACCGCCTATAATACCGCCGAGAACATAGTTTTGAACTTGGTCCAAAGCCGACGTGGGTGCCAAGTTTCCCTTTCCCATAATATTGATTTGAAAAATAATAACCAATAAACCTATGCCCAGTTTAGCAAAAATCATTGAATATTCAATCATAGTTTACTCCTGTTCATTGATAATATGCACATCGGCATTAATCATATAAATTCGCTCAACCTTATACGCCGTTTCACGATCGCTGAAATCGACGGAATAGTACTCATTAGCTCCTGTCCTTACGACCATGCCGTTTTTAAGCCGCAATGAATTAACTGACAGTCGGTCTTTCGGAACGTTTAAATTGTAACTGAAATTTTCCAAGAAAACGGACATGCGGGATATATCTTCTGTCGACTGCCTGGTCCTAGAAAAGCTCTGCCAATTGGCTCCGGCCAAAAAAATGCCGATGAGTAAAAAAATAATCGTCAAATCACGATACTTGGTTTGCAACCGGTTACGCATATACTTAATGCCGGCTATGAGCCACGCCAAAGTCACGCCGAGCAGGACTGCATAGTGATAAAGATAGGTGGTATGTACCTGCCCGTCTATATAAGCATAGGTGTAAAAATCCATCTTTTTCTTCCTTTCTGCCGTTACTGATTTTTTAATTATAAACAGTGTACTTCATTATGTACAACACCAAATAAAAAGGCCGTAACTAGAGATTTCGACCTCTTCGTTACGGCCTTTTAAATAAATATTACGCACCTTCCTTACCGTTGCGCAAACGGCTGTGTTTATGCCCGTAAACGGCATAGATGATACCGCCTAATATAGACCAGCCTACAAAAAGAACCAACGTACGGGAAGATAAATGTGCAAAAATAAATGCACAGAAGATAAAGCCTAAAGGAGCGACGAGATAGACTGCCGGGCACTTAAAGCTTCGGGGAATATCGGGATATATACGACGCAAAACAATAATGCCGACGCAAGAACAAAGGAAGGCAAAAATCGTTCCGGCACTGCAAGCTTCCGCCACGATATGGATGGGCGTAAAGCCTGCTACCAGAGATACCACAATGCCGATAATAAGCAAAAGGCGATACGGCGTATGATATTTTTCATGAACCGTATATAAACTCTTGGGAATCAAGCCGTCACGACTCATAGAATACAAAGCGCGACTCTGTGCGAAAAGCATATTCAAAACAACGGTTGATAAACCGCAAAGTGCACCTGTACCGATGAGTGCCGAGCCTGCTCGCAAGCCGATATATTCAAGTACGTATGAAGCCGGTGCCGCCGTATCCAATTCGGGATAAGGTACAACGCCTGTCATAGCCGCGCAAACGGCTATGTACAAGACCGTACAAATAGCTAAGGCCGAAATAATGCCTATAGGCATGTTGCGTTCAGGATTCTTCGTTTCTTCAGCCGCCGTAGACAAGGCATCAAAGCCCAAATAAGCAAAGAACAACACGGCCGTTCCGGCAACAACACCGTCTAAACCGAAAGGCAGGAAGGGCTGCCAGTTTACGGGATCAATATGAGGGCCTGCGAAAAAGAGGAAAGCAAAAATCGTGACAATTTTGATAACTACGAGAACTCTGTTAACCCTTGCTCCTTCTCTTACACCTAAAATAAGACAACCCGTGGCCAGCAAAACAATAACAAAAGCAGGTAAATTAATGATGCCCCCGTCAGCCGGGACGGCTGTCAACATCTTGGGAAGCTCAATTCCGCAGGAATGCAAAATTCCCACGAAATATGCCGACCAGCCGCCTGCAACGGCACTGGCACCGACGGAATATTCAAGGATAAGACTCCAGCCTACCCACCAGCCGAAGATTTCACCTAAAGACGCATAAGCATAAGTATAAGAGCTTCCTGATACGGGCAAAAAGGTAGCCAATTCCGAATAAGCCATACATACGAAGGCACAGGTAATAGCCGCCAGTACAAAAGACAACATCAGACCGGGACCTGCATATTTAGCGGCACCGATACCGGTAAGGACGAAAATCCCCGTGCCGATAATAATCCCCAGCCCCATGATTGTAATATCAAAGGCACCTAAGACGCGATTTAACTTCTTATCTTGAGAGTCATGCATGAACTCCTGATAAGGCTTACGTTCAAAAATATCCATATCAATCCACTCCTAAATCATTTTAAAAAGAAAAACCTCCTTAGTAAAAGGAGGTTTCTCTTTACCATTCTAAGCTTCTTTAGTTGATGATGTTACCTGAGCCTGCACGAGGCCGATAATAAGACCTGCGACGGCGAAGCATACCCAACCCATGCCTAAAGAATGTAGAGGAACCGTGGAGTTAAAGAATACATCAATAGCTCCGAGAGAAATTTCAGCCGTTTCAAAACCTGTAACCAAAGCAGGAATCAAAGTAAGACCGATAGTCCATCCGTATACGCACTGCCGGCCCTTAAAGAACTTGTGTAAGAACGTAAGGACAACAAGCGCCACAACGATAGGATAAATAAACATCAAAACGGGAATTGCCGCCGAAATAATCGTCTTCAAGCCGAACATAGCTACGGCAAAGGAAATAACGGAGAACAATACGGCATATGCCTTATAGCCCATTCCGCCTACGAGTTGTTCAAAATAGGTAGCGCAAGACGTAACCAAGCCGATGGACGTTGACAGGCAGGCAAGCAACACGATGACAGCCAAAATCATAGCCCCTACGTTACCGAAAAGGATTTGAGCCGATTTTGTCAAAACGGGAGCTCCCGTGTCCTGCATACCGATAGCTACAACACTGTCCGCACCGATTTTAGCGACAAAAATATAAACGAAAGCCAAACAAGCCACGGCAATAACACCCGATTTAAATACATCCAACGTAATCTCGCTGGGCGTCGATGCGCCTGCTTCTACTACGAATTCGACTACGAGAATGGCAAATACCAATGATGCGATAGCATCCATTGTATTATAACCGTCTAAAATCCCTTGAACTACTGCCAAGGCAGGCGTTCCGTAGGTAGCCGTCGCCGCACCGGGATCCCCCAAGGGCGAAATAAAGGACTTTGCAATTAAGGCTAAAATGGTAAGTAACAATACAGGGGTTAAAATCTTACCGATACGGTCAACCAGCTTGGAAGGTGAAGCAGAAAGCCAATAAGTAATGACGAAGAATATAACGAGGAAAATAGTCATATTCAAATCCGAACCGCCATTTTCCAGGAAGGGACGTACGGCAATTTCATACGATACGCTGCCGGTTCTCGGCGTTGCAAAGAAAGGCCCGATAGTTAAATAAGATACGACTGTAAACAAAAGGCCGAACTTAGGATGAACACGACCGGCCAATTCCTGTAAATTCTTACAGCCCGAATAGCCGATGGCAAGAACGCCGGCAAGGGGCAACCCTACACCCGTAACAATAAAGCCCAATACGGACCACCAAACATTTTCCCCTGCATGCTGTCCCATCGATGCCGGGAAAATCAAGTTCCCCGCTCCGAAAAAGAGAGCGAATAGCATGAGGCCTACGGCAATAAATCGCTTATTGTCTTTTTGCTCACTCATTAATACCACACTCCGTTCTCATAATAATAGGATCGTCATACCCGTATAACGAACTTACCCAAAGGTGCCTTTCCATATGTTAAGAAAAAACACACTTTAATGATGTCGTCATTATATCATAAGATTGTTTGAAAAATCACCTACTTAAACGTTTTTAATTTTATTCTTCTTTGATTATAAAAAAAGCGTTAAGCATTTACATTTTCTCATTATTAATATAATTTTTTTAATTATTCTAATAACGCGGTTATTTGTAATCCGGTCACGAACGGCCAGACGAATAAATTCACCGTTTAAGCCTCTATAATTACGACAATTTCTAATCAGTATACCGTGACGTTTACAGTAGTCCGCAGCTTTCTCAGCCGTATGATAAGGCCGTAAGAATTGTATGAGTATAAAGTTTACGCTCCCTCCTGTGACATGGACTTCCGTAATTTCTTGCAGACGTGTTTTCATATAAACCCGTTCAGCTTCACAGAGTCTGCGGCTTTCTCGTATATATTCTCCATCTGTCAAGGCCGCCGTGCCGGCAACTTGGGCCAAGCTGTTTACATTCCAACAATCCTTATGCCCTTCCATTTTTTTAATATCATGTTCACACGCCGTCCCGAACCCCAATCGCAAGCCCGGCAAGGCAAAAAACTTGGTTAACGAACGAATAACCAGAAGATTTTCGTATATGCCGGTTAATTTTTTGACGGAAAACCGCTCTTCATCATATCGAAAATCCAGAAAAGACTCATCCACTACAAAGCGAAGATTCTTTTTTATTCCCTCTTTGACAGCGGCCTCCACTTCTTCTTTTTTTATCAGGCTACCTGTCGGATTGTTGGGGTTTCCCAAGATAATAACGGACCCTTCTCCGGCCGCTTCCGCCATCCGCATCAAGTTACTGTTAAAGTCATCCTGTTGCGTATATACATAAGTAATATGAGCACCTCCGGCTTTGGCCGCTTTTTCATACTCATCAAACGAGGGCACGGGTATAATAACTTTTTTCGGTTTAAATGTATGAAAGTAAATATACATCAATTCGGCTGCCCCGTTCGTACAAATCAGTCGTTCCTTCAAGATTCCGTAATGATTTGCCAACGCGTTCTTAAGGGCTCTTGCCTCCGGGTCCGGATAATGAACGAGAATATCGACAGACGTGATAATAGCTTCTTTTACCCTTCCCGACAAGCCGAGAGGATTAATATTGGCACTTACATCTACCCAATTTTTAAGCTTCCCTTCCTCATCGTATACATTTCCTCCGTGTGAAAAAGACATATTCATCTCTCCTCAAAAACGTATCCGCCGCCAATCGTTTCAAAAACACCTATAAAATTCAAATCTTTTAACGGGCTCTGCGACAGCACCTTTTTTATTTTCTGCCCGTACCCGCGGGTGCGAAAAATCATAGTCAAAAGAGTCCCCGTATGAGCCGTTCCTATACCACAGGCCCCTATTTTTTGTGCTGTCTCATAAAAATCGGGAAGTTCGCTTTTAAAAAACCTACTCTGATTGGCCAAGGCCGAAGTTGTGGCTACTCGGCACCAAGTATCTATATCCCCGTCATTACGACATAAATCCTTGTACAGGTCTGTCACATCGGGCTCATCTTCTACTGTCCCCGTACTATAGAAGTCCTGCGTATTTATCGTTCCGCCGCAGTCAAAAGTATAGTATACCAGGCGAGGTGCCGGGAAACGTCGTAAAAGTTGCCCGCTGTAGCGGTCCATAGCCACCACGCCCCGGCAGAAAACAGGATCCGTAGGCTCAATAGAAACAGCTAAACGACACAACTCTTCATCTGAAAAACATGCCCCTTATGGCGGGCTACGGCAAGGGCACAAGCACCTATATCCGCACTGCTGGATGCCATGCCCTTCCCTTTAGGGATATCCGACTGTATTTCAAGAACCTTGTCAAAAGGCCTGCCTCCGCAAATAGAGTCTGCCCGTTGTACAGCTTGACGCGACTTTTCACCCAACAGTGTCGCGTCATATATGCCGTCATTTACGATAGCCTTTACATAAGCATTGACCGGTGTCGAAATAATGACACTTCTATTGCCTACTCGCCCTTGTAAAAATTCGCCGCAGCCGGCAGGAACGGTAACGGAAAATCCCATACTTACACCCACCAATAAACACAAGACATGAAAATGACTGCACAAGCAGTCGCAGTATACATCAAATGAACAGCCTGTCGTATTTTTTCAGCTTCCAACGGTTCATCATCATCTCCCATATAAGCACGGAAAGATGTTGTGCCGAAATATGAATTATAGCCGCCCAAACGAATATGTAAGGCCCCGGCAACGGGGGCCTCTGCATAACCTCCGTTGGGACTGGGATGTTTACGTGCATCCCTAAGCATAATCTGAAAAGCCTTTTTGGAGTCACTTTCCCCTAAAGCGGCGGCTGCAACAAAAGAAATTCCCGTCAGACGTGCGGGAATATAGCTGAAAATATCGTCAATACGAGCGGCCACACGCCCGTAATATAAATATCTGTCATTCTTATACCCCATCATGGAGTCAAGAGTATTGACAGCCTTATATACGGCGGCTCCCGGTAATCCGCCTATAAAATAATAAAATAACGGAGCTATGATACCGTCGCTCGTATTTTCCGCCACGGTCTCAATAACAGCTCGACAAACTTCGGCGGCACTCAAATTCTGTGTATCTCTGCCGACAATGTATCCTACTTTATGACGAGCCGCCTCTAAATGTCGCTGTTGCAAATCTTTACGAATAGCCGTAGCTGCTTGAGCCAGACTTTTAGGGCAAATGAGAAAAGCCAGGACAATCCCCTTAAACACATCTGCAAATATATTTACCGTCAACAAATCTAAGATGCTGACAACTGCAAACATTACGGCATAGGTAAAGGATAAAATAAGCAGGCATACCATTCCGCCGCCGACGACCTGCATTCCCTGAGAATACTTGCGGTTATAAAAAAGCTTATCCAAAACAGCAATACATCTTCCCAAAAGAGCAATGGGATGAAACCTGGTTTGCGGATCCCCTATAAGACTGTCAACTATAAACGCCGTTATAAGAGTAATCATCGCTCACCTCTTATAATTTCCCTGATTTTATCCATATTCATATGGGTCTCTACAATGTTTGCCAAGCGATCATAGTTGTCCTCTTTTTGTGCCGAATAGGAGTTCCCTCTGGTCAAAGGACTCAGCCCCTTATGCAAACGCACGGCATTAATAAAGGCGTGACGAAAATCGTCATTATCAAAAAGTCCGTGTACATAGGTCCCCCAGACATGGCCGTCTTCAGATACGGCTCCGTCTTCGAAGCTACAATCCAGCCCGTGTCGGGATGTAATCAAAAACGGACGAACTTGCTCCCTTTCATTACCGTCTGACCTGCATGAATTTCATACCCTCGCATACCGGAACAGTCAATCACTACGTCCCCTACACGTAACTTTACACAGCGGCACTGTACCTGTGCCGTTAATTTAGTGTTTACCAGGGTTGTTTCCGTCTGCAAAAGGCCGAGGCCGTAAATCTCTTGAACACCCGATTCCACACCGTAGGGATCATAAAGACGTTCTCCTAACATCTGATAACCGCCGCAGATACCTACGATAAAGGCCCCTTTTTATAAAGCCTTGAAGATTTCCGCTTCCATGCCGCTTTTTCGCACATATTGCAAGTCTTCAAGTGTATTCTTCGTACCCGGTAAAATAATGACATCCGCATCCTTTAATTTTTCGGGCGTATCCGCATAATATAAGCCGATGCCGTCTTCTTGTCCCAGACTGTCGAAATCGGTAAAATTAGAAATTTTCGGTGTCATGACAACGGCAATATTCACATCTTCGTGCGTCACCTGTTGCTTCATATCATGTAAAGACACGGAATCTTCCTCATCAACTCCCATATTTTCTATATAAGGAACGACGCCGATAACAGGCTTTCCCGTCTTTTCTTCCAAGAACCGGACTGCCGGTTCAAAAAGACTGATATCCCCTCGAAACTTATTAATAACAAGACCTTTGACAAGCTCCCGCTCTTCCGGCTCGAGCAATTCCAAGGTTCCGACAAGCGCCGCCAGGGATCCGCCCCGGTCTATATCGGCAACGAGAAATACGGGAGCCTGTAAATACTTGGCTACACGCATATTCACAATATCCGTATCTTTCAGATTTACTTCCGCAGGACTGCCGGCCCCTTCGATAACCAGTATATCGTAAGTATCATCCATGCGAGCCAAAGCCGATTTAACGGCATCAAAAGCCTTCATGCAATACGACAAGTGATATTCGCGAGCCGTCATATTCCCTACAGGAATCCCGTTAATGATGACCTGCGATCGACTGTTTCCTACCGGCTTTAACAAGACGGGATTCATATCCGTTTCAGGAATAAGACCGGCCGCTTCCGCCTGAGCAACCTGGGCTCTACCCATCTCCTTGCCGTCCGGTGTAACATAGGAATTTAAAGCCATGTTTTGTGCTTTAAAAGGAGCTGTACGCATACCTTCACGAGCAAAAATACGGCAAAGAGCTGTCGTTAAAATACTTTTCCCTACATGCGATCCTGTTCCCTGGAACATAATATATGACGCCATTACCGTATCTCCTTTTAAATCACTTTTGATAAATACTGGGACGCCCCTTTACATCGGCACACTTGGTCTTACACCCCGGATGATTGCAGAGCCAGTAAGGGCCATAAGGACCGTCCATACGTACAAATCGACCCGTTTTACACCGCGGACAAGTATAATCGGTGCTTTCATCTACAGCCTTCGGTATAATTTGTTCCGTATGCTTACATTTCGGATAAGACGTACAGCCGTAAAATTCACCGTATTTGCCGGCTCGTTTTATCATAACCGAACCGCATCGGGGACACCGCTTTCCTTCCGCATGAGTTTTGACAACACCTTGCCCCGCCTTTTGTATGAGTGTACGCAAAAATTCTACTTGATCTTTCAAAAAAGACTGTAAATCGTCTTTGCCTATACTCATTAAATGAAGCCGTTCTTCCCAAATGGCAGTCTCATCGGGGTAAGCCAACTCATCGGGCAACGCATCAATAAGAATATATGCCGAATCGGCCGGACACAAATACTTTTTCTTACCTTCTTCGTATAAAAACTTGCGACCGATTAATTCATTAATAATCGTCGCCCGCGTCGCTTCCGTACCGATTCCCTGGACTTCTTTGAGTTTCTTTTTCAGACCGTCATCCTTTACGTATTTATAAATTTCTTTCATCGCCGCCAACAAGGTGGATGCCGTAAAGCGCTGAGGCGGCTTCGTTTCTTTCTCTTCTGTTATACCGGACTTATAAAAAACTGTCGTCCCTTTTTTCAGAACAGGCAATTGCTCCTTGTCTTCTTCGTTGTCATCACTTTTATCCCGACTATACAGCTCTTTCCACCCGAGAGCGGTAACGGTTTTACCGCGAGCTACGAAATCTTCTTGAGCACAATTAATGATAATGCGCTGACTGTCGTATTCATGAACACCGTAAAACTGGGCAATATAAGCCTGTGCGATAAGAAAATATATATTTTTTTGTATGGGAGTCAAACTGTCATAAGGACAACGAACGGTAGTAGGAATAATGGCATGATGAGCCGTGATTTTGGAGTCGTTCCAAGCCCGGCTTTTTAGGCCCTTATCCGCACCGTTTACCCAATTTTCCAAGTCCACTTGTCCGGACGACGCCAAATTTTCCAAGATTTTAGGCACATCTCGGCGCTGGTTTAAAGGTAAATATTCACAATCCGAGCGGGGATAGGTTGTAAATTTTCGTTCATACAACTGCTGTGCCGTATCCAATACTTGTTGCGGACTGTAGCCGTATTTCTTGCCCGCCGCGATCTGCAGGGACGAAAGAGAATGCGGCAACCGTTGATTTTCCTTCTTATGCGTTACCTTGCGTTCCGTTACCGTCCCCTCAACGGCAGCCTCCGCCTTGGCAAGAATATTTTCCGCCGTCTGTTTATCAATACAGCGTCCTTCCGAATCAAGTCCGCCCTGAGTATCTTTAGCCTGCCACTGAGCTGTTATAGTTCCCGAACCGTAATCAAAATCGGCCTTTACAACATAATAAGTGACGGGAACAAAGTGATCCAGTTCCCTCTGTCGTCTTACGACAAGAGCCAACGTCGGCGTCTTAACGCGGCCAACAGGATAAACGCCCTTATGCCCCTGTCTACGAGCCGCCAACGTATAAGCCCTTGAAAGATTCATCCCCATCAACCAATCGGCACGACTGCGGGCTAAGGCCGAATCCTTCAGCGGCTTAAAATCTCTATTATCCCGTAAATCCGTCAAAGATTCATGAATACTCTTTTCATCGAGGGCATTTAGCAAAATACGCTCTACAGGCTTTGTATTTCCCACGTAATCGAGAATTTCATCTATCAAAAGCTGACCTTCTCTGTCGGGGTCACCGGCATTGACAATGGAATCGGCTTGCTCAATAAGCCCCTTTATAATTTCGAACTGGTCTTTGGCACTCGGAGATACAATGAGTTTCCACGTTTCGGGAATAATGGGTAAATCTTCTGTACGCCAGGTCTTATAAGATTCATTATAGGCATCCGGCTCGGCCTGTTGCAGAACATGCCCGTAAGCCCACGTAACAATACCACCGCCTGTACGAATATATCCGTTTTCTCTTTTTTTCGGGTCGGGAAGACATTTGGCCAGTTCCCGTGCCATGCTCGGCTTTTCCGCTATAAATACCTTCATAAACGAATCTCTCTCTTATCACTCTTTGTCGATTCCGAACGTCTTTACAATATCTTCATACGTAAGCAAGCGTACGAAAACGGGTAAATCCGACAACAAACGACGAGCCTCGACAGCCGTATCTTCTGTAGTACGCAAACAGGCAATTCCCTTCTTGCCGTCTAAGGCCGTCAACACTCCCAAGTGGTCCAGACCTTCCGTTATTCTGTTAACGAGCGTCATTTCGGACGGCTCTACTTGAAAATACACATACTCTTTATATAACACGATTACTTACTTTTCCTTCTCATCATAGCATACGGTTCCAAAGGCACCGCGGTTTTTAAATACACGGTTTCCTGTGCATGTCTGGCTGCCTCTACGGGTTTTCCGTCGCCATCCGTCAAATCCGTGATGGTCATATGCACAACCGGCCCGTGGGGCATTAAAAACTCGACGTCCTGACCGACTTTAAAAAAGTTCCTCTGTTCAATACATGCTCGACCGGACGCTTCATCGTATGACTTTACGAGACCGATAAAATCATGGGTCTGTACATTACTTGATTTAGCATATACTTGGTCATTTTCATCAGGACGACCGAAATAAAATCCCGTCGTATACGGACGATGAGATATTTTTCCAACTCTTCCAACCATTCAGCACGGACCGAGAAATGTTCCGGATCGGCTTCATACGCATCCATAGCTTCTCTATACGTCTTAATAACGGTAGCTACATAATGCAGACTCTTCATTCGCCCTTCAACCTTTAAGCTTGAAAGTCCCGCTTCATACAAAGCCGGCAAGTGCCCGATAAGACACATGTCCTTTGAGTTCATAATATAGGTTCCCCGTTCGTCTTCCATTACGGGGAAATATTCGCCCGGCCGTTTTTCCTCCACAAGACTGTATTTAAAACGACAACACTGTACGCACTCACCATGGTTGGAATCTCTGTCCTGTGTAAAATAATTACTCAAAAGACAACGTCCCGAATAGGAGATACACATAGCCCCGTGAACAAAACCTTCCAGTTCCATATGCGTTTTTTCATAAATGTCTTTAACGTCCCTAAGCGGAACTTCCCGTGCCAGAACGACACGCTCCGCACCGCACTCTTTCCAAAAGCGGACAGCAGACCAGTTCGTCGTATTGGCCTGTGTCGACACATGAATCGAAAGATTCGGAGCTACTTCCCGACACAATCTGAAAATTCCCGGGTCGGCAATTAAGACGGCATCGACATCAATAGACTCCAAATAGCGTAAATAATCCGGCAAATATTGAAAATCCTCATCTGACGGAAATATGTTGACCGTCACATAAATTTTCTTTCCCAAAGAGTGTGCATATTCTACAGCTTCTTTGATTTGCTCAGGCGTAAAATTATCACTAAAAGCTCGTAAACTGAAGGAAGTTCCTCCTAAGTATGCCGCATCGGCCCCGTATAGGAAAGCCAACTTTAATTTCTCCGGATTTCCCGCCGGTGCCAATAATTCCATTTTTTTCATAGTTACCCCTTCTTCCGTGATACGGTCAATCCGTCACCGTTTTCAAAAACAGCCGTAAAAAAAAGGCTTTCATCTTCGATAAGCCGTGTAAATTCTCGTAGTTTTCGTATAGCCGTACGGTGCTTATGAGGTAAGTATCCGTTCGTATATATCATATCATGGTAGCGTACATTATCAGCTACAATAACGGCTCCTGTAGTCAACCGCGGAAGCAACAACCTTGTCTGTCGGCCGTACTGACCTTTCGGACCGTCAAGAAATACAAAATCCCAGGGTCCTTCAGCATGTTCAATAAATTCCGTGCCGTCCCCGCAAATGCAATGAATACGGTCCTTATAAGGCGAGCGATTTATATACTCTTGTGCTGTTAAGCTTCGTTCTTTTGACAACTCAACAGTCGTAATCACAGCATCATCGTCAAGGCATTGCGCCGTCAGCAATGTCGAATAGCCTATACAAGTACCTATTTCCAGCACATTTTTAGGCTTAGCCATACGCAATATGCGCTGCAGCAAGGGTATTTCCGAATCTCTCAAAATCGGTAACCCTTGCTGAACGCCGTATTCTTTTATTTCATGAAGTAAATTTATCATTGCATGTATTTCCGGACATTTTTCATATGATCTTCATAGGTCATAGCAAAATAATTATGTCCCTCTTTATCGGCTACAAAATATAAATAGCTCGTCGCAGGAGCATTCAAAACAGCCTCCATACTCTTTATCCCGGGGTTACCGATAGGTCCGGGAGGCAAGCCCTCGTAAACATACGTGTTATACGGCGAATCATACATAATCTCATCAAGAGTATACTCATACTTGTGGTCTCCCGAAGCATAGGAAACGCTGGCATCCGATTGAAGCTTCATATGACGTTTCAGGCGATTTTGAAAAACCGAGGCGATTAAAGGTCTATCCTCATCATACTTCGCTTCTTTTTCCACCAGCGATGCCAAGGTGACAAATTGATAAATAGACAAATTTCCTTCATCGATTTTCTTACGCATAGACGAAGTCAAACGTGTATCGAAATTTTTCAGCATCATCTGTACCAGTTCCTTAGCCGTTACATCGTGATGAGCATAGTACGTGTCAGGGAACAAAAACCCTTCCGTAACGTACGTAACCTGACGATTCCCTTTCATATAAGGATACAGTAAGGATGCATCGGAGGCGGCCGCTAAAAATTCCTCTTCGGAAATATTGGTCTGTGCCGCAACTACTTTTGCAATTTTGCGAACCGTATATCCTTCGGGGATAACTATCCGATACGAATCGGAAGCACCGCTTGTCAATTTTGTCATAATTTGGTTCATACTCATATGTGAATCGATTTCGTATTCACCAAGTTTCAGTTTCGATGATTGACCCGTAAGGACCATGGCTACACGAAAAACGGCGGCATTATATATAAGCTCCCGTTCAGACAACTCGTCGGCAATTTCAGTACCCGTCATATCCGCTTTTATTTCAATATAGGCATGTTTTTCAGGCTGCCACACGGTGGGAATAAAGTAAAAGCCCGCCAAAAAAACGGCTACTGCCAGAACCGCCGAAATGACCATGTAGACTTTACCCTTATTTGATTTACTTTTTTCGTTTGCTTCTACCGCAAGGGGCTGTGAAGCCGTCTTTTTGTCTTTTTCCATGTGCCCTATTATACATGAAAAACCTGTAGAATAAAAGAAATCCACTATTCTACAGGCTTTACGGGTATATCTCTATTAAATTATTTAGTTCGACGGTGCCCAAGTTCGATTCCGTGCCGCAAGGGATTGGTTATTCCGATTGGCTTCTTGCGTTTTTACTTCCGTATCATACTTACCTTTAGCTTCATCAACAGCTTGCTTCAGGCGTGCATCCGTAATTGCGTCAAGCTTGCCCTTACCTTCTGTTTTAGCATTTTCATAGGCTTTTTCAGCTGCTTTCACTTGAGCCGATAAGTCTTCAAGTATTTCCTGATCTTTCGCATTCCGAATATCCGATTCAAGCTGTACATTCGACTGCTTATGTACATCTACATACACTTCAAAAAGTCGATTCCACGGCAAGGTTACCTCTACAGTCTTGGGATCTACTTCAAGATAGGTCCGGGCATACCTCTGAAGTTCCAACTTGGCAAGACCTTGAAGTTCGCCCATTTCAGTAGGATAATAACGGCGCAATCTACCGGCTTCCATCGATTTTTGCATACGATACAGGTAGTTTCTCACATTGGCTTGATAAGCCCAATTATCGAGATAGTTTGTCGTCAGCATATCCTTATGAGCCGATTCACTCATATATCGTGACAAAATACCTTGAGACAACCCGTAGCCGACGGAATTGCTCGCCGTATTCCAACCGTTATAAGCCGCTACTTTATACATCATTTTATCTTGGTACAAGCCGTATACCAAGGTATTATCCGCACCGTTGGAAAAAGCCATGTCGACGATACTTACGGGAATGTCCGCTTTGACGGCAGATTCTATGTGTCCCAAGAACTCTTTCGTCGAATCCAACATAATCGGGAAATTTCGAAGCTGTTTGATTCTGTCGTCGATGTCGTCAACGGTGTATTAACAGCCAATAACAAGTCGGGCTTTTCCGAATCGGTTACGGTTCCGCCTATAGCTTCAATATGTTCGGCTATAGTCTTACCGATGGCCTGTCCATCATAACTGGGAACCGTCTTTTCTCCCCCGCCCAGGGGGTAAATAACCGTCACCTTAGGGTGATAATTATTGAAATCATTATTGGCTCGTGTGATCAGTAATAACCCGAGCTGGTCAGCTCCCGGGAAGGATCCGAAGGCTGTCTTAGGTACGTCTTTACCGCGCATTTCCAAATACTTGGCCTCCAAAGCCGACTGTGTGTGTGCGGAGTTATCGTCATGACCCAAGCTGAAATAGGTAAATACACCGTTTTTCGCATCATCTATAAGTCTATAGTTAACAGCCATATTCTTTTTGCGACGATTATACCAATCCTGCAAATACTCAAGAGGTACACGACTCATAATTGCAAACCAGTCAGACCGTTCTTCAGGCGTTAACGTTCCCGTATCAGCCTTGTTCTGCAAGGCTGCCAACTGGTAAATATCATTGCCCGTCTGTAAATAATAGTCCGGTTCAACACCCTTTCCGCCGGCCCACGGGCTACGCATAACTGTGCTGAAAACATAAATAGGAGTATGGCCGTACTTGCCATGCAGGGATTCCACATTTCAGTCGATTCATAATTGTATTCATATCGAGATTATGCTTACGAGAATCAACAAGGCCACCGTAAACAAGAGAATCGACGGATAAGACCATGGCATCCGCTTCGGACGCATGTGTTTCTACCCAATTCATTAACTCATCGGGGGAGCCGTGAAAGTTGGATCCCGACAAATATTGGCGAGGCGGGGTCAATACAGTATAACCGGCATCTTCTGCGGTCTTTACAGTATATGCATAATCAACAGGACGATCATCCTGCGGTACATACAAAATCGTTTTGGCATATGCCGAGGTCGACAAGCCCATTAAAACCATAGTGCAAAGAACTGCACTGAAAAACTTATTCAGTCGTTTCACAAAATCACTCCTTACTTACAGCCGAATACTTAGTTATTATACCAAAAAACTGTTACCGAACCAATGAATAGTCATGTCAGCTATATTACCGACTCTTGGAGGATTTTTACAACCACTGTCCCCTTCTCTTTCGCTTCACGTGCGGCATATCCAGTTTAGCTTTAATAGCCACGACACGTGACGAAACAGTTGTGAAAAATGAAATGAGTGCCGCCACGTCTACAGGCCAGTCAAAAATCACCAAAACATAAAGCGTAGCCGACCCTAAGAGGGCTGCTGTAGCATAAATGTCATGTACCAATACGGATGGCACCTTACCGGCCAGGACATCGCGAATAACACCGCCGCCTACAGCCGTAATTACTCCCAGCATAATAATAAGAACCCACATATCAGGATTAAAATATAACCCCGACAAGGTTCCCGTAATCGTAAAAGAGGCCAGACCGATGGTATCTCCGGCCAAATACATATAAGCCGAATGATGCATTACCTTGGATCGAATATGGGCATCAAAGTACCGGATCATAGCCGTCGTCCCCAGCATGGCGGCAATGATTAAGAAGAAATACAGACTGCTCTGCAAGGCTATGGGAGGCGTATGTCCCAACATGAGGTCACGAATAATACCGCCGCCTATAGCCGTAGAAGCGGCGAGCACAAAAATACCGAACAAATCCATCCGCTTGGATACGGCTACCAGGACTCCTGAAACGGCAAAAGCCAAGGTGCCCATAATATCAAATATATACCACCAAATAGACTCCATTCTTTCGTGTAATCCTTTCCCCTTTATACATATATTTCGGTAATGTGTGAAACCATTGTCATATATTATACAAAGATTCAACCTCTATGGCAAAAAAGTCGCTTCAGTTATTTAAAATTGCAATACACCTTCAAGTCTTGTAAAATGAAAAAAATACGCTTCGGAGGCAAAAGATGATAAAAGACGAGTTTTATATGGGAAAAGCTATTGAAGAAGCGAAAAAAGCGGCGGCTATCGGTGAAATTCCTATCGGCGCCGTCATTATTTATAAGAAAAAGCCATTGCCCGTGCCCATAATTTAAGAGAGACTCTCCCATCCGCCACCGCCCATGCGGAAATCCTGGCCATTGAAGAAGCCTGCCGAGTCTTAAGCCGCTGGCGTCTGACCGGCTGTACACTGTATGTAACTGCCGAACCCTGTCCCATGTGTGCCGGAGCCGTTGTCAACAGCCGTCTCGATCGCATTGTCTACGGTTGTCCCGACCCGAAAGGCGGCGGCACACGCTCACTCTATACGATTGTAGAAGATGAACGCTTGAATCACAGGGCCCAAGTAACAGCCGGAATTAGAGCGGACGAGTGTGCCGACTTATTAAAGAAGTTCTTTCAAAAACGGCGTGCCGATAATACAAAAACGGTTTCGGAATAAATTCCGAAACCGTTTTTCTGTTTTTGTGAAGAATTATGCCAGAATCATTTGGCCGAAATAGGTCACTAAGCCTAAGATAATAATACCGCCTATAAAGTACGGTAAGGCCATTTTCATAATTTCACTTTCCTTGCCTTCTACGGCAGCACCGACTGCACCGATAGCAATGGCGATACTCTGAGGCGAAAGCATCTTACCTACACCGGCACCGGCAGAGTTGCACGCTGCCAACCAAGCGGCACTGGCTCCGGGAATATCCTGAGCTGCCGCTGTCTGCAAAGGTCCGAAAAGAACATTGCTGTTCGTACCCGAGCCGGTAATAAACGCTCCCAGTGCACCGGCAATAGGTGCAAATGCGGGGTAAGCCGTTCCCGTCACACTGACAAGCATTTTTGGCAATACTCATAGTCATGCCGCTATAAGCCATAAGCTTAGCCGTAGCGACAACAGTAATAATCGTAAGGAACGTAAAACGAAGGTTGTAAATCGTATCCTTCAACTTACCGAAAATTTCGCCGAACGAAGCGCCCTGATACTTGCCGCCCATAATGGCCGCCAAGAGAATCATAATACCCGGAGTGGCTACCCACATAAAGGTATACGGTTTAGCCCCTGCACCCGTATAAATGGGAACAGCCGTTTTAATCGTACTGAGGGGTCCGTTAATAAACGGAAAGAGCTTGGACGTAAGAATTAAGAAAACAAAAATCAAAATAAAAATCATAGCCGCTTTAACTCCGGCCCCGGACGAAACGGGTTTCGGTTCAATGTCAAGCGCATATTCGGGATTTTCCGTTTTGAAAAACTTTGCATACAAAACAACGACGCCCATAATGATAATAGACGGAACCATTACAGCCAATTCAGGACCGACGGTGGAAGATATAATATATTCAGGAACGAAAAGAGCCAAGCCGGACAAAAGGGTCACCCCGAAAACGCCTTTCAACGCCTTAACGGAACCGCCGACAACGATGACTACGAAGAAGGGGCATAAAATATCAAGTATCCCGAGCTGCAACGTAATATTCGTAGCCAAGCCTACAGGATTCAAATCCGTCAAGCTGGCCAAGGTTGTAGTAGGAATCCCGATGGAACCGAAGGTCGTCGGTACCGTATTGGCAATAAGGCAAGCCAGAATGGATCGCAACGGATTATATCCCAAACCTACCATAATGCTGGCCGGAATAGCTACGGCCGTACCGAAGCCGGCCATCCCTTCCATGAAAGCTCCGAACCCCCATGCGATTAACAGGGCCAGAATACGGCTATCCTTACTGACAGTCGTAAGCATTTGCTTAATAACGTCCATACTTTTCGTATAAACGGTCAGATTATAGGCGAAAATAGCCGCTACAATAACTAATAAAATAGGCCATACAGCCAAGGCCACACCTTCCAGAAAGGCCGTAGCCGCATCCGTACCGGGCATGCCGAAGGCCGCCACGGCAACGACTGCCGAAATAATAACGGCAACGGGGCAGGCTTTATAACCCGGCAGTTTTAAGAACCCCAATGCCACAATGAGCCAAATAATCGGCAATAACGCTAATAATACCATTCTTACATCTCCTTTTATTAATTCTCGCAATGTTATGCGTTATTCACTCATAAGCCATTAAGCGAAAACCGAAATTTAATATTGTTTTATTTCAACACCGCCTTCAATCAAGCCGTCTGTTGAAAGTATCCGTATCAGGTAAACAATACCCAATCCATATTATAATTCAATAACCTTAATGAATAAAGCATTATACTGATTTCGGTTTATTCGTTTCCAAAGATGATAAAACATCATAATAAAACACCGCAAGCCGAAGCCTGCGGTGTTTTTCTAGCCTTCAAGATTTTTTACAAGCAGTTCATTAACCGTTGCCGGATTGGCACGGCCTTTGGTTTCCTTCATAATCTGACCGACCAGGAAACCGATAGCCTTCTTCTTACCCGCCCGATAGTCTTCTACCGATTGCGGATTGGCTGCAATAATCTTTTGTACAATCCCTTCCAACTCGCCGGTATCGCTGATTTGTACCATTCCCTGTTCTTCAACGATAACCTTGGCCGACTTACGCGAAGTCCACATTTCAGGCAAAACCTTCTTAGCAATTTTACCGGAAATAGTGCCCTTCTTAATAAGTTCCAAAAGTTCCGCCAATTGTTGGGGAGAAATAGGCAAGTCCTTAGCGGATACGCCTTCTTCATTCATCTTCTTAGCCATATCGCCTAAAATCCAGTTCGACGCCGTTTTGGCATCGGCACCGGCTGCTACGACGGCTTCAAAATAATCGGCCGTAGCCTTTTCCAAGGTTAACAGGCCCGCATCATACTCGGGAAGTCCCAACTCTTCAATAAAACGAGATCGACGTGCATCGGGCATTTCAGGAAGTTCCTTGCGCACTTCTTCAATCCAGTCTTCGGAAATTTCCAAAGGTATTAAATCCGGTTCCGGGAAGTAGCGATAATCGTTCGATTCTTCTTTTACACGCTGACTGAAAGTGACACCCTTATTTTCGTCCCATCCGCGGGTTTCCTGAACAATCTTACCGCCTTCTTCCAAAATCTGAGCCTGCCGAACGGCTTCATATTCAATACCCTTTTGTACACCCGTAAGGGAATTGATATTCTTGATTTCCGCCTTAGTCCCGAGCTTTTCTTCACCGACAGGGCGTACGGATATATTCGCATCACAACGCATACTGCCTTCTTCAAGACGGCAGTCGGATACTTCCCAAATATTGAATAATAGAACGCAGTTTTTCCAAGTATGCACGCGCCTCTTCACCGCTTCGAATATCCGGTTCTGAAACGATTTCCAGTAAAGGCACTCCGGTACGGTTATAGTCAACCTGAGAATAATCGGACGTATTGATAGTCGCACCGCTATGTACGAGCTTGCCCGCATCTTCTTCCATATGAATACGCGTCAAATGAATGCGGCGCTGCTGCCCGTTCACTTCAATATCTACATACCCGTTCAGGCAAATAGGCATATCAAACTGCGAGGTCTGGAAGTTCTTCGGTAAGTCGGGATAGTAATAATTCTTCCTATCGAACTTATTGTGCAGAAGAATATCACAATGCAGGGCCAAGCCGACTTTTATAGCAAAGTGAACCACTTCTTTATTCAAGACGGGTAAGCACCCGGGAAGACCTAAACATACCGGGCAAACATGAGTATTCGGGTCGCCGCCGAATTCCGTGCTGCAACCGCAAAAAATTTTCGTCTTCGTTTTTAATTCCGTATGTACTTCCAAACCGATGACGGCTTCGTATTTCATTATACTTCAACCTCCCCCATCGGTAACGGTAACTGCAAATCCGTCCGTTCCCGTTCAAATGTATAGGCTGCTCGCAATAACGTTTCTTCATCCAAAGCTTTACCGATTAGCTGCATCCCTACGGGCAAGCCATTTTTAAAGCCGCACGGCAGACTGATAGCCGGAAGTCCCGCCAGATTAACCGTAACGGTACAAACGTCGCCTAAATACATGGCTAAAGGATCTTCACTATTCTGACCGATCTTAAAAGCCGTATCGGGAGCCGTAGGTGTCAAGAGAACGTCACAAGACTCGAAAGCTTTGTCATAGTCTTGACGAACCAGGGTTCTCACCTTCATAGCTCGCAAATAATAGGCGTCATAATAGCCGGCACTCAAAACATACGTCCCTAAAAGGATACGTCGTTTTACTTCGGGACCGAATCCTTCGGAACGAGTCTTAATGTACATATCGACAATATCTTTTCCCGGAACTCGCAACCCGAAACCTACGCCGTCATACCGCCCCAAATTGGAGCTGGCTTCGGCCGGAGCAATAATGTAGTACGCAGCCAAACCGTACTTCATGTTCGGCATTTTGACGGAAACGATGTGAGCACCCAATTTCTTATAGGTTTCAACAGCTTCATCCAATGCCTTGCGGCAATCGGCATCAAGTCCTTCGGCAAAAAATTCTTCGGGAATCCCGATGCGCAGTCCCTTAACGTCGGCAACCAAGGCTTTTCTATAATCCTTTTGAATCTGCGGTACAGACGTGGAGTCCTTCTTGTCATAACCTGCAATACCGTTTAAAACAATGGCGCAGTCTTCTACATCGTTTGTAAATGTACCTATTTGGTCAAGAGATGACGCAAAAGCAATCAAGCCGTAACGAGAAACAAGTCCGTATGTAGGCTTTAATCCTATACGACCGCAATAAGCCGCCGGCTGTCGCACAGATCCGCCCGTGTCGGAGCCGAGAGCCCAAACAACTTCACCTGCCGCTACGGCTGCCGCCGAACCGCCCGATGAGCCGCCCGGAACGTAATCTTTATTCCACGGATTGTGCGTAATTTTTAAAAGCCGAATTTTCCGTCGAACTGCCCATGGCAAATTCGTCCATATTCGTCTTCCCTAAGGATATGAAATCAAGGTCTTTAAGCTTTTCAATAACCGTAGCATCATAAGGAGATTGATATGATGCCAACATTTTGGACGCACACGTCGCCTGCTGCCCTTTTATGCAAATATTATCTTTAATAGCTCCGGGAATACCTGCCAAATCGGCAATGTCTTCGCCTGCCGCAATTTTTTTATCTACCTGAGCCGCTACAGCCAAAGCCGCTTCCCGACTATCGGAAAGGAAGGCTTGAATGTCGGACTCCGACTTATCTTTTCGGTCAATATATCGCTGTGTCAATTCAACAGCGGATATCTGCCCGTTTACAAGTTTCTTATGTAACTCATGTATCGTATTGACTCCCACAATATCCCTCCTTATTCCTGAATAACTTTCGGCACTTTGAAATATCCGCCTTCGGCTTCCGGCGCATTTTGCAAAGCATCTTCATTGGGCAGCGATTCCTGAGGTACATCGTCACGCATAACATTACTCATGGACACGGCATGAGCCGTAGGTTCAACCTCGCTGATGTCAGCCTGTTCTATGAGTTCCATGTAAGAGAGAATATCGCTCAACTGCTGTTGAACCGCTTCTACACGATCTTCTTTAATCTCTAACCGAGATAAGAGCGCGATCTTCTTAACTTCTTCCGCACTGACTTTCATACGAACACTCCTTCTTACTGATTATCGTTATTAACGGTTTATTATACCATAATTTTTACTCATTCGGGAACGTTTTATCCCTTTGAATCCAAGCAATAAACTCTTCTTCCGAAATAATGGGGGTCCCCAACGATCGTGCTTTTTCATACTTGCTTCCCGGGTCGGCTCCGGCTACGACTAACGTGGTTTTTCCCGTAACGGATCCCGTACATTTACCGCCTCCGGCAACAACGGCTTCTTCCGCTTCTTTACGAGTCATAGTCTCCAACTTACCCGTAAGAACCACTACTTCACCTCTAAAGGCCGAACCTTTTGTTTGCCGCTTTTGTGCCGTCATATCGACTCCCGCCGCCTCAAGAGCCGCTACAAGTTTACGTGCCTCATCTGTACGTATCCACGTATGAACCGATTCGGCAATACGCGGTCCGATTTCATCAATGTCCGTCAATTCTTCCGTACTTGCTGCCGCCAATGCTTCGACGGAGCCGAAGTGTTCCGCCAAAATACGTGCCGCCTTAGCTCCTACAAAGCGAATTCCCAAAGCAAAGAGAACTCGTGCCAGACCCACCTTTTTACTGTCTTCAACGGCTTTTAAAAGATTATCTGCAGACTTATCTGCAAACCCTTCAAGGCTGATCAAATCTTCTTTTTTCAGGTCATATATATCCGATACCCGATGAATCAGGCCCTGCTGCAAGAGCTGTGCCGTAATAGCATCGCCCAAGCCGTCTATATTCATGGCATTGCGCGATACGAAGTGTGCTACCTTCTGGCTCAAGATAGCCGGACATTCGGGATTTACGCAACGAGTTGCCGCTTCACCGTCCGGCCGTACAACTTCATGGCCGCAGCCCGGGCAGTGCGTCGGCATAACAAACACATTTTCCTGTCCCGTTCGCTCTTTCACTACGGGGCCTACAACTTCGGGAATGATTTCTCCCGCTTTTTGAATAATAACCGTATCACCGATGCGAATGTCCTTTTCTTTTATATAATCTTCATTATGTAAGGTAGCTCTCTTTACGGTCGTACCTGCCAGACGCACGGGCGTTAAGTCGGCGGCAGGCGTTAAAACCCCGGTCCGCCCTACTGTAACGGAAATCCCTTCAACCTTAGTTTTAGCTCGCTCAGGCGGAAACTTGTAAGCAATAGCCCAACGGGGAATCTTTACCGTATTTCCCAGCAATTCCTGTTGAGCAAAGGAGTTGACCTTAATAACCATACCATCTGTCGCATACGGAAGCTCATCACGGCGTTCATCCCACGAGTGAATAAAGGTAATAACATCTTCAATGGAGTCGAATACCCTATATTCCTTGTTTACATGAAAACGGAGCTTCTTCAAATCTTCCAGCAACTCTTCCTGACTGTGAATGGTCATTCCCACCGTACCGCCGATGGCATAGGCAAAGAACGACAGGTTGCGCTGTGCCGTAATCTGCGGGTCCAACTGACGTAATGACCCTGCTGCGGCATTGCGAGGGTTGGCAAACGGTTCCAATTCATCTTCACTGCGCTGAATATTCAAAGCGTCAAAAGCCCTGACAGGCATATAAACTTCACCGCGAATTTCAATGTGAGGAGAATGACTGTCAATCTTTAAGGGAATAGTTTTTATCGTTCGCACATTATTGGTTACATCTTCCCCTACTACGCCGTCACCGCGTGTAACGCCGCGTACAAACATGCCGTTTTCATAAATAAGGTTAATCGCCAAGCCGTCGATTTAATTCCACTACGTACTGAGGCACTTGTTCTCCCAAATCGGAACGAACACGTCGATCAAATTCGCGCAGTTCATTGTCGTTAAAGACATCTCCAAGACTGAGCATAGGCCTGTCATGCGTATATTTATTAAAGCCCCCTGAAATCTTGTGGCCTACCCGCTGCGTCGGCGAGTCGGCCGTAACCCATTCGGGGTGTGCGCCTTCAATGGTTTCCAACTCACGGTATAACATATCGTAGTCATAGTCCGTAATAGTCGGCTTATCCAGCGTATAGTATTGATAACTGTAAAAATCGAGTTTCTCTCTTAGCTCCAAAAGTCTTGCATACGCCTTATCTTGTTCCATACCTTTTGTCCTTCCTACACCTTTTCCAACGGTGCATACTTAACAACGACTTGTCGTATTCCCTTGGACGGGAAAGAGATCTTCATTTGCATGGCGGCGCCTTCACCGATAACATCCAAAACAGTGCCTACTCCCCAAACCTTATGACGCACCTTATCGCCTGCCTGCCAATCCCCATCTACATGATGAGTCTTCGGCAATTGAGAGGTAACAGCCTTAGTCAGAATGGACACGCGTTGTTGTCCCGGCACCCGTCGTTCACCTTGAGGCATTTCTGCACGCCGTCTGTACTCTTCCATCAATTCTTCCGGAATTTCATTTAAAAACCGACTGGGTAAGTAAGCACTCACGCGACCGTACATAGTGCGAGTCGACGCATTGGTTACATACAAATACTGTTCGGCTCGTGTAATACCCACATAGGCCAAACGACGTTCTTCTTCTATTTGTGCGCTGTCCATTAAAGTACGACTGTGCGGAAACAGTCCTTCATCAAGGCCGGCTAAAAAGACGACGGGAAATTCCAAACCCTTGGCAGCATGCAAAGTCATTAAGGTAACCTTTGAGTCGGAGCCTTCAAACTCGTCAACATCGCTTACAAGGGCTACATTTTCCAAAAAATCCTGTAAATTTCCGTCCGGATTGTCACGCATATATTCTTGAGCCGCATTAATCAGCTGGCCCACATTTTCTTTACGGCTTTCGCCTTGAGGATCCTGAGCCGCTTCTTTATCAAGCATATCCCCGTATCCTGTCTCCTTGACCACTCTTTCTATAAGAGTAGGCACGTCTGTCTTGCTCACTTCTCCCAGAAGAGAAAAAATCAGAGCCGCAAAGTCTTCCAGTGCGGTCTTTACCCGTTTGGTCACAGGCAAGTCTTCCGTCGTCGATAAGGCATCAAACAAGGATATACCGTTTTCTTCCGCATAGTCCGTCAAATGCTCGATAGATGTGGCTCCGATACTACGTTTGGGTACATTTAAAATACGCACTAGGCTGAGGCTGTCCTCAGGATTATAAAGAACGCGTAAATAGGCAATTACATCTTTTATTTCCTTGCGGTCATAGAATTTGGTACCGCCGACCATCGTATACGGAATACCGTATCGCATGAGCTTTTCTTCCAAAACACGCGATTGAGAATTCGTCCGGAATAAAATAGCCATATGCCCGTACGGTTCATTTTCAATAGAATGTCGATTATAAATGACTCCGGCAATATAATCAGCTTCATCGTGTTCCGTCTGTGCGTGATAATGAACGATTTTATGCCCCTGCGGATTTTCCGTCCACAAAGCTTTTTTCAATCTTGCTTCGTTATTATCGATGACGGCATTGGCCGCCTGCAAGACCGTTTTCGTCGACCGATAGTTTTGCTCGAGTTTTACATTCGTTCCGTCCGGATAATCATGCATAAAATCCATAATATTCTGAATATCCGCACCGCGCCATGCATAAATACTTTGATCCGCATCACCGACGACACAAATATTTCGCCATTTGGCCGCCAATATTTGTGTCAACAAATATTGGGCCTTATTGGTATCCTGATATTCATCGACCAGAATATAACGGAATCGTTCCTGATACTTCTCCCGAATATCCTGCCGCTCCTGCAATAGTTTGACAGCCAGCAATAACAAGTCGTCAAAATCGACGGCATTATTATCCTTCAGCTTTTTTTCATAAAGCGTATACGCTTCGGAAACTTTCAGTGTATAAAAGTCGTCGGCCGATTTGGCGAACTCATCAGCTCTGAGTAAAGTGTTCTTGGCAGATGATACGGTACCCAAAACGGTACGCGGCGGAAATTGTTTGTCATCCAAATTCAGCTCTTTTAAGCACGACTTCATCAGTGTCACCTGATCTGACGAATCATATATAGTGAAGTTCTTTGTATAGCCTAAAAATCCGTCTATTTCAAAACGCAACAGCTTGGCACAAAAGGAGTGAAACGTACTGAGCCAAATACGTTCAGCTGCTACGCCCACCAGGTTTTGTACACGCTCACGCATTTCTTTGGCTGCCTTATTGGTAAAGGTTATGGCCAAAATACGATACGGATCCGTCCCGATTTCCAACAAGCGGGCAATACGGCACGTAAGCACCTTGGTCTTGCCCGAACCGGCTCCGGCCGTAACCGATAGCGGACCTTCCGTATGCATAACCGCTTCCAGCTGCCGTTCATTCAGTGTGTCATAAATAGGGTTCATAACTGTCCTTTTCCTCATACAGTGGAAAAGGCCCACACCGTCATGATGCGGGCCTTACCGTGTTTACATATTACAGGACCGATAAAATTTGCGGAATTACCTGTTTCTTACGGCTCATGACACCGGGCAGGTATACTTCACTGCTCAATACGTCTTTTTCAAAAGCCTTGCTGACAACGCCGTCCATATTTCCGGCATAAATCAGATTCGTCGCTTCATCGATAATGCTCGTAATCATTAAGAATGCCGCAATGTAGTCGTTATCGGCACGCAATTTTTCCAAAGCATTAATCAGAACCTGCTTCTGATCCAGTAAGTCCGTCGTATCCATAACCTGAACCTGTGCAACCGTAAAGGTCTTACCGTTACCGTTAAATTCCTTCATATCGTTGCGAACGATTTCGTCAGGCGTCAAGTCCGATACATTAGCACCGGCCTTCAACATTTCCATACCGTATTTTTCAATTTCAACGCCCGCTATTTCCGCTAACTGAGCGGCTGCCGCCTTGTCTTCTTCCGTGCACGTAGGCGACCTAAACAAAACCGTATCGGAAATAATAGCGGATAATAAAAGTCCTGCTATTTCTTTAGGTATTTCCGTACCGCTTTCATTATATAAAGACGTAACCATGGTAGCCGTGCAGCCTACAGGACGGAAATGGATGAAAATCGGTCCGTCCGTAGCTAAGGTGCCGCCAATACGGTGATGATCGACAACCCCGACAATTTGTGCTTCATCAATACCGTCTATGATTTGTTTCTTTTCGTTATGGTCCACTAAGAAAACCTGTTTTTTAGGTGCGTGTGCCACACTGTCGGCACTGACGACGCCTACATAGTCCGCTCCGTCCACAACTACGTAGCATCCTGTCTCGGGAACGTCATGACCGTTGTCGTTTACGGAAAAAAGTCATTTGCGGTTCGTGAACCAAAGCTCTAACCGTATCCAATTCCGCACCGGTAACGGTTTTTAATAAATTCTTCAGCCAAGGCACTGCGTTCAAGAACACCTACAAGCTTATTTCCCTTAACGACAGGTGCAAAAGCATGTTGATCATGTTCGTTAAACCATAAGGCCGCATCCTTTAAAGAGGCTTCTTCAGCAAGGGGTTTTTAAGTTCCGATGAACCGCATCTTCTACCTTTACGTAAAAATCACTCATCAACTGTTGCGGCTTCACACCGAAATAATCAAGAGCAAACGCCGTTTCCTTATTAATTTCACCGGCCCGTACGGGTACGGCGTCAATACCTTGTAATTGTTTTAAACGAGCCATGCCGAAAGACGAACAGATAGAGTCCGTATCGGGACTTTTATGTCCTGTTACATAAATAGGTTCCATTGTAATCACCTCGTAAATTAACTTTAATAATATGTTATATAGTATAGCATAGCGCCCCTGCAAATTCCAGAATAAGACCTTATTCCTTCGCCTGTCTTTTTCATAAACAGACACAAAAAAAGACTCCCTGACGGGAGTCTTTTTCGGACCTTTTTATCGGCGTTCGCGAATACGGGCAGCTTTGCCTGTAAGTCCGCGCAAGTAATGAAGTTTCGCACGACGAACAATCCCGCGGCGAGATACTTCGATTTTTGCAAGACGGGGCGAATGTACAAGGAATGTACGTTCTACACCGATGCCGTAAGAAACACGACGAACCGTGAATGTTTCACGAACTCCGCCATTTTGACGACCGATAACAACGCCTTCGAAGACCTGGACACGTTCACGGTTGCCTTCTACAACCTTTACATGAACTTTGACCGTGTCACCGGGGCGGAAATCGGGAATGTCCTTACGAAGTTGTTCTTGCTCAAGTACGCTGATAATGTTCATTTTTCTTTCCTCCTAATAGACATTCATGCCATCGTTATCGCCCACTTTCACGATAATCGTCCTTCCGACAGAGGAGTGCCTTAATTAACGTATTGATTCTACCATAAACAAATATGTTATGGCAAGCAAAATTACTTTACAGACCGTGACATTCAGGCATGACTTATTTCGTTTGTGTCATAACGCCGGTAGGCACAAAAGACCGTTTCATGTGTTCACAATAACCTTCATAGGTTGCTTTTTCCTTTACCGGATAAACGACGGAAAAGGATGAATATGTGCCGTTCGAATTGACGACAAGGACTTCATAAAACATTTTGTCCTTCTTTTGCCAACCGATGACATAACCGGTATCGCTTCTTTCCTGAATCGACAGCTGAGGCGAACCGTTTACATTGAGGGCAATCCGATATAGCTGATCGGCCGTCATATTCATCATATTTCTCGTACCGTATGTAGAAATAACGGACTGCGTCTTAGGATCCTCAAAATAACATCCGTCTCCTGACGGCGTTGCTTCCGATTCGGTAGCTACCGCAGGAATGTCGACAGAATATCCGTATCTCTGATTTATATATGTATTGTACCCAGTTGTTTGCGAGGCTTTAAGAACTACATCATCATTGGCCGTTCCTACACCGTATCCGGGCGTAGCCGCACCGACGCTGACGGAAGCTGCCACGGCAATTAATAAGCCGACAGCCAGCGTTTTAAAGTTAATCTTCATACACACACCCTCCCTACTTTAGGATAACTTCTTAATGTCTCCTACAGGACTGATTAAGCCCAGCGTTCTGGTCAGTAAGTTCATACGATTATTCTTAACGGCTTCCTTTTCGTGCATGACTAATACATTATCCAGGAAGTTATTAATAGCACTTACGGCACGACCCAAAATTTCAACGGCACAACGGTAATCATAAACGGCGTAGGCCTGAGGCAATTCAACTTCAGCAGCCAAGCATGCGGCATATAAAGCCTTTTCTTCTTCCGTTTCAAAAAGGGTATCGTCGACATCCGTATTCTGTGCATCTTTAACCATATTGGCAACACGAGTATACGCTTGCAGGAGTTCTTCCTGTGTCGAAAAATTCGGAATCGCGCAAAGCCGTAGCCCTCTTTACGATTTCCGCCGCATTCATAGAGTCGCCCTGCAGAACGCAATCGATAATATGATAATCAAAGCCTGCATCTTGAAGGATATTTTTTTAAGCGCAACACGAAGTAATCATGAAGGCTTGCAATAACGTCTTCACGTTTATTCCTATCCGTTCCGAGCACTTCCAGAATGTAAGCAAAGACCTCATCGCAGTTAATATTCCAGCCCGCATCGATTAAAATGTTCAAAACGCCTATAGTTTGACGACGTAATGCAAAGGGATCCTGAGACCCTGTAGGAATCAGCCCGAGGCTGAAAGAGCCGGTAATGGTATCGAATTTATCAGCCAGACTCAGCAAGAGACCCAAGGTCGTATGCGGCAATTCATCGCCGGCAAAACGGGGTAAATATTGTTCGAAGACGGCTTCCGCCGTTTCCGGTTCTTCTCCGTCAAGGAGTGCATATTCACGCCCCATAACCCCCCTGAAGTTCCGTAAATTCTTGAACCATTTGTGTCAACAAGTCCGTCTTGGCCAAGTCGGCAAGATGTTTAATCTCGCCTTCTTCAACAGGCAAATCCAATTTAGCCGTCAAAAAGATCATAATAGCGGCCAGGCGCTGAGACTTGTCAAATAACGTACCCAATCCGTCTTGGAAGACAATTCGCTTTAAGTCTTCCGTTCTGTCAGCCAAAGATTTCTTGCGATCTTCGGCAAAGAAAAACTTAGCGTCGTCCAAACGAGCACGCAAAACACGTTCATTGCCGTGACGAACCGTATCCAAATGGTAATCGTCACCGTTGCGTACAGTCAGAAACATGTTCATCAACCGATCTTCCGAATCACGCAGGGGAAAATAGCGTTGATGGTCCTTCATAGGTGTGATAACTGCCGCTTCGGGAAGTTCCAAATAGTCTGTATCGAAACATCCGTACAAAGGCGTCGGATATTCAACAAGATAAACGACTTCTTCCAAGAGTTCCTCATCCATGACTACATGGCCGCCTTGCTTTTTGCAACAGCATGCAACCCCTTGACAATCATATCACGACGTTCTTCAGGATCTACAATAATATAATGTTCTCTCAATAAGTCAACGTATTCGCCGGGTGCTTGAATATCGAAATCTCCCGTTCCGAGAAAACGATGACCGCGTGTAGTACGGCCCGACACAACATGAGCCATTTCAAAGGGTACCACCTCGGTGCCGAACAACGCTACGAACCATCTCAGCGGGCGGACAAAACGCATGTCTTCATTACCCCAAGTCATACTCTTAGGGAAAGCAAGCGACGAAACGAGTTTCTTCATAATTTCGGGCAATAAGGCTTTCGTTTCTGAACCGGCAACAGTCACATCTGCATATACATAACCGTCTTCCGTAACCAATTCCGATACGTCAATATGCTGTCCTCGAGCAAATCCCATAGCTGCCTGAGTCGGGTTTCCGTCGGCATCAAAGGCGATTTTCACGGACGGACCTTTGTTCTTGGACGATACGTCGGCTTGTTTTTCAGCTAATCCGGTAACCAATAAAGCCAAGCGCCGCGGAGTTCCTACTGTACGAATGTCCTTATAGTCAAGATGATTTTTTGCAAATATATCGGCAGCTCCTTCATGCAACTGCTTCAATGCCGAAGGCATATAGTGTGCGGGAATTTCTTCAGTACCTATTTCCAGCAATAAATCTTTACTCATTATTTTCCCTCCTTCAACATGGGGAATCCCAATCTTTCCCGTTCTGCCAAATAAGCTTTAGCACAAGCTCGAGACATATTGCGAACGCGTCCGATAAAAGCCGCTCTTTCACTGACACTGATAGCTCCGCGTGCATCTAAGAGATTAAAGGCATGCGAGCACTTTAAAACATAGTCGTATGCAGGCAACACAAAGCCCTTTTCAATAGTACGTAATGCTTCTTTTTCATACATGTCGAACAAGGTGAACAACATATCCGAATCACTGATTTCAAAGGCATATGACGATTGTTCGAATTCATTTTGATGGAAAATGTCGCCGTAAGTTACGCCATCCGTCCATTCCAAGTCATATACATTTTCCACACCTTGAATGTACATGGCCAGACGTTCCATACCGTATGTAATTTCTGACGACACGGGTTTCACATCAATGCCGCCGACTTGCTGAAATACGTAAACTGCGTAATTTCCATGCCGTCAAGCCACACTTCCCAACCGAGTCCCCAGGCGCCGAGCGTCGGCGATTCCCAGTTATCTTCAACGAAACGAATATCGTGTTCCTTCGGATTAATTCCCAGTACTTCCAAGCTTTGTAAATACAGTTCCTGAATATTATCCGGTGACGGCTTACAAATAACCTGAAATTGATGATGCTGATACAGGCGATTCGGATTGTCACCGTAACGACCGTCCGCCGGCCGACGCGACGGTTCTACGTAAGCAACATGCCACGGTTCGGGCCCCAAAGTCCGCAAAAACGTGGCCGGATTCATTGTCCCCGCGCCCTTTTCTACATCATACGGTTCCTGAATGATGCAGCCTTGCGAGGACCAGAATTTTTTCAATGCAAAAATCATATCCTGGAAATTCATCAATATCCCTCCTGAATACAAAAAGTCCCTGTAACACCCATGTGCTACAGGGACGAGTATACTTACCCGCGGTTCCACCCCGGTTGGTCATAAGACCCGCTTTATTAATCGGTCGGCCATACACATCGCACTGTCGCGACTTCCTGCCTCGGCCTTCAGAGCGCCTTCAATTCTTTGTAAGCTTCCACTGTCCTTACTCGCTGAATGAATCTACTTATTCTCCTGCATCGCCGTTATATTTATGATAACAAAGGCCTTGAACAAAGTCAAACAAAACAACTGTCAGCTAAGTCCTTCCCGGTGATTCGAATAAGGACCGAATAAAGAAACGGACAATTAAATACCTTAGACACACACTAAAAAAAATCATCCGTTCAATCAAAAAGCTCGCCCTCTATGAAAGCGAGCTTTTTGAATTTATACGTCCTCTCCGTAATGGGAGTCGAAACGTTTGTTTAAATAGTTCGAATAAACGTATGCCAAGACGGCACCGGAAATATTATGCCAAGCACTGAATACGGCTCCGGGTGCGCCGGCTAAAGGCATGGATGCGAAGTGAACCTTGGCAAGGCCCGTTGCCAAGCCGGAATTCTGCATACCCACCTCAATGGATACGGCCACCATTTGTTTCCAGCTCATCCCCGTCAACTTACCGATAGCAAAGCCCAAAGCATAGCCCAATACGTTATGAAGAATAACGTTTTACTCGTTATTTTTTTTATTCTTTATACGAATGACGACGATTTCCGGCGACGGTCCTGTACGAAAAAAAGAGCTCCCCATGAACCGTATCCCGATGAGACAACAGCTGTCATTTTTCCTATAAAACGAGTACCGTAGTCGAATAGGAACATGTGTCTTGTTCCCAAGCGATTGGGCCAAAATTGGCCTGCATGAGTATGCCCGCTCACGTATAAATCATAGTCTTGAAGAGCGGCCTGCTCAATACGCACAGGCGCATGTTCTACAAACACGTTAAATTGTCCCGGAGCGGCAATCGGAACATCGTCACCGTTTCCGAGCAAGTAATCGGCTGCCCCGGTTATGCTGATACCGACCCCCGTATCCTTACGCTCATCTATTAGACACTCAATGCCTCCCGCTTCCAAAACCTGCCGTTCTTTATCAACATTCATGCCGTAGTAATCGTGATTTCCCAAAACAGTCATATATCGCCCTTGCCCCCGCCCTAATTGCGCAAACTCGTTGAGAGAGCCGTCTTTTAAAACAAATGAAAGGTTTCCGTCTATAATATCTCCACCGAAAATAACAATCTGTGCCCCTAACTGCTCCAATCGAACCTTAAGCTTTTGCACAAAAGGCTTACCCAAAACGGCCCCTAAATGTATATCACTTAAAAAAGCGATAGTTACCTCGCCGTCCACCTTGTCCGACTGTATATCCACATACCTGTATACGGGATGAGTAGCCTTATAGTACCCGTACAGTAAGATAAGGCCTAAAATAAAGACCCATCCCCTTCCGTACATCGACAATAGAACTGCTAAGGAATCGTTTTTCGAAAACACGGTTGCAATCTTGATAAAATAATACGGGATAAGGGCCAATAGGCCATAGTAGGTTGCGACAAACCAATAACCTCCCATAGGCGTCAAGAATTTGACAAGGCGTAAAGGTAACACAAGGGCTCCTACATAAGGAATGACAAACAGTAGCGGCGATAAAGCGAAAATTGTCGCACCCGTAAAGTTGTCCAATATTGAAAAAGCGGCGGCATACATAGGCCATTGTGCCAAAGAACCTAGAGTCCCAATGAGGCCTAATACAAGATAAAATAAATAACGTCTTTTTTCCATTACTACCTCAATATAAGAAAAGTCGACCCGCAAAAAGACGAGCCGACAAAATCTTTCGTTAATACCGATTACAAAGTTTTGTACAAAAGTCTTTCCATATTTTTGTACATAATCTTTTCCAATGCTTCTTCGTCGTATCCGCGACGTTTCAGAATATCCGTAAAGTTTCGCACTTTAGTAGCATCTTCCAAGTCCTTTGTACTCACTTGGCCGGACTCGGCGAAGGATAAGGCATTATCATCCAAAAAATCGCAAAAGTCAAATCCGCAACCTACATGATCAATCCCTACCAGATCTACCATATAATCGACATGATCCGCCAATTTTTCCGCCGACGGTGTTTTTTCATCAATAAAGGCCGGCCAGGCATTCATGCCGATAACGCCTCCCGTAGAAGCAATGATTTTAATCTGCTCATCCTTCAGATTACGCTTAGCCGGACAAAGGGCATATGCATTGGAATGAGATGCCAACAGGGGTTTTGTCGCTGTCTCCACTATGCCGTAAAAGGTCTTTTCACTGGCATGAGACACATCGACAATCATACCGAGTTTCTCCATTAAATGCACGGCAGCGATACCTGCCGATTTCAAGCCGTAAATTCCCTGTGTATCACCGGCCCCGACGGCAAACTCATTTTCTTCATTCCACGTTAACATGGCATGACGAACCCCTAAATCATACAGGGCTTCCAAGAAAACAGTGCGTCCTTTGAGCCCGCTAAGGCCTTCCATCCCCCAGAGTATAGCGGTCTTCCCCGCATCTCTCAAGGCTTTTAAATCATCCGCTTTTTTTATAATCCCCAATACATCTTGATTCTCCCTGAATTCCTGAGAGGCATATCCCAAAATCTCCAACATTCGTTCCGTCGGTTCCTGTACATAATCCCGTTCAATCCAGACCGCAGCAATCATGGCTCCTATATTACCTTCAGCCAGCCGCTGCGCATGATAGTTCTGAAAAACACGGGTTTCTCCTGCCGCTCTATGCTTAGCAACATGACACAATATATCCGAATGTCCGTCAAAAACATACGCCATCGGTCATCCCCCCTGTAATACCTTAAAGTCCGAGCATACTGCCTACAATAATTCCCAAATACGTACCGATAACATAGCCGAAAGTACCGACGAGCATACACGGCCCTACAAGACGATACCATCCTTGAGAAATCGCCATGCCGGCCGCCGTCGTCGGTCCGCCGATATTGGCATTGGACGCCAAGATAATGTCTTCCAAATCAAACTTGAAGAGTTTCCCGAAAACAAAGCAAAAAGCCATATTGACAAGGACAACAATAAGACAAAATACGAGCAACAAGGGAGCATTTTGAATAATTTCGGAAATTGATGCGGGAACGCCGATAACAAAGAAGAAAAGATAAATAAAGTACGTTCCGATTTCCTGTGATCCGTTCATAGAGGCTACCTGCTTGTGGCAGAAAGTAGCAAAACACATGGCAAGTAAGGTAATCCACACATACTGACTACCGAAAAAGGTGTTACACATCTGCAAAAGGCCCGTATCCTTGGGAACAACCGTACCGAAGAAGGCCGCAATAGCCTTGGAGACAGCTACGACAATGACGGCATACATAAGATTTAAAGCAATATCTTTTAAAGAAATCTCTTTCCTGCCCCAATATTTAGCTGCCAATGTTTCTCCGTCTTCAAACTTGCCGTTTGCGGCAACGTCATCAATATGAGGGTGCGTATAATACTTTCTGAAAAAAGCATTCCCTGCAACGGCAATGAGGATTAAAAAGTAAATAGCCATATTCAGATTGTCGGCCACAACAGTAGCGGAAATAACGGTCCCTTTAACCTTAAATGCATCTGCCAAAGCCGTGAAATTAACACCGCCGCCAATGTATGAACCTGTGATCATGGCAGCTACACTGTTTAGATCCGGTACATAGGAACCGAGTACGGCATATCCGAGCAAAGCTCCGGCTACCGTGCCGACGGAACCGATAAGGAAGATAAAAAACATCCGTCCCGTCTCTTTCCAGATTTTACGCATATTAGCTTGCAGCAAAAGCAAAGGAATGGCAATGGGAACGGCAAATCCCCAGACAACATCGTCGAACAAGGGAGCCGACGTCGGAATAATCTGCAAATTAACCAGTACCAATGCAAAAACTAAGGCTATAATAGCTCCCGAAAGTTTCGAGGCCCATGCATAATGTTGCTCTAAGTAAATAGATATTCCGGCAGCCGAACACATGATAGCGAGCAATACCCATGTGTTTTCAGGCGATACCAAAGTATTCATATATATTCCTCCTCTGTAATCATTTATTATTATCATACGGATGGAGCTTCTGCCTGTCAATTACGCAAACTCATGTATACATTATTTTTTCATCTTCTCGTATTGGACAAAGTGTGTTTTGAAAGGTACAATGAATTTACGCCTTTTTTCCGTAGGGGAGATGATTACATGAAGGCCATTATATTATACTGTTCCCGTTCGGGAAACACGGAGGCTCTTGCCCATCGAGTTTGTCAAACTATTCCTTGCGATACTTTAAAAGTAGAACCGAAAGAACCGTATGGAAACTATTTACAATCGATTTTACGCGTACGTAAAGAACGAAAAAAAGATATAGTCCCCGAAACGGCTACTCCCGTTCCGGACCTTTCGTCGTATGATACGGTTTTTGTAGGCTTTCCCGTATGGTTTTCCGATATACCCGCCTTTTTCTCCAAATTTTTAAGTCGTTGCGACTTAAAGGAAAAAACCGTCATTCCTTTTTCTACAGCTACGAACAGTAATATTTTAAAAAGTTTGACAACCTTAAAAAAGGTCTGTCCCCAAAGTATTATTAAATATCCTTTCGATCACATTCGTTTAAAACGATGCGATACGGCCGGCTGGCTCGGCCTTATAAAAGCGGATAAAAGTTTATAAAATTCTGCACCAAATCATAACCACCCGTTAAACGGGTGGTTTGCTCTGACCCTATAAGGGTCTTTCTCTAGTGGATACCCTCTAAAGAGGGTATCGAAATAGTCCGACAACCACTCTATTATTACAGGCAGCCCCCTACTCGGGGGCTTTTTTTCTGCCTATTCTACCGGCTTACCCGTAAACGGGTCGGTATATTCCTGAAAATTTAATGTGTCCATGGCGATATCATCTTGTAACTGGTTGCGAATATACTCTTTTATCGCACCTTCATACCTGCCTACCGTATCTACGTAATAGCCTCTGCACCAGAAGTGTCGATTCCCATATTTGTACTTAAGATGGGCATGTTTATCAAATATCATGAGGCTACTTTTACTCTTCAAATATCCCATAAAAACTCGACACACTCATATGCGGAGGTATGGTTACTAACATATGAATATGATCCGGGCAACATTCTGCTTCTAATATATCTACATGTTTTTCTTGTGCATAAGTCACGTAAAAATTTTCCCTATATCACTTCTTAATTTTTTATATATAATCTGTCTGCGATACTTGGGTGCAAACACAATGTGATATTTACATCTCCATTTGCTATGTGATAAGCTTTGTACGTCATTCATTGACATGGAACCTCCTCTTTGTACAATAATGTGGTTGCCAGACCGCTATCATTGTACCACGGGGAGGTTCTTTCCTTTTCTATAAGAATATTTTTCCAACCCCCAGTTTAACTGGGGGTTTTGTCATGCCTATTCGGCGTACAAAAAGAACGGCATGGAAACTGAATCTTCCATACCGTTCTTTCTTTATATCTGCATCTACTTTATATTTCTTTTAACATCTTGCCGGCGTTATACGCAGCCCGTACGTTGGGGAATACTTTTTCAATCATACCGTTTTCATCAATAATATACGTTGTGCGAATAAGCCCTGTTACGGTCTTACCGTACAGCTTCTTTTCACCCCATACACCGTACATATTAATAACTTTTTTATCCGGATCCGCCAAGATGGTAAAGGGCAGACTATATTTCTCGGCAAAATTCTTATGAGACTCTGCTGTATCCTTACTGATGCCGACAATGACAGCATTCTTGTCTGCAAACTCCGGCTGTAATTCCGCAAAGCGTTGGGCTTGATTGGTGCACCCTTTTGTATCGTCTTCAGCGTAAAAATACAGAACGACCTTCTTACCTTTAAAATCGGATAAGCTGACTGCTTTTCCCCCTTGATCCTTTAGTGTGAAATCAGGGGCTTTCGTCCCCGTTGCAAGCATCATATATATCTCTCTCCTATTCTTCATCTACAAGGGCAATAACTTCCGATCTGTTATTGTGCGACTTCATAACCAGGTCATAAGTCTTAATAGCTACGATGGCAATAGGTATACCGATACAAAACCCGATAATAGCTCCGTTTTGTGTCGACGTTCCGAAAGCCTGCGGGCCTATATAGGCACCGGCAACGGCACACAACAAAATAAGAAGCAACGGTAATCCGAAACACAACAGCGCTCCCGATACCATATGTTCATCGGGAATCGTAAATTCCACATATTCGCCTTTTTTTGCACCGATCTTATTGACTGCATCTATAACCACATTGTCGGCACAAAGGGATGCACTGCACGGCGAATACAAGCTGTTACGATTGGTCTGTATACGTACCATGCCGTTGGGCAGCACTTCTTCTATCGTACCCGTATTGGTTCTCATATTAAAACACCTCTGTTACTTAGTAATCTATGACTTCGACTAGATTATAACACGTCGTCAAGACCCTGTACAACACTACTGCAGTATACTTTAAGCTCCGCAGCCCCCTTTAAGTTGTTCTGTCAAACGATGCATATACCACCTATATAATGCAAATAACAGTACAGTCGTAATGCCCCAGCTGATAGGATAGATCATCATAAGACCGGAAAATCCGGGATTGGCGGCAAAAACCGTATATACCCAAATAATCCGCACCGCACAAATACCGATGAGTGTCACAATAGCCGGCGGCAAGGAAAAGCCGTAGCCGCGCATGGCACCGGAAAGCACTTCCATACAAATATTCAAAATCTCCAATTCGACAACATAATGTATGCGAATCAACCCCAACTCTATGACAGCCGGATCACTCGTAAAGATATGCAACACGGCTTCCCCTTTAACATAAACAAAGGCGGCCATAACGACAAATACAGCTACACTCATTTTCATACATAACGTCGTGACCTGCCGACAGCGATGAATCTGCCGTGCTCCGAAATTTGTCCTACAAAGGTTGTAGTCGCTTGCCCAAAGGACATAAGAATAACATAAACATTAATTTCCAAGATAAAAGAAGCAGCCGATGCGGCCATGGCATCGGGCCCCAAGCTGTTAATGGCCGTTTGAATGATAAGGTTGGCTACGGAAAAAAACCATCCCTTGAATTCCTGCCGGCATTCCGATAGACAACATTCTCTTTAGATGTTCCTTATGAAAGGCCAGGTCCTTAATTCGAACAGACAGAACATCGTTCCTTTTATATAGAGCAAAGAATAAAATACCCGATGCCGTCATATTGGCAATAACCGTAGCTCCCGCCACTCCGGCCAGTCCCAAATCAAAGACGGTTACACTTATTAAATCCAAAACTATATTCAACATACTGGCTACAAATAAAGCAGCCAAAGGTATGGTAACTTCTCCGCGACTGCGAAATAAAGCCGCCTGAAAGTTATAAAGGCTGACAAAGGGTACTCCGGAAAAATAAATACGCATGTATAATTCCGCTTCCGGTAGTATTTCTTCGGGAACGCCCAGAAGATGTAAGGCCGGAACGGCAAATACCTGACCTACAACGAGAAGAAGAATGCCTATAATCAGAGACAAGGCAAAGGCGGTATGAACAGCCTTTGAGGCTTCTTTATACTTACCGCCGCCCAAAGCTGGGCAACGACTACGTTACCGCCCAAGGATAAGCCGAGCAAGAGGGATAAAAAAAGCCCTACTACGGGAATGTCATTGCCTACGGCCGCCATGGCCTGTTTGCCCACAAATTGTCCCAACACGGTCAAATCCGCACCATTGTATAATTGTTGCAACAAAGCCGTTGCTACCAATGGCAAGGTAAAGGCCAAAACCTTATCCCATAACGAGCCGTGCAACATATCGATAGAACCGCCGAACTTCATCTACCTCTCCCCCTCCTTCCTTAAACAACAGGAGAACTGCGAAACATAATGTTTACACAGTTCTCTTGGGTCAATACTTATTACCCCTGACACGTATGATTGGGGTCATCATCAAATTCGTGACACCCTACCTCGGGGTCATATGCAAGATTATTTGATAAAAATGCGTTAACCGCATCATCGGCACGAGCAATAACACCCGCATACAGTTCCATCCCGCTTTCACGTACGGCCTTCTGCGCACAACCGCCGATATTGCCGCAAATAACGATATTGACACCCAATTCTTTCAAAAGTCGAGTCACCGCTCCGTGACCTTCCGCTTCATTGGCAACGAGATGAGCCGCCGTTACGGCACCGTTTTCGACCGTATACAGCTTGATTTCTCTCGCCCTGCCGAAATGCTGAAATACCTTTCCGTCTTCATACGGTACTGCTATTTTCATGAGCATAAGCCTCCTTTAAATATCTTCTATATACTTGCTTGATAATAGTAATATAGTCCCAACCTGTCGTCAATCATTTTTCCTATACCGTATGCAAGGTATGAATCGTAATTTCTCTGGAACAACCGATGCGCAAAGGCAACCAATGACCTGTTCCCCGATTAACATAGCAATAGGTATCACCTTGCCGATACAGTCCCCTTAAATAAGCATATTTAAGAGACGCTACGGGAGCTGCGAAAACCAGCTGTCCGCCGTGCGTATGGCCTGACAAGACCAAAGATACGCCGGCTGCGGCGGCCGGATCGAAAAAATCGGGATGATGAGCCAATAAAACGGCAAACATGTCCTGCGGCCTGCCTTGAAGAGCCTGCTTCGTAAATTCCTTAGCCTGCCGTTCAAAGGCTTCCCTCGTCTTGGCAAAACTGTAATCCGTAGCTGCCAGAAAAAAAGCTTGACCGGGAAAACGCTGCGGCCGAACAACAACCCCTTCATTACGTAAAATATGCACTCCCGCATTTTTCAACATAGTCGTCACATATTGTACGTCATGAAAATATTCATGGTTACCGTAACAAAAATATATGCCGTCGCGAAAACGGGATACCTTCCGGACAATACATCTCCGCACTCGGGTACCAGACACATTTCATCAGCCAAATCACCCGTAATAACGAGTATATCCGCATTATTTTCGGCTACCTCGTCAATAGCTCGGCCTAAATCATCCGGCCCTAAGAAAACACCTACGTGCATATCCGATATGTGACCTATAATATAGCCGTCCAATTCGGCAGGCAGCGACTTGAAAGTGAGAGTCTGTCGCTCTGTAACAACACGCGCATTCCCGTCCGTCAGTCCGAAGGTCGTAACAAGTCCCGCCCCGACGGGGACTAAGACGGCCTTCTTCAAAAACCTCCGTCGCCCTGTGTCGACACTATGTACCTTATGAACTCCGCCCCTTTTCCCGTGTCTTTTTATAAAGGCGACAGCCGTCCCTACGATGACCAAAGGAAGGAGAGCAAACCAGGTGATCAGCCAATCCAATCCGGCCATAGCCGCATACTGCAGCCCCTTAATGTAAGACATATCATAAAAGCTGTAGTACGTTTCTTCGTAAAAGCGTACACCTATAGCAATGACAAGGGTACAAAGGGCAAAAACAAGAATCTTTACGAACTTGGATTGAGATTTTGCAATATAAAAAAAAGCTGCTGCCGACAAAACGGATCCGCCGGCAGTAATGATTAGAAAGAGAACTAAAAACCAACCTTTCATGCTAATAAAGCCGTGATTTTACCGTGCGGCCCTGCCCATGGCAAAGACGTGTACTCACAAACCGGCAACCACTGCCACTTCTCCTTTTCTGTCAAATTTCCGCCCGTATATTGGCCTTCATATACGGAAAGATGCCATTTTTTATGAGAAAAAACATGTTTAATATTCATGACAATCTCAGGTTCTATGAAAACGGATATTCCTACGGACGCCATTAAATCCTTCAGCTTTTCTTCTGCCCGTCCTTCTTCGCCGCGTACGGCCGGAAACTCCCACATAGATGCCAGAAGTCCGCGATCCGGCCGCTGCCTGACCAGGACGGACTTATTTCTGCGACATACTAATACGGCATATTGCTCTTCAGTCTGTTTTTTAGAAGCAAGGCGCACGGGCAAGACCTTCTCCATACCCGCAGCCTTGGCTTTGCAAAAATCTGCTAAAGGGCAATCCGAGCACCGCGGGTACTTGGGAATGCAAATAACGGCACCGAATTCCATAAGTGCTTCGTTGAAATCTCCGGCTCTACCCGGCGGAATCTGCGACTCCACAAGTCGTGTAACCTCTTTTTTTACATTTGTCGACAAAATATTTTCTTCAATCTTGTATAACCTTGCCAGAACACGCAAAACATTGCCGTCTACAGCCGCTACGGGACGATTATAGGCAAGACTTGAAATAGCTCCTGCCGTATAGTCGCCTACACCTTTCAAGGTAAGCAGTTCCGCTTTTTCACTGGGAATAACACCACCGTATTTATTTTGAACTTCCCGTACGGCAGTCAGCAAGTTTTTAGCTCGCGAATAATATCCCAATCCTTGCCACTGACGCAAGACATCCTGCTCATCCGCAGCAGCCAGTTCCGCTACGGAAGGGAACTGCTCCATCCAACTTTCATAATACGGTTTTACAGTCTCCACCTTGGTTTGCTGCGACATGACTTCCGACACCCATACGGCATAAGGATCTCGCTTACCTTCACTGCGCCAGGGCAGTGGTCGGCGGTTTTTACTAAACCACTCCAACAATAAGAGTGGCCACTTATCTGAATTTTTCACCGGTATATTTCCTTTTCACTCAATATATTTAATTATATCACACGATTTAAAAACCATATTCAGTATGCTACAATATATACTACACGGAAGGAGCGATACGATGACAAACAGGGACTACGATAAGCCGTTAGAGTTCGATTTGGCCATAGGTAAACAAAAACCGAATACGGTACGGCGACACGAAAAGTATTGTCCCTTTTGTGATGTTCCTCATTTAAAAGGGATTTTAGATAAAAAGGGCCCTATGATCTGGCTTAAAAATGCCTTTCCCGTTTTAAAAAATACAGATCCGACCTTAATCATAGAAACGGACAACGACGACGGCGAGTTTACCCATTACACGCCTGAATATGCTGAAAGCTTACTGCATTTTGCCGTGTCGAAGTGGATGATTATGAGACAGAACAGGCAATTTAAGTCCGTTCTCTTTTACCGCAACTACGGGCGTCTTTCCGGCGGGACTATCCACCATCCGCACATGCAGGTCATCGGTTTGAAAGAGTATGACTACCATTGCGACGTACGTATTGAGCACTTAAAGGGTCAAGTCGTCTTGGCTACACCTGATCTGGAAGTAAATCTTTCCGATCATCCCCTTATAGGTTTCAACGAATTCAACCTGATTCTTCATCATGACCGCGGCTTTAGCGATTTTTCCCGGTACTTACAGTTGACAGCCGGATATATAACTGAACGTTACGCTCAATTTACGGACAGTTATAATCTTTACTTTTACTATTTCCCCGAAAAACCGGGAATCTTTGCCAAAGCGGTTCCCCGCTTTTTGACCAATCCGTTGTACGTAGGATATAGAATCCCTCAAATTACGGACGAAAATTCTCGTCTGGAAACAGTCCGAGCTTTAAAAAATAAACTTTTATCAATAAAGGATTAATCTATGCGTTTATTTGCAATAGGAGATTTACACTTATCCGGAACGCCTGCGAAAAAACCGATGGACGTCTTCGGCCCGCGTTGGACAAATCATTGGCAACGAATTCAAGAAGACTGGCGTTCGCGTGTCAGTGATGACGATACGGTTCTCATTGCCGGCGATACCTCTTGGGCTATGCATCTTAAAGAAGCTCAAGAGGACTTGGACGAAATCAGAGCCTTGCCGGGTAAAAAAATCATTATTCGCGGCAACCACGATTACTGGTGGGAAAGTGCCGGTAAGCTTAATCGTCTGGATAACGAAAATAATATGTACTACCTCTACGGTACGGTTATGGAAACGGAAAACAAAGAATTTGCCGTCTGCGGAACCCATGGATGGATCAGCCCCGGCGACATTCACTATCGTTCCCCTCAAGACGACAAGCCGTACAGACGCGAACTCTTACGTGTGGAGAGAACGCTTCAGGAAGCGGAAAAGCTCGGTTGTCGCCATACCGTCTTGCTACTTCACTACCCGCCTGTCTGCGACTTGACCAAACCGAGCGGGTTTACGGAATTATTGGAAAAATACAAAGTTCCTCTGTGTGTGTTCGGCCATTTACACGGCATGCAACCGAATACCATGTTCCCCCGTATCTTTAACGGCACGCTGTTGCACCTCGTGTCGGCGGACTACAGAGACTGCAAGCTCTTGGATATAAGCGAAATTATGAATAAGGACCATTAAGATGAGCCAAATTGCTAAAAAACACCTACTGGCCGGTATTATCTTCGGCGATACGAAAACACAGGAATATATTTACTTGCCCGGCGGCGAAGTCGGCACAGAATCCCCCGTCTGTGTTTTTGAGCACGACGGAAAAAAAGAGGATATTGATTTAGAGGAAGCGGGACATCTCATTGACAGGCTGACTTTAAAAAAATGCTCTCATCCCTCTTTGGGGACAAGAGCATTTTAAAAACAATATATTATTTTTCTTTTGCGACGGTGAACCAGAAGGTAACACCGTCTTTTTCATTGCGTACACCATACCGCTGCTCGTGCAAGGTAAGTAATGACGCTACAATGCCGAGACCTAGGCCGTGTCCGCCGAACTTACGCTGAGCATCTCGCGTATGTGACGAGTCAACCTTGAAAAAGGTTCCCATATACGTGTATGGAACTCTTCCGGTATAGTTTCACCTTCGTTAAACACTTCTATCAAATAGTCCGATTCTTCCACCGTAACGCTTACTTTAATACAACCGTTTACAGGCGTATAATCGATGGCATTGGATAAGAAGTTGTTGAGAATAATATCATAGCGTCCCGGGTCGCCGTAACAAGGCATTTCGTCAGGCAAGGCCCAGAACAGGTGAATACCCTTTTCTTTAGCCGGCTCTTTAAAGCGTATCTTCGATTCTTCCATCAAAGCGGCAAAATCGAAATCCGTCAATTCCAGTTGCAATCGTCCTGCTTCCAATCGCGATAAGTTGAGCAGGTCACGAACCAGACCGTCCATCTTCCTCGTTTCCGAACAAATGACCGAGCAATAGTGTTCCTGCGTCTCTACAGGAAGATTTTGCAAATCTTCCAAGGCCTCCGCATAGCCTTGAATGATGGCTAAGGGAGTCTTTAATTCATGGGATACTGCGGATATGAAGGATTTGCGCATGTACTCGATTTCAGTAGCCTTGTCTAGCTGAATCTGCAAGGCCGTATTACTCTGCTGCAAATCTTCCAGTGCCTGATTCAGCTTAGACGACAGGGTGTTCAGAGTCTCACCGACCATACTGATTTCTTCACTCGTACCGGTTCGCTCCCATTTGCGCGAAAAATCAAGATGAGCCATGTGCATAGCAATCCCTTTTAATTCATACAAAGGGTCGGTCAATTTCTTTGAATAATGGAAAGCCCCCCACAAGGCCAAGGCTATCCAAATAAGTCCTAACATCAGGATAAATCGCTGAACAATTTTCACATTTTCCCGCAACGGGGCCAACGGCTGACTTATAGTTACATACGCGTGGTCACTAATGCGGGAAACAAGACTGTAAAATCGAATGCTGTCACTATTATTATCCGTATAGTACATGATCTTGTTCAAATCTTCTTCCGGCGGATCATATCCGCGCAGCAAAGATACGATAATACGAATATGCTGAGGCACATTCGCCCTGGCCAACTGTATTAATCGGCGTCCCTGCGATGCCGTCTCTTCTTCGGTTGAATCACTCAAAACCCTAGTACGATCCGCACCCGATAAGTATACCAGCACGCCTTGATCAATGACGAAGACATCGGCACTTGTCGAGTCGGTAAGTTCATTGATTTTCTGAATCCCCGTAGCCCCTTCGGCCTTATAGATACGGCCGACGTCTTCAGCCAAGGTCGCCATATTATGCCGCTGAATTCCGTAATAAATGGGCTCAAAGGCAAACCCGATGACTAAATCAGGGTCAATACAAAGGTAAGGGTAAAGCCCACAAGGCCGAACCCGACTTTTTGGCGAAGCGAAACGTTTCTCATTGTTGTTTATCGTAACGATACCCGTAACCGCGGACGGTTTGAATATAAGAACCGCGATTCCCCAATTTAATACGCAATCGGTTAATATGAGTATCAACCGTTCGAAGATCCCCGTAATACTCATAGTTCCAAACTTTATTCAAAATCTGGCGACGACTCAAAGCCTTTCCGGCATTCGTCATCAAATAATTGAGTAATTTATATTCCGTCGGACTGAGATCCGTACTCTTACCGTCAATAAGAACCTGATGTGCTTCACGGTCAATGGCCACACCTTCCGCCGGTACGGCATCGGCGCCGTTTTCTTCCCCTTCACCGTGTAATCTGCGCAACAACGCCTTCATTTTAGCTACCAACAGTTTCGGGCTGAAAGGCTTTGTAATATAATCGTCCACACCTAAATCATAGGCAAAGAGTTGGTCGATTTCTTCATCTTTCGCCGTAATCATGATAATAGGAACCGTCGATGTGCGGCGAATTTCTCTGCACACCGTCCAACCATCATAACCGGGCATCATAACATCCAGCAGGACCAAGTCCGGCTTCTGTTCATTAAAAATGTCCAAAGCCTGTTTTCCGTCTACAGCTTCCAGGACTTCATATCCTTCGGGACGTAAAAAATCGGCAACAAGTTGTCTCATTAACGCTTCATCATCGGCAATTAAAATTCTTTCCATTGCAAATACCCCCTCACAGGCCGTTTTACTTCCTTGATTTCATTCACATTCGTCAGCCGGCTCAACCAGTCACCCAGCGGTTTCCCTTGTATCTCGCAATTACCTGCAACTTGCATTAACGGTATCAGTACGAAAGCTCGTTGTGTTAAATACGGATGAGGCATTTCCAAAAACTCCGTATGACACTCTTCCCGTTCCGAAAAAAGCAAATCCAGATCAATCGTCCTGGCGCCCCACTTGCAGTGGCGAACTCTGCCTAACTCCGCTTCTATAGTACGGCAACGTCGCAACAAAGCTTCTCCTTTTAAATCCGTGTCGATGGCGACAACGGCATTTAAAAAGGGCCGTTGATTCGTAACCCCCCACGGCGGCGTTTCATAAAGGGAAGAAAAACCTTGTACCTTTATGTCCTTATCCGCTCCCAAGCTTTGTAGAGCACGAGTCATATACTCGTCTCTGTCCCCACTGTTGGACCCCAGTCCGATATAAAACCTATTCATGTCTGAATCTCTCTGTCCGCACGGCTACATCCGTGAAGGAGCAACCGATAGGCGCTTCGGGTTTGTGCAATGTAACTGCAACGGAAACCAAAAGAGAAAACTGTTCCAACAATCTGTCTCCAATGGCATAAGCCAAAGATTCGATTAAGTTGAACGGCTTTCCTTCAACAATGGCGACTACAGTGTTACAAACTTCACCGTAATCAATCGTACGTTGTAAGTCATCTGTCAAACCGGCATCCTTCAAATCCAGTCGTAAGGCCAAATCTACAATAAAGGCTGCCCTTTTACTCGTTCTTCCGGAAGGCACCCGTGATAGCCTTTACAGGCAATTCCGGTAATGATTATTTCATCCATTTGTCCTTCCTCCGTTATTGTACACTAAAATTCTCGTTCCCGCACAATACATCCGCTACACGACACATGCGGGCAATCTCTTTGACATCATGGACGCGCACAATGTTACAACCTGCAGCTATACCTAAAACGCAAGTAGCTCCGGTCCCTTCAACACGCTCCGTTACGGGCATATCGAGGATTTTCCCCAAAAAGCCCTTGCGCGAGGTTCCCAAAAGAAAGGGATAGGGAAGCGACATAAATTTATTTAAATTTTGTAACACATATATGTTTTGCTCAAAGGTTTTACCGAAGCCGATACCCGGGTCAAGGATAATATGCTCCTTCGGGATACCCGCTATTTCCGCTATATTAAGGGATTTCTTAAAAAACTCTTTCATGTTTTTAATTATGTCGGAATAATGTGTATTGTTACAGTTATGCATAACCACGACCGGAAGGCCGTATTTGGCAGCCACTGCCGCCATTTCTCCCGGTTCCTTTTCATACTGCAATCCCCAGATATCGTTAAGCAGATGTACACCTTCTTTGGCTGCATATTCCGCCGTTTCCGCTTTAAACGTATCTACCGAAACGGGAACGGGGCATTTTTTAACAATATGCGGTAAAAACTGTGATAAAGTTGAGATTTCTTCTTTTGCTCCGACAGGAACAAAGCCGGGGCGAGAGGATTCGGCACCTATATCTATAATATCGGCTCCATCATTTACCATCTCTTCCATATGTGCTAAAGCCTTGTCTACCGTATTCCACTTGCCTCCGTCCGAAAAAGAATCACTCGTTACGTTCAAAATCCCCATGACCAAGGTTTTCTTACCGATGATCAATTCTTTTCCGTCCGACCATTGATAGCGACGTTCTTTCTCATTCATCTCCGTGTTCCTCCAGTAGCTTTAAAGCTCTCTCATATAAGGAACTCCCGGCTTCCAGAGCTCCTCGTGCGGCAACGGTCATAATCTCCGACTTTCCTGCCAGAGGATTGCGCATAGAAAGGCATAAATGTCTGCCCCGGACCATGACCAGAACCCCTGCCGTATCAAGGCCTTTTTCTATACTCCGGCATAGCTCCTCCGTCATCCGTTCCTGTAATTGCGGACGCCGGGCATAAACGGCCACGGCATCGGCAAAACGGCCGAAGCCGGCTATTTTTCCGTTTTTCGGCAAATAAGCGATACTTACGGTTCCGAAGAAAGGCAATAAATGATGTTCACACAAAGAATAATATTCTAAATTACGAAGAGCGACAATTCCTGTCGTGTCCGTTTGAATAGGGTTCTTCCAAAGGTCTTCATCCGTACGGTTAAGTCCGGAAAAGAATTCGCCGTACGCTTCAACAACCCGCATAGGGGTATCCGCCATCCCGGTCTTTTCTAAATCTATTCCCCAGGCATTTAAAAACTGTCGTATACCGTCAGTTGCAGCTTGTACATCGACCTGTCTTTCTTCCGTCACGACCTTCACCTCGCCTTAGAGAAAATACGAATATGTCCAAACAAAGATAAGCCCGCCTATAATGATACATAGCGGTGATAAATACTGTTTCCACAGGGGTAATGAATGATATAAATAAATTTCTTCGGGATTCTCCGCATTATAACGAAGTGTAGCCTTATCTCCCGCCTTGAACTCCCATTCGGAAGCCCCGAATTTATACTCTGCCCGAATTTTTTTATGCTCAACTGAAAACTCGATAACCGGATAGTACATAACCCCGCTGCGAGTTTTAACTTCATGAAATCCCGCTACGACTCCGTCCGCATAAACGGTACACCGCCGTACGACGCTACGCAATTTCCAACCGTGAAAAACACCGATAGCTATAAACAAAACCCCCATAATCAGGGGAATCTGACGCAATAAATCCATCTTTGACGTCTCCTAACAATTTATTTTTTCGTCACTTCCGCCAACCGTTTCTGTGCATATAAGGCAATACCGATACCGATAAGACCCGTTACGATTTGCGGCCAACTCATGACAAAAAGGATACCGGCTCCGATACGGTTCGGAACTTCAACAACTTGTAAAAGCACAAAAAAAGCACTGTACAATACGAAGGCTTTGACAAAAGCCGCGCCGTAAATTCCTCGTCCCCTTGCCGCATTGACGAGAAGTACGAAAACAATATTTCCGACCATAACGGGAAAGATGAAAAACCACAAGGGCAACATTCCCTCCAACCAAGCAAAAACGGGCAATAATACGGCTGCCGTTACACCCTGCGTACGCCCTGTCGTACGAGCAATAAGAACCAGGCAGGCATTGACGGCCGAACCGATTAAAAACATACTTATCGGTGTCGGCACGGGTATTATCAAACGCATTCCCTGCAATACAACTGCCAAAGCCAAAAGTATAGCTCCTCGCACTAAGTTACGCAATCTGCCGTCATTCATGGAAATCACCTCTACCGAAAAGCCGTTCGCATTGCTATAATAACACATATATATTGTGTATTGTATGTCATAGAGGTGCTTATGTCAAAACGATTCATCCGCTCTATTAACTATATGCGCGGCCTTTGCATGCTCGGTGTTATCGGCATTCACGTAGGCTCTGCCGCGCTTTCAAATCCTACTCCCAATCTGGCCCTTATCGGTCTCTTGGAAATCCTCTCACGCTTTTCCGTACCGGCCTTCTTTTTTCTCTCTGCCTTCGGTATGTTCTGCAGTCAACCGCTGTCAGCTCCTTTTGACTACGGTGCTTACTTAAAAAGACGCCTTAAGACCGTATTGCTCCCCTATATAACCTGGTCTTTTTTTTATATGTTGTATACAGCCGTTCTCAGCCGCAATTTCGGTATTTTCAGTCCTTCTGCCGTATTCAAAACACTGACATACGGGCTAGCCATGTATCACATATATTTTCTCGTCATTCTCCTTTGGTTTTACCTTCTCATGCCCTTGTGGCGCAGGCTGTTAGCTTACATGTTAAAAACCCCCTTTCTTTCCTTCAGTATTCTCTTCCTGGCAAATCTGGCTTTTAATTTCTGGTCATCCTATCTGTTTACCTATACGGGTACGAACGATTGGCTGAAGGACGCCGCTTCTTATCGACTAAACTGGGTAGTATTCCACTATATATTTATTTTCATGTTCGGGGCTTTAGCTGCTGAGAAATTTGAAGCCCTTACGGCCTTCTTATCTCACCATGGCAAGGGGATCCTCCTTTTCCAAGTCTTCTCCGCCGCCGCCATGGTTGCCTCCTACATCGGTGTCATGCACGTGCTTCACTATGATGCACTCGGTGCGGTGTATACTGTTCACCAACTGAGTCCCGTCGGTATGATCTACACCTTGTCATCTATTCTCTTTTTTCTTTACCTGTGGCAATGTCGCCCCGTCTCCGTCAATACGGATAGGCTATTCTCCTTCTTAGGCGATAAATCCTATCTTGTCTACTTGGTACATCCTGTATTTCTCAGTCTTTGTACGGGAACGGCAGCCCACTTCGGCATCGTTTTAAGTGCTCTGCCGATTATCTTTATTTATATATTCGTTACCGTTGCTGCAGCAACCTGTGCCGCCTTTTTACAGAACCTTCCCTTACCCCGTTTTCTGGCAGTCTGCCTGCGCGGAAAATAATATCTTATCCCCTTCAGGATTCATTCTTGAAGGGGATATTTTTCTACTAGATTGTTTTTATATACATGCCCCAAGACTTATGATTTAAAAAGTATAATTAAAAATAATTTAAAGTTATTTATTATTCCTTCTTTTTAATTTTATAATTTTATACGGTATTTTATTAAATAATTTCAGATTGTTATTCTTTTAACCTTCTCTAATTAAGCAACGTTAAACCTTGTACTGTTCACAAGTAATTATAAAAATGCTATAGTAAAAACAGGTAAGCGAGGAAAACAAATCTATGAGATGACTTACAAAGTTATCTACACCTTGCCTCGCAAGAGATTAACGTATTATTCCAATTAAACCACAGGTGTAAAAGGAGGATTTTTTAATGAACAAGTATCTCGCATCGGTAATTGAAAACGTGAAGAAGAAACATGCAAATGAGCCGGAATTCGTGCAAACGGTTGAAGAAGTATTATCGTCTCTCGAACCGGTTATCGAAAAACATCCCGAATACGAAAAACTCGATATTTTAAATCGTATTGTTGAACCGGAAAGAATGTTCACTTTCCGCGTTGTCTGGGAAGACGACAAGGGCGAAATCCACACGAATATCGGTTATCGCTGTCAGTTCAACGGTGCAATCGGACCCTACAAAGGCGGCCTTCGTTTCCAGCCGAACGTATATCCCGGTATCATTAAGTTCCTCGGTTTCGAACAGATTTTCAAAAATGCTTTGACAGGTCTTCCTATCGGCGGCGGCAAGGGTGGCTCCGACTTCGATCCTTCCGGCAAATCGGATGCCGAAATCATGCGCTTCTGCCAAAGCTTCATGCAGGCTCTGTATCGCTATATCAGCCCGGACATTGACGTACCTGCCGGTGATATGGGCGTAGGCGGTCGTGAAATCGGTTTCCTCTACGGTGAATATCGCCGCTTAAAAGGTACTTTCGAAAACGGTGTCCTCACAGGTAAAGGCTTCAGCTACGGCGGCTCCCTTATCCGTCCGGAAGCAACGGGTTACGGTGCTGTTTACTACTTGGAAAACGTACTCAAACATGATAATGTCGACATTAAAGGCAAAACGATTGCCGCTTCCGGTTTCGGTAACGTTTGCTGGGGTATTTGTAAAAAAGCTGCTGAATTGGGTGCTAAAGTTGTTACCCTCTCCGGTCCGGACGGATATGTATACGATCCCGAAGGTGTCGTAACACCCGAAAAGATTGATTACCTCATTGAAATGCGTACGAGCGGCCGCAACCGCGTTCAGGATTATGCTGATAAATTCGGCGTAGAATTCCATGCCGGTCAGAAGCCTTGGGGTGTTAAAGCCGACATCATCATGCCTTCGGCTATGCAAAACGACGTTCACATGGAAGAAGCTAAACAAATCGTTGCTAACGGCGTTCGTTACTACATCGAAGTTGCCAACATGCCGACAACAAACGAAGCTTTGAAATATCTCATGGAACAAAAAGATATGGTTGTCGCTCCGTCCAAGGCTGTTAATGCCGGCGGCGTATCCGTTTCCGCTCTGGAAATGAGCCAGAACAGCGAACGTCTCGTATGGACTGAAGAAGAAGTCGACGCTCGCTTGAAGAACATTATGGACACGATTTACAAGAATTCCGTCGATGCTGCAGAACGCAACGGCCTCGGTTATAACCTGGTGGCAGGTGCTAACATTGCCGGCTTCGAACGCGTAGCTACGGCTATGGTTGAACAGGGCGTATTCTAATAGCCCCCCTTCGGGCCGCAAACCCCCGCCTTCTTTTCATAAGGCCTTTCACCCAAAACAGCAAGATTATCGTTTCGGCCCTTATAGAAAAGGGTGCAACGGGAGTATCTCTCCTATTGCACCCTTTTCTTTTTATTTGTACTTGTTTTCAATCAACCATACCTGACCCTTGTCAGAAATGCGACGTTTTTCATAAGCATATCCGGTAAACATCTTGTACCCGCCTTGCTTACAGGCAGGACACGGATTGCAAATACACTGAATAATGCCCAAACGATAAGGGCATTTTCGACATGATACGGCCGACAAAGGAAAAGGAAGTACTAATCGTAAAATGTTTAAAATAGACATATCTTGGCCTCCAAATGATTTTGACCTTATTGTAGCAAAACTGAAAGGTCTACGGGTCGCCTGAAAGGCGACATTTACGTAAGAGGAGGTAAGTTCATGGCCAATAAAATCTCGTTCACTTCATCAATATCGTATCCTTCAATAATACAAAATTCCATAACAAGATCGAAGTCCCGAGCCGGTGAAACAGCGTATCCCGCTGAGGCCAGCAGTTTTTCTGCCTCTCCAAGCCCCAATCCCAAGGCAAAAATAAAAGCATATACAACTTTGGCCTTCGGAATCCGCTCTTTCTCATTTCTAAGCTTTGAAAAATACTTACGATCGATGCCTGCCCGTTTATACACTTCCGCATCCGTCATGCCGCTTTCATCAATAAGACGCAGTAAGCGTTCCGTAAAAGGTTCTTCTTTTTTTGCAAGTTTAGATTTAAGCTGTGAAAACATCTTGTCCGACATGCGTCCTGAAAAATTTTCAATATGACAGCATCGTTCGAACAGATCCCGGGGGTGAACAGTCTTTTCCCCCTTCTCATATACTCTTCGCCGCCGATCGTCTATATAGGCATTCACTTTGTTTATGATTTCTCGGTGTATCTTCATTTGCCCCACAGCGCCTTCTCCCCCTACGAATCTATGATGCTCATACCGTCTTTATTCTAATATGGACCCCGACCCTTGTAAATGCCGCATGCACTTCGTCCGGTCGAAAAGACACAAAAGGCAGCTCCTTTCGGAGCTGCCTTTTCTTTACACTGTTTATATTCTTATAAAGCTTTCTGAGGAACATACTGCGGTTCCTGTACATGATGGTTGTAAATGGATAAGGTAAGGGAGTCGGGATAGTTGGTAAAGTCGAGGAATTCACCGTCTGCAATATAGTAAACGCCGCCCTTTTGCGGAACTGCACCGGTAGGATAAAGGCGTGCAAATTCTTCGGGATTGGTCTTGCAATCGAAACCCGTCTGATCCAAACGACGATCACCCGTTGCCTTAAAGGTAATCGATACGATACGGCCTGCTTCAAAGTCCATTTGTAATCCCAAGCTGTCGTAGTACCACGTTTCTACCTCAGGCGTCCAGTTGGAACGAATAGGCTTTCCGTAAACGGCTTCAACCTGTGCCTTCGTTTCGCCGAGGTAAATACCGCCTACCGATTCATAGTGCGCCGCATAGTTGTACGGCGACAAATTCCATACATTATCGATAACGAGCTGTTCATGCATACCCATACCGCTGTGTTTAATAACAATATCACGAACCCGTTCCGGTTCCTGAATCTTAAAGTTACCGATAGTTCCTCTATCCGTATGAGCAACAGAGCCGCCCAGAATGGGGCAACCGTTAATATTACCGCCTTCAAGTGACATAATGAATTGGCCGTCGGCTGCATACCAATTCTTATTCCATTGATTAACCATAGCCTGTGCCGTTGCTACGTCTACAGTTTGTGCCGCAACATCTTGGGCTTGAGCAAATTGACCCGGAAGGGTAGCCAGAGAAACGGCAAGTGCAGCAAACAACAGACCTTTTTTCGTAGATTTCATAGGGTGCCTCCAATTAATAACTAAATAACATAAGTTTCTATAATTCTATACTATGGCTATAAATTCGTCAAATACGGCGTTTGCAACTTATGAAGTCATGTCACGGTATTCTCCTGTTCATTGACAGAAAAAACAGTCCTGTCTATACTGAATTCATACTGATTTACGTCAAAGAAAGGTATATTATGTTGGACAAAAACTGCAATCAGCCGCCTTACAGGCTATTGAAAAAAACGCGCAACGTCGCGTCATTCCCTTTACATATAACGATATAAATTACTATATTAAGCGCCGCATGAGTAACGGGCGTAATGCCTTTGCCAAGAGCAGTCCCGATACGGCTTTCTACAGAGAAGCTTATAAAATGCTGTCCGTAAATGAAGCGGTCCCCTTGGCTCCTCCCGTTGTCTTATTATGTGATGATTTTATCGTTACCAAGGACACGGGAACCCCTTTGCAAGTGGTAGCTAAAAAACACTCTGTCGAAGAAAGCAAGAATATTTTCTTTAGTGCCGGACAAGCCTTGGCAACTCTTCACTCTCACGGATTTTGGCACGGTCGCCCGGCAATCCGCGACATTACATGGCATGGACAAGAACAAAAAAATCACCTTCCTGGACTGGGAAAAATAAGGTACCTTTTTTTAAAAAACCGACCCGCAAACCGTCGACTTATTTCTCTTTCTTCAAAGTTGCTTCCGCGAAGAATGGCCGACAAACGAGTTAATTGACAGTGCCGTTTCAGGCTATTTATCACTGCCTTCAGAAAAGGAACGATTTGCTGACGTACGCTCTTTTATTCAAGACCACAGCCGCATCTTTACAATTTGCCATGCTCTTTCCGTTTTTCACTGGATTGATGTTCTCTCTGTAGATATGACGGCATCATATGTGATGAACCTGTCCGATAAATAAGGATAGCACTTTTAAAAGGCCATGACCTTACAGGTCATGGCCTCTTTGTGTTACTTATTAATAATTTTACCGATTCCCTTTAATTCAATAGACAAGGTTCCGTCAGGCCTAGTAAAAAATTGTATGAAATCGGGATTTTCCATATAGGCGGACGGAAAGGTAATTTCAATACCCGTATCCGTCTTTATTTTATGTACCGTGCCCGTCCGTTCAGCGAAACGAGATTCCACCTTCACTTCTTTCGGTATGTCTTCGGCCTGTTTCAATTTTTCCGTAAAGGTACCCTGCAAAGCAGGCTCGCCTGCAAAGGCGACTTCACCGAAGGCTTGAGGAGCAAAGTTGCTGCCTGTTTCAGCCGTTTGTGCCAAATATTGTTTCCCTTTGGCCAGTGCCTCGACAGGGTTCTTACCGTATTCTTCGGCTACTTTGGTCAGTAACTTTTCGGTCTTTTTCACTGTTTCCTTCCCGGATAATACAGTCGTACATTGTAAAATCAACTCAGGCAAAGCATACACGTCTTCGCCGTTAATACTTCGTTTCTTATCGACAAAACGAAGCGTAAAGTCGCTTAAGTCTATAAATACATAGGCCTCCGCCTTTTGCATCAGTCCCGGTAAAACGGCCTGATATTCAATAATCTGACTATACACCCCATCCTCATCCGTCATAATCCGGTGTGTATAAGCCGTACGGTTTTCCAAAAAGAAAAGAGCTATGCCCTCCCTTTGCGCCTCATTCTTAAAAGAAACGACCAAAAGATCTGTCGTATCTGCCTCAGCCTGAAGTTTCAAACTCTCGAAAACCGCTTTGGCCAAACCGTCGGCCAACTCCTGAAAGGATAAGTCTTGAGATGCATAGGTTTCCAACTGTCGTTTAACTGCCGACGTTTCATAAAATATCCCCGTTCGCCCGGCCGGATCGTGTAACGACTTTTCGACACGCTTAGACACATAATCATAGACAGTCTCAATAGATAAATCTAACTCTTTTTGAGAAAGAAGGCACATGCTTGTGCCGAAATCCAAAACATGAAGTATCGCCTTTTGAATCATCATTTCGTATCTTCGCCTCGTATAACCTTATATAAAAGAGCGTTGCAAATAGCAGCCGCCACATTACTGCCGCCCTTCCGGCCTGCGGCAACTATATAAGGAACCTTGCAGGTCATGATTCGTTCCTTGGCTTGAATAACGTTGACAAACCCGACAGGCACACCGATAACCAAGTCCGGTGCTATCTTACCCTCATCGATTAAATCAGCCAAGCGAAACAGTGCAGTCGGTGCATTTCCTACGGCCACAATAAGCGGACCTTTTATATCGCAAGCCTTATCCATACTGGCTGTAGCCCGCGTCGTTCCATTCGCCTTAGCTTTTTCAGCCACCTCTTCGTCTGCCATGTAACATATCTTCGCGCCGCCCGTCTTCTTCAAAGCCCCTGTATTAATACCTGTGCAGGCCATATTGGTATCCGTCAGGATGGTGCACCCGTGACGAATGGCATTCAGTGCCGACTCGACGGCATTATCACTGAATCGAAGCTTATGAGCGTATTCAAAATCCGCACTGGTATGAATGACCCGTTTAATAATATCCTTCTTATCCGGATCCAGACGCACTTCTCCCAACTCTTCCTCAATAATTTGCATACTTCTCTTTTCAATATCTTGCGGTAATACATGTTCTATATCCATTATTTCTCCTTCTTGCGAAAATTGACGCAAGCTCTTACAAATCGTTCGGCGGCCTTTGTTTCCCCGCTAAAGTGAAAATGCGGATAGCCGGCAAAAATACTCCCTTTAGCAAAAACCGCCTCTCCCGCCACACGTCTTCCCCCCTTCGTAACGGTAAAGGCTGACCCTGAGTCGGTACTTTTCGAGTAATGAAATTCATGAGCCCTCATCGTCTCTGCAGCAGAATATAACAGATTATCTTCATGAGCCGTCATTTCGGCATAACCGAATCCGACCAATCGATTCGTCATGGAAATTCTGCCCGGCACGACATGAACCATGGGGAGTTCCGTACCTTCATGCTGAAAACTTTCGGCCAAGTACATATAACCGCCACATTCTCCTACACAGGGAAGACCCGCCTGAACGGCTTTTTGAATACTGAGACGCATCGACTCATTGTTACTTAAAGTTTCGGCATAAAGCTCCGGATACCCTCCCCCTATGTAGAGACCGTCACAAGGCGGCAACTGTTTATCATGCAGAGGACTGAATTCAACAATCTTTGCACCGTAACGAACCAATTCATTCAAACCGTCTTCATAATAAAAACAGAAGGCCTCATCCCTGGCAACGGCTATAGTTGCCTGCCCGACCGCTTTTATATCTTTGGGTATATAAGATACCGGAGGAGCTTCCTCTGCCAGAGCCGCTAAGCCGTCTAAGTCTACATATTCCAGAGCCGCTTCTGCCAAAATCCCTGCTTTATGCTGCAAATCATCTATTTCATCTGCCGTTACAAGTCCCAAGTGGCGACTTTTTAAGGCCCCGTCCGGTAAATCAGGAAACACCCGTACGCCTTGAGGCCCGATTCTTTCTCCCATAACTCCTTATAAAAGCGGTAGACTCCGGGCTTTATATGATTGACAATAAAGCCGACAACATGACTGTCCCTGCGAAACTCGGAAAGCCCTTTCAGTACGGCTGCTGTTGAAAGAGCCGATCCTCTTCCGTTAACGACAAGAACAACCGGTGTTTCCAACCGACAGGCCGTATCATAAGCACTGAAATCACTGGAAAGTCCCAGTCCGTCATAAAATCCCATAGCCCCTTCAAGAACGCAAATATCCGCCTTTTCTCCATGTCGAGAAAGGATTTCCTTACATACGTCTTCTCCCTTGCCGTGACCGCCGCACAAAAAAAGATCCAGATTATGAGCTTCTACGCCCGTTACGGCACGATGAAACATGGGGTCTATATAGTCGGGCCCGACTTTAAAGGCCCGTACACCGAGGCCTTTGCGCTTAAGAGCCCCGGTTACGGCCATGACGACTGTCGTTTTACCGCTACCGCTGGACGGAGCGGCCAATAAAATTCTACTTACTCTGACCTTCATACTCCGCCTCCTTGCGATAGGCCGTCATAACATAAACGGGATTATGCCCTTCCATTAAGGTATACGGACCGATCCGCCTACCCTCGGAAGCAAATAATTGTGTTGTTTCCAATTCATAATCCGTATGTTCTTTATAATAAGCCGTCACGGCTCCCGCCGTTTCCAAGGTAATGGCCGTAATAACAATCCGACAGTAAGCATTCTTTTTATATAATATATCTAAAATTTCTTTCAAATTTCCCTTTGTTCCGCCAATAAAAACTCGATCAGGACATGGCATATTTACGATTTTTTCCAAGGCATTGCCGCGAATAATTTCCAGATTACATGCGTTAAACCGTTCCTTATTAGCTTCTGCCAACAAAGCGGCCTCTTCATTTATTTCAAAGCCGTACACCTTACCGTACGGTACTTGAAAGGCTAATTCTACGGAACACGACCCCGTCCCGGCACCTATGTCGTAAACGATGTGATCGGCTTCGGGACGAAGCTTCGATATAGCCAAGGCACGTACTTCCTGCTTCGTCATCGGCGCCTTGCCTCTCAAAAACAGTGAATCATCCCAACCGTGAACAGGAGTGACTATCGGCTGAGCCCCTTCGTTTTCAACGACCATGACGGCTAAAGGATCGAATACCTCTTTGGCGCCTTCAGATGCCGTTAAGGTACAAATCCGTTCCTCTTCATATGAAAGGCGTTCTCCTACCGTTACCTTAACCTGCCCCAAGCCGTTGCGACAAAGCTCTTCACATAAGTCCCGAACGGACCCGCCTTTTCCGCCGGTAAGGCAAAAGACCTTTTTATGTGTCATAACGGCACCGGTAAGGTTTCCGTCTCTGCCGTGACGGCTCATGAGATACATATCATCCCAACTCGTAGACGTGCGTGCCGCAAAATAGACGAGACTGCTGATACCGGGATGACGAACGATTCGGCAACCCGGTATATCTATAAGTAACTTGGCCAAGCTGTAAAAACCCACATCTCCCGACACGAGAACGGCAAGACAATCTTTCTTTTCATCTGCTTCCAGCACAATTTGCCGAATCTCATCAACCTTATATGTTTGTATGCACCGTTTCCCCTCAGTCATTTCAGACAACAGTCGTGTATCACCTACAACGATTGTCGCCTCATTCAAGGCTTTTTCGGCACTTTTGGTCAACAGCTCCGAAGACCCCGGACCTGTCCCGATAATATGGACTGTCAGCATCTCATGCCTCCGTCTGACTCTTTACAAAATCCCGTATTGCTTCATACGAACTTCCCGCATCTTCAGGTCGTTCAATAACGATCAGCTTAGCTCTTGCGGCTCGGGCGGCTTCCAGCTTCTGTGAAAATCCGCCGACAGAACCGGAATTCTTCGTTACGACCCAAGAGGATTGAAACTCTTTAAACATAGCCGTATTCAAGTCTACGGAAAAAGGCCCCTGCATAGCAATAATGCGAGACGGTATATACCCGTTGTCCAAGGCCTTATCAAGTGATTCGCGAACAGGCAAAATACGCGCTACAAGCCGCTGTTCATAATTACGTATAGTCGCAAACTTATGTAAATCCTTACTACCCGTCGTAAGAAAAATTACACCTTCTTTTTCATCAAGCCATGCCGCCGCCTCTTCAACAGATGAAAATCGCAGGCAATCTTCTTCATCCGTCGGTGGTCTTAACAGCCGCTTATAAACGACACCTTTTTTCTCGCAAACGCGACGCATCGTCTCTGTCACCATGGCCGCATAGGGATGCGTCGCATCGATGGCCAAGTCCGGTTTAAATTGCTCTATAAATTCCGCCATACCCCTGTCATTAAGACGCTTGTCAAGGACGCTCACATTGGGCTTATCAATAATTAACGAGGCTCCGTATTCCGTAGCCACCGTAACGGCTAATTCTACATTTTCATCGGCCAGATCTTCTGCCAACAGGCGGCCTTCCGTCGTACCTGCGGCAATCCATATCCGCAAACTCATAAGCGGTAACCGCGCGGCGTTACCATCTTATCTTTAATAATCCTTGTACGACTGTTACCGATAATGACGGTCGTAAACATATCGACTTGAGCATCCGTTGCTTCGGCCAATGTCATAATACGCACCGACTCTTCACTTCTGCCGATATTGCGCACAATGCCGACAGGCGTTTTATCCTCTCTGTAATTTCGGATAATCTGACAAGCCTGCTTCAAATAATCGGGCCGCCCCTTGCTGGCCGGATTATATAAACAAATGACAAAATCCGTCTCCGCCGCCGCCTCGACGCGTTTCATAATCTTTCCAACGGTGTCAATAAATCACTCAAGGAAATAAGGCATGAATCGGCAACAAGAGGAGCCCCCAATAAGGCACCGCCCGATCCGGCTGCCGTAATGCCCGGGACAACCTCAATATCCACATCGTCATACGCTTCGGCCACTTCATACATAATGCCTGCCATACCGTAAATACCCGCATCGCCGCTCGAAACCATGGCTACGGTTTTTCCTTGCCGTGCCGTTTCCACAGCAGCCTTACAACGCTCCGTTTCCTTTCTCATACCGGTAACGATAAATTCTTTATCCGCAAAATCGGCTTTAATCAAATCGATATAAGTTGTATAGCCTGCAATAACATCACATTCATGCAAGGCGGCTACGGCCCTGTAAGTCATGTCCTGCTTACCGCCGGGACCGAGACCGATAACATAAATTTTTCCCTTCATCACTGTCTCCTATTTCCATGAAATCTCTTTCTTTTCTACAAACACGGCTACAGTCATTCCGTCACGATGTTGCTTACGAACAAGGGGTACGCTTTCTTTCGCTGCGGCCGCAGCTGCTCGTTCACACACATTATCCGTCCCGACTTGGGAACGAACGAAATCGGAAGTCGTAAAAATTCCCGGTACCTTCATTAATTCTCCGGGCGAATAGGTGCGCAAAGGCACGCCGAACCGTTCGGCACATTCAATCAATCCCTTTTCATCAGCCTTAACATCGACGGTATTAACATCCGCTACACTTAGTGGAGATAATTTCGACATTTCCAGCACCTCACGTATGTACCCTTCGAGATCTTCAACGCTTTTACCGCGTCGACAGCCGACGCCGACATGTAAAAACGGCGGATGAACACATACGGTCTTCGCAAACGGATGCGTATCCGTTCTTACAGTAACGGCCATGCCCGCTTCCTCATGTATTCCTTCTGTAAGTCCCGGCGGCAAACTGCCCGTCAAAGGAAAGTCACTGACAACACCGGCGCTTCCTCTTGCGAGCAAAGAAGCGGCAAAATCTTTAGCTGCCTTTAAAGACGATAAAAAGAACCCCTTGCGTGCCGCCCATTCGTCAACAGCGAATAAGCCGTTAACGTCCGTTGCCGTCGTTATAACCGGCACGGCCCCCAAGTGACGAGCCAACATACGGGCAATCTCGTTGGCACCGCCAATGTGTCCCGACAAAAGAGGAATGACAAAAGTTCCTTTTTCATCCGCCACGAGAACCGGTGAGTCCGAATCCTTTCGTTTGACTAACGGAGCCACGAGACGCACGGCAATACCGGCCGCACCGACTACAATCAACACGTTTTTCTGAGAAAAAGCCTCGGCTGCAAGAACCGAAAAGCCGTGAGGTGAAGTTTCAAAAAGCTTATTCTTTTCAACCTGACGAACCGTCGTAAAAATACGTGATTCCACGCCTTCCTGCAAGAGTGCCTCATTGATTTTCAGAGCCGTCTCACCGCCATGCTTTGTAAAGAAAAATATATATGCCTGCATGAGATGCCCTTTATTCCTTATGGCCCTTTCTGAATCCGTGAGTAAATTCGGGATCGTATAATTTACTCCGTTCATAGGCCGATGACAAGAAGGTCCCACCAGAATAAGTGCCGTATTCTTTAGATGATGTGCATGAACCGTTTCCTCCAAGGTTCCTACCGTACAACGATATACTCTTTCTTCGGGCCACGAGGCCTTATATACGACAGCCGCCGGCGTTTGCGCCGTATAGCCGCCTTCAACCAATTGAATTGCCAATTTTTCAACAAGCCCCGTGCTGAGAAAGACAACCATCGTCGTTCCGTGCTGTGCATAATCGACAATGGTCTGTTTATCGGGTACGGGCGTCCGTCCGGCTGTTCTCGTAATGATTACCGATTGGCTAATACCCGGCAAGGTGTACTCAGCCCGTAACGCTGCAGCGGCTGCAGAAAAAGAGCTGACCCCCGGCGTGTAATCATAGTCAATCCCCTTTTCATCCAAGGCATCCATCTGTTCTCTTATGGCGCCGTACAAGCACGGATCTCCCGTATGCAGGCGAACCGTCACAAACCCTTTTGCCTCTGATTCCTCCATGGCTTTTAAGACTTCTTCCAAGGTCATGGACGCACTGTCTTTAACAATACAGCCTTCTTTAGCATTCATTAAAAGTTCTTTATTGACCAAGGACCCGGCATAAATAATAAGATCCGCTTCCTCTAAAAGTTTTTTACCCCTTACAGTAATTAAATCGGGGGCTCCCGGGCCGGCTCCGACAAAATGTATCATATCGATTCTTCTTTCTTAACGAGAATAACTGAAAAATAAGTATGAGGGACGGTTTCTTCAAGTGAAGAAACAATCTTCTCTTCCTTTGTACCGCATTGTTGTACCATAGATGCCTTTGAAATAAGCCCCTTTTCTTCTAAAAGAGGTCTTATTTTGTCCTTGGCTGCTGACGGCTTCATGATAATCGTATTGCCCGGCACATCGAGAAGTTCTGCCAAATCATCGCGATTGGCAGGTACCACCAGAAGAGGTTCATCTTTCTCACATAAACTCGTCCCCAAAGCCGCCGCAGCCGCACAAAAACTGGTAACGGCCGGAACTATTTGAGTATCATAGCCGGCGCGGGCAACTCGCCTTTCCACATAAGAACACGATGCATATACAGTAGGACAACCGAGTGTAAATAGAGCCGCATCGTCACCCTTATCCAAGTATGCCTCTATCATTTCCGCATTCTTTCTATGAGCCTCTTCTAAAATTTCTTCATTTCGAGTCATGGGAAAGGCCAATTTAACAATCGTCTTGGATGCCTGCAAGTCTTCATCCGCATAATTCGCGGCAGCTTGCAAAATTCGACCGGCTGTCTCCTTATCCGGCCCGCTTTGAGGAACAAACCATACGGAACATTCTTTCATGAGCCGCAAAGCTTTCACAGTAACCAGTTCGGGATCTCCCGGCCCCAAGCCGATGCAATACAATCTTCCTTTCATTATTTTCCTCCTCCGTGAAACCGGATTAGTTCGTTTGCGCCTTGCGTCATACCCATGATTCCTCGCTTATTGGAAAATAAAACGGCTTCCGTTTTCAAAGCTCCGTGTACGCGTGCCTGCATATAATAAGCAACCTTCTCCGTCGCCTTTGCAAGACCGGCTCCAAAACGCCCGCCTCTTCCAGTATGTCAAGAGCCATATCCGTCGTCAGACTTTCATAAACGGCCTTACCCGTCTCTACACAAGCACCGGCAAACATGGCTTCCATAGCCAGGAACGTAGTTCTGCCGTCACCGTATCGGGAATGGGTATTCATAATTCCCTGAGACAGTTTAAGCATCTTACCGACATGACCGATTAAAAGTACGTCCTTAAACTGCAAGTACGCCGCATAATCGAGCATTTCACCGACATAATTACTGCATGTAACTCTGTCTTGCGTATTCATTTGCCATTCCGAAGCGGCAAAATCGACGCCGTAATTACCGAAAAAGGCCAGTAAGTGCTCATCTCCCGCGGCTCGACGAGAATTCATTTCTACGTGAATCGTATCGATTAAAGCCTGCTCGCTCATAGGATCGACGATACCCGATGTTCCCAGGACCGATAATCCCCCTACAATACCCAGTCTGGGATTAAAGGTCTTACGTGCCAGTTCTTCGCCTCCGGGAATGGATATAGTGACTTCCAGTCCGCCCTTATACTTAAAATCGTCCATCACCTTGCGCACCGCTTCCGTAATCATACGCCGCGGCGTCGGATTGATAGCGGCCTCGCCGACAGGTGACGACATTCCCTCTTTAGTCACCGTGCCGACACCCTTACCGCCCTTAAGAATAATATCGTCTCCGTACGCATAGGTCACGGTGGCAAAAATAAGGAGGCCGTCGGTTATATCCGGATCATCTCCCGCATCCTTTCGAACGGCGCAAGTTGCTGTATTTTCAGAAAAAACGGCATCCTCTGTTTCCAAGTCCAACGTAACGCCCTTAGGCGTTTCAACACGTACCGTATCCACATTTCGGTGTGAAAACAGCATCATAGCCGCCGCACTCGCCGCTGCCGTCGCACACGTACCCGTAGTGTAACCGCAACGCAATTTTTTGCCGTCTTTTACAGCATAGTATTCCCGGTCCATAACCTCGGCCTCTCCTTCTAAATGAGATACATTACCGAATTATTGTACCACGTTCAATTATTCTTTTTCCAGTGCATCCCAAGCTTCATTAGCCCGTTCTACGAACATCTTTCGAACCGCCTGATTTTCACCTAAGCCGTGAATGTACGTCTGCACCTTAAAGCCTTCTTTTTCAAGAATACTCTTATGCGAATCAGGTTCATTTCCCGCCATATCGTTGTTGGCATGGTCGCCGGCAACCATCATCATGGGCATAATGGTAACTTCTTTAATCCCCTTGGCCTTCAATTGCGGAATAACCGTATCCAAATGGGGCCATCCTTCTACAGAATAAATGTACACATTTTTAAGTCCTGCCGAATCGATGCGATTTTGTACAACGGAATAGTATGCATTAGCCGGGTGGGGAGTACCGTGAGCCATGACGAGAACCGCCGTATGATTGTCCGTTTTCGGCAACTGCGTTTTCAAAGCTTCGACGAATTCAGCCACGTCGTCACGCTGATCTTCCTGACCCATCCAGTACATAATAGGCGTACCTACAGTCATCTTCTTGAAGTCATTTTTATACAAGTCGTAAATAGCCGTATCATATGCATATTCCATACCGGGAATAACATCGAGAGACGTAATGGCTACACGTGTATAACCTTCTTTTTTGAGCTGGTCCATTGCTTTTTCGGGCGTAGGAATCGTCTTTCCTTCTTTTTCGGCAATACGATCTACAATAATATGGGACGTAAATGCCAAGACCGTCTTTACATCGGGATGGGCAGCCTGAATATCGGCAACCGTCTTTTCAATCGTCTTGGCACGGCTGTCTTTGTACGTTGTGCCGAAGCTGAGCACAAGAATGGCGTCCTTATTTTTTTCTTTAGCCAATTCGGGAGTTTCATGCTTTCTCACACCGATTTCGGCAGCCTGCTTCAAAGCAGGCGTTGCATCCTTTACTTCCGGATTCAACGTATATCCTGCCTGAGCGGGAAGTCCCGTAAAAGTTCCTAAAGCAAGGCTCGCCAAAGATACTGCACAGAGTCGTTTCAACATACTTTTTTTCATTGCTATCACCTCATAAAATTTATTTGTTTCCTGACGGTATGAGCACCGTTTCGCCATCGGACGAAACGAACTCGTTCACGTTCAGGTCAAACACCTGTTCCACCAACTGACGCGTAATTACTTCATCAGTCTTTCCGTACGCTTGTATGCGACCGGCTTTCATGGCTATCGTATAGTCGGCATAAAGAGCCGCCTGATTGATATCATGCAGGACAATGACGATGGTCATTTGTCGCTCTCGCTTCAACTTCACCAACAAATCCATAATTTCCAACTGATGGCGTATATCCAAATAGGTCCCCGGCTCATCTAAGAGCAAAAGCTGCGGTTCCTGCGCCAAGGCCATAGCCATACGGACTCGCTGTCTTTCGCCTCCCGACAGAGTATGTACCTGTCGTTGCGAGAATTCACTCGTCCGTGTAATCTCCATCGCATCCATTACGGCAGCCTTACCGCCACTGTCATCGCTACGTAGAAAACTTTTATGAGCAAAACGCCCCGCCTCTACCAGTTCCTGAACCGTAATGCGATCGGGAAACTCGTCCTGTTGTGTCAAAATAGCCATCTTACGAGCTAATTCTTTGCGCTTGTACGTCCGAATACTGCGCCCGTTTAAGGTAATTTCCCCGGCTGACGGCTGTCTCAGACGACACATGCACCCCAAGAGGGTGCTTTTACCGCATCCGTTCGGCCCGATAACGGCAGTAACGGCATGCCTCTTAATATGTACATTCAAGCCGTGCAGCACCGTCTTACCGCCCGCTTCACACGATAAATTGCTAACCGTAAGAATGGAATCGGCCATTATACATCCCTCCTTAACAGGAAGAGGAAAAACGGGGCTCCCCAAAATGCCATAATGACTCCCACAGGTAGCTCCATAGGTGCCAACAGCAACCGTGCCAAGGTATCGCTCAGGGTGACCAACATAGCTCCCAATAAAGCTGAAGCGGGCATAATATACCGATAATCCGTACCGATAATAAGACGTGCCACGTGAGGCACAATAAGACCTACAAACCCCAATAAGCCGGCTACACTCACGGCACTGGCAGCCAAAACAGCGGCTATGGCCGTAAAAACGACACGTGTCAACTCCGTATTAAGCCCTAACCCTTTAGCCGTATCGTCACCCAATTGAAGAATATTCAAATAATAGGCTCCTCCTACGGCCGTCAAAAAGCCGGCCAGCGAATAGGGCCAAATGAGGGATACATCAACCCAACTCTTCGCCGATAGCCCGCCGACCATCCACATCAAGGCCCCGTGTACCCGGTCACTGTAAAAAATCAAAAGGCCGGAAATGCAGGCCCCTAACAGAGCTGATACGGCTACGCCGGCGAGGATCAGTCGTACGGGACGAATCCCGTTTTTCCATGCCAAGACATACACCAGTCCGGCGGCCGCCATGGCACCGCAAAAAGCGGCCGGTACAATGAACGAGGTATAGGCCGGAAAAACCAGCATAACTGCAATTCCCGCCAGCCCGGCTCCGGACGAAACACCGATAATATGCGGATCCGCCAGGGGATTCTTCATAACAGCCTGCAAAATGGCTCCCGACAGGGCCAGATTAATGCCTACAAACATGCCCGTAACGGTACGAGGTAACCGAATATTGCGAATAATCTGATCCGTCGTCGATTGTCCGTCTCCGTAAAGAGCCTGAATGACGGCCTGTAAATCAATCTGCGCCGCTCCCTGAGACACGGATAAAAACGGCAAAAAAAGGCAAGAAAAAGCGGCCATAAAGAGTAAAAGAGACAATCGTTTTATACCTTTTTCAGCACCCATCAATGTAATTCTCCGTATACGGCCCGACCCATATATTCCACGCTTTCCGGATAATTTAGACCCGGATTTAATAAGAAGAGATTTTCAGGAAGTACATAGACACGACCGTTTTTAACGGCTTCCAAAACGGACCATGCCGGACTGTTTTGAAATTCGGTCTTCATCTTCTTCTCCACTTTTTCTTTCTTTCCCATAGTCGTAATGAAGATGATATCCGGATTGTCCTGAGCCAGTTTTTCCATAGAGTACGGCACCTGGGCATCACTTGATGTAACTTGTCCGTCAGCCGCTACATTATCAAGCCCCAGAATGTCGGCACAGCTTCCGGCAATGGAGTTCTTCATTTCTACGGATACTTGACTGGGCGTAGCGTGAATAATAGCGATCTTCTTATGATTTCCCGGGAATTTATGACGAATATCCTCAATTTTTTTATCCATATCCGCAATATGTTGTTCAGCTATTTCCTTTTTATCAAAAATCTGCCCGAATATAGTCATATTCCGCTTTACATCATCATACGTTTTAGAGGTGAGAACCACAACCTTGATTCCGTTTTGTTCAAACAAGGGAACCAACGCCTCGTGTTGCGACTTGCTGGCAATAATCAGGTCCGGCTTTAAGGCAATAACCGCCTCGGCACTGACATTAAAGACAGGGCCTACTTCCGGGACGGACTGATAGATATCGGGAACCTTTGCATCGTCCGACTTAATCGTCGGTCTACCTGCCAATTCACCGCCTACATCGGCAGCAAAATTCATGAGAGATGATGACAACACTACGACTCGCTGCGGCTTCTTGTCAAGAGTTACCGTTTTTCCCGTATCATCCGTAATAACGGCATAAGCCTGCCCGGCGTTTTGTGACGTATCACTTTTATCCGAACCGCACCCGCAAGCAATAAGTGCGAAGACGGCTATACACAAGCACAAAAGTTTCTTTATCATAAAGGCTCCTTAAAACGAATACTTCATACCGAATAAATAGCTGCGACCGCTGTCCGGATAGCCGTGATATAAATCATAACCGTCATCGGTCAAATTATGAACGACACCGTACAGGGTAAGTCGCTTATTGGCACTGTAGCTGGCATTGAGATCCCACGTTGCATACGTTTTCTTGACATAGTACCGGTCTTCTCGGCCCGTGCCGGCTGACAGTTGCAAATTTACCTTCCATTTACCCTCATGATATTGCAACGAAGCTCGATACCCGTTGGGTTGACTGTTGGACGGATCTCTTCGCATACCGCGACCTTCATCGATTTTAATCTTCGTATACGTATATGCCAGCTCCCAATCCCAAGCCGCACCTATTTTATGCTGTAACGACAAATCGATTCCCCGTTTATCTTCCTTATTGAGATTGCGAACTTCATAAGGAGTGACGCTGCGATCCCAACGAATGGCATCATTCAAATAACTGTGAAAAAGACTGAAGCGCAACAACGTATTTTTAGTCATCGCCCAATCCAATCCTACAGTCTGAGAGTAGCCGCTTTCAGGCTTCAAATCCGGATTACCGTGTGACCGAGCCCCGTTATAATACATATCATTCAAACGAGGGGCCGTATAAACACGGCTCCACGAACCGTATATATTTAAATTGTCGCCGGCACGATATTCTACAGCCAGTCGCGGCGTCTTGTGAAAGCCGAAATGACTGTTCTTATCTAACCGCAAGCCCGGTGTAAACGACCATTTTTTATAAACGATCATATCTTCACCGTATACGGCCCTGTTCGACTTCTTTTTGTTTTTATAATTAGCTCCGTCATTGGAGCCCGAATCCAAGGTCCACTCCGTCCCTAAGGTGAAGAAATGATACTTCGTCATCCACGAGCGTTCAGCCTGAATTCCCTGAGTTCTTGTGTGGAAGCGGTTGGTCCACCACGTTTTCGAATAGTCGTTAAAATACCGAATATGTCCGGGCGTACTCGTATTTTCCCTGAAGTTCCACGTAAGGCTTACATTATTGCTAAGCCTTTCCAACGGTTTATACTGCTTGACCGAAAATTTTCGATGAGCGATACCGTAGGGAGAATCAAAGCTGACCGCATGCCCTCGTGAATCTTTATGCGAAATATCCAAGGTCATAGATTGCGACTTGTTCAGCTTTCTATCCATACGGAAGGTCAAAGACTTGGCCCGATTATCACCTGCCGCTTTATCCGATCGAGCACTTTCGGGAAACTTATAATAATCCTTTTTATCAAGGCTTCCCGACATGAACCAACTCGTATCTCCCTTTGATCCTTCCTGTAGAAGACTGTAATATTCCTTTCCCCATGAGCCGAAAGCCGTATCGAGAACCGTCCGATTTTTCTTACCTTTTTTGTAATAATATTAATCGTCCCGCCTACGGAGCCGGCACCGTAACGGACCGACCCGGCTCCTTTGACAACTTCAACGGCACTGATATTATCGACCCCCGGCAAGGTCGACAAGTCAACCATCCCCCGACCGTACGACGAACCTTGTGCATTGGCCAGACTCTGTCCGTCTACGAGAATATTGACTCTGTCGTCACCGTTAATCCTCACGAAAGATGCGGCCCCGGGAACCATACTGTTTAACGTGACCCCGTTCACTTGCCGTAACACATCTTCAACCGTCTTATAATTGTTGGCACTGATTTGTTTTTCCGTCACAACCGTTTTTTGTGCTTCCGGCAATTCCGCTCCGCCGTAAGCTCCTGTGTTCCGATAGGCCGTTACAATAATCGGTCGCGTAGTTACACGAATCATCGTATCCTTGTCATCTCCGTCGGCCCCGTATACGATACTTCCCAATGACAGGGCCGCACAGCAAAGACAGACCGATACTCGTCGTTTCTCCGACAATTCGATTCCTCCAAACACAAAAAAGGCCGCAAGATATCACCTTGCAGCCTCTGCTGTTTTACATAAATCTCCTACCCATCGCTCGCAGGTCATACCGGTGACTCTTCGTCAGGCAGTTCTTCTGGCTCGGCATCATCGGTCGATTACGCCTTCCCGCATTTCCATGCAGTGACATCTTGCAATCTCCCTCTTCCTTACAGCGGCGGGACCGCGCCGGTATTGCACCGGACTTCTCTGTTAGGTCGTTAGACACCTGACTGTACCTTATTCTTTTTTAGATTACGTTATGAATATATCATACCGTATGGTCATCGTCAACGAAGTGTCCATGGACTACATCATAGAATCTTTCTATAAGTCGATTTTTACCTTGACCTTTTAAAGATGAATAAGCAAGAGCCGCATATTCCGTAGGAAATAAACGGTTAATTTCATTCAAATTCTTTTGTTTTTCCGATTGATTTAACTTATCCGACTTAGTGCAGACAATCTGCAGGGGAATGTCATTATTGCGAAGCCATGCATAGGCCTCTCCGTCCAAATACAGTCCGGGATGACGCAAATCCACCAAGAGGCACAACAGAACCAGTCTTTGTGACGACTGAATATAGTCGCCGATAAAACGACTCCATAAATCCCGATTCTTGCCGCCCGTTTTGGCAAAGCCGTAACCGGGTAAGTCGACAAGGTATACGGGGTGTCGTGTCGACTCGCCATCAACGCGTTCGCGAAGTTCTCCCGTAAAGAAGTTTATAGTCCGTGTCTTCCCCGGTGCTCCGCTGACCTTAGCCAAGCCGCGCTGATTGCATAAGGAATTGATGAGACTGGATTTCCCTACATTGGAACGGCCTAAAAAGGCAATTTCCGGCCGTTCCTCGCAAGGATATTGCTTGGCTTCAACGGCAGATGTTAAATACTTGGGATTAATCAAAGCTATATCTCTGCGTTCCATTATTTCACCAACGCCTGTTCCAGTACTTGATCCATGTGGTTTACGAAAATGAATTTCACATCGTCTTTGACAGTCTGCGGTACATCGGACATATCTCTTTTATTGGCTTCAGGTAGCAGAATTTTTTTGATTCCTGCCCGGTGCGCGGCAATGACCTTTTCCTTAATGCCGCCTACGGGAAGAACATTGCCGCGCAACGTAATTTCTCCCGTCATGGCTACATCATGGCGCACAGGTTGTCCCGTAAGTGCCGACGCAATGGCCGTAGCCATGGTAATGCCTGCCGAAGGTCCGTCTTTGGGAATAGCGCCTTCAGGCAAATGAATATGTATGTCCGTTTTCTGATTGAAGTCGACGGGAAGATCCAGCGATTCGGCACGACGGCGCACATAGGTAACAGCGGCCGTAGCCGATTCCTTCATGACATCACCCAACCGGCCTGTCAAAATAAGGGCACCCTTTCCGGGAACGGTAGCCACTTCCGTTTCCAAGACCTCTCCTCCCACTTGCGTCCATGCCAAACCCGTGACCAAGCCGACAGCGTTCTTCTGCTTTCTTTCAGGAGTCAGGAACTTGACAGGTCCCAAGAAATCGGGTAAGCGCTTAACGGTAACGGATAAGTCGGCATGTTCTTCCAGCAAAACGGCTTTGGCCAATTTGCGGCAAACGGCTCCGATAGTCTTTTCCAAGGTTCTTACACCGGATTCTCTCGTATAATCGCGAACAATACGCCGTAATACGCTGTCAGAGAACTTAATCCCCTTTCCTTTTAACCCCGTTTCTTTCAATTGCTTGGGTACTAAATACTTCTTGGCAATTTGTACCTTTTCATCTTCCGTATAACTGGAAAAGTCGATAATTTCCATACGATCCAACAAGGGGCGGGGAATATTTCCCGCCACATTGGCCGTCATGATCCAGAAAACCTTCGACAAGTCATAAGGCAAATCGATGAAATGATCCGTAAACGTATCATTTTGTTCCGGGTCCAATACTTCCAGTAAAGCTGCCGACGGATCACCGCGCAAATCCGATGCCAGCTTATCCACTTCATCAAGAAGAAAAACCGGATTTTTCGTACCCGCCTGCTTCATACCCGTTATAATTCGGCCGGGCAAAGCCCCGATATAAGTACGACGATGACCGCGAATTTCCGCTTCATCCTTTACGCCGCCCAAGGAAACACGCACATACTTACGACCCATAGCCGAGGCGATAGAGCGGGCAATACTCGTTTTACCCGTGCCGGGAGGACCTACAAGGCATAAGATAGGACCCTTAGCCGAGTCGGTTAACTGCCGTACGGCCAAATATTCAATAATCCGTTCCTTCACCTTTCCAACCCGTAGTGATCATGTTCCAATACGGTCTGCGCATTTTTCAGATCCCGATTATCTTCCGATTCTTTCGTCCACGGCAAGGCCAGGACCCAATCTATATACGTGCGGACAATAGCCGACTCAGCCATCATGGGCGGCATCTGATCAAGGCGATCCGTTTCCTTTAGCAGCGCCTTTTCCACATACTCGGGCAAGGCCGCCTTCTTAATCGTCTCGCGTAACTCATTAACTTCCGCGTCTTTATCTACCTTATCGCCCAATTCGCCGTGAATGACGCGAATTTTTTCGCGCAAATAATATTCCCGCTGTTGTTTATCGATTTGAGTGCGAACTTCCTTGGAAATTTCCGCTTCCAAGCGGGCAATATCCGTTTCAATATCGAGAAGTCCCGTTACACGTCTAAGTCTTTCACTCACATTTGACGTTTCCAAGAGTTGCTGTTGAACTTGAAGTTGTACAGGCAGTTTGGAAACTATAAAGTCGGCCAAGACACCCGGACCGTCAACGGACTGCAGGCGTTCCGTAATTTCTTCACCGTCTTTGACGCGTTTCAACCATTCTTCAAATCGTTTGTACATGACGCGCCGCAACGCTTCCTCTTCCATAGGGTCGCCCATGAATTCGGGAATTTCTTCAACAGCTACTTCCAGGTATGCGGCCCGTTCCGAAAAGCCGTTAATGACGGCACGATACAATCCGTCTACAAGAATACGAATCCCGCCGCCGGGCATGCGAAGCATCTGCTGAATTTTGACCAAAGTGCCGATGTGATAAACGCCGTCTATGCCGGGATTTTCTTCACTTTCGTCTATTTGTGTGGCTACCATCAAAAGACGATTGGTATCCATGGCCTTTTCAACGGCTTCCATAGAACGTTCCCGCCCGATATCAATATGACTCACCAATTTAGGAAATACGACAATCCCTCGAAGCGTGACGAGGGGTACGGATATTATATTGCTTTCTTCCATTTGTTTCACCTTCTTTTCCGCAAGAGCTCTTTAGAAAAAGAGAACTCATTTCCTTGGCAGAAAATGAGTTCTGTAACTACGAATCCGATGATCTCAATTTTAGCTGAGGAGCCTTGCCGTCAACAACACTTTCTTTAGTGACAATACACTCTTCCACATCCTTACGCGAAGGTGCATCAAACATGACATCCAGCATAATCCGTTCAATAATGGAGCGAAGACCGCGAGCACCCGTCTTACGACGCAGCGCTTCTTCGGCAATGGCTTTTAGAGCATCATCCGTAAACGTAAGTTTTACGTCATCCATGCCGAGCATCTTCTGATACTGCTTAACAAGAGCATTTTTAGGCTCCGTCAAAATATGTATCATTGCTTCTTCATCTAAGGGATTTAACGTAACCAGCACGGGAAGTCGGCCGATCAATTCGGGAATGAGACCGAACTTCTGCAAGTCCGTAGGAATGATTTCTTTCAACAGTTCTTCTACCGATTCTTCATTTTTCTTATGAATATCGGCACCGAAGCCCATGTTTTTCTCCGTACGGCGACTGCGAATAGTCTTATCAATGCCGTCAAAGGCACCGCCGCAAATAAAGAGAATATTCGTTGTATCGATTTGCAACATTTCCTGGTGAGGATGCTTACGACCTCCTTGAGGAGGTACATTGGCTTCCGTACCTTCAAGGATTTTCAACAAAGCCTGTTGAACGCCTTCTCCGGAAACATCGCGTGTAATCGACGGATTTTCAGACTTTCTGGCAATCTTATCGATTTCATCGATATAGATAATGCCTCTTTCAGCCTTGGCAATATCAAAGTCCGCCGCCTGAATCAATTTGAGCAGGCAGTTTTCCACATCTTCCCCTACATAGCCGGCTTCAGTCAAGCTCGTCGCATCGGCAATTGCAAAGGGAACGTCCAGAAACTTGGCCAACGTTTGTGCCAACAAGGTCTTGCCGCTACCCGTAGGACCGACCATGACAATGTTTGATTTCTGTAACTCCACATCGTCCTTGTCCTTGTTGCTGTTGGACTGCAAGCGTTTGTAATGATTGTATACGGCTACAGACAAGGTTTTCTTAGCCGCTTCCTGACCGATAACATAATCGTCCAGGTTTTTCTTGATTTCATGAGGTGTAGGCAATTCCTTCATTTCAAAGGCCGGTGCTTCTTCCTCTTCTTCCAGTTCGTCGTCCAGAATCGTCTGCGCTACATTAATACATTCGTCGCAAATATAGACTCCCGGACCGGCGATCAGTTTCTTTACGTCGTCTTGCGTACGTCCGCAAAAACTGCAACGCGGTTCATCTTTATGAGTGTCTTTCGGCAACTTTCCTTACCCCCTTCCGGATTTTAGCCTTTTACGGCCGCATCACCCGGTCTGATAAGGATTTCATCGACAAGGCCGTATGCTTTGGCTTCTTCGGCAGTCATGAAGTTATCCCGTTCCGTATCCTTTTCGATAACGTCCACAGGCTGACCTGTATGAGTTGCCAAAATACCGTTTAATTCTTTGCGCATACGCAGGATTTCGCGAGCGTGGATTTCAATATCCGACGCCTGACCCTGAACTCCGCCCAAGGGCTGATGAATCATGACCTGCGAATGAGGTAATGCAAAACGTTTTCCCTTCGTTCCCGCCGTCAGAAGAACGGAAGCCATGGAAGCTGCCGAACCTACGCAAATAGTGGAAACATCGGGCTTAATATAACGCATGGTATCATAAATAGCCATACCGGCGGTTACGACACCGCCGGGGCTGTTAATGTATAAATGAATGTCCTTGTCGGGATTATCGGCTTCCAAAAACAAAAGCTGAGCAATCACACTGTTGGCTACCGTATCGTCAATAGCTCCCGTTAAAAAGATAATGCGATCCTTTAATAAACGCGAATAAATATCGTAACTGCGTTCACCTTGAGACGACTGTTCTACGACAATCGGTACATATTGCATTTTCATCGTAAGGCTCCTCTCGGTTCTTACGCTTCCGGTGCATCTTCTTTCTTCTTAGTAGTCCGTTTAGTCGTTTTTTTAGCCGGCTTTGCTTCTGCTTCTTCATCTTTGGCAGCGGCTTTCGTAGCCGTCTTCTTGGCCGGTTTCTTTTCGGCTTCTGCTTCTTCAGCCTTTTCTTCCTTAGCGTTCGTATCTACGGCATTGGAAAGAATGAAGCCGGCAGCCTTCTTGCGGCCCACGGACTGTACGAGCATCGGAATGCGTCGTTCTTTCATAATAATCTTATAGACTTCCTGCGGATCGGCACCGAAGTTACGAGCCATCGTAATAATTTCCGCCTGAAGATCCAATTCTTTGACTTCAATATGTTCAGCATTGGCAATAGCTTCGAGAACGAGGTCCATCTTGACGTTTTCCTTAGCCGCATCCAGATACTGAGCACGGAAATCTTTTTCATCCTGCTTCGTATATTCCAAATAGTCGTGAAGGTGCATGTTCTGAGCCTGTAATTTCAGTTCGAACTCTTCAACCATCTGATCGACTTTCTGTTCGACCATCACTTCGGGAATATCGACGGATGCATTATCAATAGCTTTCTTCAAAACTTCGTTGTTAAAGGCTTCCGTAGCTTTAAACTTAGCACTCTTTTCAAGGCGTCCGCGAACGTCGGCCTTCAATTCGTCAACAGTCTTGAATTTGCCTACAAGTTCCGCAAAGTCGGCATCGACGGGCGGCAATTCGCTGCGTTTAATATCCTGAACGGTTACGGCAAACACGGCTTCCTTACCTGCCAGATCCTTCTGGAAGTAATCTTCCGGGAAAGGAACTTTTACATCCTTGCTGTCACCGGCTTTCAAACCGATGAGCTGTTCTTCAAAGCCGGGAATAAAGCTGCCCGAACCGATCTGCAAAGGATATGCCTTACCTTCACCGCCTTCAAAGGCAACGCCGTCAATGGTTCCCTTAAAGTCGATAACGGCATAGTCACCGTCTTCAACTTTGGCACCTTCCGGAGCGGGAGCCATTTTTGCATGTGTTTTTTGCAAGTTTACCAATTCTTTGGCAACGTCTTCATCTGTCACTTCAACGGCTTCCTTAGCAGCCTTAATGCCTTTATATTCACCCAGTTTAACTTCCGGTTTTTTCGTGAGCGTAGCTTCAAAGACGAAGTCTTTGCCCTTTCATCGCAAATGCGGTTAATATCCGGATCCGTTACGGGCGTAATTCCTTCTTCCTGAAGAGCATCGTTGTACGCCTTCGATGCAACCACTTCAAAAATTTCTTCTTTTACGGCATCTTTACCTAAGAAGCTTTCCAACACCATGCGCGGTGCCTTCCCTTTACGGAAACCGGGGATATTGACACGGTTTGCAAGATTCTTTACAGCCGCAGCAGCACCTTTGGCAGCATCTTCAGCAGATACTTCGATATGCAGGGTTACTTTATGTTGGTCTACTTCATTAACGGTTACTTTCATTCTGAACAGTTCCTCCTCATGGTTCTTATGCCTATATTGATTTATCGAAATCATTATAATACGTTTATCATCATATCACAGATTATAAGGGTTGACAAGAAACGGCACGCCGGACTTTAACCTTTTGTCCTTGCAAAAATCGCCACTTCGGCTATAATAATTATAAACTGTACTTTATTTGTATAGAAAGGATGTCTCATCATGCACAAACACTATGATTTAGTTGTTATAGGCACGGGCGCTGCCAACATCGTTGTGGATGCCGCAGTTCGTCAGGGCCTTCATATAGCCATTGTAGAAAAGGGGAAGTTCGGGGGTACCTGCCTCAACCGCGGCTGTATCCCTACCAAAATTCTGGTAACGACTGCCAACTACGTCCGTGAAATAAAGGAAGCGGAACGCCTCGGCGTCGTATCCGGTCCGGCCTCTATTAATTGGCAAACCGTTTCCGACCGCCTTTGGGGCTTTTTAAATCCCGCCTCTCAAGGAACCAGAGACTACTACGCGTCTATGGAAAATATCGATATTTACGAAGGTACGGCTTCTTTTACAGATAAAAAAGACCTGCACATCAATCTGAATGACGGTTCGCAAGCTGATATTTCGGGTGATAAAATCATCCTCGGTACGGGGGCAAAAACAAATATTCCTGTCCTTCCGGGCTTGGAAGAAGCCGGGTATGTTACCTCGGAAAGTCTCTTCGGCGATAAATATCCGCAAAAGCCGTATAAGAGTTTAATCATTGTCGGCGGCGGCCCCATCGGTTGTGAGTTCGGCCATGTTTTCAATGCGTCGGGCACAAAGGTCACTATTGTTCAACATAACGTTCGCCTCTTACCTAAGGATGACGAAGATGTCTCGGCCTTCTTACTCACACAATTTAAAAATTACGGTATAGACGTAGAATTAAATAAAGACACGGTCTCCGTCGAACTAAAAGACGGACTCAAAGTTCTCCGTTTTAAAGACCGCTCGACAGGTGAAGAAGGCAGCGTTGCCGCTGAAGAAATCCTTATCGCTCCGGGCGTTAAACCGACTACGGATCTTTTGCACTTGGAAATACGGATGTTACGCTTGACAAACGAGGGTACATTGAAACGAATGAATTTCTTGAAACAGCGGCTGAAGGAATTTGGGCTCTCGGCGATATTAACGGCTTAGCACCCTTCCGCCACAAAGCCAACTACGAAGCGGAAATCATTTCCCACAACCTCTTTGAAAATCACGAACCGAAGGATTGGCGTTGGGCCAGATACGATCTCGTCCCGGCAGTAACCTACACCTATCCCGAAGCGGCTCAAGTAGGCCTTACGGAAGCAAATGCAAAAAAAGCGGGATACGACGTGGATATTGCCGTCAACCACTACTCGACGGCAGCCAAAGGCTATGCCCTCGGCTTCGAGAAGGGAAATCCCGACGACGGTTTCGTAAAACTCGTCATCGACAAAAAAACGAAACACCTCTTGGGTGCCCACATTATCGGACATGAAGCGTCCGTTCTCATCCAACCCTTCATTAACCTTATGAATGCCGGCCCCCAACCTTTTGTCATTCGTCACGAAGAAATCGCCTCACCTACAGTCAAAAAACTTCGAGAAAGCGGCCTGACCCGCGATCTCGTACCTCAGTCTATTTACACCATCGGCGAAACCATGACGCCCCACCCGTCCTTACAGGAAATCACCATGTGGACGAGATACTACTACGAACATAAATAAGGTCTATACATAAGCGGCTATAGCAAAAATGCTATAGCCGCTTTAATGTTGCCCGTACTCCGGGCCGTATCGCTACAATTTACCCGTACCTGTGTCTCTTTTATCCCTTATATTTCTCAATATTTTCCTTGATATAAGATATTATTTCCTGAAAATCCAGATCTTCCGGCTTGGAGCTGTATAGTTTTTGCTTCAATTCCTGCAGTTCGTTAATAGTCGCTTCATCCGCATTAGCCCCATGTGCATACCCTAAAGCCTGAAACACGCCTTCCAACAAAACATCTTTTTGCATCAATGTAGCCATTACGGCACCTCTTTCTGTGTATATAGTCTAGTGTATGTAATGCGAATTATATCATATGTCGTTATGCAGGTCTTCATATCTCACCCTATTTTTAAAAATCTGTAACCGTTTCCTGCAAAACTATGTTTTCTATTACATACAACATGTACATCCGACCGACAAGATTTCTTTGCCGCAAAAAAGGAGCTCCCTTTCGAGAGCTCCTCCCGGAATCCGCCTATTTTCCCGACTGTTCCTGACTGTTTTGACTATCGTTTTGCTTTTCTACAAGTTTAAGGAAGTCTTTGAAGTTGTTGACCTTAACAGCCTTCCAATTGCCATCCTTCTTTTCCATAGCGATCTCGAAGGTAAAGTCCTGGTTGAGGCTCTTTGACGTAAAGATGACAGGCACGACAGCACTGTCGCCGTTTTCTTTGACAGACCCTATGTCCTTAAATGTCAAATCATCAATGCCCGAATCCTGTCTTACCTTTTCGGCAGCCGCTTTATCCTGTGCCGAAGGCAAGTCGCCTTCCAACTTCTTTCCTACGCTGCTGTAAATTTCACTGCTTACGATCGGTACGATTTGTCCCTTCATGCCTTGGAACATAGCCGATGCCAACCCGTTCATAGGATTATCTTTAATCTCCGGCGACTCCATAGCTACGGCCACAAAATCATCATAACCGCTACCGACAATAGATTCTACATCCACATACTTTTTGAAGGTTGCGACATCATGCTTTGTATACGCTTCACGAGCTTGGTTCAAAGCATACCCCGGCGTCTTGGTAAAGTACATAAAATACCACGCTGCAACCAAGACGAGAACAAGGATGACCCCGCCGAAAATCAGTTTTTTCTTATTCATACGTTTCTCCTTATATGATAAAAATAATTACATAATAATTTATTATATCATCTCCCCTCCCGCTTTATCCATACTCTGTGTTATTTCTTATCCTGTTGATGATTAGCCGCATATGTATCGTTTTGAGCGATAATATCGAGGAATACCAAAGGCTTTTTCTTTTCATTGCGCAACGCATGTTTTTGTCCCGGACGGGCAATGGTAATATCGCCGGACCGAACAACATACTCCTTACCGTTGCTGTCCGTAAAGATACCTTCACCGTCCAAGATAATATACGCATCTTCATTAACGCCATGCATATGAAGCCCTACTGACTCTCCCTTGTTCAAGGTCATACGACCGATTTCCTTAATAGCTTGTTCTTGTGTGGCCGATGTGCGGGCAAAGGCAAACTTGCCGTGCAAAGTACCGTTACCGCCGGCTACGTGTTCTTTGTCGAGCGTAAAAAGACTGTCTTTCGCATACACTTGCGGTAATGTCGATAAATCCGTGTTATCCGCCGCAAAAGCTGCCGTTCCTACGGAAAGTGCGGCCGTTAAAACAGCTGCCATCCATACTTTTTTCATGAAAACTCCCCCTCATTAATAAAATGTATAGGCAGGCCGATACTTCGGCCGTGCACACAATATGAACACATCTTTACATGACGATAAATCGGTCAACCAGCCATGAAAGAATGTACAAAACAATGACGGCTACAGGGTAAAAACCGTAGAAGAAGGATTTTCTTCCCCTGCCTTTTTCTCCGTTATACAACCACACAGGGATGGCTGCCAAGGCAATACACCATTCGCCGCCGCCATAAATATATTGAAACCATAAGCCGTACAAAATGACGATAACCGCTTGAACGACCCTTTTTTCATGAAATACGTATAATAAAAGCCCCAGGAGAATATAGAGAACGCCGTGAGAAATGACAAAAAAATTGGGAATACATAGTGCCAGGAAGGTCAATGCCTGAAGTACTACGTGATTTATATCCGTATCGGCCAATATTCCTACAACGGCAAGGGGCATAATAGCCGCAACAGGAAGCAAAAAAACAAAGAGAGCATCTCGTATCTTGCTTCTTTCTTTTAAGGCCAATCCCTCATTCAGTCTATCCCAACCGACCATGTACAGTACAGAGATAAACAGTGTACCGAAGGCGTTTCCCATAAGTGACAATTCATAACGATTGGGAAAGAATTCCTGAACGGCAAAAGTCGCCGCCGTCATAAGAATGCTGCACGACAGGAGTCGTTTCAAATAAGCCTGCCGGCTACGAGTATGTGCATACCCTTCCGCTGCGGCAAACAAAAACAAGGGCAAAGCCGGTCTGCCTACGGCAATAAACCATTCGGGTATATCGACCATAGGTGCAAACAGCGTATGAAACAGCAAGCACACGGTAAGAGCCGCAGCTACGTATTTTATTTGTGTTATGTTTAACGTCGGCATTCGCCTTTTACGACAAATAGACGGTAAGACATCCTTCATTCCCGCCTTGCTCCTTAATGACATAATGTATACGGCTTTCATTCTAACATAAAACCGAGCCTAAGCATACAAAAATACCCCTACCCGGGAAAAAGACTCGTCATTCATTTACATTTTCCATATATCTTGGAGTAAGGGCGTTTATTCGTAATATATAAACTTTTTATTTATACTTCAAACCGATTTTAAATGCCGGAGCTACGACGGGACCGATGGTCCGATATGTACGCGTGGCAATGTCGAAAACAAGGGGTTCCAACTTTTCATAGTCCACTACACCGTTTGTCAAAATCGACTCATCCGCCTGGGCCGACACGACAGTCCCTATGAGGATTCCCGTTTCGGCATCATAGCTTTTACACGTACATTCCAAGGTGTACGGGAATTCTTCAATAATCGGTGCATTCACGTGTTCACTCTTATGAACATGACAACCGGCCTTGGCGATTTTATTGACCTTATGCCCCGTTTCAATTCCGAAATAATCGACAATTTCAACCGTCTTTTTCGTCCCGAAGGCAACCGTAAAGGCACCTGACTTTACTACATTTTCCGTCGTCTTGTGAGGTGCTAAAAAGAGGGTAATTTCACCGTAATCCGACTGGGATCCCCAAGCCGCATTCATAGCATTGGGAACGCCGTTCTCATCGTACGTACCGATAATAAATACCCCTTCAGGCATAATGGGGGCCTGTTTACCCGTAAGTTCCGTCTCCACAACAGACCTCCTATTCTATGCGATACACGCGACTGTCCTTGCGAGGAGCCGCTTCCGCTACGGGTCCGTCCGCATATCCCAAAGCGCAGTGACCGATACCTTCCCATTCTCCGTCTATACCCAAATCAAGCAGTAATTGTTTGTATTCAAGCATTTCAAACTCTTCCTTGGCCCGATGAATCCAAATGCTGCCAAGCCCTACGGCCTGAGCGGCATTCATTAAATTACCCATAACCAGACTGCCGTCATACACATGAGTCGGCCAATCTTTTTTGCCTAAGACGATTAAAATGACGGGAGCCCCGTAAAAAGGATCGAAATCATCTTGCCAACCGCCGATTTTCACATTATCCTTACGTAACCGTTCACGCACATCCTTATTCGTCACGGCAATAACAATAGCCGACTGCTGCCCTTTTCCGCTAGGTGCATAAAGCCCCGCTTCAATAACTTCATCAACCAAGTCCTTCGGCGGCATATCCCCTTTAAACTTACGCACACTGCGTCGTTCTTTTAATACCTTTATTACATCATTCATGACCCTCATCCTTTCTTAAATATATCAGCGTCAAAAAAATCATTGCCACTCATTTATCAATAAAACACCATTATTCATATATTTCCTCTATACCAATGCGTTGCAAATAATCGTGCAATAAATCATAGTACATAGGTAATCTCGTTGTGTCCTCTTTACTGCCTTCAGGTATATAAATTACCATTCCCTGCCTAGCTCTGGTCAGCAATACGCGATAAGCATTTTTCAAATATTTTTGCTGAATATCTTGTCTAACGTGAGTCCACTTAGTTCCTCGAAAATTAAAATAGTTAAACCCTGAGTCTGTATATCTAAAATCGGCATCCCATGCGAGTATGGAATAATCTACTTCTAGCCCTTGTACATCGAACTCTGATGCAGCTACTTCCAAATAATACGATGAATCTACATGATCTTTTTTATTTAGAAACCATTTTACGGGATCTATTTCAGACTGGCTCCAAATCCCATCAGCCCGAAGCCGTTTCCCACCCGAACTAACTAAAAGTCCATATCGTTCAGTCCCACGTGCTTGTCTCCTAACCCACTTTTTAGCTATGTCTAAGTTTCGAGTCATCACTAAGGGATAATGTGCACTTAATTCTTTATAGGCTTTTCGTGCTATATTTATCTCTTCATCTAACATAGCCTGAACAAATACAGATACATTTTCACTTCTAAAAGATCTAAGCGATGTGCCCAAATGTAATTCCGGAATAACCTGATAAGGCTTGTCCCCAAAAAGTTGGCCTAACGTTAAATTTCCCGTATATTCATAATTAATAATTTTATCTGAAATAAATACATCCCAGTCTGAATATATTTTCTTTATAGCCTCAATCCACTCATTAATACCGGCTTCTCCCGTATGTATCTCTTGTCCTCCACCAACGAGACATACAATAACTGACCAGTCTTGATGTCGATCCATCACACTGATTAAAAACTCAGGTTCCGACTGTCTAAAATCAGTTAACCCTCTCTTTCGCTTCATGAATTTGCGAGAGTCTCCTCGTTCCAAGCCCTTTGTGCTTCATCGAATATGGCAACTTTCTCAACAGGTGCCTCGTCAGTTTGTAATGCATCATCTCTAAATTTATGTACAATCTGAATAAAAGCTTTGGCCTCACGTAAAGCTCGTTCTTTCGTTATCCCCTCTCTCTCTTTTTTATCATTAGCTAATGCATTTTGTAAAACATCTACTAAGGGACCATTACCAGACAAAAAGACTGCATGTTCATTTTCATCAAATTGGTGTCTTTCATTCGCAATATTCAAGCCCGCTAACGTTTTCCCTGCCCCAGGTACTCCAGTTACAAAACAAATAGCCTTTTTCTTTCTTTTCTTACAATCTTCAATTATCTTTGAAATTGCTAGTGTAGTTGCCGTAAGATTTTGTGCTCCAGCATCATTTCTTGATATGCTTTTAACATCATGCTCCCTATAAAGGGCTTGAGCCGCCTCTATAATGGTGGGCGTCGGTGAATATCGAGCACTGACCCACTCTCCACAAGCAAAAGGTTCGCTAACTATCTTCTGAAGAATTCTAGATATATTTTCTCCTATATTAGCTTTATTGCAATAAATAATCCCACTAATATTATCTCGCATAAAATTGACTTGATTTTCTCTAGTGGCAGCCTCTGTTGAAACAACTATAGGAATAATATATCTCTCCTTACTTTTTTCATGGAAATACTTTAAATCTAACGCATAGTCCATCACTTGATCTGCGGCTGATTTAGTATATTGCTTATCTCCTACCTTGAATTCCAACAAAAAAATTATTCCATTAATTAAGCATACCACATCAACGCGATGCCCCATTCTCGGAATGGTATATTCAAATATTACTTCTCCCCGTCCATATGATTTCAATTCTTGTTGCAAAATATGAATTTCTTCACGCCAAGAGTTTTTTTGCAGATCAGTGGTCTCAAACTCATTATAGATGAGTATACTTCCTAAAATATTCTCAGCATCCATGGTAAGAAAGTCATGTATACTACTTGAATAATAGGCTCTCAAATTCATTATCGTGTACTTCTCCTCATATTTGATATATCATATCCCTTTTAATCCTCAATACCCTATATAAACTCTACACTATATCCTATTATCTGATTCTTCATACTTTCTGATAATATGCTTCGTCTTTTCTACGGGATAAGGCACCTCATCGGCCGAATAATAGTCGATGCGTTCAATGCGCACAACCCGTTCGTCATTACTCGGACCTACGGGAACGACGACCAAATCGCCTTCTCTGTAAATGTCTTCATCGGCAATATAGCTGTACGTATAACTGCTGCGTGAAAAGGCTACTTGACAATAAATAAAGTCCGTAGCCAAGCGCTTCGCCTTGGCATATGTATGACGATCAAATAGCTCTCCTATTCCGTAGGCGGCAATAAAGGAATAGATTTTATTCATCAAATCGGGCCACATAGCAGGCAAGCTGCGTTTATCATACGAGCCGGCAATCACCTGCATATCCCGTTTCTTCGTCATGAGCATTACCGTGTAGAGACGGCGGTCCAAAGGATTATCTATAGCATCCAAAGGATTTCCTTCAATCTTATCGAATCCGTCTACATCGAGACTCTTTAGCAACCGACGCACGCCGTCTTCGACGTAATAACTGTTCGTCACGCGGCAACCGTCTGCAATTTTACGGGAAATTTCTACGGTCTGTGTCTCATAATCCACCGTCAAGACTTCATTATACGTCCACTTTAACGGCTCAACATCAATATCCGTAGCACAGACGGTCGTCGTCCGCTCATATTCTATCTTCAAATACGTAATACAATCACGGTTCCCGTCAAAAACCCATAAATTGGAAATTCCCGTTTTTTCACGAACACAATCGGATAAACTTTTGTCGTCGCTGAACAAATCCGTTCCCAGTCGTCCGATATAACGAGATTCACTGCCGTCCGTATCAGTCAATTTAACATCGTAAATACCCCCACTGATATCCAAGGGATATTCCGCTTCGGGAAATTCGCACTCTTCAAAAGAAGAAAACAGAGATTCCGCATCGTCACCGAGCATCGTAAAGGTTCGGTCTTCTAAAAACACCTTATTATTACCCACGTACCCGCACCGCTGTATATGCGCCGTTCCGTCCAAGCTTATTGCCAATTGCTGACGAAACTCACAACCGTCACCCAAAAGCCTCTCCGTAAGGAAGACTCGTATCTATTTCTATTTTCCGGAGCATACCGTCTTCAAAGTTTCCTTCCATGCCGTCACCTGCTTTACCGCTTAATCTGAGAAATACGGATTCCATCTCGCCTTTAAATATATCAAATTTAAGTCTGACTGAACACAGTTATGTATGAACACGGAGAAATAAATCTCGGCGGTTTAGGACAACCGCTTCAGCACGTCTCCTATATCGGCATTGAGGCAAATGCTCCGCCTCGCAAGGGCCGCGGGGCAAAAAGCCTCGCCACGGTTAAGGCAGACATAAACAGCCCTATCGTTGTCCAATGTCATTTGCCAAAAGGGATATTTTATGATGACCGGTGTATTACTGCCGACTCCCAACTCGAAGTAGAGAACATTCGCCCCTTCATATTTTTTTGCAAAAAATGCGGCGTAGGTGGCTGAAGCTCTATCCCAACCTTCATCTTCCACAAAAAGATCGTCGGTCCGTAAATTCATGGCGACAGGCGAACCATCATCAGGCCAACGGGGGATTAATTCCGTAGGAAGACGCAGGGAAAGCCGACCGTCGTCAGGCACTTGATAAATCCCCTTTTCATCCTTAACGAAGCCTTGTGCTTCCACGGCCTTCATGACCCAAGTCTCATTATCACACGTCTTCTTGCCCTTCCCGTCGGCACGTTGAAATAGTCCGTAATCACCTTGCGTATAAAAAAGCCGCTTTTTGTCGAAACCGGCTTTTGGGAAAAGGTGATCCACATTCGTTGTAATAACAAAATAGTTTTTATCTTTAACTAAAGAAAACAAGTCGTCATAAACGGGATAAGCCGCCGGCACATAACGGTTAAAGTAAATGTGGCGTCCCCACCAGGCCCAACGAATTTCTTCGGACGGAAAGGGATAAAACCCGCCGGAATAGATATCACCAATACCGAACGCGTCGGCAAAATCGAAAAAGTATCGTCTAAACCGTTCATCACTATACGTAAAGCCGGCCGAAGTCGAAAGGCCGGAACCGGCTCCGATAACGATAGCATCAGCCTTTTCAAGTGCCGCCTTAAGCTCACCTATTTGTTCATCCTTACTTTTCGTATCGGCGACATGTCTATCCTTAAGCCGGGATAAGGTCTGTAATCCTTTTGATATCGTTGCTCTATAACCGTCCTTTTTGTATAAGGCCTTCATAATACATCTTGTCCTCGTCTTTAAATACATTAAAAATAACCCGTTCAATCTTGCCTACATGTTTCTTTCTCCATTCTTCTACGGTTTGGACGGCAATTTGTGCTGCCCTTTTACCGGGGAAATGAAAGACGCCCGTTGAAATGCAACAAAAGGCAAGGCTATTAGCCTCTTCACGAGCGCATAAATCAAGAGTATTCGTATAGCAATCGGCTAAAGCCTTCTCGTCTTTTTCCGTAAGAGCCCCCGTAACAATCGGTCCGACAATATGTACGACCTTCTTTGCCGGAAGATTATATCCCTCCGTCAGCATGGGAATCGATGTCGGTTGTACATAGTTTCTCCCGAATTTTTCCTTCATTAGCCTCATTTGTCGATCACATTCTGCCCGCATTTGAACCCCTGCATAAGTTTGAATGCAGTTGTCAATACAATTATGGCCCGGCACAAAACAACCGAGCATAGCCGAATTGGCTGCATTGACAATCGCATCGACGGCAAGCCGTGTAATATCACCTTGCCAAACGGACAAACCGTCGCGAATGACGGGAATGTCGTCAAGACGAACAACTCCCTTCTCCTCAGCCCGCTCACGCAAATACGCATCTTGGACAGCCAATACTTCAGCACTCATGGGCCCGGGCATGCGGACATTCATGAGACCTCGCAACAATTGCCGTTTTCCGTCCCTGTCTGCCGGTACACAGAGCTTTTCATATTCCTTGGCCTCAGCCTTAAAAGCCTCTATTAAAAAATTCAACCGTTCATCCTGCGTCATAACTGTCGCCTCACTTCACTAATGAACAGACTACTCCCAAATCGTATGTTGTGTATATACTTCAAAACGACGCTCCCTATGATCATCGACAAAATTCACGTCTATGGTATATCGATTCCACAGTCCGTACGGATGAGTTTGCATTTGGAGGGGAAAAGTATTTGTTCCCCTTGTTTTCCTCATAGCTAACAGGGGAAAGGAAAAAAACATCTCTCATATCTTTTTTCTTCAACTCGTCAAGAGCTAGGCTCGCAATATATCTATCGTCTATTTTTACTCGATCAAACATCGCATCTTTTGATGATATACCGAAGCGTGTAATAACACAGTCTTTAACACGCCCCTCATCTTCACGAGCCGGTGTCAAGTTCACATATCCGCACGAGTTCCCGTCTTTAACAAGCCCTGCTGTCTCGCCATAGTAAAAGTGATCATTTCTCTTGTTTTTAATAATATCGTTCTCTGTCTTTCCTGAAAAGGAAAATCCTTCATCAAGCAACCCTTGGGCCGTCGTTTGCCCGACTACAAGGTTATATCCGTCTACCTGAACGATCGGAGCCTTAACGGGAAGTCCCGTTATACTCAACACTAAGGCACAGACAAAGGCGGACATAAAAATCATGCCCTTCACGGCATTGGCAGCTGCCGACAAGGTAAGGTTATATGCCCACTTTCCCTTAGAGGGAAGCACCATATCTAATATGATGGACGCCAAGCCTATGACCATTCTCAGGCCGACGACAATGGCAAACTCCGCATATGTCCAAAACAGGACCCTATCATTCGTGAAATACTTGTCCGAGAAAATAAAATATACGAAACACTCGCAACCAATATCCCGGCGATATAGATATTGACTTCATTTAACGCCGCCCTGTCCGTAACGTCTTCATATACATCACTGCCTCGCCCTTTTATGGCATGCCCTACTTTATACATCCACTTAGGCACGTCACGGCCTTTTTTCACGGCTACAACAAGGCGAATATACAAAAACACGGTAAAAGATAAAGTAAGGCCGGCTATTATAAAAAATCCCAGACTCGAAAGAAAAAAGTTTATAATACTCACCTCAACTTTAACTATTTACCCTGTTATTTAAGACATGACAAAGTCGCTATCGCTTCCTTACCGGCAAGACAACCGCCTCAGTCGTAGACGGCTACCAATCATGCTTCGCCTTCAGCTTGCATTCTTGGGCCGTCCTGACATGGGCGGTTTCATTGTCGCTTCAGTCACTTCGTTCCCTCACCAACAAGACAACCGCCTCAGTCGTAGACGGCTGCCAATCATGCTTCTCCTTGGGCTTGCATTCTTGGGCTTTCCTGACATGTGCGGTTTCATTTCTGCTTCAGTCTCTTCGCTTCCTTACCAGCAAGGCGACCGCCTCAGTCGTAGACGGCTGCCAATCATGCTTCGCCTTGGGCTTGCATTCTTGGGCTTTCCTGACATGTGCGGTTTCATTTCTGCTTCAGTCTCTTCGCTTCCTTACCAGCAAGGCGACCGCCTCAGTCGTAGACGGCTGCCAATCATGCTTCGCCTTCAGCTTGCATTCTTGGGCCGTCCTGACATGGGCGGTTTCATTGTCGCTTCAGTCACTTCGTTCCCTCACCGGCAAGACAACTGACTCAAGTCCCAGTTGCTGTTGCGGTCGCTATCGCTCCCTCACCAGCAAGGCGACTGCCTCAGTATGATGGGTTTGGGGGAACATGTCGACGGGTTGGACTTTTTGTGTTTCGTAGCCTCGCGTTTTCATGTATGCCAGGTCTCTTGCCAAGGTCGCCGGGTTGCACGACACGTAGACGACGCGTTCCGGTTTGACGCTTGCAATGGCGTTCAGAACTTTTTCCTCACAGCCCGCTCTGGGAGGATCAATGACAATGACATCGGGTTTGACGCCGCTTCTTAAGAGTTCGGGAAGCTTGTACGCCGCATCACCGCACACGAAGTGAGCGTTTTTCACGCCGTTGTCCTTTGCATTCTTTACGGCATCGCGAATGGCCGGTTCGACGATTTCAATGCCGTAGGCAAATTTTGCTCTTTTGGCTAAAAAGAGGGTAATGGTTCCCGTACCGCAATATACGTCTACTACCGTTTCGTTACCTTTAAGGTCTGCATAGGACAGAGCCGTATCGTAGAGTTTTTGGGCCTGTTCGCTGTTGACCTGAAAGAAGGATTGAGCCGATATTCTGAAACTCAAGTCGCCGATGGAGTCGGAAATAGTCGGACTTCCGTAAATGACCTTTGTCTTATTTCCCAAGATGACATTCGTATGGCGAGAGTTAATGTTCTGAATGACGCTCGTCAGCCCCGGCACGTCTTTGCGCAGCATTTGTACAAGTTCTTTCATATGCGGCACCATGGGTACGGCCGTAACGATACAAACCATGATCTCACCCGAATGAACGCCGGTTCTGCCCATAATATGACGGACAATTCCCGTTCCCCTGTCTTCATCATAGGCGGGAATCTTATATGCCTTCATCCACTGACGGACGACGGGAATAATTTCGTTATTGCCCCCTTTTTGAATAGGACAGGCATCGATATCGATAATGCGATGCGATTTTTCAGCAAAACAGCCGATGTGAAGGCTTTTTTTATCGCCACCTACGGGTAGCTGCATCTTATTGCGATAGGCCCACGGGTCATCGGCTCCTATAGTCGATAAAACGGGAACATCTTTTAACTTGCCGATCCGTTCAACCGCATCCTGTACTTGTTGCCGTTTCCGCCAACTGCCCTTCATACGACAGATGCTGTAACTGACAACCGCCGCAGTCTGCATAGACACTGCAAGGCGGTTTCACCCTGTGTTCTGATGGCTTTTGTACCTTCTCCAAACGCCCCGTCGCGTATTGTTTCTTTACAAAGATAATTCGTGCCGTCACCGTTTCTCCCGGCAAGGCTCCGTCTACAAAGACCGTAAAGCTTTCCACTCGTCCCACGCCCTCACCGTTTGACCCGAGCCGCAAAATATCGATGGTATATGTTTTTTTCCCTTTTCTACAGGAACTTTAAATTTTTCCGCCATAACTACTCCCGTTTACCCGTCTATTACTGCGGCAACAACCGCTTCTTTTTCTGTAGGCTCTGCCTCTTCTATCTGAAAAGCGGCTCGAATCCGTTCTTCATATGCAGCCGTATCCGCCCCCTCACCCCCGTATAGGGTGCATAAGAGGTCGCCTGCTTCCACCTTGTCATATACTTCTTTATGCAAGGCGAGACCTGTATACAAGTTGATAACATCATCCTTGTGAGCCCTGCCGGCACCCGTTTCCATGGCGATCTCACCCAAGGCTCTGCCGTCTACATGTGCAATAAAGCCGCTTCTTTCAGCTCGTATTTCTCTTGCATTTACGCTTCTTGTCAGAGGACGCACGCCTATAAAGGACGTATCGCCCCTTGTGCTTTTTAAAAAAACGCCTTAAATTTTTTTGAAGCCCCGACCCGTTGTCGATGTGTTCTTGTAAAATTGTCCGCCCTTCTTCAGCTGTAGTAACGAGTCCCGCCGCCTTCAGCATATAGGCGCCGACAGTGAGAACCACTTCTTTCAGCCTTTTGCCTCCTCTACCTGAAAGAACGTCTACGGCTTCATCGACTTCCAAGCTGTTGCCGATACTCATGCCTAAGGGAGCATTCATAGATGTCAGGACAGCTGTCGTAGGTTTTCCTGCCGCCACGCCGATATCCACCATGGCTCGTGCCAATTCAAAGGCCCGTTCTTTCGTTTTCATAAAGGCTCCGTCACCGTATTTTACATCCAAGACAATAGCATCCGCCCCGCCGGCGAGCTTCTTACTCATAACGGAGCTTGCAATAAGAGGTATACTTTCTACCGTCCCCGTTGCATCTCGCAGAGCATACAAAAAGCTTATCGGCCGGTGCCAATTCTCCCGACTGTCCGATGACGGCCAAGCCGATGCGATTGACTTGATTGAAGAATTCTTCCTTTGACAAGGTAATGCGAAATCCCGGTACGGATTCAAGTTTATCCAAGGTACCGCCCGTAAAACCCAGACCGCGGCCGCTCATTTTCGCTACCTTCACACCTGCCGCCGCAACAAGAGGTGCCACGATGAGGGTTGTCGTATCGGCAATACCGCCCGTACTGTGCTTATCTACTGTGACGCCGTCAATAGCCGATAAGTCGACGACTTTTTCCCGAATCTCGCATAGCTGCCGTAAGGGCCGCCGTTTCTCCTTCATTCATGCCCTTCAGGTACACGGCCATAAGCCACGCTGCCACCTGATAGTCTGCAACTCGGCCTTGCGTATAATCTTCTATAAATTTTTTTAATTCGAGACGCACTCTGCTCCTTGCCGTCCCTGTTTTTTTCTTCTATAAAGTCGACAGGCCACATAGTCCGTCCCTCCCCGGTTACTATTTCAAGTCATTCAAAAAGAAGTTCCGAAGGGCAACTTGCCCGCATCAAAGTTATCCATAATCGTTTGACCCAAGTCGGCAAAGGTCTTGCGCGTTCCCAAATCCGTACTTTTCCGTAAGGCCCGGACTGTACGCAACGAGAGGCACCTCTTCTCGCGTATGGTCCGTACCCGACATAGTCGGATCGTTGCCGTGGTCGGATGTAATCATTACAAGTTCGTCGTCTTGCAACAAGGGCAAGAGTTCGCCCAACATGGCATCAAATTCTTCCAGGCATTTTGCATATCCTTGGGCATTGCGCCGATGACCGTACATGCTGTCGAAGTCGACAAAGTTGGCCATGAGCAAGCCTTCCTTGTCTCGATGTCTTTTTCAATTCGCGAATAAGAAAAATCCATATCTTCCCGATTATTTGCCGTATGACAGCTTTTCCGTAAGGTCGATATGAGCATAAATATCACCGATCTTACCGACGCCGATGACCTCATATCCCTTTTCTTTTAAATAGGAAAAAGCCATTTTCCGTTCCGGCAGACGACTGTAATCCTGACGGTCTCCCGTACGCACGAAATTCCCCGGTTCTCCTACAAAGGGTCGGGCAATAACGCGACCCACTTCGTACGCCCCTACGCATACTTCCTTACGTGTCACTTCGCAAATACGGTAGAGTTCTTCCAGGGGAATGACATCCGTATGAGCCGCAATCTGAAAGACACTGTCTGCCGATGTATAGACAATGGGCTTTTTCGTCTGTATATGTTCAGGACCGAGGCGAGCAATAATTTTCCGTTCCCGACGCCACTTCGTTACCGAGCCATCCATGGCCCGTTTTTTTCGTAAACGTATCCAGTAAGTCTTGCGGGAAGGCGTCGTAAAAGACGGGGAAAGGATTTTCTACGGGATTTCCCATAAATTCCCAGTGGCCGCTCGTCGTATCCTTGCCGTTGGAGATTTCTCTCATACGTCCATACGAACCGATGATTTTCACGCCTTCGGGATGAATGTGTGTCGCCTTTTCCCAACCGAGGCGGCGCAGATTCGGTATCTTAAGACCACCCGGCACGGCTTCATCAATATGCTTTAACGTATCGGCCCCTTCATCGCCGAAGCGTTCGGCATCGGGAGCTCCGCCGGCACCGACACTGTCCGTTACGATGACAATAATTCTTTTAAAACGTTTCATAGTGTCCCCCTGCCCGCTTATTTTCCGAGCATGTACTTACGAGCCTTGAAGAAGCAGGCAATGGTCTTCGAGTCGACGATTTCATTATTGTCAATCATCTTTTCCACTTCTTCAGGCGTGTAATATTCAATATTCATAAATTCATCTTCATCCAAATGCTGAGTCCCTTTTTTCAGATTCCGTGCCGCATATAAGTAGAGACATTCATCCGAAAAACCCGGTGACGTATAAACATGTCCCAAAGGAATAAGCTCACCCGTAACGCCCGCTTCTTCTTCCAGCTCACGAGCTGCACAATGCAAAGGATTTTCTTCCTTACTGTCTATTTTCCCCGCCGGAATTTCCAAGAGTACCTCATCCGGTGCATACCGATACTGGCGCACGAGAATGATCTTTCCCTCCGGCGTAATCGGCAAAATGGCACAAGCCCCTTTGTGTCGTACCACTTCTCGCGTCGAAATCTGATCTGTATCGTTAATACGTACTGTATCCAAGGTCAGATGCAATACATGTCCTTTAAAAAAATATCTTGACTGTCTATCATTTTTTTCCGTACTGATACTCATGTGTCTCCCCTTTACAATACAAAAAGGCACTACACTGTTATTATACAGTAGAGTGCCTCTTTCCGCTAACTTATTTACCTGTACTGCCGATGCCGCCCGTCCGCATTCCCGATGCGGCGTCTTCATCGACCGTTAAGTATTTCATAAAAATCCCCTGACCTATACGATCACCCTTTTCAACTGTATAGGGCGTATCACCCGTGTTGTAGTAGGCAATCATAATATGCCCTTCATTGTCGGGGTTATTATAGTAATCGCTATCCACAATGCCCGTGCTGTTAGCAAGCATGAGACCTTTTTTAAAGGCCAAGGATGAGCGAATAAAGACGGACAGATATTCGTCATCGCCCATATAGGCCTTAAGACCCGTAGGAACGACGGTTACGGCATGAGGTGCCAAGACCTTCGTTTCTGCCGCTTCCAAATCATAGCCCGCACTTTTAGCCGTCTTCCGGGACGGTATGTGGATACCTTGTCCGGCATAAGCCGAAACGATTTCAAATCCGCGCTGTCTCATCATTATCTCCGATGACCGTCTCTGTGACCGCGATTGCCTCTGTCGCCGCGATCACGACTCTTGAAATCGCCGTCTTCGCCCGTCAATACGACCTTACGGGACAGGGTTAATGCGTCCCTGACTGTCGATTTCCACGCATTTAACGACAATTTCATCGCCTACGTTGACAACGTCTTCTACCTTTTCCACCCGTTCCGTCGCAAGCTGGGAAATGTGAACCAAGCCTTCTTTACCGGGCAGAACTTCTACAAAGGCACCGAAGGCCATAAGGCGCGTAACCTTGCCGACATACGTTTCGCCGACTTCTACGTCCTTCGTCAGATTTTCAATCCATGCCTTGGCCTTAGCGCCGCCTTCTCCGTCTACGGAAGCGATGTATACGAGGCCCGTATCGTCAATGTCGATTTTGGCACCCGTTTCTTCCGTAATCTGTTTAATCATCTTGCCGCCCGGCCCGATGATATCGCGAATCTTGTCGGGATGTACCTGCATGGTAATAATACGCGGTGCATAGGGGGACAATTCCTTACGCGGTGCATCGAGGACCGCCAACATCTTATCCATAATATGAAGGCGTCCTTCATGAGCCTGTTTCAAAGCCGTATCAAGGATTTCACGGCTGAGGCCTTTGATTTTAATATCCATTTGAATAGCCGTAACGCCCTTTGTCGTACCGGCTACCTTGAAGTCCATATCACCCAAAGCATCTTCCATGCCTTGAATATCCGTCAAAATCGTAAAGTCGTCATCCTTCGTTACAAGTCCCATAGCTACGCCCGAAACGGGAGCCTTAATGGGAACGCCCGCATCCATAAGTGCCAACGTACTGCCGCAAACGCTGCCCATAGAGCTGGAACCGTTGGATTCGAGAACTTCCGACACGACGCGAATAGCGTACGGGAATTCTTCTTCCGACGGCATCACCTGAGTAAGAGCCCGTTCGGCCAACTTACCGTGACCTATTTCACGACGACCCGGACCGCGGGAAGAACGAGTTTCACCGACGCTGAAGGACGGGAAGTTGTAATGGTGCATGTAACGGCGTTCCGTTTCCGTACCGACACCGTCGATATGCTGAGCTTCCGACAAGGGTGCCAAGGTGGCAAAACTCAGAATCTGCGTTTGTCCGCGCGTAAACAGACCCGTGCCGTGAGTACGCTTGAAGAGTCCTACTTCACATGATACGGGGCGAACTTCGTTAACCTTACGGCCGTCAGGACGAATCTTGTCGACAGCAATCATGTGACGAACGATTTCTTTTAATCATCTTCTGTGTAATCGTTGCCACATCGGCCTGATTATCCGGATAAATGTCGGCAAAGTGTTCGTAAATATCCGCTTCAACGGCATTCATCTTTTCTTCACGAGCCATCTTATCGGCATCGAAAATAGCTTCCTTCATCTTGGCTTCGCCATAGGTATGAATAGCTTCCACAATATCTGCAGGCGGTTCTTTTTTTCAACAAATTCCTGCTTCGGTACGCTGATTTCATCGAGGAAAGACAGCTGGAATTCAACGACCTTTGCGAATTTCTTCATGAGCAAACATGATAGCATCGAGAATATCGCTTTCCGGTACTTCTTTAGCGCCGCCTTCAACCATGAGAATAGCGTCTTTTGTGCCGGCTACGACAATATCCATGTCGCTCTTTTCACTCTGTTCCACTGTGGGGTTAATAATAAAGTTGCCGTCTATACGACCGACACGAACGCCTGCAATCGGACCTGCAAAGGGAATGTGAGACATGCATAAGGCGACGGATGCACCGATCATAGCCGCAATTTCCGGAGCGTTATCGTGGTCAACTGCAAAGTCATAGGCTACGACATGTACGTCATGACGATACGTTTTCGGGAACAAGGGCCGAATAGGACGGTCAATAAGGCGAGCAAACAAGGTCGCCGATTCGGGCGGTTTGCCTTCTCTTTTTATAAAGCCGCCGGGAATCTTACCAACAGCATACATTTTTTCTTCATAGTCTACGGTTAAGGGGAAGAAATCCGCATCTTCACGTGCTTCTTTCGATCCTGTTGCCGAAACGAAAACGGCTGTATCGCCGTAACGTACCAAAGCGGCACCGCTAGACTGCTTTGCCAATTTACCGACTTCCACGGTAAGAGGTCGACCGGCAAAATCCATTTGGAATATTTTTTCTTCCATTCCCTTTCCTCCTTATATCTACTATCCAAAAAAGAGGCTGATGTGTCTATACATCAGCCTCAGTTCGTGCAATTATTTACGCAGGTTGAGTTTTTCGAGAATAGCACGGTAACGTTCCAAGTCATGTTTTTGCAAGTATGCAAGTAAGTTACGGCGCTGGCCGACAAGTTTCAACAAACCGCGACGGGACGCATGGTCCTTTTTATGACTGCGAAGGTGATCCGTCAAATAAAGGATACGGCTCGTAAGGAGCGCGATCTGTACTTCCGGAGACCCCGTGTCTTTTTCGTTTGTGCCGAATTTGGCAACAATAGCTTGTTTCTTCTACGCTTAACATTGTAATTCCTCCTGTAATATAACATTCACCAAGCACTGCGTGTTCGTCGGAGTGATCGATACACCCGGTGCCCGTACGACATGGCTTATTATACACTACAAGGCCCTGCCTGTAAAGGAAGAGCCTTGTAGTTATTATGCAAAATAAGGCTAACGAAGTTTCGCCCCCGCTTTTTCTTGTAATTCTTCAAGAATGTCCGTAACGGGTTGTTGAATATCCGCATCGGACAAGGTCCCTTCAGCAGAACGGAAGGTCAAGGCGAAAGCAAGGCTTACAAAACCGCGAGGAACCTGTTCTCCTGAATATACGTCGAAGAGATGTACGCCTTCTAAATACTGACCGCCTTTTTCTCGAATAATATTCAGCAAGTCGGCATGCTTGGCACTGACCGGAACGAGTACGGCCAGGTCACGGGTAAGAGCCGGGAACTTGCCTACCTTGTGATAATCGGGAATGAGGTTGATTAAAGGCAAGAGGTCCTTCAAGTACATTTCAAAGACATATACGGGGCCCGCAACATCGTAGTTGTCGACGCACTGCGGATGAAGTTCGCCGAAACGGCAAAGAACCGTGTCGCCTACAACATATTCAGCCGCCTTACCGGGGTGTAAGGGGGCATAATCGGAGGCCCGCAACTGTGCATGAATGCCCAAGCTTGTCAGAACGGCTTCCATCAAACCTTTTACGTCGTAGAAATCAAATCCTTCCGCTTTATACGGCCAGCTTGCCTGTGTCCGATTCCCGTATAAAAGGCCCGTAATTTCTCTGTTTTCATCAACTAATTCCGTAACGGGAAGACTCTTGGGACGATACGTAGATGCAATTTCATAAATAGCCACGCGGTCATTTTTACCGCCTGATTGCGTACAAGTACGTCCATCAAAGACGGAAGCAAGGTGGTTCTCATAAGAGGGAATTCTTCCGTAATGGGATTCAATATAGGCACGGCCTGATAATGAGCGTCGTCTTCTTTAAAGAGGAGTTTTTCAGCGAATCGGCACTCATAAAGCTGAACGTTACCGTTTCATTCAAACCGCTGCGACTCAAGACGGACGAAATATGTTCCCGAACGGCATGTTCAAATCCTTCCTGGCCTTCCGAAATATTACTGAGAGGACGGGTGGATTGAATGTTCTCATATCCGTAAATACGAGCTACTTCTTCTGCAATATCGGGCATTTCCGTGCAGTCGATACGCCATGTCGGTACAACAGCCGTCAATACCTTGTCGTGTTTTTCCGTCTTAAAGCCTAAGGTTGCCAAGATGGAAATCATATTTTCTTCCGAAATATCCGTACCGAGGAAGTCATTGACTCGCTGTGCCGTAAAGTCGATGCGGCGAACTTCCTGAGGACGTACATATTCATCAATAACGCCGGCCGCTACTTCGCAAGCCCCCATTTGTTGCAACAACTGAGCCGCCCGGTTAAGGGAGTGAACACACCCTTCCGAATCGAGGCCTCGTTCAAAACGAGCCGACGCTTCGGAACGAAGCCCTAAAGCACGGCCGGTCTTACGAATGGAAGAACCCTTAAAAGACGCACATTCCAAGACAACCGTTGTCGTTTCTTCCGTCACTTCCGAATCAAAGCCGCCCATAACACCGGCAACACAGCTTGCCTTTTCAGCGTCGGCAATGACCAGCATATTTTCCGTCAGTTGCCGTTCAACCTGATCCAAAGTCGTAATTTTTCGCCCTTCTTTGCTCTTCTGGCAATGAGTTCATGTCCGGCCAACTTATCGTAATCGTATGCATGTAAGGGAATGCCGAATTCAATCATGACATAATTCGTTACGTCGACGACATTGTTAATAGGACGAACGCCGGCTTTACGCAACCGTTGCTGCATCCAAAACGGCGACTTGCCCACCTTGACGTTATAAAGCATGCGGGCCGCATAGCGAGCACACAGTTCCGAATCGTCAATGGTTATTTTCAATTTCCCGTCAATCTTTTCACTGCCTTCTTGTACTTCTACTTGCGGCAACTTGGCTTCCTGTCGGGATAACACGGCAAATTCACGGCTTAAGCCCACCATGCTGAAGCAATCGGCCCGGTTCGGTGTCAATTCGTATTCATATACGACATCACGCAACCCCGTCTGAGCTACGGCATCAACGCCCACAGGTGTATCTTCCGGTAAAATCCAGATTCCCGACCGTTCTTCCGGTAAGAGAAGACTGTCGTCCAGTCCCAATTCATGAGCCGAACAAAGCATACCTTCCGACGTTTCACCGCGGAGCTTCGATTTTTTAATTTTCACACCGCCGGGTAAATGAGCTCCGTGTACGGCAACAGGCACGATTTGTCCTTCCCGTACATTCGTAGCGCCCGTAACGATGGTCAGTTCCTTATCGCCCATATTAAGAGTGCAAATAACGAGCTTATCCGCATTGGGATGCGGCACGATTTTCGTAATCTTACCTGTAATGACATTTTGTATATCTTGCCCCAATATTCCACCTGTTCTACAGGAATGCCGGCAATGGTCAACACATCGGCAAATTCTTGAGGTGTGCGGCTTTTATCTATAGTTACATAATCTTGCATCCATTCGAATGAACTTTTCATCTTCCGTACCTCCTAAAAACTGATTCAAGAAACGCATATCGTTTTCGTAGAACAGGCGCAAGTCGTCGATTCCGTACTTTTAACATGGCAATACGTTCTACACCCATCCCGAAAGCAAAGCCGTTGACTTTTGTCAGGATCGTAACCGTTCAGGCGCAATACGTTCGGGTGAACCATACCGCAACCGAGGATTTCAAGCCACCCCGTGTGAGAGCATACGCGGCATCCTTCACCGCCGCACATAACACAGGAAATATCCACTTCCGCACTGGGTTCTGTAAAGGGGAAGAAGCTGGCACGGAAACGCACCTTCGTCTGCGGTCCGAATATTTCACGCAAAAAGTCTTCCAACATGCCTTTCAAGTCGGAGAAACGAATATGTTCATCTACAATAAGCCCTTCCATTTGATGGAATACGGGCGAGTGAGTAGCATCATAGTCCCAACGATATACCTTACCGGGGACGATAACCTTAACCGGTTCGTTCGGTTCGTGAGCCTGTAAAGTACGTGCCTGCATGGGCGATGTATGAGTACGCAGGAGGATTTTATCTGTTATGTACATGGAGTCTTGCATATCCCGTGCCGGATGGTCATCAGGGAAATTGAGACATTGGAAGTTATAGTAATCGTCTTCAATTTCGGGACCTTCCACAATAGAAAAGCCCATGTGCAGGAAGGCCTGTTCCATTTCACGGCGAATTTTTATGGAGAGGATGTTCATGACCTGTAATCGGTTGTCTGCCCGGCAAAGTGATATCAATGCGTTCCGACTCGATTTTAGCTGCCAATACGGCGGCTTTCAATTCTTCCGTCTTGGTATTCAAGTAACCTTCAATTACTTCGCGTGCCGAATTGACAGCCTGGCCGACTTTCGGACGTTCTTCTGCCGACAAATCTTTCAAGCTCTTCATAAGAGACGTAAGTTCGCCCTTTTTACCTAAATACTTGACACGAATATCCTGTACATCCTGTAAGGCACTGCTTTTTCAACTGTTCGTTGACGGCTGCCTTAATCTCTTCGATTCTGTCTGTAATCATCGTATACCTCCTGCATAATAAAAACGGACCTTCACCCCAAAGGGGCGAAGGTCTCGCGGTACCACCTCAATTATGACTTTGCTCTCCTGTAACGGGAAGACCCGCCCGGCCTACTACAATTTCAACCGGAAGCTCGAAGGGAATCATAAAACCGGACGCACGACACTCTCAATCGGTGATGTCGTTTCCTGTACACGTCTTGTTGTTATATGCTGTCTTCGTCATAGCTACTTATGTGTTAATGCATTTATTGTATCAATAGAGCGTCTTATTTGCAATAACCAATCTTTGGATCTGGTTTTGTGCCTTCGTAGATCTGCATAATTTTTAGCGTCACGCATATACTTTTTCTACAGGGATATTCTTTAATATATCCGTAACCGCCCATAACCTGTACGGCATCCGTCGTAACCTGCATGGCTACGTCCGAAGCATTGCACTTTGGCACAGCCGCTTCACGGCTGAAATCCATGCCCTGATCCTTCATCCAGCAAGCGCGTTGAACTAAAAAGGCGAGCACCTTCAACCTTCATCGCCATATCGGCAATCATAGCCTGGACCATTTTGGAAAGAAGCGATAAAGCTTGTCGAATTGTACACGTACTTTTAGCATATTCCGTGCAAGCGCGAAAGCCGCTTCGGCAATACCGACCGATACGGCACCTACAAAGGGACGAGCCGCATCAAGCGTGATTAGCATGGCAATACGGAAGCCCTGACCTTCACGGCCGAGGCGATCTTCCATGGGTACGAAGCAATCCTGGAAAAATGAGTTCCGTCGTGTTGGACGCACGAATACCCATCTTATTTTCGGCCTTGCCTACCGAAAAGCCCGGTGTGCCCTTCTTGACTATAAAGGCTGTCAAGCCGCGAACACCGCCGCCCTTACGCGTATTGGCGAAAACGACGAAAACTTCGGCCAAAGCACCGTTAGTAATGAAGCACTTCGTACCGTTTGAAAATATAGCCCTTGCCGTCTTCCGTTTTCGTAGCCTGGGTCGATACGGGAGCCCGCATCGGAACCCGTTCCCGGCTCGGTCAAGCGAAAGCCGCCAAGTGGTCGTCATTAATAATATCGAAATAACGCTTTTTCTGATCATCGTTCCGGCACAATAACGGGTACGAGGCCAAAAGCCATTAGCTGCAACCGTCGTAGCTACGCCGGCGCACCCTTACCGAGTTCTTCATAAATAGCGGCAATGGTAACGGCATCCAAGCCGGCACCGCCGAATTCTTCGAATAGCTACGCCCAAAAGGCCCTGTGCTGCCAATTTTTCCAACAAACCTTCATGAAGCTTTTTCCGTTTCGTCCATTTCCAAAAGCATACGGTTTGATTTCTTTTTCTACCAAATCACGTACGACTTTGATAATATCCAGTTGTTCGTCGTTAGTAAAGCAAATCCATGTCGTTACCCAACCTTCCGTCAATGACTACTGTTTTTCAGGTTTTTCAAGAATATAAAAAGAGCTCGGCTCTTAACTACAAGTCGGCCTTCATCATCGCGAATAACCGCTTCCGATCAACAGCGTATCTTCCCCTATATTCACAACCGTGCCATCACCGTGTAACAATTCACCCTACACGAGCATGTCGTACAATTCATGTTAATTTCAGGGTAGTTATGCGGTAGCCGCAAATCCGGCGGAAAATCCATGAGTGTATCGCAAAAGGCCGTCATCAGTCCGGCTGATGCCGTACCGTCGGCCGTGCAAAACCGTTCTTCTACGGGAAAAATCAATTCTTACTTCTCCCTGTCGAAGTCTATAACGCGACACGGCAACGTTTGAAAATAAGGCGTACTTTTATAAATCCATGCCAACGTTTCTTGCAATTCCTTCTTTTCTTCAGGCGTAAAGCGTTCGTTCATTACCGTTCGCCTCCGTCCGCTTTTCGACAGTAAACGTAGCCTTGGCATGGGCCAATCGCCGCTTTTCATTATCGAAAAACTCGCAAACCGCTACGGCCGTCGTTCGACCTTCATGAATGAAAAAGGTTTTGACAGCAATATCCGTATCGGCCTTGCCCGGCGGAATATGGTTTACAGCCAAATCGAGAAGGCGAGCTTTTAACCCGTGCAGCAGACACATCTTCTCCGTTGCGGATGCGGCCATGCCGTAAAAACACCGCCGTACAAGGTCCCGTTCGGATTATCCCATGCTGTTCCCACATTGTGAAAGACCAGAGTAAGCCTGTCCTGACTTATCTCTGATATGTCGAAACCCATGAGCTGATCAAAAGGGCTATTTGACAAATCATCATATACCCTTTGTTCCGAAGCGGTCATCTATACGTCGCACCTTCCTGAAAAATAATGTACATACATCCTATATTTTACTATAGCCCTCATAGTTCGTCAAACAAAACGGCTTACCTATCCTATTTGCAGATAAATAAAAAAGCAACGGAGTCTGTCCGTTACTTTTTAGATATATCACTTTTCAGCTAATTATTTTTCATCCATAAAAGACAAGACCTCTTCTAAAGGCAATACCGTCCGAAAACACGGTCAAATTTTTCATGATGAATCCGGATATTCGCCGCCGAGCATATTCTTCGTATCAAAGGTCGTCGTCCCCCTTGAGGTACCGTAATCTTATAATTCTTTTCAAAGGCTACGCGAATAGTCGTGTCCACACAATATTCAACTTGCATGCCCACAAGGATCAGATTGTCTATCCCCTTGTCTTTCAAAATAGGTATCAAAATCCGATCCTTAAATGACGACGGATAAGTCTTTTTCAATAATCTTTTTCGCCTTCCTTAGGAGCTACAGCTTCATGAATCTGCCAATCTTTTGTTCCCGGAACCAAACTGTCGCTTTTATGACGAACATAAATGACTTCACACCCTTTTTCCGAGCCTGTTCAATCAAAATGCCGACTCGCTGCAAAAAGCGAGTGCTTTCATAAGGGCTTCATACGGATCAACATATTTTTGAATATCGATGACTACTAAAGCTTTCATTATACCTTCCTTTTTCTTCCGTGAAAACGCTGTATTATAACCGATATTACACTGCATATTGAAAAAGCCATCCAAAGATGGCTTTTCAATAGACTTCAAACAAGCCCAACACGCCTGACCTGGTTTTTACCCCACACTCGCCCTGCTGGAACTTTCGCTCATGAGACTTTTGTCCCCCCACTACCGGTTCTCTCGCTTTTCGCGGCAGGTCTTACTTCTAGGCCGCTACTACGATCGGACCCGCTTCGAGCCCTTACGTGATCGCTTCGCCTGCGACTGGCATCGACTTTCAACCACAGCACGTGTTATGGCATTATATCATACCCGATGAACTTTACGCCATGGGTATACGGACGCTAAAACAGCCCTTCGCACCGTATGGTACAAAGGGCTGTAACTCTATTTTGCATAATCGACCATGCGCGTTTCTCTGAGTAATGACGGCCTTAATCTGTCCGGGATATTCTAATTCCGCTTCGATTCGTTTCGCCACGTCGCGGCAGAGAATAACACAATCGTCTTCGTTCAGCTTTTCGGGCTTAACCATTACGCGAATTTCACGTCCCGCCTGAATAGCGAAACACTCTTCAACGCCTTCGAAGAGATTTGGCGATTTCTTCCAACGTGACAATCGCTCAAGTAGTTTTCAAGGCTCTCGACGTGCTCCCGGTCGAGCCGCCGACACGGCATCGGCTGCCGCTACCAAAAACCGCTTCAACAGATGCAGCTTCTTCATCGCCGTGATGAGAAGCGATACAATTGATAACCGCCTTCGATTCGCCGTACTTCTTCGCTACGTCGACACCGATAGATACGTGCGTACCCTCCAAATCATGATCCAAGGCCCTTACCGATATCATGAATCAAAGCCGCCGCGACGTGCCAAGTTGACATCGACACTCAATTCTGGCCGCCATAATGCCGGCCAACTGAGCCACTTCAATGGAGTGACGCAATACGTTTTGACCGTAACTCGTACGATACCGCAAACGTCCGAGGGTTTTTGATGACTTCGGATGAAGGCCGTGAACACCCGCTTCATACGTAGCCTGTTCCCCGGCTTCACGAATCTTTTTGACTCACTTCTTTACGAGCTTTTTCAACCATTTCTTCGATTCGTGCCGGATGAATACGCCCGTCGACAATCAGTTTTTCCAAAGCCAGTCGGGCCACTTCCCGACGAATGGGGTCGAAACAGGACAAAATAACAGCTTCCGGCGTATCGTCGATAATCAAATCAACGCCCGTCAGTGTTTCGATGGCTCGGATATTACGGCCTTCACGACCGATAATGCGCCCCTTTCATTTCATCATTAGAGCAAGGATACGACGGACACCGTCGTTTCCGCCACGTGATCGGCTGCACATCTTTGAATAGCCAAGGAAATAATTTCCAACGACTTCTGTTCCGCTTCTTCTTTGGCTTCATCTTCAAGAGATTTAATAAGCTGAGCCGTTTCATGCTTGATTTCCGTCTTCGTTGGCCAAAAAGCAACTCTTTTCGCATCGTCGTAAGAAAAGTTCGGAAATTCGTTCCAACTCTGCCAGTTGCTGTTCATGTAACCGGTCAATCTTTTTCACGAACCTTCGTAATTTCTCCTTCTTTACGAAGAAGAGCTTCTTCCTTCTTTTCCATCGTATCGAACTTCTTGTCCAAATGCTCTTCCTTCTGATTGAGGCGACGCATTTGGTGCTGCAGTTCACTGTGTCGTTCTTTATAATCACGTTCCGCTTCACTGCGTAAGCGTTGCGCTTCTTCTTTTACCTTCAAGAATCGTTTCTTTGCGCTGCGCTTTCCGCGTCTTTTTCGCCGCACTGATAATTCAGAGCCGCTTCCGTTTCAGCGCTGCCCAATTTACCTTCAGCGATTTTTCAGACGATAGAAATAACCGGCCCCGAGACCGGCCGCACCGCAAATTACAGCTGCCACAATAATTTCCGTCATACTCTGGTTCACCTCCTTTTCATTAAAAAAAGCCGAACTTGCGTCCGGCTTTTTTAGTATGAGTCTTTTCTCAATTCATCATTTTTCAAAAAACCATGATTACATATTATTTCCAGCATACATATACCGGTTATAATTATTGTAAATTTTTTTCAGTCGTCTGTCAAGCTGACAAAGTCCTCTAACACCGCTCGTACAGCCTTTCCCGAAAACCCTCGGTTTTGCAGATAACGAATAATTTTCTGCTCATTGTCACAACGGTTTTTAAATTTTTTGGCAACTAAAGCCAAGGCCACAGACACCTCATCGTAGGCTTTAGTCTCTTCGGGAACGGGTAAAAATCGCAGACGCAATTTATTACAAATATAAGCATGCCCGTATTGTGCTTTTTGAGCATAATAGCGGTATACGCTTTCAGCCAAGCGATGATCATCAAGAAATCGTTCACTTTTAAGCTTTTCCGTCACTTCATCAATGATGTCATCCGTCACTTCGCGGCGTCTTAACTTGCGACGTAACTCTTCTTCACTCAAAAAACGTACGTTTAAGAACCGTAGGGCCGCCCCGTAGGCTTCCTTATACTCCATAGTTCTTATTCGTCATCCGAAGCATGAGGCACGTCGGTCAACACTTCATCAAACTTTTCCGGTTCGGCTACGAGGGTATCGCGAATGATCTGTTCGATTTCAGCAGCCATCACGGCATGTTCTTTTTAAGTAATTCTTAACATTTTCCTTCCCCTGACCGAGACGTTCTCCCTTATAGGAATACCAGGTGCCGCTCTTCTCCAAAATTTCCATGGACGAACCCCAGTCGAGAGAGTCCCTTCTTTAGATATCCCCGTGCCGTACATAATATCGACTTCACAATTGCGGAAAGGCGGAGCCACCTTGTTTTTAACCACTTTAATGCGAGCTCGGTTACCGATTACATCCGTACCGGACTTAATAGCTTCTCCTTGCGGATCCATGCGCACAGGAAGCGAAAATTTCAATGCACGGCCGCCCGTCGTCGTTTCCGGATTGCCGAACATGATACCTACTTTTTCGCGTAACTGGTTAATGAATATAACAATGGCCCTTAGACTTGGAAATAATACCCGTCAACTTACGCAAAGCCTGACTCATAAGACGAGCCTGCAGCCCCTACATGCGAGAGTCGCCCATTTCAATCCCTCGATTTCCGCCTTCGGTACGAGGGCTGCTACGAAGTCGACGACAATCGATATCGATAGCACCGCTGCGCACGAGTTCTTCCGTAATTTCCAGCGCCTGTTCTCCGTTATCGGGCTGAGAAATGAGAAGATCCGCCGTATCGACAATCCCAAATGACGGGCATACCACGGGGTCCAACGCATGTTCCGCATCGATAAAAGCGGCAATACCGCCGGCCTTTTTGTGCCGAAGCAATAGCATGCAAAGCTAAGGTGGTTTTACCCGACGATTCGGGACCGTAAATTTCGATGACACGACCGCGCGGATACCCGCCAACGCCGACTGCCAGGTCAACAGCCAAAGACCCGGACGAAATGACCTCCAGATTCATTTTTCAGCCAAATCGCCAAGGCGCATAATCGCACCCTTACCGAAATCTTTTTCAATTTTTTCATGGCATTTTCCAATGCCGCCTGTTTCGCTTCCATGTAGAACCCTCCTTACAACCGTTCCCTCATATATTGCAACAAATGGTAAACCGCCTTCGTAGCGGCTCTTTCTTTTTACTTCTTTGCGATCGCCCGGAAAGACGCTCTATAAACGACCGTCCCTTCGGCTGGCTACGCCGAAATAGACAAGCCCCACCGGCTGTTCATCCGCTACCGCCGTCGGGACCGGCGATGACCCGTCGTACTGACAGCTACATCACTGTCGTATAAAGCGCGACTTCCTTCAGCCATGGCCGCCGCCGTTTCTTCACTGACAGCCGTATAGGTTTGCAGTGTTTTTCAGGAACACCCAACAACTTCGCCTTGATTTCATCCTGATACGTTCCTGCGGAACCCAGAAAATAAGCGGAACTTCCGGCAATATCCGTAATGTACGAACCGACCAGACCGCCCGCTACAGGATTCCGCGGCACTGACGGTCAACCCTTTTACGGGCCGTTCGTCCCAAAGCCGCCGCAATCGGTCTCGTCATCGTACGTAATAATAACATCTCCCAAACCGTTCAGCCAACTTTTCTTTTTCATCGGTCTCGACAAGGTTTTTGAGCGGCTTCTTTTGTCTCTCCCTTTAGCCGTATACGTATTTCCACATCAACCGATGCGGGCATACATGGCCAAAGTCGGCTCCGACTGGTCTCTTGACAAGATCCATAATCGTTTCTTCAATGCGTGCTTCACCCATATCGTAAATTCTCACATACGACGAGTAAATGTAGCCTTGTGACCCGAAACGTTCATATAGCCACGGCTTGACGCTATGATCAAAACCCACTTCATTTTGCCGACGGCGGTCCCGGCAAGCGAATGAGAACCTTGCCGCTCTTGTACAAGGCCGTTCCGGTGCCGTCCCGCCTCATTGGTCGAAGACATCCGCACCTTTTTGGGATCGATGGCTTGGCGGCGCTGGTTTTCCGTCAAATCCCGCTCAGGATGACGAGCTTTAATCCACGCAACGACACCTTCCATTACGTCTTCACGAAACTCAAGAGGCGTATCCATCACTTCGGCACCGATGATTTTCGTCATATCGCCCTGTGTCGATCCGAGACCGCCTGTCGTTATAACCATATCGGCACGACCCAGAGCCGTTTCCAGAACCTGCTTTGCTACGCTGAGGATTGTCGCCTACCGTCGTATCGGTGAAATAACGGAATACCCCATCGTATTAAGCTGTTGCTGATAAATATTGAACATCTACATTGCTTATTTCACGAGCAAGAGTTCCGACCCGGTCTGTTACCAATTCAACCAGCACAGCTTACACCTCGATATTAAATGCGTTCGGCAATGACATCATAGGCAAAACCCTTGAACAACGCGTACAGGAATGATGTCTCCTTCTTTTTAGTCCTTTTGCGTCTTCTACATACGTCAAGCCGTCTACTTCGGGAGCCTGATCATCAGACGACCGACAGCCTGCAAATGACCGCTCGTCCGTCAATTCCTCAACGATAAAAGGATGGACGGAGCCTTCCAGATCGCGATTTCGTTCTTCCGACACCTTGGCTTGAATAGCCTATGCCTCATGATATCGTTCTTCCTTCACCTCTTCGGGGAATCTGGTCGGCCATAGCCGCTGCGGGAGTCCCTTCTTCCCGTGAATAGGTGAAAACACCGACGGCATCGAACTTCGTCCGTTCCACAAAGTCGCACAGTTCCTCGAAACTCTTCTTCCGTTTCCTCCCGGAAATCCGACAATAAACGTAGATCTCAATGTCAGCTTGCGACCGTGAACCGTAAGCTTTATCTATCAGTTTTAAAATGTCGGCCTCGACTGTCCCGTCGATTCATGCGTTTCAACACGCTCTGTGAAATGTGTTGTAACGGTAAATCGACGTAAGGACGAGATTTTGTCTTCCTTAACAATAAGTTCCGTCAATTCATCCGTAAAGAAATGGGGATATAAATAGAAAAGACGAATCCATTCAATCCCTTTTATCTTAACTAATTCACGCAACAAGTCGGGCAAGAGGGATTTTCCCGCCAAATCGAATCCGTAACTCGTCGTATCCTGTGCGATAAGATTGATTTCCTTCACCCTCGCCGGCGGCAGCAGTTGCCGCACTTCCGCCGTTACAGATTCGACAGTTCGACTGTACAAGGGTCCGCGTACGTGCGGAATGATACAGAAGGTACAGCCGTTATTACAACCTTCCCGATTTTTGACATAGCAGGCGATACGTCGTGCGTCGTCAAAACACGACTCGTATTCTGGTCGTACAAATGACTCACATCGTCCATAAAAGCAAGCCCGTTTACCCGTCTTAACCGCCGTAACGGCTTCCCAAATTCGGTCCCACGAACCGGTACCCAAGAGGGCATCTACTTCGGGCAACTCTTTCAACAACTCTTCCTGATACTGCTGACTGAGACACCCTGTGACAATGAGAATCTTGCACCTGCCTTCCGTCTTATATCGGCCTGCCTCGATAATGGCGCTCAATAGACTCTTGCTAGCTTTTTCAATAAACGTACATGTATTGACGATAATAATGTCGGCCTGCGCCGGATCGTCGGTCATGCCCATGTGTTTATCCTTCAAAATCCCGCAGCATGACTTCCGTATCTATTCAAAATTCTTCGAACAGCCCAAGCTGACAAAGGCAATCTTCTCCATTACGTATCTCTTTCCGAGCGGACCGTTCTGATCCACCAATCTTGCAATTCTTTTTCGTTGTTCGTCATTAGTAATGCTTCGTCGTCATAAACAAAACGGGGTCTTTTCCTTCGAATCCTGACGTTGTGGCAAGGTCGAAGAAGCAAAGTTATAGTACAAGCGGTTTTTGCTCAATATATCGACAGCTTCGTTCGGACAAAAGCCAATCCGTAAAGACGGCGGCCAGACTCTTCGTCTTCGCACCAACGCGTAACAGCTGTTCCCGTCAACCAGTACGATGTCCCGTCCTGGGGATACACATCGAATACGGGAGCTCCGTCAAAACGATATTGCCGTTCCGTCGAGCATCGATAATGCCGACCTGAACTTCTCCGGATGCGACGCGATGCATGACGGGGAGCCATGGTTTTAGAATAAGTACCGATGCGTTCCTGCAGGCTGCGAAAAATACGGTGCCGACCGCTCGCTGCCGTGTGTACTCTACGAACTCGCAAAGAAAGTCGCCGCCAATATCCGTCGCCGCCAAAATCGGGAAAGCTGATACTGATGGTCGAATCCGTCAATAAGTCGCTCCACGTGTTGATATTATTGCCGCCCATAGCATAATAATCACGATTAACTACAAACAATAAAGGGTCGTACCACAATCCGGTCCAGGCATTTTCATCGTCCTTCAAATAAAGAGGTACCGTTTCGTCGCCTCCGATGAATAGGAATAAAAACATCCCTGAATCTGCCCTTGGCGAAGTGTATCTTCCGATGCAATGACCACGTCCGGCGATCATGCGTCCCTGTGCAGGGCTTTTTGCAAGGCCCGCTGCAAGCCGTCTTCCGACATGGATACCATTTTAGTACCCGCAAATGCTTTGGACTTGTAAAAGGCTTCGGCCAAATCTCTGTTTACGGCTGTAGGCATGTCCGAATACACGACAAGATGCCGCTCTTTAGCATACATTTCCTGAGTATCCAACTGTTGTTGCCGTTCTTGCTGTATGTATACGCCTACTGCCAAAAACAGTCCTATGAACACAATCATGCCTATGAACGTGAAATATCGTTTCATCTGATTATCTCCTTGCTGTTTTCCCGTTTTGTGAGAACCGACCGACTTGCCGCCTTATTCCCTTGACGGAATCTCGTCCTTTCCGACTGTCCGCCTTCGCTTTTATGCACGGCCTGCTCCCGAGGAATTACGGGACTTGTGAGCACCCTTATAATCCCGTCTCATTCTTTCGCCTCCGCCTTGCGAGCGCGGTGCAATAAGACATTTCGGTCCGAAAGCCGATGAGGTCTCTTCTTCCGGCAAGGCACAACGCTTTGTGAACCGTATCATAATTAGCCGGGTTCTTATACTGCATAAGTGCCCGTTGCATAGCCTTTTCTTCCTGTCGCCGTGCCACGTAAACCTTCTCACCCGTCAAAGGATTCATTCCCGTATAGTACACTAGCCGTCGACAAGCTTCCAGGCGTAGGAATAAAATCCTGTACCTCGTTCGGGCTGCATATGCATATCTCGTAAAAATTCAGCTAACGTAACGGCATCTTGTAAGGTACAAACCAGGATGACTGGACATGAAATACGGTACGAGATATTGCTTTTTACCCAACTCCCGATTAACATCGTCAAAAACATCCTTAAACTTATAAAACGTGTCGATACCGGCCTTCCCATCATATCCGTCACGTGTTTACGCCGCATGTTCCGGTGCCACCTTCAGCTGACCGCTTACGTGAAACTCGCATAATTCTTTAATAAACTCACGGTTATTCGGGTCTTCCAACAAATAATCATAACGCAAAACCCGAGCGGAACAAATACCTTTCTGACCTTCTTAACCTTGCGAATTTTTACGCAACAAAGATAAATAATCGGCATGAGACGGATCTAATCGCGTACACGTTTCACTGCCGATACAACGCTTATTACGACAAGCGCCGGCCGTCAATTGTTTGCGACAGGCTACGTGTCGAAGTTAGCCGTCGGCCCGCCTACGTCATGAATGTATCCTTTTAAACCCTTCCAACGTCGTCGTCTCGCTGTCGCGAATAAGGGACCCGTGACTTCGGTGCTGAAGTAATTCGTCCCTGATGGCTGGCAATGGCACAGAAATGGCAATGCCCGAAGCAGCCGCGTTGACTCGTCAGACTGAACTGAACCTCCTGCAGAGCCGGCACGCCGCCGTCTTCATCGTAATCGGGATGCCAACGACGCGTAAACGGTAATTCGTAAACAGCATCCATTTCCGCCGTAGTCAATGGCTCTGCTGGCGGAGTCTGCACGACAAACCGATTTTCAGACGGTTGAATAATCGTCTTTCCGTAAAAAGGTCTTGCTCTTCATATTGAATTTTAAAAGCTTCAGCAAATTTATGCTTATCCGCCTTAACCTCTTCATAAGAAGGGCAAAAACGGAATCCTTAATATTCGGCGTCTTACCGGTCACGATAGCAAATGCCGCGAATATTGTACATTTCCGCCGTCGTTTTTCCTTCCGCCAGCGCGTCTGCTATTTGAGCTACCGAATGTTCACCCATGCTACCGTAGCTCAAAAATATCGACCTACTGTCCAGCAGCATGGAATGACGCACCTTATCGGACCAATAATCGTAATGAGCAAATCGTCTGAGACTCGCTTCAATCCCTCCGATAATGATGGGTACGTCTTTATAGGCTTCACGCATGCGGTTAGCGTATACAATCGTCGCTCGTTCAGGACGCCGGCCGGCCTTCCTGCCCGGCGAATAACTGTCCGTATTGCGGATCTTCTTGGCTGCCGTCTTTCACTGAGCATAGAATCAAGGGTTTCCCGCCGTAATCAGAATACCCAGACGCGGCTTTCCAGGATCTTAAAAAGCCTCGACATCGTGCCAATCCGGTTGAGAAATAAGGCCTACACGATAACCGCGGGTTCCAACATGCGCGATCAGAGCCGCTGCAAAAACCGATGATCCACATAGGCATCCCCGTTGACATATGCAGTCAAAAGCGGATCCCAGCCGCGTTCTTCCATATCCTTACGACTTGTCACCAAAAATTCCGTACTCATCGTCTACCTCTAAAACAATTAACCATACTATGAGGAGAATAAACAAAATCACTCCTATGATAATCGTAATCTCCGGCCAACTTACAACCTTGCGCCGACGTCTACGCAGTCCCTTTACCGCCTTCCGTCACGGCAGTAGGGTCTCCTTTTGCAAAGGATCGATTCACTCGGCCCGTCATATTGAGCCACGAGCTCTTCCCCGTCCATACCCAAATAGGAGGCATAAGCGCGAATAAATCCCTTGACATATACCTCTCCGGGAATGGCGGCGAAGTTTTCCTCTCCAGGGCGGATAAATACTTTGTTTTAATATAGACGGCCTTGGATACTTTCCGTCAACGTACGACCTTGAGTTTCCCTCTCGGTCCGCAATATGTACCGATTGAAGACAACTATTTATCCTCCGTTATTCCTCGGCGCCTGCGAATGCGATACTTTTTCCTGCACCTCTTCAGGCGTCATCAATATATCTCTGGCCTTACTGCCGCTGGACGGCCCGACAATATGCATGGCTTCCATCGTATCGATCATTCGTGCCGCCCGTGAAAAACCTATGCGGAAACGGCGCTGCAACAAGGATACGCGAAGCTTGCTGAGTTTCCATAACCATCATAATGGCGCTCCGTCCATAAGCTCGTCTTCAAAGAAGTCGTCTTTACCGTCGTCGTGAGATGCCTCCTGCTGAGCCGCTTCGACCGCTTCATTGTATTGAGGACGTCGTTGCTCTAATGGATATTCCACCAACTCGTCGATTTCTCCGTCCGATACAAAGGCCCCTGTACGCGTACCGGGGTTTGGAAAGCTCCCACGGGATAAAAAGCATATCTCCTTTACCGATGAGTTTTTCCGCCCAGCCATATCCAAAATGGTACGCGAATCGATCTGACTTGATACGGCAAAAGGCAATACGACTGGGTACATTGGCTGTAATAAGACCGGTAATGACATCCACGGACGGGCGCGCGTAGCTACTTTACCAGGTGCATACCGCAAGCACGCGCCTTTGTGCCAAGCGGCAGATGGAATCTTCCACGTCACCGGCGGCAGCCATCATGCAGATCCGCCAATTCGTCGATAATAGTGACTACATACGGCAGCTGGCTTCTTCCGGATTGAGTTCATTATATCGCCCAATATCACGCGTCTTCGTCAAGGCAAAGCGCTTATATCGATCATCCATTTTCCTTTACGGCCCAACGCAAAACATTGGCAGCCTTCTATCGGATCCGTAACGACAGGTGTCATCAAATGAGGAATCCCGTTATAGTTGGACGGTTCGACAACCTTCGGGTCGACGAGAATCAACTTCACGTCTTCCGACCCGTTGCTTAAAGAGAATACTGGAAATAAGGGTATTAATGCACACACTCCTACCCGACCAGTAGACCCCTGCGACGAGCATATGGGGCATCTTCGCCGAGTCAGCCACAACAGGCGTGCCGGCAATATCACCTAAGGCGTACGGGCACGCCGCCTACGGAGTTTTGAAAAACATCCGTGTCGAGGACATCGCGAAGGCAAAGCAGGCGTAACCTTCTTATTCGGCACTTCAATACCCACGGCGGCCCTACCGGGAATGGGCGCTTCTATACGAATATCCGTCGCCGCCAGCTTCAAGGCCAGATCGTCGGCCAGGTGTAGCGATTTTTGCTTACCTTTACCCCCGCTGCCGGTTCCAATTCGTAACGCGTAACGGCCGGTCCCCTGCTGGCCGTCAACATCTTGGCGTCAATATTGAAACTCTTCAACGTATCCTGCAAGATCTGTGCGTTTTGACGCACTTCATCATGAGACCTTCTTCAGGCGGATTGCGCGGTGCAAAATAGACACGGACGGCGAAAGCGATACGTCTTTTTCACCTACAGCCGTCGGCACGGCTCGTCTGTCCCTTGGCGCCCCACTTCGACCGTTCCGGCCGTCAGTTCCGACTCCATGGGTTTTATGCTCCGCTACGGGGAGGCAATGACGGATCACGAGGCGGCACGGAAGTATACGCACCGGGTGCATCCGTCGTAACAATTTTATGCTCTACGATGCCGTTGCCGGTGCCTTGGGCATGACTTCATCTTCTTCAGGTACGGGTATGTCTTCATCGTCCGGCACAGTGTACGCCTCCTGCGAGTCCTCTTCATCACAAAGGAGTCCCGTATTCATCTCGAAGAGTCGTCATCTTCGCCACCGATGTTATCCGTGTGGTCCGACTCGACGTAGTGCCGAAGGACTTACAGACGGCGTTTCTATACCTGCGTTATCTTCAGCCGACCCTTCGGCAGTTACAGCTGTTGCCGCCCCTGCAATGCCTTCTACCTAAAGCACATGTCTTTTTCACGTTCAACGTCTAAAAATCTTCCCGTTCCTCAGCGACGTTGCCACGATTCCTGCGACGGAATGCGACGCCGTCTGAATACCGGCTACCGCTTTTCGGAAAACATGTGACACGTCAGCCGGCCGTCACCTCCTGAGCAAAGGCGACAGGTTTGGAAAGAGAAACTTTTCCAAATCATAACCGTACCGATGAGGACGACGATAAGCCAAAACGGCTCCGAAGCCGCCAGAACCAACTGCGCAGAAAAGCTGCCGGCACGGCTCCGAAAAGCCGCCGCCGGCGCAGTGCTGCGGGGAACGAATTCTTCACCGGGATTGGTAAAGATAACGTGCCACAGGCTGAGCAATAACTCGAAAACGACAGCTCCCATGAGCCAGTTTCGCGCTAAAAGCAGGAGCTTTCTTTTCACGATGTACTGCAATCCGGCCGCTACAAGACATTGAGCTGCACAAGCATCCGACCCGTACCGAAGCGCATATGCGTAAAAATATCATCCAATGACAGACCGATATTGCCCGTATCCGCGATGCCGGCGACGTGCCACCGCGAGAGCGCCGATAACAACCAGAACCAGTCCCCACAACTCAGACTTCATCCACGACATAGTGCCGCTTTTACGGCTCGTCCCGTTTTGGATGTCGTCCGCTTGGTCTTATCGCTTGCCGTTCCTTTTTGTTTTTACTTCCCGTCGTTCCTGTAGTACTTCGCCTTTTTCTCGTTCGGCCAACGTTCTTCACCTTCCATTGCACACACATTTCATCAAAACCGTTCATTTGTTTGGTTTCATCCATATAAGCCGCCAAGCTAACTTAGCGGCCCGAATAATCAATGATTATAATTCAAAAAGAGCCCCACCATGCCGTCTTAGCCGAGTTTTTGAGCCTCGCCTGAGCAGGTGGGTGTCCTCCTATAACGCTTAACAGTCCCGTGTAGGCATTGTTTTGCCGCCATAGAGCCCGGACTCCCGATGTAAAAGTGTTGGTTCAAAACATCGAGAACTTTTTACGCACACAGTAGGGTTTCTCTTGGTTACAGTATATCAAAACGCATAAAATCAATGTCTAAGGCCGTTTCGAAGATCTGACCGCTATGACCTTGAAACTCTGTAAATGACTTATTCAGCCGGTTTAATGACGTCACACTTCATATACGGCCGCAATACTTCCGGCACGATAACGGAGCCGTCAGCTTGCTGATAGTTTTTCCAAAATAGCCGCTACCGTACGTCCTACTCGCCAAAGCCGGACCCGTTCAACGTATGTACGTATTCCGGCTTCGATGGCATCGCGACGGAAACGGATATTGGCACGACGGCCTGGAAATCTTCCGTATTGGGAGCACGAAGGGATTTCTCTGTGCCCACCTTGAGCCGGGAACCACACTCCACCGTCGAAAGTCTTTGGCTGCCGAGAGCCGATATCACCCGTGCACAGGCAAACAACGTGATAAGGAAGTTTCAGAGCCTGCAAACAGCTTTCGGCATTGTTCGTCAACTTGTCCAATTCATCATAACTCGTTTCCGGGCGCTGACGTATTTTACCATTTCCACCTTGTGGAACTGGTGTTGGCGAATAAGACCGCGCGTATCGCGACCGGCCGAACCGCGCTTTCGGCACGGAAGCGAGGGAGTCATGGCCGTCAAATATACGGGCAACTTGTTGCCGTCAATAATTTCCCTGCCGCGATAGTAGTTGGTCAGCGGCACTTCCGCCGTAGGAATCATGAACATTTCCTGCCCTTCAATGCGGAACATATCTTCATAAAATTTCGGCAACTGACCGGTTCCCAACATGGAATCACGGTTAACGATATACGGAGGAATGACTTCCGTATATCCGTCCACTCTCCGATAGTGCATATCGAGCATGAAGTTGTATACGGCCCGTTCCAAACGAGCACCGGCACCGAGATAGAAATAAAAACGCGACCCGGCTACCTTGCCCGGCTCTTTTTCCGCATCAAGGATACCCAAATGCCTCGCCGATTTCCCGAATGATTCTTCGCTTCAAAGTCGAGGTTGTCACGTCGCCCCACTTACGAACTTCCGGGTTGTCGCTGTCATCATTGCCTACGGGAACGGACCCGGGTGGCACATGTTGGGAATCATAGAGCTGAACGGCCAGCATCTGTTCTTCCGCTTCCCTTGACCTTACCGTCTAAAAACGGCGATTTCGTCGCCCAATTCTTTTCATAGCTGCAATCTTTTCGTCTGCATTTTCCTTATTTCTCTTTTAAGACGCTGATTTCTTTTTAGTTACGTCGTTGCGACGATTTTTCATGGCTTCAACCTGTCAAAAGTTCGACAGTGAGCATCAGCTTCAAGGGCATCCAAATCGACTTGTGCATGACGATTTTTCAAATTCTGTCTTACTTCTTCCGTATGTTCGCGAATAAATTTAATGTCTAACATAATACCGCTCCTTTTTTATACGATTACAACCCTTTTTGTTCAATTCCGCTGAACAAATATCCCAAATGGGTAGTGGAATTCAATAACACCAGCCGCCAACGGCCGTCCTGTTCTTCAAAACGTTAATGCATGTATTATCCTGCTTTATTTGCCAAAAAGCCGCTTGCGATAAACCTAACAGGTCACAGATAACCGCCTTGTTCACCGCATCGTGAGCTGCTACGAGAACCGTCTTTTCCGCATACTTTTGCGCATAGTCGTCAAAGGCCGCACGCACTCTCACTCTCACGTCTTCCAGAGATTCTCCGCCTTCTCCGGGCATTTGCACCGTATGGGGCTGCGTGTGCCAGGCGGCAAACTCGTCGGGATACTCGGCCTCGATGTCCCGGCCAACCTGCCTTCCCATAAACCGTGGTTGATTTCCGTCAGACGTTCATCTTTGGCTACGGTGTTGCCGTGCAACTCGGCACAAAAAGAAGCGGTCGCATAAGGAACGCTTCAACGGACTGGACACGAATACGTCAATAGGCACATCCTTCGGTCCCTGTGCCAACAGACGCCCCTGTTCCAAGCCTCTTTCACTTAAATCCGTATCTTCCTGTCCCTGATAACGACCTTCTATATTCCATTTTTGTTTCGCCGTGACGGACCAGAATAATTCGTACCATTTACGCCTCCTGTTGGTTCGGTTCGCAATGAATGAGTTTCATATCCAAAAATACCGTTAATGGAGCGGGTTTTACCATTACGTCATTAGGAATATCGTCCTCTACGGCCACGGCCATAATATTCGTTCCCTTTGTGTCATATTGCCGACCTGCATGCCCGTAATATTGATCTTCGCTTCCCTAAAACGGTAGCGATTTGACCGATCATATTGGGCTGGTCGATATGAGGTGCCAGCAACGAGATGGTTTTTCCGGCTTGAAGTCGACGCGATATTCATCAATCTGAACAATTTTTGGCTTCCGTCTGATTAAAGAGGCTGCCTACGACCTTGTGTTCACCCTTTTGGCCGTCTAATGCGAACCGTAACGGCATCGACGAAGTTTCCGTGATCGCTCGTCTTTACTTCTTTTACGGAAATATGTCTCTGCTAGCGAGATCCGGAGCGTTTACGAAGTTGACCGCATCCTGCAAGATGGGGTTTAAAGCTCCTTTCAAAACGGCCGTCGTCAACAGGGCCGTTTCCGTTTCAACCAACTTGCCCGAATATTCGACCGTAATTTCTTTCGCATAGGAGCTTCCGCCAAATAGACACCCATAATGCCCATTCGTTCCATTAAGTCGAAATAGGGACGAATAGTCGAGTACACGCCGGGAGCAATGGGTGCCATATTGACCGCTGTCGGCACCGGTTCTACCTTAAGTCCGGCCATAATACTGCGTGCCACATCGAGGGATACGCCTTCCACGGGCTTCTACTGTCGAAGCACCCAAATGCGGAGTAATGACCACATTGTCCATACCCTTGAAGGGATTAATATCCGACGTCAAGGGTTCTTCCGGGAATACGTCTACCGCCGCACCGGCTACCTTACCGCTCTTTAGAGGCTTCCGCCAGAGCGTTAATGTCTAAAACGGCACCGCGCGATACGTTAATAACCCGAACACCGTCTTTCATTTTGGCAATTTCTTCTGCCCCGATCATGCCGCGTGTTTCCTTCGTAAGAGGTGTATGCAACGTAATGTAATCCGATTCGCGTAAAAGCGTATCCAAGTCGACGAGTTCACAGTTAAGCTGCTTGCCCCGTTCTTCAGGAATGTACGGGTCGCCAACCGATGGTCCGCATTTCCAGCAGCCTGCATCCGTTTGGCAATGCGCGATCCGATACGACCGACACCGATAATCCCCATCATCATCTATCTTTCAACTGAATACCCGTAAATTTTTCCCGATTCCACTCGCCGCTCATTAACGAATCATGGGGCCTGAGGAATATGTCTCGTAACGGCCAAAATCATGGCACACGTGTGTGTCCGTCGCCCGCAATCGTATTGGATCGTAGGGGCATTAACGACAATGATACCGCGGTCGTTGCAGCCTTTAAGTCGATACTGTCAATACCGACGCCGGCGACCGACGATTTTAAGTTTCTTCGCCTTTTCAATAACTTTTGCCGTAACATGTGTGTCATAGAACGGGTAATTAACCCGTCATACTCTCCGATGCGTTCGGCCATTGATCTTCGTCCAAATTGGTTTCCACATCAACCGTATATCCGTTTTGTCTAAGTGGTTCGACGCCCTTTTCCGACACGTCGTCGCTGACTAAAATCTTCGTGACTTCTTCCATCTGTCCACCTCCCTTAGTGTGCCTTGCGGAAACGGTGCATAAAATCAACAACCGTTCCTGCAAGCTTCCTTGTTACCACATTATAGGTAGAGGCCCGACAGCCGCCTGATGAGCGATGTCCCTTAAGGCCTATGAGCTTTTCTTCAGCCGCTCGAAACAAATTCTTTTTCAAGTTCAGGTGTATCCAAATTAAAACGTAATATTCATTAAACTGCGCGAGTCTTTTTGCCGCATGGGGACGATAAAATCCGTCGCTTGCGTCAATGGCATCATAAACGAAGGCCGCCTTTTCGCTTATTAATCCGCTCCGTTTCTTTAAGTCCGCCCCGTTCATCCAACCAGTGTAAAAACCTTATTGACGAAGTAAATACAAAATACGGGCGGCGTATTATCACGTCGAATCGTGATCAAAAGAACGTCTTATATTGAAGCATAATCGGCAAATCCTGCCGTGCCGTTTCAAAAGTACAGAATGCTTGGCAATGCCGATCGCCGCTCCGGCAGGGCCCACATTCTTTTGGATGCTCCGCGTAGATGAAATCAAAATTCTTCACATCTACGGGACGGGAAAGAAAATCGCTGGACATATCGCAAATCAGGGGGCAAATCAAAGTGAGAGGAAACGCTTGCCTGCGTACCGTGAATCGTATTATTCGACGTCAGATATACGTAATCCGTATCCGGCAACAGGTCAAACTCTTCAGATTCAGGGAATTCTTCGAGAAACCTTCGCCTTCACTGGTGGCTACGTCATATACGTCGCCGTAAAAAGCAGCTCCTTCTTTGGCGCTTTTTCGACCATACGCCCGTATTGAGTATATCCGCCGCGATGCTTTAAAAAAATTGGCTCCGTGCATTAAAAACTGCATACTGCCGCCGCCTGCATAAACGTAATACCGTATTCGTCGGGAATATTCAAAAAGCTTACGCAACAAGGCTATCGTTTCCGTCACTGCATCTTCTGATAGGCATCACTGCGATGACTGAGTTTTCCACAATGCTCATGCCCGTATGGTTAAAATCCAGAAACTCTTGTTGTATTTCTTCCAGAACCGGTAACGGCATGGCCGACGGACCGGCATTAAGTTATAAACTCTGTTTCCCATCATGTCCTCCTATGTGCGAATCTTTCCTGCCTACAGTGTAATGACACTGCTAGGCATTGTTCTCGAACTTATGAGACAAAAACTCTCGTCCCTCACGGGGACGAGTGCTATTCCACGTTGCCACCCAGCTTGCCTTTCGGCCATCTTCGGTCGCTGTATCAGGGCGAACCCGTCAAATTCATCATCTGCCGCTCCGGAGCGGAACGCCTCGTAACCTTGCCAACTTGCCGACCGTCGGCTCTCTGAGAAGGTATCGATTTGCTTCTCCCTCTTTGCGTTTCATTTTATTACTTGTTTTTAAAGTATACGAACTTTCCGGAACCGTGTCAAGAAAAATACATAATAGACCGCTTTGTATCCGTCAACCGGGGACTAACACATTTTGTAATCTATACCTTTTCAGTCTTTTCTTTGTATACTGTACCTATCTTATTCATCTTTTTAAGTTGCGGAGGTATCTCGTGGACTATACATTACCCGACTTACCCTATGCTTACAACGCTCTCAGAGCCGTACATTGACGAAGAAACGATGCACTATCACCACGACAAGCACCACGCAAACCTACGTCAACAATCTGAACAGCGCCGTTGAAAAGCATCCGGAACTCTTCAGCAAATCGGCGGAAGAACTCATTACGGACTTGGCGGCTATTCCGAAGACATTCGCGGTGCCGTCAGAAACAACAGCGGCGGTCATGCCAACCACAGCCTCTTTTGGCAAATCATGGGGCCTGACGGCGGTCAACTGAACAGGGCCCGTACAAAGCCGTCATAAAGACTTTCGGTAGCGAAGAAGAGTTTAAAAACTTTTCGCACAGGCGGCAGCTACCCGTTTCGGCTCCGGTTGGGCCTGGCTCGTCGTCCATAAGGAAGAACTGGAAATCATGTCTACTGCCAACCAAGACTCGCCCTTAAGCGAAGGTAAAACGCCGATTCTCGCTCTCGACGTCTGGGGAACACGTACTACTTGAAGTACAAAAATGCCCGTGTCGACTACATTTCCGCTTTTTGGAATGTCGTCAATTGGGATGTAGTGAACGAATTATACAAAAAGCTCTGTAAACCGCCTGGTTTTATAGAGAAAGGGTCGTATCGAAGATACGACCCTTCTTTATCCGCGTTACATAAGGCCCAGAGCCGAAAAGAATGACTCCGTAGCCATGCATAATCAAACGCTGTACGGGCAACAAAATATACCCGAAGGCCCCACTCATAAAGAAAGTACGAAAATGAGGGAACGAATAGCGTTCATATCCTGCCAACTTATATTCCCACTCAGTCGGTAAAAAGGCCGTAATAACGCGCGACCCGTCCAAAGGGCGGAATGGGGATCAAATTAAAAATCCCGAAGTTCACATTGTAAATAACAATGAGTTGAAAAACGATGATGAGGCCTTGCGAAACAGGTAAACCCAACCGTAAAACAAGGGCCGTCAAAAAACAAAAAGACGAAGGCCGTCACAAAATTGGCCGCAGGGCCGGCCAACGCCGTCAAGACCTCTCCTTGGCGACGGTTGCGGAAGTGTCCGAGTTAATCATAACCGGCTTAGCCCAACCGAAGCGTGCTACAAAAGAGCATAATGAGGCCCGATAGGGTCAATATGTGCAATCGGGTTCAGTGTCAGACGTCCCGTATACTTCGGCGTGTCGTCACCCATGGCAACAGCCATGCGGGCATGCGAATATTCGTGTATAGCCAGGGCGATAATGAGACCGGGAATGCCGGCGACAAGGCCCAACAAATCAAAAATCAAACATACTGTCCTCCATATAAGTAATTCGTCTTCCGAAAAAGAAGACAATAACAGTATATCATACTTACGGGACATCAAGCGATACGACAAAAAGACTTCCCTAAGGAGTCTTTTTACTGATTTCATGACGCATACGCGTCATGTTGGATTCAAACAAAGCGGGATCGGCCATAGCAATGCGCGTATATAAGACATCGCCGATAGCCATGTGAATCGAGTCTGGACGCACCGGCTTCGGTCGAGTAATTTACTTCTCTACCCATGCCGTGCAGACAGATATCGGCCAATTTCGCCAAAAGGCGAATGAATATGGCTCGTAATGACGATAATCGTCGCCCCCGTTCCTTCGCCGTTTCGACGAGTGAGATCAAATCCTTGGATAAACCGCTGTGCGAGACGGCCAGAACAGCGTCGTTCTCATCAAAAGAGCTGCCGACGTAACCTGCATATGAGAGTCCGCATAATCCTGAATAGCCAGACCCAACCGCAAGTACCGTGTCGTCAAATCGCGACAGACCGTAGCCGAATTGCCGAAACCGTATACGGCAATTCGCCGGGCTTGCCGCAAGACGGCGGCAGCCCGATCGATAACCTCATAATCAAGAAGTTTGCAGCGTATCCAAGAGTCCGTCCGCAATGTTTTGAAAAATCTTGGACGTAACGGCATTACACGTATCTTCCGCCTTAATGTCATGATGGTTTTTCAACTCATTCATGGACAGATGAGGCCGTCAAAGCCTGCTTCAGTTCTTGTAGCCCTTATACTGATTTCTTACAAAAACGGGATACGGTGATCTCGAACTGTCCGTTTCCGCCGCAATATGGGGATGGTCAGCTTCATAAGCCGTTCCGGATCGGCGGCAATGTATTCCGCTATACGCCAGCTCCGACTTCGTCATCCCCTCATAAGTGCCGCGAAGAAAAGGGTATTTTTCTACGTCATCGTAAGACACGTCCGAATACCTCTCTTTATCAGAAATTACGCTACGACGGTGTTCAATACCAATACGCCGATAAGGCCCATAATGGCAATGATGGTTTTCCAATGCGCACCAGGTCCGTACCGTTTCTTTAACGGTCAGGCCGAAGAATTCTTTAAGAGCCAGAAACCCGGGTCATTGGGCGGGCTGAAAAATAAAGCGAACCGGCACCGGTTGCCAAAAACCATCAATTCCGGATTGGCGCCTGTTGCCCGCGCAGATAGGAGCCGCAATGCCGCCGGCCGTCAAAGCCGCAACCGTTGCGGAGCCGCAAGCCGTACGAATAACGGCAGCCACAAGCCAAGCCAATACTAAAGGGAGACAGGCTGGCATCGGCAACAGAGTTCCGATATACGTACCTACACCGCTGTCGATGAGAATCTGCTTGAGAGCTCCGCCGGCACCGACGATGAGAAGAATCATGGCGATAGCAAGGATAGCATCCTTAACGGTATTCATGATTTCTTCCATCTTCTTGCCGCGCGCCAGGCCGAAGGTATAAACGGCAATGGCTGCGGAAATGGTCAGTGCCATATCCGGTTGGCCGAGAATTCAAAGAGCTACCGCTACAGGCGAAGACTGGTCCAAAGCGAGTTTGGCAATAGCCGATGCCGCCATGAGGGACAACCGGTACGAGAGCCGTAAATACGGATACGCCGAAACCGGGCATTTCATGGTCTTCAAAAATCTTGGGGTTATATAAGCCCTTGGGAATTTCCGGGTTAATCCCTTTAGTAAAGTTATAGAATACGGGACCTGCCACAATAGCCGTAGGAATAGCTATAATAGCGCCGTATACGAGGTTACGCCGATATCGGCATTATAAATAATGGCAATAGCCGTAGGACCCGGATGGGGCGGTAAGAACCCGTGCGTTACGGACAAGGCCGCAGCCATGGGAATGCCGACTTCAAGAGGGGAATCTTCGCTTCCGCCGCAATGGTAAATACAAGGGGAATCAACAGTACGAAACCGATTTCGTAAAAACAGGGGCGATACCGACGATAAAGCCCGTCAAGCAAACAGCCCACTTAACATTTTTACGACCGAAGACGTTGATAAGCGTCGTCGCAATACGTTGAGCACCGCCGCTTTCGGCCATCAATTTACCCAAGATGGCACCGAAGCAAACAACAATGGCCAAGCCGCCCAAGGTTCCGCCCAACCCTTTTTCAATGGTCGGAATGAGCTTGGCAACGGGCAATCCTTCGGCTATGCCGACAAAGCCCGCAACGAGTAAGAGTGCGAGAAAGCTGTTGAGCTTTACGCGAACAATGAGGAAAAAAACAGGACAAGTATGCCGATGGCAAGAATCACTAAAGGCACTTTGTACACCTCCCGAAATAAAAATAATAATATCGTGACCGCTAAACGGTTAACACCTTAATAATGTTGTTTCCAGTCGTGATGGAAGCTGCCTTCTTTATCAATACGTTTGAACGTATGAGCGCCGAAATAATCGCGCAACCCTTGGATCAGGTTGGCACCGACGGACGGACTTCTCAATAAGTCGATGTATTCCAAACCGTTCACAAAAGGCCGGCACGGGAATACCGCTCAAAACGGCTAAGAAATAATCTTACGCAGACTGCCGAGACCGCTGTTAACGCGTGACAGGAAGAATTCATCAAAAGACCAGATTTTCCATAGACGGATTTTTCATAAGCTTCCGTAATCTTATTGAGGAATACGGCCTGAATAATGCAACCGGCTCTGAAAATAGAGGCAATAGCCCCGTAGTTGAGGTCCCAGCCGTATTCTTCCGATGCCTTGCGATACAAGGAGAACCCTTGGGCATAGGCCATAATCTTCGCCGTATACAAGGCCGTTCGCAAATCTTCGGCAAATTCCGCTTTGTCGACAACGGCGACGGAAGGTGCCGCAATGACCTCTTGAGCCGCTTTACGTCCCGTATCGTTGGAAGATACGCGCGTATTGCAAGCTGCCGTAATCATGGAAATATTGACGCCCAACTTCAAGGCTTCCAGGCTCGTCCAGCGCCCCGTACCCTTTTGGCCTGCCGCATCAACGATTTTATCAATAATATCGCCGTCCGCCAGGTCGTCTTCTTCCGCAAAAATATCGGCGGCAATACCGATGAGGAAACTCTTCAGTTCCCCCTGATTCCACCGGTGGAAGGTTTCGGAAATTTCCCTATTCGTAAACTTGCCTACGTATTTCATGAGCAGGTACGCTTCGGCAATTAACTGCATATCCGCATATTCAATACCGTTATGTACCATTTTTACAAAATGACCGGCCCCGTCTTCACCGATATAAGTGCAGCACGGTTTTCCGTCATCGGCTTTCGCCGCAATAGCTTCGTACACGTCCTTTATTTCCGCATAACTTTCCTTATGGCCGCCGGGCATAATAGCCGGACCGCGACGAGCGCCCGTTTCACCGCCCGAAATACCCATGCCGTAAAAATGGATGCCCTTAGCCTTGCAAGCATCGTAACGACGGCGCGTATCTTCAAAGAAAGAGTTGCCGCCGTCAATGACGATATCCCCTTCTTCCAACAGCCCGTCCAGAGATGCAAGCATGCTGTCTACAGGCGCGCCTGCCATGATCATGAGCATGATTTTACGCGGACGTTTCAAAGACTGTACAAACTCTTTCAAATCATAATAAGGCGTAATTTTTTCATGCGGCCGTTCGGCAACAAACTTTTCCGTCAAATCGGGCGTGTAATTATATACAGCCACGTCAAACCCGTGGTCGGCCATGTTTAAAGCCAAATTACTGCCCATGACGGCCATGCCCACAACGCCGATATCCTTTGCCATATAGGTGTCTCCCCCTGACTTATAATTTCTTCTGGTATGCCGTAATCGCTGTGAACTGCGGCAATAAATTATCATAAAGTTGTTCAAAAATACTGTACAGCTCTTTATACGTTTCCACGTTTCCGGCCTGAGGCGTATAAACCTTCTTGGCATGAACGAGTTCCGCCGTATCGGCAATACTCTTCAACTTACCGCTGGAAATAAAGCCCAGTACGGCTGCCCCGAATGCCGCCCCTTCGCTGTTGTCCGGCAAGGTAATAGGCTCATTCAATACATCCGACAGAATCTGCAGCCATAGCTGAGATTTCGTAAAGCTGCCGCTGACGCGAATATCTTCAACAGGACCGAATTCTTTGAGCGCTACCATGACGCTGTTTAAGCAATAGCAAATACCTTCCATAACGGCCCGAATCATATGAGATCGGCTATGGTTCAACGAGAAACCGAAGAACATACCGCGTAATTCGGAATTCCAGTACGGAGCCCGTTCACCCGTAAAGTGGGGCAAGCAAATGAGTCCGTCCGCACCGGCTTCTACGTGTTCAGCCTTCATGGTCATCAAATCGTACGGATCGATATCGAGAGATTCAAGAGTATTGCCGCCGTAATGGCAAATCTTGTCGCGAACCCAACGTAAAATCATACCACCGTTATTGATAGCTCCGCCGGCTACCCATACATCGTCGACAAGGTTGTAGCACCATGTACGCATCTTCGGATCCGTCTTCGGTTCCTTCGTAAGCATGCGCAAGGCACCGCTCGTACCGATGGTGCAGCTCAGCTGTCCCGGGTTGACGGCACCGATACCGACGTTGACGAGAACGCCGTCCGTAGCACCGATAACGACGGGAAGGCCTTTCGGCAAACCGAGTTTTGCCGCCGCTACGTCGCTCAAAGCGTGGCTGTATGTCGTCGATACGACAGGGCGGCATATATTCCTGGAGATACCCGCATAGGCAAGAATTTCATCATCCCATGACAAAGTTCTTTCATTGTACATACCGCTTGTTGAAGCCGTAGATTTATCAATAACCCATTCGCCCGTCAAATTATAGAAGATGTAGTCCTTCAGTGAACCTACATACTTCATTTGTCCGAACAAGTCGGGCTGATACGTTTTTCAACCAAATAATCTTGGCTAACGGATAGGAGGCATGAATGGGGCAGCCGGTCCGTTCGTAGAACTTGCGGCATAAGTCCGGATCCTTCTTCATGTCCCGAACGATACCGGCACTGCGGCTATCCGCCCAAGTCTGCATGTCCATCAACGGTTCTTTATTTTCATCAAGACCGGCAAAGCTGTGCATAACCGTACTCAACGCAATACCGGATAATTCCTTATTTTTATAACGAAGCTGAGCCGCCGTCTTCTTTACCACTTCTTCAACGGCTTCATATATTTGCAAAGCACTTTCTTCCGCCCAATCCGGATGGGGAGTCAAAAGAGGATAAAAACGCTTCGGAAGAAGAAACGCTGACCCCTTCGGCTGTATAAGCAATAGCCCGGACGCCTGTCGTACCGACGTCGACACCGATCCATACTTCCTGATTCTGCGAATCCATGGTCATACCCATTAGTTCGTACCGCCTTTCGTGCAATCAACTGTAAGACTACTTCTCATAAACCAATTATAGTCTTCCGCTCTTTTAAAATGCAATATATTTTTCATTTTTAAGATATTGTTTTGATATATTTTTATCATTTTAACCCTATTAGGTATGACCAAATGTAATATATTCATTTATATCCTCTTCTTTCAGTAATTCTTATTTTTTTAAATGACATACAAAAGAACGTATTGTCGAGCTTTCGCCCGGCAATACGCTCTTTTGCTTTTTATTGATTGGCCTGCTTAGTTCCTTATGAACCTATCATTTTTTTATATCAATTCTTTAAAGTGCCTACAATATCCTGAATATTGCGAACCCCTTCTTTTTCGCACCAGGTCTGCATGCCGACAGCCATCTTTTCGATGGCACGGGGATCAACAAAGTTATACGCACCTACGGAAACAATCCCGGCACCGACGAGCATGAATTCAACAGCATCCTTCCAGCTACTGATCCCGCCCAAACCGAGAACGGGAATAGATACGGCTTTAGCCGTCTGCCACACCATGCGCAAAGCTACGGGCTTTACGGCAGGACCCGACAACCCGCCCGTAATATTTCCCAGTAAAGGGCGACGGGCATCGATGTCGACGGCCATACCCGTCAACGTATTGATAAGAGATACCGCATCGGCTCCGGCCGCCTCAACGGCCTTCGCCATAACCGTAATATCCGTTACATTCGGCGACAACTTTACAATAACCGGCTTTTTCGTATGCTTGCGAACACTTTCCGTTACGGCTGCCGCCGCTTTCGGATCCGTTCCGAAGACAATGCCCCCTTCTTTAACATTGGGACAGGAAATATTGACTTCCACCGCATCGATTCCTTCTACGTCAAGACGAGCCGCCAACTCACCATAGTCTTCCGTAGAACCGGCCGACATATTGACAATAAACCGTGTCTTTAAGCGGCGCGCCTGCGGCAAAATATCCCTCAGGAACACATCTACCCCCGGATTTTCCAAGCCGATACAATTGAGCATACCGCCGGGCGTTTCGGCAATACGCACGCCTTCATTTCCCGCTCTGGGAAGAGGGGTAATACCCTTGGAAATGACGGCCCCCACCGCTTCCATAGAAAGAAAATCTTCATATTCCGAGCCGAAACCGAAGGTCCCCGATGCACCGGTAAGAGGCGTATTCATCTGAAAGCCGAGAAACTCGCTTCCCAATCTGTCAAATTTCATCAGAATACCTCCTTACTGTCAAATACGGGGCCGTCGGAGCAGACCTTATAGCGCTTTTTGTCCTTCTTACTCTCAAACGTACAGCCCAGACAGACACCGATACCGCAAGCCATGCGTTTTTCCATGGATACTTCACAAGAAATCCCCGCTTCTTGAGCCTTTTCGGCAATGGTCTTCATCATCACCGTCGGGCCGCAGACGGCAATGCGATCAATTTTATTTTCCGAGAAAATCTGCGGTAACGCCGCTACGGCAAACCCATGAATCCCTGCTGAACCGTCATCGGTCGTCACATATACTTTTTCCGCCTTATCCTTAAAAAACTCGCTCCAAAACGTTTCTTCCTTTGTCTTGCCGCCGACGAGGACAACCGGTTTTTCATCAAGTCGGCCGGCCAGGCAAATAAGGGAGCCAAGCCTACACCGCCGCCTACGAGAAGAACTTTGCCCGCAGCCGTTGAAAAGGTCCCCTCACCGAGAGGTCCTTCGACAGATACCGTGTCGCCTGCACGCAAGGTTGTCATGGCCGCCGTTCCCGTTCCGACAAGACGGTAAATAATCGTCACTTCTCCCGTTTTCCCGCAGGCTTCCACAATACCGAAGGGACGTCGCAGAAAAGCCGTCTCCACAGATACGTTGACGAACTGTCCCGGAAGAGCCGACCGGGCAATCTGCGGTGCCTCAAAGGTCAACTTGTAAATAGCTTCCGTAATGGCCTCGTTGCCTATGACACGGGCCTCTTCCAAATACTTTTTCACCCTAAGTCCCCCTTAGTTTTTCGCAGCTTTATCTGCCAAATCGGGATTGGCTTCCATAAGGCAGTGTAATAACTCGTTGCATCCCGCTTCCACATCCCGGTAGGTCTGTTGAAAATCTCGCGTATACCACGGGTCGGCAATGTCTCTGTCTTCACCGGCAAAGGTCAGGAGCGTGTACACCTTTTCGGCATCATGAAGACCCGTAATCCGTTCAACACCGCGTATATTCTCTTCATCAAAGACAATAATATAGTCATACGTATTATAATCATCCTTCGTCATCTTCACGGCTCGACGGGGCGTAAAGGGAATCCCCTTTTCCGTCAATACATCCTTCGTAGCGTAATACGTATCATTACCCGCTTCGTCATTCGTCGTCGCCGCTGAAGCTACTTCTATCTCACCGGAAAGACCGGCACGACGAACGATTTCTTTCATATAAAATTCCGCCATAGTAGAACGGCAAATATTCCCGTGACATACAAATAAAATCTTAATCACTGGCCCTGACTCCTCCGTCATTCACATGTACTGATACATCTTGTTTATTGTAACAGAAATACGCTGACCTTTCATTAAGAAACCTTGTAAGAAATAAGATTTCCAACAACTTCGCAGCCTCGCAGACCGCTACAAAAAAGAGATTCGCCGTCCCTATGAGCGAACCTCTTTTTACGATATATCTCCGTACACTTTAATACCGTATTTTTCTCGTATCGGCCCGTAAACTTTCCATTAACCGGCAATTTCTTGCACTCTCTCCGACGATAAGCGTAATTGTTCGCCCCTTTTTACGTTCCAAATACACCATATATCGATTGCCCGATCCGTAGCGCCCCCGAACACGATGTACCTGAATGGAGCGAATATCTTTTAAAGGAATCGCCCTCGGACCGAACTGAATAGCCCCGTGAATATAAAAAAATTTCCCTTGGCAATACGATAAGCCTCAAAAAAACTCCCGCCACTGCGAAGCGAGGGCCGTAAGTCGACGAATGACGATAACAAGAACGACGCAACACAGAACCATGAAAACATTCCGAAAAAGAGGGAATCTTCCCATAGAACCAAAGCCTACCAAAAAATAATGAATGTATTCAGTCATCTGCCTTTCCCCTTCATTGCTCGTCTTAAAATATATTCCGTCACGGCAAAAACAATGACTAAGAGCGGGCCTCCTTCAATGATGACAATAGGCAAAGCCTGAATAAGGATATAGTAGAAGACACTTCGCTCATAAGGGCCGTACATATTCCAATGTTTCGCATTGATCAAATCCCCGACAAAGGCCAAACGTTCTTCATACCAACACAAGAAGGGCCCCGGATGGGGATCGGAAATCATCGACACCGTCCCTAACACAAATACAAGGAAGTAGACAAGGGCGATAACCGTGACCCGTTTCCATACACGTTGAAATACGTGCAGACAAAATCGGTCCCTGTCTTCAGGTGACAGCCGATCCCAAGTCGTATCTTTACGACACTCCTTGTTAAACCGATATACAACATACTTATATAAAAAAATGCTTACGTATATCTATCTTCATAAGAAACCTAGCCTACACTACTCATAACCTTGCCGATAAAGTAAATAAAAATAGATGAAACCGCCGGAAATGACAAGATAGACAAAAAGACCCTAAGGTGATGGCGAGCTCCTTATGATGCCCTGTCCAGCCCTTTGCGACTATACCAAACGATAACGGCTATTTTTCAAAAATAATACTCAAAGCCACAACATAAGGCAGCCCCGTGAAGGCATAGGCAATTAAATACCCGCCCACAGCAGATACTACGGATTCACCCTCATCACCCAATCGCAATCCGATTCCGACGAAAAAACTGCAAAACAAAGACAAGTCTAAAAGTACGGATACCAGCAATAACTTACGCCCTAATCCTTTTAAAAAATCCATACCTACCTCCGCATCTGCATATCATAATGGTAATATACCATACTTCCCGCCCCTTCACTATACAGGCGACACGAAGACGAAAAAAAGCCGACGTACATACGTCGGCAAGAGCCCGTCAATCTGAATATCCAATGCGGGCAACCGGTGCTAGTGCCGCCTCGTTGGATATTCAACCCGACACATCCGGTGAAACAAGTATATCAGAATATAAAAAAACGCTCAAACCCGATATAACTAATGAACATGTGTTGCACACGTTCAAATAATATCAAGAATGAGCTTAGTTCCCGACAGTCGGAGCGTCCCCCGCAGGCAACCGGTACCGGTGTCGCTTCGTCTGACGCTAGACCCGACACATCCGGTGACCTGAGTGTATCAAAACATAAGGCCGAACGTCAATGAAAGGAAAACAAAAAACCGGCGTACATACATACGTCGGTAAGAATTAATTTTAGCCCGTCCGACGGAGTACCCCCGACAGGCGTCCCGAGACGGTGTTGCAACGCCGGATACTCAGCCCAACACCACGGGCAAGATCAATATAACCACTCTCATAAGAATACGTCAAGAGAAAATCATGTTTTCGTTCCAAAATAATGTAGTGTATCAAGACATTTGTGACAAGGGCTCATGCAGAATGAGCTAAGAAGAATTCTGTCACCAGTTCTTTGGGTGATTTAAATCCAAGTATCCGTTGTGCGATGTTATTATAGCAGCTAATATACCGTTTATGAGCTTTGCAAAATGCTTCTATCGTTCTAAAGCTACGATTATAAAAGTGCTCTCCGTCTCGTCTGTGGCTACGCTCAACCTTGCCGTTTTGCCACGGCAAGAACGGTCGAGTCGTTTTATGTTCTATCTTTAGCCATTGCGCTACCGCATCAAACTGACAGATTCGTTCACTGCTTCCCATATTCGTAAACTCCCTGCTATTATCTGTTTGTACAGTGCTTATCTTAAATCCCATCTTGGATTCCAACGTCAATAAGAACTCACTCGTATGGGTAACGCTTTTTTCATCAACAATAGCCGTAACTCGTTTCCTTGAATATTCATCAATGGCTGTAATCTGATAGTACTGCGTCCCATTGGGGTTCTCCTCGATACATTTCCGGGGAACATATTTTATATCCACTTGTACCTTTTCACCCGGATACGATACTACGTTTGGGGAAATTCTTGACCTTTTTTACCGTGAACTGATGCTTACGTATTTGCCTACACATGGATCCATATGAACGAGTATATCCCCGTTTACACGACTCTACGTATACTTGAGCCAACCCCTCGTGACGATATCGCGTATTCATCTGCCGAACTATTGTTAATTCGGCTGTCGTGTGTTGGTTGGGCTGTGTATGTGGTCTTCGGCTTAAAGGCCGCAACGAATCTATGCTTCCGTCATATCTTTAACCACCGTTGCACCTGTTGTCTGCTCGTATGATAACGCCGAGCTGCCTCTGCATTATTTTCATGCTTAATGGCAAATTCACATATCCGTTTACGAAGTTTCAGTTCTTCGGTTATAATAGGTTTCATAAGAAGGGTCTCCTGTTATCTTGTTGGTTTGGTCACTTGCATTATAATAGAGTTCCTTCTTATTTTTTTATTTCTTTGTCACATATGTCCGGTTCTCTTACATCGGAGAAAAAAGCAAGTTAGTAAGATTAAATCCTGTTTTTTAAACTGGACAAGTTCGCGTGTTGAGTAAGTGTTTTTTTCATTATGCAGGAAAAATATCACCTATAGACGTAATATTAAGAAATATTTGTTCGATGATTTGTATAATGTACCATGCACCATCAAAGCTATTGGGAAAAATATTAACTACACAAAAATATAAAAGAAATAAAATTTGAAATATTCCTAAATATGGAGAATAATACGCAAAATACTACAGTTCGTTCCTGTTATATTGGCATTCGTTCTTTGCATTTAAGTTTTGTTCTGTTATAATAAAAAAAGGGGGGTAATGATGAAATATTCTATTGAAATTAGTAAGATCATAGAGGGTGCATTAAAGCATGATCAAGCCAAAGTTATAAATTATACAAAAACAATTAGTATCAAAGCTGGAAAAGGATAATGATTCTCGCTCTGCAGCTAAATTTCAGCGTTTATTATCTGCTCAAGCCGAATCCACCTTAACTTCTATGAATAGTTCTAATTCGATTGCTATTCCTGTAGATATTGAATCAAGAATGAACCTTGCTGACATTATTTATCCATATCAAAATGATATTGAGGTTATTCTCTCAAAACGAAATGAAGAAAAATTAGACTCATTTATTTTAAGTTATCAAAATGCAGATAAACTTAACTCTCTTGGAATAAATGGGTCTAACTCGCTGCTGTTATATGGACCACCTGGATGTGGAAAAACTAAATGTGCCTACCTAATTGCTAAAAAATTAAATTTGCCACTTGTTGTTGCTAGGTTAGATAGCCTAATTTCTTCATACCTCGGTACTACTGCCAAAAATATTCGTAGCTTGTTTGAGTTTGCACAAAAAATGCCTTGCGTATTATTTTTAGATGAATTTGATGCTATTGCGAAGGCTAGAGATGATAACAACGAACTTGGAGAATTGAAACGCATTGTTAATAGTCTTTTACAGAATATTGATACAATGAGCAAAGATAGCCTAATTTTAGCAGCCACCAATCATCAGCAGTTACTTGATCCCGCAATATGGAGAAGATTTGACTATAAATTGGAAATAGAACTGCCGGATAAGGATGCTATTGCAGCATTGATTACCTTATTTTCCAATGGTATATATAATTTTAGTCAAAAGGAAATTTAGAAATTTCAACTTTACTTGATGGACAAAGTGGTTCTGATATAGAAGATATGATAACCAAAAGCCATAAGAAACTCTGTTATCCATAACTTTTCTTTTTAGTGTTTCTAGCATTTATGAAGAACTATTTATTACCAAAAATATCATTTCTCAAAACTGTAATGATTCACGAGAGCTATTACAAATTAAGGCAAAATATTTGCGAGACAAAGATTCTAAAATTTTTAGTTTACAGACAATCGCTGACATCTTAGGTAGTTCAAAAAAACAACTATTCAAAAAATTGTGAAGGAGGTTTAGTTATGAGCGAAAATAATCTACCTATAAAATTAGTTCTTCCCAAAACAACAGATATTGTTTCGAATACTGGGGGCGGGGAGTTAAAATTTTTTGGCGAAGTAACTCCACAGTTAAAAAGAGAAATAACTGACAAGTTTGAAAATTTGCTATCTTTTTTTATTCAGATGTTTTCAATGAGAATGAGTCAATCCCTGCTGTAGGGAAAATAACTGTAAAACCTGAAGCTATTGCAAAGTCACACAAACCATCTGACCTGTGTAGAAATTGCCCAATTATTGGTAGCGAAGAGTTAAATGAAATATATATTAAGGTCAACAGAAAAAACATTCAGGAAACAATAGAGATGGTAAAAAATCCACCATCACAAAAATTTCAAGCCAACATGACTGCAATAGTCGACATTCAACCTATTATGCCAGAAGAAAAAATCTCACCAACACTCCATTCTATCGTACAGGAAGATTTTAACTCTATTAAAAAAAGTTATTAAACTTAAAGTCTTTGATTTTTGATGATGATTTTGATAATGAACAAATTTGGGACTATGTGATACGCAAATTATGTTCGCTTCATTTTGAAGATAAATACGAAATTATTTCATATGGTGATCAGCTTAAATTTTTGAAAATAGAAGTTACTTCTTATGATGATATTATTAAGCTGGCCTCTATTAACGGAGTAAAAACTGTTGGTTTTTTTCAAGAGTATTCCCTTCCTCAGAACGATTTTTCGGTAACGGAAATACAAACCTTATTGGATTCTGAGTACAGGGATAGCGATGTTACCATCGGAATTATTGATGGTGGAATAAGTGACGATAATCCATTTTTAAAAGCCTTATATTGTTGCACGTGAAGAATATGTAAATAAAATTTATCAAAATCCACAACATGCTACATTTATTGCATCGACTATACAATATGGAAATGTTTTAAATAGTATTTCTGCACCCGCAGCTTATCGTTTTAAATTTGTAGATATTGTCGCCATTCCAAATAGTGATAAAGAGTTTGGATTAACTGATTCCATTACTGAAGATGGTTTGATGGAAATTATCGAAGAAGTGATGGAGAAATATTCATCTACTACTAAAATATGGAATTTATCACTAGGCATTGAAAATAAGCCTTGTGATGGTTCAATGTCTGATTTAGGGGTATTTTTAGATTACATTCAAGACACATACCATGTACAAGTCTTTGTTTCTAGTGGAAATGTAAATAACCTGCCCCTTAGAAATTGGCCTCCCCAAGAAGGTATTGGCGAACATGACCGCCTTATATCTCCGGCCGATTCTGTTCGTGCTATAACAGTAGGTTCTGTTGCATTATTTGATTCCTCAGATTCGATTGTTAAATTTAATGAGCCTTCACCTTTTAGTCGAAGAGGCCCTGGTGCCAATTATATTGTTAAGCCTGATGTTGTCGATTACGGTGGTAATTATTCTACATCACACAAAATTGATGGTTTAGGAGTAAAGGGATTGAATTCTAATGGAAAAATCGTTGAGGGGAACGGTACAAGTTATTCAACTCCTCGAGCGTTGCAGAAATATGCCTCTATATATGAGGAAATGATCGAACCTGATCTACTCCTTGCGAAAGCAATGTTAATACATTCTGCTAGAATGAACTCTCGTGAGTTGTTAGATGAACATCCTGACAATATTAAATATTATGGATTTGGGATTCCTTCTGCTGATACACAAGATATTTTGCAATGCAGCAAAGATTGTGTAACGCTTGTTTTTAAACAAAAAATATCTCAGGGGTCACATCTGGAAATGTATGATTTCCCATACCCAAAGTCTCTTATCAAAAACAACAAATATATTGGCGAAATAGGAATGACCCTTGCCTACTTACCGCCGCTTGACCAGAAATATGGCCGTGAATATTGTAGAACTAATATTGATGTCAGTTTTGGAACATATTCATATATAGATGGTGAAAAGATTGTTTATAAGGGACAAGTTCCGCTTGAATCGAAATGGGATGAAAAATTTGAATCAGCACGAGTAGAACACGGGTTTAAATGGAGTCCTATTAAGTCCTATTATAGAAAACTAAACAAAGGAATAAAATTGGCGGATGGATGGAAACTCAGAGTTGACTTAACTCCACGAAACGGGCTCTATGTACCATCGCAAGAATTCGTTTTAATTATTACTGTCAAAGATTCAAATGGTAATGATATTTATTCAGAAATAACCAATGCACTAAGAGAAAGAGGTTATATAACTAATAATATCGAAACGAAATTTCAGGTTCGTCAAAGACAATAGAGTCCCCATAAAAAAATAGATGCTCTTATTTGTAGGTATCTATTTTTTATTTTTAAAGGGGTGCATAATGTAGGAAGAGGTGGTTCAGAAAAAAATTGTGAAGCATATATTCGCAGAATGTGGCATGGAGTGAAAAAAACGATATTAGATGTAAAATTTATAGATGAAATGGATGAAGGAAATCAAAATTTTTTTCAATACACTTCTCGTGTGAAGTAGATGGAGGAAAAAAATAAGAATTGTAAAGTATAAGATCATACATGGAATACTATTCGAGTATAAAAAAAGACCTACAAAAATAGTAGTATATATTTTCTTATATGAGTTAAGAAAAAGGAGAAGATGCTATCTCTCCATCTCCTTGCCCATATAAATCCCATAATTTTTGCGTATCTTGTAAAGCTCGTCTATAGTAGATTTTGCAGAAGAATACTCTTGCATTAGGGTGTTCTTTTTTTTCTTGCAATTTATCAAGTTTATCTAAAAATACCATTTGAATTAGGAAGGTTTGAATAGGACTTTTTTTAAGTTTTGCAAGAGTCGTTTCATAGCGTGTGATTTCAGCCTTATGCTCCTCAAAAAAATGCCTTATCGGATAGATTTGCTTTGTATTCTTTGTAGTAGACTCGATATTTTTTAACAGTATAAACTATTTCATCCTTATTTTTTTATTTCTTTGTCACATATATCCTGTTCTCTTACACAATATATATTATCGCAGGTGTACTAATG